>Ga0183095_10020_pt1 | contig 1110579 bp, 809 predicted proteins | sample BioMet4_FD_130346 | JGI IMG/M metagenome (GOLD analysis project Ga0183095, IMG submission 130346) | Microbial communities from bioreactor (seeded with sewage sludge) at LBNL, California, USA - Biofuel metagenome 4 (v2) (version 3) | ecosystem: Engineered > Bioreactor > Anaerobic > Unclassified ... | reverse complement strand
TTTGAGCCTTTCACTTTTTGAGAAAATGCCCATTTTACAGGTCCTTTCTCAACAACCCCTCTCACCCAATATGCCCAACACTCACGATCAGCCCGTTTTACCGGGCTTTTAAACCGGACAGCAGTGAATTATGATAATTAAAAATGAGCTAATTGCTCAACGGAAACAGGGATGCAGACAGAATCTTGTCCTTTGGATTTTGATTCCAGCTCTCATGCTGATGTGTGGTTGCATGTGGGCGCGATTATGGACATTCAAAACTCAGTTGGCCCACTTTGAACAATACGCGACAATTGAGCAATCCGATGGTTATGTGATCCACTTTCGTGAGCCAGTGTTAATGCCTGAAGATCTGCGCCTCTTCATCCCTCTGGAGGCAAGCATCAAATCGACAAATGGTTCAAAAGAAAATTGGATTTTGGTTTTTAAAAAACAATATCCAGGGACTTCTGAGGAGGTAAATAGTAAAGACCTTCGTTTTAGTGCGACCTTTGAAGACGGACGTTTCAGCTCCTTTCAATTGCCGGCACCATTCGCGGGCGTTTTTCCCAAACAGTCGGTGATTGGCTTATTCTATTCGGTTGGGAGAGCCGAAGTGGATCGCGGAAACCGCGTGGCAAAGATGGCGTGGAAGGATGGATACAAAAAGAATATGGAATTGCCAACAATGTCCGAAATACAGGCTTCATTGGGGATTCCGTTCCTAGTCAAGACCAATGGCAGCACGCAGATTTGGACATACCGATACTATCAGGATACCCCGGAAGTGGCTTCACTTGCGGCTCGGCTGGCATGGGTGAGTTTTACTTTTGAAGGTGACCGCTTGGAAGCCAGCAAGGGGGGATTGGGGGCAATCGCTTGGGACCTTACTGCACTCAAGCACAAAGGGGCGAATATCCAATTGAAATTTCGCAAACCCAATGCGGAATTTGTGCCTCTGAATGATCTCACGGGACAGTAGTCTTTCTACAAGAGTGACTGTCAAAAGAAATTTCTGAAATGGCCAAAACCAGGAAAACTTGAGATGAGGCAGAAGACCCGGGGCAATGGGGCGATGCTTTGTAAAAAAAACCTGTGCAGGAGAACCCTCGCTGCACAGGGAGAAATTGCGGAAATAGAAAAATATTAATCCACAGGGGTTAAATCCATGTCGTTTGTAAAGTAAACCAAGCGGCTGCAATTGGGGCAGGCAACGATTTCGGTTTGCGACTGGGCTGAGATGAGAATCTGCGTGGGCAGTTTCATATGGCATCCGCCGCAGACACCGTGATTGATTCCCACAACGACGTGTTCTCCCTTGTTCTTGAAGAGGCGTTGGTAGCGGGTGAGGACTTGTTCATCAATGCCGACGGTGAGCTTGGTGCGTTCTTGTTCGAGTTCGGCCAGCTCTTTTTTCCATGTTTGTTCGCGAGCCATGAGGTCGGCAATCTGGGCGTCTGTGTGTTTTTTGGCTTCGCTTGCCGCCACGGTTGCTTCTTGAATCTGCTTTTGAGCGGTTTCGGCCTGTTCCATCAAGGTGATTTCGTCGTCTTCGAGCTTGACGATGTCAGCCTTGCAGGTTTCGATTTGTTGGCCTAGGGCTTTGTATTCGTCGTTCTTCTTGGTTTGGAATTGCTGGATGGAATACTTTTCAATGAGTTGCTTTTTGTTTTGGACTTCCAATTCCAGTTTTTTGCGATCGGACTCGATTTGTTTCCCCCGGTTTCTGGCTTTTTCGAGCGTGGCGGCGGAACCGGCGGCATGACCCAGGAGGGCTTGACGTTCAGGTCCAACGCGAAAGATCTCGTCTTTTACATGAAAGATTTTGCGGTCTCGATCCTGGAGAATGAGCAGTTTTTCGATAACATCAAACATGGGCTTTTTCGTTTCTTTACCTAACGTTATCGATCGATGGCGGTCAAGTCAATGAGTATGGCAGAATTTGCGTAATTTGATTGTCATCAATACGCGAGCCAAAAATACACCGATTCGATACGGTGTTTTTCAGAAAAGGTGTGCGGGGTGGAATGTTTGTTGGGATCGCCGGTCAGGCTGCTGTTTCCTCTGTGGGGGTGTCTGTTCTCAAGACATCAACCGCGACGGAAAGCTGGCTCCTGCCACCGCCGAGAATGACGCCGCGGATGGGGCAGGCATCGCTGTAATCCCGTCCCCACGCAACGGTGATGTGGCGTGTGGTAGGAATGACGTTGTTGGTGGGATCAAAATCAACCCATCCAAAGCCGGGGCAATAGACCGAAATCCACGCGTGGGAGGCATCGGCGCCGATGAGACGCGGTTTCCCTGGCGGTGGATCGGTCTCGAGATAACCGCTGATGTAACGAGCTGGCAAGCCAAGCGAGCGCAAGCAGGCGATTTCAAAATGAGCAAAATCCTGGCAAACTCCGCGACGTTTTCTGAAGACTTCCTGAAGTGGGGTTGCAACAGTGGTGGCTTCTGGATCGAATTTGAAATCCTTGAAAATCCGGTGCGTCAAATCGGCTGTCGCAGCGAGCACGGGGCAATCTGAGGGGAAGGATTGTGCCGCGTAATCCTTGTAATCTGGTCCGGTTTGGATTAGCGGCGAGTCATATGTAAATTCTGCAGCTTCGAGCATATCTCCCAGCGGATGATTGGCGCAGTGTTCGCAAACGTTTTCCCAGGACGTGGTTTCTTCCAAGGCAGGTGTTGGGGCGGAGAATAGTTCAACTGCGCTGGTGGAGTTGATGATCAATTCCTGATGTCCGCCTTCGATCGAGAGGAAGTGTATGGAATTGGAATATCGGTCCGTGTATTGGGACAGAACAATGGGGGTGGGTTCAATCTGGAGTTCAGATTTCAGAACATGCTGACGGCTGGTGGCTCGGGGACTCAGTCTTAGGACATGATGCGAAATGGAAACCGGTTCACTGTATTTGTAAGTGGTCCTGTGTGTTACATGATAGGTTATGTGAGTATTCATGTTAGCTGACACGGGGCACGGTGTGGCTGAAGTAGAGGTGGCTTAAATCGTTGGAAATGATGTTCAATTCCAGGCTGACATCAGACAACAGGGATTTAAGCGGGTTTTCCGTATTATGGTCCCAAGCTTGGGCAAGTTCCCATGTGCGTGTCCGCCGCAGGCGTTGCAGCAGAGTCTCTGTCCTTTTGATGTCCACCGAATGGCCGGTCGTGTTCGGAAGGTCGCTGGGCAAATGGGCAATGTGATCAGCCATGGCGGCCAGTTGAAACGCAAGGGCGCGTGGATTGGATTCATCACTGACGAGAAGTTCCAAAACGGATGAGAGCTGGGCCCCAGCGTAATAGCGTCGTCTGTGGGTAATGGAACTGTCGGCAATTTCAAGAACGGGTTCGAGTGCCAGACTGGTTTTGACGTGTTTGGAAAGGGTTGAGAAAAGGAGTTTGGCAATGTGATCCGAACGTTCCAACCGGCGTCCAAAATCCAAAAATCGCCAGCCAAGACCGCGTGTCATGTTTTCCATTTCCATTCCGCTGAAGGCTCCAAGATCGACGATGAGCGTATTCAATCGTGCCAAGGCGCCTTGAATTGGCATCGCAAGGCCATCATCCGAATCGCCCGCTTGGAGCATGTTCAAGATGGTCCAGGTGTCGGCTGAGCAACGGTCCCGAACAACAAAGGCAATCCCTCGAATGCGTCCCAGAATTTCACGTATGCCTCCCAGCCGGTCGGGCTTGTAAACCATTTGGAGCAGTTCTCCCTCCAAATCCACAAGATCCACAGACTCCAGAAAACGGGCGGGCAGGTAGTCCATGGCGACGAGCATTCGCGCCAGCGAGGTCAGCTCAGGCGAAGCTTGGGGGCCGGAGTCGTCTGCCGCGCGCGAGACGGCACAACGCAAGAGGCGCGACAGGTCTTCAAGCCGTTCCGTATAGCGTCCCAGCCAAAAAAGATAGTCGGCAACACGGCTTGGAACTTCTCCTGCAGAACGGGTGGAATGGATCGGTGTGCCAACCGAGTTGAGCAACAAGGTGAGTTGGGTGACCGGTTCTTCCGACATGACCCAAATGTCCTTGCTGCCCCCACCGCTTTGCATTGAAACAATGGGGTCTTCCGAAGCTGTGGAGACGCGCGCAAGCCCGCCTGGCATGACATTGCAGGAGTCTCCATTGGCGGCGGAGTAACTTCTCAAAACCAACGGGCGCGGTTCCAATTCGTCATTCATCCACACAGGCACTGTGGAAAGCTCCACTTGTTCCTGCCCGACAAAATCGGTCGGATGCTCGTGAATGGCGGCAATGAGATTTTCCCGTTCCTTTGAGCTCATGGTTTCGCCAAAAAAAGGTTTGTAGGAACGGGCGCCAAAGGCGGGTTTCACAACAATCTGGTCGAGATGATCCAGAACGTAATCTCTTTCCTTTTTTTGACCACACCACCAGGTCGCCACAGAAGGCATCTTGAGTTCTTCGCCCAAAAAGTGCCGACATAGCCCCGGAAGGAAGGCGAGAAATGCGGGGCTTTCCAGAAGCCCGGACCCGAGTGCGTTGGCGATGGCGACATTGCCTGCTCGAACGGCTTCAACCAGACCGGGAACGCCAAGAAACGAATCGTCGCGCAGTTCAAGAGGATCGCAAAACGAGTCATCCACGCGGCGCAAAATGACATCGACCGGCTGGAGTCCGGCAAGGGTCTTGATGAACACCCGGCGATTGCGAACCGTTAAATCCCCGCCCTCGACGAGAATGAGTCCCAGATAACGGGCGAGATACGCATGTTCAAAGTAGGTCTCGTTGTATGGCCCGGGTGTCAATAATACAATGTTGGGATTCTCCCGATTGTGAATTGCCAGACTGCGCAGATTATCACGCAAAATCCGGAAAAAGGAGACGAGCCGCCTCGTTTGACATTCGCGGAATTGATCAGGAAAAATGCGCGAGAGAACAATGCGGTTTTCCAGAGCGTAACCGGCTCCCGATGGGGCTTGCGTGCGGTCCGACAGCACCCACCACTGACCGTTGGCTGAGCGGGCAAGGTCCGCGGCGTGTAAATGCAGGTGAGTTTGATGAACCACATTGATTCCCTGGCAAGGGCGGAGGAAACGCGGGTTCCCGAGAATCAGGGCAGGTGGCAGAAGCCCGTCGTGCAGCAGTTTTTGCGGGCCGTAGAGGTCGGCCAGGATCAGGTTAAAGAGTTTGGTTCGCTGAGTGATGCCCTCTTCCACGATGCGCCATTCGGCTGCGGTGACAATGAAGGGGATTGGGTCCAGGTCCCATGGGCGATCCGTGCCCTGGGGGTCACCATACACATTGTAGGTGACTCCATGTTCACGGATGACGTGGCTGGCCTGTTCCCAGCGTAATTGAAGTTCTTTGGAACTGTATTCGGAGAGGGAATTGACCAGTGGCTGCCAGTGGGGGCGAATCCGCCCTTGCGCCAGCGCCATTTCATCATACAGCTCGGGCAACGGACGGTAATCGCCGAAAATACCGGCGGGCGGTGCAAATTCCTCTGTGAACACGGTCGAATCCTTCATTCAAAACTCCGTTCACAATAGACTACCTTCCAACATTGGCGAGCCGCAAATCCAACGTCATGGGAAAATCCGGGTTGACTGCCGCAGGCAGGGGCTTGAAAGGACCGGGGGTATGGCCATTTTTGTCAAAACGCGCCAGACGACGGCTTTCAGCCTCATAAGCGTTGACGGGCAATGTTGTGTAATTGCGTCCACCGGGGTGCGCTGCATGATAAGTGCATCCGCCAATCGAACGTCCATTCCAACCGTCTATGAGATCAAAAATCAGTGGAGTATTGACCCCGATGGTTGGGTGAAGACATTCCGGCGGTTGCCAGGCACGGAATCGCACTCCGGCAACATACTCTCCCTCAGTCCCGGTTGGATGAAGCGGCATCGCATGACCATTGCAGGCAACCACATGACGGGAATCGGTCATGCCGCTGACCTTCACCTGCAACCGTTCCAGGGATGAATCGACAAAACGCACGGTTCCACCGGCGGCACCGTGTTCGCCCAGAACATGCCACGGTTCGAGTGCATGCCGGATTTCGAGATTGATGCCGCGGTAGGTGACGTTTCCGTAATGAGGGAAACGGAACTCCATGTGCGGGTAAAACCAATCGAGTTGAACTGGCACACCACTTTCATTGAGATCTTCAATGACATCGCCGAAATCCTGTTCCACGAAATGTGGGAGCATGAAACGGTCATGCAATTCGGTATCCCAGCGGACAAGATCCTGACGGTAGGGGTTGTCCCAGAAACGAGCGATCAGGGCGCGTAAAAGCAATTGCTGAGTCAGGCTCATGCGGGCATGAGGTGGCATTTCAAAGGCGCGCATCTCCACCAACCCCAGCCGCCCAGCAGAGCCTTCTGGCGAAAAGAGTTTATCAATACAAAATTCGGAACGATGCGTGTTTCCAGTGGAATCCACCAGAAGGTTGCGGAAAATCCGGTCCACCAGCCATGGGGGAATATCTCCGTGCTCCGGCACTTGCTTGAAGGCAAGTTCCATTTCGTAAAGCGAGTCGTTGCGTGCTTCGTCAATGCGCGGGTGCTGACTTGTTGGGCCGATGAATAGTCCACTGAAGAGAAAGGAAAGGGATGGATGGTTTTGCCAATAATTGACAAGGCTTCGCAACAGATCGGGACGGCGTAATATGGGGCTGTCCGCCGGAGTGGCTCCGCCGATGATGATGTGATTTCCGCCACCAGTGCCGACGTGTCTGCCGTCGATCATGAATTTTTCCGCGCCCAGTCGGGATTGCCTGGCCTCTTCGTAAAGCACTTCCGTGTTATGAACCAATTCCGGCCAGTCATGGGCCGGATGCAGGTTGACTTCAATGACGCCGGGATCAGGGGTCACCTTGATGTTGTTCAATCGTGCATCGTTGGGAGGCGGTGTCCCCTCGATGACAACCGGGCATTTCAAATCCACCGCTGTCAATTCAATGGCTGAGATTAACTCCAGGTAATCCTCCGTGGATCGGACGGGTGGCATGAAAATGTGCAAACGTCCGTTGCGTGGTTCAACGCAAAGGGCGGTTCGCACCACCCAATCTGCGGATTGCTGAGGCTTGATCTGGAAAGCGGCATTTTCGTCTTCAGCATTTCCCTTGTTGTCCTTTCCATCCGCATTGGATTCCTTTTCCGTTTGAGAGCCATCCTTTGCACTTTGAAAACGGATCTGTGAAAAGAGCATTTCCCGTCCTGGCAATGGAGGTAGAGGGCCCATGGGATCGAGCGGGTAGATGTAAGGATAATCTGTCGGCAAAACCCAGGGAAGCGAGTCCAGTGGGAGTCGCAACCCGATGGGAGAATCTCCGGGAAGTAGAAAGAGCGTTTGAGAACGGACAAACCACGGGCCGCTGGTCCAGCGTTCGTGCTTGTGAATGGGGAGTATGTAACCCGTGATTTTTGACAGACCTTGATTGAACACCTTTGCCAGACGATCGCGTTCTTCCTTGTCTTCAAGATTGGACTGGAGGGGATCAACATTGGCGGGGAGCCGTCGCTCACGCCAAAGGTAATACCAGACGTCTTCGTATGCCGGAAGAACATGTTTGTGGTTCACCTTTAGCTTGTCAACAAGGTGATTGATGAACTCCTTCGCATCGGCATCCGTGTGACCGTAGTCCCTGGTTTCAAGGGCGAAGAGATCGGGATTGGTCCAGATTGGCACGCCGTCCTTGCGCCAGTAGCAGGCCAGCGCCCAGCGCGGAAGAGATTCGCCGGGATACCATTTGCCCTGCCCATAGTGCAAAAGGCCTCCTGGGGCAAAATGATTTTTCAGGCGGCGGATCAGGCCATCGGCAAGCTTGCGTTTCTCCGGTCCAACAGCGGTGAAGTTCCATTCTTCACCGTCCATGTTGTCAATGGAAATGAAGGTGGGCTCACCTCCCATTGTCAAGCGTACGTCACCCTTTGCCAACTGTTCGTCCAGACGGTGTCCCAGGGCTTCAATCTTTTTCCATTGTTCCTCAGTATAAGGTTTGGTGACGCGTGGAGATTCGAAAATCCGAGTGACGCTCATTTCGTGGGCGAACTCGACCTTGCATTCATCCACAGCCCCGCAAATGGGGGCGGCACCGGACGGAGTTGGGGAACAGGCAAGGGGAAGATGCCCTTCTCCGGCAAGCAGCCCGGATGTGGGGTCCAGGCCGATCCAGCCTGCTCCCGGTAAGAACACTTCTGCCCATGCGTGCAAATCCGTGAAATCCCGATCCGTACCGGACGGTCCATCAATGGACTTCACGTCCGGCCTGAGCTGGATGAGATACCCGGAGACAAAACGTGCCGCCAGACCGAGGTGGCGTAAAATATTCACCAGGAGCCAGCCTGTATCGCGGCACGAGCCGCTGCCCAATTCAAGGGTTTTCTCCGGTGTCTGCACTCCGGGTTCCATCCGAATAACGTACTTGATGCGCTTCCAAACGCTTTGGTTCAGATTAACCAGAAAATCAATGGTTCGGGTTTTGTCACGGTTGATGGAATCCAGAAATTTCTTCAATAACGGAGTAGCGGGCTGGGTTTCCAGAAAAGGCGCCAATTGGATTCGCAATGCGGGCTCGTAGAGGAACGGAAATTTTTCAGCGTAATCTTCCAGAAAGAAATCAAACGGATTGTAAACGGCCATTTCGGCGACGAGATCGATTTCGACCAACAGTTCACGCGCCGGTTTTTGAAATACAATCCGCGCCAGATAATTGCTGAACGGGTCTTGCTGCCAATTGATGAAGTGATCCGCCGGAAGGATTTTTTGCGAGTAACTGAGGATTGGCGTTCGGCAGTGGGGGGCCGGGCGCAGGCGCACAATATGCGGTGAATGCATCACCGGACGGTCGTAACGGTAATGTGTCCGGTGATGAAGTGCAACGTGGATGGACATAGAAAATTACTGCGGAACGTCTGAGTGTTTGTTACGCCTTCGCGTGGCGGGCTTGGTTTCTGGCATGCGTTTGGCAAAGAACCGTTCGTGAATCTCCGAGCCCACCTGATTCATGCGGGTCTGCATTTTATCCAGGTATTCATGAAGACCGGCGTTGATGATTTCATCAATGCTGGCGTATTCCAAATCCGAGCAGAGACGCCCCAGCAGTTTGTCTGGGGACTTTTTCCCTGAGTCATCCATCATGCTGGAAATGGCGCGCAATGAGATCAACGCATTATCAAGGCAAAAACGGATTGAGCGTGGAAATTCATTGTTCAAAAGCAAGAACTCAACGATCGATTTTGGCGAAATGGCACCGTAGCGTTTGCGATACATTTCAAACGCACTGGCGGATCGGAGAACGGCCGCCCATTGAACCTCGTCAAAGGGAGATCCCACGTCTGCTGCGGAGCGGAGGAGAATGAAGTATTTGACATCCAGAATGCGGGATGTCTTGTCAGCGCGCTCAAGTCGGCGTCCGAGACTGCTAAAGTGCCACGCTTCGTTGTGGGTCATTGTGGCGTCCGTGACCCCCGCAAAAAGGTGGCTGTTGGACTTGATGTTTCCGAAAAATTCATGTGGCGACTTCAGCCCGGAGCTGTCCTCCGCCACGGATTTCACGGCGAGATAAAATTCATTCAACTGCAACCACATTTCCGATGAGATCACTTCGCGAACGGAACGGGCGTTTTCACGCGCAGCGCTCAGGCAGGAGATGATGGAATTGGGGTTCTGACGGTCAAACGTCAGAAAACGAATCACGTTTTGATCAGTGGCCTCATGGTAACGGGTGACGAAATCCTTATCGTCTCCCGTGATGCTGACCAGCGGCATCCACTGCTGGCCCAAACCTTCAGGCGCATCAAGCATGAGTTTCAGATTGACGTCGATAAAGCGGGCCACGTTTTCCGCGCGCTCGACATACCGGCTCATCCAATAAATGGAATCGGCGACTCGGCTTAGCATTAGTTGAGCCCTCCTTGAGTTGAAGTGGATGGAGTGCTTCCAGGCGGGTCTTCAGTCAGGACCCATGTGTCTTTACTGCCACCGCCCTGAGAGGAGTTTACGACGAGCGATCCTTTTTTCAGGGCGACGCGGGTCAAACCACCCGGCAACACCACAATTTCTTTTCCATAGAGAATGTAAGGACGCAGATCGACATGGCGTCCCTCCAGGTTTCCATTGACAAGCGTGGGAACCCGTGAAAGCGAAAGCGTTGGTTGTGCAATGTAATTGCGGGGCGTGGCCTTGATTCGTTTGACAAACTCCGCCTGTTGTTCCTTTGTTGAATGCGGACCGACGAGCATTCCATAGCCACCCGATTCATTGGCGGCTTTGACAACCAGCTCGCCGATGTGGTCCACCACATAATCCAGGTCTTTCTGTTCAGCACAAATGTAGGTGGGCACATTGGGGAGAATGACTTCCTCGTTCAGGTAGTATTTAATGATGCGTGGCACGTAGGCGTAAATCACCTTGTCATCCGCAACGCCAGTACCTGGAGCGTTGACCAGTGCAACGTTACCGGCTTTGTAAACGTCCATCAACCCCCTGACCCCCAACATCGAATCCGGTCTGAATGTGGCCGGGTCTAGAAAATCATCATCAATGCGCCTGTAAATCACATCCACACGCTCAAATCCCGTTGTATTGCGCATCCAGACAAAGCCATCAGACACCACAAGGTCACTCCCCTCGACAAGTTCAACCCCCATCTGTTGCGCCAGAAACGAGTGCTCGAAATAAGCCGAATTATAGACCCCCGGAGTCAAGAGAACGACGCGTGGGTTTGTGATGCCATCTGGGGCGAGATAATCCAAAAGGTTGCGCAACCAAATGGGATAACTGGAAACCGACCGGACACGTGACGCTGCAAAAACTTCAGGAAAGAGACTCTTCATCAGACGCCGGTTTTCAAGCACATAAGAAACGCCGGACGGGCAGCGCAAATTATCTTCAAGCACGTAAATCTGGCCGTCCTTATGGCGGACAAGATCGGTCCCTGTAATATGGCACCAGATGCCACGCGGAGGGTTGAGTCCGCGGCATTGTTCGCGAAGCCCTTTGGAACTGGCAATGATTTCTTCTGGAAGGACTTTGTCCTTGATGATCTTTCGGTTGTGATACATGTCATCAATGAACAAATTCAGGGCCATGATGCGTTGCTTGAGACCGCGTTCGATTCGGTCCCATTCTGAGGCGGCCACAATCCGGGGCACCAGGTCAAAAGGCAGAGTTTTTTCGACTCCGGCACTCTGGCCATACACGTTAAAGGTGATTCCGGCTTGCACCAGTGCACGGTCCGCAGCCTGCTGCCGCTTGACAAGTTCTCCCTGGGGTAAAAGCTCAATATTCCTGGCCAATGGCCGCGCGGGCGGACGCGCAGTCCCGTCTGGCAGGAACATTTCATCATAGAAATCACCAACTTCGTAAGTGAAAGGCTTCATAATAAGAGTTCGCGGTTCAATGCCTGCTGTTTGCCGCGGCTTTGTTGGGTCTAAAGCAGCGGCAATGCCAGAATTCAAAAAAACATCCATGGCGGATGACCCTTTAAAACAAAAAACGCCATTTTTGTTGTTCTAAAAAGAACGCAAATGAATCGTTATTATGTCTGAAAAAGGAGCCGAATCTCCTTTTAAAATAATCTCGATCAGATTTTTGGCAATTTGTTCTGACAAGAACTCTTCTGAAATTGCCATGGAAAGGAAAAATCCGCTTGGCTGGTAAAAAAACACCTTCATGGCAAAAGATCGCCACAGCACGTTCTGAATAAAAAACTCGCACTTTTGCCGATTTTGCGTCAAGCTAAGGGCACAATTCTCTTACAAGGTATGAATACGGAAGAACAAATCCAATCGTTTCGGGAACAATACGAGAAACTTCGAGCCGAAATTGCCAAGGTGATCGTGGGAAATGATTCCATAGTCGAAGGGACATTGATTTCAATTTTTGGCGGTGGACACGTCCTGTTGGAAGGTGTGCCTGGCCTTGGTAAAACATTGCTCGTTCGCACTTTGAGTGAAGTGTTGGACATGAGTTTCAACCGCATTCAATTCACTCCCGACCTGATGCCGGCAGACATTCTGGGGACGAACATCGTCATGGAAACGCCGTCGGGAAAACGGGAATTCCAATTCCAGCAAGGACCCATTTTTGCCCATTTGATTCTTGCAGACGAAATCAATCGCGCCACGCCCAAGACACAATCTGCCATGTTGGAAGCCATGCAGGAAAAGAGCGTCACAGCAGGTGGTCAGATTCGTAAGTTGACTCCCCCATTCTTTGTTTTGGCGACGCAGAATCCAATTGACCAGGAGGGAACGTATCCATTGCCCGAAGCACAGTTGGACCGGTTCTTCTTCAAATTAATCGTTGATTATCCCACCGGAGCGGAGTTGTCCGAAGTTCTCAACCGCACGACGGAAAACCGCAAGGAGGAAGTGGTTCGCGTCATGACCAAAGACCAGATCATCGAACTCCAGAATCTGGTGCGGCAAGTCCCCATCGCGTCCCATGTGAAGGATTATGCCGTGCGGCTGATTCTGGCAACGCATCCAAAGACGGAGACGGCTGTGCCGATCACAAACCAATATCTTCGTTTCGGAAGCAGTCCTCGTGGTGGACAAACAATCATACTTGCCGCAAAAGTGCGGGCGCTGATCCAAGGCCGGTTCAATGTGAGTTTTGATGATATCGAGACGGTTGCTCCCATGGCTTTGAGACACCGGCTGATTCTCAATTTTGAGGCTGAGGCTGAAGGAATTACCACGGATCAGATTATCACACAAATCCTTCAGGACGTACCCAAAGATGCGACCGTGGGCACGAATTCCTGAGGGGGCTTCTGATGTCATCCCCGCTTCTTACAACTGAGCTGATCCGCCGGCTGGAACAATTCCAACTTCTGGCGGCGCGTCGTACAAAAAGCTCGGCCAAAGGGGAACGCCGAAGCCGTGCTCGTGGTCAGTCCGTGGAATTCGCCGATTATCGCAACTATACCGTTGGAGATGATTTTCGTTATCTGGATTGGAATCTTTATGGCCGCCTCGACAAGTTATTTCTCAAGCTCTACGAAGAGGAGCGCGAGCTGCCGGTCAGCATTTTTCTGGATGCCAGTGAATCGATGACGTTCGGCACGCCGCCCAAATTTGATTTTGCGCGGCAAATTGCCGCTGCTGTTGGATACGTGGCTCTCTGTGGATTTGACAGAGTGTCTGTTCATGTGTTTCCAGATAAGGCAGACAACCTTGCTCCACGTGGTGCGTTGCGTTCTGTTCGCGGACGGAAGTCGTCCCTGGAATTCTTTAGAAACATCACGGCGTTGGAAGCCGGAGGTGGTGCGGATTTCAACGAGGCTTTACGACGCGGTGCCATCGCGACACACCAGACTGGCGTTGCCGTTGTCTTGAGCGATTTTCTTGATCCAACAGGCTATGAAAAAGGGTTGGGCGCGCTTATCGCGCGTGGATTCCAAGTGGATGCCATTCAAATTCTCTCGCCAGAGGAAGTCAACCCGAGTGCTTACGGAGATTTGCGTCTGGTCGATTCTGAAAACGGGTCTGTACAGGAGGTCACATTTGGAAAATATCGTCTCAAGGCTTACCAGCAGTCAGTGCAAAATTACTGCCAGCGATTGCGTGAGTATTGCCAGACCCATGGCCTGAATTTCTTTCAAACAATTTCTGATGCCTCTTTGGAAAAACTCCTGCTTCAACAACTGCGTAAAGCGGAAGTGTGGGGGTAAGTTTATCTTGTTTTCTTCAGAAGCGTTCCCTGTTTAAATTCAAATGTCTGACAGCCTGATGGCTCCATCCTTTAATTGCTTCCCGGAGTTTTTATCAGGATCGTATTGGCGATGCGATCGTGCCAGGACTGTTTTCGTGGATCCCAAATGGTCCAGAAAAAACCGAGTCCAAGCGGGACAATTGAAAAAATGCTACAAAGGGAACGAACAATGGCCGTTCCCCAATTCATGGGGGTTCCGGTCATGTGAACGCATTTGATTCCGGTGACGAGATCACCCAGTGTTGCCCCACGCAATGCCAAGAAAACGATGTAATAGACCAGCAGCCCCAATGGAAAAAGACGCATGCAATTGATCAGGGCCAGACAACCGGTCACAACGATCAGATCCAGAGCCAGGGAACAAAGCCGGAGTCCAAAACCTGCCAGAGGGAAACTCTGCGATGCCAAAATTGGTGGCGTTGAAGCTTGAATGACTGGAGGAGGTGTTTTTGCTGCCGGAGTTGCCAGATTGACACGCGGTTCAGAAATCAGCGCGGGAGCCACAGAAATTTTTGCAGACACTGGCGGTTGTGCAGGTGCTGGAGGAGGGACGACAGTAGGTGAATTTGGAACTGGTATTGATTGAGATTGGAATTGCGGTTCTGGTTTTAGGGCTTGAGGTGGTGGAATGATTGGGTTTGCATCAGTGGGGGTGATGGATGACGTTGCTGCCACAGGAGCGACAGAACTGGAGGGTGTTGGTGGCGCCGCTGCTGATACCGTTGGGATCGACGGAGGTGTAGGATAGGTGGGCGGGGGAGTCTGCTTTGATGATTTGCGCTCACGCGAAAGGTATTGAAAACAAGCAAGAATGATGGTGCCGATTCCCATCACACCAGTGAATCCCCAAACGAGGAATCCGACAAAAGGGATCATTCCCAATAACACGCATAACGCCATGCCAATTGCCAGTGCCACAACGACTCCATATCCGGGCGGACGAAGCTGCTTTAAAAACATGCAACCGATCGTGACGTAAACAAAAAGCCTTCCGACGCACGCCAGAAGAATCAGCGGACAAACCATGAACGGCAAAAGAATAATTCCGAATCCGGAAAAGACCAGACTGGCGAGCAGCGGCGTCAAAATCATGAAAAATAAGAGACCGGTCAGCAAGGAACCGACAGGATGTGTTTCACACGCTTCAACACCGGCAGCCAGCGCTTTGCGGAGTAACAGGGCCAGCAGACAGTATAGAATAAAAAAAACGCCAATAATGCCCCAGACCCACATTAGGGAAGGCACCACCGGACGCCCAAGGAGAAGCCCGTTCTTTATCCATGATAGGACGAATAGGAATGGAGCACCTCCAATGATAAAAGGCGATTTGTTAATTTGAGCTCCGAGCGACTTCTTAAATCCTCCGCCAACAACAATTGTGTTTCCAAGACATTTTGCGTCACTGCCGAGATCGACCGATCCCCCAACAACCACCACGTCGCCGTGGACTTTTGAGTTTAAGGCAAGGTTCCCTCCGACAATAACAATACTGCCAAAGACTTCCCCCTGGATGGATGAATTTCCATATACCGTGATGACGTTGTTGACAGCTTTTCCTGATTTTAATACGGAATCCTCAAAAATCGCGATCAAATCCCCATCCAAAGTTGACTTACGGGGCGATACAGAATTTTTGTTGTCTTCAGAATCGGCATCATCGGAATCGTTGTCAGAATCACTATCATCATTTTCAACTCTTGCTTCAGCAGAAGAATGAGATTCCGATGAGACCGATTGGACTTCGACAACTGAATGGTGATGTTGTCCAGCAGTGGTGGATAATGTCCCAGCAAGAATGGCGCATAGTAACAGACAAAAAAGCTTGATGCGCATAAGCCCTTAATCTTTCTGGCGCATCAAAGGCCACAATGCCCGGCCAACGCTGATGGCCGCAGTTGCTGTGAGACAAAATGCCACAAGGCTCCAAAACAGCCATTCATTTTGAAAGGGCTTGAAAATGGACCATACGGGATGAAATGGGGAGGATACCTTGTTGAACCACTCGACTGTCTGAAGGACAAAAGGCGGAAGCACCAGTGTGGATACGAATGAAAACAGGTCATGAACACTTGCTGCGGCAAGTCCTGCAAAGAAAAGAAATGAAATGGCTTTTGCGCAAAATGGCCAACGAAGCCAGGACATTTGCCACCAGGGATATGCCGGACTTTCGATCCGTGCCATGATTTGATACGACAAACCGTTGGGCGCCTTTATGTTTGGCACCCGTTTCAATTCTTCATCAATGAAACGTTCCAACGATTTTTGTGTATCTTCGCTCATGGTTTTAATAATTGCAGACCTGCAAAGAAAGGTCGTGATTCTTCAGAGAATTTACGTTGCAAGAAGTTCTCTGGGCGTCCTGTTTTTCTAGCTGGAGCAGTCTCTTCTGTTTTTACGAAATCAGCAAAGCCGCTGTCCGATTGGCGGCGGTATAGCAGAATTTTTTCCCTTAATGCCTCCCGTCCACGGTGAATGTCAGTTTTAACCTGGCATAGAGAAGTTTTGAGGAACTTGGCGATTTCCTCATAGCTCATCTCTTCATAATGATAGAGAACAAGCGGAACACGTTGACGTGCAGGCAGCGCCATTAACGCTTTTTGAACATAGGCCTGATCATCGGACGGGCCTTCAGACGGAGATTCAAACGCGAAATTGGAAATCCATTCTTCACGGCTTTCAGAATCATTGCCTTCGCGATGGAAAAAATCGGAGAAAACTGTCCAACGCGCCCGATAGCGTGTGAGATAGTTAAGGCAGAGATTACGAGCAACACAACGAAGCCACCCGCCAGCCGAAGGGTTGTCCTTCAGCATTTCAAATTCCTTGTAGGCTCGCAAAAAGACCTCTTGTGCAACGTCTTGTGCATCGGAAGGATTTTGCAAAAGACGTAAAGCAACCGTGAATACCAGATTCTGGTATTGTTCTACAAAAGATTCAAATGCGGTGTTGTCGGACATCGTTTCGGCATTTATGCACTGACTGCCGTTATAATTCCAACACAAACACCACAATCAAAGTTACAAGAAACTTGCTTAGAATTTCTTTTTTGCGCGGCGTGACTTACGGTTGCCCATCGCAGCAGGTTTGGGGGCTTCAGGCGCAAATACTGGCGCTGGCGCTACTTTAACGGGTTCGATACGTGCTGGTGCCGGGGCCGGAGCTGGAGCAACTGAAACGGGTTTCTGTTGTGACTGGGCAGCAGCTTTTTGAAGCGCTGCATTATGTTTGCGATCAGCGATCAATTGTGCTTCTGCCTGGAGCCAATAATCCATTTCTTTTCCACCCTGGCGACCTTCAGTTTCCCAAAGGTAGTAGGCATAGGTTGCAATTTCTTGTTTTGTAGGAGTTGTAACTTGCTGATTGCTGTCCGTATTCATAGAATTACACGTTAACTAAGGCGAATCTGTCAGATGGCTACCCGGAGTAAGAGGAACTCTCAACTCCGAGTTCATTATAATTAATACACAATTTTGCCTAAAAAACAAGTTAAATCCCTGTGGCGACGTGGATTTAACTCTCATTCAAGCAATCAGTGAACCACTGCCAGCCCGGAATTCAATCGGGTTGTGACTCCTGCTTTAAGTTCAATCACGCCTGTTTTTTCCGCGTAGCGCAAGTGAAATGCCCCATCCTGATTTGATACAAGCTCCACACTGACAAGTTTTCCATCTTTCCACTTCATGTCGGTGAGGGTGATACCGCCTCGTGCGCGAAGACCTTTTGCGGAGCCTTCAGGCCAGGCTTTGGGAAGTGCGGGCAGAAACATGATTTCTCCTGCCTGTGATTGGATTAACATCTCTGCGATTCCAGCAGGAGCCCCAAAATTACCATCAATCTGGAATGGCGGATGGGCGTCAAACAAATTGGCATACAGTCCGCCACCCCCACCGTAGTTGATTCCATCACTGTGTCCCACAAGCTTCATCAGGTTTCTTAAAAGCCGGTATGCGTGATCCCCATCCTGAAGTCGTGCCCAGAAATTGATGCGCCAGGCCATGGCCCAACCTGTGCTCAAGTCACCCCTGGCTTCCAGTGATTTTTTGGCTGCTGCTGCCAGATCTGGTGTTGCACTGGGAGAAATCTGGCGTCCCGGGTGCAACGCAAACAGGTGGGAAACATGCCTGTGTGTGTCCTTGGGATCGTCTATGTCCTCGGCCCATTCCATGAGCTGTCCCCATTTTCCAATGGATGGTTTAAGCAGTTTGCCGCGGAGCTCTGTTATTTTTTGCCGGTATTCAGGATCAATATTAAGAATGGTGGATGCTTCCACATAATTATTGAACAAGTCCCAGACAATCTCCTGGTCATAAGTGACACCCGGTTCGTGCGGACCGTGTTCTGGAGACCAGCCATCTGGAGTGACCAATGTCCCATCAGGGCGAGCCTGTAGGCGGTCTTCCCAGAATTCACAGACTTCCTTGAGAATGGGATACGCAAAATTCTTGAGGAAGGTCTTATCTGCGCTGAAGGCATAATGTTCCCACAAGTGCTGGCAATACCACGCGCTTGCAGGTGGATTCCAATTCCAACTGGAACCGCCGTAGATATTATTTTCTGTCTGAACCGTCCAGCCTCGCTTGCAGTTGTAATATTTTTGAGTCGCAATTTTCCGAACCTCGCGCTGATTATTGATGTAGTCCAGCATGGGAATGTGACATTCGGGCAGCCCGGTGACTTCAGCCGGCCAGTAGTTCATCTGAATGTTGATGTTGGAATGATAGTCCGAACGCCACGGCGGATCGTTGCTATCGTTCCACAGTCCCTGGAGGTTGGCCGGTAACCCGCCCTCGCGCGAGGAGCTAATCAGCAGGTAACGGCCAAATTGAAAGAATAATTCCTCCAGTTCTGGATCGTAGCCGCCTTTGCTGTAGGCAAGCAGACGATGGTCTGTGGCCAACGAGGTGACAGTCTTATCCGACGTCCCCACATTTAATTCCACGCGGTTGAAGAGTTTTTGATAATCGGCAATGTGCTCTGTCCGCAGTTGTGTCAAAGGCTTTTTGCTGGCGGCGAAAAGTTGTTGTGTGACGAGTTTGGAAGGATTTTCACCTCGCCAGTGTTTTTCAAAGTTTGGCAAATAGGAAGTGCCTGCGGCCAGGTAGATTGTCAGACTATCAGCCTTGATGAAGCGGATCTCATTGTTTTCCACGGTCAGTTTTCCCCCTTCGTTTACAATCAGGACCTGCGCCTCATATTCCAGACCGTTGTTCAGGGCTCCAGAAATCACCAAACGGTTGTCCTTTGCTTTTGTTGGAGCCTGGTGCGCGTCAGCCAGACGGATCGATCCATCGTATTGACCGGGTTTATCTGCGGTCAAACGCAATACAATCACCTGATCTGGATGGCTGGCAAAGGCTTCGCGCTGGAAGTGAACTCCGTTTCGTGTGTAAGCGACGCTCTGAGTCGCCGTATCGATTGATAGTTCACGGGTATAATTGGAATAAGTGGTCTTGGAATTGGAACCCAATTCGATTTCTGCCACCTGAAAATGGGTCGCATCCGTTGGGGTAAAACGAAGTCTGTACAATACGTAAGGTGTTTTATTCTCAAACGTGTAGGTATGCTTCGTCTTCCGTTTTTCAAACGGGGGTTCCTTTTCTTTTTTATCGAGAACCTGCCATGTTTGGCCGTCGCCGGAAGCTTCCAAAACCCAAGTTTGTGGATCGCGGGAAGAAACGTCATTGGCACTTGTGAAGGAATAGGAGGTGACAATTGCGCCCTGGCTGGAAAAACGTTTGATCCACACGATTTCCTGTCCATGGTGCTCGACGCACCATTTGGAATCGGGCGAGCCATCCACGCTGGCCGAAATGGTTTCCGACGCAGAGCAGGAGAGGTGATTTTCCCCTTCCGTCACGGATACACCGCCCATGTCGATATAGATATTTCCGAAATTTTGATAGGCGCCAGTATCCTGTTCATCGCCGGTCCAAAGGCTGATTTCATTGAACTGAATGCGCTCCAACTCCACTCCTCCAAAGAGCATGGCTCCCAGACGTCCATTACCGATGGGAAGCGCTTCAGTCATCCAGTCTTTTGCGGGTTGCTCGTAACGCAGAGCAAGCTGTCCATTGCGGCCAGACTCATCTCCGCTGCATACCTGCTGAAGCAGCATCAGGCAAATCAAGACGGAAGCGTACACAATGCGGGGCTGGAAAGAACGCAACGCGGTTTTTGTATGGGAAGATGAAATCACAGTTGCTCGCTTGTCTTGAGGGAGTTTCATAAAGCTTGGGAAAAACTAGCATACTGCAGAATGGCAGTCCAATGGATTACCGGGAGTTGTATGAGACGATGACTAAGCGACACTTTTTGGGTTAAATGCTTGCTTTTGGCGATATACCTGCAACAGTTAAATAAGTCTGTTAGATCGATTCTTGCTTTCAAGGCATGGTAAATCCTCAGGTGAACTAGCTTCAGTGATGATTTGAAATCCGATGCGCGGAAACAACCTCGTTAAAGTTAATTCAGTCTAGGACAGTAATACATAACATGGAAAATAAGTTATTTGTTGGAAACCTCTCTTTTCAAACAACCGAAAACGACCTGCAGGATGCTTTTGAAGCTTTTGGCACCGTCACTGAAGCCAACCTGATGATGGATCGTGCGACCGGTCGTCCACGGGGTTTTGGCTTTGTCACCATGAGCACGGCAGAAGAAGCTCAGCATGCCATTGATGGATTGAACGGCAAGGAAATCGGCGGTCGTGCTGTTACCGTCAATGTTGCACGTCCACGCGAAGAACGTCCCGCTGGTAACCGCCGCGGGGACGACAGGCGTGGTGGACGTAATCGTTATTAATTTTTCTGGAAGTTAATATAGTGGCGGAGTTCTTTTGAACTGAGCTCCGCTTTTTTTATTTGAATATGACCTTAAATTCCGTCAAAGAAGAACACATTGAAGTCGAAGGCAGTATTGTAGCGGTGCTACCAGGAACCATGTTTCGCGTTGAACTCGATAACAAACACCAAGTGCTTGCCACTGTTTGCGGAAAGATCCGTCAACGCTGGATTCGCCTTTCAATTGGTGATCGAGTAAAAATGGAGATGTCACCGTATGATCTGAGCAAAGCCCGCATTACCTGGCGTCTAAATTAGTCTATTAAGGAAGGCTCCATTTCTGCTGAAGGCCTTCGGCTGAATCTCTGATTAAATCGGCTTTCCTTCGAGATGATCTATTTGTTGCCTGATCATCTGGTATGTGTCGACTTGTGGATACTAATGGTGCATGAAACCATGATAACGAGGGAAACACTTTCGTGTTGGAGTTATCCTGGTTTTGCTTCCTGGGAAATGTTGAGTAGACCAACAAAAAAAGACGGCGATACTCCCAAAATACGGAGATGCCGTCATTGCTCTCCTACAAATCGGCGTAACGAGCCTTAAGCATTGCCGAAAAGCGAGCAGCTTTCATCTTTCGACGCTTCTTGTCGCTTGGTTTTTCAAAGTGACGGCGTTGCCGGACAATCTTTAGGGTCTGTTCTCGATCCAGTTTTTTCTTGAGGCGACGTATCGCTTTTTCGACTGATTCACCACGTCTGAGTTTAACTTCTGTCATAAAATCAGTGTTTCCAGTTGCGATTTGATTTTCTTTCAAACCGACAATGGAGAGGAGTAAGGCGGATTTTTTGTTCTCTCGGCTTTAACATGGGAGGAGAAGTTCTTTCCACTCCTTCAACGCATTTGCGGGGCAAGTGGCGTCCAATAAAACGTTCCAATGATCTTACTGCGTCTCGGTCTTCTGGAGACACAAAGCTGATGGCATTTCCGGTCTCTTTGGCCCGCCCTGTTCTTCCGATCCTATGCACATAATCCTCGGGATGCATTGGAAAATCATAATTAACCACGTGGGATATTCCCTGCACATCAATGCCACGTGCAGCTATATCCGTTGCCACAAGAACGCGAGCCGTTCCCGTCTTGAAATCTCGCAACGCGCGCAAGCGTTGATTCTGTGAACGATTGGCATGGAGTATTGCTGTGCGGGTTCCTTGTTGCTCCAGCTTGTGTGCAACTTTGTCTGCACCATGCTTTGTGCGGGAAAAAACCAACACGGTATCAAGGTGAGGATCACGCAGTAATCGGACAAGCAAATTGATCTTTTGCTGGGATGGAACCTCATAAAGAACCTGATTTACGGTATCCGCCGGTTTTGAACGTTGTCCGATTTCAACGATCTCGGGAGAGCATTGGAATTGCCCAGTCAAAACCTCGATTTCCCTGGATAAAGTTGCCGAGAAAAGCAGTGTCTGTCTTTTCTTGGGAATTCGTGAGACGATTCTTCGAATGGAAGGCAAAAATCCCATGTCCAGCATTCGATCTGCCTCATCGAACACCAGATGCTCCAAGGTTGAGAAATCACCATAACCACGATCCATTAAATCCAGCAATCTTCCAGGCGTGGCGATCAAGATATCCACCCCTCTGCGCAAAGCCTCAATTTGCGGGCGTTCATTGACACCGCCAAACACCTTTGCAATGCGAAAACGGAGGAACTTTGAATAGGCTTGAACATTCTCCTCAATCTGAACTGCAAGTTCGCGAGTTGGGGCTAGAATGAGCACGCTGATACCGCGTTTTGAGGGGATACGAGTGATTAGCTGATTGAGAATGGGGAGTACATAAGCAGCCGTCTTTCCCGTGCCCGTTTGTGCAATACCAATAAGGTCGCGTCCGGCCAATACCTTTGGAATGGCAACCATTTGAATGGGGGTTGGTTCGGAATAGCCGGCTTCTTTGACAGACTGCAATAGCCGGGGGTCCAGTTTTAAAGTCTCAAATGTGGTGGGGCGTAATCCGATTGCTGGAGAATTTTGATTCTCCAAAGGGCGTGAGTTTTCGTGTTGTCTATTATTAAAAACCATGTTCATTCAATATCAAAAAAGTAGTCTTACCCTGTTAGATCCAAACCATTCCAGGGGCGACTGACTCAGAAGACCACAGAAAAGAGACTCACCGGAGGACAAACAATGTCTTGGAAACGACAAGCTATCTACTAAAATCAATCTTACGGTGGGCTTCTTGTGCGGAATATGCAAGCCGTTTCACGAAATTTCTTTCGAAACATGCCTCCAAAATATTCTGCCTTATATTTGCGTCGGAAGGTACGACACCAAAAATTGGAAGTGTTTTACAGTGATGTTTCGACATCCCGTTTGGTTCAAAGCTGCAAATAAAGATTGTTATAGATGATTTTATTAGGCACCCCATTACAGTCCTGCCCCTCAGCGTTGCCAACCATAAAAATAACATTCACTAATTGACCTATTACCTAAAGGATTCCACCAACTTTTGGGGACTTTGCAATGGAAACAAATCTCTCGAGCCAAAATAGAGTCTGGCTATCATCAAACATTCAGTATGATGAGTCCAAAACAACCAAAGCAATACCTGAAAAAGAAATGCAAAAAGAAATACCCGAAAGAATAAGTATCGTTTTTGCATCGAGTTATTTGGCACTACCTGCCGCCCGGAAAAACTGGCATTAAAAATGCCTGTAGGGTCAAACACAATAATTAAGGCAGATTGAATGTTAGTCTAGTTATGGGACAGAACGTAGCTATCTTTGTTGCACCTATCAATCTTGTAACAAGATGAGGCGAGGCTGAAATGGTGAAAGGTTTACCAGAAGTGACTTTATTTAATTGTGATTATCCCTCATTAATGAGGGATTATTTCTTTGATTTTGAGGTGAGATTTGAGAGAATTTAAATCAAGTTACAATTCGAAATAGATTTAATGGAATGGATGGATTATTTTTTGAAATATTTTTGTATCGTTCGATTTCCATGAATAAGAATTTCTTCAGATTTACGCCGCACTATATACTCATTATCTTGACGCTTGCTGATTTTTTTTCTGCTCGGGCGCAAGGAAATGACAATGTAGAGGCATTTAAAGCTTTTGTACAGAACCCGGGAACTATCGAGCGACTAATTGTTGTTCAAGAGCGGCCAAATATGGGCTTTACCAACTTGTTTTACCTGCGTATGCAGTCCAACGCGGCACTTTTGGCATTGTCAGGAGGAAAATCCTTTATTGAGACATTACCTAAACGTGATGATTTGACGAAGTATCTTTCCGTTAATTCCCGATATGAGTCCAATTACTGGACCAAGGCGCAGAGTACTATGTACTATTGGACTGATACCGGTAATCAAGCCGATAAGACGACTACTAACGATGCCTGGTATTCTGTGACATCTTTACACGCCAACATTCCAGCCCTGGTCTGTGGTGGAATGGGAATGCTGCAACTTGGTCAGATCACATGGTCGGGAGACAAGTTTATTTGCACAAATGCTGCTGGTCTGAGGGTAACTGGGGTCATACAGAGAGACAGTTCAAACCGAGTGGGCAAGTTGAAAGTGGTTTACGCTGGTGCTTATTCAACGAATGCTAACATTTCTGGAAATTGGAATTATGATTATAGTTACGGAGGTTGCGATGTTTTTCCAGACTTTTACCCAAGCTACATTCATGCGTCAAGTGGTCAGCAGACGATTAATTATCGATTTTATGCCCTTGTGCTTACAAACAGCCTCCTACCAAAAAAGGAATACGCGCTTGACTGGAAAGATTTTGAGGATGTCCATTTTGAGTTTTGGTATACAAATGGAACGAGAATTCTTTCTAATCATGTCGGCCCCAATATTATTTCAAAAAAGATGGCACCACGCGTTGGAAAGTTAGAAAAATATCGTAGACCAATAATTTTTACAACGTTCATCGTTATATCACTCGTGTTTTTCATCTTAATATTCCGGGCTAATAAACAGCCAAAATAATAATACAAAGTCAGTGCAGTGAAGGATGCAGCCGTTCAGGTCAGTTGGAATTTTAAGTGGGTTAAACAACCCTGCCCATAGGAGGCACTAGCGCGTTGGCAGGAATTACAACTCGTTTTAATTCCACGTGATGCCAAATACTCCATACTTTTTTACAGCAGTTCCTAATTCCAGAAACGGGTATTTGCAAAGCAAGAGGCATATTTTAAACACTTTGGATGCATTTTTTTGAGAGTCTTCCTAGTGGACACGATCCAACCTGTGTAGCGCAGTTTTTGAGAGCAATTCTACATTGGCCAATTCCCTCCACTTTTGATCGGCTTTCGCCCTAGGGGTACCAATTGATTTTTGACTCGTTTTGACTGCGCATTAACAAAAAATGTCGTTATTTCCAAGACTTGACCTTAATCTAGCGCGGCATGCGTTTGTTGGATCGTTATTTATTGCGGGAGTTGCTTATCCCCCTGGCTTTCTGCCTGGGGGCGTTCCAGATTTTTTATTGTTCATTCGACCTGGTGTTCAAGCTGCACAGCTTTCAGGAGAAAAAGATGACGTTTTTGGATTGCGTCACCTACTACTTGGACATCTCTCCGGAATTGCTTGTTTCCATCATCATCCCGGTATCTCTCTTGCTTGCGCTGCTGTATGCGGTGACGAATCACGCCCGCAACAACGAATTTACGGCAATGCGTGCGGCAGGAATCAGTCTTTGGCGGATTTCGCTTCCTTATTTGGCGGTGGGCGCGGTTTGCACGGCGACTGTGCTCGCGGTGAATGAATTTTGGGTGCCAGACGTGGCTGACAAAGTGGACGAACTTTTTCAACGCCGTCTGGTCGGAAAAACTCAGAAGCAATTGTTGATTTCCAATTTGACGTTTCGAAATGAATCCGACAATCGTGATTGGCACATTCGCACTTATAATCCTCAAACCGGGGAGATGAAAACCCCCAACATTATCTGCAATTTCTCGAATGGATCTCGTCGTGAGATTTATGCTCAGAGCGGTGTTTATACCAACGGCACATGGCGGTTCTTCAATGTTGAAGAGTGGAATTTTGCCTCGGCAAAGGATTTTCCGGCAGCGCCGACAACGAATGCCGTTCTCGAATTGAATTTCTCTGAAACACCGGATCTGATCCGAAGTGAGTTGAAGGTGAACCAACTTAATTTGAAACAGGCGGCAAAACGTTCGCAGCTTTCGATTGAGGAAATCTACAATTATTTGGAATTGCATCCCAAATTGTCGCCAACTCGCCGCGCGGTGTTGATGACGCAATTGGAAAGCCGCATTGCTGAGCCGTTCAAGTGTCTTGTAGTCGTGTTGATTGCCCTGCCGTTTGGGGCTCGTTCAGGTCGCAGAAACGTTTTTGTGGGGGTGGCGGCGAGCATCTTCATCTGCTTCTCCTATTTCATTCTCCAGAACGTTTGTTTGACTCTGGGGATTAGCAACCACTTGTCACCATTAGTCGCAGCCTGGTTGCCAAACGTGGTTTTCGGTGTGACTGGAATCCTTTTGACCACACGGGTTCGCTGAAGTAAGTCCACGTCCAAGAATGCGCAGTCGGGGCGGCTTGTAAGGTTTGCTATGTGTTCTTGGTGGAGGCGACGCGGATGGCTTCCAACTCTTCCCAACGGGCAAAAAGCTTTGTGATGCGTTCTTTTGCGGCGTTGATTTCTGCCGTCAGTTCTTCCGTCTGTTGACCATATTTGCGATTGAAATCGGGATCAATGAATAGGGCCTCAATTTCTGCAATGCGTTTTTCCGCCTCGTGAATCGCGGGTTCGATGCCTTCAAGTTCGCGCGTTTCCTTGTAAGAGAGCCGGCGTTGTCGTGTGGATGTGGGCTGTGACTTTTGCGGTTCTTCCTCACGCTTTACCGGTTCGGGAGTCGCAGCGGCGGCGAGGGCTGCAAGGCGTTCATGGTGCTTTTCGGCGTAATAGGAATAATCCCCCGGGGACAAAAAGATTTTGCCATCGCCTTCAAAAGCGAGAATCGATGTGCAGACGCGATTCAGAAAATAGCGGTCGTGGCTGACCACAAGAACGATGCCTGGAAATGCGGCCAGTGCCTCTTCCAATACGCGCAATGTGGCCAGATCCAAATCATTGGTGGGCTCGTCAAGGATGAGAAAATTTCCACCATTCTTGAGAATCCGCGCCAGTAGGAGGCGGCTGCGTTCGCCACCGCTCAGGTATTTGACCTGGGTGGCTATGCGGTCGTCTGTAAATAGAAAACGTCTGAGGTAGGCCCGAAGCGAAAGACGGTCTTCTCCAAAAATGACGAATTCTGTGCCGTCGCTGATCTCTTCCAAAACAGTTCTTTCCTCATTCAATTGAACCCTTGCCTGATCCACGTAATTAAATTTGGTCAGTTGTCCAACTTTAATGGTCCCTTCTGTGGGCTGGAGTTGTCCCAGAATGATTTTGAGCAGCGTCGTTTTGCCAAGGCCATTGCGGCCAATGATTCCAAAGCGCTGGCCTCCGGCAAAATTGATGCTCAGATCGGAGAAGAGTCGCTTCCCATCAAGTTCCATCCCAACGCCTACCAATTCCACCGTGCGATTTCCCAGGGGCGGCGGTGGTGGAATGACCAGTTCCATATCCTTGTCCAGAGCGGGACCGGATTGGTCTTTCACCTCGTAAAAGCGGTCAAAACGGTTCTTTGCCTTTGTGCGTCTTGCACTGGGGCCTCGACGGACCCATTCCAGTTCACGCTTGAGGAACATCTGCCGCTTGTGTTCTGTGACTTCGGCGGCTGCGTCGCGTTCAGCCTTTGCTATCAAGTAATCGGTATAGTTGCCGGTGTAGCTGTAGGTCTTGCCGTTGGACAGTTCGATGATGTAATTCGAGATGCTGTCCAAGAAATACCGATCGTGTGTGACCATCAAAAAGGCGCCCGGATATTCCTTTAGAAAATCCCCCACCCACTCAATGGACTCAGCATCCAGATGGTTGGTTGGCTCGTCCAGAATCAGGAGGTCAGGGCGCGAAATGATGGCTCTGCAAAGCGCGACGCGGCGGGCTTCCCCACCGGAAAGTGTATCGATCCGGCGGTCTCCCGGGGGGCAGTTCAAATGAGCAATTGCAGTTTCGATACGATGATCCAGCCCCCAGCCATCCAGTGTTTGGATGCGTTGTTCAAGCTCCGCATGGCGTTTGGATTCGGGTGGGAGCGCTTCGAATTGTGCAATCAGATCCAGAACGTGGCTTGCGCCGGAACGGATGTTTTCCGCAACAGTCAGCTCGGGATCAAGGGCAAATTGTTGAGGTAAATAGCCAACGGTCAGGTCGCGTCGTCGTGTGATTTCGCCTGCGTCTGCTGTCTGTAATCCGGCGAGAATTTTCAGAAAAGTGGATTTCCCCACGCCGTTCCGCCCGACCATGCCGACGCGGCCATTTTCTTCAATGGCGAGATTGGCATGATCAAGAATGACACGTTCGTTGTAACGGACGTCGACATGAATGGCTGTGAGAATGGAGGACATAGACCTTTAAGCCGGAAATGACAAAAGCGCCTTGATTTTTTCAAGAGCCCGGGCGCGATGACTGAGCTTGTTTTTCACTTCTTCGCCCAATTCTGCAAATGTGGTTGAAAAGCCATCAGGAACAAAAAGTGGATCGTAGCCAAAACCACCTTTGCCACTTGGGGCGCGGTCAATGCGGCCTTCACATGCTCCCGAAGCGATTCGTATTTGTGGTGATACCGAGACCGTTTGTTTTTCCGATGATATTTCGAGGACGGTAAGGGCGATGACACAACGAAACCGTGCCGTGCGTTTGTCCGTGTGTTCCAAGAGCCGAAGGAGCTTTGCATTGTTGGCGGCATCGGGCGAATTTCCTGAGTGGGTGTCCTTGGCCGCAAACCGCGCGGAATGAACGCCGGGGCGTCCATTCAGGGCATCCACTTCGAGACCGGAATCGTCGGCCAGAACGTAGAATGGGTTGTTTTCCCTGCCAGCGACAGAAAACAAATCAGCCGGATTTTGAGCCAGCCATTGAGCGAGCTCGGTGGATTTTTTACGGGCGTTACCTTCAAACGTGGTTGCGTCCTCAACGACTTCCGGCGCTCCCGGAAAATCGTTGAGTGTCAGGTAATGGAACCGATCACCGAGAATCTGGCTGATCTCCCGGACCTTGTGCGCGTTGCGTGTTGCAATCAGAAGGAATGGCATGTTTTTTTGTCAATTAAATGGCAACGATGTTTACCATCTTCTTTGGCACGACAACCACTTTCTTGATTGTTTTTCCTGCAATCAACGGCTTGATTTTTACCGCGGCCTTTGCGGCAGCCTCAAGTTCTGCCGGTGTCGCGCCAGCAGGCACAGTGATCCGGTCGCGAAGCTTGCCATTGATTTGAACTGGAATTTCAATTGTTTGTTCCTCTAACAAGGCAGGATTGAACTTGGGCCACGGACGATATGCCAGACTTGTGTCTGTCGCATCATGTCCGGGCAGCTTGGAATAAAGCTCTTCGGCGATGTGTGGCGAGAACGGTTGAAGCAAGACGAGGAAATCGCGCAGGACAGACACTGGGCGATTTTCCCAGGTGATGGCATCATTGACGAATACCATCAACGCAGAAATCGCCGTGTTGAAGCGCAGATTGTCCAGGTCTTCCGTGACTTTTTTAATGGTGGAGTGAAGTGTCTTGAGTTGGCCCGGTGTTGGTGCAACGTCCTTGACGGCAGGAGAAAGTTTGAGCGTGTCTAGAGAGATGGCATTTTCACTCATCGTCTGAGCCTGCTCAAAAGCGGTTTCGCTGGATTCATCAATGAACAAGCGCCAGACGCGTCCGAGAAAACGGTAAACGCCTTCCACACCTTTGGTGCTCCATGGTTTGACCATTTCCAATGGTCCCATGAACATTTCGTAAAGGCGGAAGGAATCAGCCCCGTATTCGCGCAGCACATCATCTGGATTGACAACGTTGCCGCGAGATTTGGACATCTTGAAGCTTCTCGCATCCACCTTGATGTCGGTGCCTTTGAGAAAATAATCACTGCCGCGTTTTTCAACTTCCTGTTCAGGATTGCCAATTCTCGTTCCGATGATGGCTTGAGAGGCCGGATTCTTCTTTAGTTGGGCGGAAATATTGCCGCTGGAAACGCTGATGTCCAGCGTGTCTGCGGAATGGAGTTTGCCTTCGCCATCGACGAATTTTGTGAATTCAAGTTCGCCGAGGATCAATCCTTGATTGACCAGTTTGAAGAATGGCTCGGGCGTGGTGACGCAACCAAGATCGAAGAGGACCTTGTGCCAGAAACGGGCGTAAAGCAGGTGGAGAACGGCGTGTTCAATGCCCCCCACATAGAGGTCAACCCCGGGAGTGGGCTTTTTTCCGGTATTTGTCTGTGTGCCCATCCAATATTGCTCGGCTGGAGAGCCACAGAACTGCCTGTCATTCTGTGCATCAATATAGCGTAAATAATACCAGCAACTGCCAGCCCACTGGGGCATGGTGTTGGTTTCGCGAATCGAGCCATCAGGCAGATTGACCCATTCCTTGGCACGCGTGAGAGGCGGTTCCCCTGTGGAAGTGGGTTTGAAATCCGTCATCTCGGGCGGCATCAATGGTAACGAGGATTCAGGCAATGCTTCGTGATACCGTTTGCCCGAAGCGTCTTGTTTCCAAATGATCGGGAACGGTTCCCCCCAATAACGCTGGCGGCTGAAGAGCCAGTCGCGCAGTTTGAAATTAACCGTTTTGTGGCCAAGCCCTTTGGATTCGAGCCAGGCAATGATCTTCTTCTTGGCTTCGGGCGTGGGCAGACCGGTGATGAACCCCGAGTTAATACTCGTGCCATCACCAACGAATCCGTGTGAATCTTTTCCGTCTGGGGCTTGAACGACAAGGCGGATGGGAAGATTGAATTTTTGGGCAAAGGCAAGGTCGCGCTCATCATGGGCGGGCACGGCCATGATGGCTCCCGTGCCATAGCTGGCAAGAACATAGTCTGCGATCCAAATGGGGATGCGATCATTGTTCACCGGGTTGATGGCATACGCACCGGTGAAGACACCGGTTTTCTCCTTGGACAATTCCGTGCGTTCCAGGTCACTCTTTTTTGAGACAGCCGTTTTATAGGCGGTGACGGCATCGCGTTGGGCAGCCGTCGTGATGGAGTCCACGAGTTTATGCTCAGGAGAGAGAACCATGTAAGTGGCGCCAAACAGAGTGTCGGCGCGCGTTGTAAACACGGTGATTTGCGTCTCGGTGCCGGCGATGGTGAATTGGACTTCGGCCCCTTCGCTTCGACCGATCCAGTTACGTTGCATCTCCTTCAGGGAATCGCTCCAGTCGATGGAGTCGAGCCCTTCAATCAAGCGTTCGGCATACGCGGTGATGCGAAGCATCCATTGGCGCATGGGTTTGCGCGTAACGGGGTAACCACCTACTTCGCTGCGACCATCAACGACTTCCTCATTAGCCAGGACGGTGCCCAATTTCTCACACCACCAGACAGGAGCTTCCGTGACGTAAGCCAGCCTCTTGGAATCGCGATACGTGCGTTTTTCCTCTTCGGTTTTCAGTTCAGGCGGATAAGTCAGGGTGCTGATGGACTCAGCCTTGTTGGAAGCAGGATTGAACCACGAATTGTAGAGCTTGAGGAACAGGGTTTGGGTCCACTTGAAATACTTTGGATTCGTGGTGTCGACTTCGCGGCTCCAATCATAGCTGAAACCAAGGGCTTTGATTTGCCGGGTGAAATTGTGGATGTTTTTCTCCGTGGTGACACGGGGGTGCTGACCGGTGCGAATGGCGTATTGTTCGGCAGGAAGGCCAAAGGCATCCCAACCGATGGGGTGCAGGACATTGAATCCCAGTGCCCTGTGATAACGGGCGAGAATATCCGTGGCGGTGTAGCCTTCCGGATGACCGACGTGCAGTCCCGCGCCGGATGGGTAGGGGAACATGTCCAAGACATAGAACTTTGGAGGGAGTGATGTGGCGGATAGGGTCCCTGTCAGATGGTGGCGTTTGGCAAAGGGATGGTTCGACGGCACGGAATCCGAAGGATTCCACGCGCGAAAGGTTGATTCATTTTCCCAGTGACGCTGCCACTTGGCTTCGATCAAATTAAACGGATATTGTCGGCGCATAAAAGCGATGAGGATATTGGGGGATTGGAGCCAGGGAGTAAAGGAGGATTGAAAAAGGGGAATTTTGAGAATTTCCCCGGATTTTAAGTTTGGAACACGAAGAAAGGTCTGGCAAGGACACGAAAAAACCTGAACCAACCGCCCAGCAGCAGAGCCTTTTTCCAAATGACCACGCACCCCATTCCCAAACCCTCCCGCCATTTCTTGCATGCTACCCCATCCACCCTCTGGTTGATTCAGGTAAAGCGCTTAGTTTGAGACGAAAGTGCTCCCTTTGTTTTCCATCTGCCATTTGATGTATCCCGTATTTTCTGAAAAACCCCATGCGTTTCCCCGGATGCCTGCACTATTCTGTCCCAGACAAAAGTATCTTTATTTGGATACCGTAATCCAAATAAGACCTGTGAAATATTATAAAAAGACGACTTATTTGTAATATTGATCAAGGATGGAATTATGCAAGTGATCAAAAAAGGAAAATTCAAATTTTGAATTTTGAAGCATCAGAAATTAGTCGCGAGAAGTTTCATTTTTTCTAGTCCGGTTTGAGCAACTTTTAGTGGGTCCTGAGCCCAGAATGACTTGCTAAAGAGTTCAAGAGAAAGGACCTTTGTTCCGCCGGTTTTTTGTAGAAGGGAAATTAATTCGGCCAGCGGGGCGATGCCATTGCCTGGATAGGTGCGATAACTGTCATCAATTTTTTCTCTGCCAGGTTCGGCTGGGTAGTCGTTCATGTGCAGGACTTGAATCATGGATGAGCCCAACAGTGGGATGCCATGAACATCTGAACCTCCCTTGTAAAGATGGAAGGCATCAATCAACACGCACGCTTTTGGATGTCCGGCTTCCAACGCAACGCAGACACACTCGCCTAAACGGCTGAGATTCTTTGAGAACCCCCAAAGTTCCAGTTCAGGGACAATTCCAATCTGGTCGCCAATATCCAGCAAAGCCCGATATCTTGCGGCGATTTGGATGAGGTCCAATTTGGGCAAATTGGTTGCGCCAGCAGGAGGGGCCGCAATCCGTTTTGCCCCAATCTGTGCCGCCATATCCATTTCGCGTCGCGCTTCTTCCAGGGCTTTTGCCCGGTGCGCATCATCTTCAACAATCCATTCTGGAAATGCGATGGCTCCTTCCACTGTCAGTCCAGAGTCGGAAATGCGTTTCCTCAAATCAGAGAGCGAACCCCCGCTTTTTTTGTATTCCTCCAAACTGTCGATCCATGGTTCGATGGCGTTGTAGCCTGCCTTGGACGCAATTTCAATTTCCTTCACAATGCCCAGTTTTTGTCCGCGAATCGTTGCGGTATTCAGACAGAAAATGACCGGTTTGTCTGGTTTTGCCTCAATGGTTTGAACGCCAAATTTTGGTGCGAACAAAGCCGCACCTGCAAGAAGGCCGGTTTTAAACAAAACATCTCGCCGGGATAAGTTGGGAAGTCGCATGTGCTTCTTTTAAAGGAACCGTTTCAAATTATCCAGCGAGTTTTACCCCGGCGTTTATAATGACTTTTGAAGTTGAGAAAGTTACTCAGGGAATGAGCTCCTTTTTACTTTTTGTCTTTTGTCCCAGATTCATCGTTTTGCTTTTCTGATGGGGCCAGTTCTTCTGGGGCATTTGCAAGCGATTCTGATTTCTTGGTTGTCAGCAAAGCGAGTTTTTTTGTGTCTCCAAAAAGGGAAATGCCACCGCAATCCGCACACATCAAAGCCTGCGTTTCAATATTGCTCGCCTTCAGTGTCCAAAACTTGCTTTTTTTGGGCTGGAAATAATTCAGACCCGTCGTGCGATACACGCCTTCCACCAGATTCGTGCTGTGACAGTAGGCACACACTTTCTTGACGTTTTCGCGGTCTTTTTCGCTGTGAAAAACCTCCATGACGGCATCCAGGTCTTCCTTGAAGAAACGGGTGGAATCACCAACCTTCCGATAAGTGATTTTACCATCCCGCATCCAGCGAAAGAGAGTTGGTTCCCCCACATCCAGATATTCAGCCGCGTCTTTGATCGAAAACCAGCTCGGCTTGGCAGGTAAAAGAGATTGATCATTATTCATATTTTATGACAGCAAAATAATATAAAATAAAAAATATACAAGTTTACTATTGCAATTATTTTAAAATGATAGTAAATGATAGTCAATGAAACCTAAGAGTGCATTAAAACATTACATGATGTTTATTTCGCACAGAAGAGATGAAGAATCTTTTTCGGTTTCATACAGCAATCCTCCAATCCTGAAAGGAAACTTCCATGAATAGCGACCCCAAAGCTTCTCTGGAGTTAACAAATGCTTCTCTGGCTCCGAAGAGCATTGAAAATCCAAGTTTTACATTTGACCTCTTTGCTGAGGCCAAACGGTGGATGTGTTTTGTTCTTGATGGCAATCCGTTCTATATCATCAGTGCGGTTTTGCTTCTTTATAGCATGAACCGGCTTTCCAATGGTTCCGGGATGTTTGACTCTGAGCGAGCGCAGCTGATCTTCAATTTCAGCTCATTTCAAATTTATGAATTGCTTCTGGTGGGAACGGCCATCTTTCTGGCCTATCGTCGAATTTGGTATGACGCCGGGGTTTTGGTGTTTTTGGAAAACATGTTTTTGTTTGTGCCGTTCATTCTTGTGAGCCAGGCATTGCTGATAAGCAGTTCGACAGCCACCATTTTATGTCTGGTGGGAAGTGGTATGGTGATGGCGCGGATGGAGGCGATTCGACGAAAAATTCAGGGAATGAACTTTTCGAAGCGCTTGCTGGTGCTGGGCATGGTTCTATTGTTGATCAATCTGGTAATGCCCATTCTAGTGCGGTTATTACACAAGGACGTGGCCATGCCTCAATGGTATGTGCGCAAGGAATGGTTTGTTACCACAGGGTGGTTTTGGGCTGCCCCACTCATGATTGCGCTGGGCTGGTTTCTCCCGTTGGGGGTGAAGAAGGAGGATACGGGAGTTGAGAAGGCGATTTTTGCGCGACGCTGGTTTCCTCTCTTTGCATACGTGCTTTGGGTGGCTGGGACACTTGCCCACTTCTATTGCATTGGCTACCTCTACGATTTTAAGTGGAACTACGCTTTTCTGGCCCCGGTCATTTGGGTTCTTGGCTGGATTCTTGTGTTTCGTCGATTTGAGCTGGGGGTCAAATCTGGTGGTCGATTGGAGAGTTTCTTTTGGGGATTACCTCTTGTGGGGGCTCTTTGGGCAGTGGCATTCAAGGATATGTCCATTTGTCTCTTGCTCACTTCATTAAACGCTCTGTTCTATGCGGAGGTTGCCATCACAAAACGTTCTTTCAGAGCATTTCATTTATTCTTTTTCTCAGCAGCACTAGCCATTGGGGCATCGCCCATTGAATGGTATTGGGCTTTGGGGATTGGGTGTGGGCAGATGCAATGGATGAGTGGGATAATGATGGGATGGTTCGTGCTGCTGACGCTTTCGACCAGAAATCCAAAATGCACATTATTAGGTGCACTGGCGTCAGGGGGACTGGTGTTGATCGTCACGTCATGCACGGGGGAGGGGGTGGGGATCATCGCATTGCAGACTGTGCCGGCATTCTTTCTCCTGCACAGTCTGCGTTGGGAAGAAGGCGAGGAAGAAAATGCAAGGTGGATGATGGGAGGTGTTTGGATTTTGTTTTCGCCGCTCTGGATTTTTGGAGGCACATCCTCAACGGTGATGTCCACGCTGATCATTGCTGGCATTGTTCTATTCGGTTGCATCATTTTGCGTTGGATACATGGAGACTGGAAGCCGTATCCAGTGGTGATTACTCCTGTCGTTGTGATGGCCATGGCACTTGGCAAGGTACTGTTTCTACATATAAAAGAGATTCCTGAGGGAATACTGATTCTGATTGGAAGCTTTCTCTTCTTTGGGGGTGGCACGGTGCTGGCTCTGGCAAGGGCACGGTGGCATGGAAATCATCCAACGGCTGGTTTCAATGAAAAAAAGGCGGATTATGAAACTTCATTGGATTAAGCTTAATGGAAGTGGAAATGGCCAGTCGGCGGTTTTTATTGACAATACTGGACGTGGTCCTTCACATTACACCGACACCAAAAACGAAGAAAACATGCAACCGGACGCTGCTGCACGCGAAGTCTATCAGAAAATTGCCGCAAACATTGAATCTGTGATGCGGGGACAGAAAAACACTATTCGCTGCGTGCTTGCGGCAATGGCCAGCGGGGGGCATGTTTTGCTTGAAGATTATCCTGGCACCGGAAAGACGACTCTCGCAAAAGTGTTGGCCCGGTCCATCCGTGCCGAGTTCAAGCGCATTCAGTTCACTCCAGATCTTCTGCCGTCCGATATTCTTGGTGTTTCGGTTTTCAATCAACGTGACCAGACGTTTTCCTTCCACCAGGGGCCGGTCTTTGCAAACATCCTGCTGGCAGACGAAATCAATCGAGCCTCGCCCCGCACTCAATCTGCGCTTTTGGAGGCGATGGGTGAAAGCCAGATCAGCGTGGAAGGGGAGCGAAGGATATTGCCAGAGCTGTTCTTTGTTGTGGCCACGGAAAACCCGATCGAATTTCGCGGCACCTATCCGTTGCCGGAGGCGCAGATGGATCGTTTTGCCATTCAAGTCAGCCTGGGATACGTGAGTGAAGAGGAGGAGGCGGCTGTGCTTTCCGCCCAGCAACACACGCATCCGGCAGATGAAGTGGCTCCTTGTGCAACGGTGGATGATGTCATGAAAATTCGCCGGGCGGCGCAGGACATTCGAGTAAGCGATGAACTGCGTCACTACATTGTAAAGCTGGCGGCCTCAACACGCACGGCGGTGGGGGTGCAGATTGGAGCCAGTCCCCGGGCCTCCATTGCATTGATGAAAACCGCTCAGGCACTGGCATTATTTGATGGCGAGGGATTTGTTCATCCGGAACACATCCACGAAATGGCCATCCCTGTGATTGCTCACCGCATTGCTCTTGACCCGCAGGCCAAATTCTCCGGCGTTACAACTCGCAATGTGGTGGAGGACATTCTTAAGAAGACACCTGTTCCGGCATAACGACGCGTTGACGGCTGTTTATGTTCAAGCGTTATCTATACCGCAATTACCGTTCGGCTGGTGGATTTGGAGAGCGGATTGCCAGACGCATGACACCGGCTGGGCGTTTGACATTGGTGGCACTAGTGGTGGTTGCATCTCTTGGAAGTGATACAAACGCATCTCTAGCCTACCAGACATTTGCGTTTCTGGGGTGCGTTATCCTCATTTCGTTGGTTTGTCTTATCTGGAGTGGAAGACGGGTGGAAGTTTACCGTGAAATGCCGCGTTTTGGTTCAGCGGGGGAACAGATGCCCTATTCCATTATTGTCCGGAATCGTTCCCGTCGTTTTCTTCGTTCTCTGACTTTGTTTGAAGATGTGGCCGATCCGCGCCCGACCTTTGAACAATTCGTGAAGATACCAGAACCAGGAGAGGAGAAGAGAAACTGGTTTGACCGGTATTTTGGGGTTTACCGATGGCGCTGGCTTGTCAAACAAAACAAACGTCTCAACGTGGATGAAGTCACATTACCCGACCTTCCTCCTGGAGTGATCAGGGAAATTCGGACGCAGATGTTGCCCTTGAAGCGCGGGGTAGGACGTGTTGAGGGAGTCTGGGTTATGTGTCCGGAACCGTTTGGTTTATTTCGTGCATTGCGCCGGGTGTCTGCGCCGCAATCCATCTTGATTTTACCAAAACGCTATCGCATTCCACCCTTTGAAATGCCTGGGACGATGAAATACCAGCAGGGAGGGGTTTCAATGGCGTCCTCCGTTGGTGAATCCGAGGAGTTTGTCTCGCTTCGGGAATACCGTCCGGGCGACCCGCTCCGCCGCATTCATTGGAAGAGTTTTGCCAAGGCAGGAAAGCCGATTGTAAAGGAATTTCAGGATGAGTTTTTTGTTCGCCACGCCCTTGTGCTGGACACATTCAGTCATAATCCATTTGGAAACGTGTTTGAAGAGGCGATATCAGTGGCTGCTTCACTGGCTTGTACTGTGCAGGATCACGATTCGCTTTTGGACCTGATGTTTGTTGGCACCGAGGCTTACAGTTTCACCAGCGGTCGTGGGGTTGGACAGACCGAGAAAATTCTTGAGATATTGGCCTCGGTGCAGGCTTGCCTGGACAAGGATTTTAGTGTTCTGGAAACACTGGTCATGAGGCACTTTTCCAGAATGAGCGGTTGTCTTTGTGTCTTTTTATGCTGGGATGAACCTCGGCAACGGTTTGTAAAAATGTTGCAAACAAAGGGGGTTCCACTGCGCGTTTTCGTGATTACGGAGACGGACGTTGTATTGTCCCCGGGACCGATGGCCAGTGAACCAGAGCATTTTCACTGTCTGCCATGCGGGAAGATAGAGGAAAGGCTGGCCCACCTATGAAGATGCCTCCCCTATTGATGGCGCTGGCCGTGCTCTTTTGGGGGTGGCGGGTGGATTTGCTTTTCTGGACGATCCCGATTGCCCTGGCTTTGGAAGTTTCAAGATGGATGCGTGGGCGATGGGATTTGACGCTGGCGGAATTGAATCGCGTCTGGGATTTGACAACCCTCCTGGTTGTGGGCGAAGTCATCCTGATCTTTTCCTCGCAAGATCGAATATGGGGTCAGATGTCATTCAAGTTTTTCCAATGGCTGCCGTTTCCACTCTTTCCAATCATGGCGGCTCAGGCCTTTGGCAACTATGAACGGATGCCGATGAGCGTATTCTGGATGTTTTTCAGACGGCATCCGGAGAATCCGTGGAGCCGGAAAACAATCAACATTTCATACATCTATTTTGGAATCTGCATTGTAGCGGCCAGCTCAACGGCAAGAGAACATGTACTGTTTTACCCTGGGATCGTTTTGTTGATAGTGATGGCGCTGGCTGCCATCAGGCCAAAACGACTTTCGATTTTCTGGTGGGGGATACTGGCTCTTTTGGCGGCATCCGGCGGATTTGTGGCACAGGGAGGATTGCGTTCTCTGCAAACGTCGCTTGAAGCGTCTCTGATTCAATGGGTGACCAAATACTTTCGACGTGATGGCGCGGATTTGCGCGAGAGTCGGACTTCCATTGGCCACCCCGGCAATATCCATTTGTCTGGACGCATTGTATATCGTGTCACCCCTGAACCGTTGAGTCCACCACCAACCTATCTACGCGAGGCTTCCTACGATTCCTATGGTAATGGAGTCTGGGCTGCGACATACCATGACCTGGGAAACGCGCAATTGGATACCAACGATACGGCCATGCTGATGGCTCCTCCCAAAATCCGCTTTGCAGCGCGAATCAGCGGCTATCTGCGCAATGGTGCGGGCATTCTGGCTGTTCCTCACGGAATTTACGAGATGCACGATCTGCCCGTGATTACCCTGCTGACCAACCGACTGGGAGTTGTTCGAGTCGAAGATGGTCCCTCGTTTGTGAACTTCCTTGCCTTGTATGGGCCGGGGAAGACGTTTGATGGGGCTCCGATTTTGTCTGATACAAATGTGCCTCCGACAGAAAGGGAGGTCATCTGGAAAATCGCAGAATCACTGAATTTGGAGAGCAAGACGGATGTTGAAAAAATCAGGATCATCACGGAATTCTTTCAACGGGAATTCACATATTCTCTGTCAATAACAGGTCAGCATGTGGATCGCTCTGGGAAAAAGACGGCTTTGGGACAATTTCTGACTGTTGCGCGTTCTGGACACTGCGAATATTTTGCAACAGCCACAGCGTTGTTGCTTCGCAGCGTTGGGGTTCCCACCCGCTATGCGACCGGGTATTCTGTGGATGAAGTATCCGGGAAAACCTATCTGGTGCGTGCGAGAAATGCTCATGCCTGGGTGCTCGCATATCGGCGGGATTTGGGACGGTGGGAGGATGTGGACACAACACCGGCCTCGTGGCATCAAATCGATGGACAGAAAGGAAGTGCATGGGAGAATGTGTCCGATTTCTTTTCGCGGCTTTTCTATGAATTTAACAAGTGGCGTGCCAGCAAGACCAGCTACACCGTTTACATGGGATGGATATTGGGGGGATTGGTTCTTGTGCTGGCATGGCAGATAGTGTTTTCGCGTCGTCGAAAACGCTCGGCAAAACCGTCTGGAACAGCATTTTCACATGTGTGGCCGGGGTTGGATTCCGAATTCTATTTGATTGACAATCAGCTTGCGCGTGTCGGTTATGAACGCCAGCCGGAAGAGGCGTATGAAGAGTGGGCAAAACGCATGTCATTGCCCGAGGTGGATTCTCTCATAAGTTTGCATCGTCTTCACCAACGCCTGCGTTTTGATCCCAAGGGGTTGAATGCGCAAGAGCGGGAGGCATTGCGCCGCGGGGTGCAGGATTGGCGTTCAAGAAACGCATCCTTTGGCCAGACAAAGGATTCCGTATGACTGGAGTTTGTGACAATCAATCACACAGCCAATCCTGACTTAAGACTCCTTTTGCTGGTGTGATTTTGTGGCTTTTGGATGGGCTCGGACAAGGAGCACAGGGATGGGAGATCGATGGCGCACGTCATGAATGGTGCTGCCTAGGAACAAGTCACCCAGAAAACGATGGCCATGAGTGGTCATGGCGATTAAATCGCATTGATTTGCCGCCGCTGCCTTTAGAATTTCGGTGGATGGATCTCCCAGAGCCAGGTGGGTGGTGACTTTTAAGCCCTTGGCACGCAGTTCCGCCGCTTTTTCTTCCAAGTAAGCCTTGTCCTCACGCATCTCGCGGGATTCGGCCAATTGAAGTCGCTCGAAGTTTCGAGCCACCCAGCCGTCCGCCACGTGCACGAGGAGCAATTCGGAGTTGAAGTGACCGGCTAATTCCGCGACGTGCGGCAACAACGCTGTGTCCGCATGTCCGTTTTCCAGTGCTACGAGTATTTTCTTATACATACTTCAACAGTTCAGAACCATTTTGAGATTCCAATGAAATCGGCGACGTACTTTAAATTCAGCGCCACAATAATGGCTGCCGTGGTCCAGGCGAGAATTTTTGTGCCGAGACTATTTACAAACTGTCCCATCAACTTGCGGTCACTGGTGAACCGAATCAACGGAATTACAGCAAACGCGAGTTGCAGGCTCAACACCACCTGACTCAACACGAGCAGTCGTCCAATGGCGTTGAATTGTTCTTCTGGTCCGCCTTTGGCATAGTAGGCGGTGACAAAAATCGCCGGGAGCAAGGCGATGGCACGTGTGAGAAAGCGTCTGACCCATGGACGCATCCGCAGGTTCAAAAAACCTTCCATGACAATCTGACCTGCCAGTGTGCCTGTCAGCGTGGAGTTTTGGCCGGACGCGAGCAGTGCAAGGGCAAAAAGAAAACCTGCTGCCGGTCCCAGAAGCGGGGTGAGCAGCTCATGCGCCTTTCGAATGTCCTCCACATTCGTCTGACCGTGCGCATGGAATGTCGCAGCAGCCATGACCAGAATTGCGGCATTGATTACAAAGGCAAAAATAAGTGCAAACGTGGAATCCATGACCGCGAATCCCAACGCCTCTTTTTTCCCTTCCTCCGAAGTGTCAAACTTGCGGGTTTGAACGATGGAGGAGTGCAGATACAGATTATGTGGCATGACTGTGGCTCCGACGATGCCAATGGCCAGATAGAGCATCTCTTGATTGGTGAAAATGCTCAACCTCGGAACGAAGCCGTCCGCCACTTCGAAGACATTAGGGCGCGAATAGAGGATTTCCAAACCGAAGCAGACAGCAATGATAAGGATTACGCCGGTCACCAGGGCTTCAAGATAACGAAAGCCCTTATTCTGAAGATACATGACCACAAAAACGTCCAGTGCTGTCAAACATACCCCCCACATCAACGGCATTCCAAAAAGCATGTTCAACGCCAGTGCGGATCCAATGACTTCCGCCAGATCACATGCGGCAATCGCCAATTCGCAAAGCAGCCACAGGATGATTGTCACCGGCTTTGAATAATGGTCGCTGCATGCCTGTGCCAGATCGCGCCCGCTGATGATTCCCAGTTTTGCGGAGAGCGCCTGCAGAAGAATGGCCATCAAATTGGAGATAAAGACGATGCTGAGTAATTGATAGCCGAATCGAGAGCCGCCTTCAATGTCTGTTGCCCAGTTGCCAGGGTCCATGTATCCGACTGCCACCAAAAACCCCGGGCCGGAAAAAACAAACATCTTCCGCCAGAATCCCATTCCTTTTGGAACTGTGACGGAACCTTGAATATCTTCCGGGCTGCGTTGTTGTGACAGACTACCCGCTCCACCTTGTGCAGCATTGGCAGACGGATTAGATGAATTCATTTCAATTTGATTGAATCAAACAATTTACAGTTGGCTTGATTGGATAAAAAATCAAGGTCTATTGCCATTTGCCGCTGGTTCTGTAACCTTCCTGACTTTCTGGTCGTCTGTGGGAACGAGCGACAACGAAATATTTTATGAAAAAAACATTAGTAACGTTAGCGAGTGTCCTGTGTGTGTCAACACTTGTGGCAGTTGCCCAGGATGCTTCGACCAATGCGCCGACGGTTCCTCCGTCTCTGGGGAGTACAGCTCCCAGTGCCACAGCCAGTACCGACACCCCAACCAAACACGGGAAGCATGCCAAACGCGTGTTAACTCCTGAGCAGAAAACCTTGCTTAAGGAAATGTTGGAGAAGTATGATGCCAACAAAGATGGCAAGTTGGAGAAGAAAGAGCGTGCAAAGATGACAAAGGAAGACAAGGAAAAGTGCAAGAAGGCAGGCTTATTCACTCCTAAAAAGGGTGAAGGAAAAAAATCTGCCACCAAGTAATCTGGCTCTGGGAGTCAGTGAACTTGTTGGTTATAGGCGCTTCGTCTAGTTGGGGCGAAGCGCTTTTTTTGTGGGGTACATGAAAGGATTTTATTGGGAGGGGTGAACATTTGCGTGACTTTGGGTTCTGTTCATGGCAAATCTCAGGGAATGAATTTTGTTAAGAATCTGATACCCATTCTCGGGCTGGCACTGGTTGTTGCCGGCTGTTCTCCTGCCACAGTTCCCAACACGGATTCCGGAAAGTCGGAAAAAGCCGCTGATCAAAAAACGGGTGTTAAACCTGAAGTGGCTGTGATTACCACAACCGAGGGTGAAATGGTTGCCGAGTTCTGGCCTGAGGTGGCACCGAAGACGGTTGAGAATTTCAAGACTCTGGCCAAGAAAGGTTTTTACGATGGAACAGCGTTTCATCGCATCATCAAGGGGTTCATGATTCAAGGGGGTGATCCGCTGACCAAAGATCCGAACAAAGCTCAGGCGTATGGCACGGGCGGCCCTGACTATATGATCAAGGCAGAGTTTAACGATCGCAAACACGAGCGTGGGGTTCTTTCCATGGCACGGAGTAACGATCCAGATTCTGCCGGTTCCCAGTTCTTCATCTGCCTTGGTCCAACACCGCAGTTGGATCACCAATACACAACCTTTGGCCATCTGATCAAAGGCGATGATGTGTTGGAAAAGCTGGGCAATACTCCAGTGGGGCCAAACTCTCAGGGTGAAGTGAGCCGTCCGCTTTCCCGGATGGGGGTTGTGAGTATTAAAATAGTTCCTGCCGATTCAATTAAATAGACTGTCATTTTATGGAAACAAAAGAAGTTGCTATCATTAAGACCAATGCCGGTGAAATGGTTGTCGCGTTTTGGTCGGACGTTGCACCCAAAACCGTCGAGAATTTCATCACTTTGGCCAAGAAAGGCTTTTACGATGGAACTTGTTTCCATCGAATCGTGAAGAACTTCATGATTCAAGGGGGCGATCCCCTGACCAAAGACCCCGCATCCGAGGAGCTTTGGGGAACCGGCGGCCCTGGCTATCAAATCAAGGCTGAGTTCAATGATAAATCCCACGTTCGTGGAGTTCTTTCCATGGCGCGTTCACGCCATCCGGATTCAGCCGGGTCTCAATTCTTTATTTGTTTGGCGGATGCCAGTTTTCTGGATCATCAATACACCGCGTTTGGCGAGCTCATCAAAGGAGACGATGTTTTGGGAGCCATTGGTGATACGCCGACCGAGCACAGCAACAGCGGCGAGCGTAGCAAGCCGGTCAAGCGTGTGAGCGTTGAGAGCATCAAGGTGGTGCCTGCAGACTCCATCAAATAGTCTGTTGCTTGTTTTATTGCTTTTTCCCGGCTGAACTTTCTGTTTGGCCGGGAGATTTTTTTAATGCAAGCTTTGCTTGCCGAAGGACGAAAGAACAAAAATTATGATCAAACCTTGGACAAAATTAAGTTCCACGAAACTGGCCAACTACCGTATTTTTTCAATTCGTTCTGACGTCAAGATTTCCCCGCGCACAGGAGCCCAGCACGATTTCTTTGTCATCGATTCTGTGGATTGGGTGAACGTGGCGGCAGTCACACCGGATAATCAGTTGGTGATGGTTGAACAATTTCGGCACGGTTCAGAGACTGTGGAATTGGAAATCCCCGGCGGTGTGATGGACCCGGCAGACAAATCTCCGCTGGATACGGGGTGTCGTGAATTGATGGAGGAGACGGGGTATGCAGGAGAGAATCCTCAGATTGTGGGGAAGATTCTTCCCAATCCCGCCATCATGCACAATACCTGCTATACGGTCTTTGTGGAGAATTGCAAATGTGCGGGCTCTGTGAAATTTGATCCTTCAGAAGACGTGGAAACCCGTCTGGTGCCCCTGGATGAAGTTGAGGATCTGGTGGCTTCGGGGAAGATACGCCACTCGCTTGTTGTTGTGGCGCTTTATCATTTTTATCTTTGGAGAAAGCGGCATGGCCGCGCATAGATTGGTCCCGGCACGAACTTCTTGTGGTGTGATATGACAAAAAAACAGAGCCCGCGAAGAGCTCTGTTTTTGCGTCTATAAAAAGATGTCAAAAACTAAAGTTTCTTGATGTGAATGGACCCACCGCTGGTGTGGGCTGTCACGGTTTTGCCGCCGCCATTGACGGGACCATGGAGGGAGTTCGATTCCAATTTGCCTTGAACTACAACAGGAAACTCGCAATTGACTCCACCTCCGGAGGTTTCGGCATCAATGTTGAACGCAGCGTTTTGTGGAGCGCGGATTGTGATGCCTCCACCGCTGGTTTCCAACTGCACGGAATCGGTGATGGGAGAAACAAGGGTTGCGTAAACGGAGCCGCCCGAGGTGCTTGCAGCGATCTTTCCAGTCACGTTTTCCACAGTTATACCGCCACCGCTTGAACTGACATTGGCTGGTCCCTTGAAGTTTTTCACGGCGACGGAACCTCCAGATGTATTGCCATCCAGTGTGCCACCGCTGTTGGCAACATCAATACCGCCGCCGCTGGTTTGGATTCGGATGGGGCCGCCCTCACAATCCATAATATGGATTCCACCGCCGGAAGTGTTGCCATTGATGGGACCTTTTAAACGATCAAAACGAAGTCCGCCGCCACTGGTTTGAACGCTGGTCTGTCCGGTCAATCCACGAACTGAAATGCCACCGCCGGCGGTGTTGATTCGCGTATTGAAGTGATCCGGCACTCCAATCGTGTATTTGGCTTCCTGACGGTTGCTGAAAGTCCATAAAAAATGTGGTTTGTTTGAGTTGATGGAACGGATTGTTACGGTATCGCCTTCCTGAGTGATGACAACCGGGTTTTCCTTGAGGAAATCCTGCTCTTTTTCCTTACTCTTTCGGGTGATTTTCCTCCATACGTCCACGCTGACTTGATTTCCCTCGCAATTGGTGACGGTGACCGTGCCAAAATCAACATCGACGATAAGTTTGCCATCGGGTTTGGCGTCAAAGTGTTTTGCAAACTGTTCTTCAGTTGCCGCCATGGCGGTCACTGAAGTTGCGAGACATAAGAGAAGTGTGAGTTTCATATTGTGCAGTTGACAATTTTGCCACATCCACTTGCTCTCAAGAGCCAGGAAGAGTGGCTGAAATGTTAACCCGGGACTAGGCTGTTTTGTTGCAAAAAAGATGAATCAAGAGGCGGAAGCAGGAGGATTGGCATCTTTAGAGGAGGGAGAATCGGGCGCCTGAATCGTAACAGAAGTCCGGGGCTTGTTTTCACTGTCCGCATTGGCGACAAACATTTGGGTTGCTTCACGCTTCAAATAATACAGGACCACCGGAGCCAGGATCATACCGGCGATTCCCAGAAGTCTTTCGCCCACCAACAATCCCAAAAGGGTGAGCCACACTGGATTTTTTATCTGGTCGCCGATGATTTTGCTGTTCAGAAAATATTCGAGCTTGTGTAATACAATCAGGAAAATCAGAGCCCAAACGCCCATCATGGGAGTGATTGTGAATCCCACGCCAACGATGACAGAGTTGCTGATGAGATTCCCAATGATGGGGAGTAATCCGCAGATGAAAGTCAGCACCACAAGCATTGCGGTGTAGTGCATGGATACAACTGTCAAAAATACGGCTGTCAGCCCTGTATTAATTGTGGAAATGATTAATTGGGCCTTCATGACGATTTTGAAGGACTGGTAAAAAGCATGGAATTGAATGGCAAAATCCCGCCAGAAGACGGTGTAAAGATTATTTTTGACCCGGTAGGCGCCTGCAGCATTCAAATCCGGACTGGGAGTTAGAAACAGGCTGATGGCGACGACAACGCCAATGACGATGAAAATCAGTTGTTTTAAGGCAAGCTTTGCAAAATCACTGACAAAATGGACTTTTTCCCTGGCGCTATCTGTTGCAAAAGACTTTAGCGAGTCCCAATCCGTGAAGGGAAGATCCACATTGTGCTCTTTTGCATAATTGACGAAAGTGGGGACGGCTGTCTTGGCGATGGGAGGAAGCTTGGTATAGGCCTGATGAACCATGAAGGCCACACCTCCACAGACAATGGCCAAAAGCACGAAGAAGACCAGCAGGGTCAGCCACTTTTTTTTAAGAATTCTCAACTGATCCAAAGCAAAATAGGCGAATAGCACAGAGAGAAGCAATGTGCTTAATCCAAACCACCCCACAGCAACCAGCAGGAGCAGCAGGACGCAGTGTGCAGTATACTTTGGCAATGTCATAAAGGCATCCTATCACCAATTTGATAAATTGTTGCCTATAAAATTAAAACTAAGACCAAACAACAACAAAAATCCCCTTTGGAGGGGCAAAATCTGTTTTGTTTAAAGAAGAACTCCTTAAGACGATGAAATAAAGGACGATAGTAAGTTCTGTCATCGTCTTGAATTTTAATGAAAAGTTGGGAAAAAATTTGAAAACGAGGGGATGGTAAACTATAATAAACTTTAATAATTGAACACGATCCGATCTGAAAGAGACGGATAGGTGTGCGCCCTGTCGGGCAGGTGAAAGACCTGCAAGAAGGCACAGTTATTTCGCTGTTTGAATGCAGCAGAAATAATTGTGCCTTTTTTGTTTTTGATCCTGAGAGAAAAAGACGAGGACGATATGAAGCCAGAGAAGGACAGAGCCGGTGGTTTCCCATCGTGCGAAGGAAAACCGCCCTCAGGGCGTGAAAATGGCACGTTGGAGATCAGCGAAATCGTTCCATTGCGGCATCTGTCTCTTAATGTGCGAATTCCTCCGCTTATTTGCGGGGTGATAGAGGTCAGAGGACAGGCGGTTCCCATCATGGATTTGCGTAAGCAGCCTGACACTCAGGCACAATGTGTTGTGGTGGTATATCTGAGTTTGAAAGAAGGAGAAAACGTGAAAATGGGACTTATTGTTGACTCGTTGGACTTGGTTCTCCAATTGAAAAACTTTCCTTTGGCAGACGGCAAAGGAAATATGGAGTTGTCGAATCTCGCGGAGAAATTACATCAGGCGGTTGGAGCTTGGACCAAACGATCAGCCTCGCTGACATGCATTGATGAGTGCAAGGTGGAAAAAGGGAACTGAGATATGGCTGATTCAAGAACACAAAATCCTTCCAGCTTTGTTGATGTTGCAGAGGTTGTGGCACCCGTGGGTGAACATTGGGGGATCGGACGTCTCCTGGGACCCATTCCCAGTGCCTTGCGAATGGTTGGGAATGGAGCCCGGCACAAGCTTTCTCTGCTGTTGGACCAACTTGTGCAGGAACAACAGCATCTGGAGACGACAGCTCAAGTGATGGAGGGACGTTTCCTGACCACTGGCGAGGGAATGCAGCAACTAAACATGGTGGCTGAGGAGTTGGTGCAACAAAGTGAGCGGTTGACCTGCCGATCTGGAGCAAATGTCAAAGGGCAGGAAGCCTTGCGGACTGGGGTTGATTTGATCCAGCAGCAATTGTGTTTTGTGGAGAAGTGTCAACATACCAACGAGCATTTGATGTTACGGTTGGAGAATTATACTGAGGAATGCCAGAAGCTCCAAAAGTGCCGCGGTTCACTGGAGCGCATCCTCATTCCCCTTACCACAGTTGGAATGTTGTACAAGATCCAATCAGCAACCCTGATTGGAGAAAAGAAGGTTTTCTTTGCTTCATTGACCAACGATATTTCAAGCCTTCAAAAAGAGGCGCGTGAGGCCTTTTCGCAAAATTTCGAGGCGCTGGAAGCTTCGCGTAATACGATTTTATCTGCCATTCCTGCTCTTAAGCGAAGTCTCGCGGTGCAGATTTCGGACTTGGCACAAACGAAGAAACGAGTGGAGGTTTCCATCAAAAAACAACAGGAAGAGATGGAACAATGTGCGTGTCGTCAAGAGCGATTGAACAAAGCGGCCAAGTGCATTTCAGAGGCCACCGGAAAGGCGGTTATTGGCCTTCAATATCAAGATATTACACGTCAAAAATGGAATCACATCGCCAATGCCCTGCGCGAAGCCTGCGATAATACAAGGCTTGCGCTCAGACATTGGCGAATAAAACCGGATTTGGTCTATTTGCTGGGGGAGACCTGTCGGCTTCAAGAACGGCAGGTGGAAGCCATTGAAGAGGATTTGACCAATGCCCAACAACGGATTGGCGAGGGAATTCAAGTGCTCCTTGATACCCTTAAAACCATGGATGGTGAGTGTGAGGTTGTCAGAGCCAAAAAGGATAGGAATGGGACAGTTGAGAGCGTTGTCTTTTCACTGGAGGATGCCATCAAAGAAGTGCAGGGCTGGGTCGGAAAAATTTCTGATATAGCGAAGCAGATGACTGCTGTCCTCAATTCTTTGGACAAGACAGTGATAGGTGTTTCTGCAACGCTTCACAAACTATCCTCCGGCATTGGTCTTATTGCAGTCAATGCCCAAGTACAAGCGGCACATCTGGGCCATGAATGTGGGTTGGGAGTGTTGTCTGAACATACCAGTGCGGCGGCCCGTGAGATTCAAAATTTCAGTGCCACTGAAGGAGGAACATTTGATCGTGTGGCACATGATTTAAGCGAGATCAAAAATGAATGTAAACAATTGACGGACGAAATTCAAAACGAGCGAGTTTGGTTGGAAGGCCATGGAAGCGGGCTGGTCCGGGAACTCAGAGAGTGCCAGATGCAGATTAAAGCAGGTGTTGAGGATGTGGTGGGCAGTCTCGAAAAGGTGCACAAGGAAGCTGCAGCCGCTTTGGAATCAATTGATTTCAAAAATGAATTTAGCGAGGAATTTGAACGACTGCGCGTTCTCTTGGAAAATTGCCAGAATGCGGCCTCTCAGATTGCCGGCAACAATGTTCGATCCATGCCAGGTCTTAGAGAGAGTTTAGACCGGTTAAAGGACCAATATACGATGGAGTCAGAACGAGTCGCACATGCTGCGGTTGTCGATCGCGAGGACGATGAACCCAGAGAAAATCAACATCTCCTTTCGTCCCAGGCAAAGTCTGCCGATATTAATAAAACCGTGAACTCAAGAAATGCGGTGCTGCCTTCGTGTGTTGAGGCAGCCACCCATTCGAGTGGGGAAAAACTCGCTGATAACGTTGAATTATTCTGAATATGCCAGATCTCTCAACATCTGAAAACAGCAAGACTCAGGCCGCTTCGGAGACTCCGGCTTGCATGAGGATTCCGATCAAGGGACCATTGACTGTTTATACAGTGGAAGGGATACGCGACATGATTTTAGGGCAAATCCAGTCCAAGCAGGATGTGGTTGTTGATTTGGCGGAGGTTGATTCCTGTGATTGTGCGGGACTCCAGCTTTTGTGTGCCGCACATAAAAGTACCTGTGTGAATGGCAAATCCATTCATCTGGTCAATTTGTCAAAACCCATCGTTGAGATGGCAAAGGAGCTTGGTTTGGACCTTCGAGAATATTCAGATTCCCAATTTCAATTATGAGTAAAACCATCATGACTGCCGACGATTCCGCGAGTATGCGGCAAATGGTCAGTTTCACGCTGAAAAAAGCCGGTTTTTCAGTTTTGGAAGCGACTGACGGACAGGATGCATTGGGAAAACTGCACAGCGCCCACGTGGACATGTTGATCACGGATTTGAACATGCCTGTTCTGGATGGATTGGAGCTGATCAAGCGTGTGCGAATGCTGCCTCAGTTTCGATATATTCCCATCATCATGCTGACCACCGAATCTCAGGTTGACAAAAAACAGGCCGGAAAAGCGGCTGGAGCCACGGGGTGGATCGTGAAGCCCTTTACACAGGATCAACTTGTGGCTGTGGTCAATCGTGTTTTGCATTAAATCTGCGTCATGAATCCTCCAAACCAATTTGCCGCCGCGTATTTGCAGGAAGCTGCCGAGCAGCTTGCTCTGATCGAGGAGATCATTCTGGAGTTGGAGGCAAGGCCCGATGATACGGAAGCCATCAACCGGTTGTTCCGCATTTTTCACACGATCAAGGGATCGGGCTCCATGTTTGGTTTTGATGCGGTTGCACAATTTACGCATCACGTAGAAACACTTCTAGACTGTGTGCGTTCTGGCAAGGTGGGCGTTGACAAAAGACTGGTGGATGTGGTTCTCGCCTCAAAAGATTTGATCACGGTTCTGCTACAGGGTGGCGAAGGGGTTCCGGAAGAGAGGCAAAAACAATTGATTGTGCAATTGAATTCTTTGCTGCCAGGTGTGGAAGCTTCACATCAAGGGGAAACCTCGACTCAGCCTGTGACACCTCATGAAGCCAAGGCAGCGACTGCCGGTGGTTCGCATGTCTTTCAAATCCACTTTCAACCGGAACCTGCCATTTTGGCACGTGGAGTTGACCCGGCCACGCTTTTGGCTGATCTGCGCAAGTTGGGGGACTGTGTGGTCAAGGCCAACACGGATGCGGTTACACCGCTGGAGCAGTTTTCTCCCGATATTTGTGGTTTTATCTGGGACATTACTCTGACGACGGATAAGGACGTCAACTCAGTGAAGGATGTTTTCATTTTTGTTGAGGAGGAGAGTAAACTCGAAATCAAACTTGTTGAAACTCCAGCCCAGGGTTCGGTTCCCTCGTCAGTCTCTCCAGTGGCACCGGCTCCCCCGAGTCCGATGATTCCCCCGACGGTTTCTGAACCTGCCAATGCTGTAAAAAAGAAACATGCCGTCTCCGAAGTCTCTAAAGTAAAAACAGAGCCTGCTGTCAAAGGTGCCAGCTCAAAATTGGGGGCCGTTGATGAATCAATTCGTGTGCCGGCACATCGTTTGGATAGTCTGGTGAATCTGGTTGGTGAACTGGTGATTAACCAGTCCCGTTTGGCGCAGATTGCAGATCGCTTAAACGAGCCGGGACTATCGGCTCCGGCTGAGGATTTGGAACGACTGGTTGGTGAATTGCGGGATGTTGTTCTGGGAATCCGAATGATGCCGATCGGAGGAACTTTCAACCGGTTCAAGCGACTGGTAAGGGATCTTTCGGACGAGCTGGGCAAGGAGATTGATCTGGTGACGAGCGGGGAGGACACAGAATTGGATAAGACTGTGATCGATCATTTGGGGGACCCCTTGGTTCATTTGATCCGCAACTCAATTGATCATGGGATAAGCAAGCCAGAAGAACGTTTGAAAGAGGGGAAGCCGCGTCGCGGAACGTTGAGTCTGTCTGCGCGTTATGAAGGGGCTAATGTGATCATCTCCATTGAGGATGATGGAAAAGGGCTCGACAGGGATGCCATTCGAGCCAAGGCCATTGAAAAGAACCTGATTTCTCCTGACAAGCAATTGACGGAAAGCGAATTATTCGGCCTGATTTTGTTGCCCGGCTTTTCAACCGCAAAGACCATCACAAATGTTTCAGGACGTGGGGTTGGAATGGATGTTGTAAAACGGCAGATTGATGCCTTGCGTGGTACGGTGACGATTTCAAGCCAGTCAGGACGGGGAACGTGTGTATCTCTGACACTGCCCCTGACGCTGGCCATCATTGACGGACTTCTGGTGGAGGTGAATCAGGAACAATTTATCATCCCCATGTCCTCCGTGCTCGAAAATGTGGAGTTGAGTGCCTCTCAACGTAATACGGCCAACGGACGCAACATTCTGGCAGTACGTGGGGAACTGATTTCCTACCTTAGGTTACGAGATATCTTCAGCATTACCGGAGAAGAGCAGGATTTGGAGCGCGTGGTCATTGTGAATGTAGGAGGAAGCCGTCTTGGCTTGGTTGTAGACCGGGTCCTTGGGACACATCAGACTGTGATTCAGTCTCTCGGAAAGTTTTATAGGGATATCGAAGTCTTTTCGGGGGCGACCATTATGGGGGATGGCCGGGTTGCCCTGATTTTGGATCTCCCCGGGCTTCTTCACTACACCAGCGGGGGAAACCCTTTAGTAGAATAAGGACATAACAAGTATTTAACAAAAAAATACCATGAAAATAGGACTAAAACTCAACATCGCGTTTATTGGTGTTGCCGCATTGACTGCGGTATTGGGCGTAATGGCACTTTACAACATGGCCAATGTCAAAAATGTGGCCAAGACAACAAATGAGCAGAACCTCCCCCAGGTTGAGATGGCCAACGATATCCAGCGATTGGCGCTTGAGACGATGTTGGAAACCCGTGGATATGCCTATACAGAGGAAACAAGATTTCTGAACTCTGCACGGACAAATTTAAGCGAGCTCGACAAGTATTTTTTAAAAATCAAGGACCATGCAGACAAATTCAAATTGAACGACCTTCGTGAAAGTGCCAAGAAGGCAGAGGAGAAAACACAAGCTTATCAACGTTTGCTCGATGAGACGGCAACACTGACTGCAAATATAAACAAGGAAAAGACGATTGCTGGCCAGACATCAGAGAAACTGGCCGTGGCATTGGATATGTTCTTGCAGGAGCAGGTCAAGGCAATGGAGGCAGACATTACCGATGGAGTGGCCCAGAAACTTCCAGAGGCAAAACTGAAGGAACGTTTGAAGAAAATTGAGCTTATTCAAGATACCATACTGCATGCGCTCTCAATTCGTCTCGGCACATGGCAGGCCATCGGAACACGAAATCCGGATTTGTTCAGGGACAACATCCAGAAATTTGAGGAGATGCAGAAGAAACTTGGTGATCTAAAACCCATCGTCGTCAAGGAAGCCAATATTCGCAAATTGGAGGAGTGCCGGGATATTGCGAAGGAATATCAGAATTGCATGAATCGTTATTTGACAAATTGGTGTGCCCGTGAGGAATTGGGGAAGAAACGGCTTGCTGCTGGCGATGAAGTGGTTGATCTGGCAAAAAAGGCGGCAATCGCCGGTATGACAGCAACTGAAGCGGGGGCAAAGAGGGCCGGAGACACAATTGACCAGGCGTCTATTGCCTTGATCATTGGGGCCATTGTGTGTGTGCTCCTTGCGCTTATCTGTGGCATCACGATCACAGCTTCCATCACGAAACCCGTCAGAAATCTGACGACGTTGCTGGGCCGCGTTTCCAAGGGGGATCTTACTGTGAAGCAGGAGGTCAAATCAAAGGATGAAATTGGTGAAATGGTGGCCTCGGTTAATGAAATGGTTGGCAATCTGAGCCATGTTGTCACCGAAGTGGCTGGGGCGGCTGATAACGTTGCTTCTGGCAGTGAAGAGATGAGCGCTTCCGCACAGCAGCTATCACAAGGGGCGACTGAACAATCCGCCTCCGCAGAGGAATGCACGTCTTCCATGGAGGAGATGGCTTCCAGCATTCAACAAAATGCGGACAATGCGCAGCAGACAAACAAGATTGCGGCCAAGGCAGCGGAAGATGCCCGCGCCAGTGGAGAAGCCGTTGTCAAAACAGTCGCCGCGATGAAGGAAATCGCGGAGAAAATCAATATTATCGAGGAAATTGCACGAAAGACCGATCTTCTTGCTCTCAACGCTGCCGTCGAAGCTGCCCGGGCGGGTGAACACGGGAAAGGCTTTGCTGTAGTCGCATCGGAAGTTCGTAAGCTGGCTGAACGCAGTCAGACAGCCGCTGCTGAAATCAGTAAACTATCATCAAGCGGGGTTTCCATTGCTGAGGGAGCCGGCGAGATGCTGACAAAGCTTGTGCCTGACATTCGAAAGACTGCGGAACTGGTACAGGAAATCAGCTCTTCGAGTAATGAACAAAACAGTGGCACGGCTCAAATCAACAAGGCGTTGCAACAGCTCGACCAGGTCATTCAGCAAAATGCCGCTGCTTCCGAGGAAATGGCTTCTACCTGCGAGGAACTTTCCAGTCAGGCAGAGCAATTGCAGAGTGCAATCGACTTTTTCAAAATTGAAAACACAGATCGTCGTCCTTCCGCTCCCGCTCAACAAAGCCATGTCAAGAAACCAGTCGTTTCCAGCAAGACGGCACCGGTTGCATCTGTTCACAAACCGGTGGCGAAGGTGGAGAAAACCCAGACTGAGGCAGGAGTCCGGATTGAGATGGAAGCTCCTCATGGCAAGGGCGATTCTCATGACTCTGATTTTGAGAGGTTTTGAACAACAATCAATCCTTTGAATCCATGAGTGTGAAAAGTATTACTTCAACGGCCCAGTACATTACGTTCAAACTGGGAGACGAGTTGTTTGCCATCAATGTTGGCCAGGTTCGGGAGGTTCTTGATTTGACACAGATAACGAGGGTCCCCACCGCCCCCGACTATATGCGTGGTGTGGTCAATGTGCGTGGCAATGCCATTCCTGTGGTGGATTTGCGCCTGAAATTCGGCCTTCCCAAAAAAGAGGACACGGTTCAGACGCGCATTGTGGTGCTCGAATTGGAATTGGACGGTGAAAAGGTGGTCCTGGGAGGGCTGGCCGATTCAGTGCATGAAGTGATTGAGCTGGAGCCGACCCAGATTGAAGAGCCGCCACGCATTGGAATGCGCTGGAGAACGGATTTGATCCATGGTATGGGAAAACGGGGGGATCAATTCATCATTATTTTGGATATTGCCAAAGTTTTTTCTGTTGACGGTGGAGCATTGCTTGCGACAGCTCAGGCTGCTGCGGCTCAGAACCCGGTGCCTGCATCTCCTTAAAACATGGACAAAACCATTCCAGCCTCTAGTGCACAGGAAAATCTGCTTTCTTGTGCTGTGCTTTCAAAGCAGAGCTTTGACCGGTTCAGCGAGTTCATAACGCGTGAGCTGGGGATCAAGATGCCTCCTGAAAAGCTGCCCATGCTCCAAAGTCGATTGCAACGGCGGCTTCGGATGTTGAAATTCGAGACGCTGGATCAATACCAGAATTATTTGTTCAATCTTCCGGGAACGGCGGATGAATGGACCGAGTTTATAAATCTTGTGACCACCAACAAGACGGATTTCTTCCGTGAACCGGTGCATTTTGATCTTCTTGCCCGCGTATCACTACCGGCACTGGCAGCCAGGGCTCCGCAGCAATGGCACTTGAAACTCTGGTGTGCGGGGTGTTCCTCGGGGGAGGAACCCTACACGATTGCCATGGTTTTGGCGGATTACAAGGCCAAGCATCCCGGATTTGATTTCTCCATATTGGCAACTGACATTTCCACGCGCGTCCTCGATCATGCGCGCAACGCGATTTATGACGAGGCCCGTGTGGAGCCGGTGCCGGTGGAGATGCGACGACAGTATTTGATGCGGAGTCTGGACCGGCGCGATCCGCGAGTCCGCATTGTTCCGGAATTACGCGAAAAGGTGCGGTTTGGCCGGCTTAACTTCATGAGTAAGGACTATGGATTGCGCGAAATATATGATGTGATTTTTTTTCGCAACGTCATGATTTACTTCAGCAAGACCACTCAAATGGAGGTCCTGTTGCGCATGTGTCAACGGCTCAAGAGTGGCGGTTATCTTTTTGTGGGGCACTCCGAGTCTCTGGTTGGTTTGGATTTACCCCTTAAGACCATTGCCTCTTCGGCTTTTGTCAGGACTTGAATCCCCTTGAAGTGACATGGAAACACACAAGATACGCGTATTGGTGGTGGATGACTCTGCGACGGTCCGCCAGACGATGAAGGAAGTGCTGGAGAGTGATCCTGATATTGAAGTGATTGCCACTGCGGCGGATCCTTACATTGCCGCTAGCCACATGATGCGGGAAGCTCCGGATGTCATTACGCTTGATGTTGAAATGCCACGCATGGATGGTTTGACCTTTCTGGATCGAATCATGCACCAGCATCCGTTACCCGTGGTCATGTGTTCGAGCCTGACGACGGCAGGGTCAGAAACGGCAATCAGCGCGTTGGAACGCGGAGCTGTGGATATCATCACAAAACCTCAGGTTGGCACCCGCCAATTTTTGGAGGAATCCCGTGTGCGGATTTGTGATGTTGTCAAATCCGCTGCTCATGCACGTCTGCCAAAAATGCGCACGACGGTTCTTCACACATCACCTCCGGTCATCAAAACGCCCGCACCCAAATTGACTGCGGATGTGATGTTGGCCAAGGCATCTGGAGGTGATGCCATGATCCAGACGACAGAACGAATTGTGGCCATTGGCGCATCTACAGGTGGAACGGAAGCGTTGCGTGAATTATTGATTGCATTACCTGCTGATGCGCCGGCTATTGTGATTGTTCAACACATGCCTGAGAAATTTACAGCAGCGTTTGCGCAACGACTCAATACTTTGTGCAAGATCACCGTCAAGGAAGCCGCTGACAACGATTCCGTTCTTCGCGGTCAGGCACTGATTGCCCCCGGAAACCGCCACATGATGCTCAAGCGCAGCGGCGCACGGTACTGCGTTGAAATTCGCGATGGTCCGCTTGTATGTCGTCATCGCCCTTCAGTAGACGTGTTGTTTCGATCTGCGGCGAGGTATGGTGGACGCAACGTGGTGGGAGTCATTCTCACTGGCATGGGCGATGATGGTTCTCGAGGAATGCGGGAGATGAAGGACGCGGGCGCTTATAATATTGCCCAGGACGAGGCTTCATGCGTGGTTTTTGGCATGCCTCAGGAGGCGATAAAAGTGGGCGCAGTTGACAAGGTGATGTCTCTTGGTTTGATCGCCCCAGAAATCACGCGGTTGTGCAAGTAATCTCTTTTTGGAAAACACGCGTTGCGAAGGGCTGATCCGGTGAATAGGACTTTCTCCCTTGCCTCAAACCTTCCCCAATCCTGGCATCTCGGATATTCCTTATTGCAGTCACTCTAATATCCCAGCAACGAGCTTGGATGGATGGTGTCTTCTCCCTGACTGAAGCGTGGAAATGCCTTGAGTGAGAAGGTGACGGCAACCGTGAAATCGTCTCGTTCACCGGCGTTGTTTTCGCGCCATCTTAATGTCAGGGCGGAGGTCCAACTGCGCAAATCCCGGTAGAGTGTGTAGTATTGTTCTTCCATTTTTCCATCACGTGCCTCGAAGCGATGGGCAATGCGGGCTCCCCAGTTTTCGTTGAATCGAAAATAGAAGGTGGATCCGTAGGTGTTGTAACCGGGAATGGATTCGCCAGCAGTGGTCATCAATGAAGGGTCGTCACTGATGTGGTAGTGATGACTTAATGTCCAACTCCAGGTGCTATTTGGGCGGATGCTGATGGCATGGTAAGTATCGCGCCAGCGTTCGTTTTCGGTATCCCAACGGAGCTGGGAGTTTAACAGGAGCCACGAACGGGGCTTGAAATCAACATCAGAATAAACGTCGGAGAACGTGGCCTGATCGTCACGGGGATCAAGTCGCCAGTCGGTGACGAGAGCCCAATTGACAAGGTTGTCCACACCGTTTTCGCGTTTGGTTTGGAGTTTGTTGCGCAAGCCAAGCCTGAGGACGTTTTGACTGTCAACAGAATCAATGGAGTTGTAATCGGGATAATCGATTGGCAGCAGTCTCAAGCTGGGGGATTCGTAATCAAATTGGGGTAGTTGATTGGGGGTGCGTGTCGGTTTGGGAACATAGACGTAGTTGACCGATGGCTCAATAATGTGTCTCAAGCCGTCCACTTCGAAGAAGTCATTCTCCGGATTGCGCCAGAGTTGGGATGCCTTTGTGGAGACTTCGGCCCCGGTGTTGAACACGCCGCGTACCTGTTCGTTTGTGGAGACCTGGGTATCTTGAACATCGCTGTAGTAGGTGCCGCGTCCACCCACTCGCGGAACAAAATTCATGCATCCGAAGTAGGTCTGAGGCAGGGTGAATTGATGATAGGAGTCACCGCGGGCGGCTGAATAATCGGAGTAACCCAACTCGTTTGTGTCAGAAAAACGGCGGCGGTAGTAGCCAAAGGAGCTCTCGCTCTCGTAGTAAACGGGGGTGGCTCCAACTTGTTGTCTTGCACCGCTGAGTTTTAAATCAGGCAGGCGTTCCACGGTTTCGTAGAAATCAACAAGACGCGGTTGTGCCATGGCGTCAAAGGTGAAGTTGGGCCAGAGGTGGGTGACTTCCGTGTAGGAGCTGGGCTGGACGTTGGTCTTGTACTCGTTTTCAAAGAAGTCACGGCGGACTTGAGGATCGCTTTCGTAGCGCGCGACGACTTTTGCCGTCAGGTTGGTCATGGGCTCAGCCATGTGATAGAAATTGATTCGTTTGCGCTCTTCAGGCAGGGGCCCGGCAATGGCGTCAGCATTCGGATCCTGATCCCGGGTATAGTAATATTGGAAGCTGCCATCGCCCCAGTTTCCCAAATGGTAGTTGATGTCCGGGCCACCGGCGGGACCACGTCTTGACCGGTAATCAGCATGCACGCCTCCATCCAGGTTGGTATTTATATACCAGTTATAGGTGGTTAATAAGTAGGCGCCGTAGGTGCTTTGATATCCAGGGATGAAAACGAAATTATGGGGATGCCGTCCAATGGCACGCTTATAGTGGGGGACATACATGACTGGCACAGACCTTAGCCACAAGGTCGCGTTGTATGCTTCAATATATTGATTGGGGCAGATGATGAGGAGTTGGGCTCGGATTTCGTAAAGTGGTTCGGAATAATCGTCTGTTGTCACCACGCCATTTCGAGCGGCGTAAACGGTGTTGCTTTTCATTGATCCAAGACCAGTGCCTTCAACGAAAAAAGGTGCCGCAGTTGTCTTAAATTCTCCCGTGTCCATTTTACGGGTGATGAAATTGTATGAAACATTGGTGCCTTCCCAGATGTGGTTTTTGGCCAGAATGGTGACACCGCCTTCGGCATGAACATCCCCCGTGGCTGGATTGGCAATACCGCGTTCGGATGTCAGGGTGGTGTCCCGGTTGCTGATGATAATGCCATGGTTCCAGACGACTTCACCGTTTGGCGTGTAGGAGACTTCGCTTTGAGGTGAGGCCTGTATTTGCCAAAGCTGATTTTGCCACAGATGATCTTGCTGGGCACGGGTTATGAAGCCCGTCATAACGAGCAAAAATACCAGCAATGGCAGTACGAGACGTTTCATTTCCGTCCCTGAGCTAACCAAAAGTAGCCGGTTCTGCCAAGGCGATTTATGCATTTCCTGATCCTGGCAATTTTGCAAAAACCATGATTCAAAGACTTGAAGCGTCCGGCTGCATTGAATAAGGTTGGGAAACATGGCCAAAGTTCTGCTTATAGATGATGAGATTACCATGGTGCAGACCGTGGCGGATTTGCTCCGCTCGGAGGGGCATGAAGTCTTTGCCTACAGCGGGTTTAATGCCGCCATTGAGGGGCTTGAGGAGCATCAGCCCGAGTTGGTCATTACAGATCTTTATCTTGATAAGACCAGGACTCACGGATTGGAAATACTGGAGAAAGCCCGTGCGTTGAATCCTCCGGCCACGGTGATTGTAGTGACGGGTTTCGCCACGGTGGAGACGGCTGTGGACGCCATGAAGAAGGGGGCCTTTGATTATCTTGAAAAGCCTTTCAAGGTGGACGAATTACAGTTGTGCATCCGGCGCGCCATTTCCTATAACGCCGCCATTTCCGAGAACATCTATTTGCGCAAGCAGCTTCGTAAGAAATATCAGTTTGATCAGATCATCGGAAATTCTCCTGCGATGCAAAAGGTGTTCAACATGATAGAACGGGTGGCGGACACAGACAGCACCACATTGATTTTGGGAGAGAGCGGCACTGGAAAGGAGCTGGTGGCACGGGCGTTGCACTTCAACAGCCGCCGCCAATTTGCTCCATTTATTCCAATCAATTGCAGTGCACTACCGGAGAATTTGCTGGAATCCGAGTTGTTCGGCCATCGCAAGGGAGCGTTTACAGGCGCAATTTGTGACAAGAAAGGTCTTTTCGAAGAGGCGGTTGGGGGAACCATTTTTTTGGATGAGATTGGCTCCATGTCCCCCGTGCTTCAAAGCCGCTTATTGCGATTTTTGCAAGGGAAGGAAGTGCGCCGGGTGGGGGATAACCTGCCGATTTTTGTCGATGTCCGCGTTTTGGCGGCGACGAACGAGCCGTTGGAGGAAAAGATCAGAAATGGCACTTTTCGGGAGGATCTGTTTTACAGGTTGAACGTGATTCCGATTACTTTGCCTGCCTTGCGTGAGCGGCGGGAGGATATCCCGTTGCTGGTTGTTCATTTTCTCAAGGATAAAACCAGCCCAAAGACCGGGCTTCCATTTCAGATCACGCGCAAAGCCATGGATTTGCTTTCGGCTCATGATTGGCCGGGCAATGTGCGTGAGCTTGAGAATGCCATTGAGCGGGCATGTGTCCTGTGCGAAGGTGGCGTGATCAAAAGTTCCGATTTACCAGCCGCTCTTCAGCGTTACCCATCGCAGGGCTCGGATGAAATCCTCCAGACTGCCCAGTGTGTTGCGCCTGTCGAATCGAAACCGGTGAAAGTTCAGCCCGAGATTCCACAACAGGTGCCTTCCAACAGCAGGCAGGTGATTGCACTGAAAGATTATTTACGCGAGCAGGAGCAGTCTTACCTTCGGGGGGCGCTTTCTCAGGTGGATGGAAACAAGGAAAGGGCAGCGCAACTCTTGGGGGTGAGTGTGGCGACGCTGTACCGGAAATTGTCCGAGAACGGGGATTAAAGTTTATTCAAACGACCGGCCTTGCGAGGCGCAAATTCCCAAACGGGGCTCGTGACAGAGGCGTAGACTTCGCGGGCAAAATTGAGCATCCCGATAAATCCGGCAAGTGGCTCTTTCCGTTCGTGATTGTGATCGCAAAAGCCGATGCCGAGTTTGTAGGCGATGGGGCGTTCCTTGACTCCGCCAATAAATAGATCGACGTTTTTTTCCAGACAAAATTTTGCCAACTCAAGCGGGTTTGAATCGTCCACAATGATCGTGCCCGGATCGGAGATCTCCTGGAGTTTTCGATAGTCATCCGAATCCCCTGTTTGCGAGCCAACCACCGCTGTTTTCATGCCCAGCAACCGAAGCGCGCGCACCAGTGAGAATGCTTTGAAAGCGCCGCCGACGTAGATGGCTGCCTTTTTTCCGTTGAGTTTGGCTCGGTATTTTTGAATTTGCGGGTAGATGGCTGTCACTTCTTCACGGACCAGATTTTGTGCACGAGCCATGATGGAGGGATCATCCGAAAAGAATTTTGCCGTCTCGTACAGGGCCGAGGCCATGTCCTCAATGCCAAAGTAGGAAATACGCTTGAAGGGGATTTTGTAATCACGCTCCATTAACTTTGCAAGATGAGTCATGGAACCGGAGCATTGAACAAGGTTGAGTTTGGCTCCATGGGCGCGGCGGATGTCTTCCACCCGGGAATCGCCAGTGATGCACGAGACCACTTCAATCCCCATTCGCTTGTAATAATCGCGGAGAATCCAGGTTTCACCCGCCAGGTTGAATTCTCCGAGGATATTGATCGAGTGTGGTCCCACCTTGTTGGTGTCGCCAGTACCGATTAATTTGTAAAGTGTTTCACATGCGGCTCGATAACCATCCTTTTTTGTTCCTTTAAACCCCTCGGAATGAACCGGCAGAACGGAGATGCCCACTTTCTCGGAAACGCGTTTGCAGACGGCTTCAACATCATCTCCAATCAAACCAACGATGCACGTGCAGTAGACAAAAGCCGCTTTTGGCTTGTAGTGGTCAATCAATTCCAGCAATGCAGATTCCAACTTTTTTTCACCACCATAAATGACATCCATCTCCTGCAAATCCGTGGAAAAACTATTACGATGAAGCTGGGGGCCGCTCGACAATGCCCCGCGAATATCCCAGGTGTAGGCTGCGCAGCCAATGGGGCCATGCACCAGATGCAAGGCGTCTGCAATAGGATAGAGCACCACCCGCGAACCGCAGAAAACACACGCACGCTGGCTGACTGAACCGGCAATACTGGCTTTGCCACACGTGATTTCGGCAGTTTTGATTCCATCGGCCTTTCGCAAGACCGAGGATTGGCGGGATTGGAGAATTTCAATCATGCGGTTTTGATGGTTCCGAGTTTATGCATCTGTTCCGAGTCCATGCGCAAAAGAATCCATTCTTCCATTCTTTGGGCTCCAAGACTGGCGTATAACGAAAGGGCGTTTTTGTTCCATCGCAATGCGGACCATTCATATCGGCCACAATGTTCTTCAACGCCGATCTTGGCAATTCGTTCGATGAATGCGCGTCCCAATCCCTTCTTGCGGAAAGTGGGCCTGACGTAAACATCCTCCAGATAAACTCCTGCGCGACCTACAAACGTGGAAAAGGTATGGTAATAAATGGCGTATCCAGCCAGCTTGCCGCCTGCCTCGGCTACCAGGCCAAAAGCTGTGGGGCGGGGGGAAAAGAAAGCTTCGCGCAACAAGGCTGCTGTTATCTGAACCTGATCTTCCAGTTTTTCAAAAATGGCCAGTTCGCGAATCATGACGATGATTTCATCGATATCTTTTTCAAGTGCGGGGCGGATGATGAACGGATCTTCAATACTCATGGCGGAGATACTCTCTGGAAACGCCACTCGTGTAAAATTCAAATCCTCCGCAATTCATGATGCCAAAGGCAAAAAGTCCATTCGCTGGCTTTTTTGATGGCGCGAATGGACTCATGCGTATTGTATGGTTCCAAGTTATTGAACCAACTCGAAAAGTTCTTCCGGACACTCGCGATCTTTCTTTTCAAGCATGGCATCAATCATCTTATCCATCAGGCGCAGGGCTCCTGAGTAACAGACCGTTGGGAAAATCCGGTGTGACATTCGGTCGAGCACAGGGAAGCCAAACCGGATGGCGGGGATGTTTTCCGCACGCCCAATGTACTTGGTGTAAGTATTGCCGATGATAAGGTCCACCGGGTTGTTCTTGATCAATTGATGGAGTTCGAACAAGTCGGCATTTTGCTTGACGACTGCATCCGGGACCTGGTCTTTGAGAATTTCCTTTATCCGTGTTTCAAAATGATTTCCCGGAGAACCGGTGATGACATAAACGGGTTTCATGTCGAGTTCGACCAGAAATTGAACCAGCGAAATGATGTGGTCTGGATCTCCGGCAACCGCCACTTTCTTGCCATTGAAGTATTGACTCATCTCACCCATGATGTCCAAAAGACGTCCTCGTTCACGGTTGATGGACTCGGGGACATCCACTCCGGCGTAGTTGCGCAACGCGTGAATGAACCGGTCAGTGGGGGTCAAGCCAATGGGGAGTTCAAGAAAACCGCAGGCAACACCGCATTTTTCATCCAGCTCGGTTGCTGCGGAATGGGAGGCAAAATGTCCCAGCGCGAGTGTGGCCATGCTGTCTCCCGTGGATTTCAGGTCTTCCACCGTCACGCCACCCTTGGGATACATTTCGTAAACCCCGGTTTGAGGCAGATCCAGAACATCGCTTGTGTCGGGAAAAAGAATGACATCAATTCCCATCTCATGAAAAATCCGCTTGTATTCACGCATGTCGGAAGGATCCACGAACCCGGGAATCACATTGATTTGATTGCGCATGCCCATTCGCTTTTCGGAAAAGTAACGGACCATCGCGCGAGTCATGCTGGAGAACCCGGTGATGTGGGAGCCGACAAAACTTGGGGTATTGGCGTGAATGACGTATTTGCCCTTTGGAATGATGCCTTCCTCGGTGGCCTTCTTGATCATCATCGGGATGTCATCGCCGATGACTTCAGAAAGGCACGTGGTGTGTACGGCGACGACTTCAGGATTGTAAATGGTGAAGATGTTGGTCAGAGCCTGGGTCAAATTTGCTAGGCCGCCGAAGACGGATGCCCCTTCAGTAAAGGAGCTGGATGTCGCGATGACGGGCTCCTTGAAATGGCGTGTCAAATGGCTGCGGTGATATGCACAACACCCCTGTGAACCGTGGCTGTGGGGCATGCAACCGTGAATGCCAAGGGCCGCATACATGGCACCAATCGGCTGGCATGTCTTGGCCGGGTTGATGCGCAGGGCTTCACGTGGTTTGATTTCTTTTGTCGTGGCATTTAGCATGGGTAACTCTTTCTCTCAATCTGCAAATATTTGACAATCATTCTGGCATGTCTTCTGAAGCGGCGGCATTGGCTTTCCATGATTTTCTTTCCGGCTCCTTTGGTCCACCTGTTTTTGCCGGATGCACAAGGGTGACGGCCAGCGAAGGATCCTTTTCCCAGGGGGGAACCGCATATTTCCACACCTTGGTGCTGAGCATGCGGTCAATTTCCTTGTAGAAATTTGCCGCTCCGGTGAAGGCGGCATAAGGACCACCGTAATCGTAACTGTGCAGTTGTTTGCAAGGAATGCCCATTTTCTCGATGATGTATTTATCCTTGATGCCGGAGCAAATCAGATCGGGCTTGTAGTATTCAATCAGTTTTTCCATTTCATGATGACTGATGTCATCGATGATCAGGGTGTCTTTCTTCATCTGCCGCATCATCCCTTCATAATCGCTGAAGGTGAACCCGCCTGCCTTCAACGCCGCGATTTGTTCGGGCGTTTTCCGGGGTTTGTAACGCGTGGGATCGGCCTCGACGTGGAGTTCTTCAATGTTACGGCTGTCAGCATCCACCTTGATATTGGGCAGCACCTGGCGTCCTTCGTAGTCGTCCCGGTGGGCAAATTCGTAACCAGCGGAAACAATGTTCATTTCGAGATCTTCGAACAGATCCTGGTAGTGATGGGCGCGGGAACCACCGACAAAGAGCGCCACCTTCTTGCCCTTGTGCCGTGCGGCGACTTCCTCCCGGATGGGACGCAGGGCCAGCATCTCCTGGGCAATCACTTCTTCAACGCGGTCGGTCAATTTTTTGCTGTCAAAGTATTTTGCAATTTTGCGCAGTGTTTTGATTGTCGCGTTTGCACCGATGAAATTGACTTTGATCCAGGGAATTCCGTATTTCTTTTCCATCATTTCAGCGATGTAATTGATGGAACGGTGGCACATGACGGTGTTGAGCTGGACGGTGTGGGCTTTGACCATTTCATCGTAGCTGACACCGCCGCTCAGTGTTGCGGTGATGTGGATGCCGCATTTGCGCAGAAGTGTGTCGATTTCCCAGGCGTCACCACCGATGTTGTATTCACCAAGAATATTGATTGAGAATTCGGCGGGATCGGGGGTGTCATCCAGACCGATGATGTTTTTGAACACACCGTTATTGGCAATGTGGTGGCCGGCTGACTGGCTGACGCCCTTGTAACCTTCGCAACTGAAGGCCATGACGTTGATCCCCAGTTTTTCCTTCATCTCGCGGGCGACGGTGTGGATGTCATCACCGATCAATCCCACGGGGCAGGTTGCCAGAATCGCAATGGCCTTTGGCTTGAAAATTTCGTAGGCCTCAAGGATGGCCTTGCGCAGTTTCTTCTCACCCCCGAAAATGATCTGATCCTCCTGCATGTCCGTGGACATGGAATATTGCATGTAATTGATGCCATCCTTGGGGCGCGCCATATTGCGGCGGGAGAGCCACGCGTAAAATCCGCAGCCAATCGGGCCGTGCGTGATTTGAAGCAAATCGTAGACAGGTCCCATGACCACGCCGCGGCACCCGGCGTAAGTGCATCCACGCTGTGTGATGATGCCGGGGATGGTGCGGGAGTTGGCACCGATTTCCGGCGGTTGATTTGGATCATTTGTCAGGATTTGACGCGACCGCTTTTTGAGCGTTTTGGGAGGATAGATTTTGAGCATCTCCTCGCGAACTTTTGCCGCATCGGGGGCTGGTTTTGTTTCTGGCGTATCGGACATAAATTTCAATAGGTGTTGATTTTCAAACGCTCCGGTTTCAGCGTTGTACGCTCACTGTCCAATTCAGGGCAGGGGCGGGCTTATGCCGGATTTTACTGCGCCGCCGGGGCATTGGGGCGGCCAAGTGCGAGTGTCAAGCCACGGCTGCCGAGCCATGTTCACTCGTGCGAATGCGGACAACATCCTCCAGTGGTTTCACAAAAATCTTCCCATCTCCATTTTTTCCAGACTTACATATTTTGATGATTGTTTCCACCAGACGGGCGACGTTTTCGTCTTGCACGGCAAAGAGCATCATGCGGTTTGGAATGAGCATTGGGCCGTCATCCTTGAGGCGGGCAATGGCTTCCGGGGAGCCTTCGACAGCCCCCTGCATGACGCGTGGGTCCACGGTGCCCTGTCCGCGCCCGATCACTTTGCGGACCGTGAACGCCGGAAAACCTGCGTCCACCAGGGCTTGCTTGAGAAGGTTGACCTTCTCCATTCGGATTATGGCGATGACTTCTTTCATATTCAGTCCTTCGCGCCGCTGCTCACGGTGTAGGATTCATCAACCTTGGACACGAATATTTTTCCATCTCCGAAGGTCCCCTTTTCCCCCGTTCGTGCTGCCTTCACGATGGTTTCGACGACAAGGTCTTTGTCCGTATCGGCGATGACGGTAAAGAGCATTTCCTTGGGCAATTCGTCATAGACGATCTCGCCGATTTTAAGTCCACGCTGCTTGCCGCGGCCATAGACATCCATTTTTGTAACCGCGGGGAAGCCCGCATCCAGCAGAGCTTTCATGACTTTGTGGATTTTTTCCGGGCGGACAACTGCTTGAACCATGGTTGGCATAGGTAAATAGATTTTGGGGGAGAGGGGGTTGTTGGATAAGGGTGGATATTAGTTATACAAGCCGAATTCCATCAGGAGTTTTTCGAGCTCGGGAATGGCCATTGGCTTTGGAACGACGAACATTTGATTGCCATCGATGGCCTTGGCCAGACTTCGATATTCATCGGCTTGATGACATTCGGGATTCCATTCAATAACCGTTTTGCGGTTGATTTCGGCCCGTTGGACATCATTGTCACGCGGGACGAAATGAATCATCTGGGTTCCCAGCTTCTTGGCGAATTGTTCGATCATTTCCTTTTCATTGTCCACTTTGCGGCTGTTGCAGATCAGACCCCCAAGGCGGACTTTGCCGGACTGGGCGAATTTGAGGATGCCTTTGCAAATATTGTTGGCGGCATACATGGCCATCATTTCACCGGAACAGACAATGTAGATTTCCTCGGCTTTTCCGTCACGAATTGGCATTGCAAATCCGCCGCAGACGACATCCCCCAGCACATCGTAGAATACATAGTCCAGACCTTCGGCTTCCTTATAGGCGCCGAGCTGTTCGAGCATGTTGATGGAGGTGATGATCCCGCGCCCGGCGCACCCAACACCGGGCTCGGGACCGCCAGACTCCACGCAGAGAGTATGGCTAAAACCGCCACTGCGGATATCGGCCAGTTCAATGTCTTCGCCTTCCTCACGCAGCGTATCAAGCACACTTTTCTGGGCGAGGCCGCCGAGAAGAAGACGAGTGCTGTCGGCCTTAGGATCGCAGCCGACAACCATCACCTTCTTACCCATCTCGGCAAGCCCCGCCACAGTGTTTTGGGTGGTTGTGGATTTTCCAATTCCGCCTTTCCCATAAATTGCAACTTTTCGCATAATAATTTTTGTGCTGTTAGCCGGCTCGTTGGTTTAGGTTTGGATGAACCGGTTGGCGCATCGGTTTTCCTTAAATGCAGGGACCGTGCCAACCGTGACAAAACCCATTCAAATGGGGGGATTTCTGGAAACAAAAACGACATTTGCCCCAATGAAGACAGGGGGTTTTTCAATTCAGGAAAAATGACTGTGTCAGGTTGGAACCGCAAAATACGGCATTCCAAATACCTTCAAAGCCTACGCACGTGTACCTTTAAAACTTAAAAACTACAAAAATGTGGCCTGACATGAGTGGAATAAATGATGAAGACTCAAAGGAAGAGCATTTACGGCCTTTCCTTAATATTCACGTGCGAATTCTGACAAAAATGTAGTCATTTGAATTATTTCCATGCCCCAGAGCGGGCTTTTACGTGAAAACAGACGCAGTTTGAAGAATGGTTGGTGAAAAGCGTCCAATTTCATAGTGTCGAGACTTAAGCGTGAATCAGGGGAATAAATACCAATTTTATCAGCAGATTAAAATGTAATTTGACCAAATGTTTAAATTGCATCCCAAGCGGATTTGCGGCAAAGTTGACACAACTCTCACATATGAATACGAATTCTTCGAAATCTGAAGCTGGCGCAACGACACGCCGTCGTTTCCTGCAAACCACTGCACTAGCGGCATCGGCTTTTGCCATTTTGCCCAGCCGCTCGTTTGGTGAGCAAACTCCCCTTCAAAAGCTCAATATTGCCGGCATTGGCGTCGGCGGCATGGGAGCTCATAACTTGAAGATGTGCTCTGGTGAAAACATTGTGGCTCTCTGCGATGTCGATCAGAATTACGCAGCCAAGACTTACAAACAATATCCCAAGGCCAAGGTCTACACTGATTTTCGCGAGATGCTTGAAAAGCAGAAGGATATCGAAGCCGTTATCATTGCCACTCCAGATCATACTCACGCAATGATTGGACTGGCTGCCATTCGTGCGAAGAAACACGTTTATATTCAGAAGCCCATGGCTCATTCCGTGGAGGAAGTCCGATTGCTGACCGAAGCCGTGCGCGAACACAAAGTTGCCAGTCAAATGGGGAACCAGGGACGTTCCTGCGAAGGAGCGCGCCTTGTTTGCGAATGGATTTGGGGCGGAGTCATCGGAAAGATTCGTGAAGTCCATGCCTGGACAAATCGTCCTGTCTGGCCTCAGGGAATCGAAGTGGAACGCCCCAAGGAGACTCCGGCGGTTCCTGCTGGATTGGATTGGGACAAGTGGATTGGTCCTGCGCAGATGCGTCCTTATCACCCCACCTACTTACCTGAACGCTGGCGCGCCTGGTGGGATTTTGGAACAGGTTCCCTTGGCGATCTCGGTTGCCATGTGATGGATGCCGCCATGTGGGCGATGAAGTTCAAGTATCCAGAAAGCGTGGAAGGCTGCATTTCAACATACTGGGAAGGTTTCTGGAAAGAGACAAAACCCAAGATGGAAACGTATCCTCGCTCCACAATTGTTCGTTACAATTTCCCGGCTCGCGGTGATATGCCCGCCTGCCGCATGACGTGGTGGGATGGTGGCATGATGCCTCCGCGTCCTGAAGGCGTTGATGCTGATGAAAAAATGGGGGATGACGATGGTGGATTGGTTTTCGTGGGTGAAAAAGGTGTATTGATCTGCGGTTGCTATGGACGCAAACCCCGTCTTTATCCTGAAAGTCTCATGGCGGAGGCCAATAAGATTGGAAAATCGTTGCCTCGTGTGGAAGGAGACATTGAAGGACACGAAAAGGATTGGATTCGTTCCTGCAAGGACGGCAAGCTGGCCAGCTCAAACTTTGACAACTCCGGCCCACTCTCCGAAATGGTGCTCATGGGCAATCTGGCAGTTCGCAACCCGAACCGCCTGTTGCTCTGGAACGGTGAAAAGATGGAAATCACCAATGACAAGGAAGCGAATTCCTACGTGCGCCGCACCTATCGTCAGGGATATTCACTCTAATCGACAGCGAACTGGCAAAGAATCTGGTTTCGATTTTTTGCCAGTCATTTGAAATTTCAAGCGCGGAATCGGCTTACCGGTTCCGCGCTTTTTCTACAGCTCAAAGACGGTAATTTCCGGTCGGCAATTGAAACGGATGGGAAGGTGAAACCATCCGAGTCCTGGATTGACATACATGGGGCCGGATAAGGTCTGATAAAGACCCAAATCATACTTTCCAGTATGGGAAATATGGATGAGCGAGCCGTAAAATGGGAGTCGAACCTGCCCCCCATGAGAATGCCCTGCAAGAATCAGGTCAAAATGGTTTTGTCCCAGTCTCTCGCAATAGAGCGGGTAATGGAAAAGCAGGATGTTTATTAAGCCCGGTTTTGGAGAAGGAAGTGGGATGTTTTGACTTCGTTTGTGTTGCAGACAATCGGCTCCCGTCACAAGAATTGTTCCATTTGCGGCTTCGAACTGTTCGTTCATCAGCCAGGCACCGCCAGTCGCAACAAAAGTCTCTGCAATCACTGAAAAATTCGCTTCTGCCCAATAATCATGATTTCCCGGAACACCAATCAACGGTGATTTGATTTTTGAGAGGAATTCCAGCGTTTCCGGCAAATGACTTTTTTCTTCGATCAAATCGCCGGTGAAAAGGACCAAGTCGGCTGATAACGAATTTATTTTCCTCACAATCAAGTTGAGATAGTCGCGGTCTCCCTTGTGGTGTAAATCCGTGAAGTGGACAACCCTCTGGCGTTTCCCACCATTTTTGACATTGGTCAATGCCACTTTCTTGACCTTGATCCATTGAGGTTCCACCCAGAATGCATCCGCGGCTGCCATGAATGGAGTCAGCATGATTGCGGACATGGCAAAGAAACTTTTGCGGCTGATTTTTCCTGACTTCATTGTAGGTATCCTTTCCTTGATTTAAGCGTATCAAACTTTAGTTGGCCAGTTTCTCTTGATGGGTAAAAAGGGAAACCCTGTTTTCAAAATTCGTTTTTTGTTATATTAAAAGCGCGAAAGTGGCCGTCTGCCGGAGTTGGTCTTTTCTTTTCTCCGGGGTTTGGATGGATAATAATCACACTTGCTTTGAAAATCTTGATCGCCATAACGGGAGCCAGCGGGATGATTTACGCCCAGCGTTTATTGGACAATCTGGATTCGCGCGAACATGAGATTCACGTGATCCAGAGTAGTTATGCCCAAACTGTCATGGCTGAAGAGTTGAAGGGGGGGCTGCGCTTGCCGGAGGGCACGATTGTCCATGGAACGAAAAGCATGAACATCCCGTTTGCCAGCGGCTCAAACCCGGCGGATGTGATGGTGGTGATTCCCTGCACGATGGGCACTATGGGGCGCATAGCCCATGGCTTGAGCGAGGATGCCCTTCTTCGGTCTGCGGATGTTGTCCTTAAAGAGCGGCGGAAGTTGATTTTGGTGCCTCGTGAAACCCCCTTGAGCCTGATTCATGTGAAGAACATGGAATTGCTATTGATGGCGGGTGCCACGCTCATCCCCGCGAATCCCTCGTTTTATACCGGCCCCAAAACGGTTGAGCAAGTTGCGGACACGGTCGTGGCGCGCGTGCTGGATCACATGGGGGTGGGACAGAAGCTGGTTGCCCGATGGCAGGAGGAAAAGGAATAAATGACAATGGTTGGTAATGTGTTTCACTTCCCTGTGCTGATGCTGCAAACATTGCGGCGATGGGGGGAGTTCGTAAAATTTTCACACACAATTTTTGCACTGCCATTTGCGCTGGCTTCCATGGCGGTGGCGGCGCGTGATGATCACGGATGGCCGGGCTGGCAGGTGTTTCTTTTGATTCTAGCCTCAATGGTGTGTGCGAGAACTTGTGCAATGGCGTTTAATCGCATTGCGGACCGCGAGTTTGACAAACACAATCCGCGCACGGCAGGACGGCATCTTGCCAGTGGAAAAATGTCTCTTTTCAGCGCCTGGAGCCTTTGTTTGCTCAGCGCTTCTGGGTTGGTGGTGGCAAGCTACAATTTGAATATGGCCTGTTTTTATTTATCACCAGTGGCCCTGTTCTTTGTGTGCTTCTATTCCCTGACAAAACGGTTTACAGATTTCACGCATGTGTTTCTGGGGATTGCGCTGGCGCTGGCGCCGATTGGTGCGTGGATTGCGGTAAAGGGAAGTTTTCAGCTTTTTCCGATGGAAACCGGTGTTTTTTCCATGAAACACAGTGCGATTTTGCCAATTCTGCTGGCATCGGCGGTCATCTTCTGGTTGGTGGGATTTGACATCATCTATGCGATACAGGATTACGAATCCGATCTCCGCCAGGGACTGCATTCTTTGGTGGTCCGGTGGGGAGTCAATAATGCGTTGGGGGCGGCATTTCTTTCGCACATGATCATGTGGATGATTCTGATTGCGTTTGGAATTCTGGGCGGTTTTCGCTTCGTGTTTTATCTTGGGATGGTTTTCATTTTGATTTGCCTGGTGATGGAACATTGGCTGGCGCGGCGGCGCAGCTTGAATTGGGTGAATTATGCCTTTTTCCGTTTGAATGCGGTCATTAGCATGGTATTTCTTATTGTGACGTTGACTGAAATCGTGTTTCCATTTTTCCGTATAAGAGTGTGAATATTTTCTTAAAACAAAGCGGGTTGGGAGACTTGTATGAGAAGGCTGAAGCGGGGGGCCGTTTTACCGAAGCAGAGGCATTGCGCCTGTTCGAAAGCAAGGATCTGAACGCGCTTGCGGCCATTTCGGAAGTGGTCCGTCAACGCAAGGTGGGGAATCGTGCCAGTTACATCGTCAATCGTTACATCAACTATTCCAATTACTGCATCCTGAGCTGCCAATTTTGTGCGTTTTCACGGAAAAAACGCAATGGCGACGGCTTCGAGCTGACGATTGATGAAATTGTTGAAAAGGCAAAGGAAGCACTGAGCATTGGAATAACGGAGTTGCATATTGTCGGGGGGTTGCATCCGACACTGCCGTTCTCCTATTACACCGGCATGTTGCGCTCTCTCAAGGCGCTTGATTCCCGCCTTCAACTGAAGTGTTTTACCGCCATTGAAATTTTACATCTGGCCTGGATTGCCAAAAAGACAGTGAAGGAAACGTTGATGGAACTCAAAGCTGCGGGGCTGGATTCACTGACTGGCGGAGGAGCGGAGATTTTTCGCGAGTCCGTTCGTTCCCAAATTGCCAAAGGGAAGGAATCCGCGGAGGAATACCTGGATGTTCACCGCACATGGCATCATCTGGGAGGGCGAAGCACCTGCACGATGCTATTTGGCCATGTGGAAACGGTGGCGGACCGTGTGGATCATCTGGCGAGGCTGCGGGCCTTACAGGATGAGACCCATGGTTTCTCTGGATTTGTCCTGCTTTCCTATCATCCGGAGAACAATGGCATTCCAGTCAATACTCCACCCACCGGATATGATACATTGCGCACCATTGCGGTAAGCCGCATCATGCTGGACAACTTTGACCACATTACGGCCTATTGGGTGGGGCTTGGGATGAAACTGGCGCAGGTGGCGCTGGGGTTTGGTGCAGACGATTTACACGGAACGATTGTTGAGGAAAAGATTTTCCACATGGCAGGCGCAAAAACACCTGAGCTTGAAACCGAGGCCCACATGATTCGGGCCATCCGCGAGGCACGCCGTGAACCGGTCCAGCGGGACACCTTTTACAACGTCATCCGCGTTCCCGCATGAACGAAAAGACAAAATTACGCATGGCGCCAGAAGAGACGCCGGAAGAGCTTGCGCATCGCTTTGAACGCGAGACGAGACCCGTCCATTTGCAAACCGAATCAAACCTGGGAAGCGCGCTTGGAAATTTTAAAGTCGGCTCTGTTCCCCATCTGAACGCGGTTCCCCTGACTCGTGGTCTGGAGGATAAGATCATTTATCTGCCGCCTTCCCAACTGGCAGTCAAACTGCGGCAGGGCGAATTGGATGCCGCACTATTGAGTGTGACTGAGGCGCTGTTCAACAATTGTTACGATATACTTGACAATATTGCCATTGCATCATTGGGCGAGGTGAAAAGTGTGTTTCTGGCCCATCGCCAGCCACTGGAACAAATGCGTGTTGTTTATTGTGACACGGCGTCGCTCGCGAGCTTTAACCTGATGAGGGTTTTGCTGGCCGAACATGGGTTGAATCCAGAATTCAAGCCGTTGCCGGATTACTCAAAAGCACATGAAGTGGACAACGTGTTCATGATTGGCGACCACGCGTTGGAATTCATGTTTTCCCCGCACGATCACGAAATTTGGGATTTTGGGACTGCTTGGTATGAACTGACTGGGCTGCCATTTGTTTTTGCCGTATGGACACTGCGCCGAGGCGTTGAAAACGCTGCGTTGCGACAGACTTTGCACCAGGCAAAGTCGTTTGGCATGGAAACGCTGGACTCGATCATTTCGAGCCACACGGAATTTGGATACGATTTTTGCAAGGATTACCTCAGTTGGCACATTCACTTTCATCTGGGCAGTGATGAACGCCGCGGGCTCGCCAAATTCATCGAGCTATTACGCAAACACCATTTGGGCACGGTCTACGACCCCCATTTCGTCGCGTAGTTGAAAAGGTGATTTTATTTTGCACGGACGCATCGGAGTCGTATCATTGCCGTGCAGTTCATATGAGCACATTTTCTAGTATTTCATCAGAATATCAGCAAAAGGCGTCGTTGCAGCAGGACGCCAGTAAAAAACTTTGGGATTTGCTGGCCATTGACAAGAGTGAAAGTGTGCTGGATTTGGGGTGTGGGCCCGGACATTTGACGCGTAAAATTCGTGATTGGACCTCTGGAACGGTTTTTGGCGTGGACCCAGCAGAAGGCATGATTGCGAAGGCGCGGCGTAATTGCCAACGGTTGCCCGTGACTTTTGTTGTTGCTGATGCGGAGACAATGGAGATCACACAGCAATTTGACGTCATTTTTTGCAACTCGACATTTCAGTGGTTTGTGGACCCCAACCGCGCTCTGACAAATTGCTGCCGGCTCTTGCGCCCCGGTGGGCGTATGGGAATACAAGCTCCGGCCCGTTCGGATTATTGTCCCAATTTCATTGAAGCTTCAAAGGCGCTGGCTTCTGATCCCCGCACGGCGGAAATATTTTCGCAGTTTAAATTGCCATGGTTTTTCCTTGATACGGCCGAGGATTATGGACGCCTCTTTGAATCCAACGGCATGGTGCCGCGTTATTGTCAGATTGAGACAATCAGTGAGCCGTGCTCCCCGGAGAAAGTTCTGTCCATGTTCAGTTCGGGCGCAGCCAATGGCTATTTAAACCCCGCTTATTATTCCGTGGACCTGCCGTCGGATTATGAGGAAGTGGCGCGGGAGATAGTAAAAGCATCGTTTCAAGCCCAGGCCGATGTCAGTGGCAGGGTTCAGTTGACGTTTCACCGGATTTACCTCGTTGCTGAGAAAAAAGGTGAAGCCCCAGTTCCAAAGTCCCCCTCTCCAGCAATGTGATTTTTTAACGGGTGGGCATTTTTTATTCACCTTGTGAATATGTACTATAAGGGTGTTCTCCCTGTTTCTATTGTTGATTGTCTTTTCCTTGCAACCATAGAAAAATCCACGGGTTCACGCTTGCTCTTCAGGACGTTTTTAGCAACATGTATGTGTGCGATATAAGCTGCTGATTTTCTTTGCGGTGCTCAACACGGTGGTGTTGGGAATCGGCTTTTTGTGCCTTGGTTACATTGATAAAACGGCGCGACTAAAGGCGCAGGCAGCCGCCACTGCTGCCGTTGCCGCAAAACCTCCAGTTCCCCCCCAGCCCCAGCCTGCTCCCAAAACGATCGTCGTTTATAAGACGAATCAATTCAAGTGGAGTCAGTTGGAAACACCGGATTACCGCCAATACATTGCCAATTTGCGCGCCATTGGCTGTCCTGAGTTGACGATTCGGGATTTAATCATGACAGACGTGATGCGCCTGTATGCGCAGCGTCGCGGGCAATATTACCAAAATGGACGGCAATTCAAGTTTTGGGAAACAGACGACAAACGAAAGCTCAAGGCCAAACAACTGGAGGAACGGGAGATTCAACTGGCACAAATTGATAAAGAATTACCCGGTGTGCTGCGTGAGTTGCTGGGCGTGAACTATGAGCGTGAGTTGAACAAATACTTTGTGGATTCCAACGAAGATGCGCGGCGGCTGGCATTTTTGTCAGACGATAAACGAGAACAGACCATTGAGATTCGCGAGCAGTGGGAGGCCAAGCGCGATCAATTGTTGGAACAGGCCCGCAACGGCCCCCTTTCTGCCGCGGATATTGCGCAGCTCCGACAATTTGAACAGGAACGAGACAAGGCTCTTTCTGGAATCCTGACAGCGGAAGAGATGAATCTTTATGATCTGAGCACCTCGGAAACCGCGAACCGGCTTCGCGATGAGTTGATTGGTTTTAATCCCACGGAAAAGGAGTTTCGCGAAATTTATGCGAAGCAAAAGGCGTTGGATGAAAAATACGCTTTTCAAAACATGGATGATGAAGCAGTTCGCCAAGCGAAAGCTGCTGAGGAACAGGCCATGACCGAGGATTTGAAAAAGACCCTTGGCGAAGGTCGCGCGGCTGACCTTCAGCAGTCCAAGAACCCTGAATATCGCGAATTGGTTTCATTGAGCGAACAGTATGATTTGCCGACGGATACTTCTCAAAACCTGATTGAAATGCGGCAGATTGCACAGGATCAAATTCAGCGTCTGGTGCAAGACAACACCATTCCATTGGATCGGCGTCAGCAGGCATTGAAGGAAATTCAGACCGAGACCGAGCGTTCGTTTCAAAAAACTTTGGGTTCTGCCGCCTACTCCGCTTACGTGCAAGGCGCGGGAAGCTGGATTCGCTCTGTTGGAGGAAGTGCTGGCGCTCCAGCGAGTTCTGTGAATTCTGTAGCGCCCGCCACGCAAACGGTGACGCCTTCTCAACCAGCATCGGATACTGAAACGGAATAGTTTTTTACTGCAACATTCATGAATAGTAAGCGGGTCATCTCCTTGTCTCCGAGTTGCACAGAGATCATATGTGCCTTGGGTTGTGCTGATCGGTTGGTGGGGCGTTCACATCTTTGTAATTTTCCACAGGAAATTATAAATCTACCGGTGTGTACTGAAAATATTGTAGTGGAGGCTGACACCAATGAACCCCGGTCTTTTGTGTTTCGAGTGGATGCGGCAAAAGTGGACGAGCTACAGCCAGACTTGATTTTGGGAGATTGGCCCATTGGCGTGCTGGAACCATTTCAAAGCTCTAAAAGACTGGTTTTGATTCCGGCTCCGACAAGGATGCCGGACGTCTGGAACAATATTCAGGAAATCGCGCGTCTTCTGGGTGTGGAAGAATTGGGGCGTGCGCTGCTTTCTCAACTTAAAAATCAGTTTGTGGACATCATCTCGATGACGTGCGTTTTCAAGAAACGCACCGAGGTTGTTTGCCTGGATGGGGTGAGACCGATGACGACGGCTGGGCTGTGGATTCCGGATCTTGTGGAATTTGCCGGTGGGCAGTCGCTGTTTTCCGTGCGCGGAGAGACATCAAAAATACTGGATTGGGCTGCGCTTTTGCGGGCAGCACCAGAGACTGTCATTTTAATGCTGAAAGGAATGGATATGGCTCATGCCCGTGAGCAGGCTGGCATTTTGACGAAGCATCCCGAATGGTCTCAATTGGCGGTCGTTCGCAATAAAAGGGTCGTTTTAACCGATGCCGATCATTTTTTTACACGCCCCGGACCACGTCTTGTGGAATCACTTCGGATTTTGGCGGAGATCATTCATCCCAAAACATTTCATTTTGGCGGTGAGAATAAATTCTGGCAGAGACTTTGAAAGTGACCGCAGACTTGACTGTCAGGGAGGGGTCAGTTGGTTATCGATTCGAAGTGAATGACATTTTCACCGGGCTTGGCGTAGTTGAGTCTTTCCCGGGCCATCCGCTCAATTGTCTTTGGGTCCTGCATGGAGCGGGAAGCGCTTTCCAATTTGCGAGCAGTGATTTTTTCGGCCTGGATGCGTTGTTCAAGTTCCAATTTATACGCGCGCTTTCGGCGGTTATCCTCAATCACGGGACGATACCACATGCCTATCCCTATGATCACGGCGATCACCACCAGACAAACCACCAGCCGTGTCAGCTTATCCCATATGCTCACACTCTCACTCATGGGGGGCATTAAACCACGCGTTTGGCAAAAACGAAAGAGACAATTGCATGTTGCAAATTTCTTTGTCCAGAGTGAGCATTTGTCCGATGTCGAATCCTGCTCATGAAGAAGGCACCTCTGGTGGGCAGCCGGGTGACCTTTGGGTTGACAACTTTCTTCGTTTTCTTACGGAAAAGGACGCTTCGGTCTACACCCAGCGCAATTATTCCGAGGCGCTGAATGAGTTTGTAAAATGGCTTCAGGAAACGCGTGGCAGCGCTCCTCAATGGGACACGCTGGTTCGCGATGATTTTCGGGATTATCTTCGGTTTCTAAGCCGAAACAGGCTCAGCCGTGCCGCCATTCAACTCCGGTTTTCAGCATTGCGGTCTTTCTACAAATTTCTGATTCGAAATGGGCAATTAGAGTCCTCTCCCATCAAAAATCTGGTGTTGCCCAAACTCGAAAAACGGTTGCCGCGTTTCATGACCTATGATCAGGTGGTGGAATTGCTAAAGGCGCCTGTATCTGAGTTTTGCCTCGCCTCAAAAAAACATAATGTGGATGGAGCCCCTTTTATGCGAGATGCGGCAATTCTTGAAACGTTTTATTCCTGCGGCCTGCGCATCAGCGAATTGTGTAATTTACGCGTGGCGGATGTTTCCTGGAATGAGCAGATTCTACGCGTGCGCGGCAAGGGCAAAAAGGAGCGCATGGCACCCATTGGAGCCCCGGCTTTGGAGTCCATTCGAAATTATTGGAGGACAATCCACTACGATCCCACTCCAGAGATGCCTGTGTTTCTGGCCAGTGCAAAAAGAAAATCCCCAGTACAACCCCGCATGATTCAGGCTCGTTTAAAACGGTATCTGGCTGCCGCGGGTTTGGACCCGGCGATAACGCCACACAAGCTGCGGCACAGCTTTGCAACGCATCTTTTGGATGCAGGGGCGGACCTTCGGAGTGTGCAGGAACTCTTGGGGCACGCACATCTGGTGACAACCCAGATTTACACGCATTTGACAACAGACCGTTTGATTCGAGTTTACAACGCGGCACATCCACGTGCGTAACGGAAAACTCTCAGAAAATCACGTTGGCGATGGAGACTGCGACTTACTGTTTTGGGGCTTCGTTTTTGGGAGTGCTCACAATCGTCTTTGGCAGAATGCGCAGAACGGTTTCGGCCCTTGAAAACACGTCTTCCGGCACTCCAAACGAACGAAGCGTTTGCACTGCCTGATCAAAGGGATTGGTCATGGCTTGCAAATCCTTGACTTCGCAATACCCCAGTTGCCCCGCCAGGGGCCAGGGAACTTCCCAATAGGGGAAATCTGAACCGAACAGAAGTTTGGATTCCAACTCCGGGGTCTCAATCATTGTGCCTAGAGGCCAGAGCCGGGCGAGAGTATAGAACGAACTAAGATCGCCATAAAAATGCTCATATTTCAGGGCCATTTCCTTCCATGCCTCGAAGTAATTGAGCCCACCAAATTTGAATTGAGTACCACAATGCCCAGCGATGACAGTGACACCACGCTCCAACGCAGGGATCAGTAGCTTGGGATTACCCAGTTCATCCGAATACATTCTCAAGGAATCCTCGCCTCCACAGTGGCAAAGCAATGGAACCTTGTAATGAGCCAGCATTTCGTAATAGGGAAAACAGATGGGATCATCCGCACGAATGTTCTGAGCCACGGGCAGCCAATGCACAAGACAGGCTCCGTGTTTTATGATGGCTTCAAGTTCTTGAAGCGCATCCGGGCGGTAGGGGTGCACGCTGCCCGCAAAGAGCAGTTTCTCATTTGAAGCGGCGACCTCACAAAGATAATCATGTCCGGCTGAGATCAGAGAGTGATCAATATCACGAGTGCTGTCTCTCAAGTAGGCAAAGTCCATTCCCAGCAAAACCGCGCGATTTACCACGCTGGTTTTCAGATACCCCAGGACCTTCTCCATGTATGATTCATCAAACTCATACCAGTCTCCTGCATCGGGAGGAAAGGCAAGTTTCTGGAGCACTTTTGCGTATGTCTTGCTTGCGCGGTAGGACTTTAAAATGGTGTTGTCCCCATGGCGGCTGCCTGTCCCCCAGATATGAACATGGATGTCGTAGATCATCGGTGGTTACTATTGACTTGTCTGAACTTCACTATGTGCCAAAAGGTTGATGACATTTTCGTTTACGACATTTTATATGAAACCTGTTTTGTTTAACGTCGGATTCACACCGTTTTTTCAGGCTCGACTCTGACGATTATTCCAAATTGGGCGGGGCAAAGCAAATCGAGTTTTCCACGTTTTGCGGAAAGAACCGCACAGCAGGAATTACTTGTTAGAGCGACTAACGCAGCAATGGCTGCTTCGCCGCGCCATAAACAAATTAGTGATTCAGAAGCAGGGACACTTTGAAATCTTGTTGTCGGGCTTGTCCAAATCCATTTGATAGGTACTGCGCCTCTGCCTCACCTTAAATCTTCCTGGTTTCTGCCATTTCGGAAATTTCTTTTGGCAGTCACTCTAGTGCAGGCAAATCTTGCGGACACAATCGTCAAAACCCTCTGCACCACTGAGGATTTTAATTTCAACCCGCATGAAATAAATGGGCAGATCGCGCCGGTCGATTTTGGGAAAGCGAACGGCATCCTTTTGCGTTGTGACGATCAATTCGGCCTGGCGCTTTTTGCTGCGGTTGATTGTGTTGAGAATCTCCTGCTGCGTGAAGCGATGGTGATCGGCAAAACGTTTGGAATAAACGACCTCAGCCTGCAGCCGGACTAATCCGTTTTCAAAGCTCTCAGGTTGTGCAATGCCGCTCAGGGTTGCCACCTTTTTCCCCTTGAGAAAATCCAACCCCTCCTGCTTCCCGGTGAAGACATCCTCGAAATACAGCGGATTATGAATGCACTCAATGATTCCGGCGTGGGGATTAAGACGGGCAATGCGCTGGCGAAGCGCGGCAGTGTTGCCATCGCTCTTGGTGATGAAGATCACACTGGCGCGTGCCAGATGCGATGGCGGTTCCCGGAGTGTGCCCCGGGGGAGAAGGTGTTCGTTCCCAAATGGCTGTTGGCAGTCAATCAAGACAACATCCTGACGTCGCCCGGCCAGCCGCCAGTATTGGAAACCATCATCCATGAGGAGCGTGTCGCATCCGAAACGTTCGATCGCATAACGTCCACTTTTGACACGATCCTTGTCCACGAGAACAACAACATCCTTCAAATTAGAAGCCAACATGTAGGGTTCATCGCCCGCCGTTTCGGAGTCGAGAAGCAGGGATTTCCCATCGGACACAACGCGTGGCGGCGTGCTGTCTTCACGAAAAAGGAGCTTGTTCCAAAGCCGATGCGAGAGCGGCGGTGGCTTGGAACGATATCCACGGGAGAGAATGGCAACGGTGCGTCCCTGATCCTGAAGTTCACGCGCGAATTTTTCCACAACAGGGGTTTTCCCCGTGCCCCCCACAGTCAGGTTGCCAATGGCGATGACTTGAATGCCAAGGGTGGAATCGCGCATGAGCCGCACATTGTATAGAAATCTGCGAAGGATGACGATCAGTTCAAAGACTTTGGACATGCCAAAGAGAATGGAACGTACAATCGCTGCGCGTTTGCCCCGGCGTTGATCAAAGATCACTTCCAAGACAAACGTTTCGAATGATTCGATCCACGCTTGCAGAGTTTCGCGCATCCTGAAAAATCAGTTTGCCAAGGCAGATGTAGTTTTACCAGTCGAAATCATTTCATCCGGAAGGAACATAAAAAATCCTGGCAACGAAACATGTCGTTACCAGGATTTGTCAATCATGGGTTCTTGGATTACAGCAGTTGGCCATAATCCAACGAACTGTCAATTAGAACGTCCAGGGACCGCGGAACTCAGGGAACAGCCACTTGTTTTCACCACCGGAAAGGAATTTTTCATGTTTCGGATCCCATTTCATATCTTTTCCGTAGTAATAGGCGAGGCTGACGATGTTGCAAACGCTCGCGGTGCGGTGTCCAATTTCGACATCGCAAATGGGTTTCTGGCGACTGCGCATACACTTGAGAAAGTCGCTCAGGTGGTTGCCGCTGTTGTAAAGACGAACTGCGTTGGCAGGCAGAAGTTCGCTCAAAACGGCTTCGCACTCGTTGACTTCCTTGGCTTTCTGTTCATTGCCAATCCAGAGTTTGAATTGACCGCGATTGACTTCGATTTTGCCTTTGTCACCGTAGAAAACGATGTTGTTGCCAGGAGTGTGGATGACTTCCTCGCCTGTAGGATAACGGAAACGAACACCGCTTTGGGCGTTCTTTTCGGCAGCGGGGAAGAATTCCACCGGGCCGCTGTCGTCATAACCCAGGGCCCATTGGGCAATATCAAAATGGTGGGCACCCCAGTCGCCGATCATGCCGGAGGCATATTCGCGATACTTGCGCCAATCGGGGAAGTGGGTGTGAACGCCGCGAGGACTCAAAACAGAATTGTAAGGACGTTTTGGAGCCGGGCCAAGCCACATGTCCCAGTTCAATCCGGGTTCTTCCTTTTCTTCGGGCAAATCACAGAAAATGGCCGGAGCGCCGATGGAAACTTCGATCTTGCTGATTTTTCCAAGGACACCGTTGCGGACGAGTTCTGACGCCGCACGGAATTCCTTCATGGAGCGTTGCATGCTGCCAACTTGAAGGATGCGCTTGTTTTTGCGTGTGGCTTTGACCATTGCACGGCCTTCAATGACGGTATGAGCCATTGGTTTTTCGCAATAAACATCCTTGCCGGCATTTAGTGCGGCAATGGCAATCAGAGCGTGCCAGTGATCAGGTGTGGCAATCACAACGCCATCAATGTCTTTACGGGCAAGCAATTCGCGGAAATCACCGTAAGCTTCACAGCCTTTTTCCTGTTTGTAATGGTCATTGACGGTTTTCTTTGCGCTTTCGCGGCGGTTGGTGTCCACATCGCAAACAGCGAGGACTTTTGTATCGTCGCGGTTGATAAAACCGCCGAGTAATCCGCGGTTTTGCGTTCCCATTCCGATGAAGCCCAGAGTGATTTTATCATTCGGGCCGGTGGGGGCTGACCAAACGCTTGAGGGTAAAATGAAGGGGACTGCTCCCGCAATTGCGGCAGTTTTAATGAAACTGCGACGCGAAAAAGGCTGTGTTGATTTCATCATAAGTGTGCTGACGTATGATCCTGCGGCAACCTTCAGTTTTTTGCACCAAAAAAATTGTCGAAAAAAGCCGTCAAGCAATTAGCCACCCTCTGAAGACTTATCCAGGTACAAAAAAAGAACGGCGTGGCCTTGCTCCACGCCGTTTGTTGTTTTCTCGGTTCCTTACTGTTTTCTACACGTCGTAGTAGAGGTGGAATTCGTATGGATGCGGGCGCAGGCGCAGGGCATCATCGTCTTTGCGCTTCTGGCTGATCCACATTTCAAGGAAGTCGCGTGTGAACACGTCGCCCTTGAGCAGGAATTCGTGATCCTTTTCCAGAAAGCTCAAAGCTTCTCCAAGGCTGCCAGGAACATTGGGGATTTTCTTGAGCTCTTCTGGTGGCAGCTCATAGATGTTTTTATCCATGGGTTCGCCGGGGTCGATCTTGTTGATCACACCATCCAGACCGGCCATCATCAGGGCGGTACAGGTCAGGTAGATGTTGGAGGCGGCATCGGGTGGGCGGTATTCAATGCGCTTGGCCTTCGGGCTTTCGCTGAAGGTTGGGATGCGGATTGCAGCGGAGCGATTGCGGGCGCTGTAGGCCAGGTTCACTGGGGCTTCGTAACCGGGAACCAAACGCTTGTAGGAGTTGGTCGTGGGGTTGCAGATGCCGCAGAGGGCCTTGGCGTGCTTGAGGACACCACCGATGTACCACAGAGCCATCTGGCTCAGACCGGCGTATTCTTTACCGGGGAACAGGGGTTTGCCCTTCTTCCACAAGCTCATGTGGGTGTGCATGCCGGAGCCGTTATCACCGAAGAGGGGCTTGGGCATGAAGGTGGCAGTCTTGCCGTGCTTGCGGGCGATGTTCTTCACGATGTATTTGAAGAGCATCATGTTGTCAGCGGTCTTGACGAGGGTGTCAAAGCGGAAGTCGATTTCGGCCTGTCCGGCAGTGGCGACTTCGTGGTGCTGACGTTCAACATGCAGACCGAGCTCTTCCATGGTCAAAGCCATTTCAGTGCGGATGTCCTGCAACTGGTCGTTTGGAGCGACTGGGAAATAGCCTTCCTTGTAACGGATCTTGTATCCAAGGTTGGGCACTTCTTCACGACCGGTATTCCAGACACCTTCGTCAGAATCAACGGAGTAGAAGGTGCCGTTGGTCTTGCTGTCATACTGGACGTTGTCGAAGATGAAGAACTCAGCTTCGGGACCGAAGACGGCCTGATCGGCCAATCCGGTGGAAACAAGGAATCCTTCAGCACGGCGTGCGATGCCACGAGGATCGCGATTGTAGAGTTCCTTTGTTCCAGTTTCTGCGATGGTGCAGGTGATGGAGAGGGTTGGGACTTCGCAGAAGGGATCAATGAAGGCGGTATCAGGATCCGGCATGGCAAGCATGTCGGAGGCTTCGATGGATTTCCAGCCACGAATGGAGGAACCATCAAAACCGAAACCGTCAGTGAAGACTTCTTCGGTCAGTTCGCGAATAGGAACGCTAAAATGCTGCCACGTTCCAAAGGTATCGACGAATTTCACGTCGACCATTTTGGCCCCTTTCTTTTGGGCCATATCAATAACACTCTTAGGAGTACTCATTTTGTTATTATTTCTTTTGTTGTTTTGCCGGCTTCACGCCAATCGTGGCTCTCGTCCGCATTTATTGGCGTGAAGTGGCAAAAATTGTTTCGTTTTAACCGTTGTAGCCCTCTTCACCGTGTTCAGTAAGGTCGAGACCGGCGCTTTCAACGTCCTCAGTAGGCCGCAGACCGATCGTGAACTTGATGATGTAGGCGATGATGATTGTTCCAATCACCGCGATGGTGAGCGTCAGGCAGATGGCCTTGAGTTGCTCAATCCAGAGGGTGTGGTTTTCGAGATATTTCGAAAGGTTTGTGCTCAGGTTTGGATTTACCTTGGCGGTGGCAAGGAAGCCGGTGAGCAGGGCCCCCATCGTTCCACCAACCGCGTGAACACCAAAGGTATCCAGGGCGTCATCGTAACCGATCCAGCCTTTGACCTTTGTGACGAAGAAGAAGGGAACCAATCCAGCGAAGATACCGATAATGACTGAGCCCGTGATGTCAATGAAACCGCAGGCTGGGGTGACCACAACCAGACCGGCCACAACACCAGAACTGAAGCCCAGCACGCTGGGTTTGCCCTTGGTGACGTATTCAGCCATGGCCCATACGAACGAGGCGACGGCAGTTGCCACCGTGGTGGTGGTGAAGGCGTTGGCGGCAATGCCATCAGCAGCCACTGCGCTGCCTGCATTGAATCCATACCACCCAACCCAAAGCATTGCGGCGCCGATCATGCACAGAACCATGCTGTGGGGGGCCATCGGCTCTTTGCCGAAGCCCATGCGCTTGCCGAGAATGATGCACAGGATCAGGGCGGACCAGCCGGAGGACATATGAACCACCGTGCCACCTGCGAAATCGATCGCATGAATGCTTGCTTTGGCGTTCCAAACACCGTTCATCAACCCATCAACACCCCAGACCATGTGGGCGAGCGGGAAGTAAACAACGAACATCCACAATGTCACAAAGATCAGGATGGCGGAGAACTTCATGCGTTCAGCAATGGCGCCGATGATCAAGGCAGGTGTGATGATGGCGAACATGAGCTGATACATGCAGTAAACATTATGGGAAACCCACGCTCCATAATCTGTGTTCGGTGAGGAATCAACACCGTCCAGGAACTTCCAATCCAATGTTCCCAGAATGGTGCTGCCGGAAGTTCCGCTTCCTGCATGGAATGAAAGGCTGTATCCAACCAGCCACCAGAGAATAGTGACCAGCCCGGCGATGCCCAAGCATTGAGCCAGAACAGACAAGACGTTCTTTTTGCGAACCAGACCACCGTAGAACAGAGCCAGACCTGGCAGCGTCATAAAGAGTACCAATGCGGCACAAATCATTTGAAAACCATTGTGGCCAGGTCCTGATCCAGTCACCTTTGAAGTGATGTTGGTGTCCGTTGTGCTACTTCGAGCGCCATTGTTTACGTATGCTTCCAAATCGGCAATGCGTTGTTCAATGGATGGATCTTTAAGGGCCGGAGTGGCTGGTGCTGCCGCGGCTACTGGAGCGGCGGCAGGAGCGTTGGTTTCTGCTGCGTTTGCAGAAAAGTGACTCATCAGCAGGGAGGCTGAGAGTACAAGAAGGATTAGGGGTTTTTTCATGGGTGCTTTAATTGTTGTTGGGAAAAGAAAGAAGAAATATTAGACGGCTGCGTCGCCTTTTTCTTCTGTTCGGATGCGAATGGCATTTTCAATCGTTGAAACAAAGATTTTGCCATCACCGATTTTTCCAGTCCTGGCCGCTTTAACGATTGCAGCAAGGGCGGGTTCAACGCGTGAGTCTGGAAGAACAACGTCCAGCTTTATCTTGGGGAGAAAATCGACCGTATATTCACTGCCACGGTAAATTTCCGTATGGCCTTTCTGACGGCCAAAGCCCTTTACTTCACTTACGGTCATACCTTCGATCCCGAGCTCGCTCAGGGCATCTTTGACCTCCTCGAGTTTAAATGGTTTTATGATTGCTTCGATTTTTTTCATAGTCTCAAAACACTATTGATGTTGGTTTCAACTGATAGCAAACGTTTGAGCAACCGATGTGCCAAGTGAGGTAAATGAGAGGGGTTTATATTTATAAATAATTGAAATATAGATAGTTAAAAAAATTCAAAGAAAAGATACGGTTTTATTAGGTGTCTTTTTTTGACCACCTGAATCGTTTTTAACCACCGTTTTGAAAATGACGTTGCCCTCGGAAATGGAAAACGGTTAACGTTGCTTTCCCATGGCAGACACTAATGACATATTGGGGCTGATTGCTGGGAACCGAGACTTGCCGTTGCTTTTTGCACAGCAAGCCAAGGCAATGGGAGTCCACCGTTTGGTGGCAATTGGCTTCGACGGTGAGACGGATCCGACACTCGAAAAATACGCTGATGATGTGGTTTGGCTGAAGGTGGGGCAACTGAGCAAAATGATTGATGCGTTCAAGAAAAGAAGTGTCACTCGTTGCGTCATGCTTGGCCAAGTCGCTCCCAAAAGCCTTTTTGAGGTGCGTCCGGATTTTCGTGCAATGACTGCCCTGCTCAAGCTTAAGGAAAAGAACGCCCACACTGTTTTTGGAGCTCTGGCCAGGGAATTGGCCAGCGATGGGATTGAACTGATTGACCCGCGTCCATGGCTCAAGCCAATCATGCCGACAACCGGTTTTTCTCTCGGACCGCGGCTTGACGGTGAACAGGAGGAGGACGTGACTTTTGGCTATCGCATAGCCAAGGAAGTTTCCCGGCTGGAGATTGGCCAGTCGGTGGTTGTCAAAAAAGGGGTTATCCTTGCCGTGGAAGGATTTGAGGGGACGGACCAATGTCTGAAGCGGGGCGGTGAATTGGCCGGGAAGACCGGTTGTGCCGTGGCCGTGAAAGTGGCCAAGGAAAAACACGATGTGCGTTTTGATATTCCGTGCATCGGGGCTAGAACGCTCGAAGTTTGCCGGGACGCCCGGATATCCGTGCTGGCATTCCAACAGGGAATGACTCTGGTTCTGGACCGCTCGGAAGTGGAGAGAATGGCGAAAGAGAACAAAATATCAATCGTTGCCGTCGGATGAGTTGATTCTTCGCGACTTGCAACAAACGGGCGTGGCGGCGTAGGATGCGCGCCATAGTTGGACTGACTTTATTGTTGGATTGATTTATTGATAGGCTAATAAGCCGAACACTTTTTGTATGCTGACATCTCACGAGTTATTTGGATTCATGTCGCCAGCTTTGGCGTTGCAGATCATTGAGTTCACGCATGACGCGAACAAGGAATTATACCGTGCCGCCCTGGCCTCTGTGGCTGAAGCGCGCCGTTTGCGCCCTCTGTTCTTTGAACGAACACCCCGCGCCCAACGCCACGCAGAAATGGCTTCCATGCTGACCCGTCCCCGTCTGGAGCTTACCTCCGCCAGCTTGATTCGCGAATGGCTCATGAAAAAGCAAACTCCCATGCTGGCTGATTTTCTGGACTCCCTCGGCATTCCTCACAAGGATGGTGCCGTGGAAGACCTTCCCAAGGAGATGGGGGATGATAAATTGCGCCCCGCAGTGGAAATGCTTCTTGGCAAATACAACCACGAGGAAGTTGCTGTATATTTAAATGCGTTCTATTCGATGAACGATGTGCGTTGGTCCAACCTGGAGGCCATGCTCAACAATGATTCCAGGCTTCAGTTTGGTGTCTAAAGCACTCTGTTTTGATTATGGAAGCACGCGCTGACATTGGAATGATCGGACTGGCTGTGATGGGCCAGAACTTGGTTTTGAATATGAACGACCACGGGTTTACCGTGGCTGTTTTTAACCGCACCGTTTCCAAGGTGGATGAATTCCTCGCGAAGGAAGCCAAGGGAACAAAGGTCATCGGCGTGCATTCCATCGAAGAACTGGCAGTCGTGCTCAAAAGGCCGCGTCGCGTCATGATGCTCGTCAAAGCCGGACAGGCTGTGGACGATTTTATCGAATTATTGCTGCCGCACCTCGAACCGGGTGACATCATTATTGATGGGGGCAATTCCCTGTATGAGGATACAATCCGGCGCACAAAGTATGTTGAACAAAAGGGGTTGCTCTACATCGGCACGGGCGTTTCAGGCGGTGAGGAAGGTGCCCGCCGGGGACCTTCCATGATGCCCGGCGGTTCTCCTGCCGCTTGGCCGCACGTCAAAGATATCTTTCAGGCCGTATGTGCCAAGGTTGAAGGGAACGTTCCCTGTTGTGATTGGGTGGGTGAAAACGGTGCTGGTCACTACGTTAAAATGGTGCACAACGGCATTGAATACGGCGACATGGAATTGATTTGCGAAGCCTATCAATTGATGAAGGATGGGCTGGGGATGAGTGCCGACGAAATGCACAAGGCTTTTGCCGAATGGAATAAGGGCGAACTGGATTCCTATTTGATTGAGATTACCCGCGATATTCTGGCCCATAAAGACACGGATAATCAACCGTTACTGGAGAAAATACTGGATACCGCTGGTCAAAAAGGAACAGGAAAATGGACCATGATCAGCTCGGCCAATCTCGGTATTCCCATCACCCTCATTTCTGAGGCTGTCTATGCCCGGTGTGTTTCTGCAATGAAGGAAGAGCGCGTGGCGGCATCAAAAGTCCTCAAAGGCCCTCGAAAGAAGATCACTTCAAATCGCGAGAAATTTGTTGAGGACATTGGACATGCCCTTTATGCCTCAAAAATTATTTCCTATGCACAGGGTTATCTGCTCATGCGTGCGGCGGCAAAGGAATACGGTTGGAATTTGAACTACGGTGGCGTTGCCCTCATGTGGCGTGGTGGGTGCATCATCCGGAGTCGTTTCCTGGGCCGCATCAAGGACGCGTTCGTTAAGAACCCGAATCTGACCACATTGTTGCTGGACGATTTCTTCAAGTCTGCGATTGATAATGCCCAAAAATCCTGGCGTAACGTTGTGGCTACGGCGGCCAAGAAGGGAATTCCAACTCCGGCCTTCTCGACAGCACTGAATTTCTACGATGCGTATCGCTGCAATCGGCTTCCGGCCAATCTTCTTCAGGCCCAGCGCGATTATTTTGGCGCGCACACGTATGAGCGGGTGGACAAGCCGCGTGGTGAATTTTTCCACACAAATTGGACCGGTATGGGCGGCACTACAGCCTCCACGACTTATACGGTCTGATTTGCGTTTCCAATAAGGAAATAAGCATTTTCAAAACGCTGAGTGTTGATCCGCTCGGCGTTTTTTTATCATGGGGTTTATGATTCGATATTGGGTTTTGGAAAAAAAGAACCTCCCAATATGTGGGTAAATATCCAAATCAAAATAACAGGGTGGCACTACTGAAGAGACTCCTGGAATTTTGGCCTTTGATTGTCATAAACTGGTGAAATGTGTCTAAAAAACCTTATTCTCATCGTTTTTAGCCTTGGTTTTGTTGGGTTTTTCTTGACGGTCACAAATTCGGCGGCAAGCTTTTGCTGTGGCAAAAGGCCGGCCCAGTTTGGCAGCCGGTGACTTGTTTTCGGCTGTGATGTTGACTCCTCCCACCCGGACCTTGGGGGAACATGTGGAGGCGGGGGATGTTTTGTCTCTGAACTCAATTTGCAGGGCAGGACAACCATTTTTTGGGGTGTTATTGGCAAAGCTGTTTCACAAACGACCAGTGGTGATCGTTACAGAGGGACTCAAGTCCCAGGAAGTTTTCTATCAGGACATCCAAACGCTTTTAGGGTTGAGTGCACCTCAAAAAGGTGAAGATGCGGAACCACCGCTGCGAGCCTTGTTTTATCCGGCATGGGAGATTCTGCCCCACGAATCGAAACTTCCCCATGTGGATGTGATCAGTGACCGGCTTGAGACGTTGACGACGCTTGCAAACTCCGCTCGGAGCGGTGATTGGCCTTTGATTGTGACCAATGTTTTGGCCTTGATGCAAAAGACGTTTCAGCCAGGGGAATTATCCAAACGCGAAAGGAATTTGAAACGCGGGGATGTGATTGATCCTTTGGATTTGATAGAGTGGCTGGAGGATCAGGGGTATGAACCGGAGGCGCAGGTCACCCAGAAAGGGACGCTTGCCTTGCGGGGCGGTATTCTGGATATCTGGCCGCTGACGAGTCTGTGGCCGACGCGTCTGGAGTTTTTTGGCAATGAATTGGTTTCCCTCCGTCATTTTGATCCGCAGACGCAGATTTCAAATGAAGAGATTGAGGGCATGACCATTTCACCGGGGGGCGAACTGGGAATTCTTAAACAGGAATTATTGAAGTCCTCCAATTTTCATCTTTCCCCCTTCTTGGAACATCTGCCTGACAATGCGGTGTTCCTTTTGTGTGAACCAGAATTGTTGGACGAGCAGGCTCGGCGTTATAACGAACAGGTTCCAGAGGAAGACCCGTTTCATGTGACGTGGGACGCGCTACGCGCAGAAATATCTTCACGTGGAATGAAGATGGTGGAGGCATGCGAGGACAACGCCGAAGAATCGGAATTTGAGAATCCAGATCAGGATTTGCGGATTCAAAGTCTTGATGCCTTTCGTCCGATTGGGGAACGCGCTCCAGAGCCGCACATTGCCGAAGCCCAGCGAAAGGAATTTTTTGCGCAATTGCACCGGTGGCAACGCCAGGGCGATTCCATCCATGTGTTTTACAGCACAGATGGAGAGCGGCAACGCTTTGATGAAATCTGGAAGGAATACGGTTTTGGTGGAATTGGAGAAATGCAATTGCACGCTGGAACGCTGGCGCGTGGCTTCCTTCTGGAGCAGGCCAAGACCGTTGTTGTGACCGACGCGGAGATTTTTGGACGATATCGGGTGCAGAGGACGCGGCGTTTGAAATCGGCGCATGCCCAGGTGAGTCGCTCACTTTTAAACGTCAATTTTGCGGAACTGGAGGAGGGGGATTATGTGGTGCACCTCCAGCATGGAATCGGACGCTACCTGGGGCTTCAGACCCCACCGGCATCTCAAGGCCGAAAAGCGGGAACGCCGGTTCACAACGAGCCTGGGGAAGAATGTTTAGTGATTGAATATGCTCCGCGTGAAACTGGGCAACCCGCGCCAAAACTTTATGTGCCCGTCAGTGAAGCCCATCTGGTTGGAAAATATGTTGGCGCAGGGAAGGCTCGCCCGCCGCTCAATATTTTGGGCGGAACGCGCTGGGCCAAGGCCAAGGCTCAGGCCGAAGTCGCAGTTCGGGATCTTGCCGCTGAGATGTTGCAGATTCAGGCCGTTCGCCAATCCCAGTCAGGGTTCTCCATGCCCGTGGATACAGGCTGGCAACGGGAGTTTGAAAGCAGTTTTTTATTTGAGGAAACTCCGGATCAGTTGAAGGCCATTGAAGCCACCAAGAAGGACATGGAATTGCCCAAACCCATGGATCGATTGATCTGCGGCGATGTGGGATACGGAAAAACCGAGGTGGCGATTCGTGCCGCATTCAAGGCGGCGATGAGTGGCAAACAGGTGGCGGTGCTGGTTCCCACCACGGTTCTTGCACAACAACATTACAATACATTTTGCGAACGCATGGGGGATTATCCTGTGCGTATTGAGTTGCTCTCCCGTTTTCGCACGAAACGTCAGGTGGCTGAGACCATTCGGGGGCTGGCCGCGGGATCGGTGGACATCGTGATCGGAACACACCGGCTTTTACAGAGTGACATTGCATTCAAGGACCTCGGTTTGGTGGTGATCGACGAGGAACAGCGTTTTGGCGTGATGCACAAGGAGAAATTGAAGACACTCCGCACTTTGGTGGATGTTTTGACGCTTAGTGCGACGCCCATTCCCCGCACACTTTATCTGGCTCTGGCGGGGGCGCGTGACATGAGCACGATTGAAACGCCACCGCAGGATCGCCTGCCCGTGGAGACTATTGTCACACAATTTGACGAGCGCGTGATCCGCGATGCCATTCAACGCGAAATCAACCGGGGCGGTCAGGTATTTTATCTCCACAATCGTGTGTTTGACATTGAGGAGACGGCGTCGAAACTTCGGACATTGCTGCCAAACGTGCGGCTGGCCGTTGGACATGGCCAGATGCAAACGGACGAGTTGGAAAAGGTGATGTCGAGTTTTGTAAATGGGGAGGTGGATGTGCTGCTTTCCACAACGATCATTGAAAGCGGTCTGGACATTCCCAATGCCAACACCATCATTATTGACAGGGCGGATCGCTTTGGTTTGAGCGATCTCTATCAATTGCGAGGCCGGGTGGGACGTTACAAACATCAGGCTTACGCCTACCTGCTTTTGCCGCGCCATGCCGGGCTTCTGACCGACGCGCGCAAACGTCTGAGTGCCATCAAGCAATATTCCACACTGGGCAGCGGTTTCAAAATTGCCATGCGCGACCTTGAAATTCGCGGCGCTGGCAATCTTCTGGGAGCCCAGCAAAGCGGCCACATTACCGCGGTTGGATTTGAGTTATACTGTCAGTTGCTTCAACAAAGTGTGAGCGTGTTGAAGGGGGAGAAAGTGAAACGTCGCGTGGATGTGACAACGCGGTTTGACTTCCTGGCGATGAGTCCCGAAGAGGTTGTCGAAGTCAGGCCAACGGTGACGCCTCCAGCTTCAAACGCAAAATCCAATCTGCCGGACATTGTGGTGCCACGTGAAGTGGCGGCCTATCATACGGATGAGAGAACGATTAAAGTCGAGCCTGCCAAAGAACAGGAGGTGCGTTCCCCGGCATACATTCCGATGAATTACATTTCTGAAGCGCGACATCGCATTGAGATGTATCGGAAGCTTGCAATGGTGGATGATTTGAGTGGGCTGAGAGACTTGAAGACTGAAATGAGAGACCGTTTTGGAGCGATTCCGCCTTCGGTGGAACTCCTGTTTAAGGTGGGAGAAATCAAGTTGCTGGCAGCGGATAGAATGATCTCATCGATTGAGACGAAGGAGGGAAAACTCATGCTCACGAGAAACAACGATCTTGTCATGTTTTCGGGTAAGTTCCCCCGTTTGACGAGTAAATCGCCATCGGCGCGTTTGAACGAAATCAAACGGCTGTTGTTGGCTCTGTGATTGGAGAGAAACAAGGTTTCTGGAACGACTCGTTTTTTTGAAAACATGGATTGTTCGCCCTTGACGAGAATTTCTTCTGCGACAAGCATTCAACCATGAACTCGCCCGAAGGTTTATTTTCACGCCGTCATTTTCTCCACGGTACAGCGGCAGGAATGGCGCTGGCAGTTACCGGTGCCGCAGGGGAATCGAATGGGAAGGCCGATGAAGGCGGCGAGCCTAAAATCAAAAGGGGTGTGATGGATTGTGGTGTGATTGGTGGGAGAAAAATCAGCCGGTTGATTTCAGGTGGCAACTTATTGAGTGGCTGGTGTCATCAGAGGGACTTGCTATTTGTGAGGCAATTGGCCGAGGCGTATTTGACGGAGAAAAAACAGTTTGATTCCCTGTCGCTGATGGAAGAGGCGGGCGTGAATGCCATCATGATTGACATGGAACAGGTTCCCATTGTCAATAAATACAATCGCGAGCGCGGAGGCCGGTTGCAGATGATTGTGAGTGTTCGACAGGCATGGGGACAATGGGGTGAATTGCGTCCCGACGTGCTAAAAACGGCAATTTCCAAAGTCGTGGATTCAGGCGCTGTGTTGGTTTATTTGCACGGCGGCTTTTGTGATCATCTGGTGCGTCTGGGCGAGCCTGAAAATCTCGATTTCATTGCCAATGGGCTTGAATGGATTCGGGCGAAAAAGCTGCCTGCCGGTTTGGGGGCGCATGAATTGGAAGTGTTGGTGCAATGCGACAAAAAGAAAATCCAACCGGATTTTTTTGTAAAGACGTTCCATCACGACCACTACTGGTCTGCAACTCCTAAGGACCGACGGAAACGGTTTTGTGTGGATGGCCCGCTTTCAACCGACCACAACGAATTTCACGATAACATTTTCTGCATTGATCCGGTTGAAACGGCGGAATTCATGCGTGATCAGGAAAAACCGTGGATTGCATTCAAGGTTCTGGCTGCGGGAGCCATTCCGCCGGAATCCGGTTTTGGATACGCATTTGAAAATGGAGCTGATTTTATCGCTGTCGGAATGTTTGATTTCAATGTTGTGGAAGATGTTGCCCTGGCTCAAAAACTGGCTTCAGAAGTGAAACGAGATCGTCCCTGGCGTGGATAAACAAACGCCAGAGACATGAAGATGGCATTGGGGATCAGGCCTGTTTCTCGGTGTTCTGCCTGTAACTATTAACAACCCATTGACTGAGGACCTTGTCCGGTTCTTCAACGGCATCAATGTCGAGAATGAATTCCTGTTGTCCCGTGTTTTGAAAAATCAAGCGGAGGCCAAACTGGTAGTCCTTGAAGCGCACAGCACAGAATTCGCGCACTCCCGTGGACTGTTCCAATGCGAGGGAGACGAGTCGATCTGCTGCGGCATCCGTAAACCGAAGGTTCAGCTTATGCTCGTTTTGGAAACGTGTGGCGTATTCGTAAACCAGTTGCCGCGTGACGTTACGCTCCTCATTTTTGTGTTGAGCAAGGAGCTTTTCGAGTTCGGCATCAGGATTATTGACAAGCTCTGCGGTCACAATGAATCGGCGGACTGAAGTGGAAGGAAGTTCAAATTTGAAATTGCGCAGAATGCGTTCTCCCACTGTCATCAAACCGCGGGCCCCGGTGTGTTCCGCCTCCGCCAGCTCGGCAATTTTTCGCAGGGCATCCTCTTTGAAGAGCACTTCGATCCCGTAGGAATTGAAGGACTGTTCGTATTGGCGGATGATGCTGCCTTCCGAAGATTTGAGGATTGAAAAAAGATCATCGATACTCAGTGACTGGCAGACGACGCGCACGGGCAGACGTCCGATGAATTCGGGCTCGAACCCAAATTGGATGAAATCCCGCGTTTGTGTCTGATCCAGAAGAGAGGTTTTATCTGATGGTTGGGTGTGTGTTGCGGCAAAGCCAATCGAGGCATCCCGCAGGCGACGCGACACGATTTTTTCCAGTCCGTCAAACGCTCCGCTTACGATGAAAAGAATGTGTTTTGTGTTGATCGTCTGAGCCGTTTTTTTTCGCTGTGCAAAATCCATCATGGATTGGATTTGTCCGCCAATGTCATTGGGTGAACGGGCTGGCACCTCGGTTTCCTCCATCAATTTGAGAAGGTTTGTCTGGACTCCGCGTCCGCTGACATCGCGTCCCTCAGAGGAATTTGAAGCAGTGGCGATTTTATCGATTTCATCAATGTAGATGATTCCATATTGGGCGCGGGCAACATCCCCATCCGCACGGCGCACCAATTCGCGGACGAGATCCTCGACATCGCCGCCCACATAGCCGGTTTCGGAAAACTTGGTGGCGTCTGCCTTTACGAAGGGCACGCCAATGAGGTCTGCAGCGTTACGGATGAGGTAGGTTTTTCCGACGCCGGTTGGACCGATGAGAATGACGTTTTGCTTTGCGTAATTTGCCTGTGCCTTGCCATCCAGAGCCATGCGAACGGCATGATAATGGTCGCACAGAGCCACGCTGAGGACTTTCTTTGCCTCGTCCTGCCGGATGACGAAACGGTCAAGATACTCCTTGATCTCACGCGGTTTTTTGTTGAACAGAAACTTCTTTGAAAACTCGGGGTCGCCTGACATGGTGTTTTCAGTGTCAGGAGCTCCCTTGGGCATGGCGTTGGCAGAATCGCCGTGCTGGCGGATGAATTCATGCAACTGACGCTGCAATTCATCTGGCGCTGGGGTGGCATTCATTGGTGTCGTCTTCTCCATAGCAAGATAGAATTTACCCCCACTTACTCAAACAGCAATTACAACCTCCGGAATTCCTTGTAATGACCAGGCTGATGAGCGCGTGATGATTTCCCTTATTGCTTTGATCGTACAGAATACAATTGAGCGGCTGCTTCGCGACTTGCCTTTATGATTTCGGAATAAGGAGTGTCGGCGATGTCTAGAAAGCCGATTTGATAATTTTCGGCATCGTAAACTCGTCCTGTGGTGGGTTCATCCTGCCATTGGAACCAGTGTGCTCCGACGAATTGAGGATGGCGCGCCGCGCCGAGAATGTAATCTTTGTAGGCGTCGGCCCGAGCCTGTTGATTTGCCGTTGGAACAAGGCCGGTGTGAAAGAGTCCACGATCCAATGCGCCAAAATGAAATTCGCCGATCAGCAAGGGGACGTCTTTTGCCGCCGTTTGAAAATCAGCAACGCTTCTCTGATAAAGATTGTAGCTGACGACATCGCAGTATTTGGCTGAAGCGAGGGCGGCGCGATCATTGACAGCCGCAAAACGGCATCCGAGGTAGAGTTGATGTGGTGCAACCGCTTGGATGGCCTTTTTGACGGTGCTGAAATATTGCTCGGCAGTCTTTGAGTAGAAATTCCGCAGGTCTTCACCTGCCTTGTCAATAGATGGAACTTCCTTCGATTGAAGCATCGCTTCCCAAGAGGCGTAAGACATGTTCCATGCGGTATTGAGTTTATCGATTTCGCCATACTTGGCCTTCAAATCAGAAACAAACACTTTTTTGATGGCCTGTTCTGCTGGGGATTTTAACGTGGCAAGGGACAGGGATGTGTCGTCTCCCCAGGACATTTCGTTGTCGCTGAAATAGCCGATGCACCAGGGATCATTGGCGCTATTCTTCTTATTTGCCTGCATGCCTTTCAGTGCGGCGGCTTCAAAGCTTGGGTCAAAGACGTCTGGGAATTTACCCCAATAACCATCGCTGCCTTCAATCATCTTGGAACCTCCCCATGTTCCAACGGCATCGGTGTAGGGAGTGCGATGCTTCTCTTTTACGGACAGTGCTGACCAGTTGCCAATGGTGTTGATTCCCCAGCTTCTCATGCGTTGATGCGCCAGAGTTGAAGTGATTTCCGGCCATTGGGGACCGTATTTTCTGAAAAGATTGGCCTGCGCAAACGAATAGGATTTGACGGTGCGTTTTGCGTAATGACCGTAGAGAACCCAACCGCTTCCGAAAAAGCCTTTCAGATCAGGATCATTACCGGGGAAGTTGTCGAACCATGTTTCACGTTCATCAATCGGCGTGGAGTCAAGCATTCGGACACAATCAATTCCCTGGGAGAAGAACAACCGGCCTTCGGGGTCCACAAGCCACCATTTGTTCTGGTATTTTTCCGTGCGGAAAAACCCGGTTGCTTCCAGTTTGGGACCGCTTTTCCATCCGCCATATTGATCCCAATCGGCGGGACAGGGATGGGCCGCAAGGTCTGCCGCTTCGGCTGTTTGCCTTGCCTTGAGGTCTTCGGCTGACTTCACTTTCCCGGGCCAGTCCTTGTGTTTGTATTGCCCAAACGTGTCGATGAATGGGAAGAATGGCGATGCGTCCAGCACGCTGGCAGTGGGGAGAATGGCAGTGCCGGTTGCGCGCACCTCTTGAATTTCGAACTGATGGTCTGTCTTTGGATTGTCAACAAAAATGACCAGACCGGTGACATTGCTTGTGTTGATTCCACCTTCCCCGTTGGGCCCCGTCGGATAACCGCGCATTCCAAAGAGTTTGCCCCCGAGTTCATCTCCTGTGGATTGGATCAAATCGGCTTTTAGCAATCCGTTTGATCCTGGCTGCAGAATAAGATTGGCGTTGATGCAATTCCTGGTTCCGTCAGCCCCCGGATTATCCACACGACAGTGGATGTTGACCTTGTTGGTCCCGGTATTTTTCAGGGCAAGGGTAAGTTGTGAAAAACTCGCGAGATTCCATCGCCCCTCAGGAGCGTTCAATGTGATGCCGGGCCATTGTTGCTGATGCCCTGTTGCCATGACCAGTCCCGAATCGGTGGACGAGACTTTCACGTCCCGCGCATCGATTTTTCCAGCGTCGATTTTCTTGTGAAAATCAAACAGAACCAGGTCTGCTGCGGATGTTGTTTCAGCGAGCCACGCATCAAAGAAACACAATCCAGCAGCCAGCAACAAAGCATTGCTTTTCTTCATAAAACGTCTGGCGAATCAGCTATTGGTTCATTCGATAAACCAGAAGGGCGGAGCCAGGTCTTGAAGCGAACTCAATGGGAAGCCCTTTCTCCATGAGACCACGTCCGGTTTCTTGAATCACCTTTCCGGTATCGAGATTGGTAACGGTATAATTTGCAGCAGTGTTCAGGCTTTGAAGCGGAAAACGTGCGCTCTCAAAGGGGCTGTTCTGGCGGCGCAGCACAACAACGAGTCCTTGGTTCTTATCGGGACGATCCAATTGATACGCCATCCATTGATCCTGAGACTGCGAGTAGCTGGTCAGGGGATAATAATCGCCAAGGTAAAAGTCGCGAATACTCACAAATTGCTCGAGAGTGCGTCGAGCCCAGTCAAACGGGAAATCTGCCGGAAGAGCACCAGTCGGTCCGTCTCCCGAATGATTCCAATTGATGCACAAACTGCTGCACATGCTGCTGCGGAATTCGTAATCGTCTCCTTCCCGGTCCTGGCTCGTGGCGCTCAATGGCACCCAGGCGAGGAGTCCGTAAGTGTGGCATTGATGGGCAACGATGTCGCGAGGACCGTCGGTGCGCCAGAATGGGGTTGCGCGGCCAATCGTCTCCAAGTCAATGCGTCGACCACCGGAAGCGCAGTTGTCAATAATGATATGGGGATTGCGTTTGAGAATGCCATCCCAATAGGCATACAGACCTTCAATGTGACGAATTTCAGCGATGCCCTGACGGTCTGGGGCGTCCGCTTTGTCCCAATAACCCGCCGGGTCCATGTTAAAGTCTTGACGATAACAGCCGAGTCCAAATTCGTTGATGCGGTCGCAGATGAAATCCGTGACGAACTTGAGGGCATCTGGGTTGCCAAGATTCATGAGATACTGGCCTTCTCCATTATCGAGCAGCCAGTCTTTATGTTCATTCGCCCAAGGGGTGTTGGGGCAGACGCGTTCGGGCTCAAACCAGACCATCAACTCGCGGCCATCCTTTTTCAAGGCATCGCTCAACGGTTTGAATCCCTCGGGGTAAATATCGGATCGGACTTTCCAGAATCCCACGTTACTGCCCCAGCCTTCTGTGGGTTGACCGAGTTTTCCATACCATCCAGCATCGATCCAATAATATTCGATGGGCAGCTTGTTTTCGATGAACTTCTTGATGTTATCGGCATGGACGGCACCGGAAGTCCCACCCCAGTTGCCACAAGTGATTGGGGACATCATGGGCTTGCCGTCCTTGAGTGGGCGATGGTGTGCCAGAATAAATTGGCGCAGGAGGTTTTGCCCATGCCAGCGATTGCCATTGTAAAAGAGAGCCAACATGCTGGGGGTGCGGATTTCCTCGCCTGGGTGTAAAACAAGATGAGTGCGGATCATGCCAGCCTTGACATGGACGCCGCTGTCTTTTTGTGCGTCAAATGTGGCGGCCCAGCGCCCACTCCAGCCAAGGGCCAATACAACGCCGGAGTTTGCTCCTTCGACGTTGAAGAATGGCAAAATTTCACTGGAGGACCGGCCTTCATTCACTTGGAGATGAAATGGAGCCCCGGGCTTGAGAGAAGTCTTTTCTGGAGCAAAATCATCCCATGAAGCAACGCCGCCCTTGGCCCAATGCAGGGTTACATCGCCAGAGGTTGCGAAAGGAAACTGAGTGTCAGCAGCCTGAATGTTTTCAAGCAAGGGAGAATCTTTCGTGCCGGTATTTTTGAAATGGGCAACCCATTCCACGGCGGGGTAATCAACATAATTGGTGGCTGTCAATCGAACTTCCATCCCGGTTTCCGGGTCTTTGAAAGTCAGCTCTCGAACTTCACCGCCGGTTGAGACGGGGGTTGTCTTTGTCTCACGAGTCCATTTTTTCAAAATGTCTGTACTTTGCTTGCCTGCGTAAGTGAAAGAGACACGTGCAAAATTGGGAATGGAAGTTCCAACCATTGGGATGTCCTGTAAACGAAGCCGGGAATGGTCCTGCAATTCGATTTCGGCACCACCCCAAAGAGCCTGATCATAGCCGCGGCCATCACCACCATCACCAACGAGAAGATCGAATTCCGTGGCGCCATCCAGGGGGATATTAATGGATTTCGGATCGTCCTTGAGCTTCATGACAGGCGAGGCGAACACTTCCTTGCCACCGACGAGCACGTGGAAAGTGACCGAGCCGTTGCCTCTTTGGGTATCGTCGTTGTTTTCCAGTCCGATGTCGCTGACAAACCTCACTGCGGGGCTGGTAAGATGAACACGCAGTTGTTTTGTTGAGTTGTAGGCCAGTCCGTGTTCGTAGGTGCGATTGCGGATTTTGAACGGTGTGCCGCGCCAGGAATGCCCTCGGGATATCGAGTCATTGGAGTCTTCCTTGATGATTCTCAAGCTGGAAGCTTCGGTTACGCCATTGGTGCCAAATGTGGATTCCACCCACTGTTTACGCTGTCCAAATTCGTCGGCTGTGGGCAGCACTGCATACGCCGCTTGATAGGCTAAAAAATCAATGGCAAGAGCCAATAATGTAACACGATAGATCATAAGTTTTTTTTATCTTTCCACAGAGTGAAAAGAAAATTTCATTACTCGTAGTAATGCTTTGACGTAAATTCACAAAAAAAATTCACGCCAATCCATTTGGCAATGGGGCTTTACAGATTATGAGGCCAGCCTAAGACGAAAGAGAATCAGTGCAAGAAAAAAGCTCCGGTTCAAGCCGTGTCGATCAATAAATGGCAACCAAAAGCTATTGTGGGTGTGGAGTGTCCGATCCAGAAGTATTTGTTGAATGGTGACGTTGTTCTGCAAAGAATTTGGCCAGATCGGCCAGGCGATCTGTATTGATCAGATCAACTCCGGCAGTTTGCATTGTGCTCCAGCCCTCCAATCGATCTGGAATTGCCCAGAAACGGATGATACGGCCCTGTGCGTGCGCTTTTTTAACATATTGACTGAGGCGTAAACTCTCGTCCTCTGAAAGTGGGCTGCCTCCCCGCCACTTGAATGTCCCTGACCATGAGGCACTGACCAGTGGAACAAGATGAATGGATGGATTTGTGTCGAGTACATCGAGAGTGCCATCAATGGCAGCATAACGCAACGGAAGTGATTCCACGTAATCTGCGGGACGATTGCCGCTGAGAATGATCGTGAGGGCGTTGGTGGCTGTATTGGTGGCAGTAAAAGACGTCAGGATATTTGTATAGTTTTCGAGAACCTTTAGCAGCGCCTTGGTGGTGGGAAGCGCATCAGATTTTATATCAACGAGCAAAATGCAAGGGGGGCCGCCCGCATAGACGGAATGACCATTGCGTTGGATTCGCTCACGCAAAGGATCAAGATACATGGATTGTAATGAATTTCCTTTTTTGACTGCCTTTCGGTCGTGTGCCACCAAAAGCTCATCATCGACGAGCCAAATGTCCGCTTCGATGCTGCAAAATCCCTGATCCAAGGCGTCTAAAAGTGGGCGCTTGTGCATGTAATCATTGTGTGCATGGACATGTGTCAGGGGAACTGGGTCTGCAGCTAGACATAGCGTGGCTGCAAATGCAACGGGCAGGCTCAACAGACAAAGAAACAAAGTGCGGCGTATCAATCGAATTGACGTTTTCATGGCGAAAGTGAGTTAAAACTCGAATTTCTGCTTTTTGCCATTCTGAGCCGAACTTTTAGGGCCGTCAATTTGCCTGTTGTGACTTTAAAGTGAATTTTTTCCGGACGACAATGAATGGGAGTTTTGAACGATGCAAAAAATCTCGTATAAGATTTCAGCTTGCTGGGGTGGAAGGGCACGACTTTCGGCAATGCACCGTTTTTGTAATGGCGATGCCTGCTAAAAGACCGACGCCGATGCCAATCAGCAAACGTGGTAGGATAAAAAGAGGAGGATACTCACGCGTTCCAAAAGGATTGGGAGCGGCTGCAATTTCAACCTGAGCGGTTCCGGGCAGAGAAGAATTCTGCTGTTGGCAATAATACTTGGCCATGCCGTTGGCGATATCTGCTGCGAGCTGTGCGTTCCTACTTGCGTGTTGGATGTCGATCAAATAACGGACTTCGTTTGTGTGAATTTTGACAATGGTGTAAAGGGCTAGAACGTTCTCGATATAATCTTTGTTTGTGACAACAATTCCACTTGGAGTCAACAAGTGATTCAAATGCAATGTGTCAATCACAGAGTCCGCAGAAGCTTTTGAGTGAATAACGTTTTCTGCAGATTGTAGGGAGTTGCCATGGTTCGATCTCGAAACGGCAATTCGAGTTACAGAGGGAAAAAGTTTTGCTTCAGTATAATGACCGAATAATACAAAACAAATCCACAGAAATGATATTCCTCCAAAGGTGCTAAGAAAAAGCCGTGTTTCAAACAGGGTTCCCTTTGCAGACCATCGAAGAATAAACAATGCCACTGCAAGACCTGTTGCCATAAAGAATGCACTTATCAAAGGCCGTGGAACTGCAAATCCAAAATCGCGATTTTGAACATGGACATTGTAAGGAATGTGCTTTTGCTCAAGCAACTGTTCAGTGTGATCATCTGCAGGAAGAATTATTGGCGACGGATAAGGACTGCCAAACAGAGGGGTGATATAGAGTTTTCGGGTGCCATTGGCGAATTCAAAAATTTCAAACCGTCCCAGTTGATGTGCATCAACGCTCTTGGAGAGTTCACTTGCTGGCAGAGAGACTGAATGCCATTGTGTGACCAATCCGATTCCGCTGACGCCAACAAAAAATGCCATCGCAACTGCAACAGCCATGGTGCGCAGAAGGTTAATTCCCATTTTATTGGTGTGATCCATATTCGGAGGAATGGCCTTGCCTCGATATTTCCATGGTTTGCGCGAATTCATCAGTAACAATGTGGCTCCAGCACCTAGCACAAAGAAAATGGCAGGCCGAATTTCAATTCCTCCGGCTGTATTTCGTTTTTCTGAATTGGGAATATTCAGGGACGGCAGCAAAAATAGGAACAGCAGGGTCAACACGACGGGTGTGATGAGCCCAAGCAATAACCATTGTTTAAAACGCTTCCGGGTTTCTTCTGTTGGCTCTGTTAATTTTGGTTCCACAACCGGCAGGAGTCTTTTCCAGCGCCAAATCCAGATGACGACTATGGCAAAAATGACGAGGTAAATGCTGGCTTCCCATTTGTTGACCCATGATTGAAACGGAGCGCTTATAGGAAAAAAGGACTCGCATAATCCAGGAATAAAACCAAAAAGCAAAAAAACAAAGGTGACGGTACTCCAGAAATGGATCACCGATTTGGTCATCTTCTCAGATTGCCGAACAGACAAGGCCATCAGACATCCCAAGCAAGCTCCCAAGAACAGAGAAAATGCGAGTAGCGAAACAAATGACAGGGCTCCAAGAATTGCGCCGCTTGTGCAAACCGCCAAAATTGACTTTGATGAGACGCTTTTGGCTGCAACCGTTCCCGCAGTCCAGGCGCTTGCAGTCTTAAGTGTTGTTCCCAACGGTAGAGCCGCAAGGACACCAACAGTGAATGCCTTATCCGGGCCACTATTTGCCAGGGTGTGCTCAACAAAATCCAGAATTTGATTCTGAAGCACTTTTCGTCCACGCGAGAGACGTTGACGCGCCGTTTCTTCTGTCAAATCTAACGCAGTGGCCACGGCTTCGATGGACTGATGTTCACGATAAAATAAAATCAGCGGTTCCCGATAGAGAGGGGGAATCTTTTCCATGGCACGCCACAAGATGTTTTCTTCTTCTTCAGAAATGATCCGCTGGATTGGTTGTTGTTCGAATGACGCTGGATCATCGACTTTTTCCAGCGATATAGCTTGCGCAACCGGTTCATTGCCATCCTTGCGAAGGGTTTTCCCAATCAAATTCCGCACGATGCCACAGAGCCAGAAACGAAGTTTAGCGGGATTGCCTAGTCTGGGAAGTTCTTGCCAGGCGGTGATGAATGTCTCCTGTGCCAGATCCTCACTTTTGGAAAAAGAGCCGGTTGCACTGTAGGCGACGGAACAAATCAAGGACTGATACCGACTTACGATGGCGCCAAATGCTTCGCGATTACCAGCCAGGCATTGCTGGACAAGTGTGCTGTCGTCCGGAAAGGCTGGATTCATTTCGTGTGAGTTTATCATACCATCATTCAAGTACCGGAAGAAGTGAATTATGTGACAGGAAAAGAGGCAGGAAGGAGAATCCTTGGGGAAAGACAAATCTTTCGCTTGCTCGCAGGCGTAGAAAAACTTAAAAATTCGCTTTTATGGATAACGCGAACAACACACAACCAACATTGGAAACGTTGCCCGGCGATGATGTGCGGCAAATCATGTGGCGGTTTGCAGACCGCTATGATTTGGCAATGCTTGTCCAATCTTCTCGCGCTGTTGCCCGTGGGCCTGTGGCTCGTCTGGTGGCAGAGGGAGGACGCAACACGCATGACTGGACGCCTGACAAAGCCTCGCTTCTGGCGTCTTTTGATGAGAGCGGAATCACGGCAGCGTTTCTGGACCCCCAGTATGGTGGCCTGATTGAAGGCCCCAAGAACATGGCGTTGGCGTTGATCGCGTTTGAACTGGCATGGGTGGATGCGGGTGCTGCCACGGGCAGTCTGGCAAGCAACCTGGGACTGGCTCCAATCAATGAATGCGGTACCCCGGAGCAACAAGCGCGTTACATGAGTCTGGCTGCTCCCCTCAAGCCGGGTGAGGATCGAAAACAAATCCGTGCGGCTTTTGCGCTGACCGAGCCTTTGCCGTTTGTTGGCGTTGAAACAAGTCTTTTGAGCGGGCGTGTGAATGTTGCGGAATGGGAAGAGGGGAAGGAGCCCGTTTTACAGGTGAACAAGCGCGGTCGTTTCATTACGGGCATGGGATTTGCCAACGTGGTGACTGCCGCTGTGGAGTCCGACGATAAACGGCTCAAGGGCAGTTGCATGGTGATTCTGGAAGAGGGCGATCCGGGCACTTTTGATCGAGGCACGGCCACCAAGAAGTTTGTCCATCAATTGAGTTCCACCAATGACCCAGTGTTCAATCTGCGCGTTCCTGCAAGCCGGATTGTGGGCGGCTACACCGTCAAGGATGGTGTTATCATCCCGCGTTATTCTCATAGTGAAGTGATCGAGGCGGTGTTTCGCCGGACACGCGTCACAGTGGGGTTGATGACTTCGGCCAAGCTGCTTTCCTCCCTGGTTCCTGTAATCATGTATCATCGCCGCCGTTTCCGTGGAGGAGAAGGTGCTCCCGGGACGCCGCGTTATGAATTTGGCCTCCAACAAAAAGAGGATACATTACATCGCCTGATTGATGTTTGGGCTTCGGGAGAAGCTGGAGCGTCATTGGGATTTGCGGCTGCGCGGATGTTTGATGAACTCGATCCGCTGGAGAAGAAAAAAGATGAGTATTTCGCTTCTCGGAAAATTACGGGGCGAGCTCAGATAAAGGCAATGACCAAGGTTGAAAAAGACGCTACGGAATTGCTTGATCTAGCCCATACTCCGCCTGTGAGCAGGGATGAAAAGAAGTTCGAGACGCTTAAATCTGATTTGTTGGTTCGATTTGCCATTATTGATGCCCAGGCCAATGTATTCTGCCCGGCTTGCAAACTTTGGAACACTGGCCACGGCGCAACGATGATGCGCGAAGCAGTGAGCCTTATGGGCGGATACGGAGTGACGGAGGATTGTCCGGGATTTCTGGGGATCAAGTGGACAGACTCCCAGCTTGAGGCCACTTACGAAGGCCCTGAGGCGGTTCAACGCCTTCAGCTCTCCATCACCATGGTTGACGAACTGTTCCTAGCGCAGGTCCGCTATTGGATTAAAGACTTGGAGGAGCTTTCCTCCAAACATCCTCAAATCGGAGCGCAATCACTTGCCATAACCATACAATTGTGGTTGAGCACGCTGAATTATCTGCAAGAGAATACAGACCCCGATGGAGACAAGCTCTATCACAAGACTCGCCAAAGTGTGACATTTCCTATGGCCGATGCCCTTTGTTGGCTTTTGTCAACCCGGCAATTCATTCTTGACACAGTTGAACTGAGTGAAAAGGGACCTAAAAATCCAGCTCTGGCCGAAGGATTGGCTGGAACGGTGAATTTTTACACAGATCTTTGCCACGTTCAGAGCATTCGCACAGCAGGAGAAGTGGTTCGCATTTGCACTGAATTGGTTTATGGGTATGCTGTCCTGCCTGGTGGACTTGCCAGTTCCAGTGAGAAGGTGGAAGAGCAGCTTAGAGAATATGCCCAACTGCGGTCTAAACTGGATGATTGTTTACGGGGGGCGCGTTTGGCAAAAGATCGTGCGGCCACAGCCCTGACAAAGGTCATGATTCCTGAAGCGCTGGACTATCCGGCCTAGACGTGCCAAAAATGCTTGCAGTCAGGCGGGCTTCAGATGAACCCGCCTGTGTCTTCCCTTGTGATATGAACGAACAACCACCTGTTGAACGCGCACGAATGGATGTGGATATTGCCTGTGTCGGTTTTGGACCGGCTGTCGGCGGTTTTCTTTCCGTTTTGTCGAAGAAGCTTGTCAATGCGGATGGCACTCCCGTTGTAGAGAGCGCCACGGCTCCCGGCATGCCGCCACAAGTGGTTTGTTACGAGCGGGCGGATGACGTGGGCTTTGGTGTTTCCGGGGTGGTTTCCCGTGCGCGTTCTGTGCGTGAATCAATGCCCGAATTTGAAAAGGCGCAAATCCCCATGTCGACGCCGGTTTCAAATGAAAAGGTTTTATATCTACTCGATCCCATTGGAGCCAGTCGGCGTTCTGCCCTGTTTCTCGCTGCCGACCGTGTGATTCGGACTTTTGACTGGGCATTGCCAGTGGAAAATGAAGCGTTGAATCTACCCTGGACGCCCTCCTTCTTACACAAGAGCAACGGTTGGGTGCTTTCCATGGGGCAATTCATGCAATGGGTTGGAGCACAGGTTCAAAGCACGGGCACTGTCCAACTTTGGCCGGGGACCCCTGTCTCGCAGGCGCTGGTTGAGAACAAAAAAGTTGTCGGGATTCGTCTTTTGGATCAGGGCGTTGACAAGCAAGGCAACCCCGGGGAAGGTTTCATGCCGGGCATGGACATTCATGCCGCATTAACGGTGATTGGTGATGGTCCAGTGGGCCCGATAGGTCGCCAGATCGACGAGCAATTTGGTTTGCCCGAGGGACATCATATTCGCGATTGGGCTGTGGGAATGAAATTCGTCGTCGATTTGCCTGAGAACACGCCGCTCAAGCCCGGAACGGTTCTCCACACTTTTGGTTATCCCGAACCTGAGATTTTTGGTTTCTTTTACGTGCATCCAGACCGTGTGGCATCGCTTGGAATTTTTGTTCCATCCTGGTTTGACAACCCGGTTCGCACGACCTACCGCTATCTGCAACACTGGATGCTTCATCCCTACTTGTGGCAATACCTTAAAGGAGCAAAGCTCCGTTCCTGGGGGGCCAAGAGTCTGGGCGAATCCGGCTTGCGTGGAGAACCCATCCTTGCAGGCGATGGTTTTGCCCGGGTAGGCGAAGGTTCAGGAACGACCAACGTCCTGACCAATTCTGGTGTGGATGAGGCGTGGGCGAGCGGCACAATTCTGGCCGAGAGCGTTCTCGAATTGCTCAAGGCAAAACAGCCGTTCACAAAGGAGAACTTGGAGAAAACCTACGTAAAACGCCGTCGTGAAAGCTGGATCGGCAAAGAAGGAATCGTGGCGGAAAAAGCCCGGGACGGTTTCCAAAAAGGGATGGTTTGCGGCATGATGGGAATGGCTTTGAGTGGTTTGACCAATGGGCGTTTCAACCTTTCTGGCACTCCCGTTCAACCTTACAAACGGATTCCAACCATAGAAGAATATTATCAGGGCAAAATCCCATCTCAGAAGATTGCCCAAATCCGTGAGGAGTGCAAAGCCAAGGGCACATCTTTGCACGCGGCCTTGATGGAATGCGTTGGCTGGCCTCAGATTCCCTACGATGGACAGCTTCTCGTTTCGCAACAGGACGCTTTGCTTTTGGGGGGGAAGGTCCAGGCTCCTGCTGGCTATGCTGATCACGTGACGTTTGCTCATCCTGAAATCTGTCAGAAATGCGGAACGAAAATCTGCATTGAAGTGTGTTCCGGCCAGGCCATTGTTCCGGGAGAAGGCGGAGGCGTGCCCGCTTTTGACCGCGAGAAATGTGTTCATTGCGGTGCCTGCCTGTGGAACTGTTCTCAGGCACATCCTAAAAATCCAGAGAAAATGAACGTCGTGTTCAAGGCGGGAACGGGTGGTTTGCACTCAGCAGAGAACTGATTGCGTTTGCTGCGTTTTTGGGTATTATGCGGACGAAATAGTAAGAGGAAATAAAATGCAAGAGACGCCTTCACCCCTTTCGCCAAAGCCGTTGTTGCAACCCAACAAAGAGCAGGATGATTTCTTTGGTCTTCCCAAAGCAGTCTGGATCACCGCATCAATCATTGCCTTGGTGATCATTCTGGCTGCCCTTGCCTATACTGTATGGGAAAAGGGAAAAGAGCTTAAGGATGCCAAGGCCCAGGTTGAAAATGTCAAGGCGGACAAGGCCAAGAGTGATAATGAGCTGAACGCACTAAAAGAGAAACTGGCTCAGGGGCAGGCACGAATTGATGAGTTGCAACACGAAAAAGAGGCCGCAGTGCAAACGCACAAGAGCCTTGAAGACGAAATGCGCGCTGCGCTTGAATCCAAAGACGTTACCATTTCAAAACTCCAGGGTAAACTGACTGTTAATATTCTCGATCGCGTTCTCTTTGATTCTGGCGAGGCTGTTTTAAAAACTGATGGCGAAGCTGTTCTAATGAAAGTGGGAGTCATCCTCAAGCAGCATTCAGGTCTTAAAGTTCACGTTATTGGCCATACAGACAATGTCCCCATTCGTTCCACATCACGGAGTCGTTTCCCGAGTAACTGGGAACTTTCCACAGCCAGAGCCACGGCTGCAGTGCGGTTTTTGATTGATAAGGCAGGAGTGGCTCCGACGCAATTGGGGGCATTGGGATATGGGGAATTCCGCCCTGTGGCCGATAATCGTACGAATGAAGGTCGCGCACGGAACCGCCGGATTGAAATCACAGTCCTTTCTGATGAAATGGCGGGAGTAGAATCCACAGCGGGAGTGCAACAATCCGGCACAAACGCTGTTTCTGGAGTACATGCCAAAGGTCACGAAACGATTCCTCAGCATGCGGCAGAGGATACAAATTCTCCTACAGCCGAATAAGGTGAAGTAACGGCAAGAAAAACGAGTGGGGAGGAATGTCTTTATCATTTCTGAACCACACGCCTAAAGAAGACAAACAAGGATCCATGAACATTTCGATCATTCTGGCCCATCCCAATCCGGGCAGTTTTAATCACGCGATTGCCGCGACGGTTGCGGAAACCCTGCGTCGTAATGGCCACAATCCCATTGTGCATGATCTGTGTGCCGAGAAGTTTGATCCTGTCCTGCCTGCGGAAGAACTGGCCCGCGATGCAGTATTGCCTCCCATGATTCGCCAGCATTGCGATGAAATTGTGTCTGCTGATGGCATCATTGTCATTCATCCGAACTGGTGGGGAACTCCACCTGCGATTCTTAAGGGGTGGATTGACCGTGTCTTGCGTGCCGGAATTGCATACAAGTTTGTGGCGGGGGACAACGGGGAGGGAGTGCCTGTGAGCCTTCTTAAAGCAAAATCTGCCATTGTATTTAATACCGCTAATACACCAGCCGAACGGGAGGCATCCGTATTTGGCGATCCACTTGAGTTGATATGGAAAAAGTGTGTATTTGCTCTTTGTGGCATTAAGAAGGTGCATCGCCGCATTTTTGCAGTCGTGATAACTAGCACTCCAAAGGAACGTGCCAATTGGCTGGCCGAAGTGGCTTCCACAGTCGACCAGTTTTATCCTCAGGGCTAACTTCTTTTCAGGGAGGGAGTTTGACAGTGACTGCCATTTTGAAAGTTGCTAATGGCGGTCATGCGGGAATGATCATCGGTTGTTCGTGTTCCGCGCAATAGCTAAAAAGAGCTTTAGTCCCCAAGAAATAAACCGTTACCACTATATAGTGATGCGTGTATTTTTTCTTTTCTTGGTTCCATAATTTCTCAGGAGATTTGTTCAATGAACTTGCGACAAAAGCTATTGGTGATTCCGGTGATGTTCTTTGCAGGTCTGGCAGTTCTTCAATTGGTTAATTTGTACGAACAAAATCAGGTTCGTAAAATAATGTTGAGTGAATTCAAAGCTGAAATCCTCAATGGACATAAGAGTCTGTTAAAGGCCACCACAGATGTTGAGGCAACCTCCCTGGCGGCAAAGCTTAAAAATTCAAAGACCAAGGAGGAACAGACAGCAATCGTCATTACCGAAACAGACCCCATCCGCTTCTTTGAAGATCGATCCGGTTACTTTTTTACATACGATACCAATGGAGTGCGTATCAATGTTCCAATCAACAAGAGTCAGAATGGACAAAACTTGATAAACTTGGTTGATAAGAAAAATTTCCGCTTTGTTGAGGAGTTTGTGAAAATTGCCAAAAACGGTGGCGGTTTTGTTCAATACTATTTTGAAAAGGAAGGGAAAGGAGTTCAGCCAAAATTGAGTTATGCGGCCATGATTCCGGGGACGGACATTCTCATTGGCACAGGCGTCTACATTGACAATGTTGAGACGGAGGCTTTGGCTCTTGAGTCCAAACTGGAGACAACGCAGAACAGCCACAGCAAGGGGCTTGCCGTCATTTTCATCGTCATTGTTGGCATTGGCGTTTGGGTGGTTTGGATGATGGGCCGTTCGATCACAAAATCCATCCAGACTGTTTCAGATCACATGCTGTCGGTTTCAGAACAGGTCTCAGAAGCGGCTGCTCAAGTTTCTTCCACAAGCCAGTCATTGGCCGAAGGGGCGAGCGAACAAGCCTCCTCTCTTGAAGAGACAAGTTCGTCACTCGAAGAGATGTCCAGCATGACAAAAGGAAGCGCAAAAAGTGCCCAGGAAGTTAATGAACTTGGTAAGCGCGCCCGCGGAGCGGCTGAAAAAGGTGAGACGGATATGAAGGCAATGATTGCCGCCATGGATGCCATAGCTGCCTCCAGCAGTGAGGTTGGAAAAATCATCAAGACGATTGATGAGATCGCGTTTCAGACAAATATCCTGGCTTTGAATGCCGCAGTCGAGGCGGCGCGAGCAGGTGAATCTGGCATGGGGTTTGCCGTTGTTGCCGAGGAAGTGCGCAATCTGGCGCAGCGCAGTGCTCAGGCTGCCCGTGAAACCTCCGAAAAGATAGAAGGTGCCATCGCCAAAACAACCCAAGGAGTGAATTTGAGTGGGGTTGTTGCTGAGGGGTTGAAGGAAATCGTGGATAATGCGCGGAAGGTGGATACTCTTACGGAAGGTGTCGCCTCTGCGGCACGTGAGCAAAGCCAGGGAATTGACCAGGTGAATATTGCCGTGTCTCAAATAGACAAGGTGACCCAAAACGCCGCCGCCAGTGCTGAAGAGAGTGCCAGCGCTGCAGCCGAACTGGATGCTCAGGCTCAGGCTTTAAAGAGTGCTGTTTATCAATTGTCTGCTTTGATTGGCGGAAGCGATCATGCCCATCAGAAATCAACAAAGATTGTTTCTTCTTATGTTGAAAAGACGGCTCCCAAGCATTCTGAAAAAATCGGAGTCAAAAAACTTGAGACCAAGCAATTGGGGGCTGAGAGTAAACCTAAAAGCGTGAACGACGACGATTTTAAATAAAACACACGGAAATCATATTTTTCCACGACGGCAGAGCTTTGGCTTTTGCCGTCTTTTTTTTATTGATCAGACGTTTTGTTTTTCACGCTTCCGGTGAAGTTCGGTCATGAGTGCTGAATAGGGCAGGGCGTTGACCACATCGGATTTTCTGAGCCAGCCTTTGCGTGCGACACCGGCTCCCAAACGAAGAAACTGCGCATGTTCATTTCGATGCGCATCACAATTGATGGCACATTTGACACCCTTGCGAGAGGCATAATGCCAAAGCCGCCAATCCATGTCGCAACGGTTCGGATTGGCATTGAGCTCGATCCACGTGCCATTTTCGGCACACGCTTCAATGATGGCGGTTTGATCGATCTTGAACGGCTCGCGTTGCAATAAAAGCCGTCCTGTCAGGTGCCCGATCATGTGAACGAACGGATTTTGGACTGCTTTCATCACGCGTTTTGTCATCTCTGCCTCCGTGTGTGTAAAACCAGAATGGACACTGGCGATGACGATGTCGAGTTGTGCCAACAGGTCGTTGTCAAAATCCAGACTGCCATCTGGCAAAATATCCACCTCAGTCCCGGAGAGCAGGCGGAAGGGATTGCCCTCAGCAGCAAATTGGTTGTTGAGTTTTCGAATGGCTTTGATTTGCTCCTGCAATTTTTCGGCGCTCAATCCATTGGCCTGGAAAGAGGAATGGGAGTGGTCTGTAATGGCCCAATAGGCGCATCCCAGCTCCTGCATGTAATTTGAGATTTCCTCCAGGGTGCAATGACCGTCACTCCAATTGGAATGGTTGTGAAGACTGCCTTTAAGATCCATCCAATCAATCAAACGAGGCAGGTCGTTCTTTTCACCCGCTTCAAATTCGCCTTTGTCTTCGCGAAGTTCAGGTGGTATGTAAACCAGATCCAGAGCCTTGAAAATGTCCTCCTCCGTATGGCACGGGACGCGCAAAGCCGGGTCCCGTGTTTCAACAGTGGATTTGAATAGACCGTATTCGTTGAGCCGGAGACCACGCGCAATGGCGCGCTGACGCATGACGATGTTGTGTTCCTTGCTGCCCGTGAAATAGGCCAGGGCAAAGGGGAATTCCGCGTCGCTGACCACGCGCAGGTCGGCCTGAATGCCTCCAGTCAAGTGTACACTCGTCTTTGTCTCGCCTTTGACGATCACATCTGTCACGCCGGAGAGGTGTGTGAAGTAATCAATGATGTCGACAGGGTTTTGGGAGGAGACGAGAAAATCCACATCGCCCACCACTTCCTTGGAGCGGCGCAGACTGCCCGCCATGTCACAGCGGATCACGTCTGGATGTTCTCTAAGATCGTCAAGAATGGGGATTGCCAGAACCAATGCGTCGGCGAGCAAGTAACGCGATGCGTATTGGCGACGGAATTGGATGCCTTCCAAAATCTTTGTCTGCGTTTTTTCGCCGAACCCCTTCAATTCTGCCACCTTGCCGTCATGACAAGCTTTTTCCAACTGATCGATCGTTACAACGGAAAGAGCTTCATGAAGGGCCTTGATTTTCTTGGGGCCCAAGCCGGGGATTAATAGCATTTCGACCAAGCCCGGAGGAATGGATGCCTTGAGTTCATCGTAGTAGGCGAGTTTGCCGGTGGCTATCATCTCTACGATTTTTTTGTGAATGCCATCGCCGATGCCCTTGACTGTTTCAGTGCTGTCGGGTGCGAACACTTTTTCCAATGGCTCAGTCAGAGACTCGATGGTTCGCGCTGCGTTGATGTATGCGCGTGACTTGAAAGGATTCTCGCCTTTCAAATCCAGCAGCGTGGCAATGTCGTTCAGAATCTCAGCGACTTGTTCTTTGTTCACACGGAAAAGTTACCCAATCCCGCAACAGATGCACACTACAAACTTGAGCAGAGAAAAGCGTGGTTCTGCGGTTGGAAAAATGATCAGGTAGATCAAATGCGGAAAAAAACAGGACTGGATTTTAAGAGAAACACCTGCTCAAATCAAAATTTAATGAAGCTGTCATTCATTTCAACTTTCTTTGTTGCTCTTGCCGCTTCTTTTGTTGCGGCAAATGCCGCCTCCCCAGAGACGAACGCCGATCATCGGGCTCTTCCCATTCGCAGTCTGATGGATACCCCATTGCGTGATACCTCGATTTGTCATGGGCCGGATGGAATGTGGTATTTGACAGGAACAGTGCAGCCGTTTTGGGATTACAACGAAGGGATTAAAGTGTGGAAATCAAAGGACATGACAAACTGGACCGCTTTGGGATTTGTTTGGAAATATGGAGACAGTCCGTGGCACAAGCCATATCTTGACAAGAGACGTCCTCTCTGGGCTCCTGAAATCCATTTTCTCAAAGGCACCTTCTGGCTTACCTATAGCATTCCTGGATGGGATGGAACGGGAAAAACTTCCGGGAGCGGCTTGCTTAAAAGCACTTCAGGCAAGGCGGAAGGTCCCTACGTTGACATGCACCCGAACGCGCGCCTCGGCGATGAAATTGACGCATCGCTTTTTCAGGATGACGATGGATCGGTCTATTTTCTCTGGCATTCTGGGAAGATTGCCAAATTAAAGCCGGATATGAGTGATTTTGCAGAACCGTATCATTGGCTGAGGAGTTCAGTTTCTGACGCCGATCCTCATCATCATTCAGGATTGTGTGCTGGAATTTTTGGCAAGGATTCGTTCGATCACATCGGTTTTGAGGGAGTGTTTATTTTCAAGGCTAACGGTCGTTACTATCTGGACTGCTCCGAGGCTTACGATGGTCGCTACAGTTGCATGATTGCCACATCGACAAATCTCTATGGCCCATATTCCGCTCGTTATGAAGCCATCCCCCATGGAGGACATAATATGTTTTTCAAGGATGACAAGGGGAATTGGTGGTCGTCTTATTTTGGAAATGATGACAAGGGGCCCTCAAGAGAACATGCCGCAGTCCTTCCTGTCGTTTTTGATAAGGACGGTCGAGTCACTCCAAAATATTGAGTGCTAATTGTTGACAGTATTTTGCCTGTTGGTGGCTATCCCTGCTGCATGACTTTTTTGTAAACGCTGCGGATTTTTGCGCGGACTTCGTTTACGAACCGCATGAAAGTGTCGGCGTCTGGATAGCCACAACGCACTGCCACACGATAGAGCGGTGCGGGGTCATCCGGCAGGAGCACTTCTCCTTCAAAACTCCAGCGTCTGAGAATGCACTCGATCCTGTGGATATGACGGTAATTTTCCAGCAGCACTTTGCCGTCATCTGGAGGCAGGGCCCCATTTTCTAGAGCGTGTTGCAGGGCGTTGGCGGTGTTGGGCTCATGCCAGCCATTGGCCAGACAAAATATCTGGGCTAAGAACTCGGCGTCAACGAGGCCGCCTGCCCCGGTTTTTATGGCAAGGTCGGCCTTGCCAGCCGGGGTGCGCTCTTTTTCAATACGCTCGCGCATTCGCGCAATGCGTTGGCGCCAATCCGGGGTATAAGCGGCCAGTCCACTGTTGGCGGTGGTGCACTTTTCGCTGGGGGTGAATTTTGCTGCGATGTTCCTTGGCGTGAAATTGGCCAGTAATTGGGCTAGCTCCTGGAAATGACTGCCGATTTTCATGTCTCCGGCGATGGGACGGGTGCGTGTGAGCGTTTGAATCTCCCACAGACTGGCGCGATGGCGGTAATAATCCTCGTAGGCTTCAAGGTTGTTGACAAGGAGCCCTTTTTCTCCATCGGGACGTAATCGTGCGTCGGTTTTGAAAACGATTCCCATTTCTGTCTGACCTGATAGAAGCTCCATGATTTCGATGGCCAACTTCTGTAGTGTGGGAAGTTTCTTTGTCTCGGCATTGGTGACAAAAACAATGTCGAGGTCTGAGCCATAGTTGATTTCGCACCCACCTAATTTGCCAAGGCCGATGATGCAGAAGGGCGCGGTTTTAAGATGATGCTGGCGCATGACGACTCTCAGTGAGTATTCGAGACAGGCATCTGCCAGCGCACTGATTTCAATGGTGCTTTGCGTGGCATCGGTCATGCCCAAAATATCGCGCAGGCCGATGCGCATTTGTTCGGTCTGATGATATTGGCGAATCCAGAGTCCCTGGTCCTTGTCTTTCTTTCCGTATTCCAGATCACGCAAAATCTCGGCTGAAGTTTTAGAGCGTCTTAATCGGCCGCTTTGCTCCATATCGTCCACCAAGTCGGGCGTGCGGATCGCAGTTTCCGCCAGGAATTCCGAGCGGTCGAATAGCCAGAGCATCAATTCAAACAAGGGCGGGTTTTGCGCCCACATTTCATAGAGCGTGGAACGCGCACCGTAGGCGCTGATGAAACTGTCAATTCGGACAAGAACTCGGTCAGGATCGGAAAGTGCTTTATCAGTTTTTTGGGTGTGTGTGGTGTTTTTGAGCGGGCACAATGAAAGAAATTTTGGCAACAAAACGCGGGCCAATTCAACCGTTCGTGGAGAGACGTGAACGTAGCCGGGACCTTCAATGAAACTGGCGACCATTCGGAACGCTTGATCGACATCACGGAACGAGTGTTGTGCAAGCAATTCCTTCCATTGAGATTCTGCGCCCTCCAATTCCTCCGGCAACAGTTGAGGGTGATTTGCATCGTTGCTGGGGATGACGCGTTCGTAAATGGCACGGACAGTTGCGCTATGTCTCGCACGCGCTGCCTCAAAGGCTTCCGGAGTATCGAATCCCATCAATTTAGCCAGACGCTCCCGCGCAGCCCGGCTCGTGGGAATGGTGTGGGTCTGTTGATAGTCGTCCATCTGAAGACGGTGTTCAACGTCGCGCAGAAAATAATAGGCCTCGTGCAGGGATTTGACTTCTTCGGGCGAAAGCAAATTATAATGAACTGATTTGTGCAGGACAGGAATGGTTTGATGGTTTTCCAGAAACGGGGTGCGTCCGGAATTAAGCAGTTGGAGGGTTTGCGCGATAAACTCAATCTCACGAATGCCGCCCCGGCCAAGTTTGACGTTGCGATCAAGTTCACCCGCCTTGACCACCTCGTTCTCAATCCGCTTTTTCATCGCCGCAATTTCCGGCAGTGTTCTTTCTCCCAGTGACCGTGGGTAGCGGAAAGGATGCACCATTTCAATGAATTCTGCCCCGAGCTCCTTGTCTCCGGCGACAAGGCGTGCCTTGATCAACATCATTCTTTCCCACGTCTGGCCCCACTGAGCATAGTAATTCTCATAACTGTCAAGTGAACGTGCGAGCGGGCCGGCGTCTCCCTCCGGGCGCAAACGCAAATCAATCCGAAAAAGACTTCCCTGCGGAGTCATTCGGGATATTTCAGAAATCAACATCTCTGCAAGGCGCAAGAAAAACGCGTGGTTGCTCAAGCCATGTCCGCTATCACTTCCTTCACGTGGCTCGGACTTGAAGACATATCCTTCGTCGGAATAGACAAACACCACATCAATGTCTGAACTGTAATTGAGCTCCTGTCCCCCCAGCTTCCCGAGGCCGATCACACAAAACTGGGTTTTTTGCCAATGCTCTCCGGCATCTTGGTGGTAGGGAGTTCCAAGACGTTCTGTCAACTGTTTCCAGCAGAGACGAAAAACGGCATCCACGCAGACATCCGCCATGTTGGACAATTCCCTTACAATTTCCTCGGTCTGGCCAAAGCGGGCGAGATCCCGCGCGGCGATGCGAATCATTTCCTTTTGTTTGAACTCGCGAAGCCGGGAAAACGCGCCTGAATAATATTTCATACTGAGCATGTTTGGAAACCATTGCTCGACTTCATGCCGCAATCCCTGTTCCATTCGTGGGTGATCGAGGGCGCCGGGCTCAATCAGATTCCTGACCCACTCTGGATGCGCAACCAGAACGGCTCCCGATGCTTGGGATCCCGCCAGAAGTGCGCAGAATTTCTGTGCCTGTTCTGCAGAAGCAGCACTGAGGAGTTTCCCTGCCGATGTTTTCTCCATCTGTTCGAGAAACTGTTGTGCTCGCTGAGGATCAGCCGAATGGGCGACGGCGGTCTTCCAAATTTCTGATTGCATGTCCGTATTTAAACAGAAATCAAGGTGGGTCGCCAATGGTTTGGTTCTATCCGGGGGAAACCTCCCGTCTTGACACCCTTCACGCAACGACTATCCTTTAGATATGGCCGCGTCGGGTGAGAACTTCATGCTCTGCGCAGCGTCAACACAACTAAAGAAAATGACTCATTACAAAGAACTAGGCTTGGTCAATTCCAAGGAATTATTCGCGAAAGCAATCAAAGGCGGATATGCCATCCCTGCTTTCAATTTTAACAACCTCGAACAGCTCCAAGCAATCGTCAGTGCCTGCGTGGAAACCAAATCCCCTGTCATTCTTCAAGTTTCCAGTGGTGCCCGCAAATATGCCAATCAAACCCTGCTCCGTTATCTGGCTCAAGGCGCTGTAGCCTATGCCAAGGAGCTCGGCTATTCCATTCCTATCGTTTTGCACCTTGATCATGGTGATACGTTTGAACTGTGCAAATCCTGCGTCGAATTTGGATTCTCTTCCGTCATGATCGATGGTTCTCATTTCCCCTACGATAAGAACGTCGAGCTAACCCGTCAGGTTGTTGAATATGCGCACAAGTATGATGTGACAGTGGAAGGTGAATTGGGCGTGCTGGCCGGCATCGAAGACGCTGTTGTTGCCAAGCACTCTTCCTACACACAACCCGAAGAGGTTGAAGACTTCGTCAAGAAGACTGGCGTTGATTCATTGGCCATTTCCATTGGAACATCCCATGGTGCCAACAAGTTCAAGCCCGAGCAATGCACTCGCAATGCAGATGGCATTTTGGTTCCACCTCCACTTCGCTTCGACATTCTTGAAGGTGTTGAAAAACGCATTCCTGGTTTCCCGATCGTTCTCCACGGTTCTTCTTCCGTTCCTGTGGACCTCGTCAAGCAGATCAACCACTACGGTGGCAAATTGAAGGATGCGGTTGGCATTCCTGAAGAGCAACTTCGCCGTGCCGCGGCTTCAGCTGTCTGCAAGATTAATATTGATAGCGATGGTCGTCTGGCCATGACCGCTGCTGTTCGTAAGGTATTCGCGGAAAGCCCTGCTGAGTTTGATCCTCGCAAGTATCTCGGACCAGCTCGCGATGCCCTCAAGGTTCTTTACAAGCACAAGATCAACAACGTTCTTGGTAGCGCTGGCAAGGCCTAATCCGATTCTGTTTTGTGTCATTCAACCCGCCCCGAACAAGGGCGGGTTTTTTTATAAGGTGGGCTGATCTGTTCAGAGAAGATTCGTGCTGCCAGAAGAATTGGCACGAGAAAACACCGTGGATGGAATGATCTGTATTTAAGCGGGAAGGTCTTTGCCGCTTGTGGTGACGGTTAGTTTGCCGTGTTTGACGCCTTTTGCGGCAATGAGTTCATCCGCGATTTTTTTTACCAGCTTTGCCTTGCCTCTCACTGCGAGGACTTCCATGCAATTGTGGTGATCGAGATGAACGTGCATGGTGGAAATGATCAGTTCGTGGCAATCGTGCTGAATGTCAGTGAGAACGGATTGAACGTTTTGCTTGTGGTGATCGTAGACCAAGGTGATGGATCCGGCAATTTCATGGTCCCCCACGTTCTGGCGATGTTCGACAAGACGGTCTCGAATCATGTCGGCCACGGCGAGTGACCGGTTGTCATAGCCGATGTCCTTGACCATTTTGTCCAGTTCATCCGCCAGCATGGGCGGCAGAGAAACTGTGAGCCGCACGACGCCTTCCGCTTTTGATGTTTTCACGTCCAAACCGTATCAGAATGGCCACGGTCGTCAATTGTCTGGCTTGATTGCCAATAATTGAAAGATTCCGTGTTAAAAAATACAGGTATGGCGTGGAGAGACTTTTGAAGATCGCATTCTGCAAAAGTAGGGTGGTTTCCAGGTGTTTTTCACACTCAGGGAGATTTATAAAACAAGTAACCGCCTCGACTGGAGCCAGTTGGAACATGGAAAAAGGCGTTATATTTTCCTATTTTGCTAAATTTTCCTATTTTACTAAAGTTTTGGTGATAAATGTCGAAGTCTGTGATTGTGGAACGGATTAGTATAATTAATTTTAAAAACGTGCTCAGAGAGTTCATTCTGCTTCTTTCTGTTCTTTGCTGCCGATAAGGCACTTACCAGTCGTTCCATCTCTATTTAGCGAAATTTTTTCTGTTTAATTCGAAACATTTCTCAGAGTGATTTTCCAGAGGGGAAAAAGTGACTTGGAAAGATGCCCTGAATATTTTGGATAATAATGAAACTTGTAACAAAAATTAATGCAACAGTCGGGATTTCCATTCTGATCATTTGTGTGATTTCGGGGCTCACAACTTACCTGACCACATCGCGCTTGTTCAACGACGATGCAAAAGACGATTTATCGTTTCGGCATGGGGTTATTGAGGAGGATTTCAACCGCACTAAGGATCACATCACGGGGCTGGCCAAACAGTTTGCCATTCGGCCCGATATTATCGATGAGGTTCAACAGGGGAAAACTGCAAACTTAAAATCCGCAGCGCGATCTTTTCTTGAGAATAGCGGATTGGATGTTGTTAGTGTTGTAAATAAATCAGGAGTGGTCTTGATACGTGGGCATTCTGACAAGGTCGGTGACTCAATCATGTCACAAAAGAATGTTCAAAAAGCCCTGAGTGGCAATCCTTCTTTCGGGGTGGAGCAGGGGACTGAAGTGCTGTATTCCATGCGAGCTGGTGTTCCGATTCTTTCCGGGCACGACATTATTGGAGCAGTGATTTTGGGGAAGAGCATCACAACAGATGAATTTGTGGATTCTGTGAAGAAGCGATTCAAGGTGGAATGCACGGTTTTTTTGAAAGAAAAACGGGTGGCGACAACTTTGGTGATTGATGGAAAACGTCTCGTGGGAACGGAAATGGACAACAAAGAGGTGATTAATGAAGTGTTGGTCAAGGGAGGGGTATTTGATTCAATGAATATCATTTACGGAAACTCATATAATTCGGTGTACTGGCCTCTCAAGGATTCTGAAGGGGGTATTACTGGCATGTTTTTCATTGGTAGGGATCGTCAGAAAGTTCAACAATCCATGGTGCATTTTGCAAAAGTCATGGTTGTGTCCTTGCTTCTTGTGGGAGCGGCTTGTCTGGCTGTTTCTTCCTACATTGGAAGACGCATTGCCAGACGGATTGGAAAAGTCATTACCGAAGTGGGAGATTGTTCACAACAAATTGCAGGGGCGGCAGAACAAATTGCTGCTGCAAGCCAGAGTTTGGCTGAAGGCTCAACGGAACAGGCGGCATCTCTCGAACAGGCAAGCTCCTCGATTGAGGAGATTTCTGGAATGGCGAAAAATAACGCGGATGGAGCGTCGCGAACGACTGAACTCTTGTCCTCTGCACGGACTGTGGCCGATGCAGGTGGAACTCAAATGGGTGAAATGAGCAAGGCCATGGATCAGATTAACACCGCCAGTAATAGCATTGCCAAAATCATCCGTACGATTGATGAAATTGCGTTTCAGACAAATATTCTGGCACTAAATGCCGCAGTCGAGGCCGCTCGGGCTGGTGAAGCAGGCTTGGGATTTGCCGTGGTTGCCGATGAAGTTCGTAATCTTGCCCAACGTGCAGCCCAGGCTGCAAAGGAAACTCAAGTGTTGATTGACGATTCGACTCATCGTAGTGCTCTTGGGGTGGAACTTAACAAAAAGGTCAGTCTCAGTCTGACTGAGATTGTGAATCGTGTTCGTGAATCGGCATCCATTGGCGAATCTTCTGCCGAAGCCGCTCGTGAGGAAAGCAAGGGGGTTGAACAAATCAACAAGGTCATTTCGGAGTTGGACAAGCTGACTCAAACCAATGCGGCAACAGCCGAGGAGAGCGCGAGCGCGTCACAGGAATTGAATAAACTCGCAATGGATCTTCGCGACGCAGTGAGCATGTTGGAAGTGATGGTCAATGGGGAGGATGCCCATTCAGACTTTCCTTCCTCTGTCGGGAGCGTCAGCAAGAAAAATAAAAAATCAACTTTTGCAGATCAAAAGACTCCCTTGTTGAAGTAGGCAAAAGGAAATTGAGGAATTGATTGACTGTGGAATTGATCTGCTTGGCAGACATTTTGTGTGGATGAAAAGAAAACCCTGCTTTGAAAAAAGCAGGGTTTAAAATATCCACTTATCAACAGGCTCTCAATGACGAGATTACTTGTTGTGGTACTCTTGCAGTGTTCTGACGGAATAACCGTGTTTTTTGAGGGACGCAATGCCGCGAGCCGCAGCCGCAGCGCTTCCCAGAGTGGTCATGATCGGCGTTCCGGTATAGACTGCTGTGGTTCGAATCTTCACTTCGTCAGCGCGCGGGGTCTGCCCTGCGGGGGTGTTGATGACTAGTTGAATTTCACGGTTCTTGAGCAGGTCCAGCGTGTTTGGTCGGCCTTCAGAAAGTTTGTAGATGTGTTCGACTTTGAGTCCTGCCTCTTCGAGAACTTTTGCCGTGCCGCTGGTGGAGACGATTTCGAATCCCAGATCCACGTAGTGCTTCGCAACCGCGGCCACCCTTTTCTTGTCGGCGTTGCTGACACTGATGAAGACTCGACCGCTGAGTGGCAATGGCGCGTTGGCTGCCATTTGAGACTTGGCGTAGGCAATGCCCCGGTCGGTGTCCAATCCCATGACTTCGCCGGTTGAGCGCATTTCCGGGGAGAGGAGGATGTCCTGTCCGTGGAAGCGGTTGAATGGGAAGACGGATTCTTTGATGGCCCAGTATTTTTTAGAAACTTCTTTTGTGAAGCCCAAGTCGGTGAGCTTTTGTCCAGCCATGACTTTTGCCGCAAGTTTTGCAAGGGGAACGCCAATGGCTTTACTGACAAATGGGACGGTGCGCGAGGCGCGTGGATTGACTTCGATGACGTAGACAGTCTTGCCTTTGACGGCGTATTGGACGTTCATCAGGCCGACAACACGCAATTCGCGGGCCATTGCGTGAGTGTAATCGCGAATGGTCTGAATGACATCTTGTGAAAGGGTGTGCGGGGGCATGACCATCGCGGCGTCGCCAGAGTGAACGCCAGCAAATTCAATGTGTTCAAGGATGCCGCCAATAACACTGGTGCCTTCTTTGTGTGGATCGGCAAACTGACCGACATCGGCAATGCAGTCCACATCGACTTCATTGGCATCTTCTAGAAATTTATCAACGAGAACAGGGCGTTCGGGGGAAGCTTCGACGGCCACACGCATGTAGTGTTGCAGTTCGGCGTCGGAGAAGACGATTTGCATGGCACGGCCACCCAGAACAAAGGAGGGACGGACCAGCACTGGGTATCCCAGCTTTTTGGAGGCTTCCAACGCTTCGGCCTCATTTGTGGCGAGACCGTGGGCGGGTTGTGGAATCTTGAGCTTGTTGAGCATTGCCGAAAAGAGCTTGCGGTCTTCTGCAATTTCAATGCTCTGCGGGGATGTTCCAATGATATTGACCCCGTTTTTCTGGAGGCCGAGCGCAAGGTTGAGTGGGGTTTGTCCGCCAAATTGTGCAATGGCTCCCCAGCATTTCTCGCGTTCGTAGATGTGAAGGACGTCTTCCAGTGTCAGTGGCTCGAAATAAAGTTTATCGCTCGTGTCGTAATCGGTGGAAACCGTTTCGGGATTTGAATTGACCATGATGGTTTCAAATCCGCTTTCTTTCAGGGCGAATGCCGCGTGAACGCAGCAATAATCGAATTCAATGCCTTGACCAATGCGGTTGGGGCCGCCTCCCAGAATCATGACTTTGCGTTTTTCACTGGGGCGGGTCTCGTCATCGCCGCGGTCGTAGGTGGAGTAGTAATAAGGGGTGTAAGCTTCGAACTCTGCTGCACATGTGTCCACCAAGCGGTAACTGGGAACGATGTTCAGGCTTTTACGCAGGGCACGAACTTGATCCTCGGTCTGACCGGTTAAATTGGCAATTTGGCGATCGGAAAAACCGAGCGATTTGGCTTTGGCTAGCAATTCTGGCTTCATTCGGATTTATGAAACGGACCTGTTAGAGTTAGCCTCAGAAAACACCCTTTTGCAAGCTTGTAACAATCATTGGGGGCAAACTCCTACAGAAAAGGCGTTTTGAACGAGTTTCCTGGGAGCGTAAGTCGCTAAAATAATCAGGTAAATCAGGGCTTGGCGGTACGCATGTAGTGAAAAAGATATTGTTGGGCGTAACCGGCGTGCGGACCAAAGTGCGAACTGACAAAAGTGTTGAGTTTGGCGGCTGAGACTGGACGACCACGAAAATAGAGGGTGGAAAGCGCCTTTTTGATCCACACATCAATGGGAAACGCCTCTGGAAATCCATAGGCAAAGAGGAGAATGCAATCGGCAATTTTGGGGCCGACTCCATCCAGTGTCATGAGGCATTCGCGTGCTTCTTCAATCGGTTTGGCGTTTAAACTGTCCAGTTCCAACTTTCCTTCCACCAGTGTTCTTGCGGCTGATAGTAGGTAAGGGGCGCGGAATCCCATTTTACATTCTCGAAGCTTGGTTTCGTTGACTGAAGCCAGCTGTGTGAATGTGGGAAATGCGTGAGTAATGCCGCTGGAAGGACTCTCGATTGGAGAGCCCAGTCTCTGGCAGAGGAGATCCACAATCTGTTGAATCTGAACGATTTGTTTTGTTGATGAACAAATGAAACAGGCCAGACATTCCCAGGGGGATTGTCTGAGAAGCCGCAATCCGTGACATGCACGTGTGGCTTCTTTCATTGCGGGATCTTGGGGGAAGGTTCGGATGATGGCGGAGAGATCGACTTTGAGTTGCAGGTAGTGTTCCAACCAGTGCCAATCACCGGCAGGCTGTGGAGTGTGGGCTATGATTTGCGAACCACGTTTTTCCAGGGACATCCACCGGTTGCCAATAATGCCTTCCCATTGGCGGTCGTTTTTAGTCCATCGAAACGCTTGTCCCGAGGTTAATGTGGCATCGAGATCGTAATTTTGAACCGAATAAGTTGTGGTGTTCAAACCGAACAACTTTACTTCAGGTTATGGCATTCGAAAAGTTGGATGCGCCGCATGGTTCGGCCTCGATAAACAACCTTCCGAATCCCAAGGTCTTTGACAGATTCAAATTCAGCCAACAAACGGCTGGGTGGCGGATCGGAAGGGGCCGTGTCTGGGGCATAAAGGTCTGTCTCTCCCTTGACCCATTTGACAAACCAACCCTTTTGGAAGGATTGCGAGTCAACTTCACAGAAGTAGATGGCGTTCTGGCCCTTTCGGTTTTTGTAATCTGGCCAGAAATAGAATTGGTTTTGAGGCGTATCGCTGGATTCGAAGTAAACAATGGCTTCCTCGCCTTTCCGGGCACGCTCGCGGGCCTCCGGCAGATAAAAGGTGGCTAAAGAAGTGATCCCATAATGGTCTCCAATAATAAACACTGGTTTTCCATCTTTTGTTTCGAGTTTTCGACGTTCATTTCCAAGTGTTTCAGCCATGTTTTGCCATCCGCGGACCCGGTGCAGCACGTCCAATTTTGGGGGCAAAGTACGATGCACGAGTTTGGATACGAGGTTGGTATCATGAGCCAGAATGACGGAGCACAAACCTATGACGACACCGGTGATGAACCACGGCGTGATCGGTTTCTTAAACCGGCTCCAACGTTCTCCAAAATAAATCACCATCAGGCAGAATAATGGAATGATGGACGGGGCAATCCAGTTTGGCATCACCCGGCTGTGAAACGAGAAAAGAAAATAAAAGAGAAACAGGGGGGCGCCCATGCTGAAGAGAAAAAGCTGGAGTGGATATCGCGGAGAGACCTTCTGGTCGCTGGGAGTGAATCTTTTCCAAAAGGCGCAGGCTGCCCAGATCATCCCGATGAAAAAGACCGGGTTGAGCAGTCCAAGTTCGCTGCCAACAAAATCCCCTGTGAACTTGAGGAGCTTCCATGAGAAATGCCAGGGCTCATTCAGGTGGCCATCACTGGCGACGTGTTCAATGGTGATCCAGTGGTTTTGAGCGTTCCAGACAAGGACGGGGAGTGTGAAAATGCAGTTGACGAGAATTGCAAGGTAAGGCCCGGGACGCCGCAGGTGTTTCCGAGCCGGAGCCCAAAGGATGAAGAAGACACCCCAGCAAATCCATTGAAAGAGATTGGTGTATTTACTGAGAAAGCCCATTCCCATCCACACGCCCACCCAAAGCCAGTCACGCGTCGTGCCGTTCGGCTGAACTGCTTTCCATCCGATGATCATGGCGGCCATCCAGAAAAGGACCGAGAGCGGATCAATGGTCATCAAAATGGCACCAACCGCCATGAGAATGGTGACGCTGGTAATGAGAAGCAGAACCACGGCGGCACGGGCATTGTATTCCCGTGCCATAAACCGGAGAAGTAGTATGGAGAGAATGGCGGCGATTACCGGTGAGAAAAAGCGCACGCCAAAAAGTGTGTCTCCAAAGATGTGATTTTCCACGAATTGGGTGTAGGCGATCAATGGCGGTTTGCTGAAATAGGAGAGAGCGGGGTGTTTTGACCAGAGCCATTGGTAAGCCTCGTCTTCGCTGAGTTCGATTTTACCTGCCGTGAGATAGACAATTCTCACAATAAACAAGGCGGCGATGAAAATGTAGCCCAGCCGCAGCCAGTTTGTGTCTGAAAATGTGGATGCGGTTGTTGACTGTGGCTTTTGATAAACCGGGTTGATGAGAGAAGGGATTTGGGCATGCCAAATGGGGAACAAACGCGGTCCCAACCATTGCCAGAGACTGTGAAGTGTCCAAACAAAAAATGCACCGGACCCAGCTCCCAAAACCGCACCAGCCAAAACATCGCTGGGATAGTGGACCCCGTTATATATCCGTGAATAACTGACCCCGATTGCCAACGGGAGTAAATACCAGAGGGTTTTTCGATAATAGATCAGGACAATGATGGTGGCGGTAAACCAGTTGCCTGCGTGTGAAGAGGGCATGCTATCACTGGTTGATTTTCCAATGGATGGCGGGACAAAGGCATCTGGAATCACCGTGCAGGGCCGAAGCCGTCCAACGGCATGTTTGATGGGATCAAAGACGGCCCCGTTGGCAAAGCAAAGCCCGAAAATTAACATCAACACCAGGACGCGCCCCCGTGTCCCCCCTTTGCAAAACACCCAGATCAGGATGGCAATGAGCACCGGCCCAAAAAAGGGTGCGCTGCTCAAAATCGGCATTAACCAGTCAAAGAAGCCGTTGCGCCAGGAAAGATTGATAAGCCGGAACAGGGTGGTGTCCAGCGTTTGGAACCAGTCGATCATGCGAGTGACAATCTAGAAAACAATAACCGAGCGGATCGGTGTTCCGACCAGCCGTTCACGCCCTTTGAGAAAGCCAAGTTCGACTAGGAAGGAGGCTTCGATGATGTTGGCGTTCATCCTTTTCAAAAGCCGGATGGCGGCGGCAGCAGTTCCTCCCGTGGCCAACAAATCGTCCACGAGCAGGACACGACTCTCGGGTTTAAGCGCATCAATATGCATGGCAATGGTATTGGAGCCATATTCCAGATCGTAACTTTCTTCGATTGTCTTATATGGCAGTTTGCCTTTTTTGCGAATGGGGACAAAAGCAGCTCCAAGCCGCACTGCGGTGGCAGCGGCAAAAATGAATCCGCGCGCATCAATGCCAACCACAGCGTCGATGTGACTGTTTTTATGGGGCGCGGTTAGCTGATCAATTGCGCTGCTGAAAAGCCGTGCGTCAGAGAGAACTGGTGTAATGTCTTTGAAGAGAATGCCCGGTTTCGGAAAATCGGGTATGTCTCGGATGGCTGCAGTCAGCTCGCTGACGGTGGCATGCTTATTCATCATGAAGGAGAGCGTAACGAAAAGGACTACTTTTTGACAGCCTCAAGTTTTTCGATCATTCGCCGGAGCTTGTTGAGGGCAATATTTTGAATCTGTCGGACGCGCTCTCGTGTGACATGAAATTTTGCGCCAACTTCCTCCAGGGTTTTTTCTGAACCCCCATCCAGTCCGAAACGGTAACGCAAAATGGTGGCTTCGCGTTCGTCCAGACCAGTGACCATTTTATCCAACATCTCGTTGATGGTTTTGTCTTCCAGGGTTTTGTAGGGAGTCCCTGCATTTTCGTCCTGCACGATTTCCGCAAAATTATCCGATTCATCATCACTGATGGGGGCATCGAGCGAGGCGGGCCGAATGGCAGCCGTGCGCATTTGAGCGACGCGGGCCGTGGTCATGCCCAGCTCCTCGGCCAGTTCCTCGTCTGTCGGCTCGCGGCCAAATACTTCCTGAAGCTTCATGGCTGTGCGGCGCATCTTGGCGATTTTATCGACCAGATGGACTGGCAGGCGGATGGTCTTGGATTGATTGGCAAGGGCGCGCTTGATGGATTGCTTGATCCACCAGGAACCGTAAGTGGAAAGTTTGCCGCCTTTTGATGGATCAAATCGTTCAACGGCCTTCATCAGGCCAATGTTACCTTCGTTGATCAAGTCAAGGAGCGGAAGACCATAATTCTCGTAATCGTGCGCAATTTTGACGACGAGGCGCAGATTGGCTTTGATCATTTCTTCTCTTGCCGCCTTGTCTCCGTTTTTGATGCGCTTGGCCAGTTCGACTTCCTCCTCTGGAGTGAGAAGTTTGACCTGCCCGATTTCTTTCAGATAAAGCTTGATTGCCGTGTCTCCGTCGTAAGGAGTTTTTTCGGGCATCCAATCGGTTTCCTCCGGCTCCTTCTCCTTTTCCTTTTTGCTGGTGGATGGCTCCGGCTCGAATGCTTCATCAACGACTTTTGGGACAGCTTCATCGGAATCGGCTGGCTCCTGGGAAGCAATGGATTCCCCTGCTGGTCCCGGTTCTGTTGCACTGGTGGGCTCAACCGCTTTGGGATCAGCAACGATTTCTTTTTTACGTTTTGATTTCATCGGGCAACATCTGATTCTCGAGTCGGTTGCGATTCTGAATCTTTACGATGTCATAGGGCAAGGAAATTAGAGTGCCTGCCAAATTAATTATGACAGACGCTCAGAACTTGAACTTTACCCTACCCGATAAAAACACCACCGGATTGAAACCGTTTCTCCCAACTAACGTTGGAACAGACAATTAAATAGCCTGTGGATGCTCAAGCCGGGCAATGCGTTGATCCAATGGAGGGTGGGTGGAGAATAGAGCCATCATGCCGCCCCCGGAAATTTTCATGGCTTGGAATGCTGGTTGAGGTTTTCCAGCCTGGTCAGCCCCCTGCTCGTGAACGGATTTTAACGCTTTTAATGCTGAAATCATCTTTTCACGTCCTGCCAGATGGGCTCCACCTGCATCGGCACGGAATTCGCGCCAGCGGGAGAACCAGCAGACAACAACAAAACCAAGTATGGAAAATACCATTTGGAAGATGTTAACGAGGAATGATTGGAGCAGATAATTACCAAAACTGCCGCGATCATCATCATCGTCACTGTTGCGTGAGAGTGCCTGCATGACGGCAAACGCGAGAATGTAGGAAAGAAACATGACGAAAGCGTTGATGACACCTTGGATCAGAGTCATTGTCACCATATCGCCATTAGAAATGTGGGTGACTTCATGGGCGAGCACTCCTTCGACTTCCGGCTGCCGCATGTTGCGCAGTAAACCGGAGGAAACGGCAACCAAGGATCGCGATTTGCTTGGGCCGGTTGCAAATGCGTTGATCTCCGGCGAATCGTAAATGCCAACTTCTGGCATCGGAATATTGGCCGAGCGGCTGAGGTTTTCAACTGTTCGCAGAAGAAGAGCTTCCTCGCCAACGGCTGCTTGAGGATCAATCACTTTGACCCTCATCATCATCTTGGCCATCCAGCGTGAGATGGCCAGCGAGATAAACGCGCCACCCATGCCCCAAATCAGGCACAGCACGATGAGCGCATTGTAGCCACGCGGAACGTGTCCTCGGAAGACCAATGCCACCACGATCCCGATCGTTGTGACGACCAGGAGGTTGACCATCAAAAACAGGAAAATCCGCTTGCTGATTTCAAAAAACTTCATAAAACCATCAAATTTTGAACGTTAGACTGTCTACCATTGATAATGTTCATTCAAACAGCCCACTAAAACGGGCCTTAAAGCCAATATTACATCAACCCGGCTGAGTTTGCGAGTGCGGCTTGTTTGATGACACCTGCCACAACACCAGAATATTTGCCACAAGTATCAGCCCTCCTCCGATGATAAGGCGGTGTGTCAACTGCTCATTGGCGTATTCCACATTCGCTGCCGCAGAGAGCATCGCGGGAAAGAATAATGCCAGGATGCTCGCGAAAACGGGCTCGGCACAATAAATCAGGCTCGCATACGTTGAACTGATATAAGGTTGCCATTGGTTCATGATCCAATACGTGGCCAGGGTGCAGCCGACGGCCAGAAAGAGGCTGATCGTAAGAGTTGAAGGAGTGCTGAAAACTTTGACAATATCGGCTGGATGCGCTGCCGTGAGAAACGTTGCCGGCAGAAGAATCAGCGCGACTACGGCAAAATAAACAAGTGTAATGGAACGGGCGTTGTTTTTTGCATACGCCGGCTTTTCCAATAACAGAATTTGGAACGTAAAGAGAATTGAAGCCAGAATCGTCTCCAGTTCCCCCCGTCCCAAGCGCAATTGAGACCAATCCAACCCAGCCAGGATCGTGACCCCAATCGTGACCATCAGACAACACATGCCGAGCATCAGACTGGGGAGTCTGCGATTCTTTATCGCCATGAAAACCGGGATGATGACGCAATAGCATTGGGTTAAAAACGCCGCCGTTGATGCCGGCGCATATTGAACGCCATCCATCTGAAAAATCAGCCCCAACCCGCCGGAAATCCCCAGCCCAAGTCCCTGGCTCAACTCGTTTCGCGTCATTTTTTTAATCCTGGTGAAACTGAGCATGATCAGAAATGCCAAAACAAAGCGGAAAAGGAGAGATGACGTTGAAAAGAACCAGGAGCTCTCATTAGGGGCGAGCTTGAGCTGGCATTGCCCGAGAGTCTTCATTAACAGGAATGTGGTTCCCCAAAGGAACGTGGCAAACAGAAGCATCCCGGCGGCCTTGGTTGATTTCTGCACTTTAAACACAAACACGGCATCATGATACCTGAGTCCTGGTGGAAAAGGAAACAAAGTTGGAATTGTGAGAATGAAAAGAAGGCCAAGTTGGGCATTTTTGCAATTAACCGTTTGCTTTTGGCCAATGTGTATGTTAAAAGACGCTTCCTGCTTATGCTGGAATAGGGCAGAGCGGGATTTTTTTACTAATATGTCACAGCATCGAAGTCTGCGCGCGGCTGCCACTTCTGGCGCCAAGCGTAATGTCATGAAACGTTTTGAACGGGTCGAAATTTTGAAGAAACGCGGGCAATGGAAGGAAGGGGATCGCGTCACCGGTTTGCGTAAGACCAGACCGACGGCTTAACTATTGTTATTGGATCATTTTTTCGTTGCGAACTTCGGCGATATGCCGGTGTTCGCAGCGTTTTATTGTGGAGCGTTTGCAGAAATATTTGGCCGAATCCGGTGTTGCTTCACGGCGCGCTAGTGAGGAAATTATTTTGGCAGGCCGCGTCAAAGTCAACGGCGCTGTGGTAAGTGTGTTGGGGAGCAAAGTGGATCCAGCTCATGATCGTGTGATCGTGGATGGCAAACCCATTGCTCCAAAACGCAAACACTATATCGCAGTAAACAAGCCGAAGGGCTATGTTTGCACCCGTTCTGGTGAATCCGCCAGGAATAAGATCGGCGATCTCCTTCCCAAGGAGTGGAGCGATTTGTTTTCTGTCGGACGTTTGGATTGCCAGAGCGAGGGCCTCATTTTTATGACGAATGACGGCGATTTTTGCTTGAAATTAACGCATCCAAGGTATGGCATTTGCAAGACGTATCTGGCCCAGGTTGAAGGCCGGGTCGAACCGGAAATGCTGACGAAATTTACCCGTGGAATCAAGGCCGGGGGCGAAATGTTAAAGGCCCAAAGTGCCCGGCTGGTTTCATCGAATAACACCAGTAGCATAATTGAATTGCAGTTGGCCGAGGGAAAAAACAGGGAAGTTCGCCGCCTTTTTGAATCTCAAGGCCTGATAGTAAGCCGGTTGCAACGTGTCCGCATTGGCCCAATCAAGCTTGGCGAGTTGCCAGCGGGCAAATGGCGGGCATTGACAGAACCGGAGATTAAATCTTTACTTCCAAAGTTATGAATAAGAAAGCTTGGCTCTTCACACTGATGGCGTCGCTCGGCGCCGGAGCCGTTCTGGCTCAAACAACCAACTTGGCTACACCAGCCGCTACTCCTACGACTCCCGCGCCTGCAATCAATGCGCCCGCACCGGAGCCAGCGCCTGTTGCCGCCCCTGCTGCTCCCGTGGCTGAAACCAATGCAACCCCAGCATCTGATGCAGCCAAGGACACCAAGGAAAAAGCTGACAAGGCTGACAAACACAAGGGCAAGAAAAAAGCAGCCAAGAAACCCGCTGCCAAGATGGTTTCCACTGGATTGACTGCTTCTCACGTTTTACTCGATCCCCCAGTAACCGCCACAGTGAAGGTGGACGCACTCAATATGCGTGGACAACCTTCGCTTACTGGCGAGGTTATTACAAAACTGAAAAAGGGCGAGACTGTGACCGTTTATGAAGAGATCACCCTTGACAAGGCCCATCAAGGTGAGCCAGCCAAGTGGGCTCGCGTTTCTCTTCCCACAAACACGCCCGTTTGGGTTAGTGCTCATTTGGTTGACTCCAACACTTTGGCAGTCATTCCCAACCGCTTGAACGTTCGCGGTGGCCCCAGCGAGAATTTTGGTGTTGTTGCTCGTTTGGACAAAGGAACCGTGGTCAAGGAAATCCGCAAGAACAACGGCTGGCTTGAAATCGAAACTCCAGCCAAAGCTTCTGCTTATGTTTCGGCTGACTTGCTCGACAAGCAGGCCGGTAGTCCTGCTCCAACTCCAGTTGCTGAACCTGTTGAAAAAGCCGCTCCTGTTGTGGCTCCAGTTGTTGCCGCTGCTCCGGAAGTCAAAACTGTTCCCGCTCCGGAACCTGCCCCAACAGTTGTGACTGTGGCTCCGGATACCACCGAAGCAAAGCCCGCTGTTGACGCTGCTCCAGTTGCTGCCACTCCGGCCCCCGCCCCAGTGGTTGCGCCAGAACCTGCTCCCGCCCCGATTGCTGCTCCTGTTGTTGAAAAGACTCCAGAACCCAATCTTCCCATCAAGGATGAGATTCTTCCCAAGCGCATTGTAAATCGTGAAGGTATCATTACCAAAGCCTACAACATCCAAGCTCCTTCCTATTTCGAATTGCACGATGCCACGACGGGTGAGTTGCTCGATTACCTGAGCCCGCTCAAGCCTGAAGTGGATCTCAAGCCATTTATCGGCAAAAAGGTGATTGTCACTGGCGAAGAAGCCAAGGATGCTCGCTGGAAGTTCACCCCGGTCATCAAAGTTGAGACCATTGTCCCCTAATGTCTTTTGGGAATCTTATTGACGGACGTGCCATCGCTGAGCAGATCCACCAGGAGACTGCTCAGCGAGTGGCCGCTTTAACAGCACGCGGAATGCGTCCCGGCCTCATTTTTGTCAGGGTCGGTGAAGACCCGGCATCCAAGGTCTATGTTGGGATGAAAGAAAAGATGAGCGCTCGTTTGGGGATTGCCTCCAAGACGATTGCCCTGCCTTTTCAAACCAGCGAAGCAGAGCTGTTAAAATTGATTGCCGAACTGAATGCCGATTCCAAAGTTCACGGCATTCTTGTTCAAACTCCCGTTCCAAAACACATTTCCGAAGCCAGAGTTTCGGCCACAGTTTTACCCGAGAAAGATGTGGATGGCTTCCATCCTCAAAACGTCGGTAAACTGATGTTGGGAGATCCGGATGGTTTTCGCCCTTGCACTCCAGCCGGCATTCATGAACTGCTGATACGGTCTGGGGTAAAGACGGAAGGGGCCGAAGTCGTGGTTCTGGGGCGCGGAACACTGGTGGGAAAACCGATGGCGGCGATTTTAATTCAAAAAGCAAAATACGCCAATGCCACCGTTACCATTTGCCACTCTCACACAAAAGACATTGCTGCCCACTGCCGTCGTGCCGATATTTTGATTGCGGCGCTTGGATCGCCTGAATTTGTCAAGGCGGACATGGTCAAGCCGGGCGCTGTCGTGATTGATGTGGGTGTCAATCGAATTTCTGATCCCACTGCCAAGAACGGCACCCGTCTGGTTGGAGACGTGGATTTTGCCCATGTTCAACCCATCGCAGGCAAGATCACCCCGAATCCGGGTGGTGTGGGACCGATGACCATTGCAATTTTAATGCAGAATACGGTTCGCGCTGCCGAACGCGCCGCTGCCAATCTATAGAACGCCAAAAATGAATCCTTCACGCATTTTGCCCGATCTTCAATGTTCCCTCCTTTGTGATGAAGTGCGCCAGGAAATGAATGGAAATTTCATGCTGATTGGCGTGCTCAATTACGTGCGTGTTCCACAAGTGCCAATCACCGCAGGTAGACTCTGCGTCTTCAATCGATGGACAGCCGGATTTGGAAATTTTGTTGAATGTGTTCGGGTGATTGCGCCCGATCAGGCAACTGTTTTGCGCAAAAGCGAAATGAAATTTGGCCTGCAAGACGTGGGGTTGCATTCGACGAATGTTACAGTGCTGGGTGGGTTGAAATTTGAAACGGAAGGCACCTACTTCATTGAGGTGCTGGTGGATGACGTCATGAAGCTGCGTTACCCCCTGACAATCCACTTGGTTCCACCTAAGACTGATGCTCCTGCCGATGGCAAGGCCCCCGCTGCTCATTGAGCGGTTTTTGCAACTTCCTTGCGCCTGCGTTTTTTTCCGGGTTGTTTCCGTAAAGTGAATCGCGCTAAAGTAGCGCGGTAAATGAATGCTGGTTCAGAAATCAATGAGGATTCGCCAGAGCCCATGAGATTGCCGCCTCAATCTGAAGCGGAAGCAGCCTCTGTTTCCTCAAAACCAGCTTTTATTCCCTCTGCTGAAGAATCGCTTTCTCCCGCTGCTGAATCGTGGGCTGAAGAAGCGTCTCAAGTTTTGGGGGCGCCCTCCATCCTGCTGCCGCCTCCCGAAACCTGGGGAGAATTGCCCCGGATCATTCTCACTCCACCCACTGCCAGATTAATTGTTCCCAAGGAATTTTTATCATTGGAGGCTCCTGCTGAATCGTGGTTGCTTGACAAGCCTGTCGTCGAAGAACAAAAAAGTGGGGAGGTCAAGCCAGCTCCCTCCTCCAAGTCAGCAAGACCGTCAGGTAGATCTTCCTGGTGGGGCTCCAAATCTCCGTTCGCAAGTCGCGAGGTTTCTGTCAAACAAGCGATGGCTGGAGAGAAAAAGATGGAGATCGATGAGACGGTGCCGGAGGTGCCAAAACCGTTTGCATGGCAACCGTTCACTTTTGGAGGAGTGGCGGCGTTTGGCTCTGCATCGTGGGGACGTCTCCTGATAATACAACTGTTGATTGCGGCTCTGGTTGGTGCTTCGACTGTGTGGTTTATGGACCGCAATTTTACTCCTGTCATCTGGGAATCCATTCGAAAACTGCCGGAAGGTGTTTCAATCCGCGACGGGCAGATGATGGGAATCCCGTCCATGCTTTTGGCTGAGCAAAAGTTCCTTTCCATTGCCGTTGATTTAGACAAGAACAACGAAGTGGGGCAAAGTGCCGATTTGCAGATTGAATTTCACAGAACCGATGTGAGCATCTGCCCGATGTTGCGTTCGGTGACGGGGGTGGCGGAAGTGAATTATCCGGAGGGGATGACATTATACCTTGGGCGAGCTTCAGCGGAACCATGGTGGGGAGCGTGGTATCCAATAATTTATACAGGCCTGTTTTTTAGCATGATTCTGATGTTGCTTCTGATCTGGGCGTTACTAGCCTGCATTTACACGTTTCCAGTGCGGTTGTTGGCATATTATGGGGATCGCAGCATAACGTGGAAAGGCAGTTGGATACTTTCCAGTGCAGCTCTATTGCCTGGTGCCGTGGTGATGGTGGTTGGCATCGTATTTTATGGATTGCAGTGTTTGGACATGATTGGACTTCTTGTTTTTGGAGTGGGACACATGTTTGTGGCATGGCCCTATGTGTTTTTTGCGCCGTTTCGCGTGCCCAAGATTGTGGATTACATCCAGGCGCCGAATCCGTTTGATGGAAAATGAGTGTGAAACCTTTCATTCCGGCATTGCCAAAGAATGGGTAAAGACGATAGTTATTGCTTATGCCAACGGTTGCTGAGCAGATGCGCCAGGCGCGCGAGGCCCAAAACCTCACAATTTATCAAGTTGCGGAAATAACCAAAATCCGCACGGATCACATCCGTGCCTTGGAGTCGGGGGAATACGGTATTTTTTCCGCCCCGGTTTATGTGCGCGGATTTGTGCGCACGTATGCACGCTTATTAAAGCTGGATGTTCCGACCATTCTGGCTGAACTGAACCAGGAACTCACCAAGTTTCCAAAACTTCACGAGCCACCTCCCCTGACCACGCCCAGTGGTGGTTTTCTGGACTCCATCATGTTTCAACTTTCCAAGTTGAACTGGCGTGTTGCGGGGCCGGTTTTGGGAATTGTGATTGCTGTGATCATTGGATTTTTTGCTCTCAAATCAATGGCCTATCGCAAGGCGCACCCTGCTCATGTGAGCGGTCAGCCTGGCATTTACCAACCTGCAAAGAAAACACAGGGGGACACCCTTCCGCTGCAACCCCCAGCTCAACAGAGGCATGAAAAAACAAGATGAGTCCACGGCTCAACAGCCGGTGCGTGTGGGATTGATATCCTTGGGATGTGCGAAGAATCTGGTGGATGCCGAAATCATGCTCGGCTCCCTGCTTAAGGATGGGGTTGAAATCATCAATGACGCCTCGCAGGCGGACGTTGTGATCATCAACACTTGTTCGTTTATTGACTCAGCAAAGGAAGAGAGCATTGACGCCATTCTGGAGTCCATTGAATTGCGTCGCCAGATAAAGCCAACTCAGGCGCTTGTTGTCTCTGGATGTCTGCCCCAGCGATTTCGTGAGGAACTGATTCAGCTTTTACCCGAGGTTGACGTGTTCATTGGCATTGACCAGGTGGCGCAAATTCCGGCGTTGATCCAGCAGGCAATTGCGCATCGGCAGTCCATTCTTGGCGCCCAATCTGCCACCGTAAAGTCAGGTCGGAAAACAAAGGTGATGGAACGCCTCGCGGAGCTGCAAAAACAGTCTGTAAAGGAGCCAGAGACTCCAGTGGTTGCTGCCGGAGGCCCAATCTCGCCGCTGCTGAATATTACGGCGCGTCCAACTTACATCCCGGATTATGAGACGCCCCGGTTTCGGTTGACACCCAACCATTTTGCCTATGTCAAGATTGCTGAAGGATGCAATCATCCTTGCAGCTTTTGCGTGATTCCCCGCATGCGGGGCCCTCATCGGAGCCGTGCGCAGTCGGACATTGTGCGGGAGGCTCGGCAGCTCCTGAGTGAAGGGGTTAGGGAGTTGAACCTCATTTCACAGGACTCCACTTACTACGGTTTGGATTTGAGGGCGGGCGCTACGCCGGGGATCGCCTCACCGGAACGTTTTTCTGCCGCAGCGCGTGCCTTGCCTCAGGGAGCGACAACGCTTTGCACACTGATTCGTGAATTGGAGACATTACCGGGAGATTTTTGGATTCGTCTTCTTTACACACACCCGGCTCACTGGACAGATGAATTGATCAAAACCATTGCTGATTCAAAGAAGGTCGCCCGCTACATCGATATTCCATTGCAACATATTCACCAGGATATGTTGGAACGGATGCGACGTGAGACGACGCGCCAGTATATAGAGGATTTGATCACCCGGATTCGTGATGGTATTCCCGGTGTGACTTTGCGCACAACCTTCATTGTAGGTTTTCCCGGAGAAACAGAGGAGAGTTTTGAAACCCTGATGGATTTCATCAAGCGCGTGCGCTTTGAGAGGTTGGGCGTCTTCACCTATTCCCAGGAAGAAGGGACGCGTGCCGCAAAAATGGAGGGACAGGTTTCTGATAAGGTCAAGGAAAAGCGCCTCAAGCGGGCGATGGCGGAGCAATTGAAGATTGCCCGAGAAATATCTGCCGCACAACTCAACCGTGAAATCCGTGTCCTCGTGGAACGTGAAGCCAGTAAGAGTGATCTTGAAACGGCTAATATCAGCTCGTGGGAACATGGCCTCATCCGGAATAAGAGCAAGAGAACTTTCAAACTCGGAAAACACTATGTTGTGGCACGTGGTGAGGGGGATGCCCCGGATATTGATGGACGTGTCTATGTTCTTGGAAAGGTGCCTGTCGGGCAATTCGCCAGGGTTAAGATTATTGGCAGCACAGATTATGACTTGGTGGCGGAAGTGTGTGCCTGAGATTGAAATAGCAATTGCGGGGCGGTGAGTGTGGTGTTTCAATGTTGATATGAAACATTCCATGCACTCGCGAAGGGCTTTTCTTAAGAATACAACCCTTTCTGTTGCGGCATTGTCAGCAGCGCCTGCGATCGTTCTTCATGCAGGCGATGGCAAGTCGCTTCACATTGCATCCAACGCATATTCGTGGGCAGTATTTTATCAGCGCGAAGGGAAGGATTTTAACAAGTCACTCGATCAAGGTTTTGCGGATGTCGCGACAACTGGAATCAACGGCTATGAGCCGGGAGTTGGTGGAATTGAAGAAGTTCGAAAAGTTCTGCCTTTTCTCAAACAGCATGGGCTTGAAATGCGTTCTCTCTATGTCAACAGCAGTCTGCATGAACAGGCCGAAGCAGAGCGCAGCATGGCTCAAGTGTTGGAGATTGCGCGTGAAGTCAAATCAGTTGGAACAAGGATTATTGTGACCAATCCCAACCCGATACGTTGGGGAGGCCCGGAGGATAAAACGGATGCACAGTTGCGCACACAAGCCAGTGCATTGAACCGTTTGGGACGGGATCTGGCAGCCTTGGGGATGACTCTGGCGTATCACAACCACGACATCGAACTGCGTCAATCTGCTCGAGAATTTCATCATATGATGACGGGGACGGATGCGAAGTATGTGGGACTTTGCCTGGATGCACATTGGATTTACCGTGGAACGGGCAACTCCAACGTGGCTCTTTTTGATATAGTTGAACTCTACGGCAGGCGCATCAAGGAAATGCACCTGCGCCAATCTAAGAATGGAATCTGGTCTGAAACGCTTGGCCCAGGAGATATCGATTATGAAGCGCTCGCCTCAGCAGTGATTCAAAAAGGAGTCAAACCACATTTGGTTCTTGAGATTGCTGTTGAAAACGGCACCCCAAAAACGTTGAGTCCAGTGGAAGCTCATAAGCAAAGCGTGGAATACGCAAGACGCGTTTTTGCAAAGTTGTCCTGAAATGCGCCACAGGTTGCTCAGAATCAATTCTTGATTTTTTCCACCTTGGCCTCACTGGAATGCTGGTGACGGTATTGCCCGGGTGTCACGCCGCAATCGCGCTTGAAGACAACGCTCAGGTATTCCGGATGTTCAAAACCTGAGAGTTCAGCAATATGCTCCAAAGTAAACTCGGTCTCTATCAATAGTTGCTTGACACGGCTGATTTGAACATTGCGGATTTCCGCGTGAGGAGAGCGTTTGAGGTATTGACGAAAGCGGCGCTCCAGCACAGTTCTTGAAACGCGAACTGTTCTCAGAACATCATCCACGCTGCAGCCGTAAACCGCCTGTTCGCGTATATACCGCATGGCGCCAGCAACGACCGGATCATCAATCGCCAGAGCTTCAGTGGAACGACGCAGAACGACTTGGATTGGGTCGATGGCCATGTATTTTGAAGCGGGTTTTTCCCCGGTCATCAGTGTGTCAAGAAGCTCGGCAGCAACATAGCCAATGCGTTCGGGATTGGGTTCGACGCTTGAGAGAGGTGGGGTGCAAAGTTCGCAGAGAATCTCCTCGTTATCTACGCCGACAACCGCGACCTGCTCTGGAACGAGGGCCCCCATGCGGGAGCAGGCATCCAATACATGAAGTCCGCGCACATCGTTGCAGGTCATGACTGCCAGCGGTTGGGGAAGCCCTTTCAACCAGTCGGCAATTTCATCGATCTCCCTGTCCCATCTTGGAACATTGGGACCACGCCATCGCGATTCGTAAACGGAAACAGGGATTCCGCGAGCCTCAGCCTCAGAACGGAAACCGTCACGTCGTTGTTCAGCCCAAAGTTCTCCACTGAAACCACAGAAGGCCAGATGCTGAAAACTGCGCCCCAACAGGTGATTTGCTCCCAGCCGGCCTATTCCAAAATGATCCGATCCCACCCATGGAAAGCCAAGATTGCTGTACAGGTCATTCAAGTCCACAACGGGAACGCGCATTTTTTTAAATAATCGCGCCAGTTCAGGATCGGTTGGCCGACTAAGGATCCCATCCCATTTTCCTGAAGACAGCCAGGACGGAGGACGTGTTCCAAGTTCGTGTTGTTCAACAAAAACCGACCATCGATGATGGGAACGTAAATACCGCGCAATTCCCGAGAGAATTCTACGTCCGTAAATCACTGAGGTTTCAATAATCAAGGCAACACGTGGCGGCTGGTTCATGGGAAGGATTTATTTGGCATTTTAGTTCATATTTTTCGACTGAAATGGTTATCAGAAAATGAATTTCTGTTACAAGCCAAAGATGCAAATGTTTTTCGTGATAAATTGAAAAATACCTCGAAGAAAATCTAGTTTTAGCACATGTCGTGTGAATTTATTGTGAGACAAAGGATCTCAAATTCTCAGCAGCAAAAGCTCATAGACAGATTCCCTCTTGAACTTATGATCTCACCATCACAGCTAGTCTTGGCACGACACAAGAGTTGTGTGGAATCTTAACAAATTTAAACCGTATGAAAAAGCAGTGGATTGATAGTCGCAAGTGTCTCCTAACATTAAGAGGAATTGGCTTTGGACTGCTACTGTTTGGCGGTCTTATGACTCCGGGATATTCCCAGACATTAACACATCGTTATGATTTTAAAATGCCCGATGATGGTATGAGTGTGAATGATCTGGTTGGTTCTGCCAATGGCTTCTTGTATGGAACAGGCAATTTTGATGGTTTAGGAAAACTCAATTTGCTTGGGATTGACGGCTATGTGGATTTGGGACCGGATTTAATCAGCAGTTCCTCAAGTCTAACCATTGAAGCATGGGTGGATTTTGGAGGGAGTACTTCTTGGAGCCGGTTATTTGATATCGGCGACACAGACGAAATTACGGGAAAGGGATGTTACGGAATGGACTTTGTTCCCTATAATGGTAGTGGGATTAATCAATTTGAGGTCTTTGATGCGGACCCAGGTTCTGATCATGCAGAGACACTGACGTTTACACCGTCGCTGAATAATCAGACTAACACTCATCTTGTGATCACATACGATCCTGACGCTTCCAATACGTGCATTTACGTAAATGGAGCCCTTGCGGCATCAAGCTCATCAATCACAATTCCGATTTCTTCATTGCATAATGCTCATACTTATCTTGGCCGTTCCGGTTACAATGGAGACCCTTATTTGACAGCCGCTCTGGACGAATTCCGTATTTATGACGGAGTGATTTCCGCAGCACAGGTGGCTTTTGATTACGCGTCAGGACCAGATACGATTGTTACCGATCCGGGAACGTTGACGAACATTATCATGACACTGCCGTCGCCGATCTATGTCGATCAAACTGGAATTCAGGTCAAAATCATGGGAGATTTTACGAACCTCAAGGGGGTAAATTTATCCTTTGTCAATCCGGTGTTGACTTCGGGCGATACGAATATCCTCACAGTTGGCGAGAAAATGACGGTTTCTGCAAAAGCCGCAGGAACGACAACTTTAATTGCAACATATGCTAGTTATTCTGTGACACAATCCGTCACTGTAATCAGTTATCCAGCGACGTTGACGCATCGTTACAAGTTTGATGAATCCGTCGGATCGACAACGTTTGCCGACTCCGTGGGCACAGCCGATGGTTTAATTATTGGCACCGCGAGTCTGGATGGAAACGGGAATCTCATTTTGCCGGGAGGAACGGATAACTACGGCGAATTACCTGCCAATTTGATTGATGGTTACGATGCCTTGACATTTGAGTTTTGGTTGACTGTGGGCTCAAATCCAACGTGGGGGCGACTGATTGATTTTGGAGATACGGATGTTGGTGGCAATGGCGTTCACTGCATTGATTGCACGCCGCACAGCGGGTTTTCTCCGAACGGCGTGAATTGGGAAGTCAACGGAGCTAGTGGAACAGAGAGTTTGAATGTGGCCCCAATTCTCGACGGACAGAATGTGCATCTCGTTCTGATTTTTAACCCGTTGAATCAATCGCTTGCCATGTATACCAACGGTGTTCTCATGGGGCGAAAAACGGGTGTTTCTGCAAAGATTTCTGACCTTGTTGACAATCACTGCTGGTTGGGAAAATCATCTTATGCGGCGGATTCATGCGGTGTTGACACGATCAATGAATTTCGCATTTATAACGGAGCACTTTCCCCGTTCCGCGTTGCATTGAATGCGGCATCAGGCCCTTCCACGGTAATTGATGACCCTGGTAGTTTGAAGAAGTTGAACCTTTCGATTGGAAGTGACACTGCTTATGCCTACCAGAGCACCACGGCGACTGTGACGGGCGATTTTGCCAATGTTCAGGGGCTTAATCTTGCTTTTACGAGTCCCGCAATAACTTCGAGTGACACCAATGTCATTCAAATTGATGGAATGACAATCAAAGCCATTGGCAAGGGGACTGCCACGGTCACTGCCTACTATGGTGGGCTGTCTTCGAGCAAAACAATCACTGTTTTGGAGAGTTCTGCGACGCTGATGCATCGTTACAGTTTTAACGAGACTGCGGAAAATACAAGTTTTTCAGACTCAGTCGGCAGTGCAAATGGAACCTTGTATGGGGCTGCATATCTGGATGGAAATGGCAGTCTGGTTTTGCCAGGCGGCAGCAGTGGAGATTATGCGGAATTACCAGCAAATCTGACAGATGCTTACGATGGTGTGACATTTGAATTGTGGGTGACTGTTGGCAGCAATCCCACATGGGGAAGATTGGTGGATTTTGGTGACACAGATGAAAGTGGTAATGGTGTTCACTGTATGGATTGCACACCTCATAGCGGATTTTCTCCCAACGGAATCAATTGGGAAGTCAATGGCGCCAATGGCACGGAGAGTCTGAATGTTGCTCCGGTTTTGGATGGGCAGAATGTGCATTTAGTCCTGGTTTTTAATCCTCAGGCGCAGTATCTGGCCATTTACACTAATGGTGTCATCATGGGGATAAAAATGGGCATTACAACGAAGATGACGGATCTGGTGGCCAATCACTGCTGGCTGGGAAAATCCTCTTACACGGCAGATACCTGCGGGATTGATACAATTGATGAATTCCGGATTTATAATGGAGCTCTGAGCAGTTCCAAAATTGCAGCGGATTATATTGCTGGACCAAGCAGTGTGCCGGTGGTCGAAACGGCGCCAAAACTTTCCATTATCCGCAATGGTAACAAGGTGGTGCTCACATGGCCCATTGCCAGTAATGGCTACACCGTGCAAACAACCTCGGCATTAGGTGTCAGCACCTCTTGGGAGGCCGTGACGGAGGATGCCGCAATCATCCAAACCAATGGAATGAATCAGATTACCCTGACTCTTGGAACAAAGACGGCATTTTTCCGTCTTGCTAAATAGAGATGCGATAAAGAGAGAATCACAACGTTCCGTCACTCAATACAGTTAATGGATGGCCATGGTTTTGGCTGTGGCCATCTGTTTCGGTAAAAAAGACGGTTTTATACACTTTCAGAATTGTCTCTTGATCAATCAAGGAGAGTTCAAGTATGAAGACGAAACAACATCAATACTCATTGCATGAACGATTTTCGAGCCTGCACAAGTTTGTGCGGAGTGGGTTTACATTGATTGAGTTGCTGGTGGTTATTGCGATCATTGCCATTCTTGCCAGTATGCTATTGCCGGCCCTCACCAAGGCAAAGGCCAAGGCACAGGGGATTTCCTGCATGAATAACACCAAGCAGCTTACCCTTGCGTGGATCATCTATTCCGATGATGCCAACGGTGTCCTTTGTCAAAACATCTCTGGATACGACATTACAGCAGACAAGCTAAGCTGGGTTCTGGGATGGCAGGATTTTACGGCGAATAATGCGCAGAATACAAACGTGAACATGCTCAAACGCGGGTTACTGTGGAATTATACAAAGAGCCAGAATCTCTACAAATGTCCGGCGGATAAATGGATGTGTAAGGAGGGAAACTCCGTGTATCCGAGGTTGAGAAGCATTTCCATGAACGGTTTTATCGATGGTTTTGGTTATGGCAACACAAGTGTGTCAACCTGGTATCCAAAATACCGGTGTTATAACAAGATGTCAGACATTTCTAATCCGTCGCCATCCAAATTGTTTGTCTTTGTTGATGAACACCCGGATAGCATTAACGATGGTTGGCTGATCACAGATCCTGCCCAGGTGTCAACTTGGGCAAACGACTTGCCGGCCAGTTATCATAATGGTGCCTGCGGATTCAGTTTTGCCGATGGCCATTCGGAAATCCATAAATGGCGGGAAGCCACAACGAGTACACCGGTGACGCAATGTGAACATGGAACCTATTCTGGGACCCCCCCCAAGGATGCTGATGTGATCTGGCTTGGCGAACACAGCTCGGTGGCAGTTTCACAAAACTGAATCTGCATATTTAATACATGCCAATAAAACTGGTATTCAAATCGATTGAAAAACGTTTCCCCGGCGTTGTAGCCCTTCATGATGTGAGCTTTCAGGTCAGCACCGGGTCATGTCATGCCCTGATGGGGGAGAATGGTGCTGGGAAAAGTACGCTCTGTAAAATTCTATCTGGCATATATCAACCGGATGGTGGACGCATCGAGATTGACGGGGTGATGCGATGTTTTCACTCTCCGGAGGAGGCCAGACAGGCCGGTGTGGGGATTGTTCATCAGGAACTGGCGCTTTGCCCTAATCTGAGTGTTGCAGAAAACGTGTTTCTTTCTGCACTGCCAAGGCGTGGTGCATCGGTGGACAGAAAACAAATGTTCCAACGGGCGAGTCAATATCTGGAAGAGGTCGGTGCAGAGTGCGATTTGGATGAAGAAGTGGGAGCCCTCTCAACTGGCCAGACCCAGTTGATCCAGATCGCGGCTGCCCTTGCTACAGGGGCGACCATTTTGATTCTGGACGAACCGACCAGTTCGCTTTCTCTGGCAGAAGCCAGACAATTGGAAAAACTGATTTTAAAGCTGCGTCAACAGGGCACAACCATTCTTTATGTTTCTCATCGCATGGAGGAAATTTTCCGATCGTGTGACACGGTGACAGTTATGCGCGATGGCGGGCATGTTGCGACGATGCCGATTGAACAAACCAATGCGGATGAGTTGGTGCGGTTGATGATTGGGCGGTCTCTGACAAAGTTTTTCACTTCGCACACGGAGCGTGCCGTTGGAGAGGAACACTTGCGAATTGAAGGATTGTCATCCCCCGGCAAGTTTAGCAATGTGAGCTTTCAACTTCGCGAGGGGGAAGTTCTTGGAATGGCTGGGTTGGTCGGCTCAGGACGCAGCGAGGTGGCGTTGGGAATTTTTGGGCTGGATTCTGCTGTCACAGGAAAAGTGTTTATAAAAAATCAGGCGGTGCACATCCACAATCCGCAAGAGGCGATGAATCTGGGCATCGGTCTTGTTGGCGAAGATCGCAAGCAACAAGGGGTAATTCCTGAAATGACTTGTGCCGAAAATGTCACTCTTGCCTCGTTGCATTGTCCCGGAAAGCGCGGTTTTTTGGGCCGTCTGGTGCATTGTCTGAACTGTCCGCGGAAGCCGGATTGCCTGCGAATTTGGGACTCCATCCGCTTGAGAAATGAGAGTTTGTGGGTGGATAAATTTTTCAAACGATTACATGTTCGTGCTGCGTCACCTGATGTTCCTGCTGTCACGCTTTCAGGAGGAAATCAACAAAAGTTGATTCTTGCCCGTTGCATGGCTCGTAATTGCCGAGTACTGATTCTTGATGAGCCGACGAGAGGGGTAGATGTTGGCGCAAAGGCGGAGATTCACCGGCTCATTGATGAGCTTGCGGCGGCAGGACACGCGATTCTAATGATTTCCTCCGAGCTCCCAGAGGTTCTTAACCTGAGCACGCGTCTTTTAGTGATGCGAAACGGTCGGCTGGCCGGCACATTGCAACGTTCAGAAGCAACACAGGAAAGGGTTATGCAACTAATGGCGGGGCGCTTGGGAAAAACACTTGTTTCATAAAGATCCTTTTAAATTAATGAATTCCACAGAAACAACAACACCCCCTGTTCAGACCGAAACAAAGCCAATTAAACATCGCCATTCCCTGTTTAAGGAATCTGGCCTGCTGGGCGTGTTGCTGGGACTCGGGCTTATGTTGGCCGTGTTTGGCGGATCAATGCAAGTGCCGGATCGCGTGACGGGAGAAACGCACACTGTCAATAAATTCCTGCGAACGGATAATCTGGACAAATTGGCGAAGAATACTTCGTTCTTTGCCATTATGGCGGTTGGAGCAACGTTCGTGGTTATTACGGGGGGCATTGATTTGTCGATTGGTTCGATTTATTGCCTTTCTGCGGTGTGTGGAGCGATGTTTTTGAATTACTTTGGCCCGCACGGGCCGGGGAGTGGGGCATCACCGTTGTGGGTTGTGCCAACAGCGATTCTACTGTGTTTGGGAGTTGGGACATTCTGCGGCATTCTAAATGGTTTTGGAGTTGTGGCACTAAAGGTTCATCCATTTGTCATTACTCTCGGCACGATGGCTATTTTTAGGGGAGTGGCATTTGTGATGACCAAGGCTCAGGCATACACCCATTTTCCAACGGAGTTTACGGACGGATTGATCCGGCACAAGGTCGAGTGGAACGGGGCGACTCTATATCCGGTTCCGTTGGCCATCATGATAGCAGTGACACTGGCGGCCACATGGTTTTTGCGGCGTTCGGTGACGGGACGCCACGTATTTGCCGTGGGTGGAAACGAACAGGCGGCGTTATTCAGTGGCCTGCCGGTCAAATGGGTGAAAATGAAAGTCTATGCCTTTTGTGGCCTGACCGCAGGGATTGCGGCGATGATCATGCTGGGATATTACGGTTCGGCGTCGTCCGATGCGGGGAAAGGCTACGAGCTTGATGTGATTGCGGCGGCGGTTGTCGGTGGGGCGAGCTTATCCGGTGGTCGCGGCACGGCGCTGGGAGCACTGTTGGGAGCCTTGATCATCCAGATGATTAACAACGGAATTATTATTTTGAATATAGATCAAAATTACAGCCAGATCATCATTGGCTTTGTCATTGTGGTTGCCGTTCTGCTTGATCGGATCAACAGCGCATTGCGTGAGAAACGTCTTTCCCGTGCTGCGCAATTGGTAAGGGAAAACGCTAAGAAATCTGAGATGGAGCCCGTTTCCTGACAGATTGACAAGTTGTTTCAAACGTCGTGTGACAAACGCATCAGTTAAGAATTTTAATATGAAAAACAAATCATGGATCAGCATGCTGGCAATCGCCAGTGCAGCCGTCATTTTTGCGACGGGTTGTGGAAAACAGGAGGCCCCGGCTGAAAAGAGTGAGCATGCAAATGCGGCTGCTCCGGCACCAGAAAAGAAAGGCAAAAAGTCCGAATATGTTTTCGCTCTTGTGGCGAAAAGTCAGTCCAACCCAGTGTTCCAGGCCGCCCGAGTGGGAGCTGAGGATGCCGCTTTGGAACTGGGAAAGAAATTGGGAGTCAAGATTACGGTGCTTTGGCGTACCCCGAATGAGGATGATGCACAAAAGCAGGTGGAGTATATCGAACAGCTTGTGTTGCAGGGAGTGGATGGAATTGGGGTGAGTTGTTCAGAGGCTGAGACGCTGACCATGCCGATCAACCGTGCAGTGGAACAGGGGGTTGCGGTGATGTGTTTTGACAGCGATGCTCCAGCCAGCAAACGGTTCTGTTATCATGGGACCGATGATATTGAGAGTGGCCACATCATTATGAAAGAATTGGCCGCTGTTCTTGGCCCGGGCAAACACGTGGTTGCCATTCCCGGTGGAAATCAAAACGCACGCAATATTCAAAATCGCATCAAAGGCGCTCTGGACGAAGCCAAGAATTACCCCAACATTTCGATTCGCGGTGTGTATTACAGCAAGGAAGTACCGCAGGATGCGGCGGCAAAGATTGAGGAGGTTCAGACGGCAAATCCCGATATTGATGGCTGGGCAATGATTGGCTCCTGGAGTTTGTTTACGGACGCCCTGCTCAAGTGGGAGCCAGGAAAAGTAAAGATTGTGGCCATGGACGCCTTGCCTGCCGAGCTGCCCTACGTTCGAAAGGGGGTGGTTCAAAAATTATTTGCCCAACAAACGTACAAGTGGGGATGGCGTACGATCGAGTTGTTAGCCGACAAAGTAATTCAGGGAAAAACGCCGGATCAAGTGATGGATTATTCTCCGCTTCCGCCAGTGACAAAGGAGAATGCTGAGGAATACGAGCAGAATTGGAAGAAGTGGTTGCGTCAATAGCGGGGATCAGAATCTTAATTATGTTAACTGGCCTTGTTTTTGACATAAAGGAATTTGCTGTGCACGACGGTCCAGGAGTCAGGGTGACAGTGTTTATGAAAGGGTGTTCATTGCATTGTTCATGGTGTCATAACCCGGAAGGGTTGTCGCCATTGCCTCAGGTGATACATGGCGCAGCCGGGGATCGTGTGGCAGGGCAGCATTTCACATCGGGGGAGTTGGCATTGCGATTGAATAGTCAGGCAGAACTGATGCGAGTCGGAGAGGGGGGAGTCTCGTTTTGTGGTGGGGAACCCTTATTTCAAGCCGATTTTTTGACTGAGGTGATCGATCAGTTGTCCGGCATTCACTTATTACTGGATACGTCTGGCCATGCAAGTGAGAAGGCCTTTGAGCGGGTGGCTTCAAAAGTTGATCTGGTCTATTTTGATCTGAAGCTGATTGACTCTCAGGAACACAGGCGTTACACGGGCGATGGCAATGAACTAATTTTGCGCAATCTCAGAACCTTGAGCGAAATGAACATTCCATTTGTGGTTCGTGTGCCGTTGGTGCCGGGCGTGACGGATACAAAGGCAAATCTTTCCGGGATTGCGAAGGTTGTAGCGGGTTTGCCGGGACTGTTGAGGGTGGATTTGCTTCCCTACAACAGAGCGGCTGGTGCGAAATACGCTTCGTGCGGTCTTGAATTCAAGCCGATGTTTGATGAGGCGCTTGCGGTGAATGTTAATACCAGTTGTTTTGAAAACGTTGGTGTGGAAGTGCGAATTGTATGATGAAAACGATAGAAAATAATCGTAGTCGCAAAGTTCAATCTGCGTTGCCTGGTAATGAGTGTGAGTTCTCATTGGAGCCTCGCCTGGCAAAGATGAAGGCCGCCATGCGTGAGGGATATTATAAAAAATATCGATCTTCACAGCCCATTGATGTCCTGACCGAATGCGAGACAGAGCATCTTTCCTGGATGCAGCGCGCAGCCCGGTTGACCCGGCGCATGTGTGAGGCTCAAACACCCGTGATTTGTCCGGAAGAACAAATCGTTTTTACGCGCACAGTGGAAAAGGTGGCCCCCATCTACAGCGAAGAACAATTAAGGGTATTAACGGCTGGAAAGCGATTTCATGAGTTGGGTCCAATCAGTAATATATGCGCGGATTGGGGATTATTATTGACTCAGGGGTTGGCGGGACGCCGAGCGGTGGCTGTTGAATCCCGCAAAAGCAGGGCTAAAGATCCGATTGCCGTGGAATTTTTGGATTGTGCGATTGAGACGATCGACGCCGTATTGCTGCTGGCGGAACGATATGCAGATGAAGCGCGACGAGTTGGACGATTTGGTTTGGCTGCCATTTTGGATCGTGTTCCAGCGACGCCTCCAACAACATTTTACGAAGCCCTCCAATCATTACGTCTCTGTCATGCAGCGTTGTGGCTGAGTGGGCATTATCATTGTGGTCTTGGGCGTTTTGATCAATATATGTGGCCATTTTTGAAGGGGGATTTGGATTCTGGCAGGCTGACTCGTGGAGTGGCGGAGCAACTGCTGGCCGAGTTTTTTATTACACTGAATAAAGATAGCGATTTATATCCGGGAGTGCAGCAGGGTGACAATGGCCAGTCTCTGATTATTGGAGGAGTGAAACGTGACGGTTCAAATGCTGTTAATGAACTGACGGGAATGGTCCTTCGCGTTGCACGTGGAGTGGAATTGATCGATCCAAAGATTAATTTGCGTCTGTCCAAAGATACCGATCTGGCGTTGCTTGAGACCGCGGCAAAACTGACAAAAATCGGTCTTGGCTTTCCCCAATATTCGAATGATGAAGTTGTTATTCCGGGGTTGGTTGCTCATGGATATGACATTGAAGATGCGCGGGATTATTCAGTGGCGGCGTGCTGGGAGTTTCTGATTCCCGGGCGTGGAATGGAAGTGGTGAACATTGGAGCGGTATCCATGCCGGCTGCAGTGGACGCCGCAATTCGGGGCGGATTGAAAAAAGGAGCATCCTTTGATGACATCGTTAAAGGCGTTGGCTCTGACATGCGGCGGCAGGTTGAAGCCCTTGTCAAGAGTTACTCCCACTTACTACTGCCTCCGGCGCCGTTTTACAGTGTTTTGATGCACGATTGTCTGGAAAATGGCCGCGACCTCTCGACTGGTTTGAAATATAATAATTTTGGAATTCACGGCGCCGGTTCATCCAACGCAGCGGACGCTTTGGCAGCGGTGAAGACGTTTATTTATGACGAAAAATGCGTGAGTCCGGAACGATTGCTTGTCGCACTGGGATCCGATTACGCTGATGACGAACCATTGCGTCGGCAGCTTTTTGATGCGGGGCCCAAGGTTGGAAACAACGATGATCGAGCGGACGCAATGCTTGTCAAGTTGTTCGATTTGTTTGCCAAGGCCTGTGAACGTGTGAAAAACAATGGCCGAGGCGGAATTGTGCGTCCTGGAAGCGGATCTGCAATGTATTATATCTGGCTCGCAACCGGGCACGCTGGAATGAACGAACCAGTGGTGGGAGCAACGGCAGACGGCAGGCACAAGGGAAGCTATTTCAGTTCGAGTCTTGCGCCATCGTTAGGGGTTAAGGTTCGCGGACCGTTGAGTGTTTTACAAAGCTATGGGAAGATTGATTACCGGCGGATTTGCAACGGTGGGCCGTTGACGTTGGAGTTGTCCGACTCTGTGTTTCGCAACACGGAGGCTGTGCATCAAGTTGCATTACTGATACGACTGTTTGCATACGCTGGATGCCAGCAGCTTCAAATCAACACGTTGAATGTGGAAACATTAAAGGATGCCAAGCTGCATCCGGAGCAGCACAGAAATCTCGTTGTGCGTGTCTGGGGGTGGAGTGGATATTTCTGTGAGTTGGACGAGGTGTATCAGGATCAAATCATTGCACGGCACGTCTATGGAAGTTGAATTTTTCAGACTTTTGAGATGATGGTGATTGTCCTGAATGAACGGCGCACAAGCGTTAGCAGTCCATTTTTTGAATCGAATGATTGTTTAAGAAAAGAACATGAATACAGTTGTGAAAGTTGCGGTTATTTTGTTTTCCATTACGGCATTTTGCCCTGCAAATGGAGCCGAGTCGCACCCGCAATCCTTGACGCCGGTTCCGATCCAGCAGGTGATCGTGGATGACGGCTTTTGGTCGCCCAAACGGCGGGTTTGGCAGAATGTGACGATTCCAGATGTATTCAATAAGTTTGAAAAAGATGGTGCGATTAGCAATTACGACCGTGTTCGTGATGGGGTGAAGGGGGGGCATGAAGGTCCGCCTTTTTTGGATGGATTACTATGTGAGTCTATTCGTGGAACGGCGGATTTTTTGGCAGCAAAACGGGACGCCGACCTGGAAAAACGACTGGATGGTTACATTAGTCATATCGCCGCAGCTCAGGCAAAGTCTCCTGATGGCTTCATCAATACTGCCACCCAACTGATGGAACCCGAACATTGCTGGGGGCTTCATGGTGGTAATGATGTGGTCCAACACGATGTTTACAACGCTGGATGTTTGGTTGAGGCAGGGGTTCATTATTATCTCGCGACGGGTAAAACGAAGTTGTTAGAGGTCGGAACTCGCCTGGCCAATCACATGTGTGATGTCATGGGACCGCCTCCGCGAAACAGTGTCATTCCCGGTCACGGACTGCCGGAGGAGGCATTGACAAAACTGTATTTGCTTTATCGAAACCATCCCACGCTCAGGCAGCAAATGCCGTTTGCCATTGACGAACACAGATACTTGGAGCTGGCAACCTACTGGATCGAAAACCGTGGCGATCATAGCCATCGGGCGGTATCCCAGAATTTTGCCGATTATTATGATCAGGATCACATGCCGGTTTTGCAGCAGCCGACGATTGAAGGGCACGCCGTTCGGGCGACTCTCATGTGTGCCGGACTCAGTGCTTTGGCAGATGTGAATCGTCGTGAGGATTATCGTGCGGCTGCCGAACGGCTTTGGAAAAACCTCACGAATCGTCGTATTTATGTGACAGGTGGCGTGGGCGCGGTTGCCGAGATTGAAGGGTTTGCTCCGGATTACGTTTTGCCCAATGACGGTTATCTGGAATCATGTGCGGCGATCGGTTCCGGTTTTTTCAGTCGCAACATGAATTTGCTTTGTGCCGATGCAACCTATGTGGACGAATTGGAGCGCGTCCTTTACAACGGGGCCTTGTGCGCGACGAGCTTGAAGGGAAACTCTTATTATTACCAAAACCCGTTGGATGTAAAACATCCGCTTGAACGTTGGTCCTGGCATGGTTGTCCGTGTTGCCCCCCCATGTTTCTTAAGATCATGGGAGCCATGCCGGGATACATCTATGCACAGGATGACGACGGGATTAACGTCAATCTTTTTGTGGGCAGTCAGGCGATTGTGAAGATGCCTTTTGGAAAGGTGGGCCTCACACAAACAACACGATATCCATGGCACGGCAAGACCAAGATAGTTGTCGATCCTGAGACGCCGCGGGAGTTCAGCCTGCGGATTCGCGTGCCGGCTTGGTGCCATGGAGCAGTTGATGCGGAGCCTCTTTACCGGGCAATCAATCTCCCTTCTTCTGACGCGATGAGAATCGCAATTAATGGCACGCACGTTGAGACGCGTGAAATGGTTCGCGGTTACGCGGTATTACACCGCCAGTGGAATCCAGGCGACGTGGTGGAAGTGACAATGGCAATGCCGATTGCGCGGATCAAGGCGAATCCAAACGTCGCGGCAGACCGTGACCGTGTGGCCATTATGCGCGGCCCCATTGTTTACTGCATGGAAAGCGTGGATAACCCGGATGGAATGCGCAGTTACTTCGTTCCAGAGAAGGCAAAACTGGTTGCAAAATATCAGGGAGACACGCTGGGAGGAATCACTGTTGTCAAAGGAACAGTTCGTTCGTTGAAGCGCACAACAGAGGGCGGGGTTGAGGTGGTCAATGCCAAAATGGCGATGATCCCCTACTACGCCAATTCAAATCGGAAACCTGCCGAAATGATGGTTTGGCTTCCAGAAACTTCTGACTCTGTTCAAGCGCTTCCGCTGCCGACGCTGGCAAACATCGCCCGGCCTTCTGCGTCTCATTGCTGTCCAACAGACACGTTGCAGGCATTAAACGATGGAGTTGTTCCCTCGGCTTCCGATGATTTGAAAATTCCGCGTTTCACCTGGTGGGATCATCGTGGCACAAAGGAATGGGTGGAATACGATTATGACAAGATGCAACGGATTTCCGGCGTTGAGATTTATTGGTGGGATGAGCGTCGAATCAAGGCGCACTGTCGAGTTCCGCAATCGTGGACGCTTCTTTATAAAAAAGGAGACCAGTGGGTGCCTGTTTCAGATGCAACCGGGTATGGCGTTGCGATGGATGGCTTTAATCCGGTTCAGTTTAAACCAGTGACGACCACGGGGCTGCGAATTGAGGTGCAACTTCAACCCGGATGGAGTGGTGGAATTCTTGAATGGCGTGTCAAATAAACCACGTTAAAACGACCCTTTAAAATGCAATGAAAAGTAACATGAATCATTCGATAAAAGAACGGCTCAGTGGCCTTGCCCTGCTTGCTGCGGCAGGTCTGCTGGCGTCCACACCCATTTTGCAGGTTCGGGCGGACGACAATGCATCCATCATAGTAAATGCAGATCAGGTGGAACACCCAGTTTCACGTTTTCTGACGGGAGCATGTATTGAGGATGTAAACCACGAAATTTATGGAGGCATTTACAGCCAGATGATTTTTGGCGAGAGTTTTCAGGAACCGGCTCCGGCACTTGCACCGAAGGGATTCATTGCTTACGGAGGACAATGGCGGGCTCAGGGAAATGAACTGCATTTTACGGGGGCACAGGGGGATAAACTGGCAAGCGAAATGCCTCCGTTTGAGAATGGTGAAGTCGGAGTGGAGATTTTTGTTGCAGACGGTAATTGGTCCAACATGGGAATGATTGTTCGCACTGGGAATGTGGGCAATGGAACAGATCATTTCGATGGATATGAAATTGCCCTCAACGCGGCAAAACAAACTCTAGTTTTGGGGCGTCATCGCCAGAACTGGGAACCCATCAAAGAAACTCATTGTGATATTCCAGCCGGACAATGGCTGCCATTATCTGTAAAGTTGGAAGGCCGGGTGTTGGAAATTTTTCTCAATGGAAAGAGCATTATCCGTTACGAAGACAAGGAGGGGGCTCTTCTTTCCGGTTCTGTTGGTTTGCGCGCCTTTCAATCGAAAGCGCGGTATCGGAATCTCTGGGTGAAGACCAACGGAGTGACGCGGCATTTCGATTTTGCCACAGATGAAAGGAGCCAGACTGAGGTGAGCGGTATGTGGCGTGCGGTCAACACGGGAACCGCATCTGGAACGTGGGCGTTTGAAAAGGCGCGTCCATTTGTCGGCACGCAAAGTCAGTGTGTTACCTTTAATTCGGGAACCGGTTCGATTGGTGTGGAGAATCAGGGGCTTAATCGCTGGAAAATGAATTTTTGCGGTGAGAAACCTTATTATGGTGTTTTGTGTGCTCGAACGGAAAAGACCTGTGAGGTTTGGGTTTCAATGGAAAACGTGGATGGCACAAGGATTCTTGCTGAAAAGAAACTTCGTGTGAAATCGGGAGACTGGCAACGTCTGGAGTTTTCATTGACTCCCCAACGCTCAGAAACAAAGGGCCGTTTTGTGATCCGTTTAAAGCAGCCCGGTTCGGTTGTTTTGGGATATGCCTTTCTACAGCCGGGGGAATGGGGGCGGTTCAAGGGGCTCCCCGTGCGCAAAGATGTGGTTGAGGGACTCATTAATCAGGGGATTACTGTTTTGCGCTATGGAGGCTCCATGATTAATCATCGGGAATATCGCTGGAAGAAAATGATTGGCCCACGGGAACGTCGGCAGCCGAATGCGGGTACTTGGTATGCACAGTCTTCGAATGGCTGGGGGATTCCAGATTTTATGGACATGTGCGAGGCTGCTGGCTTCGAATACATTCCTGCCTTCAATATTGATGAAACACCCGAGGACATGGTTGACTTTATCGAATATGCAAAAGGTGCTTCCAATACCAAATGGGGCCGATGCCGTGTGTCTGATGGGCATCCCCATCCTTATCGTTTGCATTATATCGAACTGGGAAATGAGGAACGCGTGGATGAAAAATATGCCGCCAAGTTTGAGAAGCTGGCCAAAGCCATTTGGGAAAAGGACAAGGACATCATTCTTGTTGTCGGAGACTTTTGTTATGATCAGAAGATCACCGATCCAAATAACATTCGCGGTGCTGCAGGTGGCATGTCCAATTTGGACGGACAAAAACGCATCTTACATTTTGCAAAGGAGAATAACCGGGAGGTTTGGTTCGATATTCATGTGGGAACGGTTGGGCCGCGACCGGATTCGTCATTTGATGGAATGTTTTCCTTCAAAAGCGCTTTGACGAAGATGGCCGATGGGGCCCGATTCCACATCGTTGTTTTTGAGTTGAACGCCTTCAATCATGATCAACGCCGCGCCATTGGCAATGCTCTGGCGATTAATGCGGCAGAGAGGGATGGAACCATCCCAATTGTGACTTCAGCCAACTGTTTGCAACCGGATGGGCAGAACGATAACGGATGGGATCAAGGATTGTTGTTTCTTAATCCATCCCAGGTTTGGCTCCAGCCGCCGGGCTATGTGACTCGCATGATTTCACATCATTACCAACCGCTTCTTGTGAAAAGTCAGGTGATGCGCGGTGGAAAAGATTTGGACGTAACGGCCAAGCGCAGCGAAAATGGGAAGGTTCTTGTTTTGCAGGTTGTCAATGTTAGTGACAAGCCGTGTGCTGCTCTGTTGAATCTGGAAGGATTTACACCATCGAAACCGGTTGCCAGAATTGAGGAATTATCTGCACCCATGCTTTCCTATAACACTGCATTGTGGCCGGATCGAATCACTACAAAGCAGGTTTCCTGGAAACATGATTTCAGCGGTGGAAAGACCAGTTACGAATTTCCACCAAGTTCATTTACCGTGATTGTGTTTGAATAGATGGAGGTTAATAAACTGTGTGAACTGCGAAAAACCGGCATGGAAGAAATTCTGTGCCGGTTTTTTATGAAGCGGATTATTTTTTTACAAAAGTAACACCAGCTATGCGTTATCAGGATGCGCTGTGTTGAGCGGCGAGATTGAGCGTAACCGGCTGATGATTCCCGGCAGGTGCGCCAACAGATAGTCGATGTCTTCCTCCGTATTGTAACGGCTGAGGCTCAAACGGACACATCCGCGCGCCTGCATTGGCGTGAGCCCCATGGCTGTTAATACATGGGAAGGCGCCAGTGATCCCGTTGTGCAGGCCGAGCCACTGGAGGCGCAAATCCCCAGTTGATCAAGCAGCATGAGTATGGCCTCGGCTTCAACGTATTGGAAACCGATGTTGGAAGTGTTGGGCAGACGCTCCTCTTTTGCGCCGATGAGCAGGGTATCTGGAATGGTGTGGAGAATGGTTTCTTCCATGCGATCACGCAATGCACGGACACGCGTGTTCTCATCATTGATATGTTCGACAGCCAGTTCCGCCGCACGGCCAAGGCCGACGATGCTTGCCACGTTTTCTGTTCCCGCACGGCGTCCGCGTTCCTGATGTCCGCCCATGATGTAGGGCTGGAATTTGACGCGGCGCTTAATGTAGAGAAGTCCAATGCCTTTTGGCGCGTGAAACTTGTGGGCGGAAAGTGTCAGAAAATCCACATCGAGATCTTTGACATCAATTTTGACCTTGCCAGGCACTTGTGTGGCATCAGTATGGACCAAAACTTTTTGGGAACGACAGATGGCGGCAATTTCCTTGATGGGAAAGATCACGCCTGTCTCATTATTGGCGAACATGACGGAGACAATGGCGGTGTCCGGACGAATGGATCTTTCGAGAAGGTGGAGATCAAGCCGACCTTGGGAATCGACAGGTAAAAATGTGACTTCGCAACCCTGGGTTTTGAGAAACTCGCATTGATTGATGATGGCGGAATGTTCAACGCCGGTGGTGACGATATGGCGTTTACCGGGATTGACGACGAGAGCGTTTTGTAGGGCAGTATTATCGCTCTCTGTACCGCAACTGGTGAATGTAATTTCCTTGGGCTCTGCGTTAATGAGGGCAGCCGCTTTGGCTCGGGCATTTTCGATGTGTTTGCCGAGCTGGCTGCCAAATTGGTAGGCACTGGATGGATTTCCCCAAAGTTCACTGAGAAATGGGACCATTGCTTCAACAACTTCCGGAGCCACACGAGTTGTGGCGTTATTATCAAAATAATAGACTTTGCTCATAGTGCCTTCTGGCATTGACCGAAGCGTGGACTATTCCAGGCAATGAGTGCGCAAGACATTACAACGGATGCGTTCAAGGAAGCCTCCTCGTGCAAGTTTACTGCCGTCTCTTCACCCGGTTTACGCCGAACTTCGGTTTAAACAGGACTTATTTAATCCTCTAATATGAAAATGCGCAATGGAAACTGACGTTTTCCTCTGAAAACGCCAGTAATACCTTCATTGGATTTTTTTGGAAATGCCTGAAAGAAAAGCGGTTATTGCTTGGTTTTTCGGGCTTTGACTTGAGCTGGTTTTTGGCCATCCGGCTTGGGCATCCACATGTCTTGCCACGTCAAGCCACACTCTTTGATGACTTTCAACCCGTATTCGTTGCGTCCCAACTCCCGATCCGTATTGTTTGTGCCCAGGGTGAATTTGATCCCGGCCTTTTTGGCGCGTTTGATGAAGTCGATGCTTGGAATTTTATAACGGCTGTTGATTTCGATGGCCACGCCATTGCGTTTGGCAGCAGTAATCACGCGTTGCATTCGCTCAGGGGTCCAAAGGGTATTGTATTCAGAGGCGATCACATCTGGCAAAAACGTTGGATTCACGTAAATATCAATGGGCTCATTGTCCATGATTTTTTCAATGGTTTTAACCAAAAGTTCCATGAAGGCCTGTTTGTCTGGAATGTCGACTTCGTCCTTCATCCAAAGACGGGCACGTTTGCCGCGATGATCGACAATGGTCATTGCATCGGAGAATACGTAATCGAACTTTGCAATGGCATCCGGCGTGAAAAGTGTTGGCCACTCGCGACCTTCGCACTGGAGTGCGATGAAACAAGGAGCCCCTTTCATGGATTGGCGAAACGCTTCGATTCCGGCGTTATTGGTGATGGGAAAGCCGATGCCGCCGTTGATCGCGATGCCGTGATTAATGCCGGTGGCCCGCATGTGTTGAAGTGTTTCTTCGAGTGTCAGACCTCCCTTGAGATGAGTGTGAAAGTCAATCAGTGGAAAATTATCTGAGCCTAGACTGATGATTTGACGTGCCACATCATCTGAAGCGCTGGGGGCATTGGCATCTATCAGATCATCAGGCAGGGGAGTGACCTGGAGGTTTCGAAACAGTACTTCACTTTTGGGATCATGCCCTTGAAGGGCAAACGTGCCGTGAGAGACACGACGCAATGGGTGCTGAGTGTCGTAACCGGGGGATACAGGCTCGACATAGTCAACCAGCAACGTGTTGTTGACTCGCACTTGGACGTGTTTCCCATGAACGGTTATCTGCATGGTGAACCACTCATTATCATTCACAATGGCCTTGTAGATATTGCGAACGCCATAGAGGCTCCCGGTCTTTTTCATCTCCAAATAGCCGTTGTGTTTGGGTTGGGAGTTGTCGATCTGGACTTCGAAACCTTGTTCCGGCCAGCCACTTTCTTGGTAAGCAGTGTGGAAAAAGATGCCGGAATTGGCTCCGGGCTTTGCCATGACCTCTGCGGTCAAATCGAAGTTTTTAAAATCGGCTGCCCCATTCGCACCGACAAAAAACAGGTGAGACCGTTCTCCATGCGCTAGAATGCAGCCGTTCTCAACTTTGAATGTGTCTGGATGTTCATTGGCTTTCCACCCATCAAGGGTTTTACCATCAAAGAGCACAATGGACTCGGCTCCACAACAGATCCACGGCAGTAAAATGGCTCCAGCAATGGCGAACGAGTAAGAAAAGAGACTTTTTGTCCTCATAGGATTTTGCCAGATTCTAGGGGGGGAACCCTCGGGAAAAAAGAAAAAGTCACTGGAATTTTAATGAAGATGACGGTAGAGGTTTGTTGAGATAAAAATCAAGACTGGCGCGATTGGCTGTTTTTGGATTATCCTCCGGGCTTTTACACGCTCAAGCGCGTTGGCAAATTAAAAGTTATGACCAGTTCAGAAGTTCGACAGTCGTTTTTGGATTTCTTCAAATCGAAGGGACACACCATCGTGCCTTCTTCCAGTTTGATGCCGGATTCGCCCAACCTCCTCTTTACCAATGCCGGCATGAATCAGTTTGTCCCGATTTTTCTGGGGCAGCGCGCACCAGACGTTGATAAATGGCCGGGGGTGGTTCCCGTAAAATCCACTCGTGCCACCGATACGCAAAAGTGCATTCGCGCGGGCGGTAAGCATAACGACCTCGACGATGTCGGGCTCGATACGTATCACCACACGTTTTTTGAAATGCTCGGCAACTGGAGCTTTGGTGATTATTTCAAGAAAAACGCCATTCAATGGGCGTGGGAATTGGTGACAGGCGTTTGGAAATTTCCAAAGGACCGCCTTTACGCGACTGTCTACAAGCCGGGCCCCGGCGATCCGAGTGAATTGGATCAGGAAGCCTACGATATTTGGTCCGAACTGTTTGTTGCCGCCGGCCTTGATCCTAAGGTTCATATTGTTTTTGGCAACAAAAAGGACAATTTTTGGATGATGGGGGATACGGGCCCCTGCGGTCCTTGCTCGGAACTGCATATTGATTTGACTCCGAAGGGCGACACGAAGGGGGCTCTTGTCAACAAGGGGAGCGCCCAGTGCATTGAGATTTGGAACCTTGTATTCATGCAATTCAACGCCAACCCGGACGGCACATTTGTTCCGCTCCCGGCCAAGAACGTGGATACAGGCATGGGATTTGAACGTGTGACCGGGATCATGCAGAATACAAACGGGTTCACCGATTTTTCACGGATCATCTCCAATTACGAGACGGACATTTTCCGTCCTTTGTTTGACAAGATTGAGCAAATGAGCGGCAAGCATTACGCCTCAACACTGCCCAAGCCCGGTTCCACTGGTGACACAGAGCAGGAAAAAATCGATGTCGCATTTCGTGTCATTGCCGATCACATCCGCACTCTGAGCTTCTCTATTGCCGACGGCATTGTTCCGGGGAATAACGATCGTAACTACGTCCTTCGCCGCATCTTGCGCCGGGCCGTTCGCTACGGGCGCTCCCTTGGGTTCCATGAACCGTTCTTTTACAAACTCGTCGATGTGCTCGCCGAGACGATGGGGGGGATTTTCCCGGAAATCCGTGCCAAGAAACAGCATGTCAAGGAAGTCATTCAGACCGAGGAGGAGGCATTCAACAAGACTCTGGATCGTGGCATCGAGCTGTTTGTTGAAGAAGTGGGGACCTTGAAGAAAGGGCAGGGACTGAGCGGTGATTTTGCCTTCAAGCTTTATGATACCTACGGATTCCCCTTGGATCTGACAGAGTTGATGGCTCGGGAACGCGGTCTGAGTGTCGATGTGAACGGCTTTAACAAGCTGATGGATGAGCAACGCGCCCGCGCTCGTGCCGCGCAGAAGAAGGAGATTATTTCTGTATCCAATATTGATACATCCAAACCCACGCGCTTTGTTGGATACGAAACCCAGATGGCCGACGCAACTGTTCTGGACGTTGTCAACGTCAAGGGCAAACTCGCGGTGATTCTGGACATATCTCCGCTCTATGCCGAAATGGGCGGTCAGGTCGGAGATAGTGGTGAGATCATTGGACAAGGTCGGAGTTGGCATATTAATAATACCCAAAAGGCCAATCACACCTTCATTCATTTTCTGGGGGAAACAGAGGCTCCCGAAATCGGGACTCACGTCCAATTGCGCGTGGATGCACAACGCCGTGCCGATATTCAACGCCATCACACCGTGACGCACCTGCTACACTGGGCGCTTCACAAGGTTGTGAACGAAAACGCGACGCAGAAGGGGTCTTACGTTGGGCCCGATAAATTGACATTTGACTTTGCCAGTCCCGCATTGACTCGCGACCAAGTCGCCGAAGTCGAACGTCTGGTTAACGAACGAATTTTGGAAGACGCCCCGGTTTCCTGGGTTGAAATTCCCTATTCTGAAGCCAAGAAAAACACGCATATCACGCAGATCTTTGGGGAGAAATACGGAGATCACGTTCGTGTGGTTCAAATTGGCGGCAAGCCCACTTCCATTGATGGTTTTTCAATGGAACTGTGCGGTGGCACGCACACCCATTCAACGGGTGAGATTGGCCTGTTCCGCATCCTTGCAGAGAGTGCGATTGCTGCTGGCATCCGCCGTATTGAAGCGGTTGCCGGACGACGTGCTTATGAAAAAGCCCGTCAGGACGAACTGCTGCTGAATACCCTTGCTGAGAAGGTGAGTTCCCCGGTTGGTGAACTTGAAAAGAAAGTGGAAGCCCTTCTGGCGCACCAAAAGGAATTGGAAAAACAAGTCCGCGCCTTGCAACAAAAGCAGGCTGCAGAACTTGCTGGAACTTTGGCTGCAAAAGCCGAAACACTCAACGGCATACCCGTGATCGTTGCAAACCTTGGCAACGCCGACGGTGATTTTGTCCAGACCGTTGCAGACACGCTCAAAGGCCAGTTCAAAGGTGTTGTGGTTTTGGGCGGTGCTTCCGGTGCAGCAGTTGCGCTGGTTGCAGTGGTCTCCGCGGATTTCACAAAGAAATTCCAGGCGGGCAAACTGATTCAGGCGATTGCGCCCATCGTGGGCGGTCGTGGCGGTGGCAAACCGGATCATGCCCGTGGCGGTGGCAAGGAAGTCGCGAAGCTGGATGAAGCTTTGGCCAAGGCCAAGAGCTTGCTAAGCGCATAACCCTTTTTCCGAAAAAGACAGTTAAAGTTGAACTGAGAGGATCGGAGGTTTAAAAGACCTCCGAAAATGGGTGTTTTGTACATCCATTGACATTTTTGGCATTCGTGGAAGAATATACATGCCTTTGGGGTGATCGCGCTACGGATAATAACCGTTCGCTAAAATTCATTCCTTAGGCGAAAACGCCGCCGCTAAAACGGGGTTGGTTTCGAAAAAGAAACCGATTCTGTCAGACGGGAAGGCCCGACTGGCGAAGATTGGCGGTGAACTATGAATTTGTTAAGTGGTTGGTAAGTAGTTATTTGTGAATTCCGTCACACCGTTTTCACCTTACAAAGCTTGACGTTTTCTTAAGAAAGAGCACATTACGCGGCTCTATTATAGGCTCAATTTAAAATGGACCAAATTCGTAATATCGCAATCATTGCCCACGTCGATCACGGCAAAACCACTTTGGTGGACTGCCTGTTGAAGCAATCTGGTACGTTCCGTGCCAACCAAGCTATTTCTTCGGAAATACGCATTATGGATAACATGGACTTGGAACGCGAAAGGGGCATCACCATTCGTGCAAAAAACGCTTCTTTCCGATATAAAGACTTCCGTATAAACATTGTCGACACTCCAGGACACGCTGACTTTGGCGGTGAAGTTGAGCGTATCATGAATATGATCGACGGCGTGTTGCTCGTTGTCGATGCAACCGAAGGTCCTCAGGCCCAGACGCGGTTTGTTTTGCGCAAAGCCTTGGAAGCCGGAGCCAAAGCGATTGTTGTGATTAACAAGATCGATCGCGAAAACGCGAATCCAAAGCGTGTGGTCGATCAGGTGTTTGATTTGTTCGTGTCTTTGCATGCCAACGACGCCCAGTTGGATTTCCCAATCGTCTATGCGAGTGCGAAGGATGGTTTTGCCCGCAAGGATCTCAAGGATACAAACAACGACATGATCCCGCTCTTTGACGCGATCATTAAGTATATTCCTGCCCCCAAGGCTGAGGTTGACAAGGAATTCAAACTGCTCGTTGCCAACCTGGATTACTCCGATTATCTGGGCCGTATTGCCTTTGGAAAAATCCACAGCGGCAAGGTGGCTGTTGGCGATCCTGCAGCTTGTATTCATGGTGACAAGACCAAGGAGACTGGCAAAATTACTGCCATTTACCAATACGACGGCCTGAAGCGCATTGAAGTTCAGGAAGCGCTGGCTGGCGACGTTGTTGGACTCACTGGTTTTGAGGAAGTCCACATCGGTGAGACTATCACTGATACCCCGGATCGCGAGCCTTTGCCCTTTGTGCCCATTGACCCGCCAACAATTCAAATGCAATTTGCGGTCAACGATGGCCCTCTGGCTGGCAAGGATGGCAAGCTCGTCACTGCGCGTCACATATGGGAGCGCCTTGAGAAGGAACTGCGCACCAATGTGGCTTTGCGCGTTGCCCAAACGGACGCCCCGAATATTTTCAATGTCTCCGGACGCGGTGAAATGCAGATTGCTGTTCTCGTTGAACAAATGCGCCGTGAGGGATACGAAGTTCTGGTTTCCCGTCCCGAAGTGATTTACCGCAAGGACAAGGATGGCAACCTCCTCGAGCCAATTGAAAAACTTTTCTTGGAAGTCCCCAAGGATTCGATGGGCCCCATCATGGAGAATCTCTCCAACCGCAAGGCTCAGATCACACAAATGGACGTCCGCGATGACGATGTCACGATTGAAGCCCTGATCCCAATGCGTGGATTGATCGGCTTTGAATCCGATCTTGTCAATACCACACGCGGCCTTGGCGTCATGAGCCACCTGTTCCATGAGTATGGACCGGATCGTGGTGAGATTATTTCGCGCAAGAACGGTTCACTCGTGAGCATGGAAGATGGGATTGCCATGGCCTATGCGTTGAACATGATTCAAGAGCGTGGCCGCCTGATGGTTGAGCCTGGTGATGCGATTTACAAGGGCATGGTTGTGGGTGAAAATGCTCGTGAAAACGACATCCCCGTCAATCCTTGCAAGGCAAAACGGTTGAATAACATGCGTTCCACCGGTGATGGCAAGGGAATTCAATTGGAGCCTCCATTGAGAATGTCGCTTGAACGTTCTCTGGAATACATTGGCCCTGATGAATACGTCGAGGCCACACCGAAGAATCTCAGATTGCGCAAGAAGATCCTGGACGAAGTCCAACGCAAGAGATCCGAGCAAAGCAGGGCTAAAGCAGTTGCCGAATAAGCAACGATTTGGTTATCCTATATTTTTACGAGACGCGGCGGATCGTGCATCCGCCGCTCTGTTTATAGAGAGGTCCCGATGCCCAGCGTTTTCATAAAAACCTACGGATGCCAGATGAACGAGCGCGATTCCGAAGCGGTCGCTGCCCAACTCATTGCCAAAGGTTATACACTGGCTCCCTCCGAGGCATCAGCGGATGTGATTCTTCTCAATACCTGTAGCGTGCGTGATTTTGCCGAACAAAAGGCATTTCACAAAATGCAGAACCTTGCCGCAGAGGTTCGACGTCGCAATAGCAAAGTCATTCTTGGGTTCATGGGGTGTATGGCTCAGAGCCGTGGACGCCAGTTGGTGGATCAATTGCCGGATGTTGACCTCGTTATTGGCACGCAAAAAATCCATCATACTGCGGAATATTTGGACCGTTTGTTATCGGGTGTGCGCCAGCCTATTGTTGAAGTGGGAACAGAAGACGGGAGCGAGGCAGCCATCAAGGACCACATCCTTTCGGGTAATTCTGCTGAAAAATCCGCAAGCGCCTTTGTCAGTATCATGCAGGGATGCAATCAACATTGCACGTTTTGCATCGTTCCTGATACGCGTGGCGCCGAGCGCAGCCGAACAATTGAGGATATTGTGGCTGAGTGTCGTCAATTGGTTGAAAAAGGCGTTAAGGAAATTACGTTGCTTGGGCAGATCGTTACAAGTTTTGGCAAGCGCGAAATCCCTGTTAAAGAGGGGAAGAGTGGCTTTGTTCAACTCTTGGAGGCCGTTCACGCAATTGACGGCTTGGAGCGCATCCGCTTTACAGCCCCGCATCCCAAAGGCTATGGCGATGATTTAGTCGCTGCTTACGGACAATTGCCCAAACTCTGCGAAAGCGCACACATCCCCGCTCAATCTGGTAGTGATCGCATTCTTAAGTTGATGCACCGCGGCTACACCCGTGCCCGGTTCATTGAATTGATACATAAATTGCGCGCCCAGAAACCGCAGATGGGGATCACAACGGATTTGATCGTCGGTTTTCCCGGGGAAACCGAGGAGGATTTCAAGGAAACCCTTTCGCTTGTTCAGGAGGTCGAGTTCGACAATGCCTACATCTTCAAGTATTCCCCGCGCAAGGATACTCCCGCTGCGGCCATGCCGGATCAGTTGTCCGAGGATGCGAAAGAGGAGCGCCATGCGCGTTTGTTGACGCTTGTCAACGAAACTGGGATGCGTCATTACCAGGGCTTGGTGGGCAAGACGGTGGAAGTATTGGTCGAGGGACCCAGCCGGAAAAATCCCGCCCGCATGGCAGGTCGTACCCGTTGCAACAAAATTGCCCTTTTTGATCCGGTTCCTGGACAGGAGGGGAAACTCATTGAGTTGATTGTCAATAGAACCGGTTTGTTCACGCTGTATTGCGGTAAGAAGTCTGTGTAGAAAACAGGCTTTTCCTGCTGTCATTTTGCAATAAAATCCTTTTTATGCGGCCTACAGTATGTCCAAATTGCGGGGCGGAAGTTCCACCCAATGCAAAGGCGTGTCCGGGATGCGGATCGGATGAAAAAACCGGATGGTCTGAGTATGCAAATATTGGAGCCTTGAATCTGCCCGATGAGGAATTCAATTACGATGAATTTGCTGAACGGGAATGGGGCCACAAAAAGAAGGTCGTGCCACGTGGAATAAAAGTCTTCTGGTGGACTGTGGCTGTTTTGCTGATCGGTCTTTTCTTCTGGGGAATCATTCACTCGGTCTTGCGGGCGCACTGAATGCGAGGGGGAGACTCTCAATTATGAAGGCGGGCGGTAGGTTATCCCTCCGTCATTTCTTTAAATCATCAAAGTAATCACGTACGGCACCCTGGTAGGCACGAGGAACTTGATCCTGGTTCAAGGCGCTCTGGGCGGCGCTTTGCGCGGCAGTGGTGGCTTGCTGGTATTCAACAGAACTTTGTCCCTTTATATTGACTCCCTTGAGTGTGATGCTGGGCATGGAGCCTCCCGGAGAAATCTGCCCATGCAGTTTTGTGGGGGCAATATTATCGCCCAGTTTCATATCTCCGCGATCTGTCAGTCCCTTGCCTTCCATGTCTGGTCGTTTGACGTCAGAATTGTCCCACCGTTCCGTGATTTCTGGATAGAGACTGGATTCTGGATCAGCCCACGTCCCCACCCCTTTTCCACCTTTTCCTTTTCCAAAACCTGGTGTATTGCCTTTTCCACCAGGGCATTCTCCCCAATTGTTGCGTGTTGCTATAACGAATTCCGCCTTCTGTAGTGCATCCAGAGAGGCCATCATTGCAGCGGCATCAGACATCTGATCCATGGCTTTTTGTAATTCCTTCGAGGCGTTTGCCAGAGCGTCTGAAGCGTTCGCCTTGTCGCCTTTGGCAAGATGACCGGCTGAAGCTTTGAGAAATTCTGCGGCCTTGCCATAAGGTGATGCCGGATCAACCGAACGCGAAATTTCATTCATCATTTTGGCCATCTCTTCATTTGATAATTTTGAGGACTTGAGTGCATCCATCATCTTTTGAATTGAACTTTGCGCCGACTGGGCTTGGCCAAATTTGAGTTGCTCAGGAAGGTCTTTGCCTTCCTTGGATTGTTGTTGAAGCTGAGAAAGCTCCTTGGACATTTCTTTTAACTTTTCCAAATCAGTGGTTGCAGCGTCCAGGTCCTTGACCAGACTATCCACTTGATTTGCCTGAAGAGCGGCCATGGCGGCATCGAGGTTGGGCAATTGCTGTCCCATTTCCTTGGCCTGCTGTTGCATGTTTGCCATCGCTTCAGCCAGGTTTTTGCGGGCCTCGGCTGCGGCGGGGGAATTATCGGAAGGCATGCCTGCTGCCGCTTTTTGGGCGTTTTGCATGTCATTTTTTAATTTGTCCAGAGCTTTGGAATCGGTTGCCTTCCCAAGGGATTTTTCGAGTTCCTTGATCTTTTTTTGTAAATCCGAATTGGGCATCATTCCACTGCCGCTTCCGGGTTCTTTGGCGGCACGTTCCATTTGTTTCATCATGGGGTTTTTCGTGCCGTTGAGATTTTGTTTTAATTGGTCTGTGACTTTTGCCAGGTCCTTCAGGGCGTCGGTTCGACTGACACTGGTCTGGGCGAGTTTGAGCCCGGTTTGTTCAACGGATTCCAGAGCTTTGCGCGTGGGTTCCAGAAGTGTTGGGCGACTTTCCAGGTTTTGCTTGGTTAATTCTGCCAGTTTTTTGCCAGCATCCTTGATAATGACCGCATCGAGTTTCTTTTCCTTAAATTCCTTGCTGCGGTATTCGGGCACAAAACCCAGTCCGACTCCCAGTGCGAGAATAAGGAGCACCCATTGGCAAATATGTGGGAGTTTGATCGGAACGAGTTTGCGCAGATCAAGTTGATTGGCAAAACGCGCGGCATCGGACACCAGGAGCGAACGCCAGTTTTCATTTGAGTCCTCTTTTGCCAACTCCAACGCTGTGCTGAGACGTTCCTTGAATTGTTGACGAAGATCGACCCAACGAGCGGTTTGTTGAAGAGTGCTTTTTTTGAGCCATCCGCTCAAAAAACCGATGATGGGAATCAAAATGGCGATGCCATCGACCAGATACAATGAGATCGACGGTATGGGAGCAAGTTTGTAGATGATGATTGCAACAAGCCAGAGGATGGAGCCAATGAAAAATCCCTGCCAAAATCCATGCCAAGCCTGTTCAAAACGGCGGCGTAGTGCAGCGCGTTTTAAAGCGGTCTGGATGGTTTCTAGCTCGCTCATAATTTTCTTGGGTAGAATCCTGCCTCACTTGAAGGCATTTTGCGAGGAGAAAATGAGGACCACTTGAGTATGGAAACTTGCGGCGTGACTCTGGCTTATTGGGGGGAGTGATGGTCAAAGAACGCTCTAACTTCCGCCGCCGGGTTGCGAGCAATCAACTCTGCAGGAGAGCGTTTATACCAATCCCGCGGCAGATGGCTGGCATACGGTTCCTGCAAAAAACGTCGGCATAGCAATGCGATGACTCCCCGATCCGTCTCGCTACGGATCAACCGTCCGGCGGCTTGCACGACGCGGATCATTCCCGGCTGCAAATAGGCGTATTCAAATCCAGCGCGTTCCGTTTCATCAAAATACTTTCGCAGAAGTTCCCGTTCGAATGATACCTGGGGTAAGCCGGGTGAAACCACAAAGACGGCTGAAAGCAACTCCCCCGGGTAATCGACTCCTTCCGCATACATGCCGCCGAGAACGGCCAGGAGAAGAATGCCCTCAGGCGGTGGCGCAGTCAGAATATCAAAAATCTCGCGGCGCTCTTTTTCCGTGAAATTAGGCCGTTGGACAACAACACGGGCTCTCGATTTTGGAAGCTGTTCAAAAACCGTTGTGAGAAACGCGTAACTTGGGAACAACGCCAAAGTGTTGCCAGAATGGGCGTTGGCCATCTCAATAATGTGTTGTGCAATGGGCTTGTAATATTTGTCGCGGGTTGAATAGGCAGTGGATACCTGCGGCAAAATAAGGATTTTTCGATGCTCGCGTGGAAACGGTGGAGGAAGGGAAATGGAAACCGTGTTCTTGGAGTCGAGCCCCAACATGCGCTGGATCACGCCCACAGGTGAAAGCGTTGCAGACATCAAAACCGTGGAAGAGGCACATTGAAATATCGGACGCAACGCGCGTGCCGGGTCCAGACAGACAATGGCGAGACGCAAACCTTCCTCCCGACGTTCGATCACGGATGTAAAACCGGATCCATAAAGATTTAATATGGAAATAAAACGCCGGAATGTATAATGGAAATCCACCACTGGATCATCTGGCATTGCATTCTGTGTTTCATGTTTCCATCCCAGATACCGGACAAACGCCTCTTCCCAGTCCTCCCATTCCTCCAGCAACACAAGAGTTGGAGGTTCGATTTCCGCAATGTTTTGACCTTTTGAAAGCGTCCTTGCTGTGCTCTCAAGCAATTTATGGACATTGTCAACAATGCCATAAAGCAGCTCAAACATTTGGCCGGGTTGTTTCAGTAGTTTTGCCTTGAGGTTTTTCAATTCCTCTTCCAGAAGTTCGGGGGAAAAAATCCTTCGGGCGCGGTCTGGCAGATTATGCGCCTCATCCACAAGCAGGATGAACGGGGATTCCCCATCCAAATGACCGAGTGCTGTGCCGGGTTCAAAGACATAATTATAATCAGCCACGATGGCATCAGCTTTTTCGGCGAGTTGAATTTGAACTTCAAACGGGCAAACCTCTTCGCGTTTGGCTTCTTCGAATACGAGATCAGGATCGTAGTGACACAGTTTTTTGCTCAGACGGTCTAGCAAACCCGAACGCTCCATCTTATCTGCAAAACCCGCGGCATAAGGGCAGAAGTCCTCGTGACAAATCACTTGAGGATTGGCACACATTTTTTCCTTCGCCCGCATTTGAAGCGTTCGAAAAGCCCCACTTGCATTCATGGCTTGAAGGGCGGATACGGCCATCCGTTGCTGAAGTGTTTTTGAAGTCAGAAACACAACTTGTTTTCCCGTGGACAACCCGTGAACCAGCGCAGGAAACAAACCTGCGGCGGTTTTGCCCGAGCCGGTGGGAGCCTCAGCTAGAAGATTATCGCCGTGATCAAGAGCTTGACGCACTGCCTCAATGAGAACGCGCTGACCGGGGCGAGGTTCGGCGTGAGGGAAGGGGAGCGATGCGGACGCGAGAGCTTTTTTCTGGCGTGTTTGTTCCTCTGCTTTCCAAATTGCCAGAATTTGATGCAGCCGCCGTTCCAGATTCCGGGCGGTTTTCCCTTCGTCGTAGGGAACATCGATAGCCTCCTCGCGTCCTCCGGCGATATCGACATAAATCAGCGATGCGTGCTCCGTCGGATTACCCATGCGACTCCACAAATAACAGTAAAACAAAAGCTGTTGTTTGTGTTTTTCAAAGGCATCTCCGCCACGCCGTGCATCGGGAAGATAGGCTGACTTGAATTCTTCAATCAGCCATCGTCCCGAATCTTCCTGAAAACAGCCATCCAATCGGCCAGAGACAATGGCTGCCCAGTCGCCCACGGGAACACGAAGTTGAACCCGGACTTCAGCCCGGTATCCAGGATGTGAGATGCAACGTTTTTTAAGAACCCGGGAATGCACCTCCGTTCCCAAGCCGAACCGGTTCCAGCCTTCTCCGCGTTCAAATGCCACAAATGATTCGCCTTCCGCAAGATCGCGGACCGAGACTTCGAACAATTTGTTGGCATCATCAAATTTCAAGACACTTGAGATTACCACGATGTCTGTGAAAACCGAAAAAACAATTGTGTCCTGGTAAACGATGTTAAATGGACGGGATAAATCGCTATAAATTTCACGAAGCAAATGGGTGTTTCCTTGTTGACACCCGTGGAGGCGGTTCCCATCCTCCATCGTGGGCATGATGCTATTGCAACTCTTGCCTGATGTTTTTTTGTAGATGCACAAGATAGTTTCCAAAAAACGATTAAGTCCGAATGTCACGCGGCTGGATGTTGAAGCCCCCCGGCTTGCGGCAATCCGCCGTGCCGGGCAATTTGTCATTGTTCGCCGGGCCGAAGGAGCAGAGAGGATTCCGCTGACCATTGCGGATTCAAATGTGACTGCGGGCACGATCACTTTGATTATTCAGGCTGTGGGCAAAAGCACGCGTGAATTGGTTGCGTTGGAGCCAGGCGATGCCATTCTGGACATAGCGGGACCGCTTGGGCATCCCACTGAATTGATTGCCTCCGGGCGTGCATTATGCGTGGGCGGTGGGGTGGGAACGGCGGTGGTTTATCCCATTGCACAAGCATTGCATCGGGCTGGGGCAAAGGTGACAAGCGTCATTGGCGGACGTTCTCGTGAATGGGTGATTTTGGAGCCTGAATTGCGTGCTGTGGGAGATGTTGTTGTGTGCACGGACGATGGAAGCTATGGACGAAAGGGATTTGTCACTGACGCCGCCAAAGAGATTCTGAGCGCGGGCGGTATTGACATTGCCTATGCCATTGGCCCAGTCCCAATGATGCGGGCCGTTGCCAATCTCACAAAACCATTTGGGGTCCATACAATCGTGTCTCTCAATCCCATCATGGTGGACGGCACGGGAATGTGTGGTGGCTGCCGTGTATCTGTTGGAGGACAGACAAAGTTTGCCTGTGTTGACGGGCCGGAATTCGATGGGCATCAGGTTGATTTTGATTTGTTAAGTGATCGCCTGGCCACCTACCGTGAGTTTGAGCAAAAAAGCAATGCCTGTTCCGAAGGCGCCTGCCGGATTGGCCTGAACCATTGATTTTCCCGTGAGCACTTCAAAAATAACCGTCAAGGAACGCCTTCAAATTCAGCGCCATAAAATGCCAGAACAGGCGCCGGATATTCGCAATTCGAATTTTGCCGAAGTCAACCTGGGATTGACTGAACAAGTCGCCGTTCTTGAGGCGCAACGTTGTCTGCAATGCAAGGATCCGAAATGCGTTTCGGGCTGCCCCGTCAACGTTAACATTCCCAGTTTCATCAATCATCTCAGTCAGGGAAATCTAGCTGAAGCTGCAAAGAGCCTGTTGAATGACAATGCCCTGCCTGCCATTACAGGTCGCGTGTGTCCCCAGGAAACACAATGTGAATCCGAGTGTGTTCGCGGCCTCAAGGGCTTGCCTGTTGCCATCGGATATTTGGAACGATACGTTGCGGATTGGGCCCGTCAAAATAGTGGAGGTTCGAGTGAGCACGCTGTTGCGCAGAACGGGAAGAAAGTGGCTGTCATTGGCTCTGGTCCTGCAGGACTGACTGCTGCTGGGGAACTGGTCAAGCTTGGGCACGATGTCACCATTTTTGAGGCGCTTCACCAGCCGGGCGGTGTTCTTGTTTACGGAATTCCTGAATTTCGACTTCCCAAGACAATTGTTGCGCAGGAAATCAACCGCCTCCGTTCCTTGGGCGTGAAAATCGAATGCAATGCCATCATTGGTCGCACTTACACTTTGCCCGAGTTGCAGCAGCAATTTGATTCTCTTTTCATCGCGAACGGTGCGGGCCTGCCAATGTTCATGAATGTGCCTGGCGAGAATTTGAAGGGCGTTTATTCGGCCAACGAATATCTGACACGTGTGAACTTGATGGCAGCCTATAATGCTGAATCGCAGACCCCGGTTTTGCGGCCTCGCTGCGCTGCGGTGGTTGGTGGTGGCAATGTGGCCATGGATGCCGCCCGCACAGCCAAGCGCATGGGCGCGGCTCGTGTGGTGATCGTCTATAGACGTGGCAAAGCAGAAATGCCGGCTCGCGCAGAAGAAGTGCATCACGCCGAAGAAGAAGGCATAGAATTTCAATTGCTCACGCTGCCAGTTGAGGTTCTGGGAAACGACAAACGATGGGTCTCCGGCCTCAAATGTTTGCGCATGAAACTTGGAGCCCCTGACGCTTCTGGTCGCAGCAAACCGGAGCCGATTCCGGGCTCGGAATTTGTGGTGGAATGCGACATGGTGGTGAGCGCACTTGGTTCTCGTGCCAATCCATTGTTGACCTCCACATCCCCTGATTTGAAGTTGGATAAACGCGGTAATATCATTACAGATGACACGGGTATGACGAGCATTCCCGGTGTTTTCGCTGGAGGCGATATCGTACGCGGGGCTGCAACCGTGATTTTAGCCATGGGAGATGGCAAGCATGTTGCCCAGTCCATCCACGCTTGGTTGCAAACGCATTCAACTAAAGCATCACAGAAGTGAGACTCTGATGGTTCTTTCTCGTGAGATGTTGCGATTTGTCAGCTTCATCTGAATGTTGACGTCAGGCTTTTGCTTCGGCATCCTCAAGCCATGAGTCATCTTCCTTACGCTTTTCTAAAATCTGGCAAGTTCCTTGGTGTCACTTTTGCCGCTGGAGCCATCCTTTTGAGCGCCAGAGCGGACTGGCCTGAATTTCGTGGGCCAACCGGAGATGGCTATGTGACGAAAGATTCAAAAACGATTGGCTTGCCATTGACATGGAGCGAAACCAATAACATCAAGTGGAAGGTTGATATTCACGACCACGGTTTTTCCACTCCGGTTATTTTGGGAGGCCAAATTTGGCTCACATCTGCAACGGAAGAGGGGAATGACTTCTTTGTTCTCTGCATTGATGAAAAAACAGGGAAAGTCCTTCTTGACCAGAAACTCTTTCACTGTGAAAAACCGGAACCTCAGGGGAATGCGGTCAATACATATGCAACGCCGACCTGTGCCATTGAACCCGGTCGCGTTTACGTTCACTTTGGCAGCTATGGAACGGCTTGTCTGGACACCAGCACCCTGAAAGTCATCTGGCAACGCCAGGATCTCCCTTGCCGTCATTACCGCGGACCTTCTTCTTCGCTCGTGCTTTTTGAGAAGATGCTGATTCTGACCATGGATGGGGTGGATGTTCAATATCTTACCGCGTTGGACAAGACGACTGGCAAAACGATCTGGAAAACCGACCGGTCAGTGGCCTGGAATGATCGCGACACGACCGATAAAATGATCCTCGATGGGGATCGCCGAAAAGCTCACAGCACCCCACTCATCACAAACGTGAATGGAACCCCAGTTTTGTTTAGTGTCGGTGCAAAAGCTGCATATGCTTATGATCCTCGCACAGGCAAGGAAATCTGGAGAGTGGGATTCCCCGGTGCCTGGTCTGCTGCTCCTTGCCCAGTGTATGCCAATGGGCTTGTTTATATTTCGACAGGTTGGGGAGATACGGAATTACTGGCAATTCGCACTGATGGACAAGGGGATGTCACAACCAATCACGTTGCATGGAAGATCACAAAGTCTGTGCCCAGATATGCCTCCCCCATTTTGGTGGATGGATTGCTTTACATTGTAAGTGATGATGGAATTCTATCCTGCCTTGAACCAGATTCAGGAAAAGAAATCTGGCATACCGGAATTGGCGGCAACTATGCCGCTTCACCCATTTACGCGGATGGACGAATTTACTTCTTCAACCAGCAGGGAAAAACGACTGTGATCAAGCCGGGCCGTGTTTTTGAAGCCCTTGCGACAAACAAGCTTTCCAGCGGATTGATGGCGTCACCTGCGGTTGATGGCAAAGCACTCTTTTTGAGAACCAAGAAAACGCTTATTCGCATTGAAGCGGAATAGTGCCTGAAGAGAACAATCTCAACGGTGTTGAAACAGAACATGTGCTTACATGTTCTGTGATGCCGTCTCGGCATAGATTCTCCACAACCTTATTCATATCCTCTTCCTGACGGATGATGGAATCCACCAGCTTGAATTGTGTTCGGCAGCGATCAAGATTGTGATTAGGACGATGAATTCGGAAATACGTGTCTCCAGACAGAAAATCCGTCAGAAAACGAAGTCCAATTGTGAAAGTAATCAGCTTACCGGAAAAAGCAATGTGTGAGCGCTCGGAACGATTCAAAAACTGTCCTGCTGTCGACAAATAACCTTCAGCAAGCTTTTGAAATAGAGGCATCTGCATGTCAATCTTGGAAAGGTCTAGTTCGTCTTCCTTGGTTGGACTAGTCGTCGAACGAACCATATCGCCGAAATCATAAAGGGAACATCCGGGCATGACCGTGTCCAAGTCCACAACACACATGGCAACACCCGTTTTTTCATCCAGCATGACGTTGTTGAACTTCGTATCGTTATGCGTAATGCGTTCAGGAATTTCCTTGCGCCGCATTGCGTCCAGAATCACATCCACCATGGCCTCATGTCGCAACGCAAAATCGATTTCCTTTTTTGCCTCCCGGGCGCGATTGACAACATCCTTTTCAATGGCTGTTTGAAGAGCCTTGAAACGTTTTCGACTATTGTGGAAATCAGGAATGGTATCAGTCAGGCGGCCTCCAGGCAGATCCACCAAAAGATTTTGAAATTCACCAAAAGCTTTGGCTGCCTCAAAAGCTTGATGCGGTTTCTCGACAGCATCGTGGCTTTTCACACCTTCGATGAATTTGAACGTGCGCCAATATTCGCCTTCAGGATCACAGTAATAAGGCTTGCCATCGTGTGAGGGAACAAGTGTCAGACAACGTCGATCAATCTCTGGAGTGTTGGCGGCCTCTAATTTTCGGCGAAGATGAGTTGTGACTCGGACCATGTTTTCCATGAGGGACACGGGATCGTGGAAAACGGACTTGTTGATTTTTTGATGTATGTAGCGGATTTTTTCCCCCTTGTGTGAGAATGTAGCACTATAAGTATCATTGATATGACCGATTTTGCATACCTCCGTTTGTATGATTTCACCCTTGATATCAAATTGCTTATAGATTTTGTGTTTTTCCAACAACATACGATTCCAAATTGTTTAGACCTTATACCAAGAAGTAAATAATGCCAGAGAATTGTTGAACTGTTCCGATCGAGAAATGAATGGGATGATACCCGAATCTAGTCCTCTTGAAGGCAAAAAAAAAGGCGCTCCCCTAAGGAGCGCCTTCGAAGTAAATCAACCTAATTTAAATTAGGGAATAATTACGCGGACATAAGCTCCAGACGTAGCATTATCAGCTGCATTCCAAAGGATTTCAGAACGAAAACGAGAGGATGTAACTTGTTGAACGCTACCATCACCCAGCATTATGTTACCAGCACCTTGAGCGGAACCCGCAGAGTGCATGGTCATTGACCAGCAGACGTTTGGGGCGTTTGTCGCGAGACCAACGTTCCACCCAGAACCAGTAGTGGAGGTGCCCTTGGTGGAATAACCATAGGTGTTATAGTTATCAGAAGTCGAGGTGCTTGCGGCTAAGTTACGATCGCCACCCAGCATGGATTGTGGGAAGGTATCAGAAGAACCAGGGCCAAAGAAGTAGGAAACATACAGACCTGTGAATGAGCCTTTGGCGGAAGCAGCTGTATTAGTTGCACCAGCGCTGTATCCATATTGATCAGAAAAGTTCGTGTTTGCAGAACGATCACCTTCTGAAGGGCAGAGAACGACTTTGGGAGCTTGGCCCAATTCGTTGGCCATGGTGGAATAGTTTCTGTAGCAAGCCAGTTTGCATCCGGCATCAGATGCACCGGCTACAGGACCTGTCAAAAGAACCCAATCCTTAATACCACCTTCGCTCATAGACACTTGAGCGGGGAAACGATCTCCGTTATCACCAGCCCACACTTTGTAGGCAATAGCGATTTGCTTTTCATTGTTAACGCAAGAGATACGTTGCGCTTTCTGTTTGGCTTTGGCCAACGCTGGCAAGAGCATACTGGCCAAGATCGCGATGATCGCAATAACGACTAACAACTCGATGAGAGTGAAAGCCCCGACTTTAAGATTTCGTCTTTGTTTCATAGTTTTAACTGGTTAATTTGGCAATGGAGCGTGCACTTTAAATTAATCTCTTACAGTGTCAACTCGATTTATTTTCATTTTAGCAACATCAATGCCAAATCTCGATTTCTGCTTAAAAAAGGAATTCCAAGGTCATTTTAACCAGATTATATCCCCCTTTTAACGTAAGTGTGTGAATATTTCACGCAATTTGCGTGAAAATAACACGCATTTTCCTCTGGAAATCCTCATTCAAAAAGTGGTTCTTTGCCCTGGTTTTGTGTTTGGCGTGCTTTTCACACACTTTTTGCGCTCTTCCCACGCAATTTGGGGACTAAACATTGAATTTGAAGACCATGACGTCGCCATCCTGTACTACGTATTCTTTCCCTTCCATGCGGTAGAGTCCCTTTTCGCGAGCGACTGCAACGGAACCGCAGCGGACCAAATCATCGTATGAAACGGTTTCTGCCTTGATGAATCCGCGTTCAAAGTCTGTATGAATGACTCCTGCCGCTTTCGGTGCAGTGTCGCCGGCGTGGATGGTCCATGCACGGACTTCCTTTTCGCCTGCCGTAAAATAGGTTCGTAATCCGAGGAGATGGTAGGTGCTTCGAATGAGGGCTCCGACACCAGATTCCTCAATTCCAAGCTCTTTTAGAAATTCCTTGGCTTCTTCTGGAGAGAGGTCAACCAAGTCGCTTTCAAGCTGTGCGCTAATGACAACGGTTTCGCAGGCGACATGAGTTTTGGCGTAATCGCGGACTTTGGCAATAAAGGGGTTGTTCTGGGCGTTTGCCAAGTCACTTTCTTTTACGTTTGCAGCAAAAATGGTGGGTTTGTCAGTCAAGAGGTAAAAACCTTTGGCCAGGATCTTTTCTTCAGGTTCGAGCTGCAAGGTAATGCCCGGTTTGCCGGCGTTGAAATGGGTTTCGAATTTTTTCAGGACTTCTGCCTCGGCAATGGCGGTTTTATCCCCACGTTTTGCGTCTTTGGATCCTTTATCGAGGCGTTTTGTGACATTTTCGAGATCGGCAAGCACCAGTTCTGTCATAATGGTGTCGATGTCACGAATGGGGTTGATGCTGCCTTCGACGTGGTGAATGTCAGCATCTTCAAAGCAGCGAACGACTTGGACGATGGCGTCGACTTCACGAATATGGGTTAAAAACTTGTTTCCCAAGCCTTCGCCCTGTGAGGCTCCTTTCACAAGACCTGCAATATCGACGAATTCGATCGCAGCTGGAATGATCGTATTTGTTTTTGCGATGGGGGCCAGCACGTTGAGCCGGTTATCTGGCACGGTGACGATTCCCACGTTGGGATCGATGGTGCAGAAGGGGTAGTTGGCAGCCTGGGCCTTGTGAGTGTGTGTGACTGCGTTAAATAGTGTGCTTTTTCCAACGTTGGGAAGACCAACAATTCCAGCTTTGAGCATATATATATATGGTTATTCGCTTTGAGATGCAGCTGAAACAGCTTTTCTGATGGCGGATTTGAATTTGTCAATGCCGTCGTCAAAGGCGGCCGAAATCGGAATAACGGTGACTTTTTTGATGCGCCGCTTAAATTTTGGCAGATTTTCAACGGCGGCGGTTTCATCCATTTTGTTTGCGATGATAAGCCGGGGCTTGGCCACGAGGGCGGGATCGAAAAGCTCTAGTTCTACGAGTAGTTGCTTATAATCATCCCATGGGGCGCGGCCATCTGTTCCTGCCATATCGATTACGAAAGCCAGCACTTTGCAGCGTTGGATGTGGCGCAGAAATGCGTGTCCCAGTCCAGCGTTATGGTGGGCTCCTTCAATAAGTCCCGGAACATCGCAAACGGTCAACCGAAAGAAATCTTCGTATTCAACAATGCCAATCTGGGGATGGAGGGTTGTAAAGGGGTAGGGAGCTATTTTAGGTCTGGCTTTGGAGATGGCGGTTAAAAGAGTGGATTTTCCCGCGTTGGGATATCCTACCAAGCCAACTTCAGCCATCAGGCGCAGTTCAAAGAGATATTCTCCTTCTTGGCCAGGTTCTCCTGGTTGGGCAAAACGGGGGGTTTGGCGTCGGGCGGTGGCAAAATTGCGGTTTCCCAATCCACCACGACCGGCTTTGCAGAGAATGAATTCCTGACCGTGTTGGGTGAGATCAGCGACGAGCTCCCCTTTGTCTCCCGAGTAAGCTTCAGTCTGCGGAGCGTCGTCTTCCAAGTTGATTTCAAGGGCTCGCTCTCCACCAGAATGGCGAATGACGGCATGTCCGCCTTTCCCAGTTTGAATTAATGGGCGGGATTTCTCGCTGGAGGATGATTCCTGATCTTTTTTGCTGGGAAGTTCTGGAGGAGGTGTCGTATCACGAATTTTCCAAACCAACGTCCCACATGGGACTTTAATGATCAAGTCTTCTCCGGCCAAGCCATCCATGCCTTTGCCTCCGCCCTGTTGACCATTGGGGGCGATGAGTCTTGGCGTATAAAATTGGTGGATTAGATTGTTGAGATCGTGATCAGCCCTAAGAACAACATTCCCACCACGACCGCCGTTGCCACCGCTGGGACCGCCTTTGGGGCGGAAGGTTTCACGCAGAAACGCAACGCAGCCTCTGCCGCCGTGACCTGCACGGGCGTAGACTTTTACTTCGTCAACAAACATGGAAGGATACGCAGATTAAGTTGTTGTCAACCAAGTTCTTCCAATGGCACATGCCAAAAGAAAACGGCGAGGTACAAGACCTCGCCGTGTGAAATCTCGGTGTTCTCTTAAATTAATTGCTCGCGGGAGCCGCTTCCGGTGTGACATTAACGCGCCGACTATCTTTATCGAAGGAAACTTTTCCATCGGTCAGTGCGAACAGGGTCCAATCACGACCTGTACCCACGTTCTTGCCTGCAAGAAACTTTGAACCGCGCTGGCGCACCAAAATACTTCCAGCGGTCACAAACTGGCCACCGTACTCTTTGACGCCAAGACGCTTGCTAACGCTATCACGTCCATTACGAACGCTGCCTTGTCCTTTTTTGTGTGCCATAAAATTATTTAATTTCTTTGATTTTAACGACCGTAAGTTCCTGGCGATGGCCAACTTTACGATGATAGCCTTTACGGCGTTTCATTTTGAAAGCAACTGTTTTTACGCCACGGATATGCTCGACTACGTCAGCCACTACTGCTGCTTTTGCAACAGTCGGTGAACCAACGCTAAGTTTTCCGTCGTTATTGACGAGCAACACACGGTCAAACGTATAGGTTTGACCCGCTTCGATGGGAAGACGTTCGATTTCCAGCGTATCGCCAGTGCTTACTTTATACTGCTTGCTACCTGTTTCAATTACAGCGTACATAAATCCAATTTCAAAAAGGGTGGCTATAAGAACAAAAGATCACCACGCCTGTCAACCTTCAAATTGACGTTTTTCCATTATCTTCGCGTTTAAAACAAAAAGCAAGCGCAAGATCAAAAAACCTTTCTTTCTTCATTATCGACGTCTTTTCCAAAGGCAAAAGTATCGGATTGTGTTTTTTATTTGTTTTTGTTGCACTTGATCCTGCTTTTTTTCTCTTGAGCTATGAAAGATCTTATTGAGGTGCTGCGGTTGCGGGTGCGGTATAGTGAGACGGATCAAATGGGGACGTTTTATAATTCCCGTGCTTTGGAATGGTTTGAATGTGCCCGGACGGAGTTGATGCGGCTTCTTGGTTTTCCTTATTCAGAGATGGAAAAGCGCGGAGTTTTTCTGCCATTGGTGGATGCTCATGTGGAATTTCTGGGGCGGGCTCGCTATGATGATCTACTGGTGGTTTATGCAAAGTGGTCCTATGTTGGAAGAGCTCGAATCCGGTTCGATATCCGAATCAATCAGGCAACAACGGGACATCCGGTGACGCGTGGTTACACAACACAGGCTTTTGTGGATGCAACGGGAAGAGTGACCCGGCCTCCTGCCTGGCTTTTGGATGTTCTGGACAAGCTTCCTGATCCATCAGCAAATGGAAATTTATCAACAACCAAAGCTTGACCGCGTGGCCAACTCTCTTTTAGCTCTTTATATTAATCAATGAGTTCATCAAATCGACAACTTCTCAGCGGCGATGCCGCCATTGCCCTGGCCGCCCGACATGCGGGTGTGGCTCTGGGGGCAGGGTATCCTGGCACGCCTTCCACCGAAATATTGGAAACGTTCAGCAAATTGGGGGGCTACGCCCAATGGTCGCCGAACGAAAAAGTGGCGACGGAAGTCGCCATTGGCGCGGCCTATGCCGGGGCGCGTTCCATGGCCACGATGAAGCACGTTGGCGTGAATGTGGCTGCGGACCCCCTGTTTACGGCGGCATACACGGGTGTTGCTGGCGCGTTTGTGCTGGTTTCTGCGGATGATCCGGGAATGGCTTCCAGCCAGAACGAACAGGATAACCGCCGTTATGCGGTGGCAGCCGGGTTGCCCATGATTGAGCCCTCTGATTCCCAGGAGGCGTATGATTTTACGCTTGCGGCTTACGAATTGTCGGAGCGTTGGCGTATGCCGGTGATGTTGCGTGTGACGACTCGCGTCTGTCACACTCAGACCCCGGTGGTTCCAAAGGAGGGGGTGCCCGCTCCTGCTCCCGCGAATTTTGTGCGTGATGTGAAAAGCCGCGTGATGATTCCGGCGTTTGCGCGTCCGGCTCACGTGAAGCTGCGCAAGAATTTGAACGAGATCGCAGCTTGGAACGAGACGAGTCCTTTTAACAAAGTCATCAAGGGCGATGCCAAGCTGGGCATCATCACTTCCGGGATCAGCTACATGCACGCGCGTGAAGCAGCTCCGGGGGCGAGTTTCCTAAAGCTGGGGGTGACTTATCCATTGCCATTGAAGAAAATTGCGGAGTTTGCGAAGAGTGTGGAACGTTGCATCGTCGTGGAGGAAGGTGATCCTTACTTAACGGATTCCATTCGTGCCGCTGGCATTGCCGTGGAGACGAAGCCGGAGATGTATCGTTTTGGAGAATTGAACGTGGCGCGTGTCCGCCGGATTTTGGCGGGCGACACCAGTCCCGAACCTCCAAAACCGGTTGGCAAGCCCCCGCAATTGTGTGACGGCTGCTCGCATCGGGTGGTGTTCGAGGCTTTACACAAGCTGGACTGTATTGTGGCGGGGGATATTGGTTGTTACACGCTGGGGGTGTTACCGCCATTTTCGGCGATCGACACCTGCTTGTGCATGGGCGGGAGCATTTCCGTCGGATTGGGAATGCGCCACGTTTTGCCACCGGAACAGGCCAAGCGCATTGTAAGTGTCATTGGCGACAGCACGTTCGTCCACAGCGGAATGACCGGGCTTGCGGAGATGATTTACAATCCACCGCCGACTGGCCACGTGGTGATCTTGCTGGATAACAGCACTACCGCCATGACGGGCCATCAGGAGCATCCGGGCACTGGACGCACTCTGGAGCATAAGGCCACTGGCAAGGTTGATTATGAGAAGTTGGCCAGCGCCCTCGGATTCAAGAAGATTTTCGTTTCGGAGCTGGGTAAAGGCTCGGCTGAATTTGAGCAACTAGTGAAGGACAGTCTGGCAAGTGGTGAACTCGTTTTCATCATCGCACGGCGTCCATGCGTGCTTGCAGCCGCCAACATCCGAAAATACGAACAACAAAACAAATGCCAAACCGCCCAGGAGGTTCAATGAAGCCTGTTACCAATATTATCGTCGCCGGTCTCGGCGGTCAGGGAGTCTTAAAAGCGTCAGACGTGTTGTGTGATGCCCTGTTTCACAGTGGATACGAAGTCAAAAAGAGCGAAGTGCATGGCATGAGCCAGCGCGGCGGTTCTGTATGCAGTGACATCCGTTTTGGCTCCGAAGTGTTCAGTCCGATGGTGCCACCTGGAGAGGCGGATTATCTGATGGTGATTGCGCCGGACCAGGTGGAAGTCAACCGCGGGCAGTTGCATTCTGGCGGCGTGTTGGTGACTCCTGATGCGGTGGATGCCAACGTGCTGCCCAACCGCAAGAGTTTCAACATTGCGTTGCTTGGTGCCCTGAGCACACACCTCCCCATTAAAATGGAGGCGTGGCACGCCGCCATTCGCGCGAACTTCCCAGAGAAGTTACATGAAGTGAATTACAAGGCGTTTGACATTGGCCGTGGTGCCAAAGCCTGATTGTTTTTGAATTAAAAGAAGAGCCTCGGGGTGATGTATGTCGTCCCGGGGCTTTTTCTAAAAAGGATCACCCTTCCTTGAGCCACTTGGCCGCATCCGTGGCGGAATAAGTAATGATGATGTCTGCTCCGGCGCGGCGAATGGCCAGTAGAGATTCAAGGGTGACTGCGCGCTCGTTGATCCAGCCATTGATACCAGCGGCTTTTATCATGGCATACTCACCACTGACTTGATATGCCGCAGTTGGATAGCCGAATTCCTGTTTGACGCGATAGAGGATGTCCAGATAGGCCAGTGCGGGTTTGACCATGACCATGTCCGCGCCTTCCTCAATATCCATGGCCACTTCGCGCAGCGCTTCATTGCCATTCGCAGCGTCCATTTGATAACCACGCCGATCCCCAAATTTGGGTGCAGATTCCGCAGCGTCACGGAATGGGCCGTAAAAGGCCGAGGCAAACTTGGCGGCATACGAAAGAATGGGGATGTCTGGCAAATTATTTTTGTCTAAAATGGCGCGTATTGCGGCAACGCGTCCGTCCATCATATCGCTCGGGGCAACGATATCCGCTCCGGCTTCGGCGTGGCTCAATGCCGAACGGGCCAGCAGATCCAGAGTGGGATCATTCAGGACGCCGCCTTTTTTACTGACGATGCCACAATGCCCGTGGCTCATGTATTCACAGAGACAGACATCTGTGATGACCAGAAGATCGGGCAGTTCCTTTTTCAACAAGCGCACTGTTTGTTGGACAATGCCATTCCGAGCATAAGCGCCCGAGGCTTTCTCATCCTTCTTATCAGGAATTCCAAAAAGCAAAATTGCAGGAACGCCGGCGGTATAAGCGGCCTGGGCTTCTTTGACGACTTCATCCGGGGAGAGTTGAAACACGCCGGGCATGGAGCGAATGGGCTCGCGCAGTTTGCGACCACTGCGGGCAAAGAGGGGCAATACGAATTTAGCCGCGTCCAGTTGCGTTTCGGAGACCAGGCGCCGAAGGACTGCCGTTTGGCGAAGCCGACGGGGGCGATAGACGGGAAAATGTCCACATGAAGTCGAACTCATGATGGTGAGAATAGCGCAAGCACAGGATGGCTGCAAGGGCACGTGGCAGGACCAATTCTTGTGCGATGACGAAAGAGACCGATAGAATCGGAGGACAAACCAAGGTTAATGCTGGCGTCTGGTTGGCGTTTGAGGCAGAATAAAAGGCACAATCATCTTATTATTGAACATGATGAAGGGTGTGTTGGCCTATATAAATAAGGGTGTGGAGATTTGTTGGCATGTTACAGGGGTTGGGATAGACTGATGCACGCTTATTCCAATTTGCCTTCAAATGAGTCTTACGTTTTGAATGCGCATTGGAATAAGAGATGTGTAAAAGGGCATGTGGATGTGACGGAGTGTTACAGACACATGCAGGGCGCGATGCGGTTCAATTTAGAATCACATCTGTCGGTTTTAAGTGAGTTAACAAACGAAAAAATCATAGAATAGCATATGGATAAGAAAACCGTTGTTGAAAAAGATGCACCGTTGAAAAAAGACGATCTTATCGTGGTTGCCGGAGCGGGTGGCTTCATTGGCGGCAATTTGCTCAAGTATTTCCAGAAAAAAGGATTTACCAACCTTCGTGGCGTGGACAAGAAACCCCTTCCAGAGTGGTATCAACGCCATCCCGGTGTGGACTGCCTGAGCATGGATTGCAGCAAAGAGGACGTTTGCCGTCGTGTATGCGAAAATGCGGTTGAAGTTTATAACCTGGCAGCCGACATGGGCGGCATGGGATTCATTGAGCGGTTTCGTGTTGAATGCCTTCGCAGTATTCTTATCAATACGCACATGATTGAAGCCGCTTACCGTGCTGGTACGCGCCGCTACTTCTATTCTTCCTCTGCCTGCGCATATAACACAACCTTGCAGCAGGACCCCAATGTTCGCGCTCTCAAAGAGACCGATGCTTATCCGGCGATGGCCGAGCGCGGTTATGGTTGGGAAAAGTTGATGTCCGAAATGTTCTGTCAGGAATACTGGGCGGAACGCGGATTGAAGACGGCCATTGCCCGTTTTCACAACGTTTATGGCCCCAACGGCACTTGGGATGGTGGGCGCGAAAAGGCTCCTGCCGCCCTTTGCCGCAAGGTGATCGAGGCGATTGACAATAAAACGGGGAAAATCACCCTGTGGGGCGATGGCACCCGCACCCGCAGCTTCATGTTCATCGAAGACTGCGTCAAGGGCATCGACATGATTACACACTGCGACAAGTTGATCGCAACGCCAATTAACCTTGGATCCAGTGAATTGGTTTCCATCAACGAATTACTAACCAAGATTGAAAAGATTGCCGGAGTCAAACTCAAACGGGAATATGATTTGAGCGCACCAAAGGGCGTTGCCGGACGTAACAGCGACAACACGTTCATCGAGAAAATGCTGGGATGGGAACCTCGCACCACGCTGGATGTGGGGCTGAAAGCCACCTACGACTGGATTAAGGTGCAATACGAGGCTCGCAAGAAGGGCCATCGCGTTGTGGAATAAGCCGTTTGTGGTGCCATGGAACATGCGAGCAAGCCGCCGGTCACTTCGGTGATCGGCTCCATACCATACCGGCTGGCTTTTGCCGGGGGATGGATTGACCAGCCGTTTGTTTCGGCGCTGAATCCCGCACCGCCAGGAGCCATGGTGGTTGTGGGGGTAAAACCAACTTTCTGGTTTATGGAGCGTGCCGGCATCTCCACTGGCACGCGTAAAGTGGCTGCCAAGCTTTGGAATAATCGCCTGCCTGAGGGCAGGCCTGAACAACTTGTCCGGGAACTTTACAATGCGGAAAACGCTGGAAAAGCGGAGCCATCCGGCTCTCAGGACATGATTGGCCTCATCTATCCGGGCATCAACCGGCTGGATTATGACTTCAAAACCAATGGGGGTGTTTTCCCGTCCCACATTGAATCCATTCAGGACGCGGTTACCGTAGCCTGGGTGGAGAGAGTGGTTCAGGTCCTGCCGGTTGCGCCCCGACCGGAGGGATACAATCCCCTTGGAGAAAAACATCTTGATCCAGTCTATATAAAACGACTGGGACAATCCGGAAAGGATTGTTTTGAGGCGATTCGCCGAATGGACACCGCCTCGCTGGGGGCATCATTTAACGAATGCATGACCTGCTGGGGACATCTGCTCCCCCATACGGTGCGGCATCCCTCAATCACAACAGATCTTGTCGGGCTCCTGCAAAATTACCAGATGCGATATCCTGGTGCGATGTATTCGGGGTGTGGCGGTGGGTATTTGTTTGTTGTTTCCGAGGAACCCGTGCCGGGCGCATTTCATGTGCAAGTTCGCATTGCTTCCTCCTGAAAGGGGAGCGTATTGATTCTGAGCTTCAAACCAATCCTTCACGATGAATAATTTCACACCTTCCTGGGACTACCTGATAGTAACCGCTTCCAATGATTCACAAGCGCGCGCATACGAGTCGCAGTTGGAATTGCGTCGGCGCCTTGGCTTTCTGTCTTGGGCAAAAGAGGTGTTGGTGGTGGCAGATCCCGATGGAAGACGGGTGGGCAGCGGTGGAAGCACGTTGTGCTGTTTGATTGAGGTGGTGAATCGGGAGGTGGAAGCTCGTCGTGCTCAAAAGGCGCTGTGTTTGCCACCCTCGGAGATATTGAAGAGTCTGCGGATTTTGATTATTCATGCGGGCGGGGATTCACGGCGGCTTCCTGCCTACGGACCTTGTGGAAAGATCTTCATTCCCGTTCCGGGAACAAGCGATGCAGCTTTTGGGGCAGCCTTGTTTGACAGACTGATCCTGAATTACAGAATGCTGCCTGCCGGGGCAAAAAAAGCCGGACAAGTGGTTGTGACTTCTGGCGATGCACTTTTGCTTTTTGATCCGTCCTTGGTCAATTTTGATCAACCTGGCATGACGGCTGTGACATGTCCGGCAACGCCGGAGACGGCGGCCAAGCACGGTGTGTTTTGCCAGGGAAACGATGGACGGGTGAGGCTTTATTTTCAGAAGCCTTCCGTTGAGGAACAGCAGAGACTGGGGGTGGTGAACCGGTCAGGACAGTCTTTATTGGATATTGGTATCATGAGTTTTGACGCCCTGATGGCAGATGCCTTGTTCGAGGCGTTTGGAATCCGGGTGGCAAAGAATGGACGGTTGGAGTGGGCTCCGGCAATGCAAAAGAAGGTCTTTGCGCTGGGGGTGGATTTTTATCGTGAAATCTGTTGCGCCATAGGGGATCAGGTCACGGAAGAACATTATTTCAAGCAGGCATGGGATGCGGGCAGCAAGTGGAAGGAGCCGGAATTGCGGCGCATCTTTAAGCATTTGTGCAAGCTGCCGTTCTGTCTGTCAACAGTGCCTCAGGCGCGATTTTTGCATTTTGGAACAACACGCCAGTTGATTTCCAGTGGCGTGGAATTGCGACAATACGATTTGGGGGCGGTCTCTCCGAACGCTCCCGTGCTGTTGAATAATCAGATGGTGCATGGCGAAATCATTGGAGGCAATGCCTGGGTGGAAGGATGCCGGATTGCGGCCCCCTTGCGATTGGCGGGTGGCAACGTGGTGATTGGCATTGAAGTCAATGAACCGCTCAGCCTGCCTGAGAACGGATGCGTGGACGTGTTGCGTGGGAGAAATCGTGACGGTGAAAAAATCTGGTTTGTGCGGTTTCATGGTTTGCTTGACACATTCAAGGATGCTGCGGTGAAGGGGGGAACATTTTGCGGGAAACCCATGCTGGATTGGATTTCTTTCGTTGGAGTAAAGCCTGCGGATATTTGGGAGCGTTCAGTGCCAGAGGATCAACGGAGTCTTTGGAATGCGCGTGTTTTCCCGGTGGAAGGCAGGCATGGCGCGTATCGTGACTGGCTTTGGATGCTCAAGCCTGAGCTGGGTTCCCCGGAGCAGAAACAATCTTTTCTGGAGGCAGACCGTTACAGCGCTGCAGAAATTGCCATATTGGCCGATCAGGAGAACTTTTTTGCCCGTCGTCAGGAAGGGCGCGCGGAAGTGATAGGGCCGGTCCTGCACTCTCTGTTCCGAAACGAAAGTGGTTTTTCGGCCCGCGAATTAACCTGGCTTTTGCGTCAGACATCAAAGCGTGGGGAATGTCTGGCCGGGCTGTTCCACAATCTTAGAAATTGTTCTGGGGCATCGAGTTTTGCAAGTGTTGAGAGCTTTCAATTCTCGCGGGTGCTTCACACTTTGGGCACAGTCGTCGGTGACTTGGCTGGAAAATCGCGGGTTGCTTTACCGAAAGTGTTGACAGGTCTCAACGGTCCCATTTTGGAGGATTTGAGAGTTTGGATGGCGGCGCACGATACGGAAATTTCGCCGAAATTATGTGCAGTTGACTGGGCGTCAAAGGCGCAGGAAGCAGCTTTTACGCATATTCACCGGACGATCTTGAACAGTTCTCTCCATCAAATGGAGATGCCGCATAATGCGTTGCGCAAGGATGAAACCGTCTGGGGACGAGCTCCGGCGAGATTGGAATTAGGCGGTGGGTGGACAGACACGCCTCCTTACACGCTGGAGTTTGGCGGTGAGGTTCTCAATAGCGCCATCAATTTGAATGGTCAGCCGCCAATCCACTGCTATGGACGCGTGGTTGAGGAGCCAGTCATTCGAATCTTTTCAATTGACACGGGATTACATGTTGAGATTCGTGAACTGGAGGAGCTGATGAGCTTTCGTGACCCGCGTGATGTTTTTGGATTGGTGAAGGCGGCGTTTGCCATCAGCGGCTTTTCTCCTGACATCACGCCCGAGCAACGTGGAAAATCGCTCCGACAGATATTGAAGGATTTCGGTGGTGGCATTGAATTGACAACGCTGGTTGGAATTCCCAAGGGGAGTGGGTTGGGGACATCGAGCATCTTGGGGGCGGCGATTGTTGCTGTTCTGGCCCGGATGGTCGGGCGTTCGCTCACTCAACGCGAGCTTTTCCATCAAGTGCTGCGTTTGGAACAGGCGTTGACAACTGGAGGCGGCTGGCAGGATCAAGTGGGGGGGGCAGTGGGAGGCACAAAGATCACGTTTACACAGCCTGGATTATTCCCTGATCCCCGCATTCATTTTGTGCCCAGCGATATTTTGAATCCATCAACCAATGGACATTCCACGCTGCTCTATTACACCGGTTTTACGCGGTTGGCGAAAAACATTCTTCAAAAGGTGGTTGGCGGTTATTTGAATCGTGATCGCGTGATCATGGATGCGTTGAGCGGTGTTCATCAAGTGGCGCGGGCCACTGTGGATTCCATGGCGCGGAAAGACATGGAGGAATTTGGTTATTTAACAAATGTCTCGCATCGACTCACAAAGCAGCTTTGTGCCGATGTGAGCAATGAGCATGTTGAAGAACTGTTGGAGCGCATTCGCCCCCATGTGTTTGGCGCCCGGTTGATGGGAGCGGGGAGTGGCGGTTTCATGATGATGATCTGCAAATCTCCAGAAGATGCGGCAAAGATCAGGGCTGATCTACTTAAGAATCCGCTCAATGAATGTTCCCGGTTCTTTGATTTTGACATTAATAACGAGGGTTTGCAGGTGACCTCCTGCTAGAGGACCGAACGTTTCCATGCATTATCAATGTCAGCGGTGTGGAGCCTGCTGCCAATGGCCGGGGCAGGTGCGTGTGACGGAGGCTGAAATTACAGCGTTAAGCCATTTTCTGAAAATGGACGAGAATGCGTTTATTCAGAAATACACACGCCTGCGCATGGACCGGCAGGGGCTTGCCCTCGTTGATCAAGACAGTGGTGCGTGCGTCTTTTATCAGGCGAATGGATGTCTTGTAAATCCGGTCAAGCCCCAGCAATGCATTGACTTTCCCGATCACTGGAATTTTCCGGGATTTGAAAAAATCTGCAAAGCCAAGCCAATTGTAGACCGAGCGGCTTGAGTGAAATTTAGAGAAGATCGACAGATCAATCGTCGTTTTTGGAATTGGCCAGCCACGCTGCGGCGATTCCCAAGATTGCTCCAAAGAGCACCAGTCCCATATAGAACAGTCTGGCTCCCCAGCCAGCAGTGGTGACTGTTCTGACGAAGAGGATGACTCCCAGCGCTGTGACCAGAAGGTCCGCCCCGAGAAGATACCAGGGGGGGAGAGGTGGCTTGTTCCCTTTCTTTTCCTTTTTAGGTTCAGTCGGAGGATCTGCCTCTTTTTCGACGACGGGGCTTGGAGTGCCGGTCAAAAGCGAACGGACTCCTGGTCCGGGCTCATTGGAGGCATTTTGTGGCTCGGTTGCCGAAGCAAACGGGCTCTTCCCCATCAACGTTCCCAAGTTACGTCCAAGAACTGGTTTCACGTGCTCCAGCCTCTTAAAAGAGAAGGATTGTGACAACAATTTTTTTACGTTGTTAATTTTTGATTATTGGCATTCTACGTGCTATAGTAACAGCTACAGCGGTTGGCAGAAGGCAATAAGTGAACATAGTGAAATTATTAAACCCGCCTTCTGTTTTGTTCACGCCGTTGAAAAGAAAGAAGTTCGTATGCAAATCAAAACAAATCGCAAGGCAGGTTTCACATTGGTGGAAATCATGATTGTCGTGGCCATCATTGGCTTGCTGGCAGCCATCGCCATTCCCAACTTTGTGAAGGCCCGCACGCAGTCACAAACAAGCGCTTGCATCAACAACTTACGCTTGATTGACTCTGCGATTCAGCAGTGGGCATTGGAAAAGGCAGTAGCTACAACTGGAGCAGTTACCACGGATGGTATCCAGCCTTACTTGGGCCGTGGTGCCGCAGGTACCCTGCCTTATTGCCCAGCAGATTCAGCAAAAGCTTGGGCTTCCTCCTACACTGTAAACACTGTCGCAGATAAGCCAACGTGTCTGATCGGTGGTACGGGGCATGGTGACGGAACGCACATCTTGCAATAACATTCAGTTTTAAGTTGTTTAGTCAGGCTTGGGATTCGTCCCAAGCCTTTTTTTGTACCTCAAATTGGCGTTTTTTTGTCCTGTTTTGAGACAGGCGTGTCTTGATACAAGATTTTCCAAAAAACAATCATCCTGCCGAATTTTCTTTTTCAGCGAACGATTATTCTTCACTTTTGATTCAACAAACGATCACTTTTCGGTGTTTTATGTATTATGAGATTACTTTTTTGGACTTGCGCTAATACAGGCGATTCAGCCATTCTCCCCCACAAAAAATGAAATTGCGTTTTGCCCGGACTAATAAACTGGAGGCGCTTGCAGGAATAATGGGAATTCTTGCCACGATGATTTCTGTTGGTGATCTCGCTGCGGCGGACACCAATTCATCGACACCTACCTCAACCACAAACGTTCCAAGTGCCACGGCAACGAACTCTTCAGGTGCCACCAATACTCCAAGCGTGACCAACGCTCCAGCAACCAATCGTCCTCCGGCTGAATTGGCTCCGCAATTACTCGTTGTAGACCGTCTTTTGATGGGAATTCCCCGGAGCGGTTTTGGAAAGGAATATCTCTTTACTGCATCGCTCATTCCTCAATCCCGCGCGGCGACAAGCACCGGGTTGGCGGGCAAGGTTGTTCGTTTTGAACTGTTTCCCGATGGAGTTGACCTGTATGAGTCTCCACAGGGATTGGTTGTGACTGAAGATTTGCCGGCCCGTCGTTTACTGGCGACATTTCCCATCGTGCGTCAGGATGACCAGCAGATCGTGATCGATTTCAACAAGGGAATGCGCCGCGTGTTTACTCAGGCGTGGACTTCCGGCGGTGGTTTTAGCCAGGAACATGACAATGTGCTGGATGTTCCCGAAGGCCGTGTCTTTGAGATGCACCAGAGCGATGGTTGCCTGATTATCCGGCAAAGCGTGCAGGCTCGTAATCGCGAGGATAGTCAAAACATTGAACAGCGGTTTGAGATGCGGTATTTTTTGACACCATATCGTCAGGGAGCTGCAGAGGGCAAGGAACCGTCGATCACGGATTCCCGTTATACAGAATTCTTCCAAACAGAGGGAAAGCTTGAAACGGGGACCGGTCGTGTTTCTTCTCATATTGTCCGTTTTGATCTTCACCAGCCGGTCGTGTTCCATTACTCAGCCAATACTCCACCTGAATATGTTGAGGCGGTAAAAGACGGTATTCTTTATTGGAATCGTGTTTTTGGAAAGGAAGTGGTCCAAGCGAAGAAGGCTCCGGAAGGTGTCACTGCCCCCGACGCCAAACTGAACATCATTCAATGGGTGCCGTGGGATAACGCCGGTTTTGCCTATGCTGACGTGTTGATGGACCCCATCACAGGCCAGTCATTGCATGGACAGGCCTACATCACCAGCGTATTTGGATTCCTTGGAAAAGCCCGCGCCCGTGCCTTGCTGCGTGGAATGGAGGAGGCAGCCGAGGCCAAGAAGGATAAGAAGGATGATAAGAAGGGCAATTCTTCCCCTCGTTTCGGATCGCCGCTCCTCCAGAATGCCCCCGCCTGTCAGGTGGACACAGCAGCCTTTGCTCAGGCGATGGCTCATGGCTTGCAGGAATTGCTCGCGAGTGATGCTTTGACAGACGAGGCGGTGTTGCGGACGTCTCAGGATTACGTTCGTGAAACCGTGGCCCATGAAGTGGGACACGTGCTTGGCTTGCGCCACAATTTTGCCGGCAGCCTGTCTGCCACATTAACACACAAAGAGCTTGATGAGTGGTTCAAGGCATATCTCCTTGGCAAACCTCTGGATGCTTACACCAATAAACTGGCAAGCAGCGCCATGATGGAATACACGGTCTTCAAAGGCGCCGTGTTTACCGGATGGAGAATGCGCACTGTTCAGGAGCCTTTACCCCATGATCGAGTGGCGATTCGTTGGGGATACTTTGACAGCTCAGAAGCACGTGAAAAGAAGATCCTTTTTGCCACCGATGGCGATGCCTATGAATACGGTGATGTTCGCACATTCGACTACGGTTGCGATCCTCTGGTGAGTGCTTACGCTGAGATCGCGCAAATGGAGGCTTTGCTTCCAAACTCAATCATTGAAACCTTCATCAGCGCTCGTACCCCGAGAAATCCCAATGACCGGATTCCACTCGATCAGGTCAACCTGAGCTCTGAAAAATATGCCCACCAGATTGCCCGCAGCTTCAGTGACATACTAATGTGGTTCCGCGCCGATGCACGGTCATTGCGCGTTGAAAGCCAGTTTGATTACATTGGTGAACTCAATCGCAAGGAGCGTTATCAGGCTCATTGGAAGTATTTGAACGAGCAGATTGACCAACTCGGTGGGGTTGATCGTGCCATTTTCTCTTTCATCCCAGTCGATTTGAAGCTCGAACTCAAACAGGAGCCCACAAACGGAGTTCCCATAGTGGAACGCTTCAATGCCAATACGATGGCTGCGAAGGTTGAAAAACTGCTGGATTCGCCGAATTACAAGACCTTTGTTGGCTTGGACGACAAGAAAACCAGCTTCACAAAAGAAGAGCGTGATCTCATCGTGAAACGCAGCAAGCTCTTTTTTGTGCAGCTCGAAAAGGACATTGTCAAACAAACCTGCAAACGACTTGCCGATGCGCGCCGAAATCTGGGCAATGAAGCAACCGGTGCTGCTGGTGAGGACGATTGCGTTGCCAAGATGGAAAAACGGATCATTGAATTCTCCAAACTCGTGATCACCGCTCAGGACGAAAGCAAACACCTCCAGGGAAAAGTTAACAAAGGTTTCGTCGATGTCGTGGATTACAAATATGACCAGGAAACCCGCCTTGCAGCCGCTCACGCGTTGGATGACCAGACCGGATCATTCCGCGGTTGGGCTGAAGAAGCCAAGTCCGAATTGAACACCCAATTGAAAAACGATGTGGAGAATGCTCTCAACCTGGGCCACTTCAAAGACTTCAAAGTCTCGATGCTCTCTCGTACCATTCGCGAATGGTATCAGAAACAGCAGGAAGTTTTGGGCTTGTTGCCACCTGCCCCTGGCAGCCCAACTCTGCCGGCAAGATAGAGCATTAGCATAACGAATCCTATTTTCATGCAAAACCCCTGCCCAAAAGGTAGGGGTTCTTTTTTGTCTCTCCAAAAGAGGGGGTAAATCTGGTTTTTACCCGTAAAACTGGGAATAAAACGACATTTATGTAGGTTTTAGGGTGGAGAGAAAGTTTTTAAGTCGTTTTTAGCTAAAAATCTAATAGACCAGCCTCCGATACCCATCTTTGCTTAGTGAAACCCCTTGGGAAATTTAAATGTGTCTTTTTGACAAAAAGAAAAATTACGAATCTCATCTTAAAAACCTTCGATGGTAAAAATAATGTAAGTAGTTAATTTAAAATTACTTATAAAAATTTATAGTGAAGAGGCAAGCCCTTGATGTGGTTATTCAATGAAGAGAAATACCAAAAGAGACAAGAAGATTGAACGCCTGGGAGGAAAAAGAGTTCTAATCTAAGGGTGAGGATTTAAATGTAAGTGAGTGTTTGGGTGAGTATAAGTTTTGCTTATTTTTTCAGATTTATATTGCCAACCGACTGCGGCCCCATGATAGTCTGCCACCAATTATGTTGAAAACAAAGATATGGTACCGAGCTGCGGCCTTCCTCGCAGCTGCTAGTATCGCCTCTCCCGCTTTTGCGAGTGATGCTGATATTAAACTTCCTGATCTTAAATCAGTCACATTCAATGTCGGAGGTAGTGCTCTGAACGGAATGTCGATCCTCTATGTGGGCATTTTCGTGTGCCTGATCGGAATTATTTTTGGTCTCGTTCAATATGTTCAGACCAAGAATCTTCCTGTTCACAATAAAATGGGGGCCGTTTCGAACACCATTTGGGAAACATGTAAAACATATCTCACACAGCAGGGTAAATTCCTTGCCGTTCTTTGGTTCCTGATTGCCTTGTGCATGGGCTATTACTTCCTCGGTTTGGAACATAAAGGCCCCGGCGAATTTTGCATCATCATTCTTTGTTCCATTTTGGGTATTCTGGGGTCCTACGGCGTGGCTTGGTTCGGCATCCGCATCAACACGGTGGCCAACTCCCGCACCGCTTTCTCCTCCTTGAAGGGAAACCCCCTTGCCACTCTGTTCATTCCTCTCAAATCAGGCATGAGCGTCGGCTTGGTGCTGGTCAGCGTGGAACTCTTCTTCATGATCTGCATTTTGTCTTTCCTGCCTGCCGAACTCGTTGGCCCCTGCTTCATCGGATTCGCTATCGGTGAATCCCTTGGCGCGAGCGCGCTCCGTATTTGCGGTGGTATTTTCACAAAGATTGCCGATATTGGTTCCGACCTGATGAAGATTGTCTTCCAACTTCCTGAAGACGATCCGAAGAATCCTGGTGTGATCGCCGACTGCACGGGTGATAATGCCGGTGATAGCGTTGGTCCCACGGCTGACGGTTTCGAAACCTACGGGGTCACGGGTGTGGCTTTGATCACATTCCTGGCTCTTGCGTTGGGCACGACCGGTGACTCTGGTGCCATGGGTGGCAAATTGATCATCTGGATCTTTGCCATGCGTATTTTGATGGTCATCACTTCGCTGGTGTCCTATTTCGTGAACGGTGCTGTGAGTAAGGCTCGTTTTAGTGGTAAGAAAGACTTTGATCTTGAATCCCCTCTGACCAGCCTCGTTTGGATTACTTCCATCGTTTCCATCATCGTGACCTTCATTGCTTCCAAATTGTTGTTGGGCGACGACAAGAACGGAAACCTTTGGTTCGATCTCTCCATGATCATCAGCTGCGGCACGTTGGCCGGCGCTTTGATTCCTGAGTTCACAAAGGTGTTTACCAGCACCAATTCCCGCCACGTCAAGGAAGTCGTCAATGCTTCTGGTCACGGTGGCGCTTCACTGAACATTCTGTCCGGTTTCGTTGCTGGTAACTTCTCAGCCTTCTGGCAGGGCTTGGTCATCATGATCCTCATGTTGATCAGCTACAAGTTTGCTCAACCTGGAACTCCTTTGGAAGCTTTGATGCCTGGGTTTGCCGCTCCAATTTTTGCCTTCGGTCTCGTGGCCTTCGGCTTCCTTGGAATGGGCCCTGTGACAATTGCAGTCGACAGCTTTGGGCCTGTGACTGATAACGCCCAATCCGTTTACGAATTGAGCCAGATTGAAAGCGTTCCCAATATTCGGGAAGAGATTAAGAAGGATTTCGGTTTTGATGCTGATTTTGATACAGCCAAGATCGCCTTGGAAAAGGGTGACGGTGCAGGCAATACCTTCAAAGCCACAGCCAAGCCGGTGTTGATCGGAACGGCTGTCGTTGGTGCCACAACAATGGTGTTCGGCATCATCATGCTCCTCAAGCAATTGCATCCTGATGTGATGGAAAAGTTGAGCTTGGTTCAACCTCACGTTCTTCTTGGCCTGCTCATGGGTGGTTCCGTGATTTACTGGTTCACTGGTGCTTCCACACAGGCTGTCGTCACTGGCGCCTATCGTGCGGTTGTTTACATCAAGGAACACATCAAGCTGGATAGCGGCACAGCTTCCATCAAAGACAGTAAGGAAGTGGTGAAGATTTGCACCGTGTATGCACAAAAGGGCATGATCAACATCTTCATCGTAATCTTCTGCTTTGCGTTGTCACTGGCGTTCTTCAACCCATTCTTCTTCATTGGCTACCTGATCAGTCTGGCATTCTTCGGATTGTTCCAAGCGATCTTCATGGCCAACGCGGGTGGTGCTTGGGATAACGCCAAGAAGATTGTGGAAGTTGACCTTCGTCAGAAGGGCACTCCGCTTCACGCTGCCGCAGTCGTTGGTGATACCGTTGGTGATCCGTTCAAGGATACGTCTTCCGTTTCCCTGAACCCGGTTATTAAGTTCACCACACTGTTTGGTTTGCTGGCCACTGAAATCGCTCTGACAATGACCAATGAAGGCCTTCGATACGGGGTCGGCGTTGTTCTCTTTATCGTTGCGTTGTTCTTCGTCTATCGTTCCTTCTACGGAATGCGCATTCCCGAAGGGAAATAAGACTAGGCTAGTTTAATCTTTCGCAAGGAGCCGAAGCAGTTCGGCTCCTTTTTTTGTGTGCCTGGCAGGGGGGCACTGACTGGTTAGAGCGCATTACTCAGGGAGGTCTTTGGGACAAGCGATAAATTTAATTCAGAGAAAATATCCGAAGGGTGGCAAATGGGAAAACTGTCAAAGCGTATCTTTGCACAATTCCTTTAAGTCAGTTATCTTCGGGCCGATTTAATGACGATTTCAAATTCATCGCTTCCCATTTGGGAAATCCACGACTCCATTGTGGATACCCTGCGCACACATCCCAGTTTCGTTCTTGTCGCTCCCACGGGCTCCGGAAAAACCACCCAAGTGCCACAAATGCTGTTGGATGCGGGTATCGCAGGAAATAAGAAAATTGTTGTGCTTCAGCCCCGCCGGGTTGCCGCACGGACGGTTGCGGCGCGTGTTGCCTGGGAACGGAAAAGCACACTTGGCGGTGAGGTGGGCTATCAGGTGCGCTTTGACGATCAAACGAGCTTGGGCACACGGATTTGTTTTGTGACGGAGGGCATTCTTTTGCGTTGGCTTCAGGATGATCCGGCACTCTCGGATGTCGGGATTGTTCTTTTTGATGAATTTCATGAACGCAATCTGCTAAGTGACGTTGCGCTGGCCATTGTAAAACAAATGCAACACACTTCCAGGGCGGACCTGAAACTGGGGGTCATGTCCGCAACGCTGGACGCAGATCCCGTGGCGAAGTATCTGGGGGATTGCCCTGTTTTGATTTCAGAGGGCAAGGCATTTCCAGTTGAGATTTGTTATAATGCACAACATGATGAGCGTCCGGTGACAGAACAAGCGGCTGATGTCATCGAGAAGATTATCAATTCAGGAGAAACCGGAGACATTCTGGTTTTCATGGCTGGCATGGCGGAAATCAATGCGACGATCTCGGCTTGCCGCGCGATTCATGCGCAGGAACGTCTCGCTTTAATTCCTTTGCACGGAGATCTTCAACCAGAGGAACAGGACCGTGCATTTGACCCCAATTCATTGCGAAAAGTAATTGTTTCCACCAACGTCGCGGAAACTTCAGTGACGATCGATGGGATTCGCCATGTCGTGGATGGCGGACAAGCGCGCGTGGCACGTTACGATGCGGAGCGTGGAATCAATACCCTGTTTATTGAGTCAATCAGTCGCGCTTCCGCCGATCAGCGTGCGGGCCGCGCTGGGCGCACGGCTCCGGGCGTCTGCTGGCGTCTGTGGACGGAAAGTGCTCATTTGAATCTTCCCGCAAGAAACACTCCCGAAATTCAACGGGCTGATTTGGCGGAAACCGTTCTCCTGTTGCACTCGCTTGGAATTCGGGATGCGGCCCATTTTGACTGGCTTGAAAAACCAAATTTGCAGGCGGTCGAACGCGCTGAAGATTTGTTGCGCACTCTGGGGGCTCTTGAGCGCAGGGATTGTTCCGGCCAGCTTTCGGATATCACTCCAGTCGGGCGTCAAATGTTGCGTTTGCCCATGTCCCCACGATATTCGCGGATGATGGTGGAGGCAATTCGAAATGGGTGCATACCGGCAGCAGCCCTGTGCGCCGCATTGGTCAGCGGACGTGATTTGTTGGTGCGATTGGGACGGGATGACAAACATATCGCTGAAGCACGTGAACTTTTTGAAGCGAGCGCAGATTCGGACTTCTACACCCTCATGCGCGCGTATCAATTCGCTGTCAATAATAACTTCAGCGTCGATCAATGTCGCCGTTACGGGGTTCATGCCCAGATTGCGCGGCAGGTGCGCGAGACCTTTGAACAGATTTTGAAAATTGCGCAAACCCAGGATAAAGCCATCCGTTCCAATGATCAGTTAAATGTACAACCAGTCCAAAAACCTGCGTATGATCCGCTGCTGAAGTGTTTGGCAGCCGGGTTCATTGACCAATTGTGCGTTCGTCGCGATCAGGGAACTTTGGAATGCGAGATGACTGAAGGACGAACAGGCACGCTGATGCGCGAGAGCGTTGTTCAAAACGCATCTCTCTTTGTGGCTGCCAACATCCGGGAAGTTTCTGGACGCACCGGAAATCTGACTCTGCTTGGGCTTGCGACTGCCATCAAACGCGAGTGGGTGGAGGAGCTGGCTCCATCGCAAATGTCAACGCGTGTTGAGCACCTTTATGATCGGACCAACAAGCGTGTGAGCGCCATTAAGTTGATCCGATTCCGGGATTTGGTGATTCACCATGAACATCAAAAGGAAATCGATCCAGTGGAATCAGCTCGCTGTCTGGCTTCTGCCTGGCAACGCGACTATTTTGAACTGCCTCTTTTCAATCACGAAATCAAACAATGGATTGCACGTGTGAATCTGGTCAACGCTGCGATGCCGGAATTGGAATTTCCCTCCATGGGTGAATCGGGAATTCTTGAATGTTTGACACGGGCTTTTCATGGGCTGACTTTGGCAAAGGAAGCCCAAGCAGCGCCATTGAAAGAGGCGTTTGGAGCATGTTTGGGAAAAGAACGTTCTGCCTGGCTTAATGAACTGGCACCGTTAACAGTGACGTGGGTGGATGGAAAGAAGATCAAGTTGCTTTATGTTGAGGAGTCTGAGCCGGGCAAAGCGGCGTCACCAGAGCTTCAGGTTAAATTGAGTGATGCGCTAAAACTCGAAGAACATCCGCGTCTTTGTGAAAATCGTGTTCCTGTGAAACTTTGGTTGTGTGCCCCGGATGGCAAACGGATTGAATCCACGTTGGATTGGGCTTCATTTAAAACCAATTCCTATCCGAAAATCAGACCGGGACTGCAAAAAAAATACCCGGGTTCAACCTGGCTGTAAGGCACTTTTCAAGAATTCTGAAACTGAAAAACTTTCTTGTGCTACTTTGATATTGGCAAGAAAAGGGGATTTGATACTTTCCTGCCAGCAGGAGTCGGACATCCAAAAATTAAAATGAAAATCCAAATTTTTACAAAACTGGCCGCTCTTACGGCCTTTGCTGTTGGCTTGATCACCACCCAGGCAGCAACCCTCAACATTGGAGACCCGGCTCCAAAGCTTCAGGTGGCTTCGTGGGCTCAAGGTGATCCGGTCACGGAGTTTAAGACTGGGATTGTTTACATTGTGGAATTCTGGGCAACTTGGTGTGGCCCTTGCCGTGCGAGCATTCCGCATTTGAACCAGACCTATTTGAAGTTTAAGGACAAAGGCGTGGTGGTGATTGGTGTGGATGTTTGGGAAGATGACACATCAAAGGTTGCGCCTTTCATAAAGGAAATGGGAACGAATATGACTTATCGTGTGGCATTGGATCAGGTTGTTGCTGGTGAAAAGAAGGGGAAGATGGCGGAGACATGGATGGAAGCTTCCGGCTCACAGGGAATTCCAACGGCATTTTTGGTCGGCAAAGACGGCAAGATTGTCTGGATTGGCCATCCCATGACTTTGAAAGATTCTGTGATTGAACAAGTGATGGCGGGGACTTTTGATGTCAAAAAGGCAGCTGAAGAAAAGCAAAAAGCCGAGGCGAAACAAACGGAGATCATGAAGCATGCCAAGAATTTGGATGCTGCGGTGAAGGCTAAAGAATGGGACAAGGCCGACGCGGCGCTTACTGAGATCGAGAAACTTGTCGGGGAAGAGGCAAAAGGCCAAGTTGATGCCACCCGTCTGAAAATTCTCATGGGAAAGGGCGATTCCAAGGGAGTTTCAAAATTGGCGGCTTCTATAGCCGATCGTTTCAAGGACAACCCTCAAGCCCAAAACTCTATTGCCTGGGATTTGGCAACGGACAAGGGACTGAAAGAACGCGATCTTGACTTGGCGGCGAAATTGGCCCAACGCGCAGTTGATCTCACCAAAGGCGAGGATCCCGCGTTCCTGGATACGCAAGCCCGGATTTTCTTCATGCAAGGCAAGAAGGACAAGGCGATCGAAATTGAGACAAAGGCATTGGGGGTGGCAAAGGATGACTTCAAGAAAATCTACCAGGACTCTTTGGATAGTTACAAAGCAGATAAATTACCCGAGGTTAAGTAATAAAATTATCTATTAATATTATGAAACGAAGTGTTTTTGCCGGATTGGCTGTTGTAGCAGCGTTGACTGCCAGTGTTTTTACTGCACAAGCGGCCACTTTAAACATCGGTGATCCCGCTCCGAAGATTCAGGTCGCCAAATGGGTGCAAGGAGACGCAGTGACTGAATTCAAACCCGGCACTGTTTACATTGTGGAATTCTGGGCCACTTGGTGTCCCCCTTGCCGGGCCAGCATCCCCCATTTGAATCAGACCTATCTCAAGTTTAAGGAAAAAGGGGTGGTCGTCATTGGGGTGGATATCTTGGAAGAGGACACATCAAAGGTTGCGCCTTTCATAAAGGGAATGGGGACGAACATGACCTATCGTGTGGCTCTGGATCAGGTTGCCGATGGTGATAAGAAAGGCAAAATGGTGGAAACGTGGATGAAAGCTTCCGATTCACAGGGGATTCCAAGAGCATTCTTGGTTGGCAAAGATGGCAAGATTGCCTGGATCGGTCATCCCATGGAACTTGAGGACACCATCATTGACAAGGTTTTGGATGGAAAAACCGCCGCAACTGAAAAAGACAAGGAATCGAAGAAATAGCTGGTTCAAGCAACATAATTGGAACAGGCATCGCCCAGAAGGAGCGGTGCCTGTTTTGTCATTGGGTATCATATACCTTTGAAAATAATCCATCTTTTGATATTCTTTTTGCATTAGGAACCAAGTAACCGATGAAAAATAAATTTCTCACTTTGATGGCGTCGTTGGCAGTGCTGGCTGCCAGCGCTTTTGGAGTTTTTGCGGAAACACTGAATATCGGGGATCCTGCTCTGAAGCTCCAGGTTTCCCAATGGGTTCAAGGTGAACCGGTGACAGATTTTAAACCCGGATCGGCCTACTTTGTGGAGTTTTGGTCAGGGGGAAGCGGTCCCTGCCTGGAGTGTGTTCCTTTTATTGATCGAATATACGGCCAATACAAAGACAAGGGGCTTAAGGTTGTAGCCATTGATGCCTGGCAGACTAATGTTGCTTCTGTGGAGACCATGTTGAAACAATGGAGTGGCAGAATGAACTATGGGATAGCCATGGATTCATTTGATGGGGTTCAGCGCTGGGGAATGGGAAGAACGGCAAGCTCGTGGATGCATCAGGCTGGAGAAAGTAACGTTCCGGTTGCGTTTCTTATCAACAAGGAAAGCAAGGTCGCATGGATTGGACATCCCACCAGTCTGTCAAATAAGATAATTGATGAGACGCTGGCGGGCACACTTGACTTGAAAAAGGTCGCCAGTGACCGCCAGAAGGAATTTGAAATCATCAATAATCCAGAGGTGCAAAAGGTTTGGGAAGAGCTAAAGACAAATGCAAACGACAAACAATGGGACAAGGCAGGCACCAATATTGAACGTCTGGAAAAACTCACAAGTGCGAAGCCGCTGCCGACCCTGGGGCTTTATCATGTGGTTGTTGATTTTGGAAAAAAGAACTTCAAGGAAGGTGTTGAACGTGCTGCAAAACTGGGCGCAGAGAATAATGATAACGCTTCGCTTTTGAATGCGCTGGCCTGGGAGGTTCTCAATGAAGGCGGTGAGAAGCCTGATTTGGATGTCGCGGTCAAGTTGTCCCAGCGTGCGTGTGATTTGACATGTGAGAACGAGCCGCGAATGTTGGTTACCTTGGCCCGCATTTATTTTCTCAAGGGGGATCAGACCAAAGCTGTTGAAAAGCAGACCAAGGCGGTGGTTTTGACCATGGGGAGAGCGAAGGAAGCGTTTGAAAAAACACTTGAGAACTACAAGGCGGGGCAATTGCCCAAGTGATCCTGTCAATAGAAAGACTACCGTTGGAAAGCGTTTGTCATCTTGATTTCAATCTGTGCGCCGTTGCCTCATATTTAATCCCGTTGCACGCGGTGGCAAAGCCAAGTTGCTTGGCAGGCATCTGAAGAGCGTGGCTTTGGAGTGTGATTTGTGCCCGACAACAGGGCCTGGCGGCGGGCGGGTTCTTGCAGCCAATGCGGTAAAAGAAGGCGTGGAGACCATTATCGCGGCGGGCGGGGATGGTACGGTTAATGAAGTCTTGAATGGGATTGGGGATGTTCCCGGTGGTTTTGAGCGTGTTTGTCTTGGCGTGCTTCCCATTGGAACAATCAACGTGTTTGCACGCGAATTGGGATTACCATCCAGATTTGATGCGGCTTGGACGGTTCTGCAAAAGGGGCGGGAGAAACAGATCGATTTGCCCTATGCCGAATTCTCTCTGAACGGTCGGTCTGAACGACGTTATTTTATTCAACTGGGTGGGGCCGGACTTGATTCCCGAGCCATTGAGCTGGTGAGCTGGAAGTTGAAGCAGAAGATTGGACCGCTTGCCTACATCGTAGCTGGGATAAAAGCTTTTCTGGAAACGCATATGCAAATAATCGCTGGTGACGCAGGTGGCGGAACCAACGATTCGGGGGAACTGGTGCTGTTTGGAAACGGTAGGTTTTATGGCGGCAGCTATGCTTTTTTCCCAAAGGCCAGTCTGACGGACGGGTTACTGGACGCGTGCGTGTTTCCAAAAACTGGATGGGGCACGGTTTTTCGTGTCGCATTTGGGATGGCATCCGGTGATCCAAATCGTTTTGCCAAGGTAAAACAATTTCAGACATCTGAATTTTACTTGAAGTCTGCTTCAAGAACGATGCTGGAACTGGACGGCGAAAACGTGGGCGAATTACCCGCCAGAATTTCTCTTCTTCCAAAAGCACTGCGCGTCATTGTCCCTTGATGATTAACCAGAGGGATAAATTTGTCGCAGTTACACTTCCTTTAATCGGGGAAGATCAAATCATGTGACTGAACAGGCCGTCACGCAATTTGGGTTCAAACCATGTGCTCTTGGGAGGCATGATACCACCCGCATCAGCAATGCTCATGAGATCTTCTATTCCAGTGGGGAACATTGAGAATGCACACGCAAATTCGCCGATGTTCACGAGTTTTTCGAGTTCTCCAGTGCCGCGAATACCTCCAACGAATTGGATGTGCTTGCTCGTGCGGGGATCCTCGATTCTAAAAAGCGGTGCGAGAACGTTTTTTTGAAGTAGTGTGACATCCAATTGCTCAATGGGGTCTTTACTGGTTGTAAAGGCTGGCTTGAAAGTGAGTCGATTCCAGCGATTTTGAAAATAGAATCCGAGCTGGTGTTTTGCCGAAGGTTGCGGCTCGGTGGTTGGAGTCATGTCAAAAATGGTTTCCAACTTCTGAAGCAACTGAGATGGCTGAAGTCCGTTCAAATCCCGCAAGACACGGTTGTAAGGCAGAATCTGCATCTGGTTATGCGGGAAAATGACACTCAAAAACCAACCACTGTCACCAGCCCCCTTGCGCTTTTGGAAAATCCGCCCCGCAGCAGCACTCCGGTGGTGTCCATCCGCAATGTAGAGTGCGGACATTTTTGCAAAGGTGTTTTCAACCATTTGAATCTCCGCAGCGTTCCGAAGAGTCCAGGTTGAGTGCTGCACGCCGTCACGAGCCTTGAAATCCGTGTCGGGTTTCTCGCTGGTCTTTTGAGTTATGAAGGCGTCAAAAGCGGGATCGGCACGATAAGTGAGAAACACGGGACCAGTTTGAGAGTTCAAAGTCTCAATGTGGCGAATGCGGTCTTCCTCCTTGTCGATTCTTGTTAATTCGTGTTTTTTGATCGTGCCTTGCAAGTAAGCTTCACAACTGGCAGCAGCGACAAGGCCGGTCTGACTGTGTCCCCCCATGATTTGGCGATACAGATAAAAACACGGCTTTTTTTCATGTTGAAGAGCCCCTTGTTTGATGAGAGCTGTGAAATTCTCACGGGCCTTGTCATAGACGGCGGAGCTGTATGGATCGGTGGATTCCGGGAGGTCGATCTCTGGCTTGCTGACATGAAAAAAACTCAGGGGACGTCCTTGCGCTTGTTGCCGTGCCTCGGCAGAAGACAAAACGTCGTAGGGCAATTCGCAAATCTCAGCAGCCAGTTGGGGCTGGGGACGCAAGGCGGCAAATGGTTTTATTAAAGCCATAAATAAATGGATATGGTGAAGATAGCACCGTTTCCTAAACAGTGGTCATCACATCAGATACGCCACCTTTTGTGGCGTGAAACTGAAAGATTAACGGGTTTTTCCCAAAATTAAAGAACAGAACGCAGTGAATGGGGGGAATCAGTGAAAAATGAGTGTTCCGAAACACCGCGGAAGGTGAAAGTTGAGTTGGTCAACTGGTGCCCAGGCTCCCCAGTGAGGATGGGAGATGTCTTCAGCACACTTGTAAAAATTCCCATGCCATTGCTCACCTGAGGCTGGAGCGAGCTTGCCAATGTAAGGTTCCATGACCGCAAAGGGAATGTGAAACGCCAGTTTCCACTCGCATGATTTTGTAATTTCCGGGTCCACCACTTTGGAAAGTGTCGAACGGGTTTTGACTAGCCCTCCAATGTTCTCCGGAAGGGGAAGGGCTTTCTTCAGCCCAGTGGGGGTGCGTGTTGGATCGGTGACGTAAGAGCACAGAAGTGCTCCGCCGCAATTCATTTCAAAATTAAAGTAGCCGCATTCCTTTTTGGGCTGAACGAAGAATTCCACGCAACTATCCTTCCAAACTTCCCCCTGGAATTGGGATCGAACGGCTCTTACATACTTATCATCGACCTGGAACAATCCGTAAAATCCCGTTTTGTCGTGGAGAAGCCGGGCCAGAGTTTTGGGGTGATGATCGCTGCTTTCTTGTCGAAAATGCGCGATTTCGGCCACGTTGGCCAGCCGCCAGGCCGGATCATTGGCATCAAGTGACGGTGCCGCATCAACGCTGTGGATGATGTAAGTGGATTGCATGGAAAAATTGTAGCGTTTCCAGTGGTTAAACTCAATTTGAACGTTCGCCCTGAACTGGAATCAGGGCGAACGGAACGAAAGCACGCGGGGATCAATGCCGCAGTGATTTGAAATAGTCGACTGTGGCTTTCAGTCCTTCAGCCAGGCTTCCTTTTGGTTGAAAACCTGCCTCATGGAGTCGGGTGACAGCCGCCATGGAGTGTTTGACATCACCGGGGCGTTCGGGTGCGTATTTGATTTCGGATTTTGATCCGGTCAGCCGGATGATTTCCGTTGCGAGGTCTTTGATCGTGATTTTCTTGCCGTAAGCAACGTTGAACACGCCGGTTGCCGGGGATTCGGTTGCGAAGAACGCATTGGCAGCGGCAATGTCTTTCACGTAAATAAAGTCACGCGTCTGTTCGCCATCCCCAAAGATGGTGATCGGCTGGTTTTTAACGGCGCGATCAATGAAAATGGGGACTGCGGCAGCATATTGACTCTTGGGATCCTGACGTGGGCCAAACACGTTGAAGTAGCGCAGACAGGCTGTTTGCAGATGCCCTTCTGCCGTGAACATTTTGCAGTAATATTCACCATCGAGTTTGGTGACAGCGTAGGGGCTCTTGGGCTCAGGAAACATGTTCTCCAATTTTGGAGTCACCGGATTGTCTCCGTAGATTGCTGCCGAAGTGCTCAAGGTCATTTTCTTGACCTTGGCCTTGGCGGCTTCCTCAAGCACAGTGAGCGTGCCGATCGTGTTGATCTCGACACATTCGATCGGTTTGAACATGGATTCCGGGACGCTGATCATGGCGGCCAGGTGAAACACGTAGTCAACCCCTTCCATGGCTTTGCGAACGGTCTCACGGTCAAGAATGGACCCCTGAATGAATTCGTATTTGAACCCTTCGAGGTTTTTGAGATAACCGGAGCGGAGGTTGTCCAAAACGCGGATGTCCGCCTTCCCTTGGAAGTGTTGAACAATGTGGCTGCCGATGAATCCGGCGCCGCCAGTAACGAGAATTCTCATGGTTGTATGGGGAATTATAAGGATGCGACCAGTTGGTTCATTTTGTCTTCCTGCTGCTCGATGGATTCCACCAGTTTGAATTGTGTGCGGCAGCGGTCAAGGTTGTGTCCGGGGCGGTGCGTTTTGAAATACGTGTCGCCAACCAGAAAATCGGTTAGGAATCGGATGCCGATTTCGAAGGTGATGAGCTTCCCTGAGAATGGCAGGAACTTCTTTTCGTCTGGAGTGAGGAATTGGGCTGCGGACTGGACATAGCCGCGGGTCAGGGCCTCGAACATGGGGAATTGCATCGTGACAAGAGAGAGGTTTTGTTCGTCTTCCTTGGCGGGGCTGGTCGTGGTGCGGACCATGTCACCAAAATCGTAGAGCACGAGTCCGGGCATGACGGTGTCCAGATCAATCACACAAATTCCTTCCCCCGTGGCGTCATCCAGCATGACATTGTTGAACTTGGTGTCGTTATGTGTCACGCGTTCTGGCAGCTTTGCCTTGAGAAGCACATTGGTGATGGATTTGTGTTTCAGGGCAAATTCAATCTCCGGTTTGGCCTGTGAAGCCCGGTTGCAGGAGTCGGCTGCGATGGCTGCTTCAAGTGTGGCAAAACGCTTTGGCGTGTGGTGAAAATTTGGAATGGTGTCGTGCAGCCGTGGGGCAGGCAGATCGGCCAGAAGACATTGAAAATGACCAAAGGCTTTTGCGGCTTCAAACGCCTGTTTCGGGCTTTCAACAGCGTCCCAGGTGCGGGCTTTTTCGATGAAGACAAACACACGCCAGTAATTTCCCTGAGGGTCGCAAAGGACGTTTTTCCCTGCGCGCGTCGGAATCAGAGTCAAAACTCGGCGGCTGAAATCCGGTTGTCCGGCGAGTTTTGAACTGATGTGTGCCGTGACGCGCTGGATGTTTTGCATGAGAGCCACGGGTTTTTTGAAGATGGAGTGGTTGATTCGCTGGAAAATATAGTTGACACGAGTTCCGCCCTGGTCGAATCCAACGCGGTAGGTGTCATTGATGTGGCCGCTGCCGTAAGGCTCGGCCTTCAAAAATTCTCCTGGAATCTGGAATTGTTGCGCAATGGCGCGGACATCATATTTTAAATCACTCATGACCAAAGTCTTTCTGGATAGTCGCCGCGGGCAATAAGGCGACGGATGCTTTCAACAACGATGGGACGGTCTTCGCGATAGGTGACACCGAACCACTGGGCTGGAGAATGCAACACTTTTAGTTTTTGTTTTCCTTCTGCAAGAACGTTTGTGACGACGGTGGGGATGAAAAACTCGGATTTTTCCTCCTGACCGCGTTTGGCAATAAAATCCTTCCACTGGCTTCGCAGGTGATCGAACAGGACGGGGGTGAATCCCCACATGTTCATGGAGACGATTTCGTTGCCGGTGAGCGGAAACACCTTTCCCTTGGCATCAGTGTATTGGATGGTGTTGCCTTTCTTTTCGATCTTTGTGAATTCAGTGACGGTGTTGAGATAACCGTCGGGGCTGACGTCGCAGACGCCGCGCGCCACGCTTCCGAAATCGGAAACTGTATTGCGAAGCGTGAAACCGACCATGCTCATGTCATGGCTGCCTGTCCGCAATTGATCGGAGAGAACCTTGTAGGAGTGGGCTCCATAGAAATCATCGGCGTTGATGACGGCAAACGGTTCCTTGATGGCATCGGCAGCCATGAGAATGGCGTGCCCGGTGCCCCAGGGTTTGGTGCGACCAGGGGGGACAACGTGGCCAGGAGGTAAATTTAGCTCCTGATAAACGTAGGCGACGTCAATGCGTCCCTTGAAGCGCTTGCCGATGGTTTCCTTGAAGGTGTCTTCGATGTCATGTCGGATGACGAAGACAAGACGGTTGAATCCTGCGCGAAGAGCGTCATATACGGAATAATCAATAATGGCTTCTCCTGCAGGGCCGACGGGATCAATTTGCTTCAGGCCGCCATAGCGACTGCCCATGCCTGCCGCCAGCACAAGTAACGTTTGTTTCATTGAATTATTTTTAAATTACAAGAAACCGCCGTTCAACCGAAAAAAGGTTGTCGGCGCTTATTTCATTTCGGGCAGTATGGCACGGGACGGCGTTTGTGTCATCATCGGAAACGTCATTTTTATCAGGCCGGGACTTGACCGAAATGCAAAATCAAACAAGATGGGGCCATGGGCACGGATCTGGAGGAGCGTTTCTTCTGGCTTCCCTTGCCGGAATTTTCAAAGCTGGTGTCATGCATCTGGCGCAATTAAGACTCCGCGACTTCCGCAATTACGAGCGGTTGGACGTGGCTTTTGTGCCTGGTTTTCACGTTCTGCTGGGGGACAATGCCCAGGGGAAAACAAATATTCTGGAGGCGATTTATCTGCTGGCGACGTTGCGCTCTTTTCGTGGTGTGGGGAGTGCACAACTCATACGGCATGGGCATAAACATTACTTTGTCGGTGCAACTGTTGTGGCTCAAACCTCACACGAGATCAAAATGTACTGGTCTGCAAGTGAGCGGAAACTCAGCTTGAGTGGCCAGCCAGTGAGGCGCCTGAGCGATTATCTGGGGGTGTTAAGAACGGTGGTTTTTTGCACAGAGGACCTTCAGTTGGTCAAGGGGCCGGGGACAGTTCGTCGTCGGTTCATGGACTTGTTATTGGTGCAGACTTTTCCACAATATCTGCCATTGCTCCAGCGGTATGCCGCACTTTTGCGCTCCCGCAATGCCTTGCTCAAACAACGCCGGATTGATGAAACCGCATTGGAGGGATTCACTCGCGGACTGGTGGCTGCAGGCAATGAAATCATGCGGATGCGCTCAACCCTTTTGCCTCAAATTGCACCGTTAGCCAAGGCGGCCTATGCCCGGATTTCTCAGAAGAACGAGGTGTTTGATCTGCAATATCTTCCTGCGGTGAAAGAGAATTTTTCAAAGGAACTCGAACGTCAAAAAGATCGGGAGCGGATTTTGCGAATGACAGTGACGGGACCGCATCGGGACGAATTGCTTTTGAACCTAGATGGGCGACCTGCGGCGAAATTTGCCAGTGAAGGACAAAAGCGTTCGATTGCGATTGCTTTGAAAATGACCCAGGCGGAACACCTCGCATCGGTGCATGGCACTCCGCCCATTCTGCTGATTGATGATATCATGGGAGAGCTGGACGCAAAGCGAAGAGCCGGTTTTTTACCCTTACTTAATCGAAGCCAACATGCACAAAGTCAGGTATTTATGACATGCACCGAAGAGAATTGGCCGCGGGAATTCAGTCGGGATTTAAACCATTGGGAAGTAAAAAACGGCACGATCAAGCGACTACAGACTGTCCCTTAATAATTAACAGGAGGGTGGTCATCCACACGATTGGAGCGCGGAGTCTTTTGATTTGAAGTTTTTTCCTGAATTTCACGAATATTATTACTCGTGGAAAGGAGTGAATTGATCATCTCTGCATTAAAGTAAGGCGCGAGTCTCAGGCAAACAGACCGGGTGATGATGACTTCACCCTTGGCGTTTTGTTCCATCCACCCCAGCTTGACGAGACGGGCAATTTTACGGCGAACGGTTTCTCTAGGAATCCCGGTGGATTGGCTGATGGACAAGGCGTTACAAGGCAAGAGCAACTTGCGAATGTCAGGGCTATCCCAGAAGGCGATTCCAGGAGGCAGGGCTTTGTCAGTATTTTGAAAACGGCTTACGTTGTGCATCGCCACTTCTCCCAATACAATGGCCAGGGCGATATCGCCCTCAAAGAATCCGTAAACCAAATGAAGTTGGTGGAGAGAAAAACGCGCCAATTGAATAGTCGTATCAAACTGACAACGCCCCGTCATAGCCGCCGTGTTGACGCCCACTGGCTCTTTTTGCCCTTGGATCCCCTGTTTTTGTGCTCCAAAATCGTTGTCCATGACTATGTTAAGAACCCGACCATTCATTTGTCAGGCCATAACTAACGGTAGGACACCTTTCAAATTGCACAACCTTGGTACTGCTCATTTTGGGCACAATAGCATGGCAGAGTATATAATAGAATGGGATAAAACAACGACAGCGTTTGACATTGGAGGCCAGACACTGTTAAGTGTGTGAAAATTGTTTACAAACGATGCAAGCATTGCCAACTGTAATTATTCGTCCCGGTGAAGCGGACCGTGTTCTAGCCGGCCACCCATGGGTTTATGCCGGTTCCGTTCTACGTCTCACTGCCCCGGCTGCTGACGGTGACTTGGTTCAGGTCAAAGATCACCGGCAACGGTTTCTTGGCACCGGTTTCTATAATTCAAAATCCAAGATCCAAGTCCGTATGATCTCTCAAGAACGGCTTGAGATCGATCAAAATTTTTTCGTTGACCGTATTCGCAATGCATTGGCAGTAAGGCAAAAGCACCTGCCAAAAGCCACCTCGTTTCGCGTGGTAAACGCGGAAAGTGATTTTCTCAGCGGGTTGATCATCGACAAATATGAAGATGTGCTGGTCATTCAAATATCCTCTTTGGGGATGGATGTCAGGAAGCCGCTGATTATTGGTGCCTTGCAGACCATTTTTTCTCCAAGGGCGATTTTGGAGCGTAGCGAAGCGGCTTTTCGTAAATTTGAGGGGCTTGCTGATGCAAACGGGCTTCTTGCCGGATCGTTGGAAGGGCCTGTTCCAATCCAGCTCAACGGGTTGAAATTTGAGGTGGATATTCTGGGTGGGCACAAGACCGGCCTTTATCTGGACCAGCAGCGTAACTATCAATTGGTTGCCGATTTGGTGAAAGAGGGTCAGGTGCTGGATTGTTTTACGTTTCTGGGTGGTTTTGCCCTTCACTGCGCCCGTTCGGGCGTGGCTCATGTGCATGGGCTTGATCAAAGCGCTGATGCCGTGGCTGCGGCCCAACGCAACGCGGCTGCCAATGGTTTGGCGGATAAATGTACTTTTGAAACAGCCAATGTCTTTGATTGGTTCAAGACACAGACATTGACCGGCCTTCACGAAAAGGTGGTCCCTCGTTTTGACACAATCATTTTGGACCCGCCTTCCTTTACCAGAACACGTTCAGCGGTGGCTGATGCCATGCGCGGATACAAGGAAATTCACCTGCGTGCGTTAAAACTGCTAAAACCCGGTGGAACCCTGGCAACGTTTTGTTGTTCTCACCACGTGGATGCGGTGATGTTCCAGAAAGTGATTCTGGAGGCGGCATTTGACGCTCATCGTTTGTTGCGTCGCGTCGCCACCTACAGTCAATCTCCAGACCATCCCATACTCCCATCTGTTCCCGAAACGGAATATCTCAAGGGGTTCGCATTTGAAGTGGCGTGGTAGAATCATTCCTTTGTGAAAACGTCTTGGATTGGAGGAGATTCTACTCCAATTTCAGGACTTCCACTCTTGCACAATTTGGAAAAGTCGCCTAAAAAGAGACGCATGGCAGGTTCCAAAACACAACCCGCTTCAGGGTTTGATTTAGATCGCTACCTGGCAGAACGAACAAAACTCGTCGACCAGGCTTTGAACCATCTTTTACCGCCGGCAACAACAAAACCGGCCACCATCCACAAGGCGATGCGCTATTCGATCTTTGCCGGTGGAAAACGGATGCGTCCGGCGCTCTGTCTTGCAGCCTGTGAAGCGTGTGGGGGGGATATTCGCGATGCGTTACCCCTTGCCAGTGCGGTTGAGTGCATTCACACTTATTCCTTGATCCACGACGATCTGCCTGCGATGGACAACGATGATTTTCGCCGAGGCAAACCCACCAATCACAAAGTATTTGGAGAGGGCGTGGCCGTTCTGGCCGGAGACGCGCTTTTGACAGAGGCTTTTGTGATTGCAGTCCGATGCAAAGGCGCTCCGCGTTATTCGGATCAGGATATCATTTTGGAATTGGGGTCAGCCGCCGGTTCCAGACAATTGATTGCCGGTCAGGTGGCGGACTTGGAGGCGGAAGGGAAAGACATTCCTGTCAAAGAACTCAAATTTATTCACGAACGGAAAACTTCCGCGTTGCTTTGCTGCTCAGTGCGGCTGGGCGGAATGAGTGCCAACTGTTCTCTTGCGCAGCTCAATGCATTGACAAAGTTTGGCTACAACGTGGGGCTGGCATTCCAAATCATTGACGACATTCTGGATGTCACTCAAACCAGTGAAAAACTGGGTAAAACTGCTGGAAAAGACCTGACAGAAAAGAAAGCCACCTATCCCGCGATTGTGGGCATGGAGAAATCCCGCAAACTGGCTGCCGAGCTTACGAACAGGGCATTTGAGGCGCTGGATTCCTTCAAGGGAAACGCCTCGGCGTTGTATGCTTTGGCGGAGTATCTGCTCAAGCGAGACAAGTAAATCACGCTTGAAAGCGGGATCTGACTTCTGATTTTGCCGGTGTTCCATCAACACCGGCTTTTTTGTTTCTGCGCCCGGCAAGGGCCACCGACTTGTTGGTTAAAGTCCAATGCAGGCATGCTTTGAGACCTTGTTGTCGGGGCTTGTTCAAATCCATTTGATAGGTAATGCCCCATTGCCTCACATTCAGTCTTCCTGGTTTTGGCCATTTCGAAATTTCTATTGGCAGTCACTCCAACAGCTAAATTCTTTGTCTTTTGCCTCGAAATTTGGCTAAATGCCGGGCGATATGAATCGCCACCCTGTCTACTGCACGCTATTGACCGCAGTCATTTTGATTCTGAACTGTCTGGTCGCGATTGCCAGGGGGCAAAACCTCCAGCCCGAGGGGATTCTCATTCCGACCAACGCCACTGCTTTGGAACGCCTGGGTGGACACGAAGTGCGACGCTATATTTATCTACGTACGGGCAAACTTCTTTCCGTCAAAGAAGGAAATGACGTAGTGCCTTCCTGCATTTATATTGGACGGAAGGATCGCAATCCTATCCAGCAAGCTTGTTCAGACGCCACGAATTTGGCTGCTGGAAGTTTCCTGTTGAAGACGGTGGCGGTGAATGGCGGAAATGCTGTTATATTGACAGGAGCCGATGATGTTGCGACGCTTTATGCCACTTATCGTTTTGCTGAACATTTGGGCGTTCGTTTTTATCTGGATGGGGATGGAGTGCCTGACAAGGAGATCCCGCTGGAAGTGCCTCTTCTTGATGAGAAAAAGGCTCCACTTTTTGCTTTGAGAGGAATCCAGCCGTTTCACGATTTCCCAGAAGGCCCGGACTGGTGGAATCGTGAGGAGTATCTGGCCATCATTTCACAACTGCCTAAACTGCGTATGAATTTTATCGGTCTTCACACCTATCCCGAGGGGAGACCAAACGCGGAACCAACCGTCTGGCTTGGATTGCCGGAGGACGTTGAAAATAACGGAGACGTCAGATACAGCTATCCATCCAGTTATAATAATACTCTGCGCGGGACCTGGGGGTATGCGATTAAGAATACGGACGAATACTTGTTTGGCGCCTCGCAGCTTTTTGAACGGAATGACTATGGCCCTGACGTCATGGGGCGAAACATTCCCAGCCCAATGACTTTGGAGGGCTGCAACGAAATTTTCAATAACACTGGGGCGCTATTGCGTCAGGCATTCACACATGCACATCAACTGGGAGTAAAGACTTGTGTGGGAACCGAGTCTCCCATGGTCATTCCCCAGGCTTTGAGGCTGCGCTTGCGGGCGGACGGAAAGAACGCCGAAGACCAGGAGGTGCTTGAGGAGCTTTATGAAGGGACGTTCCTTAGGGCGATGCGAGCCTATCCACTGGACTATTATTGGCTATGGACTCCAGAGTGGTGGACGTGGCGAGGGGCATCGGCTGCCCATGTTGCGTCTGTTACAAACGATTTCATGATGGCCATTGCGGCCTACAAAAAAGTGAATGCCCCTTTTGCCCTGGCCACCTGTGGTTGGGTGTTGGGACCGCAGCAGGACCGCACGCTGTTTGATACTTTTCTCCCCAAGAATGTGACCATCAGTTGTATTAACCGCCAGATGGGAAAAACGCCAATTGAAAAGGGGTTTGCAAATGTGAAAGGACGGAGCAAATGGGCGATTTCGTGGTTGGAAGATGATCCGGCTTTGACGTTGCCACAGTTGTGGGCGGGAAGAATGCGTCGCGATGCCCAGGATGCGCGACTTTACGGTTGTGAAGGGCTTATGGGGTTGCATTGGCGTACGCGTGCGGTTGGCCCGATGGTTTCCATCCTTTCTCAAGCGGCTTGGGACCAAGAAGGATGGAAGACTCCCTTATCATCTGAGACAGTTATTCCTGAGGGCCCGGTCGGCGGAAAAGAACTGGTCGTTAACGGAGTTAAGTTTGCCGGAGCAGATGAACTCGCGGTCTACCAGACCATTCGTTATGATTTCAAAAACTATAACCTCAAAGTTCCAAATGGTCCCTGCACTGTCACCTTGAAATTCTGTGAACCCATTTACCATCAAGCAGGGCAACGGGTTTTTGATGTTGAACTGCAGGAACAGACTGTTTTGCGAGATTTCGATATTTACAAACAGGTGGGAGACGACCGCGTGCTTGATTGTGTCTTCACAAACATCATGGTCACAAATGGAAATCTGCAAATCACGTTTGATTCCCAACTTGAGTTCCCCGCGATTGCAGGAATCGTGGTTCAAGCGTCTGGATTTGAAAGACGTATCAACTGTGGCGGGCCAGCGGTGGGGAAATACGAAGCGGACCTGCCCCCGGTCAAAGAACCTGAAGCTCCTTGTCCTTCCACGGAAGATTTCTATCGGGATTGGGCTCGAAACCAATTCGGCGACGAAGCAGCGACCGAACTGGGGGCATTCTTTGCCCGGATGGATGGAAATCTACCCCGGCCCGCTGAGTGGGTTGAGGGGCCCGGCGGCATCAAGTCAGACCGTCGCTACTGGAAGGAAGTTGAAAAGGAATATGCTTTTGTAAACGAGTTTGAAAACTTGGGGAGAAAAGTTCGCGGTGCTGGCAATCAGAGCCGGTTTAACTTCTGGCTTCTTAATTTCAAATACTTGCGCACGGTTGGAGAATTGCGCTGCACCTGTGGACGGTTTGACGAAGCCTTCTTCAGAGCGGTAAGAGAAAAAGACATTGAAAAAAGAAAGAAAGTGGCTCGCGAACAGATTTTGCCATTGCGGCGGGATTTAGTAAGGGAAACACGAGATATCTACTCTTTCCTGCTGGCCTTTGTGGGGAATAGCGGTGAAATGGGGACTTTGATGAACTGGGAGAGAACGGTGCCAGACCTGCTGGTGCGCCCCGGACTTCTGCTCGAACAGCTCTTGGGGGAACCTTTGGCCCCTGCCGACAATCCTTCAATAAAATACCGTGGCCCACTTCGGCTGATTGTGCCGACAGCCCGGACCAGCGTCTCTTATGGCGAGGAAATGACATTGAAAGCCATGGTGTTGACGGAAAAAACAGTAAAACAAATGAACGTTTATTGGCGCCCGCTCGGGGCCGGGGAATTCAGGTCGATTGAGTTCAAACATGTCGCTCGAGGGGTATATAAAGTGAAACTGCCTGAAATTGAGGAAGATATAGAATATTTCATTAAAGTGGAAGCTGACGGAGAAGGCGAAAAAGTGTTTCCAGTTTCAGCTCCGAAGATGAATCAAACGGTTGTTGTCTATGGCCAAGAAGATAGACACGAAAAAAAATAAATATTAATTGACATGCCAGACCGTTTTTTGTACAAGAATACAGAAAGAATTTGGATTTGAAGTGGCGAAAAACCACGAGACCTAAAAATACTATGAAAAGCTTACTTAAGGCTAGTTTTGCGGTCTTGCTTTGTGCTGCGTCAGCGCTAACAGCAAGTGCTCAGAGTGTGGTGGTATATGACAACTCTACGGGTGATACAGGCGTTCAATACACTGCACCAAGTGGTGTTACATACGGAAACCAAGTAGTTCTTTCTGGTACAGAGAGGACTATTAGTGAATTTATTTTCCAATATTGGGGAACGGGTCTCAACGCCGGTGCCACAGCTGAAGTCAAGTTTTATGCTAATAATGGCACAACTGATGCCGCTGGGTATAATCCAAAGCCCAGCACGGTTCTCTTTGATAGTGGAACGTTCCACATCAGCAACGGCACGAACATTGTTACGTTCAATCAGGCCTCGCTCAATGGTGGCGTAGTTGTTCCTGACAGTTTCACATGGTCTGTTACGTTCAATTATTCCGTTGGAAAAGCCGGTCTGAGCGTCTTCAATGGTCATTCAGTTGGAAATAACTTGAATGGCATTTGGTATCTTAACAGTGGTTCTGGTTGGGAACTTCGTTTGGGTGATGGCAGTGGAACCAGCTTTGCTGCCCAAATGAGTGCTGTTCCTGAGCCTACCACCTTTGCTTTGTTGGGAATGGGAGCTTTTGCATTCTGGAAGTTTTATCGTCGTCAAGTCCGTCGTTAAGTAAGCTTTGCTTTTTCGAGAAGCCCGAGGTTCCTCCTCGGGCTTTTTTTTTGTCTTCGTTTGACTGAAGCAGAGTGCCTTTTAATTGGAGATCCATTAACAATTCCTACATGGAGAAAGAAAAATGGGTTGCCTGAAATATTTTTCGCAGAGGGTGGAAGCACCAAGACTGACTGGTATAAGGCAAGGGTGACGAAACTGGTCTGGAGTGATTAACGGAGCGATGGCAGCTTGGCCACGCCACAAAAAATTAGAGCTTCTGAAGCCAACGGGTGCTTTGAAACCGTGTTGTTGGGCTTGTTCAATTCCATTCGATTTGATATGCGCTGCGCCCCTGCCTCTCCTTTATGTCTCCCTGGGGGCTACCTTTTCAGACATTTCTTTTGGCAGTCACTCTAGCGTTGGATTTCCAGGATGACTACTTGATCTGGAACACGAAGGATGAATTCGGTGCCGGCATCAAAGTCAGCCACCGGATTTGGACCTGACAACGGGAGAAAGGCTCTTGCGTGCGCGATGGGCTTTGAAAAGACCAGGCGGGTGGGGCGGGGCTCAAAAGCAATATCTCTTCTGTCTCTCAAGGAAAAAGATTCCGCATTGATCCAGAGCAGGAGAAAGAAGTGACCGTTCCGCTTTTGAAGCAGAAGGTGCCGGACAGGCTGATCGTCTGCGTTCACTGAATAGTCCAGAGAGGTGGTGTCAAAGCCCGGACCGGAATCAGCCAGAATGAGAATCATATTCTTGATTCCATAAAACGCGGGCTTGGAATCGCCGTTGGCTCGAACGAGCCCAAAATTGGCTTCGGAATAATCCATTCTTTGTCTCTCATCCAGGAGTTCGTAGAGATAAGTGCGGGACACTCCCCTGAGGAAGTGCTCGGCCAGCATTCGGGTGGTGTACTTGCCGGCAGCGGTCTCGGAGACGCCGCGAATCCACAGTTTATCCATTTGTTTGACAGCGGTGTGGTATCCGGTTTCGCTGACGATGACCGGCCCTTGAAAATTGGTCTGGCATCGATCTATATACCAATTCCAACGGAAGCCCGGAGGTGTGCCCCCCGTGTAGCAGTGGGTATTGGCCATATCGGCTGATTTTAATGTGCCCAAGGTGGGGGCCAGTTCTGGATTTCCAATGGATGCCATGAGAACCGAAATGTGTTTTAGTTCTGGGGTCGTTTTGATGTTTGCGTATAGCTCTTCTTGGAATAAACGCGTGGAAAAGGGGTATTTTCGATTTTTATAGATCAGGCCGGACTGGTCGGTTTCATTGGGCCCTTCGACCATCTCAACGGAATTGGATAACTTATGAAGGACTGTGGTCAGGTTGGAAATGGACAGGAGATTGCGTGGGGTGCAAATCAGAAGTGAACGGATTCCCGATTGTTCCAAGTCGAGAAGCCGGTCCTGAAACTCCGTCTGGTCTGTGGAAGGGCAGATATCGCGAACGTGCCGGACTCCAAGTTCAACAAGGCGCGGTTTTACGATGCTGGTATAATTACTATAGGTGGTATCGAAATAGCCGAGGTGAATGTTCACGCCGATGGAATCGACAAAGGCGTCGGCAGAACGGGCGTTTTCTGTGTGGGAGGGTTCAGAAATTGCCTGGATGGAGGGTGCCGACAACAACAGCGCAAAAATGGCTGTGAAAATGGTGTGATGGATCGTGAAAACCTTGCTCATTGTACCATGACTTGTTGGCTGGAGACATTACCACGAAGAAGTGTTTTCACCAGCAAAAAGGCGGTGAAGATTGATTTTGCGTCGTTTGTTAAGGACGGGGTTGCAAATATTCCTTACGAAACGCAGCCGGGCTCATTCCCTTTTCCTGCCGGAAATAACGGGCGATGTGTTGAATGTTGCCAAAACCCTGCGCCTCGGCAATTTGAGTGATTGTCTGATCTGTTTCAAGGAGCATTCGGGAAATCATTCCCACTCGGACACGACGGATTTCTTGGAGAATCGACCGGGAGAGGGTGCTGCGAAATCTCTTTTCAAGTGCGCGTCGCGAGAGTCCGACGGCTCGGGAGATGTCTGTCACCCTGGCGTTTTCTCTGGCGTGTTCGCGAATGAACCGGAGGGCTTGGGCGACCTTGGCGTCTTGGACGGCCAGTGTATCCGTTGATTGGCGGGCAACCACATGTGAAGTTGGAGCGATGACTCGCATGTTTTTAGGTGGTTTCCCTTGCATCCATTCGTCAAGCAGTCTGGCACTTTCGTAGCCCGCCTTTTCAAAATGGATGACGACGCTGGAAATGGGACATCCAAACAATTCGCAGACCAGTTCATCATTGTCGGCCCCGATCACGCCGACTTCTTCAGGCACTTGGAGCGAGGCTATTTTGCATGCTTCGATGACCTTTTGGGCGTGGTCGTCATTGCACGCCATGATGCCAATGGGCTTGGGGAGCGTGGCAAGCCATCGAGCCATGATGATGAGTTCCTGGTTCCAGGAGGTGGTTGTTCGAAAATTGGAGTTGAAGATATGGGCCTGATGATGAACGGAAGCCAGATGGCGTTGGAAACCGTTGGCACGAATGTTGGACCATTCAAGATCTCCAAAGCCGCAATATGCAAAATGGCGGAAACCGCAGTCTAGGAGATGTTCAGCCGCCATGCGACCAACGGCTTCCGATTCGGTGAGAACGTTGACGGCTCCAGAAACTTCCCGTTTGCTGTGTCCAACGACGACGGTTGGGAGACCCAGTGCGAGGATTTTCTCAAGATATTCGCAGTCTCGCAGGATGAAACCCTGTGGAGCCAGTTCATCCAGACGGGGGAGAACGTCCTCAAGTCCACGCGGTTCCCAGTAAAAGGCCCACGGTCCATGGTGACGGGAATAGTCTGCAATACCGCGCAACAGGGCTCGTCCAGAGCCCCGCGAAGACTCTAATAGCAAAACAACGCACGGCAGTTTTTCCATGGCTTGTCCTGATGATTTCAGATAACAGTCATTCATTCAAGCATTGAGAAAAGTCGAAGGAGGCAGATCTTGATCCTATTAAAAATGTTGTCTTAAAAATGGTTTTTCGCCAAAGTCCATCCAATTTATGCAACAGGTTAACATCGGTATGATCGGTGGTGGGACGGTTGGCAGTGGTGTTTTTCACCATTTCCAAGCCAATGCCTCGCTGCTGGAGTCACGTCTTGGGGTGAAAATTGCCCTGAAAAAAGTTGCGGTCAAGGCTTTTGACGAGCCTCGCGCTTATCCCATTCCCACAGAGGTGATGACGACTGACTGGACTGCCGTGGTTAACGATCCTGACGTGCATGTGGTGATCGAACTGGTGGGGGGAACCACAATCGCAAAGACGATGATTCTTGCCGCGCTAAAACTGGGCAAGCCGGTGATCACTGCCAACAAAGCATTGCTTTCCAAATATGGGGAGGAACTTTTTGCCGCGGCAGAGAAATATGGGACGAATATTTACTATGAAGCCAGTGTTGGTGGGGGGATTCCCATCATCAAGGCATTGCGCGAGGGGTTTGCCGGAAACGATATCACGCACATTTATGGCATTGTCAACGGCACGTGCAACTACATCCTGACCCGCATGAAACTGGAGGGCGCGGATTTTGAACCCATTCTCAAGGAGGCTCAACGGCTGGGATACGCGGAAGCAAACCCATCACTCGATATTGACGGATTTGATTCGCAGCACAAAATCGGGATTCTGGCATCCCTGGCTCATGGGTTCTGGGTCAAACCAGAGCAGATTTTTGTGGAGGGAATCCGGCCAGTAACCAAGACGGACATGGAGTTTGCGGCGAAGCTGGGATATACGATCAAGTTGCTTGGCGTGGTCAAGATCGTTGGAAAAGCTCGCCATGGAAACAATGGCGGTAAATCTGTGCAGGTCTCAGTTTATCCAACCCTGGTGCCCAACAACCATCTGTTGGCCAGTGTGAACCACGTGTTTAACGCTGTCTTTGTGCGTGGTAATGTGGTCGGAGACACCTTGTTTTATGGTCGCGGCGCGGGAGCGGATGCAACGGCGAGTGCGGTCATGGGGGATATTGCGGATGCCGCATTGGATTTGAAGCACGGGGCGAAACGTCGTGTTCCTGCATTTACTCCGCATCCTGGCAATGAAGTGTTGCCGATGGATGAGGTGGTTTCACGCTACTATGTGCGGCTGACCGTGGTGGATCAACCAGGTGTCATTGCGAAAATCGCAACTGTTTTGGGTGATGCAAAAATTGGCATCGCTTCTGTTATTCAACCAGAAAGTAATGAGGGCGAAAGCGTGGCATTGATTCTTATGATCCATGAGGCCAGCAACGCGGCGATGAAGCAGGCTCTTGATAAGATCAGCAAGTTGCCAATTGTAAAGGCGTCCCCGGTTTTGTTGAGGGTTGAAAATTTTGATTAAATCCATGAATTCCATACTACCTAAAGAAGGAAAACGTTGGCGGGGCGTCATTGACGCTTATAAAAAGTATCTGCCAGTTACAAAAAAAACTCCGATTGTTTCACTCAACGAAGGAAACACACCACTGGTGCGAGTGGATAATTTCGTGAAGGCCATTGGTGGAGAATTCCAGCTCTGGTTGAAATATGAGGGGGTCAATCCGACTTGTTCATTCAAAGATCGTGGCATGACAATGGCAGTGTCCAAGGCGAAGGAACGCGGGGCTCAGATCGTTATTTGCGCGAGCACGGGAAACACTTCTGCTGCCGCCGCAGCCTATGCCGCGCGTGCAGGCTTGAAGTGCATTGTGCTTCTGCCAAATGGGAAGATTGCCCTGGGAAAGCTGGCTCAGGCGTTGATGTATGGGGCGACGACGATTGCGATTGAAGGTAATTTTGATGAGGCACTGCGCATCGTGCGCGAGTTGGGTGAGACCGGAAAAGTGGAAGTGGTGAACAGTATTAATCCCTTCCGCATTGAGGGGCAAAAGACCGCTTCGTTTGAAATTTGTGATCAGTTGGGCAAAGCCCCGGATTTTCATTTTCTGCCGGTTGGCAACGCGGGAAATATCACCGCGTATTGGAAGGGGTATAAGGAATATCAGACGGCTGGCAAGTCCGATAAGTGCCCGCGGATGTTCGGTTTTCAGGCGGCGGGTTCGGCTCCAATTGTAGACGGGGCTCCGGTGTTGCATCCCAACACCATTGCCACCGCCATTCGCATCGGCAATCCTGCCAGTTGGCAAGGGGCCACGAATGCTTTGAAGGAATCCAATGGCTTTATTGGAAAGGTGACGGATGACGAGATTTTGGAGGCTTACAAACTGATTGCCCGTACAGATGGGGTATTTGTTGAGCCTGCCTCGGCATCGTGTCTTGCGGGGCTGATTCAGTGTGTCAAAGCGGGCAAGATTCCTGCTGGAAGCGTGATTACCGCCACAATGACGGGACACGGTTTAAAAGATCCGGATACCGCGATCAAATCTGCCGGGTTCCAGCCCACTGTAGTTCCGCCCACGAAAGAAGCGGTGTTAAAAGTGATTGGGTTCTAGAATAACGCGGTTTTCAGAATTTCACGCGCAAGGTTTGGATTTTCAACCTTGCGCTTTTTTTATGTAGGAAAAGAGGCTTGGTGGTTATTCCATGCTTTTCGTGGCGTGAGAACGATTGAAGGCGATGGCGTCTTCATAACGGATTCCTTTACCGCCAAAAATATCCAGGGCTGAGCCGATCGTGAGGTCAATCCGGCCTTTCCCTGTTCGCGTGACGGTTTCCAGGTCGGCCAGTGAGCGCGCTCCTCCCGCGTAGGTTGTGGGGATTGGGGACCAAAGTCCCAGTTTTTCCACCAATTCCAGATCAACACCCCGGCATAACCCTTCCACGTCTGCCGCGTGAATCAGAAATTCTGCGCAGTATTTTGAGAGCTCCTGAAGTGTTTTTTCTTCAACTTGCATCTGAGTGAATTTTTGCCATCGATCTGTTACCACAAAATAATCAGCTCCCTTTCGGCGGCAGCTCAGGTCCAACACCAGACGGTTTTTGCCAATGGCGGTGACGAGTTGATTGAGTCGGTCCCACTCCAAACGGCCTTCTCTGAAAACCCACGAGGTGACGATGACATGGGATGCTCCGGCATCGAGATAGGATTGGGCGTTCTGGAGGTTGATTCCTCCGCCAACTTGTAACCCGCCGGGGAATCCGCCTAAGGCTTCTTTTGCGGCAGATTCATTTCCGGAGCCCAACATGATGACATGACCGCCCAGGAGGTTGTCCTTACGGTAAAGTTCAGCATACCAGCGGCTGGGGCGTTCAGAAACGAAGTTGGTTTGCAACGTTGCAGGATTGTCGGTTAGAGAGCCGCCGACAATCTGCTTCACTTTTCCATCATGCAAATCAATGCAAGGTCTGAACATGCATGCAAGCGTAACTGGGCGAAGGGAAATTACCAATCGTAAATCGATGGCTTGTTTTTTTGTTTGCAGAGCCTAAGGTGGTGGGTATGAAAAACGACGTACTACCCGTCGAGATACGAGGGATGTTACCGCAGAACAGCGGATGCGCAATTTTTGTCGGAAACGAGAAAAAGGTATTTGTGATTCAGGTGGAACACGCAATGGGGGCGGTGATTGGCATGTTTTTAAATGACACGCCAAAAGAGAGACCCCTGACGCACGACCTGATCAACAGCATTTTCAAGGGGTTCAATGTTATCGTGGATCGGGTTGTGATAACGGACATGAAGAATTCCACGTATTATGCGCGTCTGATCTTACACCAGGAAAACGAACTGGGATGTAAGATTGTTGAGATTGATGCTCGTCCAAGCGATTGTCTGGCGTTGGCTTGTGCTCAAAAACGTCCCATATACGTTTCCACAACATTGTTCGAGCAGGTGGAAGACATGTCCTCCATTTTGGATCAGATTAATGAACGGGACAACGGCAACGAAAACGAGGATCAGTCCTAATTATTCGAATGCCCTCGGCAGCCCTTCCAAAACCTCCGTGTGTTCTTGTCTGCGGAGAAGATGAATTTGGCGTGACACAACGCTCAAGGGAGATTTTTTCCAAGTGGACCGCAGAAATCGGCGGAACGGACCACGAGATTATTGATGCTTCTTCCAGCAACAGTGGCGAAGCCGTCAAAGCCCTGTCCAAGACCCGTGAGGCTTTGCAGACACTTCCTTTTTTTGGCGGTGGTAAAGTGGTTTGGATGCGCGGTTGTAATTTTCTTGGAGAAGACCGCACCGCCAGTGCACAGATTGTTACTGAAAACCTGGCGAGCCTGGCAAAGGAACTTAAAACGTTCAAATGGGATAATGTTCGTCTCATCATCAGTGCCGGAAAAGTTGATCGGCGAAAGGCGTTTTACAAAACGTTGGAGGGGGTTGGATCGGTCGAACTTTTTGCCGGATGGTCTCCCGATGACCGGGATTGGACCAGTCAGGCGGAGAGCTGCGCAGTGCGTCAATTGAAGGAGCTGGGGAAGGAGATTGCAGAGGATGCGTTGGCCAAACTGGTGGCAGATGTTGGCCCAAATCCCAGACAATTGAGCAGCGAAGTGGAGAAGCTTGCCCTGTACATGGGGGATCGCACTCAGATCGAGATGAAAGACATCGATTTGATTGTGACGAAGAATAAGCAATCGAGGGCGTTTGCTCTTGGTGATGCCTTGGGAGACCGGAATTTACCTCGCCTGTTGCGTTGTCTGGATGAGGAATTATGGGAGATGCGCCGCGATCCATCCCGAAATGAAATCGGCTTGTTGTACGGCCTGATTTCCAAAATACGGGTTTTGATTTTTTTGAAGGAGATGCTCGCGCAGAAGATTCTGAAGGAAGAACCCAATTTTGCTCGATTCAAAGCGCAGTTGAGCCGAGTGCCTGCCGATTTGTTGCCGGAGGACAAAAAATTCAATCCTTTGTCGATGCATCCGTTCGTGCTTTTCAATGCGCTGCCCCAGACTCGGAATTTCACGCGTGATGAACTGATTCATGCGATGGATTTGCTGCTTCTGTGCAACCAAAAACTTGTTTCCAGGGCTTTGGATTCGTCTCTCGTATTACAGGAAACCCTGGTTGGTATTGTGAAAAAAACGGTTGATCAGCCGTCTTAATAATTGCCATCTCCCCTTGCTGTTTGAACGGTCCTAACATAGATTTGAAGCGTAATTTGCAGATCATGAGTGAATTCGTAGATAAAATAATGGTTGCCGTGGAGGGCAATGTGGCGTGCATCAAAGTGATTGGCCGCGCCAACTGCACCCAGAGCGTTGATTTGAAAAAACTGATCAACGAATTGGTGACACATGGCTGCAAGCAGTTCGTTTTTGAGTTATCAGAATGTGTGACGATGGATAGCACTTTTTTGGGACTCCTGTCCGGTATTGGACTGCAATTTCAGGAGAAAAACGACACGTCAGATACCCGTTTTATTGAACTCATTAATCCTCATCCTCGCATTTTGGATGTGTTGGAAACTCTGGGGGTGGCGTTTTTATTTAAGATATCCACCAGTGAAACAAATGGAGGACGTCAGTTCGAACCTCTGCAACGTTCAGAAAAGGCAGACCGCGCGGATGTCACGCGCACCAGTCTTGAAGCTCATAAAACCTTGATGGAAATCAATCCGGAGAATATTCAAAAATTCAAGGATGTGGCTCAATTTCTGGCGGAAGATCTCAAGCGGCTTGAGGGCGGTGATAAGGATGGAAAGTAGTTTTTGGGGGGAAATAAAAACGGCTCATGTTTATTTGACATGATTCAAAATCACTCCTTGGAATCAGAAACATTTGCTGGCGGGTTTTGTGGAAGTTCATGTCCGGGAATATTGCATTTGGGAGCTTGATCGATTCTTCCAATTAAATAGTGCCCACCCGTCGGACACTCAGGGAATTTTTGGTTGGGAAAGTAAGGAAGAATGTCAGTTACCTGCGGAATTTCTTCAGGTCGTTTGTTGTTTTCCAAAGCCCACTGTTGCATTGCTCCATCGATCACGCGCAGATTGTTGATACAGGTGTTTTTTTGAATTTGGATATCCTTTTGGGTTTCCTGACTATTAACCTGAGCCAGCTTGGCCTGGCTTTGTGCCAACGTCGCTTTCAACTGTTCGTTTTTCTTTTTTTCTTCGCGCAACAGCCCCACTTCATTTCGTAGCCGTAGTAATTCGTTTTGTTGACTCTCGGCAAGTTTGGGTTGTGAGGCTGCTATTTGCCTGGTTTGCGCCAATTGTTGATCCACTTTCATTTTTTCATCATTGGCTTCGGTCGCCTTTGTAACTTTTTCGCTTAAAACAACGTTTTCCCTCTGCAAATGTGCAATGGTCTGATGTTGTTGTACGATGACTGGGGTGGCGATTGTTGCGGTGGCTATTACGGTGAGAATGCCGACTTTGATTTTTGTAAGTGTCATAATTTTTAAGAATGTGAGTGTCAATCCACTGGTGACTGCTTCTCCTGCCAGAACCGATGCTGAAATGGAGGTTGCCAGTCCGGCAGGAACTGCCGATACGGCATTACTCGTAAGAATTGCGGCTATGGTAACCGTGGAAATTTGACTGCCACGTTTTTTGAGGAGAACCCGCAGTTTTTCAAGGGCACGAGAGACCCGTTTTTGGGCTGCATCTTCATTGCTCCCGAGAATCTGGCCAATGGAACGGAGATCAAGTTGTTCAAAATAGCGCAGCAGGATGGCTTTGCGATCTTGAGAGCCAAGCTGATTGACTGCCTCATCCAGAACAGGGGCGATTTCCTCAAGTATTTCAACTGAATGATCCTCGTTTCTGTTCATATCAAGAGACTGCTGCTCGCGAAGTTTTCGAGCGCGCTCGGTTCGCATGATTTTGGAGGCGACAAAACAGGTGTGTCGATGAAGCCATCCTCCCAACATGACCTCATCAGAGAGTGTATTTGCCATGCGTGCCAAGTCTGCAAAGACAATTTGGGAGACATCTTCAGCAAGTTGGCTATCTCCATTAACTATGCGAATGGCGGTTGAATGAACCAGCCCAAGGTAATGGCTGACCAAATCTTGAAAGGACGATTCAGTTCTGTTCTTTGCATAATCAGCAAGTAATCTTCGGCTTTCGGTCATCATTTGCATAAGTAAAGACCTGGTGTTTCAAATAATCCGACACTGAATTTAGAAAAAAATCACCCATTTTTTAAACTGCATCACAATAGACGCCTTCATAAAAACTGTTGAGTTGTTCAAAAAATCCAGTGTGGTCTCAAGGGAAGAATGAGATTGTAAGAATAGATTTATAAAAATTAAAACAAACCGGGGGGAGGAGAAGAGGCTGTGAAAAGGAACTGCGCCGAATAGAAAGGGGATGCTTTCCGTCAAAGATTGGATGACAAGTGAATATCCAAGCAGACTTTTTGTCTTGCGATTTAGGCAATGGCCTCTTTTGACGGGCTGTCTGATGGCATGGTTGTTCGCATTAGCAGCGTTCAATTCGGGTGCGGCAGAAAGCATTGTCGAGTTGAATTCCGTCACAGTTGAACACGCGGATTCCCACCTCAATTTGTTACCGAACCCGGGGTTTGAAGAAGGTGAAACAGCGGGAATTCCTGCTGGATGGAGTTGGAGTCACGGATCAACCGACGCAACCTGTTCCTTGGATCGGAATGTGGCGCATCACGGGCGACAGAGTGCCTTTTTTAAGAACGGCACTCCGTTTGGACCGAACATCTTTGGTTCGCTTTGGATTTCGAAACCGGTTCGAATTACGGAAGGCAAAACTTACACCATGAGTGCATGGGTGAAAACGAAGAGTCCGGGGGTGTTCACTCTGATTGGTGGCGGTGCGTGGCTTTATCGTGTTTCGGTCAGTGTGGGGGACAACGAGTGGCACCGCATCAGCAAGACTTTCAAGGCCGAGGCAAATGATTGTGATTTCACATTCCGCATCAACACGGAGAGCGAAACCTCCGGGGTATGGGTGGACGATGTGAAATTGGAGGAGGGAAACGATGCAACAGATGATTTGACAGCTGAGGGGATTGCTCTTGAATCCGGTTTGGCTGAGAAAACCATACAAGGTGACGGTTCGTTTAGTGTGGATTTTCTTCTGAATGCGGCCAAGGCGGTTTCTGGGGACTTGACAGTGAAGCTGGAGAATGGAACACCTTTGAACCAGGAAGTGAAGAAGGATGCGGGACTATGGAAATTGGTCGTCAAGGGGACTGCCATTTGTGCCAATAACGAACCGACAAATCTGGTGATCTCCCTGAATCAGAATGGCAAGGAGACATCTACTGCCAGGGCGGCCTTGCGCTTTTATTCACCTAGTAATGCACTCGTCAGGTTGGCTGGCTTGAGATCACAACTGCCCGCATTGAAGGCGGAACTGAAAACGATCAAGTCAAAAAAACAGGATGTTTCTTATCCAACGATAACCGCGACCGTTTTGGAGAATTTTATTGGCTACGCTGAAGAAGATGCACATCGGGGGGAAGTTCGACGTTCCATTGAGCAGGTGTTGGACATGGAAAAAATGGCAAAACGACTTGGAAAGGAATTGAAGGAATCTTTGGATGGACATCGAAAGTTTGCATCAGTGCCTCGTTGGACTGGAACAAAGAGACCGGTCATCAAGAGCAGTGCGTTTCTGGCACCGGCATGTTATCCGGGAAAACCGGCCAGGGAACGTCCGGTGTTCTTCACCGGATACGGCCATTTCAATCAGGTGGTTTCTGACATGGAGAAATGGCCCGATTACGGTGCGAACATCATTCAAATCGAAATTGGACCAAGTCGGGTCTTTCCTGAGGAGGGGAAAACAAATACAGCGGCAGTGGATGATATTGTTAAAATCCTGGATCGAGCGCAAAAATCCGGTGTGGCAGTATGCCTCCTGATCAGCCCGCATTATTTTCCGCAATGGGCGCTCAATAAGTGGCCGGAATTGAAAGTGCATAGGGATGGTTTTCTGGGATATTGCATTCACGATCCGAGGGGACGCGAATTATTGCAGGCATTCATCCGTGTTCTTGTTGAGCCGATCAAAAACCATCCTGCTTTGCACAGTATTTGTCTGTCAAATGAACCGGTGAACCAGGAGTCGCCCTGTGAACCCGCTCGAAAGGAATGGTGCGAATGGTTGGAAAAATGCCATACAAACATCGCTGTCTTAAACTCTCTTTCGGGTTCCAACTTCACCTCATTTGCGATGGTGCCTCTGCCAGATCCTTTTGGAGCGCGTCCAGCATCTGCGCTTTGGATGGATTATGTGCGGTTCAATCAGGATGAGTTTGCCGGTTGGCACAAAATGTTGGCAGATGCTGTGCATGAAGTGGCCCCAGCCTTGCCGGTGCACGCAAAGGCGATGACGTGGACGATGGTGAGCGATGTTGATGTCAAACTGGGAGTGGATGCCACACTGTTTGCCAAGTTTAGCAATATAAACGGGAACGATTCGGCGAACATGTATCATTTTGGAATGGGTGAATTTGCCCAGGACTGGGAGTTGAATGCATACACGCATGATCTGCAGCGCTCGGTGCTTGATGCGCCGATTTTCAACACGGAAAACCATCTGATTACTGATCGCGATACCCGATGGGTTCCGGCTGCTCACATTCGTGCCGGATTATGGCAGGCGGCTGTTCACGGGCAGAGCGCCACAACAATCTGGGTGTGGGAGAGAACGTTTGATGCGAATAGTGATTTTAGCGGCAGCATCATGCATCGCCCCGAATGCGCGGAAATTGTGGGAGTTACCGGTTACGATTTGAACCGGGCTGCATATGAAATGACGGCCATTCAACAGGCCCCCGCGCAAGTTTTAATGTTGCAAAGTGTCACGTCGCAGACTTTGGATTTTGGAAATGGACTTGATACGGGACGCAAACTTTATACGGCATTATCGTTTACCGGTTTAAAAATTGGTTTTGTGACGGAGCGACAATTGGAGGCTGGATTTGTGCCTCAGGCGCCGGTTGTGTTTATTTCGGGGATGGTTCACATGTCAGACGCGGCAGTGAAGGGATTGGAAAAGTATCAGGGGCGGATTGTCTCGGCAGGTGGTGATCGTGTGTTGAAAAAGGATGAGTATGACCGTGAGCGGAAGCTGAATTTGACCATAGAAAAAATTGATGACGGATCTGCATCGGTCACGGCTCTGAATTTGAGAGAAAAAATTTTGGCAAGACTGCCGGAGTGGAAAATTCGGCCCGCTGTCGAATTGCTTGAAAAAGATCAGCATCCAGCCTGGGGGGTGGAGTGGCGAAGTGCCTTGACTGGCGGAAAAACGGTGGTCAATCTATGTAATTACCGAAATCAGACAGCATTGGTGTTTCTGGCGCAAAATGGAAAGAAAGTCAGGGGACGGGACGTCTTGACTGGAGCACGGGTGAGTGGCCCATTTGCGTTGGAACCTTTGGAGGTGCGTTTGATCCGGCTTGAATGATCCATCGTTTTCATGACGAATGGTCAGAGGTCAGTGAATTGCATTATGAAAGAAATTTCTATTCTATTGACTGTTGCCGTGACAGCAGGCTGTCTTGCTGGTGGCATGGTTTGGGGGGTGGAACCAACAAAGGGTGAGTTGAGCGAGGCCGCACTGTGGGCATCTGCGAAATTTGGCGGCGTGCAACAGAAACGCACGGATGTGCCATCGCTTGTCGTGCTGGCAAATAACGATCCTGTTCAGAAGAATGGGCGTGGTGGCAAGCCCATGAATATTGCAAAAAAGCCTTATACAAGGGGCCTTTACTGCCATGCATTTAGTCAGGTGCGCGTGATTTTGCCTGAGCCCGGAGAGACGTTCACTTCTGTTGTCGGTGTGGATAGCAATGAACAGACGGGGAGCGGACGTGGTAGTGTGCGCTTCAGCGTTCTTGTCGGTGGAACGGAAAAGGCAAAGACAGAAGTTTTACGCGAGGGAATGCCTGGCGTTCCAGTGAAAGTCAATCTGGATGGGGCAACGGAGTTTTTGCTTCAAGCGGATGATGGGGGCGATGGCATTGCGTGTGATCAATCTGACTGGGCGGATGCGCAGGTTGTTCTGAAGAGTGGGAAAACTCTTTGGCTTGCTGATTTGCCGCTGGAAAATGGGGGTAAGAAAGCTCCGTATTCTGTTGAGCCGTTTTTTTCGTTTAAATACAACGCTAAGTCCTCCTCAGAATTATTGTCTGGTTGGGATGTCAAGAGATCCAGTAAGAAGCTGGATGAGAATCGCACAGAATGGACCTTGCTATACATTGATACAAAAACAGGTTTGCAGGTGCGTTGCGTGGCGATTGAATACCACGATTATCCGACAGTTGAATGGACGGTTTACTTCAAGAATTCCGGTACGGAAAACACGCCGATCTTGTCGGACATTCTTGCCATTGACACACGGTTTGAACGTGGGGGAGCTGGCAACTTTGTTTTGCATCACAATAAGGGAACCTTTGTCAGGGCGGATGATTTTGAACCTCTAACGACGGTTTTTGATCAGGGTAAAAAAATGCATTTTTCTCCACCCGGTGGTCGTTCCTGCGGAGCGGTCTGGCCTTATTACAATCTCGAATCCACGGACGAGGGAACCATTATTGTGGTTGGATGGCCGGGACAATGGAAGGCTGACTTTGTTCGTGAAGGGAATGCTGTGCATGTGACAGCAGGACAAGAAGAGACGCATTTTTATTTGAAACCCGGTGAAGAAATCCGCACGCCGTTGATCGCAATGCAATTCTGGCAGGGAGATTGGATGCGTTCCCAAAACATTTGGCGGCGTTGGATGGTGGCTCACAATGTGCCACGACTCAAGGACGGCAAGTTGCCAGGTTCGGATTTGTCTCCATGCAGTTCGCATCAATTTGGTGAAATGATTCGCGCCAATGAAGCCTGCCAGATTGAATTCATTGATCGTTACGTGGAAGAGGGATTTGCCCCGGACCATTGGTGGATGGATGCTGGATGGTATGTCAATAACGGCGATTGGCCAAATACCGGCACATGGGAAGTCGATACCAACCGGTTTCCGCGCGGCTTGAGAGCCATCACGGATCATGGGCACAGAAAAGGTGTCAAGAGTATCGTGTGGTTCGAGCCAGAACGCGTCAATCCGGGCACTTGGCTTTATGACAAGCATCCAGAATGGCTTTTGAATGGGGATCAGCCGCAGGATCAGCCTCATGACAAACTTTTGAATCTTGGTAATCCTGCCGCTCTGGATTGGGTGATCAACCACATTGACAAAATCATAACGGAGCAGGGCATTGATCTCTATCGTCAGGATTACAACATCGCCCCATTGTCATATTGGAAATCGGGTGATGCGGCAGACCGTCAGGGAATCACCGAAAATCATTATGTAAGCGGATACCTTGAATATTGGGACGAATTGCGCCATCGCCATCCTGGTATGCTGATTGATTCGTGTGCCAGCGGTGGTCATCGCAATGATTTGGAAACGATGCGCCGTTCTCTGCCGTTCCTGCGCAGTGATTATATTTTTGATGTGACCAGCAATCAGGGCCAGACATACGGGCTTTCATTCTGGCTGCCTTATCAGGGGACTGGAACTGCGCCAGGACAAATGAGCTTGTATGAACTTCGCAGTAATATGAGTTGTTTGCACGATACGCCGTGCTGGGACGTTCGCAATCGTTCGTTGAATTACGAGTTTCTGAGAAAAGTGATTCACCAATGGCGGGATTATGCCGAAAATTATTATGGTGATTACTATCCATTGACTCCCTACAGCAGCACGTTGGATAGCTGGATTGTGTGGCAATTTGATCGACCAGAAAAAGACACGGGCATGGTTCAGGCATTTCGCCGTGATGGAAGCGTCTATGAAGCCGCACGATTCAGGCTTCATGGTTTGGATGAAAAGGCTCGTTATACTGTGACGGACATTGATAATCCGGGTGCGAAGCAGGAATATGATGGCCGTGAATTAATGGAAAAGGGTCTGCGACTTGACACCACAAATCAACCCGCAGCCCTTGTGTTCGTTTACAAAAAGAACTGACTGAGGGCCGTTTTTAGGACCTTGTATTGAAAAGTTCAAGGTCTGAGCCAAGAAAGCAGAAGCTGGGGAATATTTTGCGTCAACCTGTAAGATTAATAAGGTTGACGCAAAATTATCCATGGTTTATCTTCCGTCCCGATGTTAGTGAATTCCGTTCAGAGCAAGCTTCGGGCTTTCACCTTGATTGAGTTGCTGGTGGTTATTGCCATCATTGGGATTTTAGCCTCGATTCTGCTTCCGGCTCTCGCTCGCGCCAAGGAATCTGGCAGACGTGCCCTCTGTGGCAGTAATCTGCGCCAGATCAATTTGGCCTTCAATCTATATACTCAGGATTATAAGGAGTGTCTGCCAAACACCGGCGATGTGTTTTTGTGGATGGGGCGGCGTTGGCGTTGGGTGGTTCAGCCGTATCTTCCGTTTTCCGGGCAACGCACGGATACGAACAATCCGAATGTTTCGACAAATTTCATTCCTGGCACATTGCTGTGTCCGAGCGATTATGCCTCCAAGACAAATTATGACGGCACGTCATACGGATACACGGCGACCGCATATTATTCCAACGAAAGCATCAACTCCATGTCGCTGGCAGATACGTATTCTGCAAATTCGTTCACATGTTCTTCAAGACATCTTTCAGATGCCGTGTTCCCGGCTGGAAAGGCGATTGTTGCCGAATGGTTAAGCGCGCATTCAGGTGACAAGGTGGGGTGGTGGGATTGGCGTGGAGCACGGATTTATTCCTTTGCCGATGGGCACGTTGCATATTACGTGGCCAAAAGCCTTCATCCAGCAGTGGATCAATTGCCAGATATCAACCTGACCGTAAATGGTCTTGGTGGCAAGGATGTCGATTAAATGGACTGTGTCAATAGGTTTGGACATTCGATGGGAGGGGGCGGAACGTTTTGGAAGCTTCGGGAATGTCAATCAAAGGAGGCTCGTTTTTCCCTGCCGGATGAGGAACAGAATCAGCTTTCTGGATGGGCTGATGCAATAAATGATTGGAAAATGAAAAGTCCTGCAAGACGGGGCCCCATTTGTTTCTGCGGTCTCGAAAGATAAAATTCCAGATTTCATAAGGCCATACTTTGCGCCCAATGCTGTAATACCAGCGCATGGCGGCCCTCAATGCGGGATCGGAATGTGTGAGAACCCGCCAGATGGATTTTGGACGCAACTGTAATGTGGCTTCAATGAATTTGTCCCACAGTAAAATGCGCCAGGAGGGCATGGTTTTTGAAGCAAGCACTTGGTGTTTATAATCCCAGCGACGGAGGTCGGATTGGATGACACGTTCGTTGCGTGCCAGAGAGAAGAAGGGAGTCCATCGATGAGGAGTTGCAAAGAGAATCTGGATTTGGTCTGGATCGGCGGTGACGATTTGCCGCAGTGTGCGCCAGTAATCCCTGTCGGTTTCCTCTTTGAATCCGATGACGTAGGCCGCAAGGGAAAGGATATTGTTCTGGCGCAAGAGCTGGATTGCTTCGCGATCAACGGTGGTGTGGCTGCCTTTGTTGATCCGTTTTAAGGTGTCTTCATCCGTGCTTTCCATGCCGAGGAGAAAACGTGCCACGCCTGCCTTCTTGTATAGTGGAAGGATGTCGGCATCTCTGACGATGTCGCTTGCGCGAGTGGAGCCGATGAGAGTGAGCGAAACGTTTTGAGCGATGAGGGCTTCGAGAAATTCCTTCCATGCGGTGCGTGAGGCGGTTGGATTCTCATCGGCAAAATTAATGACTTCGACTCCGTATTTGCGATGAAGCCAGGCCAGTTCTGCCGCAAATTTGACCGGGTCACGATGTCTCCATGTTCTCCAAAATTCGCGCTGTCCACAGTAATTGCAAAGATGGGGACAACCACGCGAGAATTGGACGACAACAGCCCGTTTGTTTCCCCAATAACTGTAGCGGCGTGGGTCAATGAGTTCCCAGCCAACGCGGCATGAATCAAGGTCCTCAATTATTGGCGCAAGTGGATTTGCTTGAATGGCGGCTTCTCCTGAAAGTATGGGGAGGCGATAGACAATCCCACGAATTTTTTCCAGAGAGGATCCCATTTCCAGTGCTGCAATGAGATTGACAATGGTTTGTTCCCCCTCGCCACGGACAATGAAGTCGATTTGCGGTTCGTTGCGCATGATTTCGGCCCAGTGGAAGGTGGGGAAAACACCGCCATAAATAATTCTGATGTTTGGACATGCGGCACGGATTGCTCTGGTTAAGGCGGAGATGGTTGGATGGGCGGAGGTGGAACCGGAATGACCGATGAGGAGGGCTTCGGGAGAGAATTGAAGGACGGAATGAACAATTTCAGATGGAGACATGGGGCCAAACTCTGCATCCAAGAGTTGAACCGCATGTCCAGCATCAATCAATGGCCCGCCGAGACAGAGCAGACCAAGTGGGGGGAGATGTTCAGACGGGATACGGCTGCCAATGGCGGTATGGGGTGGATTAAGGATGAGAATACGCATAGAGAGGCGGGAACACTTTGTTATTAAGAGAACTTTGTATCACAAAGTATATGACTCCCTTTCTCTTTTGCTGTTCAAAACATCTCCCAGTTTTTTTTGTTAACGTTGACGCTTAAGTGCCGTCGGCTATAGTTTTCTGACATGACTGCTGGAAATCCAAATGCTTCAGCCGCTCCGCAACAGACCCATTTTCGTGTTGCCGATGAGCGGTTGATCCGAGTAACCGATGCCGCTGCCGAGAAAGTGATTTCGCTTTTAGGCAAGCAGGGCCGTCCCAACGGTGTGTTGCGCGTGGCTGTGGTTGGTGGGGGATGTTCGGGGCTTCAATACAAGATGGATTTGCAGGATCAACCTGCCAACCGGGATATGTTGGTTGCCACCAAGGGGATCAAAGTCGTGGTGGACCCCAAGAGCGCACTTTATGTGACGGGAAGTGAACTGGATTTTGTGGATGCGCTGCAAGGTGGCGGTTTCAAGGTCAAGAACCCGAATGCGACAAGCACTTGTGCTTGCGGTGAAAGTTTCAGCGCGTAGAATTGTCACATTGTGACAGATTATTTTGCGTTGCTGGACGAGCCGCGTCGTCTCTGGTTTGATCCCGAAGCGTTGAAGACCAAGTTCAACGCCTTGTCTACTCGTATTCACCCGGACCATGTTCGCGAGGGTGAAAAAGCGGCTGCGTCACAACGCTATGCGGAACTCAATGCTGCCTATACCTGTTTGCGAGAACCCAAGGATCGTCTGGCACACTTATTGGAGTGCGAAACGGGTTGCGCTTTAAAAGATGTTCAACGCATTCCTTCGGGAACCATGGATATTTTCATGGATGTGGGCCAATCCTGCCGTGATGTGGACGCCTTTCTTTCCGAACGGGCCAAAGTGACTTCTCCGCTTCTCAAAGTGCAGTATTTTGAAAAAGCAATGGACTGGACGGACAAACTCAACACTTTACAGAAACGAGTGAACGAGCGTCGCGACAGTCTGATGAACGAACTTAGACAATTGGATTCATTCTGGAACTCTGCGCCGCCTGTGGGATCGCCAAAGCGTGCCACCGCTCTGCCTTTGGAAAGGCTGGAGGAAATCTATCGCGTCATGAGTTATGTGGCACGATGGACGGCTCAGATTCAGGAGAGGATTGTTCAATTATCGCTGTAACCCAATATGAGAACGGCATGTTGCCAAGTGTGTTTTGCCATTAAAACGAGCGGTGTCCGGCTGACATGGGCAATCTTGTTTTTTTTGACTGGTCTTGCCGCAATCGGACAGCCTTCATGGCAGGAGGCACTCTCAAAAATGCCTTTGGGAAAAGGCGTGACAAGGCTGGATGAAACGAATTGCGTGCCGGTAATGCTGAAGGCGTTTCAAAGAAATCCGGCTGTGAAAGCTTTGATTTTTATGCCGGGAGCGACGGATGAATTTTATTTTTTTCATCGGGCACAGGTTCATTTCACCAATTCGGCTCCAACACTTTTTGATGCGGTCTTTGCCCTGACAAATCACACTCGGATTTGCGCAACGTTTCATCCGCCCTTTCTTTTACTTCATGCCCCAGAGGATCCATTGGAACCGATCAACACGATTGAGGATCAGAAAACGGCTGAACGTTTGAAGAAGAAAAAATTTGCTCGTCACGGGTTGTATGATGATCGGGATTGGAATTTCATCCAGCCATTACTGACGTTTTACTGCGATGCGAAGATGAGTCCCCACACTGGGACAAAGGACAGCTACCACTTCTTTCGTCATAGTTTTGCGTGCTATGACCTGACGGGATGGGAGGCGCTGGAAGCAGTTGCCATGGCTGGAAAAACGCGATTCAGCGTGGAAAAACGAACAGTGATTTTTGAGGGAGACAGACGTTTTCTTGCGTTGCCACCGGCCTCAACGAATGCGGTGCCATTGCATCGTTGAATATGACATAACGAATAAGTCCTGTTTGTTTTGACATCGGTTGCCATGAAACAAAAAACGAGAATTACCGCCATGCCAGTTCCTCACGCGGACGATTCCCCAGCCATTTTCCTAAGTCCTGGAATTACCTTTCATGCGGATCGATGTGAGCCATTATTGGGGGCGGTGGAGCGTGGAGAGGTGAGTTTGAACGCGCTGGCAAGGCGTGGTTATCCGGGGCGTCCAATGCCGCGAACGATGATGCCGGAGATTTCCACGGTCGGTTTATGGAATGCCGTGGGGCCTCAAACCTGGGGGTTGAACTGGCATCGGAATGAGGGGGTTGAATTCACCTATCTATCCGGTGGGCATTCCACGTTTTTGGTCGAGGATAAGCGATATCAACTGGAATCCGGGCACCTGACAATTACACGTCCGTGGCAACGTCATAAACTTGGCAATCCCACCGTTGATCCATCGCGTTTGCATTGGTTCATTTTGGATGTGGGAGTGCGGCGTCCCGATCAACCCTGGCATTGGCCTGAGTGGCTTGTGCTTTCGCCCTCGGATCTTCAATCGTTAAGTACACTTTTGCGGCACAATGAAAACCCGGTCTGGCAGGCCAGTCCTGACTTGGGGGTTAGTTTTGACCGCATTGCCCGGCTCCTTCAAACACCCGATCCCTCCGCCATCCAGTCGCGGCTGCAACTTTGCCTCAACGAAATTCTCTTGGAAGTATTGGAACTGCTTCAAAAGAAGAAGGTGGTTTTGGATGCACGGCTGGCTACAGCGCGCCGAACAGTGGAAATGTTTCTGGCTGCATTACCGGAGCATATTGAGCATCCCTGGACACTGGATGAAATGGCGGAGAATTGTGGACTGGGGCGAAGCAGGTTTGCCGGGTATTGCCGGCAAATTGTGAATGCCACTCCGACGGAATATTTGACAAACTGCCGGGTTGAAGCGGCGCTCAAAATGCTTTCGCAGTCGGACTGTGGCAGCATGACTGACATTGCACTGGCTTGTGGCTTTCAATCCAGCCAGTATTTTGCAACGGTGTTCCGGCTCAGGACAGGAAAGTCGCCCCGGGAAATTCGTCGCGGTCGTGTTCAGTCTTGAAATTTCTTATTGTAGTCACTCTAAAAAAAGAACCCTCCAGCAATGCCAGAGGGTTCTTGTGCAATCAAACAGGAGACTTACAGGGATGAGGCGAAGCTGTAATCTCCAGAACCAGCCTCATAAAGAGCGGCTCCGTCTTCCATTTTGAGGAATTTAAGTCCCTTGGCCGTAAGAGCGGGTCTTCCAGATTCCATGACAGAAGCCGAGTCTTTGGCGGGAATATAGATTGTGGCCGTGGTGTTCGCTGGGATTGTGACATGAAGTGTGAATTTTTCAGGTCGCATTTTCCAGGATGTTGCGATGCGTCCACGAATGGAATTATACGATGCACTGACTTCAGTCAACTTGCCACCGGGACGAGGACGAATGATGATGTGTTTGTATCCAGGTTGTTCAGGATCCATGGCGATGCCGGCAACAGTGCTGTAGAGCCATTCACCGCAGGAACCGAGCGAGTAGTGATTGAATGAGTTCATGCCGGGGTCTTGGAATCCCTTTTCAGGAGTCCAACCGTCCCAGCGCTCCCAAATGGTTGTCGCTCCGTGTTTGACTGAGAACAACCAGGACGGGAAGGTGTCCTGCATGAGCAGTTTATAGGCGGTGTCCACCTTGCCTGCGAGTGTCAGGTCTGGCAGAAGGTAGCTGACTCCCACAAAGCCTGTGGAAAGATGCCAGTCTTTGGCCTTGATGTCGTCTTCCAGATATTGCGCTGCTTTGGCGCGCAAATTATCGGGAAGCAATTCGAATTTCAAAGCCATGGCATAGACGCTTTGCGTGTTGCCTTTGATGCGGCCATCGGGGGCCACGTAGGCCTTGTTAAAGGCGGCTTTGATGTCTTCAAAGAGCTTCTGATATTTTTCAGCGTCCTCCTTGTGTCCAACTGCTTTGCAGGCCTTTGCTGTCAAGTGAGTGGAATAAGCAAAGAAAGCTGTGCCCAGAAGGTCTTTCGGAGTGTTGGCCCCGATGGAGAGCCAGTCACCATAGTCGTTGCCGCGATCCTTGTCGCGAAGGAGTCCAGTGCTGTGTGTGCGGCAGTATTCCACCCAACGGATCATGGCTGGCAGGTGACGTTCAAGAATGCGCGTGTCGCCATACACTTGATAAATGGTCCAAGGGCAGATGACACCGGCATCACCCCAGGCTGGAACGCTGTAGCAGTTCATTGTGTTGGGGGAGACATCGCTAAAAGCGCCTTCCGGGCTTTGACCGTCATCAACGTCCACGAGCCATTTTGTGAAGAAGGCGGCCACATCTGCATTATAGGTGGCGGTGCGAACGAAGACTTGTGCATCGCCCATCCAACCGAGGCGTTCATCACGCTGAGGGCAATCTGTTGGGACGCTCAGATAGTTGCCGCGCTGTCCCCATTGAATGTTGGATTGTAGTTGGTTGATACGTTTGTCAGAGCAGGTGAAGCGGTTGCCGCGAGGCGTATCTGAACCGATTACGACACCGGTGACCGTTTCACGGGTTGGCTTGATGGGAAGGCCAGTCAGCTCCACGTAACGGAATCCGTGGAAGGTGAATTTGGGTTGCCAGATTTCGATGCCATCCCCTCTGCATGTGTAATGATCAACGGATGGCGCACCGCGAAGGTTTGTAGTGTAAACGGTCCCATCGGAATTGAGCATTTCGGCATGGCGGATGGTGATGGTGGTGCCAGCGGGGGCTTGAACATTCAGGCGGACAACACCAACCATGTTTTGTCCCAAATCAAAAACGTAGACACCCGGCTTGGGTTCTTTGATCTCCTGTGGGTGTATGATGCCGGTTTGACGGACAGGCTCCATGTTTTGGCCTTCGAGTGGTATGTTCTTTTCTTCTCGAACGGTGGCTGGAGTCCAGTCTTTTTCGTTCAAGCAGGGGCAATCCCATCCCTTGACTTCCAGACGGGCATCGTAGGATTCGCCCATCATGAAGTCGGTGGAGAGAATGGGGCTGGCGTGAGTGATCCAGCTTTCATCTGTGGTGATGACATTGGTTTGACCATCGAAGGTGATCATTTCCAGTTGGGCTTTAAGCACGGGGACTTTGCCAAAGAACTGATGTCCGCCGTTGCCGATTGTGCCGCTGTACCAACCGTTGGCCACCAGGGCGCCGATGGCGTTGGACCCGGTATTGACATAGGAAGTCACATCGTAAGCCTGATATTGGAGGCGCTTGCGATAATCGGTCCAGTCCGGGGCAAGAAGATGATCGCCAACGCGTCGGCCATTGACGCGTGCCTCATAAAGTCCCAGTGCGGTGATGTAGAGAGTGGCTTGTCTGACCTGGGAATTCGCCGTGAACGTCTTTCTTAGATAACGCAGGCTGATGGTGTTGGGAACGGTGAATGTCTCTTTTTCTGCAACGGTGACTTTGTTTGTTTTTCCGTCATACACATAGCTTACAACCAGGTGTTTTCTTTTGCCGTTGAATGGATCACCACCGAGGGACTCGTTCTTGACAACAAAGGAAATCCGATTCTCCTTGATCTGTTTCTGAAGAAGGCTGGTGACGTCCCGATTGGTGCTGCCATCTTCGGTTTCGTAAGTTGCCTTGTTAATGGTGAGAGGACTGGTGCTTGGTGTGGTTACTTCTGTGCTGATCCACTTGGCTTTCCAATCATCAGGTTTCAAAAGGCCCATTATCCAGTGGGCGGGTCTGCTCCACGCGCCTTGTTTGCCGTCGCGATCCCAGACGCAAACTTTCCAGTAGACCTCTTCGCGGGAGACCAGTGGCTTGCCTGCATAGACGATTTGAGCTGTTTCATTGGACTCAACTTTGCCCGTATCCCAAAGATCACCCTGATTTTCCGAGAGGATTCCCGGATTCGAGGCAACGATGATCCTGTAGGCAGTCTGGACATCCGCACGTTGTTTGGATGTAAGAGTCCAACTCAAGCGGGGTTGTGTTTCATGAAGCCCCAAGGGATTGACGAGGTATTCGCAACGCTGATTTTGGACCTCCAGCGCTGAAACTCCTGTCGCTGCGGTCAAAACGGCAGCAAGAAAGACAGCTGATTGTTTAAGCATAGTGTTTTAGACGTATTTCTAGGTGGATTTAATCAGAGTGAATAATTTTGACAAGCTTCTGTGCAAGGGATTGAGCAATTCTTTTCAAAGAATTCCAGTTTTTTGCATGGAAATTTCAGTTTTACCAAAAGAATTAAAATTGCCAATTGACTTGTTTCTTTACACTCTATTGTCGATGAAACAAGAGCGAAAAAGGGGGTTCTCAACGAGGTCAGTTCACCACGGACGGGGATTTACTGGTGATACCGGGGCGGTGATGCCTCCTGTGTATCTGACTTCCACCTTTGAAATGGGAAATGCCGATGGTTTTGATTACACCCGCTCGGGAAATCCAAATTTTCGCTTGTTACAGGAGAGCATTGCCGATCTGGAAGGGGCGCGTTTTGCCACCTGTTTTGCCAGCGGTGTGTCTGCCATCACTGCGGTGGTATCGACACTTTCAAGCGGCGATCTTGTCATTGCCGAGGAAAACGTCTACGGATGCACCTATCGATTGTTCAATCAGGTTTTTGCCAAGTTTGGCGTGCGTGTCCAATACATCGATTTAAGCCGGGCTGAGAACTGGGGTTTGATTTTGAAGGAGCGCCCGGCGCTCGTATGGTTGGAGAGCCCCACCAATCCACTGCTTAAAATTCTCGACATCGCGGGGATTAGCAAGATTGCTGCTGGGGCGGATGTTCCTGTTCTCGTCGACAATACATTTGCTTCTCCCTATGTGCAACGTCCTCTGGAATTGGGGGCGACGCTCTCCCTATCTTCCACCACAAAATATGTTAACGGGCATAGCGATTGTTTGGGGGGAGCTGTGGCGACCAACGATCCAAAGTGGCAGGACCGAATGATTTTTGCCCAAAAGGCGCTCGGACTTCAGCCTTCCCCATTCGATGCCTGGCTCACGACGCGTGGCCAACGGACATTGGAATTACGGATGGAACGTCACAGTGCCAATGCCTTGGAATTGGCAAAGTGGCTTGAAACCCGCAAAGAAGTCATCAAGGTGCGTTATCCTTTTTTACCCAGCCATCCTCAATACGAGTTGGCACGCCGGCAAATGAAGGCAGGCTCAGGAATATTGACGATGGTGTTGGATTGTCCGGCGGAAGCCGCCCTGTCTTTCTGCAAGCATTTGCACTTATTTACGCTGGCCGAAAGCCTTGGGGGAGTGGAAAGTCTGATCTGTCATCCTCCAACAATGACACACGCCTCAGTTCCTGCCAATGTAAGGCGCAAGGTCGGAATTGAAGATGGTTTGCTCCGGTTATCAGTCGGTATTGAAAACGTGGAGGATTTACGTCAGGATATTGAACAGGCACTAAGCAACTTGAACCAATGAGTTTTCGAGATTTAATTGAATGGCCGATGTGGGAAGCCAAAGACCTTGGTCTGGCCATGCCGGAATCCAAGCACGCGGTTTCTGTGGCGCTCCCCCGCTGGCAGGACGTCATTGGCTACGAAGAAAAGAAACAGGAAGTCACCTCCCGTTTACGTAGCGGGTATCCCCGTTTTGTCATTCATCCCTTTGTCAAGGAGTTGGCAAAACTGGTTGGAAAAGGAAAACCCTGCCTGCCATTTCCGTCTCGCGAGGTGGCCGAGCAGTGTGCCGAATTCATTTTTAAGACGACCGGGGAAACTGCCACTGTGACGGCTCATCAGGCAACTTTGGGAGTTGTGACGACTGAGGATGGGGCCAGTGCTCTGAACAGTTTTTGGATGCACTCCGGCATGATTGTATCCAGCCGCATGGCGGAAGCCCGACTGGCTGGCATTCGCGACTTGCCGGATGCTCAAGAAACACGTCGTTCCCTGCGCCGACAGTTGGCGAAGCTCTACGGTTGCATGGAACACGATGTTTTTCTGACTCCAACTGGAATGGGCGCCCAATACACGGCGTTGCGAGCTTTGATGTTCCGCTCTGCCGGTTTGCCTACGGCACAGTTGGGATTTCCTTATGTTGATACGCTGAAAATTCAGCAAAAATTCGGCTATGACAATTTTCTTTTGCACAACCTGAGTCGGATTGGTGAGGATTTGTTGACACTGGTTGAAAATCAACCTTTGGCGGGATGCTTTTGTGAGATTCCCGGGAATCCTCAGTTAGGGTGTGCTGATCTGCGTGTGGTTTCACCTTTGCTGCGTCGCAAGAATGTTCCGCTTGTGGTGGATGATGTTGTGGCGACTCCCTACAATATCAATGTGGGGCCCTATGCGGATCTGATAGCCACCAGTTTAACCAAGTTTCTTGCTGGCACGGGTGATGTCATGGGGGGCGCTGTGATTTGCAACCCCGAGTCGCCGCTATACACGGAACTCAAGCGCGTCGTCAGCGCTCAGCATGAGGAATTGCTTTGGGGTGAGGACGCCGCGATTCTTGACAGGCAGGTTCAGACGTTCCCAGAGCGGATGCAACGTCACAATGAAAATGGGTTGATGATTGCAGAGAGGTTGAAGAAACATCCAGCCATCGAACGTGTCTGGTATCCAAAATGGGAATTCAACGATGTGTATGAGACGGTTCGCAGGCCGGGGCGGGGCTACAGTGCGTTGGTTACTTTCCTGCCGAAAAACGCTGCGGAGACGGCTCCGATCATTTACGACAATTTGCACCTATGCAAGGGGCCGAGCCTTGGAACCGTGTTTACCCTCGCTTGTCCGTTTACCGTTCTGGCTCATTTCCCCGAGTTGGATTGGGCTGAAGCGTGTGGAGTTTCGCGCTACTTGATCCGTATTTCTGCCGGGTTGGAAGAATCAGAAGTATTGTGGAAACGGATTGAAGTGGCGTTGAATGCGGTGAAAAGCTGAGGCCGAGACACAAGGGCAGTTCTACGCATTTGAAGTTAGCAAGAGGACTTGTTCCAACGTGGAAATTCCGGTCCGTGCCTTTTCAAGTGCAGCCATTCGCAATGTCTTCATCCCTTGTTCGATGGCAAGTTTTCCGATTTCCTGTGCAGTGGCACGTTTGATGACGAGCTTGCGAATCTCGTCGGTCATGGTCATTGCTTCAATGATGGCCAGACGTCCCGAGTATCCCGTGTTTTTACATCGTTCACAGCCGCGTCCCCGTTGGAGATTTGTAAAATCCTCGGTTTTGGGATCAATCCCCAAGTCATGAAACATCTTTTCGGGATACTTGACCGGCTCTTTGCACAAGGGACAAATCCGGCGCATGAGTCGTTGGGCACAGGAGAGAATCACGGAAGATGAAATGAGAAAGGGGGCAATTTCCATGTCGTCCAAACGGGAAATGGCGCCGGGAGCGTCATTGCAGTGCAATGTGCTGAGCACTTGGTGACCTGTCAATGCGGCTTCCACGGCGATTTCCGCCGTTTCCGTATCGCGAATTTCACCAATCATGATGATATCCGGGTCTTGACGCAGAATGGAACGAAGTGTGGAGGCGAACGTAAGCCCGATTTCTTTTTTCACCGCCACTTGATTGATGCCGGGAATTTGAAATTCCACGGGGTCTTCGACTGTGACAATGTTGTATTCCGGGTTGTTCAGCTCGTTCAGTGCGGAGTAAAGGGTGGTTGTCTTTCCTGAACCAGTGGGGCCTGTCACGAGGATCAGACCGTGGGGGGCGTCAATGGCTGCCTTGAAACGGGTATAGGTATCCTTGTCGAGCCCCAGTTTATCCATGCTGGCGGACAGGTTGGATTTATCCAAAATACGCATGACGCATTTTTCCCCGTGCACGGTGGGGAGAAAGGATACGCGCAGATCAATGTCTTTACCACCGACACGAACCCTCATGCGACCGTCCTGTGGAAGGCGGCGTTCTGCAATGTCAAGGTTGCTCATAACCTTGATGCGGGAGGTCAATGCGATCTGAAGATTCTTTGGTGGCGGGGGCATGTCCACCAGAGCGCCATCAAGACGGTAGCGCAAACGCACTGTTTTCTCAAAGGGCTCGATGTGAATATCACTAGCGTGGTCTTTGATGGCTTGGACCAAAATGAGATTGACCAGTTTGATGACCGGCCCCTCTTCAGAAGAAGCGGTGATTTGGGATAGGTCCGTCGTTTCGCTGGATTCCTTGCTCAATTCCAGATTGTCGTCCTCTGCATCCGCCTCTGCATCCGCCTGCTGATGGGCGCTTTCCATCAGTTCAGCCATATTGCCGGCTCGTGCACTGTCAATATTTGCAATGCGGTCGAGAATGGCCTTTTCCGGAGCGATCAATGGCATGACCTCCAGTTTTGTGATCCGCTTGACATCGTCGATGGCAAGAACGTTCAGCGGGTCTGCCATTGCCAGAAACAGTTTGTTGCCGAGGCGTGAGACTGGCAAAACTTTATGATTGATGGAAATGTCCTTTGGAAGCAGATCGACAATTTCCAGTGGAATATACGCCTTGGCCAGATTGACCGGTGGTGTGTTTAATACACGGCCCATGGAGACGGACAGATCCTGGTCTGTCACGTAGGCTTTTTCCATGAGCAACTTGAGAAAACGGGTGCCTTCCTTCTTCTGGCGACTCATCAACTCATCCACTTGGGTGCTCGTCAGCAGGCCGTCCTCAACCAGGGCGTCTGCAATGCGTTCTCCAAATGATTTGATGGGGGCCATATGAGGTTAGCGAAATATCTTTCCCAGATGCTTGATAAGATCGACTGGCGAAGCCAGATACCAGACAATCCTCATTTGTGTGGCATCCTCCAGTTCGATGACAGCTTGTTTATTATAGGGGTTTGCCGTGGCGACCATGACCGACTTGCTCATGTGGTCGAATGGCAGCACACACCAACGCAGACAGGTGTCTCTGGAAAAACGCCGTGCCAGATCGATATCCAAATCATACTGATCCAAAAACAAGAATGCCATGCGCGCACGGTCTGACAAGAGCCGTAATGATTTTTCCAGCGGGACATCCCCTTTTTCCGACAAACGTTGAATGAATGGAACCAGGGGTTTTGTCGGTTTTTCGACAAGGCTTGGGGTCTGCCAGCATAGCTGAAAATCCCCTTCAGTCACTAGCTTGCCGTCCACGAACAAATGGGACATCGTTTGCCGTCCATCATCCACCTCCACTGTCTGGGTGACATTCCTCTGAGCTTCGCTCTTGGGTGGATGAGCATACCCCTCGATCTCAGATCCTGAAACATCGGCCATGTTGTTGTTGGCTTTGTTTTCGATCTGGGCCATTGCCGCGAGTGCTTCAGCATCGTCTGGATATCGCTGAAGGATGGTTTCAAATTCCAAAATGGCCGAGGACATCTGTCCCAGTTGAATGTAAGCCTGGGCGATGCGATGGGATGTTTTGATGACATCCTTCTCCAAATCCAGTTTTAGATAAGCTTCCTTGAGAATTTCCAACGATTGATAATCCAACGGTTGTGTTTGGGTAATGACCTCAAACATTTCAATCGTTTGTCGCAGTTGAGCTTCTTCGCCTGGATTTAACGTAGCAGCCATGAACGGCATGAGTCTAACGCAGTCCTTATAGAAATCAACTTTCCTTTACTCATTGCTTCTCTTATTTCAGGCGCAGCCAGACTTGTTCTATGTTAGCTGGAGAATTTGTCTGTCCAAGTAATGGCAGTGAAAACAGCACCGAACTGATACAAATTAGAATAATTGATTTTTTCATACGCGATATAGTTGAACCTTCATACTGATACACGTCTGACATCTAGAAATCCTTCGCACTGTTTTGGCTGATGTCTCAATTTAATTTAAAACCTGATTACAGTGAAAGTTCTTTCGTCGGAATAACAATAGAGATTCAGAGCGTGGGGTTCTGTAGCCCCCAACTTTCGGTGGAGGGCCGCGGGGTGTAATCCGTAGAAAAACAGCGTGTGTTTTTCGCGTGTTAATAGGGATTGTTCGATAGACTTAACTTCTTGACGATAAGAAAGGCCCATTTAACATTCATTTATGTTTTGGAACTCATTTTTAAAGATTTTGAGGGCAGATGCCGTCTAATCCGCCATGTAATACCGCTGTGGTTTTCTGAAATCATCAAATGAGCCAAAACTCTGATCATAAAACGTTCTTCCGCCAAAGCGGCTGGCTGATTCTTTGCACCGTTCTGAGCGGTCTGGCATTTTTCTCAGTTCATTTTTTCAATAAAAAGATACCAGATAGTGAATATTCGATTTTTGTAACTCTTCTGGCAGTGCTCAATTGTCTTTCCATTCCAGCTTTGGGGTTACAAATGGTGTTTACGAAGCAAGCCGCTGCTGCTGTGTCTGATTCCGACATGAAGAGGCTTACTCGAACCACACATGGGGTTCTTTTGGGCACTTTCATTATCTGGTTGATTGCCGTGGCAATTGTCTTTGTTTACAGGAATTCCATTATATCTGGATGGAAGCTGACAAATCCACTGGCGCTTTGGTTGATGCTGCTGGTCGGATTGGCTTCTCTTTGGTTGCCGATTTTTACCGGACTTTTACAGGGACGCCAGAAATTCCTATGGGTTGGCTGGGCGATGATCATGAACAGTATCGGGCGTGTGGCAGTGATTGCCATTATTATTCTTGTTATTGGCTGGTATCAGGCGGCGGGAATGACGACGGGAATTCTGATCGGAATATTGACCACACTATTTATTTCTGCTTATACGAGCCGCGAATGCTGGATGGCAGGAGGGGAACCAATGAAGTGGAAGGACTGGCTTGAACAGATTATTCCTCTGACATTTGGCTTTGGTGCGTTTCAATTCATGTTTTCGGCTGATCCGCTGTTTGTTCAATGGCTTTTTGATGAGGAGAATGCTTATTACATGATGGCAGGAACATTGGGGCGGGCTCTTTGCACGTTTACCGTTCCTGTTGTGACCGTGATGTTCCCAAAAATTGTGCGTAGTGCGGCATTGTCAGAGAAGAGCAATATTATGGGGCTGACACTGATGCTTACTGGTGGATTGGTTGGACTCGGGGCTTTTGCTCTTGGAGTGGTTGCTCCTGTGTTGTTGGTGATGGTGGGCAAGCCTGATTATGTTAACGCTGCGCCATTAGTTCGTTGGTTTGCCTTGAGCATGGTGCCTTTGGCCATTGGTAACGTTTTATTAAATGACTTGCTGGCACGTAACCGGTTCAGAGTCGTTCCTTGGTTGCTTGTTGTGGTTGTTGGATATTGTCTAGCGTTGATGCAATTCAAGCCGGGAGCGGAATTCTCCCCAAGCCAGATTGTGGATGCACCGTCCTTGGCTGCACAGCTTCAAAATCCAACCAATTCAGTTTCCGTTTATGTTTCAAGCCAACTTTCACAGGACACGCGAAGATTGATTGCCGATCGCTCGGCTGATTCCAAGGAACTGGCTTCGTCTTTGGCTGGTGATTTGAATAAGATTCGATCCGGTGAAAGTCTTTATACGCAGGAACGCTTCAAGGATGTTCATATTCGCCACCAGACACAGGTTTTTTTGGAAAAGCCGGAACTGAAGAATAAAACAGCGCAACTAAATCGACTGTTGCTGGAAGACACGTATCCAAAGGAAATCAAGCGGCCTTCATTTACCAACGTGATTCAGACCTTGGGCGTCTTTAACGCTCTGTTTTTGGGCATTGTTTGTTTCTTTATGTGGAAAGACAGCCGTTCAGTCCGAAAACAGACTGTTTAACTCATTTGAAACACTGCCAATGCTGATTGAAAGGTGTTTTTTTGACGATTTTTCAGAAAAACAGGGGTGAAATGAAATTTTATTCATAAAATTCATTAAAAAACACGCTTGATTTGCGCCCTAGTCATCCTATTTTCGGCAGATGACTGATACGCTCAGATCAACGACCACCGGGACGCCTCTATTGGCGCCGATTGATAGTTTTGTTCGCCGCCATGTTGGCCCAAGCCCAGATGATGCGGTAAAGATGCTCTCCCAACTAGGCTTTTCCGATTTGGATTCTTTCATTGGCAAAGTCGTTCCTGAGGCCATCCGTCTCAAGGCCCCCCTTCCGCTGGCCTCTGGAAAGAGCGAATTTGCCGTCCTCAAAGAACTCCATGCTTTGGCAGCGAAAAATCAGGTTTTCCGCTCTTATATTGGCATGGGATATTATGACACGATCATCCCACCAGTCATTCAGCGGAATATCCTTGAAAACCCCGGTTGGTACACTCAATACACCCCGTATCAGGCTGAGATTTCGCAGGGGCGTCTTGAATCACTGCTCAATTTCCAGACTCTGACAACGGAATTGACGGGCATGGATGTTGCAAACGCATCGCTGCTGGATGAGGGAACGGCAGCCGCTGAAGCCATGCACTTGTGCCAGAATGTCAAAGCCGGACGTAATGTGTTTTTTGTGTCAGATGCCTGTCTTCCCCAAACAATTGATGTGGTGAAGACAAGGGCGAAATTTCTGGGTGTTGAAGTCGTGGTGGGAGCGTATTTCACATTTCAATTTACTGACAAAGTGTTTGGCGCGTTGATCCAATATCCTGATGTCAACGGCGTTGTCTGTGATTACGAAGCTTTCATCAAATCGGCTCATGACGCCGGGGCGATGGTTGTGGTCGCCGCTGATTTGCTTTCACTGGTGCTCTTGCGTCCACCGGGTGAATTTGGTGCGGATGTTGCCGTTGGAAACACGCAACGCTTTGGCGTGCCGATGGGATTTGGAGGACCGCACGCCGCGTATTTTGCCACGCGCGATGCTTTCAAGCGCCAGATGCCAGGGCGTCTGATTGGCGTTTCACACGATAGCGCCGGACATCCCGCCTACCGTCTGGCGTTGCAAACTCGCGAGCAACACATTCGCCGCGAGAAAGCGACCAGTAACATTTGTACGGCTCAGGCTTTGCTGGCCAATATGGCCGCGATGTATGCTGTTTATCACGGTCCGACTGGGTTGAAACAAATCGCTCAACGTGTTCACGTCCTTGCCGCCGTTTTGGCGGAAGGATTGAAGCAGCTCGGCGTCGAAGTGGCAGCGACGCCTTTCTTTGACACATTGCGTGTCTCCTGCAAATCATCTGAGGAGACAGTCAAGCTGGCGGAAAAGCGCCGTATTAATTTCCGTGTGATTGATGCACAAACCGTCGGAATCTCACTCGACGAAACCACGTTTGAAGAAGACCTTCTGGATATCCTGACCGTGTTCAACGGGGGCAATGCTCCCACGTTTTCATTGAATGATCTGGCGGCCAAAGCGGTGGTTGCCATTCCCGCTCCTTTTGCGCGCACAACGCCATTCCTGCGTCAGCCAGTGTTTAATACGTATCATTCAGAGACCGAGATGTTGCGTTACATCAAGGGACTTGAGGCAAAGGACCTTTCCCTGACCACATCCATGATCCCGCTTGGGTCTTGCACGATGAAGCTCAATCCCACATCGGCAATGTTCCCGATTACGTGGCCTGAGTTTGCAAAAATTCATCCGTTTGCCCCTCAAAGCCAGACGAAGGGATATCAACTTGTTTTCAAACAGCTTGAAAAGTGGTTGGCTCAGATCACTGGATTTGCTGCCGCATCCCTGCAACCCAATTCCGGTGCCCAGGGGGAATACACGGGCCTTGTTACGATTCGCAGATATCAGGAAAGCAAAGGGCAGGGGCATCGCCATATTTGTTTGATCCCGACCTCGGCTCATGGCACCAATCCGGCTAGCTCTGCTATGGCGGGAATGCAGCTTGTGCCTGTGGCGTGTGATGAAAATGGAAACATCGACGTTGCGGATCTTCGCGCAAAAGCTGAAGCCAACAAAAAAGAATTGGCCGCCCTGATGGTGACCTATCCTTCCACTCACGGTGTGTTTGAGGAGGCCATCAAGGAAATCTGCAAAATCATCCACGATAACGGCGGACAGGTTTACATGGATGGGGCGAACATGAACGCCCAAGTGGGATTGACCAGCCCGGGAACAATTGGTGCGGATGTTTGCCACCTCAATTTACACAAAACCTTTGCCATTCCTCATGGTGGCGGCGGTCCTGGCATGGCCCCGATCTGCGTCGCCAAACACTTGGTCAAGTTTCTGCCGGGACATTCAGTTGTTCCTGCCAAGAACCGAACCTATGGCGCTGTTTCCTCAGCTCCATGGGGTAGTGCCGACGTGCTGTTGATTTCTTGGGTATACATTGCGACCATGGGCGGCGAAGGCCTGACTCAGGCGACAAAAATGGCCATCCTGAATGCCAACCACATCGCACATCGCATCAATTCATGTTTCCCAGTGCTTTATAAAGGAGCCAATGGCTACGTGGCGCATGAGTGCATTGTCGATCTTCGAGCGTTTCATAGTGTTAGCGTTGAAGATGTAGCAAAACGTCTCATGGATTATGGGTTCCATGCTCCCACCATCTCATTTCCTGTGGCTGGCACCATGATGATTGAGCCAACGGAGAGTGAACCATTGTCTGAGCTGGATCGTTTGAGCGATGCTTTAATAGCCATTCATGGTGAGATTCAGGACATTGAATCAGGGAAAGCTGATAAACTAAACAATGTTCTCAAAAATGCTCCCCATACGGCATTGGCTGTAACCAGTGACAAGTGGGACCGGCCTTATTCAAGGGAATTGGCGGCATTTCCAACTGCTTGGACTCGTGAACACAAATTCTGGCCCGCTGTTGGACGCATCGACAACGTCTTTGGGGACCGTAATCTGGTTTGTACCTGCCAGGGATAAAAGAAAAGTAACAGCTTGAATAAAGGCATGATGCGACAAAACGTGTCATGCCTTTTTTGTTACAATAACCAATTATTTTTTAAAATCCGGGTATAATTATGAGATGCCTGCCACTTGGAACCCTTCCCGTTCCAGAAAGGCACGGATGCGTGCCGGTTGGTCTCCCTGTAGTTCAATGAGCCTCTCGTGAACGGTTCCCCCACAACCACAGGCATTTCGAAGACGGCGCCCCAAGTCCTCAATCTCTTGGTAACTGATATTGGTGGAAAAATCGTAAACAACGATGACCGTTTTACCTCCACGATGAGCGGTTTCACGACGCAGGATCACACGTCCTCGTTTCCTTGGAGACACAGCACTTCTTGCACTTTCTGGAACAGCCTTTCCAGGGGGAAGCCCCTCTGTTTTCAAATCCGCGAAGGGATTGTTGAGTAGCGGCGGCAAGGATAATTTGCCTGGTAGTTTGTCTTTTCGGGACATGAGATCATCTGTTTACCGATTCATTTTACCGTTTGCAAGCCAGAGGTGAAAATTCACAAAAACGTTTGAATTAAGGGCGATTGTTTTGAAAACCGTTTCTTAATGGGAATTTAATCGTAATTATGGCCTTATCCTTATGACACTGGGAAAATTGCTTTCGTTAGGGGAACATCCTATTTTTTTAGAAATCACCATTATCACAGAAAATGTCATTAACTTTGATGACAAGACGGAAGCAAAAAATTGTGGTTTACTAGGAACAGATGTTTTAAACGTTAATACAAATTGGGGCTTTACTCCCGATTTGAATTAGCCCAATACTTGTTCCAGTAGTTTAAACAGAAACAGACTTATGAAATATTACCCCACAGGTTCCACTTCGTTGAGACGAAGACAAACGGGTTTTACCCTGATAGAATTACTCGTCGTCATTGCAATTATTGCCATCTTGGCAAGCATGATCCTTCCTGCTCTGACTGCGGCGAAGGTAAAAGCCCAAAATACATGGTGTCTTAATAACGGTAAGCAATTGACGTTGGCTTGGAAAATGTATATTGATGACAATAGAGGCTATTGTCCACAAGTCCCTGACGCGCCCACAGATAAAGGTTGGTGCTATGGAGATATGGATTATTCCGGTGGCAGTCCTTCAGGTGCTGATACTAATACGAGCTTCTTGATTGATCCCCAGTATGCTCAAATGGGGCCTTATACAAAGAATGCTAAGCTCTATAAATGCCCAGCTGATATGAGCGCACAGAATGGTAAAAGTGGCCTTCCTCGCGTTCGTAGTGTTTCAATGAGTCAAGCGGTAGGGTCTGATCCGTCTACTGGCAAACTTGCCAGTTCAGGTATGTGGCTCAATGGAAGTGGAAGTCCCAGTGGGCATGGTGATTGGACGGTGTTTATTAAAGATAGCGACATTCCCCGTATCGGTGCCTCAAAACTTTGGGTTTTTACCGATGAACATCCAGATTCCATGAATGATGGTGGGTTTGGTGTGAGCATGGTTATGAAGACATGGGTTGACTATCCGGCCCCTTATCACAATAAGGCAGTTAGCTTTTCCTTTGCCGATGGTCACTCCGAATTCTATAAGTTGAAATACCCACAAGCCATCCCCAAGGTCACTTATTCCTCACTCGGAAGCGGCACTTCTGTGGCAAACAATGCCGATGTCATCTGGGTGCAGCAACGCACGTCTGTTAAATAACTGATTCTGTTTTTTTTCGAACCCGCTGTTTCAACTTCTTGAGACAGCGGGTTTTTTGTTGTGTCCAATGTGTTTTATGTCCACACTCGGCACATTCTAATTCGGTTGAGAAAAACCTAAAAAACACAGAATCCAATGAATTGGCTTAAAAGAAAGCTGCAAGAGAATCCAGCTTACTCCAGGGTGGCGCCGTTTGTCGTTTTTTTGGCTCTCACAGTTGCACAGGACTATTCTGGGGTATTTGGAAAGTATTGGATTTATTTTGGAAAGACGTTGGTTGGAATCTGGATGATCTGGCTCGTCAAACCTTATGTTTCAGAATTGCGTTGGGCGTGGAGTTGGGAAGCACTTGTTGTAGGCATCGCGATCTTTGCAGTTTGGGTCGGACTGGATGATCATTATAGGCATTGGGGATCAAAACCGACAGTCGAGACTGCGTGGAACCCGATACGTGCTTTTGGGGAAGGTTCTATTCTTGGGTATTTTTTTTGTGGGGTTCGTATTCTCGGATCTTCGCTTGTGGTTCCGCCTATTGAAGAGGCGTTTTACAGGTCATTTTTATATCGTTACATTGGACATCCCGATTTTACGAAAATAGCACTGAACTACTTTGGTTGGTTGCCGTTTCTTGCCACGAGCTTCATTTTTGGTTTTGCCCATTATCAATGGCTTGTGGGGATTATTTGTGCCATGGCTTATCAATGGTTGGTTATTCGCAAAGGCAGGCTTGGAGACGCCATGACGGCTCACGCGATTACGAATTTTCTGTTGGGTTCTTGGGTGGTGTGGCAGGGGGCGTGGAAGTTCTGGTGAATGAGGTCTTGAGGCTCTCTGAGATGGTGTCCAATGCTGATGTGGATAGCCCCCCTTTTTCTTTGGCCAATTGGAGGGCCATTAGTCCCAAGCTATTGTAGATGACAGCGGCTTGGGGATTCCAAGTGGCGACGGTTCGAGCCTGTTTCGCTATCAGTTTGGCGTCTCCGCGGGCAATGGGACCGGTCAAAGCCTTTGCAGAGCCGAACTTTGAAATATTTTCCAATGTTTCGCGAGCCAACGGCACGATTAATTCCAACGCTTGATTCGGTGGTAAACCGGCGGAAATCAATGCTTGAGAACTCAAGTGAATCAATGCGTTTAAATCCGCACAAGCCAGCACTAATCCCGCATGATAAAGCATTTTTGCCTCTGGCTTCAGAAGAAAAACCTTGCCACCAGATGCACTTAGCAGACGAGTGAGTTTCTGGCAGGCTGCGGGATCTCCTTCAACGCCGCAGGGTGTTCCAGCAAAAGTCTCTGCGGCATGAGCGGCATTTGCCACGGTCTTTAGAGGATGGACACTGGCAACGAGGGCTCCAGCTTGTTTTGCTGGTGCAAGGATTTCTGAGGAAAGCGAACCGCTGCAATGAAAGACTACAGCCCCGCAGCGGAGGACACCGGATTTGGCCAGATGGTCACAGGAATTGGCAATGGCATCATCGGGGACTGAGAGCATGTAATAATCTGCAGGATGCAGATCTTCAAAACGTTTTGTTGGACAGCCTTGCCCAAGAAACACGGAAGCTTGTTCGGCGGATTTGAATGTCCGGCTCAAAAGACCATCGATTTCCAGCAACATTCGTTGGGACCAGATTTTCCCGAAGCACTGTCCGACTCTCCCACAGCCGATGATGTTCAATGTTTCCATCCCATAGGGTGTGTTCAATCCGCTGGAAAAATAAAGCTCAGAATTCTTGCCGGCCTGTAAAAAAGAGGAGCCAAGCATGTGATAATTTGAATAATTGGCCTGATCGGGATATCCAAAAAGTTCGACAACAAGGCAAAAAAGAATCACGATACGTACACTATGTCATCACTTTGGGTAATAAGAGTGCTGTTTCTCTCACTTTGCACGGTGGGAGGCTACGCTGTCAGTCAGGTAAGGCCTGAGTGGGTTGTCAATGGATGGATCGGTGTGGTGATTGGCTTTGGTTTTGGATGGTTGCTAATTGCCATCGACGAGATGTTGAAGGGGTTTTCCCTGAGGGCTTTTTCTTCCACAACTTTTGGCATGTGCCTGGGATCGATCATTGCTTACCTGGTGGAAAACTCCGGTCTCCTCCAGTATGCAGATGAAAAGCAACGCTGGCTTGCAAGGTTGGCCCTGTTTTTAAGTTTTTCCTACATTGGAATGGTTCTGGCAATGCGCAGCAACAAAGAAGATTTTTCGTTGATCATTCCGTATGTTCGGTTTGCCTCTCAATCCAAGCCTGAATACCTTCTATTGTTGGATACCAGTGTCATTATTGATGGGCGCATTGCCGATCTGATTGACGCCAAGTTTATAGAGGGAAAAATTGTTGTGCCGCGATTTGTTTTACACGAGCTTCAAAATATTGCTGATTCCAGTGATGCAGTGATGAGGGCCCGGGGGCGACGAGGTTTGGAGATGCTGACGCGTCTTCAACAGAACAAATCGGTGGAAGTCAAAATCCATGAAGGTGATTTTCCTGAAGAGTCGGAAGTGGACGCAAAACTGGTGCGGTTGGCTCGGGCGCTGGGAGCCACTCTTTATACCAATGATTATAACCTTGGCAAGGTGGCTGAACTCCAATCGGTTCGCCATGTGAACTTGAGGGAATTGGCCAGTTGCCTCAAGCCCGTAATTCTTCCAGGGGAGGCCTTGAATCTGCGCATTGTGCGGGAGGGCAAGGACAAGGATCAGGGGGTGGGATACCTTAATGACGGCACCATGGTCGTTGTGAACAACGGCCAGTCCATGATTGGCCAGCAGGTGAATGTTCGAGTGGTCAGCCTCCTTCAAACGGGGGCAGGTGTCATCATTTTCGCTGAGATCAATCCGTCTTGATCCTTTTGTTTTTTCCAGTTTCGTTTATTATTCATATAAAATGAAAAAGTGTCTGATTCTCATTCAATCCATCTTTTTTGCCGCTGGTATGGTTGCTTTTGCTCAAAACACGTCTCCTGTGCAGGATGAGGCGGCAAAGACTTGGAACGAACTGGAAAAGGTGCATCAAGCGTTCAAGGTCCCTTTTGCCTGGCGTAATGCAGAACCGAAAGAAGAGGAGCTTTCTCAGTTTCAAAAGAAGGTGATCCAATCCGCCTACACCTATTCCAAAATGGCGCAGGATTTCATTAAACATTATCCAACCAACGAAAACGTTCATGATGCACGAATTATCGTTGTGTTTGCCTTGAGCCATGCCGTGGCTGCTGGGGATACAAATGCAGAGAAATACATTTCGTCTTTTGTCTCCGGTATTCTTGCGGACAAGAGCATTCCGGAGAATGATCGTGTTGCCGTTTTTATGCATTCTGAAAACGTCAACTTCATGAAACAGGTTGGCATGAAGTTGTTCACAGTGGATTCCTCATATTTGCAGAAGGATTATGACACGGCGGCTTTGGAAGCGACGTTGAAGGCGTCAAAGCTTTTCCCGACGAATGGAATGCTCTACACAATGCTTGTTGCCATCGCTCAACGCTCTCCCGAGAAACAACGAAAAGAGCTGGCCACGACTGTGATTGACTCTAAGGGGGCTTCTGAGGAAGTCAAAAACCTGGCTTCGCATGTCCTTGTGGGGACTGAACCATACGAAATTGGAAAACCCCTGGATCTGCGCTTCACAGCGATTGATGGACGCGAGGTGGATCTGTCAAAACTCAAGGGAAAAGTTGTCTTGATTGAGTTTTGGTCTGCCTCAAGCAGGCCGTGTGTTGCCCTGATGCCTGAAGTTAGGAGTCTGTATGAGAAACTGCATTCCCGTGGTTTTGAAATTATTGGAATTTCTTTGGATAGCAGGGAGAGTGTGTTGCGGAATTATCTGAAAGAAAACCCGCTGCCATGGCCGTCGTATTTCGATGGAAGAGGCTGGCAGAACAAATACAGCCTTCAATATGGTGTGTTCACCGTGCCTGCGATGTGGGTTGTTGACAGAAGAGGTGATCTTCAGTCTGTTGATGCTCGCAAGAAAATGGAGGAAGTAGTAACCAAATTTCTGGATGAGAAGTCATCCCTCTGATTCCGTTTTTTATAACGCCTGTCTTTTACCGCAAAAAAGAAGACCGGCTAAAGTTGTTGCATAGCCGGTCTTGGGTTGTCTGGACTGCCTTGCTTTCGTTCGATCAGAGTGAAAGCAAGTATTCGCAAAGCTCGTCGATCTCCGATGAGCTCAGATCAGAAGTCTTCCCGTGTTTATCTTTCGGGTTGTGTTTCGTCACAACGTCACGAACAGTCAGTGCTGAACCATCGTGCAAATATGGACCGGTGCGCCAGATTTCGACCAGTGTTGGCGTGTCAAATTTTTCAGCCGCCTTGTCATACTGTCCCTGAGTGCCAACGTCATAGGACTGTAGGTCGGTGAAAAGTCCTGCCGGGTGGCATGAAGAACAGCCAGCCCGATTAAAAATTTTTTCACCCTGAAGGGCTTTATCCGAAAGTTTTCCTTTGACAAGTTTTGGACTGGGGACCGGCTTCATTGATTTGAGATACTCATCAATTGCCGTGGGAACAGATTCCGGTTGTTCGGAGAACAAAATGAGATGAATGCCGGAGCGAACAGCGACTTCAGCCGTTTCGCGAATCCCCAGGCTCATGGTGGGGGGTGTTTGGTGTGCCAATAACATGCTCTTTGTGTTTTTGGGATTCCCAATGCCATCATTGAGAAGATCCCAGTTGTAAGCATCCACCCGTGCATCGGGATGGCAGCTAGTGCAACTCTGCCACCTTTGAAAACAAATCCGGCCATCATTGAAATACATTTCCCCCTTTCGAAGAATATCCGGTTCAACTGGTGCACCGAGTGCAATGGATTCCATTTCAGGTTTTTCTGCCGTGATATTGAATGCACAGAGCGTATCTGAGTAGTAATTGGCAACCCAGGCCGTATCGCCAATGATTGCAATTGCGCGTGGTCCATTGTCGGTGGGGGTGATGGGAATGCGTCGTTGGATTCCGACAAGATAGTTTAAATCGTGAGAGGCCGCTTCCTTGGGATCTGTCACATAGCTGGTGAATTCGGGGGAAACACCCTTGGCGAATTTGTCAAGGAGGGCCGGAAAATTGATGACACTGACTTCCATGCTGCCAGAATGGGCAATCAGGAGCTTTGTTCCGTCCCCGGTCCATGTTGCTCCCCTTGGATTTGCTGCTCCACTTTCGGCATTGTCCAAAAGAACGGTGTTAAGGACTTTCATTGAGGTCATATCAATTAACGAGAGACCGTTGGCGTTCATCCATCCACGCTCCACCTGGCTGGTGGGTAACATGAAACGAGCCAGAACATGAGTGACTGCGGCGTATTTGCCATCTGGCGAAATACGAACATCATGAACGGACCCGGCTCCATTGATGAGTTGGATTTCCTGAGTGACCTTCAACGTGGATGTGTCAATAACACTGATGGCCGATGCCACGTAATCGGCGTCAGACGGGCCAGTGGGAAGGAAATTGGCAACGAGGAGTGTCTTCCCGTTCGGTGTGAGGCTGGCAGCAACGGGTTGTCTCTTGACGTGAATGCGAGCCTTTTGTTTATTGGATGCCAGATCAATGACGCTCACGTCATCGGTGAATTTATTGCAGACGTAGAGGGTCTTGCCATCCGGACTCAAAACCGGTCCCATGGGAGTATGTCCCACGGCAATTTGGTGGGCAATCTTCGACGTTTTTATGTCAATGACACAAACCGTTCCTTCTGTTCCACCACAAGTCACATACAAAGTTTGGCCATCGGTGGAAGTAATCAGGCCGTTTGGTGAATCGGGAACGGCAATGGTGGCGGCGGCTTTACGGCTTTGTGTGTCGAAGCAAAGAACCTGGTTTGCAGTGGCGCAGGTGATGTAAAGAGTTTTGCCGGTCCCGTCCGAAACGATGGCGCTCGGAGAAAGATACTTTGGGGCGGCAACGGCGTCTGTGGTCAGAGTGAGGATAACCAGTGCTGCCAGAGAGGCTTGAACTGTCAGGCGAATATTGCTTTTCATCTTGGAAGTGGGCCGGAAGACGGTATTTGCAATTGTTAGTGTAAAAACGGGCCGGACTGTCAATCAAGTGGCAGCCCGGCTCTGTTAGAATCATTTATTTTTTGAGTGATTGATACAGGTCAAAAGCTTCCTTTGCCGTGCGCTTTTCATGGACAACGGCACGAACAGCCTGGATCATGGCAATGGGGTCTTCAGCCTGGAAAACGTTACGTCCCATATCGACTCCGGCTGCTCCCTGATCGAGGGCATTCCAAGCGAGTTCCAGCGCTTGAAGTTCGGGAAGCTTTTTACCACCGGCAATGACGATCGGAACCGGACACGCTGCGGTTACGTGCTCAAAATCCTTTTCACAGTAATAAGTTTTGACGAATGTGGCGCCGTTTTCCGCGCAAACGCGACAGGCAAGTCCGAGGTAACGCGCATCGCGGGTCAATTCCTTGCCTACGGCGGTGACACCAAGGGTTGGAATGCCGTAACGATTTCCAAGGTCAGCCGTGTGAACGAGATTTTTGATTGTTACACCTTCAAACTTGCTTCCGATGGCTGCCATGACGGCAAGGGCAGAGGCGTTGACACGAATGGCGTCTTCAATATCCAGAACACATTCGTCGTTCAGGTCGGTCAGGACAGTTGTGCCGGCGGAATAACGCAGAGAAATGGCTTTTGTGGACGTGGGCGGGACGATTGATCGGAGTGCGCCGCGACTGCACATGAGACAATCGGCATAGTCGATCAGGGGGGGAATGGTGATGTCCATTCTCTCCAGACCAGAAGTGGGGCCCATGATGTAGCCATGGTCAAAGGCCAGCATGACCGCATGGCCGGACTTTGGATTGAAGATGCGGCTCAGACGGTCCTTCATTCCCCAGTCAACGTGTTCGAGACCTTTGAGAAAAAATGGGTTTTTCTTGACAGGAATGCCAATTCCAAAATCAGCGGCATCCTTATTATTATCTTTTTCGGGCATAATTACTCTGGATTGAATGTGTTTTGTTAATGAATTTAAAAATCATATTGCCTGGCTAAAACCTTTGAAAAGGAGTGCGACAGAAAGGCTGCCAGGGTCTTGGTGACCAATGACGCGGTCACCCAAATTGCGAGCGCGTCCAAACTTGGCACGAAAATTTTTGGTGGCTTCAGAACCTTTAAGGGCGGCATCTGCGGCGGCGACAAGTGCGGCGTGAATTCCTCCTTCTGGAGTTGCGGCTTTTAATGCGTCCATGGCAGGCAGAAAAGCGTCCATCATGGTTTTGTCGCCGACTTTTGCGCGACTCTGTTTTTGAAGACGGTTGATGCCAGACTGGAACATGGCAACAACGCCTTGGAAATCGATTTCTTTTGCATCCTTCGCAATGGCATCGCCCATGCCAGTGAAAAAGGAGCCCAGAAGCGGGCCCGTTGAGCCCCCGTCACAGCTCATCACGTCCCAGCCAATTTTGGAGAACAGTTCTGAAAGGCCAATGCCGGGATTGTTGGAAATGCTTTTGGCAACGGCTTCCATGGTTCGCAGTATGGTGGTGCCATGGTCTCCATCACCAACCGCGGAATCAAGCGTGGAAAGCGTGACGTGGTTTTCTCTGATCTGATCCACTGCGGACAGAAGCATCTTTGTGATTTGCGGGTATCCAATTATTTCTGACATAGAATGAGTAAAAGATTCGGGCGGGTCAGACGATGCGACCCGCCCGAGTAATGTTTGACACTACCAAACAGTCAGCGCTGGCGTATGGCACGGCGCTTTGTAATAACGGAGCAATTCATCGTCCATTTTTGCGACGAACATCTGGAATCCAGCCATCTCCTGGACGGTCAGCCATTCTCCGCAATGAGTTGCGGCGAGTGTGATGCCGAGTGTGTCGAGGTATTTCTTGCAAGCACGCAAGACGATGTAGAGTTCCATGAGGGTTGTGGCCCCGGTGCCGTTGAGAACGATCAGGAGTTTGTCGCCCTTCTTGGCTTTGACGGCGTTGACCAGACGCGAAAGCATCATTTCAGCCGTTTTGTCTGCCGTGAGTATTTTGCTTGGGCCTGTGCCTGCCTCGCCATGCTGGCCCATGCCGATCTCCATTTCGTCGTCGGCCAATTCAAAGATGGCTTGGCCGGAGGCTGGGTGGGTGGCGGTCTTCATGGCGACAGCGAGGGTTGCCATGTTTTGATTGAACCGTTCGGCGATGGTGTAAACCTCTTCCAGGCTCTTGCCAGCTTCCGCTGCGGCTCCAGCAATCTTGTAGAGTGGAATGCATCCCACAAGACCACGACGATCTTCTATCGGAGCATCAGGACCGGCGGCAATATCTTCATGGGTGTTGATGACCTTGTATTTGATGCCTTCCTTGTCAGCCATCTCCATGGCCATGTTGGCACTCATGACGTCTCCGGCGTGGTTGAGCACGACGAAGAGAATGCCCGCATCGCGTTTCGCCATGCGCAGGGCTTCAATGACTTTCGGGGGGCCAGGTGCGGCAAAAATATCGCCAGCAACGCTGTAATCCAACGCTCCAGTGCCAACAAAACCACTTAATGCCGGTTCATGGCCCGCTCCACCCATCGTGACGATGGCCACTTTATCCAAAGGCTTTGGCTGCGTGCGGCAGACGATTTTGTCGGACTTGACTGTTACGATATCGCTGTAGGCGATGCCGAATCCTTCAAGCAACTCTTTGACAAGGTTGTTGGGATCGTTAATGAATTTCTTCATAGCCATGGGGATGTCCTCCAGGGTTACTGTTTGAATTCGAGCAATTCCACGGGTACGCCGTCTTCAAGAATGAAGGCGATGCGCAGGCCGGGCATGGGCTCGCACGGCTGGTGGATGACGTTCTTATCCTTGATGGCCTTTTCGAGGCTGGCGACCTTGTAGGCGATATGGGCCGTCTTGCTCAGGATTGGTGGCAGTTTGCACGCGCTGCCAAAGCGGACCCATTCAACTTTGTTTGGGTTGGCCGCGACGTCTGTGACATACACATCCAGAGACTCAAGATGGATGTCATTGGGCTGCTTTTCCGCAGTGGGAAGCCCAAAATGATGGAGAGTTCTTTTCATGAGATTTAATGGACTGTTATCAATGAGTTTTTGGGAGGTTTAAAATTTCACGCCAGGATTGGTAAAGCGCAGGCCGTCGCCATCGTGGAAGGTGCCAAATTCAGTAACGATTGCACCCTGGGGACCCGCAATCATGAAATGTTTGGCTCCGATGCGATTCAGAGTACCAACCGCACCGGGAATGAGCTCGGCACATTTATGAACGGTGATGTAGGCTTCCTGACTCTTTGGCAGCACAACACTGGCAGGAATGGGGCCGCCTTCTTCGCCGATGGTAAAGACATTGCCGTTGTGCACCAGCCAGCTTTCCATTTTGGCCTTTCCCTTGGCTGTGGCCATGTGGGCGTGTTCAACGATCATCTGATTTGGCAGCAGGAAGATTTCATGACCGAAATAGCCTTGCTTCTCGTCGTTAATCCAGAAAATGCCGCCCATGCCAGCATGAACGAAATCACCCAGACCGAAATCGGTCGCCCACATGTTGGAACGGAGATTCTGGGAAATGAGGTAGCCGTGACGTTCCATCAGATCGAAGTAAGCGTCCCGAGCCTTTTCTGCCAGGAATTTACCGTCTTTGTAGAAGTCTTCGTTTTTATAATTTGGAATTTTCACTTGTTTCGCTGTGTTTTGTTTTGCTGTTGAATCAGCGGCGACGGTCGCGAACGAAACGGCGACGATGGCGGAGATTGCAAGTAAAACGAGTTTTGAGGTTTTCATTTTGAGTTAGGTTGGTTGGTTTGATTTTACGAAATGTCAACGCAAACAGGGGCCCAGCAATGGAGTGCGGTTTGCGGTTAAAAGTTCAGCCCCCATCATGCTTTGGTCTGCTTTGGGATTGGCGAAAGTCCAGAGAACTTTCTTGTCGCGCGTGATTTCAAGCAGCGAACACCCCTGACCTTTCTGGTCGTATGCGGCATAAACACCGACGAGAATGTTGCCATTATTAAGGAGGTGCATTCCGGTCATGTTGGTGACTTTGGTATCTCCAAAATCCTTTGTGGAACACTCCCAAATCTTTTTGCCGTCCTTATCGTATTCAATGATTTGATTCAGGCTGGAAACAAACGTGGTTCCCTTGGCAGTTCGAACAGCGGCAAAGGTCAATGCAGGTTGTGGAGATTCCCAGACAACCTTGCCGTCAGGAGCGTATTCCTTGACAATGTGCGCCCCCGAATGGCAGACAAGATAATTTCCGTTGTCCAACTTCCGAACCATGCGCATGTTGTGGTGTTCGCCCACCTTTGACGGCTGGGTTTGAAGAGAAAAAACCACTTTGCCTTTTGGATCGACTTCCAGAACCTTGCCCGTGGAGTTTTCTCCAATAACAGTGTTCCCATTGGTCAACCGTTGGCAGCTATAAGTGCCGCCCCCACGGGGGATGGAAGACTTGTATTGGAAAACGACCTTTTGGGAGCGGGTGATTTCAGTCACGCTGTCGCCATCGGCAAAAAGGATGTTCCCTTTGGGTAACATCCAAACATCGTGAACCAACCCCGCAGGATATTCCCAAAGTGTGCTTCCATTTTCCGAAAGGATGAGCACCCTTCCATTCCCACCGACGAGAACCGGTCCGGAGGGGGTTCCCGTGACAAGGGGATATTCCACTGCACAAAGCGAACTTGCTGTCGCCAGAGTGAGCAGCAGCACACTTGCAAGGAGTTTAGAAGTCGATCGCATTTTAGTTGATGATTGATTATTTAGCTGACGAGACGGCAGAACCGCCTTCCTCAACAATGACACGGAAGCCAACGTCATAGACTCTTTGCCATGACGGGTAATCCAGACGAGAACTGGCGCGTGATTCCAACGGTCGTTCAGACCAGGAACCGCCACGCACGACTTTGTTGCCGAGCGATGTGGCGTCATTCTTTGCGGATTCGGCTACGTAAGGATAGGGACGGAAATCGTTCAACGTCCATTCGCCGACGTTGCCGATCATTTCGTGGAGTCCCCAAGCATTGGGCTTGTAGTGGCCGACTTCAGCCAGATGGACAACGCCATCGTTGAAACGCGGTTCCTTGGGGAGGTAATCCCAGAATTTGTCAGGATGATTTAGTGGCTGCGGGTCAATACCGGCAACGGCCAGTTTGGTTGTCATGGCATCAGCCAAGTTCGCATACTGTCCGAAGTCCGTGTTCAAATCCCCATAGAAAAACGGAGTATCAGTTCCGGCACGGCAGGCCCATTCCCACTGGGCTTCCGTGGGGAGGGTGACTTTACGACCACTCTTTGCTGAGAGCCATTTGCAGAAATCCATCGCTTGCTGCCAGGAAACGCGGATCACGGGGACTTTGGGATCGGCATCCATCAGATAACCGGGGCGAACCTGATCCTTGTTGTGCTGGTCATAATATCCGTTGTGGTGTGCCGGGTTGAAACGCTGATATTGTTCAAGCGAGATTTCGGTTGTCGCCATGTAGAATGGCTTTGTAATCTTGACGGCGGCCATCGGGTATTCATAGGAATCGCCATTCACATCGCCCATGACGAATTCTCCAGCGGGAATCTTTTTCAGAGCGATGGCGAGACCTTCGCCCAGATCCAGTTTGAGGTCCGTGTTGCCAAGCGCGTCTTGCATTTGCCTGGCTTTTTCTGCGCCCAAAGGCCAGCCGGGCAGGGTGACTTTTGCTGGTTTTGCCGGAGCGGGAGCAGGCGGGATGAACGCGGGTCTTGGAGCCATGGGAGAAGGATAAACTTCCACGTCTTCTTCGAGGTTTGCATATTTCTCCTTGCTCTCATAGCGACGCTTTTCGAAGTTGGACGGAATCTTGGCGATTTCGCTAAAGGTTCCGTAGTTGGGGACATTCAAATCAATCCAGGTAATGAGATGATCCCAAGCTTCCGCATCCATTTTCACGTTGTGATGGCCCTTGCGCAGCATCTGAATAACGAGGCTGGTATTGGCGTGGAATTCCAGTGGCGTGAGCGTGTGGTAATCGCCTTCAGGCCCATTGCGGCGGACATAGGGGTGAAGGGCCAGATAAGATCCCGGGAGCGGCGATCCTGTGGTGGTTGCGACGAGATTTGAATTGGCAAAGTTCGGGCGTTCCGGCTTGGAGCCGTTGTGACAGCCCACGCAGTATTTATCAAGAACGGGCTGCACTTCGCGGATGAAACTGAACCCGCGTGTTGGCCCATACCACGGCTCAATTTCTGACGGGGTGCCTTTTGCCGCCTTAGTGAATCCAAAAGCCGCGGACTGATTCTGTTTTTCATGACAACCAACACAGGAGATGACCTCGCCCGGCATGCCAACGAACCAACTGCGCATTTGTTGCAAGGCTTTGCCATCGGCATCAAGGGGCTGAACGGCAATGGGAGTGTTGGCTGGAATGTGGAACATGGCTGAACCGTCCTCTTTCACTGGAACAGTTCCCACAATGCGGTGAACATCCCAGGGACCTTCCATGCCGACGAAATAGTGGCCGCCTTGATTGCGGTAAGAATATTCATACTGCAGGAGACGCAGTTTTTTGACAGAGCCGCGTGGAACACCACGCAGTCCTTCCCCAGAGTAGACGTCCTGAACAATGACTGTTGCGGTTTTGTCTTCCAACTTGATTTTGTCTGGAATGATGGGGGGTGTTGGTGTTGGACGCAGGGCGATGGGTTCGAGCATGGCCCAACCCGGTTCTTCCTTGAGCAATGTCATGTTGTCAAAGATATCAACAAGATAGAGTCCCCATTCGGATTGCGGAGTGGGTTTGCAGGAAACCAGAAAATGTTTGTCGGAAATCGGGAACGGATGGAGGAACAAAGGCCAGGAATCGGCAACGAGCTGATCTTTGATGATGCTCTTGACTGGCTTGCCGTAACCGGGAATGCGTTGAACGGCGGGTTCATTTTCCTGACGACCGCGAGTGACGTCGAATAGCACCAGTTCGCCCATGCGTGGCACACCGTGATGGCCGGAGACGACGGCAACAAAACGGGTGTCGCTTCCTGGCAACGGGTGTGCGTAGAACGTGGAGTTGGGCCAATAGGAATTGGCGTGATAGACTTCGTTTTGTCCTGTGCCATCGGGATTCATCGACATGAGAACGCGGCTGAAATAGTGGGCCGTATCGGTATATTCCCAGCGGGTATACATCACGCGTCCGCAGGGCATCATGATGGGGCACCAATCGTTATCCTGATCGAAGCAAAGGCGGCGCACTCCGGTGCCATCCGCATTCATTATGAAAAGATTGGCAACGTAATCAGAGCCGCCAACGCAAGGGACTCCCTGGAATGTTGCCGAACAATCATAAATGATGCGACCGTTGGGCAGATAGGTGGCATCGTAATTATCAACATCATCTTCATCCCCCTTGCTGACCTGGCGCAGTCCGGTGCCGTCCGTGTTGATTTCAAAAATCTGCCAGTGGTTGTGGGTTCCAATGGAAGAGAACAGGAGTTTCTTGGCTCCGAAATGCAGATGGAGGTCGCCGACAAAGTAATTCTTTGCAGGCTTATAGACTCTTTCGAGTTTGGCATCGGGATTCTTGTATTCAAAGGTTACAAGTTCGTTCTCGGTGCTGGGGTTCATGCTGGTATTTCCCTGCCAGTTTTGAGGAAGACACAGGTTATTGGCACTGCGCCTGACAAGCAGGATTTTATCAAAGTCGAGGGCTGGATTTTCCAAAAGGGCTTTGCGGCTGATGGCTGAAGCTTCTTGGAAACGTTTGGCTGCAGCGGGATCGCCAGCCTTCAGGTCTGCCTTGATCTGTGGCAGATCCTTTTCAAAGGATTGAATTGTGGCCAGATAAGCGGCTCCATTCTTGTATTTGTCTGGATAAGTTTTGACGAGATCTTCAATCGCCATGCGTAAAGCTGTGGCGTTGAATTGTTCCACTTGATTCAGACTTTGGGCAAAACCATCGACCTCATGGGCAGCTTGTTCGAAGAGATCGAGCCAGGCGGGATTTGTCGCTGGTGCTTTTGCATTGATGAGCTCCGTCAACTTTGCCTTGTAAGCCGAGTTTTCCTTAAGGGAGCCGAGAAGGTGATTGATGGCGTTTTGCTCAGAGGAGGTTGTGTCCTTTTGCTGAAACCAGCCGTCGCCAATATACGCTTTGAACAGGCGCATCTGTTCAGGATACTGGTGCGTGAGTGAAGTGATGATGGCATTGAGCTCGCCTTCATGAGCATAATAAAAGCCGCAGCCGCCGGTGCGATTAAAGACTTTGGCAAGAAGCTCGTTTTTGCCTTCCACCAAGTCAACAGTCACAACATTTTGATCCGGCGCCACTCCGCGCGGAGAGTCATCAGAAATGATCTTTTTGCCATTGAGCCAGACTTCCAAACCGTCATCGCTGCCAAAGCTCAATTTTTGTTTACAGGCACGGTTGGCTGTGAGCACACGGTAAAAGTATGTGGACGAACTATCCGGCGCCACAAGATCAATGGGAATGCCGTTGGGCAGCGGATTTTTGGGGGCGAGCCAAAGATTGTGCCCATTGGCATCCTTGATGTCGGGTTTGACACCTTGCTCAGGAAAGAGCGGGTCCGAAAAACCCTTTGCCTTCAGCGGCCCAGTCGTTAGCCACGGGGATTCGGTGACAACCGGCTGCTGTTGACAGGCGTTGCGTTGTGCAATCATTTCCGTGCTCCAGTTGGCGGCGTAAACCGCACTGAAACCACAGGTGCTCACCGTCAAAATGGTTGCAAATAAGTGGATTTTCATAGAGTGCTCTCAGTTAACTGACTGTACATGATCATTGGGACCGGCACTTGGGGCGCGGTCAGTTCCGTTGTTTTGAAGCAACCCATACCCCAACCTCCCCGAAATGGCATCTGCTTGTTTTTTGAGAAGAGTCCCCACCTGCACATAGTCCTCTGATCGCAAACGATCCGCAGGTCCTGTTGTCCAAATGGCAGCAATGGGATACCCGTGTCGATTGTAAATAGGCGCGGCGACACAGTGAATGCCTGTCAATTGTTCTCCCCGGTCAAGGGCATAGCCCAGACGGCGGACTTGCTCCAATTCGGACATGAAGTCTTGGACGGTGGTGATCGTCCTTTCATTGAAGCGAACAAAGACAATTTTTTCAATCAATTCCTTCAATTCTGAATTGGGAAGCCAGGCTAGAATGGCTTTGCCAGGAGCAGCAGAATGAATTGGCAGGCGTGTTCCCAGGTCTACGGAGAATTTGAAAGGTTGAGAACCAAGCACTTGTGCGAGAACCACCATCTCTGTACCGACCACGGTTCCAATCAATACCGTCTCGCGAACCTCATCCCTGACTTTTTTCATGATGTCCAGTGCGCTGGAGACCAGATCATCTTCGCAAAGCGTGCGATTCCCCATGGCAATGAGCTTGCGGCTGAGCCTGAGTGCTTTTGTTTCTTCATCGCGAATGAGATAGCCGCATTCGAGAAGCGTCATGGTGACACGAAAAACGCTGGTCTTTGAATAGTGAAGCTGGGTGGCAATCTCGCTCTGTTGGAGACCTTGAGGGAAGTTCATCAAGTGTTCCATAATCAGGAGTCCCCGCTCCAGATTAGGCACCTTATAGCGTAAGCCGGGAGAGGCTGATTTGCGCAGTTGTGGCGTGCTGGATTTTTGGCTCGGTTTCACAAGTGAACTTATAGTTCACTAATGGAACCACAGGCTTTTCTCCTCGTCAAGCGGCATTAATTTTGCAGTTTGTAGAATGTTTTTTGGGGGGGGAAAGTGTTTTGGTTTTGATGGGGTGGAGTTTGTGCAAAATGTGGGGAGCGGATTTAAACGTTGATTTTACGGGGGGATTGTGTCATTCTCCCCCAGTGATTTGGATCGGTCTTCAGGGGAATTAAGCCTCAGATCATTGGATTTTAGTTGACCCCCTGGCAGTCAGGAGCAAAACCAAAAGTCTGCTGAATAAGAGGTTTTTTGTATCAAGGGTCTCATTTGAGGCGATCCATGAGAGCCCGCCATTGATGACGGGAGTTGGACAGCAAAGATGACGTGCTGGCGCATACTTGCGGCAAAATGAAAGTTTTGTTGATGTCAGCTGGTGACTGAGTGGAAAAGGATTTGTCCCCCAACGATTTGTCCAAGGGTGCGGAAGGTAGGTTTTCCCCCTTAGCCCAGCGAGTTAGGTTGGATTGATGTGACTTTGAAAAGCAAAAGCAACAAAACCATGCAAGCTTCTCTTGTGCCGTTGCAAAGCGGGCAGGTGTGGGCATTAAAAGACTCAAACATTCATATCTCGGATGTCGGGAGAACGTTGGTCTTCTATAAACGCATGAGCAAGTCGGTCAAACGGGCTCCGGTCTCCCTTGCAACGAAGGCCGTATTAGAAAAATTCCTCTTGGAGAATCACGGAGAATTGGTCAAGTAAAGGTTTCAAGGAAAAGGTTGAAGGGGACCTTGGAAAATCAGGAAGAAAAACAACCAAAATCACCGCCGTTTTACAGAACAGGCACAGAATCATTTTGCCTGTAATGGCTCGTCTCTTGCTCTAAACTTGGGGAAGAGTCCGGCCGGCGGCGATCATAGAACACCCTTCTCACAACGGGATTATTGAAACAGATATCTCCCGCTTAATGTGGACAAGGTGATCTCGCTTACATCCCTTGCTGACGACACGAAGTCGTCTTAAGACCACACAAATTCAAAGGGAAAGATTCCCTTGGAATTATTTTGTCTTGGCCTGTTGAGCTGCAGCGGCTGCCGCTTGTTGTTTCTTCTTTGCAGCATCAGCTGTGATTTGCTTCTGTTTCGATTGTTTCTGTATCGATTTCGGGGATTTATCGCCCATGGTAATTTAACTTTCTTTATGTTAATTGCTACTGGCAATCAACTAACAGCCCGCATTATACGCCTCTAAGTCAAGTGTTGCAATCGACTGAGAAGATCATTTGTATTTGGTATGATTCATGCTAATAACAGCAATAACCAAATATATATTCTATTCCGTGGCGAATATTTTTACACCCCTTACTGACACGATCATGAGAAAAAACAACAACCGGTTATTTTGCAGAAAGGGTTTCCAGTGGAAGATTTTAAATGAGCATCCTCCCGAGAGGAACGGTGGGGACGTTCCTCTCTGCCTGTTTCTTGACGTATCCGATGAGAAAGAAATTTGGTGTCGTCTTGGGAATATTACCCTTGAGAGCCGTAGTATTTATCCACTTTTGCGGCGACGTCCTTATAGCTGATATTGACTTCGTAGATCTGCTTGAACTGTTCGATGGCTTCATCTTTTTTACCCATCTTTTCAAGCACGCATCCGAGAGCGTAAACCAGTTCCATCTTTTCTTCGTCGAAGGCGGGTTTCTCCGCAATGGCGTTTTGCAGGGTGCGCGCCGCAAGGTCGTTCATGTTGCGCTTTGCAAAACACTGGCCAAGGTAACTCTGGGACGAAATTCGGCGGTGTGGATTTGCCTTTGATTTCTGGAATTCCTGAATGGCTTCCGTGATTTTTCCTGTCTTGAAATAGAGTTGTCCAAGCTCAAATTTGATTTCGAGATCGTTTGGATAGGCGTCAGCACGTTCCTTGCATTCCTGGAGGATGAAGGCATCCTTTTCGGCGGTGAGCTGTGCGACCTGCCCGGCGTAATCTGGGGCCTGTGGATCCACGATTTCAATGGCGTGGTCGATCCGCTTGATGCCCACCTCTGACTTGGCCCTGCGCAATTCTGCGTCCATGGAACCAAGGGCTTCGATTTTGCCGTAGTATTCCAGTGCACGGTCGAAGTCATTTTTTTGAGTATATAATTCAGCAAGTGATCGGAGGATGTTTATGTTCTTGGGGTCCGCATCAAGGCGTGTTTCCTTTTCCTTGATAAGGCGCGTGGCGACATCCTCGGATTTGACCTGGCGGTTTTGTTGTTCCAGCGTGACGGCCTCCTCTTTGTCCTTCAGGATATCTCGGTATGAGCCGGTGCCAGCCGCAATGGCTTGGTAGCCGCTTTCTGAGAGGGTTTTTCGAGCGGAGATATTCTTATATTCCTCGGATAGTTGAGGATCGCCAGGATGTCTCTGCATGAGCTCGGCGTAAATTTGTTCCGCTTTCTCTCCTTGCCCAAGTTCTGCATAAACATTAGCCAATTGTTTGGCGGCGTCCTCGTCTTTGGGAGAGTGCTTGATGAGGATCAAAAGGGATAGCAGGGCGGTTTTGGGGTATTGGAGCTGTTGCGCAGCTTCTGCCACGAGTTTGTGAGCAACGGTGCTATTGGCATCGTTGTTTAAGATTTGTTCCGCAATGGAAAGGGCTTCCTGCGGATTGCTGCGCATGGCCAATTGAGCTTTTGCCACCAGAGGGGAAGAGCTGGCTCCGCTGAGAAATTTCTTGAAGAATCCGGATCCACCGCCTGTTTTTTTGGCTTGAGATGCCCTGAGCGCTTCACGGCATTCGTAAAAGCCCGGTTCTTGTTCCAGGGTATTCGTGAGAATGGCAATGGCGTAATCGTAGTTTTTGCGTTCCAACGCAGTCACCCCTTTTTCATATTGATCACGAAGAGCCCGTGGAATCTGGTTCAAAGCTTTCTCTGGCATATGAGAATTAAATACTCCATTGGTTTTTTAGTGTAAAGATCAACCGAGGAGTTGCACGACTTTTCTTACAAGGGACAAATCTCTCTGCTTACAGAAGAAAATGTTCCTGTCAAAGACACCCTTGAGCAAAGCCGGCGGTTGTTTCAGGGAAGGTTGATGACTTGCCCCGCGCGCAAACGTTTGGGGTTGACCTTGGGATTGGCAGCCAGCAATGAACGCAAGCTGCGAATGTTGTAGGTTTGGGCGATGGATGAAAGGGTTTCACCGCTTCTGACGGTGTGTGTTTTGGGGCGCTGTCCCGGCGGATAAGTTGGGGAAGAAGAGGTCGCTTGGCGTGAGGATGTGTAGGGTTGGGCGGAACGCGTATAGTTGTTTTGATAATTATTCTGTAATTGGGATTGGGAATTTTTGGCAGCCTGAGCCAGAGAATCAGCCGTGGCTTGGGCGGCTTGGGCGGCGGCACGCGCATCTTTTGCGTCGGCAATGGCGGAATCGCGGGCGGTGACGGCGGTGACCAATTGGGTGCGAACAAAATCCAACTGCTGCCGCAGAACCAGATTCTCACCGTTTAATCGATCGATCTCTTTTCGCAAGTTCTGAATGTCCGGTGGGGAGTATTCTGCTTTTGCCAATTCGCGGATGCAGACACGGATATGTTCCTTGGCTTGGTCGATGTGTGGGGAATTGGTCTGGAGTGCAAGGTGTTTCTCGTAATGGTAAATGGCGGATACGTAGTCCTTGGTTCTCTCTTCGTAAAGACAACCGAGTTCAAAGTGAGCCGAGGCGTTCCTGGGATTGACTTCGAGGGCCTTTTCAAATTCGTAGATGGCACCGTTGAAATCCAAACTTGCCGAGAGACTGCGTCCACGTTGATAATGCATATCCTTCTGTTCATCTGCCACCTCATCCCCTGGCGGAACACAGCCACAAAACGCGTATATTAAAAGACTTATGGCAGCCAAAGCCACCGCAGACCGCAATCCAGTCATGTCCTTCACACTAGAACAAACAGTGTGGCCGGACAAGGCTTCATGTTGGAATCGGTTTTTAAGTCGTTTCAATGCAGAAAGGAACGGCATTAGAAAACTCCTGCTGCGGCACCGATGGCTTCTGTCAAAAGAGGGCCGTTTAAGGCCAGATCCTCGGTCTGTTGAGGAGAAAGGGCAACATCGAGACTGGCGACTGGGTTCCAACTTTTGCAGGGAACCATCAGTTCAGTTTGCAGACTTTGTATGAAATAGTCTGAGCGGGAGGCTCCGCCCGAGAGAAAGACCTGACTGACAGGCTGGTCTTGATGATGTTCGAAGAAATCGATGGACGCCCTGAAGTCTCGTCCGAGCGGTGCAAGCAACGGCTGCAGATTGGCGTCAACTTCCGTTGGCATCCCAATCTTGATTCCCTCGGCCTCTGCGTAACTGATGCCCATTGCTTCGGCCAGGGAGTTGGTGATGTTATTTCCGCCTGTCTCAACGACGCGGTTAAGACACAACTCTCCATTTGCGATAATGCTGATATTGGAACTTTTATATCCCAAATCGACCAGGGCGATGGCTTCCTTGATTGGAGGGGCGAGCTCAAAGGCGTTGGATGGGCCGAGCAGTGAAAGGGTGATTTGGTCAGGAACCAACCCCGCCATTTTGATTGCGTTTTCAAAACGACTGAGTGTCTGGCGTTTCATCCCACCCACCCAGACCTTGTATTTGGTCGGCGGAATGCTCTTGGGATGTTCCTTGGTGGCAACCAAACCAGCCGGTGGCACAATAAAACAATCAAACACATGATCGGGCAAATCCTGTTGCAGATAGTTCTTTGTATTAAGCTTGAGCATCTGCCGCATTTCCTCGACCGGCATCAAGGGAAATTCCGTATTGCGGAGGATGGAATCGCTTGGGCCGATGGAGAGGATGACTTGCTTCGTTTTGGGTTCCAAGGCGGTGTAGACAGCCTTGATGTGGGCGCTAAGAGCTTCATTCTCCAGAGGTTTTCCGGGAGTTGGCGTATCGAGAACCGTGTAGCGCGTCAGACAATAGTGGTCTTCCCGATATTCCAGAAGAACACCTTTTGTCGAGCGGTAACCCAGATCGATTGCAACGATGTGATCACGTTTTTTAGCCCGCGGGTTGAGAAACGAGAAGCTCATGCCGACTTTTTATCATTCCTCTGACACGAAAAGCAAGGCTGCTAAGGAATTCACTTTGATCTTTGAAGTTTCAAATTTGACTTTAATCTAGGGACTTATGACTTCTGAAGCTATGAGTCCAAAATTGCCGGTCTGGCCGTTTGCGCTGGTGGATGTGTTTTTTCTGGCGATGGCCGGGGTGGTGTATGAACTTTCGTCGCGCCCGCTTCTGATGTGGCAGGCATTGCTGCTGGTTGGTTGCGGGGCGGTTGCGGCCTGGAGTTTTCTATACCCGTTTTTACGACGCGACTCTGCAGCCCAGTCCATGGCGCGCGTGAAAGCCATGTCAGAGTGCGTGACGCAGATCAATCAGGTGGAACGATTGGCAGCTCAGATCGCTGCGGCGACATCCCAGTGGCAATCGGTTCAGGAATACGCGACCAAGGTGGCTGATGTTTCGAAGGACCTTTCAAAAACAATGGTCGCTGAGACCAAGAGCTTCGAGGAATTTCTGCGCAAATCCAATGATGCCGAGAAAGCGCACCTGCGCCTGGAAGTCGATAAGTTCAGACGCTCTGAGGTGGAATGGTTGCAGGTGGTTACCACGATGCTTGACCATGTATATGCGCTTTATTCGGCTGCCGTCCGTTCCAAAATGCAAAATTTGATCGCACAGATTGGGCAGTTTCAGAATGTCTGTCGTGACGCTGCGCGTCGGGTTGGATTGGTGCCTGTTCTTGCCGAGCCAGGAGAGGCTTTTGACGAAAAACTTCACGACTTGGCCGATCCCAAAGATAAGCCCGCACCTGGAGCTGTTGTTGAAATGACTTTTGTGACCGGATATCGCTTTCAGGGCCAATTGGTTCGCAAAGCGATTGTCGGACTGCGCCACACTTCGGAGTCGGAGTCAGAGCCGACACCCGCTGTTGCACCTTCCCAAACAGAGACCCCACCACAAACAGGGGATGTCGCCGGGAGCGCTTCGGAAAACAAGCCTGAAAGCGCTTCAAATGAAAATCCTGAAGTGAAATCAGAAACTCCCCAAGCCGTTTCACCTGCGGAGACAGATGATTCTCAATCGACCAGAAAGCCGACTGAGACAACGGGTGAATTGGGGCTTTGATTAAGACTCGCTGTCTGGTGCCTTCGGAGCTTTTGCCTTGGGGGTAACCGGAGCAGGCTCCTGCATCTTTTTTTCTTCGTAAAGGTAGCGGCGTTTTGAGGGATCTGGCTGTTGGCGGAAGTAAAGCGCCGTATGGCCAACCATACCGGTTAGCAGGCTTCCGGATTTCTCAGCGATTTCTGGGGCCAGCGTTTTGCGCTGGTCTTTGAAGTCGATGAAACGAACTTTTACCAATTCGTCCTTATCCAACATGCGATTGAGTTCCGCTAGAAACTCGGCTGACACGCCCTGATGTCCCAGGCGCACGACGGGCTCCAAAATCTGGCCTCTGCCGCGCAACCATGCTTTTTCTGATTCCTTCATCAGGGGTAATCAACCTGCTTTTGCCCGAACAATCAAGCCTGATGCAATTTGAACCTTATTAATTCGCAGGAGCATGAGGGGCAAAAACAACAAAAGCTGCTCAAATTTTTTGTTTTACCAGAGCTGATTATTCGTAGCGCAAAGCTTGAATTGGATGCAGTTTCGCTGCTTTTAAGGCGGGGAATAATCCTGCCATCACGCCCACCCCGGCACTGAAGGCAAAGGCGATTGCCATCGCGGTGATGGTGATGATGGGGGAATTTTGTGTCGGGGAAAATGCCCCCAGCACTCTTACCAGCCCCATTGCGGCAAGGAGGCCAGCGAGTCCGCCAATCAGGGCGATGACCAGGCTTTCCACCAGGATTTGGATGAAGATGTCAACAGAGGTGGCTCCCACGGCTTTTCGGATGCCGATTTCGCGGATTCGTTCCGTAATGCTGGCCAGCATGATATTCATGATGCCAATGCCACCGACGAGCAGGCTGATTGCTGAAATAATGCCGCCACTCAACCGGATGTTTCGGATGGACGTATTAATCCGGTCAGCCCAGTCCTCCTGTGTCTGTAGGACAAAGTCCTCAATTCCGTGGTGCGTGATCATGAGAACGTTACGAACCTGTTGGACGGCTTTTTCAAGATCGCTGACATCGCGCACTTGAACGGAAAGTGCGGAGAGTCTGGGGTCTGGAATATTATTGGCTCCGCTGGCCGAGCGGTATTTCAGCCACATGGTGTTCAGCGGTATGTAGACGGTTGCGTTTTTCCATCCAAAAACGCCATTGCCATTGTTTCTTGAAAAATTGATTTTCTTTTTCTGCCGTGGGGAATCTGAGTTTGGCGAATTTTGAGGTCCCCCTCTTTGAGCGGCCATGGCCAAAGCCCTGCGTTTGGCGTCTTGCTCGCTCTCGTAGCGCTTGAACATTCCAATGATGGTGAAGACATGACCGCGAATGTTGATTCTTTGTCCGACTGGATTGATTTCCCTTCCAACTTCCTGTGGCGAACCAAAGAGGGCATCGCGGACGGTGACGCCGATGACACAGACATTTCGCGCCTCTTCATCGTCGATCTCATTAAACATGCGTCCGTATTCGACGATGTGCTGATTCATTTCCAGCGCGCTGGGCCAGGTGCCGACAAAGTTCCACGCATTGAATCGTCTGTCATCGTGGGTGATCATGGCATCCCGGAATCGCATTTCTGGACAGACAAGCCGGATGAGCGGCGCCCCGCGTCGGATGGCTTCCACATCTGCCATGGTGATGCCTTCGGCCTGATCGCTCAAATGCTGTTGATATGCGGGGAGGTCCTGCTCTTCAACTCGAACCTTTTCGAGTCCGCCAACGGCGATGAGGGCTTCCTTCATCCCATTTTCCATTCCCTTGACAAGGGCGGACATGGCAATGAGGCTTGCCACACCAAGGATGATTCCCAGCATGGTGAGGAAGGAGCGGAACTTGTGCGCCCAAATCTCTTTTAACCCGGTTGTGAAGGCGTTGAAAAGGTTCATGAAGGACGGGTTGTGGAATCAGCCAGACGACCATCGCGAATTTCGATGCGGCGTGGCGTGATGGCGGCAATATCAGGATCGTGGGTGACCAGGGCTATGGTGCGACCTTGCCGACTGAGTTCAAAAAAGAGTTCGAGAATGGCATCGCCCGTTTTGGAATCCAAGTTTCCCGTGGGTTCATCCGCAAAAACAATCTTTGGGTTGTTGACAAGCGCGCGGGCGATGGCCACGCGTTGCTGCTGGCCGCCGGACAACTGCATGGGACGGTGTTTCATGCGGTTTTCCAATCCGACCATTTTCAAGGCAGCAACGGCGCGTTCATGGCGTTCACTTCCGCTGCAACCGCTGTAAATCATGGGCAGTTCCACGTTTTGAATAATGTTAAGCTTGGGTAACAGATTGAAGAATTGAAATACAAAGCCGATTTTTCGGTTTCGAACATGAGCCAGCTCTGTGGCTGAGGCATTTTGAATCATGACACCATCCAGGCGGAATGTTCCGCTCGTTGGCGTATCCAGACATCCCAAAATGTGCATCAATGTTGATTTGCCACTACCCGAAGGGCCAATGATGGATAAAAATTCGCCGTCTTGTATGTCCAGTGACAAATCATCCAGCGCCCGGACAACCTCATCTCCAATGCGGTAAACCTTGTTGACGTTGCGAAGTTCGACCAATGCCATAGAAACTCAGTGGACCGAGACGGATGAACTCCGGTTGGTGATGGCGGCAACGGTTTTTTCCTTCTTGGCCGAGTCATCCAATACTTTGATATCAGCATCGGCAGGGGGGATTTCCATTGAGACCACGTCTCCCTCCTTGAGTCCCTTGATGACTTCCGCGTAGTTGTTGTCCGTTAAGCCCACTTCGATGGGACGACGTTCATATGTGGATTCATCCACCTTGATATAAACGTAGCGTTCCATTTCCATGGTGTCGATATTGGGTTCAGAAAACACCGCAGCCAGTGGGATGGAGAGAGTCCCCTTTGCTGAGCTGACGGGGATGGAAAGCGTGGAGGTCATGCCGGGACGCGCCCGGGGATCAATGGTCTTGATGGAGATCCGGATGTCGTAGCCCTTAAGATTATTCTTCAACGTGGCTTGCGGAGCAATGCGTTCAATCTCGCCCGCCATTTTCAGACCGGCCACGGATTCCACACTGATATCGACATGCTGGCCACGCGCGAGCCGGGCGACATCTGATTGATTGATGTGTGCCATGACGATCATGTCCTGAAGATTGGCAATGGTCAGGACTTCAGTGCCGCTGTTGTAGCCGCCCGAACCCGAAACTGCCTGACCAATGGAAACAGGGCGGGTGAGAACGGTGCAATCAAAGGGGGCTGAGATTTTGGTTTTCGAAATGCGGTCTTCCACCAATTTTAAATCTTTTTCCGCACGTTCAAGCGTATTTTTTGCCAGCTCAAATTCCGTGACCGTGTCGTCATACGTCTCACGGGAAACCAGATTGTCAGCAAAAAGTTTTTTTGAACGTTCAAAATTGCGTTCTGCTTTTTGAAGTTGCAGTTTTGCCCCTTCAATTTGTGAGAGTTGAGAGGAACGTTCAATTTGGAGGTCTGAATCGTCGAGTGAAAACAGTGGGGCTCCTTTTTTTACTTTGTCACCGATATCCACTGGAAGAGTGGCAATCTTGCCGTTGACTTCTGGCCGGACGGAAACCTGATCGGCTGGGCCTATGTCACCCGCAGCGCTGACATTCAGTTGAATATCCCGTAACTCGGCCTTGGCTGTGCTCAGACGCAAAACCTCAGAAGCGGCATCGGTAGCGTGTGTTGGGAGATGTTTCCACCCATAAAATCCTCCTGCGCTTAACGCCGCCAGAACCACTAGACTGATAACTGCTTTTTTCATTACTTTCAAAACCGATAATCCATCTTGGACGACTTCTGTCATCCCAAATATTCACCTGTCTCCCGTGAGCCCGGAGGCCTTCGTCAGAGTTCTGGTGTATTTGCAGATCCGATGTCCTGTTTAACAAACAAAAACCTCCCCCTTTTTGGGGAGGCAAACGCGCAAAGAGGACCTCTATCTATTTAATACGGTGAAAGTGGCGGCATGGTTACAAAAAAATGAGGTTTTCTTAGGATTTTCTTTGAGTGAAATCGATTTTTCTCAATTTCGTGTTTTTACCTTATTGAGGTGTGACTTGCATCAGGGACCAGGCAAATTCGATTTCGACATCGTCGGCACACTTCATTAACCCCAACCCGATGTTTGGGGCTGGTGGTGTGATGCCAAATGTTGTCATTTTCAAAGGAATACTTCCTGAGAGAAGAATTTTTTTGGGGTTGGAAGAATTTGTGACAATCGTAACCGGCATGGAGATTTTGTTTGTGACCCCCGAGATGCTCAATTCCCCATGGCTTTCAAACTCGAACGGCTGACCAGCAACATGACCGTCTTTGAGTTTCAACTCGTCAAGGGTGTAAACGATTTGGGGAAATTGAGTTTCTTTCAACGCTTCTTGGTAGAGCCCATCCATGATATCGGGTTTCACGTTGGCCGTGCTGTGGATGGAACGGACAGAAATAGCGGCGGTGGCCGTTGCCGGGAGTATCCCGTCATCTTTTAACGGTAGTTTTTCCAGGGATGTATTCAGCGTCATTCCTGATTCTAATTCCAGGGTGCCGCTAATCATTTTACCGATCATGGTCCATTTGTGAGTGGTGGAATCCCCTTTGATGGTGATGGAACTGCCGATTGGAGCCCCTTTGTAAATCGTCAGATGGGGATTCGTAGGTGCAAGGTGCCCGACAACTCCATCCGCTTTTTTTGTTAAGTGGTGGGGGATGGGCGGATTGGGCGGGACTGGCGCCCCGGTCGTTGTCTTTATAGGTGTATTCTGCGATGGGGGGGAGGGAGGTGAAAAATGATTTTCTTTTAAAACCTGATGATTGCTGGAGAATGAAATGTTACCAGGAGTGGGAGGGGAAACAGTCAAATCTGTTGCATCGGCTTCTGCTGAAGTGACTGGTGGGATTGATGTCTGACTGTTTTTTAATAGGTGTGATTGGCCGTATCTCAGGCCCAAATACCACGAGATACATAATCCCAAAATAAGAGACAAAATAAGTATGCACTTTTTCATTTATTGAGGTTTGTATCGATGTCTGGCTTTTATATGAGGTAACCCCGCTTTATCAAAATAGTTTCTGGATAGAGGTGACTGTAAAAGCTGTCAGATGACGTTGATGTCCTCACAAAATAAAAAAGGCCCGAACTAGAGTAGTCCGGGCCTTGGTTGATTGATAAAACGCTGATGCTTATTTAGCAGGTGCAGCGGCTGGCTTTGGTGGGATGATCATACCCCACTCGAAGATGATTTCCACATCGTCAGCGCATTTCATCAGACCCAGACCGATGTTTGGGGCGGGAGGGGTGATGCCAAACGCGGTCATTTTCAGAGGAACGCTTCCTGAGATGAGAATCTTGTTTGTGTTTGAAGGATTTGTGGCGATCGTGACTGGCATAGAAACTTTATTTGTCACGCCAGAAATGGAGACTTCACCCTTGCTTTCGAACTCAAAGGGTTTGCCAGCGACATGGCCGTCTTTGAGTTTGAGTTCAGTCAGTGTGTAAACGATTTTCGGGAATTGAGGTTCCTTCAAAGCTTCCTGATAAAGTCCGTCCATAATGTCGGGCTTTGTGGAGGCGGTGCTGTGCATGGAACGGACGGTGACGATGGCAGTGGCTTTGGCTGGGAGGATGCCGCCGTCTTTGACGGGCAGTTTTTCCTGAGCCATGTTCAGTGTCACTCCTGGCTCCAATTCCAAGGTGCCACCGATCATTTTGCCAATCATGGTCCACTTGTGAGTGGTGGAATCACCTTTGATGGTGATGGTGCTACCGATGGGCATGCCCCTGTAGACAGTGGGGGCATTTTCGGCGGTGGCGGGCATGTTCCATGCGAACGCTACAGCCAATGCCGCACATGCAATGGTCTTACGGCTGCAAACGAGTTGTTTGATGTTGAGCTTCATAGTTCGTTTTGTCTGAAAAATGGATGTTAAGGTTGATTATTGTTTAGATTTTGAAGAGATCTTCTGGAATGACGATGCGTTTTTTTGTCACAGCCGCTTCGTTGGCCTTAATGGCAATGATTGTGGCTTCGAGTCCTTCTTCCCAACCGGGATAGGCAACGATTTTCAAGCTGCCAAGTTGTTCGACCAACGCTTTGGTTTCGTCTGGATCAAACGCGGCATTTTTGTCGCCACCCTTGAAGTTGGTGATGAAATCCGCGACGGTCTGACCGACGAGACCGGTGTTCGCTGTGAATGTCTCCAAGGCATAATAGAGCGGGCTATTGGGGTAACCATCTGGAACTTCGCCTTTCTTTTCGTTTGCCTTGAGAGCTTTCTGACTCGTTGCACCTGCGGCAAGTGCAAGTCCTGTTTCGCCAAAGAACGTGTCTTTGCGGGCATAAACTTCAAAACCGAGCAGCGGTGAATCGTTCTCTTTGAATATCCAGGCTTTTCCGCTGCGGATCATGACCGCGGCATCCGTGCCATAAATGTTTTCATAGCTCGAATCAAAGGAGTTGGCCAGGGTGGCATCAAAGGTCAGATTGGCACCACTTGGATATTCCAATACTGCCTGCACTGTGTCGGGCACATCACGACCATCATTCCACTTGATGATGGAGCTGAAGCCAGTGACGGCATTGGGGCGGTTCTTGAAAATCCAGGAGATCAGGTCCAATTGGTGAATGCCCAGTTCGCCGATCAAGCCGGTACTGGTCTTTTGGGACAAGCGCCAATTCAATGCGGCTTCACGTTCTGGATTGGCGGATGGACGTTTCCATTCATTCTTCCTGTGGTATTGGGCACGGGCGCCAACGAAGGAGCCGATGCTGCCTGCGCGTATGAATGGGATGAGAAACTTGCGTTTTGGATAGGCGCGGAGTTGGAGTCCAGATTGGAACACCACTTTCGTGGCGGCCTTTGCCGCTGCGGCAATGGCTTTGGTGTCTTCGATGCTGTTGGCGAGAGGGGCTTCGCAATAAACGTGCTTGCCGGCAGCCAGAGCGTCGAGAACGATTTCTTTGTGTTTGTGCGTGGGGGTGGCGACAACAACTGCTTGAACCTCGGGCGAAGCCAGAAGTTTTTTATAGTCATCGAATTTTTCCGCCTTGGGAGCGACTTCAGACCCACGGCGCAAGGATGATGCATAATTATCACAAATGGCTGTGACCGGAGCATTGGGAAGCTTACCCAGTTCTGTTGCAACTTCGCGTCCCTGCGGGCCCATGCCGATGATGCCGTATTTGACTGTTGGTCCCACAGGAATGACTGTCAGCGCCGGTTCTGCATTTGTACCGGCTGCTGCGGTCGGAGTGGCAGATGCACCCGCCGCTGCTGGGGCATCTTCTGCGCGGATCTCAATTCCTCCCATCATGGTCATCAGCGCGGCCATGGAGGAGCCTTTCAAAAAGTCTCGGCGATTTAAGTCGTTAAATGGATTGTTATTCATGAACAGTGAACGTTTAGGGTTAAGCTTCGTGGTAGAAAATTACTTTGTTTGCGGGGTGGCGTCACCGGGTTCCAGGCCCAAAGCCCATTTGATGCCGCCCAGGATGTGTTTGTCATAGTCTGCGCTTTCCCAAACGTCTTCGCGGTGTCCCAGAGAGGTGTAGAACACGCGGCCTTTGCCCACTTGTTTGCACCAGGATACGGGATAATCACCAGGGGTTTTGTCGTTGGGATGTTTATCGAGTGTGAGTAAGCCGTGAACGCGTTCACGATGGAAATTCTTGAATTGGTAAATCTCGTCAAAGATTTCGTAGTGCGAGCCGAAGTGTTTTGTGGCGGGGTGCTGAAGATCCTGATTGATGCAATCCACCTTCACCTGAGGGCCATGTTGCTTGAATTCGCCCCCCAACATGTCGATGAAGGCTGGACTGGCGTGGAAAGTATCGGAGGCAGCGTGCATGCCAATGAAATTACCGCCGTTTTTGATCCAGCTCAGGAAATCATCCATGCTGGGGACGGGCAGGTTGCCAGTGGTGTTGCAGAAGATGACTGCATCGTATTTCTTTAGCGCTTCAGCAGACATTTTGGCGGCAAAATCAGCTTTGATGCCCGCTTGCCAGGCAGCCACTTTTTCCTTTTGCTTTTCTGCATCCGGGTCTGAGGGCCTGTCCGTCGAGCGAATGGTGTCTACAATGACATAAGCACCGCTTGTTTTGCCAAGATCGGTCAGGACTTTTTCTGCCAGGGGAATGCAGCTATGGCGAAACTCAAGGGTTGCAGTAACGAGCAACACTTTTTTAGGGGTAGCGGCATTGTTCTGGGCCTGGATGCTGGTCCCCATGAACAGGGTGCACGCTAGAAGACTTGCGGCTAAATATTTTATGTTCATATTTGTTAAACTTTGCACAGAGTTGTCGCTTGAATACAAGAATCAGACGTCTCTGGCTGGGACTAAATTCAACAAGGGAGTGACTTGTTTGACCAGTCTTTTTTCATATGAAAGCCAAAATAATCCTGATTGTTTGGAAGAAACTTGATTAAAAGTCTCTAATCTTCCATTTTTATGCGTCATATTGGCACTTGTGGTATTGACAACCTCCTGACATTTTTTAGGACAATGTTTTGTGGAAGAGCGGAAGTTTATTTTTTTCTCTGATGAGGAGAATCTTTTTTTATCTGGTTATTTGTTGTAGAATCAAAAACGTATGCCAGTCGTAAAACCCAATTTTTTGGATAGGGTCCTGGGGCGGATTGGGCGTCTTGACACAGAAGGCTTGCAGACCGTGGTGCAGCGCCTGGCCCGGGAACGTGCCTTTTTGGAGACGTTGTTTAACGCCATTGAAGATGGTGTCGTGGTGGTGGATGAACAGGGGCGAATTGTTTATTTCAACAATGCGGCCACTCAATTATTGAATTGGAATCCGGAGAGCGTTGAAGGGGAATCCATCGCCCGGTTTTTGCCTGCTTTGGATTGGAAAAGTCTTTCCGCCCTTGATGTGAATGGGGGGCAGCGGGTGACTCACCATGAATTTGAGATTTCATATCCGCGCCCCACTTACTTGCGTTTGTATGCCGCCCCGCTGGACGGAGAGTCCAAGGGAAGTTCGGGAATGGCTTTGATTCTGCATGACGCCACCGAAGCAAGGCAAAAAACCTTTGACGCCATAGAAAGTGAACGTATCTCCTCCCTGACCCTTTTGGCGGCCAGTGTGGCTCACGAGATTGGTAACCCTTTAAATGCATTGCATATCCATCTGCAATTAATGGCTCGTGAGGTGACGAAGTTGCGCCAAAGCACGCTCCGCTCCCCAATCCGGGTTTTGCGACGGGCCACATCGGTTGCAAATGCCGATGTGATGGAGAGTGCGCAAAAATTGGATCAATACCTTGACGTGGCCAAGGGGGAAATTGCGCGTCTTGACTACATCATTACGCAATTTTTGCAGGCGATCCGTCCCTCCAAACCCCAGATCAAGCTGGCTCTTGTCAATGATGTGGTTAATGAAACCCTTCAATTGCTCAGGCCCGAATTGGAGAATCGCGGGCTGAATGTTTCCGAAAAACTGAGCCGCCGAATGTCTCCTTGTCCCATCGACGCCGGGCAAATCCAGCAGGTGCTGGTCAATCTGGTCAAAAACGCCATGCAAGCCATGACAAAGGGGGGGACGTTAACCATGGAGACCGGTCAGACCAGTGATGCCGTCTGGATCAGCGTGAGTGACACAGGCGGAGGCATTCCCCCAGAGCAGATCAATCATATTTTTGAACCGTTCTACACCACAAAGAAGAAAGGAACTGGATTGGGGTTGATGATTGTTCAGCGGATTGTGCGTCAACATAATGGTCGCATCGAGTTGGAAAGCCATGTTGGGAACGGAACCATGTTTCGCATCTGGCTTCCGCTGCACGATCTGACCCCCAAACTGTTGGAGGGCTCCTCCAATGGCTGATTTTTTGCACCATTCAGCAATTTGCAGCAACACGCATAAGAGGGCGTGCGCATTTGATTTGCATCGCACTGGTTGCTTTAATCCCTTACTTTTGCAGCACTTGAGTCATGGTATCTGAACTTGTCAACAAACCGATGATTTTGATCGTCGATGATGAAAAAACCACGCGAGATGGGCTTCGCGTGGCATTGGAAGATCATTATGACGTTTGGGTGGCGGGCGATAGCAAGGACGCGATGAACCTCCTCGAACAGGAGAATTTTGCGGTGATGCTGACCGATTTTCGGTTGCCGCAGGAAGACGGCATGAAGCTCATTGCCCGGGCCAAGTCTCTCCCACACCCGCCCATTTGCATTCTAATGACAGCCTACGGTTCGGAGGAACTTGCCGTTGAAGCCATGAAACATGGGGTTGACGACTATATTGCCAAGGGCCGGATGCAGATTGACGAATTGGAAATGCGCATAGCGCGGGCTCTGCGCCAGCAACACCTTGAGATTGAAAACGTCTCCTTGCGCCAACAGTTGCAAACCAAATTTGGGCTCGAACATATCATTGGCGATTCTTCTGCCATGCATGAATTGCTGGACATCGTCCGGCAGGTGGCTCCCACGCGGACAACAGTTCTTTTGCTGGGCGAGAGCGGCACAGGAAAAGAGCTCATTGCCAAGGCCATTCACCAACTGAGCCCTCGTGCCAGTCAGGCCATGATCACCGTGCATTGCGCCGCGCTGACCCCCACACTTTTGGAAAGCGAATTGTTTGGCCATGAGAAGGGGGCTTTTACCGGGGCCTACGAACGGCGGATTGGACGATTTGAGCAGGCACAGGGAGGAACGCTTTTCCTGGATGAAATTGGTGAAATAGACGCCTCCATTCAAGTCAAACTCCTTCGATTCCTGGGAGAACGCACATTTGAACGCGTCGGCTCCAACAAAACCCTAACAGCCGATGTGCGGCTGATTGCGGCGACCAACAAAAACCTGAAGGAGCTTGTGACCAAGGGACAATTCCGGGAGGATCTCTATTTTCGCCTGAGAATTGTGGAGATTGTGCTGCCGCCGTTGCGGAATCGTGCTTTTGATATCCCGTTGCTGGCGAAAAGCTTTTTAAAAGAATTTACGACGGAAAATAATAAAGTGGTGAACGATTTCACTCCAGACGCGCTCGAAGCAATGATGAATCACACTTGGCCGGGAAATGTCAGGGAATTGCGCACTGCTGTGGAGCGGGCCGTAGTCCTGTGCCGGGGTGACAAGATCACTCTGAGAGACCTTCCCTCTGATGTGCGCTCCAGCTCGGCCTCATCTGCAACGTCTTCCCCAATTCCAGTTGGCTCGCAACCCGAATTGACTGTTGAAGAGGCTGAGAAACAATTGATTGTCCGGGCTTTGAAGGAGACGGATGGAAACCGGACTTTGGCCGCTCAAAAAATCGGCATGAGCCGGAGAACTCTTCATCGAAAATTACACCGCTATCATATTGAGGATCTTTAATGCAAGTACAGAACTGGATTTACCGAATTACCGATGGTGCACTGGCCCGCATGATCCGACTCCTGGCGGCTCTGATGGGGTTTGTCGTCATTGCATTGCTCTACGACATGCACACCTATACGGATCTTCAGAACCAAGAGGGGATGGAGACGGCTCAACTGGCCAGAAATCTGGCTTCTGGAAAAGGTTATACCACCCAGACCATCCGTCCCATTGATATCCATTTGCTTGATAAACATGTTGTTGGAAGCTCCGCAAAACTCATTTCCCAATCAGTGCCGGATATCAGTAACCCCCCTGCTTATCCAATCCTCATGTCGGGAGTTTTTAAAGCTGTCTCATTCTTTCAACCCAAGGGACAACTGCCTTCAACGCATGTCCTTGAAAAATGGATTCTAGGCTTAAACCAAGGATTGTTCTTCATTGCCGCATTACTCTTATTCGTTGTGGCAAAGGAAATGTTTGATTCTTCTGTGGCGTGGCTGTCAGCATCCCTGTTTGCGCTTACGGATCTTTACTGGCAATTCACCATTGCTGGGCTGCCTACCTTCCTCCTGATCATTTTCTTTCTGGGAGCCATCTGGGGCTTGGTGCGTATGCTCAAGTATAATAACGCTCCACCCTCTCCCAGTACCGATCTGGCTTGTCTCAAATTCGCAATCCTGGTTGGTCTGATGGTTGGCGCGGGAGCATTGACCCGCTATTCCTTCGTTTTTCTGGCCGTTCCAATGACAGTTTTTATCCTGGTTCTTTTCCCTCGAAACCGGGCCAAACTGACATTGGGATTCCTTCTTTCCATTATTATTGTGATGGGGCCTTGGTTATCCCGGAATTACATGTTAACGGATACGTTACTGGGCTCTTCCGGATATGCCATTTTTCAGCAGACACCTCCCTTCCCCGATGACACATTGGAGCGCTCGCTCGACATTAAGCTGGGGCTTAACCGCATGGAACCAGGCTTCTATATTGATAAGCTGATGTCCAACACACATGGCATTTTTAGCTCGGATTTTTCTCTCTTTGGGGGCAGTTGGATCTTCTGTTTCTTCCTGGCTGGAATCCTGATCCCCTTCAAAAATAAGAATCTCTCCAACCTTAGATTGTTCCTGCTTGGTTGCCTGGGGCTTTTTATTGCAGTACAGGCACTTGGACAGACACATTTGAGTATGGAAAATCCCCGGATCAACTCAGAAAACCTGTTGATTGTGCTTGCCCCGCTTACTTTTGTGTTTGGAACAGCCCTCTTCTTTACCCTTCTAGACCAGCTCACTTTTGAAGGATTTGGATCGCGAGGCATCGTGATAGGAGCATTTGGTTTTCTCATCAGTCTGCCTTTCATCTTTGTCTTTTTGTCTCCAACCGTATATCCGGATAAAACCCCCTACACCCCATATTATATTCAGCGCGTTACGGCATGGCTCTCAGATGATGAAGTCATGATTAGTGACGTGCCTTTTGCCGTGGCATGGCATGGGGGACACTCCTGCGTTTGGCTGCCGCTTGATGACAAGGAAAGGTTTAACCAGCTCAATGCCATCAAGCCCATCAAGGGCATTTACCTGACACAAAAGACCACAGATGGAGAAGTGTCTCAGAAGGCCCAAAATCCGTTTAGTTGGGAACGCTTTGCATTGGAAGCCTGGGCTCGGGGGGAAGTTCCTGACAAATTCCCGTTGACACATGCGCCTATAGGGTTTATGCCAAATCGCATCTTCATTAGTGACCGCGAGAGATGGAAGACAATAGCAAAGTGAATATGTTCAATTTTTTGGAGCAAATAATTTCCAAAAATTGGAATAATTATTTTGACATCTAACGATACAGTCGATACAACTTGTGAAAATTTAAGAGGTCCAGCGCGGATGCAACGAGCGTCTGGGATAAGAGCAAAAATATGAAAAGAATCATCGCTTCAATCGGTCTAGTGGCAATCGGCGCATTCAGTCTTCAAGCTGATGATGCCGTTCAAAACGTCAAGCCATGGTCCATCTCTGGATCTCTACGCGGCTTTTACGACGATAACTATTCAAACCAAACAGGCGCTCTAAAGGATGGCAGTTGGGGGTTGGAAGTCAGTCCTTCCGCTAAGTTTACACATCAAGCCGAAATGACAGAGGTATCTGCCAGCTACATTTACGGCATGAAGTGGTATACGGATCCAGATTTCGTTGATCAGAGCCACCAGTTCGATTTCAAATTTGACCATCAGTTTACTGAGCGCTATTCATTGGGAGTCGCTGATTCCTTTGTGGTTGCACAGGAACCGGATGTGATTAGTCCTGGTGTGGTTAATACACCATTGCGCACAAAGGGCAGCAACGTTCGTAACTACGGTGATGTTAGTTTCAAAACAGAACTAACTTCAAAACTGGGGTTGGATCTTTGCTACAACAATCAAGTTTATCACTATCAGGAGTATGATCGTGCTGCTGAACTTGATCGCATGGAACACCTGATGGGAGCTGATCTTCGTTGGAAGTTTACCCCACAAACGACAGGTTTGGTTGGATATCGTTTTGGAATTAACGACTACAGCGATAAGGAAATCGGTTTTGGTTATAACGAATATGGTGACTATCAGAGTGTTGAGAGCAGTATTCGTAATTCCCGTTCTCATTTCTTCTTGACTGGTCTGGATCATAATTTAAGCAGCAAGCTTTCGGTTTCAGTTCGTGTTGGTGCTCAATATTACGATTATTATAAGTCTCACAAGGATTCGACCACTCCGTATGCAGACGCAAAAGTGATTTACTCATTTGCAAAGAATTCCTACGTGCAGGCCGGTATTAAGCACGTTCATAGTGCCACTGATGTTTTGGGATCTGATATAAATGATCCAGTGCTTGACTGTGAATCAACTCTTCCTTACGTGTCAGTATCATATAAGTTGGGTGACTGGACAGCGAGCGCCATGGGACAGTATCAGTATTCCGAATTCAATTTTGGAAGCTTTAATAACAAGTCTGAAGATTTTTACACTCTGAGTGCAAACATCAGCTACCAAGTCAACAAGTTCCTACTTGCTGAAGTTGGATATATCTTCGATGATTTGGAATCCGATGCTGGTCGTGGTTTCGACCGTAACCGGGTTTATTTTGGTGTTCGGGCAACCTACTAAAATAACTATTTAAACCGTTGACCTTTGGTTTAGAAGGCTAGAACGTATGTCTTCGTACGGTCTAGTCTTCTTTTTTTAAATCTATGGACGTTGTAAAACCTAGTGAAAAGCCAGAAGTAAAACTGCACTTCCTTGACTATTGGCGCGTTATTCGTCTGCGTCGAAGTCTTATCCTCACGGTTTTTCTGCTTGTCGTTATCACAACGACAGCCGTTACCTTTTGGCTATTGCCAGAAAAATATGCCAGCTTCGTGCGTATTGAGGTTAATAAGGATACCCCGGAGATTTCGTTTGGCTCGTATGATAGTCGGCAAGGGCAGAGTTTTGATCCATACTTCTTACAGACCCAGTTTGAAATTCTGAAATCTTCGTCCATACTGAACGGTGTTATTAGCAATTTGAGTCTTGATCAGGTATTTGCAAAACAATTGGGTGAGGATCACCCGCTGAGTTTGGATGAAACCTACAATATTCTGCTTAAGCGCGTGAAGGTGCAGCAAACCCGTGCGACAAGCCTTATTGAAATCTGGGTTTACGACTCCGATAAAACTCTGGCTGCTCACATTGCAAACCGAATTGCTGAGAGCTACAGTGCCAGTCGCAAATCCGGATGGGAAAGAAGTCGCAATGGTGGAATTGACCGTTTGAAGACAATGTTGATTGAGAAAAGCAATGAATGGCATGAGACGAGCATGGAAGTGGATAGGCTTCGTAATGAATTAAAAGTGCCAATTACCAGTGAAACTTACTATCAGACAGCAACGATTTACTCGGATCGCCTTCGTGAGCTGGATACTCTTCGGCTTCAGGCTCGCGACTATTATTTGAGAGATAGCAATTTGCTGGCCCATATCGAGCAACTGAAACAAGCTCATACGAACGATTGGAAAAGTTCTCTAGGCACATTGGTGCCAGGCGATAGCGAACTCTCATCCCTTGCGGAACGCCTTAATCAGGCCCAGGAAAATTTTCAGATGGTGACGAACATGGTTGATTCGGCTCACCCGAAATATCAAACAGCCGTCAAGGCATTGAATTTGATCAGGGATCAGTATGATCAGAAGGTTGACGGCATCATGAGGGGTATCAGAGAAAAGGTGGACGTTGAAAGGGAACATTATGAGAAAGCGGAGCATGATTTCAGCCTTGTGACAAAGGACAGCAATGAAAAGGCTGCCTTATTCCAACCCTATTTCAATGCAAAACGCAAACTGGAAGACCAGACTACAATGCTGGATTTTCTGACTAAAAAATTACTGTCAGAAAACGTCGAAAAGGAAATGCCAATTGGGCTGATTGTTCAGGTTCGTGATATGGCAAAGCCAGGTCTTAAGCCGGTCAGTCCGAACAAGCCGTTGAATATTGCCTTGGGTATTATCGTTGGTCTTGCCGTCGGTATTGGCTTGGCGTTCTTCATTGAATACCTTGATACAAGTGTGAAGACGATCGATGATGTCGAACGTTCATTGGAGGCACCCGTGCTGGCGGTCATACCGCAGCAGGTTGGTGTCCTGCTGGACGAGGGCATAGAAAGTCCGCACGCAGAAGCATATCGTGTCTTGCGAACAAACTTGTTGTTTGCACGTAAGGATGAAAGTTGGAATACGATTACCGTGTTGAGCGGTGGTGCAGGTGAAGGTAAGTCAACAACCCTGTTCAATCTGGCCACGGTTTTTGCACAGAATGGTTCCCGGGTTCTCGTGGTTGACTCTGACTTGAATCGCCCCAGCATCCACAAGATGTTGCACGTATCCAACAATCTGGGATTGACCGATCATTTGCTCAAAAAAACTAAGATTGAGGAAATCATTCAGACGACAACGCAACCTAACTTGGATTTCTTGCCCAGTGGTCGGTTGCCAAGGGCGTCTGTCGGTATTTTGGGATCAAATCAGATGAAAGAAGTGATCAAAGATCTCAAGCGTCGCTACGACTTTGTGTTCTTTGATTCACCCCCGTTGCTGGGTGTTAGCGATGCTTCCGTCCTGGCAAGCCAGATGGATATGACTCTGCAAGTCATTCAATACCGCCGATATCCGCAGTTGATGACAATCCGTGCAAAACAAATGATTCTCAAAGTGGGTGGCCACTTGATGGGTATTGTTCTGAACAACATCAATATGAGCCAGGATGAGAACTACTACTATTACAGCGGTTACTACGAATATAAATCCAAACAAAAAGAAGGAACCGATGTCAAAGCAAGTGGTGGATCTAATAAAGAGGCAGAGAAGTCAGAAAAGTCAGAGAAAAAACAGGGTGAGGGAGATATCAAACAGAAGTATTAGTACTGATCTGCTTTAAATGACCATTTGAACGTTATGAGACAATATTTGACATTAGGCCGATGGAAAGAGCTTATCCTGATCGTTTCCTCTGTAGTTCTTTTATGCGGGTGTGGAACGATAAAGGGGATCTTTTCCGATTCAAAATCGCAACCCCAAGTTAACTATACACCGATGAATACGAATGCCATCCCTGTGAAGGCGGGGGATAGGATTCGTGTTGACATGGCTGTTCCTGGAACGATGACGATTCCAAGTCGCGATGAACAGGTGAAGGAAGATGGAACCATTAATGTTGATTTGTTGGGGCAGATTCGCGTTGAGGGGAAGACTCCACGTGAATTGGAACAGGAAATCGGCAACTTATATGTCGCAAAGAAGCTCTACAAGAGTATTACTGTTACGGTGACGCCCTTGGACCGTTATTATTATGTGGGTGGGCAGGTGACACGTCCTGGGGAGCAGCACTACAACGGTAGCATCACGGTGACGAAAGCGATTCAATCGGCCTCAGACTTCACAGATTTTGCGGACCGCAAGAACATCAAGTTGATTCGTGTCACTGGAGAAATCATTACGGTCAACTACTGGAAGGTGCTTGATCATCCGCAGATTGATCCTCCGGTTTATCCCGGAGACAAGATTGAGGTGCCTCGCCGCATTTGGTAGAATTTTCTGATGGTTCAATTACAAATATTGAGTGGAGGAAAGGCAGGGAAGACCTACTCATTTACTCATTTTCCTGTGCGAATCGGTCGTTCATCAACGGCCGATTTGTCGTTTGAGGAGGAGGGAGTTTGGGATAGTCACATGGAAATCAATTTCACCTCTGATGGTCTGATGTTGAAGACGTGTCCAAACGCATGGGTGAATATCAATGACAAAAGGACGAAGGAGGCGGTTTTACATAGTGGCGATGTGATTTCGATCGGGCTTTTGAAAGTGAGATTTGGCCTGGCTCCCATGCGGCAGCGCAGCCTGACTTTTCGTGAAGGCGCAACTTGGACGGGGATTGGGCTGTTGTGTTTGTTTGAGGTGGCTGTGATTTATTGGCTTGGACGGTAATTTTTGGGAGGCATTTCGACGGGATTTCTTTTTTCTTCCTTGGGAATTGAATTTTACTCTTTTGTGTTTGGAAATTTGTGTCCAATGTAATGGTGTGACATTGAATTTGGCGATAGGCATTTTGGTGATCTGTTTCGGTGCAAGCTTCTTCTTTGCACTGGCGGAATCGTCTTTGTTTTCGCTGGGGAAGTGGCAGGCGCGGCACTTGGGGGAGAAATCTCCAAAAATGGGGGCAATTGTAAATGGACTTTTGGAACAACCGCAGGATTTGTTGGCAACGATCGTCATGGGGAACAGTTTTGCAAACGCACTGATTGTTGCGTTGATGATTTGGGTGGTTTTTCATCAAAGCTGGCCAATTGGTTCCGTTTTGGTTGTTGTTGCTGTTTTGCTTTTGTTTGGCTCTGAGATTCTGCCGAAAACGCTGGCTGTTCGAGCTCCCGAGGAATGGGCTTTGCGTGTTGCCCGTCCGATGCTCTTTTTCTTACGGGTGAGTCGTCCATTTCGGCATGGAGCGCAAAGGCTGGTTAACTTGATTGTTCCTGAAACTGGGGGTGTTGCCAAAACAGGGTTGTCGGAAGGGGAATATCAGGAACTGCTTGATCTGGCGTTTCAGCAAGGAACACTGGCGGCAGGGGAAAAGGAGATCATTCTGCAGATTGTGAGCCTTGATCGGCGTCAGGCCAAGGATGTGATGCAACCGCGGTCGAAGATGGCGTGCATTCGCGATGATTTGAGTGTTGAGGAGATGATTGAAGCGGCCCGGCATTTCAAGCATCGCCGCCTTCCGATGTATGATGAGACTCCGGATACGATTGTGGGTGTGTTGAACACCCGCGAACTTCTTTTGGATCCCGATGCGGATCTATCGATTGCGATTGAATTTCCATCTTTTGTGCCTGCCAGCATGAATTTGCTCCAGTTGTTCAAGAGTCTGCAGCGGCAACAACGCGGATTGGCGATTGTGCTGGATGAATTTGGTGGGACGGCAGGAATTGTGACGTTGGAAGATATTATGGCTGAAGTGGTTGGTGAGTTGCGGAAGGGGCCGGAGGATGCCGATTATTTCATGGAAAAGACGGGGGCTGGCCGTTGGCGTGTGAGTGCATCGACGCGGCTGGAGGATTTTCGCCGCGAGTATCCCTTGCTGCCAGAAGTCGTTGGAGTCGAAACGATGGGGGGCCTTGTTGTCAAACAAATGGAAGTGGTGCCGACAAGGGGGGAGGAAATCCAATTTGCGGGACTCCGGATCAGAGTCAAGGCGGCGGAGGAACGGAGAGTGCGTGAATTGGTGGTGGAAGTGGTGAAGAAGAAATAAACCATGGGTAATCACGATACATTCGTAATGATTGTTTTGGCGGTTTGCATACTGCTTTCGTTTGTATTTTCTGGAATGGAGGCGGGCGTGTTGGCGATTAATCGTTTGCGGGTGCGACAGGCAGCGCATTTGGGAAAAAACAGTGCCGTCGCTTTGCAGCGGCTTTTGGATGATACTGAGAATTTCCTGTGGACGATTTTAATCGGCAATACAATTGTCAACTTCCTGATTTTTAGTCTGAGCACCCTTAAACTCAATGATGTGCTGCACGATCGGCGTTTGTTGGAAGGGGGCGTTTTTATTGCGGGAGTCTTTGTCTTTTACATTGTTTGTGAGCTTTTACCTAAGACGTTGTTTCGTAAGTTTTCAGATCGTCTGACATTGTTTTTAGCTCGGCCGTTTCATTTCATCTACTTGGGGTTGTCACCCATTGTGTCGTTGGTTGCCTGGCTTTCAAGGTGGTTGTTACTCTGGACGGGAGGAAAGATCTTTACGGGACAATTGTTTGGTGACCGTGAGGATTTGAGGGCCATGATGCGGGATGAGGCGTCGGAATTATCAAGTGAGGAGAAAACGATGATCAACCGGGTGTTTGATCTACAAAATCTCCGGGTGCGACATCTTTCCATCCCTCTCGTAAAAGTTGTTACCGTTAACGCAGAGACTCGCATGGGGGAGGCTCTGGCCATTTGCAGGGAGAAATCCTTCAATCGGTTGCCCATTCTCAATTCTGCGACAGGGCGTGTGATGGGAGTTCTGGACATGGCGGACTTGATGTTTGTGAGGGATTTGGACCCGAGAAAAACGGCTGAAGATTATTTGCAACCAGCGTTGTTTTTAAACGGTGGGTTGTCTCTAGACGAGGCTTTGCATCGGATGCAACGGAGCGGTGCCCGCCTGGCTGTGGTTTTGGGACCGGATCATCGGGAACAGGGAATCATTTGTTTGCAGGACATTTTGAAAACGATTTTTGGGGAGGTGAATTTGTAGCATGAACGGGGATGTGATCACTTCCTATCTGATAAAAATTCTTGGGGTCATGGCTTTGATCCTGTTAAACGGCATTTTCGTTGCCGCTGAGTTTGCGTTCGTCAAGTTGCGTGATGCGCAGCTTGAGCCATTGATAGCAAAGGGGCAGCGTTCCGCGAAGGTGGCTCGGCACATTGTGGAAAATGTGACTTCGTATCTGAGTGCGACTCAGATTGGAATTACAATGTGCAGTCTAGGTTTGGGCTGGTTTGGAGAGCCTGTATTTACTTCGTTATTGCAACCCGTGCTTGTCTGGCTGGATGTGAGTAATCCGGCCCTGCAACATTCCATTTCATTTGCGATCGGTTTTACTGTCATTACATTTTTACAGATCGTGCTGGCTGAGTTGGGGCCAAAATGGGTTGCCATTCAAAAAACTTTGCCCACGGCATTGTGGCTGGCCATTCCGCTGAGTTGGTTTTACAAGGCATTTTATCCGTTCAACTGGGCGTTGAATAGCACGGCGATCTGGCTGATGAAACGGATTGGAATTGAGGCAGCAGATGAGTCTGAGTCCAGTCATTCCAGGGATGAGCTGCGGGTGATGTTGACACATGATCGGTCAGGATCGATCATGCTGGGGCGCAACATCATTCTAAATGCGTTGGATTTGGGACATCGCACCGTGCGAGAGGTGATGCGCCCGCGGAAGGAGATTTCCTTTTTTAGCACGGATCAGAGTGGGGCGGAGTGTCTGGATTTGGCGGAGAAAACCCGGTATTCGCGTTTTCCGCTGTGTGAGCGGGGGAATTTGGACAAGATTTTGGGGATAGTTCACTTGAAGGATATTTATCCGATGCAATCGCGGCTTCACTCTGGCGCGGACCTGATTCCCGTGGCGCGAAAAATCCTGTATATTCCTGAGACGGCGCGTCTGGAGAAAGTGTTGAAACTGCTTTTGGATAGGAAACTGCATTTTGCGATTGTGGTGGATGAATACGGCGGTACAGTAGGAATGGCGACATTGGAGAATATTCTGGAGGAACTGGTCGGGCAGATTCAGGATGAATTCGACCAGGAGAAACCTCTCTTGAATCCCTGTGGGCCGATGTGCTGGGAAGTGGATGGTGCGTTGCCGCTGCACGGTTTGGCTGAAGTGACGGAACAGGAGTTGTCAAGCGAAGGGATTGCAACGACCAGCGGCTGGGTGACCCAGCAATTGGGTGGTTTTCCCAAAGCGGGGGATAAATTGAAATTGGGGGCTTTTGAACTGCGTGTGGAGGAGATGGATGGCCTGAGGGTGGCTCGGTTGAAGCTGCAAAGACTTCCCGAAGTCAAACCGAAGAAGTAATATGATTGACGAGATTTTTGACATTGTCAACGAACACGATGAAGTCATTGGACGGCAACCGCGTCCGGTGGTCCATCGGGATGGGCTCAGGCACCGGGCAACCCACATTTTTGTGTTTAATGCCCGCGGTGAGATTTTTTTGCAGAAGCGGTCCATGTCAAAGGACACGCATCCGGGGACATGGGATTCCTCGGCATCAGGTCATGTGGATTGTGGGGAGAATTATGATGACTGTGCCGTCCGCGAGTTGATGGAGGAGATCGGCTTGAAAGCGGAGGATTCACCACAACGGTTGTTTAAAATTGCCGCGTGTCCTGAGACTGGCCAGGAGTTTGTCTGGGTTTACACCTGCCATGCTGAGGGGCCATTTGTGTTAAATGCAGAGGAAATTGAGACGGGGGCGTGGTTTTTCCCGGATAAAGTTTCCGAGTGGGTCAAGAACAGTCCCGGTGATTTTTCCCCGGCATTTGTGCTGATTTGGAACCGGTGGATCGAGCCGCAAGCCTCGAGAAAAACGATTCCTTCCAAAGAAAAAACGAAGTCGAACACTTGACGGAGCTTCTTTGCTCCAGTAGCTTGCACCATAATTTTGGGTGAATTAACTATGCAAAATTTTCTAGTACCGATGGTCGTTGAGCAAACCGGACGCGGTGAACGCGGTTATGACATCTATTCCCGGCTGCTTGTCGATCGAATTGTTTTTCTGGGCACCCCTGTTGATGATGAGGTTGCGAACCTGATTATTGCGCAGTTGCTGTTTCTCCAGATGAGCGATCCCAAGAAGGACATTCATCTTTACATTAATTCTCCTGGCGGAAGTGTGACTGCCGGTCTGGCGATTTACGATACAATGCAGTTTCTTACTTGTGACGTGAACACGTATTGCATTGGTCAGGCAGCCAGCATGGGAGCTGTCCTCTTGTGTGGCGGCACCAAGGGAAAGCGTTTTGCACTGCCTAATTCCAACATCATGATTCACCAGGTGCTGGGGGGTGCTGAAGGTCCTGCAAGCGATGTGGAAATCCGGGTGAAGTACATGATGGGACTCAAAAAACGTCTCAATGGAATTTTGTCCAAGCACACAGGCCGCACTCCGGCGCAGGTGGAAAAAGACTGTGATCGCGATAATTTTATGACGCCAGAAGAGGCCAAAGCCTACGGCATCGTGGATGAAGTCGTGCAGTCCAGAAAGGAAATTCAGGGTTTGACGGACTCAAAGACACCTGCCAAGCTCTAGTCTCTAGCAACCATGGCACGTCCTAATAATTTAACCTTATGCAGTTTCTGCGGCAAATCGCGCGCGGAAGTCAATAAACTGATTGCCGGTCCCGGCGTGTACATTTGCGACAATTGCATTAACTTGTGCAAGAGTGTCCTGGATAAGGAATTGTTGGTGGAAGCAAAGGCGACGGCGCCCAAGTTCAAGGTGCCAAAGCCGATAGAACTGAAGCGTCTCATGGATCTTCAGTGCATTGGGCAGAACGAAGCAAAGAAGACTCTGGCGGTTGCCGTTCACAATCATTACAAGCGGATTCAACAATTCTCCGCTGATGCCAATTCACCGGCTGAAGAAGGTCATAAGCAATCGGATGTTGAGATTGAAAAGAGCAACATTTTGCTGATTGGCCCAACCGGTTCGGGAAAAACTCTTTTGGCTCGTACTCTGGCAAAAGCGCTGGATGTGCCTTTTGCCATTGCCGATGCGACGACATTGACTGAAGCCGGTTACGTGGGCGAGGACGTTGAGAACATCATTTTGCGGCTCCTTCAAAATGCGGAATTCGATGTCAAACGTGCTCAGATGGGGATTATTTACATTGATGAAATCGACAAGATTGCCCGGAAGACGGAGAACGTGTCGATCACTCGCGACGTTTCAGGTGAAGGTGTGCAGCAGGCGTTGTTGAAGATTTTGGAAGGCACCCTGTGCAATGTTCCTCCTCAAGGGGGACGCAAACACCCGCAGCAGGAATACATCCGCGTTGACACCAGTAACATTCTCTTTATTTGTGGCGGTGCGTTCATTGGGTTGGAGCGCATTATTCAACGGCGCCTGGGACAGCAAGTCATGGGATTTGCCGCTGTGGAGCAGAGCCATCGCGTTTCAAAGATCGAGCGGGACAAGATCCTTCAATTTGTGGAACCCGAGGATCTGATCACTTTTGGATTCATCCCGGAATTTGTTGGCCGCCTGCCGATGGTTTCCGTATTGGAGGAGCTGACGGAAGACCAGTTGGTTTCCATATTGACTGAGACCAAAAATTCTCTCATCAAGCAATACAAGAAGCTTCTGTCCATGGAAGGTGTGGAGTTGGAAGTCACGCCGGATGCTTTAATGGAACTCGCGGTTCAAGCCATCAAGAAAGGCACTGGTGCCCGCGCCTTGCGGAGTTTGCTGGAGAAGATCATGCTTGATGTCATGTTTGAAATCCCCAGTAAGTCAGATATTGCCTCCATCAAGATTACGCGTGCCGTAGTCCGTGGTGAGGTAAAGCCCATCCGACGCCTCAAGTCCGATCAAGCCGCGGCTTGACGGACCGGCCGGTGTCTTTCGCGCGCCGGAGCCGGTCGAAAACTTCTTCGTTTAATCCTTTTCTTATGCAATTGGACATATAACGTATTTTTCTATTACCATGCCACTCGATTCTTCAGTATTCATTGCTCAGAACGTGCGCAACATCCCGCGCTCGGGCATTCGTGATTTCTTTGACATTGTTCAAGGAATGAAGGATGTGATTTCGCTTAGTATTGGGGAGCCGGATTTCATTACTCCCTGGCATATTCGTGAAGCAGCCATTTACGCGCTTGAATGTGGCAAAACGAGTTATACTTCCAATCTGGGCTTACCCAAACTGCGGCAGGCCATCAGCGAGCACTTGAAGAATTGCTTTCGCGTCTCCTACGATGCAAAGGACGAGATCATCATTTCTGTGGGCGTGAGCGAGGCGATGGATATTGCCCTGCGGGCGCTGATTAATCCCGGTGATGAAGTGCTCTATCACGAGCCATGTTATGTCAGCTACTCCCCGAGTGTTGCCATGGCGCACGGTGTTCCTGTGGCTGTTCCAAGCCATCCGGAGAGCGGTTTTTCCGTGACGGCGGAGGCGATTGAGCGCGCGATCACGCCGAAGAGCAAGGCGTTGATTCTGAATTTTCCCACCAACCCCACCGGAGGCACAATGGAAAAGCCGGAGTTGTTGAAAATTGCGGATGTGGTGAAACGTCACAATCTGTTTGTTGTCACGGATGAGATTTATTCTGAACTGACGTTTGAAGGGACGCACGTCAGCATTGCTTCACTGCCGGGAATGAAGGAACGGTGTATTTTTCTGCATGGCTTTTCAAAAGCGTATGCGATGACCGGTTTTCGCATTGGTTATGCCTGTGCTCCGCATCAAGTCATTGATGCGATGATGAGAATTCATCAATACTCAATGCTTTGTGCCAGCATCATCAGCCAGGAGGCCGCCATTGAGGCGATTCTACATGGTGAAGCGGATACGGAGGCAATGCGCGAGCAATACCGATTGCGTCGTAACTTCATCGTGAAGGCATTTAACGACATGGGGCTCAAGTGCAACATGCCGCGCGGATCGTTTTATTCTTTCCCGTGCATCCAGTCGACTGGAATGAAGTCAAAGGAGTTTGCTCTCAAATTGCTGGAAAGGGAAAAAGTGGCCTGTGTTCCGGGAACGGCGTTTGGCCCATCGGGAGAAGGGTATTTGCGATGCTGTTTTGCAACATCAATGGACAAGATCGAAGAGGCGACAAGCCGCATGGCGCGTTTTGTAAAGGAAATCAAGGGATAGGGAAACTTGCCGACGGTGTCTTGCGTGGCGTCGTTCTTTTCGCCAAAGGGGAGGAGAATTTCTGAACTCGACGGCTTGGTGGTCTTCTGTATAAAACAACAGTCATTATGGCTAAGAACGATAAACCGTTGGTCGGCGTCATCATGGGGAGCCAGTCTGACTGGGAAACCATGCAATTTGCCGTCAAACAATTGGAAGATTTGAATGTCCCCTATGAAACGCAGGTGATTTCAGCGCATCGCACGCCGGATTTGCTGTTTGAATATGCATCTGGAGCGGAGGGACGCGGGTTGGAAGTGATCATTGCGGCTGCGGGTGGGGCTGCGCATCTGGCTGGTGTCACGGCGGCGAAAACCGTTTTGCCTGTGCTGGGCGTTCCCATGGAATCCAAAGCGCTGCATGGGATGGATTCGTTGCTCTCGATGGTGCAGATGCCTGGTGGAATTCCTGTGGGCACGTTGGCTATTGGCAAGGCTGGCGCGATCAATGCCGCTCTGTTTGCCACCGCGATTTTGGGCAATAAGTATCCCCAATACCGCAAAGCGTATTCTGATTTTCGCAAGCACCAGACCGAAAAGGGACTGGCGAATCGCGAAGTCAAAAAGTAGTTCTTGACCCGACTATAACTTCACACTTTAGCCTGTTCTTCGTCATGGCCGTGACGTGTATCAAATAAACGTTAACCAATAAAAAATATGAACAAGCAAATCAGTGTGGATCAGTGGGTCGCGATGTTTCGCGAGATTGGCCTGGACGAGGCCAAAATGCATGAGTGGCATCGGGTGTTTGAATCCCGTCATCCTCAGGCACATCAGAGCTTTCTTGAATGGCTCGGATTGCCGGAAAAGGAAATTGGCCAGATTCGTGCGAACAGCAAGTCTTGATGTTTGAATGTGGGGCGGCAATCTGAAAAGGTTGCCGCCCTTTTTCGACTCATGAAACAATTCACCATTTCAAAGCTGGCTTCGCTGGCGGGATTATCGAGAAGCACCTTGCTTTATTACGATCGGATTGGGCTGTTGCCTCCATCAGGGCGGACTGGCGCAGGATACCGATATTACACGGAGAAGGATTCAAAACGATTGGAGCGGATTTGCCATTTTCGGGGAGCGGGCCTTTCCTTGGATGAAATTAGGCAGGTCTTGAAATCGGGAGGAAAGCCAGGCGCACGCTTGCTGGAACGGCGATTGGATCAACTGGTGGATAATATGTTGAACCTGCGCGCAAAACAGCGGATTTTGGCAGGGATGCTTCGTCAGGTGACGCGCAAGGAGAACGGGGGGCCTGTTGATAAAAAAATGTGGGTGGAGATGTTGAGGGCTGCCGGAATGGACGATGACGCGATGACCCGATGGCATCAGGAATTTGAACGTCGTTCCCCAGAAGGACATGAAGAATTCCTGGTTTCCTTGGGGATTCCAAAACAGGAGGTTTTGGAGATCCGGCAATGGGCCAGAGCTGAAGGCGGTCTTGAGAAATGATGCGAATTATATTGTTGCTTCTATTGACAGTGATTGGTGCCACTGCGGCTGTTGACGCTCCGGTCTCCACCAACGCCAGTCCGCGCGCGCGTGCTCTGTTGATCTGGCTAGGGGAAAAACAGGGGAAACAGATTTTATCTGGATTGGAGGAGGATACTCCGGAGCCGTTTGGAACCAATTCGCCGGAAAAGGAGTTTGAGCGTTTGCAAAAATTGACGGGAAAAATTCCCGCGGTGCGTTCCTTTGATTTGCGGCCTGTGAGTCCAGTGCAATATTCGGGGGGAAAGGTGCCTTCTCTTGCTGTGACAGATCGCGCCATTCAATGGTGGAAGAACAACGGTTTGGTGGCTTTTCAATGGAGTTGGATGATGACCAACCGCAGTGGTGGTTGGGATGTGATGGTAAAAAATTTTGAGCAGGATGGCGTGCGTTGGCAGGGGTTCGATCTGGATCATGGACTGGCTCCAGAGACGCCTGAGTACGGTGAATTATTGGCAGGGATCGATGCGGCGGCAGTGGAACTGGTTCGGCTCAGGGATGCCGGTGTCCCTGTGTTATGGCGGCCTTTGCACGAAGGTTCTGGTGGATGGTTTTGGTGGGGAGCCAAAGGCCCGGAACAGTTTAAGATGTTGTGGAAATTGATGTTCAAGCGGATGACAGAAAAGCATCACCTGAATAACTTGTTATGGGTTTTTAACCCGAGCCGTGCCGATGCGCTGGAGGAGTGGTATCCAGGGGATGATTTTGTGGACGTCATCTCTCTAAACTGTTTTCCCAATAATGGGGAACATCCTTCATTCAAGGAGGACTATGAAGCCCTGGCCAGGTTTCGCGGTGGAAAAAAAGTTCTGGCTATGAGTGAATGCGGGGGGCTGCCGGACCCAGATCTATTAATGAAGGAAAAAGCCGGATGGGCTTATTTTTGTCTCGGAACTGGAAAGTATATATTGGATGACAAGGTGAATCCCACCAATCTCATTCAGAAAGTTTTTACTCATCCGTATGTGATCAACCGTGGTGATCTGCCCCGGTTGGAAGAGCTGCCCGCTCATTGATTATTCCAACGGGCACATTTGTTCATCAGGGAGGATCGACTTGGAAACCTTGATCGCGAAGTCTTTGAAGCTTGTATAACAAGGCGCGTCGACTGATTCCCAGGGCTTTGGCCGTTTCAGTTCGATTATAATCATTCTTCTGAAGGGAGAGAATGACTGCCTGCCGCTCAATTTCCTCAAGTTTTTGTCTATCCTGCGGCTGGCCCATTTTTTGTTCTGATTCAGACAATGAACGCCGCACGGCGGGTGAAGTGTCAGCAGCCTGACGAATTTTTGCGGGCAGATGTTCGGGAAGGATCAGTTCACCGCGTGAAAGCAATCCGGCGCGTTCCATGGCATTACGGAGTTCGCGGACGTTCCCCGGCCATGAGTAATGTTCCAGGCAGGCCGCAGTGGATGCTGAGAGACGAGCCTTGCCTTGTGTAAACTGGGTAATGAAATGATTGGCCAGCGGCAGAATATCCTCCGGGCGCTCTCGCAACGCCGGAAGATTAAGTTCCACCACGTTCAACCGATAGTAAAGGTCTTCACGAAAACGACCGTTTTTGACCTCCTCTTCCAGATTGCGATTTGTGGCGGTGAGAATGCGACTGTTGGAGATGATGGAACGGTTGGAGCCGATGCGTTGAAAGGTGCCGTCCTGAGCAACGTGAAGTAATTTGGCCTGAAGCTGTGGGGACATTTCGGCGATTTCATCCAAAAAAATGGTGCCTTCATTGGCTTCTTCAAAACGACCGATTCGTTGTGAGACTGCACCGCTGAAAGCGCCCTTTTCGTGGCCAAATAATTCGCTCTCCAATAGATTTTCGGGAATAGCGGCGCAATTGACTTTCACCATCGGTTTGGAAGCGCGCGGACTCCAGGCATGAATGACTTCCGCAAGGATTTCCTTGCCTACACCACTTTCTCCGGTGATCAAAACGCGACTTTCGGAAGCGGCGAAGAGCGAGGCATCACGGAAGACGGCCTGCATGAGCGGGCTGCAGGCAATGACGTCGGGAGGCAGCTCCTTGTTTTCAAATCGAACGGGAACTGACCTTTCCTGACCGGTCGCTTGATTGACACAGGCAAGCAATTCATCAAGGTCAATGGGCTTGCTCAAATAATTAAGTGCTCCATCCCGCATGGCGCCAACGGCATCACGCACATCGGAGAAGGCCGTGACGAGAAGGACCGGAAGTTGGGCGTGCTCTTTTCTGGCACGGCGAAGTGTTTCCAAACCGGAGATGCCTGACATGCGCACATCGGAAATCATCATGTCCACTTGTTCGGTGCGCAGTAAATCCAAGGCCTTTTCCCCAGAATCTGCCGTGAGAGTTGTAAATCCCTGGGTCGAAAGAAACGAGTTCAAGAGGCTGCGTTGTCCTGGATCGTCATCGACAATCAGGATGCGCCGTGCCTGCTTTTGCTCTGCATTTGTTTTCAACACGGCTTGAAGTTTGCCAAAAAACTCTTTGAGATGCACGCCTTTACCACAAAACGTGCCAAAATTGAGGCGGCATTTCCAAAAGCGCCGTTGTTGCTTTTTGCCAAAAGCCGCTGTTTGATTGTTCCATGAAACACGTGCAAATTCGCCTTTGGACAATTGTTATTGGAGTTTTGCTTTTTCAACCATGGAGTGGTGCTGTTGAGGTGTTGCGGAACGTGGATGAAGCCGTGTTGATATCGCACTTGACCAATGGTGATTTTGAAAGGGGGGATTTGGATTCTGCCATGAATTGGGAGAAGTATGGGCAAGGATATAAGAGAGCGAAAGGAGAGGGACGAAATGGTTCGGGGGCAATTGTTTTAGAGGCTTCTCCCTCGAAGAAAGAGTTATTGGGGGCCATGCAAACCGTGGTGTTGAACCAGAAAAAGCCAGCCATGGTGATCGCTGAAGGGTGGAGCAAGGCGGTGAACGTCACTGGTTCGAGTGATGCTGACTATTCGATTTACATGGATGTGATTTATGACGATGGTTCACCGCTTTGGGGACAAACTGGTTGCTTTGAATGCGGCACCCATGATTGGGAACAGGCGCGAGTGGTGATCTTTCCAATGAAACCGATCCGGCAAATATCTTTCTATTGCCTCTTTCGCAATCATTCAGGAAAAGTCTGGTTTGATGATGTCACCTGCAAGGTGGCTTCGGAAAACGGCATTTTCTGTCAGGGCATGTGGGTGGATGAAAAAAGAATTTTTCGAACCAACGAAATGGAAGGTCGTCCCTTTACTTGCGAGAAAATGGCAGGTGACTTCAGCTTGAAAATCGGGGAGCTCCCCATCTCAAATTCGGTGTCGGGTGTGAAGTTGAAAACGGGCACCGGAGCTTTTCTGGTCCGCGATGTTGCGGCCAACTCGGGCTTTTATTCCTTTAGAAACAACGAGTGTGCCGAGCTTGGGGTGAAATTGAAATTTGAGGCAACGAATGACCATGATGCCGTTTCAATTTCGGGACGTCTGGTGGATACAACGGGGAAAGACCGTGCTTTGACCCTGCTTTTTGCACTGCCAATTGATGCAAAAGGATGGAAATGGTGGGATTCAATCCGATCGAGTCGCGAGATTATTGATAAAAATGAGTATATCAATTCCACGCGAATCAACTGTGGTGCGACGGGGGTGCAGTCGCTCTATCCTGTTGGAGCGATTAGTGGGGCGGGGAACGGACTGGCTTTCGGACTGGACATGGGACACCCTGCTGTTTATCGAATTTCCTACAATGCTGGATTGGAGCAAATGGAGATGGCCTATGATTTTGGATTGGTTTCTGACAGTCTTCGTTTCCCTTCCTGTGCGGATTTCAGGTTTGTGATCTACGCTTTTGATGCAGAATGGGGATTTCGTTCTGCTTGGGAACAATACATGAAATTGTTCCCTGATTATTTTGTGGTGCGCACAAAGGAGCAAGGAATCTGGATGCCTTTCACGGATGTCAGCACTGTGCAGGGATGGCAGGATTTCGGGTTCAAATTTCATGAGGGTGATAATGCCCGGGCTTTTGACGCGACGAATGGAATTTATGCATTTCGATACACGGAGCCGATGACTTGGTGGATGCCGATGGCCAAGGAGCTGCCGCGCACATTGGATCAAGCGTTAAAGGTGCGCGATGAGTTGGGAAGAACCAATTCCGCTCGGTATCCCCTGGCTGCCATTACGAAAGCGACGGCCATGTGGAATCTACGGGGAGAGCCGTGCATGGAGTTTTTGGATACGCCCTGGTGTAATGGGGCTGTATGGAGCTTGAATCCAAACCCGCATTTGCCGGATCAGCCAAATTTCGCGACCTATTATTGGAACGACAGATCAAAGAAGGCTGATTATGGTTCTGATCCGCAGCAGGCGCTTGCTGGGGAGTATTTGGATTCGTTGGAGGGATACGTTACGGCCAATTTAAATTATCGCAGAGAACATTTTCGTTACACAACAGTCCCTTTGGCCTTTGATTTCAAGAGCTTCAAGCCTGCCTTGTTCAAAGGACTGGCCATTTATGAATTTACCCGCTGGTTTTGCGAAAATGTGCATCAGTTGAACCGTCTGACTTTTGCCAATAGTGTTCCGACACAGTATTCCTGGTTTTGTCCCTGGCTTGATGTCATGGGGACGGAGACTTCATGGCTCAACGGAAAGGATTATGCGCCAATGAGCGACGCCGAGCTTTGTTTCAAGCGGACCCTTTGCGGACAGAAGCCCTATCTGTTTTTGATGAATGTTTCATACGATTTGTTCACGCACGAAATGGTGGAGAAATATTTTCAATGCAGCCTGGCATATGGGATTTTCCCGAGCATGTTCAGTCATAATGCGGCGGATGCACCGTATTGGCAGAACCCGAACTGGTACAACCGGGATCGCGATTTGTTCAAGCGCTTCATTCCTTTGATACGGAAGATTTCAGAAGCTGGTTGGCAACCGCTGACTTGGGCTCGTTGTAATGATCCGGTCATCCGTGTTGAGCGTTTTGGTGAGGATAAAGATGTTTATTTCACGTTATATAATCCCGATCTAAAACCGCATGAGACTGTTTTGACTCTGGCAACAAACCTCGCGAATGCGCGATTAGGAGAAGTGGATTTGGTTTCGGGACGGCGGTTTGACGTGAATGGAATGACATGGAAGGGAACAGTGGGGGGACAGCAGGCAGTGCTTTTGCATGCACAACGAGAATTGCACTGAAGTTGATCCCATCAAAATAAGATTTGCCAGCCTCTCCGTTAGATCAGGGGGGCATCCCCTAGGTGACGACGGGTTGAGAATCTGGGACTTGTTTTTCAACCTTGAAAAATAACCGGTGCGTGAGCATGGCGAGCTTTTCGGGAGAAAACGGTTTTGTTGCCATTTCATTGATTCCGATTGAAAGGGCCAGTTCAGTGGTTTTTGCGCCGATAAATCCGCTGGTCAGAATAATGGGGATGTCCTTGCGTATTTTACGGATTTCGGTGGCGAGATTGATGCCGGATAATTCGGGCATACTGAAATCGGTGATGATTGCGTTGAAGGAATGGGGATCACGCTTGAACTGTCTAAGTGCATTCACCGGATTATCATAAGTAGTCACACGATAACCGAGATTTTCGAGAAGTGTGTTTACCATTTTGCACAGGGCGGGCTCGTCATCCACCACGAGGATGTGTTCGCCATGGCCCTTTGGTAGCTCATAGACAGTGCTTTCCTCTGGGATGTCAACGACTGTGTTGATGATCGGAAGGAAGACTTGAAATGTTGTGCCAACTCCCTGTTCGCTTTCGACATAGATGGAGCCGTGGTGGTCCTTGACGATTCCATGCACAACGGAAAGGCCCAGTCCTGTGCCTTCTCCCTGACCTTTTGTTGTAAAAAACGGCTCGTAAATGTGTTTCATTGTTTCCGAATCCATCCCGCAACCGGTGTCCCCAACAGTCAGTCGCAAGTAAGTTCCGGCTGGAAGGTCTGTGTGCACGATGGCATTCAAGTTATCCAAGGTGATGGTATCAAGTGTGATTGTGAGTATCCCCGGGTTATCACGCATGGCAAAAGCGGCGTTGGTGGCCAGATTCATGATAACTTGGTGAATCTGGGTTGGATCAGCCATGACAACGGCTCGTTCTTCCTTGATCTGGGTGTTGATCCGAATTGTTGCTGGCAGGGTTGAACGAAGCAGTTTCATCACTTCCAGCACAACAGGATAGAGAAGAATGGGCTTTTGTTCTTGTCTGGATTGACGACTGAAAGTGAGGATGCGTTTTATGAGGTCTTTGGCACGATTGGCGGCTTGACGGACTTCGGTTAAGTGTGATTGAAGGTTGGCATTGTTTGGGTTTTCCATTTGAGCAAGACCAGTAAACCCAATGATGGCTCCCAGAATGTTGTTGAAATCGTGGGCAATCCCCCCCGCCAGCGTTCCAAGTGCTTCCATTTTTTGAGCCTCGCGTAATTTCATTTCCAGCCTGAGTTTTATTTCGTCAGCCTGTTTTCGTTGGGAGATGTCGCGGTAAATGGTGAGAAGAACATCCTGGTTCCCAAGGTCGATCATGGTCATTACCAATTCGAGGGTAGCGGTTTTGCCCGAGGCAAATACTACTTTGCGTTCCAGATGAGGGGGGAAGGTGTGAGTTGAAAATTGAGCTTTATAGAGTTGAAGCAATTCAATGTTCTCTTCTCCCCCATGGAATGAAACCGTGAATGGCTTGTTCAGCATTTCTTCCGCTTTCAATCCGGTCATTGTGCAATAGGCCGGATTGATCATAAGAATGTTTCCGTCCGAATCGGTTAGACGCATACCGTCAGTGCAATGTTCCCAGACGGATCGGAATTGAGTTTCCGAACGGCGAAGTGCTTCTCCATTCTTTTCAATGGCTGCAAGCATCTGATTGAAACTGGTGGCGACGCTTCCTGTTTCATCCTTACCATGAACGGGGGCACGGAGAGTGAAATCATTATGATCAGAAATCTTTTTTGCAGTGGTGGCTAATTCCTGAAGTGGCGTGGCGATGGCGCGTTGGAGGATTGTTGCGCTGGCAAAGGAAAAACACAGGAGAATCAGAGCGACAATCGCAAGAATAATCAGATAGCGATGATAATTCCTCTGCAACGTCCCAAGGTCAGAAAGAAGCTCAAGACGACCGACGGGCTGTCCTGAAAATTTCAGAGTTTCCACAAGCCGGATTTGGCCATTCTGAAAGTATGTTCCATCTGGTGGTAATGTGGCGGATTGGTTTAAGCTGCTGATGTTACGGGTATATTGACCAAAGAGCTTCCCATTGGTGTAGTAATAGCTGGCTCGTGCGATTTCCTTGGAACTTTTGAGGCTTTCCAGAGTTTCCTGAACCGTGCGTTTATCCAGCCACTCTTCTGGTTCGGCAAGAGTGACAGCCAGAACATCCCGTAAAGCATTGAGATTCAGTTTCGCGTGTTCCTTGAAAGTAGCCAATTCGCAAAACGCCAACCCTGCCGCTGCCAACCCTAGTGCCAGAGCGCTAGCAATGATGACGACAAACACCACTTTCCTACGAATGGAGAGATTCGTAAACATTGTGAACTGCCGGCAGTTGTATTCATATACAGATTATATGCAATTGAAAATTTTTCAAGGGACTCTCTGCGTATTGTTTAACTTTTTACCCGAAAAAAGTGAAAAAACACTCAGACTGAGTGGGTTTGCGTATAAAAAATGATCCTTATGCCACGTGAGAGGATTCTCCTTTTCGATAATTTTGTCTCCAGTATCAACCTGTCTTCCTCAAACTCATGTGGCAAGTGAAGCAATCTGTTTTTCTGATTTCAAACGTTTGACCACCTAAAATGGCTCGGGTGATTGGGCCATCGCTTTTGGTTGAGAAGTGGAGTTTTTGGGAGGAAACGCGGATTAGCAAGTACGTGAAAATATGCGGAATGAGTTACCGATGAATCCCCATGTCATCATCTTCAAACTGGTTGAATCCGGTTGTCTTGCAAAAACTTTTTGATGATGGGAAGAATTTCGTCGCCAACATCTTCGAGAAGCAAATGGCCGGCCTGTGGAAAACGATGCACTGTGGCGTGGGGCAGTTCCTGTTCCCAGACTTTGAGGAAATGAAGGTCGAAAACGAAATCCTTTTCTCCCCAGAGTATCAACGTGGGAGTTTTTCTGAAGAGTGCCAGGGAAGACTGGACGTTGCACACAAGCTCATAACTGTGGTCTCTGGGCCTCAGTGGAATGTCTTGGACGAAACGCAGATGTGCAATGCGGTCTTTTGAGGTTTGATAAGGATGAAGATAGCCATCGCGAACATCTTGAGACATGGGGCGTTCGCAACACCACCGGGTGATCAAACGACAGAATAAACCGGTCTTGCGAATCAAAAAGCTTGCCAGCCATGTTTTTCGACACATCCAAAGCGAAGGGGGTAAATGCGTTGTTTTGGGAAGGGGGAACGCCGCGGTGTTCATGAGAATGAGGCGTCCGATGCGTTCTGGATGTCGCATGGCGTAGACCATGCCGATCATGCCACCCCAATCGTGGGCAATGATTGTAAGAGGCCGCTCGATTTTAAGGTGATCAATCAGGGCTTCCAGGTCTTTTGCTCGCCTATCCAAAGTATATTCATAGTGTTGATCATCTGGTTTATCGGACAATCCACAGCCAATGTGGTCTGGGACGATCACTTGAAATTGTCCAGATAAGCCTTTGACCAGATTGCGGTAAAAGAATGACCACGTTGGATTTCCGTGAATAAGAATCAAAGGTTCACCCGCTCCTTCATTGAGGTAATGAAGAGTGTTGCCGTTCAAGCTTAGGTTGAAGCCGGTGAAAGGATACAGGTCTTGTCGAAAGCTCATGGGCAAAGGCACTTATTAGAAGCGGCGAGTGTCTACCATTTTAACCCCATCATGAGGGAGGTTAATCCACTGCCGATCCCGAGAAAGGCAGCATATTGTCCCTGTTTGAGTGCGCCGCGTTCATCTGCCAGCGCAGCAGTAATTGGCAGGGCCGCTGTTCCCATGTTTCCAAGAAAACGATAGGTCACGTAATCCTTTTCCTTGGGGATTTGGAGTGTTTTTAAAATGGCTTCTTGATGGCCGTGCCCCACTTGATGGCAGATCACTCGATCAACTTCTGACGGTTGCCAGCCAAGGTGACTGAGAAATTTTTTCCAGGTTATCAGCCCAAGTTGAACTCCGTTTTTCATCACAGACACGGAATCTGTGGACATGAATTGCTCGAAAGTTCCTTCTCCGGTCAAGGTGAGTCCCCAACGGCAGAGTTGGTGATGCTCAGGAGCAACTTCAGACACGGCACCAAGAATCTGATGGTTGGGAAGATTGGTGAATGAACCGTCCGTCAAGAGCATGGCAACCGCCCCAGAACCACCAGTAAAAGTGGCCAGCGTGCGGGAAAAAATGCTCATATCGCCCGCTTTTGCCAGACGGGAGAGAGTGATTTCATTGATCTCTCTCGCACTTTCGCAGGAGATGACGAGCCCGGCGTGAATCTGACCAAGCTCGATTCTGTTGGCTACTTCAACCATGCCGTTAAGCACGCCCAAACAAGCGTTGCTGACATCATAGATGAATGCACTGCCACGAATGCCAAGCCCGTCAGCGATGGCACATGCGGTTGCCGGTTCGAAATTTTCCCGGCATACCCCACCGTAGACAACCATGCCGATATCTTTGGGATTGATCCCGGTTTTACGCAGGACTTTCTTTGCCGCGGCAATTCCTCCGGTAGACAGTTGAAAACCGGGCTGCCACCAGCGTCGTTCGGAAATCCCCGTCCAGGCTTCCAATTGACCAGACTGTAGATTGAGCCTTTTGTAGACAGGGGCCAGCTTTTCCTCTAATTCAGAGGAAGTAACGACAACCGGGCCTAGTTCATAGCCCATGGCACTGAGAAAAACGCGTTGGTATTTGGGCATCATAAAGCGCCCTGTTTTCTATTGAGGTTCGACGCGTTGGCGGATTCGGAGAAATTCGAATAATTGTTCATGCCGCCAGTTCCACCCACTTCGAAGGGACAAGACAACCTGCTCCGCAGCTTTCGCCCAGAGGGTTGAGTTGAAGGTGTGCCATTAAATTTACAAAACATTGCGCACTCACGTTTAGGGGCGAATCGTAGCTTTCGACTTCCTTGGCGACAACTTAAAAAGCGAACTCTCATTTGGAGGCAAAAAGACGCTTTTACGTGAAAAACGACCTTGACGCGATAAATTCCCCCTCCAGAATCCTGTCATGGCCAATTTTTTCAAGCTGGTTGCATTACTTTCCCCTATCGTTATTGCGATTGCAGTTCAGGGGGCCGATCAAGCCTCTGCGAGCCTCACAAATTCATCTCAAACGACCAACGCATCAGCGGCTCCAGTGGAGAGTTATTCAGCACAACAAAAACGGCTTAAATTGGATGCCCCCTACAGACCTGTGGGAGAGTGGAAGTCGATGTTTGATGGGAAAAGCCTTGTTGGCTGGAGAATAAATGATTTTTACAGCCATGGAAAAGTGACCATCAAAGACCAGCAACTGGTTCTGGAGGCAGGAACTCCCATGACAGGGGTGAGTTACACAAATGCGTTGGATAAGATTGATTACGAGGTTTCTCTGGTCGTGAAGAAAACCAAAGGAAATGATTTCTTCTGCGGATTGACCGTGCCGGTCAATGATTCATTCTGCTCATTCATCGTGGGAGGCTGGGGGGGGAGCCTGGTTGGAATCTCCTGCATTGACCACATGAATGCCTCTGAAAATGAGACCACTTGTTCCCAAACTTTTGAATTGAATCGTTGGTATCACATTCGTTTGCGTGTGACAAAACAGCGTCTGGAAGGCTGGATCGATGATGTAAAAATGGTGAATGTTCCGATTGCCGGACGCGTGATCAGCATGCGCCCCGGGGAGATTGAATCGGCTGTCCCGTTCGGTATAGCCACCTTTGAAACGACCGCAGTGGTCCAGGAAATAAAAATCCGGCCAGTCGTCCTCAAATAAGAAACGGCTTAATGAGATTCAAAGGCTTGCCGATGTTCCTACTGGACAGCCGTTACATTTGAGATTAACTTTTTAACATCACTGTTAGTTTGCTTTTTGCAGGCGCTGGTATTCTGTCCAGAACTTGTAAGAAGCAGGTTTTGTCCCAGCATGTAGTTTGAAATTTTTTCAAGGCAATTGCACTGTTTTGCAATTAACAATACGCATGAGTGTGTTTGCGATCGAATATCGCGGCATTTGCCATTGGTAATATACAGTAAAATTAACCTAATCAGTAAACGCATTCTGGATGGATTCATTCTGTTCAGAAACCCCCAATAAATGAGAACAAAGTTCAAGACAATCGGTTTCTTAACACTGGGAGCTGCTTTTGCGGCCCATGCACAGAGCAGCCAGCCTGTTTTGGCGTCGGAAGGCACTTCCAGCGCGCCACCGTTATCGGCTGCAGAACAGACGATCAACGACATCAAGAATCCAGCTTCATGGCTTTCCTGGGGGGCTGATTTGCGTTCCCGCAACGAGTATTACAATAATGATCGTTCGCTTTCCGACAAGGTGGCTAATCACGAGCAGGATTATTTTCGGTTTCGTGCCCGCATCTGGACTTCAATCAAGCCAATCGATGACCTGAGTTTTAATGTGCGATTGACAACAGAGCCGCGCGAGTACATCGAGCCCAGTAATTCAGGCACATGGGAGGCGGACCATCTTGACAGTCGTGGCAAGTATTCCTGGTATGGACATCGAGGGTGGGACTGGTCCTACGCAATTTTAGATCAGATGAACGTTCGGTATACGAACGCCTTTTCACTGCCGGCAGCAGCCACGGTTGGACGACAGGATATCTCTTTGGGAGACAACTGGCTGACTGGGGATGGCACGCCGTTGGATGGATCAACAACCATGTTCATGGATGCCGCCCGTTTGACCTATAATTTCAAGGATCAGGATACGGTTGTTGACGCGATTGGCGTCATGCAATACGCCCGTGCGAATGCGTGGCTGCCTACCATTAACGAACAAAACCGCGCTTTGTGTGATCAGAATGAAAAAGGCGCGATTTTCAATGTCAATAATACAACATTCAAGTTCCTCAGTTGGGACTTTTTCTTCCTCTATAAGAACGACAGTCGCTATGATTCCGACATTTTGGATCAACCCACTGGAATGACCGGGGATAACGCCAATATCTATACAGTGGGCGGCAGAGTCTATGGATTATTGACAGATAACATCCGCTATTCTGCGGAGGGTGCGTATCAATTTGGTGAAAAACAGGATTTGAACATCGTGAATGACGATTTTGGAAAATCCTATGATTACCGGACCCTTGATGCCTTCGGCGTGAACTCCAGCGCCTTCTACATGTTCAAGGATTCGTTGAACGATCAGGTCGGATTGTCATATGAATATCTGACGGGGGATAATCCAAACACCAAAAACGATGAAATGTTTGACATCATGTGGGGACGGTATCCACGGTGGACGGATTTGTACACGTTTACGCTGACCCCAGAAGGCCGCATTGCCCAATATGGCAACTATCATCGTGTTGGTCCGACATGGACTCTGAAACCCACCAAGAAACTGGATGTCAGCACCAGCTACTTCCTGTTGCTTACGGATCAGGACGTGCCCACACGCGCCAGTGCATCCAATCAAAAATACTTTGATGGAGGTATTGTTCGCGGGCAATACCTTCAGGAAATGTTGAGATACAAGTTCAACTCTCACTTGTCCGCCCTGTTGCAAGGCGAACTATTCTTCCCGGGTGACTATTATACAGAGCATCCGTTGATGAGCTTCGTTCGGGCTGAAATCAACCTGACATTCTAAGAAAGCTGCTTTTCAAGACCCGGGCTGGATTTCTGGCCCGGGTCTTTTTGTTGTCGGCGACGGAGAAGACAATCCTTCCTTTTACGCCGGGAAATTACTAAAATTTCCTTCAATGACACGCATCCTTGGCATCTCCGCGTTTTATCATGACAGTGCTGCTGCGCTGATTGTGGATGGGGATGTTGTGGCTGCAGCCCAGGAGGAACGTTTTTCGCGTAAAAAACACGATGCCGGCTTTCCATTGAAGGCGGTTTCCTATTGTCTGGAGGCTGGAAAAATATCACTGGCTGACTTGGATTATGTTGTTTTCTATGACAAGCCAATTTTGAAATTTGATCGATTGCTTGAGACGTATCTCGGATATGCACCGAGGGGATTCAAGAGCTTTCGGATTGCAATGCCCCTTTGGCTCAAGGAAAAGTTGTTTATGGGCCGAATCCTGCGCGGGAATTTGGAAGGAGCGGTGAAGGCACGTTTCGTTTTTACCGAGCATCATGAAAGCCACGCGGCAAGCGCGTTTTTCCCCAGCCCGTTTGAAGAGGCGGCGATTTTGACAGTGGACGGGGCGGGGGAATGGAGCACCGGAGCCATTGGCTATGGCAAGGGAAATGAGATTCACTTGACACGTGAGATGCGGTTTCCCCATTCCTTGGGCTTGTTGTATTCGGCCTTCACTTATCACTGTGGCTTTAAAGTCAACAGTGGTGAATACAAGTTGATGGGCCTGGCTCCGTATGGAAAGCCGGTCTACAAGGACGTGATCTTGAATCAATTGATTGATCTGAAGACGGACGGCAGTTTTTGGATGAATCAGGACTACTTTGATTATTGCCACGGGCTGACAATGACGAATGAAAATTTTGATCGGCTTTTTGGTGGTAGCCCGAGGAAACCAGAAGCAATGATTGAGCAGCGCCACATGGATATGGCGGCCAGCATTCAATGGGTGACAGAGGAAATTCTTCTGCGAATGGCTGCGGAGGCACATCGAGAAACGGGGATGAAAAATCTTGTGCTGGCGGGTGGGGTGGCCCTGAATTGCGTGGCTAATGGGCGGCTGTTAAGGGAGGGGCCTTTCGATGACATCTGGATTCAGCCAGCAGCAGGAGATGCCGGTGGAGCACTGGGCTCAGCGCTGTTTGTCTGGCATCAATTAATGAGGCAGCCACGCAAAATATGCCGAGGCGACAGGATGAAGGGAAGCCTTTTGGGGCCGCGATTCTCAAACCCCCAGATTGAAAAGTTTTTGACTGAGGTGGAAGCCCCGTTTGAGCGTTTTACGGATGAAGTGGATTTGCTTGACAGTGTGGCTGGGTGGATGGCGGAAGGCAGGGTGGTGGGATGGTTTCAAGGACGGATGGAGTTTGGCCCTCGAGCGCTCGGATGCAGGAGCATCATAGGGGATGCACGCAATGCAACAATGCAGGCGACGATGAATTTGAAGGTGAAGTTCCGAGAGAGTTTTCGTCCGTTTGCGCCATGCGTTTTGCGGGAACGTGCCTCAGAGTTTTTTGAAATGGACACCAGACACGAAAGCCCCTACATGCTCCAAGTGGCAAAGGTGAGAAAGGAGCATCGCATCTTATTGACAGAAACGGATTCCAAAACGATGAAGGAATCACCAGACTTGCGCCAGCGCGTGAATGTGGTGCGTTCGAAACTTCCGGCGATTACGCATGTTGACTACAGCGCGCGCGTTCAGACCGTTGACGAGGCGCGGCATGGCCGATTTTACCGGCTGATCAAGGCGTTTGAACGGCTGACGGGTTGTCCAGTCATTGTTAATACAAGCTTCAACGTTCGCGGAGAGCCGATTGTTTGCACTCCGCGTGAGGCGTGGGATTGTTTTTTGGCGACCGACATGGATGTTCTCGTTCTGGAGGATTTTGTGGTTCTGAAGGAGAAGCTTTCACCTGCCGCCCTGAAAGTGGAACGCGAAAAACATCTGGCGCAATTTGAGATGGACTAGAACCTTATGAACTGGCCACCAAAACATTTTAATGCCACACGGAGGATGCTTCGGCAGTTTAGCTGTGGATGGCTTGTGTTTTTTACGGCAGGCGGTGTTTATCAATGGCTGCTCAAAGGCCACACAAAAACGGGGATTGTCTTGATGGTGATTGGCATTTTTGGCGGCGTGCTTGGATGGCTTAAACCTCGATTAATCCAGCCTGTTTTTGTTGCCGCCATGTGCATAGCGTTTCCCATCGGCTGGTGTTTCTCTCAAGTTCTATTGACAGTGATGTTCCATGTCATTCTGACACCCGTTGCAGTTTGTTTTCGTTTAAAGGGGCGCGACTTGCTCATGCGAAAACGGGATCAAACGAGGGCAACGTATTGGCATGAAGTGGCGGAGAATAAAGACATGCGCCGGTATTTTCGACAGTATTGACTGGAATCTCGATTTGCAATGGGAGAACAGGTGATGTGTTCGGACCAATTTCACCCGAAATAAACTTGACTGCAAGGGGGGGAGCACGGAGCATCTTTTTGCATAATGCAACCACGTTTGAAATCTCTTATCCGCAGGTTCTTGACGGCGGTGATGTTGTTCATTTTGGCGTTTCTACCGCTATGTGGCATGGCGCAATCGACTCCCGAATCTGCAAACACGTGGATGGTGACGTTTGATGCGGGCTCCTCGAGCATTGAATGTTGGTTCCCGGGGAATGATCTGCAATTCAAAGCCCAGCTCTCTTTCAGCACGGTTGAAGACGGAAAAAGAATTCTATGGAGCGTGCAAAACGCGCGTGATTTTGCGGGACGTCGCCTGGCGCTTGTGGACCCTGAGAATAATGTGCAGGGATACGTTTCGATCATTGTGGATGGGGCTCGGATGCGACTAGTGGCAATTCCACGGCCACCTCATCGCTATCACGGAGAGTTGGCTTTGCGGTTTGAAACCCGATTTGGATCTCAGGCTTTTGCGTGTCGCACGCGGGCATCCAGCCAGTCTTCTGTGATTCAAATTGCTTCTGGCAACGCCGACAGTTTGCTCAATGATTCCTTGTTCAATCCTGAACGCGATTTGGTGCTGCGGGTTTCAGGAAAAACAACCGGAATATCAACGCACGTGGATGAAAATGGACCGGTGTTTGATGTCAGAACAGAAGCTGATATTTTGGAGACTGGTGAAGTGGCAATTGAATTGTTACCTCATTATTACCGTTCTTCCTATGTCCCCAATTACAAGTTAATTGATCGCACAAGATGCCCTGTTGCCCCGACGGGGTGGATGTCATGGAATGCTTACTTTGATACCGCAGGCGAAAAAGAGAATCTGGATGAAGCGCGAATTGGAGCCCAATTCCTCAAGCCCTACGGACTGGAGATTTGGTCCATCGAATCGTGGCAGGATAATTCCCCCAAACTGCCTGTTAGCGATTTTTATAATCTGACGTTGCGCCCGTCGCACCAGAAATTTCCCCATGGCATGAAATGGCTGGCTGATCAGATTCGGGGCTTGGGTTTTCGTCCTGGAATTTGGACGGTGCCCTTTGGAACGGGCGATTCCAATTATTACGCGGAACATCGCGGGTGGTTTCTTCATGATGCAAAAGGAGTGCCCATGCAGAATTGGTGCGGTCGTTTTTTGCTTGATCCATCTCAGGCGGAGGTTCGCCAACAAATGATGGATACGCATCACAAGATGGCTTTGGACTGGGGATACGAGTTCTTCAAAATCGATGGGATGTCAGGGCATAATCAAGGGTATTCCGCCCATTTTTTTGAGCGCCCGGAAGTGAAGGCTGCATTTCAAGAAAAAGTGGATGATCCCTACAGTTTATGTGTGAAGGCGTTAAGGGATGGGATTGGCCCCAACCGGATTTTTTTAGCCTGTCAGGGGCATTATACCGGACCGGAAGTTCAGTGGGCAGACGCAGGACGGCTTGGGGCGGATATTGTGTCGCCAAATCAGCCGCCACATTGGGAGAATTACCTCAACCAAGCCCGGGTCACAATGGAACAACTCTTCATTCACAACATCGTTTGGTATAACGATCCGGATACACTCATGGTTGCCGAGCCTGCTCCAATGGGCATGGTGCGACTGGCTACCACAGTGGTTGCGCTTCCCGGACAAGTTACATTTTTTGGAGATAAATTGGGACGTTTACAACCGGAGCGAATGCGTTTGCTTCAACAATCTCTTCCGGTTTGTCCCACCCATCCGATGGATTTGTTCCCAGTTCACAATCTTGCCCCGATTTGGGATCTTAAAATTAAGCGGTCCTTTGCCAGCTGGGATGTTGTTTCAGTGTTTAACTGGGATGAAGCGGCATCGGATAGAAAAGTTGTGTTTTCTGAGCTGGGACTTCCAGACAAGGAATTTGTTGTGTTCGATTTCTGGAACAAGAAATTCATGGGGAGCTATCGCGGGCAATTTCCGGTCCGAGTGGAGCCACGGGCCAACGCCTTGCTGGCAATTCATGAAAAACTGGATCGGCCCCAGATCCTTTCCACGGATCGCCACGTGACGCAGGGGGGTGTCGAATGCAAGGAAGCCAGTTGGGATTCCGGCGCAAACGAACTTTCTTCTGTTTTTACGATGGCAGCAAAGGACATGCTGACCGTTTTTATTCATGTGCCGCAGAACTACACTTTTATAAAGGGAACTGTTGAGGGGGGCACATTAAAACAGGCGGCGGCAGAGGGGGATTCTCTTGTGGTGGCGTCTTTTAGTCGGGAGACTGGTGGCGAGGCGATGTTAACGTTGAAATTTGATCATGCCGCGAAAAAATGAGGTCTCGTCTCCCCATTAGAAACTTTCTTGGAGTTGCTACTTGGCCTGTTTTCGTCTCTAATGTAATGAGAGATTTGAATTGAAGAGATGAAACAATTTTTACAGGTAGTATTCTTTCTGCTAGCCGGAATGTCGGCTTTTGGCGAGGCCCAGACACAGGTGCGAATGGCTCTTTCGGAGCAAACCGTTTGTCCCGGAGATACAATTTGGGTGGCCTTTGACCTGAAAATGCCCAAAGGGTGGCATACCTATTGGCGAAATGGCGGTGATTCCGGCATTCCCACGCGCGTGGATTGGACGCTTCCGACGGGGATAACTGCCGGAGAACTGCAATGGCCGGTCCCCAAAAAGCTCTCCAGTAAAGTGGGCGACATTGAGTTCATCACTTATGTGTATGACAAGGAAGTGGTTTTGCTGGCCCCCCTTAAGGTTGCGGACATCAAATATGAGATGGGCAAAATCCTTCCCATTCAAGCAAAAGTCTCCTGGCAGGAATGCCAGGAAATGTGCATTGCCGGGAGAACCAATGTGGCTGGGACTGTTACTATTGGCAAGAAGTCTGTTCCTTCAAGCGATGCCCATTGGATTGAAGAAAGCCGTAAGAAGATACCTGCATTATCTGAGAGTATTCAGGCCAACATTTTCTGGACGGCAGAACCTGCACCGGATGACACACGCCCGTTCTTGATCGAGTGGATGAATCCGGTGAAGACGGCGGATTTCTTCCCTTACATTTCGGAAATTTACGAGGTCCAGGCTGCAACCGTTCTGGTGGGAACCAAGCCGGGGAAAATCCAGATTGCAAAAGTTGTCAGACGCGTTTCTGGTGATTGGCCGTCATCCATCAAGGGAATTTTGATTGCCAACAATGATCCAGCGACGGCGATTGAAGTGGAGCTTCCGTTTGTGGGCAGAGCCCGTCCTGCTGATGCTGCGGCAGCGAATACGGAGGCCGCAAAAAAGCTAGAGTCTGGTCCTGGCGAAAAGGCGATGATTGAAGGGGTGACAGGCGTGGAACAGACTCAGGAAAAGAGTCTGGGACTGATTCTTCTATTTGCATTCCTTGGGGGGCTGATACTCAACGTGATGCCATGCGTCTTGCCGGTGATTTCTTTGAAGATATTGAGCTTTGTGAGCACGGCCAGGCAGGTTCCCGGGCGCCTTCGAAAATTGGGATTGGTCTATGGGTTGGGAATTCTCGTTTCATTTGCTCTTTTGGCAGTGTTTTCAATTGTGGTTCACAAGGCTGGAGGAATTGCTGATTGGGGGTCTGCTTTTCGTAATCCCCAGTTCAGAATTATAATCACAGTCTTGATTTTATTGGTGGCGTTGAACTTGTTTGGCTTATTTGAAGTCACACTTGGAGGGAAGACCATGGGGGCTGCCGGGCAATTGGCGTCCAAACAAGGATATGTGGGGGCTTTCTTTAATGGTGTGCTGGCCACGATTTTGGCGACTCCGTGCACGGCTCCGTTTTTGGGGACTGCAATTGCCTTTGCATTTACGCAACCCGCCTTGGTTACACTGGGGATTTTCCTTTCTGCGGGATTGGGATTGGCATTGCCGTTTGTGATTCTTTGTTGGCAACCGTGGATGCTTGTGTTTTTTCCAAAGCCGGGTGTTTGGATGCAGCAGTTCAAAACAGGAGTTGGTTTTGCAGTGTTGGCAACGGCTGTCTGGTTGTTCTGGTTTACATCGACGCGAATGGGGAAGGATGCGGTTTTGTGGTTTGGCCTGTTCTTGGTGTTGATTTCCTTTACCGCGTGGCTTTGGGGGCAATTCATGCAACGATCTTCGCGACGCAGCCCCGTGGTTTCAATTATGCTTCTGGCTGCGCTGATTTTTGGTTACGGATACGTTTTGGAACACAAAATCAATTGGCGTCACTACGCACCTGATGCCAAGGACGGCATTGAATGGCAGGTCTGGAGCCCTGAAGCAGTGGCAAAGGCGTGTCGCGAAGGCCATCCCGTTCTTGTGGATTTTACGGCTGATAGTTGTCTCAACTGCAAATTTAACAAGATGACCAGTCTCGAAATTACGGCGACGCGTGAGAAACTCAAGGAAATCAATGCCGTGGCGTTTGTCGCGGATTACACAGATGAGAATCCGGTAATTGCCAGGGAACTGGTTCGTTTCAAACGTGCGGGTGTGCCGATGGTTTTGGTTTATCCAGGTAGGGCCAATGCTGAGCCAGAACTACTGCCGACCATTTTAAACCCATCCGTAGTGCTTCATTCTCTCGAAAAAGCGGGCCGATTGAGCAAAAAGTGATTTTTATGCAGAAATCGGTTTTGGGTTGAACCCGTACCTTTGCTGAGCCTAAAATTCGGGTGTGGAAATTAGCTCTTACGCGTTAGCGCTTGTTATTTCATATTTTATGGGATCGTTGCCTACTGGTTATCTGGTGGGGAAGACGAAGGGGATTGATATTAGAAAAGAAGGCAGTGGGAACATTGGGGCAACCAATGCCTTTCGCATTCTAGGAAAGCGAGCGGGGGCTTTTGTCCTTGTTGTCGATGCACTCAAAGGACTCGCGGCCTGTCTTTTGGTTCCACCTTTGATCGTCAGCCTCTTTCCGAACCTGGCGGAGCGTGCCCCCATATTTGCCCTGATTTGCGGTGTTGGAGCGATTCTCGGGCATAACTACACCTGCTGGCTGAAGTTTAAGGGAGGAAAGGGAATTGCCACGAGTGCGGGAGTTCTCTTTGCCTTGGCGCCTGCGGCGGCAGCCACAATTATCGTTGTCTGGATCGTGGTTGTATTTACGACCCGCTATGTGTCTCTAGCCTCAATTCTGGCGGCAGCATCGTTGCCACTGGCCGCCTGGTTTTGGAAAAATAACACAGCCACCATTTGGGTTTGCGTTGGGCTGACATGTCTGGCCATTTATAAACATCGGAGCAATATTCAACGCCTTGTCAAAGGGACTGAGCCCCGGTTTGGATCGAAGAAGAAATCAAAGGAGTCGAAGTAATGAAAATTACAGTCATTGGAGCAGGTGCTTGGGGAACGGCTTTGGCAAATTTGCTCTGCCGCAACAAACATGATGTGGTCTTGTGGACTCATGAAGCGGATCAGGTGGAACGGATGGAAAAAACTCGTTGCAACGAGATGTTTCTTCCGGGGATTACTCTTTCCCCTTCGATGAAATTTACTGCTGATTTACCTGGAGCGGTGGATGGGTGTGATTATGCGCTGTTTGCTGTTCCTTCCAAATTTATTGCATCCGTTGCGCGGCAGATATCGAATTACAGTGGCAACCTCATTAGTGTGACGAAGGGAATTGATTTCGAAAGCGGTAGAACGATGTCCGGGGTTCTAAAAAGCATCATGCCCAAATCCTCGATAACGGTGCTTTCTGGTCCGACCTTGGCCATGGAAGTGGCCCGAAACATTCCCGCTGCCATTGTGGCGGCCCATGTGGAGCCAAGGATTGCCATGGAAGTTCAGGCCTTGTTCCATCAAAACACGTTCCGGGTTTACACCAGCACGGATGTGATTGGAGTGGAATTGGGAGGATCATTAAAGAACGTGTTTGCCATTGCGGCGGGAGTGAGTGACGGGCTCGGATATGGTGACAATAGCAAAGCGGCCATGATTACACGCGCGATTGTCGAAATTCGTCGTTTGGGAGTGGCGTGCGGGGCCAATGCTGAGACGTTTGCCGGACTAAGTGGTCTGGGCGATTTGTCTGTGACGTGTTTTTCCAAACTCAGCCGGAATCGTGCGTTTGGAGAAAGACTCGGACGCGGAGAAAAAGTCGAAAAAATCGCCACGAGCACCATTACTGTGGCGGAAGGCTATCCGACCGCTCGTGCCGCCTATTCACTGGCCCGAAAACTCAACGTTGAAACGCCGATCATCGACGAGGTTTATGCCATGTTATATAAGGGAAAAGAGACGCTTCAGGCCGTTTATGACCTGATGACACGTGACATGAAGTCGGAAAATTGATTTGAACGGGTAGAAAACGTCTTTTGTTTCGGGGGAAAATGAGATGTTGCAGATTCTTTAGGAGATAGTGAAGAGAATTCAGGTTTATTCACTGGCGTGATCAGGGAAATGCTGGCAGATTTACCCCGCGCGCCATTGAGCGGCTAACAAATATGAAAAACCAACCCGAAAACGAGAACGTGATTCAACAGAAAACTCTGGAATTGTGCCAGTTGATTACCGCTCAACCCGAGTTTGAGAGCATTCGCAAGAGTGTGGAAGCCTTCATGGCCGATATGAACGCACAGAACCTTTACCAGAGTCTCAGCGAAAAGGGCATGAAGCTCCATCAAAAGCAACATGATGGTTTAGAGCTCGATCCTGCCGAAGTCGCCATTTTTGACAAGGAACGTGAAGTCTTTTTTGGCAATCCCATTGCCAAGTCGTTTGTTGAAGCCCAGGAGCGCATGCAGGAAATTCAGGAAACGGTCAACCAGCACATCATGAAAACGTTTGAGCTGGGACGCGTGCCGACAGCCGAGGATTTTGAACACGAATGTTGCGGTGGTCACCATCATCATGATGGGCAATGCAATCATGAACACGGTGGTGAAGGTTGCACTTGCCATCAGCATTGATTTTTATTCAAAATCAGTGCCATGGAAGCTGCTGCCAATCAATCCGTTGATGCTTATGCTGCCCGACACGGGTATCCAACCAAACCGGTAGAGACCGATCGAATCCCTCCGGGAATTCCTTATATCATTGGCAACGAAGCCGCAGAGCGGTTCAGCTTCTACGGCATGAGGGCCATTCTGGTCATTTTCATGAGCCAGTATTTGCTCAACTCCCAGGGCAAACTGGACCCCATGAAGCCGGAGGAAACCAAATACTGGTATCACCTCTTTGTGGCAGGGGTTTATTATCTGCCCCTATTGGGGGCGATTCTGGCTGATGGCTTTTGGGGGAAGTACAGAACCATTCTTTATCTTTCAGTCGTTTACTGCCTTGGAAATTTCGCGCTGGCATTGGATTCAACCCGAATTGGGCTGTTTACAGGAATGGCGTTGATTGTGATTGGCGCGGGGGGCATCAAACCATGCGTTTCGGCAACTGTGGGGGATCAATTTGGAAAGGCTAATCAGCATTTGCTTTCACGTGTTTACGGCTGGTTTTACTTTGCAATCAATGTCGGGTCCGTGATTTCGACAGTAATAATCCCCTCCGTGCTGGACAAATATGGACCTCGTGTGGCTTTTGCCATTCCCGGAATTTTGATGTTACTGGCAACGCTGATTTTCTGGTCAGGCCGAGCCAAGTTTGTTCACATGCCGCCTGCTGGGGAGACGTTTTTAAAGGACACGTTTAATTTTGCGAATCTCAAGTTGCTTAGTCGGCTGATTCTGCTGTTTGCCTTTGTGGCAGTATTCTGGTCACTTTATGATCAGACATCTTCAGCCTGGGTGTTGCAGGCAGAACACATGGACCGCACGATTTTCGGTTATGAATGCAAAGCGGCTCAGGTTCAGGCAATCAATCCGTTCCTGATCCTCGTTTTTATTCCACTCTTTTCCTATGTCATCTATCCGATCGCCGGGAAATTTGGTGAGGTGACGCCCTTGCGTAAAATTGCAGTGGGTCTGTTTCTAACGGTGATAGCATTTGCCATCTCGGCGTATGTGGAGCAACACATTTCAGAAAAACCGACCATCTGGTGGCAGTTGCTTGGATTTACCTTCATGACCGCAGCCGAAATTCTCATTTCGATCACTTGCCTGGAATATTCCTACACGCAAGCTCCGGCTCGATTGAAGTCTCTTGTCATGAGCATTTATCTTTGCTCAATCGGTACTGGGGACCTTTTTACGGCTCTTGTGAACAAGGTCATTCAAAACGCCGATGGAACGAGTAAGCTTACTGGCCCACAGTATTATTGGTTTTTCACAGGATTGATGTTGGTTACAGCCATTGTGTTCATGTTCGTAACTCCGTTGATGAAGTCGCGTGAACCTGTTGAAAAGAAATTGATTACCACCGTTTAGTCCGCTAGAGGCGATTCTCCCCCCTACATTAAAAACGCATAAACCTAGCCTTTCATAGGACGGCTTCTGGAGTGTGTTTTGGAAAGGGGGAGCTTTTTTTCAACATACTTGGAATGCTTGACTCGAGTGTTTGCCAAAAGAAACTTCCGGAATGCCAGAGGCGAGGAAGACTGAATGTGAAGCAGAGGTGTAGTGCCTATCAAATGGAATTGAACAAGTCCGACGACAAGGTTTGAAGTTGTCCCTGCTTCTGAATCATTAATTTGTTTGTGGCGCGGCGAAGCCCCCATTGTTGCGTTAGTCGCTCCTCACATATATCTCAGCGGATAAGCTCGTCGCTCCTGACTTGCACTGCCTGCCTTGGCTTTGTCACTCTTTCTGGAAATGTTCCATGGCAGTCACTCTATACAATAAAAAACCGGCGGTGCATTGAACTGCATCGCCGGTTTTTTGATGTTTAGATCGGATGTGTTTTACGATCCGACGCTGACCAGTTCAACGTTGGTTTCTGCGTTGACGATCTTGAATTGTTCGGCATGGAAAGATGGTTCTGGGCGGAAGGAGAGTTTTCCAAAGTAGCGTTTTTCCATTTCGATGATGAGTTTTTCGTCCTGGGTGCGCAGGCGTTCGAGCACGGTGGGGTGCACGGCGATGCGGAGTTGGAAGTCTGATTCATCACGTGAACGGCCTTTGAGAATCTCGTTCAATTTGCGTTGAATCTCGACACTCATCGTGATGGGACTCTTGACCTTGCCACGGCCCTTGCAATAAGGGCAATCATCGTAGACAGCGGCACGCACGCTCTCGGAGTGGCGTTGACGGGTCATTTCCATCAAGCCGAGTTGGGAGATGGGCAGAACGTGGGTTTTTGCCTTGTCGCGGCGGACACCTTCCTTCACGCGTTGATAGATGTTCTGCTGATCGCGGCGGGATTTCATGTCGATGAAGTCGAGCACGATGAGTCCTCCCATGTTGCGCAAGCGCAGTTGGCGGCAGATTTCGTCCGCAGCTTCCTGGTTGACTTTGAGAATGGTGGATTCCTGGTCTTTGCCGCCTTTGTGACGTCCTGTGTTGACGTCAATGGCGACGAGAGCTTCAGTTTCATCAATAACGATGTAGCCGCCGCTCTTGAGGTGAACCTGGCGTGAGAAGGCGTTCTCCAATTGGCGGGAGATGTTGAAGCGGTCGAAGATCGTCTGACGATCGGCATAGAGTTTGATCTTATCCATCGAACGCGCAGAGATCCTTGAAATGATGCCGCGCATCCGTTCATAAGACTGGGCATTGTCAACAACAACACGTTCAACGTCCTCAGTCAGGAAGTCGCGCACAGTACGTTCAATGAGGTCGGGCTCTTCAAAAACACATGTGGCCGATGGCTGATTTTTGATCTTGTCCTGAATGACGCGCCATTGCTCAAGCAGGAGTGCGATATCGCGGATGAAGTAACGTTTTTGTTGTCCTTCACCGGCAGTGCGCATGATGACGCCCATGCCTTCTGGAATGGGAAGTTCACGGAGGATTTTTTTCAGTCGCTGCCGTTCTTCTTGATTCTCGATTTTACGGGAAATGCCGCTTTGATCGGAGTTGGGCAGGAGCACAAGGTAACGTCCCGGCAAAACAAGGTTCGTTGTTACGCGGGGTCCCTTTGTGCTGATGGGGCCTTTTGTCACCTGAACAATGATGTCACTCCCCGGGGGGTAAAGGCGTGGGATGTCCTTCTGGGTGATACGGGGACGATCGCGTTTGCGGTTTTCCCGTTCAACGACTTCAACGCCGCTGTCAAAGGTGGTGGGAACAATATCCCAGTAATGCAGAAAGGCGTTCTTTTCAAAACCGATGTCAACGAATGCAGCTTTCAGACCGTCTTCCAGATTGCGAACTTTGCCTTTGAAAATACTGCCGACCAGACGTTCTTCTGTTGTGCGTTCGATGGTGAACTCTTCGAGGCGGCCATCTTCCAGGACGGCGACGCGGGTTTCGAGAGATTCGGAGTTGATGATGACCTCTTTGTGCTTTGTATTTGCGCGAGGTTGGATCAGGCGTTTGACTTTTTTAATGACCTTGGTAGCTGCCTGCTTGATGCTCTCGACAAATCCTTGGGGAGGTTGATCTGGAATCTCGACGGGCTCGTATTTTTCCTCTTCAACTTCCTCAGGAGTTTCGAGATGGGGCTCGCGAAAATCGCCTTTTTTACTTTTATGTTCAACGGGTGCCTCTGTCTCATTGGCATGTTCGGTCTCGTGGATGTCAGGAGACTGTGGCTCGCGAACTTCGACGGGGGCTTTGGCAGAGGTGCGGGAGTCAATGTTGGCAGCGAGATTTTCTGCGCGTTCGATTTCCTGCTCGTGGCGGGATTGATCAAAAACCGTCTCTGATGATTTGTGCCCTGTCAATTCGGCCCGGGCTTCCAAAGCGCCCCGGTCCGGCTTCTGATTGGGGCTGAGTCCCCCGCTGGGCCGGAAACGCATTCCACCGCGTCTGCGGCGTGAAAAACTTCTTTCATTCATATTAATAAGATTTCCGATAGATGTGGATGTTGTGCAAAATGCCAATGGCGATTAACGAGCAGACTACGGACGATCCTCCATAACTGAGGAGCGGCAGTGGAATGCCCGTCACAGGCATCAAGCGAATATTCATTCCAATGTTGATAAAGACGTGGCTGAACAAGAGTGTTACCACGCCTATGGCCATGATTTTGCCAAGGCGATCGCGCGCCTGGCTGGCGATTTTGATCCCGCAAAAAAAGAGCACTGTATAGAGCGTCAGGATCAGGACGCTGCCGATAAAACCTTCTTCTTCGGCAATCACCGAGAAGATAAAATCGTTATGTGCTGCTGCCTGGGGCAAGAACCCCAGAGAATATTGTGTCCCCTGCCGCCACCCTTTTCCAAACATTCCTCCCGATCCCACAGAAATCATCGCCTGATCAACTTGATAGGAGGCGTCTCTCGCTTTCCGTTGGTATTCTTTTCGAACTTCCGGAGGAGCATTCTTGGGGATCGGACTGCGGCCAAAGTATGTCAAAATGCGGGCCTGTTGATACGACTTGATGAATGTGACCCGCTGTAAATATTGCTGTGGCAAAAATAACACGAGAGAAACCATCAGCATCGCGAATATCGCGCCACAGGCAATGAGCTTGAGAAGAAAAATTCTGGGTACTCCGGCCACATACATTGTCACCATGCTGACGGGGAGCAACACCAGCGCCGAGCCTAGGTCTGGCTCCTTTGCGATAAGCGCAAACGGCAGCGCAACCAGCAGCATTGCCTGCCAGAACACGCGCGGCTGGCGGAGTTCCTCCACCGGACGACTCAGAAAATTGGCCTGAACAAGGATAAATGCGATTTTTGCAAATTCCGACGGCTGTAAATTGATCTGGGATGTGATGTTGATCCAGCGCTTTGCTCCAAAGCGCGACGCGCCGATGAAGAGGACAGCAACGAGCAGCACCACCGCAAGCCCATAAAAGACAAAGGACCATCTGGCCCACGTCGTGTATTGTATACAGCAAAAACCAAGCGCGACAATGATGCCTGCCACATAAAAGAAGATTTGCCGGGTGTAATATTGCTTGTACCAGACTTGGTTTTCACCACCGCCAGCCTGTGACGCGCTGAAAATGAACGCAGTCCCAACAAGCATGAGGCCGATGGTGACGATCAGCAGCAGCCAATCGAATTCGCCTTTCTTTTCGTTGAGATACGGTTCGTACATGTCAGTTTTGCGCCAGACTTTTTTGTGCGTTCTTTTGTTCGAGTTTTACAATGGCTTCGTAAATTTTTCGTGCCACCGGTGCGCAGGTGGTGCCACCGGAAATTCCGCCTTCCACCATGACGATGACTGCATAGCGCGGACTCTCATAGGGGCCAAAGGAGGCAAACCAAGTGACGTGATCGTTGATGCCTGCTTCCCTGCGTTGAGCAGTGCCTGTTTTGCTGGCAACTCGGAATTTTGCTCCGGTGAGAATCGTGGAGGGGGGGGCATTAAAGGCGTTGTATGCAGTGGCTCCTGTGTGTTCGGTATCCAAAACCATGGCATGGCGAATAATCTCCAGGTGTCTGGGATTGATCTGGACGTTGTCGCGGACTCGGCCTTGTTTGTTGATTTGTTCCACTGCTCCGGTGACTGGAGATTTTTTGTGGCTGATGATGCGCGGCCAATAGAGTGTCCCTCCGTTGGCGATGGTGGCGATCATTCCAGCCATCTGAAGTGGGGATGTGGTGACCTTTTGTCCAATGGAGGCATAGGCCAGTTCTGTTTTGTCCCATCCCCGCGCGTTATCGGGGGCTGGAAAATAGCCGATGGATTCAGTGCCTAAACCCAGTTCTGTAAGTTCTCCAAGGTGAAAGCGGCGTCCCACTTCGAGGTATTTGCGGATGGATAATTTTGCTCCGTGGTAGCAGAAGTAGGAGTTGCTTGATTTGTAGAATGCCTTTTCAAAATCATAATCACCTGGAGGAGCCGTATCCTTGATTTTGGGAGCTGTTGGCGCCGTGTTGGCGGTAAGGGGGTAATACCCGAGGCTGGAGTAAATCTCTGATGTGTTGAGACCGCTTTCGAGACACGCAATGGAGGTGATGATCTTGAAAATGGATCCAGGCAGGTAGGCCCCTGTGGCGCGATTGAACATCGGCTTTTGCACGGGATCGTTATAGAAACGGGCAAATTCCGCGGGAGAAATCTTACCTGTCCACGCATTGGGGTTGTAGCTTGGACTTGAGCACATGGCCAGAATGTCACCGTTGTGTACGTCGAGGACAACAACTGCTCCGTGGGTGTTGTGCATGGCTCCAGCAAGGGCTGCATCCGCCGCTTTCTGGATTTCCAAGTCAATTGTCAAATAAATGTCTTCCCCGGGATCTGCTGGAGTGGTTTCTTCCTTTTGACGATAGCTGTAATTGTTGACGACGATTTGTTTGACTCCGGGGGTGCCGCACAGGAGCGGATCGCAGGCGCTTTCGACTCCGGCCTTTCCCCTCCAGTAGGGTTGCCGGTATTGAAATGAGATTTCCTCATCTTCGTCCGCTTCAGTTGAGCTTCGGACATAGCCAATAATATGGACGGCGGCATTATTGTTTGGGTAGTAGCGCATCGGGTGGATGTCCAGATCAATGCAAGGCTCGTTGGCGAGTTGTTCTGAATAAATCGCCAGTTGATTGGGTGATGCCGACTTCAGGCTTTTTACGATGGGGAATGAGACATACGTCAGTTGGCTGAGGTGTGAAAAGAAATCCTCGGAAGTGAGGGCCATTTGCGCATGCAAGGTGGTCGCAATCCTTGTGGCAAGATTGCTGACGATCTGGAATCGGGCTTCTTGTTTGAGCTTGTTGACTTCAGCGAGTTTGACGCTGGAATGGCTCTTTTTATAGTCCTTAAAAATGGTGTTGGTCTGTTCAAACGGGGCAAGAACTTCCTCAAGATAAGCATCGACATCGTAGGCAGCGCGGTTTTCGGCCAGGGGCTGTCCGTTGCGATCCAGGATCCTTCCCCGCGTGGCAGGAATACGAACGGAGCGGAATGTCTGTCTTTGCAGACTTTGTTCGTAGCGTTTCGACGAAACGATTTGGACATACCATAGACCTGAGAGCAAAACGACCATTCCCAACACGATCCCAAGGGAGACTACCTGGAGTTGTTGGTCGTTGCGTCTAAGTTGGTCTAGGATGAACATGCTCTAGCGGTGATTGTATTTTATTTCGCGATCGGCCCTGAAACTGGATTGAGAAACGGGTTGGTAATTGAACGTGTTATCAATGTAGTCAAAGAGAATAAAGAAGAGTGGGGTTAAGACCGCCCCCCCAACGCCCATGACGACGAATTGCCAGATGGATTCCCATCCGAGCCGTGGGGTGTTGCCAAAGTTAAGGAGCAAAAAGAGTGTTCCCAATGGACAAAGCACACATGCGGACAGCCCAAGAACGCTTTGGGCAAAGAGGTTGTCGCGCAAGAGTAATTCGCGATAGGTTTGAATGAAAAAGCCAACCAGAAAAAGCGGTAGGATTGTTATCCCCAAAGGATTGCAGGAGAGGGAGTCAAACCAGAGTCCGCCACAGACGGCCAGCACACCGGTTACAATCATGCTATGGGTCAGACTGACATAGACTATAAGCGCAGGAAGAAGAGTGAGTTGGGTTCCTAGTAGCTCGCGGAAAATATCCACCCACGCCTCTAGAAAAACGCTCACAAAGGCGACGACCAGTACTAGAATGGGATTGAGGTAGTTCATTGTTTTGGAACCATGATCCAGACTTCTTCCAAGGCGCTTAAATTGGCGGCGAGTTTGACGCGTGCTTCCTTCGTGATGCCGTAATCGCGGGTGCGTGAATCAACAATGACTCCGATGGGTATGCCTTCAGGGAAAAGTCCGCCTTCTCCACTGGTCTTGACGATTTGTCCCGGCTTCGGATTGCTATTGCCGGAAAGATATCCCATGTCGACCATGCCGTTCTCCTGTGGGCTGGATGAAATTGTTTGGATGATGCCCGATTCGCGAGTTGTTTCCAAGCGCGCGGCAACACGGAGGTTGGGATCACCAAGAAGAAGGACTTGGGAACGGCTTTCTCCAACGGCAAAGACGCGTCCAACCAAGCCATCACTTGTCACGACGGCAAGGTTTGTTCGGATCCCATCGCGACTCCCCATGTCGATCTGGACACTGCGCCACCAATTGGCCGGGTCGCGCATGATGACGTGAGCCAGTTTCAGAGAATGGCGTTCGCGTTTGGGTGCTCCCATCATTTTTCGAAGGCGCTCATTTTCACGCCAGACAGCTTCCTCTTGTTGAAGCCGGATGATGAGTTCCTGATTAACCCGGTGGAATTGGTCGTTTTCTCGAATGAGTTCAGAGCGGGGGAGAACGGCCTTGCCTGTTTGTTCAACAGCGTGATGGGTGGAATTGGCAAGGCCAAAAAGAGGCTGAAACAATCCGCCAATGGCGAGCTTCAAATTGCCAAGTGTCTGACTCGGCAATCTGAAGAGGATTGCCACAAACAAAACGACCGATATTAAAACAATGTAGTGCGGCCTTTTAAACATTTGCCCTTAACACGGTTCCCCTTTGGAAACCGTTCGAGCGTCATACCACTCGATGTTAGAGGGCGAACGGAGAATTAACTCTTGGAAGAAGCGACTCGTTTGAGAAATTGCAATTCCTGCAACACCCGGCCAGTTCCTTCGGCAACAGCACTCAAGGGATCGTCAGCAATATGGACCGGAAGAGATGTTTCTTCCGCCACCATGCGATCTATGCCGCGCAAGAGCGCGCCACCACCTGCCATTACAATGCCGCGTTCAACCAAGTCAGCCGAAAGTTCGGGAGGGCAGCGTTCCAGTGTAATGCGGATGGATTCAAGAATACTTGAGAGGGGTTCTTTTAAAGCTTCGCGTATTTCTTCGGAATGGATGGTCAGGGTCTTTGGCAGACCGGCGCTTAAATCGCGTCCTTTGACTTCCATCGTTAATTCCTGCTCCAGCGGGTAGGCGGATCCAACTCGGATCTTGATTTCCTCCGCTGTGCGTTCGCCAATCATTAGATTATAGGCACGCTTCATGTGCGCAACGATGGTTTCGTCAAACTCGTCGCCGCCAACTCGCAAACTACGGCTGAATACAATTCCAGCCAGGGAGATGATTGCTATTTCGCAAGTGCCACCGCCAATGTCCACGATCATGTTTCCTGCTGGTTCATGGACCGGCAGGCCAACTCCGATGGCCGAAGCCATGGGTTGCTCAATCAGGTAGACTTCGCGCGCTCCGGCGTGTGTTGCGGAATCTTTTACAGCCCGTTTTTCCACTTCGGTTATGCCTGAGGGGACGGCAACGACCACCCGGGGAGCAATCAGCTTCCGATGGTGAACTCGTTGGATGAAGTGCCGTAGCATGGCCTCGGTAATTTCAAAATCGGCGATAACGCCGTCTTTCATAGGCCGAATGGCTACGATGTTTCCCGGGGTGCGCCCTAACATGCGTTTGGCTTCTTCACCCACTGCCAGAACATTCGTAGTGCCTGCTTCGATGGCTACGACTGATGGTTCTCGAAGAACAATCCCCTGATCACGCACATATACCAGGGAATTTGCTGTTCCCAGGTCGATGCCGATATCATTGGAAAATAGGCTTTTGAGTTGCGCAAACATGAATTTTGCCCAATACGAAGCCCACGTTAGTTGAGCAACCCCCTTTGGTCAAGAGAGAAGAAAAGGCAATTTTCTAATGAAAATCACTGATTCTTCTCCGCTATTCCCCACTTGATTTCCAATTTCAAGGCAGCCAGAGACAGGTTGATATCCGCAAGCATGTAGAAAAGTGCGGCGATTAAGGAGACCATGCACGTAATAAAACACCCCACGCAAAGAGAGCTTATTTTCCATTCATAATAAGCTGTAAGGAAGAGGCTTATAACCAGAATTGCAGCCAGTAGCACGCTGATCGTAGCCAGGGTGATTGCCATGCGTGCTAAATCTGCGCGTTTCGAAAGTACCTGTAATTGAGAGGCATATCTTTCGTGTTCCATGGGGGGAGCTTTCTTTGAAGCTTCGGCCAGCGCTCGGGATCGATCAATGATCCGACCATAGCGATTTGTCATGGAAAGAAGGATCAAACCGACGCCGGAGATGAGAATGACAGGACCGATGGCGGCCCTGAGAATGGGTTCCAAGTCGTTAAACTGCACGTAACCACCATGGAGTGAGACTGTCAGAATGTCAAACGACCCGCTTCATGTTTTAGCTTTGTGCACGATGGGGAAGCCTGTAGAGTGTTCATCTGAAATGTCGCAAATGTTAAAATCTTCGGGAGCGATGGCGGGGGCTACAATGGTCAGCCGCGTGTTGGGTATGGTTCGGGAATTGGTTTACAGCGCTTTCATGGGGACTGGGGCTGTGGCGGATGCTTTCTTTTTTGCATTTAACGTTCCCAACCTGTTTCGACGGCTTTTGGGTGAAGGTGTTTTGAGTGCCGCATTCATTCCTATCTTTAAGGAGAAAGAAAAGAAGGAGGGGGATGTGGCAATGTGGCACGCGGCGAATGCGGTGATCTGCGCGCTGTTTTGCGCTACGGTTGCAATTTCAATTGTTGTGGTTTTGGGTGTTTCAGTGGTTCTTCCTTGCTTGCCTCATGATTCGGACTGGCGTCTTTTGCTGGAATTATTGCGGATCATGTTCCCCTACGTTGTGCTGGTGTGTTTTGCGGCGGTGTGCATGGGAATGCTTAACGCACGGGGGTATTTTTTTATTCCAGCGATAGGAGCTTCGACCTTGAACATTGTCATGATCGCTTCTGTCTTGGTTTTGGCTCCATTGATTGGGGGGCCCCTGGACAGACGGATTTTTGCTTTGGCAATTGGCATTGTAATGGCTGGATTTGTTCAGGCGGCATTTCAAATGCCAAGTTTGCGTCGGGAAGGTTACCGATTTGAATGGGTGAATCCCTGGAGCGATCCAACGGTAAGAAGTGTCATTAGTAAAATGCTGATTGGGTCGATTGGAGTGGCTGCGTTTCAAATCAATGTGATGCTCACCCAGTGCATGGCCTTTGGGGGGCATAACAGCAAGGTGATTTCAACCTTCAACTATGCGGTTCGGTTGATGGAGCTGCCCCAGGGAGTGTTTGGAATTTCCATGGCAACCTATCTTCTGCCAACACTTTCGGCTTTGGCCATTGATAAGAAATTCCCTGAATTCAGATCCACCTTGCGTCAGGGGATTGGCTATTTGACTTATGTTAACCTTTTAGCAGCAGTGTTGTTGATGTCACTGGCGGAGCCAATCATTCGTCTGCTTTTTCAACATGGAAGATTTGGTGAGGCTTCAACTGAAAAAGTGAGTCAGGCGTTGATCTGTTTGTCGCTTGGGCTGGTGGCATTTTCGACGGTGAACGTATTTGCCCGGGCTTTCTACGCGCTAAACGATCTGGTGACGCCGATGAAGATCAGTGTGTTTTGTCTGACTCTCAATTTGTTCATTACGGCAATATTCCTCTATGGCTGCCATTTTGGGGCTGCTGGGCTTGGGCTGGCGAATACCATCACTGCATTTTGTAATGTGACATTGTTATATTTTGCCTTAAGGAAAAAGATTAAGACATTGGAACTGGAAGCGTTTAGACGGCAGATGCCGGGCATGATTACTGCGGGTGTGGCGGCTGGACTTGTGGCATGGTTTTTGATGGCTTATCTTGACAGGCAATGGGGGCATACCAAGTTCATTTGTCAGCTTGGGGAAGTCTTCTTGCCAATGATTGCCGCTTCACTCGTTTATGTGGGGGTGACGATCTGGCTGAAAGTTTCTGCGGCGCAGGACATCCTCAGAATGGTTGGAGGGCGATTTGTGAAGAAGCAGGGATAGAGCGTGTAAAAAACAATCACTTCGTTTTTTGGGGAACGATCCTTCGCCACCCGACAAGTTGTGTGAATGGCGAAGGAATTTGTAGATTCCAAAATTACTGAAATAATTGTGGCGCAAAATCGTTGAGGTATTCGCGCCAATTGATCCATGTATGGCCACCGTTGGTTTCTTTGAATGTGACGGTGAACCCATGTGTTTTGAGCGCGTTGACGGTGGCCTGGCTGGTTTGTAAAAGAAAATCTTCCTTGCCAGTGGCAAACCAAACTAACTTCAGGTCTTTTTTAAGTCCGGCATTGTCGAGCGTTTCCTTGTTTTTTTCTTCCCACGAAGGAGAGGCTTGACCTCCAAATCCGTTGCCAGTAATTCCGAATACTCCGGAGCTGAAAACTCCAACATAGGCAAACTGGTCCAGGTGTGAAAAAGCGATGTTGAGTGTTTGGGCTCCTCCCATGGAGAGGCCGGCAATGGCCCGGTCCTGTCGATCTGCTTTGACACGGTAGCGTTTTTCAACAAGAGGCATGATGTCGTTCACAAAATCCCTTTCAAACTCATCGGTAAAGGGTTTGCCAAAGTTGAATGGGCCCGTGTGCCCGGCTGGCATGACGACAATCATGGGCTTTGCCTTTTGGACTGCAATGAGGTTGTCCATGATAGCTCCAGCCCTGCCGACGGTGCTCCATGAATTATCGCAATCAAACGCGCCATGGAGCAGGTAGAAGACGGGATAGGTTGCGTTGCCAGACTCGTAGCCTGGCGGCGTGTAGACATGCACCCGGCGGAATTTCTTTAGCGTGCTGGAGTAATAGGTTACTTGTGAAACGGCTCCATGTGGCACGTCCTTGGTGTCCATGAAATCCGATCCTCTTACATAAAACAAACTCCAGGTATTTTCATTGGCCTCGCTGGTTGCGGGATTCCGCGGGTCAATCACAGAAACGCCATCCACATTAAAATTATAACGATAGGCACCCGATGCCACCGGTCCTGTGGTTAATTCCCAAATGCCTTCTTGGTTTTTGGTCATGTCGAGCCCCTGATTGACTCCTGGCATGTCGCTGCTGGCCAACCTGACAGACGTCGCCTTTGGTGCGAAAATCTTGAAGGTGACTTTGTTGTTGGTCGCAACTTCTGGAGAAACAAAAGTGGGGGCCGGACGTCCTCCTGGTTGAGCGTTCGCTGTGACAAGCAGTGCTGCAAACAGCCCCAGGGTCAAAATGGAGTGCTTCATAGTATTGTTTTTTTGGGTGATCGTTTGCGGAAATCTAACGGTTAATCCCGTTCATGTCATGTGCAAACTGAATCGCTGCACTTTTTACTAGACTGGTAATTTGATCCAGCTCAAGAGGGGGGGGAGAGAAGACCGGAGTGTTAGGGGACTTAGAGGCGTCCTCGAAGCCACATTAAAAAGCCGACAACAAAAGAAATGCCAAGACCACAAATGACCGCAATGATCCTGTTTCGTATCATGACATGCTTTGCCGCCTTTTTTGACCCCGGCATGATATAGTAAAAATCCCGTTTCTTTGACATACTGACTCTACCACGCTGACCGCAAGACTTTTTCTGATGGGCGGTTAGCACCTTACTTCAATGCAATTTAACGCAAAGAAGTATTTTTAACTTCATTTTTTCGACCTCGTTACTCGCGGACTAGTGACACAGTGAGCAACTGTCAAGATATCACTTCTCAATCAGGGATCAATCACTTTTGAATATTCCAAGGTTGACCGAGATTGTTGAAAAAAACGCGAAAGCAAATAAACAAGGCGGAGACCGGCTTTTCGAGGACCGGTCTCCGTTGATTCAATTCTAGTCATTTACACCCATGGCAAACAGGTGCCTCAGGTGCCAGAAAAAGAAGTCCAACCTTATTTCTTCAAATGCTCAGAGACGAGCTTGGTCATCTCGAACATGCTGACTTGCTTCTTGCCATTGAACACGGCCTGAAGGTTCTCGTCAGCATTGATGAGGGTCTTTTGCTTTTTATCCTGCAATCCGCCTTTGCGGATATAGTCCCAAAGCTTTTTGGTCAGCTCGGTCCTCGGCAGTGGAGTGTTTCCGACAACTTTGGCCAGCACATCGTCCGGTTGAACCGGCTTCATAAAGGCTGCACTAGGTTTTCTGGTTGGTTTGGTTTCTTTAGCCATGCCCATTTATCTGCACCTCCATTAGGAACATTGCAACAACAATTATTTGCGTTCAGAGTGAAGATTTTGCTTCCAAATTTCGAAATTGTTGTTCTACGAACAGCCTCAAAACCTCAAAATTGAGGTCAAACATACAACGAATTTTGCACGTCCCGGACCACGACATTCATGTTGGGATAGCGTTCATCCGGTGAAATTTTCAGGCACTTGAGAATGGCTTTTTCCATTCCCACAGGGATATCGGAATTCAAGTCCCGAGGAGGCGTTAGTACACCATCGAGTTCCTTCTGCAAGATTTCCCCGGGGGCATCGCTGCCAAAAGGTTTCACCCCGGTTAGAATTTCGTAGGCAGAGACACCATAGGAGAAAATGTCGGCGCGCTGGTCAAACTCAAGCCGTTGAAGCTGCTCAGGTGCCATGTAGGCTGGGGTGCCAGGGTTGCGAGACATCTTGATCGGTTTTTCTGGCTTTGGCTGCGCCAGATCAAAATCGATGAGTCTGAGCCCCCCGCTACGAGTGATAAGTATGTTTTCTGGCTTAAAATCCAGATGCATGAAACCACTGTCATGGACATGTTCCAATGCCAGCGCCATGTCGATGAGGATCTGGGCCACGTTTTCGGTTAAAATTGGATCACTGCGCGCCAGTAAAAGCTTGAGGTTGGAAGCTTCCAAATATTCCATCACCAGATAGGGAATGTGATGAATCTTGCCGTGTTCGATGTAATTGACAACGTTCTCGTGGTTATGGATTTTTGAAAGGATTTCGCATCCACGCATGAAACGTTTTCGTGCCACAAAATTGAAGCGCAGCCCATGAAGAAGCCGGCGGACTGCATAAGTCTGCTTTTGCTGTTGATCCGTGGCAATCCAAATTTCGGCCATGCCGCCGCTGTTGATCAGCTCTTGCAAGTAAAAACGACCAAACGGCCCGGGTTTGCCGGTTTCACGAGAGGTTTCTTGGTTTTCTTCTTCAAACTCCATAAAGGAAATACTTTCGCGTCAATCTTGTATATCTCATGCAAAATGAACAAATTTGCAAGACAACTCCGACTGAAACGGTAGGATTACAGGCATTGCCGATGTTCCCCGGTCAAAAATGAGGTGAAATTTTTTTCTGGGGAATTGCTGAACAGATCATCTTTTAGAGAATTCTCATGGAGAATGAGCCTATTTCGGGATTAAAAGGGTTGGTTGAGGCTGGATTGGAATTGTTCTACCCCGCTGTTTGCCAGATTTGTGGTGAAGAACGGGCGACACCCAAAGAGGGATTTGTCGGCGCAATATGCCGTGAAAACGTGCATTTTATCACACCACCATTTTGCACTCGTTGTGGGCTCCCTCCGATGGGGGAGGTGACCAATGATTTTGTCTGTGCGAATTGCCGGGATATCGAGTTCTACTTTTCTAGTGCCCGGGCAGCGGTGCTGGCGGATTCGTTCATGCTTGATATTATTCACCGTTACAAATATCAGCACCATTTGTATTTCGAGCCATTCCTTGCGGAGCTTCTTTTGAAACAGGCGTTGCCTGCCCTTGGAGATTCGAATTGGGATATGGTGGTGCCAGTGCCTTTACATCCGACCAAGGAGAGGGAGAGAGAATTCAACCAGGCGGAAAGGCTGGGGGCTCATCTGGCCCGGGCTCTCGGAATTCCTGTCAACAAGCGAATTATCCAACGAGTTGTTTCCACTCAAACACAAACGCGTCTGACACGCAAGGAACGCGCGAAAAACATGGAGAGTGCATTTGCGCCATTTCCGGGGATTCGAATTGATGGGCTGCGCGTGCTTTTGGTGGATGATGTGATGACAACGGGGGCTACGACGAATGGATGCGCCAAAGTTCTTCATGAGATTGGTGCCGCCGAAATCCGTGTCTGGACTGTGGCCCGGGGACTGTAAAAAGCAGTTTGATCAACTGTTGGTAGTGTGAAATAAAAAGGCGGATTGGTTTTTCAGGCCAATCCGCCATTGGTAAACAGACTTATATCAGGCTATTTTGCCGAGTCATTCTTTGCTGGATCAGCCGGGGATTGCTGAGCCGGTGTTGTATTGGCTGGTGCAGGATTTTTAGCCTGTTCCTTTGCCGCTTTTTCCTGCGCCTTTTGAGCTTCCTTGGCTTCCTTAGCTTGCTCTTCCTGCTCTTTCTTGGCTTCTTTGGCGTCTCTCTTAGCTTTTTCGGCAGCCTTCACTTTGGCCTCTTTTTTGGCTTCCTTGACTCTTTCCTCATCCATTTCCTTGGTGTCGGCCTGCCACTTCTGGATCAAAGGAGTCTCTTTCTGGGCTTCTTCCATCAGCTTCCGTGCATCATTGGCATTGGTGGTGCAGACAATGCGTGGGCGGAGGAAGACCATGAGTTCAACGTTCTTTGTAACGGTGTCTTTTTTCTTGAACAGGTAACCAAGACCAGGGATGTCACCCAGGAATGGAACCTTGCGGACCACGTTCGAGATTTGTTTCTGAATGATGCCACCCAGAACAAGAGTCTCGCCATCCTTGGCTGTCAAGTCAGTCTGGAAGTTGCGAGTGTCAACAATGGCACCACCAAAGAGAGTCTGGCCGGTTTCGATGGCGGAGGACTCTGCGCGGATGCGCAGGGCGATATCGCCTTGTTTATTGATGTGCGGTGTGACTTCCAAAATGATACCGACGTTCTTGTATGAGAAGCTTTGGTTCAAGCCGCCTGTATCTGTGCTTTGGCTCTTGTCGATGAACGGCACTTGGGAGCCCACAAACAGATGGCCCATCTCGTTGTCGGCAATGTTGATCTTGGGCTCGGCCAGGACGGAGGCGTCACCGGTTTTGCGCATGAATTGGACGAGGACATCCAGACTCATGGTGTTACTCAAGTAACCAGAGTGCAAGGCGGTGGACAGGGCCGATTTGCTGGTGGCAACCATCGAATCGTCGTAGTCATCCGACGTGAAGGATGTATTGCCCGTTGGCCCCCAGCGGACACCGAGCTTGTCGAGGTAATCGCTGGAAACTTCCAGAAGCTTGGCGTCGATCATGACTTGGTCGCTTGGCGCATCCATTTCATTGATCAACTTCAAGATTTGCGGGAAGTAGTGCATGTTGGCCGAAATGAGCAAGGCATTGCCGCGGTGATCTGCCACCACGCGCACCCGGCCTATCAGGTCACTGATGGGACGCATGCCGTTTCGGTCTCCGTTGCGTGAGTAGGTTTCGACTGGACCACCAAGCCATGGGAAGTAAGTGTCTTCCCGGGCATCAAGAGTGAGCTCGAAGTTGCTTTGTGTTCCAGTATTGTTGTTATTGTTGTTCTGCTGAGTTGTATTGTTTTGCTGTGGTGTGGTTGTGGGTCTGAACGTTGGAGAACCGCCACGCGCAAAGAGGATGTTGATGCTATTGGCAACGGTGTCAGCCTTGGCGTGGTTGAGTGGAATGCGTAATGTGCTATCACCGGCCTCAGATGGAACATCGAGTTGCTTGAGTACGGACTCAACGGCGGACATGTTTTCCAGAGAGTTGGCAGTAATGATGATGGCATTGGCGTGAGGCTCGCTGATGATGCGGACCTTGCCGTAGAGGCGGCCAACGTCGTGGTCTGTCACGGTGTTGTCGCTGTCTTCAAACATGCTCCAATAGCTTCGTTGAGTGGACTTCTTCAGGAACAACTCGTTGAGGAGGTCTTCGATGTCCGAAGCATTGACATATTTGAGCGGGTAAATCTTTGGTGTCAGGCTGTCATCCGTGATGGGGGCATCCAATGTGTGAACCATGTTGGAGATGGTCTCCATGTAGATGGGAGGAGCCTGAATGATAAGACTGTTACGGCGACGATCCGCAACAACACTCATGCGCTTGTTCGAATCGTTACGATTGCCGTATCCATAAAAGAAGTAACGCGAGCTGGAGACTTCGTTGTTCTGGAAGAGGGTTTCCAACTGACGGGCCACATCCTGGGCATCTGCGTTGGTCAGCGGGAAGACCTTCATGGCTTTTTCCTGAGCTTCGGCTGTATCAAGGCCCATGACCAGTTGTTCAATGGCTTTGAAGTTGTCAGCCGAGGAGAGGACGATCAGGGAGTTGGATCGATCGTTGGAAGTGATTTCGATCGTGTCCTTGCGGCCCTTGGCGCTGACTTCCTTGCCGCTGATCTTCTGATACAAAGGTCCCACTTCACGGGCGAGGTCTTGTGCGTTCATGTGTTTGAGTGTGATGACACGCACGGCCAGATCACCGCGGTTATCCACGTCCAGATTGGCGACGATGCGTTCGATGGCATGGAAGTTGTCCTGGCTGGAGAGAACCATCAAACAATTGGATTTTTCGTTCGCGGTGATTTCGATGACGTCTTTTTGGCCGCGTCCGCTCATGCGCTGGCACAGAGGTGTGACTTCACGTGAGAGGTCCTGGGCGTTGACGAATTTGAGTGGAATGGTGCGGATGGCCACATCTTCCGGCTTCTCAGTGTCGAGGGCGGTAACGATGTTTTCAACCGCCTGGAAATTACTGTCACTGGCAACCACAATCAGGGAGTTGGATTGTTCATTGGCAATGACATCAATGAAGTCCTTTTGGCCACGCGTGCTCAGACGCTGACAAAGCGGCAGAATTTCGCGAGAAAGTTGGACCGCGTTCACGTGGTTAAGGGTGATGATGTGCACGGTGACATCTTCGCGGTTGTCGTTGTCGAGAGTTTCGACAATCTTTTCAATCGCTTTGAAGTTGTTCTCAGTTGAGAGAATGATCAGCGTGTTGGAGACATCATTGGCGGTGATGTCGATCATGTTGTTTTGTCCCTTGCCACTCATTCGGGCGCAAAGAGGCCCGATTTCACGGGAGAGCACCGAGGCGCTGACGTGTTTGAGAGTGATGGTGCGGACCTTCATGTCACCGCGTTCATCCGTATCGAGGGATGCCACGATTTTTTGAACGGCATTGTAATCAGACTCACAGGAGAGAATGATCAGTGCATTTGACTGTCCGTCCGCCACAATATCAATGGCGTTGTTCTGGCCTTTGCCGCCAACTCGGCGACAGAGCGGGGCAATTTCAGCGGCGAGTGTGCCGGCATCAATGTGTTTGACATTGAGGACTCGGACGGCGATGCCGCCGGGTTCTTCGGTGTCGAGTTCCAAAATGATTTTTTCAACCGTCTTGTAATTTGCCTCATTGGAGAAGACAACCAACGAATTGTTCTGATCGTTGACAGAAACCTCGATGATGTCCTTTCTGCCGCGACCGGCAAGACGTTGATAGAATGGGGCTGCCACCCGGACGATGGTGTTCGCATTCACGTGTTTGAGAGGAATGGAACGGATGGAAAGGTCACCCCGATCAACTGTGTCGAGCTCTTCGACAATCTTCAAAACGCTTTGATAATCCGTTTCGCAGGAAAGGACGATGAGGGAGTTGGAGAGGCCGTCGGCCACGATGTCGATGGCGTTGTTCTGCCCCTTTCCTCCAATACGTCTGCAAAGAGGGGCGATTTCAGCGGCAAGTGTGGGAGCATCCGAATTCTTGATGGGAATGACGCGGACGGCGATGCCACCGGGTTCTTCCGTATCGAGAGTTTGGACGATCTTTTCAACTTGATGGAAGTTGGATTCACTGGAGAAAACAACCAACGAGTTATTGGCGTCGTTTACATTGACTTCAATAATCTCTTTTTTGCCACGACCCGAAAGCCGCGTATAGAAAGGGGCGGCCATGCGGACGAGCGTGTAGGCATTGACGTTCTTGACTGGGATCGTGCGGAGGGCGAGGTCGCCGTGGTCATCGGAGTCGAGGGCGGTTGCAATCTTCAGAATGGTCTGATAATCGGACTCACATGAGAGAATGATCAGTGAATTACCCTGATAGTCGGGCATGATGTCGATCGTTGTATTCTTGCCTCCCAGCCGGCGGCAGAGCGGGGAGATTTGCGCCGCCAGGGTTGGAGCATCCACATGCTTGATGGGGATGATGCGCACGGCGACGTCGCTGGGCTCTTCGGTATCAAGAGTCTGGACGATCTTTTCAACTTCCTTGTAAATGGACTCAGAGGTAAGGATCACCAGGGAATTCGATTGATCGTTGATGGAGATGTCGAGGGTTTCGCCATGGAGGGCAAATCGCTGATAGACTGGGGAAGCAACACGGACCAGGGCGTAAACGTTCATGTGTTTGATGGGCAGAACGTGGAGAGAGAGATTTGCCGGGCCTTTTGAATCCAGAGTTGTGGCAATTTTCTCGATCTTCTTGAAACCGGCTTCAGTGCTGACAACGATGAGGGAGTTGGCCTGATCGTTTGAGAAGATGGCGGCGATTTCCTTCTGGCCTTTTCCACGTTGCACCATGGGGGAAACTTCTCGGGACAGTTCTGCGGCACTCATATTGTTGAGGTGAATGACATGAACTGTGATTTCAGCCGGATTCTCAAGGTCCAAGGCGCTGATCATGTTCTTGGCCTGATTGATGTTGTCATTGTAGTCCGTAATGATGATGCGGCTGGAAGGATCATCCGCGTCGATCGTGGCTTTTTCGGACAAGACGCCTCGGATTTTTTCGCACATCTCAGTGGGCAGGGTGTGTTGAAGGGCAAAGACTTTGACCAAGCGTTGTTTACCTTCTGGAATGTCGTTGGTGGAACCGAGGAGTTCTGGAGTCAGCTTGGGTTCCTGGCCTTCAGGCCCGATCAGAATGGAATTACTGGTTTCCGTGACGGAGAAGCCTTCGAGGGAAAGGGCGCGGTAAACGGTGTTAACGGCTTCGCGAATGGTCAGCTTCTTTGAACTCATGATATTGAGCTGGCAGTTGACCTTGGGACTTTTGACAACGCTCTTGCCGGTTGTCTGTGCCAACCATTGGGCGACCATATCAATGCTGGCCCCTTGGAAGCTGAGCTGGATGGTGGGTGTTTCCGCAGCGGGTGCCGGTGTGTGGGCAGGGGCTGCAGGTGCGGGCGCAGGCGTTGGTGCCGGTGCAGGGGCGGGTGGCGGAGTCTGCGTGGGAGCCACCGGAGCTGGGCTGGGAGCAGGCGCAACGGCTGGCTTGGGTGCAGCAGACGGTGGATTATTGGTTGAGGCGGGTGGTGGAACAGGCTTGTCCGGAGTCGTTTGCCCTATCGCCGTCGCCAGAGGAGCGATGAATAGGAATAGTGCCAGGCACGGGCAAAGGATCGCCGTGGTCCAGTCGAGCTTCTGGTTGAGTTGTTTCGTTGATTTCATTTGGAGATTTCCTGTTCTTTAGGTAATAGAGATTCGCCGCCGTAACCTTCAAAAATGGTCAGTTCTTTATTTGTGCCATCCTGTTGGATCAGGATGCGGTTTGTTCCGATGCGCAGGAGCTTGACACCACCAAGGGTGTCCCCTTCCTTGAGCAGACCGGTTTCGCCTTCGGGCGATCTGAAAAAGGCCGTATCACCAGCAATCCCCAGAAGTGCCATGGGGGGCGGGCGGATGACGGGACCGAGGATTTCACTGTCAGTGATGCGTGCAATGCGTGCTTGCGCAGGACGAGTCAGGTCGGAATTGTTGGGGGCTTGGAATTGTGAACGTCGTGGCACATTGTTGGTAGCGACTCCCAAACGATTGGTGCCTTTGAGATTCATGCCATTGGTCCCTTTTACAGTCTGATTGGTTACTGCCAGAATGTTGGTGGCCGCATTTGTTGCAGTATTGGTCGCCAGTGTGGGCACGTCGGGCATATGGATGTTTGTCAGCGGATCAGAGCGCAGAAAAATGCGCGAAATCTGGTAGATCATGACCGCGGCCAATATCAGGCAAACAATCTTAAAGATGCGTTCGAAATGGTTAAGCATGGGTTGCCTCGCTTTTCCATTGTGTGAAGTCAAGAATGACAACAGTCAGGTGGAGTTTGAGACCACCGGGTTTGCTCGGGTCCGGGTTTAGCTGGATGGCTTCGATAACGACGGGATAACCGATGCTCTGGAAGTGTTGGATAAAGCTTAGAATATTTGCAACGAGACCGGAGGCTTCCAACTGGATGGTTGCCATCTCCTTTGCGGAGGCTTTGGCAGAAGATTCGCGAATGGGGCCGAGTTGAACGGCTGCATTTACCGCGGCACGTTGGATGGCAAGGCTGCAATTGGCTACGAGTGTCGTCTTTGAGAGCTGCATGGGATCCAGACGGAAGTCTTCCATGAGCTTGGCAACCAGGAGCGCCTTGTTCTCGTAGGGCTGAATCTTTTGTTTGAGGTTCTGTGCTTCGGTGGTGATTTTGCGGTATTCAACGCGACGCGTATCCATCCACTGCCATGCCTTGTAGCCTCCGAAGAGGACAATGTAGGCGGCGAGGCCAATGCCGGCGATGCGGATCGTGCGTTTTTCTTGTTCTGTCAATGTTCGCATGGAATGGCTCTATTTGGATGCGGTTTTCACTGCTGTTTTTACTGTTGCATCAGGAGTCTTTGCCGGGGCGTTTTTCGCCGCGGCCTTCAACATGGCGTCTTCCAGAGTAGTCAAAACTTCCCGCGCTTTATCCGTCTTCCACTGGGCTGTGACGCGTATGTTGACCTTTTGACGATCGGCGCTTGGAATTTGTTCGTCTACAGTGATGAAATTAAATGCGCCCGAGCTGAGGAGCTTTGTTCTGAAGTCGTTGACTTGCTGACCGTCGCGCAAGCTTCCTCGGAAGGAGATGTCGCCGCGCCTTCCCATGACAAAGGAATCAATGCGTGCTCCCGTGCCGTGCGGCAGGGCATAGGCGATGGCCTGAAGCACTTCGATATAGGGAGGCTGGCTCTTTTTGAGATTCTGAAGGAAAGCCAATTCCCTATCAATTGTATCAAGTCGGTTGGTGTTGGCTTTAATCAGATTGATTCTATTTGCTAAAATGGGCTTGCGCACCAGTGCTTCGACGCAAGGGATTGCTATAAGCCCGGCGATGATCAGAGCTGCCACTCCGGCCCATCTCCAGGGAACGGGCTTTCGGATTGGCTCCACCGGCTTGGCTTGATGGCCCTGTAAGATGATTTGTGGAAATTGAGGGTCTTTTTCAACAATATGCTTAAGACCCAGGATCGCTCCCGTGTGTCCATCCACCTGGGGAAGTTCAACCCGTTCGCATTCCGTACCACCAAGGGCCTTTGAGAGCTTGGGGGCGATGCCCTTGCAACGAGCTCCCTTACCCATGAGGTAGACCTTGCTTCCGAGCCATTTGGCGTCGAGCGTTCCGGCGAAGGTTTCCAGGGCGGAAGTGATGGCAACTCCCACAGTGGATTGGCCGTTGGCTCCGGACTTGCCATATTCGATTTTGAGCAATTCCGCCTGATCGCGGCTGATTGAAAGGCGTTCCTGAATCAGTTTTGTGATGTCTTCGCTACCCCAGGAGAGGATGCGCAGTGAAAGTGGCGCCCCATTTTCAAAAGTGATGAGTTCGGACTGCATGCTGCCAATTTCCATGATGGAATAGGAGGCAGGCGGCTGGGGGCAAACGGCGCTGCGAACGACTGCGGCAACGGTGAATATGGGGACGATGCCAACATTAGTCAAAATGTTGGTATATTCCTTCAGGGTATCCTTCTTGATGACGGCAATGAGAACTTCCTGTTTCGGAGTTCCAGTTGTGGGTTCGGCGTGGTCAAGAATGCGATAGCCCCAGGCCAGATGATCGGGCGGAAGCGGAAACTCGTTCTCAATCTGAAGATGAAGCAACTGGCTGACTTCGTCCTTGTTTGAGACGGGCAGGGAGAGCACGCGCAAGGAGACACCACGAGCGCCAATGGCGCAGTAGGTCTTGCGGCTGGTCTGCCACGGCTGCCGTTTCAGAAAGCCTTGAAGGGCTGTGGTGAGTTTGGTTTTTGACTCAGGGGTCAGGTGCCCGTTTTCTGCGCGTTCGATGGCAATTTCCAATCCTTCTTCGCCATAGAGCACCTTGAAGGAGCTTTGACCAATTTCGATATAGAGGGAGGCTGGGTTCATGTTTATAGGTCCTCGCGATAGGAAAGGGTTTTAACGTCGTCTTGAGTCACCAGGACTATGGCTTGGATGCGTTGGCGGACTCCAGAGGAGCGGACTTTTCCTTCGGCGATGATGCGGAAGGTTTCCGAACGGGTTGTGATCCGCGGGGCGACTTGCTGGAAAATTTCGCGGGTGATTCCAGGAACTTGAAGTAGGGAGGCGATGTTTTGGAAATAACCGGTCGATTGCCGGTAAGAGATGATGGCTTGAGTAAGCTCAGGCGTAAGCCCGGTCAGACAATTGAGCACTTCAGCCTTTGCAGTATTGATATTGATCAAACCTTGAAACCGGTTTTCAGAATTGACTGTCAAATCATCGGCCACCTGTTGGAGAAGGTCCTGACTGATGACCGGCTCCCCCGTGTTGACGGGTTCAGTAATTGTCTTGCCAAATTCGCCCTGATTTTGTGACGGGGTCACATCAAGCAGGTCGGCGATGCTTTGAAATTTTTTCTTTCCCCGGTATTCCACAATGGCATGGGCAATTTCTGCATTGAAGCCTTGAACGACGGCGAGGTCCGCTTCACTGGCTGTCTGAATATTGACTCGGGCATTGCCCGAAGCGCTCAGGTTGGACTCCTGGGAATCAACCGTGATTAGCGTGTTCCATCCGGCATCGGTTGGGTTGTCATCGTCGCGGCTGGACGAGGTGGAAGAAGAACTGGAGCGGTTTGAGCGGCTTAGCTTGGAGGATTTTTTGGAGGTGCGGGTTGTAGTTTGATTACCTGCATTTTCGGTGTCAGTGCTTTGGACATTTTGAACCGGCTGCTGGTCTGCGATTGCACCTTCTGCAACATCGGATGGAGATGAATTGGTCGCCTCCTCGTCACTGGCAAAGTCCAGAAGTTCGTTTTGTTTAAAGTCGTCTCCAAAGAAGAGTCTTCTTGAAACTCCGCGCACCATCAAAAGTTCACGGGTGGTCTGGAAGGGGCCATAGCGAGGTTGTCGTGGAGGATCCATTGAAGCGTAGTAATCCACACCGGCACCGCCAGAGACGGAGTTGGTCGAGTCTGAGTTATTATTTCCGGGTTGTGAGCCGGGCGGGGGATTGCCATTGGCTGGTGGCGGACCGGGAGGCGGTTCGTTGCCTTGATTTTCAGAATTATCGGAATTATTGGCGGTGACGCCAGAGTTCTTGCGCCATTCAAGGATGGATGCGGCAACCTGGGTTTTGAGTCCGGTGATTTTGGTGAGTTCATCAGCGGTTGCGGTGTTGACGTTCAGGCGGCTTTCTTCATCACTGATGCCGTAGATGATCTTTGATGTGGAGTTTTCATCAACACCCCGGCGAATGACTCGATAGGATCCTCGTCCCAGTGTGCAATCTTTGAAATTCTCCGCGGAGTCGTAGAGTTCGCCTGTGTGGTTCTTGCCGTCACCCTGGCGGGTTTTTGCATCCTGATAGAGCAGGGCTTTGGCCTTTTCGATTCCGGCGAGGGCGAGGTAGCGAGCCTGAATACGGTCGTTATAACTTTTCGCGATGGAGAGATCAATCCGCGTTGTGTAGAGCATTCCGATGACAAGGACCGAAAGCAGAGCCACACACCAAAGCACGGCGATTAGAATGGAGCCTTTTTGGAATGGAGATTTAATCCTCATTCTGAAGTGCCTCCTGTTCTTTTGCCGTTACGTCGCCGGTCAGAGCGTCTTGAACGACCTTCATCTCTGCTGCCAGAGCGATCGGATTTTGAGCGGAAGCTGGAGCGTGGGGTATCGTTGTCCAGATTGGTGGACGGGGCGTTTGTGGCCAATTCCAAACGAACCACGGTTTGGAAAACCAGTGGTGGCTGATAAGTTGGGCGAACAAATGTGTTGGTGGTATCGGAGTCCGCATCCGGGGCTTGAACTGGTGCGGAGGAAGTGTCGGTTTCTTTGTTGGGGTCCTTCGGATCGGGATCGAGGAAAAGGGTGATGCGCACCGCTTGAGGCAGCCCGTTCATATTGTTGCTGTCATCATCCTGACGGGAAGTGTTCTTGGCTTTGAGATCAACATCGGTTTCGCCCCAGGTGTCATACCAGTCGTAACCGTCATAATATTCAAAGCGCAATCCACGGATTCCACGGAGCAGTTCTTCCACTGTGCCGCCGGAGAAGGCATCAATGCCGATGACAGGATTGCGTCTGCGAAACAGGCTCATTGTAACGGGCCTGATGGTGTTGTCTTCCATGTCAACAGACGAGCCGTTGGTATCACTTTCGGATGAAGTTTTCTGTCTTTGCCCCCCAAAGGATTGATCCGGTTCGTAGGTTGGATTCTTGGGGGTTTTCCCCAGAAAATAGCTGATTTGGCAGTAATCCCCTTCGTGAGGGCGTTGTGGCGTGTAATTGTGAGTGGCAAAATCAAGATTGCCGGCAGCAAGCATCTGTTCGAGGTTGTCTTCCAAGTCGCGTTCGATGCCGACAAATGCGTATTCATCGGAAAGAGGGCAGGCGTTGCGCAGGTCCGCACTCATCATGGACATGGCAACGCGGGCGTTTTGGAGGACTTCCGAGCGGGGTTCGATGACTTTTTGGCTGTTCACGCCAGCACTCAGGCACATGTAGGCGCCAGCCAGAATGATTACGGCAACGGAGCTGCTGATGATCAGTTCAATGATGGTGAATCCAGCCGTGTTTTTGGCGTGAGAAGAGAGTTGTGACTGAGAAAGGATCATTCCTGCCTCCTTTCACGTCGTCTGACCGGGGTGGTGCTTTTTGAACTGCTCTTTTTCGTGTCCGAAGTGTCCGTAATGGAATTGGGGTCGAAGAGGAGGGTTTTTAACTCGTAAATTGTGGTGCCGTTGTTGGTGCTTTCAATGGAAACCTTGACTTCATGAAGTCCGCTGATGTCGGTGCTGGTGATGGTTTGTTTCCAATGATAAGAGGGAAAATTGGTGCTGCAATCCCCATCGCTTTCGCCGTCGGAGATGTCTCGTTCTGCGCGCAGAGTGTCGATTTGGGCGGCTGCCAGAAGGGCTGCGGCTGTCTGGACTTCGTTTTCTTTACTGGAACCCAGTGCTGTTGAAATTCCCTGTGTCAATCCGGCCAGGGCGACACCCAAAATCAGGATGGCGCACATGACTTCAATGAGGGAGAATCCACTGTTGCATTGAGGTCTCATAGCCGTCGGCCCGCGTCCAGGACTAAGACGCGGCTGGTATAAGGATTGATTTGGAAAGCGCGACGAAACCCCGCACGGTCTTCAAGAATGAGGACTTTGCGGTCGGCTGTGCCATCGGGATAGAACTGGACGATGCATTCCGATGGATCTTCTTCAGTGGTATCCTCGTCGTCAGAATTCTCCATGTCCTCATCTTCATCTTCGTCTTCATCTTCCGCAGTTGAATCGGTTGAGAAAGCAGAGGGCCTGTGCATTTTTTTTGTGGTCTTGGCCGTGTTGCCAGTGGAATAGTCGCTGGTTTGCTGGTCGTCGGAAACGTCACCATCGGCATTGGCCGAAGAGTTGTCAATGATCTCCTCAGGCTTGAGGGCGGAAAGGGTTAATCGCGAATCAATTTTGCCTTCATAGTCCGAGTCGCCTGTCAATGGAGCAAACTCATATTCAGTCGCCCGTTCGCGAACGCACTTTTCTACGCAGTATTGGCCTGTGGTGAGGTCAAAACGGACTCGGAAGATTTGATTGGCAGTGACGCTACGGGTGGAGGTCATGTTCAATAAGTTGACAAGTGAGCGGCTTGATGAGCGCAATATGGCGTCATCATAGGTACCCTGCATTTCGGGAATAATCATAGTGCTCATGATTGCAATGAGGACTATGACTACCATCAACTCGATCAGCGTAAAACCACTCGGCTTTGACCGTCTGATGAGGGCGCTTCTCATTTGCTTAGGGGCTTACCAGTTCCCAATATCTGCACCTTCTTTTTCTCCACCGTCGGCCATGTCAGCACCGCGAGACCAGAGGTCATAGCTGTTGGGGTGATGGGTGCCTGGCATCTTGTATTGGTAGGGGGTGCCCCAGGGGTCGTCACGCAGAAGTTGGATGTAGGGGCCGCGCCATTTTGTATCCTCGGTGGAGGGGGCTTCGACGAGGATCTTTAAGCCTTCCTCGGTGGTGGGATAACGGTCCATGTTGATGTAGAAACGCTCAATGGCGTTGGCCAATTCTCCTACGTCAGCTTTTGCCTTGCTGATTTTGGCGTCTTGGGTGGTGCCCATGAATTGGGGGATGATGGTTGCGGCCAAGATGCCGAGAATGACAACGACCACCATGATTTCGATCAGTGTAAATGCCGCTGATCGCTGCTTATTGGACTGTATTTTCATATCGCTTGTTTTTTGGACTGTTCGTGGATGATAAAAATTCAGGTTTATGAGTTTTTAATTCAAAAAAGACGGGAGTTTTTGGTTGTGACCCCCTGATACAAGGCCATTTAGTGAATGGCACGGCTCATCTTGAAGATGGGCAGCAGGAGGGCAATAACCATGAACCCCACCACGGCTCCGACAATGAGGATCAAGACTGGAGCAAGCAGGGATATGAGAGTCTTTGTCTTCGCACGCATATGGCGTTCTTCGATTTCAGCCACGCGAAGCAGCATTTCGTCCAGCTTGCCTGATTCCTCGCCCACGTTGATCATCTGAATCGCTGTTTTGGGGAATATTCCGAGTTTGCGCAGGGGAGTGGCCAGGGAATCACCGCCCCGGGTGTCTTCGGCTGCTTGGGCGATGGCTTTTGCGAGGACGACGTTGCCAATGGTATTTTCGACGATTTTGAGTGCCGGAAGCAGGGAGACGCCGCTACGGACCAGGGTTCCTAACGTCCGAGCGAAGCGGCTGAGTGCTGCGGCGCGAAACACGGGGCCCATGACGGGGAGACGAAGTTTGATTCGATCCCACATTTCTGTGCCGCCCGGTGTGCGAAGATACCAAGTGAGAGCGCTGCTGATGCCGACGACAGCGATGAAGACAAGCCACCAATAACGATGTAGAAAGCCACTGACGTTGAGCAAAATTATGGTGGGCAGCGGCAGCGTGGTGAGCATTTCCTTTAACATGCCCATGAGTTTTGGCATGACCACAGTCAGAAGAATAATGACGGTGAGAATGCCGAAACAGAACACAAAAGCCGGGTAGGCGACGGCGGTTTTGACTTCGCCTCGGACTTCATCCTCGTGTTCGAGGAGTTCGGCAAGGTCATTCATGACTTTGGGAAGGACGCCTGCCTCTTCTCCCACTTTTACCATGCTGACGTAGAGTTTTGAGAAGAGCTTGGGGTGCGCCTCCATTGCCGCGGAAAGGGAAGTTCCCCTTCGAACAGCGTCACTGATGTCGATAATGGTTTCTTTGAGAGCCGGGTTCTCCTCTTCCTCGCCCAGACCTTGGAGGGCTGTGGGAATGGGGATGGCCGCTCCGAGGAGGGAGCCTAATTCACGGGTAAAAGAGGTGATGTCCTTGCGTCCAACGCTGCCCCCACTGTTTTGAGGCTTGGATTCTGACGATGAAGATTCCTCGACTGCAGCGACTTTCTTTTCCTCATTATTATTGGAATTGCCGTTACCGTCTTCCTGTAATTTGGAGGGGCAAAGCCCCCGACCTGTGAGAATGCGAAGCGCAGCACGTCTGTCTTCAGCCTGCAACGTACCGCTGGCTGTGTTGCCGTTGTTTTCAATGGCTTCGTATCGGAAGGTCTTCATTCAATCATGTCTCCGGATGAAACGCGCAGGATGTCTTCCAGGGAGGTCAGGCCTTGTTCTGCCTTGCGGAGAGCATCCTGGTGCATGGTGATCATGCTGCTCTGAACGTGGGTTTTGAGTTCAATGTTGGATCGTTTTTGGAGGATCATTTCGCTCAATTCAGGGGTGACAGCCAGCAGTTCAAAGATGCCGACACGGCCTTTGTAACCCAGATTTCGGCATTCTTCACACCCGGTGCCCACGAAGTAGGGGCCGGGGCCAAGTTCTTGTCCCAAAGTGCTGAATTTAGCCCGCATGGCTTGAGGAACAGGCTGTGGGGCGCGACAGTGCGAACAGATGCGGCGGACGAGGCGTTGTGCCAATACGCCTTCGAGCGAGGAGGAAATCAGAAAGGGCTCAACTCCCATGTCAATCAAACGCGTGACCGCACCTGTGGCGTCATTGGTGTGCAGTGTGCTGAACACCTGGTGGCCTGTCAGTGCGGCGCGAATGGCAATTTCAGCCGTTTCGGAGTCACGAATTTCACCAACCATGACCACGTCCGGGTCTTGACGAAGAATGGCGCGGAGGCCGGATGCAAAAGTAAAATTGCGGGAGGGGCGCACCGGAATTTGGGAAACACCAGCCAGTTCGTATTCAACTGGGTCTTCAATGGTGATGATCTTTTTTTCTGGCGCGTAAATTCCCTGCAAAATGGAATAGAGCGTTGTTGTCTTTCCGCTTCCCGTGGGGCCTGTCGTTAGGAATAGACCGTTTGGTTTTTCAACGAGGCGGGACATCAGTGCTGCGCGTTCTGCGTCCAGTCCCAGTTCCTGGGGGGTGAGCAGTTTGGTGTTCTTTTCTAGCAACCGCATGACCAGACTCTCACCGTAGATTGTCGGCATGGTGCCGACGCGGATGTCAACGCGTGCTCCCCGGTGTTGAATCTGAATGTGTCCATCCTGCGGCATGAAGCGTTCCGCAATGTTCATGTCTGCCATGATTTTAATGCGTGAAACCAGGGCGGCATGGAGTTGTTTTGGCGGGGGCTGTTTTTCCTGTAGCAACCCATCGATGCGGTAGCGGAGCTGGATGTTGTCTTCGAAGGGAACGATGTGGATATCACTGGCTCTCTCCCTCAGGGCTGTTGCAATGATGACGTTGACTAGATTGATGACCGTCGGCTCATTGGCCATGACCTCGATGTCATGGAGGTTCCCATTTTCCGGGGTGGCCTGGGGCGCCTCAGGATTGAGGTTTTCGAGCATTTGCTCGACGGTGATCTGGCAGCACTCGGCGATTTTTGCAATGAGCTCTTTGGTGGGAGCTGTGCGTTCGCGGACTTCCAGTCCCGTGAGCAGGCGGATGTCTTCAATGACGCGCTGGTTTCCGGGGTCGGCTGTGGCGATGAGCAGAACTCCGTTTTCCACGCTCAGAGGCAGAACCCGGTTGGCCTTGACGAAATCGACCGGGAGCAGGTGTACGGCGTCAGGATGCGGATTTAGCTTCTCAGCCGACTCAACATCATCTGAGGTAGACTCAAGAACGGGATCAATGTTCTGTATCTTTTGTGGACGGTCACTTTCAGTGTTCATGCGGGGCCTTGATGGCGAATAATCAAAACGGGCAAAAAGGGTAATTTCTGCTCACAGAAGTAGCATTTCCCGGTGGGGCTGAAAAATGAAAAAAGAGCGGGGCGCGTTGTAAAGGCGTTTTCCAGAGGAAAACCACCTAAAAACGTGCAAAACTGACGCTCTTGAAAACTCATTTTCATGCCTTTGTCATACAATGGACTCTTGGAAAGGACATTTTATTCGGGTTTTCCTAATTTCTCATAAATAAAAGATGAAACAGAGGAAAAGTCACAATTAAAAAAGTTTTCTAAAGGCATAAAAACTGGTGCCGATATATTGGGTGTCGCAAGACAATGGCAGTCGGTCGCCAGACAAGGCCGTCACGGATAAGATGAAGCCGTTAAACAAAGTTCATCCGCAACATGGACGTTGTGCAAAATAAACCGTTCCTAACGGAGCGGACTCACGGAAAGAGTTGTTATGGTAATTAATACAAATACCTCGGCTGAAAGCGCTGCCCGCCTGCTTTCAGAATCCTCCTCAATGCAACAAAAGTCCCTGGCGAAATTGTCGTCAGGTTCGAAGATCATCTCACCAGAAGATGATGCCGCCGGCTTGGCTGTGGCGACTCGGTTCGATGCCCAAATCAACCGTATTACCGCTGCCGCAAGCAACTTGGGGAATGCGATTTCATTCAGTCAAACCCAGGATGGGTTTCTCCAAAAGGTGGGTAAAGCCCTGGATCGTATGAGTGAATTGTCCATCCTTGCACAGGACGTGACAAAGACCACATCCGATGTGGCTCTCTACAACCAGGAATTCACCAAGCTGGGTGCCTACATCAATGAATTGTCCAACAAACAATTCAACGGTGTCGAACTCTTCAGCGCAAACCCCCTGAGCGTGACAACGGACAGTGATGCCACAACGATGGACCTCACTGCAGTCCAAATTGGTGGACTTGCCGCTTATACGGATGCCACGAACTCCTCCTTTACTGACGCGGCCACCGCAAACACTGCCCTGGCAAGTGTCAAAACGGCCATCAATCAGCTGGCGTCTGACCGCGCCAATGTTGGTGCCAATATTTCTGTGCTCAATTCCTACACCAGTCAGTTGGGTATCTTGAAAGATAACATCTCTTCGGCCAACAGCCGCATCAAAGATGTGGATGTCGCCCAGGAGAGCACTCAATTTGCCCGTTACAACATCCTTGTCCAAGCGGGCACGGCCATGTTGGCGCAGGCGAACTCCAGCCCGCAATCCGCCTTGAAGCTCCTGCAATAAGGAGCCGGATCGGGTTGATGGTTGATACCCTGGACTGGCTTCGATTCCAGTCCGGGTGTCTCCGCAGAGACTCAACACAACACCTTTTGAGTCCCCATTTCCTCGCAAAAACACACAGACTCGTTCTGCGTTGGGATGCCTGGAAGGAGAATTTTAAGAACTGGGTATGCAATTGGTGTGTTGAAACATCTTTGAAAGTATTTAGTGAATCACTCCCAGCTTTCCTGGAGTTGCTCCGGGTGTTGTGGAGTGGATGCGCAAAGTCAAAAAGTGTCGGGGATCCTTTTGGAAAACCCCGGTTTCCAATTAGCGATGCGCAAAAGTCTGAGCAAGAAGATCGCTGTGCCGTACTGTGGTCTTTTAACTGTGATGCACTCAGAGTGCACTGTTGAAGGCGGCTGTGGACAGAGATGTCCAACAGTTGCCAGAGCAAGGGCTGGTGCCGTACCGGCGTTAATTGCTGAAAACAGTTTTTGTTATGAGCGTCAATAGAAACAAAACAGTCTGGCAGGACAACTTCGTGGCTGACCACCTCCGAGGAAGCCTTGCCCGCCTGACAATACGGGAGGGGGACATGCCCTTATGGCATGCCACGATGACGCACCACCTTTCTCTGCGGAGAAAGGCCCCGCCTCGCGCGCCGACAAAACGGTGCGAGCTGTATCCCAGACGGAAGTCATTTCGTTGTGGGAGTGAATTGGACCGGCATCTGAAATGGATTATTCAAAAAGACCTGGGCGAAAGCCCGGGAGGGTTCAGAACCGTGTCTTTGGTGATTCCTGGTGAACTGTTGCAGGATGCTCTCGGCGGCGGCGATATATGCGCATGTCCGTGGAGTGTTTTGCCAGCCTGCCCGGGCTCTGGCGGAAGCCGTGTTGGCCTGGATGCGGACTGGCTTGCAAAATTCCACGGAATGGCAGAAAAAGCGCATGCTGAATATGTATGCATCTCTTTCATGTGTTCCGCGAAACAGGAGTCGAAAAGTGCCCGCCGGCAGCCTCTAATTGCTGGTAAGGACAGGGTGATGAGAGCCTTTGCCAAACTCATCTCACGGCAGGGAAGCCGTGAAAATAAACAAAAAAATCCCCGCCATGGGGTGACTCAAAGGAAGGAGTCTAGTATGGTCATCAATACAAATACATCAGCCGAAAGTTCAGCGCGTTTGCTTTCGGAATCATCAACAGCCTTGCAAAAATCCCTCTCAAAATTGTCTTCAGGATCGAAGATCGTATCCCCTGAAGATGATGCTGCCGGGTTGGCTGTTTCCACACGGTTTGACGCGCAAATCAACCGTATCGCCGCCGCCAATACCAATATTGGTAATGCCATCTCATTCAGTCAGACTCAGGATGGGTTCTTGAGTAAAGTGGGCACAGCTCTCACTCGCATGAGTGAACTGGCTCTCCTGGCTCAGGATGCGACGAAAACGACCGCAGATGTGGCTCTCTACAGTTCGGAATTTTCCAAACTGGGAGAATACATCAACGATCTGGGAAGCAAACAGTTCAACGGTGTTGACCTGTTTAGCGCAACGGGTCTGAGTGTGACAACAGACAGTGATGCCACAAAGATGGACCTAACGGCGGTTCAAATCGGAGGCCTTGCAGCCTACACGGACGCCACTGGGGCATCCTTCACGGATGCAGCGACGGCGAATACGGCGCTGACAAACGTCAAGGCGGCCATTGTTCAACTGGCATCGGATCGCGCCAACGTGGGAGCCAACATAGCTGTGTTGAACTCCTACAGCAGCCAGTTGGGCGTCTTGAAGGATAACATCTCCGCAGCCAACAGCCGCATCAAAGATGTGGATGTGGCTCAGGAGAGCACTCAGTTTGCCCGTTACAACATCCTTGTCCAAGCGGGCACGGCCATGTTGGCCCAGGCAAACACGAGTTCGCAATCCGCACTGAAGCTACTGCAATAGGTGACGGATTCGGAATAATGGCTGGAGCCCGGACGGCACAGATCCCCGTCCGGGCATCTGGAAAAGAAATTTCCAGCCATTGAAATGGACGGCCTCGTTCGGGAATGAACGGGCCTGGGGCGGACGGCAAATGCCTGTCGACGCCCATGTAAAACGCCATCCCCGCCATTGCTGGGTGATGATGATGAGTTGTATTTGAATATACAGAGTAAATATATGATACACAGAATGTGATTTTCCTTGGAAGCGGTGTGCAGACACTTCGAAAGAAGACTGAAGCACAGCCGCGTAAGAAGAAACGTTGTTGGCAGGAATTCGAAGACATTGTCCTATGAGCGTCCGATCGAACATCAAGTTCATGCAATTGCATCCCATGGCTGACTGCCTTGGAAGTGAGAATGCAGGACTGTTGTCGGGGGGAGATGGCACCCCACCTTGGAGTGTGTCAGTGGCGCTCGAACCCTTCTCTCGGAGTGGGGGTTCTCCCAAGACGCCAGAAAACTGGTGTGATGGACATCCCGGAAGGAAAACTTTCGGAAGGAAACAATTGGACCGGCGTTTGAAATGGTATGGATGTGTATGGGCCGGAGTTAAACCGGAACATTTCGATGCCGTGTGTTTTACAATTCCTGATGGGTGGCTGTGGTGTATGCACCGAGGGGGCGGGAGGACCGTCACGCGGTGGCAACTCCAGACTGCGATTCATGTGCCGGATACGTCCGGAAATACACTGAATTATGCGGCAAAAGCCATTCAAGGGCATGCAGGAAACTGCCTGAATGATACGTCATTCGAGTGTGATTCCGGTGTGCTTTGTCAGGATTGTCTGAGTGCCAGCCGGCAGCCTGAAATCGCCGGTAAGGATAGGGTGATGAGAGCCTTTGCCAAACTCATCTCACGGCAGGGAAGCCGTGAATTAAAACAACGAAATCCCCGCAAGGGGTGACTCAAAGGAAGGAGTCGCAGTATGGTTATCAATACAAATACATCGGCCGAAAGCTCAGCTCGGTTACTTTCGGAATCATCAGCAGCCCTACAAAAATCCCTGGCTAAACTGTCCTCGGGTTCGAAGATCATATCTCCAGAGGATGATGCTGCCGGACTGGCAGTGTCCACACGGTTCGATGCGCAGATCAATCGAATCTCGGCGGCCAGCAGCAACGTTGGCAATGCCATCTCGTTCAGCCAGACTCAAGATGGGTTTTTGAGCAAGGTGGGGACGGCTCTTAATCGCATGAGTGAATTGGCTATCCTGGCACAAGATGCAACAAAGACTTCCGCGGATGTCGCACTTTACAACTCGGAATATGCGAAGTTGGGTGCCTACATCAACGACCTGTCGACCAAGCAGTTCAACGGTGTGGACTTGTTCGGGGCTAACGGATTGAGTGTCACTACGGATAGTGACGCCTACAAGGTTGACATGACGCCGGTGCAAATCGCGGGACTTGCAGCTTATACGGACGCCACAAATGGGTCCTTTACGGACGCCACGACAGCCAACGCGTCGCTGACCAACGTCAAGACGGCGATTGCCCAATTGGCGGCTGATCGCGCCAATATTGGTGCGAATATCGCGGTGCTTAACTCTTACAACAGCCAGCTTGGCATGTTGAAAGACAACATCTCTGCAGCCAACAGCCGCAGCAAGGATGTGGATGTGGCGGAGGAAAGCACTCAATTCGCTCGTTACAATATCCTGGTCCAGGCGGGAACCGCCATGCTGGCACAGGCAAACTCAAGTTCTCAATATGCCCTAAAATTATTGCAATAAAGAATTAGAAATATCCATTCGTTCATCATCCCGGGGGACGCTTGAAAAAAGCGATCCTCCGGGTGGTTTTATTGCTCAAGACATCGAGTTTTTTGCCGATAAACTGCCAGAAGAGTTGTGATCGTTTAAAATCATTGTTGCGTTATGGACCTTTCAATCTCAGGCTTGGCTTCGGGGATGAACTGGAAGTCGATTGTCAGCCAGCTGGCTGATGTCGAACGCGCCCCGGAAAAGCTCCTGCAGACCGAGCAAAGCACCATTAATAGCCGCAACAAGGCTTATGGCGATATCAAGAGCGAATTATCGACACTTCAAACAAAGAATGCCTCCCTCAAGGATGCGTCACTCTTCACAAAACGGGCTGCTGAGAGTTCTGATTCCTCAATGGCAACGACTTCTGCCGGGGATGGTACTGCTTTGGGATCCTATGTCGTTCAGGTGAGTCAGATTGCCAAGGCGGCCACATATAAGGGCGCTGGTGGATTGAGTTCGCCAATTAGTTCATCCAATGACGTTTCTGCAGTGATTTTGGGAACGGCTGGTTTTGGAAACAATTTCAAGGAAGGCACTTTTACCATCAATGGTAAACAGATCAGCCTGAAATCCACAGACACTTTGCAGAGTGTGTTCGATCAGATTTCCACTGTGACAAATGGGCTGGTGACGGCGGCGTATGATTCAACGACAGATAAAATCACGCTGACCAGTTCCAGCAACATTGTTCTGGGGAGCGCCGCGGACACGAGTAATTTTTTGCAGCTGACCAACTTAAATGGAAATAGTTCGACAAGTATTACAAGTAGCGCGGCTTTGGGCGGAGTTAACCTGAACAAAGCGTTGTCCACTGCCAATTTTACGACGGCCATAAATGATGGGGGTGCCGGAGAATTCACTATAAACGGCGTTTCCATCACCTACAGTTCCAGCCAGACTGTGGCTGATGTCATCAAGAGCATTAATAATTCAAGCGCAGGGGTTTCGGCTGCATTCGATGCTTCTAATGGTCAATTTGTCCTGACAAATAAAACGACAGGGGACGTGGGCATAACTGTCCAGGATGTCAAAGGCAATTTTGTGGCTGCTTCCGGGTTGAAATCCGGGACGTTGACCAATGGGCAAAACCTCATTTACTCCATCAACGGTGGTGGGGAGCTGGTCAGCCAGAGCAATACCATTAGTGAAACAAGTTCGGGGATTGCCGGGTTGTCGGTGACCGCGTTGAAGACAGGTTCTTCAACCATCACTGTCAGCACGGATACATCGCAGATCGAACAGGCGATCAAGGACTTTGTTGACGAATTCAACACGGTGCAGGGGAAGATAGACACATACACCGCCAGCAGCACGGATTCCTCCGGCAAAGTTACTGCGGGGATTCTGGCCAGCGAGAGTGACGCAAGCGATATTGCGACAAACCTTCGCAAGATCACCTACAATCCATCGTCTTCATCGACAGGCTTGATCAAGAGTCTGGACGATCTTGGCATTACAACGGGTGGCACAAACAATAATCTGACCGTCTCAGATGAGACAAAACTGACCGATGCGTTAAAAAACAACCTGGAAGCCGTTCAGAATCTCTTCTCGAACAGCACAAGTGGTTTGTCAGTAAAACTGGCGGATTACTTTGACAAGACCATAGGCGATGATGGCACCTTGGTGACCAAGCAAAGCAACCTCACCAAGCAGTCTGACGACATTAATACCCAGATTGCCGATCAGGAAAAGAGAGTGCAGGACTACATCGACCAAATGAACAGTGAATTCATCGCGATGGAAACCGCACAGCAGAATTACAAATCGCAACTACAGTATTTACAACAGAACTTTGGCGGCAGCAGCAGCAGTTCGGCCAGTGTGGGCTCGGGATACAGCTCAGCCTCCAGCTCTTCTAGTTCATCCTCCTCGTAATCATGCAAAAACGCTGGTTCATCTACTTTTTTATCCCCCTTTGTCTGGTGTTTTGTGGAGGATGTCATCACATGCGCGAATCGTTGACGGATCCTGTGACTGGTCCCGACTTTGTGCTTAAAAACGTGTATTCAGAGCCGGGCCCCTGGATCATGACTTTGCATCGTGTCACTGTTCTTCCCATGGCTTGCGACGAGGCGGATACCGTCAAAGTGACCGGCAAGACAACTTTGGAGCCGATTTTACTGATGGAGCTTAGCAAGATGCGGCATTTTGAATGTGTCACCATTTCTGAGGAGACCATGAAGAAATTAAGCAATCGTCCCAACTGGTCTTCAACCGATCGTCTTCCCAGGGATTTGATGGAACTCGTGGCAAAAGAGACGGGCAGCGATGCCGTGCTGTTTGTGGAATTAACCCAATACCGCCCCTATGCACCGATGGTCATCGGTTGGAATTTGAAACTGGTGGATTTAAGAACCCAAAAGATGCTTTGGGCCGTGGACGAGACGTTCGATGCTGGTGAGAGGACCGTGGCCAGTTCTGCGCGTCGTTTTCAAATGGAACGTCAGCAACCCAACCCTGTGCTGGCGGAATCCCGTCAGATTCTTAGTTCCCCGAGGTTGTTCGGACAATATACCGCCCATGCGATTGCAGAAACCCTGCCTCCGAAATAAAGCCTCTAAAGGAAATTTTCCCATAGCCGATATTGAAACTGAACGAAACAACTTGCCTGCCGTAGAAATGGTAAGTTTATGGATATCAAAATAAATAACAGCGTCGAGTCAATCAGTCGCCTACAAAGCGGACAGATGAAAAGGAGTGATATCAAGGTCCAGAATGCTGAGAGCGGCTTTGAACGCTCACAGGCGTTGGATAGAGACCTCAGAAATACAGAGGATGTGCGCGCATCGTTGGTCGAAAGAGCCAAGGGTGAAACTGCACTATCCTCATATCCCCCCAAGGAAACCATCAGAAAATTATCAGCTCTGTTGGCAGCAAATATGATTGAAGACTGAGACTTGAAAAAATGTGATTATGAACATGGCCAATCCTTGGAAATCCTACAGAAAAGTTGCCACCCAAACTGCCTCTCCTGGGCAATTGATTCTCATGCTCTATGAGGGGGCAATCCGGTTTTTGGAGCGAGCTCTGTGTGGGTTTTCAAAAGAGGACCCGGCCGAGTTCAACGAAACCATTGGAAACAATGTGTTAAGAGCTCAGGAAATTATCAACGAGCTGAACACCTCCCTTAACCTGGAAAGAGGAGGAGAAGTCGCCGTCAATCTGCGTCAACTCTACATGTATTTTGACCGTCGGTTGATGGAGAGCAATATCAAGAAAGAGCAGGAAGGCATCAAGGAAGTGATAAGCCGACTGACAGTTCTGCGGGATGCATGGGCCACCATGCTTGCCCAACAGAACAATAGTCAAAATAGTAATACGCCGCAAGGAAGTGACGCCAAGTTACCCACTTTTATCTCTGCGGGAGTATGAGCAATTTTGAAGCTTTCACCGATATTCTGTATGAATGGAAAGAGTTGAGTTTGGCCGAGGGAACTGCCATCCAATCGGGGAGTTGGGCCAACGTTATTCTTTGTCAAAACCAAAAACGTCGCCTCATGGCGGCGTTGGATCGTGTACGGAAAACATGCACAGAGGATGTTTCCGATATCCCAATTGTCCGGGAGTTGATCGAACTGGAGCAGCGAAACAGCCAGTGGCTTGAACAGAAACAACAAAGTTCGACACTTGAAAAGCGCCGTCTGGATAATGCCTCCAGCAATTTAAGAAGAGTGCACTCTGCATATGGCCGGCGCTATGAACCAGTGTGGAATTCCTTCTCCTGATCATCCGTCCGTTGTGGAAAAACATAGGGCGTGTGTTCCCCAAGAATGACTCAAGTTTTCACAAAATTTGCCGTTGTAAACCGATAATCTAAGAAAAAAAAGATTTTTTGCGGAGAGGGTTGGCGTGGAATGTCCGCGTGTGGAAAAGCGAATGCAACAATTAACAGAATGATAAAATGAAAACCTTAAAATTACTGGCAGTTCTAGCTGCGACACTGATAACGACCAGTTTGCATGCGCAAGTACCACAGATACTGACCCAGCCACTAAGCCAGACTATTGGCGCCGGAAGCAATTTTACTGTTAGCGTGACAGCCACCGGCACGGGGATTTCATATTGGTGGTATTGGTATCCCAGCGGAGGATCCACCAACCTGCTGGATTCGACCGGCACCAATTCTTCTTATACCCTCACCGGCGCTGATGTGGGCAATTCCGGAAGTTACTATGTGGTGGTGACCAATGCGTCAGGCATGGTGACCAGTTCCGTGGCCGCCATCAGTGTTCTGGCCCCACCAGTCATTTCTGCGGCGCCAGTGGGATCAACAAATGTTGTGGGGGCTGGTAATGCGACACTCTCTGTAACCGCTTCGGGAGGCGGCACACTTTATTACCAGTGGTTGCAAAATGGTTCGAATGCCGCCACGATAGGCACTTCCTCAACTTTTACCATTTCAAAAGCCGCTGCCAGCATGGCCAATTATTCTGTTGTGGTTTCCAATCAGGTTGGAACTGCCAGCAGTAGTGCGGTGCCGGTTTATGTGGTAGCTGTGCCGGCCATCACGAACTCTTTCACAAATAAATATGTTCTGACTGGAGGCAGCACCACCTTTACTGTTGCTTGCAGCAACGCGAGCATTTCGTTGCTGACCTACCAATGGGCAAAGACAAATTCCGCCGCTTCTTCATGGGATACATATACAAACATCCCTGGAGCAACAAATGCGACGCTGACTCTCTCTGGTCTTACAACTGACCAGTCTGGCAACTATCAAATCATAGTTACAAATCAGGCAGGAAGTGCGACCAACGTCAGTCTTTTGTCTGTACTTGGTTCTGTTTCCATTTCAAGTCAACCTCTGGGAACAAACGTGGGGGCTGGCACTAACGTGAGCACCTTGGCGGTTACAGCCAGTGGCGATGGAACATACACCTATCAATGGAGAAAAGGCGGGGCTAACATTTCTGGGGCAAATTCTGCTTCATACACGATTCCTGACTTATCAACAAATGGGACTGGAATTTATTCAGTCATCGTCAGTAATGAAGTCAGTGGTGTGACGAGCTCCAACGCGGTGGTTAAGATTGTCAATGCGCCTGGATTTATCCTTCAGCCCACAAACAAGACGGTTGCGGCGGGAAGCAACTATACGTTTACCAGTTCCTGCAGTAACGCTTCTTCATCCCTTCTTAGTTATCAATGGTACTATCAGGGCACAAACGCGATTTCTGGAGCTACCAATGCAACCTATACCATTACCAACATAGCTTTGGGAAATGCTGGCACTTATGATGTCACGGTTAGCAACGTGGCGGGGACTGTTACCAGCACCAATGCCACTCTGACTGTGATTACACCGGTTTCCATCACGGCTCAGCCGCTTGGCACAAACGTGTCCGTTGGCACGGCTATCTCGACTTTGGCTGTAACCGCTGCTGGCAGTGGTACGATGACCTACCAGTGGAAATTAGGTGGAACAAACATTAGTGGGGCAACGTCTTCCTCTTATGCAATCGCCAGCGCGGCGGGGACTGACTCTGGAACATATACGGTGTTGGTCACCAACGAAGTCAGTTCGGTGACCAGTAGTAATGCCATTGTCACTGTTGTGAGCACTCCGGTGATCACAAACCAACCTGCAAGCAAGGGGGTTACAGTTGGTGGCACTGTTACAATGACGGTGAGTGTTTCCAATACGGCCGCTTTGACATACCAATGGTATCATGCAACGAATTCAACGACGACAAACGCCTTGCCAAGTTCGAATACAAATTCGATCAAGTTGACCGGTATCACGACAAACAATGCTGGCGACTATTTTGTGACTGTCAGCAACGTGGCTGGCGTGGTGACCAGCTCTGTGGCAACGGTGACAATCCTGAATCCTCCAGCCATTGTTACTGACCTGCTTTCAACCAATGTTGCTGCCACTTCCAACTTTACTTTGTCGGTTGAGGCCAGCGGCGGTTTGCTTTCCTACAATTGGTATAACGGGACGAATTTGCTTGGAACGGGAACCAGTGACGCGGTGATTACAAATGGTTCAACGATTGTATCGAACAACACTGTGACCGTTACAAATTCGCAGACCACCGATTCAGGCAGTTATTATGTGGTTGTTACAAACGCGGTCGGGTCCGTGACCAGTTCCGTGGTGGATGTTCTGGTGGTTAATCCTCCTTCGATTGTCATCCAGCCGAAGAGCAAGAATCTTATTACAGGGACAAACTACAATTTATACATCATCATGGATGACCCGGATACATCGCTCTTGGAATACCAATGGTATTATACAAATGGCGTATCAGGAACGGGCATCATTGATGGTGCGGTTTCTTCGAATTTGTATTTGGTCAACGTGACAGGTGATTCTGCTGGGGGGTATTTTGTGGTTGTTTCCAATATCGCAGGTGTTATTACCAGCTCTATTGCCAACCTCGTGGTTCAAGCAAGCCCGGTCATTACGGTTCAACCTCAGGGGACAAATATGGTGGCGGGTGGAACATTGGATTTGAGCGTGACAGCGACTGGCGATTCATTGGCATATCAATGGTATAAAGGAACCAATGCTGTCTCTGGTGCCACTGCGGCTTTGCTCTCCATTACGGGAGCCGGTGCCTCAGATTCGGGCAATTACTATGTGACGGTGTCCAATCAGGTCGGTGTGTTGAACAGCTCGACTGCTGCTGTTTATGTGGTCACAACGCCTGTCATTTCGGCTCAGCCGGCCGGTGGCTCGGTTGTTGTGGGAAGTGACTTCAATTTCTCGGTGTCAGTCAATAATGCAGCCAATCAACTCCTGAGCTATCAATGGTATTACAATGTGACCAATATGATTGCTGGAGCGACGGCGACCAATCTCTATCTGTCCGGTGTTGGGCAGAATGATTCCGGAACTTACTCTGTTGTCGTGAGCAATATTGCGGGCGTTGTGACCAGCTCTGTGGCAACGTTGACGGTAATTACGTATCCGACCATTTTGACCCAACCCGCCAGCACCAATTTGGCGACCAACGGCGATATCGTATTGAATGTGAATGCCACGGGCGGTGTGATTGCCTACCAATGGTATAAGGCAACCGCAACGGCGACGAATCGTTTGACCAATGCCTCGGCAACCACGGCAACATTGACGATTCCAAATGCGTTGCCGACTAATTCCGGTTCTTACTTTGTTACTTTGTCCAACGTGATGGGCAGGGTCACAAGCGATAAAGCCGTTGTTTGGGTTGTTGCTCCTCCGACGATCGTGACGCAGCCGACAAGTCAGGATGTCGTGGAATGGAGTGATGCCACGTTCTCGGTTGTCATGGCGAATCCCACCATTTCTCTGTTGTCTTATCAATGGTATTACCAGGGAGAAGCTATTGTTGATGCCACAAACAGCACTCTGACAATGACTGAGGTGGATCGCTACTATCAGGGCGATTACTACGTGGTGGTGACTAACCTCGCAGGAACTGTGACCAGTGCTAATGCTGCTCTTCGCGTTGCCACACCAGTGACGGTGATTTCCGGGCCGATCAGCACTAATCTAGCAGTCGGCGGTACAATTGACCTGAGTGTCTATGCAACAGGAAATCTTCTGAACTACACTTGGTATAAGAATTACACCAATGTTCTCGGTAATACGACAAGCAACCTGACGATTACTAGTGCGACTACAGCGGATACTGCAACTTATACAGTGCTCGTTACTAATATTGCCGGAGGCTATGCCTATACCAGCGCCGTAGTATACGTGGTTGCTCCTCCAAATATCACGAACAGCCCTGCAACAACCAACATAGCTGAAGGAGATGATATTACCTTTAGTGTCGGCGTGCAGAACGCGGCAACCTCATTGCTCACCTACCAGTGGTATTACACGAATTCCACAACGACGAACTCGATTTCGGGTGGAACCAACAGCAGCTTGTATATGCAATGGGTCCCGACGAATTCCAGCGGTGGTTATTATGCGATTGTCACAAACCTTGCTGGCAGTGCAACCAGTGCTGTTGCGGTCTTGACAGTGGAAACCTCTCCCACCATCACATTACAACCATTGGCTACAAATGTCGGTGTTGGTACGAATGTGACGTTGAGTGTCGAAGCTGTAGGCGGATTGCTTCGCTATGCCTGGTATAAGAACTCAACGAATTTGGTTGGGACGGGAACAAATCTGACAGGTGCGGCGACGGCTACCCTGTTGATTACGGGACCGACGACAAATGACACAGGCATTTATGCGGTTGTCATTACAAACGACGTTGGAGCGGTCACCAGCAGTAATGTTGTGGTGAACGTTGTGAAACCCCCAGCCTTCACGACTGATCTCCCGACTGCTTCGACTTACGTGGCAGATGGTGACGCGTGCAACCTGTCGGTTGTCATGACTGATGCCGCAACTTCGTTGCTGAATTATCAATGGTATTACAATACCAATGTTCTGATTGATGGTGAGGTTTCGACGAACCTCCAGTTTGTGGTCGGTAAGAGCGATGCAGGCAAATACATCGTGATCATTACGAACGTGGCCGGTTCTATCACAAGTGCTGAAGCCACTCTGGTCATCGAAACGGCTGCATCCATTACGAATCAACCTGTGGGAGCCAATGTTGGTGTCGCTGCAAATGTGACGAACTGGGTGGGGGCTGCGGGCGACAACCTAAGCTATCAGTGGTATAAAGATGGTGTCGCAATTAGTGGAGCCACGACATATTCCAATTACATGGGCAATGTCCAGGTCTCCGATACGGGAAGTTACTACGTGGTGGTTACAAACGAGGTCAGCACGAACATCAGCGATACTGTTCAGGTTCGAGTGGTGCAGGCCCCGACAATCTCTGTGGACCTGACGCTCACAAACTACGTTGCAACGGGCAGCGACTATTCTGCCACAATTACTGTGGCCAATCCCAATGACTTGATTTCGTATATTTGGAAATACAACGGAGTCGAGGCTGCTGCAACAGCCAGTCCAACAAAGGTGTTGACAGGTGCAAGCGACCTGACTTCTGCCGCAACAAATACGCTTTCTGTGACTGCAAGCAACCTTGCAGGGACAATTGAGAGTATTACGAATTACGTGTGCGTTGAGGATCCGCCGTCGATTACGGCTGATCTGATTGCATCAACCAACTTGGCGAAGGGATCAAACTTCTCGCTCACCATTACTGCGGCTGGTTCGTTCCTGCACTATCAATGGTATAGGAATACACATGCCGTGGGTGTTGATTCCAATGTCATGACCATCACCAACGCGTCAGTGACCGATTCCGGCTCTTACAGTGTGGTGATCTCCAACGAGGTTGGTTCCATTACGAATGCTACGAACACGGAAGTCTTGGTCGTGGCAACGCCAGTTGTCATGGCATCTCCCGTGGGTGGTGCAATCCTGGTGGGGACGAACTTCTCCTTCTCCGTGACGATGAGAAGTCCGACAAACTCGCTCCTCAATTACCAGTGGTATTATGGAACGAACAGTTCTACGACCACAAATGCGATTGCCGATGGCACAGGAAACAGCTTCTCCAGCACACTGTTTGGAGGATCAACGACATCAAATCTGACCCTGACAACGGTTGCCACGAATGACTCTGGATTCTACAGCGTGGTTATTACGAATCTTGCCGGTGCTGTGACCAGTGCTCCAGTGGAATTAAAGGTTCAGTATATTCCTGTCATCACAAACAATCTGACGAACATTGATATTCCAGTCTCCAGCAACCTAGTGTTTGCTGTGGGAGTTACGAACGAACCGCTTTACTACAGGTGGTATTTCAACAGTAACCTGCTCAATGTTGCGAGTTCGAATACACTGACAATCACCAATGCCGAAACGACAAATTCAGGCTACTACTTTGCGATCATCACAAACTCTGTGGGATCAATCACTACAGCCGTAGCCAGGGCGCGTGTTGTGGCCATTCCAAGCATCATTACCCAGCCGCTCGGTAAAGCCATGCAGGTGAGTAACAATTATACGTTGACTGTGATTGCCAGCAATGCAGAGAACTCTCTGCTGAGCTATGAATGGCTCTGTGCGCCAACAAATACATATACTGGCGGCACGAATGTTTCATTTGCAACCAACTCGAACAAGCTGGTGATGACGAACCTCCAGACTTCGGACAGTGGCTTCTATTACGTGGTTGTATCCAACATGGCTGGTGTGGTGACCAGTTCGATTGCCTGGGTTCGGGTTCAGAACCTGCCGACAATTACCGTTCAACCTTCGAATACCATTGTTGGTCTCAGCAACCAATTGGATTTGTATGTCACCGCAACGGGTGAGGGAATTGGATACCAATGGAGAAAGGGTGGAAACAATATTCTCAATGCAACATCCAACCATCTGGTCATCACAAATGTGGCCATAAGCGATGCTGGAACCTACTCGGTTTACATTACAAATGGTATTAACAATATTCTCAGCTCGAACGCTGTTGTGAAGGTTGTGACTATTCCAGTCATCACCAAACAACCTGTCAGCCGCTCAATTGTGAGTAATATATCAACAACAGTGAGCGTCACTGTGAGTAATGCGGCCGCCCAATATCTCAGCTATCAGTGGTGGACAAATTCCAGTGTTGGGAGCGGCATCACAAATGCCTATGCGTTGGCTAATGCCACGAACAGTGCGGTAACGCTCTCTCACGCTGTGCCAGACCAGAGTGCTGATTACTATGTGGTCGTCAGTAATGCTGCAGGTGTGGTCACCAGCTCTGTGGCCTCTGTGAGAGTCCAGGCTTCTCCAGTGATCCTGCAACAGCCCGTTGCAACCAATATTGTGGTGGGAACCAATCTCGACATCAATGTAACAGCCAGTGGTGATGGGCTCTACTACATCTGGCTCAGAAACGGAAACATCATTTCCAACTATTCGTCTTCTGCCACATACAGTGTCAGCACGGCAGGAACGAATGATACTGGCATTTACTCCGTGATTGTGAGTAATGCCGTGGGCAAGGTGACCAGTCTTGCCGTGCCTGTCTATGTGGTTGCTCCTCCGGCAATCCAGACACAGCCTGTAAGTAATGTGGTTGTTGCAGTGGGCAAGAACTACTCGTTCAGTGTGGTTGCGAGCAACGCTGCGACATCTCTGCTGGCCTACCAATGGTATTACTATGACACTAACGCAATCTCAGGAGCAAATTCCAATAAGCTCACGATGCGTTCTCTGAATGTGTCGAACTCTGGGACTTACACGGTGGTCATTACCAATATCGCAGGGGCGGTGACCAGTTCTGTCGCCAATCTTGTGGTGCTGGCGAAGCCAGCGATTGTGAATAGTCCCAAGAGCACAAACGTGGGTGTTGGCACTCCGCTTACACTGCATGTTGATGCGACAGGCGGTTTGCTCTCCTTCATTTGGCGCAAAGGATCGACAATTCTGCGCGATTACACCACCGATACGCTCACCATCACCAATGTGGCGGCATCTGATGCTGGCACATATTCAGTGATCGTGTCCAATCAGGTGGGCAAGGTGACCAGTGCGGCTGCAATTGTCCAGGTCGTAGCACTGCCAGGCATCAAGACACAGCCACAAAACACTTCTGTGGCGATTGGTAGTAACGCCGTATTTAATGTGGTTGTGACGAATCCAGCCAGCGCATTTGTGACCTACCAATGGTATTGCAAGACAAATGGCGATACAAATGTCTTCACATTGGCATCCACCAATAGTGCATATACTCTCAGAGGAACTCAAATGACCAATGCAGGATCGTATTGGGTTGTTGCAAGCTCGCTTGCAGGCTCAGTGACAAGCTCGTTGGCCACTCTGTCGGTGTTGGATTATCCAGTGTTGACAACCCAGCCTATCAACACCAATGCGGCCCTCGGATCCTCAGTGACACTGGCTGCGTATGCTTCTGGTTCTGGTTTGAGTTATCGGTGGACAATCGGTAATAAGACCATTACGCAGAACAATGTGAGTGGTTTGACGACAAGTAATCTTGTGATTACCTCCATCGGGTCGTCCAATGCTGGAACTTACAATCTGATTGTGAGCAACAATGTTGGGAAGGTCACGAGCTCGAACATCGTGGTCAAGGTGGTTTATCCGCCATTGATCACCAAGCAGCCAGCCAGTGGATACGCGATTGTTGGCAGTAACTATACGTTCAGTGTAACTGTCAGTAATGCGGCGTCCGCCTATGTCTCCTATCAATGGTATACCAACGGTGATATTGTGACTGGTGGCACTTCGAACAACCTTATAGTGGTTAATGTTCAGACGAATGGACCAACAAACGCCTTCGTGGTGGTGTCCAACGTCTCTCAAGTTGTGACCAGCCTTACGGCGACGTTGACAGCCCTCCAGAAACCAGCCTTCGTTCTGCAAGCTCAGACGAACTATACGGTGGCGGTGGGAACAAACCTTGTGTTGACCAACTGGGCAACCCCGGCTGATCAATTGACCTACGTTTGGAGAGTTGGTTCCACCGTGATCAAGTGGGGAAATACCAATGCCATCACTCTGACCAATGCTCAGACGAAAAATTCGGGGACATATACCCTGACCATCAGCAACGGTGTTGGTAAAGTCACCAGCTCCAACTTCGTTGTGAAGATTTTGGCTCCGCCAGCCTTCAGCAAGCAGCCAACAGGCAAGTCCCTGACGATTGGCACCACTTACACAATGACTGCGACAATGAGCAATTCCACCACATCGCTCCTGACTTATCAGTGGTATCAGTCCAACAGTGCCTCTGGATTCCAGGCGATCACTGGTGCAATGACAAATACCTATAAGATCACCAAGGCCACTACCAATGATTCTGGTATATACCAGTTGGTTGTTACGAACATCGCTGGCATGGTGACGAGCGTGGATTGCAAGATTGATGTCCAACAGGCACCGTCCATCACGTTCCATCCCTTCAGCACCAATCTTGCCGTCAGCAACACTCTGAACCTGAGTGTCGTGGCAAATGGAACTTCCTTGAGTTACATATGGAGGAAGGGAACCAACTACCTGACCAATTTCACAGGTAGCACACTGCAAATTACCAATGCTACGACATCGGATTCTGGCAAATACTATGTGATTGTCAGCAACTCCGTTGGAAAAGTTACAAGCTCCAATGCTGTGGTTTGGGTTGTGGAAGCCCCATCAATCACGAATCAGCCAACAGGCGGAGCAGTTGGTCTTGGCAGTAATTACATATTCAGCGTTGGCATGGCCAATGCCACGAACTCGCTCCTGAAGTATCGTTGGTATCAGGATGGAGTTCCCATTGACGATGGCAACACCAACAAATACACGGTGAAAGGATCCCAATACTCTGACGCCGGTGTTTACACCGTGGTGGTTACAAACCTTGCTGGAGCTATTACCAGCACGCCAGTGACTTTGATTGTCCAACAGAAGCCCAGTATTACAACGCAGCCTCCCACGCTCTCCGCTGTAACTAACGGCGATAGCTTGACGCTGTCGGTAGTGGCTGCTGGCGATTCTCTCTCCTATCAATGGAGAGTCAAACATGGCACAGTCATTACCAATATTGATGGTGCCACCGATAGTTCTATCACGTTGAGCACTATTTCAACCAACGACGCGGGTATCTATTCCGTGGTGGTGAACAACCTTGTTGGTTCTGTAACGAGTGCCTCCGCAACCGTGAAGGTCTACTTCTTCAACGGAACGAAATGGGTTGAAAAACTCGCCGATGGCACCACGGTTGGCGAAGATGACAGTGACACACCAGCAAGTGAGCTGGCAGCGGCGGCAGGTAATTACACTGGCCTGTTCTACAGAACGGATGTTCTGGATAAGAATAGCGCTGGATTGCTGACGGTCAGCATCACCACCAACATGACCTACAGCGGCAAGATTCTAATTGGATCTGAATCAGCCGGCATCAGTGGCCAGTTGACTGCCAACGGTAATGCAACAACGGTGGTCGCACTCAGTGCCGGAAATGTGACGGTCAACTTCGCAATGGATGTTGCGGCACATCAATTGACTGGCACAGTCAGTGCGGCTGGCTGGACATCGAAACTGACTGCTGACCTCGCGGATTACGCGATTGGCACAGCGGGTTCCTATAAGATTGAATTCCCAGGACTGGGCATCACTGGTCTTGTGACTGTGGCGGAGAGTGGAGACCTGCTGTTCATCGGCCAGACGGCTGATGGCACCTCTATCACTCAAAGCGTGCAGACATCTCAAGAGGGTTACTGGCCACTCTTTATCCAGGTCAAATCTGGAAAGAATGGCGAACTGATTGGATGGATACAATTTGTCAATGGAACGCCTACTGGCACAGTCAGTTGGCTCAAGGCGGATGGCAGCGAGAGCTCCTCGACTGTCATTACCTCCAGCAAACCCTGAGTAGGTTTGCCTTAAAAGACAATTAAACAAGAACGGCGCGGCACTAAACCGCGCCGTTCTTTTATACTCTCGCATGTGAATTGCCGCACATGTATAAAGACGGGGTGTGTGACAAATGAGTACAATTCGAACATACAACGTTGAAGCCGATCTCCCAACTCTGGATGAAGCGCGTCGTCTGGTGATTGCTGAAATCCGTTTGGCGAAGAAAGAAAAGGCCAGAGTCCTGAAGATAATTCACGGATACGGATCCAGCGGCAAGGGAGGAGCGCTCAACGTTGGACTTCGGAAGTCACTTGCTCTTCGCAAGAAGGAAGGCGTAATCAAAGATTATATTGTAGGGGAGAGTTATTCCATTTTTAACAAGACAGTTCTGGATCTTCTTGAGGTGGTGCCTGAGCTGCGAGGGGATCCTGATCTGGGTGCTGCGAATGAAGGGGTCTCTGTCATTTGGTTGAAATGAAAGGCGGTCTCTCATTTGTTGCAACACTACAGAAGTTTGGCAGAAGGAGAATTGCAACGGGCATGGAATCCGTGGACGTCCAATGGGGAAAATCCAGATGCTTACATGTGGGATAGTGGGTCTTTCAAAACGGTCTTCACATTTGTGAAGAGTGACGGCCTTTAAGGGGAAATTTTTATTACTGTTTTCCAAGCCTCGGGGCTTTTCCCTCACCTGTTGTCTTTATTATCTCAACATGTGGATTTACTTTTTACGGATCCATCAAAATTGCTGTGATCAATTGTTTACTTATTGCCTGGAATGGTAAAAACAAGGATCAATCCGTAAATGCCACCAATCGCAACCCATGCGGTGTCGAGCCATGACAGGGCTTGCTTTCGAAGCTGAGTCCAGGCAATCAGAAAAATAACCAATCCGGCATTGAGGACAATTGCGAACAGGCTTCCCGGCGCAATATGGAAAGTCAGGTATCCAGAGTTGTTGCTGTCAAAATCAAGAGTGAAAGGAAAAAGGACTCTGGAGATTTTTCCTATTGTTTGATCTTGAAAGGACGGAGTTTGCTCAAAGTAGCGGTCCACAAATTCGTAATTGCGATTGAGCACGATGACTTCGGTCGAATTTCGTGTGTTGGCTGAGATCAGGCGGTTTAAAAGATCCCCACGCAGGGTGAGCACCGTGGATATGGGGTCGTAGTGTTCAAGGGGCAGGGGAACCAATTGGTAATTCGTGTTGAGAACCAGATTGGCTTTGCCGTTTTGATCAATAATAACCGCGCGAATTTCGTGATTGTCCTGCTCTTGAACGTGGATGAATTTTGGTTTGAGAGCAAGCCATCGTTGCTGTTCCTGGTTCGGGACAACATCAGAAATGCGGGTTAATTCCGGGGTTCCACGGACTTGCCTGAAATGAAAGATAGATCCAGCCGAATCGACAAGATAATACCCTTCATCGTAGGGTTTTAGTGTGGATGGGTTTCCCGCAACGAGTTTTGCTGGGAACTTGAAATTGGTGAAAGCTTTTTGAAACCGTGCGCTCTTTTCTTCAATAACCCTGTTTTGTTTGACATCAATGAATTCAATGGTGCTGCCCAACCGCATCATGTCGGCTGGAGCCTCCAATCGTGCTCGGCCACTTTCCGATTCCAGCAGGGGATAGAGTGGCACTCCAGGACTGTCGAATAGCTCGGGTTTCATGCGTAGGTTCAGCCGCTCGCGTCGCAATTTTTCTGGGGTGATGGCAACCCCGTCAATCTCCTTTGGCATGCGTTGGTCTTTGTAAAGTTGCATGTAATTGTCCAAAGGCAGGAGCGATTCGAAGTCCTCCCGTTCGTATTCCTTTCCTGTCGGATCTGTGCGAACTACTTCGCCGTTGACAGTCCTCATTAAAAGGAACCGTTTTTCAATGCAGCTATAAAAGACAAAGGGAGGTCTTTGCTGTTTTCCTGTGATCAGCCAGTAGCCTGCCGGCAGGTAATGGGCCAGGAGAAGAAGTCCCGTTAAAAACACAAACGATCGTGCGACAAGAATCATGATTCAAAACCTTTCCGGAAGCGATAATTGGAGAACAAGGGAGCCAGAAACAGGGATACGGTCCAGAGGGCAAACAAGGGGAGAATTCGCAGATATACATCATAGAAATCCCCGAGAAAAAAGAGGCGAAGCATCGCAAACGCAACAATCAGGTGAAACACTCTATAACGCCAGCGAGCTTCGAGAAGAACGGTTGATGCAAAAAAATACCCGGCATATCCTGCAAGCAACCATGGAAGGATTGTCAGAATCAGGTTCGTTTGAAATTCCCTTGGAAAGTAAATGGCTGAGGTGATTGAAAAAGCCAGCAGAGCGGGAATTGTGATGAGTGTCAGTGCCAGAATGCCCACCAATAGATGGTCGCTGAGAACACGCTCTTCTCCGACGGGTAAATGCAATATGAGGCGGATTCGTTTGTTCAGGACTTCTGGTAGGAATTGAAGAAATCCCAACGCAATGCCTGCCCCAACGGGCACGTATTGAAAGGAATCAAAGAAAAGAAATCCCTTGAAAATCCATGCGTTCCAGATGGCAACCGCACTGTTGAACTCATGTGTGTGTCGCAAGCGAAGGCAAAGATAGATGGCGAAAGCAATGCTTCCCACCACCATTAGTGCCCAATAGAGACGTAGTTTGATCCACTCCTTGAAAAGAGTGGCTTTGAACGGAGTGATTTGTTTTTGTTCCGAACTCATGGAGGTTAATATTTTCCTGTCAGTGCAATAAAGATGTCTTCCAACGACAGCGAATCGTTCTTCAAATCTGTGAATTGGATTTTCTGCTTTTTCAGTTCTTCTGCCGCAGTTTCTGCGGTCAAGAAACCATAGATGGCGGATCGTTTGCCGCCGTGTTCGAGACGTATGAGTGTTGTCGAGTCAAAGGCATCCTCAATGGTGGAATCTGGCACAAAGGAGAACTTGCAAAATTCCTGCTGAAGCTTTTTGGCCTGGGTATCGGTCAGCACACGACCGTGATCGTAGAAAACCACATCGTCAACCAATCCTTCAAGGTCCTGAATGATGTGGGACGTCAAGAGAATGCCTCGTTTGCCATCTGCCGCGTAGTCGCGAATCACTTCGATGAACAACCTGCGATATCCCGGGTCCAGCCCCATTGAATAATCGTCCAGAATGATTAGATCGGGCTGCTGGGCGAGGATGAGCCCGAGAGCCACTTGTGAGCGTTGTCCGCAGGACATGGTGGAAATGCGCTGGCTGGGAGAGATGTCCAGTTTTTCTGTCAAGTGGTAGTAAATGGATGGATTCCACTTTTCATAAAACGCGGAATAAAATTTTTCAATTTGTCTGACGTTAAAGAATCCGTATTGAACATGGCCTTCAATCAGGTAACCAATGCGTGATTTTGTGGCGTTGCTCAATTGATGGGCGTCTTCTCCAAATAGAAGGCAACGTCCGGATTTTGGCGTCAAAAACGAATTGAGAATATTGATGGTCGTTGTTTTTCCGGCACCGTTGCGTCCCAAGAGACCGCAAATATGACCGGGCTGCAACTGCCATGAAACGTTGCGCAGGGCTGGTTTGCCGTTGTAATCGTGAGACAGACCGATGCATTCAATGACTGGAGACATAGATGTTAAAAATAGAGAAAGGCCAATAAAAACGGGGTGAGAATGCCCAGTGCCGTCAATATGCCGCCTCTGCGGGTGATTCCGTGATGTCCCCGCAGAAGAAACAATCCCGTGATGGCAATGACGACCAGTGCTACACTGTAAATGTCAGAAAACCATGTCCATGCGCGTCCGGGATTATAATGGAGACGGACCATGCTTCCCAGAATCGGACGACGGTGGACTGTTTCAATGAGCATGGTTTTTTTCTTCTGATCCAGTGTTGCGTTGCCACCCTGAAAGAAGATGCGGATTTGTCCCGGGGCGGGAACATAATGATTCTGATAGGTGGCCTCCACACCATTGGTGGTGAGGAGGCTTTTTGCATCATCCCGCGATAATGGAATTGAGAATGGCGTAGAAAGTTGAACCTCACGATGAGAAATGCTGTAGTTTGGATTCCAATCGTTCCGGTGGTTTATGGCAATGCCTGAGATTGCATAAATGATGGTTGTTCCAAAAAACAAATATCCCAAGTCTCGATGTAGAATGCGAAAAATTCCACGCCAATGCATAATTAGTTCTTTGCTTCCACCAGGGTCCATTGGGTGCCGTCAACCCACAGGCCGGACAGGTATCCCTTGGGGGATTTTTCAATTTTTTTGCGTAAGGCTTCGATGCTCTTGAACGTCTTGTCGGCGCTGACATTTTCCTGGCATTCCTCAGTGCAACCATCTTCTTTATCTCCGGTCTTTGTCTTCTTAAGGCTAGCTTTGACACGAGCTTCCCATGCGTCGACGTAGTCTTTGTCAATGCGAAGCTCTTTGAGAACACCGGTTACGCGGATTGTCTTGCCGACAACGTCCTGGTTGAAGGCTTTCATTGTGCCGGTTCGTTCTACGCGGATGGTTCCTGCCGCTTCGGAATTGGTGTCGTGCAACCACGCTTTTTTGCCGCTCCGCTTGCAGACAGCGGAAGGAAAGCCTTCGAGAGTGATTTGTTTTCCGAAGGGCTTGTTTGTGCTATGGAGAATTTCCGAGATTCCATACACGTGTTGTGGCTCTGATGGAGTTGTTTCAACAGCAAGGGCAAGAGCTGCGGTTGCCAATGTGCTGATGCCGATGAAAAGACGGCGTGTGATTAACGCTAGAGAAGAGTTGGGTTTCATTGTTTGTTTATTTGGAGTTAGAGGGCTCTGTTCTCGACATGACCGTCGAGGTAGAGCCAGTTGATTTTTTTGTTGTTGCCGTGTGGATAGAAAAACAGTGCTTTTGTCACAACGCTGGGGCCACCAGTTGTCTCTGACACACCGTATATGGATGGTAGTGCGTAGCAATAATTGTCCCAGACGACAAAGGTGGAAGAGAGTTTATTGAACGCTCCATCACTGCCATTTGTGCCGATGAGATTTTGTGCTCGAGACCAGGCGTAGTTGACTCCATTCGTTTCGAGTGTCCGCCGTCCAGTTGGGCACATCCAAACCTTGTTGGTGGGGCAATAAGGGCTGAAGAAATCAGGCAAGGCCAGGGGATCGTCCAACACGCGGTAATTGGATTTCCCAAGCATGTCACCTGTTGGCAAACGACTGCGATTGTCTTGATTGTAGTAATGATAAACGAGAGCGATTTGGCGAAGGTTGGACATGCATTGAATCTTGTAGGCCGCTTGCTTGGCTTTTGCCAGAGTTGGCAAAAGCAGAGCAGCCAGGATGCTGATGATCCCGATAACTGTGAGCAATTCAATGAGCGTGAAGCCCAGAGATGCTCTCGTTTCAGTTTTTTCTACATGATTACTCATTTGAAACATCTATTGGTTGCCGGTAACCCGATAGAATCCTGCCGTTCCTTGGGCTTGAATGGAGAGTGTGCGGTTGGTGATGTTTTCCGAGGTGATTGTCCAGACGGGGTTTGCCAGGTTATCTGAGGTTTGAACTGTGAATGGGGGATATCCTCCAGACCAGGAGAGTTGCACTGTGTTTTGCTCTGCTGCCGCAGTAATGACCGTGGAGATTGGTGGCGGCGGGAGAGCAATGCGAATGATGGCTCCCCGGCTGTTGGCGCCTCCGGCAGTCAGTGGATAGTAAATATAGAATCGACTATTGTCTTCAACAATTGTTCCCGTGCCGAAAAAACCGCTTGCACTTCCGAGATTGGGACCATCCAAATCAGCGAGTTTTGCGACGGTATTGGATGCAATGCTGAATTTGGCCACGGTGCCGAGATTGTTTGTTCCGCCAGAACGGTTGATGAAGTAAAGATCCCCCTGCCATTCAACAAGGCCGGAATACCCCGGACGTGTGCCGATGTTTGTCGCGCTCAAATCGTTCGTCGGAAAACTGTAGAGATTTGTAAGAAGGCCGGTATCACGATCATAACGCAAGATGGCTCCAGGAAGTTGATTTGGGCCGGTTGTTGTGAAATAGAGGGAATTTGTTCCGACTGGCAGCGGTTCCAATGCAGGAAATTGTTCGTAGCCTGCTGGAACATTGGCCAGGGTGGTGACGATTGGCTGATCGTTGGTGTCGAAGGTCAAACTTCCAAGTGTGCCTGCTCCCAATGGCAACTTGTTTGTGAAAATAACGGTCGAACCATCACTTTGGACAATATTGATGAAATTGGTTGTGTTGAAATTACTGCCTCCGCTGAAGGTTGTGAAAAACCAGGCATTTCCTGATTGAACCAAACCATCGAATGGTTGACCGCCGATTTGAGGCCCGTCAAAATTGGTAATGACTGAAACCGTGTTACTGGCAATACTGTATTTGATGAGAGTGCCGCGACTGGAAGTCCCGCCAAGTGAGGTTGTGGCCCAGAGATCATCTTTGATGCGGGTGAGTCCATCCCGAGGGGATGAACCCGCCGAACCATCGGCAGGAAAGGCAAAGAGAGTTGTTATAACACCTGAAGAAAGATCAATCTTTGCAATGGTTCCCTTGTTTCCGACACCGCCGCTGACTGTTGTGAAGTAGCCCTGACCGTCGATAATGGTGATCCAACTTTCAGATGCCTTGCCGGTGTTATTGTCAAAGCTGGCGACTTCAACAACCTCATGTGTCACTAGATCGAAACGGCTGATGGTGCCGGCATCAAAAGTTCCTCCACTTTTAGTGGTAAACCACAGGTTGGTGCCATCTTGGGTGAAACGGTCCAGCGGAGCATAACCGCCAAAACCGATTCCATTGAAGGTGCTAAAATTCAAGTCAACAACCTTTTCAACAGTTTGAGCAAATACTGCTGCTGCTGACAGACTCAATGCAGCTATTGTCGGATAAAGTGATTTTTTTCTCATAAAATAGGTAAAACCAAATCTCAGAACGTATTGTTAGCGCATGGAAGGGCGTTCCGCTTTCGGTGAATTGCCATTGAACTGCGGCCAATTGTCCAAAGTTTGCGCTCAGTTGCCTTTCTCTCGCCAAATTTCGGACTTAACAGTCGATTTTCTCTCTTGTTGGCAACCTCCAATAGGTTGTGCTTGGGAGAGGAGATTCAACGTGGAACTATCGAACCAGAACTTAAACATTAGTAAGATAATTTAACTTATAATGTATAAAGTCAAATTAAAACATAACAAACATGTGTATTTTACTATTATCTAATAGATAGCATTCCTACTGCTTATGTAGTGTTTACAAAATTCCCTCTATTATTCCATTCGCGGACGAGGGGAAGTGATTAAGTTATCCTCTGCGGAGTCGATAATTAGATGAGAATTGTTGTTGGATGATGGAGAGAGAAACGGGGGGAATGTTTTGGCTGATTATGAGGCGATTTCAGTCAGCAATCTCGCGTAATAGTTGAAAATCAGAATTTTGAAGCCAATGGCTTGACTTTAATAATACAGATGAAGGCGCGAATGCTCATAAGGTTAGTCCTTGTGGCCATGTTTTTTATTGGCTTTGCACATGGCGCCAATGCTGTGATTAAACCGGCTGAAATAAAGATTGGCTCCCAGAAGTACACCATTTTATATCAGAGCGAGTCGGGGAAAAGGTGTTCGGGCATCCTGAAAAACACCAGCGGCGTAGCCGGTCACTGTCTTTTTTTAACGGGGCCAAAGGAAACCCGTGGAACTATCTATTTAAATGCGGGGACGAATTATCTTGTTTACCTCAGTTCCACAAAAACGAACATCACTGTTCTTCCCAAGGAGAAGATTGCTCCGACAGATCAGTTGGAAATCCCTGCAAGCATCAAAGCCCAGCATAAGATAGCCCGCCCCAGGCTTGCCGTGACTGCAACGGCGGACAATCGGGCTCCGATCGATGTTTTGGTTCTCTATACGGCGGCTGCAATGAAAGCGGCGGGAGGTAGTGCGGCAGACGTGACAAATTCTGTTGAGCTAGCTCTGGCTGAGGCTCAGGAGGCGTATGCGAATAGTGACGTCTATATTGATCTGCATTTGGCTGGGCTGATTCCTGTCTCTTATACGGAAGCCGGGGACATTTCCAAGGATCTCAGCAATATGGCATCTGAAGCCACCGGTTTGGAAGGAGTTTCTTTTCTTCGCGACACTTATAACGCGGATTTGGTTTGCATGGTGATCGCGGAGCCCAACCCCATTTACTCGGGGATGGCGTATTTGCTGCATGACGATAGTGATCTTGGTTACAGTTGTGTTGATGCAAATTTCCTGATTGGAAATTATACATTTGTGCATGAATTGGGGCATGGTTTGGGGTGTGATCATGACCGGGATAATGGTTCCAACGGGTATTACAGCTACTCCTATGGCTACCGATTTTACGGAATAAACAACGCGCAATTTCGAACCGTCATGGCGTATGCTCCGGGAACGCGTATTCCATACTTTTCGAGCCCAGATCAAAGCTACCTGGGGTTTGCCGTTGGAACTGCCACAGAGAATAACGCTTTGACATTAAATCAGCGCGCTTGGACCATTTCTGAGTTTCGTTCTGCATCGGGCTACGCAGTTACTTTTGTGAAGAATGGAACGGGGACGATCACTTGGAACGGGAGTGAGCTTGCTGATGGTGACTTGATTGCTTTGGATAGCGGAGAAACCATCACTATTACTGCGAGCGGCTCGTTTCTGGGCTGGTCGGGGGATGTGAATTGTTCTACGACGAATCTGATTCTATCCGCAACGGATGATATGACTGTGGTGGCGAATTTTGCTGATGGCAGCGATGCGATGGTTCCAATTTTTTCCGTCAACCCTCTTTCGCAAAATGTTCCCAACGGTGGAACACTTCAATTGACCTGCACGGCAGTAGGAATCCCAACGCCGACAGTTTCGTGGTCAAAGAATGGTGTCAACCTCGGCAAGACAGGTTCCACACTCACGGTTGCCAATGCTTCGGGAACGGTGCAAGGCACTTACCAGGCCACGGCAAGCAATAGTGCAGGGACGGCGAAGTCGACCGAGGCGGTTGTGGTTGTGGGGAAAGCCCCTCAATTCGTTCAACAACCCGTATCGCAAATCGGTGAAGTGGGAGGTATCGTGGATTTTAGTGCGATTTTGGATACGGACAATCTCACCTACCAATGGTTCTTCAATAGCAACTCAATTTCTGGAGCGACAAACAGGATTTTTGAACTGAGTTCAGTCGACCAGACCAACATGGGTAAATATTTTATTGAAGCAACGGGCAGTGGTAAAACAGTCAGAAGTCTTGTTGTGGAGCTTGATCTTGTCACCCCGCCGGCCATCAGCAAACAACCGATGCGGATTCGCACCAGTGTGGGGCAGACAACAAACCTGAGCGTGACCGCCGTGGGGATCGATCCTCTCATTTACCAATGGTACAAGGATGGCGTTGCGGTGACTGGTGCCACAAATGCAATTCTGACTTTGAAGAGTATCCAGACGAATTCTGCGGGCATTTACATGGTGCAGATAAACAACCCGATCGGTATCACAATGAGCAGCATGGTTACGGTGGCCGTTGGTGATCCGTTGGTGATCAAGTCACAACCTGTTAGCATCGTTACAAATGTGGGAAGCACTCCAATTCTTGGTGTTACAGCGGGAGGGGCTCCCCCTCTCTCTTATCAATGGTATTTCAACGGTGTGGCGCTTCAGGATCAGGTTTACTCCTCGTGTCGGTTGAAGAACATTCAAATAAACCAGGCAGGCAGCTATTTTGTCATCGTCTCCAATCTCTCTGGAGCGGTGACCAGTTCGACTGCCACAATTTCCATTCAGGCCCCTCCTGTGATTACCACCGGGATTGGCGCTGTTTCTGCGGATGCAGGAAGTCCGGCAACGCTAGCGGTTCTAGTTAGTGGCAATGCTCCATTGAGCTACACCTGGACAAAAAGTGGAACCAACCTCAATAATAATGCATCGTCATTGGTCATTAATTCTGTTGCTGCTTCCGACGCAGGAACCTATGTGGTGACGGTGACCAATGCTGATGGAAGTGCGAATAATTCGGGGACATTGACGGTTTACACACCGCCACAGTTCACTTCGCAGTCTCAAAATCTTTCCTTGAACGTGGGGGTGAGTGCAACGCTATTTGTGGCTGCGACCGGGGCATCTCCCATATTATATCAGTGGTATCACGATGGTGTTGCTGTAGGAACTGGAGCAACCAATCTATTAATCTCGAGCATTGCAACAAGCGATGCCGGTAATTATTACGTGATCGCAAGCAACCGGCTTGGAACGACGATCAGCAGCACGAATACCATTGTGGTTCATGATGCGCCAAAGGTGAGTATTACCAATTCCGTGGTGGTGGATGAGGGAGACACAATGTCGATTCCCGCAATGGTGACGGGGGCAACCCCGATGACATACAGTTGGACCAAGAACGGTACAGCAATTGTCGGTCAGACCAATAGCACTCTCACAATCACTAATTTCGGAACCAATGACGTTGGGTATTACGCCATTACTGCGAAAAATGCCGATGGAACTGCGACAAGCGGTAATTTACAAGCCACCATCTTTGGTGAAATCCACATAACGGGTCAGCCGGTTGACTGCACTGTCACCAACAATGGATTTGTAAAATTCAAAGTGACCGCAACCGGCGGAACACCCATCGCCTATCAGTGGTTCTTTAATAGTAATATTATTGACAGCGCCACGAATTCCATTTTGAACATTGGAAGTGCCACCACGGACAATGAAGGAACGTATTTTGTGGTGGTGACAAACCGAATCAGCTCGGAGACATCTGACGTTGTGGCTTTGACTCTGACGTTCCCCCCCGTCATTACTAATATGTCCGGAAATATCGAAATGACCGCCGGGCAGTCAAACAGAATCTGGGTTGCCGTCGAAGGTCGACAACCAATGAGCTACAAATGGACGAAGGATGGAAGTGCTTTCAATGGTTCGACAAACTACATCGTGTTTGCCAGTGCGAGCAGCAATGACTCGGGAAGCTACGTTGTGACGGTTTCGAACAAGGATGGCAGCGTGACCAGCGGAGCGATGGTTGTTCATGTCACGAGTCTTCCCATCATTACAACGCAGCCTGCGGATGTCCTTACGAACAAGTCTTGCAATGTCACATTTACTGTGGGGCTGGCAGACGCAAGTGGATGCACCTATGCGTGGTCATACGGAACAAATGCTTTGGGAACCAATGCCAGCCTAGTCCTTTATAATGTTCAACTGAGCGATGCGGGAACATACACCGTGACTGTCAAGAATGCCGTTGGGAGTGTGACAAGCCGGAATGCCATCCTGACCATTCTTGATCCTCCAGTATTTACCACACAGCCAGCGGATGTGAGTGTGAAATCGGGGGCCACACTGACGTTGACAGCTCTGGCTGCCAGTTCTGTCACGCCGATTACGTATCAATGGCTTAATACTTCGGGCGCCATTGTGGGACAGACCAATTCGCAATTGATCCTGACAAACGCAGATTCCACGTTTGCTGGAAAATATGCTGGTGTTGCCAGTAATAGCCAGGGCGTGACCACAAGTTCTTGGGCAACGGTCACTTATCAAAAGCAACCTCCCACATTCACAACAAATTTGCTGTCGGCTTACAGTATTGATCCAGGTGGTTCTTTGACGCTGACTGTTGCTACAGCAGGCAAGCAACCCATAGGCTACAACTGGACAAAAGACGGCAGCTCGCTTTCAAATACAACGGATACCTATATCATTAGCAATGCGCGGAGCAACAGCTCTGGTGTTTATCAGGTTACGGCAAGCAATGATGAGGGAAGCACAGCCAGTATAGCTGCAACGGTCAAGGTCGTTGCCCAGCTTCCCATTATTGCGACCCAACCTTCGCCCGCAGTGGTTCCGCGCGGCGGGAGCAATACGTTTCAAGTCGTTTGCAGTAATCCGAACGGCCTTGTTTATCAATGGTATCACGATGGCGCAGTCATCACGAATGCAACGAATAGCACGTTGACAGTCACGAATGTGGGAAGTTCCGATGTGGGTAACTACGATGTGATTATTTCAAATGACTTTGGCAGCACGAGCAGCGCGACTGTGGCTCTTCAAATTCTCGATAAACCAGTCATAATAACTGATCTTGCTGATGTTGCCGCCAGCAAGGGCAGTAATGTGAAGTTGGGGATCACAACAACGGGGACGAATGTCAATTACACCTGGCTGTTTAATGGTGCCGGACAGAGTTGGAGCACCAATGCAATCACCATCACCAATTTGGGCAGCGACAATGAGGGAACCTATCAGGTTGGTGCCTACAATGCAGCCGGCACGAACTGGTCGCGCGTGGCGTCGGTAACAATGAGGTTACCGCCGACGGTGACGACACAGCCAACAAACATGGTTGTTGCGGCTGGTGATTCATTTGACCTTACTGTGGTGGCAACTGGACGCGGACCGTTGAGTTACCAGTGGATTTGGAATACAAATAATCTTCTCGACGCCACGAACACCACTCTGACGATCACAAATTCGCAACCTGGAAACAGCGGTTACTATTGGGTGAACATTATTGGTGCGGACGGCATGACGAATAGTTCCGTGGTCAGGGTGATTGTTGACACGGCCCCCGTGATTATCACTCAGCCGCAGGATGCTTACATTCAGAGCGTCAACGGTTCAACAACATTGACTGTGGTGGCAACCTCTGGCACGGGAACCAATTATCAATGGCGCTTTGGTGGCACGAATATTTCAGGGGCGACGAATTCTGGTTACGCAATCAAGAACGCTTCAGCGGCACAGGAGGGAGGCTATGATGTGGTGGTCTCCAATGCAATCGGAGGGACAACAAGCCGGCTGGCGAGTGTAACCGTTTTTCTGCCTCCGATCATCACAAGCATCACCTCCAACAGCAGCCTGGCTATTGGAAGTAATCTGACGATGACTGTCACAGTAACCGGCCATGCGCCATTGACCTATCAATGGTATAAAATGGCGAATGCGATTTCGGGGGCCACAAACAATGCTTTTGCAATTGCAAGCGCACAGAGCAGTGATATTGCAAATTATTTCGTCACAGTTGCCAACGCGGATGGTTGTGTCACGAGCAGTGTTGTTCAAGTCACTCTGTCAACAAACTCTCATGCGGCTCCCTACATCCTGACACAACCTGCGGATGTGACGGTTAAGAAAGGTGGAAAGACCAACCTGACCGTTACTGTTGTCGCGTCGGATAATCCGGCTTTTATCTGGATTCAGAACGGGACAAATCTTCTGACGCTTTATACAAACACTTATTCGTTGACCAATGCGGACAGTTTTGACAGTGGCACCTACAGTGTGATCGTGAGTAATGCATATGGCACGGCAGTGAGCACTAATTTTGAAGTCAACGTTCTTTGCCCGCCCGTGATTGTAAACCTGTCAACAAACAGCCTGACCGTAACGAATGGCAGTTCCCTGATGATTCAATGTCAGGCCAATGATGCGGATGCGGTGTATTGGAAAAAAGACGGGGTGCAGATTGTTGGAGGTTCATTTGTTCCCGTTCTTGGTGGAATTTCTGCTTCCCTGGATTGGACTGCCATCACAACTTCGGACAGTGGCAGTTATACGCTTTTTGCAACGAACAATTATGGGACTACAGAAAGTTCTGCCATAAAAATCGCTGTTGTCATACCGCCAACAATCACGACGCAACCCGTCAGTGTTTCCACAACGGAAGGTGAGACGGTGACTCTTTCGGTTGTTGCGAATGGGACGGGGACCTTGAATTATCAGTGGTTTAAAAATGCCGTGCTTATTGCGGGGGCGACGACCAATACTTTGGTCTACACGAATTCCACAGTCGATAACAGTGGTAATTATTCCGTTGTTGTCAGTTCTGCATACGGGACAAATACCAGTAGTACAGCCATAGTGGTTGTCAATCTTTCGCCAACAGCACTCCCCAAGATTCTGGTGCAACCCAAGAGCGTTGCTGTCAATTCGACTAATCTGAACGCGATTCTCTCTGTAACCGTGGGGCCAAGCGCGACGCCATTGACTTACATATGGACGAAGGATGGAAACTACGTGAGTGGTGCGACGAATAGCACTCTTAGCATTTTGAATGCAACTAGTGCCGATGAGGGAACTTATCAAGTGGTTGTTGCCAATTCCGCAGGAAGAACAGCCAGTCAAACAGTTACTGTTACTGTGGCCCAACCGCCCGTGATCACCAGTCAATCAACAGGGAAAAACATTGTTCTGGGGGTAAGTGTGACTCTTTCGGTCACAGTAACGGGGCGGACTCCGTTTTCTTATCAATGGAGAAAAAATGGAACAGCCATTTCTGGCGCAGTGGGCTCCACTTATCAGATTGCAAGCGCAGGCACAAATGATTTTGCGTCTTACGATGTCACTATTTCAAATACAGATGGCACTGCGGTCAGCACATTGATTGCGATTGGTGAAACCCCTACGGCTCCGGCCATCACTGCAATCACGGAGGATCTTGCCATTCCCGTTGGTACCGTGACGAATCTTGTGGTTACAGCAACCGGTTCAGTTCCTCTCTCATACCAGTGGTATTATCAAAGCAACGTTCTGATCGGAGCGACGCAGAGCGTTTATGCACTGACAATGGCAAGCACCAATGGAGGTGAATACGAAATCTGTGTCAGCAATGGTTATGGGACAGCCTGGGCAAATGTGGAGGTAACGCTGATTGTGCTGCCGACAATTGTGAGTGTGTCTGGTGATACAAATGCCATTCAAGGTGGTGTTGCTACATTCAGCGTGATTGCAAGCAATGCTACGGATTACACCTGGTATTTTGGCAGCAATGTCGTTGCCAGCGGCACTAACAACATATTAACCATCAAAAATGTTCAGTTCAGTCAGGCTGGTGATTATTCCGTGATCGTGAAAAATACCAATGGCAAGGTGACACAGAAGGTGGGAACCCTTACGGTTTACATACCGCCGCAGGTTGTCAAGAATCCGATCAGCGCCAGCGTTTCTGTTGGTGAAACCATTACTCTGACCAGCAGCTTTTCCGGGACCGGTACACTGACATATCAATGGTATAAAAATGCCACGATCATGCTGGGGGCTACGAATGCCACGCTTGTTATTTCAAATGCCACGGTATCTGCTTCTGGAGAGTATTCGGTCCTTGCGACTTCGCCCTACGGATCAGTCCTTAGTGATTCTGCGACTGTTGTTGTCAATAAACTGCCATCCACTCTGGCCACAATAACGACACAACCGGGTAATCTTGCTCTGAGTTCAAAAAATCCATCAGGAACATTGACAGTGGTCGCCACGAGCACCACGCCGGTTTCTTATCAATGGAATCAAAATGGGACTGCAATTACCAACGCTACGAACAGCATCTTGACGCTGACAAATGCGGTCTCAGCAGAAGGCACATACTACGTGGCAGTCTCGAATGAGGCAGGCACTATTGTGAGTGCTTCGGCGGTTGTGACAGTTGCACAGCCGCCGGTGATCACAACCCAACTTGTAAATACAAAGGCTGTCATTGGCAGTAGCGCCTCATTTAATTTGGCAGTCTCAGGACGGCTTCCATTTACTTATTTCTGGTTTAAGGACGGAACCAATATCAGCACTACCAATGTCAGCACATTAACAATTGCGACTGTTACAACAAATGACTTTGGTAATTATTATGTCGCAGTGACAAATACGGATGGCTGTGTTACGAGCTCAATTGCCACGCTTACAGAATTTATCGATACCAATAAACCACCAGTTGTTGTTTACCCGCCAGTTATTACAAGTCAGCCTACGAACCTCTTCGTGCAGGCAGGACAGGCTCTGACTATTGTGACGACTGGAAGTAATATCACACGTTTCATCTGGTTTAAGGATGACGCTAAACTGACTGAGACAACCAATGGGACTCTTTCCATCGCGTCGGCAACAACGAATGATTCTGGAACCTATGTTCTTGTCGCATCAAATTCCATTGGCTCTGTCAGCAGTAGTAATATTGATGTCACAGTGTTCATCATGCCTTACATCACGCTTGACCCGATCAGCACCAATGCAACGGCAGGAGATGCCGTGACTTTGACAGCGGCAGCAGCGGGAAGTGGTTCGATAACATATCAATGGAGCATGCAGGGAACCGTTATTTCAGGTGCAACGAATGGAACCTTGATTCTTCAAAATTTGACGGCAAGTGATAATGGTAGTTATGCAATTACCGCGACATCGTCCTATGGTTCCATAAGAAGTCACAGTGCAAATGTGGTGGTCAACTCGCGTCCAGAGACGGCTCCAACGATTTTGACCCAGCCATCCGGGTTTACGCTTTATTTGACCAATTCAGTGGGAACTCTTTGTGTTACCAGCGGAGTGAGTTATAGCTCGATTTCGTATCAATGGAAACTGAACGGCACAAACATTCCTGGCGCCACAAATAATGTTTGGGTGGTTACAAATACGGCGGCCAATGAGGGAACTTATCAGGTTGTACTGAAAAATGCAGGCGGGACAACCTTAAGTCAGGCAGCGAGCGTTATCATTTTGCAGCCACCAGTGATTTTGGAAGAGCCGGAAAGCCAATTTGCATCGCTTGGAAAAAATTGTCCGTTTACTGTTTATGTAACTGGACGATCTCCACTCAGTTTTCTCTGGTATAAGAACGGAAAGCTTGTTTCATCGGGAGCTTCATCCATCTTCACTTTGGTTGATGTGACTACAAACGATTGGGGATCATATTATGTTATCATTACAAATTCCGACGGTGCTGTCACAAGTAGTGTTGTCACCTTGGCGGAAATTGTCGCGCCTCCGCGCATAACGGTTCAGAGCGCAGATCTTGAGTTGACGAGTGGTTTGATTACAAACCTTTTTGTGACTGCCTCAGGGACGGCGCCATTGACCTATCAGTGGTTTAAAGATGGGGATTCGCTGTTGGAGGAAACAAACAGAACCCTTATTTTTACGAACACCTCGGCCACAAATGCAGGAACCTACTTCGTTGCTGTGACTAATGCATATGGTTTCTGTGTGGGGGCGAATATTTTAGTCACATTTGTCGATAAACCGATGATCTTAAGCCTGACGACAAATATTGCCGTTCTATCTGGTGGAAGTGCCACACTGGTGGTCGATGCAACCAACGCCACAAGTTACACATGGTATCAGGGGGCCACAAAGATTGGCGTGACTTTGACCAATTCGCTTACGCTTTCTCCTGTGATCTCCAGTGGAACTTACAGTGTGATTGTTTCAAACAAAGTGGGAACAGTGACGAGCAGTCCAATGGTTGTGACCATTGGTGTGCCCCCTGCGATTACCTCGCAACCCGCGGGGACAAATGTCATAAAAGGCGATACTGTCACCTTGGATGTGGCTGCCTCAGGTTCTGGTACTTTGGTATATCAATGGTATAAAAACGGCCTGGGAATTATTGGTGCCACAACAAACGCCTACATCCTGACCAATGCACAGACAAATCAAAGTGGCTACTATGCTGTGAGTGTGAATTCCGAATTTGGTGCGATTCGGAGTGGAACAACCTATGTGGCTGTGAACAATCCTCCCGATACAGTGCCTGTGATTACAAATCAACCCGTGGGATTCACTTTGTCTGCCACAAATACTTCAGGTGCGTTGAGTGTTGTCGCACTCAGCACCACGCCTCTTTCATACCAGTGGATGTTAGGGGGAACGAACATTCCGGATGCCACTAACAGTGTTTACACGGTGACGAATGATGTGACACGTGAAGGTTCTTATCAAGTGAGTCTTGTCAATAAAATTGGACGCACTTTGAGTCAGGTTGCAACCGTCATTGTTTTGCAGCCACCCGTCATTGTAACCCAGCCAACAAACGCATCTGCGCTTTTGAAGGACCGTGCGTCATTTTGGGTGGTCGCTTCAGGAAGATCTCCACTGGCATATCAATGGAATCACGGTGGCACGGCCATTGTTGGTGGAACAGGGGCAACGTTGAAAATTGCCAGCGTGAGTGACAGTGATTTTGGAACTTACAGCGTCATAGTGACGAATACCGATGGTTCTGTGACAAGCAGCATAGCCATGCTCTCACTTGCGCCAACACCGCCAGTGATTGTGGTTGATCCAACCAATACATCTGTTGCAAAGGGAGATACGTTGCGCTTGACAACAGAAGCCTCTGGCACAGCCATTATTTCCTATTCCTGGTTTAAGGATGGGGCACTCATTCAAAGTAATAACACGAACGGAGTGCTTTCCATAACGAATGTTGCCAGTACGAATGCCGGAACCTACTTTGCCGTTGCGACAAACAATTATGGAAGTGCCACAAGCGCCGTCGCCTCTGTAACCGTGCTTAATCCGCCAACCATTGCATGGGCATCTGGAAACATGATTGTAACTAACGGTGGTGATGTGCAGTTCTCTGTCACAGGAACGGATGTGACTGCGTACTACTGGAAGTTCCAGGGGGTGATTATAAACAAGACAACTGTTGGAACACTGGGCATCAATGCTGTTACGACAAATAACGCTGGCTCTTATACCTGCCTAGCCAGCAACAATCTCGGAGTTGTGGAGACTCCGGCAATAACTTTATCTGTGAAATTCCCGCCAGTCATTACTTTGGCCGCTGTTGGGAAATCAATTAAACAAGGGAAGTCTGATTCCATTTTTGTGGAAGCAACAGGTAGTGATACGTTGTATTACCAATGGTTCAAGGATGGGAGTGTGCTTGATGGTGAGACAGCGACAAATCTGGTCTTCACAAACATGCAATCCACAAACGAAGGTTACTATTTTGTTTGTGTCACGAACAGTTATGGAAGTGTTACAAGCACACCGGTTGCGGTTACAATGGCGAATCCTCCTGTGATAACGGTTCAACCTCAAAGCCAGGTTGTGACACAAAATAATAATTTGGTGCTTAACGTTACTGCAACTGGGCGAGTCCCGATGACTTATTCGTGGTTATGTAACGGAACGAACATTGGGGCTGCAAGCAGTTCAACCCTTAGCATTAGTAATGTTCAGGGAAATCAGGCCGGAACGTATACTGTCCAGATTGCCAATGCGGATGGGAGTATCATCAGCACGGGGGCTGTTGTCTCGGTCATCTTGCAACCTTACATATTGGCAACGACGCAGACAATCAGTGTCAAGAAAGGGGGTTCATTTGGTCTGGCACCCACTGTGGGTGGATCTACCCCTCTATTTGTGATTTGGTATCAGAACGGCGTTTTGCAATCTGAGAAAACCAACATTCTTAAGAGAGCCAAAGTGACAACAACAAACGAGGGGACTTACACGATAATTTGTAGTAACACTGTTGGTTGCGCAACTTCCATTGTGGCGGTTGTGACAATCCAGTCTCCCCCAACGATCACGAAAAATCTAGTGAATCAATCCGTTGCTGCCGGAGATGATGTTGTCATGGTTATACAGGCTAGTGGCCGTGCCCCCTTCTATTATCGATGGTATAAAAACACCACACTCATCAGCGGGGCGACATCCTCAACGCTCGTGCTTACAAACGTCAGCAGTGCAGACGAGGCAACTTATACGGTTGCGGTGAGCAATGGTGATGGAACGAGCCTGAGTAAAGGTGCCAAAGTATCGATCGTGGATCTTCCTGTCATTACAACGCAACCGGTCGGCACAGGAGTCAAGATTGGCGGAACGGCGACACTTTCTGTCAATTATTCTTCTGAAGTGTCTGCCACAGTCCAATGGTATCAGGATGATGTTCCCATTGATGGTGCAACGAACAAAACCCTGACAATCAAAAATACAACCGTTGATGATGCTGGCACTTATTATGCCGAAGTGGAAAATGCCGCAGGAATAACGACGTCCTCCAATGCGGAGGTTTACATTTTGTATCCACCGACGATCATTCGTGATTTGAAGAGCACGACTGTGGTTCAGGGGGCCACTCTCCAACTTGAGATTTCGGTGGAAGGCACTCAGCCAATGGGATTCGCTTGGCTCAAAGATGGAGTGACAATCAATGGTCCCAACACCCGCATTTTAGCCATTCAAAACATACAACCCATCCAGGCGGGCAAATATAGTGTGATTATCACAAATACCGATGGAAGTGCTGTCAGCGGTTCTGCAACCGTGACGGTTTTGCCGCTGCCTGTCATTACCGAACAGCCGTCCACGGTGGTTGTCACCATTAGCAACGACTTTCAACTCAACGTCACCGCAACAAGCACTTCAAAGATGTCTTATCAATGGATGGTTAATGGAACCAATATCAGCGGTGGAACTAATTCCATTCTGACTGTGACAAATTCTCAATGGGGTGATGCTGGTGATTATACAGTTCAAATCGCAAATGCCAATGGAACCATTACGAGCGATTCTGCCACTGTCATCATTTTGCCGACCCAGCCTGACAAGATTCCAGCGGATGCGACGAACGGCGTTGTTCTTGCGGTTCAGACCGGAGCAGACAAACAAAAGGTCATTATTTTTTATGGATGTGTGGGTTACCAATACAAGGTGCAGGGCACGCCTGATGGCACAAATTGGACAACGCTGGCCTCTGTTCTTGCCACAAAATTGGTAAATACCTATATCGATAAAAAAGGAGCACAACATACCAACTGGACCTATCGGGTTTCTCTGAACTCTGGTTCTGGTGATGCTGTTGTTGTGAACACCAATTCAAGAAATCAGGTCATCTCAGTCAATCTATCAGGCAAGGGAACAATCAAACCAAACTATGTTGGGTTGATTTTGACAAATGGAATCAAATACACATTAACAGCAAGCGAAACTGCAAAGGGATTCAAGTTTATTGGCTGGAATGGATCCGTTTCGACAAACGGCAAATCCATTTCCTTTACAATGGCTGATGGAATGAGTCTTACAGCGGTGTTTCAGGATGTTCAAAATCCTACGTTGACAGTGAAATATCCAAAGCCCAAAGGCTACGTCAGTAATCAGGTGGTGACTGTAACTGGAACAGCCAGTGACAACGGCGCGATTACTGGGGTTTATTGGTCGTCGAACCAGACTGATTGGAATTTGGCTGATGGCACGACAAATTGGACCGCTGATATTCCGATGGTGGCAGGCACAAATGTTTTTACCATCAAAGCGGTCGATACGGATAACAACGAGGTGAACAGCACCCTTCAAGTTACCTATGTGCCAAGTATAACAGTAACCATTCAGATTGTTGGATCTGGAACTGTCACTCCCAATTTGGATAAATCAGTTGTTTCGACCAATAAGTCCTACAAGATGACGGCAACTGCCGGCACAAATTACGTTTTTAAGAGCTGGCAAATTGGCAATTTCTTCTATACGACCCCGGTTATCACGTTTATTCCAAGAACCAACACGGATTTCATTGTGACCTTTGTGCCAAATCCATACATGTCCAACAGCGGCTCTTATCAGGGGATTTATGGAATGGAGAGTGTCAGCAACGGTGGTTTTGCGACGCTGACCATTTCAAAACAGGGCGTATTCTCATGCAAGGTAGCCGGTGCGGTGGCTGCGACTTGGGCAGGCAAGTTTGATTTGGATGGCAATGCGACCGCGACCAATGTCACGCCAAGTCCAGTTAAGCTCAGCATGGACATGGCAACTGGAAAACTGGTGACTGGAACAATCAAGGTTCGGCAGGAAACGGTGAACCTAGTTTGCAGAGCCAATACGACAACATTGCAGACCGCAAAAACTTTTGGTGTTACCATGGACGGTCCATCAGGACAGGCTTTTAACGGTGTTCTTAAGCTTTCTCCTCAGGGTGATATTTCCACGGCTGGGAATTTTGGCACAAAAGCGCTGACTTCTGGCAGCTTCATGACCTTTGACCACTATTGGCCATGTTATATCGAATCAAATGGAAATCGGATCATTGGCTGGGGGCTGTTTGACTTTGATGAAGGAACGCTTTCTGGAACAGGCATTTTGCAGAACGCATCTGGGAGACCGGATGCCATTAGCATCAGTGGAACGGCTCAATAAATTGCTTTGCTGTAGGATGTAATTCTTCAGCCCTTTGTGGCAGGAGAGGTTCTCACTCCGAAGATGTGCTTCTGGTCTCTACGAAAAATCGATGGCGTCATTTTCCTTGGATTTTTCTGTCATCGAAGACTCGGCTCGAAGCAGGTCGTGCAAGGTGACAAGTCCGATTACTTTTCCATCCTTGCGATCTAGCACGAGCACAACACGTGAGTCTGATTCGATAAGCAGTTTCTCCAATTGGCCCACCGTCTGATCCCGCTGACATGTTAGTGCTTTAGTCAACGCGGGAGGGCGTTTCTGTGTGAGAGCGAGCTTGGCTTCTTGACGGGACAAAATGCCAAGGATTTGATTGTTTTTGACGACGGGAAATTGTCCGTATGGATGAGCTTTTAGCGTGCTTTCAATCAACAGTGGGGTGAGTTCTTCAAGGGTGACTGGCGCAAAATTGGCAATGGCAGAGACGGGAAGATGTTGCCAGTCTTCCAAATCCCGCGGAGGGCGCAGATGTTCCATGCGATGACCATCTTGAACAAGCAGGGCATCATAGAAATTGATGTGATTCATTTTGCGGCTGATGGTCTGGCTGACAAGGGCGCCGATCATCAGAGCTGGAACCAGCGCAAATTCATGGGTCATTTCAAATACCATGATGATGCCAGTGACAGGGGCAAAGACAACCGATCCAAGACATGCGCTCATGCCGACAACCGCCAATGTCAACGTGTCCGCATGAGAAATGGGAAATTCAAGCCCCACCAACCCCGCGGTGATAATTCCCACCATGCCGCCAAAAAACAATGTGGGTGAGAAAATGCCGCCACAGCCGCCAAAACCATAACAGCAAAATGTCGCAGTGAATTTGGTCACAAGCAGGATACAGGCGAGTTGCCAGCCTATGTCTCCGGCCAGAGCACTGGACAAATCCTGATAGCCAAGTCCGAAGACGCCCAAATGTCCCGTGCGCCAGAAAACAAATGCTCCCAAGGCCCAGGTTAGCAGACCTCCAACGGCAGGTAGGAGCCAGATGGGAACTCGATTCTCAATCTTCACGCGCGCGCGCAACTTCAGCGTCGAACGTTGAAAATATACACCGACCAGACTGGCCAGTGCGGCGACTATAGGCGTTATCGCATAACCCATCCACGAAGGAGATTCAACTCCAACCAACGTGAATGAGGGTTGTCTGCCAATGATTGCGTGAACGACAAATGCTCCGATGACAGATGCCAAGAGAACGCCGCCAAGATAACGGCTGTTCAGGTCGCCAATAATCTCTTCCAATACAAATGTGGTTGCAGCAAGCGGCGTGTTGAAAGCGGCAGCAAGACCCGCCGCTGCTCCTGCGGCACCTGCGGCGCGGCGTGTTTGTTTTGCGTCTCCAGCCAATTCGGAAATATTGGATGCCACACCTCCGCCCAATTGGACACTGGGGCCTTCGCGTCCCAGGCTTGAACCGCCACCGACGCTGAGAATACCGGCAATGAACTTGACCCAGATCACTCGGATTGGAACCACGCTGAAATCTTTCCAAAACGACAGTTTGTATTGAGGAATTCCACTCCCGGCGGCGCTTCGACAGAACGAATTGAGAAGCCAACCAACAATCAGGGATGATCCCATGACAACGAGAAAGCTGTAGATGAGAAATTCTGTCAGGGATAGGCGCGAGAGTCGGACAAGGCCAAATTGAAAGAGCCAGTTGATTCCGAGTTGAAACGCTACAGTAATTCCCCCAGCCGCCAAACCGCAGGCGCAGATCAGGGCGACATGCCGACTTTGTTTTGGAAGCCTTTGAACCCTTTGTGCAAGCCAAATCCAATTCACAATTCCAAGGATTGTCCTGAAAATGGTCTGTTAATTCAAGAAAAGTAAATAAGGAAGAGTATTTTTTTTGTTTTGATCAGACTATTTTTGGGCGCTTTTTACCGAAGGGACAAACTCGGACACATACCCCGCAAACTTGTGCTCCTATATCGGGCAAGGCTTTGAACTTCGAGGTCTGCTCGACACATCGGTTGAAATGCAGCGCTTCATCTCGCGTATTATAGTGATCCTTTGTATTGGTGTTTTTGATGGCTCTTCCAGGGCAGGCTTGGGTGCATTTTATACAAGTCCCACATCTATTTTTTAATGGCTTGTCAGCGGTCAACGGCATGTCTGTAAGCAGACTTGAAAGCCGGATTCGAGGGCCAAATTGGGGACTGACGATCAATAGACTTTTCCCTTGCCAGCCGATGCCGGCCATTCGCGCAATGGCCTTGTGTGAAACAGCTCCCATTTGCTCGGTTTTATCCACAGTCTCGGATGCTGGTATTGATCGAACGCGATATCCCTTCTGGGTAATCCAATCTGAGATGTTGGCCGTAATGTCGTTGAGTCTGGCATTAACATCTCTGTAATGCTGCACGTAGTCTGGTGTGGGGGAGTCCAGAATCTGGTCCACAATATCGTCGTTCAGGTGGATTGCGATGGAGAGCGCACTTGAAAAAGGGGCGATCACGTCAAGTTGCATCCCACAAAGTTCGCTTTTGAAAGGGCTGAGATCTGCAATGCCAGCAAGGTCAGCCCCAGCTTTTCTGGCCACACGTTTAAGCTCTTCTTCCCGCGTCATAATGATTGAATGTTTATCCCATGAAATGAAAGGGATCATTTTCGAACCGCACTGGTGCGGACGAACGGAACCCCGTTGGGAAACCAGTCAGTGAAAAACTCTTTCATTGAGCCGTCGTATTGTGCCACGCGAACATCCCCCCACGTTTGCTGATCGCCTGTTGCATAATAGAGATAAGTCTTGCCCTGATATTCGAAGAGATCGATATCCGAATTATTGACGCCTTCGCCTTCTGACGCTTCGAGAACGGGGTTGAATGGGCTTAGCTCCCACTCGGCGAGGTCTTTTGAGCGGGCGATATAGGGAATCCAGCCTTTATGATTTGGAATCGGAGCGTGGAGATAGATGACGTAGTAGTATGGCGCGTTGTAGCGGATGACGGGGCAAGCACTGTATTCATTGTTGAGACCGGTAAATATTATGCCCGGAATTTTGTTCCAGTGAGCCAGGTCTTTTGATCGGGCAAATTGAAAACAGAATTGAACGGGTTTATCGGACTCATAGGCCATGAGATAGCCTTGGTCATCTTTGCAAACAGAGGAATTGAACAAGTGGGTTCCCGGCTCACGCTGAATGGCCAGTTCACAGGTCCAATTGGTCAGGTTGGTGGATGAAAAACGGTAAATGTCATGGAACCAATCATTGGTCGTGCCTTGCGAGGCGAAGATATTCATTTCATCCCCATTGACGTAGGCATTGACAAAGGAAAAGCCGTTACCAAATCGGGCTATCTCTTGGGAAGTGGTGAGGTCGAGAATGTAGAGATACATTTCCTTGGTCTTCTCATCACGACGATTAAGCGCAAGAAGTGGACGGGATTTGTAGAGGACGGGTGTGTTTTCCATGGCCTCATGGAATGCCACTGGGAGTTTTGTAAGAACGGGGCGTCCCGGATTCGTCGTTTTAATTCCGGGAATGAAACGAGCAGGGGTCAGTTCGTTGAAGGTTTCGATTGGCCAGAAGCGGAGGCGTTCGAATCCATCGGGAACATTTTGACGATATTGAACATAAGCCCTGTTGGTGCCCGCGAGGTGATAGGAAAACATGTCGTCATTGCGAGCGCCGAAAACTTTGTAACCGGCGACAACGCAATTTTCCATATCGACGTGGAGATATTTTCCCGCGATGTCACTGTAGATGGTTCCAGTTGATGGGACCCCGTTTGGTTGAGAAAAATTAAGAACGATCAAGCGGCAGTTTTTAAATTGGAGCCGTGTGTAGGCTTTGAAATCAGGAAATCCAATTTGCACAGCGTTATCAGGGCCAATCAGTGTGCAGTCTTCGAAAAGCGCATCAGGCGTCGCGGGCATGGATGGATTTTCACCGCGAACGTAAACCCCTCCCGCATCTCCCCACACATCCAGGCACATAAAGAATGACCGCCGGAATACAACTGGCTCCTTTGGACGATTGACGTGGGCCATGACGCTTGCTCCAGCGAAACGTCCAATTCCAACGCAATCTTCAACAATCACGGAAAACTCACAACCTTTCTTGCACGTCATGTCCCAACCGATACCACCTTCAGACCCTACCATATAAAGGCGTTTAAAAGTCCATCGATCCCAAATCGCAGCCGAATAGTCAGGATCACTGCGAATGGGGCCCCACCAATCGACGCTTTTGAGTCCTGTCTCCTTTTCGGGAGAACCGTTGGTGAGGATCATGAATGTTGGATTACCCGTTCCGGCCTTTGGATTGGTGCGAACAATTTCGAGAGGCGCTCCCGAATCAACAATGACCCAGCCCGTGGCCCCAGAACCGAAACTGCCATCCCAATCGCCAATGAACTCGTTGTAAGCGTTTTGAGCGCCCGAGAATGCTGGGTAAAGATTGGCTTCAGCATACGTGTCGGGTCGCACGATGATTCTGTGTCCTCCGTTGGCATCGGGGACGGCATTAAGAGCGGCCTGAATGGTCTGGAATGCCTTGGCCCAACTTGTTCCATTTGAATTGTCTCCCAATTTTGAAACATAAAGAGTGACGCCTTTCCGTGGTTTTGCGTCGGACATGTCTTGCCCGATGGCATTGGCAAGAAACGCAGTTGTAAAGAGAAGCCATAGGATTCTAGCGTGCGTGGCGAAGAATGTTTTCATAATTGGAATCCCATGGGCTTAACTGAATTGACCACAATAGGCAAGATTTGAAGACGATTTGAGGAAAAGGGAGGTTGCAGAATGGAACGGTTTCTTCAAAGACTGAAATTTACCATGAAGGACGGCATTTCATACATCAAACATGTCAGTTTGTGCATTGCACGACGTTTTTGTAAGGTTAGGATGCTTGAAACACAAGAGCAGCGGAGGTTTTGACGCCTCCTATTGGAGATTTTATATGAAATCAAGTTGCCTGTTTTTTCTCGGTCTGGTGATGGCTATTCCCTTGCCGATTGTTGCCGGTGAATCTGACTGGACCGTTTTGGAGAAACAATTCCGGGATGTGCCAATGGAAGCCCGTCAGCACACGGGACCGTTGTTTTGGATGCATGGAGATGAAACTCGCCAGCAACTGGAAAGGGAATTGAAGAACGTGTTGGATGGCCACAACGGCACGTTCACAATGGAACCTCGCCCCCACAAGGACTGGCTTGGTGAAGGCTGGTATGCCGACGTTGGTATTTGCCTGAATTTTGCGAGACAGAACAATCTGACATGCTACATCTACGATGATTATTGGTGGCCCAGCCAGATGATGGGCGGGCGGGTGCCAGCGCAATATGGCAGCAAGGTGATGCAAGCATCATTCATTGATGTTGAGGGTGGAAAAACGACAGCGCTTGAGGTTATTTCGCAGACAAACCTCATCGCAGTTATTGGCGGAAGAATTGTCGGAGAAGATACGGTTGACGCCAAAAGTCTGACCAATCTCACGGCTTTGGTAAAGGCGGGTCAGGCCAATTGGACCGCGCCGGAAGGACGTTGGAAGGTGATGACATTCTCATGGAAGTTCAAAGGCAAGGAGGGCGGGCAGCAAAGATTTGTTTCAGTGGATGGGGCGAGTCCGGATTGTGTGGATTGGTTTATTCAAACCGTCTATCAACCGCATTATGATCGTTTCAAGGAGGACTTTGGCAAAACCATTGTTGGCTACTTTTATGATGAACCGGAAACCCAGGGGGACTGGGGTAGTGAGGTGCCAAAAGTGATTTCAGAGCGCGGTTTTGATCTCGCCACACTTCTGGTTGCCTACAAATTCAAACTCGCAGGGGAAGTCCAAACAGCCGCCTATTATTCATATCTGGATTGTTTCGCGGAGGCGTGGGGGCGTGTAATGTACGGTGGGATGAGCCGTTGGTGTCGGGCTCACAATGTCGTCTCTATGGGACACTTTATGGAACATGAAAATGAGATTTTCAATCGCTCATTGTCAGCAGGAAACATGATGCAGCTACTAAAATTCAGTGACATGGGGGCAATTGATCTCGTCTGCGATCAGGTTTATCCGGGAGAACGGAAAATGGGAATGTATCAGATGCCAAAAATAGCGAGTTCCATTTCTCACACTTACAACAAGAGCAATGATATTGCAGCCTGTGAAATCTTTGGCGGTTACGGTCAAAAACTGACTTATCCGCAAATGAAATGGCTGTGCGACTGGGAACAGGTTCGTGGCATCAATTACATGATTCCGCATTCCTTCAATCCTCGGGCTCCATTTGACTCGGACTATCCGCCTTACTTCAACAACGGGGGATTTGAACCGCGCTGGCCGCTTTACCGCATCTGGGCGGATTACAACAACCGGTTGAGCCTTTTATTGACAGGGGGACGCCATGTGGCGCCAGTTGCGTTTTTGCATTTGGGGCAGAGTTACCATGTTGGAAACAAGGAGCGCCCCGAAGAGCTGACGTCAGCCTTGCAGGATGCGCTTTATGATTGCGACTGGCTTTTGTATGACGCTTGGGAGAAGGACGCCGTTTTGGACGGAACGCAGATTCGTTTACACAAGGAAAATTATTCTGTTCTCGTGGTGCCTGCGGCTGAGGTGGTTCCTTTTCCAACCTTGGCAAAGGCAAAGGAGTTTTTTGACAAGGGAGGTGTTGTTCTCGGATACGGGATATTGCCGTCCAAGTCAGCAACCCCGGGGCATTCCAATGCGGAGATGATGGAATTGTGCAATGCAATTTGGGGAACTGCAACTCCCGGATTGGCTCGATGCAAATCAAGTGCGAATGGCGGGCGATCTTATTTCCTACCATTGAAACCAACACCGGAGCAACTTCAACAGGTGCTGGCAGGCGATGCAAAGATTCATCCGACGCTTGAAGTTGTCGCTGGTGATACGGGGCATTGGCTTCACGTTTTGAATCGGCAAAAGGATGGATGTGATATTTTTCTGATTTGTAATCAGAATCACCAAGGCTTGGCACGGACATTCACTTTCAAAGTGACCGCCTCGGGTGAACCTGAATGTTGGGATGCCATGCGTAATGAGATAACAATTCCCAATTTCAAACGGGTGGACGAAAACCATGTGGATGTGGATTTGACGTTGGAACCCTCTGAAAGCGTATTATTGGTGTTCAGGGCGGAGAAACACGCTCAGTATGCCAGACGTGCGGATTTGTCAAAGGATGGCGTGAGGTCCATCCCTCTGTTCCGTGAACCGGTGGCTTCAATGATGCAAGACCGGCTGCCAAACCAATTGCTGGGAAGTTCCTGGGTATGGTATCCGGAAGGGAATCCAGCCGTTTCAGCCCCAGCAGGAAGTGTTTATTTCAGAAAGTCGTTCATTACGATTGATGGCAAAAGAGTCAAAACGGCGCGAATCGTGATTTCTGCTGATAATGAGTATGTATTATTTGTCAACGGAGCAAAGGTGGCGCAACGTGTGGGTGAGACGGAATCCTGGAAAAAGCCTGACACTATTGACATTACCAGCAGATTGACAGCAGGCAGCAATGTGGTTGCTGTCGTAGCAAACAATACTGTGGAAAGTCCCGCGGGGTTGATTGGTCGTGTCTTTGTGGAATATACGGATGGCATGAGTGATTTGGAAGTGACCGATGCTTCCTGGAAGGTCTCAAGACAGGATGAAAAGGGGTGGAGTGAGCGTCTTTTTAATGACAGCGGCTGGCTGCCTGCAAAAGTGGTGGCGGCATTGGGAGAGGGACCGTGGGGAAATATTGGCACTGCGGGCATTGAAAGCCCGGTCAAGGCTGACCCGTATGCCGGCAGATTCACCATTCCCGTCGATGTGGACATGACGAAGAACCATTTCTACCTGGAGTTGGAAGATCTAGCCCCCGAGGCTGCTGCACATGTGACTGTCAATAATCGCTTCGCAGGCGGATTTATTGGAAAACCATTCCGTTTGGATGTGACGCGCTGGGTGGAGCCTGGCAAGAACAGTGTATCTATTTTGCCTTTTGCCCCAACTGCAGCACATCTTTTGATTGTTCCAAAATAATGCGAGTAATGTGAGTTGCCTTCCTGATCTGATCCAACTTACGGAATGGCGATTCGATAGAACATTTCTGTGGTTGTTGCAACAGGTTCAATAAAGTCAATAATCCCATTTATTGGGATCACTTGAACATCAATGGTTTCCCATGTGGTCAGGTCAGACGAACGTTCAAGATGACAAGTCTGACCTGCTTCACCTGCGAAAATCAGATGAAGGCCATTTGATGTGTTAAAGGGTAGGATATGATGAGCGGCAGGCAGGTTTGTAGAAAGAACAAGCACCGAAGCCTGAACAGTGGTATTGCCACCGCGTCCATCGCTGATTGTGTATGTGATGCGATCCTGCCCCGTAAAATCTTCGCAAGGCACGTAGATGATTTTTGAATTAAACAGGTTTATGAAGCCTTGGAAGCGGGTTGAATTGACAAAGCTTATGTTCAGTGAATCGCCATCTGGATCCGAAGCGTCCGCAAGAAAGCGTGATTCTGGCAATTCAACTGATTGATTGATCGACGTGATAAAGCTGTAAGGCATGACAACTGGAGGACGGTTGACCGTCAGGGCTGACACAACACTTGTTACAGACCCCGAATTATTCGAAACCACAACAAAATAATTGCCGGCGTTTGCAACGGAGGAATGAGAAATGGTCAGAGTTGAATTCGTTTTTCCCGGCATGGCAGAGTCCTGAAAATACCACTGGTAAGAGGCGTCATTAAACGAGAACGACTCGACAGCAAGTTCGACACCGGATCCAAGTTGATTGGTATTAATATCCGGTTGACGTGTGATGATGGGCGCGGCATTTCCTGTGTCGGGGAGCGGTAGAAGCCGGACGACATTGGCTGCCACGCAACAATTGCTGACTCCCTTTGATGTTGTGGCTGTCAGGGTAATGGAGTTTGAAGTCTGGCTATCCAACGGAACAATCCCAATATTCACCCACTTCCCGGTCGGAAGTCCTTTGGTAAATTCTGCGGTGCAAAGGTTCGTTGTTCCTCCTGTCACTTCCAGAGTGACATGCGCCTTGTTGTTTGTGACTGCAGGGGATTGGATGGCAATGCTGTAGAGCCGGGATTGAGAAACGGCAAATTCCCAACGGGCTTGGGCTGTCTGATTTGAGGTAAGAGTGGCAATACGGGCATTTGTTCCCCAAGCAGCCTCCGTGGTTGTTGCCCAGTTCCCCAACGGTTCCGAATAGGTTGAATCCGTGGTTTCAATATACAGGTCATCCGGCAGGTGCCGAAGAATCTTTGTGGATAGATTTCCATATTCATCCACGGCAGCAACCCCCACTTTTGCAATGAGATTATTTGAAACAGGCAGGGTGACAGCCCACGAGTTGACACCGTTAGAGACACAGAGCGAAGTGATGTTGCTATATTGTTGAAACGCATCGCGGAACGCCACAAAAGGTCTTGATTGGAAGAGCGTATGACTGGTTTGGATGTTTAGAGTGATTGCACTGTCATTTGTGGTTTCAACCACATCCAGCGTCGCAGCATTGGTTTCAGGCACACGCAACCAGCGCTGCATTCCTTCAATGGCGGTACAATAACGAAATTTCACTGAAGAATAATTGGAAGCGGCGGTTTGAATATAGAAGTCGGTTCTGGCCGTATAATTGACAAATTGTTCTGGCAGATGGTTCCAGAAGCAGATGATTTGGTCCGTGCCGTTTGATGCTTGCAGAAAAATATTGTTGAGAAGGCCTTGGGTGAGGTTTTGCATTTTAATGGAACGGAGTTCCCAGCCTTTGCCGTCGCCTTCAAACTGGTAGTTGGTTGTTGACGGGTGGAATGGATGGTAATAACTGGGGGCCAGAGACCAGTCTTGAAAATTGCCAACAGGTTCTGTTGTATACCATTCCTGTTTTGCTGGAAAGTTGTTGTGCATGGAAAACGGTAATAAATCGTTGAGATAACTTTGCCAGCCATTATCCATGAAATGCCAACCGCTGCGGAACGAAACGGGGAATACGTCTTCATCCAAAAGATACTCGGAAAGTGTGTAGTCGAAATCTTGCCGGCATTCTTCGAAAGTTTGAGTCTGGTTCCAGTGGAATATACCGTCCAGATTATAGTCGCTCCAACGAAACGTATGATAGTGGAGTGAGATTTCATCTCCCAATTGGCGTATGGCATCGCCTTCGTATTTCTTCATCAGATGGAGCACCATGGAATTGGGAATGGGAACATTGATGTTATCGGCATCACGGTAAATGTTTCCCCCCATGAACCACCAGGTGAACTTGATCGGTTGTCCATAGGAGTCCTTGAACTGATTGCGCCAGGACGGGTCCATTACTTGAAAGGCGGGGCTTGTGGGATCGGTGAAGAAGGTTTGCGCGTAGTGAGGATGGCGGACATACACGTTAACCGTGTTGCCATAGTTCCAGATGGCCGTATCGGAACCCAAAATAAAATAGACGTTGCCGGGGGTGGTCGCAATGGCGTTTACTGTAGAAATGGCTAACGCAAGAAGAAACACCAGTCCCCATCTGGAAAAAGTGGAAAAATTGGACTGTTGCTTGGCTCCAATATTCATAATAGACGATAGAATACCAGGAAAGTTGCCATTCGAAAAGCCTTGAGTAACCTCACATTGTCATAAACATTTTGATACGGTTATAGGCTTTCCAAAGGAGCTGAATCGAAGTTAAATAGTGTTCATACCTATGTTGCCGGATTCGAAACAGGAGTTGTTAAAGCAGATTCCTTCAATTACGGAATTGTTGAAGACAGAAGCGGTGTCACAGTGGCTCCGAGAGCATTCGCAGACGTTGGTGACGCATTGTTTACGCGAAACAGTGGGAACTTTGCGTCGACAGGTGCTGGCCGATGATGCGGGACGCTGTGGTGCATGTCATGTGAGTTCCGAAGCCGTTGTGAAGCGGGCGGGAGAACTTTTGACAGAGTTGACCACACCCCATTTGAGAAAGGCAATCAATGCCACGGGAATCATTCTGCACACCGGTTTGGGACGCGCTGTTTATGCCCCCAGTGTGGTGGATTCAGTGGCGGCGGAAATGAAGGGATATTGTACGCTGGCAATTGACCGGGAGAGTGGGGAGCGTGTGGAGCGTGATGAACTTGTCGAATATATTCTCAGAGAGCTGACAGGCGCCGAGGCAGCCACTGTTGTCTGTAACAATGCGGCTGGCACGATGCTGACGTTGGCAGCGTTGGCAGCGGGGAAAGAGGTGATTGTTTCACGTGGTCAATTGATAGAAATTGGCGGGTCTTTTCGGCTTCCCGAGGTGATGGCACAGAGTCGTGCGCGGTTGGTTGAAGTGGGAGCCACCAATCGCACCCATTTGAAGGATTACAAAAACGCGCTGACCCCGGAAACCGCCGCACTCATGCGCGTTCACCCCAGCAACTACCGGGTTGTCGGATTTACCAGTGAAGTTGAGTCAGCAGAACTGGCGGAGCTAGCCCACAGCAAGGGGGTGCTGTTTATCGACGACATTGGGGCCGGCGCATTGGTTGATTTGAAATCATTTGGATTACCCCATGAACCCACCGCAAGGGAGTCAATCGAAGCAGGGGCGGATGTGGTCCTGTTTAGCGGCGACAAGCTCATTAGCGCCAGTCAGGCTGGAATCATCGTTGGGCGAAAAGACTGCATTGACAAGCTACGCAAACATCCACTGATGCGCGCTGTCCGTGTGGATAAAACATGCCTGATGATTCTGGAGCGCACATTACAACTGTTCCGGAATCCCGACCGTTTGCGCCAGACCCATCCGACGTATCAAATGATGAGCACCCCATTGGAAACGCTCAAGGCGCGAGCCAAATATTTGACAGACGCCATTGCTCTTCAAGCCCCGTCAATTCAGGTGAATGTGGGAGAGGGGATTGCCTATTTGGGAAGTGGTTCCATGCCAACAGAGGCAATTCCCAGCATCGTGGTCAGCATTTCCGCACCTGGAATCAACGCGTCGGACTTGGCGCGTCGCTTGCGCAAGGACCCATTATGTGTTTTTGCTCGAATTGAATCAGACCGGGTCAGGTTGGACATGCGTACCATCACGGATGAAGAGACCGTGGAAATTGCACAGGCGCTGAAACGGGTTTTAATGGTTTGAGAATTTTTGAGACCGGATGAATTTGCGCAAGAACATCATGCTGGGGACTGCCGGCCATGTGGATCATGGAAAAACCGCGCTGGTCAAATTATTGACAGGATGTGAGACTGACACGCTGGCGGAGGAGAAGCAGCGTGGGTTGACCATTGATCTGGGCTTTGCCCCGTGTCGTCTGGCGGATAAGCGTATCGTGGGCGTGGTGGATGTCCCGGGACACGTGGATTTCATTCGTAACATGGTGGCGGGTGCGCATGGCATTGATGTTGTCATTCTGGTGGTTGCTGCTGACGATGGAATCATGCCCCAAACGCGCGAGCATTTGCATATTCTGACTCTCATGGGCTTGCGCCATGGCGTGGTGGCTTTGACGAAGATTGATCTGGTTGAAACTGCGCGAAAGGCCGAGGTGATTGAAGATGTGAGGAGGCTCCTCAAGGAGACCTTTCTGGCAGCGGCTCCGATCTGCCCGATTTCAAATATTACAGGGGAGGGATATGAGAATTTCTTTGACGCATTGAACCAGGTTGTTTCGGCATGTGGAGATCGCCCATGCTCTGGCGTGTTTCGAATGTGGGTTGAAGATGTTTTTACCATTCGCGGTCAGGGGACAGTCATTACTGGGATTCCAAGCCGTGGAATGGCGAAAGTGGGGGATGTATTGCGGCTTTTGCCTTGCGGTTTGACTGGACGAGTACGCCAGATGCAAGTTTATGGTGAGAATTCAGTGGAGGGGCGTGCCGGGGAATGCGTTGCGCTTAACATCCCGGAAATTGACCATTTGCAGGTCAAGCGCGGCATGGTTCTGAGTGCCGGGCCGGAAACGGCTCCAGTTACAATGGCTGAAGGTGATCTGTGTATTCTGGATTCAGTGCGCGGAGTCATTGAAGACTACCCAGAGGTTCATTTGCACGTTGGAACGGCTTCAGTTCTGGCGCGGGTGGCGATGTTGGAGACAACCTCCATGAGGGCGGGGCAAACTCAAATGGTCCAATTGCGTTTGACTGAACCGTTGCCATTGGTTCCGGGAGAACGTTATGTGCTCCGGTGTAATTTACCCGGAGGCGCCGGATTGGTTACAATTGGGGGCGGACGATTTCTTGGCACAACAAACACGAGATTGCGCCGGCAAAAGCAGTGGACGCTTGATTTCCTTCAGGCCCGAAGAAAATCAATTGATGATCCTGTGCTTTGGTGTGAGCAAATCGCTCGGGAATCGGGGAAGCCCATTAGTGCTCAGGATTTGCAGGTAAAAAGCGGTCAGCGAGCTGAGGAGTTCGTGGAGATTTTGAAGGGATTACGCGCCAAAGGTGTTCTCATTGAAACCTCTTCCGGCTTGATGGTGCATCGTGAATGTGTCGATGCGACAGCGGCAAAACTTTACGAGGCGATTGAGACGTTTCACAAGGTAAATTCTCAACGCGCTGGGATTGGGAAAGACGAATTATTTGCCGGATTGGGCATGGCTCCTGACATGGGGGAATTGGGACTGAGGCAGTTGCTTGACAAGAAGAGAATTGAGATGGCGGGAACCGCGTTTGCAAAAGCCGGTTGGAGTGCAAGACTGCCGGAGAATGACCAAAAACTTTACGATCAGATCAACGCCGCTTTTTTGACTGCTAGGTGGGCTGCCCCGTCACTTCAGGAGCTTTCAACGGCATTGCACGAGCCGCCGTTGCGTGTTGAGAAAATGATCAAGCTGTTGACGGACCGGGGGCTTGTGATCCGGCTGGACTCGCAATTGTGCATTCACAAAACGGCTTTGGAAGCGGCCAAGAAAATCGCACTGCAACTTTTTGCAAAGAAACCGGTTTTTACAACAATGGAGTTTCGCGATGCCCTGGGGGTGAGCCGTAAATATGCGGTGCCCCTGGTTGATTATTTGGACCGGGCACGCTTTACAGTCCGCAATGGCAACAACCGCACCCCGGGCGTGGAGGCCAGAAAACTTTTATGAACGTGGATATAGCCAAACGAAAGCGCGTCATGGAGCGCTCACAAAAACTCGGACACTGCATTTGCGACGCAAAACGTCCGTGTCCATGCGATGTATTCAAAAAACTGCACATTTGTCCCTGCGCAGGGGAACGACCAGAGCCTGTGGATGTTTCGACGGTTAAATTGACGCAGTTGGTGCGCAATGCGGGGTGTGCCTCAAAAATCGCCCCAGCGGACTTGGAGGCTGTGCTGGGCCGTCTGCCCGAGGTCAAGGACTCCGCTGTGATTTCCGGTTTGGCGGCTGCGGACGATGCTGCAATCTATAGAATCTCCGACAACACGTTTCTTGTTCAAACTGTGGATGTGTTCACCCCATGCGTGGACGATCCGTTTCTGTTTGGAAAAATCTGTGCCGCAAATTGCCTGTCTGATGTGTATGCGACCGGGGGAGAACCGCGCACGGCGTTGAGCGTTTTGGCATTTCCATCAGAAACGCTCTCTGGCGAAATCATGTATCAAATGCTCTCTGGTGCAATGGAGACTCTGACAGAGGCCGGGTGTGCCCTGGTGGGAGGACATAGTATCAAGGATGAAGAAATCAAATTGGGATTTGCCATCACTGGAGTGATTGATCCAGCAGCAGCCTCGTCACTGGAACAGGCGCGCACGGGAGATGTTCTGGTTCTGACCAAGCCTTTGGGCACGGGAATTCTGGCTTTCTGTCAACAAATTGGTCAGGCGCGTGCAGAGGGAATGAAGGAGGCCCTGCAATCCATGAAAACGTTGAATCGGGATGCGTCCATTGCCATGCGAAAGGCGGGGGCCAGCGCTTGCACAGACATCACTGGATTTGGTCTGTTTGGGCATCTGATGCGTTTGGCACGGCAAAGCAAACTGTCAGCACAAGTTAATGTGGATTCCCTGCCTACTTTTAACGGCGTGCTGGATGCCATTCGCAGTGGAGTCATTCCGGGAGCGGTGGAACGAAATCGGGAATTTGTCGGCAACCATCTCAAGGTGGAGTCTGGAATAGATGAAGCTCGGGTGACGCTTGGGTTTGACGCCCAGACCTCTGGCGGGTTGCTGATCGCCGTTCCTGCTGATCACATCAAGGTGCTCATGGCGGAGTTGTTGAAAGTGAATGTGATGGGGACCGTCATCGGACACTTGGGCAGTGGTGAACCTGGCGATATTGAGTTGGCGGGTGATCAACTGTCTGCCATGGCAGCGGATGTTGAATCCGCAATTCCGGCCCCTGCACACACTTTTGAAGAGGGATGCTGTGCTGATCTATTTAATCGGGTGGCAGTTCAGAAGACGGTTCCAATTCCAGCGTCGGAGCCGGAGCCGGTTGGCAGTGGAACTGGAACAGCGATGGAAACACAGCGGGCATTTGGTGCGTTGATGCGATCCGTTGGCACTGCGGGCGCTCTGAATGAGAAGACCAAGGAATTGATACTTTTTAGCCAGGTCCTTAGCAGCCGATGTGCTCCATGTTTTGACGCTCATTATACGAAGGCGTTGAAGATGGGAATCACACAGGAGGAGTTGGATGAAGCCGCCTGGTGTGCGATTGCAATGGGCGGAGCTCCAGTTCGGATGTTTTACCAGGAAAAACTGGAGCAGTATCGCAAGGAGAAATAAGTCCTGCGTTTGCCGAGGGAGATAGATGTTGTTGAAGCGGGGAGAAGTGATTTTGAACTGGAATCCTTTGCGTCGATGCGCCAATGATCCTGTCAATGAATGGACTTGCTTCAATGAAGGAAGCCGCTCTTGCAGAGGTTCGTGCCGTGTATGCAGAATTGGCAAAAAGACCGATTCAGCGCCAGTGTGAACTGCGAACCGAATGCTGCCAGTTTCAAATAACGGGGTTGACGCCGCAATTGACAAAAGGCGAGGCAATGCTGGCAGCCAAAGCGTTTCGCGCAACAGGGAGAAAAACATTTCCCGAGCGAGAAGATGGGGCGTGTCCGCTTTTAAAACCAGAAACGGGGCGATGCCTCATTTATGTGGACCGGCCTTTTGGCTGTCGAACCCATTTTTGCGATGCGGCTGGAGGCCCTTATCCACGCAAGACCGTGATTGACCTTATTCGCAGGCTTGAAGTTGTCGATCGCCAACTAGGAGGGGATGGCCCCCGGAAAATTCAGGACGCCATTCAAGATCTGCTCTAGCCCTTTTTCTTTCCTCCGCCGACCATCAGTACTGTTCCAACGAGTACTCCAATTCCGAAAAAACAGAAATACATCAGCGCAGCGGGCAGTCGAAGTTCCTTCAACCGGGGAAGGCTTAATTCCACCGGCTGTTGATTATACATGCCCATCACGACCAGGAGCGAAAGAATGGCAATCGTGAAAAGCGTCTTAAGCAGTTGCTTCAAATTCATACAAAAACCTCAACGCACCATAGGAGACCAAATCAATCGCGTCAAAGGCAAAGCAGAATGAAGTTATTCACCGAGGGAAAAGACTGGTTTTGTCATGGAAACAAGGCAAAATTCCCGTTTGAAATTCTCTTTGATGGCATAGTCACTGTTTATCAGCCACAAGGTAGAGTAGGATGTAAAATTTGATATTTATTCTGGAGCCAAAATGAAAATGATATTTGATGGTATTACAAAGATTCGTCTTATCTCGCGGGTGTTATTCAAGACAATTCTCCTCCTTGGCTTTGTTCCCGTTTTGGGGCTAAGTGTCAGTGCTGCTGATGGTTCTAAAACCTCGGCAGAGACTTTTACCCTGTGGCAACTGCCGTCTCAAACCCCAAGTCAGATGATGTGCTACGTCCTGCGGGGCGTCGGTGGAAAAATTGTGGTGATCGACGGCGGAATGGCTGGTGATGCTCCATACTTGCGCGGTTTTCTGGCGGCGCTGGGGAATCATGTGGATGCGTGGTTCATCAGCCACCCACATTCGGATCATGTGGACGCTTTGACAAACCTTCTGTCCAGCCCCCAGGGACTGAAAGTGGAGACTGTCTATGCCTCACTGCCAGATGTCACGGCACGTAAAAAGTATGCGCCTAATGATGATGCTGTGAGTGTGAGGAGTTTTACCAATGTAATCAGTGAGACTCATCAAAAGTATGTCGAATTGCAATTGGGACAAAAAATTGTTGTGGATGACATTCAATTTCAAGTGCTTGGGATTAATAATCCAGAATTCACAAATAACTTCATCAATAATTCCTCCGTTGTTTTGAAGGTCAGTGACTCGGTGAAAACAGTTTTGTTCCTTGGTGATTTGGGATACGAGGCTGGGGAGAAATTGCTTCATGGCCCATACGGTGGGCAACTGCATGCGGATTATGTTCAAATGGCTCATCATGGGCAAAATGGAGTGGGGGAAGATGTTTATCAGGCTATCAAGCCAACCTATTGTCTTTGGCCAACACCGCTCTGGTTGTGGGATAACAACTCAGGAAAGGGGAAAAACAGCGGTCCATGGAAAACCCTGGTTGTCCGTTCATGGATGGATAAACTGAATATCAAGAAACACTACGTTTCCGCGGATGGCCTTTACCGCATTGATTAGCAAAAAAGGCAAACACCGCATGCATTGGAAAATGAGCGCGTTTTGACGATTTTGGAGTGAATGAAAAAGAAATGCGTTTCAATGAATTTTGTTCTCGTTCTTCTTGAATAGTCCCGCTAAATTACGGCCCAGAAAATAGTTGCGCTAAAAGTAAAGTAAAACAATAGGCTCGTATTATGCCTCAAAAAAATCGCATTTCTGTCGATCCGAGCAACGTGCTTTCTGTCATCATGGGAGGAGGACAGGGGACACGTCTGTTTCCGCTGACACGTGACCGCAGCAAACCCGCCGTTCCTCTGGCGGGCAAATACCGGTTGGTGGACATTCCGATTTCCAATTGCATCAACTCGGGCCTGAAACGCGTTTACTTGTTAACACAATTTAATTCAGCCTCACTGCACAGGCACATCTCCCAATCCTATAAATTTGATCATTTCTCTGGTGGATTCGTTGAAATTTTGGCGGCGGAACAGACCTTTTCCGACACTTCGTGGTATCAGGGAACAGCGGATGCCGTGCGGAAAAATCTGGTTCATTTTCTGAACCACGATTTTGAATACATTCTAATTCTCAGTGGTGACCAACTCTACCGGATGGATTTTCGAAAGATCATTGATGCTCACATCGAAAGTCAGGCGGATTTAACGATTGCCACAATCCCGGTTGCGCGAAAGGAAGCCCAATCCCTGGGGATAATGCAGATCAATGCGGATTCACGCATCACCCGGTTTGTGGAAAAACCGACTGATCCCGCAGTGCTGGATTCTCTTTGCATTGAGAAAGATCTTTATTCCCAATTTGAAATCAACGATGACAAGGAGTATTTCCTCGCTTCAATGGGGATTTATCTTTTTAGCCGTGACGTGCTTCTGAAGCTTCTCGACAATGAACTGACGGATTTTGGAAAGCACATTATTCCTGGAGCGATTGCGACCAATAATGTTCACGCCTACGTGTTTCAGGGGTATTGGGAGGATATTGGAACCATCCGCTCGTTCTTCGAGGCCAATCTGGATTTGGTGGCTGAGCTTCCACGATTTAATTTCTTTGATATGAGCGCGCCGGTGTTTTCCCGTCCCCGGTTCCTTCCTGCTTCAAAAATCAACGGGGCAGAAATCAACCATGCGATCGTGTCAGATGGTTGCATCATCAACCGATGCAACATTAACACAAGCATTGTTGGAATTCGGTGCAATATTTCCGAGGGCTGTTATTTGAACCGGACGATACTTTTGGGAAGTGACTACTATGAGTCGGAAGCTTCAATTCACCAGTATGAATCAAAAGGGCTTCCTCGTGTTGGAATTGGAAAAAATACACGCGTTGAGAACGCGATCATCGATAAGAATGCCCGTATTGGAGATAATTGTGTAATTTCCCCTGCCGGAAAGCCGGATCGAGTGGATCACCCTCTTTATTACATTCGAGATGGCATTGTCATTATTCCCAAGAACGCCACCATTCCGCATGGAACAGTGATTTGACGGAAGAATTGTTCTTTCATGAACCCGGTGAAGAATTTTTACCGGGTTTTTTGTGTGAACAGAGCAAAGGGGAAAGAACGTGGGGATCATTTTTTATAGGTTCAGGCTAAATGAGAGCACGGTGCGATAGGCATCCAAGACCCCTTTAAGTGCAGCAACTGTCGAAGTGATCTGGGTATGACGTGAGACGGATCCTGGTGTTTGAAGGACTATTTCAAATGGCGGATTTCGTAGTTCTTTCGTATCCGTTATGTAAACCGGGGCAAAAGGACTTGGGGAGACAGGATAGGACCTGGCCGGAAGCCATTTTTGTGCTGCCTGAAGGACTGGTTCCCCAATGGTGATGGCCAGAGTCTTGCTTCGTGTATGAACTCGGAACTCCGGGCTTCCCTTTCCTGCTTGAAGGGAAATTACCCCGTGAAAATTCAAGACTCCCAATTCTCGTTCCAAATAATAGACCTCAGGCTGAGAGGATTTGTTCCAAAACTGTTGAGGTAATTCTACCCCCTGAAAATTAGTTCTTTTTCCCTCTCGAAGTCCCGTCGGGTTGCAAATGGGGTAGGCATAAATATGGTATCCGCGTGCCAAATCTGGCCAACGCTCCAGTTCTTGAAGGAAGTGGACAACCGCTTCGGCTCCTTCTGGCTCATCTCCATAGAACGACGCAAGAATTGCTAATCGTGTTGTGTCACCACCGCTACGGTCTCCCATGAAAATGAAACGGGGAATGTGGTAAGTCTGATCCTCTGAAGTGAATTCACCAATTGAACTGGCAATAAGGTAGTTAGAATTCTCTGCAGACTCAAGAAGGGGCTTTAGCAACTTATGGGTAACCTCGTGACTATCCCCAAGGACCAAAGGAGGTTGAGGAATAGAGATTCGTTTTGCGGGAAGTATCGCTTTCATAGGCATTTTTCATAAAGTTAATTTTTCTAACGATTAGTAACATATATATAATACTTATAATTTTCAAGATAAGATGTGGAAGGAAAACTTCAAAGGAACCCTCCCGCAAACCGGAAATTTTGGGGATTCTTCTAGAAGAAGAGGAAGGAAAGCAAATGTAGGTGTGACGTGGATACAAAAATAAGCCGAGGGAATTACCCCTCGGCTTACTTGAACTAACAAAAGCCCTTAGTCTTTAGACTGCCGAGTAATTGCGTCCAAAGCCAGCGGCTGGGACGCGGAATTTACCTTTGCCCTTTTGAGGCTTGGCTGCTTTCGACTTAGCTCCGCGAGCTCCAACATTCGCGCGTCTGCCGGTAAGAGGAGGACGGCCTCCTTTGCCTGTGCGACTTGGCGCAAGGCTTAACTCCACAGGAATGGGAATCCCACCCGCATGAAGCTTTTCGACAATAGCGTCGCGAATAAAACTCGAACGGTCGCTATAACCAACTTTATGAAGGGCAGCATCAATCTGCTCGATGAACTTTTCGTTCATTGGAACAGATATCAACTTCTGCCCTGGTGCACGCATAGTAGACATGGCAACAACCCTAATACATTTCCCCAAAAAGATCAAAATTCTTCTTCAAAAAATAATTATACAAGTCCATACACAGTTAGCGCAAGTAATTTTTTTTGTGCCTCATTTTAGGGGTAAAAATGACTAATTTTTCATTATTAAGGGATGTGATGATGTATAGAACGTAACTAATTGTTAATTAAGTGGTTATGATATAACATAAACCGCTCTTCTCAAAATTGAGAAAAATACTGATTAGGTGGAGATTTAACGTTTTTTGAACCCTTAAAGAGTTTTTCTAGAATTTTATGTAAGTGATTTATTAATAGATTTTTATAACAATCATAAAGTCATATAAAAATAGTACCCTGCATTGCTTGAGCGCGGATTTTACTGAAAGGGTGGGAAAAGCTAAATTTTAGCCCTTTATTTTCTAGCCTTTGATTATACAAAATGATGTCAGGTTTGTTCCTACAAAAATGAGAGGATTTTTCTGATATTCACGCTAAATGGGCACATTAAAAACTCAATTGTTTGCATTTTTACTTATTAAAGTATATATCTGATATGCAAATGATTTGCTTAATGGACTTCCTGTGATATCTGGCATTTAAAGTCCATTTTCAGGCGTTACTCAAGAAAAACGGGAAATAGGGGGAATACCGTGGAATTTTTATGAGCGCGCTCATGTTTTACTCCGGACGAAAATAACTTTTGGTCATTTTGCGCTCATTTTGACCGCCAGAGTCCTCGAAATAGTTAATCAGGGATTTCTGAAGCGGGGGAGGCTTTTGAAGACGGAGGGTGGCTGGTCGATCGGGCCAAAAGGAAAGCTTTTAATTCCGTAGCGGTTTTACCTCCAAAACCGGGGACTTGCGCTATAGCCTCCTCTGATGCAAGTCGCAGTCTTTGAACAGAGCCAAAGCGCTTGAGAAGTGCGGCCTTGCGGTTTTCTCCAATGCCAGGGAACTCGTCTAAAATACTTTCTGAGATGATTTTGAGGCGAAGCTGGGCGTTATATGTGTTGGCGAATCGGTGGGATTCATCCCTGACCCGCTGAAGCAGTTTAAGGGCTCCATTATCGTGGCTGAGGCGAATGGGCTCGTCTTTGCCGGGACGGTAGATTTCCTCGTATTCCTTGGCGAGTCCAATGACGGGAACCGTAGTGATGCCGAGTTTTGCCAATTCCTCACATGCCATTCCGAGTTGGCCCTTACCGCCATCGATGACAATCAGGTCTGGGAGTCTTACAGGTTTTTTGCCGGGAGCGGCGGGTTCGGCACTTTCCCGAAGCACTCGGGAGTAACGGCGTTGGATGGTTTCAGCCATGCAGGCAAAGTCGTTTTGTCCCACAACGGTTTTCATTCGGAAACGCCGGTAATTGGATCGGTCTGGTCTGCCATCCCAAAAGCTGACAAGTGACGCCACGGCAAAGGTGCCGCTGATATTGGAGATGTCAAATCCCTCAATTCGCATTGGTGGGGACTTGAGTTCCAGGACTTTTCCCAACTCTTCCAAATCGCGTTTGGGATCAATGGCGAGGGGAAGGGTGTATGGCAGGCGTGGGAAGGTTTTGTTTTTTTGCGTTGTGCGGCGCAAATCCTGTAGAGCATCCCGAAATTCAGCAGCTTTCTCGAAGTCCTGACTGGCTGCTGCCTTTTTCATTTGTTCCTCAAGGTCGTGCTCCATCTCTTGAGTTTGTCCGTCGAGGAAATCACACGCAGCCAACACCTGACTGCGGTATTGTTCTTGGGAGATATTTCCAATGCACGGAGCGGTGCAGAATTTCAGATGGGCGTAGAGACAATGCTTGTAATCCTCCTCTGCTGGAGTCAGCGGACGGCAGCCGCGGAGGTTAAATTTTCTTCTGGCCAGCATCAGGGTGTTTCTGGCTGCGGAAGAGTGAACAAAAGGGCCAAAATAACGGGCTCCATCCTCCTGTCGCAGACGGGTCATGGTGAATCGGGGGATGGGATCGTGGACGTTGACTTTGATAAGGAGAAAACGCTTATCGTCCTTGAAACTGATATTGTATCGCGGCTGGAACTCCTTGATCAGTTTGCCTTCGAGAAGCAGAGCTTCAGGCTCTGTGTGAACTGTGAATGTGTCCAAGTCATAAATGGCATCCACGAGGGCATTGAGTTTGAGATCCCAGGCTCTTCTTCTGGAAGGTTGAAAATAGGAACTGACGCGTTTATGCAAGTCCCGGGCTTTGCCAACGTAGATGACAGAGCCAAAACGATCCTTCATCAGGTAAATGCCCGGCTTGTGGGGCAATTCACTGACTTTCTTTCTGACTTGCTCGGTTGCGGGCATTTGAAGACCTCAACCTGACGGCATCCTGCGGATCAGGCGCGTGCCAGATTCGGGTTTTCCATGAACGCGTAACAAAGCAGATGGCAAATGGTCATTTGAACATCCTCCACGCGTCCATAGTGAGTGGAATCAACGGTGATCACATGGTCTGCAATCTGGGCGACCTTTCCGCGTTTTCCGCCGACAAGAGCTACTGTGACCAGCCCATGGTCTTTTGCCCATTGGATGGCTTTGACCACATTGGGGGAATTGCCGCTCACGCTCATTGTAAAGGCAACATCTCCTTTACGGCCAAAATTCTCCAATTGCCGGACAAAGACGTCTTCATAGGAATAGTCGTTGCCGATGGCAGTCATCCAACTGACGCAATCGTTGAGAGTAAGACAGCGAAAACGTTTGCCTACGGCATCGGAAGAGCCCTTTCCCAGATCGGTGACAAAATGGGATGCGTTAGCTGCGCTCCCGCCGTTGCCAAAAACAAAAATCTGCCGGTCTTCCTTCACCGCAGAGGCAAAGAGGTGGATCAGGCGTTCAACGCCCTCGTGTGGAATCGAATCGACAGCCGCTTTGTGGGCTGCAACATAACTTGAAATCCAAGGTGACATCACACAGACAGTTTATCTGAATTTGCCCATGATGCAAGAATTGCCCTATTTCTAAATTCGATTGGCTTGAACGGGATTTCCGTTAATAATAAGAGCGATCCAAACCTGAATGGCGTTTTGTATCGAAAAGAAACGGCATGTTTGCCGAGGGGCTGTTGTGTTCCATTTTTGGGTGAATAGCCCGTTAGGTGGAGTGTGACACTTTTTCTTTCAATTTGAACGCATTCGTTTTTAATCTTGTGCCATGGCTAAACAAGTTCTAGGCCGGGGGTTGAGCGCTCTTTTGAGCGGGAATTCCTCGTCTAAGCAGAGCGTTAACGTGAATGAAAGCGCGGTGAAGGCTTCGGCCCCCGCCGCTGCTCCGTCTGCAGCCCCCGCGTCTTTGGCTCCAACGGCAGCCCCGTTGGATAAGGACGCAGAAAAAAAACGTGTTTTGACGGTTGCTGTGGAACGGATTCGCCCGTGCCCATTCCAACCGCGCAAGGATTTTTCACAGGAATCACTTCAAGAGCTGGCGGATTCCATCAAGGGCCAGGGGATTGTTCAGCCATTGATCGTGCGCAAGCGAGGCGAAGATTTTGAACTGATTGCCGGGGAACGCCGGTGGCGTGCATCCCAGATCGTCGGGCTGAAAGAAGTCCCGGTGTTGATTCGCGAGGCGGATGACAGAACGGTATTGGAACTCGCTCTGATCGAGAACTTGCAGCGTGAGAATCTGAATCCCATTGAGGAAGCACTTGGCTTTGCCCAATTGATGGAACAGTTCCAATTAACGCAGGAGGAAGCCTCGGCCAAGGTCGGCAAAAGTCGCGCTGTGGTTGCCAATTCGTTGCGCTTGCTCAAGCTGGCCCCCGACATCCAGACCTACGTTCGAAATGGACATCTTTCCGTCGGCCACGCAAAGGTGATCTTGGGCTTGACCAAATGGGAGGAACAAAAACTGGCTGCTGACCGCGTTTTGAAAAAATCACTCAGTGTTCGGCAAACCGAGGAACTTGTGGCCTACATGCAGAACATTCCAAGTGAAGAGACGAAGAATCCGGCATTGCCTCCTGCACCGGATGCGCATATTACCGATTTGGAAAGGAAATTACAGGAACGCCTTGGAACGAAAGTTCACCTAAACTATCGTAAGGGCAAGGGGACGGTGGAAATCAAATTCTTTTCTGATGATGATTTGGAAAGAATTCTCCAACTTGCAGGTATTGAATTGGATTAGTAACGAATTGTTCTGAAAATAAAAATGACACTAGAGATAGTAAAGTATGGAAGCCCGATCTTGCGCCAAAAAGGGGTGCGGATCGAAAAAGTCACCTCTGAAATAAAAGACCTTGCTGCACAAATGCTCGAAACCATGAGCAAAGGCCGTGGGGTTGGCCTTGCCGCACAGCAAGTCGGACATGCTCTTCAAATGGCCGTCATTGATGTGACGGGCATTACTGACCGCCCGTCCACCATGGAGATTGATGGCAAAAAAGTCGACGTTGAAAAGCACATGCCTCTTGTCCTGATCAATCCCGAGTTGAAGTTGGATGGTGAGAAGGTTACAGGGCCTGAGGGATGCCTGAGTTTTCCTGAGATCTTCAGTGATGTGACGCGATACGACATCGTGAATGTTCACGCAGTGAACGAACGAGGCGAAAAAATCAATTTCAGTTGCACTGGCCTTCTGGCCCGTGCCGTTCAGCATGAAGTCGATCACTTGAATGGAATCCTGTTTATTGATCGAATGACTCGTGAAGTGAAGGAGGGTGTCAGGGATGAACTCGACGAGCTTCAAGCGAAGACAAAAAGCGCCCTCAAGAAAAAGGAAAAAAAGAAGTAATGGGCGGCAATTTCATAAATGCCAGTGACCGGCTCAATAAAAAGGGGAGCTTTGTGTCCAAGAGTTTTGGCATGAATGAAATGCCTGTTGGTTTTGATTTTAAGAAACGTGCGGAAAAGGAGATGGTGGCTGAGGGGTTTCGTCCTGAGTTTCCGCCTGAAGTTGTGGCTGAAGTCGCTTCAGTGGCTGTTCCTAAAATGAATGGAACGGATTTGCGGTCGCTTTTATGGTCTTCCATAGACAACAACGAATCGCGTGATCTTGATCAGGTGGAATGGGCTGAGAAACTACCCAATGGGAGTATTCATGTGATGGTGGGGATTGCGGAAGTCGATTGGGGAGTGCCTAGAAATAGTGCAACGGATCGTCACGCCGCGTTTAATGCCACTTCTGTTTATACCGGTGGCCCCTCCTTTCCGATGTTGCCCGATCGGCTTTCTCATGAGATCACTTCGCTTTGTCAGGATGGAGAGCGGGAGGCGGTGGTTATTGAGTTCATGGTGGACAAAGATGGCAACGTTGAGTCAGGGCAACTTTGTCGGGCGATAATCTGTAACAAAGCCCGTTTGACGTATGACGATGTTCAACGTTTTCTCTCGGGAGATGCCTCTGCGCTTCCCTCAGTCCCCGGTTTGCCTGAGCAGATTCAACTGCAACTTCTTGCCAGTCAGCGGTTGATTGATTTTCGCAAACAACGCGGAGCGTTGTCGTTTAGCGATGCTGAAATTGTTCCCATTGTTGTCGATAACAGGGTTCAGGGAATGGGAATGGTCTGTCAGAATGCGGCGCGTGAAATTATTGAAAGCTTGATGGTGGCTGCGAACGTTACGGTGGCCCGTTTTTTGCGGGCGCGAGGTTCAATGGCGATTCGCAGAGTGGTGCGCACGCCAAAACGGTGGGACCGGATTCAAGCCATTGCCATTTCCCACGGTTTTCGTCTGTCCAATCAGCCGGATTCACGGGCTCTAGGCGATTTTTTGGCAGAGAGAAAAGCCGCTGATCCGTTGCATTTTCCAGAATTATCACTGGCCATTTTGAAGTCGATGGGGCCAGGTGAGTATGTGGTGGAACATCCTGGCACTGAGCGTGAGGGACATTTTGGTTTGGCAGTCAAGGATTACAGTCATTCGACTGCACCCAACCGCCGTTATGCCGATCTGGCCATGCAACGTCTGGTCAAATCCGCCCTTGCAGGAGAAAAGGCTCCTTACAGCGAAACGGAATTGGAAGCACTGGCCATGCGTTGTACGGAACGGGAATCAGCGGCCCGACACGTTGAACGGTTCATGAAAAAGGTGGCGGGAGCGATTATTCTCAGCTCCCATATCAACGAGGTCTTTGATGCCATTGTCACTTGCTCGGCACAGAAGGGAACGTTTGCCCGGCTGTTGAGCGCTCCGGCTGAAGGCCGTGTGATTCGCGGGCACAAGGGACTGGATCTCGGTGACAAGGTGCGCGTCAAACTCATTCATGTCGATCCAGATCAGGGATACATTGATCTGGAATTGGCGCACTAAACACGTTCGTTATCCCCCCTGTATTATGTCAATATTGTGGAACGGAGGGATCAATGCTTTTTGCCCACTCCAGGATGCCTCCCTTGACGCTTTTCACATTCTGAAAACCGTTTTGACGAAGGAACTCCATGGCTCGCATGGAACGCATTCCACTTTTGCAGTGGATGTAATAGGTGCGTTCTTGGGCCAGCTCATTTAAGTGTTGTGGCAGAGTCTTCAGGGGAATCAGTTTTGTCCCGTTGACGTGGGCAATTTGGTATTCGTCCGGTTCCCGGACATCGATGACTTCAATCCCCAAAGACGGGGTTTCCAACGCCTTTTTCATGTCGAAGACAGTGACTTCATTTGGTGTTGGAGGTGTGGGACGGGTTCCGCACAATTGTTCGTAATCCATGAGATGAGTGATGGTTGGAGTTTTACCGCAAAGCGGGCATGCCGAATCGTGACGTAATTTTACTTCACGAAACTTCATTTCCAGGGCATCAACCAAAAGAAGGCGGTTGATGAGTGGAGTGCCCTTGCCGAGAATAAGTTTGATGATTTCTGTTGCCTGAATCATTCCGATGATGCCTGGGAGCACGCCCAGCACCCCGGCTTCCGCACAGTTGAGAACGGTGCCAGGCGGAGGAGGTTCGGGGAAAAGACAGCGGTAACATGGGCCTCCCAGATGCGGAGCGAACACGCTGGCCTGACCTTCGAAACGCGAAATAGCCCCGTAGATGTTGATTTTCTTCAAGAGGACGCACGCATCATTGACTAGATAGCGCGTTGGAAAATTGTCCGTGCAATCGACCACGATGTCGTAAGGCTCAATCAGATCGAAGGCGTTTGCACTGGTGATACGGGTGTTATGAATCACCACATTAACTTCTGGATTGATATGGAGCACGGTTTCGCGGGCCGAGTCCGTCTTTAATCGTCCCACATCATTGGTCCCATGAATGACCTGACGTTGGAGATTTGTAAAATCGACAGCATCAAAATCAACAATCCCAAGTGTTCCAATGCCGGTTGCGGCAAGGTAGAGGAGGTTGGGGGAACCGAGTCCTCCTGCTCCAACGCACAGCACACGTGCTGCTTTCAATTTTTCCTGACCTTCAACCCCAATTTCGGGAAGACAAATTTGACGGGAATAACGTCGAAGTTGGTCCTTGCTTAATGAACTCATGACAAAAATGAAATACCCAAGCTCCTCCGAAGTCGTTTAGGACCGAAGAGGAGGAATTGTTGTCTCTTTTCAGAGAAGGACGGAGCTACTTTTTGGATTCCTTCTCCAGCTTTGCGACTTCTTCCTTGAGTTTCTTCAGATACTTCTCTGGGTTCTTGTTGAAGGTTTTTTCGCATCCCTGACAACAGAATTTGATCTCCTGGTTCTTATTGGTGATGGTGTAGACAGACATGCCATCAGTGCCAAGTTTTTCACCAGTGATGAGACAGACTTTCAAGGGGTAGGGTTTGACTTTGACGTCTGCTGCGTGGGAAACCCATGTCAGCGCTGCGGTCACGGCAAGCCCGAAGGCCAGATATTTGATGTATTTCATTTTATCCAACTTTTCGTTGTCAATGCACAATGTAACGTAAGCTGTTGAATTTGCAAAAATGAATGAGATGACATGAACTGACTGGGGGGGGCTCCGTGAATGGGGGAAAGTGTCAGTTGAGTGGCATCGGAGGTTCTCATTGTCAAGGAATGAAAAGCAACGTAACCTTGCGGCTTATTGTAAGACATGAAGGCAGAAGACCGATCTCTGCTTCATGAGAATATACGCCATGATCGGTTGACATTGTGATGTTTTGTAAAGGCTGTGTTTGTGACGATGATGTCTTCCAAGTGGAAGAATGAAGGAATTGGTGATTGCTGGTGCAAACTGCAAGGAACTGACATGGTGATTTTTCAGTGATTTGATGGTTTGGCAATATCCCCGGCTTTCATAACAGTGATGTTTTTTCTGAGACAACCACCTAAGATGCGCACGCTCCTGATTTTGGGGCGCGTATCCAGTTTGCCTACGATCTGGTCCAATTGTCTGGCGGGATGGTGGTTGAGTGGAGGCGGGAATTGGCTGTCGCTGGTCTGGGTCACATTCGGCTGTTCGCTTCTTTATGTCGCGGGAATGTTTTTAAATGATGCTTTTGACGCGCAATATGATCGTCAAAGAAGGGTGACACGTCCCATCCCGTCCGGAGCCATTACAGAAAGAGAAGTCTGGAGCTGGGGATTGGGCCTTTTGGTATTGGGAATAATCTGTCTTGCTGTGATGGGACTGGTTCCTGCCATACTGACGTTGTTCCTGGTGGGAACAATCCTGGTTTATGAGGCCATTCACAAGGCAGTGGCCTTGGCTCCCGTTTTGATGGCGTTTTGCCGTTGTCTGGTCTATTTGATTGGTGCTTCTGTGGCGGCAAGAGGAATTGCGGGATTGGCAATTTGGAGTTCCCTTGCCTTGGGGGCCTACGTGGTTGGAGTCAGCTATCTCGCGCGCAAGGCAGACACTCAATTGTCGATGGAGTATTGGCCTCTTCTGTTTTTGGCAGCGCCGTTTTTCCTTGCGTGGCTTGTAAACGAAAAGGTGATATTTCATCCTGTGGGAGTGATCTTTGTCGGACTGATAGTGTGGGTTCTTCTGGCTTTGCGTCTGGCGCTTTGGAGCACGGTTCGAAATATTGGATACGGTGTTTCCATGCTTCTGGCTGGCATTCCACTGGTTGATTGTTTGGCGGTCGGGGAGCCCACACATCCCATTTCATGGCTTTTTGTTGCATGGTTCCTGCTCGTGCTTGTTCTCCAACAACGCATTCCAGCCACTTGAGCCCATCTTTCCCCTTCAAGAACTGTCATGATTGACAAAAAAATTTTGACAGGAAGTACACAAAATTGTTGACACATGGGCGGGGTTCGGTTGTAAGTAAACGGCTATATCCAACGGTTAATCAAACGGGCACCCGGGACAGGTTGTGGTTGTACTTAAAAATTGAAGTTAAGTTTTACTGTTTTTAACTATTATGAAGAAAACCTGGAGTCGAAAAAAGATAGATGACAAGTTTACTGGAATGCTTAAAGCGGATGGAACTCCCATGTCGCGCCAGCAAATTCACATGCTCCGCAAAAAGGCGCTTGGCATTTGCATGATCTGCTCTGAACCGGCGGTGGGAGTGTATTGTAAGAAACACACCATTGCTGTCCGTGAGCGGATGCGTAAAAAGCTCAAATATCAACGTCGCTTGCTCAAATCAGCGAGTTATGCCCCTCAACGCAGTGTCAAAAAGTCCGTGAAAGCGGCAGTCAAGTCCAAGCCAGTCGCCAGAACAGCGGTCAAAACGGTGAAGAATTTTGTTAAGGCGAGAAAGAAGAAATAAGACTGTTGTCTTAAACTTTTGTGACAGACACCGATATATTCTTGTCACGATGTAAAGTATTTTCATTTTTTCTTCATCCCGGGTGTGACAGTTGGCTGTACCCGGTGTAGTGTAGTATAGTATGGATTCGTTTCTGCTTTCTGTCTCTTTTTTAGAAGTAATGTGCCGCACGTCCTCGCGCGAAGCACAAATATAAACTATAGTTAGTTCAAATCCTCGGAGACAATATATGAACAAAAGTTGGAGCAGAAAAAAAATAGTCGATGAGTTCACCGGCTTGCTCAAGGCAGACGGAACTCCGATGTCACGTCAGCAAGTCCACATGCTGCGCAAAAAAGCCCGCGGCTTGTGTCTAACCTGTGGTGAACCTGCCATTGGGGTTTATTGCCTCAAGCACACCATTGCTGCCAGGGAACGCATGCGCGAGAAATTGAAATATCGCAGGCGTCTCCGTAAATCCCCCAGCTATGTGATTGAACAGCAGGTTAAAGCAAAGCGTCGTAAGAAACTGGAACGCCAGGCACGCTCTGCTGTCAAATCCCCAGCTTCACGTTCCAAAGCGGTCGTCAAAAAGGCGAAGAAGCGCTCCAAATAGTCTCCTGCTCCGGGGGCGATTCTGTTGACATTGTTCATCCGTTTTTGCCCATGACCATGGTGAAGGGGTAGTTCTTCTTTCCTCCCTCTGAAACTGAGTTCTTAGAAACCAGTCTTTTTGGAGGGAGGAAAAAGTTCAATTCAAATGCCGGGTTTCGTAAATCTCCAGACTGGAAGTCAGGGGCCGGAGTGTTTTTGCTTTTGGGTGACGTATTCTGTGGAACACGTTGCATTTCGAGAAGACCGAGATGGCTTAACCGCTGTCACGGATTGGGTTAGGCTGCCTGTAACCCGTTATTATTTGTCTTGAAGTGCAGGGAAGGCCAAGCTGATATTTAAGCACACTGTGCTTGAACGTCTGTTTAGAAGATATGCCCGAATGTGGGGCGTTCCTGTGGTTGGTTTTCTTAGAAAGCCATTCCTGGCGTGTGTTTTGCGCCAACTCGGCTCGTGGCTTCGCCTGACGCCTCCCACCCCGAAGAGCTGTGTGGTTTCCACCCGACAATGGTTGGAAGCACAGAGCAGTGATCGTCTGGGAAGTTTTAAACAGGTTATACCAGAGACAGTCCTTCAGAAAAAAGCTCCCCAATCCATATACGAGCGGTATCACTGGCGGTTTGACCGTTATATGACACAGACAGCTCCTCCAGTGTTTGTTGCCACCCTCAGGAATGCCAGTGTTCTGGGGAATAATGGGGCAGTTATCGGGGCGGACGGCGTGATACTCTACGATTTGTCCAAGGAATGGTTTTTTGGACCGATGCAGCACTCTTTGCTTTTCAGACTCAAGTTGCCGCCAGCTCGCAAACTGTCGGGAAGAACTGCGACTGTTGCTGCTGCTTCCGGTTGGAACTACTATCATTGGCTTTTGGATGTGCTGCCACGCTTTGGCATTTTGGAGAAGGCGGGCATCCAGTTCGATTCGGTGGATTCGTTCATCGTCAATCATGGCAAGAGTCCCTATAAAACGCAGACGCTCGAATTGCTCGGGATTTCCAATGAACAATTGCGCGAGATCGACCGTGGTGATCACTACCAATGTGAGGAATTGCTGGCACCATCACTGGTGGCAGTCGATGGTCAGTCCCCTCAATGGGCGGTTCAATACCTTCGTGAAAAATTCCTGACAAAGTGCGCGGGCATGCCTAAGGGCCCAGAGCGGGTTTACCTCAGTCGTGGACGAGCGAAATACCGTCGATTTACGAATGAAGAGACTGTGCGCCCATTTTTATTGGAATGCGGGTTCAAGGAAGTGTTTACCGAGGAGATGACCTTTTTGGAGCAGGTGAATTTGTTTGCTTCAGCAAAGGTGATTGCTGGCCCGCACGGAGCCGGTTTTTCCAATCTGGTTTTCTGCTCCCCCGGGACGAAAGTGGTGGAGGCCTTTTCCCCCTACTATGTGAACGGTTGCTTTTGGGCATTGGCAAACTGGGCATTCCTTGATTATTATTACCTCCTCGGCTCAGGACAGCGCTTGCCCGATGGCCGTGATCCACACCGGGTGGAACAGGATATTCAGGTTGATCTGAACGAATTGAAGGAAACACTACGACTGGCCCAGATAATTGATTAAACCAGTTTTTGAATTTGGAAAGTGATTGTTGATTTTTTGATAATGCAATATTGAAGTGACATTCTATGCTGCCGAATCCTCTTCCTAAAATATCTGTTGTAATTCCGATTTATGGCAACGTGGGTGACCTGCCTCGCCTGATTGATACGCTGAACCACCAGACTCTCAAGCCATACGAGATCATTGTCGTGGACAGCAACCCCAAGCCCCTGGCTGAGATTCCAAAGGGTGAAAATGTAAAATACATCAAGAACCCCGTCGATATTGCGTTAAGCTGGGACTATAACTGCGGGTTGAAAAACAATACGGGCGATTTTCAACTCAACATGCAGCAGGACTGTCGTCCAGAAGATCCCACCGCGCTTGAGCGTCTCTATAACCACCTGATGGCCAAGCCCAATCGCGTGGCGGCAGTTGGATTGGTGACGCTGCCTGAGGAAAACTTCAAGAAATACAACTTCTGGGGACAGGTGTTGATGGCTCGCTGGGTGGGACGTTTGCACCAGGGGATCAGTGGAAAGTTTGACCTGATTCGCAAGGATGTGTTTTTGAAGATTGGGGGGTACAACACAACGCATTTCAGTTTTGCTGGTGAAGACATGGATTTGAACATGCGCTTGAGCGAGCAGGGAGAAGTATTTGTCGCCCCGGACATTGAGATCATCCACTACCATCACCAGTCCTTGAAAACGGGCTGCATCCATTTGTTTAAAAAACATTATCAAGTGGCCGAATCCTTTGGCGCTTTGTTCAGAAGGTGGGGGTTCAAACTCTGGCGCATTCCCTACACCACACACTGGACTCATCATCTGGCAAAGTATTTTTACCTGATCATTTTTCTGATTCCTTTCGCGCCCATTACCGCCTTGATTGCCATTTTTGTGCTCTCCCAGTTTACAAACATTGAGTCTTGGAAACTGGGTGGTTTTAAGGAGAAGCTAATGCTTCTGGCTGTGAACCCCTGTTTGTTCCTGGCTGGATTTGTTGGAACGGCGCTTGGCTTTATTACTGGCAGACAACGCTATTCTCAAAACAAATAGCAATTGCATTCCCGTGTCGATGTTCAAACAAATGTGGACAGTCCCGGGGGCCTTGGATAAAATCTTAAGACAAAATATGTTCTGTCAGAAATACATCAGCACTGTTTTTGTGGGACAAATTGACGGCATGGACCATAACAAAATTTTTTAGCCGACTATGAGTTTTACTTTATTTCGAATTTGTATCCTTGTGTGGAACTCTTTGCCATCGGCCCTTCGCAGTTTCCTTTCGTGGACACGGATTCCGCATTGCATCGATCAGGTTTGGTTTCCTTATCGGGACCTGCCTGTGCCAGATTCCGAGATTGAAGTGCAGACTGTTATTAATGGCCTTGTAAAGCCCGGCTGGACCTGTGCGGATGTCGGTGCGAACTACGGGATGATGACCGAAATGATGGCGTTGGCCACCGGTAAAACGGGCAAGGTTTTTGCCTTTGAAGCCCATCCGTTGAATGCACACATCCTACGTCGCCGCGTGGAAGCCAAAGGTTTTGCTCCATTCACGACTGTTGAAAATGTGGCTGTGTCCGATGGAACGGAATCAAGTATTACTCTGTATCCTGGCCGTCGCCATTCGCCAAACGAGTGGAATATTCTCGGGCATGACATTTCAGGAAAGCCGACCAAGGGAGCTTTTGTTATTCCTGCAATAAAGTTGGACGATTATTTTGCCCAAGCAAAGCGGTTGGACTTTGTGAAGATCGACGTTGAAGGGGCCGAAGTCAAAGTGATCCCCGGAATGAAAAAGCTTTTGCACGAGAAAAAACCCATTCTGGTTGTTGAATTTCACAGTGCTGAAGCTTGGAAAGCTCGCAGCTTTTTGTTGGAAGCCAATTATCGATTGCTTGCGATCGAAGACGGCAAAGATATTTCCAATAGCTCGGAAAAGTCCTCTGTTCACGTGGTCGCATGTCCTCCGGGAGTTGAAATGCCCCAGGGAATCTTCCTTGGCAGACATAAATAATCTTGGTCGACTTTGACCGAAGTGAATTCGATCTTCGGTGCCAGATATTCGTCTCTTCAAAAACGCCTGAATTGTCCTAAACGATCTCTACCGGACATTTTGGCAGAGAGTCGAGGAAGGCTTGCCCGTATTTTTTTGTCAACACCCGGTTATCCAGCACTGCGATGATTCCTTTGTCTGTCTTTGTGCGAATGAGCCGTCCCACGCCTTGTCGGAATTTTAAAATGGCTTCTGGCAACGAATATTCCATGAACGAATTGCCGCCACGGGCTTCAATGTCTTCCAATTTTGCTTCAACGAGCGGATGATCCGGCACTGCAAATGGGAGACGGGTGATGATCACATTGGACAACGCCTCGCCCGGCACATCCACGCCCTGCCAGAAACTTTCAGTTCCAAAAAGCACTGAATCCACATCTTCCTTGAATTTTTCAAGCATCAAACTACGCGGGGTTCCAGTCCCCTGAACAAAACACTCCAATTGCATTTTCTCAAAGAAGGGGAGCATTTTTTCACCGGTCTCCAGCATGAGCTTGAAATTGGTAAAGAGAACAAACGCCTTGCCATGAGTCATCTTGATGAAGTGCTCAATCCAATGGATCAGCTCCTTTTGATAACCGGCTTCTCTCGGATCAGGCATTTTCCCGGCAACATAGAGCTTCATCTGCCGCTGATAATTAAATGGCGAACCCACCTGCAAAAGTGTGGATTTTTCTGCCCCGACCTGACGGGCAAAATAACTGAGTCCTGCGGATTGCGCGGGTGAAAAACGGACGGGGCGACGTGCTGTTGGCGCCTTTGCAATTTTCTGTTCTTCCGGTTCCTTCGCCATGGTGGTGGCCAGCGTGGCGCTGGTCATGATGATGGAGGTGTCAGAACCGTAGAGCCGGCGACGCAGAAATTCTGCAACATTGATGGGGGCGGCATTCAAGGCCAGAGAATGTTGGAGCTTGCCAGAACGTTCCACCCAGTAAACGTTGTCGTCTTCGCTTTGGCTTAGGAACACGGCCACCTCTTCACGCAGTTCTGACAAACGCCGGTTGCATTCCATCAATTCCTGGGCTGTATCCTTGTCATCGACCGATTTGATCAGTTCACTCAAGGACTCACGCAAGCGTTGAATGGGGAGTGTCACCGTGTCCTGCACGAGGTCGCAACGCCGGATGCGCAGTTCTGTCCAGGCACGGGATTTATCAGCCGCACTGGCAGCCTGCATTCGCTGAAATTCTGCCATTTGTTCACAGGCTTGTTCCACGTTTTCAAAGAATTTATTCGCCGCTTCCAGGAGTTCCGCAACGAGCTGAACACACTTGGGTTTGCGCAATGTGGCCAGCAACCCCTTTTCGGTTCTGGGATTCCAAAGCCGATGCAGTGCATAGCGCAATTGCCCGCTTGAAACGCTCAATCCAATGTGCCGGGAGGCAACGCGCTCAACCGTATGAGCTTCGTCGAAGACAACAAAGTCGTTTTTGAACAAAACCCCGCCATCCATTTCCTCATCGATCCCGCCCAGGTGCATGAAAAAGAGCGTATGATTGAGCACCAGGACATCAGCCGCAAGAATCCGACTTCGCGCGCGCTGGAAGAAGCAAATCTGGTTGTCCTTGGCAAAATCCGACTGATGTCCACAGAGTTTTGGCGTGCAAAGTCCCCGTTCTGAACAAACCATGGACCAGACCTTGGGATCGGGTTCAACATCGAAGTCCGACAGGCTGCCGTCCACCGTTGTCTTGGACCACTCGTAGATACGCTGGAGTTCCTCCGCCTCTGGAGAGGTGAACAGACTGTTCGCCTGTTGCATGGCTTTGAGCAGGCGTCGCGTGCAAAGATAATTTTGCCGCCCTTTGAGCATCGTGAAATTGAAAGGAACCGGCAACGCCTGCCGAAGCATGGGCAGGTCTTTTTCAGTCAATTGCTCCTGCAAATTGATTGTATGCGTTGAGATGATCGCTTTTTTTCCTTCAGAAACAGCAAATAAAATGGCAGGAATTAAATAAGCAAGGCTCTTGCCGACGCCTGTTCCGGCTTCAACTGTCAAATGAGTTTTGTTGACGAGAGCCTGGGCAACGGCTACCGCCATTTCCTGCTGCTGTGGGCGATACTCAAAATTGGGTGAACGCGATAGGAGACCGCCTTCTGAAAAGATATCCCTTACCTGCGCCACTAAATCCACTTTCCCTGCCGACGATTGAGGATCAACGAGACTGATCACTTTATTTTTTCTTTCGGAAACTAAGCTTTTTTCAAGGGGACGATTTCCACTTCCGCCCGGTTCTTGGCAATCATGCCCTCAGCCAGTATGCCGCGCCAGCAAACATTTGGATAAACGTAAGAGCCGCGGCCCAGAATGGTTCCCGGGCTCAGCACGGCGTTGCATCCGACCTCACTGTGGTCGCCCATCAGCGCTCCAAACTTGCGTAATCCCGTGTTCACCGGCTTGCCGTTGACCATCAAAACCACGTTGCCATTCAGAAGCTTCAAGTTTGAAATCTTTACCCCGGCGCCAAGATGGGTTTTATAACCGAGAACGGAATCCCCAATGTAGTTGTAGTGGGGGACTTGTGCGTTGTTGAAAAGGATGGAGTTCTTCAATTCGGAAGAGTTGCCCACCACGCAATTGTCACCGATGATCACATCCTCGCGGATATAGGCATTGTGGCGGATCTGGCAGTTCTTGCCGATGATGGCTGGACCTTTAATCATCACACCATCTTCGATGACCGTTCCTTCGCCAATGAACACCTTCTCACCAATGAATGCGCGTCCCTCGCACTTGTTGTGGAGGGCAGGGTGAACATTAGCCGCCAGGTAAGCCTTGATTTTCTTCAACACGTCCCAGGCATGTTCACAGCCATCAAAAATGACCGCATGCTCGGTTTGGCTCAGATCAAATAGATCGCTCGGTTTGAACATGGAATACAAAATAGGTCAAAGCCCCTGATACGCCAATGAGAAAAGAAAGGCGTGGATGGCTCCCCGTCGAAACCAGTTCCAAGCGGCTGGCTCGGAACTGGTCCATAAAAATGCGCAGACTATGGGTTGCTATTTTGTAATGAACGATGGGGGCAATTTGCTCGTTCCCCAACTCTTATTGGGTTGGGGGCCCATTTCAAACTTCAGGATGCCACCTGCCGCGATTTCACTGTAATTCAACCATGCACGGTTAAGTGGTTTCCCATTGAGCCAGGCTTTTTGGATATAGATGTTCTCTGCTGAGTTGTTGGGAGCAAGCACTGTGAAAGTATTGCCTTTTTCGTATTTGGGATCGAGCTTGAGCGTGACCTTTTTGAAAAGCGGGCTGCCGATCACATAGATGTTGTCCACTGGTGAGACGGGATGGAATCCGATGGCGCTTAGGATATACCAGGCCGACATTTGGCCGACGTCCTCGTTGCCGCAGAGACCTTTTACTCCTGGCCCATAGGCGTGATCCATGATGAAGCGACACCACTTCTGGCTTTGCCACGGTTCACCCGCGTAAACGAAAAGGTAGGGAACATGATGAACCGGTTCGTTGGCATGATTATAGAAATCATTCCATTTGAAACTGGAGGGTGTCTTTTCGAAGAATTCGCCAAGGTATTTGAGAAAATAATCCTTCCCCATCAGTGTCATCATGCCTTGCACATCTTGCGGGACGAACCAGCCCTGTTGATAGGGATTGCTCTCGACGCAGCCTTGCCCCTGTTTTGTAGCGCCTTCCCAACGTATCCACGTGCCATTGGCATTCTTCGCGTGCATATTACCAACGCTGGGATCGTAAATATTGTGATAGTTTTGCGCGCGCTTGAAGAGGCGTTCGGCAACATCGTCCTTGCCAAGGGACTTGGCAAAACGAGCGACACAATAATCAAAATAAGCGTTTTCAAGCGTCCCGGAAATGCTGCCGGGAGCGAATCCAAGCGCCTCATAGTCCTTCCGTTGGTTGCGACCGGACTTGGTTTCTTCAACCGTGTTTCGACAAAGTTCAAATGCCTTGGCTGTGTCATAACCACGGATACCTTGGAGGTAGGCCGCCGCAATGACGGACACGGCTGGATCGCCAATCATGCATCCCGATTCAGCTGCGACGATTTCCCAGCGGGGCAGGTAGCCATTTCCGCTTAACTCAGCCTGCTGCATCAGGGAATTGATTGTGTCATTGACAACATCCGGGCGAATGATCGAGAGCAGGGGATACTGGCTGCGGAAGACATCCCAGCCACTGAAAATGGTGCGATAGGTGAAGCCACTGGTCTTGTGAATCTTGTGATCGGCCCCGGTGTAATAGCCATCCACATCGGAGAATGCACGAGGATCAATCATGGAGTGATACAATGCGGTTGCGAATGCCTCGCGCTGGGCTGGTGTTTCCCCCTCAATGGAGACATTGGCAAGAGCTGTTTCCCATAGGGCGCGGGCTTTCTTGTGAACCACTTCAAAATTCCAATTCCCAATATCATGCTTCAAATTGGCACGGGCCCCTTCAAGACTTGTAAAGGAAACACCACATTTTAAAAGCACCTGTTCTCCATCCTTGGTTGGAAACTCTGTGAAGAAGCCAAGATGATCTCCCTCCATTTCTCGGCATCCGGGGATGACCTTTGCTTCAGCAACGATCTTTCGGTAACGTGCGCTTTCAATGTCCTCTCGTTTGCGATTCCAATCCTTTGGAATCTCGGCGGACCAAACCCCAAACTGACTCAACGGCTTGCTGAATTGAGCACAGAAATAAACCGTATAATCGGCCTTGCCATCCCCATTGCCCCAACCACCGCCTGAAGGAGGACATTTCATCCAGCCTTCAATCGTATCGGCCCCAACCACCTTTACATATTGACGAGTCGATGTTCCGCCAACACGTCGCGCCAGATCGATTTGAATTCGCGATAGATTGGATTCTGGGAATGTGAACCGGAGAATTCCTGCGCGGGGAGCGGCTGTCATTTCGGCCCGAATTTTATAATCATCCAGAGTGACGGCATAATATCCGGCCTGGGCCACCTCGGTTTCATGGCGATAACGGGAACGGAAACCGTCTTCAGAGCCTTTGATACCTCGTTCCGTTTTGAGCGGACCCGTCGTCGGCATCACTTCAAAATTCCCCAAATCCCCATACCAGCCAATTCCGCTCATGTGTGTGAAACTGAACCCTTCGATTGACTGATGTTCCCAGGAATATCCGGGGCCATTATCGCCGCCAGTGATTGTATCCGGGCTGAGCTGAACCAGACCAAATGGCGTGGTTGCTCCCGGAAAAGTCTTTCCCTCGCCATACTGAACACTCGTGCTGGCGCCAATCATCGGGTTAATGCTGTCAACAAACGAATCCGCTGCCGGAAACGCGCTGGCCGCTCCGAAAAGAAACGCGGCGAAAACCGTTGTGCGTAGGAAGGCAAGCGGAGGACGGATGGCCATCCCGTGTGTGAAAGAGTTGAACTGGACGGATGTGTTCATAAAGATTGTGGGTAATCTTGCCCGGATTGAGGCAGAGATGCAATAAAGAGGTGTTTTAAAAGAGAAAACGAAATTGCAATTTTTGCCGTTTATAGGAGAACGTAGGGGAAAAGAAAATTCGTTACAATTTACTAAGGGGAATGCGGATTTATAAATCCTATGATGAAACCATTTTTCTTGAATGTGGACTTGGATATTTTCTCAAGAACGAATTTGAAACCAATTCATGCCGAGGTGGAAAAACATGTTCTCGTGTTGTATTTTGGCCCGATCAACAAGTCGGGAAAGCATCTCTTATCAATAGAAAATTCACACTTCTTTAAAACACCAGAACCAGCCATTAACAGATTGTGTTCCATCATTGAGAATTTTTCAGAGAGCAGTCGGCGCATGTGGCAACGCTCAAGAAGACAGTTTCATATCGGCTACGAATTACGAAAAAACGAGAAGCTTTCGTATGTTGCAATTAATCCAAAAACACTTAAACGCATTGCAGCGCTTGGAGCTGAGTTAAAAGTGACATTTTATCGGGAAGAACCCGATGGCGATTGAAAAAGCAGTTTTCTATTTTCTATGGTGTGTTTGCCTTCCACTCGATTTGGGCACGGCAGACTTCATCGCCGTTTTCTCTAACGATGGAATGGCTAAACTGGGACGGTTCGCTTGAATGTGTCTGGACCTTTAGGGCATCCCCCGCCCGGGCCTCTTCCAGATAATTGATTTCCAAGGCGCTCACCCAGTGGGATCGATGAAATTCAATCGGATAATCATTCAGAAGCGCACTGATGTAATGGCTGCTGTTCATATGACCGTTTACATCCAGGTCTGTATAATGCACTGTAGCTGACGAACTCCGTTCCCAGACGTCGTTGTCTGGAACCTTTTCCGGGTCGCGGCCCAATGTCGCGCGATTCTTGATCTCCTCAAATCCAGGCAAGATTTTTGAAATTCGCTGTGGCCGTCTGGTTGCCATGTCTAAAACGAGCCAAGCGCTTGTTCCAGCGATCATGACCGCTCCTGATTTGTTCAGAATTTCAAAATCACGCATGGCAAACACATGAGTCACTGCACGGGGCCAGGTTCGTAGCGTTCCTTCACTGCCCCAGGTCGGATAATTTTTGGCCTCGATGCGCATTCGCGAGAGAACCCAAAGCTTTCCCAGCTTGCTCAAATGGGTAAAACCAACCCCCAACGCTTCCGCGTGATTCCATGCCGCCTCCAGGAAATGCGAGCACAGACTGGCGCTTGTTGCACGCCCGTTGAGATCAACATCAAATTGGCGGATTTTTAAAGGCTCATTCCACACCATCAACTCAGGGACAATTGACTGCATACGTTGACGTTATAAGGCAATTGACCGCGTTTGCCAACCGGAGTTCTGCCAAAATCCTTGTCAATGAACTGAAAATGCCAGATTTAAATCTCTCAGTTATCCAATGCCTTCAAACGCTTTTGATGTTGATTTCCAAAGCCGGCCAGTTTGCGTGATTAGGCTGGAGATTTGATTTTTCTCTTATTGCACTATCCTATTTTAACAAAATTTGATGTAGAATTTCTTATAATTTAAATTAAAATTAGTTAGTTTTCGGTTCCAATGCCGATTACTTTGCGGGCACTGACAATGCAAGGCTCATGACAGAATTTTTATAAAATGATTTTGAATGCTGATTTTAGAGTAAGATAAGAAACCGCGTCTTCTAATCATGTTGGTGTCAACTGATGAGCAATTGCAAAAACCATGTATGCCAGTAAATGGATGACTAAACAGTTGTTCGCTTTTTTCTATGAAAACGACGCTTCTAACCAGCGAAAATAACATTCTCCAAAACAATGTTATTGTGCAGGAAAACCAGTTGTTGGCGGCTCTTGTGGAGTCATCAGATATTTCCATTATCAGTGAGGATCTGAAGGGGAATATCACTTTTTGGAACAAGGGGGCAGAAAACATATTTGGCTACAGTGCGGCTGAAGTTCTGGGGCGGCCCATTACTTTTTTCATTCCTCCCGAGCATCAACACGAGGAGGAAGTGATTCAACAACGAATTCTCGCTAAGGAGCAGGTTCCCCACTACAAAACAGTGCGAGTTTGCAAAGACGGCAGATATGTTTACGTCAGTGTCACTTACTCCCCCATACGCGATAGCCGTGGAAATATTGTTGGGACATCCAGAATTGGCAGGGATATCACACAGGAGCACCTGAACAATGAACAAATGCGTGCATTGGCAGCCATTGTGGAATCTTCCGATGACGCCATCGTCAGTGAAGATATCAATGGAAGAATCACTTCCTGGAATCATGGCGCGGAAGTCATTTACGGTTATTCATCCAAGGAGGCTGTTGGAAAGCATGTCTGCTTTTTTATTCCTCATGAAAAACAAATTGAGGAAGCTAGAATCGAAAAACTCATTCTGGCTAAACAACTGGTTTCCCACTATGAAACCACGAGAATCTGCAAGAATGGCCAAACTGTTAACGTAAGAATTACTTTTTCTCCCATTCTAAATAGCGAAGGCCAAGTCGTTGGCATTTCGAGAATCTCACAGGACATTACGCAGGAACGAAAAATTTCGGAACAACTTCAAGTTTTTTCTGCCATCATCAAATATTCTGAAAACTCCATTATTTGTGAGGATTGCAGTGGCAATATCACGTTTTGGAACAAGGGAGCCGAAGAAAATTTTGGTTATACCGCTCAGGAAGCCATTGGCCAGCCGATTACATTTTTTGTTCCCAAGGAGCGATGGCACGAAGAAGAGGAAATATTGGACCAGATAAAAAGCGGTAAATCCATTTACCGGCATGAGACATGCAGAATTTCAAAAAATGGAAGCAGAATATATGGCATTCTTACAGTTGCTCCCATTTGGGATGCCAAGGGCAATGTGGTTGGAACTTCGAGAATTGGAGTTGACATTACTCAACGAAAACAGGTCGAGGAAAAACTGCGTCTGGTAGTTGAAGCACTAAACATTGCTGCGAATGGTGTCGTTATTACAGATCAGTCCGGGAAAATCATCTGGGTCAATACCGCTTTCGAGAAACTTACTGGATATACACGTAAAGAGGCCCTGAACCAAACCCCAAGAATTTTAAAATCGGGTTTGCATGGCTCATCTTTTTACTCCGCCATGTGGAATACGATCTCGCATGGGGAAATTTGGCAAGGGGAAGTCACTAACAAGCGTAAGGATGGAAGTCTTTATTCCGAGGAAATGACCATCACCCCATTGCGTAACGAATCGGGTAGAATTACAAACTATATTGCCATAAAACAGGATATTTCGGAACGGCTCAAAATCACTGCCGAAAGGGAACGACTCCTCAATGAGTTGCAGGAAACCATGGCCAAGGTAAAAACATTAACTGGACTCTTACCCATATGTGCCAGTTGCAAGCGGATTCGAGAGGACTCCGGGTATTGGACTCAGGTGGAAGTCTACATCCAACAACATTCAGACACACAGTTCACTCACGGCATTTGCCCTGAATGTGCCAAAAAATACCTTGATGAAAGTAATGATCTGAATGCCAGCAAGTAATATATAAGTGGAAATCAAAAGGATGTGAACCGATTTTGTAAAACCACTAGAGGACGCGTTCATTGTGGCCTAACTGTCATATGTTCCTGAAGCCACAAAATGTCTTCATTCCCAGCCATGACCGCATCGTCACGTGGGGGATTTAAAGTTCTCTGATCCTTCCATCGATGGGTTTCAACATGCCCGTCAGCAAAGGAAAAATTACCCCCTTTTCCGTGCTCAATGCCGGGCTTGTCACGGAGTGTCCATTGATCGGGCCTATATACGTTATAATCGAATTGTTGTGCGAAGGTTGCATCATTGACGGTGTCAACTTTTTCGTCAATGAACGTGATGATTTTGGAAGCATCATTGATTTGGCTGCTACGCATGTATATTGTGGCATCCTGCCGTTTCCATGGCGGGCCAATAAAACAATTCAAAGAAACAGTCCTGACCCGCGGTAAAACACGTTCATACACTTTGGGATCCTTGTAGAAAGGGCAACTCCAGACTTTTACATTATGAACATACGCGTAAAGCAAACTTTCTTTGAGTAGATTGATATTGGTACAATCTGAACCAGCATGCCCCTGCCATCCTTCCACCCAAGTGTCCCCCAGTTTAACATCCAACCCGTCTTTGTTTGGTGGAACCTTGTCTTGATTATCCTGGCAATACAGGCTGAACGCAGTTCCAAACTGGCGCATGTTTGACACGCAAGCAACTGTCCGGGCGCGGGATTTTGCTGAGGATAGCGTGGGGATGAGAAGGGCGAAAAGTATTCCTATGATTGCAATGACGACTAGTATTTCAATCAACGTAAACGCCAAAAGTTTGTCTGATCCTTGAACCTGCTTTCTTGTATGCATAATTCAGTTGGAATGTAGTTTTGGATTCTATAAATAATGACTTATAAAATACAAGGATTTACAGTGGAAAACTTTGACATTTTAAGGCTCTTGTGGATCATTGCCTCGTGAAATTTCCATTTAAGCGAGTTGACTGGGTGGGGTGCTACTTTGCTTTCTTGATTTCAGTTGGGGTATTATTTTTATCTGGGCAAATACCTGACTTTGGGCGTTGGTATTCCAGCCAGTTTGTTCAACGTCAACAGACGGAAGCGTTGATGCATGGTCGATTTGCCCTAAGTTACTCACCCGGGGATTTGGAACATGATGAATGCTGGTCGGGAGGCGGGGTGCAACAGGTTTGGGGGTTGGGAGTGAGTGTTTGGAGGCTTCCGTTTGAGCTGTTAGCCCGAGCTTGTGGTCGTGATGCTTTCCCTGATCGTATTACACTTGGAATCGGCATATTTTTGGTTGCATTTCTAGTCTTCAGAACATTCGCGCGGCTGGATTTATCAAATAAAGATGTAAAACGAATTACTCTGGTTGGACTTTTGAGTTGTTTTTTGATTGTTCTATTTCCTCCATTTGTTGGGCTGTTTTTTTCCCGAATGGCTGTGTATGAAGAGGTGGCAGTGTATGCTTACCTATATGGAATTATCCTCTTATTATTTCTCGTCCGTTTTTGTCGGCAGCCGAATCTGAAACTGTGGATTCTACTATGTTTTCTTTCAGGCATTGGCCCTTTTCTCAGACCAACACTCACTTTTTATGGAGTTGCGACGGTGTTTATTGCTTGGCTTTTTCTTTATCAGAGGGGTGCAACTGTCAGCCCTGTAAAAAATGGTCTGTTGCCTGATTACCGTTGGTGGCTTGGCCCTTGTATTTTTGCTTTGGGAGGATTGCTCTTGTTTTTCACCAATCAGCAACGTTTTGGAGATGGGTTGGAATTTGGGCATCGTTTGAATTTACAAACTGGTGAAAGTCTCTTTGGCTCCATGTATGCCACGCGTTTTGACCATCCGTATGAGCAGGAACCAATCGTTCCCGCATCCAAGGAACTCTTTGGTGCGTTGTTTTTGGAAAAGAATTTCAATTTTTATGATTGGTATCAGGATGATATTTTTCCTGGTCAATCGAAGACAGTGCGCTGGCGTGAATTTTATCTTTGTACCTATGACCTATCGTACTTTGCATTAATTACGCTGGGAGGAATTGTTGGTTTGATTTCGTTAAGGAAATTCGTGTGCAAAAAAATTACTCAAAAGCCAGAAATTGGATATTTGGGACTTTGGAGTCTAGCATCGACATTTTTCTTAGTCGTATTTTATCTACATACACCAGCAATAGCATCCCGCTACATGCTGGATTTTGCGCCCGCTTTTGTTGCGTCAATCCTCGTGGTTCTTTTACAGATAAGTTCTTTGAAAACCGAAAGATTCCCCCGCTTGGGACGGAATTTTATTATTATTTGGCTTGGTGTTGAGTTTGCCATGACGATTTTTGTTAATACAGTTAGGGGCAATCCATCACCGTGGATTACTGACTATAATGGAATAGCAAATATACTGCATGATTCGCAAGTGGAAGGGGAAGGTATCAACCAATTTGAAACTCATGGATGGGATACAACAAATGGAAACGTGCGAGTTTGTGTGACTGTATTTGTGCATGATCCAAAATTTTTGGAACTGAATGTTTCTCCAAGCGATCACAGCCAATTACAACCAGAAATCATTCGCGCTAAAATTCAAACCGAGTTTTTAAAGCGGGAGTCAATCGAGAAGACCGATCAAGGATGGAAAATACGTTTTCACGGACCAGAAAGAACAGACTATCAAAAGGGGGTGCAAACGGCATTCTTTGCCTTCACCACCAAAGAAAACCTGGATGCCACCAATGCACCTTTTCGCTTAACTAGTGTGCGTTGGGGGGATGGCCCGACAGATTTACGAAAAGTCGGTTTGTCCTTGCAAGACCGAGGGGAAACAAAACAACGACGATAATCTTGGTATTCGGAATCATTTGGGGAAAATTTTATGAGTTCATTCAATGCGAAATGGAGTATGCCAATCGTAATTGGAATTGGGTTGATCCTCGCATTGCCACTCTTTTGGTGTGGGTTTCCTGATCCAACACATGATGGACGATTTCATGTCCAATGGATTGAATGTTTCTCTTCTCAGTTTTGGAAAGGCGATTTTTACCCTCGATGGCTGACAAGTCCCAATAGCGGATTTGGTGCAGCTACCTTTTATTTCTATGCTCCGGTCCCATATTTTGTTGGGGCGTTAATTTGGGGAGTTTGCTCTCTGTTGGGAGAAACAAGTCTAGCCCTTGGCTGGACAGCAGCATTAGGGCTCATTCTTTCCGGTGTTGCCGCCCTGCACTGTATGCGACGGTATGCCGAGACCGAATGGGTGGCTGTATTGGGAGCCGTGTTATACATGATCGCTCCATATCATCTTGCAATTGATTTATTGGATCGAGGAGCCAACGCTGAATTTTGGGCGTTTGTTTGGTTGCCGTGGATTGTCTGTTGTATCGAAGACTTGGGGCTTTTAACGAAAAATCATCAGTCCACGAACGAAACTTCTCGCCATATTAGAATCCCCTCAGTGGACGAGATTCGCAAAATATTACTATTGGGAATCGCCATAGGAGGACTATTAACTACTCACTTACCAACGGCTGTAATTTTTGCTCCTATAGTAATTGGTCTTGCACTGTGTCGTGGACTCCAGACAGGCATTAATGTTGCCATCGCAGGTCTTCTATCCATTTGTTTGGCAGCAGCCTACATTTTTCCAGCCTATTTCTATGGGCCTTATACCGTTGGGCCATCAATAGGATGGATTTGTGGAAGTGATATTGGAAACTCAGTGTTTTTTCCATCTCTGAACTTAAATGAGCCCTTGTTTAATGATGATCCCTATAATCGACGACTCCTTTACATCTTAATTCACTTTGCCATCATCTGGGGAATTGCACTGATAACGGTTTTTTTTGTCGCAAAATCTCACAAGGCACGTTTTGACATCATCATCTGGGGAGTTGTGCTTTACAGTTGTTTTATCATGATGAGTCCAGTCGCACTCCCAATCTATGAACATGTGGCCGCGTTAAGGCATATACAATTCTCCTGGCGATTTATGGCTTGTGCTACGCTTGCCGCCACCATACTGGCAACCGTTATCATTCAAGAATTTTGGACAAACCGAGATTATTCACCTATGATGCGCAGCTTAGGCCGAGTCGCAGCTGCAGCCATCATAATAACTTTCGTTGGCGCCTCACTGGAACATGGAATACCTAAATACAGCGAAGCATTCCTTAGAGAAGATGGCTCAATCCGAAACCCTATGTGGGGTGACATAAACGCACCAGACGCATACGGAGAGCACGATCCGGTAGCTGCGAATTTGGCTGAAGCAAAAGCCAGTTTTCCAAACACAGGAAAAAAACAATTAAATCCTAAATTACTCACCGGAAAAGGGGAAGTTACATTGATACAATCAAAGCCACGCTGTTGGAAAATGAACGTGGAGAGTGAAACAAATGGCGTAATAATAATCCCACAGTATTGGTTCCCCGGTTGGATTGCCAAAGACGGTACTGGAAATAGTTTCCCAACTCGGGCAAATCAGAAATCGGGTCTGATTGAAATCGAGATTCCATCTGGAAACTACTCACTCACCGCATCAATGCAAATGCTCTGGCCAGAACGAATCGGTGATGCGACAAGTCTTCTGACAATTTTAATAGTGGGCGTGATGTTGTTTGGGAGTCGTCGTTTTTTGAGAACTAAAATCATCAAACCATCCTTTGGGGCATAGCAGAATTTTTATATCTTGAGACATACTATTGATTGAGTTACTTTCGATTGAAAAGCTTCGTTTATAGCAAGAACTCAATGCGTCAAAAGTGTATCATACTATTCTTCATACTGATGTTTTGCTACTCGAGTGTTCATCAAAACATGGGGTGGAATCAGAATTCGCGACTCGATTTTCTTCATGCACTTATTGTTGAGCATACATTCAAAATCGATTCGTATCAAAATAACACAGGGGACAAATCTCAGATCAATGGACATTATTATAGCGATAAAGCTCCGGGAATTGTAATTCTTGCTCTTCCAGCGTTTTCAATCTCTGCGATGATTTTGGAAGTGTTGAATGTCCCCATTGATTCCGAAAATGGATGGTTTTTCTCAAGCTGGATGACAACAATAGGATCCGTTTCACTCATTACAGCGCTGGGAGGAGTGGGCTTATTTGCCTTTCTCTGTCCACTGGTAGGACAACGTTTTGCTTTCATAACATCCCTTATTGCATTTCTGGGAGCAGCCCCATTCCCCTACGCAACAATGCTGTTTTCCCATGCTGCAGTTGCTGGTTTGATTTGCATAGCCCTGTGGGCAATTGGTGATTCCGCTTTCCTTTCCAAAATAGCACCTGACTTGGCTACAACCCCCCCATTGGCAGATGCCTTCAGTTATAAGAAGAGACATATTCTTGCGGGTGTTTGCTGTGGCCTCGCCATTTCATGCGAATTCACCGCTGGAATGGCGGTCACAGGTGTTTTTGCCCTTGCGCTGTTAACACATTTCAAACGGGGTGTCATTTTTGCATTAGCAGCAATCCCCGCTATCTTGCCTGTTTTTGTATGCAATTGGGTGTGTTTCGGCAATCCGTTGGCGTTCGGATATCACAACCTAGCTCTAAGTTCATTTCAAGAAATGAACAATGGATTCTTTGGCATATCTTTCCCGCCAACACTTGATTCAGTGTATTTGATTTTGTTAAGCCCTGAAAGAGGACTTTTCTTTTGGACCCCGTTTTTTGCAATGGCCATGGTAGGGGGTGTTGTTTTGTGTGCAAAGAAATGCGGAATATTCCTAATCACTCTCTATCTAACAGTTTTTCTCCATATAATATTCATCTCTGGATATTACATGCCGGGAGGTGGAAATGCACTTGGACCTCGACATCTCGCGTGTATAGAGCCTTTCCTAATAATTTTCGCAGCATTTGGACTAAAACGATATCCGATTGTGGGATCTACTCTGGGGGGCATTTCGATACTATTAACTGGCACTGCAACCTTGATTGATGCAATGCCAACTGGCGGGATTTTGAATCCGTTGTTCAATTACTATCCCGCTCTGGTCCTTCATGGACAACTTGCACATAACATCCTATCTGAAATTGGACTCCCCGTTGGTTTGGGAGCTGGCCTGATTTTTCTTGTTATACTCGGAACTTACATTTGGACTGCCAAAAACAAAGAGTGAATCAGCATAAACAATTTTGTGGTGTGAGAGAATGAGTGTGACATTTTTTTATAGAAAGTTAAAAAAATCTGAATTAATGTTGACTTTATAATGAAGAAATCATGAATATGTATTAATAAATTCAAAACAAAAGTCCATCAAGCTGGGTAGCCATACGCATGCAGCGGTGTGGAGCTTGAGTACAAAAACTTATATTGTTATGAAATATTATACTCTTGGTCTGGTGACACTGGGATTACTACTCTCCACCTCTCAGATGTTTGCAGCTTCTTATTCTGAAGAGGATTCCCCATTATACGCAGTCAGAAATGATGTAAACGTGGGTGGTATGAATCAGAATGGTCTCCAGTTCGTCGGTTTGAAATCAACTGATGGTGGCATGAACTGCTTGAGATTTGTGGGAGAGACAAGTGGACAAACTAATGTGGAATCTCATGTTATTATTATAAGCCTTGGTCCGATTAGTGGTTGTATTTTGAGTGCTTGCGGTGGGTCAGGATGCCTTTTTAGTCTCTGTGGTGGTTCTGGATGTCTCGGCAGTGCTTGCGGTGCATCGGGCTGTTCTGTCAGTGGGTGTGCAGCAAGTGCGTGTATTGGCAGCGAATGTGCCGCAAGTATCTGCGGCGGAAGTGTTTGCGGTGGGAGTGTTTGCGCTGGAAGCTTTTGCGGAGGTAGTGCGTGTGCGGGGAGTGGCTGTTATGGCAGTGTCTGCGGTGGAAGCTTGTGCGGTGGGAGTATTTGTGCGGCCAGTGGGTGTGGTGGAAGCTTGTGTGTTGCTAGCGGATGTGGTGGTTCTGCATGTGTGTTGAGTGTCTGCTACGGTTCTGATTGCGCGGGGAGTGTCTGTAATGATAGCAGTTGTAATCCTCCGGTGGAGTCGTTTAGCGTTTCCGCTCTGCAGTCGCTGGACTATCGAGTGGTGAATGGCGGATTGGAGGTTACATTTGCCTCCGGTAGTAAAGATAGCGCGGTTGTTAGTACAAGTTCCCACAAACGATTGGCTGGCTTCAAATCTAACCAAGTCAACAAGTTCAATGTTAAAGGTGTTTATTCCAAAGCTGAAGCCGTGGAAGATCAAAATGCCGGAGGAGTGATTATACGATGCTTTGATGGCCAGAAAGTGACTGAGGAGATTCACATTGGCGACTATAAAACTTCTGCCCAAATTGAGCAGAGTAAGCCCAGTCAATCTCTTGTTAATATCTGATTTTCCTCACTTGAAAAAAAGAATAGAGTGACACTTGCATTAAGGGAATTGGGCTTGGTTTGAAATTCAGCCAAGCCCAGCCTTTTGTGGCAATGCCGGAGTTGAAAAGAATACTGGAAGGTGATTGGATCGATTTAGGGCAGAGTCAGAAGTCATTCTGGATGGAAAATACTCTGGAAAATGGATTGGGGGCTATGCGTTGTATTAAAATTTGTTTTAATACAGGGCTTGATTCTCTTATCGAAACGTGCATGTAATACTTCTTACCAAATCTCAAAAATAAATTCTTACAATGCGCTCGATTCTGAGTCATTTTAAATGTGTAATTGTATTGTTTTTTCTTGAGTCTGCATCCGTTGCTTTTGGTCAACTTCAACTGCCTTTCTTGATTCCTAAGGAATATTATAACTGTGTTAGTCCACGTGGTTACTTTCATCTTTGGCGCCAATTGGACATTGTCCGAATTGAGGGGGTGGAGTTGCCGCTCATGTTTGACTTTGCCAGCGAGAGACTGGATGTCTCCCCTAATTTGGGGCGTGGCTGGAAATGCAACCTGATTGAGTCTCAGGCTAAGGAACTTAAAAATAAGGCCATCGTGGTGAACTTCCCAACGGGGATTCGTATTGGCCTCCGTGGGCGGGGCGGGGAATATGAACAGGAAGGTATGGCTTTCTCCATGGACGGTCGTTCTTTTAAATGGCGCGGTCATGGACATGTACAAGATACCTTTCGTTTGGATGGGCTTGGAAAGTGGGCCTTGTTTTACGAGAAGGGACTATTGACGAAGATGCAAACAGACACGGGGCATTTGATAACTTGGGATATGAAGGAAGGGCGTCTCGTTGGGATAAAGGATGAAAGCGACACATACCGTTTGAAAGTGGAATACGATAAAAGTGGTTTGGCAAAGTCCTTGATTGTGGGAGATCACATAATTGAGTTACAGTTCCAAAGTGGATGGCTCTCAGGAGTTTTATGTCCAAGACTTAACGATGCATACACCTATGGTGAATCTGGAGAGTTTCACTATCTTCTGCTTAAGAGCATTGAGGCTGGAGTCACCTCTGTGACAGCCTATAAATGGAATGAGGCAAATCAACTTGTTTCGGATGGAACCTATGAATATCTGATGGGCTCCACAAGTTCCCGTTCACCACTACCTCAAATTACTCGCCGATCCCTAAGAGGCAATGATGAATCAGTTGGTTACAATCCTAAAACCGGGGTGACGGAAATCAAATCACCGGACGGCGTGACAACCAAGCATTACACGGTGCTCAGCGGTCCTAATTTCGGAGTCGAAAGGAAAGTTGAACAATTGGAAACGAATCGGCAGGTCAAGGTGCTCTACAATGCTGAATTTGACGAAAAGGGAAAGGTTGCCCGAATCACAGGTGAAAAACCATTCTTTGCTCAGCAAACAAACACAGACCTGAGCTTTCTCAAGAATTACAAAATCGATTCGGCTGGCCACGTCATCTCTCGTAAGGACGATCGAGGAAATATCTGGCTTTACTCTTACGATAGCACAGGGAGCCGCAATAAAATCAGTCTCAACGGGAAAGTTGTCTGGACTAATGCCTCCACGCGATTGCCTGAAGACTAAATGAAAAAAACGATCCTAATAATCTGTCTGGCGATGGCTGTGGCACTAATCTGTCTGGCTGTGAACGGGGTGTTTAGTCGCGGAATCGCTTCTGCAGCAGCAATGGATGCTCTTGCCCAAATCCAGCAATGGGAGACTAATCATCCGGAGAAGCATTTGAGGAATACCTTGAGAAATAGCGACGGCCAAGTATTTTGTGCGGACACTTTTATTTTCAAAGAAAAGGGGCAGCAAACCTGGCGTGTTCATCTGCAATCGATTAATCCCTCTTTTGAATATATACTCTTTCCAATTAACGGTACTAATTATGCCTATTTCCCAGTAACCGGTTTGTTGGTTGTTCAGGATCAAAGCACAAACGGTTTTGCAACAGGTTTTTTTGATAATCCGATGCAAAATGTGGATCTTTCGAAGTTGATGCCATATGCCTCAAAGATTAGCGTGGAAAAGCAGAGGGATGGCTCTGCATTAATGGTCAGGTATGATACTCGAAAACTGGTTCAAGTCGGCATGGTCCCTGCTCGTATGGAAAAGATGCGGATTAGTTCGCGGATGGTATATGCTCCGAACGGCAGGGTGACTGGAATTGTCAACCAATATGGCAACATCGAGTCCGACATTTCTGTTGAATGGGTGTCCACGGATCCACAAACCATACGGCAAGAGGCCCCCCCGGTAATGGATCTGGCTTTGTTGGATTCAAGTAAAAGCTTTGCTCAGGCCATACACGAAGACTCAATCGTGAGTAAAAAATGCACCAATGCTCCTGCCATTCTAACTTCAAACGCGGAATATGCGCAAACTTCAACGGCCAGTTTCATGCCGAAATACCCATCTGATGAGAATTTACTCAAGAGAATGTTTAGATGCTGTAATCGAGCTGGATTGCTGGGGTGGACCCTTCCGATTGGCGTTGGATTTCTCGGTATTCTGTTGCGTCACTTGAGACAAGGCAGAGAGCAGTCGAATCAGGAGAAAACGATGGCAAAACGTTTGATCCTACAGATTTGGATTTTTATTATTTTATTCGCTGTGGGAAAGATTTTTATCCCTGACACACTGCGCATCTTTTTCTATTTTGTTTTTATTAATTGGGCCGTGGTTTTGCTGGTCCACTTGTGCCTCAAATGGCCGAAAACAGAGGAAGTAGTCCCAAGCCAGCCCAACATTGGCTAACAACAAAGGTTGTGTTTCAGAGATGATGGTGGTGCCACTGTGTACACGTGAAATTTTCATTGCAGACTTTCTTGAAAATAATATTGCATTGAACATCAAATACGATATTTAATTAGTAATAACACTTTAAAGAAAATACTGACAAGGGCTTGAGGTAAGTGATTGCCAAGAGTGATATGCATGTTGTCGGCCGGGAAATGAGGCAATGGGCGACTACCTGCCAAAGGCTGCCACGGTTGAAAAACAAAATCACGTCTAAGATAAAATTTTATGGGGAAACAAGATACTAAAACCCGCTCAGGTTATAAATTGGGTTGTGGACTTTATTTTCTCGGCATACTGCTGTGCATGGGGGAGGCTGGATACTTGACGGCTGATTTGGGGCGGCTTTTGGGTGCTATGTTGTGCGGCGCAGGTTTGCTTCTGGTTGTCTTGCCAAGGGATTTGAAACAGTGGTGCATACTTGTTATTAGTTGTTGGCTCATTTCTTGGAATGTTCCCTTTGCATGTTATCACTTGGGCATAAGTTTTGTTTTGCTTGCATTACTGAGACGCACAACAGGACGGGCATATGAAGAACTTTTTATTCCAACGAGCGTGTTGTTTGTTGTTGAGACGCTCTTTTACTTTTGTCCACAAGCAGCTCTTGCTTGTTCTGTATTTACACAATGGTTGACCAAAACCGCGAGTGGTTGGTTTCCTAGACCTGCCATTTTGGGAGAAAGTCCATTCGGTCTTTTCCCAATGCTAATTCTAATCTCCCTATTTTACGTTCTTCTGAAGTCGAGGTTGTCGTTTGCTTCGCGGGTGGGTGGGATTGTTGGCTTAGCAGTCATATGGGGACTTGCGAATGAAGGGTTCAATTGCTATCTGTCGAGCAGCTTGCAACGTTTTTCCTTCCGGTTTCCGGTAGAAGCTCTTCCCCATTATTACCAGCCTCCGACTTTGGCAGAAATGGCCTTTTACATTCCGTTGGTGTTATTCGTCTTAGGCTTTGTAATACTCTGGACAGTGCGTTGGCCCAATGAACTGCCCCCAAAAGGGCCCAACCTCCTGTCTCCACGTATTGGAAAGACGTATTTCTGGGCAATTGTTTGTGTGGCATTTTTGGTCTCCGTTGGAACGGTGGTACATCAATGGCTCCATCAGAGGGAAAATAAAGATGAAATTGCCTTTTTGGATTCCACATTTGCTGACTTTAAGACGCCAAACTTCACCATGTTCGGCAATGCGACTTCTGGCATGTTCGGTTTATGGGAAAGAGGGTTGGTCACCTCGGGGTTTAAAGTGGTCCACATTCCGCACATCACTGATATTCCACGCGAACTCAAACTTCTGGTGATTATCAACCCGAAGAATGTTTCTGATGCGGATACGGACACATTCCGTAATTATTTGGAAAAAGGAGGGAATGTTCTGCTGCTGGGGGATCACACGGATCTTTCAGGCACGATGGAGGCAATTAATAAGCTGTTGATTCCATTGGGGGCTCAATGGCGGTTTGATTCCGGTTTTTGTATTGGGAGTGAATGGACTCATAAGTATGAATGGTGCAATCACCCCATTACACAGGGGTTTGATGAATACGATGAAATTTTTCAGCAAAGCACTGGTGCTACCATTGACCTTTTTGACCTAAGATGGAAACCCATTGTCACTGGAAAATATATCTTTTCGGACATTGGAAATCGGTTAAATACAAACGCCTTTCTGGGAAATTACAGTTACGAACCGGGAGAAATCTTGGGAAACTTGTGTGTGGTTGCCGAACGTCATGTGGGTAGAGGGAAACTGATTGCATTCGGCGACACATCAGCCTTTCAAAATATTTCAATTGCCCATTCATGGCCCTTCATAGAGAGAGTGGGACGATACTTGACTCAGGGGCCAGTGGTAGAAGGGCGTTGGTTGGAGTCTGGGCTTTTGGTGGGTGTTTGCATACTGCTGGCGCTGGGCCGACTGAGTTGGGTTATACTGGCTACATGCCTATCAGCCGTGATGGGCTTGGCTTCTCTCTGTTCTCAAAACGAGTCAGGAGGAGGGCCTTGGCCTGATCTGCCAAAAGCATACATTGATGTGGCTCACGCGAATAATCTTACGTTGGAGCATTGGCGCGCTAAGTCAGTGGATGGCTTGCTGATCAATTGCTATCGAAATGGCTTTTGGCCGGTGATTTGCCATGATCGGTTTAAAAATAGACTGAGTACACGTGATATTTACATTTGTGTCTCACCCCGGTCACCGTTGACTGCTTCTGAGTGGGACTATTTGATGGCAGATACGAAGGAAGGCGCCCGGATGTTACTGGCTTTTGGAATCAGGGAAGTCCCCAATCTTCCGTTGCCGGAATCCTTCGGATGCCGGGTGCGTAATATGCCGCTGGGGCCAGTGCCGGTTCGACCGAAACTTCCAGTCGAAGAATTTGCAAACACTATGAATGAACCTCAGTTTTCAGAAGCCTGGCCATTGGAGGTGACTGGAAATGGGTGGCGAGCTTTATATCGATGGAAAGATTATACCGTAGTGGCAGAGAGGCAACTGGGCCGAGGTAAAGTGATTTGCCTTGGCGATCCGCAGTTTCTTTGGGACAAGGGGTTGGAATCTGAGAAAGACGCCTGGGTAGGGAATATCCTCTTTTTGCGGGACATCTTGAGCCAATCCAATTCAGTCGCTTCACCATGAAGAATCGAATCGAAAGAGTTTGCACTTCCATATTAAGTCACTTGCCTCATGGGCCTTGGCTTCCAATGGCAACTACCTCAGAAAGCAAGGCAAATGAGACGGTTCCAAAAGTGTCGAGGGCACTCGTATTGCCATCCTTGTTGGGAGTAATTATAGGAGTCGTCTATGATGGCATCAATGGCACTTATATCAAAGTCAATTTGGTTTGGAACCTTCTGTTCGTTGGCGTTGCAATATTGCTGGTGTTCTTCGCACTGAGACATCACTACAAGCAAGGAAGAGAGACGGGCCTGCATGTAATGGAACAAGTGGTCGGGTTCATCTTGATGTCAATCACTTTACTAATGATCGGCGATCGAACTCTCCAAATAATTCATGGAGTTCCATATGGCTATGCCTATTTAGTTCGAGCTGTAGCAGGATGTTTCGGAATCAGTGCTACTAGTGGGATCAATATTTTTGACGGAAATGTCATGATATACTTTTCAACGCCGTTTGGCTTCATGCCCGTAAGCCTTAGCAGTGAAAAATTAGTCATGTCAGTTCTCACTGTGACTTTGGTTTGGGCTTTAATGTCTAGTATTAAATTTGCAACCATTATTCGGCGGTTGCAATTCTTCCTGGTTGTTACCGGAGTCGTCATCATTTGGGAGGCCATTCGCTTTGTGCTGCTTGGATATTTAGTGGTGGCTCACAACATTAGGCCGGATGTGTTTTGGGATCCTTTTATAACCGTGGTTTCTTTTATTCCGATGACGCTCCTGTTGGATTTGGTGGTGCAGTACTTTCATCGCGGTGAAAAGCAGGTGATTGGGCGGAATCGTGGGCTCCTATCCTTTGTAGTGTTCGGGCTACTCAGCTTATTTATTCTCGTTTTTTGGTATGTTCCGGGAGGAGAGAAGAAGAATGGGACTGTGCTTATAGATGATTCTCATTCCAATTGGGAATGGTCGGATTTGCCGTTTAATGAAGAGACTTTCAAAGAACAGGAAATGTATAGCTCTTCAGCCTTCCGATACTTGCTCTCATGTTATTGGAACGTCAAAGTCAACAGTAAGGTTCCGTTGGACCAAATCTCGTTGACTAATTATTCTGTGCTCGTCCTCAAGACTCCCACCCGACAGTATAGTGAGGCGGAAGCTGAAGCAGTGAGACAGTTTGTTTCAAACGGAGGCGGGCTTTTAATGTTGGGAGATCACACGGATCTTTTTGGCATGGGCAATTACCTCAACCGGGTGGCAAAACCATTCCATATCAGGTTCAATTATGATGATCAATTTTTGCTGACTGTAGGGAGACCGACCACCTATGACCGGTCCTCATTTTGGTGCCATCCAGTTGTGAAAAACATGGATCATTTTGAGTTCCTGACGAGTTGCACGCTGTCAGCGCCGCTTTGTTCTGACCTTATCGTTGGCAATGGGATGGGCGTGGAACCGTTGGATTATGCCCATGTCAATTTCTTTGGAAACATCAAAACCGAAGTGGATGAAAACTGGGGGGATTTTGTTCAGATGGCGGCAGTGGAATATGGTCGGGGGAAAGTCATCGCCTTTGCGGACAGCACTTGCATGTCAACCTTTTGTCTGTTTTTCGACACAAAACCAGCTTTGTGGGTTCGTACGGTAGACTTTCTGAACCGCAGTTCAAACTCGTTTGTCTCTACGGTTTTTCATGGTCTTAAATCATTCGGTTTGGTTTGTCTTTTGGGAATGTTTATTCTCTGTCTATTACGACCTTTACCCGAAGAAAGCTGGCTGTTTATTGGGATAGGAGCGCTGAGCTTAATCCATGTCTGCGGTGTCCTGAGTTGGCAGAATTATCCGATGCCAGAACGAGAAGCGGTGAAGACTGTTGTATTTGACAGTGAAAAATCGGCTTTTCAGATGCCTTCCATGGTTGATTTTTCACCGGAAGACGCAAAGAATGCTTATGCGCTTGATTCATTCTTTTTGAGTTTCTTCCGTTTGGGCTATGAGCCTTATGTCAACAACCCTCTGGAACTGACCAATTCGCCCCTGTTGAAGGTGATCATCAATCCTCGAACGGGTGTCTTTGGAAATGCTGAGTGCCAAAAATTAATTAATACGATCAGTGCGGGAGGCAAGGTTCTAATCTTGGCCAACTTCGACAATGTGAATGTGCAAGATTCTCTTCACGCATTATTAAACAAGGCTGGAAAACGGATGATTGTGTTGCAGCAGAGCGTATCTCACTGCCCTTTTTTTGAGAATTCACATCGACATTATGATATTCAGATTTCCGAAGGCGACGATGGGTTCAGTTGTGAGAATGATGCCAACCTAAATGTGCATCGAATCCACATTGGGAAAGGAGTCTTGTATCTAGTTGGAGGAACGGACCTTCTTAGCAGAGCTGGGCTTGGTCCAGTATATAACTTGAATATGACCGATGACGAACGGCAGGCGTATAAGATTGTATATGCCTTGATTCGCTATATTTTGGAAAATGGCTCTGAGGCTTCGGTTAAGAACGCTACGACAGATTACCTGGCCATTCGCAATCGAATGCACGTGGAATCGATTCCAAATAAAACAATGTCCTCCCATGAAGGCACGCACCATTTGTAGTATAGGAGTTGTGTCGGGAGTATGCTGTCTTTTGGTCTTGGCCTGCGTGTTTGGATTTTCTCGTATTTCGCATACCGCTGGAATTTCCACACAAGTCTTTTCGCCACCGCCAGGGCTTGACGTTGCGGAGGTTTCATTTTATCAGCCCCACGATGAGCCCAGGGCGATTCTTGTTCTGTGTCCTGGAGAAAATGGAAATGGTCGTGAACTTATCAAGCGGGCAGAATGGCGGTCTTTTGCCGAGAAGGAGCACTTGCTTCTGGTGGGAATTCACTTTGAGTCGCCACATGATTTGCTTTTCTTAGGAAAAGGCTATTTCTATGCCGAGCAGGGTTCCGGAAATTTATTGCTGAAGGCTATTGACAATGTGTGCAAAAAAACGCTTCCAATCCTTATGTATGGCTCGTCCGGAGGGGCGCACTTTGTCAGTAGTTTTGCCAATTGGCATTCAGAACGAGTGATTGCATGGTGCGCCTATTCCGCAGGATGGTGGGAGCCTCCGCATACAAATGTAACTACGAATTGTGGCATCATTGCGTGTGGAGAGGCTGATGGTGTGCGGTATGATGCTTCCTTGGCGTATTTTCGTCAGGGGCGCGCGCTTGGGAAACATTGGACATGGGTTAGTCTGATGGATGCAGGTCACGAATGGTCTCCCGCATTGGAGGCATTTTCTCGATTTTACTTTGCTGCGGTTGTCAATCAACAAGCAAAAGGCATATGGTATGATGTCATGAAAAAGACCTCTTGTAATGGTTACCCCGCGCATCCCACACTTGCAGTGTGGTTGCCGAATGCAGACGTGGCAAAAGTGTGGTGCTCATTGCATGATTGTCAGGCGACATCGAAGTTTTGAAGGAAGAAAAAATTGATGAATTATTGTATTATTGACAGTCTCTGATCCAAGTAGAAAAAATGAAAGCGTCAATGTGTTCTGCAAAGCAACTTATCCTTATATTTTTAAATCAGAATGACAAGTTCTCAAGGTGTTGTTGGATTATTCCGTCATATAATGGCGTTGCTTCCTAAGCCCAACAAGATGAAATATTGCCGGCTTTTGAGGTGGGAGGGAGCACTTGCTACGTTGGCTCTTTGAAGCGGTGTTAGAATCGTGGGAACTAAAACTGAATTTAATAAAAATCACTTAATATCCACAAAAATGCAGAATGCTAAGACACAAGTCTTTTTGCGTATTGTCATTGACAAAAAAGTGTCAAAGTCTTGCAAATTGCACAAGATCAGATCGAGACCGTGATTTTTGCATGGTGAACCATCGTTGAATGGCAGAAAAAGGATTTAATACGTTTATTATCAGATGATTGTGCATGGATTTATAGACGTGTTTGGTTTTTAAATTTAAATATTTTCATAATTGCAGAGCTATTGACTTCGAAAAAGGGCTCTGATAGTCTGAATACTCTTTTGGGGAGGTCGGCAGTGCCGTGCTTCCTTGAAAACGGCCATAAAACACCATTCTCGTGTGAGGGTGGAGGCCATAATAACATCGAAATTAATCCCGTTTTCCGCGGGATGGTTCGCTAAAAAAGGGCGGACTTTTAACAAAAGGAAATAGTGTGATTAGCATTGGTATTAAGGAACTGTTGGATTCAGGCGTTCATTTTGGACATCAAACGAAGCGTTGGAACCCCAAGATGAAGAGATTCATCTTTGATGCGCGCAACGGAATCCATATCATTGATCTGAGCAAGACCCTCACCCAGTTGGATTCGGCTTGCGAGTTCCTGTATAAGACAGTGTCCAAAGGTGGATCTGTTCTGTTTGTCGGCACCAAGAAACAAGCCCAGGAAGCGGTGAAAGAAGCCGCAAAAGCTTGCGGTCAACTCTATGTGACCGAACGCTGGCTGGGTGGTACTCTGACCAATTTCCAAACCCTCAAGCGCTCCATTGCCCGCCTCAAACACATTGAGAAGATGGATGCGGATGGTTCCATTAATAGATATGTCAAACAGGAACAATCCATGTATCGCCGCGAGGCTGCCCGTCTGTTCAAAAACCTGGACGGCATTCGTTTCATGGATAAGTATCCTGCCGCGATTTTTGTTGTGGACGTGAAGCGTGAGCACAACGCTGTTGCAGAAGGTCGCCGTTTGAAGATTCCAATGGTTGCCATTGTTGATACCAACTGCAACCCGGATGATGTTGATTTTCCGATTCCTGGAAACGATGATGCCATCCGTTCTGTCCGCCTGATTTTGCAGACAGTGGTTCAAACAATCATTCAAGCCAAGGGCGAGTATGATTCCAAGTTTGGCCGTCGCAAAACCGGCGAAGCTGCTGCTGAAGCGGCTGTTGCTACGCCTGCGGCTCCTGCTGTTGTTGCCGGAGAGAAACCTGCTGCTCCTGGAGCGGCTCCCGTTTCTGTCGTGGTTCCCCCTGCCGCCCCCAGCGCCACAGTCTAACTCGTTTTGATAAATGAAAAGCGCGAGTGATCTGTTTCACTCGCGCTTATTTCAATCTTAACCCTAAAAATTTTACTGATACACTTATGGCTTCAATTACTGCTGCAGATGTCGGCAAACTGCGTGAAATGACCAATGCCGGCTTGATGGAATGCAAGAAAGCATTGGCTGAATCCAATGGAAATTTTGAAGTGGCGGTTGATATTCTGCGCAAAAAAGGCGCAGCCACTGCTGCGAAAAAGGCTGGTCGCGATGCCAAGGAAGGCGTTATTGCCCAATCGATCCAACCCGGCGCCAAAGTTGGCGTGATTGTCGAAATCAATTGCGAGACCGACTTTGTTGCCCGCAATGAGAGTTTTCGCGCTTTTTGCGATGGCATTGCCCAGAAGCTGGCCATCAACCCGAACCTTGAAGTTCTCGAACCCGATCGTGTGGCAGCAGTTGCCAAGATTGGCGAAAACGTCAAGTTGACCCGTTTCATTCGCTACGAAGTCAGTGGGAATGGATTGGTTGCCGCCTACATTCACACCGGAGCCAAGGTGGGTGTTCTTGTTGAAGTTGGTGCTGAAAAAGAGGCGACGGTTTCCAGTGAGGAATTCAAGCAACTGGTGCGCGACATCACTCTTCAGATCGCAGCCGGCAGCCCGGTGGCTGTTTCACGTGAGTTTATTCCTGCCGACTTGATCGCGAAGGAAAAGGAAATCGCTCAGGAACAGGTCAAGAACAAGCCCCCCAAAGCCATGGCCAAGATCATCGAAGGCAAGCTTGAGAAGTATTACCAGACCAATTGTTTGGTCGATCAGGGATTTGTGAAAATGAATTCCGAAATTTCGGTGAAAGAACACGTTGCTGCTGTTGCCAAGAAATTGGTCGATACAATCGTGATTCGCCGCTTTGTCCGCTTCCAAGTCGGAGCTTAAGCGAAAACAATGTCATAAATGGAGTGGAGTGTGAAAACTTCACTCCATTTTTTTTGACACCAAACCCTTCCCATAGTTACATAGCCTCTTGTGAGCATGAAAAAAACGAAACATCCCAAATTCCGCCGGGTTTTGATCAAATTGAGCGGTGAAGCTCTTGGAGGACAGGGTGACAGCGGCATTTCTCCAGAGTCGGTCCATCAAATGGCGCGTGAAATTCTTGAAGTGCGCCAGATGGGAGTGGAAATTGCCCTGGTGGTTGGTGGGGGAAACATCTTTCGCGGCATCACGGGGAGCGAACGTGGGATTGAACGCGCGACGGGGGATTACATGGGGATGCTGGCCACGGTGATCAATGCACTGGCGTTGCAGGATGCTTTGGAAAAACACGGAGTGCCCACTCGTGTGCAAACGGCCATTGCCATGTCTCAAGTGGCGGAACCTTTCATCCGTCGCCGTGCTGTCCGGCACATGGAAAAGGGGCGTGTCGTGATTTTTGGCGGGGGAACCGGTAATCCTTATTTCTCAACGGATACAGCGGCGGCGCTTCGGGCCAATGAGATTGGGGCCGAGGTTATTTTGAAGGCTACGAAGGTGGATGGCGTTTACGACAGCGACCCCAAGAAGAATCCCAACGCCAAGCGTTTTTCCCAGATCAGTTACATCGAAGCGCTTCAAAAACGGTTGAAGGTTATGGATTCCACAGCGTTTTCACTGTGCATGGACAATAAAATGCCAATCATCGTGTTTGATTTTTTCAAACCGCATAACTTGAAAAAAGTCGTGGCGGGAGAAAAGGTGGGAACATTGGTGACGGCGTAATTCAAAATTTTGGGCTTTAAAGGCGAAGATATTACCCTTAAATTGAGCAAAATCTTTTTTACCTATGGCACTTGATGACATTCTATTGGAAACCGAAGAGAAAATGATCAAATCGGGAGGGGTTGTGGAACACGACTTCTCGGGCCTGCGCACCGGCAAGGCGTCGCCTTCCATTGTCGAAGGAATCATGGCAGAGGCCTATGGTTCCATGATGCGGATTCGCGAACTGGCGAACATTTCCACCCCGGAACCGCGCATGATCCTTATCCAACCGTGGGATGCCGGATCTGTGCATCCGATTGAGAAGGCGATTCAAAAGGCCAATTTGGGCTTTAACCCGACTGTTCAGGGGAAAGTCATTCGCATTGTCCTTCCCGAATTGAGTACGGAGCGCCGCCAGGAAATGGTGAAGATCGCCCGCAAAATGGCTGAAGACGGTCGTGTGGCCATCCGCCACATCCGTCGTGATGCCATGGAACTGTTGAAGAAGGCCAAGCAGGATGGCGAAGAAGAAGACAAGGTCAAGTCAGCCGAGACCGAAGTGCAGAAGCTGACAGACCAGTACATTGCCAAGATTGATGGCCAGTTGACAGGCAAGGAAAAAGAAATCCTTACGGTCTGATTTTCTTGTCCAGTTCGGCAGCTTTGGCCTGCGCTTGATCCAGTGGCAGGCCTTTATTCATTCCCGGGCGTTTGTGCCCGGTGGCGCTTAGCCAGGCATCTTTCATCATTGCCTGACGTTCTCCAATTAATTTCAAAATTTCATTTCCGCGGGGAAAATCTTTGACCATCTCCTCCGCATTTTCTGCGTTTTTCAGGTCCTTTGCTCCAAGGTGAATCAGAATTTGTCTGGCCATGAGCCAATGCCCGAGAGCATTGGGATGGACTCCATCTCCTGAAAAAGCGAAATCTGCTTTCTGGGCTCTTCCCTTTGCCAGATAAGCATCCATGGGGCCGTGCAAGTCCACGACGTCCCATCCGTTTTTACTTTGCTCAAGCAGCCATTCCGAATAGCGGCTCAGGACAGAGTTATAGCCTGTGACGCCGCCAAGTTTTTCGTCATAAGTAGGAGGAGTTGCATGGAGTATTTTTGCGTGGATTGAAAGCGCTTTCTCGTGGAGCCATGCCACGCCATTTGTAAATTTGTCAAAGCGTTCCTGACTAAATGGAAGATAGATGCCATCGTTGATTCCGTAGCAGGCGATGATGAAATCTGGTTTTGTCTGGCTCAAGACCCGATCGAGCCGTTCATGAAGGTCTGGGCGTGGGAAAAGGCCGTTGGCGTGGCCTTGTTCTGAAAGTCCGCAAGTCGTCTCGCTGGGGAGCCCCACATTGATGAATTCAATGTGGCGTTTTGGATACCGGGTGACAAAATAAGTTTCAATATCGGTTACATATTCTCCTGCATAGGTGATGCTATCGCCGAGAACGAGAACTCGCTGAACCTTGGCAGGGAGAGACGCCTTGCTCTTGGATGTCTGAGGAGCTGGAATGGGAGGCGGTGTCTGGCTGTTTCCTTGCTCTACAAGGATGAGAGAAAACAAGCCTGCCAGTAACAGCGATAAACATGTGGATTTCATGAGCTTTATTTTGACTGGCATCAAAATAAAGCCTGGGGTGTGGAATTAAAAGAAATTCCGGCAGCCCGGATTAACAGGACGCAGCACCTGTCTCTCCAAAGACTGCCGGAACCCAACAACAGAATTCAGGCAACGGAAGCAAATTCTTTACAAAACAATTTCAGCAAGCGGCAATCCGTGTGCTTCGGCAACGGCTTTGTTGGTGATTTTGCCAGCTTGAACGTTGATACCGCTGAGAATGGATGGCTGAATGCGGCAGGCTTCTTTGAGGCCTTTGTCTGCAAAGAGCTGGACGTAACGGTAAGTCGCACCAGCTAAAGCCTGGGTTGCAGTGCGGGCATAGGCCCCAGGCATGTTCGCAACGCAATAATGTGTCACGCCGTCCACGGTGAATACGGGTTCGGTATGTGTCGTTGGTTTTGAGGTTTCAACGCATCCCCCCTGATCGATGGCGATGTCCACGAGAACGCTTCCGGGGCGCATCAGGTGAAGCATGTCTTTGCGAACCAATTTCGGAGTCTTGGCACCGGGCAGTAAAACTGCGCCGATCAGCAAATCAGTAGTGGGGAGCAGATCGAGAACCTGTGTTTCGGATGAATAAAGCGTACGGACACCGGGCAGGGTGTTCTCAATGAAACTCATGCGTTCGGCATCCACTTCGAGAACTGTTACCTGGGCACCGAGGCCGTGTGCAGCGTGTGCCGCATTGAAACCAGCTGTGCCACCACCGAGGACGAGAACATTCGCTGGAGCAACTCCAGGAACGCCATTTACGAGAACGCCGCTTCCGCCATTGTGCTTGGCGAGGAAATAGCTGCCGACAATGATCGACATCCGGCCCGCGATTTCGCTCATGGGTTCGAGCAGGGGAAGACGATGATTGACCGCGAGCGTTTCAAAGGCGACGCCGGTGACGCCCGATTTCAGAAGTCCATCGGTCAGTTCGCGATCCGCAGCCAGGTGAAGATACGTGAAGAGCAATTGTCCGGGGCGGAGATATTTCAGTTCCGGCTTCAATGGCTCTTTGACTTTCACAATCATTTCGGCCTCGGCGAAAACGTCTGCCGGCCCTTTGATCATGCGTGCTCCAGCTTTTTCGTATTCTTTGTCAGAATAGCCTGATCCGACACCGGCTCCACGTTCCACCAGCACTTGATGGCCGCGCTTTACCAACTGAGCGGCTGCCGCTGGTAGCAGGGATACACGATGTTCTTCATGTTTAATTTCTTTGGGAATTCCAATTTTCATAGTTTTAAAAAATTCAGATTTCAATCTGTAACGGAGGTAAGCAAAGAGGTGAGGACGACAACCCAAATGAACGCATCAGGAGGAATGGCAAAACAGAACAACCGTAACAAACGGTGTTGTCGTTAAAAAAGCGTGAAGGCAATGAATGAAAGAACGGACGCAGCAAAACAAAGAGTGGCAAGGAAGAGGGGGCGGAGGACGAAAAAAACTGGCGAAATCGAATGAGAGGTAGCGCCAGAATTTTGGGAGGGAGGAAGATGCGTGGTCTTTTACAGAACGCGCGGCATTCAATTGGCGTTTTCCTGTAATCAGCCTCCGTTTCCTTAATTTTTTCTTTGTTCGTTAGCATTGCCAACGAATGCAACTTAATCTCGAATCTAGCGGTTGAAAAGAAGAAAAGTTATTTTTTATCAAAAAAATCAGTCAAAAAGACAACTTAAATGTAGCTTTAGAGAATTTTAAACGTAATCCGTTAATTCGATAAGTTGAAAATGCTTTGAGAAACCCCATGAATTCAATGAAATGCAAAATACTACGTCTGATTTTGATGTTTCGTCTTTTAAGACCGCATTTTATTGATTAAACGCTAGCGTACAGTCACAGGTTGGCCATCCAAAAGATTCTTTGGGGTATCAACGATGATTTGGTCGCCGTCATTCAAGCCTGAAACGATTTCCACGGTTCCCTCCAGTTGCTTCCCTGTCTTGACCAACCGCATTTGGGTTTGTTGGTTTGTGACAACAAAGGCGATTTCCATTTGTCCGCGATCGACAATTGCGCTGGTCGGCACGCGCAGTGCATTGACCTGGGCTACGGGGACTGAAACCCTGCCGAATTGACCGCTACGCAAAGCACCAAGATTTGGCAGGGTTAGTTTCACGCGAAACGTCCGGCTGATGGGATCGGCTACTGGCGTCAATTCATTGACGATTCCTTCAATGGGCGCGTTGGTGAAGGAGAGTTGGATGGCCATTGCATCCTGAATATGAACTTGTGAAATGAGGGTATCTGGAACATCCGCTTCAAAACGCAGGGTGGACGGATCTTCCATTTGCAAAATGGTTTTTCCCGGGGTTACCAGATCGCCGACATCAGCGCTTTTTACAGTGATGACCCCATCGAACGGAGCCAGGATTTTGGTATAACTCAACTGGGTCTGGTTTTCTGTGACCGAGGCGTTTGCCACACGAAAGCGGGCTTGGGTGGCGTCGTATTCCTGCTGTGAAACCACGTTCTCCCGCATGAGTGGTTCCAGCCGTTGGATGTCTTTTTGTGCCTGATCACGCAAGGCGGTTGCCTGATCCAGCCGGGCCTGGATTTCTTTGGCATCCAGCTCGGCCAGAAGCTGCCCTGCCTTGACACTTTGTCCTGGCGTTACGCGCATCTGTTCAATGATTCCACTGGTCTTTGATGAAATGGAGGCGCTGAGCCGGGGGCGGACCGTCCCCACAACCTCTTCCGTGGCGACACGAGGGCGGAACCGGACGGTTTCAACTCGCACATTGGCTGTGGGCAGGGAAATATTGGTGCGGGCGGCGTTGGAATGATCGTTACAACCGCAAAGCAAAACCACTGTTCCGATGCTGACAAATGAAAGCAAGTTCTTAATATTTCTCATTTTGTAAACCCTGTTTTTACAGATAAAACTGAGCCCGATCTTCTTAAAAAGTTACAGGTTTTCTCACGACGTGGTGCATCAACCATTAAGCCCAAACTATCCGAGATGAGACCGTCAGATCTGAAACGTAAATCGTGTGCCGGTTGAGCACGAATCGCAAGCCCCGACAAATGTGGTCCAAATAATGGATGTGGCAAGCAACCCGGTGCAATGGGCCGGGGCGATTTTCTTGAAATTAAATTTACGCAAAGCTTCCACCGTTGCGTCGATGCGCGTTTTATCCGCTTTAATGAGGTGCATTCCTCCCAGAAGAGCATAAAATGGTTTGCCATCAGTCAACTTTGAAATGTGTTCGAGGGTGTTGATGACACCGGCATGGGCACAACCGAGGATGACGACAATGCCTTCCCGGCTATTGAAATATAGGGCCTGGTCATCTGGCACATTGTCGGGGTTGGTGGCGGCATCGTCATTAAAAAAGCTCTGTTCTGGATTTTCAAACGGAGTGACACGCGGAATGTTGCCCGTGGCAAAAAATCCTGGAAGAATTTCAGTTTTTTTCTCAGTGAAAGTGATCTTGTCCGTTGCAGTCGCAAGGGTATTTGAAACCGTTAAGGGCATCCCGATTCTACGACAGGAACCAGTGATTTCGCGGACATACTTGGAATCCAAAGCGCCGGGATGGAGAAAAATCCGCGCTTTTGGGGCGAGCGTGAGCAGCGTTTCCAAGCCGGATGTGTGATCGTAGTGACCGTGACTCAAAACGATGGCATCGAGCTGAGTCAAATCAATGCCAAGCTTGCTGGCGTTTTCGAGAAGCAGATCACTTTGCCCCGTGTCAAACAGGAGGCTGTTTTTTCCAACCTTGATGTGGAAGGAAAGTCCATGTTCCGCTTTGAGGGAGCGCGTTTGAACCGTGTTTTCAATCAGCGTGGTGATCTGGACCATCATAGAATTTCCTTCGTAATGTGCGTCTGGAAAGGGATGAAAGCAATCGATCATTTATCACTTCATTATTTTATTTACAGGGCTGGACAGGGCAGAAATGGAGCGTAGGTTAAATCATGAACTCCACCATTCAAACCGCCATCAAGGCCGGGGAAGCGGGAGTCAGAACTTTCTCGGGGCGTGTTGTTTACATTTACGCGTTTGATGTGGCCTACGAGGTCAAACGGCCTCCTCCCGGGCGGCTGTTGGGGGAGACAATGGAGGAGTTTTCGGTTGGGGAGAACAAGCGGACTCCGCGGCATTTATTCTTTTTCCGACCGCAAATGGTTCGCTTGCCAGCAACGGAACGTATTGGTCCACATGGACCGGTTCAGGTGGAACGGACAGTAAAACTCCTGCCCGTTGGCGCGATTAGCATTTCAGTGTCCGTTACATTCAAGGTTTCCTCCATCAGCGAACTGGTCGCTTACCATGATCTGGAATTCTCAAACGGGGCATTGAATCAGGAGGTTCGGCAATTAGCAGAAAAGATTCGACAGGAATTGTTGCCCTATTGCATCAAGCCAACCGAGGAATTGGCAGATGAAGAGGCTTATACCGTTTTCTTTATTGATTCACCGCTTTTGAAGGCGGATGACGGCCTGCCGGTTAAGGCCGTTGACTGGTTTAATGCAAATCGGCGTGAGATAGCCGCGTTACTGGCACAGGAAACGGATTCCCAGCAGCTTTCACAGCAAGAAGTCAACGAATCAACAGAACGTTTCCTGAGTTATTATGAAGACGATTTGGCGGTTCTGGATTGGGATGCGGCCTTGGTCGTTCAAGAGCCAAGCCAAAGGGAGGAGGCTCTTTATGTCTTGGAACTGGCAAATCTTCAATTGGCAGAATTGGAGGCATACGATCGAATTTTGGATCGTTTTTTGGAGAGGTCATACCGGGATTTGGCAAACCGGACCCGGAGAGCCAGCGGCGAACTGATGAGTGAGCTGCGTGAAATGCGAATCGATCTGACACGATTTAGTGACGAACTTTCGAATACGACCAAGTTCTTTGGTGACTGGCATTTAGCGCGGTTTTTTGAGCACATTTCGGCCCGATTCCACCTGAAGGATTGGGAGCGGACAGTGGATGAGAAACTTAAAACACTGGATGGCCTCTACCAGATGCTTAACCAGGATCGATTGAACCGTCTGATGCTGATCTTGGAAGTAACAATTGTTTTACTCTTCATCATCGATCTGGTGGTTTTGTTTATGGGATTGGAAAAATAGGGGGAAGATCGGGGGAGTTGGGGCACTTTAAAAAATGCCAACAATCCGTTGACACTGGACTGGAGGTTGCCGTATTCTGAAACCTACAGGATGCGTAATCCAATTTAAAAAAATTTACATACTTTAATTCCATGCTTCGAACCAGCTTAATAATCGTGATCATCGCGAGTCTGGCTGCGGGGACGATAGGCTTCATTCAAGTGAAGGAGAAGATCGTCACCACAATGAACGAGAGGGACAATGAAAAGAGCGAGAAGGTAAAAGCTCAGACCGAATTGGCATCCACAAAGAAGGATTTGGGTGCAACAAAAGACAAGCTCAAAAACACCGAAACCAAGCTTGCCAGCACTGAAACCGAGTTGAAGAGCGTCACTGCCAAAGTGGACGAGTTGGATAAGATCAAGATCGATTTGACCGCAGCATTGGAAAAGACCAAAGGTGAACGCGATGCAGCCCAGGCTACCCTGATGCAGTGGGATATCCTTAATCTCAAGCCTGAACAAGTAAAAGGATTGCTTGCGGACATTAAAAAAGCCGAGGCAGAACGCGATACCGTTATCAAAGAGAACAAGCTGCTTGTTCAGAAGAAGAACGAACTCCAGGCTTTGATCGACCGCTTCTTCGGTGACAAGGATGCTCCTCCGCCACAATTGCCCATGGGATTGCGTGGCAAGATCCTCGCCGTTGACCAGAAATTCCAGTTTGTCGTTCTCGATGTGGGTGCTGATCAAGGTGTGAAAGAGCGGGGTGAATTGCTCGTGAGTCGTAACGGAAACATGATTGCAAAAGTCCAGGTTGCAACTGTGGATAAGAGCCGTTGCATTGCCAATATTCTTCCTGGATGGCAGAAGGGCGACCTCTTGGAAGGCGATCTCGTTATTGCTGCCTTGGTGAACTGAGTGAAACAGACTTACAAAAATTTATTATTCTGCGTTCTTCTGGCTGGAGTTGGCCTGTTAATCACGGGGTGTGCCACAGACGAACCCGATAATGCGTCAGCCATTCCTTGGAATTCACCACAGGGATGGGAAGGTGGTTTGCCGAGTTCACTGAACGATGGCAAATAAAACCGGACGGCAGCTCTAACATAAACAATTTGGCATTCAGCAATGAATGCCTTTTTTTTATTCAGGTGGCAGTGGCTGAAGCGATGCGTTTGTCCTCATTTAGGTGAGAAATATGAAAACGGAACGTTTATCATCAATTTTTTCCAAGTATCCAAACCTGACTATTCTCGTGGTGGGAGATTTCTTTTTGGATGAGTATCAGATCATCGAACACTCTCTTAAAGAAATCTCGATAGAAACGGGATTGGAGGCGCACCAAGTTGTGGAGATTCGTTCTAGCCCGGGAGCGGCGGGAACGGTGACCAATAATTTGACGGCAATGGGGGTTCACGTTCAGGGATTGGGAATTATTGGGGAGGATGGCCATGGTTATGAGCTCAAACGCGCGCTTAAAAAACGAGGCGTCGAAACGGATGCTTTGATCGAGTCCAACAGCGTGTTTACTCCAACCTACACCAAGCCAATGCTTCGTGAAACGAACGGTTCCTTGCGGGAATTAAACCGGCTGGATGTCAAAAACCGTCGACCATTGGAAAAAAATTTGGAAGATGAGATCATTGCTTGTTTGAAACGCATGGTGCCCAAAGTGAATGGTGTCATTATTGCGGATCAGGTTCAGGAGCAGAATTGTGGTGTTATCACGGATCGTGTGCGCGAGGCGATTGCTGATTTGGCACGCCAGAATCCCAACGTGATTATTGGTGCGGATTCCAGGGAACGGATTGGGTTGTTTCGCGATGTCATCATCAAACCCAACGCTCGTGAGGCCACCCGTATCATTCATCCTGAAATGGATGGAGAAGTGGACCGTTCGCAACTCGAAAAAATTGGAACTGAACTATTTGAGAGAAATGACAAAACCGTTTTTCTGACTCTGGGTAGTAAAGGCATCTTATCATACCACTCCGGCGGCTCAGAATTTGCACAAGCGTTGCCTGTTCGTGGGCCTATAGATATTGTGGGGGCCGGTGATTCTGCAATGTCCGGGATTATTACAGCATTGTGTGCTGGAGCAACTCCGGGCGAGGCGGCACAGATCGGAAATCTGGCCGCATCCGTTACAATCCATCAGGTCGGTACTACAGGCGTGGCTTCACGCGAAGACATGACCCGTGTTGCTCAACTGGCTTGATGTGGCAAATCGTGCAGAGGCTCATAGAAGGTGAAGCGCAAATGCCCAAGTAAGAAAGATCAGGGCAAAAAGCGCGATCATGGCAATCATATTGACTGGCGGAGAATGAAGTTGATCTGTTGAAACCCAGTTGAGCCCGAACCCGATTGCTGCGCCACCGACGAATCCACCGACATGAGCCAGAATATCTGCCTCAGGCGAAAAACCGGTGAGCACCAGAATTAGCACCGCGGCAGCAATCGCTCTGATGACGATGGGGGTGACTCCCGAATCCTTTCTCCATTCATGGACGGATTGGACGGCCAGCAAACCGAGTGCGGCCATAACCATTCCAGATGCCCCAAGGCTGAGATGACCAGCCCGACCAAAAACAAATAACCCGAGGACATTTCCAAGAACGCCTCCCACAAAACCCGCCATGACTGCAATGCCAGTACCGTAACGGGCCATGGCCAACCCAAACAGAAGAGCCCCGGAAACGGCATTGGAGGCAAGATGCCCATAGTCGGCATGGAGCGTGACTGCTGTGAAAAGCCGCCACCATTCTCCATGTAACACGGCTTTTGAATCCATCAGCCCAAACTCTTTTGTCCCGTATTTTGTGCTCCAAACATGGATGGCAACAATGGCAATGGCCCAGAGCAGGCCGGCCCAATGAAACACTAGACCGGTGACAGGGAGTGTGTGTTGCCATTTCCAGCCCCGGTTTTCCTTTTCCCATTGACGCAGAATGGTCAGCGAGTGGTCACCACACGTTTTTTCAACCAGCAATCCCCACTCTTCCTGATCCTGTAAAACGGTGGCTTCGATGTGCTGACTGGTCAATACCAGAGCCCAGTCCATTGCCTGACGCTTGGACCGTGCAGGGATGAAGACTGGATCGGTAAAGGCTTCTTCCACCGGTTGTCAATGCGGCTTATTTTGTTTTACGGCAATCCAGCGGCCAATCTGGAACACACTCCGCTTTTGTGAGACTGGAGTTATTTTAGTACTGAAAATGGTTTCAAAGAAATCCAAAAAGCGTTTGTGATCGAACAATTCGTTGGGAATGTTATTGTGAAAATAGGGCTCACGCGCATATTCCAGATACTTGGCATCGTCCTTGTCCAGTTCGATGATTTTTTCGATGAGCGCCTCCTCACTGGGAAAATCAAAGTAGTTGAGAAAACTGCGCTTGTTGAATTCCTTGTCAATGTGCGGATTCCCCCAATAAATCGGAAGGGAACGGGCTCGCATTGCTTCGGCTATTTTTTCAGTTGTGTAACCTGGCACTGAGGCATTTTCAAAGGCGATGTTGAATTTATAAGCGCTAAGGAAATTGCATTTGGCATTTGCTCCCGGCGGAATGGGGCCTCCGATATTGTTGAAGGCGCGACCACCAGAATCAACCTTCTTGTATTTTGAGAGCTGTTGAAAGAAATTGTTGCGGATTTTGGTTTTGTGATTGGCGTAGCTGAAGACAAAACTGCAAAACTTTGTCTTCTGGGCCAGGAGCTTTTCTGCCTCATCCGGTGCTTTGATTAAAAGTTGCGGATTAGTACCCAGAACATAGTAAGGGAAACGTAAATTCCGTGGGGCATTGAGTTGATGGCAGGTGAGGGCGTAATCACATTCGGTAAAATCCGGTGCAAAATCTTCCACGCAAAAAAAGATTTTGACGCAGTTGTGAACCCTGTGAACGTGTGTAAGCGGATTGGAGTAGATCAGGAAATCGGGCTGATCACATATTTCGACGTCAAAGCGTTCCTGAAGCCAGTTGTAAAACAAGTTGTTTGTCTTATTGAAGCCCGGCCAGAAATCACAAAAGTCGAGACGGATTTTTGTTTTTGCCATTTTTACGAATTATTTCGCAGTAGTAATTAGTAATTCCTGATAAAGTCTAAGAACATTTTCCCCCATTATGTTCAGGGAAAAAGCGTGGTCGATTTGGGCGTGGAAATCCCAACGTTGTTCCATCGTCAATGGAGGATGAGCTGCCCATTCGCGCATTGCCTGGGCAAGGGCATTAATATCCTCGGGAGGAACCAGTTTGCCGTAGGCGCATTGATCAAATGCTTCAGGGATGCCGTCCAGCGCGGATGCAATCACCGGGCGACCGCAAGCGTGTGCCTCGCACACAACAAGCCCAAAAGCTTCCGTACCGATCTGGGGATGGACCAGACAATCGACGGCGTTCATGGCTGCGGGCATATCATTGCAATAGGGGGTAAGCCATGCCTTTTTCTGAAGTCCCAGCCGCTTGATATCCTCTTGGAGTAGATCTGCCATGTTGCCTCGGCCAATAATGAGAAAACGCGCATTTGGAACGGCTTCGTGAATTTGTGCCGCAGCTTGGAGAAATTCTCGCTGACCTTTCCCTTTTGGTAACGAATAGCCGCCTGCCACCGCGAAGGCATGATGCTCAGGCGAAAGCCCCCAGTCAGACCGCAGTTTTTGGGCATCTGCCGGGCAGAATCTTTGGGTGTCGAGCCCCCCGTAAATGACATGAATCTTGGAAAAATTGCCTTTGAGTGGAGGCCGGTGATGACGTTCGGCTTCAGGTGATTGTGGATCGTCAAAACCTTCGCGCAATACTTTGGCTACAAATTGAGATACGGCGATCATCGCATGGCAGCGGTTCAGAAGAAAAAAACGACTGAACCACGAGCTGGGGCTTTTTGCCATGTGACGTGTTAAAATAATCAGAGGATTTTGACCGGAGAGTCGTGCAGCCAGGACAGTGGGCCAAAGGTCTCGTCCATGGTGGCCATGGACAATCTGGATTTTTTCCCGCCGAATCAACCGTGCGGCAGCCAGTGTGAACGTGATGCCTTTGGTGTTTCCTGTGTCCAGTAATGGAATGCCCAACGAATGCACCGTTTTTGCAAGTTCGTGTTCTTCCGACCCGGCGATAAAAACGGTCTGTCCCAATCTGCGCAATCCATCCGCCAGTTTGATGCACTGGTCGTCAGTTCCACCGCCATGAAGCATGGAGTTGAGATGAAGTATGCGCAATGGAGGCATGTTACGCGGTGAATTGTGACGGTTTAGACGCTGGTTTGATGAGGAAGCGGAAGACGGGGGGCAGACACTGGGCTCTGTAAATCTACAGTCGACCGCTTTGAGCTTTTCGACCGCTCATAGAGCAAGCTTGTTACTCCAATTGAAATCATGTTTGTCACCCACTGCATTACGGTGATTATTAGGTGGCACTGACTGTTTTGTCATTTGAAAAGTCATTTTGCCCGATTTGTCCAGAAGTCGTGGCCTTGACCTGTTTCCACTGGTCGATTAGTAATGGATGTGCTCATGGCACCGGATAGTTTCTATTTTAGAACTCAGAACGCTCGAAAGATCATTGTCGTCGACTTTGGTTTTCTTGGGGATTCGATTCACTTGATCCCAGCGCTATGGGAGATCAAGCGCCATTATCCGAAGGCCGAATTGCATACTCTTTCCGCCTCCGTGGGGGCGGAAGTTTTGAAGTTGGCTCCTTGTGTGGATCGCGTTTGGGCATTTCCTCTCACGCCAAAGAGTCCTCGATGGTGGAAACACTGGCCGATTTTTAAGGAGCTTCGCAAAGAACGTTTTGATGTGGCCTTTAACTTCAGTGGTTCAGATCGCTCAATCATCGTCACTTGGCTGACTGGAGCAAAATGGCGGCTGGCCTGCGAAGCTGGGCGAAAACACTTTTGGAATCGTTGGTTGATTCCAGAGTGGGTGCCAAGGCAAAGCCGGGAATTGCTCGTGTATGAGCAACGTCGACAAGTGTTGGCCGCTTGTGGGTTTAAGCTGGAAATCCCCCGATTTGGATTGAAAGTCCCTGAAGAATCCCTGATTTGGTCCGGACAAAATATTCCAGAGAAATCGATTCATTTTTCGATCAATGCCAGTTCTCCAGCAAAGGAATGGCCATTGGAAAACTGGATTGGTTTGGCAGAGATTATCATACGGGTAAATCCTTTGGCAAACATTGTTGCCACGGCAAGCAATAAGCCTCGCGAACTGGAACGTGTCAGAGCACTGGTTGCTGCTGTTGGCTCTCCGAGATTGACAAGTTTTGAGGGGCTGAGTTTGGGGCGGTTGACAGCTCTTTTGAAACGCTGTCGTTTACATGTGGGGGCGGATTCTGGAGTGTTGCATTTGGCCATGGCTTCTGAAATCCCGACATTTTCCCTGTTTCGGCAGTATGATGGACTGAAGGAGTGGATGCCGGTTGGCGCTCAACACGAATGTTGCATGGTGCCATGCGAATGCGTGGCTGGGCGGCAATTGGGGTGTGAAGAGAAGGGGGAATCTGCCTGTCTGAAGAAAATCTCACCGGAAACCGTCTTTGAAAAGATGAAACGAAATCTTCTCGCTTGAGAAGACGGCTTTCACCTATTGTTTAACTAGAAATGATTCGATTTCTGTTTTCAATTTGGCGTCTGACGAAGCCATATAAATTCCGGTTCATTCTTGGAATCTTATCTGGCATTGGCGGTGGCTTTGCGGTACCGCTGGTTGCTGTGACAGCGGCAGCGGTGTTTAGCGTGGTTTTTCCTGGAGCCCATTCGGCAACGTTGGATCAATACCTTTCAAAGCCACCAACACAATTGACATCCTCGTCCATTACCAATTGCCCGGCGTTGGTGAAAAAAATTGTCCAGCATGGAGAACCAGTGTCCGTTTACGTTTGGGGAAGACTCTCGCCGGCAAACCAGCAAATACTCTCCACTGTTACAACCAATTTTGAGGCTTGTAACAATATACTGGTGGAAAATTTAAATCTGCTGATTGTCGACAAAACGTTTTATACCCCGGATCGTTTCAAAGGAATCAAGCTACGGGAGGAAACTCAGAAATTGATCAAGAAGTCGAATGCGAGCTCTTCAGATGCCCGATTGAACCGGGTATTATTGGAGGATGCCTATCCGACGGAATTTTCACATACCAAACCGAATTTTGCCCAGAAATGTCTGGGTTTCGTTCATGAGTTTTTTGGAATGGAAGGCGTGCAATCCAAGACTCTTTTGATTTTGTTGATCATGCTGGTGCCGTTATCCGTGCTCTTGAAAGGGGTGCTGGCCTACCTAAACACTTACATGATGAACTGGGTGGCTGTCCATGCACTATCTGAAATGCGGGCACGGTTGTTTGAGCATTTGCTGAACATGCCATTGAGCTTTTTTAATAAAACAAGCACGGGCGAACTTATGTCGCGCAGCAATGACATCATGGTTTTGCAAAACATGATTGGCGTTTCATTGGTCACGCTGATTCAGGAGCCCTGTCAGGTCATTGGTTTTTTGGTGATTTTGTTCGGATTGCAGCCTCGAATGACCTTCATGTCGATGTTGATTTTTCCAATCTGTATTATTCCTGTGGCGGTTTATGGACGGAAGGTGCGCAAATCCGGTGCTGCGATTCAGACGCACTTGGCGGGGTTGAGCAAATTGATGCACGAATCATTTACCGGGAACCGCATCATCAAGGCTTATAATCTCGAGCCGATTGTCATCAAACAATACCGGGATAGCCTGAAAAATTTCATTGGCCATTACATGAGGGTGGTCCGTTCAACCGACTTGCCTGGGCCGCTGATTGAATTCATGGGGAGCATCGGAATTGCGGGCCTGTTCTTTTATCTGACTTTGGGAGGACATGAGCGAGGGTCTCTGACAGACTTTTTCCTATTCGTGATCAGCCTCCTGGCCATGTATCGTCCGATCAAGATGCTTGTTCGTTTGCATGCGCAAGTGGAACAGGCCCGTGCGGCGACAGCTCGTGTGTTCGATTTGCTAAACATGCCTTCCTCCATGCCGGAACGGGAAAAACCCGTCGCACTAAAAGCCCAACACGCTGAAATCGTGTTTGAGAACATCAATTTCAATTACGGAGAAAAGCCGATTTTAAAAAACATTAACCTGCGCATTGAACCAGGAAAAGTGGTGGCATTGGTTGGAAGCACAGGATCAGGCAAGACAACGCTCACAAGCCTGTTGCTGCGGTTTTATGATCCACAGGAAGGCTCAGTTCGGATTGGTGGGACAGACATTCGCGATGTGGCTCTCAAAGATTTGCGTTCACAAGTTGCCGTTGTGACCCAGGACACGATTTTGTTTAACGACACCATCCGTAACAACATCCGTTTTGGACGTCCCGATGCCACAGACGCCGAGATTGAAGCCGCTGCCGAATCTGCAAGCGCGATCGGTTTCATTCGAGAGAAGGAGAATGGTTACGATACGATAATTGGAGAAAAGGGAATTGCCCTCTCCGGTGGTCAGAGGCAACGTCTGGCAATTGCACGTGCCATCGTGAAGAACGCCCCCATTCTGGTTTTGGACGAGGCAACCAGCGCGTTGGACAACGAAACCGAGCGGGCAGTGCAGGCGGCGTTGGATCAATTGATGGTTGGACGGACAACCATTTGTATTGCCCACCGGCTTTCAACGATTCAAAATGCGGACCTGATTGTTGTATTGGAACAGGGACGGATTGTTGAAACGGGGCGGCACGAGGAATTGCTTGCATTGGGGGGTGTTTATTCCAAGCTTCATAGCCTGGGATTCGAACATGAGCCCGAACGCGGCTCCGCTTCATAGCTTTTTCGTCACTGGCCGGATTTTCATTTTGAATTATGTCACATGCGCAGTTTGTTCATCTTCACGTTCACACGGAATATTCCCTGCTGGATGGGGCATGCCGTATTGATCGTTTGGTTGACAAGGCGCATGAGCTGAATTTTCCCGCCCTTGCAATCACCGATCATGGCGTGCTTTACGGCGCGGTCGAACTTTACAAGGCGGCACGTGCCAAGGGAATCAAACCCGTTATTGGCTGTGAATTTTACGTGGCGCACGGGAGCCGTTTGGACAAAAAATCGGCTGGCGGCAGCAAGGATGTTTACAACCATCTGGTGCTTCTTGCAGAGACTCAGGATGGTTACAAGAACATGATCAAGCTGGCCTCTCTGGCTCACTTGGAGGGGTATTATTACAAGCCGCGAATCGACAAGGAAATCCTCGCCAAGTATTCCAAGGGATTGATTGGCCTGTCGGCCTGCCTTAAGGGGGAGATTCCAAGCCTGATCGTTTCAGGCCGGATGGATGAGGCAAAAAAAACAATCGACTGGTTCAAACAAACATTAGGGCCTGACAATTTCTTCCTTGAGTTGCAGAACCATGGCATTAGCGATCAGATCAAGGTCAACCGTGAATTAATCAAGTTGAGCAAGGAGTTTGGGCTCAAGCTCGTGGCAACCAACGATGTTCATTACATCAACAAGAGCGATTCTCATGCACACGACTGTCTGATCTGCATTGGCACGCAAACGCTTCTGAGTGATCCGAACCGGATGCACTATCAGCCGGAGCAGTTTTATCTCCGTTCGGCTGATGAGATGATGGCGTTATTCCACGAAACTCCTGAGGCGGTGACCAATACCGTGGACGTGGCGATGCGGTGCAATGTCGAGTTTGATTTCAAATCCCTGCACTATCCCGTGTTCAATCCTCCCGAGCACTACACGCGGGAAGGTTATTTGCGCAAGCTCCTTGCCGATGGTCTGGCGTTGCGCTACGGGATGATTGTTCATGCACAGGGCCAGGAGTTTATTGTTGAGGGAATCTCGGAGCCCACCCGACTGCCAACCTACCATCCGGCTCAAAAACCACCGGAACGCACCCCTCAGGAAAACGCGGCGGATCCCGAAGTGGCTGCTGCCATCAAGGTGGTGATTGACCGTTTGCAGATGGAACTCAAAGTCATCGAGAAAACAGGGTTCATCAGTTACTTTTTGATTGTGGGCGATTTCGTTCACTACGGACGCAGCCAGGGTGTCTCGTGCGTCGCGCGTGGTTCTGCTGCAGGGTCCATTGTGACGTTTTTGCTGGAGATTTCCAACGTTGACCCCATTCGCTACGCGCTCCTGTTCGAACGGTTCCTCAACCCGGAACGTGTGAACCCGCCCGATATCGATATTGATTTTGCCGATGACCGCCGAGCGGACGTCATTGAATACGTTCGAAGAAAATACGGACAGACAAGCGTTGCTCAGATTGCGACCTTTGGCACCATGGGGGCAAAGTCCGTATTGCGCGACGTGGGACGCGTCATGGGATTGAGTTACGGTGATTGCGACCGCCTCTCGAAAATGGTCCCGAACGACCTGCACATGACGTTGAAAAAGGCGCTTGAACTATCTCCGGAACTCAAGGCTGCCTACGATACCGAAGAGGTTACCCGTGAGCTTTTCGACACGGCGTATGTGTTGGAGGATTTGACACGCAACGCATCAGTTCACGCTGCCGGCGTTGTGATTTGCGACCAGCCGCTTGACACCCTCATTCCACTCAAGAAGGACGAGGACGGCACCATTGTTACGCAATATTCAGCAGGTCCTGTTGGCGAGATGGGCTTTCTGAAGATGGACTTCTTGGGCCTCAAAACCCTGACAGTCATCCGCAACGCCTGCGATTTGGTCCGTCAAACCAAGGGGATTGATCTACCAATAGATCACCTGCCTTTGGACGATTCGAAGACATACGATTTGCTCAACAAGGGCAATACGGTGGGCGTGTTCCAATTGGAATCTGGTGGAATGCGCGACTTGTGCAAAAAGTTCAAAATCAGTTCCGTTGAACACATCACAGCGCTCGTGGCACTTTATCGTCCCGGCCCCATGGACCTGATTCCTGACTTCATTCGCCGTCGCCATGGTGAGGTGAAGATTGAATATGCTCATCCGCTTCTTGAAGGGATTTCCAAGGAGACCTACGGCGTCCTGATCTACCAGGAACAGGTCATGCAGGCGACTCAAATCCTGGCGGGATACACGCTGGGCGGTGCAGACCTGTTGCGTCGCGCCATGGGCAAAAAGAAACTGGAGGAAATGGCCAAGCACCGTGACATTTTTGTCAAGGGCGCTGGAAAGCTGCATAATATTCCTGCGGCAAAAGCCAACCAGATTTTCGATTTGCTCGAAAAATTTGCCGGTTACGGTTTCAACAAATCCCATGCTGCCGCCTATTCCATCGTGGCTTATCAGACCGCATATCTGAAGGCCAATTATCCGGTGGAATTCTTCTGCGCCATGATGCGGAACGACATGAGCGACACGGGGAAATTGAGCATTCTCATTAATGAAGCCGCAATCATGGACATTGAGGTTCTGGGCCCGGATGTTAATGAGAGCGGTGTTTACTTTACCCCGTCCCATGTCAGTCGAAAAGAAGGCGACACTCTGGCAATCCGGTTCGGGCTGGCGGCAATCAAGGGCATTGGAGAAGTGGCGGTTCAAAACCTGTTGAATGCCCGAAAGAGCGGTGGCCCATTCAAAACGCTGGCGGACTTGTGCGAGCGTGTAGACGGTCGGACTGTAAACCGTAAAGTGCTGGAATCACTGATCAAATCGGGCGCGTGTGATTGCCTTGGCGCGAATCGTGCCACACTTTTTGGAAGTATTGATCGCGTGTTGACGCGTGCCGCGGGGGTGATTCAGGATCGGCAACGCGGGCAGGACACGTTGTTTGGCATGTTAGAGGGACCGAATGACAACAAGACTTCTGATCTGGAAAGGCCGCTTCCCGAATGGCCTCAAGCGGAAATGCTGGCGCATGAAAAGGAGTTGCTCGGATTTTATGTTAGTGGCCACCCGTTGACACCATTGGTGCCGATCATTGAGAAATATGCGTTGCACAAAACCAGTGATCTTTCCACCTTGCCAGCCCGCAGTCTGACCCGCATCGGCGGCATGATTTCCGCCGTGCAAAAGGGCTTTTCAAAAAAGAGCAACAAGCCCTATGCAATGGTCACGCTGGAGGATTTGGAAGGGACGGTGCAGGTGTTGTGCATGAACGAGAATTACGACAAAAACGTCGATCTGTTTGTTGTCAATAAGCCAATTCTTGTCGTGGGTGAGGTCAATAACTCCGAGGATAAACCCAAGATTTTTCCGCAGGAAATCATGGCTTTGGAGTCGGCTCCTGGTAAATACACAAAACAGGTCCATTTCCGGCTTCACTCTGCTCATATCACTCCAAAGGATATAGAAGATTTGTTTGCTTTGGTGACGCAGCATCCGGGGCGTTGTCCCGTGCTGTTATGTTTCATGAGGCCGGGGGGCGGGTTGGTTTTTATGGACGTGAACCAGCGATATTGGATTGCCCCGTCTCTCGAACTTCAGAAACTCGTGAACGAGCGATTTGGCCCTGACACGTATTACGCCAAAGTGGATACTTCACTTCCAGAGCGAGAAAAACGCCGTTGGGAAAAGAAGACCGAAAAGGCGAAGGAAGAGTGATCTCTGTTGCGATGAAACAAAAAAGGCCCGCATTGTGCAGGCCTTTCTTGCTTTTTCGGTAAAATGGTTTTCTACGGTTTTTCCTGTTTGTATTCCATCTGAATTTTTCCATCTGTTGCGGCGATGTGACGAACCCAGAGTGTTTTTTGGTCTGCGGTAATCAGCGCGACATTCGCTTCTTTAATTGTGGGGCCACCGCCAATCAGCACGGGGAAGATGGAGGTGATTGTGTAGGTTTTGCGTTGTTGTGGATCTTGCTGATCGGGGTAATGTCCATCAAAGACGATTGTGGCGGTTGTTCCCTTGTCAATGCGCTTCCAACTATGATCATGCCCGCTGAGTTCAACGTCAAATTTGGCATCTTTCAGGAGCGGTTCCCACATTTGACGGCAGGGTTCGGAATTCCAAATATTTGTATTATAGAGGGGCATGTGTGTGACGAACAGGCGCCAAGTGGCGTCAGCCCCGGCGTTTTGGGTAAACTGTTTTTTCATCCAATCCGCCTGGCGTTGGCGCATGACTTGGAATAGATCGTAACGCTTGATGAAATCATCCCCACCATCCATGGCCATGATCCAGACCGGTCCCGTGCGGAGCGTGAAATACCAGTTTTGATCCACGAATTTGGCTTTTTCATTCAAGTTGGGTAGATCAAATAAGTAGGCCATTTTATCAGAAAACGAGCCAATGGTTTCATGATTACCACGAATGAGGAAGAACGGCTTTTCTGAAGCATTGAGCAGGGGAACATAGGCGGCCAGCGTCTTGAAGACCTTGCTGGCGTTGTGAGCGGCGTCGGGATTGGTCCACATGTCGCCGACCAGTAATGCAAATTCATAGTCGTCAGGCTTGACCCATTTCATGAGTGCCGCAAGTGTTTCCCCATGGTCATGCACATCATTGAACTGGATGAACCGGATGGATTTTGACGCAGGATCAAAAGTATGGAAGTGATAGACCTGGGTTGAGGCGTTGGTGCCGGCAAGCGTATAATTGATCTGATATTGATAGGCAGAGTTGGGTGTCAATTTGGAGAGCCGCGTTTTCCAAATGATCCAAGTGGTGCCGGGCACAGCATGTCTTTTGGCAGAGATGTTTTCTAATTTGGATTCGCCTGCGGGACCGTAATTGATTTTGACATTCTCTGCTCCCTGGGTGGCAAAGCAGATTGTCATTTCCGTTGGAGATGGATTTTGGAGGTAAGGGGGAATGACAAGGTTGGTGGTCGTGGCGGCAGAGAGCTCTGAAGCTGTGGCCACAATCGTGGTGGCAATGCCCAACGCAATGGACGTAACGAGATGTTTTAGCATGATGACAAAATTTAACGGGAGGAATCACTCATGCCCGGCATGGGATTCCTCTCGTTGGCTTAATATTAACATCTAGTTTTAATGCTGAACCCGATGCTTTCAAGCTCCATTTATCTCGATTTAAACAGTAATATTGCTTTAGCAGCACAAGTTGTCACTAATCTTTGAGCGGGAATTTGTCCTGACTTAGAGGAGGATGTTTTGCCAGGTCTGAAATCATTTTGCGCGTTTCTGGTGTCGGGTTGAAATAATCAACCAGAGCCTCCGTGATATCCACGGTTTTAACAGTAATGCCTTTGGGTGGTTTTGTGGCAATCTGAGTGACGCCTGCCTTTTTCATGATGTCTGGCAATGCGGCTTTAAGGGGTGTGTTCAAAATATCATCGATGGGCGCATCTCCGAAAACCTGGCGATGAAGCTTGTCTTGCATGGAGGAGCCTTGCTTCTGAAGTTCCTTTAATTTGACCGAGTCACCGGCTGCTTTGGCTTTTTGGGCCTCATCATACAGCTTGGCGACAATATCGTTGTGGGCTTTGGAACGCCCCCAAGCCAGCGCAACAGAGCGCGAGTTGTAAATGCCAACACACGTGACTGCGTTGGTTCCAGGGGCCGGGCTGTTGGTGGCGTTTTGTGCCAAAGTGATCCCTGCTGAAGTGATGAGCAGGGCCAGAATTTGAATTGAATTTTTAAAGGTAAGCATGGGACAAACATACTTTTTTCTAGGAGAACGGGTTAATCGATAAAATTTGAGAGATCATTGATTAAACTGATGCTTAAGATGAATTTTTCCAAAATCCTACAAAAAAGAAGCCTTGTTAAGGTGGAAAAGTGCTTTTCAGGGCAATGACTTGTATTTGGAATTGCAGATTTTCTGATTCCTCATAGATTTGCAGGTCGATGACAACATTGAACACGGATCAGAATAAGGAAGCGGCGGGGGATACACCTGCTTCCGACTTTATTCGCGATATCGTTGCCGAAGATATTCGAACTAACAAACACGGCGGCAAGGTGGTCACTCGCTTTCCCCCCGAGCCGAACGGTTATCTCCATATCGGTCATGCCAAGTCCATTTGCCTGAACTTTGGTATTGCCAAGGAGAGCCATGGGGTGTGCCACTTACGTTTCGACGATACCAATCCAACCCGGGAAGATGTCGAATACGTTGATTCCATCCAGGAAGACGTGCGATGGCTGGGATTTGATTGGGCCGACCAGAAATTTTACGCTTCTGACTATTTTGAACAGCTTTACCAGTATGCCATTGAACTCATCAAACTGGGAAAAGCCTACGTTTGCGATTTGACTGCAGAAGATCTGGCAAAATACCGCGGCGCACCAAATATCCCCGGGCAGGAAAGCCCTTACCGTAATCGCACGGTTGAGGAAAACCTTGATCTTTTTGCCCGGATGCGGGCGGGAGAATTCCCGGACGGATCGAAGACGTTGCGTGCAAAAATCGACATGGCATCGCCCAACATACACATGCGCGATCCAGCCCTTTACCGCATTCGCAAGGTGGAACATCATCGCACGGGTGCCAAGTGGTGCATCTATCCGATGTATGATTATGCGCACTGTCTGTCCGACTCCATCGAACGGATTACGCACTCCATCTGCACACTGGAATTTGAGGTTCATCGTCCATTGTATGATTGGATTTTGGATCAACTCCCGGTTCCCAAGCCCCATCCACGTCAGATCGAGTTTGCGCGCCTGAACTTGACTTACACGGTCATGAGCAAGCGCAAACTTCTGCAACTCGTGCAGGAGAAACTGGTTGTTGGTTGGGATGACCCCCGCATGCCGACAGTTGCCGGACTGCGCCGTCGCGGTTACACCCCCGAGGCTATTCGTCATTTCTGCAAACGCATTGGTGTGACTAAATTCAATGGTCTGACCGATGTCGCGCTGCTTGAATACAGCCTTCGTGAAGACTTGAACAAACGTGCATCCCGCGTGATGGGTGTATTAAAACCTCTGAAGGTGGTAATTGATAATTACCCGGATGATAAGATTGAAGAGCTTGAGGCAATTAATAATCCCGAAGATCCAAATGCGGGCACGCGGAAGATTCCATTTTCCAAAGTGCTTTACATTGAGCACGAAGACTTCATGGAAAACCCACCAAAGAAGTTCTTCCGTCTTTCCCCTGGAAAAGAAGTTCGCCTTCGATATGCCTACATCTTAAAATGCGAGTCAGTCGTTAAAAATTCTACGGGTGAAATTACTGAATTACATTGTACAATTGATCCTGACTCAAAGAGTGGTGGTGCTACTGCTGGACGCAAGGTCAAGGCAACCATCCACTGGGTTTCTGCAGCCCATGCCGTGGATGCAGAAGTGCGCCTTTATGACCGTCTGTTCACTGTGGAACAACCTGACGCGGCTGAAGGTGATTTCAAAACGTATCTGAATCCAAATTCTCTCGAAGTTTTAACCGGGTGTAAATTGGAGCCAACTTTGGCAAAAGCCAATCCAGAGACCCGTTATCAGTTCGAGCGCTTAGGATATTTTCGTGCTGATCCCAAAGATTCAGTCCCGGGCAAGCTGGTGTTCAACAGAACTGTGACATTGCGCGATGCTTGGGCAAAAGAGCAAAGCAAGCCGAAGTAAAGCAGCCATTCGGTCTGCCGATTAATGGAGAAAATCCCATTTAAATCTCGCCTTCTCTTATGCGGAGAAGGCGGGAAAGGGTTATTTCACACCCAAAGTGAAAGTTCTATTCCTGAGAGGAATTTCAACCGGGGAAGAAGAATATTTACGTTTTTGTTTCAACTTTAATCCACATCTGGGGTTGTGATCTTAAGAGCGAGACATCTTCGAATTGAGTTTCCCAGGCCGGCGATGGTCATGGGCATTGTCAACGTTACTCCGGACTCTTTTTCGGACGGTGGACGCTATTCAACCGTGGAACAGGCCGTAAAACACGGTTTGGAACTGGTCGCTGAGGGGGCGGAGATTATTGATGTGGGGGGAGAATCCACGCGACCCGGAGCGATGGCTGTTGATGCAGAAGAAGAAGAGGCACGGGTTGTGCCCGTGATACGGGAGCTGGCAAATAAGTCAAAGGTGCTTATTTCGGTCGACACGATGAAGCCAAGCGTGGCTCGTGCTGCAGTTGAAGCGGGAGCTTCCATTGTGAACGATGTGGCCACAAACAGTGCAAATCCTGAGATGGCTCGCGTTGTTGCCGAGACAGGGGCTGCCTATGTTCTGATGCACATGCAGGGAATGCCGCGCACCATGCAGATGAGTCCGATGTATTCGAATGTGGTGTCTGAGGTGTCCGAATTCTTTGATGCCCACATGTCCCGGCTGGTGGCTGCTGGCGTGGGGGCGGAGCAGATTGTGTTGGATGTCGGGATTGGATTTGGCAAACTGCTTGAACATAATTTACGGTTGATTGGCCAGATACGCTGGTTTAAGAAGTGGGATCGTCCTGTTTTACTGGGCGTATCGAAAAAGACTTTTATTGGTCAACACTCTGGTGCGCCTGTGGAAAAAAGGCTGCCGGGTTCTCTTGCATGTGCGTGCTGGGCGGTACAAAATGGAGTGCAGATCATTCGGGTTCACGACGTAGCGGCGACGGTGCAGGCTATTCGTATGACGGAAGCGCTTATGGCGCAACAACATGATGACGGATAATCTCTTTATCGCGGTGAGTGGACTTTTGCCCGCCTTGCAAGCCGGGTGGAGGCCTGCATTGGAGATTCTAATCCTGGGGGTTGGAATTTACTTTGTCATCAATTTTGTACGGGGCACGCGGGGGGCTCCAGTGGTGTATGGGTTCGTATTTCTGGTTTTAACTCTGGCGATTTTGGCCAGTGCACTGCAATTGGACGTGTTGCTTTGGATTTTGCGATCGTTCCTTCCTTTTGCCGCGGTGGCTGTTCTGATTATTTTCCAACCGGAGTTGCGGCGTATTTTGGCGGAACTGGGGACTCATCCGCTCTTTTACGCGGCGAATGAACAACGTGAGAACATTGAGGTGATCATCCAGACGGTGGAGCGGCTTTCAGAGGTTCGCATGGGGGCGTTGATTGCAGTTGAACAGACGATTGGGCTGCAGGAAGCGGTGGAGGGTGGGATTTCAGTGGATTGTATTGCCACGCCCGAAATGTTGGAGACGATTTTTTTCCCGAACAATGCCATTCATGACGGTGGGGTGATATTGCAGGGGGATCGCATTGCGTTTGCCGCCTGTATTTTTCCACTGACGCAACGGCAGGATTTGAACCCCTCGCTGGGAACGCGTCACCGCGCTGCCATTGGGTTGACAGAAGAGACGGATGCAGTTGTGATCGTGGTTTCGGAAGAAACGGGGGCCATTTCCCACGTATATAAGGGGCAGATGGTGCGTGCGGTGAGTTTGGAAGAGCTTCGTGCGTTCCTTTCATCCATTCTTGTTCAAAGACACAAGGATGCCAGTACGGTTGGCTGGTTGCGTTCCATTTCGCGTGAGCTGACGCGCTTGCGTGAGCAAGCTCTAAAGAGCAAAGATAAATAGGTAAATCCAGTGCGCCACATACTCCTCCATAATTTCCTGCTCAAGCTGATTTCAATTGGCTTGGGAGCGCTTATCTGGTTTACAGTCCACTATCAAGTGCAGATGGGAAATTCGTTGAATCAATCACATTTCAACGGTGTGATTTCGAAGCAACGTTTTCTGGTGCCCATTTCCGTGATAACGCATCCCGGGGATATTCGGATATTTAAGCTTTCCCAGCGACAGGCGATAGTAGAATTAGTGGGGGAAGAAGTTGTGTTGAGAAAATTGACCCCAAAAGACGTTGAGGTTTATGTTGACTTGAGTAATTTTAATGCGCGGCAGCAGACCAACCAGGTGTTACAACCGCGTGTTCCGCCAGATGTGATCGTGAGCGATATTCAACCAGCAACGATTACCATCGAGCAAATGATTCAGAAGTGATTTAAAATGAGCGCGATGAAGCAGAGAAAACTATTTGGAACCGATGGGGTTCGTGGAACGGCCAATATTGAACCGGTTACAGCGGAAACTGCATTAAAACTGGGGCGTGCTGCGGCTTATGTTTTCAAAAACATGCAGGCACAGGCTCGTTGCCTTGGCCGACACAAGATTGTCATTGGCAAGGATACCCGCCTTTCTGGATACATGCTTGAAAATGCCATCTCGTCCGGCATTTTGTCGATGGGAGTGGATGTTCAATTAATAGGACCATTGCCGACGCCGGGGGTGGCCTATGTGACTCGCAGTTTGCGCGCGGATGCGGGGATTGTTATTACTGCCTCTCACAACCCTTATTATGACAATGGAATCAAGTTTTTCCATGCTGACGGTTATAAGCTCGATGATGAAATTGAATCACGCATCGAAAAGCTGGTCTTCAGCGGTGAAATTGAAACCATCCGACCGACAGCGGAAGAAATCGGCAAGGCTATGCGTATTGATGATGCGCTGGGCCGGTATATTGAATTTGCAAAAGGTTCTTTCCCGAGAAATTTGACGTTGGAAGGTCTGAAGATCGTAGTGGACTGCGCAAATGGTGCATCCTACAAATCCACACCGTGCGTGCTTTCGGAATTGGGGGCGGAAGTCATTCAGATTGGTGTCAAACCAGATGGCACAAACATCAATAAAGGTTGTGGTTCCCTCTATCCCGAACAATTAAGCCGCCTTGTCATTGAACACTCAGCAAACCTGGGGGTTGCCCATGATGGCGATGCCGATCGCGTTCAGTTGATTGATGAAACCGGCACCCTGATCGATGGCGATGACATGATGTTGATGATTGCCTTGGATCGGCTGAAGGCGGGAGCCTTGACCCAGAAAACCCTGGTTGCAACCGTGATGAGCAACGCAGGATTGGAACTGGCGATGAAGGAAGCTGGTGGAAAGGTCATCCGAACCGCTGTGGGGGACCAAAATGTTCTGGCTGCGATGCTTGAAGACGATTTATCAGTCGGCGGCGAACAAAGCGGGCACATCATATTACGAGAACACAGCACAACGGGGGATGGTTTGATTGCCGCACTGCAAGTCTTGCGGATCATGCAGACGGAACATAAACCATTATCCAAGCTTGCCCGAAGCTGGAAACGGTTCCCGCAAAAGCTGACCAATATTATTGTCAAAGAAAAGAAGCCCATAGATCAATTTCCTGATTTGACAGCTCTTGTTGCCAAGGCGGAGAAAGAATTGAAGCCGGAAGGGGGGCGTGTCTTGCTGCGTTATTCAGGTACAGAACCAAAGATTCGTCTGCTTGTGGAGGCACAGGATTCCAAAGTGATTGATCGCTGGTCGGATGAGATCTGCAAATCCATTCGCAGTCACATGGGGTGATTACAAATTGATGTTTTGTGTTTATTTTAAGACTTTTTGACAATTTCCTATTGGAGTGATGGGGGTTGTGCTATAGGATATCCCTTGATTTCACAGGTTATTCTGGCATGTGTACGAGGATTTGTGGAAATGTCTGATGGTGTAAAATTCATCCTAAGACGTCTGCCAAGTCTATTCCGAGCTAATACACTTGGATGGTGTTTTTTTCTCCTCGTTTCTATCTTTATCAATGTTGAAAGCCGGGCTTTTGCGGCTCCAGCGCGGGTGGTTTCCTCAATTGGAGAGCTCAATTCCATTCGCAATGATGATTACGATCGTGGAATAGTGGTGCGTATCCTGGCGGATATGACCTATGGGGACAACGAGTCAAAACAGCTTTTCATTCAGGATTCCACCGGCTCCCTCTATATCAGCACCAAAGATGCTCCAACCTTGATTCCGATGGCTGACAAAGTGCTTATTGAAGGCATTACCGGCCTAAGTAATAAAAAGCGAATCATCAGACGATTGAGGACTCAGGCTGTAGACGGGAAAAGTGCATTGATGCCACAAGCCGTAAACAGGCTCGGCTTGTTAGACAGGACAAATAACGCCCGTTTAGTGCGCATTTCCGGGGTAGTGAAATCCATCGTTCCCGATGACCGCCTTTCCTTGGAAGTTGAAATTGAAGGACAGCTTTTTCATAGCACCCTGAGAAACTACCTGGCATCGGACTTGACAGAATTACTGGGGGCCACTGTTAGCATGGATGCCGTATGCTGGCAGAAGTCTGATGACATGGGACGAATCATGAATGTCCGGTTGCTGGCAAACGGATTCAGAAACGTGCGCGTTGAAAGGAAGGGGATCAAAGACCCGTTTGCCTATGAAAAGGTTTCAATCAAACAAATGTTGGAAATGGGAGGGACAAACAACGCACGAGTTCGAACGGTTGGAATCGTTGTAACGTGGCAGCCTGGTGAATCAATGGGGGTTTGCGATGGCACTGGAACAATCAGGGTTATCTCTGCACATACCTTTTTGAATCCGATTGACGCACAGGTGGAACTTTCTGGCGTGGTTCGAAAAATCGATGGAGAAGTGTGTTTGACGGAGATCGTGGAACGGGAAACCCCTTCTCCTTTGAAAAGAGGTTCTGGCGTTTCCGGGGGGTTACCGCTTGTTCAGTTAAGCCAGATTCATGCCATGCCGGAAGAGGAGATCATGCGAAATCCGTCCAAACGGGTGCGGGGCGTGGTGACTTACTATGACTCGTTTTACCAGAATTTGTTCATTACCGATGAAACGAATGGCATGTATGTGGGGACGATCAGTGCCATGGGATTGAAGCCGGGAACGTTGATTGAAGCCATTGGCATAGTCAAGACTGGGAATGGTTATCCCTATATTACCCATTCGGAGATAAAAATTCTTGGAACTGGAAGCCTTCCTGAGCCAGTTCATTTAACGTATGAGTCTGGCTGTGCCGGAACAAACGATTGCCGTTGGAGTCGTATTTTGGGAACGGTAAAACGTGTGGAACAGCGCGGAAGCCTCTATTATTTGACAATGACGGCGGTGAATGGCAAGACCTTCGGCGCATGGCTTGCCCATTTGAATGATCCCGGTTTTCTGGTGGACCTGGTGCAAACAAGGGTTTCAATTTGTGGCGTATGTGCCAACGAGACTGATGAGAACCATCACTTGAATGGTTTTTCACTCCGTGTTCAGGATGAGTCCTTTATCACAAAACTGGGACCAGTAAAGGAGGTTGCATGTTCTGTCAAAAAACTCCGTGGATGCTCTCCAAATGACGCATTCCGATACCAAATACGTGGGGTTGTAACTTTGACACGCACAAATGGTTTTTACCTTCAGGATAAGACTGGTGGAATCTGGGTGGCCTCCTCCTATTTTGCTCAGATAGTCGCCTTGGGGGAGGAAGTGGAGGCGGTTGGAACGCTGAGTGTTGCGGATTTTGCACCTTGGCTGGACAATGCCACAGTCAAACCCCTGGGAAGACTGGGATCGGTGCCTGTCCTGACAACGACTGCACTGAGTCTGTTGAAAGGGGAGGACGAGGGGCGACTGGTGACGATCAAGGCACGGTTGTTGGAGAATGTCAGTTCTACCAACGATGCACAATATCTGGTACAGGATGGGGGCACAGTTGTGTTGGTATCCAGGACTGGAATCCTGGTGAATGTTGTTTTTCCGCCGATGCGGGAAGGTTCCTTCATTAAGTTGACAGGGGTATGCACGTTGAATCGGATCAACGCAACAGAGGTGAAGTCCTGCAATCTTTTGTTGCGTTCGCCGGAGGATGTTGTCATTTTGACGGCACCACCGGCTGGCGTCAGTTGGAAGAGAGTCATTTTGTTTTCATTGATTCCATTTTGCCTTTTGGTTGCAGGTGTGGTTTGGGTGTTGTCTCTTCGGAGACAGGTGCGTCTTCAAACCCAACAGATTAGCAGGCGGTTGGAACATGAGGCTGCTTTGGAGGCGCGACTGCTGCAATCTCAGAAAATGGAATCCATCGGGCAACTGGCGGCAGGGGTGGCTCATGATTTCAATAATCTGCTGACGGTGATTCAGGGCTATGCCAGCATGTTTGTTGCTGAAAATGGGTCTAGTGAAGAAGCCGTCCACTCTGCAAAGGCCATTGTTCAGGCATCAAACCGGGGAGCTGATTTAACCCGTCAATTACTGGCCTACAGCAGGCAACATCCGATGCAGTTGTGTGTCCTAAATCTTAATGACAACATAAAATCGCTGGCGGATCTCCTGCGGCGTCTACTGGGGGAAAACGTTGCTGTCAAATTCATTCCAGAACCTAATCTGCCATCCATAAAAGGGGACGAGGGGATGATTCAGCAAATCATCATGAATCTGGCGGTTAATGCGCGCGACGCCATGCCGGGGGGCGGCATTCTAGAGATACGGACCTTTGTGAGAAATTTTGTGAAGAAAACTGATAGCTTGCGGGAACCGAGCGGCTCGTATGTTTGCCTTTCTGTTCGGGACAATGGCAAGGGGATGACGGAGGAGATCAGAAAACGGATTTTTGAACCTTTCTTTACAACAAAGGATGTTGGAAAAGGTACGGGCCTTGGGTTGGCGATGGTTTACGGGATAGTTCAGCAACATGGTGGTTGGATTGACGTTACCAGCGAGATGGGGAAAGGGGCTTTGTTTGAAGTTTACTTTCCAGTGTTCGCTGAATCGGCTGAGGAGGTTGGAGATGCTGAGTCGGAAGAAGATTCTCAGCCGATGCCGGTGCTTCAAGGGGCCAGGCATTGATCTGACTCGTGGCTGGCTGGCATCCTGCACAGAAGGAGACGAATATCACTTTCTCCTCTGATTATTCCATTTTCGCAGAAAATTGCGTGCAGGAATTTCAATTAAAAAACACAGGGCTGCGGCGAAACCAAGCAAAAACAAAATTTCACACAAGACCAGGAGCAGACGCATTCCTAATCCGCAGTTGGAAAATTTTTCAGGAGAGAGCAGAATTTTCAAAAGTTTCAGACCAACTCCATGACACATATAGAGTGCATAGGAAACTTTCCCCATCCACAAGGCCGGTTTTGTGCAGAACACTTTTGCTACCCACGATTTTTCGGAGGTAAGCGACGCAAGAATCAGAGGAAACAGGAGAATGGGGCCCGTATCGTCAGGAAAGGCAAGGAGCCCCAGCAATACAATGAAGAGAATGGTTCCGTTGGTTCTGAGAAAATCAATGAAAGGCCCGCCTTTGCAACAGGCTTGGAACAGGAGACTCCCGGCGACAAACTCACAAGAGACATGAATGACGGCCCAGCATTTGCCGGGGGTGGTTCCGGCGTCTTGGGAGTAGGAGTTGACCAGCAGCCAGACTATGAGCAGTGCGTAAGCAATCAAAAGGCTGGTCTTGACGCTCAAATCCCGCTTGAGTAGGTGCCAGCAGAGCGGAAACACGGCGAGATAGGCAAACCACTCTGCACTAATCGACCAGGATGGGAAATTCCATTGGCCTCCCGGGACAAATGGAAAACGGTGGGTCATGGTGAGTTGAAATGGCAGTTCAGACCATTTGTAATCTCCGCTCATTTCGATGTGCATGGCCTGGGCTCCAAGAATCATGGCAATGAGCACCAGTAACATGGCAAGGTGATTGGGATAAATGCGCGCCATGCGCAGCCAGATAAATTTCCGGTATTCGGCAAAACCAAAACGGACAGAACCGGGGCGATGCACGTAACTGAGGATGAAACCACTGAGGATAAAGAACAGATCCACTCCCAGATACCCGTGAAACGATTTCAGGAACCCCAGCGATGGCAAAAAAACGGCCCAGACCCCGGCAAAGTGAAGCACAACAACCATCCAGGCAGCCAGCCCGCGAATTCCTGTCAACGGCCTAATCTCTGGCGTCTGAGTGGAGTCCACGGCTTTCTGAAAATCAAATTCTGTGCTTGTCGCTGAATCAGGACGACCCATTCCTCATGCTTGCTTGGAGGGCTGGATACTGTCAAAGACAAAAACAAGAAACCATGAAAGTCAGGATTTTACATCACAACAAAAAAGCCCGCCCGGCCTTTTTGATTGACCGGACGGGTTTTGAAAGAGGAATGATAACTTAACAATGATGGCTTATGGTTTGATCAGCCGGAAAAAGAGTGGTGTGTTTGAAACGGGATAATTTGTCTGACTGACAAAACCGTTGGTGGAATTGAAACCACTTGTCCAGTTTGTTCCATCAGTTGAGGAAATGGTTGTCCAGCTTCCAACAAAGAGATTGGTTCGGGTCTGGAGGCGTGCGCCGGGGCGACCAAGCCAAGTGACTGAGACGGTATTGTTGGTTGGTGGGCTGATTTGGAGCCGGCCACCGTCCGTGGCTGAGGAATTGAAATAAGGTTCCTGAGTCATTGTGCCAAATGTGTCCACTGGCATTGGATAAGGATCGAACTTTGTAGATCGAACAACACGAAAATGGTTGGTGCTATAGTTGGATTCATCATCAATGGGGCCTCCGAGTCTGCCAATATCGATTCCATATTTATATTCAAACCCGATTGCTGTGCCTGCCGGAATGGTGATGATGTTTGTATAGAGACCGTTCCCTGCGGGATAGAGTTGGTAGTCCATCAATGCGGCGACTGGAGAATCCAGAGTGGACCATGTATACCAGGAAATAAAGGCACCATTGACATAGACATCGTCGGCTGATGGATCGAAGGCGTGAGAGTCAGTTCCCACGGCTCCAGTCATGTTGACTTGGAACAAGACGGGGGTGTCACTGGGCAGAAAATCGTTCAATTGTGCGTCATTAAAATAAACGGCGGGCACATTTGTAAATGTTACGTTAGGCACGGTGTAAGAGCGGTTTCCAGAACCTCCGTTAACTCCGTTGTAGTGATCGTAGACTTTTGTGCCATTGGAGGTCTGATATCGGAACTGGTATTGGATGGTGGAACCAACCCCGTTGGAGATGATGCTGGTGGAGGTGAAAATATTTGGATTTGCAGCGCTTGGATTGTTGGTCATCTCAATCCCAGTGCTCCATCCATTGAAATCTCCATTGATGGTGACACTTGTCGGGTCGAACGTCAGGTCTTGAAGGATAACAGTGGACATATCGACATTGAAGATCAGCCCGGCTATTGGAGCATAGGGGGAGTCAGAATAGCTGACCACGGGCAAAATCTGGTTGGTGTTGAGAAAGAACCGGTTGCCACCTCCCTGACCGGAAAGCGTATTCGTTGCGGCTGGAGAATCCCACATTGAACCCGGTTGAAGAACGTATTTGAATTCCTGACTGGCCCCAGGAGAAGTTGTTACATCAAAAGTTCCTGTATAAACATTGGAAGAAACCAAGCCAAATTGGTTTGTAACCAAAATTGTTGGGTCATAGTTCAATGTGAAGGTGTCTCCTGACCAACTGTTAAAAGTTCCTCGAACCTCGACAAAACTGGAGTCTGGAAGGAAATTCCCCAACTGGATTTGTTGAGACACATCCACTTGGAATGTGACCGAATACGTGACGGCATCTCCGGCATCATTAAAAAAGGCGGTGGGGAGTATCAGGCTTGCTCCACTCGTGGTTGGTAATTTTGCTCCGCGGTTGTTACCTGTTGGCAGGCTTTCCCAATTACTGCCATCGATCACGAATTTATAGGTTGCCACGCCGCCATTGGCATCGACCGTGTCTTCCACCGTATTCGTATAAACAGAGGAGGAGCCCGATTGCACCAGAGTTGTTGCCCCCCAACCATTAAAGGAGCCATGTACTTCTACTGTATCGGTTCCTGGAGTAAATGTTCCGGCATCGATGAATTTTGCCATATCGACGCTAAACGTTATGAATGTGGATGATGCGCTGGCAGTTAATATGCCAGCCGCACAACAGAGAAAACCGGTGGCGAGCACCTGTTTAAATGAGGGGAGATCTAGGTTTTTCATAATATTCACAAGTAGCTTGTTCTTCGCGAATAATTCATGATTATCAGATGGATTTTGCCTTGGATTATTAGTGTTAAACCTTGCTTGAATTGGATAAAAACGCAAGTTTTCAGATTGGAACGGCTCTTTAAGAAGGCAAACAGAACATTGTGGAATGATTTTCCCCTTCTCTCTATCTGGGGATCGTTTTTCATTTTCCTTTGAATTTTGTACCGCATGGGGGTTAAGCTATTTCAATGAAACATAAAGGGAAGGCCCTCCGAGCAGGGCTAAAACTTATAGGATCGGCTTTTTGCATAGCTGCCGTGGCCGGAGTGGGAGGATGGCTGGTGAGGTCGGCTGTGCCGTTTCTCTTTTGGGTGGCTTGCGGCATTGTGGGATTATGGTTTGTGTTTTCGTTGTTCACCCTTTATTTCTTCCGTGATCCAGATGCCAGCACCCCTTCACAAGCGGGCGTGGTTGTGTGTCCCGGCCACGGAAAGGTGGATGTGATTGACCAGGTAAACGAAACGCAGTTTATGAAAGGCCCCTGCCACCGGGTTTCTATATTTTTGTCGGTGATTGATGTTCACGTTCAAAACGCGCCGATCTCCGGTCGGATTGCTTGTGTAAAACACACTCCAGGACAGTTCATCAACGCGGTCCGTACGGACAGTGCCGAACATAATGAGAATGTGCTCATGGGATTTGAATCGACCGAAAATGGGGAGAAAATCGGGGCCAGACTGATTGCTGGAATGATTGCAAGACGCATTGTTCCGTTTATCAAGGAAGGGGATGAAGTTGCCCGAGGGGAAAGGATAAGCCTGATTCAATTTGGCTCACGTTGTGATCTGTATATTCCATTAAACTATAAAATTCAGGTGAAGCTGGGCGACAGAGTCGTCGGCGGCGAAACTGTTATGGCGGTAAAATCTTGATCTATGGTGACTCCTCAAACTCCAGCGGTTCAACCGGATCCGCATCGCAAGTTGAAAATCTATTTTCTGCCGAATTTAATGACGGCGGGCAACTTGTTCTGCGGCTTTGTTGCATTGACAAAGATTGTCGAAGCCGACTTGACCAGCGACAATTTCAAGGACATCAAGCTGGCCCTCTTTTTCATCTTGCTTGCCTGTCTTTTCGATCTGCTGGATGGGCGTGTTGCCCGATGGGGCGGGGTTGAAAGCGATTTTGGAAGGGAATTTGATTCCCTGGCCGATTTGATTTCATTTGGCGCCGCTCCCGCTTTCCTGGTTCATCGCGTGGTCTTACGCGATGTCTTTCTGGACCACCCTGAAATCGGCTGGTTCATTGCCTCCGTGTATCTGATATGTGGAGCCTTGCGCTTGGCGAGGTTCAACTGTCTTTCTGCAATGCCGCACGAACCGGGGGATAGCAGCAAGGATTTCACCGGATTTCCGATTCCGGCGGCAGCGGGCATGGTGGCTTCCGTGACGTTTTTCCTCATGTGGTGTCAACAAAATGACAAGGAAATTGTAACAACCCCATGGCGCTATGTGTTACCAGTGATCATGGTGTTCCTTTCCTACATGATGGTGAGCAACGTGCGGTTCCCCTCGTTCAAGAATCTGAACCTGAGAACCCGGAGTAAATTCTCAAAGATGGTAATCGCCATTTTGTTCATTGGGGTATTGGTGGTGTTGCGAAAACACGTCCTTCCAATTGTGGTTCCGCTCTTGTTTACCGGCTACCTGATTTATGGGTTGATTCGGCCTCGCATTTCAGGAAAGGTTCGTTCAGAAATTGAGGAAGAGGATTCGGATGAGGATGATGAGGAGGCACCTTCCCGTTAGCCATGGATGCGATTTCGCCTTTGTTGATTGCAGGATTGACCGGGTTTTTAAGTGGATTTCTGCTTTCCATCCCGGTGGGGCCGATTAACCTGACCATCATAAACGAGGGAGCCCGTCGTGGGTTGATGTGGGCACTGATGATTGGAATGGGGGCAGTGGCAATGGAGGTGCTTTATTGTTTTCTGGCATTCACCGGGTTCGCATCGTTTTTCCAGGCGGGGTGGATCAAGGTGGCCATGGAATTGGCCACTTTTGTTTTTTTGACCTACTTGGGACTGAAGTTTCTATTGGTCAGTTCGATTCCCACTGAAAAGAAGATGGAGCGCAAGATTGAGGAAAGGCTGCATCCTCATTCGGCGTTTATGATCGGCTTTGTCCGGGTGATGGGGAACCTGGGGGTATTTCTGTTCTGGATTTTTCTGGCAACGCAATTTCACAATCACGGCTTGGTGCAATCAACCTGGCTGAGTCGTCTTTGCTGCGTGGGCGGTGTGGCTTTGGGGACAAGCCTTTTCTTCTTTTCCTTAAGCTATCTTGTTTCCTTCGGACACAAAAAATTCACCGAGAAAACACTCATCCGCATGGAACGATTTTCCGGTGTGTGCCTTCTGATCTGGGCAGGTATTCAAGGGGCTTTCATGGTCTATAAATGGGTGCGCTGAGGATAGTCTGAAAGTCCCGCATCGCAGGGCAAAGACTGTCTTTGTTGACATTGTCTGGGGAGAACATTGTCAAATGAAGCGATACTGAAAAACTCTGTGAATTACTCTTTGTTTTTGAAAATGCATTGTTAGAATTCATGCATTCATTTTACCCCCTCTCAGTTTGTTTTTTTATGAGAACGAAGAGTATTTTTATGAGCGTGTTGATGTGTGATCAGGCGTGCAAACGAATGACAGTATTATGCGCCATGGTTGGAATTTGTTTTATTTGTGGCGCGGTGGAACCGGATGAATTCACACCACTTCCTGCCAAGTCAATTCAGTTCAACGGTTTTTTCGAGGATTCCATTTCCAATTCCATTGTTCATTGGAACAAAGGTGTGGTTCCTTACGCCTCGTTTGTTCAGTTTTTCAGAGCCGGGCGTGGGATGTTTGCGCAAGGTGAAATGTGGGGTAAAGCTGTGCGATCGGGGAGCATGTTGTATCGCTACACGCACGATCCAGAACTGAAGGAGATTTTACATAAAACCGTGGCCGATTTGCTCGCCACGAAAAGGACCAATGGCAGCATCAGTTGCTCTGAAGTGTCAAAGCAACCGGACGGACCTGGCGGTGATTTATGGGAGAGAAAGTATGTGTTGCTGGGGCTTGACGAGTATTACGAACAGGTGGATCGGGATCCGGCAGTATTACAGGCAATGATCGATGAGGCAGATGCCACTGTTGCACAAATTGGATTGCCACCCAAAACACGGATTGTGGATCAGGGATGGAGCCCTAACCATCTTGAGTCGAGCACAATTCTTGAGCCGATGCTTCGCCTTTACCGCTTGACAGGACGTCAGAGTTACCTGGATTTTGCCAGATACATTGTTGAAGTGGAGGGCGGGGCAAAGGGGTATCGAATCATTGATGATGCCCTAGCCAACAAGGACCCTGAAAAAATCGGTGGTCCGTATCCAAAAGCCTATGAGATGATGTCGCTCTTTGAAGGAGTTTTGGAATATTACCGCGTGACAGGGGACCCACGTTGGAAGAATGCCACATTGAATCTTTATCGAAACATCAGCAAAAAGGAGATCACAATCATTGGCAATGGGGGTGGGGATCAGCCCTATCATCCAGACGTTGCCGGTGAGGCTTGGGACAATACCGCGCTTGAGCAGGCCAACCCGGATATGAAACGGATGATGGAGACTTGTTCCGGAGTTACGTGGTTGAAGCTTTGCAGCCAGATTTTGCGGCTTACAGGCGATCCGTCAACTGTCGATGAGATCGAACGCTATGCCTACAACGGCCTCATTGGTGCCATGAAACCAACAGGAGACGGTTTCAGTTATGTGAATTTACTCAATGGTGTTAAAACAAATCCGGAAGGATGGGGATCCAAAATCAACGGTGTTTATGTGACATGTTGCAACCTCAATGGCCCAATGGGACTTGCTTATCTGCCATACGTGGCGGTCATGAATTCAAAACAAGGTCCGGTGATTAACTTGTATAACGCATGCACTGCAATCGCAGCCACGCCATCAGCACAAAAGGTTGAATTGATACTGGCAACGGATTATCCCAAGTCAGGCCGAATTTGTGTCACGGTCAATCCCGCAGCCTCAGAAAAGTTCGACATTCGGTTGCGCATTCCTGGATGGAGCCGGACGACTGAGCTTAAGATCAATGGCAAAGCGGCATCTGCCAACGCGGGAACCTATGCTGTGCTCAATCGAAAATGGAAACGCGGTGACAAAATTGACCTCACATTGGACATGCGCTGCCGTTTGATTGATTCCCCCAGAGGCAGTAATCGTGCGGCAGACAATCATCAGGCCTTGGTTCGTGGGCCGATCGTATTGGCTCGGGATGAGAATATTGACCCGGACTATGCCAAGCCAGTAGCATTCCTTTCTAGGGATGGTTTTGTGAATGTGGTTGAGGAACGCCCGATTCTGCCAACAACGCGATTACAATTTCGCGTGCCAACAACAGACGGTGGATTCATTCACATGGTGGACTATGCCTCGGTCGATAGTTGGAATGGAAAACGGATTTGCACCTGGCTGCCAAAACAGTTGAAGAACGAAGAGAATGGCAAGAAGTAAGACAGACTTCTTTGATGCCTAAACTATAACTGGCCGGGGCGTTTGGGAATTGACAGAATGGTAGGCTGATCCTGAGGTTTCTTTTGTTCTGGAGCGGAGATTGATTGCGACTGAAGAAGAGAATTTCCACCAGACGTTTCATTGCCCCAGAAACTCTGCGTGTTAAAGGTGCTCCCTTTCATTGCTGGGGCGGGAGATTGGCCAAACAAACTGAATGGACTGTCTGAGACAGCGGAGCGCGGGGTCAAAGAATAGGGAGAACGATCAAACGAAGGGAGAATATTTCCCGTCATGGGTAATTGCCACATGGAATCGTGGATTGAATTGGTCATGTCCTGTTGGGAACTTCCCAAGGGCGAGGTGGAATCCGCCATTTCATTGAACATCTTTGTGTAATCCTGGCGGAGGCTCTTCTGGTCTAACGTTTCCTTCCGCGTAAGAATGGTGCTTGTCTGGCTGACCATGGAATCTCCAAGCGGGTTCTTATTATTCCAACGTTGATTGCTGTCATCCTTAAAAGCGGAAGTCGAGTAGTCCGAATTGTCCATGATTGCAATACTATCATGGTTGTTTCTTGAGTTGTCAGAATCACGCGTTCCTTCGGAAGACCGAGAGTCCTTTGAATCTCGGGATCGCAAATCGCGTGTGCCACGGGAATTTCGTGAATCAGAATTGCGCAAATGGCGCATCTCATTGAGTGCGTAGGAAGAACGGGAAGAGCTGGAAGGCTCTTTAGATGAGTCGTTGACGTCCTTCCAAGGATCACTGGAGGGAGAATCGTCCCAAGCACGGTCAAAAGGCGAGTTCTTGGAGTTCTTTGTATTTTCCAAAAGACTTTCGGTGGAGACGGATTTTTCCAACATTTTACCGAGGTTGAGCTCGTCTTCGTCTGTTTTTGGATTGGTATCAAAAAGATCTTTTGAAGCTGATTTATTCCGGAATTGCCTGCTGTTGTTGTTTGCTGAAGAAGCCGCAGGAGGGAGAATTTCCGGTCCTGGACCAGCAAACATGGATGGCCCCTTTGGGAGGATCTTCTTGCTAAGTTCCTCTTCAGAGAGAGGGGCTCCAATGGGCACTGTGGGCGAGGAAAACAATATTTTCTGTCCGGCATCAACCGACATTGACCATATTGCAACGCCGATTGCTCCAATCAAAAGGGCTTTCTCCCAGTTCAATTGCCGTACAAGTGACATTTTCACTCAATCCTTTACTCTTTTCGACATGCAAGGTCAACACGGTGTTCACAGAAACTTTCGTGGTGGTTTATTTTAAAAAAAATCCACCGTTTAAATGGATTGCGCATCAAAATGCGGTGCGCTAGGATTAAAGGCGGTATTGCTATGACTTTAACTGAAAAAATCCTGGCTCGTGCCGCCGGAAAGCCCCGCGTTGAAGCAGGTGAGAATGTGTGGGTTGAAGCGGACGTTTTGATGACGCATGATGTTTGTGGCCCTGGCACGATCGGCGTTTTTAAACGTGAATTTGGTGCCAATGCAAAGGTCTGGGACCGTCGTAAAGTCGTGATTATTCCAGATCACTACATTTTTACCAGTGATGCCCTGTCGAACCGCAATGTGGACATCCTGCGTGAATTTGCCCGCGAACAGAATTTGCCCTATTTCTACGATGTGATCGACAACCCGGAGGGGCTCTGGCGCTTTGATTCATCCAAGGGATTGATTGAGCGTCAGCACGGAGCCAAATACGCGGGTGTGTGTCACGCTGCTCTGGCTCAAAAGGGGCATACCCGCCCCGGTGAAGTTCTTTTTGGAACAGACTCCCATACTTGCATGGCGGGGGCTTTCAATCAATTTGCAACGGGCATTGGTAATACCGACGCGGGATTCGTTATGGGAACAGGACGCCTGCTTTTAAAAGTGCCGGAGACCATGCATTTCCGGCTTGAAGGAAGACTTCAGCCCGGCGTCATGGGGAAGGACGTCATCCTTCATTGTATTGGAGAAGTGGGTTTCGATGGAGCGACCTACCGTGCAATGCAATTCGATGGCGAAGGAGCCCGCAGCCTCTCTATGGATGATCGCATGACCATTGCGAACATGGCCATCGAAGCGGGAGGCAAAAATGGCATCTTTGAATTTGACGGTCAGACCAAGGCGTTCGTCGACCAACACTGCAAGTTGAACGGCACGAAAACGACCTATGAGCCTGTCGAGCGCGACAATAATGAAAAGTTCATCTACGAAACCGTGATTGACCTTTCCAAACTCGAGCCAACTGTGGCCCTTCATCCCAACCCGGGCCAGCGTAAATTGGCGCGGGAGATGACGAGCTTCAAATTGGACCGTGCTTATGTCGGCTCTTGCACCGGAGGTAAAACGAGTGACTTCATTGAGTTTGCCAAGATCCTGCGTGGGCGCAAAGTCGTGATAGACACTTTTGGTGTCCCAGCCACCCCTGAAATTGTCAACGATCTCAAGACCGCCCGTTGGGACGGCAAGCCCATTTGGGATATTTTGGTGGAGGCTGGAGTTCGGATGACAGAAAATGCTGGCTGCTCTGCATGTTTGGGCGGACCGGTGGATACATTTGGCCGCATGAACGCTCCACTCAAGTGCATTAGTGCCACCAACCGCAATTTCCCGGGGCGCATGGGACATAAAGAGTCTCAAGTCATTCTTGCATCTCCTGCCACCGTTGCAGCGAGTGCCCTTACAGGCCACATCACAGACCCACGGGATTACATCAATTAAGGTCAAGTGGGTTACGGATCATCAGACAATGAAGAGGTGAATCCCTCAGACAGCCTGAGGGACTCGGTGGATAGTATTTGCGAACGGGGTATTCTCTACCTCGTTCTATTCATTCTGGCCTACGGGCCTCTGGCCATGGGGGCTGTGTTGAACATGCACTTCGCAGTCATCGAAGGGGCGACTGCGGTTATCATGTTGCTGTGGGGAGTGCGATTTTGGTCCAGCCGTCATTTCCGTCTGTTCTGGCCTCCGATTTGCTGGGCAATCTTTGCCTTTACGCTCTATGCGTTGGCGCGATGTCAGATCGTTGATATCCAATACATTGGACAAGTAGAGATGGAACATGCCATCGTGTATGTGGCTCTTTTCTTTGCCATCCTCTGTAATTTGCATCATAGGGAATCAACTACCATGGTGGGAATCTGGCTGATTTTATTGGCCGTAGTGTTGTGCTTTTTTGCGTTCTACCAGTTTGCCACGCATTACCCGAAGATCTGGACGGGGTTAAAGCCCTCCTGTTATGTCAACCGAGGAACGGGAACCTACGTTAATCCAAATCACTTTGCGGGCTTCTTGGAGATGATCATTCCGATTGCAATGGCATTTGCGCTGGTCGGGCGGTTCAAGCACATTACAAAAATTCTGCTGGCCTATGCGGTTTTGATGATGCTTGGAGGACTGATGGTTTCCCTTTCACGCGGGGGCATTATTGCAGTGGGAATTTCCTTGAGCGCGTTATTGGTTGTGCTGCTCTTTAGACCGGATTTTCGTTTGCAAGCAGGACTGATGCTGATTGTTCTGGTTGTGGGAACCGTTGTTTTGGCTGATAAAGCGGAACAATCCAAACACCGATTTGCGCAAATGATAGAAAACGGAAAGTTTGACAACGACCGTTTTCGTTATTGGGACATGGCGTCGAAGTTATACAAGACCGACCCCATCTGGGGAATTGACCCAGGGCATTACAACTATAAATTCTGGCGCGTGCATCCCCACGACCTTCTTGAACGTCCCGAATACGTTCACAACGACTATTTGCAAGCGCTTTGCGAATGGGGAATCGTGGGAATCACGTTGATGGGATTTGTGGTGCTTACGTTTCTCTTTGGACTTTACTTTACATGGCCGCATGTTCGGCGAGACACCAACGAGCTGGGCAAGAAGAACAGAAACAGCACCAAGACAGCCGTTTTTCTGGGGTGTTCCTTTGGATTGCTGGCCATAGCGATCCATTCCTATGTGGATTTCAACCTGCACATTCCAGCCAATGCGATCATTGCAGTGACACTTCTCGCTCTGGTCAGTGCCCAACTGCGATTTGCAACGGAACGTTACTGGAAAAATCCGGGTCTTATTGGAAGAGTCTTGATGACCGGGACTGCGTGTTTTACAGCACTGTTTTTGTTCCGAGTCATGTATACAAAAGGTGTGGAAGGAATGTGCAGACTGAAGGCCGAACGGATTCAGACCTGCACCGCAGAACGCCTTGCATTATTAAAACAGGCAGCATCCGTCGAACCCAAAAACTTTGAGACGGCCTATCTCATTGGGGAACATCTCAGGGCGCTGAGTTGGAGCGGTGATAAAAATTACAAAAAACAAGCCTATGAAGCGCTGAGATGGTTTTCATTGGCGATGGCACTCAATCCTCACGATCCCTTGTGTCCCATGCGTTACGGGATGTGTTTGGACTGGCTGGACCGCGAGAAAGAAGCGACCTTCTATTTCAAAAAAGCCTGTGAATTACAGCCCAATGGAACTTATGTTGCAGCCTACGAAGGTTGGCATTATATTCAGCTCGGAGATTATGCGGCAGCAAAGAAAAGCCTTGAGCGGTCAAACGCTTTATATTGGAACAAACTGGCGTCAAATCTTCTTAAAGTAGTTGAGGAGAGAACGGCTGAGCGAAAAGGTTTTCCGCAGAAAAATTAATGCAAAAAACCTTTTTAATTTGATTTGACATTTACAGTCAAAACTCTATTCTAATCACAATTAATTAACTTTCATCAGGAACCGATATGAGAACAAGTCAAACCTTTAGCAAATATTTGGTTGCGTGCAGCGTGGCATTGGCCATGGCTTTAAGTGTGTCTGTATTTGGTGCCCAATCCGGTGCCGAGGGCTCTGCAGTTGCAAAGAAAGTCTCTGGCACGGTTAAGTACTCAAATCCTGGTGGCTCTTGGCAGGCACTAACTGAAGAAACAGTTCTTAAAGCAGGTGATACCATTCAAACAGCTGGTGATGGCACTGCTGACCTCTGGTTTAATAATTCTGATGTAATCAGCATTGGTGCTGGTTCCACAGTGACGATTGAGAAGTTGACCAAAATCAGTGCTGAAGACAGTGGCACCAGCCTCAATCTTCAGCTCGGTTCCATTATTGGCAATGTGAAGAAGATTTCCAAAGCTTCTCACTTTGACATCCGCACCCCCAATGGTGTGGCTGGAATTCGCGGAACAATGTTTTCCATTAGTGTGAAGAGCTTGGATAACGGAAAATTCCAAGTAATCTTCACCTGCGTTGAAGGTTTGGTTGTGGTTGCCACTCCGAATGTTGTTGGCGAACCCACACTGACAACCCTCAATGATCAGATGAGTTACACAACTGGTATTGGTGAAGCGGTTGTTGGCAAGCTCTCTGAAAGTGATTATCAACGGGTCAAGCAGGAGTTGGATGGTCTGACTCCTCCTCCGGCTCCTTCTAAACACGGTGGTCCCGAAGGTAATCCTAATGGCGGTAACGTGATAGAAATCTCTTCCCCGACTACTTCTCACTAAGGGATTGATCGAAAGTTTTAAAACCCGGAGCTTCTTAGGTTGCTCCGGGTTTTTTTGTCTATAAAAATGAAACGTCTCCTTGCCATTTTAAAATCAGCCCCGGTCATCATTGCTGGGGCTGTCATACTTTTGGCATGTTCTGTTGAGATTTTTAGGGCCTCGTGGGCACAAAAGGCGGAGTATTATGTTTATAACGTTCGCGTTCGTTTTGCACAGAGGCATTTTCAAAAACCTGCTGCAACCAATCTTGGTTTTGTCTGTATTACGGATCAGACAATCGAAGCGGTTAACAACGGTTCACTTGGGTTTCGATATGGTTTGTATTGGCCAAGACACGTTTACGGACGTGTGCTTGAAGAGTTGAGAGAGGAGGGGGCAAAAAAAGTTGCATTTGATGTGCTCTTTTCTGAGGCGCGACCGGATCATCAGCCGGTTGTTTTATCGGATGGAACAACTGTTGGGTCAGACGAGTATTTTGCTCAGGCCATCAGAAAATCCAAGTCGGTCATCCTTTCCGCAGACGAAGGCGTCATGCCAATTCCGTTATTGGTAACGAACGCCTGTGGCATAGGAAACATCTCAATGGAGTGTGATTTGGATGGGGTGTTGAGACGGGACGTTCCATTTGTGGATTACAAAATCTGGCATCCGGCCATCCTGAGATCTGCGGCGGAGTTGGGATGTGATTTGAACCGGATTCGGATGGAAAAGGGGAAGTTGATTTTGGTCAGAGACAGAGCTGAAGGAACCAGTGATGACCCAAAATATATTGAATTGCCAATGGATTCTGGAGGCAGAATTGATGCCAGTGTGGCTTTCCCCGCGGACTGGTTTCCGCCTGGATCCCCCAAAAAAATCAAGCCCTTCACAGTTCGCCGTGTATGGAGCATGGGCATTATGCTTGCGGCAAGTGAGCTTGGATTGGATTTGGAACATCCCGTTTTGGATAGGGCAGGGGGACGGCTCACTCTTAATGGAACGAATGGTGTAAGCCGCACCATTCCATTGGATTCATCGGGACATTTTCTCATCAATTGGTCTATTCGCCCCGAAGACGATATCTTGACCAAGGGAGCATTGGAGGAACTGTTGCGGTGCTATGGATTGCGCATGAAAGGGAAGGTGATCCCAGACTACTGGCGGGGAAAATTGGTTTTGATTGGTTCCATAGCCACAGGAAATGATTTGACGGACTTGGGAACTACTCCTTTGGGCAGTCATACCTATTTGGTCAGCAAGCATTGGAATGTTGCAAACTCTGTCATTACCAATCAGTTCATTACCCCGTGTGGCCGTGATTTGAAATTGGCATTGATCATGGGGGTCGGACTACTCACGGCGCTGGTGACTTGGAAATGCCAGCCATTGGTGGGGGCGCTCGTGATTATGGCGTTTTTGTTCTTTTACGTTGTGGTGGCATTCTGGCTGTTTGGGGTGCAGCATTTTTGGTTGCCGGTTGCGACGCCGTTGTTGTTATCGTGTGTTTTGATGCATGTGTGCATGGTTACTTACCTTGTTCGGGTTGAACAAGTGGAACAGAGGAGAGTGAAGACCGCGTTTTCGAAGGTCCTTGCCCCAAAGATTGTAAATACACTTCTCACCCAAAAGGTGGCACTGGGGGGGGCACGTCGCGAGTTGACCGTTTTTTTTGCGGATATTCGTGGATTCACTGAGTTGACAGACACCTTCCAGACACGGGCGGAGGAATATGTTCGAGAGCATAATCTGTCAACGAAAGAGGCTGAGGCGTATTTTGATTCGCAGGCAAAGATTGTTTTGCAGACGGTCAGTCAGTGCCTTGGAATTATTGCGGAGACGATTAAACGACATGACGGGACTTTGGATAAATACATTGGGGATTGTGTGATGGCCTTTTGGGGGGCGCCAACGGCGGATCCTCGACATGCTCTGCACTGTGTTCGCACTGCGATTGACGCCCAACGAGCCGTGCAGGCGTTTAATGATCGGCGTGTCTTGGAGAATAAGAGAATCGAAAGTGAAAATGCGTTGCGAATCGCTGATGGTCTCCCGCCTTGGCCCCAGTTGCCGTTGATCTCGCTTGGAACTGGGATTAACACCGGTATTTCCATTGCCGGTTTTATGGGGTCGGAAAAAGATATTTTGAACTACACAGTTTTTGGAAGGGAAATCAATCTGGCTGCCCGTTTAGAGGGTATTTCTGGGCATGGCCGCATTTTGATTGGGGAGTCAACGTATTTGGCTCTCAAGCGGGATGATCCAGAATTAGCTGTGACTTGTGTGGAATTGGAACCGTTCAAAGTGAAAGGTTTTCGAGATGAGGTCAAGGCGTACGAAGTGCCATGGCGAGACGAGGAAAACGCTCTGTAGAATCGATATAACATGTTCTGATAAAGAATATTACATATTTTATGATGCTTTTATTGTGAGAAATGGAAAAAGTCTGTTATAATTCACAAAATGCGAACGGCGATATATCCGGGCAGCTTTGATCCAATCACAAATGGACACTTGGACTTGGTTCAGAGGGCCAGCAAACTTTTTGATCGAGTGATTGTTGCGGTGGCGAATAACGACAGCAAACAGTCGTTGTTTACCCTGGATGAACGTACGGAAATGGTTCGTGCGGCAGTGGCAGCATGGCCAAAGGTGGAGGCGGACCATTTTGAAGGATTGCTTGTGGACTACGTGAATAAGGTTCAAGGGGATGCGATTGTGCGCGGGTTGAGGGCTGTATCGGATTTTGAATATGAGTTTCAGATGGCCTTGATGAACCGCAAGCTTGACGAGCGGGTGGAGACCATTTTTATGATGCCAAGGGCCAGTTACACTTTTTTAAGTTCACGGCTGGTCAAGGAAATTGCCCATTTGGGAGGAAATGTGAGCCCATTTGTCCCGCAGCATGTTCAGGCGGCTTTAAGTCTAAAGTTCAAAAAATAAGCAAAAGAAATTGGAAAAGATATGCCATTGCTAATCAATTTGCGCCAATTAGATAAAAGCGATCTGGGTTTCCGTGGGGCAATGCAGGCCGATGATTTGGAGCTGAATTCACTGGACGAATTGATCCACATCACCAAACCCATCAATTACGAGTTTACAATCCAAAAGGTTGGAGATGAAGTGATTGTAAGGGGATGGTTTAGTCTGGTTTTGGAATGTGAATGTTCCCGATGCCTTAAGAAGTTTGATCACCCGCTTTTGTTTGAAAATTGGGTCTGTGACCTGCCATTGGCTGGGGAGGAGAAGGTGAGCCCCGTGAACGATTGCGTGGACTTGACTCCTTTTATAAGAGAAGATATTCTACTTGAGTTTCCGCAACATCCGTTGTGTAAAATTGAGTGCGCCGGACTGCCCAAAAACGCAGACGAGACAGCAAATCATCAGAAAAGTCCCAATCAGGCCTTGGAAGGGTCTGCGTGGGCAGAGTTAAACAAATTAAAATTTTAAAAGAGAGAAAACTATGGGAGTTCCTAAACGCAAGCCATCACACAGTCGTCAACGTCAGCGGCGCGCTTACAATAGCAACATGACCTTGCCGCAGTTGAATAAGTGCCCACAGTGCGCTGAACCGGTTCTTCCGCATCGGGTTTGCCCATCTTGCGGATATTACAAGGGCCGCCAAGTCATCACCGTTGAAGCGGTAGCGTAATCCGATTTTGGAGCGTGGGAGCAGTTATTCATCCTGCGCTCTTTTCGTTTATGCGACTTGTCGTGGATGTGATGGGGGGAGACCACGGTCCTGAGGTGATCGTCGAAGGTGTTCGACTCGCTCTAGAGTCGAATGCAAAAATTGCTGAGATTTATCTTGTTGGTAACCAAGATGAAATCAAAGCGGCGATGACGAAGACTCATTGTCGCGATCACCGTATTAGAATTGTTCATGCCAGCCAGGTCCTCACCATGGAGGACAAGCCGGTTGAAGGATTGCGTCGCAAAAAGGATTGTTCCATTTTGCGTGCAGTTGATTTGATCAAGGAAGGCCGTGCCGACGCATTGGTTTCTCCCGGTAACACGGGGGGGCTCGTTGCGGCTTCAACCATTCGGCTAAGAACGTTAACCGGTGTTGATCGCCCGGGCATTGTAGCGGTAATTCCCGCACCAGAGAACGAGTTTGTATTGCTGGATTCCGGTGCCAGTGTGGAATGCCGTCCGATGCACCTTCTGCACTTTGCCATCATGGGACATGTTTATTCCCGTGACATTCTTGGTTATCGGAAGCCGCGTGTTGGCATTCTTTGCAATGGCACTGAACCCAATAAAGGCATTGAACTGACCACCGAAGCTGGCAAGCTCTGCCGTTTGGCTGACATTAATTTTATTGGAAATGTTGAAGGACACGATTTGTTCCACAATCGTGTTGATGTGGTTATTTGCGATGGGTTTGTTGGCAACATTGTTCTCAAAACCATTGAGAGTTTTGCCAAGGGACTTGTGGGGTGGATCAAGGAAGAATTGACCAAGAATCCAAAACGTATTCTGGGGGCGATGCTTGTGCAGAACGCCATGAATACGATCAAAAAACGGATGGATCCAGACGCCTATGGTGGTGCACCTCTTCTCGGACTTAATGGGACGATTGTAAAGGCGCATGGTTCGGCCCGGGAACGTGCCATCATGAATGCCATTCGCCTGGCTACTGAGGCAGTCCAAAACCAAATCAACCAAAATATCCGCCAGGAAGTTGCTCAAGCCAATGCACGGGTTGCAGCCACAAAAATTACTGGTCAAGCATGATGCTGCCATATCGAAAGTTTATTAATCCGCGAGCCAAGTACAATTTCCAAGGCCGGACCTGTTCTATTGCTGCGGTGGGTTCTTTTGTGCCCTCCTACGTTCTGACGAATGAGGAACTGGCCCGCATGGTGGACACTTCTGATGAGTGGATTACCAGCAGGACGGGAATCAAGGAAAGGCGCATTGCAGCGAAAAATGAGCTGACTTCGGATTTGGCGGCAAAGGCGGCTCTCAAGGCGATGGCGCACGGGCGTATTTCCCCGGAACAAATTGATCTGATAATCGTTGCGACGATTACCCCGGACATGCCTTTCCCCTCTACAGCGTGCATTGTGCAGCAAAAAATTGGGGCGCATCGTGCGGCTGCGTTCGACCTTAAGGCAGCCTGCTCTGGATTTATTTATGCTTTGGAGGTGGGGCAGCACTTTATCATGTCCCACACTTACGACACCGTTCTGGTGATTGGTGCTGAGAAAATTTCTTCCATTATTAACTGGAGTGACCGCAATACCTGCGTGTTGTTTGGCGATGGTGCCGGAGCGGCGATCCTTCAGAACCGGCCCCATTCACACGGCTTATTGACGGTTTGCATGGGAGCAGACGGGAATAAGGCCGATGTGCTCTGCATGCCTGGCGGCGGATGCAAGATCCCTGCTTCCCATGAATCACTGGCGGCTGGAGCCCATTTTTTGCGGATGGACGGTCGGGAGACATTTAAAAATGCCGTAACGGTAATGTGTTCTGCTGCTCAAGAGGCTTTACGACGCTGCAATTTGACGCCGAACGATATCAAGTGCATTGTTCCACATCAGGCCAATCGCAGAATCATTGAAGCGGTGGCTGACCGATTAAAAGTCAGTATTGATAAGTTCTATGTCAATGTTGAAAAATACGGGAATACCTCTGCTGCTTCCGTTGCCATTGCCTTGGATGAGGCTGTGCATGCGAAGCGAATTGAACGGGGCGATGTCATCCTGTTAGTCGTTTTTGGGGCAGGATTTACATGGGGTGCTGCGGTTGTTGAATGGTGATTTTACCTTTATGGTGAGTTGACGGTCTCCAAATGAGTGCTAATTTAATTTAATCATATGAGCGCAAGGAAGTTTGACGATAGTAAATTGTTGTCTTCTACGGAAGTCTCCAGCCAATGTCTTACGCTGGCTGCCGGTGCCGTGCGTATTCGTCGAAGCGGCATTGAATTTCGTAGCGAACAGCCTCTTAAACCCTGGACTGAAATGACGGTGAGTCTTCAGCTACCCAAGGAAACCCGAAAAATGAATTGTCGCGGCGTGATTGTTGCCTGCAACGGCGATGCACGTTCCGGTTATTTGATCTCGATGCTATTCACTAATCTGACCCCGCAGTCTCAAGCACGCTTGAGTTCCCTGGTGGTTTGATTGCAGGACGGTTACGGTTGTTGGTTCTTCTGAAGTTGGGACGGGCGATTCGACTGAATTGCCCCAAGAGAGTGAGCAGAAAAAGGATGGTGCGCGCTGCAGGTTTCGAACCTGCGACCCCTACCGTGTGAAGGTAATGCTCTACCACTGAGCTAAGCGCGCATCGCAGAAAAATACTACTTGGATTCTTTTGGTGTGGCAACATTTTTTCTGGGATCTTCTGCCCAGAAATCTTTTTCTCATTCGCTATCTTCATTTTTCTCCGCGTGAGCTTTTCTTTTGGAAGGCGGGGGACTAATCTGGCCAGAAGTTTTGATTTAGAAAAACCGAATCATGGATTGGATTAAAATTGGCGGGGCGCGAGTGCATAATCTCAAGAATCTCTCGCTTTCGATTCCCCGTAACAAGTTGGTCGTCATTACCGGGCTAAGTGGTTCCGGTAAGTCATCACTGGCATTCGACACGATTTATGCTGAAGGCCAGCGCCGGTATGTCGAGTCACTTTCCGCCTACGCACGCCAATTCCTTGATCAGATGGAGAAGCCGGAGGTGGACTTCATTGAGGGGCTTTCTCCGGCGATTGCCATCGAACAACGTGGCGCCGCCAGTAATCCGCGATCCATCATCGCCACAACGACTGAGATTTTTGATTTTCTTCGGCTTCTCTACGCGAACATCGGGCAAGCACATTGTCCAGAAACCGGTGTGCCGATTACGCAACAGACGACGAGCGATATCGTTGATAAGATTCTGGCGTTGCCTCAGAAGACGCGCGTCATGTTACTGGCCCCTGTGGTTTCGGATCAGAAGGGTGAATTTCGTGATGTGATTGAGCGGATGGCGCGGGAGGGCTTTGTGCGCGCACGAGTGGATGGTTCCCTAGTGGAACTGGGAAACAATGTTCGAATCAAGCTGGACGCAAAGGCGCGTCATACGATTGAAGTGGTGGTCGATCGTCTGGTGATTGACGATAAGATTCGTGTTCGTCTGAGTGATTCGGTTGAGACGGCGTTGAAGTGGGGAGATGGGCGGTTGCTCTTGTTGAGCCAGTCGGGTGCAACGCGATTTTCGGGTTCAACTGGATCCGGGGGCTCTTCTGCAGAGCCGACATCAAGTGCCTGGGGAGAGACCTTGTATTCAAACCGGTGTTTCAGCCCGGGAACGGGCAAAAGCTTTGATACGCTTACGCCAAAACATTTTTCCTTTAATGCTCCGGCGGGAGCGTGTCCGGTCTGTCATGGATTGGGGCAAAAACTGGTGTTCGACGAACATTTAATTGTGCCGGATGTTGAGAAAAGCCTGGAAAGCGGTGCTGTTCTGCCGTGGCGGCGTGGTGGCAAAAGGATGATCATTTATTACAAGGCACTTTTGCGTGCAATGGCAGGACATTTCAATCTGAGTATGGAAACTCCGTGGAAAGATTTGCCAGCGGATTTTAAAAAGGTGTTGTTGCACGGGACCGGGGGGGAGGAGATTGAATTTACGTTTTATCGCGCCGGAAAAATGAGCAAATTACGGAAGGTGTTTGAGGGAGTCATCCCGAATTTGGAGCGTTTGTATGATGAGACGGACAGTGAGTTTACAAAGAATCGGCTGACAAGTTTCATGAATCCATGTCCGTGCGATGCGTGTTGTGGGCGGCGTTTGAAACCGGAAATCCTTGCGGTGACGCTGGAGGGGGGGGATTTCAAGCCTGTTGTGACTGGGGCTCGCCCGTATCCGGGGGTGTCCATCATGGATTTTTGTGGGCTTTCGATTGAGAAGGCGGATGAATTTCTGGAAGGGCTGAAGCTCTCGGATTTTCAGCGAAAAATCGCCGGTGAAGTCATCAAAGAAATCAGGGCTCGCCTTGGATTCTTGAAGGAAGTTGGCTTGGGATATCTGACACTGGACCGGGAGAGTGGAACTTTGAGTGGTGGAGAGGCTCAGCGCATCCGGCTTGCGACGCAAATAGGTGCCGGGTTGGTTGGTGTGCTATATATATTGGATGAACCCAGTATAGGATTGCATCAGCGTGACAATGAACGGCTGCTGAAGTCTTTGGAAGAACTGCGTGATTTGGGAAATTCCGTGCTGGTGGTCGAGCACGATGAGGAGACAATCCGTCGTGCAGACTATGTTTTGGATCTGGGGCCGGGCGCGGGTGTCAATGGAGGGGAACTGGTTGCCGGTGGAACGGTGGATGAGATTGTAAAAAATCCGCGTTCATTAACGGGCAAATATCTGACAGGCGAACTATCAATTCCCATTCCACAGAAGCGGATCACCCCTTCTTCGCAAAGGGGGTGGTTGGAGGTGCTGGGGGCCAGTGAGAACAATCTGAAGAATATTGATGTAAGGATTCCGCTGGGAACATTGACCTGCGTGACGGGAGTTAGCGGTTCGGGCAAGAGCACATTGGTGGATGACATCCTGAGGAGGGCATTGTTCCGAAAGTTCTATGGTTCAAAGGAGAGGCCGGGGGCATACAGGGAAATTCGTGGCTATGAGTCTTTGGACAAAGTGATTGTCATTGATCAAACGCCGATTGGGCGAACCCCCCGGAGTAATCCGGCCACTTACACGGGGATGTTTAATCAGATCCGGGATTTATTTGCCCGTTTGCCTGCGGCAAAGGTGCGCGGATATGAGGCGGGACGGTTTAGTTTCAATGTGAAGGGGGGACGATGCGAAAAATGTGAAGGCGATGGATTGATCAAGATAGAGATGCACTTCTTACCCCCGGTGTATGTGACTTGCGAGGCTTGCAATGGGCGACGTTATAACCGTGAAACATTGGAGATCAATTACAAGGGGATGAACATCGCGGATGTATTGGACATGACAGTGGATGAGGCGGTGACGTTTTTCCGTGCTGTGCCGAAACTTCATGATCCCTGCCAGACCTTGGCGGACGTTGGGCTGGGGTATGTGCGTCTTGGCCAGTCTGCCACCACGTTGAGCGGTGGAGAGGCGCAGCGCATCAAGCTGGCTGCGGAGCTATGCCGTAAGGCCACCGGCCACACGTTTTATATTTTGGATGAACCGACGACGGGATTGCATTTCCATGATGTCTCAAAATTGCTCGAAGTGTTGTTTAAGTTGCGTGATGCGGGCAATACGTTGCTGATCATTGAACATAACCTGGATGTCATTAAAACGGCGGACTGGGTGATTGATCTTGGCCCGGAAGGGGGGGAGGCCGGAGGGCGGATTATGGCGGAGGGAACTCCTGAAGCGGTGGCTCAGACAAGGGAAAGTTACACCGGACAATTTTTGAATCGTATCTTGCGTGGCAGTGTTCGATAATGAAACTGTGATGAGACTATTGGTACATCGATTTTTAGGAATTGCATGGTCGCTGTTGATCGTGGGGCTGATGATGTTTTGCCCCCTGAAGTCAGCGCATGGGGCGACTCCTGAAAAGCTGTTGCTGACCACGGCTTACAGTTATTTCAATGACAAGTTTTATGCCCAGGCGGAGGTGCGTTTCAGCGAGTTTGCCGCCACCTACACCAACTCGCCTGATCGTCTGTCTGCGATCATTTATCAATCTCGCTGCCGTCTTTATCAGTCCAATTTTGTTGGAGCGATAGACCTTCTCCGTTCTCAATTGCCTGCTGCCGGAGACATGGAGGATCAGTTCCATTACTGGATTGGCGAGTCGTTGCTGGAGCAGGGAAGCTACAGGGAGTCAGCAGAAATTTTCTCCAATTTACTCACCGTTTTCCCCAATTCCAGACCGAGTGTCCGACTCCCCGCGGCGTTTGGACAGGCTCAGGTGTATGCAAAGATGGCGGACTGGAAGCGTGTGATTGATTTGCTTTCCAAACCCGATGGCGTGTTTCAGACCTTGGCATCCAAACTGCCGCAAAGCGATTCATCCGTGAGTGGGTATCTTCTGTTGGGAGAGGCGTATTTGGCGCGTCAACAATTTGCCGAAGCGGAAAGGGTTGTTTCCAATATCAAGACAGAGGGCGTGGAGGTGAAATTGGCCTGGCATCGTCAATTTCTGCTTTGCCGGATCCTGCTGGCAAGCGGGCGGGCGGAGGATGCGTTGAGAACATGCACGAACCAATTGTTTTTGCTGGCTGCGCGGCAGCCAGTGCAAGTGATGGCTGACAGCTATTTTTTGAAAGGTGAAATTTTTGAAAAGCTGGGGCGTTACCAGGATGCGGTGGATGTCTACACAAACAACTTTTCTGACAAGGTGTCGCCCTCAGTTCAGCGGCTGGCCTTGTTCAAGACCATTAACTTGACACTGAAGCAGAACCGGCTTCAGGAGGCGATGCGGCAGCTCGAGTATTTTGCCGAACAACGCACGAATGATCCATCCCAGGATTTGGCGCGTCTGATGTTGGGAGAACTGGCTTTAAAGGCTTGTTTGGCCTCTGGTGATGCCTTTACTAACAGTCAGGGAATCTCCTATCAGGCAATTGGCACCAATATTTTTATTTCTGGAACAAATATTGTGGCAACGGGAACAAATCTTCTCGTGAAAGCCATGACGAATTTTGATCGTGTGCTTCAGGATTTTCCGGCCAGTCCATTACGGGGGAAGGCGTGGCTGGACTTGGGCTGGTGCTGGTGGTCACTCGGAAAATATGCGGAGGCGGGAACAAATTTTCAGGCTGCGGTGGATGCTTTGGCCCAACAACCATCCTCCTCGGATTCGCTGATTGCCCGGTTCAAGGTGGCGGACACGCAGTTTAATCTTCATAACTATGATGTTGCCGCAACGAATTACATGCAGGTGCTGGAGCTTTGTGATGCTGGTGCAGACCTGAACCCGGCACTTTATAATAAGGCGTTGTTTCAGGTCTTGCGAGCCTGCATGGAACGGGAGGATTCGGCAATGGCGGATGAAATCATTAAGAAGATCATTGCACGGCATCCCATCACCTCGTTTGACGAGCAGAGCCTTTTGCTCTTTGGCGAGTACAAGAGCCGAAGACAGAATGGAGCTGAAGCAAGGCAGATTTTGAATGACCTGATCAAGAGATTTCCAAAATCCCAAATGTTGCCGGAGGCTCAGTTTGCCATTGCCCGCACGTATGCCATGGAAGAGGACTGGAGTGATGCTGCTGACGCGTATGCAAAATGGTCGGCATCCCATCCAAATCATGCACTTGTTCCGCAGGCGGAATTCTCGCGTGCTCTGGCTTGCGACAAGGCAGGAAACGAGACAAACGCCTTCATTTTGTTCACAAATTTTGTTGCGCGATTTCCGTCCAATAATCTGGCCGCACTGGCCCAAAACTGGGTGGCTGACTTTTACTTCAACAAGGCTGAATACACGGATGCGGATTTGAACTATCAGGAGCTGTTGAGACCGGGGAAATTTCCGAATGCAGGGGATCTGGTCTATCAGGCAAGACTGATGTCTGGGCGGTCTGCTTTTGCGCGGCAGGGGCCTTTGGATATTGAGGCGGCGCTGAAATCATTTTCCGCTTTGGCAGACGATACGAATGCGCCACCGGCCTTGGTCTCAAAAGCCTATTTTGCATTGGGTGAAACCTATTACCTTCTCTTCAACGAAAAAACCGATTCGACGAACCGGTATAAGTATTGCGATGCAGCCGTCAGTGCTTTTGCCCGAATCACCAACTCTTCCAGCGGATTTGCTCCTCTGGCCATGGGACGCATTGGTGACTGCTATCTGGAGTGGGCACGAAAAACGCCTCCACCAGAAGGTCAGCAGGGACTTACAAACGCGACAGAAGTGTATCGACAGGTGTTGGCGATGCCTCAGGCCAGTGTGAGCGCTCGCAGTCAGGCTCTTGTCCAGTTGGGAACAATTGCCGAGTTGCAGACCAATTACACCGCAGCCTTGGATTATTATCTGAAAGTTTTGTATGAGACCGAACCGGGGCGTTTTGATCCGGTTTGGGTGAATCAGGCCGGGGTTGCTGCAGCCCGACTCTGTGAGTCAAGAGGGCAGTGGGAGCAGGCAATTAATGTCTATAATCGCGTCTTGGCAGCCATTCCAACGTTGCGTCCAATCTTGGATAAAAAAATCTCTGCGGCGACGTTAAAGATTGAGGCGGCGAAGAAATAGCAATCATTTTTGTCTCAGTATAATTTTTAAATTTATTTGGTTTGTGAGTGCGTTTATGGAAATAAGAAGAGTGTGATCAAAAAGGTGATTGCTCTTATTTAAGTGACTGCCATGGTTATTATATAGAATAAGTGGCGCCCCTAAGGAAATCTGCGTGGACGAGAGAAAAGGATTGTGCAGTTGTGAATATTCTACCATACCATAAAACGGCAGGGAATTCGGGGCTGAAAAATGCATTGAGATCATGTTGTTGAGTCATGGCTCTTCGCACTTGACATTTTGCATACCGGTAAATGATTCTTTGCACAGTGCAGGCAAACACAGAAAGTTCAAACACAGGCAAAAGGCCAAAACTGGGTATTGTTGTTCCGTTAGCCAATGAGGAGACAACGATCCTGGAGTTTCTTCGCCGTGTATTGGTTCACCTGCAAGACCATGATCGCTTGTTTTGCGTATTGGACAAGGTTTGCAAGGATAAGACGCGTCAGATTCTAACAGAGAAGGCCGTTCAAGATCCCCGCATTGTTGTTGTCTGGGCTCCAGAAAACCGTTGTGTTGTTGACGCTTATTTCAGGGGATATCGGGCGGCTTTTGAGGATGGCTGCGACTGGATTCTTGAAATGGATGGTGGGTTCAGTCATCTGCCTGAACAAATTCCACAATTTATAGAGGGTATGGAACAGGGAAATGACTATGTCGGCGGCAGCCGATACATGAAAGGAGCCAGCCATGCCAGCCCCTGGACACGGGTGCTCATTAGTAGAGGGGGCACAATTCTGACCCGTTTTCTTCTTCGCGGAGTGCGAATGACAGACATGACCAGTGGCTTTGAGTGCTTCAATCGCAAAGCTATGGAAAATGTAATCAAGCTGGGTGTCAAAAGTCGTGCCAATTTCTTTCAGACCGAAATCCGTTTTCGAATGCACCAGTTCAAGTGGAAAGAGGTCCCCATCATTTATTCCAACTCCAACTACAGTGTTGGACGAAGTAGTCTGCGCGAAGCCTTCCGAATTCTATGGCAAATGAGACGTTCCCAGATAAAAGGAGAATAATGAAATCTTCATGTTTTTATTCTGTATTGACCACAATCCAGCAACCAACCCCTGCCGTCCATCGGCTTTCTAAAACGGTGAGTCAACTTGATGGGCATCTCATCATTGTCGGAGATCGCAAGGGCCCCACAGAGTATCCTCTCAAGGGAACGGAACTTCTCACCCTGGATAACCAGCTCGAATTGCCTCTCACTTTGCCCAGATTACTGCCCGTTAATCATTATACCCGCAAAAACACTGGATATCTACTGGCCATCAGCCACGGTGCCACTTGCCTTTACGAAACCGATGACGATAATTTTCCGGCAGCTGGCTGGAAGTTGCGGGCGCGTGAAACAAAGGCCAGAGTTGTGTCAAAAGGCCCATGGAACAATGTTTACCGGAACTTCACAAAGGAAAACATCTGGCCCCGTGGATTTCCTTTGGACCAAATTGCGTCATCCACCCGAAAAGCCCCCTCGCTGGGACGCTTGCAAAAGGTTGTCAGCCCAATCCAGCAGTGTTTGGTAAACGAAAGTGCTGATGTCGACGCCATCTGGCGTCTGGTTCTCGACAAGCCTTTTCAATTTGATAAAGGTCCGAGCATAGCCTTGAAACGTGGTGTCTGGTGCCCATTTAACAGCCAAAATACATGGTGGTGGCCCGAAGCGTATCCTCTCCTTTATCTGCCAAGCGGCTGCACATTTCGAATGACTGATATTTGGAGAAGCTTTGTTGCCCAACGTTGCGTTTGGGAACTTGACGGTGTTCTGACCTTCCACGCCGCTGACGCTATCCAGCATCGCAATAACCACAATTTATTTCGGGATTTTCAAGACGAAATACCCGGATACCTTACAAACGAAAAAATCAGGGAAACCCTCGAATCGATCCCCCTTGTTTCAGGCGCTGATTCCGTCGGCAGCAACTTACGCAAGTGCTATGAAACCCTGGTAGAAAAGGAGATATTTCCAGCCACAGAATTGAAGCTCGTCGATGCCTGGCTGAAGGATCTCAAGCAACTGTCCCCCCAGCCAACCCAATGAACGCCAAATCGAAGGTCTTCTGGAAAGGCATATGTCTGGTTATCATTCTGGGAATCATTGCCACCTTTGTGACAGTCGGACGTGAACCATTAAAACAATTCATCGATGGATTGCGCCACATGGGACCGATTCCCTTCTTCACAGTCCTGTCCATTTGCATTTCATTTGGATTACCACCAACTCCCTTTCTTCTGGTCGCGGGAGCCACATTCAGTTTCTGGACCAATATAACAGGACTAACCTTTGCCTTTGGCATCAGCCTTACCGCCAACTACTTTTTTGCCAATCGCCTGTTTAAAACCCAGTTCGAACACTTTCTCGAACAAAAAGCAAGTTCCCTAAACCATTTAATACGACAAAACACAGTTATTGCGGTGGTAATTGTGAGATTGACACCGGGGTTCCCCTATATTCTGCAAAATTGCCTTCTTGCCTCCCTCTGCTCCAATTTTGCCCTTTTCTTCCTCGGTTCTCTGCCTCCACTCCTGTTCATCGCAATGCTCTATACAGCGATTGGCAGCGGTTTGGTTCATGCAAACATCACACTGCTGGTTTTCCCCGCTTTAGCCCTCCTCGGCGTATTTTTGGCAATGCGCTACTGCGTTTTAAGAAAGCATCGCTAATTTTCCTTAGCATTACTTTTTGCCATTACTTTAAATCCAACGCACTGCGGAAAAGCCTGGGGGCAGAAGCAAACACTCCAAAAAGCATCGCAAGCAGTGTGAAATGCAGATAAAATAAATCAACTCGCCCCATCGCAAAAAAAGATAAAACAAACCCGCTGAGTATTGCGAACTCCTGAACAAAGAACATCCGCGCACAAACTGACTCAATGTTAAAGGACTTCTTTAGCGAAAAACCAAGATACGCTGCAATAAGGCATCCCATTAAAAAAACACACTCCGCGGCATGTGGAAATCGTCCATGCAAATTCAATTTATTCGTTGTGGTCAACGGTGAAAAGTGAGCTGGATCATACAAATAGAACGGCAGCGTGACCAACGCAAACACACACATCGAAACGATCATGTGCTTCAATGCATACGAAAAATTACGAATACGCAAAAGTGCAAAAAAAACAATGGGAACCAGCAAAAAGTAATTTGCCCGCGAAGAAAGCGCAAACCCAAACAATACCGCAAATCCCAATGTCCACTTTGACTCCGAATGCTTGTCCGCAAAATATAATAAAAGCAAAGCTGGAAACAGAACATAAACACTGTTCGTCAAATAATCCCCAGCTTGAAGAATGCAGTAGGTAAGCTCTGGACATGCAACCACCATCGTCAAAAAAATCACTGAAGCAACACGCAAGTCTCCCAAATATTTTGAAAGCCCAAACCAAAACACGATCAGCCAGAACACATTCTGCAAAAAAGTTGCGCCAGCCAGATAAAAGGGAAATGCGATGAATAATGCCCCGGGCATCGGAGAAATTGGATTTCCCAAAAAAGAAGTCTCATAATAGGGATACTTCCCGGCAAGCATTGCTTTCCAAGTTGCCATATAGGCATCATTACTGTCACTGACTCCAAACTGTATTCCCAACAACTTGAAACCGTGATGCTCCAAAATCTGTGGATAAACCCAGTAAGTCAACATTATCACTGCAACAAAAAAAGCGATGACCAACCCGACACAAATCGTCGTATTCAAAAATCTGGTAGCTGCCGGCAGAATGAACCGAAGCAAAACATACAAAGCCAAGATGGTCGCAATCACATAGCCAAACATGGGAACCACGCCCACCTTTCTGAAAATTGCCATGGACGGAACCACAACAGCCAAACAAAATAAACCAAAATCAAGCCACCAATTCTTTGGCCGATTCAATTGGCCACTGGCATTCACTTCGCTTGTGGGCGAGCCTGACAAAACGTCTACATTGAGCATTCCCAATTGTGTAGCCAAGGATATCAGGCAGTCAATTCACAACTCCGCCCTCCAATGTCCAAGGTCTTTTTGTTTGAGATTATTAGGAGGAAAATAACTGTTGTTAACAAGTCAAACTGACCGGTTCTAGAACAAGTGATCTGTCCGCTTAGGTTTTCTTATTTGTGTTTTGGTTTGTTGGTTTTGTTTCCTTATCCCCAATCCATTGTCCCGGGGGGGAGGGGTAATGGATTGGGGATAAGGGGGTGTTTTTTTAGGCCGCTTTGTATTTCGGCGCTTTGATGCTTTGGCCGTTGGAATCATACCACCCGAGTGTTCTCGGCCCGTAGCGAATACTTAAGGTTCCGTCCAGGTGTTCGCAGACTTTGACTCGGCACTGGCTATAGCTCTTGAGCGGCCCTCCCGGTTGGATTTGCAGGTGTTTGTGGCCATAGCTTACCGTGTTGTCTGATCCCACAACCCGGTCTTCTTGCACGCAGCAGATGTTTTCCAGATCAATCATGGAGCTCATTGGCACAAAGGCCGTTTCTTTTTCTTTGGCAGGCAGGGTCAGTTCCCGGTTGTGCCAGCGGATGAATTTCCTTTCCAAATATTCGTTGGCTCCGTTGATGTCTTTGATTGCCGCGGCTTTAAGTTCTTGGGGCAATCGTCCCTGCCATGTTCTCCAGAGCCGCTCCATTCGCCCACGGCCTTGGGGGCTGTAGCTGGCAATGTGTTCGATCCCCAGTTGCGCCAGGGCTCGCCCGATTTGGGTCGGGTGGGTCTTGTCCACCGCCCCTCCGGCTTCGGGCGTTGTGAAAAAGTGGCTTCCCCGGTCGGTGTAAAGGCTACAGAAGAGCCCTTTCTTTTTGATGATGTCCCGCAGGCCTTCCATCATGCTGCGCGTGTCTTCTTCTTCCACAAATCGCGCGTAGTAGACTTCGTTGGTCGCGTCGTCCAAATACGCGATGAGGTCCGGCTGCCACGCAGCTCCCGGGATCCATGCGTGGGTGCTCCCATCGCAGTGGAGCATCATCCCCGCCATCGAACGGCGTTCTCTCATCATCCGGTGGCGTTGTCGCCGGGTTCTTTGGCTCACCAGCCCCGCCGTTTGGAGGGCCGTTTTTACCCATTGATAGCTTAATTGTATCTGATGTTCCTCCTTCAGTTTTTCGTGGTAGTGGCGCACGTTGAATCCGTCGTATTTTTCACGGTAGAGTTGTAGTACTTTCTTCACCGTTTCCATGGGCACACGTTTGGGGCTGGGGCGCCGTTTGCGACGGTCAAACAGACCGTCGTAGCCAAAGGTTTCGTAACGGCGTTTCCATCGTCGGAGGGTTCGCGGACTCCATCGAAGGATGTCGGACGCATCGAGCCAGCTGATTTTTCCACTGATGGCTCTCATAATGATTTCTTGTACTTTCATGACTCGCTGTTGTTCTTCGGGCCTCGTGTCCATTGCCTTTGACACTTATCCCTTTTCCCTCAAGCGGTCATTTCACTTGTTCTCACACCGGTCACTTCATTTGTTTACTACACTGATAAAAATCCCCAGTTGACGTTTTTCAAGTCTCTGCTAGTTTTACATACGTGATTCGTAACGGTTTTTACTTTAGCAGCTGGCGTAGTGGTAATTATTACTTTACCACCTCAGTACGCCTGTGGCTGCCTTAGGACAAACCCTTGTCACAAAAAAGAGCCGCAGGTTTACTCCTGCGGCTCTTTTTTTTTAACCTTATAAAAACCAAAATTATGATTGTTGTTCTCAAGCCAAAATTATCCAAGAAAGATGAAACTGCCGTGATCGATGAAATACGCAACATGGGTTACAAGCCACATGTCATCCGCGGCGTAGAGCGGACAGTCATCGGAGCCATTGGAGATGAGCGTAAACTCCAGTCTCTGGAGGTTCTCTCCTCATGGCCGCAGGTTGAAAACGTCATGCCGGTCCAGAAACGTTACAAGCTGGTCAGCCGTGAAGGGCATCCTGAGGATTCCAAGATCGATGTTCGCGGGACAATCATTGGCGGGAAAAAGTTTCAGGTCATGGCAGGCCCCTGCTCCGTGGAAGATGAGAAGCAATTGATGACAACAGCCATTGCAGTCAAGAAAGCAGGCGCCACAATTCTGCGTGGTGGAGCTTTCAAGCCACGCACCTCTCCATACGAGTTTCAGGGGCTTGGGGAACAAGGACTCAAATTGCTGGCAAAGGCGCGCAAGGAAACCGGTCTGCCCATCATTACTGAGCTGCTTTCAGAACAGCAGGTTGACATGGTTGCAGAATACACTGACATCATTCAGATTGGCGCTCGAAACGCCCAGAATTTCCAGCTTCTCATCGCTGCGGCAAAGACAGGAAAGCCCATCATGCTCAAGCGCGGACTGTCCATGAAAATTGAGGAGTGGTTGCTGGCTGGTGAATATGTCCTATCAAATGAAAACCCCAATCTCCTCTTCTGCGAACGCGGCATCCGCACATTCGAGACCTACACCCGCAACACCCTGGACTTGTCCACCATTCCCATCATCAAGAATGAGTCGCATTGTCCGATCGTCATTGATCCCAGCCAGGGCGCAGGTCGCTCTGACTTGGTGACAGCGATGTGCAAGGGGGCTGCGGCCATGGGAGCTGATGCCTTGATCATCGAAGTTCATCCCAATCCTGCCGAAGCGCGTAGTGATGGCGCCCAGCAAGTCACGCTGGATGGATTCGCCAAGTTGATGCAAGACATCAAGCCGTTCATCACCGCTGCGGGAAGGGACTGAGGATCAGTGGAAAAAGTGTTGGGAAGGATCGCTTGCGCAAAATTTAAACCAATGCCATCGTTAAAATTATGAATTCGATTCATGGCCACGAAGTTCTCACCATGATGTTGAAGTCCCGCAAGTCTTTTACTCGGGAAAGCTTGGTGAAGGAAATCATTGCGACTTTTGGAGCCGACACACGGTTTCACACATGCTCTGCAGAAAACCTGACGGCGCAGGAATTGGTTGAGTTTTTGGATTCGAAAGGAAAGTTTGTGCCGCATGAAGATGGCGGCATCAATACTTCAGCCGATTTAATGTGCAAGAACTGATTTTGTTCCTCAAGCGATAGCCGATTGCCCGCATGTCACCCATGCGGGCTTTTTTACAGCCGAAGTTACCCTCTGCACTACATTTTACTTTCCATTGCCACTGACGACTTCAGACAGTTTGAAGATGGGCAGGAACATGCAGATGACGATGCCACCAACGACAACGCCAAGAAACACAATCAGAAACGGCTCAATCAGGGATGTTAAACTCGCCAGCGTCGTCTCAATCTCTTCATCCAGAAAGTCGGCAACGCGTTCCAACATGGAGTCAATCTTGCCGGTTTGCTCACCCGCTGTGACCATGCGAATGATCATCGTCGGGAAAACCGGGTGTTTTCCGAGAGCAGTGGAGATGCTCTCGCCACTTTCGATATCCACTGCCGCAGACTTGATGGCATTTTCCAGGACAATGTTTCCAACCGTATTTTGAACAATCGACATGACTTCCAGAATTGGAACACCGCTACGAATGAGGGATGAAAAAGTCCGGGCAAACCGCGCCAGACAAATTTTGTGTGCAATGGGGCCAAACACCGGAATTGTCAGACGCTTGGCATCCCACCACGCATGACCAAAGGGAGTTTTCAAAAAGTAATATATGCCAAAACCGACACCGCCAATCCCCACAAGAAGGATTAGAAAATAGGAACGAATGAGCTTGCTCAAATTCAACAGGGCCTGTGTGGGGGCAGGAAGCCGGGCACCAAAATCCGAGAAAATCTGGCCAAACACCGGCACCACCCAGGTCAAAAGCACCATTGTAATAATCGTGGCAATGACCATGACCGCAACTGGGTATGTCATGGCCGATTTGACCTTTTTGCGCAACCGCGCTGTGCTTTCAAGATAAGAGGCCACACGATCCAAAATCTCAGCCAGCAGACCTCCTTTTTCACCGGCTGCCACCATGCAACAGTAAAGGCGGTTGAATACCTTGGGATGTTTTTGAAGCGCATCGGAAAAGCTGTCGCCACTTTCAACGCGGTTCATGATATCCTTGATGATATCCCGCATGACCTTGTTGTTAGTCTGTTCGGCCAAAGCTTGAAGGGATTGGACAATAGCGAGGCCAGCATCAACCATTGTGGCAAGTTGACGGGTAAAAACCACCAAGTCCTGCAAAACAACTTTTCCGCCAGCAGTCCTCCCCTTTTTTGAAACGCGCTCCTGAATGGAAATGACTAGAAGATTACGATTGAGCAATGCCGCAACCGCATTGGCCTCGGATGCTGCTTCAACAACGTTGCGAACTTCACGCCCCGACCCCGCGTCTCGGGCTACATACGAAAATGAAGGCATAGCGTTTCTAAACTATCACTGGATTCTGGCAAAAACAAAAATGCCAAGCCGCCTTTATGTTAACGCCATAAAACGTCAGAAGTTTAGCCCTGAAGCATTTTGAAAGACAAAAAACTGCAAAAAAAGAAACGTAAAAGGAACGAAAACAACTAAAACAGAGGGAATTAAGCCAACCCGGAGAATCATGGCGGAGAGAGGGGGATTCGAACCCCCGGTACGGTTAAGGTACACACGCTTTCCAGGCGTGCGCTTTAAACCACTCAGCCATCTCTCCACCTGCAACTACTCTGATGGAGTTGACGTTTCCTTGCAACACTTTTCCTACTTTTCGGTGATGAATAGTTTTTTTGCGGCAGCGTCGATTGATTTGGGACGATTTGACGATGATACAGACCGCAAGTTGCCAATGAGGAATTGGAAAAACTTGCGGAGGACACCGGAAAACGTCACACTTGAAGTATGAAAAATCGAACTTCATTGAGTTCGAAATGGTTGATTGGAGCCGTCGGGGCAATCATCCTTTTCACTCTTGGGTATGGAATTACTTCCACTGTGGGACAGACCAAGGCAGTTGTAACAGATTCGTCTTCAACTACATCCACTGTTTCAACAATCACCACCAACACTTTAGTCTCATCGGATGCCTCTGGGACCACATCTTCGACTCAAACGTCGTCAACTTCATCTGAATCAGAAACATCAGCACCTGTCATTCCGTCTGATCTTTCTCCCGGCTTGGCAGATGTTGTAAAGCTGGTGCAAGCACACATTAGTGATGATGTCATCGTCAACTACATCAATGGATCAAACATCGCCTATCAACCCACTGCAAACGAGTTGATTTACCTCAATGACCTTGGAGTTTCCGAAGCCGTTGTAAATGCGATCGTTCAACACAGTGCAAAGCCGGAAGTTCAGACGGCTACTGCCCCCGTTAGTCAGACAGCCACAGCGGATCAAAACGCAGTTCCCACTGCCACGGCAACAGCAACCCCCACTGGCGCATATGCGACTGCATCCGTATCGACCACTGCCGCCACAGCCACTGCTGAACCGGCAGTTGCAACGGCATATGCCCCTCCTCAAACAGTGGCCGCAGCTCCAGCTTCTGAAACAACCTATGCCCAACCGGCACCAGAAGCACAAGTCGCTACAGCCGCTCCAGTTGCGGCGGCGGCTCCAGTTGTTGTGGCTACTCCCCCCCCAGTCACTGTTGTTGATTTTCAAACTGGCCTTGCCCCATACGGCACGTGGATCAATGTGGAAGGCTACGGAATGTGCTGGCAACCCACGGTTGTCGTCGCAAGTCCCGACTGGCAACCCTACTGCAACGGAGGTCATTGGGTGTATACCGATGCCGGATGGTATTGGCAATCTGATTACTCCTGGGGCTGGGCACCATTCCACTACGGGCGTTGGTATCACCATCCCCACCATGGCTGGGTGTGGACACCTGACACAGTCTGGGGACCAGCATGGGTTTGTTGGCGTCATCATGATGCCTATTGCGGATGGGCACCATTGCCTCCGACTGCGACATTTGAAGTTGGCATAGGCTGGTCGTATCATCATAACCACGTCGGCGTTGATTTTGATTTTGGTTTGGGCGTTGATTGCTTCACCTTTGTAAGTTTTGGGCATTTCCAAGATCATCGCATCGACCATTTCCGAGTTCCACACCATGATATGGCCCCCATCTTCCGAGCAAGTCGGATGCGAAATGAGGGACGCTTTGAGAGAGGCTGCTTCATCAATGAAGGACCGGGAAGAAGTCGCATCGTTGCAGTTACCCATCACAACATTGAGCCGGTCCACATCAACCATCAAGTGGGTCCTGGTCCTGGTGGCATCGGAAGGGACCACGTGGCAGGAGGCCACAGCCTAACCGTTTATCATCCGCAACCTGCAGGCAACAGACCCGGTGGTAACAGCCCTGCCCATGCAGTAACCATCAATGGCCCGACACATCAATCGCCTGGAGCGCGTCCTGGTGCCGGAGCACCGGTTAGCCACATTGCGACTCCATCCAATCCGCGAGGAAATATGGGAGCTGGAAACAATGGTAAAACTTCCAACGCAGGGCTTGGCGCAAATCCACAAAGGGGCTTCGCCAATCATGGTGTGCAAACAGGACAAACACCACGCTCATCTGGTGGTAGCCTGAGCTCGCCTCACACCTCCACTCCTGCCTCTGGTAATTTCACCACAAGCCCCCGCACCCAAGCCGCAGGTAATACTCGTTCAGCAACACCGGCGACTGGTAATCCGACATTCTCGCACACACCCACAGCAGGAACCACCTCTCCGAGAACTGCCACGCCAGCAGTAGGCACGCAAACAATGCCACGCACCACAACGGGTGGAACTGTGACGACACCTCGCACTACCACTCCCATGACAAGTGGGGGCAATACTCAACCACGCACAACAACACCGACTACCAGAGGTGTAAGCCCCTCCGTGCCACGTGGAGCCACTCCAGTAACAACTGGCGGCACAACAACACCACGGACCACAGTTCAACCAACAGGGGGGTATCGTTCAGGCACCGTTCCCTCTGTGAACCGAGGTGGGAGCACTCCGACTGCTCCCCGTTCCACAACCACTTCCGGCAGAAGCTCCACACCGAGACAGACTTCTCCAACACCCTCAAACGGTGGTGGGAATGGCGGTTCAGGCGGTGGAAATAACGGCGGAAATGGCCCTCAACGCCATTAAACGAAATTAAATAGTTTGACCACAGCGGCGCCTGAAATGGGCGCCGCTTTTTTTATCTGCTGCCGCTGGTATTGGCAGCCAGAGTCAAGGCCCCTGTAGGCACAACATCCTCTCCAAGTCCCGAAAGCACCACACGTGGACCAGGCAGAAACGCCTTCATGATCCATTGTGGTAACGCGGTATTCACAGCCTCCATCAACGGATCTCCAATCAGGGAAAGTCCTCCCCCCACCACAATGATCGAGGGATGAAACAAATGAATCACATGGGAGAGTCCAAACGCAAGGTCGCCTGCCGTTTCGTTTAAAATCTGTTTGGCAAGCAGATCCCCCTGCATCAATGCAGGACGAAGCGCTTTTGCCTCAGCCCTCGGAAATTGCCTTGCAAGCTTGGACAAAATGGAATCCCCGGCATTTTTAATTGCCTCACGAATTTTCGCATCTACAGACCAGCCCGCACAACGCGATTCTAAAATGGCACCGGAACGATCAATCCGAATGTGTCCGATCTCAGATTCTCCCGGCTTGGCCCCGTGATAAATCCGCCCATCCCGCACAAGCCCCCCTCCAACACCGCTTCCCAGCGTCACGTAAAACACTGGATTAAACCCTTTCCCGGCCCCGTGTGTTGCTTCTCCAAGTGAGGCAACATCCGCATCATTGTCAACATAAACAGGACACTTGGCTATGTCAGCCAGCCATTCTCCCAACGGAAAATCAGACCACCCCTGAACGTGATGAGAGCAGCAAATTTGTCCCGTCTCCCAATCCACCGGACCACCATAGCCCACACCGATGGCCTGAATTCTCTTTTGTGTCGTCAAATCACTCACACATTTTTTTATGTGTTCACGGATGCCAGCCCCCCCTTTTCCCGGATCCACGGAAAAACGATGTCGTTCAAGAATGCGTGCCTCTTCATTGCCCACAACAATTTGGAGCTTTGTACCGCCAATCTCGATGCCGATAAAGGATTTGTCCATGAGCCCTATTTTTAAGGAGAAAGCCCCAAGAAGACAAGCCATTGAGTTCCTCGTGTTCGTAATCCCTCAGCATACCTCTCCACGAATCGCCCCCCATCCTTGTCCGGTCTTTTTCGATTCATCGTCCGAATTCGAAAAATGCGTTTGGAGAAAGCTTTCCCTTCTCCGTTGTTTCGTGTATTTTGTCTTTGAAAAAGACAATAGGAAATCATTATGCCCCAAGCCATCATGGATCCCGAGCAAGTCCGGCGTTTTGCCGATGAACTCAAACGGTTCAATACAGACCTGCAGGACCGGATGTCTGCACTTCAAAGCAGGTTCTCGGCTTTGGGAGACACGTGGCAAGACCAGGAGGCAAAGAAATTTGCGGATGAGTTTACACAGACCATGAAAGCTCTCAAAAAATTCGTTGAGATTTCCAATCAGCATACTCCTTACCTCTTGCGCAAAGCCCAGCGGATTGAAGAATATCTGAACCAGCGATAATTCCCTCTTTTCATGCCCGCTAAACAAGGAGCCAACGTCAATTCAATCGAAGCCCTGGACGCTTTTCGGGCCGAGTTGATCCTTTATATGTCCAAGGCAACCCCTGCCTTGGAAGAAATCAGTGCTGAAATTCTGCGAATGCGACTTTGGCTGGAAAACGATCAAACTCTCTTCTGGCAAAGCCAGGTACGCAAACGAACTCTCGCACTGGAAATGGCAAAATCGGATTTGTTTAGTGCTCAAATGTCCAACTTGAAGACAGCTTCCAGTGCCGAAGTTGCCGCCGTCCGCCGTGCTGAAAAAGCCCTTGAAGAGGCTCAAAACAAGCTGACAACCGTCAAACGCTGGATTCGAAATTTCAGCAGTCAGGTCGATCCGATTGCCCGGCAATTGGAAAAGCTTCAAACCATCGTCAGTGTTGACCTGCCTCGCGCCGAAGTCTATTTGTCTCAGGTGGTCAAAACGCTTGATGATTACGCCGCCATAACGTCTACCTTACCATCGGTTGCCAGCCCCCCGCCGTCTGAAGAGTCAGCGGCAGACAATGGCAAAACTCCCTCAGGAGAAAAGCCATGAGCATCAATTCCAATAAAGCCCGGCTGACTGCCATCACGCGCGATTTGATTGTCCAATGGGAATACACCAGGGAAAACTGGCATGATGAAAAAAGCAGGGAGTTTGAATTACGTTATATTGATACTCTCCGGTCGGGCGTGGATTCGGCCATGGAAGTAATTGACCAGATCGATAAAGTGACAAGTAAAATCAGGAAAGACTGTGAGTAGTTATTTGACAACAAGCAAGACTCTGGAGTTGCTGGAAAAACTCAAGGAAGTGGTGCAAACATTCACCGCCCGTGAAGAGACATTGGATCAGGACTATCGGGCCAGAATGGACCAGGAGCATGAGCGCCTTCGTTTTGTCATGGAGGACTTTGATAACCACCTTATTGAGCAAAACGCCGCTGCCGAAACCACTTTTCAGGAGAAAAAAAGAGCCGCAGAGGATAGTTACGACCACCTGAGAATCCGGATTTCCGAAGCCTGGAAATCCAGCAAGACGCAAGCAATCACCCGCATCGAGGAAGAAGAAGGACGACGTAAATACCGGCTTCAAACCGCTACAATGCAGGCGGCACGCGTGCGCAAAGATGGCATCGCTGCCACCGAAAAGGAGTATGAACAATTCTGTGCGACTCTCCAAGCGGAAGACCAAACTCTTCTCCCCGTTGAAGCTGCCATTAGGAGTTCATTCCGCGGTATTTGGAAATTCAGAAAAATGCTTGAAGCCCCGGCAGGTGCCCTAGACCAATCCAAGGACGAATATCAGTTGCTTGGACAACTGCGCCAGTTGCGAACCCAATGCGAAACAGACCTTCAGAAGTATAATCACATTCTTTTACCCAAGTTCTTTAAGTTCCTGCCCTGGTGGCATGTGTTGCCTCTCCTCGTTTTTGCAACCGTTCCCCTGCTCCAGCGGTTTAACCTGCATGGATGGAACTATGAAAATGGAGCCATTGCCGCCGTTGGAACCTTCATCGGTTTTCTGGCTCTTTACTTCTTTGCCAGTCATCAGGCGGCAACCTCCGCAAAAACAATCGCAAATGCTGTCATTCAAGCACGCGCACTTCATGCTCTCTGCCAGACAAAATGCGAGACCCGCCACACAAATGAATTGGCACGAATCGAACGGGAATACCAGGCCGAAAATCAACGTGTCAACGAGCAGTGGAGTCACGCAGTGGAACAGGCCAGCCAGATGACAGAGCCCGCCCTGACAAAAATTGACATCAAAGGCAAACGCGTGTCGCTCAAATCGGAGGCACTCCAAAAGAAACGAATTGAACGCCTCGAGCAGGAACGAATTCAAACCATCGAAATCGTCAAAAAAGATGTTGAATCCCGCAAGGCCAGTCAAAAGCACCTAGTCGAAGAGCGTCAAATAAAATGGACTGGCGAATTCCAGGATGACTGGCGGAAACTTCAGGCGGAATGGGAAAAACAATGTCGCCCGCTCTATGACATCATCACAACATCCATCTCACAAGCAAACGTTGAATTTCCAAAATGGGATTCCAAGTGGACAACCGCATGGGTGCCTCCAACTTCATTCCAGGGAGCTGTTCAATATGCCCACCTGAAAGTTGATGTCAAAGAAATGGTTGGCATTCTGCCAAAAGACCGTCGCCTCGCGCTCCCCGGTCCCGCCACGTTTGAAATGCCCCTGCTCCTTACATTTCCAGAACAAGGCTGCGTGATTTTTGAAACCAAGGGACTGGAAAATGAAGCCATTTCCGGTCCACTCAACAACATCATGCTGCGTCTTCTCTCAAAGGTGCCCCCAGGTCGTGTCAACTTTACAATACTTGATCCAGTCGGGCTCGGACAGAATTTTGCAGGAATCATGCATCTGGCGGATTTTGAGGAACACCTCATCAACAGCCGCATCTGGACCCAATCCTCGCAGATTGAGCAAAAGCTGGCAGATTTGAATGAGCACATGGAAAAGGTGATCCAGATGTATTTGCGCAACGAATACAAGACCATCGCGGAATACAATGAACAGGCAGGCAACATTGCGGAGAAATACCACTTCCTGGTCATCGCCAATTTTCCGGCCAATTTTACCGACACCGCCATTCGCCGGCTGCTGAGCATTGCTTCAAGCGGAGCCCGCTGCGGTGTGTTTACGCTGATTCATTGGGATCATAGCCTTCAGCTCTTGTCAGAATTCAATCCAAATGACTTAAGAAACAACAGTGTATGTGTGACAGTGACAAACGGGGGGCGTCTGTTGCTCGGAGGACAGCCACAGGCTGGCATTGAGCTGTCAATGGAAAGGCCACCGCATCCTGACCTGGCAATTCAGTTCGTGCAGGAAGTGGGACGCCGGAGCAAGGACTCGAACCGGGTGGAAGTTCCATTCTCACATGTGGCCCCGCCCGATAATGAAATCTGGAGTCTCTCCACGCTGGAGGAACTACGGGTTCCGATTGGCCGCACCGGCGCCACAAAGCTCCAATATCTGGCCGTGGGCAAGGGAACACGCCAGCACGGTTTGATCGCCGGAAAAACGGGATCGGGCAAATCCACGTTATTCCATGTCATCATCACGAATCTTGCGTTGTGGTGCAGCCCGGAACAGGTGGAATTCTACCTTGTTGATTTCAAGAAAGGCGTGGAATTCAAATGTTATGCCAACATGCACCTGCCACATGCACGCGTGGTGGCCATTGAGAGCGACCGGGAATTTGGTTTGAGCGTGTTGGAACGCGTGGACGCTGAACTGAAACGCCGCGGGGATCTCTTCCGCAAACTTGGGGCGCAGGATCTTGCCGGTTATGTGCGCGCAGGCGGAAAGGATCCCATTCCACGCACGTTGTTACTCATTGATGAATTTCAGGAATTCTTTGTTGAAGATGACAAGGTCTCGCAAAGCGCTTCTCTCCTTCTGGATCGAATTGTCCGGCAAGGCCGCGCATTCGGAATTCACGTCATTCTGGGATCGCAAACCCTGGGTGGCGCTTACTCCATGGCCCGCGCCACTCTTGGGCAGATGGTTATTCGCATCGCTCTTCAATGCAACGAGGCCGATGCCTACCTCATCATGGATGAAAGCAATCCTGCACCACGTCTGTTGTCTCGGCCTGGCGAGGCGATTTACAATGATGCCGCCGGTGCACTGGAAGGCAACAGCCCATTCCAAACCGTATGGCTCTCCGATGCCGAACGTGAACAGGCACTTTCAAAGATCCGGGACCGTGCAATCCAATCAGGGAAAAAATATGCCGGCCCCATCGTTTTCGAAGGCGATGCTCCGGCTGATGTACGCCAGAATTCCGTCCTTCAATCGTTACTCCTCGCTCAATCATTCTCCCCAGCTCCGACACCCCGCATCTGGCTCGGTGAACCCAATTCCATCAAGGGGCCAACAGAAGCTCTCTTCCAAAAACAGAGTGGTGACAATTTGCTCATCGTGGGGCAACGCGATGAAACCATTCTCAATTTGTTCGCCCTCTCCCTGGTCTCACTGGCATCACAATATCCAGTCGGGGGAATTCGCCTGTATTTCACGGATTCCACCATCCCCGACTCTCATCAGCGAGCGTTCATCGAACGGATTGCGCGTTTTGTGCCCCAAGGCGTGGAAATCGTCAGAAACAATGACATTGGGGACTTAATGACAACACTCTCAGCCGAACTTAAAAACCGCTCTGATGAAGCCGCAACCACTTCCGCTCCGGTGACATTTCTTTTCATTGACGATCTGCAGAAATTCATAAAGCTGCGTTACGAGGAGGATTTTGCCTTCTCCAGTTCACCCGAATTACAGTCAAATCCAGCAGTCATTCTCAATACGCTCCTTTCAGAAGGTGCCAGTCGCAACATCCACATCATTGCCTCCTGCGACAGTTACAACAGCGTTGTCCGGCATCTGGGACGAAAGGCACTGGGCGAATTCTCCATGCGCGTCCTGTTCCAAATGAGCGCCAACGACTCAGCCAGTTTGATTGATAGTCCAAAGGCATCGCTTCTTGGCCTGCACAAGGCGATTTTCTTCAATGAAAAGGAGACCTATCTGGAAGTGTTCCGGCCCTATGCCACACCAACCGAAGAATGGCTGGCTCTCGCGGAGAAGAATCTGGCACGCTTGACAAAGACGAAAACTCCTTCTCATGCTTGACAGCATTCCATTCATCTGGCGCGTCATCTTATTGCTGGCTCTGATGATCATCGTGGGAGGGATTGATCGGGTTAAAAATGGCTCCAAGGCAACGCGCATCCAGGAATATGGTTTCATTCTGGCCGCCGGAGTATTGGGGACGCTGGTCGCAGTGGGGTGTGATCTTTTCACTTCAAAATTGTCACCAGAGTATTTTACGCTGGGCAAGGGGCTTTCCTCTGAAGGACTCCAAAGACAGGTGATCACATTTGGATCCAAAACCGGTTTTTCCGGTGGTGTCATCGCTGGAGCCGTTCTTCTTTTTTCATGCGGACAACATCGTCCGGTCTGGAAAACCCTGTATCTCAGACTTTGGCTTCCGATCGTTGCTGCCATCGCAGGAGGACTTCTTTTTCCTCTTGTGGTGTCCGACTATGATCCTGCCCATTATTTTCGTCAGCTTAACGATCTATTGACAGCCGAACAAATCCACCATTTTCGATATGTCTGGTGGACACATACAGGTTTTTACGCAGGGCTCATTGTTGGCGTGATCTGCCTGATTTTCTGGAACCGCCACAAATCCCCTTTAAAGTGAATGCCATTCATGTCCGATGGTAAAATAAGTTAAAATATCTCTTTTTATCCACCTTGTTAGGATTACTGATCGGCACTAGTTTTCATATATGTGTGCAACTGTTGCCAATAAAGAGGGGCCAAATCCGCCGATGACCGGTGATAACGCCAATTCCTTGGTAGCCGCTGTCACCAGTTCAAGAACCTATCAAAACTTCCAGAGGGCCTTCACCAAGGCCGTTGGGTTGCCCATTTCCTTTTCTGCAGTGGAATGTTGGCAACTGTCGTTTCATGGAAAGGAATGCGAAAGTCCACTTTGCTCGCGAATGGCCACAGACAGCCGCTGCTGTACTTATTGTCTCCAGGTGCAGCAGGAATTGTCCAAGAGTGCACGAGAGGAAATGAGCTCAAAAACCTGTGGCTTAGGGTTGGTCAGCACTGCCATTCCCGTCCGCGTGGGGAGCAAGCTGATCGGCTTTTTACAAACAGGCGAAGTGCTCCCAATGGAGCCAACAGAAGAGCAGCTTCAGGAGTTTCACAAAAATATCATAAAGGAACAAATCAGTATTCCCTATGCAGAGATGAAGGAGCTATTGATGCGGACAAAGGTGGTCCCGCCTGAAAAATATGAGGCCATTGTAGGGCTGTTGAGTGTGTTTGCCGAACACATTGCGCTCATCTGCAATCAGATTTTGCTTTGCCACCAAAACGCTGAGCCGCCCGCCATACAGCGTGCAAAAGAATATATTCAACAAAAGCAATGTCAGGCGCTCTCATTGGGAGACGTGGCAAAGGCTGTCAATACAAGCACCTTCCACTTTTGCAAAATGTTTCGCAAATCCACCGGACTGACCTTCACTGATTATGTGTCCCGCGTGCGCATTGAAAAAGCAAAGAACCTGCTTCTGAATCCAAATTTGCGCATCAGCGAAATCGCCTATGAAGTTGGCTTCCAATCACTCACCCACTTCAATCGCGTCTTTAAGAAAGTCACCGGCAAATCACCGACCGATTATCGGGCTCATCTCTCTGTCATCTGAGCATTTTCCTGGTGCTTCGATTGCTCCGTTTTCAACGCCAAGACTCGCCCGAGAGCCGCCACGGTAAAGATCTGCGGGAATAGGCTCTCTGAATAGCCAATGCGCGCAAAGTGCAATCCCAATGGCGCCGCCTGCTTCCATTGTCCCGACGCAACCCGTTTCACCAACCAATCAGTCCCCCGCTCCAGCGCTGTTTTTACCTTTTCATCCTGTGTTTTTGTGGCAATCACAGCCAGACCTTCAACAGCCCAGGACGTTTCCTCAACTGTCGCTTCTCCCCCGTTTCCAGCAGCCCAACCGCCATCAGCCAATTGAGTTTTTACAAGCCACTCTCCGGCTCGCTTCAACATATCTTCACTACCCCGGGCTTCTGGCAATTCTTTATTCAAAGCCGCCAGAGCCAGAATCACACGGCTGGTGCCGCAAGTAAAATTCGGGCCTTCGGAACTCCGGCCATTGCCATACCAGAGCGCAGGCCAGGAGCCATCGGACAATTGCGTCTTTTTCAAATAAGCGACTGCCCTTGAAACAGCATCATTAATCTGTTTTTTGAACATCGGCAGATCAAACCGCCACGCCAGCCAGGCACGCAGTGCATGGGCAGTGACGTCCGGACTGCTCCCATCAATAGCCAGTTTTGAACGACCTTTAACAAAAGTGGAAACTCCACCGTCGTTGTTTTGCAATCCCAAAAGCCAACGGACTCCCGGCTTGACCGAAAGAAATCTGCGGGCGGTGCGCGTAACTATGAGATACGGCTCAATCGCCTTTAAAAGCAGTAACGCATCCGCTGTATCCTTGGCATCGGGAACGCCTCCGGGCAAATGTGTCCAGGACCAGCCTCCGGGGGCGGCATTCGTGCCGGGATGTGTCTCACCAAATTGCTGATCCAGGAGCCAATCTTGAAGCTGTTCGACAGACACCCGTTCCCCTCCCAAAACCACTGAGTTCATCGCCAGGGTAGAAACCCGTGTATCAAGATTTGAATCAATCGGCCAGCTTCCATCTCCAAGCCGTGAACGCAACAAAAACGCCAAACCACGCTGGGCTGCCATCTCATCGGCTTCACCAATTCCACAAAGCCCCATCACAACAAAGCTTGTCAACAACGTGGACTCCAGAAAACCGCCGGTTACCGGCTGAATCTGATCCAGAAACGCGACCGCACGCTTCCATGCGGAACTGCGAAGATAATTCTTAATTGGGTTCGAACCTCGTTTGTGGTAGTAACGGACCAACCCCACGGCAATCATTGATGAAAGCGCATGGCTGGCCGCTGTCAAACGCAGAAAGGGAAACACAGAACGCGGCAGTGAAACAATTTCAAACGGAAACTGTGGAACATCCTTCCAGGCTTCCTCCTCCGTTCCAAAGCGCCCGGACAACGCGCAGGCCGCAAGCACGGGGACTGTGAGAGTTTGATCCCGCCCGTGAATCACTTCAAATGCCGCAGCCAGGGTCTTCGCATCCAAATTTACTTGAACTCCCGCTTTGGCCACATTTTTTTTCAACCATGCCTCAGCCTTTTCGATCTCTTTGGCGTACTTCTCTTCAAATGTTACATCCGCAGCAAAGGCAGCCCAGCACAACGTTGTCGCCAGGGCATTACTGGGGCTTTCGGGAGTGTCCCCCCAGCCGCCATCGGGATTGGAATGCTGCTTAAGCCAATCCAAAGCTGAGGTGATTTGTGGTGTAAAATTTCGAAGCCCTGATTGCGAGCTGGCACTTTGTGCAAGAGCCAAAGCCAGCACAGCCGCAGCCGTGGCAAACGCGCTTCCCGGCAATTCACTCTCCCAATGACCTGAATACGACGCCAAAAGTTCTTTTCTGGCATTCGTAAAAGCCGTTTCGACTCGTTCAAAAGAAATCACCCCATCACAATAGCGGGTTTCAGCCAACTCACAAACCGATTTTGCACTCTTCTGTCATCTAATATAACCGGCAATACTTCTCCAATAGAGACCATCGATGGCTTAATTGAAATCCGTTCCCCCCTGTTTTGTCCATCAACTCAAAACATACAAATGCACGACCATATCCATTGTCTACCTGCCAATCTGGGTCGAGATCTCCAAAAAATTGTGCTTCAACCCTTTTTCAGACCTTATCTCGACTCTGAAGAAACCATTAGCCAGCCTCTTTATTTCCACAGCGTCCGGAGTAACATGCTTTGCCATTCGTTCAGGCAATGGCTTGTCCGTTTGTTTTACCCAATTTTCAGCAAATTGTGCCCTGGACTTTTCTTGATAGTCATCTATCACAACTGCTGCCGCAGGATAATCGCTGGATAACTGTTCCCATGACAAAAGCAGCTTCCCGGAGTTGTTGAGCGTTCTGGCATCATTTGGCTTAAAATTCTCCACCCAATTGCGCATTTGCTCTGCGCCATCACGCGCAGTCTGGTCTTGCATGCGGGCCTCGGAAGGCATTGCCCCCAACTTGACCTTTCCAGCCGCGTGATAATGCACCAGACATCCAGCAATGAAAACAACACCCATGACAGCAGTCATTGAAATAAAGGCCTTTTTTGAAATATTCATTTTAATATTATATATTTATTTAGTGTTTATAATTTTAAAAACACATTTTTCAAAAACAACATTCCACACACAACAAAAGAAACAAAAACTTGCCCTCCCTTATGAAAACCTCTTGATGCTGCGCAGACAAACCAGCTTAGGAAAAGCGCAAGAGGAGAATTAGCTCCACAGCTTATTTCATCCTCTTGCGCACCGAAACAGACCAACCACTAATAACGCCACACCCAATCACCTGAATTGGGGTCCCAACGAGGGTCTTTTTTTCCAGTCATTCCCACCTTTCCCCCGTTATCCACCCGGTCGGCGCCAACCGAGTAAAGTTCGAACGTTCCGTCTTCCTTGGTCTTATAATGAAGCGGTTTTCCGCTCATCAAATCATTGGGAACCTTGGCCATAAACTTCGGAACCAAGCCATCCAAGCTCTCCGGATACTTTCCATTCGCCAGTCTGTAGCGTTCCAAATTACACGCCACTCTCGCCAGATCAACAGTCACCTGGGCCTGTGAAAACCTCAAAAACGCTTTGTTCACCGAGGGCAAAAGCATCCCTAGAAATATCCTGTAAGGCGTTATTCTTGCTGAAATGGCACTAATCTCCTTGTCTAGCTTTGCCATACTGTCAAAGTCGATGGCATGATGTTCAGCGTCCATAACATTCCCCATTTTGATTAAATATTGGACTATGATCGCTTCGTTCTGACGCAGCCAGCCGCTCGGCGTCAAGCAAATGATTTTTGGTAAAAGCTGATCTCTCATCGTCTCGTCTCCAACTCCGCCAAACTGGTTGGATTGAATGCCATGTTGTATGATGGAATCAATGGCATACTCAGTGCAAAAAGTTCGTTCCCCGCTCAAAGCAAGCTTGTAACTTGAGAGGAAATCTATCTTTGCAAATTGACCATCCATGCTGACTAATTGCTCGTCATTCCATTGGTGATTTGCCAATCCCTCCCAAATCGGCTGAATTGACAACTCCAGCATGGAAATCCGCACCAGTTGAGAAATCAAGATGGGCTCTGTTCTCAGCGAATCAACAAGATGGAAGGACAACATGATGTCATCAAACGCTTTCTCATTCTGATTCAGTGAAAGCTCTGCAAGACTCCTTGGCCGCAGAAGCTGTGCTATCCCTTTTATTTTTCCCAAATGCGGGAGCACGCATGCAAGGCCATCCTGATATGGCACTGGAAATTGTGCGTAAGGCCGTGTCTTGAATGACTCCTTCAGAGTGTTAACGGCGGCATCAGACCGACTCAATGCCAACAATATGTCTTCCCCCGGTTTCTGTGGCTTATCAGAAATTGGAAAATCGTATTTTCCATGGTGATTCGTCTGGCGATAATACTCCTGCAAATCCTCCAACACTGCTTTTTCACCTAAACGCCATTGGCCTCCGCGCATTTTGTTTTGCTTAGATTCTGTATGCTTAAAGGAATTGAATTCCTCAGGATTCGGGTCCCCTTTCAGTTGTTTGCTCCCATTGGTCGGGTTGATGGTGAACTCAAACAACCGCGTAAAAGTGGGGATCATTACCGCATTCTGGTCATCAGGCACCTTTGTTGGAAGATATGCCTGAATGCCAAATTTTTCTCCTTTAGGCTCCCATTCCGCACGCACCTGATTCCATGCCCGCTTTCCGCGCCAGTTTTCAACCGCGTAGAACAGCGCGATAAAGGTCGCCCCGCAGGCTAAAACAATCACGCAACGCCGAAGCCTCTTCCACGTAAATAAAACCTCCCAGAAAAAGGGCTTTCGAACACTGGCAGTCGGTTCAGTCATAAAATCTGTCTCCTTTCTGAATTATTGTATGTTTGACAACACTCATTAGGTTGATTTGTTAAAAAAATAATTTATGCACTCTCCTCATCCCACCCAAAAATCTGGATGGCGTTCACTACGCGGCTTCTGCACTTCGTTTGATGACTTTCCCGGCTCCTTTGCCGGTTCTGCAACCACCGGTAAATCCACAGAGTCCATTTGAGCCACTTTCATCAATTCAACCATTTGTTCCCTCGCAGCCAGAACTGATTCACGCGAAAAAGCAGGCACCACTGCTGTTCCACTCGAATAATCCACCATTTCCCCCAGCGACAACACCACAACGACTCCCCAGGCAACCGCCAGTCCGGCCCACGTGCGGCGATAGGGCAAAACCAGTTCCTGCCAAAGCTTGAGCCAGAACGGGGTCGGCTGTTTTCTCTCTTCAAAAGCCACTTCCAACGCCCTCCTGCGCACTGAATTCAGCGCAGGGATTGCGGATGAATGCTTCTCCAAAAGAAGTTCACGCGGGGTTTTCATAACTCACTTTCCTCCAACACATGCTTTAATGCGATTTTTGCGTAATGCAGACGGGACTTTACGGTGCCCAGTTGAGCGCCTGTAATCTCGGCAATTTCCTCAATTGAGAAATCTTCGATAAAAAAGAGCAGCAAAACCGATCGCTGCGCCACGGGCAAACCATCCATGCACTTCATAAACAACGCCTCCTGCTCCTGTCGGATAAGCCACTCGGCTGGGTCCAACTCTTCAGAGACCTCCTGTTCACTAAGCGGCTCAGACGGCATGTCTCGGTGCTTCTTCCGCCACTCCAAAATGCACTTCTGATGAGCAATGCCAAAAAGCCATCCCCCAAACTTCTCATCCTCCCGCAGCCGATTGATATACCGTGCGGCACTGACAAACGTCTCCTGAACAATGTCCAGGCTTGTCTGCTCGTCATGCACCAATTCAAAAACATATGTAAAAAGTGGCAACTGGTAGCGCCTGAAAAGAACATCCCAGGCCTGGGAATCCCCATCCCGAGCCTGCAGCACCGGCAGTTGTTCATGTTCAGCCACGACCTGCATTTATACCGAGTGGAATGAGAAAGACAGAAAAAGGTTCAAAGAAAAAAAGAAAAAAGAAACGGGTCAGTCTGTTTTGAAGAGAAAAAACCGTTGGGATGGAACGTTTTCAATTCTTAAAGATTCTAATTTTACAAATTAGCATTAATGATTTATTCTTTTCAGAAGGTATTTTTGTGTCAATTGTTTCCTGTCAGTTCTTCTACAGCCATGGGTTTAGGCCCACAATTTTGCCATTGATTCATAGATCACTACAACTAATAACATCTTTAGATATTAGAATTTTAACACTTTTGAAATTTTTTCCTTTTTTTAGACAAAAAAATTTTCATCTATTTATTGCAGTGTTGAGAGTTTTAAGTAAGAAATAGCAGGATTTGAATTGAAAGAAAACAATCACAACAGTAATCAAACGGCGACTCTGATGAGCCCCGAACTTAATAGCGATACACAGCAAAACGGACTGCCGCCTAAACAAGGCCTCTACGATCCACAGTTCGAACACGATGCCTGCGGCGTCGGGTTTGTCGTCAACATCAAAGGAAAAAAATCCCACCAGATCGTTCGCGACGCTCTGACGGTTTTGATGAATTTGAATCACCGCGGCGCTTGTGGCTGCGAAGCCAATACAGGCGATGGCGCGGGAATATTGATGCAAATGCCCCACGAATTCCTGCAACAGGTTTGCGAGCAAATTGACATAAAGCTCCCTGCTGCCGGTCAATACGGCGCCGGTATTGTATTCCTCCCCCGCACCGAAAGCGTGCGCAAGCGTAGCGAGAAAGCCTTCGAGCAGATCATTGCGGAAGAAGGTCAGACCGTTATCGGTTGGCGCGACGTCACGACAAACAACCATTCCCTCGGCAAGACCGCGCGGGCCAGCGAACCGTTCATGCGCCAGATCTTCATCGGTCGCAGTGCGGATTTGAAGGATGACATGGCCTTTGAGCGGAAGCTTTACATCATCCGCAAACGTGCCGAACAAGCCATCCGCTATGGCAAAGGTGCCGGTAAAGGCGTCTTCTATGTCGCCAGCCTCTCCTATAAGACTATTGTCTACAAGGGAATGTTGCTGACAGAGCAGCTTGATGATTACTATCCGGAACTCAAAGACCCGGCGATGACAAGCGCTCTGGCTCTCGTTCACTCGCGCTTCAGCACAAACACTTTTCCGAGTTGGGACCGTTCACATCCTTATCGTTACATTGCCCACAACGGCGAAATCAATGCCCTGCGTGGCAACATCAACTGGATGCACGCTCGCCAGGCCATGTTCGAATCCCCGCTCTTTGGGGCAGACATGAAGAAAGTCCTGCCTGTCATCAACACTGATGGCAGTGACTCCGCCATGTTCGACAATTGCCTTGAACTCCTTGTTCTCTCCGGGCGTTCCCTCCCTCATGCCGTCATGATGATGGTGCCTGAGCCATGGGCAAACCATGAGACCATGAGCGACGAGAAAAAGGCCTTCTACGAATACCACAGCTGTCTGATGGAACCGTGGGATGGCCCTGCCTCCATCGCCTTCAGCGATGGCAAGATGATTGGCGCGTGTCTCGACCGCAATGGACTCCGTCCTTCCCGCTACTACGTCACCAAGGATGACATGGTCATCATGGCCTCTGAAGTTGGCGTTCTGGACGTTGATCCTGCAAACATTGTGGAAAAAGGCCGTTTACAACCTGGCCGCATGTTCCTGATTGACACAGAACAAGGCCGCATCGTTGCTGACGAGGAAATCAAAAACACCATTTCCAAGGAAAAACCCTATCGCGAATGGATCAACCAAAACATGGTTGAACTGGCCAACGTGCCAGCGCCGACTGAGCAGGAAAAGAAATCCGACACGACTCTCGTCCAGCGTCAGCAAGCCTTTGGCTACACCTACGAAGACCTTCGCATCATCATGACACCAATGGCGCGCGATGGAGTCGAAGCCGTTGGTGCAATGGGCGCGGACACTCCTCTGGCAGTGCTTTCGGAGAAACCACAGCTTCTCTATAATTACTTCAAACAACTCTTCGCCCAAGTCACCAATCCTCCAATTGACTGTATTCGCGAAGAGATTGTCACGTGCGCTGAAACCACGATTGGCTCAGAACACAACCTTCTGAATCCGACACCAGAAAGCTGCAAACTGATCGAGCTAAAACTGCCTGTTCTCATGAATGAAGAACTGGCCAAGCTGAAGCACGTCAATTTGCCCGGATTCAAATCCATCACACTGCCCACTCTGTTTAAAGCTTCCGAAGCGGATGCCGGACTGACAAAGGCAATGGACGAGTTGTTTGTCAAAGCAACTCAGGCGATCAAAGATGGCGTCAACATTCTCATTCTCTCTGATCGTGGAGTGGATAAGGACATGGCCCCCATCCCAGCACTGCTGGCAGTTGCAGGCCTTCACCATCACCTGATCCGCGAAGGTACCCGCACCCGTGTGGGGATTATTTTGGAAACAGGCGAGCCGCGTGAAATCCATCACTACGCGTTGCTGATTGGCTACGGAGCCAGTGCTGTCAATCCTTATATGGCGTTCGAAACCATAGACGGAATGATTTCCGATGGTCTGCTCCCCAACACAGACCACAAGACAGCCTGTAAGAATTACGTCAAGGCCGCCGTCAAGGGCGTGGTCAAAGTGACTTCGAAGATGGGCATTTCCACGATTCAAAGCTATCGCGGAGCCCAGATTTTCGAAGCAGTCGGTCTCAACCCGTCTGTCATCGACAAATATTTCACCGGCACGGCCTCACGTGTGGGTGGCGTTGACTTGGGGGTTATTGCCCGCGAAGTGCAACTCCGACATCAAAAAGCGTTTCCAGCCCACCAACTTGCTGAAAATGTGCTTGATTCCGGTGGTTACTACCAATGGCGCAAGGATGGTGAACATCACCTCTTCAGCCCTGAAAGCATCCACCTGCTCCAAAAGGCCACACGTCTGGGGGATTATAACATTTTCAAGTCCTACTCAAAGACGATCAATGATCAATCCAAGGAAGCCTGCACATTGCGCGGCCTTCTGGACTTCAAATTCCCCGAGAATTCAATTCCCGTTGAGGAAGTGGAATCCGTGGATTCGATCGTCAAGCACTTCAAGACCGGGGCCATGTCCTTTGGTTCCATCAGTCAGGAAGCCCACGAAGCTCTGGCAATTGCGATGAATCGACTGGGCGGCAAGAGCAACACTGGGGAAGGTGGTGAGGACGAAGAACGCTTCAAACCTCTTGCGAACGGTGACTCCCTCAATAGCGCCATCAAGCAAGTTGCGTCCGGACGCTTTGGTGTCACCAGCCATTACCTCGTCAACGCGAGAGAAATTCAGATCAAGATGGCTCAGGGTGCCAAGCCTGGTGAAGGCGGACAACTACCCGGAGGAAAAGTCTATCCGTGGGTAGCCAAGGTTCGTCATTCAACTCCTGGCGTTGGGCTCATTTCACCGCCACCACATCATGATATTTATTCCATCGAAGATCTGGCTGAACTGATCCACGACTTGAAGAACGCGAACCAAAAAGCGCGCATCAGCGTGAAGCTCGTCTCAGAAGTCGGTGTTGGAACGATTGCAGCAGGTGTCGCAAAGGCTCATGCAGACGTCGTTCTCATCAGCGGTTTCGATGGAGGCACGGGCGCTTCTCCGCAAACCAGCATCAAGAACGCCGGTTTGCCATGGGAACTGGGATTGGCTGAAACCCATCAAACGCTGCTGCTCAATAATTTGCGCAGCCGTATTGTCGTGGAAACCGATGGTCAGCTCAAAACAGGTCGTGACGTTGTGATCGCCGCCCTGCTCGGTGCGGAAGAGTTTGGCTTTGCCACAGCTCCGCTCGTGGTTCTCGGCTGCATCATGATGCGCGTTTGCAACCTGAACACCTGCCCAGCCGGCATTGCGACTCAAGATCCTCGCCTCAGGAAGATGTTTAAGGGCGATCCAGCCCACGTCGTCAACTTCATGCACTTCATTGCGCAGGAAGCCCGTGAGATCATGGCAAAACTTGGCGTTCGCACTCTGAATGAGTTGGTTGGACGCACGGATTTGCTCGAACCCAAGAACGCCATCAACCACTGGAAACAGCACGGATTGGATTTCACAAACATCCTGTATCGCCCAAAGGTGGCTGCATCTGTTGGACGTTATTGCAAGATCTCACAAGACCATGGCTTGGAAAAAGCGATGGATAACACCCTTCTGCTTAACTTGTGCAAGCCAGCCTTGGAATCCAAGAAACCCGTTCGTGCCCAACTGGCGATCCGCAACGTCAATCGCGTTGTGGGCACCATTGTTGGAAGCGAAATATCACGCCGTTATGGTGCTGAAGGCTTGCCGGAAGATACCATTCAAATCCGTTTCAAAGGTTCCGCAGGCCAAAGCTTCGGTGCCTTCATGCCAAAAGGCATGACATGGATTCTGGATGGGGATGCAAACGACTATCTTGGCAAAGGACTCTCAGGTGGCAAGATCATCGTTTATCCACCGGAAGGTTCAACATTTGTTCCGGAGGAAAACATCATCACCGGCAACGTTGCCTTTTACGGAGCCACCGCTGGCGAAGCCTACATAGGCGGCATGGCTGGCGAACGATTCTGCGTGCGCAACAGCGGTGTCAGTGCCGTTGTGGAATCTGTGGGCGATCACGGTTGTGAATACATGACCGGTGGCCGCGTCGTTGTTCTTGGCAAGACCGGACGCAACTTTGCGGCTGGCATGTCCGGCGGTGTCGCTTACGTCTTGGATGAAGTCGGCGACTTCAAGATTCGTTGCAACCAACAGATGGTTGCTCTTGAACAGTTCGAAAACGAAGCCGAAGCCGAGGAAATCCGCAAGCTCGTTGAAAACCACGCCAAATACACCAAGAGTCAACGCGCAGCAACAATCCTGGCCAATTGGCAGACCTATGCACCCAAATTCGTCAAAGTCATGCCAAAGGATTACAAACGCATGCTTGCGGCAATCAACCGTGTCAAACAAGCCGGTCTGAGTGGTGACGAAGCCATCATGGCTGCCTTTGAAGCCAATTCGCGCGACGTTGCTCGTGTGGGTGGCGGATAGACATAAACATTATAAACCTTTACCTAGACCCCAAACAAAACCGGATTTCCACCGTTCAACAACCGGTGGAAATCCAATAATCCAAGTAGAAAAGAAATGGGTAAACCGACAGGATTCCTAGATTATTCGCGTGAAGTACCACAGGACCGTCCGCCGTTGGAACGGATTGGCGATTGGAATGAATTTCATTTAGCGCTGCCACAAGAAAAGCAGGTGCAGCAAGGCGCCCGCTGCATGAATTGCGGCACTCCGTTCTGCCATACCGGCCTGCTCATCAGCGGCATGGCTTCCGGTTGTCCAATCAACAATCTCATGCCCGAATGGAATGACCTGATCTTCCGCAACCTGTGGCATGAAGCCATCAATCGTCTTCACAAAACCAATAACTTTCCTGAGTTTACAGGGCGAGTTTGTCCGGCTCCCTGCGAAGGCGCTTGCGTGCTCGGCATCAATGAACCTCCCGTCACGATCAAGAATAACGAATATACCATTATCGAACGCGCTTACGCGGAAGGCTGGGTCAAGCCCAATCCACCGCAAGTGCGGACCGGTAAAAAGGTCGCAGTGATTGGTTCCGGCCCCGCTGGATTAGCCGCCGCTGCCCAGCTCAACAAAGCTGGACACACGGTAACCGTTTTTGAACGCGCCGATCGTGTTGGCGGACTTCTCATGTATGGAATTCCCAACATGAAACTCGACAAGTCCGTTGTTCAACGCCGCATTGATATTCTCACTCAGGAAGGCATCACTTTCCAGACCAACACTGAAGTTGGTAAGAATTACCCGGTTGAAAAGCTCAAGGACTTTGATGCTGTCATCGTTTGCACCGGAGCCACTCAACCGCGCAATCTGCCAATTGAAGGCCGGAATCTCAGCGGCATTCATTTTGCCGTGGATTTTCTCCACGCCAACACCAAGGCACTGCTCGATAAAACCGCCCCCCCAATCACGGCAAAGGACAAAGACGTGATTGTCATCGGTGGTGGTGATACTGGAACTGACTGCGTTGGAACTTCCCTGCGTCAGGGATGCAAGAGTGTCGTTCAATTTGAAATCATGCCGAAGCCACCCATGGAACGGCAGCCCAATAACCCCTGGCCTGAATGGCCCAAGGTTTACAAACAGGATTACGGACAACAGGAAGCCGCAGCAAAATATGGCAGCGATCCTCGCATTTACCTGACAACCGTCAAAAAGTTCGTCGGAGATGCTCAAGGTGCTCTCCGATCCGTCCACACGGTCCAAGTCGAGTGGCAAAAAAACGAAAAGGGCCAGTTCATTCCGAAGGAAGTTCCCGGCACTGAAAAAGAACATCCGGCTCAGCTCGCCCTGCTGGCAATGGGATTTCTTGGGCCTGAACAGGACCTGCTCCAAAAGCTCGGCGTTGAACGGGATGCCCGCTCCAATGCCAAGGCTGATCATGGCGTTTTCAAGACGAATGTTCCAAACATCTTTGCCGCTGGCGACGCTCGTCGTGGACAGAGCCTTGTTGTCTGGGCCATCAATGAAGGTCGTGGGGCTGCAAGAGAATGCGACCGCTTCCTGATGGGAACAACAAACCTCCCATGACAAGCCCAGTCTGAACCCCGGTTCAGGCTTTCATAAAGAAAACTCTCTCGCCGCCCTACCGTCAAAGGTTCGGCGGCGATGTTTTCCAGCAACCTGTCTGCAAAACACCAGAAGAATTCATTTCTTTGCTCATTATGAAGAAAAAATCTTCCACGGATATCTCTCAATCGAAGAAAAGTGAATTCGAACAAATTGCAGCCGATTCTGGTGACGCCAGTTTTGCACGGGAGATGTGGGAGTTTTTAAAGCAAAACAAAAAATGGTGGCTCCTTCCCATCATCATTCTCTTCTGCATTTTTGGCGTACTCATACTCCTCACCAACACAGGATTGGCACCCTTTATTTACACTCTATTTTAAGGTCAGAGTCTTCTTCTTTTCTTTGGAATCTTCGTGTTGACAGGGAATTTCCAAAACAAAGGAAGCCCCCTTCCCAGGGCCATCACTATGGGCAGTAAGAGTTCCTCCCATTTCTTTCGCTGTCAATGCACCGCTATGTAACCCAAAGCCGTGCCCATCCTTGCGCGTAGTAAAACCGTGACTAAAAATTCGAGTCAGGTTCGTGCCGGGAATGCCAACGCCATTATCATTAACCTCAAGCCGAATCCATTTTCCATTCTGTGTGGAACGCACCTTGATAACCAAACGCTTGTGCGTGGCAACAGATTCACACGCCTTTTGCGCATTGCGAATCAGATTGAGAAGGATCTGCAATATCTTGTGTTTTGCAACAGTGATTTCAGGCAGTTTATCCTGATAATCCAGAATCACTTCTATCGCATCGCGAGCGAGCGAATTCGAAGTCATCCTCAACGCATCGTCAATAAGATCACTGATACGCACCGTCTCCATGAGACTTGATGTCTTGGCATATTTTTGCTGCATGCTGACGATCTCATTGACATGCTCAACGCATTTCTTCAGCGTCTCCATTTCATCCAACACATCGGCTTGTTCTTTCATCAAGTGCTGCGCCAATTGTTGAAGGTAATCCGGCAACATTCGCCCCTTGGGATCCATGCTCATGTATTCTCCAATGTCAGCGGAATGGGACAAAAGCAATTGGGCGACTTTATTGATATTGGTGACTTTTGATTTTCCTATTTTCTCCGTGGCCACAGCAATCGAGACATTTATGCTGTTGAGGGCATTCCCCATGTTGTGCAACACGCTTGTGGCAACCTCTGCCATGCCGATCTGACGGGATGTGTCCAAGAGCTTTTGTTGTGACTCGTGGAGTTTTTGCTCAGCCTCCTTGCGTGCTGTAATGTCGTCAATAAACCCTTCATAATAGCGGACGGCCCCCCTCTTGTCGCACACCACTCTTGCACTCTCGGAAATCCAGATCGTACTGCCATCACGGCGACGAACTTGATACTCCAAGCCGCGCACCACGCCAAACTGCTGAATTTCTTTTTTAAAAATGTCCCGATACTCAGGGTTCACATAAATTTGTTGTCTGATATCAGAGACCTGATTCATCAAATCTTCTGGCTTTTCATAGCCATACATGCGCGCCAAGGCTGGATTGACGTCCAGATAATGTCCATCGGGGGTGCTTCGGTAAATTCCACCGATCGCATTTTCGAAAAGACTCCGGTTAACCGCCAGTTCATCTTTGAGTCTGGCGATCTCAGCCTGTTTTTCAAACTCCTGGGAGGAAATCACGTTAGGTCCACTCATTCACTCTTTTGTCATCAATCATTAGCAGAGAACATGCCAGCACCAACACCCCTTTCGGGTTGAATCATCATAGAAAGCTAATATTCAACGTGTTAAATTCAAACCAGGTTCAATAAAACTCAATAGATGACTGGCGTTTTTTGAGCAGATGATTCTTTTTTAGCCTGTCGGGTTGCCATTTCACCTCCTCTCTGACAAAATACTTCAGAGATGAGTAAACGTTTTTACTTAACCACGGCAATCGACTACGTCAATGGCCAGCCGCATCTTGGCCATGCGTATGAAAAAATCGTTACTGATGTGATTGCAAGAGCCCATCGAGCCTTGGGAGAGCAGGTATTTTTCCTGACCGGGCTGGATGAGCACGGTCAGAAGGTGCAATTGGCGGCAGCCGCTCAGGGCAAGACGCCTGAAGTTTATTGCGACGAACTTGCAGCAATTTGGAAGGCGTTTGTTGAGAAACTCGGTCTTTCAAATGATGATTTCGTGCGCACGACCCAGGAGCGCCACAAGAAAGTCGTTCAAGCCATTCTTTCCAAACTCTATGCAGAAGGGCACTTTTACAAGGCGACTTACACCGGGTTTTATTCGACCAAAGAGGAAACGTTTCTCACAGAAAAAGATCGCCTTCCTGATGGCACATTTGATCCCAGTTATGGCGAGGTTGTAGAGCTGAAGGAAGACAACTACTACTTCAAACTCAAAGAGCATCAAAAGTGGCTCATTGACTATATTGAGGCAAACCCACACTTTATCGCACCGGACTCCCGTCGTAATGAGGTTCTCGGTTTTCTCAAAAACAACGATCTGGAGGATCTTTGCATCAGCCGACCAGCCGCCCGTTTGAGCTGGGGGATTCCCCTTCCCTTTGATCCCGCGTTTGTAACCTACGTCTGGTTCGACGCCCTGGTAAATTACTTCAGCGTTGCTGCCTCCCAAGGAGACCCCGGCATCAAGGGCGAACTGGCTGCTGGGAACGACGGAGTTGAACTCTGGCCAGCCGACATTCATCACATTGGAAAAGACATTGTCAAATTCCACTCTGTTTACTGGCCAATCATGCTCAAAGCCATGGGCCAGCCACTGCCAAAACAGATTTTGGTGCATGGCTGGTGGCAAAAAGACGGTCAGAAAATGAGTAAGAGCACCGGGAATGTCGTCGATCCCATTGCGGTCATTAACGAATGGGGATTGGATGCCTTCCGCTACTACCTCATTCGCGAGCTGGCAATTGGACCGGATGGCAATTGGACCGACAGTGGATTTCAATCGCGCTACGGAGCTGAACTTGCCAATGGTCTTGGCAACCTGCTCAATCGCTCGCTCAACATGCTCAAGCGCTATCGGGCCGGTGTTGTCCCCCACGGTGTCAACCAATTGGCGTCCGACACCACAGCTTGCCGTGAAAAAGTTCTTCAAGCCTACAAGAACAACGATCCGCAGGAAGCATTGGTGCAGATTGGAAACCTGATTACCAAAGCCAATCAATTCATTGACCAAACAGCCCCATTCAAGCTGGCCAAAGATCCCCAACGCGCGACAGATCTGGATAACATTCTCTATTCGCTAGTAGAGGTTTGCCGCGTTCTCGGGCTTTTACTCTGGCCAGTCATTCCAGCAACTGCCGAGAAAATCCAAGCGCAACTGGGTTACGCAACGCCTTCCATTACGTTTGATAAACTGGATGACGCAATCCGTGAAGGTCACAAGATCGGTGAAATCTTCGCTCTTTTTCCGCGAAAAGATCAGCCCCCCGCAGCAGGTGAGGCAACGGCATCCCCTAAAAAGGGAAAGAAGAAATAGAGTGGTTTGAAATCTTACACTTGAATGGCGTCTGGAGTTCCAGACGCCATTTTGTTTGTCCATCAAAACCTAATCATCCTCGTCTTTGACACCAGGGGTTATCGCCCAGGATGGGTAGGGAACATTCGGTCCCATTTGAGCACACCAGAGAATGTGATTTAGCAAGTCTTCAGGACACTGATCCGGTTTTGACAAAGGCAGCTTCGCTGAAGCAATTGCATAAGCCCGCTCGGTGGAATTTTGCAAAGCCTGAGGCGATGGATTCATTTGATTCAGCGGAATGTTATTCGTCACACTATTGTAAGGCGTAAAATCCGGTGTTTCAGTAAAGCACGTCTCCATTGGCGTGGCGGTTGCATCCATCTGATTCATCGGAGGCAATCCCAATATTAACTCCATCGTTCGAATCATTCCCGGATTGTTGTAAACTTCACTGACAACAGAATGGCGTTTTGTATAGGGGCTGACAACATAGGCGGTTGTCCGGTATCCGCTCACGTGATCCCAGCCAGCTTGAGGGTCATCCTCAATTCCAAAAATGCAGGTTTCCTTCCAAAACGAACTGTGGCTGATCGTCTCCACAATCTGTCCAAAAGCCAAATCGTTATCAGCCACCTGGGCAGCGGGCGTTGGAGCCCCGGAAGATGTGCCTGAAGTGTGGTCGTTTGGCAGACATATGATGATCAACTGCGGCATTTCACCTTTCTTCTCATATTCCTCCATATCCTGCTTGAAGTGAGCGGCACGGAACACATCCGGCACTGAGAGATTCCACCCAGTCGTATTTGTGACAAGATACCCCTTCAGGGATCCCACAGCAGGAATGCTTCGAATATCAATCAATCCCGTATGATTAATAAAATCGTTGTAGTGATCCAGAAAACTTGGTCCCCCTTTGCGCTTGGGATCCTTCCAGTGTGAAGCATCCATTGCAAATTCTCCATAATCCCGAAGCGTTTTTCCATGAGCAATGGCGTTATCCCACAGAAAACCGGATGGCGCATAAGCCAGTGCATCCGTATCATCCTCCTCCATGCCATCCGGGTAACTGCGAGGGAATCCGGCAAAGGATTTCTCCATGTAATCCGTGGCAAAAGCCGTTGTAGACCATTCGTGGCCATCCGCACTGCAAATACCGGCACAATAGGTGTTATCCAGACAGGCAAACTCGCGAACCATCTTGTGCTGGTTCGGAGTCACTCTCTCGCCAAATATGCAAAGACTCGCATCTCCATTTGCCTCCTCCACATCCCCCAACACCTGATCATACGTCCGGTTTTCCTTAATGATGTAAACGACATGCTTGAAGACGGAAGGTTCCCCAACACGTTCAGGCACAGGCCGCGGCTTGGCGTCAGAACGTGCTGGCAACCGGTTTAGTTCGGCAATCGCACGCCGATAATTTTTAAACACGATTTTTGTATCATTTTTCAACTCTGCCCCATTCGGAACTGGGAGCAACGAAAGTGAACCTCGATATTCGTGTGAGTTGTATTTTGCATGTTCCCCAGGCTTGAAATCGTGTCCAGGAAGGCTGCCTTTAATATTCGCCACGTACAAGTGCTCCCGTTTCTCGTCAAATGAAATGGCCCCCGGGAACCAACCTACGGGAATCAGCCCTTTCAATTCCGAGCGTGGCTCAAAACACCAGCCCATTGGAATGAAACCAAGCCACTTGACGGGTTGTCGAAAAGAAACCACTGCGATGGCATTTTGAGTTCCGTTACAAACAAAAAGAGTCTTGCCTTTCCGATCCATCGTCATGGCGTTGGGACTAGCTCCAAAGAAATCGTTTGGATGCCAGCGCAGCGAAATCGTTTCGAGCACCTTCAGAGAACTGGCATCGATGACCGTCACCGAATCGCTCCCGGCATTCGCGACACAAACTTCCTTCTGACTGGGGGAAACCGCCATCGCACAGGCGTGCAACCCAGTCAGAATCTCCTGTTCCACCACTCCTTTGTTCAAATCAATAACCGACACGGACCCCTCGCTTGCAATATGGCGCACTGGGTCCACGCGCACTCTCATTCCCCGCCCGGCAGGTCCCGTCAAATCGGATGCCCCCGGACGCCGTCCTCCCCAGTTGCTTACAAACGCCCTATGCCCGGCCAACACCACATCGTAAGGAGCCACTCCCACATCAAAAAAGCGCAACGGCTTTCGAGTATCCACATCCAATTCCAACAACCGGTTGGACAGATTCATTGCCACATAAAGCCGCTTTCCATCTTGAGAAATGGCCATGCCAGCCGGGATTTCAGATTTTCGTCTGGGAGCATTGGCGTCCGGCAAGGCAATGGAACAATAGGGGGCGACACGATGTTCGCTGTCAACAGAAAACACCTTGATGCTCCCGTTGACGTTGGCCAGATAAATTCGCCGTCCATCCGGCGAAAAAATCAATCCTGTGTAGCTCAGTTGATCCGAGGAGTTCCCCTTTAAATTGTGCGACGATGGCGCCCCCGGATCAGGCGGTTCCATTCCATCCGCTGGCAATTCCACATTTTGAAGTTTCTTCCCGGTAATGGGATCCACAATAACCAAGTCATGCGTTTTGCCGGAGGTCACCAGAATTTTACCATCTGGACTGAGAGCAAGTCCTTGAGGGCGCAAGGTAGGCAGATCGACCTGTATTCCCGTGGGATTTAGCTGCTGCCCTGTGGGCAACAACATCAGGCCAGAAGCGTTCTTTCCAACATGTTCTGTCGAGTGATCCGCCCCAAATGCAACCACTGCTCCCAGTAATGCAAATGAAACCGCGACCAGCTTACCAAGTGCTTTCATAATCGAGAATCCTACATCCGGCTCCACAAAATGGAAGGAGAAGCCAATCTATTTTACGCAAACGTTACAATAAAAACGGGCCTGAGTCTTAAGAACCCAGGCCCGATGCAAAACTTACGAATTTATTTGGCCAAACGATAGAACGCAGCAGCGTTCGTCGCCTGGATGGTTGCCGATCCGGCCCCCAGTGTTCCGGTCACATCGGTCCATGTGGCACCAGTGCCAATCTTCGGTGATTGCTGGAGCTTCACAGAAGAATCCGCAGTCCAGGTTAACTTAAAGCTGCCATTGGACAGACGGGTGTAGTTCAATTCCAATGTCGTCACTTCGCCACCTCCTTGCAGTGTCAGATCTTTGCCCGCTTGACCAGCGGTGTAGATCGACTGGATTTCATTGGCCGTCAACACGCGTCTCCAGACACCGAGATCATCAATCTGGGCCGAAATGGAGGCTATATTGCCATCGGTATAGATTCCCGTTCCATCTTGACCAATATTCACGTTCAAGCTGGTATCCAGGGTGCCTGCTGTGGCAAATGCCAGAGAGCTGATCAACGTTCCATCCACATAGGTGAGAACTGACTGGCCTCGCCAATAGCTTACGCTGATCAAGTGCCATGAGCCATCACGAACGACAGCACTATACGCTGTATTGAATTTATCAGAACCTCCGTTGGGGCCAGCCGCGTTCACTTTGAAACTTCCACTATTCTGGGCAAAAATACCCCATCCAAGATTACTGCTGCTGTTCCAATCCTTGTCAGAGATAAAGGCCGGATCATCTGTAGAAGTTGTGTAGTTGATCCAGAACGAAACCGAGAAGTCATTCGTTCCGAATTGAAGATCAGCAGGAGCTCCCAGCGTCGCATAGTTAAAGGAGGAACCATCCATCGCAGAGCTAAACTGGAAGGCTTGGCCAACTTTGCCAGCAACAAAACTTGGGGAACCCACTGCCGTGGCATTATTGCCCCGACCAGAAGAGTCTTTATAGTCGCCATCAAACTTCAAGTGGAGAACAAGGTCATTTGTAATGCCACCCGCCAAAACCACGAGCCTTGCAACGGAGCTGGTCGCACTTCCACCCGAATTGGCGACAACAGCATAATAATATCCGGCATCCGTTAATTTTGCCGTAAAGGACAAGTTGCTTGTGGTTGCACTGCTTAACACAGCACCATCTTTATACCATGAGTAAATCAAGGTTCCCGTCCCATTGGGAATCACGTTGAGGGACACCGTATCACCAACACTCACCGCCTGACTGGTGGGAGATGTGGTAATCGTTGGCGGGAGATTAACCGGTTTTCCTGAAGCCGTTGTCAGGTCTTTGCCAGCCAAGCCCTGAACATAGATGCTGGAGACTTCCTGGGGTGTCAAAATACGAGTCCAGAAACCAACGTCATCGAGCAACATATCCGCGGCGGCAGAACCGCCATCGGTATAATCGCCGCGCCCATCCTGACCAAAGTTGATGGAATATCCAAGATCGTCCGTATCAAGACTGCCAATTGCCGCACCAGAGGGAGCAATACTGGTGGTATCTGTTAGGACGCCATCAATGTAAATCTTTCCATTTCCTGCACGTTCAAATGTGACAGTCACCTGATGCCAATTTTGATCTTCAAGTTTTGATCCAACGTGAGGACTGTCCTTGCGACCAGATTTGACGCTGTCATTCATATTCCATTTCATTCCGTCTGGTTCTGTGGCAATCACCCAGCCTGCGTTTCCACCGCTGCCCCAATCCTTATTGCAAACAAAGGGCTTGTCATCAGCCTCATAATAGATTTTCGTCCAAAACGAGACAGAGAAATCGTTTGTTCCAAACTTGAGAACATCCGGATAGCCCAATGTCACATAATTATTAGTGGAAAGGTCATTTGCAGAAATCAAATGAACAGCCTTTCCAATGATTCCACTCTCAAAAGTTGGGGATCCAACGGCAGACCCATTGGCGCCACTGCTCGTGCTGTCATTGTAATTACCATCAAACGCATAGTGGGCAACAAGCTTATCAGTGATATTGCCACTACTCACAGTAATCACGGCAACGGCACTGGTAACCATTCCATAGCTGTTACTGGCGATAAAGGCATAATTGCCCGCATTAGAGGCTTGGATGCTGGCAAACACAAGATTTGTTGTGGTAGCTCCAGAAATCACATTACCATTGAACAACCACAAATATGAAAGAGGTTGTCCGCCATGAGCCTGGCCAGAAAGAATGATGGTTGCTTGAGCACTCACCAGTTGTGAAACTGGAGACAGGGTGATCACTGGCACGGTCACAACGGTTAATGTGGCAACCTTGCTCATTGTGGAACCACCCGAATTGGAAACAGTCACAGTGTAATCCCCCGCATCAGCAGCTCCCGCTGAGGAAACCGTGAATGTCGAATTAGTGGCACCTGCGATGTCCTTACTATTCAACTGCCATTGATATTTCATGGGCGAAGAACTGGTCGCGACCACGTTAAATGTCACAGTAGCGCCCGCATCCACAGTCTGACCTGCTGGCTGAGTGGTGATCGATGGCGTGTTAATGCTGTAAAGACCGAAGTCATCAACGCCAAAATACCAGCTTCCAGATCCCGCGTAACAGAAGCGGAATCGGACTTTGGACTGGTTGTCAGCCTTTGGCAGACGCACCACTTCAATCCGCTTGCCTGCGAGCACATCATCATTGGCACAACCGACAATATTGGGAATCATGTTGGTACTGACAACCGAGCCGATGAAATTGCTGTAGGCCAGACCATAGGGTTGGTCCGATCGCACGGTTCCAAAAGTGGCCCCCACATCCACCACTCCGTTTGTGTAAATCAGATCGAAACCAGTGCTATCGCCAGTGTTGTCCAAATAGTAAACCACTGGCAACCAGGTTGCGCCTTGATCAATGGAATATTCGACACAGGCAATGTTATCTTGATTCTGCTCATAAATGGACTTCCATGAGACAAAAACGTTGGTCTTTCCAGTGAGGTCGTAATCCTTTGAAAATGCCACACCAACTTGTGTGCCACTGCGAACGTCTGAATCCATCCAAAGCACATTGTTATTGATCAATTTATCCACTAGCACGCCATTTAAATAGATGACAGGCAACTGAAACCGCCCTGATGAAAACACAGAGGCGATGGTGTCTGAGCTAAGAACCTGAAAACTCAAGTAAGCATCCGAATTGGGATCGTTTATATCAATCCCCGCAGTCACTTGAGTTGTGTTATTTGTCACGCTCCAGCCATCGGGCAATCCTCCTTCCGTCACTTCGTCAAAGGTCTCAAGATAGATTGGATCAGGCAGTGTGACATTTTGAAAACTTTGGACGGTGAATGACCACTTGTTAGTTTGCTTTCCAACAGAATTGTCCGAATAAACTAGCGATAGTTCATGTGTGGAAAGAGAAGTCAAAAAAACGGCAGGCACAGCCGTAATATTATAACCGCCGGTTACACTCGCCACATCAGCACTCATTGCAACTCCGTCCAGAAGAAGACTGATGGAGTCAGAGGAAATGGTTGTGTCTCCAGATTGAAGACCGATAGCTATTGAGGGAAGCGGAGGAATAGCGGTTGCACTGACTCCAGGATAGCGTGAATCTATGAACGAAGGAACTGGAGGCATCGTCTGGGGAATACCAGAAGCAACCGGAGAACCAAGGGCAAGAATATGTCCGGCATCCAATGCACTGTCCCAAAAAGCAATGCTGTTCACATAGCCAGGAGCGGTAATTGATCCAGCAGTACCAAAAAGAATTACGCTGCCACTGATCGACAGCGCATATGAACCATCATAATCACCAATGGACTCCCGCCCCACTTCCTGACCGTTGATGTACTTCACCAGATATCCAATTTCACTATTAAACACCAGCGCAACGCGATTCCACGTTCCAGCAGTTAAAGTTCCCTGTGCATTCGCGAGGGTGGCGCCGATGCCGTTGTTTGATTGAACGGAAATCTCAATATTATTTCCTGTAGCAATGCCGTCATCCGTCTGAATTAACACGCGCTTCGTCGCATCTGAAGACGCAGGGTAATAAAGATCAAAAACAATTGTATAATTGTTGAGCAATGATCCAGAACCGTTTCCTCCATTTCCATTTAAGGGGGTGGAAAGAACGTAACCCGTTTGGTCCGTATTAGCGGGGAACTTCATCACTTTGGCGGCAGTTCCTGCGATGTCTGCAATGCCAAACGAAGTGGTTGTTCCAAATTTCGATCCGGTCTGCACTGTGCTCACAGAATACTGGAGACTGTCCCCAACGGTGGCAGACAAGTCTGAGTCAAAATTCCAAAGGCCAAACGGCGTTTGTGCCTGAACACCCGCCGCCACCAGGGTGGCAGCCGCTGCAAGCAACGTTTTATACACTCTTTTCATGGTTTGTTTCATTGTTGTGTTGTTGGTTTTTTATTGTTTTTTTAAATGGAATCTCATTTGTTTGCGTGACGATAATTCATTTCATTTTCTGACTTTTCATCCCCACTTTCAGCGGCTGTCCTCACCGCATCAACAAGGGCCAAATGAGATCGAACCACAATGGACCGCTGCTTGGAACTGAGCGTTGTGTTTTTGGACAATTCATCCGTATGCTGCATGGCCTCGACATAGTTCTTTTCCTTTACAAAAAAAACGATATTGGAGACAGAGGTGGCAACTTCTGGTTTTGCCGAAACAAAATCCCGCTCCAACGAGGGAACCACATCAGCCAAAGCTAATGGTTCAGGTGCCTTTGAGTCTCGCGAACACCCAAAACCGATCAGGGCAATTACGGCCATCACACAAATGTGTTTTCTCATAATTGAATTTAAGGACAATACTACAGGTTATTTCCGTCAGTGTACAAATGATAATCAATGCCCGTTTTGAGATTCTTATATCGAAACGTATCAACACTTCCTGTCACCCAAAGAGTGTCACATCCCTCATTATGTCGAAACCACTCCCACAGAAAATTGTAACCTTGATAATATTGAACTCCCAGAGCTGTCGGGCCAACCCATTGACTTAGAATCTGACTGTATCCAGGGAAGAGCCCAATTGAATCCTCTCCTCCCTCCATTTTTTGCTCAGCCGAGTCCTGTGCAAATATCATCTGTTGCGGTCTTGCATAGGAGGTAGTTTTGGGAGGTCTATTGCTAATGATCAAATTCCCGTTGAGTCCAATCGTAGAACACATCCAGAAGTCACTGGAAAAACTGCGTGCCTCATCGCACCATTCATCCACTTTGACCGCTGCGGGATCACGAAAAACGTTCTTATTTCTTCCCACATACTGGTAATAGGCCACTCCCCAATAGGCAAGGCTATCTGTTGGGTCAAGCAATGCCGTGATACGTGGATTTTTCGTCCACTGTCCATCGTTGGGCATGGTAACTTCTTTTGGGTTACTTGGACTGTAATACCAAAAAAAATAATTTCGATTGTCGTCCGCATACATGATCGAAGCGACACCGATCTGCTTTAAGCTATTCATGCAATATGCCTGTTTTCCACGCGCTTTAGCTCTAGATAATGCGGGGAGAAGCATGGAGGCAAGAATTGCTATGATGGCAATAACCACAAGCAGTTCGATAAGAGTGAAGCCGAAATGGCTGGTTAATTTGCACTGGGATATGTGCGTATTGGAGGCGGGGCGGATCGAATGTAATTTATTTTTCATAAAACTGATCCAGCTGCGGGGCTTTTCCTAGCATTTCATTTTGTACTTGTCCAGATGAAATGTGACAATTTTATGACAAAAAATGATTCCTTAAACGCCATTCATTAAACCACTTAATTAAAACACTGAATATTATTCGTTTTATTTTTGGCCATTTCCATAGCCGTCGGCTTTTTTACGAGCTTTCTCTATTTCTGCTGACGTCATTTTCGACTCCAACCGTTTAATGTCTTCAGCCGTATCTGGAATGTTTTTAACTTTGATAAGCCATGCGTATGCTTCAACATTGTCAACAGGGACTCCTTTTCCTCTCGCATAGCAACGTCCCAGATTCAATTGCGCCAGAGAATCCCCATTCTCTGCCGCCAAACGCATCCAGCGAATCGCTTCCTTGAGATTGGGGCGAATTCCACTATTTCCTGTGGCGTAAAGTTCAGCCAGATTATACTGAGCAGTGACATTACCTTTTTCTGCGGCCATTGTGTAATACTCAAGCGCTTTTTGGGGATTGTTATCTGGAGCGCGGCCCGCATCGTAAAGCTCACCCAGTCCAACATAAGCGTCCAGGTTGGTTTGCTCAGCCGCCTTGGCAAACCATTTGAAGGCTAGTTTGTAATCAGGCACAACGGCTTCGCCCTTCTCATACTCTTTGGCCAGTTCCACCTGCGCTTTTGCATCTCCCTTCTCAGCGAGTAATTCCAACGCTTTGATGTCAGTAACCGTCTTTACGGGATTGGATATTGTTTCGTTTTTGGGGTGGTTTATGGGGAAGGCAAATAAAAAAAAGGCCAACACAGTCGCCACAACAGCTCCACCAGCAATGATCAGTATTCTCTTCATACGCGTTTGTCGGATGAGCAAATTGATTCACGAAGTCAGCAGATTTACTTCAGTTCATTATGAAGCTTCATGCAATCAGTTCAATAATTCAGTGTTTATAAAGCGGTCTCCATGAAGGCACAAGACTCTTTCTGTGACATCTGTGTGACGGTGTTTTCCAAAAGAGGCGGGAGTCAAAAACATTCTTCCATGCTTGACCTGCCAGCACATCAGGCATAAAACCAAGTCACCTTCTCAGGGCGGGGTGAAATTCCCCACCGGTGGTATTCAGAAAGAGATTTCTGAGAGCCCACGAGCGCTTCCGATCGTTTGTCGGAGGGACAGCAGATCCGGTGCAAAACCGGGGCCGACGGTATAGTCCGGATGAAAGAGATGAGGCAGGCTCCAAAAAGCCGGCCAATAAGTGCAACACTCTTACGGCAATTGTCGTGCGGTGTGTTCGCGCACATTTCTACGCCCTGATTCTGGTATGAAAGACAGTTGAACCATGAATCAGAATTGCAGTTCCGCCTCCGAAATTCGTTTAAAACAAGCGTTGGACACATTGCGCCATGGCGGTGGCATTTTAGTAACCGATGATGTTGACCGTGAAAATGAAGCTGACGTCATTTATTCCGCACAGTTTCTCACACAAAAGCAGATGGCTCTATTGATCCGCGAATGCAGCGGAATTGTCTGTCTTTGCCTTCCACCGGAAAAGGTTTCTGCACTGGGACTTCCTGCCATGGTAAAAAACAACACGAGTCGCTATCAAACTGCATTCACAGTAACGATTGAGGCCGCAAAGGGTGTCACAACCGGTGTATCTGCTGCCGATCGTTTGAGGACGATTAAAACCGCCATTGCTCCTCATGCAAAACCCAGGGATCTTTGTCAGCCGGGGCATGTGTTTCCTCTTCAAGCCCGATCCGGCGGTGTTTTGGAACGTGCTGGGCACACGGAAGCGGCAGTCGATCTCATGCGGCTTGCCAGACTTCGCCCCTACGGTGTGCTCTGCGAGCTGATGAACCCGGATGGCACCATGGCTAAAGGGAAGGATGTTCAGGCCTTTTCACTGGCACATCTGATGCCGATCGTTTCTGTAAAAGACATCATTCTCCATAGAAGCCAACGGTCGGAACTTCTCGCTGTGTAATGAAGCAGAATATTTATGATCATCCCGATTTCTTTAATGGCTACAAAGCCCTCCGCTTAAATGATACGGGACTCAACGGCATATTGGAGGAACCGGCGCTCAGATCGTTGCTTCCACAATTAGAGGGGTTGACCCTTTTGGATATCGGTTGTGGTTTTGGGCACTTTTGCCGTTACGCTCGCGATCAAAAGGCAAAAACCGTGTTCGGTTTGGACATTTCGTCCCGAATGATCCGACAGGCAAAGAAAATGACAGCAGATCGTTATATCCACTATGAATGCGTGGCAGTTGAAGATTTTCGGCATTCATCACAAGCATTCGATCTCGCCGTCAGTTCTCTTGCATTTCATTATGTAAGAAACTGGAAACACACGATTCAAAATATTTCCAAATGGCTTAAACCGGGCGGTATTTTTGTTTTTTCAGTTGAACACCCCATTTACACAGCCTCAATGAAGGATTGGAAACGGGATTCACACGGCAAACCACTTCACATTCCTGTAGACCATTATTGCATGGAGGGGAAAAGGCTCAGCCATTGGTTTGTGGACGGTGTCATCAAGTATCATCGGACATTATCGACCTATATCAATACACTGGTGGACTCTGGATTTGTCATCGAACGCCTGCTTGAGCCTCGCCCTTCTCAAGAGTCAATCCAGCAATGTCCTGATTTTGAACGCTTTCGACGTTGTCCTCCTTTTCTTTTGATTCGGGCAAGAAAAGACAATTCGCCACTGTCGGCTGAAAAATAGTCTCCACTCAAGAGCTAAATTCCTGTCGATAAATAGGAAATGATGCAAAAATGGAATCTTGCATGAAAAAATATGATCCTTTTGCCATAATGAAAACGCATTGATAGGGGATGCGACGGTTTCGGATTGCACAAACCGGAAACGATGGCTCAATATTATGGTTCTCGCTCAAAAGAGCTTAGAAAGTCGTTAGAATGCTGGATAGATTAGCAAGAGTTGTGGGGATCGTGGGAATGGCAGCAATCTGTTTTTCAAATACGGGTTGTTCGATCCGTCACTATGCCTTGAACAAAGCAGCAGATGCCCTCTCATCAAGCGGCAATACGTTCGCCAGTGATGACGACCCCGACTTGATCAAGGCCGCCACGCCATTCAGTCTCAAATTGATGGAGAGTATCCTCGCGGAGAATCCCAAACATTCCGGGCTGTTAACCTCCACCACCAGCGGATTCACACAATACGCCTATGCTTTTGTTCAACAAGAGGCGGATGAATTGGAGGTCAAGGATTTTGCAGCAGCAGAAGCCATGCGAGCCCGTGCGCGTCGTCTTTACTTGCGGGCTCAGGCCTACGGCATCCGGGGATTGGAAGTCAAACACCCCGGATTTGGCGTTGCTCTGCATAATAATCCCAAGGAAGCAGTGAAAGTGGCGAGAAAAGCCGATGTTCCCCTGCTCTATTGGACAGCTGCCGCCTGGGGATCAGCTATTTCGCTTTCCAAAGACAATCCTGACTTGATTGCCGAGCTTCCCTGTGTTGAAGCCCTGATTACACGGGCGCTTGAGTTGGACGAGTCATATGGGAACGGTGCGATTCACAGTTTCATGATCACCTTTGAAATGGCGCGCCCCGGAGCCTCAGGTAATCCTGAAGCCAGAGCACGGGCTCATTTTGAGCGTGCCATGGCTCTTTCCAAGGGCCAAAACGCCTCCCCCCTCGTTTCACTGGCGGAAGCCGTCACGATCCAAAAACAAAACATCAAAGAATTTGAATCTCTTCTGAATCAAGCGTTGTCCATCAAACTCGATGCCAACCCTGATAATCGGTTGGTAAACAGCATTATGCAACGTCGCGCCAAATGGTTGCTCTCCCGTAAGGCAGATTTGTTTGTGACTGAATGATCCGAGAGCTATTTTAGTCTTATAATCATGAACTTGTTTTCTAAATCGACACTTGCAATCCTGGCTATTCTGACAGCCATCCCCGCCTTTGCCGAAGGACCGGTCAAGGTCAAATTGGCAACACTGGCCCCCAAGGGTTCGTCCTACACAAAGCACCTTCAAGTCATGTCCGAAGCTTGGCGCAAGGCCTCCGATGGCAACGTGCAAATCACACTCTTTCCAGATGGAATGATGGGGAGTGAAGCCGACATGGTCCGCCGGATGCGCCTGGGACAATTGCAAGCCTCAATGGTCACCGCTTCAGGACTGGCCGAGATCGAACCAGCCGTTGCCGGACTCCAAAGCATGCCCAAAGTCTACCGGACACTCGAAGAAGTGGATTACATTGGCAAAAAAATGCATCCCATGCTTGAGAAACGCCTTGAGGAAAAGGGCTTCATTGTTCTCTTCTGGACTGATACTGGTTTTATTCGTTTCTTCTCCAAGGAAAAGGTGGTGACTCCCGATGATCTCAGAAAGACCAAGCTCTTCAGCTCCTCCACTCGCCCAGAAGAACTGGACATCTACCGTTCTGTTGGCTGCAACCCAGTGCAATTGGAAGTAGCCGACGTTCTGCCGGGAATGCAAAACGGCCTCATTAGTTCCATTTCATTTCCTCCCAGCGTTGCCCTTGCAATTCAACTGGATACCGTGGCCCCCAACATGTTGGACATGAATTGGGTTCCTCTTGTCGGTGCAGCCATTATCAATAAGAAAACGTGGAACGCCATTCCGGCGGCAACACAGGCCAGGCTGCGCGAAGCTGCAAAAGCTGCCGGGGAACAAATCAAGGCGGATGGTCGTCGTGAATGTCAGGAATCCATCGAAGCCATGAAAAAACGTGGACTTCACGTGAATTCTCTCCCTCCTGAGGTGGAAGCGGAATGGGATAAAGTCCTCGCCGTAGCGTATCCCAAAGTACGCGGCATTTCCGTTCCTGCTGATATTTATGACGAGATCATGAACGATCTCAAAGAATTCCGAGCCACCAAAGAGGGAAGCAAGAAGTGAGCACTGAAGCCTCCGTATCGCCACAGAAACCAGAACCAAAAGGGTTCTTTCGATGGCTCGGGATTGGAGAAAGCACGCTCCTGGCATTAACGCTGGCAGCACTCATGGTTCTGCCCCTTATTGAAGTGGTTGGACGCAAGTTCTTCCACAGTGGTCTGGACGGGGCAACAGCGTTACAGCAACATCTGGTTTTAATCATTGGATTACTGGGCGGAATGTTCGCAGCACGCGACCGCCGCCTGTTGTCCCTTTCCACGCTCACCAGTTTTCTCAAGGGCGGCTGGAAAAGCTTCGCGTGCGTCTTCAGCAACGCTTTTGCTGCGGGGATCACCACCTTCCTCTGTGTCGCAGCCATCCAATTTGTTCAATCTGAAAAGGAATACGGAAAAATCCTTGCTTACGGCATACCGCTCTGGACCGTTGAACTGATCATGCCAATTGGATTTGGAATCATCGCCTTGCGACTGCTTTGGCACGCTGCCGACACCTGGCGCGGACGTCTAGTCGCTCTTGCGTTGGTCGGGATCATGGTTTGGATTGGTTTTCATCCCCCATTTGCTGCGTCAAAGCTGGTCATTCCTGGATTGATTCTACTTCTTGCCGCTGTCGTTCTGGGAGCTCCAATCTTTGTCATGCTTGGCGGTGCGGCTTTAATCTTCTTCTGGGGAGAAGACACGCCCATTTCCTCCATTTCACTCACCCACTATTCCATGGTGACCAATCCCAGCCTGCCGACAGTTCCACTATTTACACTGGCGGGCTATTTTCTGGCGGAAGGGGGTGCGTCAAAACGTTTAATCCGGGTATTCCAAGCCCTTTTGGGACAATTTCGAGGGGGGCCCGCCATAGTGACTGTTCTGGCGTGCGCATTTTTCACCTCGTTCACCGGAGCTTCAGGCGTGACCATTCTCGCCTTGGGTGGATTATTGTTTCCAGTGCTGATGGGCGCTGGGTACTCTGAACGTTCCACCTTGGGAATGCTCACCGGCTCTGGCGGCCTTGGACTTCTCTTTCCTCCGTCCCTCCCGCTGATCTTGTATGCCATCGTCGCCAGCACAAATTCCAAAGGCTCAGGAGTCACCATGGAGAAAATGTTTCTTGGGGGGCTTGGGCCAGGCATTTTGCTGGTGGGAATGGCGATCTGGCTCGGAATGCGCATGGGCCCTCCCAAAGATGAAAAAAAACCACGCGCTTCATTTAACGGCAAGGAAGCATGGGAATCCATCCTGGCAGCAAAATGGGAATTGCTATTGCCGGTTATTGCCTTGGTTGCTCTCTTTGGTGGGTTTGCAACCCCCGTTGAAGCTGCGGCTGTCACTGCATTCTACGCTTTTGTCATTGAGACCTTCGTCTATCGCGACTTCAAGAAAGCGCAGGACATTCCGCGTGTGATGGCTGAATGTGGACTTTTGGTGGGGGGCGTGCTTCTCATACTTGGCGTGGCACTCGGTTTTACCAATTACCTCATTGATGCCCAGATACCAACCCGCGCGGTGGAATGGGTTACAACCGCTGTTCAATCCAAATACGCTTTCCTCCTGGCACTCAATATCTGTTTGCTTCTGGTGGGATGCGTCATGGACATGTTTTCGGCAATCGTTGTCGTCGTGCCCATCATTGTTCCCCTTGGCCAAGCCTATGGCATAGATCCCATCCACTTGGGAATCATTTTTCTCACCAACATGGAATTAGGCCTTCTGACACCGACCGCGGGAATCAACATATTTCTCTCATCATATCGCTTTGGAAAGCCAGTGCTGCAAGTCTCCAGAGCCGTGATTCCGATGCAACTTCTCATCATCGCTGGCCTGCTCTTAATCACGTATGTTCCTCCGCTAACCACCTTTCTGCCGCACCTGTTTAGCCAAACACCAGTAATCCCGCTTAAATAAAAAAACCTGGCAGCGATAGTTTCACTGCCAGGCAAATCAAGTTCGGCCAAAACTGACAATTACTTGCCGCGTTTTGCCAGTTGGTGATCCAGCATCAAAACAGCGGTTCCGTGGTCTTCTATCAACTGGAGCTGTTGAACAATCAGGCTCGCATTTTTTTCTTCCTCCACCTGTTCATTGATGAACCACTGCAACAGGATCTGGGCAGGATAGTCTTTTTCCTTCACAGTCAATTCATACAAGCTGTTGATGGAAGCGCTAATGTGGGCCTCGTGCTTCTGTACTTCCTTGAACACTTCCATGCTGGTCTTCCAAGGTGTCGGCGGCAGGGCAATCGCTTTCAATTCAATATGCCCCCCACGATCAAGCACGTGCTGGTAGAGTTTCATGGCGTGGCTGCGTTCCTCGGTCTCCTGAACACTCAGCCAATTTGCAAAACCGCCCAAATTCTTCTCCTCAAACCAGGCAGACATCGCCAGATAAAGATATGAAGAATAGAGTTCCCGGTTGATTTGTTCATTAAACTGATCCTGGATGGTTTGTGATATCATAAGCAAAGAGATTTCGATGTTGTTTCACTATCCAATTTATCGTTGAAAAAAGTCACTCTTGTTTACTTTAGATCAAGGTACAGATGTGTCAAACAGGCATCGTTAACAAAAATCATTTTGTTCACTTTTTGATGATCCTGCATCCCATTCTGTATACTTGATAACATCATAAATTTTCCAATATCCGCTCTGGAAAAATAAAAAAAACATGGTAAGAATAAAATATGACCCACAAAAAACTTGGGTTAGTTGGCGGACTGATATTTGCCAGTCTGGCAGCGGCTTTGTTTTCTCAACATCTTGCCCTTGAAAAAATACGTTCTCAGAACGCGGAATTGGAAAACAAGATCAACCAACTCTCAAGCCTTCAAAAAGAAAACGAACGCCTGTCAAACATGCTTGCACAGGTCAGTGGCACCGTGAAACTCACTCAATCCCAGATGAATGAGTTGCTCCGCCTTCGCAAGGAATCCTCCCGTCGTCGCGATCAGGATGCACCGCCACCACCTCCCCCCTTCGAAAATCGTCCGTCATCTCCATCAGCTCCTCCTTTGACGGCAACACTGCTCTCCACAAACGTCTCAACAACCAGAACAACTTCAATTCCGAAATCAGAATGGACATACGCGGGATACGACACTCCTGAGGCTGCTCTTCAAACGGTTGTCTGGTCCATGAGTCAGGGGGATATACAAACCTTCCAATCCAGCCTGTCCCAAAATGCCCTTCGAAACATGACCGCCACGTATGAAGGCAGAACGGAGACAGAAATTGCCGCAGCTCTCGTTCAACGAGTCAGTAACATGACTGAATTATCGTTTGATAAGAAAACAATCGCCTCTGACGGCAGGACCTCCTTTGTGCTCAGTGCCGGAGATACCGGAAGCGATGCCGTTCTTTCTTTTCAATATATTAATGGACAGTGGAGAGTATCTGAATAACCAAAACAATCGCTTTTCGTCCTCAAAAATGAAAGTCTGAGGTTTCAAACGAAAGGAAATCAAAAAAACCTATGCGCGTCCTGATTCTTGGTTGCGGTTACATTGGTCTGCCCCTGGCAACAGAACTGGTAAGACAAGGCTACGAAGTCTATGGGGTCCGCCGTTCTCAAAGCGCTATTCCAACCCTTGAAGCGGCGGGAATAAAACCCATTCTCGCCGACATCACCCGCGCCGAGGAACTGGCAAAAATACAACTTCCCTTTGACTGGATTGTCAACACAACGGGAGCCACCCAAGCGAGTGTCGAGCAATACAATTCCATCTATCTGAACGCTGCCCACAATATTATTGACTGGTTGTCCGCCAATCCTCCAAAGAAATACGTCTACATCAGCAGCACGGCTGTCTACGGACAATCCGATGGAGCACTCGTCTCCGAAAACAGCCCCACGGAGCCAGTCTCCCCCACCAGCCGAATCCTTGTGGAAACAGAAAAGGTCTTGCTCAAAGCAGCACAAGAAAGAAAGTTTCCAGTCATCATTCTCCGATCAGCCGGGATCTATGGACCAGGCCGCGGCTATTACCTCTTAAAATACCTGGACGGAGAAGCGCGCATTCCCGGTCAGGGGGATCGCCTCGCCAATATGATCCACAAAGACGACCTCGTCGGCATCATTCTTACTGCGCTGAAAAGTGCCCATCCCGGACAAATCTACAATGCAGTAGACGACGAACCCACCCCCATCGTGCGGCTTTTTCGGTGGCTGTCAGAATCTCTGGCACGTGACATGCCCCCGTTCGTCCGCCAATCCATTGAAGAACAGGGACGCGGTTCCAAACGTGTTTCAAACCGCAAGCTCAAAATGGAATTGGGATACCAATTCAAATATCCCACATTCCGGCAGGGGTGCACCGCGGAAATACAAAGGCTCGAGGAAGAAGGCAAACTGTAGCCTTTCCCCCCCGAGCCTGTGACAATCTGAAAAATGAACTAACCCAGAATGCGTTTGCCCTGGGTAAGGAAAATGCCTTGGAAGTTCATTTCCAAAGCTTGAGGATTGGAAGCCTTGGACAACGCCTCCTCCTGTGAAATCTTGCCTTCCTTCACAAGGTTATACAACGCCTGGTTAAAGTCCTGCATGCCATCTTCACCCCCCGTTTCAATAGCCGCAGCCAGTTGCCCCAACCGATCTTCCTCAATCAGTTTGCGAACAGTGGCCGTGTTGATCAAAATTTCCTGTGCGGGAATCATGCTGCCAGCAAGAGACGGCACCATGCGTTGGCAAATAATAGCCTGCAACGTGCCTGCCAATTGACGACGCATCTGATCCCGTTCCTCCAATTTAAAGAAGTCAAGAATACGGCCCACAGCCTGGGACGAATTGGTCGTATGCAGTGTGGAAAGCACCAAGTGTCCTGTATCAGCCGCACTCATAGCCGCCTGGAAGCTCGTGGCATCACGCATTTCACCAACCATGATCACATCCGGGTCCTGGCGCAACACGTTCTTCAGACCGTGAGCGAAACTCATCGTATCCAAACCGATTTCGCGTTGTTCAATCACGCATTGATTATCTTCAAACACGAATTCAATTGGGTCTTCCAAAGTAATGATATGCTTTCGGGAAGTCGCATTGATATGCTCAATCATCGCCGCCAGCGTAGTGGATTTACCAGATCCCGTGGAACCGGCCAACAGCACAATGCCGCGTGGAGCACAGGCAATGTCCTTGAGGACCGGCAAAATTCCCAACTCCTCAAATGGAGGAACCTTGGTTTTCACATAACGCATCGCCAGACAAAACGAACCGCGTTGATGGAACAAATTGGTACGAAAACGTCCGACACCAGGCAAAAAATATGAGAAGTCAATTTCATGCTCCTCCTCCAGACGACGAACCAAATGCTTGGGGCAAATATTCTTCACAATCGTCTCCATCCATTCCTCCGTCGGAGTTGGGGATTCGATGGCGATCAAACGCCGATTAATACGAAAAATAACGGGAGTGCCGACTTTTATGTGAACGTCGGAAGCACCGCCCTCCACTGCAGTGGCAAGAATGCGACGAAAAATTTCCATGCCCCTAGTTCTTACATGATTTTAAAAAAAACGAAATTAAAAAAAGTCATCCCTTTTCCAACCACAACAATCAAAACACTTTTTTTACAATCCAAGCCACATGGAAACTTTTACAATGACATAAGCCATCGCTCCGGCAGCAGGCAACGTAAACACCCAGGCCCAGATAATCCGTTCGACCAACCCAAGCTTCAATGCCGAAAACCGCTTGGCAACCCCAACCCCCATGATCGAAGTCGTAATCGCATGCGTTGTGGAAACTGGCATTCCAAAAACAGCCGTTATCGACAAAATGCTCGCCGCCGTCGTCTCAGCAGCAAAACCATGCACCGGCTGCAAACGCACCATCTTATGCCCCAACGTCCTGATGATTCTCCAACCACCAGCCGCTGTCCCAGCCGCCATTGTGGCCCCACAAAGAATCTGCACCCAGACAGGAACCGTAAATTCTGGCGTTCTTAAAAATCCCAACCAGGAAGGCAAATGATCCAAATCCCCCGTCTTTGTCGCCGTAAACAATGCCAGCACAATAACCCCCATCGTCTTCTGAGCATCATTCAACCCATGCCCCAGCCCCATGTAGGAGGCACTCACCATCTGAAGACGACCAAATACCGCGTGCACCTTTGCCGGTTTCCAATCCCTGAGCAAAAAATAAAGAATCCTCATGATGATAAAACCAAAGATTAACCCGGCAATTGGAGACGTAATCATTGGTACAATCACCTTATAAAAAACCCCTGTCGATTGATGCGTCACCGGATCAGTTCCCGTCCAGATGATCACACCCCAATTCTCATGAGAAGACGCCAGCGCAGCACCACATAAACCACCAATCAACCCATGGCTTGAACTCGACGGCAGACCAAAATACCACGTTAGAAGATTCCAAATAATCGCCGCCATCATCCCTCCCAGAATGGTCCCCAAAGTGATGAAATGAGTGTCTACCAGCCCCTGTCCCACCGTTTTTGCAACCGCTTTTCCCGCCATTGCCCCAGCCAAGTTGCACACCACAGCCAACAGGATTGCCTGACGAGGAGTCAATACCTTTGTGGACACCACCGTCGCAATGGAATTCGCCGTGTCGTGGAACCCGTTGGTATACGTAAAAGCCAGCGTGGCAAGAATCACACAAATAACAAGAATCATGAGCAACCCCGATCAGGAATTCTTCAACACAATATGAGAAACCACATTTCCCGCATCCCGGCACCGATCGACCACGCGCTCTAATAACTCGTAAAGATCCTTCAATGCAATCACCTTCAACGGCTCATGACGTCCTGAATACAAATCCCGCAAAAGCTCCAACATCAACTTGTCCGCCTGCCCCTCCACCGTCTGCAATTTCAGATTCAACTCCTTGATCTCCTCCAAATCCGAAACATGCCGCAATTTCTTAACCATAGCCAGAATCACTTCCGTTGCCTGCTCCAAAAGCTTTATCTGCCCCGAAAAATCAACATTTTGTACGTTTCCACCTGCCAAAATATAATGCTCAGCAAATTTCTCAGCCGTCTTCGGCACCTTATAAAGAGCATTCGTCAGCGCAGCAATATCCTCCCGCTCCAGCATCGTCACAAAACTCCGCACCAACTCCTCACTGATCTCCTCTTTGATCTTCTTATCCTTACGCCGAGATTCAATGAAAGGTTCCAAGCCACCCTTGCCCCCCGCCTCAGTCAATTTAATCAACTCCCGCACGCTTACACGTGCCTCCTCTGCGCTAGCCTCGAGCAAATCAAAGAATTTGTCCTCTCGGCCAAAGAACTTTTGGATCGAAAACATACGGATTTTCAGTCAGCCACAAAGCAAATTACAACAACTCCATCGGAAAACCACCTCCGACGTAATGTTACGATATTATTACAATAGGATGACGTTTCCATGACACATTAAGAATTTCCCGTCCACCAAGCAATCGCAAAACAAGACTTTTCGCAAAGAATAAAAAAGTGTGCTTGCGTGTCACACGGAAAACACGGTAGGCTTAATCTCCGTTGCGGCGGAGTAGCCAAGTGGTAAGGCAGGGCTCTGCAAAAGCCTCATGCGTCGGTTCAATTCCGACCTCCGCCTCCAAAAACTGTTTCCCTCGGAAACAGCCTTCCAAGAGACGCCAAATCGGGACGAAATGGCCCAATTGCCAGTAAATTTGCCAGTAACTTCATCGTTGTTGGCTGGTTTTGGCATTCCCCCAATGGTGCAGGATGTTTGCCTTTGAGTGCGTTAACACCTCTACCTCCCTCAATGAGAGACTTGCGGCAACGAAAGGTAATGTGCTGTGAGGCAATCATAGTATAGAATCTACCGCCGCGACAACGGCGTCTACTACGTGGAAGAAATCGCAACGGGCCATCAGGCCAGTCTAAAAACGCGGGACCTTGACGAAGCCCGCCGTCTTTTGGCAGCACGCAATGAGGCGGTTCGCGACACCATTGTGAGCCGCGAAGTGGGTATGGCATTCCTGACTGCCGCCGATCCCGATGCTCGCAAGCGTTCCTGGGAGTGGGTTGTAACTCAGATCGTTAACTTGAAATCTGGTGCCACCCGCGCCCGTTGGGAAGTGGCCTCTCGCGACAAAGCGCTCGATACGATCCGGCAACTGCCGTTGGTGGAAACCCGCGCCGAGCATTTCCTGGCGGTGTTGCATCGAAGCGGCGTCTCGACAAATGTGTATCTCCGGCGACTGCACAATTTTGCTCTGGATATGGGCTGGCTGGGGCGGGCTGTCATCCTGCGCAGACAATGGCCTGCCGTGAAATACAGAAAGAAGAGGGGTGTCACCTGGGAAGAGCATCAGAAGATTCTGGCGGGCGAAGGCAACCCAGAACGCCGAGACTTTTACGACCTGGCATGGGAAACGGGAGCGGCACAAAGCGACTTGGCGAGTTTGACAAATGAAGACATTGATTGGGCTCAACAAACCTTGCGATTCTTCCGAAAGAAGACCGGGGCAGTCACGTACCTGAAAGTTGGAAAACGTGCAGCAGAAATAATGCGCCGCTGCCCTACCAAAGGCCCTCTTTTTCCCTATCTGGCAACGGTACGGTCCAACGACCGCTCAACAGAATTCGGCCAGCGATGTCGGCTGCTCGGAATCACTGGAATCAGCCTTCACAGTTACCGCTACGCCTGGGCAAAAAGAGCGCGGCAATGCGGTTACCCCCTGCGTTTTGCAATGCTGGCTTTGGGACAATCCAGCAAGGCTATCCATGCTCATTACGCTGGAACTGATGAAGTTTCCGTCCCTTCGCTCGAAGAATTTGAACAAAGCCAGCGTGAGCAATCAAAGGTTGTCAAGCTGGCGTCAATGTGAGCCGATGAGGCCTATTGCGAATACAGAGCCCGAGTGATTGCCGTCATAATTTCAGCATTGCCAATCACTCGAAAAACAAGGTCGCGGCCAAAGCGCGGGCTCTCGCCACTTTCAACCAGAGTCCCAAGCGCAGTCAACAAACCCGCTTTCACAAGGCTAGGAATGTCATCTTTTTGGCAATTCAACAGCCAAGCCACTTCTTGCGCGTTGAGAATCGCCGGATAGCGTTTATAAGAAAGGAAGCGCAGTTGGTCCATCGGAATTGCCGTTATTTCCCTGGGCACTTCCGAGGGCGACGTCAGCGCCAAAGCCTGTTGGCTATTTTTACTGAGATTCGACACTATCATAACTGGCCTTTTCTTATCCTGTGGTAAGCTCGAATTGTTCGCATGGCTCGATCAAGCCAAAGTTCGTCTTTGGCTCGTCGATCCAGTTCGCAAGGCAAAATATATTTCGCCGCCTGCTGACATGGCTGACCGATTACTTGGAGCCGGTCATCAAGGGACAGGCACGCCTTCCGACCGTCACTATCCATTTTGTCGAGAACGCGCTGGATTTTTTGCTCGCTGATGAGAATTCCAACTTCCTCTGCGCTCAGCCCCAATAGATATGCGGCCCATCGAATGGAGTAACGCCCCGGTTCAACTTCTACGCTCAACACCAATTCGCGCTCGGACTCCGGCAACAACGCTTTGACGACCGGATTTTCAACGCAATTCTTCGCCAACCGGGCGGCATCAGCCATTTGCCCGGTCGTCATAGCGTTAATCCGATTGGTCTCACGCGTTGTCATTAATTATCGAATGCGATCAGCCTGCTCTGTTGGCTTTTTTGCCATGAGAACTATTCATGACGAATGGTTTGCGCCGAATCGTCTTTTTGTTCTTACCCTTCATAAGCGCGTGGTAATACTCGCGCTCGGCATCTTCCACTTCCGCTCGGACCAGCACGAGCACCACCGCTTCGCGCCCCTCTTCGATGACGCTTGTCAGGACGTTGGCAGCGTCTTTGATATCGCCAAGGTTTTGGGCCATCGCCCGGCAATCCGACACGTCGGGATTGTCGTGGCGGAACTCGGCGTCCAACTCATCAATGCGCTCTTTGATTTCCCGCCAATCGTTGATCGCGTCTTCCGCCGCGTCGATCTCCTCCAGTGGAATTTCCAGTTTTTCGAGCCGCGCAAGTTTGATGCGCGCTATCATCATGCGGTTGTGTTTAGGGTCAGTTTTCATTGGGGTATCTCTTTTGTTATGGTCCCAGGTCCCATACCCTTAAGGGATATGGGACTTTTGGGACCTGTGTGTTTCATAATTCATTCTGGGACTTCTGGGACTTTTGGGACTAACTTCCATTTTTCGCCTATCTTGGAGATCAGCCCTTTTTCTTGGGCCTCCGTAACGAGCCGATGGAAGGTGGACTTGGACACGCCCTTTTCCTCTTCACAGCAGGTCTTCCATTCGGTTGTTGTCATGCCGTCGGCTTTGAGCAGGGCAGTGATTTGCTCTACCGTATAGGTGGCCTTCCTGCCGATCACCTGTTTGAGTTTCGACGGGTCAAGCTCGTCATCGCGCACCATCAGGGGGTATTGCCAGCGCACGCAAAACGGGTCCATCGGGGCGAAGTTGCGAAGCGTCGCGTCGATGGTGAAGGCGTTCTCTTCCTCATGGCGCGTCATTGTCAAAATGGTGTCTGGATCACGGGCAAAAACGCCGCTTCCGCTGATCCGGTCGATGGCTTCTTTCCCGGATTGATTACCTTTGGAGAAGTGCGCCCCAAACGCCGCGGCGGCCCCTGTTTTCACCGCTAGGAGTTCCACCTCATTCAACAGTTTGGCCATGTCACCGGCGTCGTTTTCATTTAGGCTCCCAAGACCCTTGTAGATAGGGTCCACAATGACCAAACTGTATTTTTGGCCGGTGATGCGCTCGGCTATGTTGGGTAGAAGCAAATCGAAACCGGCAGCATATCCACGCATGTTCAGCACCACCAAATGAGTGCGGTCGATCGTGCATTTCTTCGCCCGGCAGATCGCCGCAATGCGTTTTGTGAAAAAACAGGGTTGGATCTCGAAGTTCAGATAGAGAACCTTCCCCACGACCGTTTCCACCCCCCACCAAGGGATTCCCAACGCAATACTGATTGCCATGTCAGTCAGACACCAGGTCTTGAATGATTTGGAACAGCCGCCGATCACGAACTTACTGCCTTGGTGAAGCAAGCCATCGATGAGCACCGGGGGTTCGGATTCCGGGTTGGCCAGCATGTCTGCCGCATCAATGAATGGCGGGAGATCATCCCTCACGTCTTGGGGATCGGGTGGAAGATTGTCGGTGTTCAATGTGGATGCCAAGTTCATGCTTTGATTACCTCCGGGTTGAAGAAAAAGATGCGTTGGCGGTTGCCGTTGTCCCTGGTCCCCCCTGGCATGCGGGCGAACTGACAACGACTCCACAGGCGTGGATCGGCCCCGATAGAGACCGCATATTTGAAAAATTTGGCGACCTTCTCTTCGGCCTGCCCGGACACGAAGAACCACCCGTGCAACGATTTGCCGCCACTGTGGACGGCGCACGCCAGCGGCGCAAAACCAGCCAGATGCAACAACAGGGACGCATGATCATCCACCAACCCGGGGTCGAACTCGCACACAATAAAGCGGCGAGAACCGGTGTTACTCAGCGCGTGCGCTGACACCTTGTTTTCCTTGGTCAGACCGGTTGGCGCGGTCATCGGGCTGGGAACAATGAGCGCAAGCCCGGCCATCTGTCCCCGCCATGCATCGCGTGGCTTGGTTGCAAAATTAGATGCCGTTTCCCCGCAACACAGGAGGGGATTGGCGGGGAAAAGGCGGTCAATGATGTACTCGGTTGGCTCAGTTCGATCTTCGAACTTAAAAAGCGAGGCATCCCACAGGTCGGCAAGTTCCCCCCCGGCCCGGACGATGTTTCCGCGCCGGACGCTATCCTGGGCTGGCCACTTGGATGCCTGCTTGGCAATGACAGGACCGCGCTTTTGATAACCCTTCGGTTGCCAGGCGACAGCAAGGGAGTTTTGTACCGCCGCTATGATTTCCCGGTCCGAAACCACCCTACCGCACCCTGCTGTCTTGCTTCGGAGTAACTGGACGATTTCTCCGGCGGGATAACGCGCGTGAAGTTGGCGGGCAACCTTATACAACCAGCCATGCACGCCCTCTCCGGCATGTGGACAGTTATTCAGCAAGCCCTCAAACGAGGGCAAGGGCGGCGTCATCGCGAGCCGCCGATTACATCATCAGTGAGTCGCCGCCAGCCCCAACGCAAAGAGGAGCCGCCGACTCGCCAGGAGTTTTGTCTCGTGTTAATCAACATGCACCTTCAATCCTATCAACCATTTAACCGACGCTTTTGGTGGTAGAATGGTCTTGCTGGGCTAGACGTCTCCCACACCAACATGCTCCCCGCCGTCGAGTGACGGCGGGGATTTCTTTAAGGAAAAAGGAGGGGTGATAGCAAGAAAAGGTTAGTCTTTAACAAGATTTGTAAAAAGAAAGTGCCCAAAATGGGACAAAGTGTCCGTGGGCTTACGTATTAATCGCGCAAAAAAGAGGCGTTTTTTACCTGCCAAAATGATAGCCTAGTATCTAGTTGCAAAGGATAGCGTAATAATGGATAAAGGAGGCATGGCACGCCGCCCTGTTTCCATTGTGCTTTCAGAGAGCGAACGCGCCCAGTTGGAAAACTGGGTGCGACAACCCAAGACTCAAGCCCGCTATGCCGAACGCGCCCGCATCATACTTTGGGCTGCCCAAGGTTTGTCCAACCTCCAGATTGCCCAACGGCTGGATACCCGGCCTGCTCGCGTTTGCAAGTGGCGCACGCGCTTTGATCAGGAACGCCTGGCAGGGCTGGCCGATGATTTTAGACCCGGCAAAAGCCCTGTTTATGACGAACAAAGTCGCCAGCGTCTTTTAGACAAACTGGATGAAGCACCCCCAAAAGGGTTTTCTACTTGGACAGGTCCCCTTTTGGCAGCAGCCTTGAAGGACATGAGTGTTCATCAAATTTGGCGCGAGCTGCGCGCCCTGGGGATCAGCCTTGCCCGTCGGCGCAGTTGGTGTGTTTCAACCGATCCTCAATTTGCTTCGAAAGCAGCCGATATTGTTGCGCTTTATTTGCAACCTCCTCAAAACGCTCTGGTCATAGCGGTGGATGAAAAGCCCTGCATTCAAGCCTTGGAACGGGAGCAAGGGTGGTTGCGCCTGCCTAACGGAAGAGCTCTGAGCGGACGTGCACACGAATATATCCGCCATGGCACATCCACCCTCTTTGCCGCACTGGACGTCGTGACGGGAGAAGTGCAAGCCGGGCACTACACCCGCCGACGCAGGAGAGAGTTTTTGGACTTTATGAACGAGGTGGTGCAAGCGCATCCCGGCCAGGAATTGCACGTTGTGCTTGATAATCTGAACACGCACAAGCCAAAGAATGACCGTTGGCTGGCGCAGCACCCCAAAGTTCATTTTCACTACACGCCCACCCATGCCTCATGGCTCAACCAAGTGGAAGTCTGGTTCAGCATCCTGACCCGGCAGACACTCCGTGGAGCCAGTCTCACAAGCGTGCGCCAACTCCGGGAGTCTATCGACGCGTTTATCGAAACATACAACCAGAGTGCCGCACCCTTTGAATGGACCAAGGTCTCGGTTCACCAAAAACGACTGGAGAATAAATACTCTAATCTATGCAACTAGATACTAGGAGGCTTTATCATGCATTGATCCAATCTCCTAGGCAATCTTTTGAGGTAACATTCATGCCCATTCTGGAAGTCTTTCGGATTGTTTTATCCGTTGCTCACGTAACCTGCAGTACTCGGGAATCCTGCTTTTCCTCCCCCCACTGTCCTCCTTTGAAAGCAGAGCGTTGAAATCGCAAACCGGCCGGGTAGCCCCCCCCAGATACATCCGTCCCGGCCAGTTGAAAAACTGATTGAGCGTTGTGGGCACGTTGTTTCAGAAATCCCGAAGGTAAATGCTAATATCGGCTCTGAGCCATTCACTTTGAAAGTGCTTGGACTCTAGTTTGGCAAACAACAATTTTCCGGAATCCATGAGCCGTGCGAGAACGTCATTCTTGGCTCGCGGAACATACCCAAGATGCTGGCCTGTTCCGGTCAGAACCATGATGGCCATCTGATCGTGCGGGTTGTGAGGCTCCCTTCTGAGCACGAGCGGCGTTCCGAGCTCAATATCCGGCTTGATTTCCTTCGGGTAGCGATAACTCAAACCGGCAATCTGGCATTCCAACAGGAAGGTTTCCCTTGCGAAGGGTTGCAAGGCACCGTCTTTCCCAAAGGCGCCATGTACCAACGCCAGCAGTGCAGGATCAGTTTTGGCTAAAGCTTGTTCCATGTTCAATTCCTCCAATCAGTGCTTGCCAGTGCTTGTTCAGAACGTCCCCCTGCCGGCACAGTTCGGCAGTTTGGCGATCCAAATCCTGCCGTCGGGTCGTGAGCCAGATTTCGTCCTCCAATTGCGGTCGCACGGTGAACGGGGGGTGTGCTTCGATTAGTTCCAATTTTTCGATCATTGCGATGATCTGGCTTTCAAGAACGGCCTGATCTTGACGCAATTGATCCAACGTTTTTGGTGTTGCTATAGATTTTCCAACAAGCAAGGACAGTGCCCTGAGTTCAGCCAGATCGCCATTCTCGTACGCGGATTGCGCTCGCAACCAAAGCCGCTGGTTGTCGGAAGACGTGCCAGGGTTCACATCAGGATGTAGTCGCTTTACAATGGCGTAATAGAGTCTTTTCAGTTCTCGGTCTTCCGCTGGGGAAAGGAGATGTTTTAAACGATCTTCCGCTTCCCGAATGCGTTGAGCGGTTTCCTCCAACTTGGAAAGCCAGGAAAGAAACTCAGTTTCGATGGTGCATTCAATTACCGCAATGTTGGGCCGCTCCCCCCTATTGATAGAGGCTTGTGCCAATTCGATCTGGCGTCGAAGCCGAGCCACGCGGAACTTCGCCTGCAACAATCTCAATTCCCAGACCCCGATCTTGGTTTGGTACAATGCCAGTAGATTCGGTTTAATCGTGTTAACCAAATCCTCAGCTTCGGTCAGCAACTTCGTGAGTTCCTCCCGGAGCAGATCATTTTCCTCGGTGATTCGTTGAATCTCTGGATGCGAAATTAGTGAGGTTGTCATGGTTGGGTGGCCTTACTTTTCTGGCGAGAGGTTGCTTTCTTGCTCAGGAGTGGTTTGATGTCGCGCCACACATATCGGTCAGGAAGTGGCTCGCCTCGCAAGAAACTTTTAAAAATACGCAATGTATCGGCATAGCGTATCAATTCGCATTTAGGATGAAGAGATACGCCGTTTTTTGGATTGATCCGGTATTCCACTGGCTCGACCTGTGGGTATTGAGCCCGCCAGTGATCAAAATCCCGGTGATCAACCGGATTGTTACGGCGCCACTCAACGCAAAACACACGGCGGTGGGCGTAACACTGAACGAAATGTCCACGACGATTGGATAATACGGCGTACGGATTTGATTGCGTTGGGCGTATGCGTTTCAGAAACGTCGGCAATTCATCCTCTCTTATGTCGTAAAGCATTTCGCCTGGCCACTGACCACATTGAAATTCGTTTAACTTTGGCGGAAACCAATCGCCCATAGTGCCAGAATCTTCGTCGTAACATGTCACCCCAAGCCGCAAAAGTCGCCGGGCAAGGGTGTGATGCATGGCCCTGCGATCTGCTGGCTCGGGCAGGTTCAAGTAAACGAAGTGAGACTTACGTGGTTCTCCTTTGGGTTCTGCGCACCACATCCAGTCTTCTTGATTGTCCCTCGCCAGTTTCTCAATTGCTTTAAGGACAGGCCGTGCGTCAAATGCCTGTAACGCCGGATGTGTTTCCCCTTGAAGCAAAGCTCCATGGACTTCGGTTGGCTGGCCGGGAATATCGTTGTCGGCCCATTTCCATATGTAGCAATTCGCAGTCATAATGATTCAGGTCGTTTCAGTTCACGCCATAGGTATTTTGGTGGGCGTGTATCGCCATGGAGAAAGGTTTGAAATATCCTTAAAGCATCGGCATAAGAGATGTAATCTGGGTCAATTCCAGCAGGCAGAGCCTGTGTGTCATCCTGACCATTTAACGCCGCCAGCCGCTTTGGGTCCCTGGCACGCCATTGCCGGAACCGCCCGGGGACTGTTTCGTCAAATACGTCACGCCATTCGACCCGAAACCGTCGTCCATGCGCAACCGCAACCACAGCATCATTTCGCCGATTCCATAATTCTCCCCAAGGCTCAGGGCGCCCTGGCAGTATTCGTCGAAGCAAAAACGGCAGGTCCCCAGCAGTTATGTCGTGGAACGGTTCGTAAGGGAATTGCCCGGTAATAAAGCAGTTCAACTTCGGCCGAAGGCAGGGAATCAGATGCCCCTCCTGCTCATCGATGCCGCTCAGGCCCAATGGCACAAAGCGTTTGTAGAAAGCGCGAACACGCGATTCAGAAGAATTCGCTCTGGGACAGATCACAAAGACAAACCTCGCTGTCGCTGGGGTGGATACTGGATGCACGTAGTAAGACCATTCCTCACCTTGATTACACCCCTCCTGCGAACATTCTTGTAGTTGTGCCAACAACGGCCGGGCATCAAAGACCTGCAAGGCTGGGTGTAGCTCGCCACGCAGAAGTGCGCTATGCACTTCGGCTGGCTGACCGGGCACATCATTATCTGCCCATTTCCAGAAATAATACGAGGCAGTCATCTTTGCGCGTCGTTAAGAAACGGCTCAAATTCTGCCCAAAGCTTAAACTAATCGGTATGACAACCGTGGTCATACCAATAAAAAAACAAGAGACGCTGAAAATTGGCAGGGATTCCTATGGCCGATACCGGGATTCAAATGCTTTCCCCGTGTCGTAAAGGCGTTTCGCGAGGGCCAGCGGACGTACGATAGTGGCATGTTTTCCCCAGCTCAAAACCCAGCGCTCCGCCTCCTCTATACTGTTGAGGCGGAGACATAGCCGAAGTTGGCGTCCTGGCAATTCGGTAATTTCCTGGCTGGCGTGCCATTTGCGACCACGAATTAGGTCAGCACCCCAGGAATCGAAATCGATCACCACTTCGTAATCATCCTCGCCCCGGAATACACTGAAACTACCTTCCAGATATTTAGCCAAATTGAAGGTTTTCGGAATTGTAAAACGTTCGGATGTTGCCTCCGGTACTTTCAGGCGAGGCAACGCAAAGGTGCGCATGGCTTGGCGCTTCACGTCGAATGCAAATAAATACCAATGATTCTCGATGCACCCGAGGTGATACGGATGGACCACTCTGATCTGAGCCTTTTCGGCGTCGAGATTCCGGTATTGGAACCTCAGGACTCGGTGTTCCATTAAGGCAAGCGTGAGCACTTCGAATGTTTTGAGGTCGTTATCATCGGGGGCGAACGGGCGGAAAGAGAGTGCCTGATTGAGATTCGTAAGCACGTATTTCGCGGATGAATCAAGTTGCCCGGTTAGTCGCTTGAAGGCGACCGCCAATGGCTGTTCAAATGGGGTGCCGCGATATTGAGCCACGGCCTTATGGGCGATTAGCAGGGCAAAAACCTCGGCTTCGGAAAAAGGAATGTACGGAAATTGGCCCACCGGTTCGGTGTAGAAAAAGCCTTTACGTTCCGGGTTGAATTCAATCGGGAGATTGAGACGGTCGCGCATGAAATCCAGATCGCGCATCACGGTTCGCACTGTGACCTCGAATTCCTTGGCCAGCTTGGTACAATTAGGAAAAGTCTCCTCAGAAATGAGGTGATGGAATCGCATCATGCGTTCCAAAGGCGGACGGCTCAGTGCTTGCGATTGTTTTTTGGCCATGGTTATGCAGTTGTTACGTCCTTTATGCTCCCCGGCAAATGCGAAGTCAACCACTGGCAAAAGCACGGCGACTTGCGTTTTTGTGAGGCCTATGACCCCGTTTGTCATACCAACGTGGAATTCTGAACAAATGAAATGTAATCACGACGTGAAGACTTTCAATTACCCACAACTATTGTGTATGGGACAATAAAAAAACCACAGTCATCCCACAGGGTGTGATTAAAAGTGGGTGAGGCGGGCTAAAAAAGATTTTTGTAAAATAAAATGTACAAATTTAGCCACTTTTGTAATTAAAGTGGGGATGGAAAGCGAAAATCGCCCTTTATTAAGCCAAACCGAGATCAACCTGATCGAACAACTGCGTAAGCACCCGCAGATGATGGAACGGGTTCAATACATTCTGTCCATTGCTAACGATTCGAGCGGGTCCTTGAAGAGCGCCGACGAAGTGGAAGAACAGCTCATCGAAGAACTGCGCAAACTGGGTAACAGCACCATGAACAGTTGGGCTCAAGAGGCCCATCAGCGCGTGGCCGAAGAACTCAAAGCCAAGGATCCCACCGTTCGCAGCCGCAAAAAAAAACGTTGAAATGGTGCTCTATCTTTGGGGAAGTCTCGGTGCGCGAACAAATCTGGCGCAACTTGAGCACGAACTACCTGCGTGTCTTTGCCAAGCGAATCGGCGTCAGACCACGGGGGCGATCCCTTCGTCTGGAGCGGGTGCTCACCGACTTCGGCTGCGAACATTCCTTTGCGCGAGCAGCCCAAAGCGTCCTCGAGCACTATGGCATCGAAGTTGGAGCCACCTGCGTTCACGACTGCACCCTGAAACACGCTCAAAGAGCTCAAGCCCAACTCCAAAAACAGTATGAACAGACCTTCCGGTTGTTGCCTGCTCAAGGTGAGCCATATGTAATTGCCCAAGCCGACGGCACCATGATCTGCACCGTGCAACCGGCAAAACGCAGAGATAAAAGGCCACGGGAATGGAAGGAAATGCGACTGGTCGCCAGCCAAGCCAAAGGCAGCACCACAACGATCTACGCCGCCACCTTCGGCACGGTTGAACAAACCGGGCGGCGCTGGGGCCACTGCGCCAAAGCGGCGGGATGGGGATTGAACAGCCGCATTCACGTTGTGGGCGATGGCGCCGATTGGATACGTGGTCAAACAAGGGAGGTTTTCGGCGACCAAGGCTCCTTTCTGTGCGACTTCTTCCATGTCAGCGAATACTTGGGAGCGGCGGCACAAACGTGCCGTCCAGCCAAAGCCGATCAGTGGCGCCACATTCAGCAGAAACGACTGCGCCGTGGAGCCTTTGAAAAGGTGATTGAAAGCCTGGAGGATCACCTTGAACCCGCCAACACGCCCGAAGAGCTATCGCCAGTCCGCAACGCTCATCGCTACCTGAGTAATCGGCGAGAGTGTTTGGATTATCCCCGCGCCCTTGAATTAGATCTACCCATTGGCTCGGGCATTATCGAGAGCGGTCATCGCCATGTGCTACAAGCGCGACTCAAGAAAGCGGGTGCAGCTTGGTTGCAGCCCCATGCCGACAGCATCGCCCACCTGCGAGTCATGCGGGCCAACCAAAAATGGTCATCTCTCTGGAACTAACCTCACCCACTTCTAATCACACCCCTTTTCTAGGTTTGTTCGTATTGCTTCTTGAAGAAGACGGTATAAATAGCTCCCCCAATCCATCCTCCCACAAAAGGAGCAATGATGTACACTGTCAACCAGCCAATGCCATTGGCAGTGAATGGAATGCATTTCCAACCGCTTATTGCAGAAAAAACACGTGGCGCCAAATCGCGGGCCGGATTAAAACAAGCCATTGTCAAGGGGCCAAGCAGGGAGATGAGCAGTGTGATTGTCAAGCCGATGATGGCTGCCGTCAGAATCTGCGGGCGTGATTTGTTTCTTCCGTCCGTGACGCAGAAAATCACCACCAGCAAAATAGCTGTTCCAATGGCTTCTGCCGCAAATGCCTGAGTGTGCGATATTCGTGCATGTGATTCAGTCGTCAATGGATGTCCTCCTGGGCTGGGGTAGAATTCTCCGAACACCATGGCGCTGGCCTCACTTCCCGATTCTCCCCGGATAATGGCATTGCTCTTTTCGTAAACACTGATTGTGTTGCCAAAGACAAGATAGAGCGCCAACGCTGCAACAAATGCACCGAGAAACTGCGTTAGAAAATAGGGGATGACTTTTTTGAATGGAAAGTTGCCCCAAACAGCCATGGCAAGTGTGACGGAGGGGTTGAAGTGGGCCTGACTGAGCGAACCGCAGATGTAAATTGCGGTGGCGATGGCAAGCCCCCAGACAATCGCAACCTGAAACACGCCAACTTGTGCGCCGGTTGTCACAGAAGCGCAAACGCTGCCGCAGCCAAAAAACACCATTAGAAACGTGCCCCAAAATTCGCCGACAAACCAGCCCGGGAACATGAAGTTTTTCCTAAATCTGGGAGGTTTTGACTCGGTGTGTTGGGCTGGGTTTACCTGGTCTGAAGAATTCAAGGTGTTCTGTCATGGCGGAAGCAGGATAAAGTTTTAAAGTTTCCTCCACCGCACTTTTCACTGTGTCCCTCAGGATTTCTGGTGAGGTTTCAGCTCTCATATTAATGGTTAATTCGCCCGTCTGAAACGGATCTTTGAGATTCAGGGAAAGTTCGGGAACAAAATCGTTTCGAACCAGATTGATAACGGCCAGATCACCCAGAAGGTTTTTGGAGTCGAGCGTCATTTTCAAGTGAGCCACTTCGGCCCCTGCGGCATTCAGGCGTTGTTGGATTAACAGGGCCAGATGTTTGAGCATTTTGTTGGCATCAAACGCTTTTTGACTTTTTAGTTGAAGTGTGGTGTTGAGCCAGCCAAGAAGGGCTTCCCCATCTGCATAAACCTGATAATCGACTTCCATTGTTGGGCGAGGTTCTTGTTTTGTGGTTGAAATAAGCTGGAACCAGTCCTCCAACCCAATGCCATTCCGGGCCGATATCGTGAATATCCGGGCCTTTGGAAACTCTTTTGCAAGGGTGGATTGTAGTGATTTGGTTTTCTCTTCGGTCAGTAAATCAGCCTTGTTGATGACAATAATATCGGCTTCTTCGAGCTGTTTTCGGTAAATGTAGATGACTTTGTCAGAAAAGGTCTGGCCTGATTCGAGCCCAAGAATTTTCATCGCGCGGAACGGATCAATGAGAACGCTCAGGGGGGCGATGGTAAAATTATCTCCGTAAAGTTGTCTTAGTGGATAGGTCACCGTGGCGGCAAGATCGGTGCAGCTACCGACCGGCTCTGCGATAAAAACTTCAGGCTGGCAGGTTGCAGCCAGACGCCGTGCGGCATCCACAAGGGAATTAAACCGACAGCAGAAGCAGCCCCCCGGAATTTCTTCAACCTGGAATCCATGTGCTGAGAGCATATTTGTGTCAACCAAATGGCTCCCCTGATCGTTGGTGATCAAGCCGACACGCAGATGACGTTGCGCAAGCCACTGGGCCAGTCTTGCAACGGCTGTGGTTTTTCCAGCGCCAAGGAATCCACCGATCATGATATAACGGGCTTCATTATTTTTCATGCTGGCGCGCTTCGCAGGGGCGGTTTCTTCTGGTGGCTTTTGGTTTGTCATATCAACATTTTAAGATCGTAGTCACTGGAATATATGCGCAACTATGCATATAACGAAAACAATGCGCAATTCTTTTTCCGGGATTCCTTGATTTTTATTTTGGAAGTTTGTTGAAACGGAATGTGCAACAGTCCAGCTCTAGCACGTTTTTGTTGTCTTTGAGACGATCCTTCAAGTGAGGCACGACAGAATAGAGGCGAAGCCGTCCTTTCTGCTCCGTTTCCACCAAGCCTGCTTCGCGAAGAATTCTCAGGTGTTTTGAGACATTGTATTGGGACATGGCAAGCTGTTCCGCAACATCGTTGACGCTCATCTGCTTCTTCAGAAGCAAACGGAGGATCCGCACTCTGTTCAATTCTCCGAGAGCTTTCAATGCAGTGATACAGTTTATGCCAGTCATTTTTCGCTATAATAAGGAGTCATTTTTTCTGTGCAAGGGGTGTTTTGTTGAAAAGCATCAGGACTTGGGAAAAAATATTTTATACGAAAATTGGAGTTGCGGTGTCTATAATTATGAAAAAAGGCTGGAATTCGTCTTTTTTGTAAACATGGAAATTCAGGCAACAGACTGGCGCCAATCGCTTTATGAACAAAAAGCGGCAGGGATGATTTTGTATGGGCGTGCGTTGGGGCTGAGCTATTGCGAGGCTGAGGATGTGTTGCAGGAGACGTTTCTGGCATTGATGGAATTGGAAAAAAGGCCGGATGATCCCGTGAACTATTGCGTGAGGAGTTTTCGGAATCGTGTGCTGAATTATCGGCGGTCGTTATGGAGGCGTCTGGTGCGGGAGTGGGAATCCATTTCGTGGTTTGAATCGAGTGGGTCCAATGAACCCGCCGAGCAGGAGGCTATGCGGTGCCTGGAAAACCTGCCAACGGAACAGCGCGAAGTGATTGTATTAAAGATTTGGAATCAGTTTACGTTTGAAACCATCGGGGGCCTGTTGAATGTGTCTCCGAATACGGTGGCGGGTCGCTACCGTTATGGTATGAACAAATTAAGAACCGTTTTGAAAGAAAAAGCATATGAACGAGATGGAACTCTTGGAAAAACAGTTGCAATCGTGGACTCCACGTCATCCGTCCCATAGCATCAAAGAGAAGGTGTTCCAACGTCGTTCACAGCCAGTCGGAATATTCGAGGCATTGCGTCAGCCGTTTTTCTGGCGATGGGTGACTCCTGCCATGGCGGGGTGCCTTGCTTTGGTGGCTTTCATCAATTGCAATCGATATCGGATGGTTATCCCTTGGGGGGATAATGCCAGCTATTACGCAACGGTTTTGATTGATTCACCGAATGGCTCGAATTTTTCGCGTCAGACCTATGCGCTCAACAAGCTGGATGTGAATCTGGAGATGAACGTCTGGGCCACCGCCACCGCTCAAGTCAAGCCGACAAGCCTGCCTTTGGTCCCCGGCGGCGTGTTACCCCTGGCAGTGACAAATCATCCCAATTGAAGATTGGGGGAGATCCTCTCTTTTTAGAACGACATTTGTAGAACGAATCTTGCGGGTAATTGAGCGTCTTGTTAGTCTTGGCTTTGTTACCACGCAATGATTAAGTGTTTTTCTTTCATTCTGGAATTTGTTCTGCTGATTGTGTTTGCGATTTCGAGTCAGGGGTTTGTTGCTTCCAGTAAATCGGGGATACCCGATTTGGACGTTCGGCAACGACTTTTACAGGAGACCATCGCAAATGACAAATCAGCAGGGGTGAATCGTCTTCGTTCTCTTGTTCCGAATGCCCGGATTTCGTTTGATCCCGTGATCTGTTCTCCCCGGTCCATCTATGTGGTTGGCATGTGTTTGACTGGAACGAACGATGGAAAAGGTGCTGTTTCACCGGCTGCTTTTGCCAAGATTTCTGTCACGGATGCGTATCGACCGGTAAAAGCGTTTCTGGAGGAACATAAACTTCTATTTGGCTACGGAGCGGAGATATTGGCATCATCTCGTGTGACGCGGGATTATGTGACACCCCATAATGGTTTGCGAACGGTGGTTTGGGAACAGCAAGTCGATGGAATTCCTGTATTTGAAGGTGTTTTAGCAGCGCATACCACAAAGAAGGGGGAATTAGCCGTGGTCTCAAGTCATTTTTTGGCCGATCCCAAGGCTGCGGCTGCGATTGGAACCCCTCATGCCAGTGCTTTAATTGCAAGCTCAGGTATTACCGCACGTGAAGCCCTTATTTTTGCGGCAACAGAAGTTGGTGATGAGAACATGGAACCTCGCGCTTACACAACGGGGATTACAAACAGTCAGGATTACCATCAAGTGTTCTTGTCTCCCTTACTCAAAGGCTTTGCCCATGTCCAATTAGTCTGGTTACCCATGGGCAAGGATGCTTTACGACTTTGCTGGAAAACGCTTTTCTTCAGTCGTGCGCGGGGGGAGATGTTCTTGACGCTTGTTGATGTTGAGAATGGCGACGTTTTGGTTCGCCGCAATTTGACGCGTCACATTAGCAGTGCAAGTTATCGCGTTTTTACAAAGGATAGCCCAACGCCCATGTTTCCTGGGCTTTCAGATTCCTCAACGGCACAACCGTCAGTTGTGTCCCGTGATCTGGTTGTAATCGATGCATTTGACACGAATGCATCTCCTAACGGCTGGATGGCTGATGCGGATAACCAGACTGTTGGAAACAACGTGGATGCTCATCTGGATTGGAACGGAGACAATGTTGCGGACCTACCGCGTCCCACGGGAACTCCAAACCGGATCTTTGATTTTCCAATCGATTTGAACGCGGATCCCAGGAGCAATGCCAATGCGTCTGTTACGCAATTGTTTTATTTATGTAATTGGTATCACGACAAACTTTATGAGCTCGGTTTTACTGAAGCGGCTGGAAATTTCCAAACGGACAATTTTGGGCGTGGTGGAATGGGGAATGATGCGGTTTTGGCCGATGATCAGGATGGGAGTGATACGGATAATGCGAGTTTTTCAACCCCTTCGGACGGGTATTCACCTCGGATGCAAATGTATCTGTTTACCGATCCGCAACCTGCCCGTGACGGTGCGTTGGATGCCACCGTTGTATTACACGAATATACTCACGGACTGAGTGAACGTCTTGTTGGAGGTGGTGTTGGAATTTACACAAGTCAGGCTTCTGGCATGGGAGAGGGGTGGTCTGATTTTTATGCGCTATGTCAAATTTGTGATGTGGATGGTGACCTCAATGCGTGTTATCCGATGGCTGCTTATGCTGCGTATGGGAAGAGCGGCTTGTATCGGAATTATTACTTTGGAATGAGGCGCTATCCGTATTCGACGGACATGACAAAAAATCCGCTTACGTTCAAGGACATTGATCCCGGTCAGATCAGTTTGCACACAGGGGTTCCTTTGAGTCCAATTTTCCCTTTTAACGCAGTGAATGCTAATGAGGTTCACTACCAGGGGGAGGTCTGGTGTTCCATGCTCTGGGATGTTCGTGCCGCGATGATTCGGAAGTATGGAGGGCTGGCGGGGAATCATCTTGTGCTTCAATTGGTGACTGACGGTATGAGGTTGTCCCCGGCAAATCCGAACTTTATAGAAGCAAGGGACGCCATTTTAAATGCTGATTCCATTGATAATAATGGTGCTGATCTGAAGGAAATTTCTGCTGCGTTTGCCCGGCGTGGTTTGGGGTTGTCTGCATCAAGCCCGGATAGTTGGACGACGATTGGCGTGGTGGAGTCTTTTGATGCCATGGATGACTTGCGGATTGGTGATAAAAATTGCGTCAGTTCAGGATCAACGGGAGGCCCATTCGTTTATACCTATTATACATGGAGCCTTGATAACTACGATATGACCCCACTTGTCTGGAAAGCAGCCCCTGAGGCATCGTGGATGTCGCTTACTAGCTCGAACGGAGTTTTACTCAATGGAACCTCGGCTTCATTGACTGCATTTCTAAATTCGAATGCCTATGCACTGCCAGCCGGGAAATATACGAACCGGATTTGGGTGACAAACCTTATTTCGGGCCAGGTGCAAAGGCGCCTGTTTGTTCTTAACATTGACCAGCCGGATTACTTTGTCCAAGAGGTGGAGAATAGTCACATTTTGGAAGGACGATCTTTCACTTTTACCCCCGATTATTCATCAAGCGGTTATTCTGTTTGTTATGACACAATTACTGATTATCCCACTTCCATCGAAGGAGATTTGAATTTGAATTTTTGTGACGATACGAATCTCTATGTCAGCCTTTCTGGTTCGAATCGAGTTTCGTTCTATGGACAGAAATTCCCTGGTTTTTTCATAGGCAGCAATGGTTACATCACTTTTGAATCTGGCGATTCAAAGAATGAAGAAACGCTTTACCATTTCTTTCAGCTTCCGCGCATTTCGGGATTCCTGACGGATTTGAATCCTTCAGTAGGCGGCTCGGTTTCATGGAAGGAACTGGAAGACCGTATTATTGTCACGTGGAACGATGTGTCTCAATATGGCGTTGAAAACACGAATGATTTTCAAATCGAAATGTTTTTCGATGGCAGAATCCGGTTGAATTATTTGCAGATGGATTCAACGCACGGCATTGTGGGGCTTTCACAGGGGAATGGAGTGCCAGCCAATTTTTTTGCATCGGACTTTTCTTCCTACCGAAGATGTGGAACCGCGATGCCGTCCTTGAGAATTACGGCGCCCAGTTCAGTTGAAAAAGGAGTCACGAATGCGACGGCGACTTTGAATGTTTCTGAAATTCTTGGAACGAACGCTTTTATCTCAATCACATCCAGTGATCCGAGCCTCGTGGAGGTCCCCGATGTTACGATAATTGAAGCTGGGCAAACAAACGTGACGGTCCCCTTGACTATTGCGGTTGCGAATGACGTTTTAAACGGACCGCAAACGGTAAAAATTACCGCTTCAGCATTTGGGATGTTTTCAAATGTAACGTTTATTACGGTGGTAGATAGTGTGGTTCCTTCGCTTGCATTGTCACTGCCCACCAGCGCCATGCAAGGAACCACAATCCAAGGTTCTATCCAATTGGAGAACGCCGCTCAATATGATTTGCCGATATTTCTTTCATTGAGTAACACCCAGTGGGTGAGGACTCCCAGTGTGGTGGTGATGCGGGCTGGAGAGACAAATGCGGTGTTTAATGCCACGTTTGAAACCAACTCTTCTTCCATTTCAAAGCTGGTGTCTTTTACGGCGAGCGCAAATGGCTGGAGTGAAGCGTCTGCTTCAGTGTTCATTCGGAATTGTCCAGAAAAGCCCGGTATTCTGGATCATTTTGAATGGGGAACCGTTGCTTCTACTCAACGAAGAAACACGCCGTTCAAATCGTGTCTTCGTATGTTTGACAACCTGAATCAGCCGGTGACGAATTCCGTTTCATTGACTTTTTCTGCCATAGTTTCCAACGCTTCCAATACTCTTTTGAACTCAATGAGTCCATTGAACACAAGTAGTTTTGGCACATTCACTCTGGGATACAGTTTTACTCCCACCACAAATATCACAGTCACCCATGTTCGGTCGTATGGCGGTTCCAAAATCTCCATTTGGGGGGAAGATCAGACGCTTCTCGCGAGTGTGCCGGTGGATAATGTGACAGGGCAGTGGATCAATACGCCTTTGACCAATGCAATTGAGCTAAGTGCAGGTTCGCATTACTACCTTGGTGTTTACACTGGTGGCAATATATACGCATGGAGTTCTGCAACGTTCCCGAAGACCTTTGCTCACGGCACGATCAACCTGGGAGGCTATGCTTCCACAGACGCATTTCCAACCAGGACCTCTTCGCGGTTCTACCTTGTGGATTTGTGCTACATTGTCAGCTCATGCAGGGCAATCTCAATCTCTCCTGGTTCTTTTCAGGGGGAAATCAATGGAACGTGGACCGGAGAGTTTCTGCTGGATGGTATCGCAAAGGGTGTTATGTTGACAGTGGACGATGGTGCGGGGCATTTGGCTGCAAGTGCTCCATTTGATCTTCTTGATGCGACATTGCCAAAGATTGAGGCGCATTTTGTCGGTGGAAACATCGTGTTGGCATGGACGGTGGATGCCAGTGATTATGTGTTGGAAAACACTGCGTCGCTGAGTTCGCCCTTATGGAGCATTGTGACTAATGCTCCTATATCTGATGGGCTTTACCATTACCTGACAAACCGACCTTCTGACAAAGCGCAGTTCTATCGTTTGCGGAAGTAAACAAGAATAACTGCCGTAAGACATTTGAAAATGGCAGGAACAGAGAAGACTGAGGAGCGGCCTTATCGGTGGAACTATGTCGAAGCATCAAGAAGATTCCCGCGGAATTTCTCCGGCTCCTTGTTACAGCAAGGCAGCCATGGTTGTGCATATCGATCCTTACTACCCACTCACAGATAAGCTTGTCACTTTCACCTTGTATTGATTGTCTTGGCACTGCGACCATTTTTGAAAGTTATCCAAGCCAGTTCCTCTATAACGATAGTCAGGAAAGGTGCTGTGTGTCTGGTACAAAAAAAAGCCGCGGACAGAAAGCCCGCGGCCTGAAAGAACAAGGCGCAATTAATATTCAACTAGCAGGGCAATATCGATGTATTGGCCACCGCCTGTCTGGTGCGTGTGCACTGCAATGGTATTTGTGCCTTTGTGAATGGCCTTGCGAAGGGCTTCCGTGATGTGGTGCATATTGTATTCGTTGACGAATCCCTGGAGGCCAAGGATCTTTTGTCCGTTCACATATACCTCGGTGTCCTCGTCGTGAAAAATCACAATTGAAGCGCTCTTAAATTCCGTGCCGTCATATTCAAAGTTCTGGCGGAGGAAAATGTCACTGGTATTCCATTCGGTTCTGGGTTCTCCAACTTTGTTGCCGAAGGGGGCCAGACCGGTTTTCCAATCATGGTCATCAAAGCTTTCCCGATTCCATGTGGCATCGGGGGCTTGTGTCGTATAGTGGAACGGCTTGGCGAGGGGACCATCAGCAAGGGCGCCAATGAGGACACGGAGCACGTTTCCATCGGATGCTGATGTGGGCAACGGAGCTGTGGGAACGTTGCGTTCGCAGGCAGCCTGACGGGAGGTGATGTTGTGGAGGCGCTTCATGTCGAACTTCGGACGACGGTCATAATAATAAAGACCGTTGTGTTCCTGTTCGACGTCTGTCAATTGGGTGTAGCAGAAACCGAAGAGATTCGGATTGTCCAGTTGTGCGTCAACCAGCCCTTTGTAGCGGGTGTAGAATTCTTCGATTGTCTTTGGGCCGGAACCGTATCCCCAACCGCCTTCGGTTGCCCAACCAATGCCTCCAAACTCACTGATCATAAATGGAACACCGATGTCTTTATGAGATCCGGATTTATAACGGCTTGGAATTGTGGTGACGGGAGAATTTGAGAAAAAGTCCATCCAACGGGCGCGGAATGTTTCTGGATTTTGGTCGTAATCATGGTTGTCGAGGACTTCTGGGTGCATCAGAGTGTGAGACCAGCCGCTTGTTTCGAGAACCGGACGGGTGGGATCAATGGCTTTTGTAATATTCCAAATAACCCGTTGAATTTCTCCGGCAACGCCGTCTGTTTCATTGAATGGGCACCAACCGATGACGGATGGATGATTGCGGTCGCGCAGCAAAACCTCTGTCCATTCAGTGATGTATGGGGCATAGCCTTCCGGCTTGTAGTTGTAGCCCCAGTTGGGGAATTCTCCCCAGACAAGGTAACCGAGTTTGTCAGCCCAATAGAGGTAACGAGGCTCAAATACCTTTTGGTGTAGTCGTGCGCCATTGTATCCGGCAGCCATGGAGCGTTGGATGTCCGCCTTTAATTCTGCATCACTTGGAGCGGTCCAGATGCCGTCGGGGTAGAACCCCTGATCGAGGATCAATCTTTGGAAGACGGGCTTGCCATTAATGAGAATGCGGCGCCCATCAATGGTGACTTTGCGCAAACCAAAATAACCGGAAACCTCGTCAATTTTCTTTTTACCACTGAAGAGGGTGAACTTGAGGTCGTATAGAAATGGGTTTTTCGTATCCCAGCGAATCGTCTTGTTCAAGCGGATCACCAATTGTTGGCCACGCCAGGGACCTGTGGCTGTGGCAGTGCCGACGTGCTTGTTGCCTGCAAAGGCTTCGGCCACGAGCTTCAGATTAGGGTCATTGCCGGTGACTGAGGCTTCAATAACCACGCGCGATCTGTCGGGATCGGCCACGATTGAGAAATTGTCGACGTAGGAGGAACCAACCGCTTCCAGCCACACTGTCTGCCAGATTCCAGTCGTTCTTGTGTAGACACATCCTTCGCTTTTGTGGTGGGCCTGTTTTCCGGTGGGTTGAAGACCACTGGCTGTATCGTCAAAGACTTGTACCACGACTTCATTGGCTTCGTTCTTAAGAAATGGAGTGATGTCGAAACTGAATTCGGCGCTTTCACCAATGTGAGAACCGACAAAACGGCCATTGATGTAAACCCAAGTCTTATAATCCACTCCGCCAAAATGCAGAAGGACACGCTTGCCTTTCATGGCTTGCGGCAGGTTGAACGACCGGCGATACCAGACATTCTTCATCACGGTTTCATTACCGGAACCGATGCCTGAAAGTTTGCTTTCAGCGCAGAAGGGAACGATGATTTTTGAGTTGAGATCCTTGCCTGAGACCAGTCCTCGGGATTCGCCATCGGCATTTTTATCAATTTCGAACTGCCATTCGCCATTCAAATTGAGCCAGTTGGTTCGGTATGAATCCGGGCGTGGATGTTCGGGGCGTGGGATTTCTGCTGAAGCTTGAAATGACACAAGCAAGCCCGCAGCAGTCAGCAGGTTTAAAAACAGTAACGGAGTTCTCATTTTCATTTCGGTAAAACTTTAAGGGGTAAAACTACCTGCGGGAAGGGGGCGGATCAAATTATTTTTCATGTGTCACCACCCACTTTTTTTACATTACTGCCTGATTAAGTGCACTGGTGCTCCCATAAGTGGCTTGTCATTAGAAGCTGTCCGCTTTAGTTTTGCATGCATGAAACCGCGATTTTCAATCCTTTTGCTTGTCCTGTCATTATTATTATTGACAGTGGTACATGCACAAAACACGGTCGAACCGAGCCTGGCTGGCATTGCATTTCCAACCGAACTCCAGAACTTGGTTCTCTCCGCCCCAAGTCGGGTTTATGATTCCAAGGGCGTCTTGCTTGAAGAATCACAAGTTTTGGTGAAAAAAAACTGGACTGGCAAGGAACGTTGTAATTTATCCATCACGAATGTTGGTTCAACCCCTGTGAGTCTGGGGAACATCGTGTTGTTTGATCTGAAGAGACATCAACTTCCTCCAGAGACCCCCATTTATGGGGAGGGATTTCAGATGCTTTCCCAAACGGAAGGAACAGTGGCTGCTCCGCGTGATTTGGCTTATAAGGACAGAGCTCATTATAAGATTCCAGAACCCGACGGGCTTCGTACCGTCTACGGGATGATGACGTTTGATTTTTCCCCCAACGGACATGTGGTTCTTGCTTTCAGCTCGTGTAAACGGTTTATCGGGAGATTTTCTTTTGATGCTCAACGCCTGCGGATTTCGGTGGACCCGGAAAATCTGGAACTGGAACCGGGAGAAAGCTGGGATTTGGAGGAGTTCATGATTCTGACCGGGGCGGATAGGAGTGCATTGCTTGCCCACCTGGCTGATCGCATCTGTGAGTTGCATCCGCCATTGCCGTTGAAGACTGTCCCGACTGGCTGGTGTTCATGGTATTGCTATGGTGCGGGTGGCACTCAAAAAATCATCCATGACAACATGATGGAGTTTAAAAAGAAACTCCCAGTTTTGAAGTATATACAAATTGATGATGGCTATAGTCCAACCGAGGGCGACTGGCTTGATGCAAACCCACAGTATGGCGATATCAGGGAATCGCTTGCTGACATCACAAAGTCTGGCTTCAGTCCGGCCATTTGGGTGGCCCCATTCATAGCCGAAAAAAAATCTCGGATTCTTGCTGAGCATCCCGGCTGGTTCATTCAGAATACGAATCACCAGCCATTTGACAGTAGTACTGTTGGTTTTGGCGGATGGCGTCATGATCCATGGTTTGTGCTGGATGGGACTAATCCAGAGACGCAGGGCTATCTGAAAAAGCTCTTCCAAACCATGCGAAAGGAATGGAATGTCGCGTATTTTAAATTAGATGCAAACTATTGGGGAGCCGTGCATTCCTGCAAGTTTCATGATCGAAAGGCCACGCGGGTTGAAGCATACCGCCGTGGTATGCAGGCGGTTATTGAGGGGGCAGGACCTGATGCGGTCATTTTGGGATGTAACGCACCGATCTGGCCTTCATTTGGCCTGGTCAATGCCATGCGGACAAGCAACGACATTGAACGGAGTTGGGATTCCTTTTCCTCCACGGGACGCGAAAACTTGAATCGTGTCTGGCTTAATGGCCGTCAATGGGCTTCAGACCCTGACTGTGTTCTATTGACAGATGCAAATCTACCGCCCCATGCGTGGCAATTCCATGCCACGATTGCTCATGCTGTTGATGGTTTGATTCTTAGTGGAGACAAGGCTGCAAGCCTTTCACCTGAAAAAATCAATGTCCTGAAAAAGTTGCTTAATCACAAGGGAAAGACCGTTCAATTTGAAAATTCACATTATGAATTGGGCACAATGGATTGCGGAATGCGTCAGTTCCATTATTTATTTAATTGGAGCAAAACGCCTGCTGACCGGACGATTCACTTGAAGGAGAAAAGTCATTTGATTGATTACTGGACTGATCAGGATTTGGGAGTCCAGGAAGGGAATTATGTTGTCCGGTCACTACCGGGACAGTCTGCAATGTTAATCATGTCGACCCCGGCGAAGTAATGTGTTGCAGCCCCGTTACCCTATGAATCCAAAATCTCTGCTGGCAACCGGAGCAGCCCTATTGGTCTGCGTTTGTTGTGTTAATGCACAGGATTGGCCCCAGTGGCGTGGCATGGATCGCGATGGGAGGGCGACAACCTTCAAGACTCCCGAAAAATGGCCGGATCAATTGGTGCGAAAATGGAAGACCCCTGTTGGAAAAGGGGACACATCTCCTGCTCTGGTTGGAAAACGGTTGTTCACCTTTGGACGCGTTGGAACAAATGAATGGGTTCAGTGTCTGGATGTTTCCAGTGGAAAGATGTTATGGGACCAGACCTATGCTGAACCTTATGTTGTTGAGGGGCCATCCGTGGGGCATCCCGGGCCTCGCAGTTCGGTTTGTGCCAGCAGAAAACGTGTTTTTACAATGGGGATTGCCGGAGTGCTTTCATGTTTGGATTTGAAGACTGGAAAGCTCCTCTGGCGTAAGCAATCAATGGACGATTATGATGGGACACCGTATCGTTCTGATACCTCCATTTCGCCTTTGCTGACAGACGATTTATGTATTGTGCATGTTGGCGCAGATGGGAAGGGGGCAGTTCTTGCGTTTGAGGAAGCCACTGGCAAAATTCGTTGGAAAACAGATCTCATTCCCTCCATTTCAAGTTCGCCGGTGGTCGCGGTTTTCGGGGGAAAACGCCAAGTGGTTTCCATCAGTGTGGACTCTCTGTTTGGGCTTGATTTAAAGGATGGGAAAATGCTTTGGCACAGTAAGTTTCAGGCCAATCGTGGGAATTGCACAACCCCTGTGATTGAGGGGGACCGTGTGCTTGTCACAGGGGAGCAAAGAGGGTTGATCTGCTTTAAGGTGGATTCAGCAAATGGCAGTTTTCGAGCCACACCGATTTGGACGAACATGGCTTTGGTGTCTCGTATGACAACGCCAATTGTTCGGAATGGTTTGGTGTTTGGTTTTGGAACTCATTTCTTCTGTGGAGAAGTGGAGACGGGCAAAACTTTGTGGATTGCGAAAGAAGGAGTGCCTTCTGGCTATTATGGTTGCCTTGTTGACTGTGGAAAAGAAATTCTGGGACAGACCTTGAAAGGAGACTTGGTATTTTTCGGTCCCAGCAAGTCTCAGTATGGTGAATTGGCACGTTATAAGGTTACCGACACCGAATTGTGGGCGTTGCCTGTTGTGTCAGGCAAACGCATTTTTACACGAGATGCGGATAGTGTTTCTTTGTGGACATTTGAACAGTGATGTCAGAGGGCCGGGTGTAGGGTGATTTTTAGAAATTCACTTCGTTTCCACAAGCGCATTGTGGGCCCCCAAGTGCCTGTGCCACGGCAAACAATGGCAGGCATTCCATTCACATCATACTCTCCTGCCATCAGGTTATAACGCATTCGCACAAGGTAATTGAACGGCCAGATTTGGCCATCATGCGTGTGTCCAGAGAGCATGAGTCCAACCCCGCGGGCAGCGGCATTTTCTGCAAGTGTTGGCGTATGGGAAAGAAAGAGCGTTGCGCCGGAAGGCCGATTAGTCAGCGCAGCTTCTACGGGTTTGCTGCCCTCCCAAAAACGGGTTCCAAGGTCGTCCACACCGGCAATAACCAAACCGTTTGTCGCTGCGACCGATTGATCTCGCAATACTTTGAAACCAGACTTTTCAAAGATGTTTAAACTGCGATCCAGCCCGGCATAAAAGTCATGATTGCCTGTAACCCCCCAGACGCCGAGGGGGGCCTGAAGTGTCTTTAATATTGGAATAAATGGTTCTGCCTCATTTGCATTGCTATCGACTAGATCACCAACAATGACAATTAAGTCTGGGTGAAGCTGGTTGACGCGGTTCATTAAGGCTGTTAGTTCGTTTTTGCTGGATAGAATGCCAAGATGAAGATCTGAAAGTGCCACCAGAACCATGCCGTCCCGTTCTCTTGGCAACCCTTTAAGATGCACATCGTAAGTTGTAATTGAGGGTTCGCGTAATCCTTGGATGAGGGCGATGATTGCCATTCCGAACGAGGCAACAGTCGCCGTGGTACGGATTGTTGCAATATGGGCTGTCAGTATTTTTCCACCAAGCGTAAGAACGTCAACAATCAGAAACATTGAGAAGAGGAGAAAAAGGACTCCAATCCAATTCGCCGCGGCAAACTCGATCGGACGGCAGGTGAGACCGTGGGCCGATAAGATGCGACTCAGAGGAAAACTCCCCCAAAGAATGACTGCGATCAAGACGAGAAAACGACGTGTTGAGTGGGCTGCAATCCAGGGAACTGTTGCCAACCTCCAAAAGACGTAAAAGTGAATGACCGCCCAAATGCTTAAAGTGACTGTAACAAACACAAGGAACTTACTGCCGTTCATCCTTGTAGGTTAATGGGAGAAAGGAAAAATGACAACCTGACATCGTGCATCAATCCTCGTCTCCAAGCCGGTCCTCCAAATCAGACAGGGATTCCCTCCAATCTTCTCCATCGTCCCGTTCATCCCAAAGCTGTTGCAGAGCTGAGCCATCCTTCACACGCTCGATTACTTTTAGGGCGTCTTGGACGAGTTCCTTGGATGGTGGTTTTCCTACCCGGCTGATGAAGTCCTCCACTGCTGCAGGAGTATCCAGGGTGGGGCGGCCTTTCATGACGGCGACAATTTCTGCAGCTGCAATCCCCAATGTTGCTGGTTTTTCTTCAAGCAAACGGCCTTTTGTTTCCAAAACTTCCTTAAAAATGCTCTCTATGATCGAGACGTCCTGAGCATGACGCAGGTCATACACCCAGTCTGTTACGTAATCATTCTCAAAATTATTAATATCACTGGCCATAGTAGTGTCCTAATAATTTGCGCCAAAATGAGTGGCGACTACGTTGTTATTTTTCCTACTATACATTAGAAGGAAAATTTGTCGATGGCTCAACCTTCGAATTTATCGTGCAAAGAAACAATAAATTCGCAATTTGGATTGACCTGTATGACGTGCCTCTGAAGTGATGTCAGAATCAGGCAGGCTTTATCGAGGCATCGGGCTGGGGGCCATCTTCGCGGAGGGTGTTGTCTTTGAATCTTATCCAGCTTTTGAAACTGCCTGGTTCCGCTTCGTTAAATAAGAAGACGCGTCCACAACGGCATTTATCGTTGGATGGATCATTGGCAGGTGTGTGCGGATAGGCATGAAAACCGGCGACTCCGGCATAGGAGAGGTGGACGCCATGCCAATTGCCGATGTAGTTGTTCACGTGATCGTGACCGGTGCAAATGATTTTGATATCTCCTCTGTCAAGTATCGAGCAGAGGAGCCCGGCGTTGATGTCGGGCACACATTCTGTCTCCCCATGGGCTCCAATAAATTTCTTTGTCTGAGCGAGTTCTGCATACTCAGGAATGGGAATGTGAAAAAACATGATGCCGGGTATTTTACTGTTGTGTTTTTGCTCCAGCATCTTGGATTCCTCGTAATACCATTTGATTTGGTCGGCGTGCATCTGATAGTGCTTTCCACTCATGGAATCGCCGGAATCCAACAGCCATAAAGCGTGGACGGGCTTTGTTCCCCTGGAATCATGGATTAAAGATAATTGGTTGCCTGCCCCCGAGAGCCCGTGTGCAGGGTGTTTGTTGATGTTATGGGGAAAGGTTGCGTAGAACTCAATCATCCGCTGTTTTGTCATGCCGGAGGCAATGGAATGTTCGGGATCGTGATTTCCAAAAGTAATTCCCCATGGGATGCCACGTTGTTCCATGTTTTGACCTATCCATCCGATGACGGTTTTCACCTGATCTTCGGTGGTCTTTTCCCGATCCATGGTCGTCAAGTCTCCGTCCGCGATGACGAGATTTGGTTTTTCTGAGTCGAGCCAGCGCCCGATCATGGCGAGGGACTCTTCATCCTTTTCAAAATTATAGTGAAGATCGCAAATGACGAAGATTTTGAACTCTCCGTTCTTGTATTGAAGTAATGGCCCTGCTGAGGGAACGAGCTTTGGAACACTACTTTCTGCGTTGGCTACAACGGAGGCACAGCCGAGAGCCAGGGCTCCAGCACCGAGTTTTTGAAGAGATTGTCTGCGAGTGATTTGTTCCATACGTGTGTTTGATTGACCTTCGTCGTTATTTTTACCACTCAGGCAACCCGTCTCGCAATTCTCAAAGAACCAATTCTTTGAAACATTTTAATGACAATTGTGACGCCTTTACGACGTAACTTGGGCGTGAAAATGCAGTTAGAATTCAACTCGATCGGACCAAATCCAGTCTTTTCCTGGTTTTCCGCCATCGTCTACATCGTTCCAGCCGACAGAGTAGAGCGTGAATTGTTTTCCTGCATCACACTTGTAATGCAATGGCTGGTTCTCGATGATGTCTTGAGGAATTTTGGAAAGATAGGTGGGGGATAATTCTGAGAGAGAATTGGGATATTGATTATTCGCAATGCGATAGCGTTCCAAGGCACAGACGATTAGATTGAGATTTGCCTGTGTTTGGGATTCGGCCAGGTTTCGAGTGGTTCTCTCAAAGTTGTAATCCCACATGTTGGGAAGGCTCTTGTAAGTCCATTTTGATTTTTTTGTGTTTTGAAATTCCTCATTTAGTGCTGATACTTTTTTCGAAGGAATGTATGGCTGGGCTCTGATGAGATCTTCAAAACGTAGTAAAACACTAGAGCTGTAGATCTGGTTTTGGTAATACCAGCCTTGAGGAATTAATTGATGCAACAAACCTCCATCAGACCGAGCTTGCTGAATAACATTGCTTGTCGAATTAGCCCTATTCATATAAAAAAGCGCTACCGCATTCTCCTCAACCACTGCTTCCTGAAAAAGTGGGACAAGATCAATACTGGCCAATTGTTTCTGAAGTTCGATTAATTCTGGTTTACCCCAAACATGCATTCTAAAGCCGTCTTCGACTGTGCTGGTATAAAGATTAACAACGCCGCCGTTAATCATTGTTGATACTAGTAACCTTAGTTTTCCTGTGGGCTTTCGTTCCAGCAGTTGCCGGAAATTATTCATGATGGCGAGCTCATGGACAGCCTTGTCTGCTTCCCCTGACATAATAAAACACAGGGCACGGTCATGTAGAAATTGAACTGTGTCACGTATGAGAACAAAGTTGAAGGTGAAAACATTATCTGGATTTGAATAGTCACAATTAACGCGGGCAAGGGGCCTTTTAAGAGCATCGCAGATGAGGGCAAACTCAGCGGAACTAGGCTCTGTGGCGCTTAGAAAATCTGTTGCGCTGATGACGTTGTTTAGCTTGAGCTGAAACGTGTTTTTCTTCGTAGCCTCAATGCTCCAATTTCTGTGTGCGGTCAACGATGCCAGATATTGGCTCAATTTAGAAACTGTTATTTCATGTTCGGATTTGATTAGAAAATTCTGTGGTTTGATCTCGTTTGGTGATTTTGATAAGAAAGTTAAGAATTGCTTTGCGTCTTGGTGATAAGAGCCCACAGATGAGGTGATACTGTCAAGTATCTTGGTGGCATCGTTTGAATTTTGAAGTGAATAGACAGGTGAACCATCTGAGGGTGAATTTTTTGCTGTGTCAGGAATGAATTCTGCAACGACAATGTTTTCTCTGTTTGTGGGTATATAACTTGAGAGAATTTTTGAGAGTTCAGTTTGACCTCTGCCAAGGTTGGGCCCTACAAACCAGTCTGTCATCTTGGGTGCCATGAAAAAATTGCTGTCATCTGGAACGGACGGCGGAATCAAGTTTGTCCATTCAACGAAACGTCCATCAGCATGCAATAATGCCTTGTGTTTTTCCCAGGCATGTTTTCCTTTCACATTTTCCATTATGTAAAACAGTCCAATGAAAGTGGCTATTCCGATGATGGCAAAAGCAATTCTTTCCCAAAGGCCAGATGAACTGGTTCCTGAATTTTGTGACAAAGTTTCTTTATTCATTTTGTTTTTCTCTGTGACTTTGAGTCTGGATGTAGTTGTGCTTTCTCTCTCTATCAAACACCGGGTCTTGATTCTGGTTCCTATTCATGTTCTTCGAAAACGGGACAAGATTGGGAAAATTCTGTTTGAGAATTCCATTTTTTGCTTTAGCTCGCGAACAATTATTCTTAGTTTTGAAAGAAATGAAAGTCCTGGTTTCTGCCTTTGCTTGCTGCCCTTCAAGAGGATCTGAGTGTGAAGTCGGCTGGACAGTTGTAAACGCACTGGCCAGGGAACATGAGGTGTGGGTGATGACCCATGAGGAGTATCACTCGCGAATTGATTCCTGGGTGAAAGATCATCCACTCCCTTCAACGCTTCATTTTGTTTACTTTGGTAAAATCTGTTCCTACAGCGGAAATCCGTTGGTGGGGCGATTTCAGACTTGGAAGGTCAATATTGAATGGCACAAGGAAGTTTTGGGGGTTGCCCTGAAACTACATCAGGAATATCACTTTGACCTTGTTCACCATGTCACTTGTGCTACCTGGCGGGTGGCTTCACCTTTGTGGAAATTGGGAATCCCATCTGTATGGGGGCCGGTGGGAGGAGGAGAACGTTTTCCATCGGGTTGTAATGGAATTCTATCACCGGTTGCCCGGGCGTTTGAAATTTTACGTGGGATCAGCAATTTTTCGTCCTCTCACAGTTCTGCCATTCATCAAGCATTTCAAAACATGGATGCCTGTGTTGCAGCCAACCGTGAGACCTATGATCTCGTGTGCAAATTAAGGGGAAGGGAAGAGGGGGTATCCCAACTGTTGCAGGTGTTTTTCCCAACTTCAAAAATTGATGCTTACGTTCCGTTCATCGCACAAAAAGACTATTCTGAGCCGTTGCGATTCTTTGCCGGAGGCGTTCTTGAAGCGAGGAAAGGTGGGGCAATTGCCTTGAAGGCTTTGGCTCAAGAGAAGGGAATTCCGTTCACTTACACTTTTGGTGGGAATGGACCAGAAAGGGAACATTGGAGGAATCTGGCATCTCGACTGGGGATTGGAGATCAGGTTGTTTTTAATAATGGTTTCAGTGGAACTGCATATCGTGATGAGCTTCTGAAGTCGCATATTTACTTGCTCCCAAGCTTGCGGGAGAGTGCGGGAATCACCTTGATGGAAGCGATGCTGGCGGGATGCGTGCCCATTGTAGCCGATAGTGGCGGCCCTCACAACATTGTGGATGAGAGCTGCGGTTTTCGAGTGCCGGTGACGACACCCGAAAAAATGGCTCTAGAGATTGTGGCACACATTCGCCGTCTGAATGCGGACCGGGGGCTGTTGAAGACACTTGGCCTTGCGGCTCACCAGAGGATAGCCTCTGCCTATAATGAGGGAGCCTACCTGAAAACGATAGGGAACATCTACGACGAGGCGATCTCAAAACACTCTGCTACTGGAACGAAAGCCAGAGGGATTAATCAGTCGCGAAAGTTTTGAAAACTTAATGCCACGGGGAATTCGTGCCCGCGCACTGAGCCGATGACTGATTGGAGGTCGTCGCGACTTTTCCCGGTAACGCGAATGGCTTCACCTTGAATTTGTGTTGTGACTTTGAGTTTTAAATCGCGGATGTAACTCGTGATCTGTTTGGCAACCGTCTGATCGATGCCTTGCTTGATTTTGATGACCTGACGCGCGTGGCCCAAGGGAGAAATGTCAGGTTCCTGCGATTCGACGTTCTTGAGGCTGATCTGTCTCTTGGCAAGCTTGCCGATCACCATTTCATTGAGCGTGGCGATTTTGAATTTATCTTCAGCGGTAAGGTTGATCTGGTCTTTTTCAAGGACGATCTCAGCCTTGCTTCCTCTGAAATCAAAACGATTGGCCAGTTCCTTCTTGGCTTGGTTGACGGCGTTTTCCAGTTCCATGGAACTGACTTCTGATACGATGTCGAATGACGGCATGCCGTGAATTTAACGTGTGCGGGGACTTCGAAAAGAAAAATATTCAGCTTCAAAACACATGCTATGACTTGTTTACAAAGGGGCGGTGTTAAAAAGCCTTGGTTAAAAACGTTTTTTTATTATACTTCACTCCATGGTTCATGTTGGCATCGGTTACGACGTTCATCCTTTGGTCGTTGATCGAAAACTCATTCTTGGCGGGGTGGAAATCCCCCATAACAAAGGGCTCGACGGCCATTCGGACGCCGATGCTCTGATGCACGCCATTTGCGATGCGGTGCTGGGGGCTTTGGGAGAATCTGATATTGGTCACTTTTTCCCCAACACAGATTCCCGCTGGCGTGGAGCTCCGAGCAAGATTTTCTTGCAGGAAGCAGCCCGGCAGGTGTCGCTTCACAAGGGGAGGATCGTCAACATTGACGCCACACTGGTCGCACAACAACCCAAACTCATGCCTTTCGCCGCTGCAATGAAAGTCAACATAGCCGCAGCGTTGGGAATACCGGCAAATCGTGTTGGCATTAAAGCCACCACCAATGAAAAGATGGGCTTTATTGGCCGCGAAGAAGGTATTGCCGCCATGGCGGTGGCTGGAGTGGATCTTCCTGAATTGGAATCATAATGGCAAAAGCTGAGATTAGTTGGAAACGGACAACGCCGGAAGGCGAAAAGCTCCAATGCTATGCTCATCATGTGAGCAGCCGTTGGATTTTCTACAAACGTGAAAAACGTTTCGATAATTGGGAGGAAGTCGCTGTTCCGCCTCTGGAAGATTGGCTGGAATTACTCGATTCGGTTCGCCGCCGAATAAACCGGCGCCTATTGCGCCCTGAAGAAGAAAAACTTTTGATCAAAACGATTCGGGAACGCTTCCCTGATTTCAAGGAAGGGCCCGATGAATCCTTGCCCACAACTTAAAAAAACGTTTTCTGTCTCAATGTCCCCTTTGATTCTTGTCTCGCCTAGCACCCAAAAGGAAGGTGCTGAATTCCACGATCTTTCCCTCAGTTTGTCTGAAAGCTATACCAATGCCCTGTTGGCTGCCGGTGCTTTGCCGCTAGTGATGCCACCTACAACTTCCCGCAAAACCATCAATGAGCTGGTTGCCCATTGCGATGGAGTGTTGCTGACGGGGGGGGATGACATTCAGACAGGGCTTTACGCAAAAGACCTTCCCCCTGAGCTTTCCAAAACTGTGGATGCCATTGACCCTGCGCGTGATGCCTGGGAGTTGGAACTGATTGATGAAACGTTTCAAAAGCGGAAACCGCTTCTGGGCATATGCCGAGGACATCAATTGGTGAATATCGCCCTTGGAGGAACGCTTATTGTCGATATTCCGACGCAGGTGCCAAACGCTCTGAATCACCGGCAATTTGAGAAAAAAGCAGAACCGGTACATGATCTAGAATTGGCATCTGGTTGTCTTCTTGAGCGCTTGGCTGGAAAGAACACCTTGGGTGTGAACAGCACTCATCATCAAGCGGTCGGAAAACTGGCGAAAGCTCTGATACCAGTTGGACGGACAGCAGATGGAGTGGTTGAGGCTTTGGAACTGAAGGAACCGGAATTACTTCCTTTCTTTTTGACGGTCCAGTTTCATCCCGAACGTTTATACGATAAAAATGAGCTCTTTTTGCGGATATTCCAATGTTTTGCTGCGGCGTGTGAGAAGATACATGGCACACAGATTTAGCAGCTACATTTTCTTTTCGTTATATGAAAAGAACCATTGGCGTATTTGGCATAAAAGGCTAAAAGTAGAGATAATATGAAACCCACAGTCATGGTTGTGGATGACGCGACAGACATCAGACAGATACTTGGCGTCATACTTGAATTGAACGGTTATCAGCCAGTCGGTAAAGCTAATGCCGCTGAGTTGATTGACTCGTTTGATGGTCCGCAACCTGACATCGTTCTTTTGGACCTGGCTCTTCCCGATGGCAATGGTCTTGACCTCCTTCCAAAAATCAAACAAGCCTGGCCTGAAACCGAAGTGATCGTTTTGACTGGACACGCGACCCTCGAAGCCGCAGTGGAGGCAACAAAACGGGGGGCCTATAATTTTCAGAACAAACCCTTTAATCAAAAGACACTAATGGTCTCCGTTGAGCGGGCGTTGGAACACAAGCGTCTCAACGAAGAGGCCAGCTCATTACGCAAGGCTTTGGCGGCGATGAGCGCTGGTGCGTCTCCGGTTTTCCAAAGCGCTTCGATGAAAAGCGTTGTTCGAACCATTGAGCGGATTGCGCCGAGTGACGTCTCAATCATGATTACAGGCGAGAGCGGCACTGGGAAAGAAGTCATTTCTGATTTGATCCATGCCTTGAGTCCGCGGAACAAGGGGCCTTTGGTAAAAATCAATTGCGCGGCTTTGCCTCGGGATTTGATTGAAAGCGAATTGTTTGGTTCCGTCAAAGGGGCTTTCACCGGGGCCAATACGGACCGGGAAGGACTGTTTCGACAGGCGGAAGGCGGCACTCTGCTTTTGGATGAGATTTCTGAAATGCCGATTGATACGCAAAGCAAGCTGTTGCGCGTCCTTCAGGAAAAGGAAGTTCGTCCCGTTGGTGGCAGGTCCAGCTACAAGACGGATTGCCGCATTATTGCGGCGACTAACCGCCCCACTGAAGAAGCCATTCAAACCGGGAAGTTACGCCAGGATCTATTTTACCGCATTAGCACAGTTTCGGTTCATCTATCACCATTGCGCGAACGCCGGGAAGACATCATGCCGCTGGCAACCCTCTTTCTAAAGCGGTTTGATGCCCAATCCGGTCGTAATATTGCTGGTTTTTCAGCCACGGCCACGGAGGCCCTTCGTTCATTTGACTGGCCGGGAAATGTTCGCCAATTGCAGAACGAAATCCAACGCGCCGTTCTCATGTGCGAAAACGAAGTCATTGACATGCGTGACCTGTCGATTTCCTCTTCTGCCAATCCAATCAATCAGCATCTGAGCCTCATGTCTGCGATGGAGCGAAACACCATTCTTCAAATGCTTAAGGAAACCGGTGGCAACAAGTTGGAAACCGCCAAGCGTCTTGGCATTGGACGTCAGACACTCTACAACAAAATCAAAGCTTACGAAATCCAGCTCTAACGGTGGGGGTAGTGAGCTGTTTGAAGGAAGTTCCCAATTTTCCCCTGTTTCCAGTGGAATTAGGAGTTAAGCGTTTGTAATTTGCCTAATTAAAAAAGAGTTGCGCAGGGATCGTCTGTGAGGTGTTCAATTTTTGCTTATGCAAAATATCATGGTCAGTTGTAATGAGAGACAGTAAAGTAATTGATTCAGTTAGTATTACTTAACCCGAAAAGCTGAGTAAGAAAGAGATCGTCCTGTTCCCGGGAACTGATGCACAATGGGTTCGAACCAAGAACCAATGCAACAGGAAGGAACAGAACGATGCACACGATTATCACACCTCTTTTCGGTAATTCCAAAGTCAAACTTTCACAAACTCCACGCGCTGTCACTCCCTTTGGTGGATTGGTCAGTTTCATTTCCTTCCTGGAGCAACGCGGCTTGGTTGACCAACTTCAGAAGCATCTGCCCTGGCACCTGACCAGTCCCAACGCGATCCCGCTGGCTCACACGTTGGTCGCTTTCATTCTCAGTGTGATCACAGGCGCTCAACGTTTCGCCCACACCGAAATGGCTCGGGCGGATCGCGGCTTGCACGCGCTTTTGGGCATCCAACGCTGGCCTGGCACGGATACCGTTCGGGCGCTCTTTCATCGTTTCACTCAGGGCACGATCCAGAGTTTCTGGCGTCCGCTCTGGAGCTGGCTTTTGGAAATAGTGAAATGCCCGCCTCAGGGGGTATCGCTGGACTTGGATTCGACGGTGTTCCAGAGGTCTGGGCAACAGGCGGGGGCAGCCAAAGGGTATAACCCGCGCCGTCCTGGACGCAAAAGCCACCACCCGCTCCTGGCGCCGTGCTGGCCGAAGTGCCTTTCGTGCTCCACGGCTGGTTGCGCAGCGGCAACACCGGTGCGTCCAAAGGCGTCGTTGCCTTTCTGGCCGAAGCGCTGGTCCTCTTACCCGACAAAATAAAGATCCGCTGCGTGCGAGCCGACAGCGGTTTCTTTGACAACACATTTTTAAACTACCTTGAAGAACGCCATCTGCCCTACCTCATCGTTGCGCGTCTGACCCCCCAAGTCAAACACCGGGCCAGAGCCCTGAGTATTTGGCAGCAAGTCGACGAAAACTACGCCGTGGGCGAATTCCGGGCAAGCCTGCTGGGCTGGAACACACAACGACGTTTTGTTGTGTTGCGCGAAAAAGTGCGTGAAGACAAAGACGCCCTGGGCCGCAAACTCATCGACGTCCCCGGCTACGTTTTTCGCATCTGGGTGACCAACCGCGACGAACAAGCCATGGAACTCTGGCGCGACTACAACGGGCGGGCCACCATCGAACAACGGATCGAAGAACTCAAAAACGACCTCGCCGCAGACGGTTTTTGCACCCAAGACTTCTGGGCCACCGAATCCGCATTCCTCGCCGTGCTATTTACATTCAACCTGATGAGCCTCTACCAGCAAAGCGCACAGCCCGGAACCCAATATCGCCAACCGGCGACGTTGCGAAACAAGGTGTTTCTATGCGGAGCCATATTGGGCCGCTCTGGACACCAAATTGTGCTTCACCTCTCGGCAGCATGGGGTGGATTGGACAAACAGAAGCCGTTGTTGGAAGCCATCTTAAAATGGAAGGAATGCACTTCGCCGAAGTTGGACTCAACCCCCAACATCCCCAAGCCCATCTCCTAATCTTTCCATAAAAAATCAATCCAACTTAGCTTTTCGGGCTTAACTCTCACTCAAACTGTAAAAATTGTTTTGCTTTGTGTTTCATTGGAGTGTTTATACAATAAACAGTATCTATGAGACAACCAATCCACTGGTTAAAAGAGGAATCCAAGAAATGGGTTACCCTGGGGCTCGTTTCCCCAGAGCAGGCCCAAGGCATCCTCCAGCTCTATCCTGAGCCCAAATCGTCTCAATCATGGGGAACTCTGATCTTCACTGGAATCGGCGTTTGCATGTTGGGGTTGGGAGTCATCCTGCTTTTTGCCTTCAATTGGGACGCCATTTCGAAAGCAGAAAAACTGGGAGTCATTCTTGGTGGAGTGGTTTTATTCCATGGAATTGGAGTCAAGTTTTTATCCCATAACGACTGGCTGAGGCAGTTAGGGGATGTCTCTTGTGTTTTGGGCACAATGTTTTTTGGAGCAGGGATATGGCTTGTCGCGCAGATTTATCACATTGATGAGCATTATCCCAACGGTTTTCTTATTTGGGGCATGGGCGCGTTGGCTCTGGCTTGGGTGATTCCCTCGCTTTTGCAGGGAGTGCTGGCAGCAATATTGTTTGGTATTTGGGCTTGTTGCGAGGCCTGGGGCTTTGAAAGTTCTGTCTACTGGGCTCCATTGCTTATTCTTGGAGGAGTAGGTACGCTCGCATGGTGGAAAAAATCCTGTCTGCTTCTGTCGGTGGTGCTTGCGGTATTTTCCTTGAGTCTTGGTGCTAACGCCGGAAGCGGGCTGGTTTTGCGTGTGATGCTGTTTAATGCGGCATTGTTTATCGCTGTCGGAATTCTGGTTCAACGCCATAAAGTATTTCTGCAGAGCAAAAATATTTGGGCTTTTTTCGGGTGGGTTGGCTTCCTGTTGTGTCTCTATCTTCTGACTTTTCCTGAAATCGCTTACAATCTATTAAATGAGCCACAGAACGGTTGGAATTTGGAACCACCGGCGATTTCAAAACTATGGCGTTCCGTTTATACATGGGGGACTTTTGCTGGATCTCTGGTTGCTTGGGGGGCTGTGGTATGGCCCTGGTGTCAGAGGAAAGCCAAGAAACAACGCGATTTTTCGATTGAATGTTGGCTTATTCCGTTAACCGTTGTCGTTAGTCAAATTTTGGCTTTGAGTGGTCTTACTGGTTTGAGATGGGAAGTTGCCGGAGTGTTTAATCTTGTGTTTCTAACCGTTGTGGTGGCTTGGATGGCATTTGGTTGTCGGGAAGGTAATTTCCGATTCGTTCTGTGTGGATCCCTATTATTTGTCGCCCTTGCCTTTGCACGGTATTTCGACCTTTTTGAGAGTCTGGCCGCGCGAGGATTCGTATTTCTTGTTGTTGGAGTATTATTAATTGGAGAGGGCGTGTTGTACCGACGACGACATATTTGGCTTGAAGGGAGAAAAGCATGAAAACGAAATGGATTATTCTTACTGCGGTGCTTCAGGTGATGGTGCTTGTCTTTATGGCTGGTGAGCGAGAGTGGGTGTTGCGCACGGGGAGAACTCTCTATCTGCGCACTGTGCCGGTGGATCCGCGTGACGCTATGCGAGGAGATTACGTCAGCTTGAGTTACGATATCTCCCGTGTGCCTCGAGATTTGTGGCGAGGACGCCTGGCTGGAACAGACCTTTCTATGCTGCCTGCCGACACCGTGGTTTACGCAGCTCTGAATCTTTCAGACAACCTCGTGGCGGAATTGGTCGGTCTTGATCTTGATCCTCCTTTAAGCGGTTGTTTTATCCGGGGACGGATGGAGCGCCAATGGTGGAGAGGAAATAATAACATGATAAATGTACGCTACGGTATAGAAGCGTTTTTTACCCAACAGGGCCGTGCTGAGGAAATTGAAAGGAATCGTCGCCAAGGCAGCTTACAAATTCCCCTGGAAATGGAAGTTGCCATAGGTTCAGGCGGCATGGCCGTCTTAAAAGGTTACCGTAAGTGCGATTTGGGTATCAAACTGGATTTGGAAGTCCCCCATGCAAATACACATGGCAAGACCAAGCGTTCCACTGGCGCAGTGATCAGCCTTGTGAACTTGAGTTCCAATTCTCTGGCTGTTATTGACTCGCTCCAAGCCCTAGCTCTTTTGCCGGATACCACCCAGTGGAATGAAAATGTTAAATGGAATTGGAAATCAACTCCAGTCCGAGACCCACTCCGGGTTGTTTTGTTACCCCCCGGGCAAACACACCAAATCAAGATTTCCTTTTCTGACCCCTTTTGGAGTGTTTTCAAAACGGAAAATGGCAAATCCGAGCCTCCAACGATTTTGACAAATATTACGAATGACTGGATGGCTCGGTTTCGTTTTGAATACCGTCCGCCTGACAAACAACAATGTGCTAACCTTACCAACTCAACGCAAATCTGGCATGGCAAATTGACTTCTCCAGTCTTTAGCCCGCCGAGCGCTGAAAATTGACTTTTTTCGGATTATTGTAGCAGGACTATTACGGTCAATTTTGTATCTCAGGCTTATCAAAAACGCCGAGTTACCAGGGAAGTCATCTGTCGCAGATGCTCTTTTGGCTATTTTGCCAATTCCCCAGTTTCAAAACGGCGTGTTCTGGCGATTGTTTCATCTAGGAATGCCTGAATCAGGGCGGTTGGTTGTCCGCGATAGAGCACTCCAGCAGTGAGCGGGGGAAAATCAGGCAATTCAAGAACGCGCACTTTGCTTGACAGTGGTTCAAGCGGTTGATGTATGGAGAGGCCGATTCCATAGCCTTTTTCCACATAGGCTTCAATGAGTTTCAAAGAGCTGACTTCAACGCTTGGAAACCAATCAATCTCCTTTTTTTCGAGCGTGGCTTGAAATTGGCGGCAAATGATTTCGTTGGGAGGCAGGCTGATCAGAGGATCATCAATTCGATCTCGTTTCCACAATTCGTCAGCGGATTTGATTTTGCTGCTTTTGGGAATGAGCAGCACCATTGGCAGATTGAGAAGTGGTTGCGTGTGGATGTTTGGGCCCAGGTTGTTTGGAATTAGGGAAATTAAAAAATCGAGTTCCCCCTGTTCCAGCCAGGATTCCAACTGGGGCTGATTGGATTCGCGCAGAACAATCCGCAATTTTGGAAAATGTTTTCGAACATTAGCCACGAGATCTGGCAGGTGGTCGCGCAACAGCGCTTCCGATGCTCCAATCCGGATTTGGTGTTCCACGCCCCCCTGGAGTTTCGTGGCGATGGCGTCGAGATTGCCAAAAAATGGCTGGATGAAGGCATACAGTTCCTCGCCTTCGGCTGTCAACGAAAACGGCCTGCGGTGGAAGAGAGTGACTCCAAGGTGTTCCTCCAATTGGATGATCTGGCCACTGACGGCAGGTTGTTGAATGCCGTAGGGAATGTTGCGGACCGCCTCGCTAATGCCCCCATGTTTTGCCACGTAGTAAAAAAGTTCAAGATGATGGATGTTCATAAGCGCGAATGAACGGCAGCATTGGACTTTGCCTCAACGAATGTTCTTGGCTTTGAATTTGACGACATACGAATGGTTTGTGTCGCAAGTCTTTGGCAGCGGGATGAGTAGGAAGTCATCGGTAAAGACGGGATGAAGGTCGTGCCCCTCGATGACGGTAAAATCCTGGAGCCGGCGTGGGAAGAACTCAATGATGGGACGTCCACCTCGCTGGGAACCGTTGGTGTTGATGGGGGCAAAGGTCTCAGTCCCCCGGTTGGGAAGGAGGGTAAAAGTCCAAGTCCCGTCGTGGTTTGTTAATGTCTGGTTCCATGCATTGGGATGTTTTGCCATTCGGACTCCCCAGCCTGGGTCTCCGTAGAACACAACGTTGTCACGATCAAACAACAGTCCTTCAATGTCTTCGCGTGTGATGCCGTCTGACTTCGCGGCTTCAGTCAAACTGCCATGATATTGGGGATGACCGTTGAGAGGGGCCTCCATCGTGGCAGCTTCTGGAGCGTAAGTCAGCAACCGTTGAATGAGAGCGCGCTGATTGGCATGAAAAGCTTCCACCAAGGTATAACGGCCAGGCTGCTCAACAAAATAATCAATGCATCCCCACCCGGAATAGCCATACCAGGTGGGAAAGGTGTACCCCAGCATCTGGCAGACTCCGGCTGAATTCATCCATGCCAGCGCCATGGAATTTGAACCTTTTAAATGTCCCATAAGACAGTTTCCTATGGGCATGTAAACTTTGGGATTGGGGGAATCAACAGGAAAGAGATTTCCCGCCAAGTCTTTGCCGAACATGTGGCCTGCCTTGGATTGGAACTTGCCGTTGTGGTAGGTGTAACCCAGCGCCCAGTCCGCCTCGCTGGCGTGTCCAGAGGCAATGATGAGGTCGGGTTTGAATTGGTTAATGGCGTCGACCATGGCTTTCGTGGTGTCGTCTGGGCCCTTGCTTTCCACCGCATCTTTTCCTGCTTCCTTGCGAACAGTCTTGTTTTTGACAACCTCGTCGTAAGCAATGGCTTCATCCACCATGTCGAAGGCAAAACTGATGTGGGCTGCCACTTTGTGGACAGTCAACGGTGCATTCTGTTTGGCAATGAATAATGCATTGGCTGAATTATAACCTGTTAGAATTGCCCAGAACGTATCGCAATAAGGATCGTCATCGTATTGCCGGGTTAAACGGTGGACACTGGCGATGAATTCGCGTGTCACCTCATCGGGTGGCGAGACAAAACAGGTGTAGCGTGGGAACAACTGACGCAACGAGGGGAGGGATTGAGTGACATTTGTTTCGTAGGTGATCAGCTTTCCGTGGTGTTTTGCCAGAAGGGTGTCGACCACTAGTTTCCAGCCGATATCATTCAACGTGCTTTTTGAAACGACAACCGCATAGCTGGAGGCAGCAATGGCTGCCTGTGTACAGAACGCGATAAGCACGGCTAGAAGGAGGAAACATTTATTGATCTTCATACGAAAATTGTTGAGGCCGTATTATTCATGAAACTTGGCCGCATTGAAAGCAGGTTCTGCAAAACCCATTTTACGTCTGTTTTTTGATTGCTCGGAAGGGAGTCTCATTAGATGCTATAGCTTTCATGACGAATGAGAGTCAGTCAGAGTCGGCGATGGCGTTTGGTGATGCAAAAAAGCCACGTCGCAAGGTTTCTGTAGCCGCGCCCAAGGTGGATCGGTTGCCACCCCACTCAATCGAGGCGGAGCAGGGAGTGTTGGGATGTGTTTTGCTTTCCCCCAACGATTGTCTGGGGGAGTGCATTGAAAAACTCAAACAAGGGGCGGAAGTCTTTTATGATTTAAGACACCGCATATTGTTCGAGACCCTCGTAAAGATGTACGAGGATAAAGTGGGGATCGACCTCATTACCGTTCAACAACGGCTCAGAGATGCACAGCAACTGGACGGCATGGGCGGGCTTGCCTATCTGTCTTCATTGCCGGATGCGGTTCCCTCAGCAGCCAACCTGACCTATTATCTGGATATTGTCCGGGAAAAATATGTCATGCGAAAAATGCTGGCCACATGCACCGACATCGTGAGCCGCCTCTACGATTATGAGGGAGACGTCGAGGCATTGATGGATGACGTGGAGAGTGAAGTCTTGCGGATTAGCGAGGCCAGCATCAGCGGTTCGCACTCTTCCATCAAGGAATTGGTCAACAAAGCCATCAACAAAATTGAGGAATACCATAAGAACCAGGGAATGTTGACCGGACTTTCGACTGGTTTTGCAGATTTTGACAAGATGACAACGGGATTGCACGGCGGGGAAATGATTGTTGTCGCCGCCCGTCCTTCCATGGGAAAAACCTCTCTGGCGATGAATATTGCCGAAAGCGTTGCTCTGGATCAAAAGCAACCCGTTGGCGTGTTTAGCTTGGAAATGACGGCGGATTCCCTGGTTTTGCGCATGCTTTGTTCCCGTTCCAGAGTGAACCTCCGGAATATTCGTGAAGGCTTTCTGGCAGAGCGTGATTTCCCAAAATTGACCAGCGCGGCAGGGAAGATGGCCAGCTCGCCACTCTTTATAGATGACACTTCTGGTCTCTCTATTTTGCAGCTCAGAGCCAAGGCCCGGCGCATGTGGCAACAGTATGGCATTAAACTCTTTGTCATTGACTACTTGCAACTGCTCAATTCTACTTCAAGGAAGGTGGATAACCGACAGCAGGAGATTGCAGATATCTCCGCTGGCATCAAGTCTCTGGCAAAGGAACTTGATGTTCCCATTATCGTGCTTGCGCAGTTGAACCGCGAATCCGAAAAGCGGGGACCGGGCGAAAGACCCAAGATGTCTGACCTGCGCGAATCCGGTTCTATAGAACAGGATGCTGATTTGGTTGCCTTGCTTTTTAAAGAGAGCAAGGGCAAAGATAGTGACGAAGAAAGCAATAGCGAGCCCGAACAGGAAGCTCAAGCAGTGAAATTATTTATCGCAAAACAACGTAACGGCCCGACTGGGGATGTCGACTTGACGTTCATCAAGAGTATTACGCGCTTCGAAGGCGCAGCTAAAGTCAGTGCCGAAGATGTGCCGACCAACCCACAACCATGAAATCTAATTCACACGCTCTGTTGCGCCCCCTCTTTATTGGCGGAATAATTGCCTGTACGGTTGCCTATCCGCTGGACGCCCAAGTCGCATCGCCCAAGATTGCCAAGATCGTCATCGAACACGTCGGCCCGCACGCCGCAAGTGATCCCCTTATTCGCGCGAACATCCGTTCCCGCGAAGGAGAGCCCTTCTCTCAAATGGTCGTGGACGAAGACATCAAGAACCTTTATTCCACCGGTTTTTTCACGACGATTCGCGTTGCCGAAAAGAGCACCACCGATGGCATTCAGTTGACCTACGTTGTTCAGGGCAAGCCAATTTTGACCGACCTCAAGATCGTTGGCAACAAGCGCTACAAGACCAAGAAGTTGATGAAATTGGTTACTTCCAAAGTGGGACAACCTTTGGATCAACAGAAACTCTTTCAGGACGCCCAGGAAATTCAAAAGAAGTATGAAAAGGCCGGTTATCAAAAGACCAAAGTAGAGGCGTTGCCTCCCAAGGTCGATGATGCCACGGGCCGTGGAACAGCCACCATTGAAGTGACCGAAGCCCCCAAGGTCAAAATTAAAGACATCGTTTTTGATGGGGTCGACGACAAGATTTTTCCACAGAAAAAACTTCGTAAGGTTCTCAAGACAAAACGGCGCTGGATGTTCTCCTGGCTGACTGGCAGCGGTGTTTTAAAGGATGAGGAATTTCAGGATGATAAGGATCGCCTGATGGAACATTTGCAGAACGAAGGTTTCATTGATGCTGAAATCAAGGATATCAAGTTTGATTATCTCAATCCCAAGTGGATGGTGATTCACTTTGTGATTTCTGAAGGCAAGCGTTACAAGGTTGGATCCATTGAATTCAAGGGGAACAAGCTTTTCACAACGAATGACTTTTTCGGGGGAATCAAGGTGGCCAAGAGAGAGCTTCGCGTAAGAATGAAGCCCGGTTCTGATGAAAAGGGCAAACCGATATTCTTCACTCCCGTTGGCCTGTCAAAGGACATTGAGACGTTGAAGGATTTCTACGGTTCAAAAGGTTACATCGAGGCCAGAGTTGAAGCCACGAAAGTGCCCAATGTGACTACTGGCACTATGGACTTGGTTTACAATATTGAGGAAAAGGAAAAGTCCTACGTCGAGAAAGTCGAGATCAAGGGAAACACAAAGACCAAGGATCGTGTGATCCGACGTGAACTTTCAGTCTATCCAGGCGAAACTTACGACATGGTGCGCGTCAAGCTGAGCAAAACGCGTCTCGAAGGTTTGGATTACTTTGCCAAGGTTGAAACCCGTCATGAAGACACCGATGTTTCCGACCACAAAAATCTGGTGGTAAACGTTGAAGAGAAAAACACGGGCAACATCATGGTTGGCGCGGGCTTCAGCTCCGTGGAAAGCGTGATCGGATTCGTTGAGTTGACACAAGGCAACTTCGATTTGTTCAAGCCCCCCACGTTCACTGGTGATGGTCAAAAATTCCGGATGCGCGCCCAGGCTGGCACCGAGGATCAGGATTACGAAATTGGATTCATTGAACCGTGGTTCTTGGGACACAAACTGGCGTTGGGCGTTGACCTGTTCTACAAGGACATGGACTACGTCAGCTTGAACGACATGTATAGTGAGACCGATCTGGGGGGAACCGTCAGTTTGACTCGCGCTCTATGGAGTGATTATCTCATTGGCAAGGTCAGTTACACCCTTGAAGATGTCGGCATTCACATCAAGGATGGTTATCATCTCCCCTATACCGATAGTAATGGAAATGAGCATGCCGGAAACATTTCCGATGACATCTATTCAGAACGCGGTGATCGGGTGGTTTCAAAAACGGGATATTCCATCGCTTACGATACGCGCAACAGTGCCAAACTCGCCAGCAGCGGTCAGCGCACTGAGTTTGCCCCCCAGGTGGCTGGTTTGGGTGGAGACTGTAATTTCTACAAGTTGGAAATGCGTTCGGTTTGGTATTTCAAGGGATTTCGCGAAGGCCATATCATTGAATTGGGTGGCAAGGTCGGAACATCCGATGTTTACGGCGACTCGGACAAGGTGCCCATTTTTGAGCGTTACTTTCTGGGCGGCATGTATTCTCTGCGTGGCTATAAATATCGTGAGGTTGGACCTCGTGATATCTACGGTGAGCCTTTGGGTGGCGATACGTATTATTTCGGTTGGGCTGAATATAGTATTCCTATTATTGAACGTGTTCGCTTCGCCATGTTCTATGATATTGGCGATGTGTTCAAAGACCCATATAGCTTTGATCCCGGTAAAACGGCGACTGGCGATGATCGTAAATACTTTAACGATGACGTTGGTATCGGCTTTCGCCTTGACTTGCCAATTGGCCCAATCCGTTTGGACTACGGCATTCCAATCACGCATGATTCGACCAGTGGCAGCTCAGGCCGATTCCAGTTTGGCGTTGGCTTCCATAGACCATTCTAATACATGAAAAAAACAATATACCGGAGTCTCTTTTCCGTGGCTGTGGCAGTGGTTTTGACCCTGCCGGCCACCGTTTCTGCCCAATCCAAGATTGGAACGATCGATCTGCACAAGGTGTTTGATAATTATTACAAAACCAAGCAGGTGAACGTCCTTCTGCAGGATGAGGCCACTGAGTTTGACAACCAGTATAAGACAATGGTTGATGGCTGGAAAAAGTGTGATGACGAATATAAGGGGCTTATTGAAAAGGCGAATGATCAGGCCATCTCCGCTGACGAACGGTCCAAGAGCAAGCTTGCCGCAAACAAAAAAATTGCCGAGCTGAAGGACATGGATCAGGCAATTACTGATTTCAAGAATCGTGCGCGAACCAAGCTTAACGATCATGAAACAACCAGACGCAAAGAGATTCTGGATGAGATAAAAAAAGTCGTTGAAACCAAAGCGAAAGCCGCGGGTTACTCCATGATAATTGATTCTGCAGCCGAGAGCGTCAATAGAACCGCCATTCTTCTCTATACCAATGGCGAGAATGATATTACTGAAGCGGTTCTTTCCCAGATCAACGCTGCTGCTCCGGTGATTACAGACACAAAGTCCTCAACAAATAAAACAGGAACGACAACCACCGATTCGAAGGCGAGTGAGTCGAGTTCTCCAGCCAAGTAAAAAGCCATAAGGCGGGGCTTGAGGGCCGGAATTGAAGGCTGAAAAGGGGATGATGGTCTGGAAAATGACCATGATCCGTTTCAATTTCAATTGTTGACTGTCCTGTATTTTTGAATGTGGTGACAGTTATTCCTTACTGGGCTGTTGTCATGAAAACAATTGCACGATAAGATATTGCGTTGTGATCACCGCCTCCCTAAAAGCTGCAATACTCGAAGCCGGTTGTGAGATTGCCTACGATAATCTGACTCGGCAGCTTTATGCCACTGATGCATCAATGTATCAGATTGTCCCCGCAGCAGTGGCTTTTCCAAGAGATTCCTGGCAGGCCTCAGCGGTGATACGTGCTGCCATAGAGGCGGAAGTGCCAGTGACGGCCCGTGGCGCGGGAACAGGTCTGGCTGGGGGGGCCATTGGCGACGGTCTGATAGTTGAATTCTCGCGTTACAACCGCCGTATTTTTGACTTGGATCTTGAACGCAGGCTCGTGCGGGTGGAGTCAGGAGTGGTGCTTGACCAACTGAACACCTTCCTCAAGCCTTATGGCCTTTGTTTTGGTCCAGATGTGGCGACAAGTTCACGGTCGACTTTTGGTGGGATGATTGCGAACAATTCCTCGGGGGCACATGTTCCGGTGTATGGTTGTGTGGCGGATCACGTCGAAAATTTGGATCTCATACTTGCAGATGGGCGCACTGTGTCTGTCGGCCCGGAGATGACTGCTCTCAAGGAAGAACGTGAGTCTATTGGGCAACTGGTGGCAGAGATGGAGCCTGAGATTCAGAGTCGCATGCCAGAGGGACTTTTAAAAAGGTGGCCTGGCTATGGTTTGGATCGTCTTTTGCGTGAACCTACTCGTTTTCAGCACGTGTTTGCCGGGAGTGAAGGAACTTTGGCAGCCATCGCAAGTGCCCAAGTCAGGATTGTCCCATTACCGCAGCGCAAAACGATGGGGTTGATTTTCTTTTCTGACGTTTCTGATGCGATGCAGGCAACGGCGGAACTGATGGATTTGAAACCGGCGGCTATTGAACATATTGATCGGATTTTGCTCGATCAAACGCGTGGACAACTGGCTTTTAAGGGAGCACGAGATTTGCTCGAATTGGAGTCCAAGCCTTGCGAATCCATCCTCTTGGTTGAGTTTTACGATGATGATGGAAGCCGGTTGCGCAGCGTTGAGAAAAAGCACTTGGGGCTGCGAACCCTGATCCTTGAAGATGCGCAGTCCATGGGCTTGATCTGGGGATTGAGGAAGGCCGGATTGTCATTGTTGACGGGGTGCAAGGGGGCGGCAAAGCCAGTGACTGCAATCGAAGATGTTGCCGTGCGTCCGGAACAGCTTTCTGGATATGTCAAAGGCGTTCAATCCATACTACGCTCGCGCGGTTTGAAGGCCTGTTTTTACGGACATGCTGCGGCGGGATTGCTTCATATTCGTCCAGTATTGGACATGCACAAGGCTGAGGACATTCGGAAATTTCGTGAAGTGGCGGATGAGACGGCTGCCTTGGTTCGTGAGTTCAAGGGCTCGTTCACTGGGGAACACGGTGTTGGAATTGGTCGTGTCGAATACATGCCTGGACAGGTTGGTGAAAAACTTCTGGGTGCGATGCGCCAAATCAAACGAATTCTCGATCCTTCTGGACTGTTGAATCCGGGCAAAGTCCTTCCAGATGGGGACTACCGGATCGATACACGTCTGAGAATGGGGGCGGGGTATTCCCTGAAATTGCCATTTGAACCGGTGTTGGCTTTTGCTGCAAAAGACGGCTCATTCATTTCCAATCTGGAGCAGTGCAATGGCTGTGGTGGATGCCGTAAGGAAACGCCATCCATGTGTCCAACGTTTATGGTGACCGGCATCGAAGCCATGTCAACACGGGGACGAGCCAACACCATTCGCGCGGCTTTTGAGTCGCGTGGGTGTGACAAAAAGGATCCGTTGCATTGGCAAGGTTTGAATGAGGTTTTGAGCCAATGTCTTTCTTGCAAGGCGTGTGTTGTGGAATGCCCGTCAAATGTTAATTTGCCGCTGCTCAAGGCCGAGATTACTCATGCGCGTCATGCGATGGATGGAGTTCCCCTGCGGGCCCACGTTTTTGGCTCTGTTGATTTTCTTGGCAAACTCGGATGCACGACCCCCAAGCTTGCAAATGCAGTCATTCAAGTGCCATTGGTTCGAAAATTAACGCGGTTTTGGCTGGGAATTTCCTCTGAGAGACCATTGCCAGCATACGCAGAGGAACGGTTTGATCAATGGTTCAAACATCGGAAAAAAACGGAGAACGAGGACTCCAGAGGCCGGGTTTTGCTTTGGGATGACACATTTGTTCGATACCACGAACCCAATATAGGAAAGGCAGCCGTCACACTGCTCGAAGCGGCGGGATTTGAAGTGGGGCTGGTCAATGGGCGGAAATGTTGTGGTCGTCCAGCGTTCAGTCAAGGGCTTCTGGATAAGGCTGCGGAGATGGGACGTCACAATCTGGAGCTTTTGGAGAAAATCCCCAATGTCCCCATTCTCTTTCTCGAGCCATCTTGCTATGCGATGTTCATGGAAGAGTATGTCGAGCTCAATTTGCCCGGCGCTCTTGAGACGCGGAAACGCTGCTTTTTGTTCGAGCAGTTTATTGACGATCTTTTGAAAAGGGAACCTCACGCTTTGAGGTTTCATCCAAATGCGATGCATGTTGCCATTCACGCTCATTGCCATGCCAAGGCGCTGACGGATCCCTCTTTCATGAAACATGTCGTTGAAAAGATTCCCGGATGCGAGGCGGTAATGTTGAATACCGGTTGTTGTGGAATGGCGGGAGCATTTGGCATGATGGAGAAAAACTACGAGTTATCAAAGCAAGTCGCCGGTCGTTTGCTGGAGCAAATTGCTTCTCAGCCTAAGGGGACCATTCTTGCAGTGAATGGGGCCAGTTGTCGTCATCAGGTATCGCACTTGAGCAAATCGCAGCCAAAACATATTGTAGAGATTCTCGCTTCAGCGCTGAATCCTGAAAGAATCGAATAGCCGTGGTTTAAGACTTCGACGTAAGAAAGTTCAAAGACCTTCTACAAATGCATGTGAGTCAAGCGCAAGGACGGTGCAATATGTTCTCATCTGCAATAGGGATTGGATGGTTTTGTTTTATACAATATGGCAGAGGGGGATCATTCAACGTTCCGGCTTTGCCCTGCCCCGATCCGGAAGGTGACGTAAACATTGTATGGGCAGGTTACTTATAACCTGTCCACCTTTTCGGGGCAGGGCACTATCTCTTCCTGTGGGATGACTGTGTCCTATTTTGTATTTTTATTTTCCCCCCTTTTTTTTATTAAGATTATTAATAGGGGGAGAATAGTGATTCCAACAAAAGTGATAACTAGAAATTGTTCTCGTTTTCTAACAATACTATGTTTATTCTGAAAAAATTCCTTCTTCATTTCAGGATTGCTAAAAATTCCATGAGCAACATTGTTAGAATAGGCATGCACTGCCTGTTCATCAGACGGCCACTGGTTTGTTGTTGCATACAGCACGACCGGCTTACTCTCCCCCTTAAAACGGATATCGGAAATAAATGTTGGGTTGGGTAATTCAGGAATAAATGACTTTTTAGTCACATTTTTAGAAAAGGATGTTGCTATGAATGTCATTTGCCTGATCGTGTTTGTAGGATGATCCTCATTTATGGGGATGGGTTTTGTGCTGTATGAGTATACGGCCTCAATAGGAAGTGAAAGCCCGTCAAAGTTGGTCCATCGCACTACATGCATTTGCGAACAATTGACCGTAAGTCTATCAGGTAAACATGGAGTGTGTTGGGACAGTTTTAATTCCCCCTCACTTGTGAAAAATTTGCCGGTCTCCATGAATTGAGCCGAAGGTTCCATCGTAAAATACTGTGTTCCTTTATTTGTTAAAAAGTAATCGGAAGAGGCATAAATAAACCATAATGTTCTTAACCTGGGATCGGCCTCTAGCGGGAAAATTCCCAACCCCATGGTTGCAGATCCTTTATTCCTACAGTGGATTGAGTTTGTTGACTGATATTTTTCTGTGCTATCAAGTTCAAACCACCTTACTTCATCAGAGGCAATTATTTCGTAATCAGGACAAATTCCTTTGTTAGGACCAAGCCCTGTAGGAATCAGCTTAATAAAATAGCTGTTATTTTTGACATTAACTTCAAAGTCATATGTTTCTGGATGCTCTTTATAACGAGGAGCCGTCACACATGTAACATGACCTTTTACAAAAAATTCAACGTCACTATATGTCAGAGTAATATTACTAAATAGAAATAAATAGCATAAAAACCAAAATTTTATATTTAAGTCTATCATAAATTTCTATCTGTTATAGCCGTTTTAACAAATGATTGCACTAATCAATCTTTAGCTCACTGTCCTGCTTTATGTTTATATAAAAACAAATGATACCATACATTATATATATATTAAATATAATATATATAAGAGACATTGCTTGGATGGCTAAGAACAACTCAATTTATGCAAACGAAGAAGAGAATCTGGCTGTTTTTTAAATAGCCCGTCGACTCATGTTTCTACATTGAGGGTATTTTCATTTCTTTTCAATCCATTGCCCCGTATTGGCGTTAAAAATGTTTGTTCCTGATTTTTCGCCTCGCATTGTCACGGAGAAGACTTGGATGCCAAGAATGCGGTTATCCTGCGTGCCGGTCTGGACTTTTCTGGGTTCCCAGCCTTCAGAACGCAACTCGACTTGGATTTGATCCTTTGCAGATGAGGGAAGGTTGGCAGTAAGCTGCCCATTTTGGAGTGTGGCAATTTTTTGGCCGTCGAGGAACAGTCCAGAATTTCCATTGGTCGCGATTTGGGGCACACTCGTTTCGAAGGTAATGGAATATTTATTTCCAGGCACTACAGGGAGATTTATTCGGGCGCTTGATGTTGTCCAGCGGAACGGTCTATCGCTTTTTTCAGCACCGTTCCAACCTCTCAGGTAGCGGGCATCGCCGGTTGAGCCCAAGTTGATTTTGTAATGGCTGCGGGCCTCTGGCGTCCATGCAATGAAGTCTTGCTCGTTTAATGCCATTTGAGTGTGATTTCCTGCGTTGTTTTCAACCCGGAAACCGCCTTCCGCTTGATTAGCGGTGAGGATGGCAGAGAGGACGTTGGAGTTGACCAGAACGGAGAGGTTTTCTTCTCCAAAAGTGCAGCCTTGAATGATGGCACGGCCTGCATCCAGTTGAATGGCAGGGGACCCAACGGCGTGGTTGTCCCAATTGACGAAATGGCAGGCAGACGCTGTGAATTGCCCAACCGGACTGCGCATCCAGACACAGCGATCAATGGGCCCCCAAAAAGAACAATTCACCAGACTGACTGGTCCCTCCACATTTGGACCAATGACAAGGCAGACGGAATCGAGACTGGACCAGCGGCCCACAAATTCGCCGTTGGATATGAGGAGTCCGGCGGGTTGGGCCTGGTCGACGACAACCGCGTGTTTACAGGAGTCTGCGCCCAACCCGACGAAATTACCGTTGGCACTGCCGTGTTTTGAAGCGGAGAATTTGTAGCCAATACCATAGCCAAAGCAAAAGGTGTTGATGACGTAATGCCAATCCGTCCGCGCAAGTTCAAATGCAACGCCCTGCGTATTCACCCATTTGCAATAGGGATTCTCCGCATCGTAACTGACTCCAAACGGCCAAAAGTGGACGTTCTCGATGTGTCCGATATCGTAGCATTCATCCACATAAATGCCGCGCATGGAGGGATACCCTGTGACGTTTCGAATGAGGTGTCGGGCTGAACGTTCGAACTTGATGCCTTCATAAGGATTGAGAAGCAGACAGTCGCGGACCCCCACATTTTCCGTGTCATGGGATTCAATGCATGGCGGGTAGGGGATTGGTGGAACATCAGTTTGCTTCCATTCAGGATAGGCAATGATCAAGCCGGCGATGGAGGAATTATTGCCTTTCATTCGAATGAAGGGCACTCCATTGGTTGAACCGCGTCCCTCGTAGGCGAACAACACAGAGCCGGAGAGATTTGTGATGGCTGTGGGACCTGATGTGGGGGGCATCCGGTAGATTCCTTGGAGCGTGACGTTACTGGGAATGAGAAGGTGTGAACTGATGCGGAATTTTCCGGCGGGCACTTCCACAATACCACCCCCGGACCTGCCGGCTTCATCCAGGAGTTTTTGAAAGATGGCGGTGCAATCTGTCTGGCCATCCGGCTTGGCTCCCGCCTCAACGACATTCCAATGAACATTACTGGTCTGAGCCAAAACTGGATTTGGAATCCCAAGGAAAATCAAGGCGCCTGCAAAAATGCGGAGAGAAATGGACGTCAAGACTGACTTGATGATCCTATTACGACTGAAAGGGGGAGTCATATAAAATTGTAGGAGTATGGCGATTATTTTATGATGTGTGCAAGCATTTCTCCACTCATTGGTGGTTGATTTTGTTTGGCGTCTGGCCATAAAAAAACCGGGCTGTGCTTTTGCACAACCCGGCTTCAGAATTAAAGACCAGTTGAATTATTTCTGGATTTTCACGAGCACGGCTCCGTGGCGGGGCACTGAGACAGTGTATTCGTCTTTAAAGGAGCCAACATTTTTTTGGCGCCAGAGGTCACGAACAACATGCTTGCCGGTGATCTTGAGGTCGGACCATTTGGCAGTGACAGATGTTTCGCGGGGACCACGATTGAAGAGTCCAACAGCTTTTGATCCGTCTTCCATGTCCTTGGCCCAAACTTCAATGTCCTTACCCTTGAAAACGCGGTGAGCTTGGCGGCCAAGAGGGTCTTGATTGACATCAATGACTTCATCGTTGCTCAACAAGCTATAGGTGAAATCATCCAGGCGGGTCATGTCGCATCCGATGAGCAGAGGCGATGAAAGCAGGCACCAGAGGGTGATGTGAGTGTATTGCTCGTTCGGAGTCAGGCGAGTGGGACGGACATTGGCGCTCCAGCCGACATATCCAACGATGAGCATATCAGGATCATTCCAATGGCCAGGCCCAATGAGCTTTTCGTGGCCGTCTTGGGAGAATCCGATGCTGGACAGGCTTTTCCATGTATCCGTGATGTCGCCCGTGGTGCGCCAGCAATTACCGCCGATCTCGCCACCCCATTCCCAGACTTTGCCCATGCCGTATTGGCAAAGGCTGTATACGATATCGCGAGGGGCCTTGTCCAACGAGGCGCGCATGACGCGATAGGGCTTCTGGTAATCTTCCAAAGTACAATTCTGTGGGGCGATTTCACCATAGCTGCACCAGTCGTACTTTAAATAATCAAAACCCCATTCGGCATAGCGAAGAGCGTCTGAATCTTCATGTTGATAGCTGGCAGTAAAGCCCGCACAAGTCTTGGGGCCGGGGGAGGAGTAAAGGCCGGCCTTGAGTCCCTGGCTATGAATGTAATCGGTCAACGCCTTCATATCCGGGAATTTTTCATTTGATTGGATTTTACCTTGGGCATCCCGTGGTTCGGCTTCCCAGCAGTCATCTATATTAATATAGGTCCAACCGTGATTAATAAGGCCCCTGGCAACCATGGCGTCTGCAGCCGCCTTCACCTTGTCAGAGCTGACGGCTCCGGCAAAGCAGTTCCAGCTATTCCAGCCCATGGGAGGGGTTAAAGCGATTAGATCGCCACAAACAATGCGGAAAGAGCGTTTGGTGGAACCCAGGGCGTTTTTGGCACGCAGCGTGACTTTATATTCACCTTTTTGGGTAATAACGCCTGTGATTTGACCATTCGTTTTGTTCAAAGTCAGACCTGAGGGCAAATGAGATGCCGTGAAGGTCATTGGGCGGTCGCCAGTGGCGGCGATTGTGAAAAGGAATGGATGGCCGGGACGAACGCCAAAGACCTTGGCTCCGTTGATGCGCGGGGTTTTAGGAGCGGCTGGTGTCAATATAACAGCGGCTTCCTCAGGACGGGCTGGGCTGGAGAGAACCTTGGGGGATCCTTCGGCCATGACGATCTTTGCATTCGCCCAATCCGCATGGTCGTAGTTCATGTCGTCGTCACCATCTTCAACTTTGAGAACCAGTTCCTTGATCCCCTTCAAATTGACAGAGCATTCCTTTGCCTTGAGACCGGAAGTCATCAGGCCACTTTCCCAGAGAACATTTTCATCGCCAATGACTTTGAATACAACACTGCCTTGGGGGGCGGTTTCGTCATCAACGCCGACTTTGGCAGAGAAGGTCTCTCCTTTGCCATTTAGCTCAATATAAAGGAAACTTTCAGCGTGAGTTCCAAAACCATTGTCAAACTTCTCTCCGGCAATTGCCATTGGTTTTCCATCCACGGATTTATTGGCTTGAGGTTTCCCCCAGCCTTGCTCAGCTTTTTTGATATCAAGATTAGAGAGCTGGAAAGTTTCGGAGGCGTTAGCCGACGCCACAAAACCACCAACTGCAGCCGCCAGAATGGTGGTCCAGTGGAATATTGTAGAGTTTCTCATTACGTAATAGTTCGTTTTCGCAAATGCGACGTTATTCTTTAGTCCTGAGTACAAAGGAGTTTACCCTCCGATCTTCAGGGTGAAAGCATGATGAACCAATTAATGGATATTGTCCATTGTGAAGGGAGAAAACCCATTTTATGTAATGGATGTCCTAATAATACCAGAACCTGAGAAAAAATGTCCAAAAAATGATATCCAAAATTGATTTTCTTCAAGTCCTGCGCTAAATTTAAAATATCCTTAAAATTTGATTTTAATTGGTTGTCTAACCATCTGCGGGGGAAAAGTGTATTCCCGTGGAGAGTTTTAGACAGTGATAAAATCCAAAAAATTAGTGATTGACTGACTTGTTGTAGTCAGCACGACGATCCAAAACTTGATTTTTGAACACTGAAGATATGTTTAAATTTCATTTTGTTCTTAAGTCTTCCATTCCAAAGCCGATTAAATTTTTTGGTAAAGTGTTTTTGACAGTTACAGAGGAATTGTGTTCTTCGCAATCTAGATTTTGAAGATCCGAGAAGAACTCCTATCGTTAGGGTAAAACACGTAAAATCAAGAGTTTGGCGTCAGAATTCGACAATAAAAAAGAAACCAAAACCAATGAAAATAACTACGAAACAGCCGGGGGTGTTATCAAGTGCGCATTATTTTATGCGAAGCTTGCAACGAACTATTGTCGTTTTAACTTGCTTACTGGGGGTAAGTCTTGTTCCTGCTGCAATGGCGCAGGAGACTGTGGTTTACTCAGAGGGGTTTGAAGGAACCAATGGCGGGTACACTGTGTCAGGTGACAGCGTTTCGTGGTCATGGGGAGTTCCTACTGGGAATGGTCCGGCGAACGCACATTCTGGAACCAATCTCTGGGGGACCCACCTTAGTGGATATACCTCACAGGAATATAATGGTTATCTTGATTCTCCACTGATTCCCCTTCCTGCATTAAACACAAATCAGGTGGATCGAGTCAGTTTTTACGCTTATTGTGATCTTCCTGATATGGAGAATAAGGCGGAGTTTTTGATTTCAACAAACGGAACGACATGGGAGTCTCTCGTATCATTTTATCAACAAAGTGGGGGAGGTTGGCAGAAATATGAATGTGATATTTCTGCATATGCTGGACAAAATATTACATTGAGATTCAGGTTGTATATGGTTCAGGGATATTCGGCTGGTGGTGGTTTTCACGTTGATGACATTGCCATAACAACATATACAAAGAGCGGTCCATCAAAGATTCTTTCATTGCAGGCATTTGAAGACTTGAGTTCTAGTTGTCCTTACGTTGCCCCATGGAATGGCACTCGTTTCCAGGTTGATAATGACATTTATTCAGTCGGGCGTTTTGAATCTGGCAAGTATCGTGATTACTACACACTCCGTTATCCTGTGGTTGCCAGCAATGGCTTTTATAATCTCGAAATACAAGAGCTAGATAAGGAAGAATCATGGACGGATTATACTTCATTAATTGCAGTTGACCATGATGCTGATGCTGCTATAGGAACGGACTCAAAAGGCAATATTACATCCTACTTCATTTCTAGCCTTCAGACTCCTATTTCGGCTGTCTCCAGTAACGGTATAGACGCTCTGGTTGATATCGCAACCAAGGATGGAGCTGGATATGCTGCATATTCACAAGATTATGTTGATGTGGATTTTGGATCTGCTGACGTGACGCAAGGGGCTCAGTTAGTTCTTGGAGTTAAGGGATTCCTCAGTGGGAAAACAAATGTGAATTTCCCTTACATCGGTGCCCCTGCCATTGTTGTGCAGGTTTTAGGAAAAGATGGTTACTACGAAGTTGGACGTCTTTTACCTCGTTTTGGGTATTCTGAATGTGTTTTTGATCTTTCAAGTTATCTCCCTGATTACAATGGAAAAGTTAAGGTTAGGTTCTATAGTATTTCTCATCAAAGAAAATACCACAGCATAGACTATGTTGCTTTGGCCACTGGCGCTAAACCATCAATCCAAGTTAAACCCCTGACTCTTGCCTCAGCTTTCTTAGTTGGTGTAAATGTGACGAATCAATTGCTGGCAACCGACAATGATTCGGTTTATTTGAGAACAGGAAATAAGTTTTCTCTTTCGTTTAATTCTACAGAGCAAACTCTTGCAAAACGTGACTTTGTTTTTGTTAGTGAAGGTTACTATATCCCTCAGGGATCAACATACTTTATATACACATGGAATGGTTCGGCTTGGGTCATGCGTGATAGTTATGGTTTCCCTACCACTTCAACTTTGAGGAAATTTGATTTGTCTCTGTTTCTTCCTGACCCCGATGGAGAATATAAGGTTCGAATTTGGCAGAACCAGGTGGAAAGCTATGCTGGCGTTGATTACATCGGATTAGAATACGATTCAACTAATGGAATTATGGCATATGCGACGAACGGTTTGACACAAGCAGCTATTCAGAATGGTGCGGTTTTTGATGTGAAATCTTATGTTAGTTCCAATGATGGAAACGCCCTTGTGTATTGGGGCTACTATGATCGTTGGATTGAAACAAAATGGACAAATCTCCCGGTAAACATTCCCCCGGTCATATCCAATGTGACTTTTAATGGAAGTTCTGTTTCTTGGACTTATACAGATGCAGATAGTGATACACAGTCGATTGCTCAAGTCCAAATTTGGACTGGTTCCAACGGAAATGGGAGTATTGTCTGGGCTCCTGACCCTGTATCTGGAACTGCTACATCGCTTAGCTATAATGGTGTTACTCTCACGGCGGGTGCAACATATTATGTTCGTGTCAAAGCGTATGATGGCAAGTCTTGGGGAAGTTGGAGTGAAACTTCCTATACAGTTTCATCAGGTATATCCACAACAACTGCAGTTGCTTCTTCCAGTAATCCGTCCAGTTTTGGCGATTCTGTTGTATTTACGGCCACTGTTGGCAGTGGAAGTGGAATTCCCATTGGATCGGTTACATTCAAGGATGGTTCCACAACATTGAGCTCAGTTTCGATTATAACAAATGGAACATCGGGAGAGGCCAGCATTACAAATTCATCTTTGATTAGTGGAGCTCACGTCATCACTGCAACATATGACGGTGGAAGCGGCTATCTTACCAGCTCTGGAACGGTAACTCAGAGTGTGGCTAAGGTTTCTGCCATTGTGACTATAGGCGATCTTGATCAGGTGTACAATGGATTGGAAAAATCTGTCTCCACATCGACAACACCTACTGGATTGGGGGTTGCTGTCACTTATAATGGTACAAATGGACTTCCTGTGAGTCCTGGCAGTTATCAGGTGATCGCCAGTATTTCTGATGTTAATTATTCTGGAAGCGCGACAAACACTTTGGTTATCGAAAAAGCGATGCCAACTGTTTCTCAGTGGCCAGTTGCGACTCCTATTTGGGGAGGGCAAATGTTGACGAACTCAGCGTTACTGGGAGGTAGTGCTTCTATTGCAGGAAGATTTGTTTTTGTAGCTCCAGAAACCTCTGCTCCTGAAGGTACCTACGTGGCAGCGGTTCGATTCGTTCCGAGCGATACAAATAACTTTAACAGTGTTGATGGCACAGTTAGCGTGAAAGTGGCATATGTCGCTGTCCAAACTGGTTCTTCCAGTAACAACATTACTTGGAACGGCTCAGCAACCATGCCAACCAATGGCGATGACATTGTCATTAGTACAAATGTGACGGTGACATTGGATACAAACACTATTGTATTTGGCACTGTGGTGATTGAAGACAGGGGAGCATTGATTTTGACAAACAGTGCAATCTTCTCATTCTCTGGAAATATGACAAACTTTGGTGTCATTATCCCCGGGGACGGTTTGGCTCAAATGGTTGGAACAAACGACCAGTTGTTGGTTGGTGGTGGAACAAATACGTTTACATTCTACGAACTTACAATTGACAAGAATTCGCCCACAAATGTTGTGGCAATCACAAATGGTGAACTGGTGGTTTACTTCCGGTTGCACGTTATTAACGGGGTATTCGTCAGTGCCAGCACTTATCAGGATGTAGTGATTGAAACAAACGGAACCCTTTCTTTGACTGGCGACATCACGGTTAGTGGTAATTTCACGAATCGAGGAACGTTCAATGCCAATGGCTACAAGGTTACATTTAATGGAACAAATGAACAGTATCTGGCATTAGAGGCCCCGACAACGTTTGCAGACCTTACGGTGGATACAAATTCAATCCTTGTTGAAGTCGTTTCAGCAAATAACGCCACGGTGACGGGCTCACTGGAGAATTACGGTGTGATTAGGAAGGCGCAGAATGTGACCGGTGTCGGCGTATACGACTTTGGTCTGGCCGGTGCCTATAATAGTGCTGACATGTCCATCAACATAACAAATCTGACAGGGGCCAATCCTGTGTCAGGCATCAGCATTGACCGCATTGACTCCAATTATCCTCAGGCGCCTGGAACAAATGTGACAGGCATTTATTGGAAGATGAGTGTGACCGGATCTGATGGCAGAGGGGTCTTAACGCTGCCACATGCTGGTTATGCGGATCCCAAGGTTTGTGTTTATGCCAACAATATCTGGCAGTATGGTCGCATAAGCTTTACAGCAAATACGGTGACATGTGCCGGAAATAACTTGGGAACATCCGATTGGATGGTGTTTGAAAATCCTCAGTTCGTTCCAACCACAACCGCACTGGTTATCAGCCAGAGCACTGTAACATATGGAAGTAATTTGACCTACACTGCGACTGTTACTCCAACGGCTGCCAGTGGAACTGTGACATTTAAGGATGGCACGAATATATTGGGAACCGCGACGCTGACCAGCGGAACCGCAACCTTGGTCACGAATCGGCTGTCCGCAGGAACGAGAAGCGTTACCGCAGTTTATGGTGGAGCCTCGGCCTATGCGTCCAGCACTTCGGATGTTGTCACGCAATCTGTCAATAAAGCATCATTGACCGTCGTTGCAGACAATCAGGTTCGAGCATACGGAGATACGAACCCCGTGTTTACGTTGACTTATTCTAATTTGATGTCATGGGATGCCCCAACAAATGCATTCCAAGTCATGCCATCGGTGACAACGGTGGCAACTGAGACTACCAGGGTGAAAACGGGTGGGTATCCAATTGTTGTAACGAATGGAACTTCAGCCAATTATGATTTGGCCTATATCAATGGAACTCTAACGATAACCCAAGTGCCGCTATCCATCGTGGTGGTGAGCACAAATCGTGCGTATGGAGCCACAAATCCAACATTCGCAGCGGTTATCACTGGCCTTAAAAATGGGGATAATATTTCAGCATCCATGACAACCACTGCTGACACGAATAGTACCCCGGCTGATTATCATATTGAGGTGGCAACCGTGGATCCTGGAGCAAAATTAGGTTGTTATAATGTAACAATCACAGGAGGCACATTGACAGTGACGCGCCAACCATTGGTTGGAACGGTTGCAAGCCTCAGTCGTGCCTATGGTTCGGCAAATCCTCCATTTACGGTGAATTATGTCGGTTTTGTAAATAATGAAACCACGAACGTATTGACTGGAACGCTGGGATATCGTTGTGTCGATGGCAGCAGTGTTGCTGTTGGAACAAACACGGTTCCTGGTGTTTTTGCGATCGATGTGATCAGTGGCCAGACAAACTCGAATTATACCATCAGTTATGTGAGTGGCGCACTGACTGTCACACAAGCAGTCTTGACAGTAACAGCAGACAATGTCAGTCGGCGTTACTGGACAACGAATCCTGTCTTTACCGCAACCATTACTGGTTTCGTAAATGGTCAGGGAACAAATATCCTGGGCGGCGCACTTGGTTTTGCCACGACTGCGACAAATACAAGTAATGTTGGTGCCTACAGCATTGTGCCGAGTGGCTACACTTCTGGAAATTATAGCTTTAACTACTCAAATGGCACTTTGACAGTCACACAAGCCTTGCTGAGTGTTACAGCGAATAGCACAAACAAGGTTTATGGTGCTCCATTGCCAACCTTTACGGGAACGAATGATTCAATCGCTGGAGATGTGGGCATTACAGTCGGATACGCAACGACAGCTCTTGCAAGCTCTCCCATAGGGACGTATCCAATTACTCCAACGTTTACAGATCCCAGCAACCGACTGGGGAACTTCTCTGTGACAACCAACGCGGGAACACTGACAATTAATGCAGCAGCGCTGACTGGCACTGTCGCTTCAGTTTCACGTGTCTATGGTGAAACGAACCCGGTGTTTACGATCAACTACACGGGTTTCACCAACGGTGATACCACCTCCGTGTTGACTGGCACTCCGGTGTTTAGTTGCTTGGATGGAACCGATGTTGTTACGACCAATACGGTGGTTGGCAACTATCCAATTCATGTGACAACTGGTCAGACTTATACAAACTACACGATCTCCTACGTGGACGGAACTCTTGCAGTCACACAGGCGGTCCTGACTGTCACGGCTGAAAACAAGAGCCGAATCTATGGTGAAACGAATCCAGTGTTGACGGCTGTCATCACTGGCTTTGTGAATGACGAAGACACGAATGCGATTACCGGTTCACCAGAACTGACAACATTGGCTGTAACGAACAGCCCTGTTGGAGCCTACGATATTACTCCAACATTAAATACACTGCTGGCGACAAATTACAGCTTCATCTTTAGCAACGGCACTCTGACCGTTGGCAAGGCGGACTTGAAAGTTGTCGCAGACAACAAGAGCAGGGCATACGGTGACACGAACCCGGTATTTACGGCACAATATGTGGGCTTTGTTGATGGGGACACAGACGCCGTTCTGACTGGCGCACCACAATTAACTACTGTGGCTGGAACGAATTCCTCAATTGGAACCTACGACATTGTTGCTGCTGTTGGAAGTTTGGCCGCAACGAACTATGCGCTGACCTTCAGCAATGCAACCCTTACGGTGACGCAAGCCCCGATGACCATTGCCAGTGTGGCGACAAACCGCACTTATGGTGCCACGAACCCCATCTTCTCGGGCTCCATCACGGGTATCGTAAATAATGATGACATTACAGCAACGTTTGTTTCAGTTGCTGTAACGAACAGCCCGGTGACGACTTACGACATTACGCCAGTCATTGCCGATCCAGGCTATAAGCTGACGAATTACTTCGTAACGACCAACATTGCTTTGCTTACGATTGACAAGGCATCGTTGACGGTTGTGGCTTATGACACCAACAAAACTTATGGTGCGGTAATGCCCAGTCTCGATGGTTATCTCGCTGGCGTTGTTGCCGGGGATGATTTGACCTTGAGCAACTCTACAACAGCAACGGCTTCAAGCCCGGTTGGAACCTACACAATCACAGCCGGAGTTACAGATCCTGATAGCCGTTTGGATAATTACACTCTTGTAACTACCAATGGCGTATTCACGATCAATAAGGCGGCCCTGACCGTTACTGCGGATGACAAGACGCTTGTTTGGGGAAGCAACGCGCCTACTTACACGGTGTCATACAACGGGTTTGTCAATGGAGATACTGTGGCGTCTCTGACCACCGTCCCAACAGCCAGTGTTCTTGACACGATTGATTGGGTTGGCACGTATGATATTGTGCCGAGTGGTGGTGTTTCAACAAACTACAGCTTCAGCTACGTCGATGGCACATTGACTGTTGAAAAAGGAAGCATTCGTATCGTGGGTGATAATGCTAGCCGCAAATATGGTGAAACCAATCCTGTGTTCACAGCAACGATGTATGGTGCAGCTCCAGGAGAGACGCTTACATACACCTTGTCTACGGTGGCCACCCCCACTAGTGCGCCTGGAAACTATGAAATTGCTATCGATCTCGTCGATCCTGACTTCCACTTGGGACTTTACGATGTGAGTTTCTACAGCGGGATGCTTACTATTGGCAAGATGAGCCTGACTGGCGTCGTTGCCGATGCAAGCCGTGCCTATGGTGCTACGAACCCGGTCTTCACTGTTGACTACGTTGGATTCAAAAATGGTGATACCACAAATAACCTGACCGGATCACTCAGTTTTGTGTGCACCAATGCAACAGGGGATGATGTGACCACCAATGCATCAGTAGGCCAGTATTCGGTCTATGTGGTGAGTGGTCAGGCTGGGACCAACTATGACATCGTCTACACGAATGGAACACTTTCAGTGACCCAGGCTTTGATGGTTGTCACTGTGGATAATACCAATCGCGTGTATGGAACGACAAATCCTGTCTTTTCGGGAACTTTGGTTGGTGTCACTAATAATGATGACATTAGCGTGAGTTTCACAACGGCGGCTACTTCCACGTCGAATGTGGCCCAATATGATATTACTCCTGTTTTGAATGATCCTGATTCGCTTTTGAGCAATTACTTTGTCATCACGAATCTGGGAACGTTGGATGTAACGAAAGCGTCCTTGACTCTCGTCGCATCGAATGCAACACGCCTCTATGGACAGACAAATCCGACATTCGAAGGAAGTCTGACAGGCATATTGAACAATGACGGTATTACCGCTCAATACTCCACTCTGGCGACTTCAACCAGCCCAGTTGGTGACTATACGATTACTGCGGCACTCGTTGATCCCAACAGCAAGAAGGATAACTATACACTGACAACAACCAATGGCACGTTGAGCGTGACTGCGGCGTCGTTGACAGCGACGGTTAATAACCAGACGCGTGTTTACGGTGGAACAAATTCGCCAGTGACGCTGAGCTTCAGTGGCTTTGTAAACAGTGATACGACGGCGATTGTTACTGGAATACAAACGAACACGTATTACACGAACACCATCGCCAACGTGATGACGATTGATACCAATACAGTGATTGGAACCTACGGAATCAACGTTACGGGCTTGAGCGCGCCAAACTATAGCATCAGCTATGTGGATGGCACGCTGACCGTGACCCAGGCGTTGTTGACCATTACGGCAGACAATGCAGTTCGTGGCTATGGTCAGACGAATCCAGTGTTCACAGGCTCAATCACAGGCTTTGTGAATGATGAGACAACAAACGTGATTGTTGGAGAATACGGTCTGACAACGACGGCAGCTACGAATAGTGTTGTTGGGTTGTATCCAATCCTGATTACGACCAATACGATCAGTGCGTTGAACTACGCGTTTGTGACGAACACAGGAACGCTGAGTGTGACTGGAGCGGTTCTGACTGTCACTGCGGATAACAAGAGCAAAGGATATGGAGCGAGCAATCCAACTCTGACATATACAATCACTGGATATGTTAACCCAAGTGACAGCGCAATGGTGACTGGACAACCGGCCATCAGCACGACGGCAACGGCGTCAAGTGCAGTTGGCACCTACACGATTACCGTAACGAATGGCACGTTGTCTTCGCCAAACTATTCATTTGTCTATGCCAATGGCACGTTGAGCGTGGCTGCAGCGACATTGACAGCCACAGTTAATAATCAAGCCCGTGTTTACGGTGGAACAAATCCGCCAGTGACGCTGAGCTTCAGTGGCTTTGTAAACAGTGATACGACGGCGATTGTTACTGGAATACAAACGAACACATATTACACGAACACCATCGCCAACGTGATGACGATTGATACCAATACAGTGATTGGAATCTACGGAATCAACGTTACAGGCTTGAGCGCGCCAAACTATAGCATCAGCTATGTGGATGGCACGCTGACCGTGACCCAGGCGTTGCTGACCATTACGGCAGACAATGCAGTTCGTGGCTATGGCAAGACGAATCCAGTGTTCACAGCCTCGATCACAGGCTTTGTGAATGATGAGACAACAAACGTGATTGTTGGAGAATACGGTCTGACAACGACAGCAGCGACGAGTAGTGTTGTTGGGTTGTATCCGATCCTGATTACGACCAATACAATCAGTGCGTTGAACTACGCGTTTGTGACGAACACAGGAACGCTGAGTGTGACTGGAGCGGTTCTGACTGTCACCGCGGATAACAAGAGCAAAGGATATGGAGCGAGCAATCCAACTCTGACATATACAATCACTGGATATGTTAACCCAAGTGACAGCGCAATGGTGACTGGACAACCGGCCATCAGCACGACGGCGACCGCGTCAAGTGCAGTTGGCACCTACGCGATTACCATATCGAATGGCACGTTGTCTTCACCAAACTATTCGTTTGCCTATGCCAATGGCACACTAACGGTGACAAAGGGAACCATCACGATTGTGGCTGACAGCAAGAGTCGTATTTATGGTGCTGCCAATCCGCAATTCAGCCTGAGTTATAGTGGTCTGCCAGATGGAGAGGTTTTGGATACGCTGCCGATCATCAGCACGACTGCAACGGCAACCAGCCCGGTTGGTAACTACCCAATTACACTTAGTGGTGGGTTGGATAATAACTACACCTATTATCTGGTGAACGGAATATTGACCGTTACTCCAGCGACGTTAACGGCAGTGGCTGCAGACGCCAGTCGCAGTTATGGACAGGCAAATCCAACCTTTAGCGGCAGTATTGTTGGCATCTTGAATGGTGATCCCATTACTGCAACTTACACAACAACGGCCACGCAGAGCAGCCCCGCAGGCAGCTATGCCGTCAAGGCTAATGTGACTGCTACAGGTAATCAGCTCCAAAATTACAACCTTGTGACCACAGATGGCACTCTAACTGTAAGCAAGGTTGCATTGACAGGCACAATCTGGAATGCCACCCGCGCATACGGGCAAGACAATGCGGCTTTCGGTATCACCTACAGTGGGTATGTTAACAATGATAATGATACCAGCTTGAGTGGCACTCTGAGCCTGATTTGCACAAACTCAAAGGGAACACCAGTGACTGCATCGACGCCTGTTGGCACCTATGCAATCAAGGTGGGAACATCCCAGACATCGCCTAATTACAACATCAGCTACACGTCAGGTTCTCTGACGATCACCAAGGCGGCGCTGACAATTACGGCTGATAGCAAGACCCGCGCCTATGGTCAGGCCAATCCTGAGCTGACATTCAGCTACTCTGGCTTTGCCAACGGTGAAACCAAGGCTAATCTGACAAGCGTTCCTGTCGCAACAACGACAGCTACACAAGCCAGCCCTGTTGGAACGTATCCGATCACCCTTGCTGGTGGCAGTTCCGATAATTATGCCATCACACTTCAAAATAGTGTTCTGACTGTTATGCCGGCGCAAGTCGTGCTTACGGCAGATAACAAGACTCGCACCTACGGTCAGACCAATCCTGTGCTGACGGTTACGGCATCCGGCTTCGTGAATGGAGAAACAGTCTCCAACCTCTCGGCTCTCCCTGTGGCAACGACAACAGCCACCGCTACGAGCCCTGCTGGCACGTATCCAATCACGGTGACTGGTGCTGGAACAAACAGCAACTATGCGGTTAGTCTGCAGAGTGGCACTCTCACAGTGGCACCGGCAGCCTTGAGCATCAAAGCTGACAGCGCTACGCGGCCTTTTGGTCAAACGAACCCTGTGTTGACTGGCACGATCACGGGAATTGTAAATGGCGACACCATTACCGCCACTTACACGACGACAGCCACTGAAAGCAGCCCGTCGGGAACATATCCGATCACCCCGGCTGCTGTTGCAGATACAAATGTGTTGGCCAATTACGCTGTCACATTGACTGAAGGCACACTCACCATCAACAGCCAACTCGTCATCACAAGTGAACCGGCCAACTATGTGGTTGGGGCTGCTGCTATCAATGTTGATACCAATGCCACACTTAATGCTGGCAGTAGCATTAGCTTTGATAGCGTAACGCTGGCTGTCACTGTCTCGACCAACCTGGCCAGTGGCGATACATTGGCCATTGAGCCGCGGGCTGAGAGTGGAATTACCACCACGAGCACCAATGTGAGCTACAATGGCCAAGTCATAGCCAGTTGTGCAAAGAATACCGGCACGTTAACAGTCCGGTTCAACGTTAATGCCACTGGGGCTGCTATTACCGATCTGTTGCGGCAGATTACCTTTGCCACGACAAATATGGGGGCAACCAACAAGGCCATCCAATTGGCTTTGATCGAAGCGAACCAGACTTTGGTGGGTGTTCGCGTGATTAACGTTGATCGTCCGCCACAGGCTCAGGACGATACGATCCAGGCAACGGCTGGAGTTACAATTACCATCCCATTCAGTGCGGTTTTGGCCAATGACACCGACATGGATGGTGATACTCTGACAGTCAGCGTTCCAAGCGCTGTGACTGCTCGAAACGGCAACGTTGTTGTGGCTACGAATGGGCTGGTTTACACACCCGCCATCACCAATACAACGTCAGATAGTTTCACTTACGTGGTTAGTGACGGACGCGGAGGCAGTGCTCAAGCCAAGGTTACTGTCCAGCTCGTCAAGAAACAGGAATTGACCATCGAGACTGATTTGTCAACTGGACATGTTACTCTCCAGATGGGAGGACAACCAGGGGTTACTTATCGAATTGATGCTTCAGAGGATCTGAAGACGTGGACTCCGTTGACCACAGCAGTGGCCGACGCCTACGGAATTATCAAGATTGTTGACCCTGACTTGATGAAAGCAGCTAGATTCTACCGTTTGGTTCAGCCTTAATTGGGCAGATCAAAACGTGATTGATTGAAACAAAAAACCCCGCAGAGAACAATCTCTGCGGGGTTTTCCCTTGGTGAGGTTGACAATACTTGACAGCCACAAATGCAGTGTGTTTGGAAGTGTCAGATGGCAAAAAAAATCCCAATGTCCATCCATCTCCGGGAATTTATCACGGCAAATACTCTAGCTCCCGCCAAAACTTCCGATAGAGAAATGGAAATGCCAGGGGAAAAAGGTATGTGTGGTTGTAAAAAGGTTCCAATCAGTTTTGATGAACCGTTTTCTTTAATGATGATGCGAAGATCAACTGAATTTCGCGGAAGACGGATATTAGAATAATTATGAAACTTGGTGCAAAGATAGTCTGTGCCGCCGCCGCCGCAGTTGTTTTGACAACGATTGGTTCGATGTTGGCAGTTTATTACGTCTCAAAGGAGAACCGTGTTCAGGCGATACGCGACGTCATGAATACGACATTAAGCCAAGCTGAGCAGGTGCGCTTTCAGTTTGAGACGATTCACAAGGATCAGGGAATTGACATGGAAGGATTGGTCACCAAGACAAAGAACCAAAATCCGGGGCGCCCTCTTAAGGATTATTATCGGTCAACTCCTCTCTACAATACCATACCTGTTGTTGCCGCATGGGAATCCATTCAACAGGTCGCTACAGAGAAAAAGTTTGAGTTTTATACTCCAACGCGTCCGGGGATTACGCCTCGAAATCCTAAGAATACTGCTGATACGAAGTTTTCCTCAATTTTTGACGCCTTCACAAAAGGGAGCACGAACTATTTTAAATATGATAAGGAAAGGAATGCCCTTGTATTGGCGCGACCGGTTATCCTGACAGAAAATTGTCTGATTTGTCATGGTTCTCCTGAGAAAAGCCCATCCAAGGATGGAAATGATTTTCTTGGACAGCCTATGGAGAACATGAAGAAGGGGGATATCAAGGGAGCCTTTGTGCTCATGGCTCCAATGACTGATGATCCGGTTGTTGCTGCGACAATGTGGAAAATTCTTGTTGTGGGTATTCTGATCCTTATCGCGGTGACAGGTGCATTTTACTTTCTCAATCAACGGTTAATCATGCGGCCTTTGGCCCGTTCCATCGATCAGATCAGCCAATCCCGGGAACAAACGGGACAGGCTTCGCGGGAAATCCGTGATGCAAGCGGAAACTTGGCCGAGGCGGCGAGTGAGCAGGCGGCCTCGTTGGAGGAGACAAGTGCCTCGTTGGAGGAAATGGCCAATATGACCAAGCAGAATGCGAAAAGCTCTCAAAAGGTCAAAGAAATTGCCACCGAAGCACGAAAAGCGGCTGACTCAGGCACGCAAGACATGCTTCAGATGAATAAGGCCATGCTGGAAATCAAGCAGTCAAGTGATGGAATTGACAAGATCATCAAGAACATTGATGAGATAGCGTTTCAGACCAATATTCTGGCGTTGAATGCGGCTGTCGAGGCGGCTCGTGCTGGAGAGGCTGGTCTTGGTTTTGCCGTTGTTGCCGATGAAGTTAGAAATCTGGCACAAAGAAGCGCAAGTGCTGCAAAGGAAACGGCGGCTAAAATCGAGGATTCAATTCAAAAGAGTAACCACGGCGTGGAGATCAGTAATCAGGTTTCTGCAAAATTGGAAGGCATTGTGGCCAAGGTCCGAAAGGTGGATGAGGTGATCGCTGAAATAGCCCAGGCATCAGAAGAACAAAGTCTGGGGATTGAACAGGTTAACGTGGCTGTGGTGCAGATGGACCGAGTGACTCAATCGAATGCCGCCATGGCTGAACAAACTGCCAGCGCTGCAGAAGAGTTGAATGCTCAGTCTGAGTCTTTGGATAAAGCGGTCGAAGATCTTGTTGTCCTGGTGGAAGGAGAGAGGAATGCTTACTCAAGCAAAATAAACATGCCGCCGCTACCGGCTCCAATTTCAAAAAAGAAAACGGAGGTCTGATTGGGGGAGGAAGTTCTAAGGGGCATTTTTACGAGAAATGGAGCGGCTGCCATAGATTATTTTTGTGATGGCAGTTGCTCAATGGGATCGCTTCTTTACAAAAAAACCTCTGCCACCGGAGTAGCAGAGGGTTTTGAGAATCAATAATCAGTTATTTCAAGAGCTTCAGAAAACGCTCATTGGCTTTGGCCCAGATTTCCTTGTCTTTGGGCTCAAAACGAACCAGGTCGCTAGAAGCGCGAACGATATCGCGCATTTCTGCCAGGGATTTGAGTTGCCCACTGGCGCGGACTTGGGAGAGGAGATTGCCAAGAACAGTCGTTTCAACTGGTCCTGCAACAACAGGGCATCCACAGGCATTGGCCGTGAATTGGTTGAGAAGCGCGTTTTTGGAGCCGCCACCGACGATGTGGATCACTTCGATCGGTGTGCCGGAAAGTTCCTGTAATCCATGGAGCACTGCGTTGTAGATGAGCGCGAGGCTTTCAAGGGCGCAACGGACGAGTTCGCCTTCTGTCTTTGGAACTGGCTGGCCTGTTTCGGCACAATAATCCTGAATGGCCTTGGGCATGTCAGGAGGATTGAGAAAACGAGCGTCGTTTGGATTGACGATGGAACGGAGGGCAGGAGCGGCTTCAGCGAGTTTGACGAGTTCGCCGTAGTCGAGCTTCTTGCCATTGGCTTCAAAGGAGCGTTTGCATTGTTGCACTAGCCAGAGGCCCATGATGTTCTTGAGCACGCGGTAGGTGTTGTCGATGCCGCCTTCGTTTGTGTAGTTCAGTTCCAGAACGCGTTGAGAGAGCAGGGCCGTCTGGGATTCAATGCCCATGAGGGACCATGTGCCGGAGCTGATGTAGGCCCAGTTGGCCTTGCCGGTATTGGCCGTTGGAACAGCGGCAACAGCGGCGCCCGTGTCGTGTGTTGGTGGAGCGACGACTTGAATGGCAGGGAGTCCTGTTTTTGCGGAAACCGATTCACGAATGGCACCAAGCGGCGTGCAGGGATGAACCACTTTGGGGAAAATTCGGGTTGGAATGCCGAATTTCTTAAGCATGGCTTTTGCCCAATCACGTTTGGTTGGGTGCATACATTGAGTCGTTGTGCCATTGGTGTATTCGACGCATTTGGAACCGCACAAACACCAGTGCAGAAAGTCTGGCATGAGCAACAGGCAATCAGCATGTTTCAACAGATCGGGATTCTGTTTTTTCAAGGCCAGCAGTTGATACAAGGTGTTCAGTTCCATGAATTGCAGGCCGGTCTGCTTGAAAATGTCGGCGCGTGGCACGATCTTGAATGCTTCGTCCAGCATTCCCACGGTGCGTGTATCGCGGTAGTGGTAGGGCTGTCCAAGAATTTCCTCGTTCTTTGTCAGGAGAACGAAGTCAACCCCCCAGGTGTCAACACCGACAGAGACGATGGATTTGCCATATTTTTTCGCGGCGATGGTAAGGCCGGTCTGGATTTCAGCCCAGAGATGGAGCACGTCCCAGCGCAGAGTGTTTGCAAGCGGGACGCCGCCATTGGAGAAACGGTGAAGTTCTTCGAGTTGGATGGTTTTGCCATCCCAGATACCGGCAATGACACGACCACTTTCGGCGCCGAGATCAACGCCGAGATAAACTTGTGTATTCATGTAATTTGTTTCGATTTTAAAAGGATGAATTAATTTGTTTTTTGGACAGGAAACACGCCAGTCGGGTTTTGGGGATTGGCTTGCATCGTTGCAGTATTTGCCGCGGGTGCATCGGTCTTGGCTTTGCCAAGATAACCGCTGTAGCCAGAGATTACGGCTGAGGCGACGAGTAGAAGAAGTCCAGCCGCAAGCAGTGAGCGGGTTTTCATTCCAGTGCCTTTCCATTCACCCAGCATGATTCCCAACAGTGTGCCGAACAGAATGGAGCACGCCATTAAAACGGCCCAACCCACGTAGGCGGTGTCGCCCATGGCAGGTTCGCCTGTCTTGAAGCAGATGAACTGCGAGCACCAGATGGCACCGGCAATGCCTGCAAAAAAGATGTTTGCGAGAAGCGGAGTTTTGGCCTTGAAATAATCGCCCGTGGTTTTGTTCTTGAAGTTCAGGAATAAGCACCAGAGAAAATTGATGGTGAAACCACCCAGGAGGACGATGACGAGAACGGGCATTCCGCGCCAGGCGTTTGATGTTGCAGGAGCCGTTGTGACAGCCAATTTTTCCAATGTGGGCCCGCCAGTAAGACCAAAACCCATTCCTGCACTCATGACGCCGGAGAAGATCGCAACCAGAATTCCTTTTTTGAAATCAAATTCGGCGACTGCCTTTTTCTTCGCTTCTTCCGGCAGTTCGCTTTCCTTGGACATGCCGGCAAGACCGACCCCGACAATGCCGACAAGCGAGATCATGATGCCGATGAACGAAGTGATTCCAGCACCCGGCTCAAAGAGTTGACCGAATTCGCCCTTGAGCATCTTGGGAATCAAAGTTCCAACAGAAGAGCAGAGGCCGCAACCGATGGCAAGGCCAAGACCAACGCCGAGATAGCGAATCATCAAACCCCATGTCAAACCACCCAAGCCCCACATGGCGCCGCAGATGTAGCATTTGAAGATTTCACCACTGGGGGCGGTTTTTAAGACGGTCATTAAATTGGGGGACGTGAGAAAAGCCAGAACCCATGGCACAACCACCAAGCCCATCACAGCGTAGACGAGCCAGTAGCTTTCCCACGCCCAATTTTTTACTTTTTTAAATGGAAGATAAAAGACGGCACCCGCCAGGCCTCCCAGAGCAAAAATGATTATGCCAAGGGCCGGATTTGTCGCTGCTTCGTTCATATGTTGTTTTTTAAATGCAGCGGAACGAGAATCACCAGACTCTCGTTCCGCCTAGTTTTTATGTTTGACTAAAGTTTGGCTGGAAAAACGTTATTTCCGTTTGGATTGAACGTCTTTCTCGTATTTCTTCACATCATCAATCCAGGCAGCACCAACGGGCACGCCAGCCTTCATGCAGTAGTAGTCCCAGACGGCGCCAAACGGCATGGATTTTAGCTCTTCCTGAAGTGCGAGGCGTGAGGTGTAGTCTCCTGACAATTCCACTGCGCGAAGTTTGTCGGCAGGGGCGATCATTGCGGTGAGCAGGGCCTTGATCATGTTGCGGCTGCCGATGACCCATGCGGCTACGCGGTTGATGCTGGCATCGAAGTAATCGAGACCGATGCGGGTGCGGCTCAAGTAGTTTCCCCAGACCAATTCCTGTGCGATGGCTTGCAGGTCGTCGGTATAGGTTACGACGTGATCGCTGTCCCAACGGACACCACGGCTGACGTGCAGTGCGATCTGGTCGAGGTATTCGAACACGGCTGTGATCTTGTCGGAAATGGTCTCGGTTGGATGGTAGTGGCCGGTGTCGAGGGTGACGAGTTTCTTACGGCTGATGGCATAGCCAAGATAGAATTCCTGTGAACCAACGACATAGGATTCAGATCCAATGCCGAATAGTTTGCCTTCGACGGAATCGACGTTGTATTTGGGATCGATTTTCTTGGCGAAGATGGCGTCAAGGGATGCTAAAAGGCGATCGCGAGGGGCTTTGCGATCAGCAGGAGTATCTTTCATGCCGTCTGGAATCCAGAGGTTGGTCAAGGCTCCTTTACCAAGTTGTTTGCCGAAGGCGGCTGCAATTTCGCGGCAGCGAATTCCGTGATCAATCCAGAACTTGCGGATGGACTCATCCGGGTGAGAGAGTGTGAGGCCGTCTGCCGCCTTGGGATGGGCAAAATAGGTTTGATTGAAATCGAGTCCGAGACCTTTTTCTTTGGCCCAATCGATCCAGTTCTGAAATTGTTCAACACCGAGCTGGTCGCGATCCACTTTCTTTCCGCCGACCATTTCTGCATAGCAGGCATGAATATTGAAGCGATGATGACCGGGTATCAGTGAAATGGCTTTCTCAAAATCAGCGCGCAACTCAGCGGGAGTGCGGGCTTTGCCGGGGTAATTACCCGTGACGGCCAAGCCACCACCTAGCTCTGAGCCGGCGTTTTCAAAACCGCCAACGTCATCCCCCTGCCAACAATGGAGGGAAATGGAAACCTCGGCGATGCGCTTTAAGGCCTGGTCGGTGTCTACTCCAAATTGAGCATAACGTTCCTTGGCCAGTTTATAGGCTTGTTCGATCGATTGTGTTTTTGACATAAAGTTATCTATTATTAATTGGTGCCACAAAGAGCGGGCCGAATCCTCCCTGGCGGCCTACAACAGCGCTATCGTGACGCAAAATAAAATTGAGCTATTGGCTTTTTGTTTATCGTGTTTTTTAGACATTGTCGACTGTTTTGTGGTAGAATTTGATAATTTCTGGTAAAATTTGTTGAATAATGGCAATTCCATTTTAATAACTGATTCGGCATCACAGGGATTGAGAGAATAATTTCGCGTTTTTTTTCTTACGTGGAAGTCTAAAATATGTTTTTTTTGTCATTGTTTGGGCGCTGGAATGAGTAAAATAGATGGAAGATTTGCTTCAAATGCGATTCCATTGTCTATTATTTAGGGTTTTTGAAGTGAAAGTGTTTTTTTGAGAGCAGATTGTGATCTTCCTAAACAATAATGCTTGCCTGAAAACTCCTTCGGCTATTTAGTTATTTCGCAGTCGCCAATACCTTATGCAAAGCACAACTGAAATTGCGCACAATCCAAGAGATGAAGGAGGAGTGATTTTTACTCGCTTGGATGCGGCTATAAGCTGGTTGCGGAAGAATTCCATCTGGCCAATGCCAATGGGGTTGGCATGTTGTGCGATCGAATTGATGGCAGTTGGGGCCAGTCGCTACGATATAGCACGTTTTGGGATGGAAGTGATGCGGTTTTCACCAAGACAATGCGATGTGATGATTGTTTCGGGCACTGTGACCTATAAGATGGCTCTCTCAGTAAAACGGATTTATGACCAGATGACAGAGCCCAAGTGGGCCATCGCGATGGGGGCTTGTGCTTCCTCGGGCGGCATGTATCGGAGTTATTCCGTTTTGCAAGGGGTTGATAACATCATTCCCATCAGTGTTTATATTGCCGGATGTCCTCCGAGGCCGGAAGCGTTGCTGGAAGCCATGATGCGGATGCAGCGCATTGTCCAAAAGGACAAGGCATTAACCAATTTGAAAAAGGTCATTTAATTTAATTTTTTCCAATGCCTTCATTGCAACTTGCCAACGAATTGAGAGCCCGATTTGGAGATTTGATCTCCGAACCGAAGGAGTCTCGAAACGAGGTCACAATTCAAGTGGGAGATCCGGAGCGCATAGCGGATGTGATGGCGGTGGCGAAGAAGGATTTCGGGTTTGATTTTTTGAAGGATATTAGCAGCGTTGATAATTTGGGGAGCGATCCCCGGTGGACAGTTGTCTACCATCTATATGGGCTGCAACATGGGTGTGAACTGCGGGTTAAGACGGACGTTAGCGAGTCAAAATCAGAGCTTCCATCCGTGACATCCATTTGGGCTGGGGCGAATTGGCATGAACGCGAAGTTTACGACATGATGGGGATTCGTTTTCGTGGGCATCCTGATTTACGCCGGATTTTGATGTGGGAAGGATATCCCTACCATCCGTTGCGGAAGGATTTTCCGTTGGAAGGCAAGCCAACCGATCTTCCCGAAGTGGCATTTACAAGAGTGGCGCCTTTGGAAGGCGGCCCGTTTGTGACTTCTCCGGGCAAAAAACACGCCGGTTACCGCGAGCCGCGGTCCCGCGCTGAAAGCAGTGATTCTGCCCCTGATTTGAACCAAAAGTAATCCGATGGCAACGAAACAAGAAATTGAATTTGGTGATGCGGCCAGCAGGGCCGCTGCTGCTGCGGAGGATTTGCCGGAGTTTAAAGGCGAGAAGATGGTTCTCAACATGGGACCATCCCATCCGGCCACGCATGGGGTCTTACGGGTGGTGCTGGAGATCGATGGCGAGAAAATCACAAAGGCGACGCCGGAGATCGGCTATTTGCATCGGGGGGATGAGAAAATTGCGGAGAACATGACCTACACGCAATTTATTCCCTACACCGACCGTTTGGACTATCTGGCTGGTGTTGCCAACAACGTGGCCTATGTCATGGCTGTGGAGAAACTGCTTGGGATTCATGATAAGCTGACTCCTCGCTGCCAGTATATTCGGATGATTTGTTGCGAACTCGCACGGCTTGAATCTCATTTGCTGGGGGTTGGCTGTTATGGAATGGATGCCGGGGCTGTGACGATGTTCCTTCTCACATTTACGGAGCGGGAAAAGATTTACAATCTGTTGGAATCCCTGACCGGTGGGCGTCTGACGACGAATTATACGCGAATTGGAGGACTGGCGCGTGACTTGCCTCCGGGCTGGGTGGAGCAATGCCGTCAATTCTTGAAAGAAGTTGTTATCGACATTGACGAAACGGATAAGATGCTCACAGGGAACCGGATTTTCATTGGGCGCACAAAAGATGTGGGTGTGATACCACGTGATGTGGCCATTGATTACGGCATGAGCGGTCCCAATCTGCGTGGCAGTGGCGTGGATTATGATGTTCGCAAAGCCAACCCTTATCTTGCCTACAAGGATGTTGAGTTCGAGGTTCCAGTTGGATCAGTAGGGGATAGTTATGATCGCTATCTGGTGCGCATGGAAGAGATGCGGCAGTCTGTGCGGATCATTCAACAGTGTCTGGATAAGCTTCCTGACGGCCCGATTAATGTCGATGATGGGAAGGTGGTTCTTCCTCCCAAGCAGAAGGTCCTAACTGAAATGGAAGAGCTGATTCACCAATTCATGCTGGTGACCCAGGGCGTGAACGTGCCGCCTGGGGAAGTGTATTTTGGGGCTGAAAATCCAAAAGGCGAGCTGGGCTTTTACATCAACAGTAAAGGCGGTGGAACGCCGTATCGAATGAAGATCCGTTCTCCATCATTTTCCAATTTGAGCATTCTGTCCTGGTTGATGCCGGGACACCTGATATCGGACACAGTGGTCATTTTTGGCTCACTCGATTTTGTGATGGGAGAATGTGATCGGTAAGGCACCCGGATTGTTTTGAAGAAATGAATTTTATTGTTCCAAAAGAATTGGAAGCGCAGTTGGATGAAATCGCCGCGCACTACCCGGAAAAACGGAGTGCGACGCTGATGTTTCTACACGCGCTTCAGGAGCATTTTCACTATATTTCCCAGGAAGCCGTGGAGTGGACGGCCAAGAAGCTCAATCTCAAGCCGATCAACGTTTATGAATTGGTCACTTTTTATCCGATGTTTCGGCAGGAACCGCTGGGAACGTATCATATCAAGGTTTGCCGCACACTGAGTTGTGCATTGAATGGAAGTCACGAAATTCGCGACTTGTTCTGTCGCCGTCTGGGGTTGGACCCCAATGTTCACGGCCCGCAAACAACGGGAGACGGACGTTTTACAGTGGAGTTTGTCGAGTGTCTGGCAAGCTGTGGCACGGCTCCTGTGCTGATGGTCAATGACACCTTGGTTGAGCACGTAACGCCCAAGACAGTGGACGAATTGTTGTCAAAATGCAAATAGCCAGCTCCAGCACAGCATTGAGGATAAATGAAATGGTGAAGATTTTGAAATGGCTGCCCGACATGGATTTGAACCATGACAAAGAGATCCAGAGTCTCTTGTGCTACCGTTACACCATCGGGCAACGCGTGCTGAAAAATGAGTGATTTTCGCGGTAGTGTCAAGTTCTGATATTAAAAAGTAATTATGGCGCAAGAATACAGGCTCATATTAAAAAACGTCGATCAGCCCGGCTACACGACGGACATCGATTGTTACTTGGGCCATGGCGGTTATGCGACGCTTAAAAAAGCGATGTCATTGCCAGTCATTGATTTACCTGATGGCAAGGAAAAAACGCCACAGGAGCAAATTCGTGACGAGGTCAAGCTGTCTGGCTTGCGCGGTCGTGGCGGTGCGGGATTTTCTTGCGGTCTAAAATGGTCTTTTGTGGATCGCCGCAGCAAGAAGCCCATTTACCTGATTTGTAATGCGGATGAATCTGAACCGGGCACATTCAAGGATCGTCAAGTGATCCATAAGGACCCGCATCAGCTGATTGAGGGCATGATCATTGCCTGTTTTGCCAATGATGTGCATCTGGCCTACATCTTCATTCGGGGTGAAATGCCTGAAGGGGCTCGGATTTTGAACAGGGCTTTGAACGAGGCGCGTGCCAAAAATTTTCTGGGGAAAAACATTTTGGGAAAAGGGTTCGATTTGGAAATCTACATCCATCGCGGTGCGGGTGCCTACATTTGCGGTGAGGAAACCGGATTGATCGAAGCGTTGGAAGGTAAGCGTCCGTATCCACGCATCAAACCCCCATATTTTCCCGCGGTACTCGGGCTTTACATGTGCCCGACGATTGTCAATAACGTCGAAACGCTTTCCGCAGTCAAACATGTGATGGAAATGGGGGCTGCCGCTTATTCAAAACTCGGCACACCAAACAACACCGGCACTCGGATCATTGGTGTCAGCGGCATGGTCCGCAAGCCGGGATACTTTGAGATCGAAGTGGGGAAAGCCACCTTGCGCGATCTGATTTTTGGCGAGAACTTTGCCGGCGGTTTGCGCGAAGGTCGCAAGCTCAAGGCGTTCATTCCCGGTGGTTCCTCTTCAAAGATTTTCAGGGCGGGGGAAATCGTCAAGCTCAAGAAAAAAGGCCCTGATGGCCAGATGACTGTGGTCGAGATGGATGTCTTGGACATTCCCTATGACTTTGATACGGTTCAGGCCGCAGGCAGCATGTCTGGATCGGGCGGAATCATTGTCATGGATGACACGGTGGAGATTCCAAAGGCACTGGCGAATATCTCCGAGTTCTACGCTCATGAGAGTTGCGGTCAGTGCACCCCATGTCGTGAAGGTTCTCTCTGGATGAGCAAGGCGCTGAACAGGTTTACTCATGGTGGCGCGAGAAGTGAGGATGCCGCGTATTTGACTGAGATTGCCCACAACATTCAGGGGCGCACCGTTTGCGCTTTTGGCGAAGCCGCCGCCTGGCCCGTTTTGAGTTACGTGAAAAAGTTTCACGAGGAATTTGAAAAGTAGAAATGAATCCGACGCCTCAAAAAACAGAACAGAAACCCGCGCCACCGGTCGAAATGATCAAGGTGAAAGTGGACGGGCGTGAGATTGAAGTGCCCAAGATGACGCCGGATTGGCAGGGAAAATTACAGCCCACAACCATGTTGCAGGCTTGTAAGGCTGCGGGAGTTCATGTTCCACACTATTGCTACCATCCAAAGCTTCCCATCGCCGGGAATTGCCGCATGTGCATCATGGAATACGGCACTCCTGTCCTCGGGCCGGACCGCAAGCCGGTTTTCAATCCAGATGGCACGCCGAAAATTGCCCGTTCCGTGCTGCCTTACGAACCGAGCACGCCGCGTGGCGCCATTGCCTGTGCAACTCCAGTGACTCCGGGAATGGAGATTTATCCAAGCTCTCCAGCAACGAAACAGATGCGCGAGGCGGTGTTGGAATCGCTCCTCATCAATCATCCTTTGGACTGCCCGATCTGCGATCAGGCAGGCGAATGCAAGCTTCAGGAATACGTGGTTGAATATGGCAAGACCAAGGGCAAGTTTGCTGAAAACAAGGTTCATAAACCCAAGCAAGTCGATCTGGGGCCTCGTGTGGTTCTGGATAATGAACGTTGTATTCTTTGCACCCGCTGCATCCGGTTCACGCGCGACATTGTCGGGGACGATGTTTTGGGAATTCTCCATCGCGGTGGACGCAATACGATTGCCAAATTCCCTGGTACGGAATTTGAAAACAATTACACGCTCAACACAGTGGACATTTGTCCAGTCGGCGCGTTGACGTCGAAGGATTTTCGCTTTCAGATGCGCGTCTGGTTCCTTAAGGAAGCCAAAAGCATTTGCACCAGTTGTGCCACCGGTTGCAATATCATCATTGGTTCACGCGAAAATAAAATTTACCGTTATGAACCACGTGTCAATGAAACGGTGAACTCCTACTGGATGTGCGACTATGGTCGCCTGAATTACAAGTGGATCAACCGCGAAGACCGTTTGAAGGAACTTGCGGGAAGCCGTGTCAAGCCAGGGGCCCAATGGTCTGATGTGCTCAATGAGATTTCAGAAATCCTGGCGAAAGCTCCTGCTGGATCCGTCGCCATGGTGGCGTCTGCCCGGCAGTCAAACGAAGAATTGTTCCTTCTCAAGAAGATCGCCAACAAACTCAACGCGCTGACGGATTCTGTTGCGCGAAAAGGAGAGGCGGATGGCATTCTCTTGAACGAAGATCGAAATCCCAATGGTAACGGTTCGAAACTTCTGGGAATTTCGCCGGCAGAAATGGGGACCAACCTTTCGAAGATGGCCGATGGAATTCGCAATGGAACAATCAAAACGTTGATTGTTTTTGGAGAAGATGTAACCCGTCATGGAATTGGAGCGGATTTGCTGGCAAAACTCCAAAACTTGATTGTCAGTGATATTCTACCGAATGCCACGACAGCTCAGGCTCATTACCTCTTGCCAGGGTGTGCGCACGCCGAGAAGCGCGGCAGTTTTATCAATGCCAAGGGCCTCGTACAACGTTTTGAGCAGGCGATCAATGCGAAGGGAAACTCGATTGCGGAATGGGAATTCTTGCGTGTTCTCGCAGGTTTTGATGGGGGTGAAGGCATTGAAGCTGTCTTCGATCAAATGGCGCAGTCAACGCCGTCGTTGAATGGAGTGACCTGGGCAAAATTGGGGGAGCGCGGAGTGGCCGTCCAAATCTGACTCTATGATGGATTCTTTAGTCAATTATTTTAATCAGTTGCCGCCGATTCTTGTTTTCAGCGTCATCAAGATTGTCTGCGTTGTGGGCATTGGAATGTTGATTGTTGCCTACGCCACACTGGCAGAACGCAAGATTTGCGCGTTCATGCAGGATCGCATTGGACCAAACCGGGTGGGACCGTTTGGTCTGTTTCAACCTCTCGTGGATGGAGCCAAGTCCTTTTTTAAGGAGGATTTCACTCCGGCGCATGTTCACAAAATTTATTTTTGGCTGGCTCCGGCAGTCTGCATGACCCCGGCTCTTTTGACCTTTGCCGTTATTCCGTTTGGATCAAGCATTGGTGAACAAAAAATGGTGATTGCCGACCTCAATGTTGGAATCCTTTATACCTTTGGAATCGTGTCTTTGGGAGTTTATGGAATCGTTCTTGCCGGGTATGCCTCCAACTCAAAATACCCGTTTCTGGGCGGCATTCGTTCCAGTGCTCAACTCATTTCATATGAAATTGCCATGGGGCTGTCCGTCATACCGGTATTCATGCTGGTAGGAAGCTTGAATCTGAGTGATGTGATTCAATATCAGGGCAGTTGCTGGCTGATCTTCAAGCAGCCTCTGGCCTTTGTCATTTTTGTGACCGCCGCATTTGCAGAGACAAATCGCCATCCATTCGATTTTCCAGAAGCGGAACAGGAATTGGTTTGTGGTTACAACACAGAATACAGCTCCATGAAATTTGCGTTGTTCTTCATGGGGGAATACACAAATCTAGTGGCGTCGTCTGCCATGATGGTGACACTATTTCTGGGAGGGTGGACCCTTCCATTTGCCGGGCTGGATCATCCCGCGACATCGCTGGGAATGGGGCTGGCTCACATTTGCATTTTCCTGGCAAAGGTGCTTTGCATCATGTTTGTGTTCATTTGGATTCGCTGGATGTGGCCGCGGTTTCGATACGACCAATTGATGGATTTGGGGTGGAAACGGTTTGTCCCGCTCGGATTGACAAATATCTTTGTGACAGCCTTGGTGCTGTTCTTTGCCAGGTAGTTTGGAAAGGGTGAAGACTGCCGAAGCGGTTTTCAGTGGACAGTCGGAAGCAGAAAATTGATGATTTACTACGCGCATGATTGTTAAGCGTGCAAAAATGACTCTTTGGGAACGATTTTACGGGCCGGCGTTTGTGAACGGCCTGAAAGTCACCATCCGCCATTTCTTCATGAAGAAAGTGACGATGCAGTATCCCGAGGAAAAGTGGACTGTGCCGGAAGGTTACAGAGGCGCCCCCTATTTGGTGAAAGACCAGGAGGGACGCACCAAATGTGTTTCCTGCCAGCTGTGTGAATTTGTGTGCCCACCAAAGGCCATTCGCATTACTCCTCCAGGGCCAGAGGGAATGCCTGGGGCGGGCAATGTAGAGAAGGGGCCAAAGGATTTTCAGATCAATATGCTTCGTTGCATTTTCTGTGGCTTATGTCAGGAAGTTTGTCCGGAAGAAGCCATCTTTCTGAAAAAAGATTATGCCCTGAACGGTGAGAGCCGTGAGGAAATGGTGTATCACAAGGAAAAACTGCTTTCGCTCGGCGGTGTGCGCGAAGACAAGATCATGAAGTGGAAGAATAAATGAACGCCGACTTTTTCTTTTTAATCTTTGCTGCGTTGACGCTCCTGTGTGCGGCGCTGGTGGTCTTTAATCCATTCAGCCGCAGTCCAGTGACTAGCGCCATGTTTTTGGTCCTGACAATTATCTCGATGTCGGGACTGTTTGTGATTCTCCACGCGTTTTTTCTGGCGATGGTTCAAGTCATTGTTTATGCGGGAGCTGTCATTGTTCTGTTTCTATTTGTCATCATGTTGCTGAACCTTCAGGAGGAAGAGCGCCGGAAAATCAAGAAAGTAGTCGCTGTTTTAAGCCTTGTTTCTGTTGGATCAATTGCTGTCATGATGTTGCACTTGCTACATCAAGCGCCAAAACCATCCGTGACACCGAGTGTGGAAGGTTCAACGATCAATTTGGGAAAACTGCTCTTTAGCCAATACGTTTTGCCTTTTGAAGTGATTTCATTGGTTCTGCTCGTGGCGATGATAGGCGCGATCCTTCTCAGCAAAAAGGAACTGAAATGATTACCTTGTTCCATTACCTCATTGTCAGCGTGCTCCTGTTCTGCATTGGGCTTGTGGGTGTCATCCTGCGCCGCAACGTTCTGGTGGTTTACATGTGCCTGGAGCTCATGTTGAACGCCGCCAATTTGGCGTTGGTCGCGTTCTCCCGCTTCAACAATAATTTGAATGGGCAGGTGATGGTGTTTTTTGTAATTACGGTGGCTGCCGCTGAAGTTGCGGTGGGACTCGCTCTGATTGTGGCATTGTTCCGCCGCCGCCAGACAACGCATGTTGAGGATATTGCCACGCTGAAACTTTGATCCATGAACGATTATTTTCCCTGGCTAATTTTGTTTTTACCGCTGGTGTCAGCCGCGCTTATTACGCTGGTGACGCTCAAGTGGCAGCGGCTCAGTGCGGGTATTTCCGTGGGCGCGGTTGTGCTTGGATTTCTCCTGACCCTTGGAGTGTTTTCCAGTTATAACGGCTCGCCGGTGGAGTTGAAAACAACCTGGCTGAGCGTGGGGGCACTGAACATTGATTTTGGAATCCGCCTGGATCCCTTGAGCCTTTTAATGTTGTTGGTAGTGACAGGAGTTGGCAGTGCGATTCACATCTATTCCATCGGTTACATGCACGGAGACCCCGGTTTTAGCCGCTTCTTTGCCTGTCTGAGCTTTTTCATTTTCTCAATGCTGGGAATTGTGCTGAGCAACAACTTTTTCCAGATGTTCATCTTCTGGGAGTTGGTCGGCGTTTCCAGCTACATGCTGATCGGTTTTTGGTATCAAAGACCATCGGCTGCGGATGCAGCGAAAAAGGCCTTTTTGAGCAATCGCCTTGGTGACTTTGGTTTTCTGCTGGGGATCATCATCCTGTGGACAACGACTGGAAACCTTGGTTTTGATGCTTTGCCCAAACCGGAGGTTTTTGGTTCTGCTGCAACACTGGTTGGAATTCTGATCTTCTGTGGTGCGGTTGGTAAGTCCGCGCAATTCCCATTGCATGTGTGGTTGCCAGACGCGATGGAAGGTCCCACCCCCGTCAGTGCCCTCATTCATGCGGCAACAATGGTGGCGGCGGGCGTTTACATGATCTGCCGTGTTTCAACTGTGTTCGATCCTGATGTGCTGAACGTGATTGCCTGGATAGGTGGAATCACAGCTTTAATGGCGGCATTGATTGCAGTGCAACAAAACGACATCAAGCGGATACTTGCTTACTCCACCTTGTCACAACTTGGTTACATGGTGATGGCTGTTGGACTGGCAGGATCGGTTCAGGCAATGTTTCATTTGACAACCCATGCGTTTTTCAAGGCCCTTCTATTCTTGGGAGCCGGTTCTGTGATTCACGGTCTGACTGGGGAACAGGATATTTGGAAGATGGGCGCTTTGAAAAAGAAGATGCCGGTGACGTTCTGGACGTTTCTGATTGGCACTGCGGCGTTGTGTGGTATTCCTCCGTTGAGCGGGTTTTACAGCAAGGATTCCATTTTGGCCAAGGCGCTTGAGACCCACCACACCGGGTTCTTTATTCTAGGTGCATTGGTGGCAGTGCTGACCACATTCTATATGTTCAGACTCTTTTTTGTGGTGTTTCTGGGCCAATCAAAGTCTGCCTTAAGTGGGCACGCGCACGAATCGCCCAAAGTGATGACATTGCCGCTGGTAGTCTTGGCTGCGGCTTCAGTGGTGGGCGGTTTTATCGGAGTCACACAGTTCGTTGGAAAACAATTTGGAGTGGAACATGCGGGACCTGTGTTTGATCCGCTGGAACCTTTCATTGCCGCGCCTGCGGCTTCCATCGGAGGGCTTGTGGCTGTTGTGATTGGTTTTGGGCTTGCCTATCTACTTTATGCAAAAGCCCAGACCGATCCATTACCAGCCAAACTTGGAGCGTTGGCTACGGCAATGCGTAACAAATTCTACTTTGATGAATTGTATGCCAAGTTGATTGCCTTTACTCAGGATGCTTTGGCTGGATTTGTGGATGTATTTGATCGCTGGGTGGTGGCGGGTTTCCTGGTCCGCGGTATTCAAGGGACGACTGAGCTGGCGGGGCGTGCGTTGCGGCTTGTCCAGACTGGAAACTTGCAGTTCTACACATTTTTCTTTGCCACTGGTGTTGCTGTGTTGCTTTACCTTGTGCTCTTTCGCTAAACCATGTCACCGTTAACCATTATTTTTTGTCTGCCTTTGCTGGCTGCATTGCTGATTCTGGCAATTCCGCGCAATTATCGCTTTTTGATTCGTTGCGTTGCGTTGCTGGCATCATTGCTTTCGCTTGCAACCGCGCTGTATGTTTTCTTCCAATACGATGCCAGTCCGGCAGTCAACGGATTTCATTTCGACCAAAAAGTCTCTTGGATTCAATCCTTGGGAATTGGATTTCATGTGGGCGTGGATGGAATCAATCTAGGTTTGATTCTGATGGGGGCTGCGGTCGCGTTTGCGGCGGTCTGCGTTTCGAACCGGATTCAATCCCGCGTAAAAGAGTTTTATGTGCTGCTCCTGATTATGTCAGGTGGCATTTTGGCGGCATTTTCATCGCTGGATTTGTTTAGTTTCTATTTCTTCCACGAGCTCGCCTTGGTGCCGACATTCATCATGATTGGAGTCTGGGGGCGGGGGGAGAAAAGAAATTTTGCCACGTTCCAGATCACGTTGTATCTAAGTGTCGGCGCCCTGATGGTTCTTATTGGGCTGACGGCCCTTTACTTGCAGCTTCCGGCTGAAGCAAGAACTTTTGATATTGTTGCCTTGTCTGAATATTTCAAGGCTCACAGAATGGCCCAAGGCGCTCAGCATTTGATATTCCCGGTGTTACTTTTTGGATTTGGCATTCTCGTTTCCCTTTGGCCGTTTCATACATGGGCTCCGCTGGGATATGGCTCAGCCCCAACCGCAACAGCCATGCTGCATGCGGGGGTTCTTAAGAAATTTGGTCTTTATGGCCTGATCCGCATCGCGGTGCCCTTCATGCCCGATGAGGCGAAACTTTGGATGAACATTCTCGCAGTGCTTTGCTTGGGAAATATTGTTTATTGCGGGTTGGTTGCGATGCGACAACGCGATCTGAATCTGCTGATCGGTAATTCCAGTGTGGCGCACATGGGGATTGCTTTCCTGGGGATTGCCAGTCTGAGCGTGATTGGCATCACGGGAACGGTTTTGATCATGGTGGCCCACGGATTTCTGGCGGCGTTGACCTTTGCCCTGAGTGGTTATGTCTATGAACAGACCAAGACATTGGACATCGACAAGATGGGCGGCTTACTGAAAAAACTACCATTCATTGGCACCGTGATGATTATGGCCATGCTTGCTGGATGTGGATTGCCTGGCTTTGCGAACTTCCCAGGCGAGGCAATGGTGTTCTTTGGCTGTTGGAAGGGTTTTACAATCGTGACAGCAATCGCCATTTGGGGAGCACTTGTCATTGGCGGCGTGTATATGCTTCGTGGAATTCGTAACATTTGGCATGGTGACAAGGAGCAGCCCGCTGTGATGTTGGATGCGACGAGTTACTGGCGGAAGCTTCCGTTTGTGTTGCTGCTAGCAGGTCTGATCGTATTTGGATTTGCACCTCGATTGCTCACCGACCGAATCAAGGTCAGTGTGGCTCCCATTGTGGAAATGACAACCCAGGATTCGGTGGTATCGCCTATTAAAGTGGCTCAGTCCGGAACACCTATTTCACTGACTCGATGAATCTCTCGTTAATGTATTTGGAAATTGCCGTGATCGCCCTGGCTTTGGGGCTGTTATTGCTGGATCTTTGGACTCCGGCGCAGCTCAAAGTGAAACTGGGGTATGTTGCCGTGATTGGCCTGCTTGTCATCCTGGGAGCTAGTTTTTCCAGTTGCATCTCATCGCCTCAAGCTCTGGCCTTTAACGACATGTATGTCAACGACGGTCTCGCCTTGTTCTTCAAGCGCCTCTTTTTGATTGCGGCAGTTTTTGTGATATTAATGGCGATGGAGTTTTCTGATCGTTTCACAAGTGGAATCAGCGAATTCTATTCTCTTACCCTATTGGCCCTTTCTGGAATGATGTTTGCGGCCTCCTCCAACGACCTTATCATGGTATTTGTTTCGCTGGAGCTGATTACGGTGACGTTTTATGTGCTGGCCAGCTTTCAGAGAGCCAGGATGGCCTCACTTGAAGCCGGCGTTAAATATTTGATTCTTGGAGCTCTTTCCAGCGCATTCCTGATCTTTGGCGTGGCAATGATTTTTGGCACTGCTGAGACTACCAATCTAACGGCTTTGTTTAAAGTCCCAGCAATTGTCTTGAGTAATAAGGTTTTCCTGTTGGGAGCGCTTCTTGTTCTGGTGGGACTTGGGTTCAAAATGGCAATGTTCCCGTTTCAGATATGGGCTCCTGACGTTTACCAAGGCGCACCAGCGCCAGTGACGGCGTTTCTGGCAATTGGATCCAAGGCGGCGGGAGTTGTGTTGCTTCTGCGATTCCTTTTCGGCGGAATTCCGGCTGTTACAATTCAGTGGCCTGTTTTGCTGATGGTCTTGTCTGCGGCGACGATTCTTTACGGAAACCTCTGTGCGATACCTCAACGCAGTCTCAAGCGTCTCCTAGCTTATTCGAGTATTGCCAATGCCGGTTATCTGCTGCTCGGTTTTGCTGCCATGAGCGAGGCTGGAGCCTCTGCTGTTCTTTACTATCTGGCCGGATACCTTTTCACACTGGCGGCGGCATTCACTGTAATCAGCCTTATTTGTCGCGAAACGGATGACATCAGCTCAGTGGCGGGGTTGGGAGAACGCGCTCCGTTTGCTGCCTTTGCGCTGACGCTGGCAATGGCCTCTTTGGGAGGCATTCCGCCGTTGGCAGGGTTCTTCGGAAAGTTTCTTTTGCTCAAGGCAGTGATTGAAAAGGGCGCTGTGAACACGGGGTATTACTGCTTGGCTGGGGTGACACTCTTTGGAGTGGTGGTTTCCATTTACTATTATTTTGGAGTGATCAGAGCAATTTATTGGTCCAAGGAATCCGTTTCAATGGCTCCTGTTAGGATTCCGCTTCCCATCAAGGCATCTCTGGCCATTTGCGTGGCTGGAATGCTCTATTTGGGGCTCTTTCCTGAATCGGTTTTGATTGCAGCAAAGCAAGCGGTCCGAGTTTTCAGTTTTTAAAAATACGGTCTTGCTTCTAAACTAAACCCCCAACTATATTTAAGAAAAATTATGGCTGACTCCAAAAACAAATATCCGGAAAACGTTCCTGGCAAGTATTACGTCGACAATCAATGCATTGATTGTGATTTGTGCCGTGAGACTGCGCCAAACAATTTCACCCGCAGCGATGATGGCGGTTATTCCTTTGTGAAGAAACAGCCCTCAGCTGAAGAAGAAGCCCAGTGCAAAGAGGCCAAGGAAGGCTGCCCTGTGGAAGCCATTGGCGATGACGGCCAATAGGCTGACCTATTTGTTGCGCTGATAGGCGCGTTTGTTTTTCAACACCCTGATTCTAAACGTGATTTTCTACGGAAAATCGCTAAAGAATCAGGGTTTTTCTTTTCCTGTTTCCAGCAGACTTCCTGCCCCACAAAATTTTGTGGATTCCCTCTCTTTTTTTCCTATGCAGGAATCAAAAAAAACTGAGATTCACAGCTTAATATGGATTTTTTGTAATAATTTATCGATGAACATCTTATTGATGACAATTTATCCTTAAATGAATGCAATTTTGACCGTTAATATGAAATATGAAATCCATGACCATAGGAAAGCGCGTAACAACTGGCTTCATAGCCCTTGTTATCATAGCATTGATCATAGGTACGTTTGCTTCCGTTCGACTGTCATCCATTGATGATAAGTCTGGACAAATTGCGGCTGTAAACATACCGATGAATGAGATTGGTAATAACATCCGCTACCGATCCCAAGTCGTGTCCAGCCTCACTTATCGCCATCTTGGAGCCATCGATGCAAAAGACATGGCAGAGTTGGACAAGCAGATTAAGGAAGTCCGCGTAGAAAATGTCTCAGATTTTAACAAACTCAAGGAATTGGTTGCAGCGCAAAAAGACGCAAAACTTTCTGAATTGGTTGTCGCTTTTGAGTCAGCGCGTAATGAGTATGGAACAATATTGGATGCGGTTCTTGCCTTGAGCAGACAGGGAACCAACAATGTCAAAGCATACCAAATGGCACGCAACCAGATGGATCCTTGCGTTGAAAAATATATCAAAGCAATGCTGAATGTTTCCAATGCCTGCAATGATAAACAGAATTCGGCCTTTGCGAGCATTGTTTCGATGGTGAGAACAACGCGCACGAGCATTTTTGTCGCGCTGGTTGTTATATTGACTGTTGGCCTGGGGGCAGCTTTTTTCATTGTTAGAGGGATGAATCGTGTTTTGACAAGCGTGGCTGAAAACCTGAAAACCGGGTCGGAACAAGTTGCCGCGGCTGCGGGGCAGATTGCCGCGTCGAGTCAAACCCAGGCGGAAGGTGCGAGCGAACAGGCGGCCTCTCTGGAGGAGACCAGTTCATCACTTGAAGAAATTGCCAGCATGACCAAGAGCAATACTCAGAGTACCCAGAAGGCAAAGGATCTTGCGGGTCAGGCCCGTCAGGCAGCCGATGTCGGAGCGGAAGACATGAAGACAATGAATCAGGCCATGGAAGGGATTAAAAATTCAAGTTCTGAGATTGCCAAGATCATCAAGACCATTGATGAAATCGCCTTTCAAACCAACATCCTGGCTCTGAATGCCGCAGTTGAAGCGGCTCGAGCGGGAGAAGCCGGAATGGGATTCGCCGTGGTGGCGGACGAAGTGCGCAATCTCGCCCAGCGCAGTGCCAGTGCGGCGAAGGAAACTTCCGATAAAATTGAGGGTGCCATCTCAAGAACGGAGCAGGGGGTGCAAATCAGCATGAAGGTTTATCAAGGCTTGCAGAACATTGTTGAAAAAGTCAGGGAAGTGGATCAATTGGTGGCGGAAGTTGCGTCAGCCTCAATGGAGCAGAGTCAGGGAATAGATCAGTTGAATGTGGCTGTTAGCCAGATGGATCATGTGACCCAATCCAATGCAGCCAGCGCTGAAGAGAGTGCCAGCGCATCTGAGGAATTAAACGCCCAGGCGGAGAGTCTTCACCATTCTGTGATTCAACTTTTGACATTGGTTGAAGGTGAAAAAAGTGTGACTTCAGAAAATCGGATCATAGCGAAAAAAGTGGAGGTTGATACACACAACCCCCCATCCTACAAAGGGAAAAAGAGCAAGCCAGCTTTGCCAAAACCAGGGGAGAAAAAAGCTGGGGTAATTGAAAAAGGTGACATCCCGATGGATGATGATTTTAAATGAAAAATATTGAATTAATTTTTGCCAGCCACGTGACTTTTTTCAACTTGATGCTACATTGAATTAAACCTATGACAGCAAAGACAACAACAAGCTCGGATAACACCCAAACGACGGCTGGAAAGTATCTGACTTTTGTGCTGGCAGGTGAGTCCTATGGGATTCCGGTTCTTAAGGTGCGGGAGATCATCAAGCTGGTCCCTGTGACGGCGGTGCCGCAAATGCCGCCGTATATAAAAGGTGTTCTCAATCTTCGCGGACGGATTATACCCGTGCTCGATATGCGTGTGAAGTTCGGAATGGGAGAACCCGAGAATACGGATCATACCTGCATCGTCGTGGTGCAGGTTATGTCAGCCTCCAGGACGACGATTTCCCTGGGGCTGGTGGTGGATTCTGTTGAGGAAGTGAGCAGTATTTCTTCCAGTGATATTGAGAACACCCCAGATTTTGGCACGACTCTGGACACGTCCTATCTGGTTGGAATGGCGAAGATAAAAGGCAAGGTAGTGTCTTTGCTCAATATAGACCGTTGTCTGGGGGCTGCTGAACTGGAGGCGGTTCAGCAGACGGTGGGCGTGTGATGCGATTTCCCGGCAAAGGCTGGGACGCGGGCAACCGGGTATTTCAGAACCCGTAGTTTGCGCGTAGCGGCCTTTGCCGGTTGGTTTTAATAAGGTGGTTGGCTTGCCACCTAGAGTTGTCGAAAAACGGACTTACCAGTCCGTTTTTCTATTTTTGTGGTTCTTCAACTGGCTTGAAGGCAAGAGCTGAAAGCGGAGGTAACGTCATGGTGCCAGCAAAGGGTTGTCTATGGACCAATTGCTTTTCTGCGGTAATCCCCCCAAGGTTCCCCAGATTACTCCCGCCGAAAAGTTCTGAATCTGAATTGAGAACCTCTTTCCAATACCCGCCTTGTGGCAGGCCAATCTTGTAATTGTAACGGGGGGTGGGGGTCAAATTGAGGACGACAGCAAGCTTTTGTGTGCAATCTGCCGTTTGGCGAATGAAAGAAAGAATGCTGTTGTCCGCGTCACTGCAATCAATCCAATAGAAGCCCCTCGTGTCGTAATCTGCCTCCCACAGGGCTTTTTCGTCGCGATACAAGGTGTTCAATTGTTGAACAAATTTTTGAAGGCCACTGTGGAACGGGCCTTGTTGGAGAAGCCACCAATCAAGGCTTGCGTTTGCATTCCATTCATTGCTTTGGCCAAATTCGGATCCCATCATCAGAAGCTTTTTCCCGGGGAAGAGCCATTGATAGGCAAGGAGCGTCCGGAGGTTGGCAAAACGATGCCAATCATCTCCCGGCATCTTGCGTTGCAGCGACCCTTTGCCATACACAACTTCATCGTGCGAGAGCGGGAGGACGAAGTTTTCCGTGTAATGATAGAGCATCGCAAATGTCAGATCATTCTGATGGTATTTGCGGTAAATGGGATCAAGGTGAAAGTAGTTCAGAGTGTCGTGCATCCATCCCATGTTCCACTTTAGGTTGAATCCCAACCCGCCGAGATAGGGAGGACGCGTAACCAGCGGCCACGCGGTCGATTCCTCAGCAATTGTGATCACGCCGGGACACTGGGTTTGAACGGTGTGATTGAATTGTTTCAAGAACTCGACAGCTTCAAGGTTTTCGTGCCCACCAAACTTGTTTGGAACCCATTCGCCCGGCTTTCGAGAGTAGTCCAGATAAAGCATGGAGGCGACGGCGTCTACGCGGAGACCGTCGATGTGATAGCGCTGACACCAGAAAAGAGCATTGGCGATAAGGAAATTCCGCACTTCGTAACGGGCGTAATTGAAAATCAAAGTTCCCCAGTCTTGGTGTGCACCCTTGCGGGGATCTTCGTGTTCATACAGGGCTGTGCCATCAAAACGGGCAAGGGCATATTCGTCCCTCGGAAAATGGGCGGGAACCCAATCTGTGATGACACCAATGCCGGCCTCATGAAGTGTATTGACTAAAAATTGAAAGTCATCAGGTGTGCCGAAACGACTTGTCGGCGCATAGAATCCCGTCACTTGATATCCCCAGGATGGATAGTATGCATGTTCTGCAACGGGGAGGAACTCAACATGGGTGAATCCCATTTTTTTGGCGTAATCGGCCAATCTGGGGGCGAGTTCCCGGTAGCTGTAGGATTCGTAGGAATTTTTCTTCATCCAAGATCCCATGTGGACTTCGTACACACTCATGGGACTGGTTAAGGGATGTCGTTTGGAACGGGCTTCCATCCATGCGGAGTCGGTCCACTCAAAAGATTTGATGTTCCAGACGATGGCAGCGTTCTTGGGGGCACGTTCGAAGTAGAAGCCGTGTGGATCCGTTTTTAAGACGACGGTTCCCTTGAAATTACGAATTTCGTATTTGTATTGGCAGCCTTGAGGAATGCCCGGGATGAAAATTTCCCAGACTCCGGAGACTCCCAGCAAGCGCATGGAATGGTAACGCCCATCCCAATGATTGAAATCTCCCACCACACTGACTCTTTGGGCATTGGGAGCCCAGACTGCAAAGCTGACTCCCGGGACGCCGTCTATCGTTCTGAATTGGGCTCCGAGCTTGTCAAATATTCTGAGTTCGTTTCCCTGGTTGAAGAGAAAGAGATCCTGTTCGCCAAGTGTTGGAAGAAAGGAATAGGGATCGCGTGTTTGGATGACGTTGCCATCGTTTTCTGTGATGTGCAGATCGTAGGCGTAAATTGTTTTGACTTCAGATGTTGTTCCCTCAAACAAACCTTGTTCGTGAATCTTTTTCAGTTTGATCGAAGGCTTGTCTTTTTCATGGGTGGGAGTGATCTCGACCGTTGTGGCACGAGGCCAGAATACTCTGACAACCAATCCGGCTCCGTTACCCAGCTTATGCATTCCTAGCAGATCGTGGGCACAGCGATGTTGCACTCGTGTTATCGACGTTACTTCATCTGTTGTCAGGATCATATTTTCCCGAAGATTAGCAGTGATTTTTCCGGATGACACGCAAAATTCCTTGAGTTCCGTGTTCTTTTTAATTGTGTAATCGAGAAAAAAAGTGTAGATTAAAATCAATGCACAAACACATGCTGTTTGGGGCCAATTCAGGGCCTTTTTCGGCAGTTTGTGCCTTTTTATGTACAGTGGGTTGGTGCTGAGGTAACAGAGAGTATTAGTAGCTCTTACAGCGCCCCGGGGAACACTAGGTGCAACAACAAATTATTATGTCAACGAACATTTTGGAACACGCCAATACAACAAATCCGCATGTCCTCCGTTTTGTCCAGGAAACCGCTGCCCTCTGCCAGCCTGATAAAATCTACTGGTGCGATGGCTCGGAAGCCGAAAAAAAGGCTTTAACTGACGAAGCTGTTGCAAAGGGAATTCTCATAAAGTTGAATCAGGAGAAACTTCCCGGCTGCTATTATCATCGTTCCAGTCAAAACGACGTGGCCCGTGTGGAGCAACTGACTTTCATCTGCACTGAGAACCGTGAGGATGCCGGTCCTACCAACAACTGGGCTGCTCCGAAGGAAATGTATGCCAAGCTAAACGGCCTTCTTTCTGGAGCCATGAAGGGGCGCACGCTTTACGTCATTCCCTACCTCATGGGACCATTGGGATCCCCACTTACAAAGGTGGGACTTGAGTTGACGGACTCAATCTATGTGGTCTTGAGCATGCGAGTCATGACCCGCATGGGCAAACTGGCCTATGAACATCTGGGGCAGGGGGATGAGTTTAACCGCGGCATTCATAGCATGTTGGACATCAATCCAGAACGCCGTTACATTGCCCACTTCCCGCAAGATAACACCATCATCTCAATTGGTTCTAACTATGGTGGCAATGTTCTGCTTGGCAAGAAATGTCTGGCTTTGCGCATGGGCTCCTATCTGGGACGCAAGCAGGGATGGATGGCGGAGCACATGCTCATTCTTGGTGTGGAATCTCCCGAAGGCGAGAAAACCTATGTGGCGGCTGCATTCCCAAGCGCTTGCGGAAAAACTAATTTTGCAATGCTTGTTCCACCAGCCGAATTCAAAGGCTGGAAAGTCTGGACCTTGGGAGATGACATTGCCTGGATGAAACCGGGTTCTGATGGCCGGCTTTACGCAATCAACCCGGAGAATGGTTATTTTGGCGTTGTTCCGGGAACCAATCGCAAGAGCAATCCCAATGCGATGGACACGATCAGCCGCGATACCATTTACACGAACGTTGCTTTGACTCCCGATCTTGACGTTTGGTGGGAAGGCAAGGATGGAGCAGTTCCCGCCCACTGTACGGACTGGAAGGGAAATCCTTGGACGCCTGAATCAAAGGAAAAGGCAGCTCATCCCAACAGCCGTTTTGCCGCTCCGATGCAGAACAACCCTGTTCTTTCACCTGAAGCGAACAACCCTCAGGGGGTTCCCATCAGTGCCATCATATTTGGTGGACGTCGCGCTACGACCATGCCGTTGATATTCCAGACCTTTAACTGGACACATGGCGTTTACACTGGCGCCATGATGGGATCTGAGACAACTGCCGCCGCCACTTCTGCTGTTGGCCAGGTCCGGCGCGATCCCATGGCCATGCTCCCATTCTGTGGATATAACATGGGGCAATACTTCAAGCACTGGCTCGACATGCGCAAATACTTGTCTGCACCTCCTGCCATCTTCCACGTAAACTGGTTCCGCAAAGACGAACAGGGTAACTTCCTCTGGCCCGGCTTTGGTGAGAACATGCGCGTTCTCAAGTGGATTGTTGATCGCGTTCATGGTCGTGCTCAAGGTGTGGAAACCCCTCTGGGGTGGGTGCCAACGTACGAGTCCTTTGAATCCAAGGGGCTCAAAGGTTTTGGTGCAACGGAGTTTGCAAAGGTGACCGCAATAAATGCAGAAGAATGGGCTCGGGAAATCGTTTCCCAGGACGAGCTGTTCTTCAAGCTCCGGGCAGACATGCCAAAAGAACTGGTCTTCCAGCGCGAACTTCTGGTTTCCAGGTTTTAATAAAACAGAAATTTCCCTGATGTAATCAGGATGAATTGACAAGTCTGGTCTTCTGACGAAGGCCAGATTTTTTTTGAATAATTCATTGCTACCGTTCTTCTAAATTTCAGAGTAAACTTGGAAAAGCTTGGGTAAATAACAGATACATTCTAAAGAGAACTGTTGAATCGCTTTGATATTCAACATCTTATACTTGTATAAGATCTGATTCTTGCCAAAAGTGATAAAACGGGCTCAAGCAAAGGCATTTAATGCCGATAGAAGTCGGTACGGGTTATAGGTGAAATGTGAATATCCCGGCAATATGACTTTGCGCGGGAAAAAAGAGTTCATCTAAACCAGCTATTTTTATGCAAATTAGCTCTGTTAGCACAACAATTAGTGCAACTGATTTCAAGGCATTCAGGAAGTCTAGAGAGACGTTTGAATCCGTTGGCAAGGAACTTGATTCTGGTAATTTGGATGAAGCCAAGGCCGCTCTTGAACAATTTCAAAAAAATGCACCAGCTCATCCAAACGATGACAATAATCCTGTTGCCAAGCAGATAGAAACGCTTGCTAAGGCAATTGATTCTGGTGATTTGGCGGCAGCCAAGACGGCCTATGCTGATACCAGAAAGGATATGGCGAGCGGCCCTCAAAGAGAATCCCCTCCTACAGGTGAAGCAAGCGAGGCGGTGCGAACCATAGGCAATACCGTTCCAGAAGGCACCATCGGCGCAAAGAAATATGATAAAATGGACGCCAACAAAGACGGTATTGTCACGACTGAAGAAAAATTTTCCTACGAGCTCGAGCATCCAGAAGCCGTGACGGAATCAGGATTTCTTGACACAACTGCATAAGATAGTCTGCATTCTATCTCTGGGGTTGAACCCGTTTCTCATTGTGGGGGAAACGGGTTCTTTTTTGTCCTGAAACGGGAGGTAATTCGTTGAAAGTGAAGTAGAAAACGAGGAGGTTTTCTTAGAAAGAGGAGTTTTATTTTGGATGTTTGACTTCAAAATGGCCTCTGGTTCCGAGACTGTTGGTGAGCCCGCCGTTTTCAAGCCAGTCTTTTGCGTGCGCGTCTTGTTTGAGGTAAGTGTCCCACAACGCCAGAGAACTGTCTTCAATCATGGTATGAATGAATGCGTCTGCCTGTTCACGGGCTTTGTTTCGTGCAAGTCCAGCGAAGACCATATGATCGCCTCCCTGGAAGTTAATCAGGTAGCTGGGAGCCAGATGGGTGCAATCAAAGGGGATACGGCGTTCCTCGGCTCGGGTGGTGGAAATGGGAATGGTGTCTTCTGTGCCTGTCATGTGGAGACAGGGGATTTTAATCCGACCAAATTCGGCAGATTGACGTTCTGAACTTTTGGGAATGGGGGAGCTCATGGCTAGGGCTGCCTTGAAACGCAGATGGGATGGCAGCGAGTTGTCAATTTCAACAAAATCGTGACCAGCAATTGTTAATGTTGTCATCGAACCGAAGGAATGTCCGGCTATCCCCATTCGATTCAGGTCAAGGATGGGGAGGGGACGATCTGCTGTTGGTGCCAGATTCATCAGTTCCCTCAGAATAAACGCAATATCCTGAAGGCGTTCCTCGGGATTACTGGGCTCCAAGGCCGCAGCTCGCAGAGCTTGCATAACATGGCCGGGAGGGAGGTTTTGCCAGATCGAAACATCACTTCCCGGGTGTTGTGGGTGAACACAGACATAGCCATATTGAGACCAGTAACGGGCTAGATAGCCGTATCCTTCGCGAGAACCTCCGAGACAGTGAGAGAAAATGATGACTGGGCACACCTGATCTCTCGATTTTGGAAAGTGAATTTTAACGGGGATTTTTCGATTCCTTTGTGTATCGGTCCATTCCAGCCGAATGGAATCTACAGGTAACGGAGATATGGCGGTCTTGTAAGAGTGCTCAACCATGAATAAGAACTACTCTTTACAGGTCGAAAACTCAACTCCAAGGGGCCAGTATCATCATGCCAACGAGGGGGTGAGTGACGCTGGGGCGGCTTGAGAAACCGGGGAAGGGATGGTCTTATGTGCTTTTTTGACTTTGGGCATCAACAGATAAGTCAGGGCTTTGACGGCTAATTCGATCATGAGAAATGGTTTGGCGATCAAGTCGTTGCTTCCCGCGAGAGAAGATTGAGCGCGACTTTCAAAATCATTGAGTCCTGTGACGAACACAACCGGTGTTCTCATGTTTGTTGGCAAGGTTCTTAGCTTCTTGCAAAGTTCAAAACCATTCATGCCGGGCATGTCTGCGTCGAGAAAGATGAGATCAAACGAGTTTTCCTGCAATACCCGGAGCGCAAGTTGTGGATCGTCCAGACTAATCGTCTTCAAATTTGCCTTGCTCAGGGCATTGGAGAGGATGCGTCTGGAAATGGGTTCATCATCAACGGCGAGGATTAACCCAGACTGCGGAATGCCTTCTGTGTTATCCTGAACATCCTGACAAATTGCGATCAGAACGTCTGCAGCTTGGGCGATGGTCCGTAAACTGGAGGTGTTGATGCGTGCCGGTTTGGTGTGGAGCTCTCTCAAAAGAACTTCCAAGGCATCTGCCAGATGAGAGACCCGAATGAAGCCTGTTGTTCCAGCTAGGTTTGCAACGAAATGGCACTCTTCAAAAAATTCCCTGACCAACGGCAGTTGGGCCGATACCCCTTTGGCTCGAATCAGCGAGTTGACACGCTCCCGAAGAGAACTCTGGATTTGGGGAACTCGTGTGATGAACTCTTGTCTGATGTTGAAGGAGCCGGAAACAATGGTTGTCTGAGTTGGTTGCGGTGCCTGCTGTGGTTGGAGAGTTTGTGCAGGCATCCATTGGGTTCCAGTATTGGCATATGGAGCATAACCGCCTGGCTGGATTTGCTGGGGCGGCGGAACAAAACCTCCTGGAACTTGAGGTATATAACCACTGGGGGGCATTCCGGGCTGTGGCTGCCCATAATTGGGAGCCGGAGCAAAAGCACCCGGTTGCATCTGAGGAGGATACCCACCTTGGACTGTGGGGCCCATTGCTTGTTGTGGCATCTCAGGTGATGGATAACCGCCTTGAAAAGGTGTATTTTGCTGTTTTTTTTGTCCTTCCACATCCCGAATCATCTGGTTGACGATTTCAATCGCGAGAATGGGTGTGCATTCGATTTTTGTGACGCATTTGGTGGCACCGGCCTTCCAAGCGTCCTTGACCATGTCGTGTTTGTAAAAACTGGAGAGAACAAGAATGGGAAGATCCTTAAAATCAGGTCGTGAGCGGATTTCCTTAATCACATCAAGACCGCTCATTTTGGGAAGTTGCAGATCAAGCTGAACCAGATCGGGGTTGAACTGCAAGACTTTTGCCAGTCCGGACTGTCCATCAAGGGCGTTCTCAACATCAAAACCGGCGAGTTCATACTTTCGCCTGTAAATGCTGCTGACGACAACGTCATCCTCAATCATTAATATTTTTTTCATGTCCGATGGCTGCAGTATTCTGGTTTCCTGTCAGGTAATTCTTAAGGCTGATGCTGGTCATTTGCAGAAAGCTATCAGCTTGATCATAAAAAAGTTGTGCTCCCTCTAATCTACCCTCTTTTCCTTTGCGCTCAAGTTTGCGAAGCGGAAAGACCATGGCCGACATCCCGCAGGCGAGGCTTGCACCTATGAGTTTTGTCGCGAAATGTTCAACTTGTTTGGGTGAATCGGCCTTGATGGAAGCCTGAAGGCCATTCATCAAGTCTCTGGCTTGGGCAAGATAAAGTTCAATCAACTCTTGAAGTTGGGTTGGATCGTCATTGGCGGCAGAGGCTAAAGTTTCCATGTCAATGACGTTTTTATTCAGAGGACTCTTCTCCACACTGCTGTTTCTTGTCTGTCCTGATGCAGAGTGGGGGTGGCAGCGTCCCAAGGCCCGTTTAAATTCAGCCTCTCGCATGGGTTTCGTAACATAATCATCCATGCCAGATTCAATGCACTTATCCCGATCTCCTCGCATGGCGTGGGCTGTCATCGCAATTATGAAAACGTGTTTTCCCGAAGAACGCTCCAGTTCTCGAATCCTGCGAGTGGCATCATAGCCATCCAGCTCAGGCATCTGGCAATCCATCAAAATCACATCATAGTGAAGTCGTTTGATTGCTTCGACAGCCTCCAGCCCATTGGCGACCACATCCGCTGAATATCCCATTTTCTTCAACTGTCCCAAGGCAACCTTCTGATTGATGATGTTGTCTTCGGCCATGAGAATCCGAAGTTTTCGGTCAAGCTGATCCGTATTTCCAGCGCTGTCCAAAGCATCCAATTTGGTCTGGCCATTTTGTGGATTTCCAACAAGGGCTTGAAAAAAGCGGGATTGTTTGACGGGTTTAATCACGCAAGATTCGATTCCATGTGCTCTCAATTGGTCCGTTTTCAGGGTCTTTCCCAAAGGAACAAGGACGACAATGCGTGGCTGTTGAATGGTTGAGATAGCCTTGATGCTCTTGACGAGTGCCAACCCGTCCATGTTGGGCATCTGAGTATCAATTACCGCAAGATTAAAGGGAGTCTGCCCAGCCGTCTGGAGCTTGGTCAACGCGTCTTTTCCTGAAGCCGTACATTCGACCTTCACATGCCAGAATTGAGCCTGACGCATAAGCACGTTGAGGGTGGTCTCATTATCATCAACAATCAACGCTTTAATTTGAGACAAGTCTCTTCTTTGGGACTCCTTGAGAGCTTGTTTCTCAAAACGGATGTCGAACCAGAAAGTTGTTCCTTCATTGGGGGCACTTTTGACGCCAATGGTTCCATTCATCATTTCGACAAGTTGTTTTGAAATGACCAGTCCAAGGCCGGTGCCACCATACTTGCGAGTTGTTGATCCGTCGGCCTGTTGAAAAGCGCGGAAGAGATGCTGCTGGGCTTCTTTGGGAATTCCAATGCCAGTATCCTTAACCTCAAAATGTAGTTCGGTGTGAGTGTCTGTCTCTTTAATCAGGGACACTCCCACCACGATTTCTCCCTTTTCTGTGAATTTGATGGCATTACTAACGAGATTCATCAGAATCTGGCGAAGCCGGCCTGGATCGCCTCGAAGACTTCTCGGAACGTCGGGCAAAATAAAGTCGATCAATTCCAGATTTTTAGCATGAGCGCTTTCTGCCACCAATTCCATGGCACCTTCCAGAGTATCCTGCAAATCGAAATCCAACACCTCGAAACTGAGTTTCTTTGCCTCAATTTTCGAAAAATCCAAAATATCATTTACCAGCGTCAACAGGGCTTCGGCACTTGCTTGAATTGTTTTGGCATACTCATGTTGCTGGTTGGTCATCTCTGTATCGAGCAAGAGATTTGTCATGCCCAGAACGCCGTTCATGGGAGTGCGAATTTCATGGCTCATGTTTGCCAGAAATTCGCTTTTGGCTTGAGCTGCCGCCTGGGCTGCCGCATGAGCCCTTCGCAATTCCACTTCAACGCGTTTTCGCTCAGTGATGTCTTCCGCCGTGCCCACGTAACCGGTGATCTCTCCCGCATCGGATAAAATGCTGCTTGCACGGGCATAGACCCATCGTGTTGTCCCCTGGGCATCAATGATCCGGTATTCTGTCGCATACTCCTTTGATTCGCGGATACATTGGGCCCATTGTTCCTGAATGCGTGTCCTGTCTTCGGGATGGATCCCTTTCAAGAGCCCCTCTCCCAAACACTCTGCAAACGAAAAGCCAAGCAATGCTTGGAGACGCGCGTTTGTATAAATACAACGCCCCATTAGATCAGCTTGAAAAATGCCGATTGGGGATGATTCACTCAAAGAACGGAATTTTTCCTCGCTCTTGCGCAGTGCTGCCTGCATCCGTTTGCGTTCTGCATTCTCTTCCTTGAGCTGGGAGGTCCGTTCTGCGACCTTGCGTTCGATGGTTTCATTGATGGCAGTGAGTTGAACCTTGTCACGAGCCATATCAAACATTCCAAATAACCTCGCCCGGATGGAGATAATCAGAAAAGCGTCTTCAAACAAAATCCAACACGAGTACTCCGCGCATCGCCAAAAACTGGAATTTGCCGTTCCAAAAATGGATGCAGGCCAGAAAAGTCCGCGTGCGAATGTATCAGCCAGAATAAGCACCGTCGTTCCAAACATGACTTTCCAATCCTGGTAAAGCGCCAAGAGCGCTAGGGAGCCAAATGTATGAAAATGCGCTTCAATTCTTCCTCCAGTTAAGTGAATAAAGAGGGACGAAGTAAGCATTTGCCCAATCGTGATGGCAAATCTTGTTGTGGACTTTCCCGGAGCCTTTAATGCAAGCCACCCGGGAATTCCACAAAAAATTCCTCCTAGCGCGAAAGCGACTACTGTTGTCCAAAAGGATGAAAGTTGCCTTTCAACACTTGGTGGGGCTCCCAGGGCAACAAATAGCACGGCCAACCATTGACCTGCCATCAACCAGACAAAAAGACGATCAGTTTGTCTGCAAATTTCTTGTTGTTGGGCACGAAAAAGCTCCACCACACGACTCGTTCCCGAGTCATTCTGGTTTGTTTTCGGCATTACAAGATTACTGATCATCTTTTCCTGCGTATCACATCTTTTTCAAATAACTGGGTGGATTGGATAAAGGTGGTTTTACACATGCCACAATTTTGAGAAATCGCAGTGTTCTGGAAGTTGGGATTCCAAAAACATACGAATTAATACCTTCAAAATCAAATAATCAGCCTTTTTGTTTTTTTGAATATATTTTGCTCTTTTTATTCCTATTCCAACCGGTCCAATTTCAGAAACACTGAGCCGTAAGTATATCGGCATTTTAGAGGGGACGATTGATAATTATTTTTGTTTGTTACCCCAGGTTGGCTGAATCCAGAAAAACAAAAAAATGCTAAAAGTTGTTGAAATCCAGCAGCTCATGGGTATCATGGCATCTCCCTCAGGGAAAGGGTCGGGGCGTAGCGTAGCTTGGTAGCGCGTCTGAATGGGGTTCAGAAGGTCGTGAGTTCAAATCTCACCGCCCCGACCATCTTTTGAGTCAATGGGTTCCGTATATTTGAGCATTGGTTACAATCGCTAGTTACAACAAATTCAGAATCATCCGTGAAATTGGAGTCTGAAGCTGTGGAAGTTGTAAGGTCGGAGAGTAAAATAGCGTTTGTCGCGTAGACCGCTGGCTTCATGCAAAGGGTTTTGATTCCTTCCATCCATTCATTGTTGATCCAATGTTTCTAAGGATGTCTTCCTTATGTTTCATAATGTCCTGGCCAGTTGTTGAAGTTGTCTCACTCCTGCAGCCTTGCCCCGGCTAAGAAATCCCTTGAGACAAATGTATGGGATTGTCTTTTGGATTTTAAAGTCCACAGGGGATTTGTAGACCAGAGCGCTGTGGTGTTGCACTCAGTTGTAGTAGAGCTTTAAAGAAATCGACTCAAGCTTGTGCCTGTCCCGGAGTAGACAACGCCAATTTTGCCGACTGTGATGATGTGGCAGATAGTTCCAAAATCACATCACAAAACCATCAGGACAGGAAGACAGAGGCGGCTGGTTGGAGGGTAGATTTATGTTTAATCTGACTGTTTAAAACCATAATTCATTTTTGAATCTGGATATAACATTGGCACACTAAATTTTATACGAGATTCCGATGAGTTTTGACTGTCCGATTTTTCTGTGCCACCAAACCCCACGTAGCCAACATGGATCCCGATCCCTCCTTTTGTTTGTTCTGACTCAACAGCAGAAACAACAACGTCAAATTGAATACTTTGAACAATGCGACGAAATTTTCCTTTTTGATCATCTGCAAAAATACCGTATGCACCTTTAATGTCTGACGAGATTATTACATCTCTTGGGTTTATTGCACCACCCTGTTTTATAACATCAGCATCAGCTGAGGCGATACCTTCGGCGATCTGGGAAAGAGATTCTTTTATAAAGTCTTTAAGGTTCATGAGATTTATTCTTCTACTTGATTTTAGTTTATGTTATAATCCAACAGCTGATATTACTATAAGAGTACCTTTTATCACGTAAACAGTGGCCACGTTTACACCTTCGCAGCTCTCTTGGTTATTGACTAGTCAATGTGATGTTGGGTGTTTTTTTATCTGATATGAAAACTTTTGTGTAGTGAGGAGCACGCTACATAACGGCGTGACGTGTGCCTTGCTAAATTATCTAATTTAAGATTTAACACACACTTGGTGTATATTTGTGTAATTCTGTTGAGCACGAAGGTACAGGATTGCATAGTGATAGATTTGTAGGGACACGAAAAAAACATAGCAGAAGTGCCAACGGTCTTTAGCACAGCAGATTGTTGATGTTATTTGTATAAAAAACAATCAGAACTAGAGAGTGTGATAGTTGATCTTGGGGGGGGATATATCAAGAAGTTTTATTGTCTTGACTAGGTAGCATTTGACTAAGTGTACTGCAATTATGTGCAACCCAAGCTCCAATCTGCGATAATCCTCCGTTGTATCTCTGCCATTTTCTTTCAGAGAAATAGGTGTCAGCAAATTCTTGAATTTCTGTTATTTTTTCGTCTGCATAGGCAGATGAGATATGAGAACGAAGACAAGCACAGCATGAAATTATTTTTTGCAGGGCATCGTTATCTCGATGTCCGCCGCTTCTACCATCAATTAATTGTTGAATGACGGTTAACGCTTCGTTGGGATTCATATTATGAATAATTATTTATTCTTGTCGTTTTTGTCAATAGACCTGAATTACTTATTTTACATAACTGACAGTGTTTGAACTTGAACATGCGTTCCGTTTCCCGAGCTTTTCAACTGATTGATTAAGGAGATTTATATTCATGCGTTTTTTTTTGAAGCTGATCTCAACTCGCACCTGCGCTCTCGTACCGTCGCTTTTCACTGAAACAAGGCCGCAGAGGGAGCGGGAAGGAACGCCCAGAAACGGAGTGGAACGAGTATCGTAGCGGTCCGTCAGGGGCGATGCCGGGAGTAGTCTTCAGAGGGAACCGGCATCGCGACTCCAGTCGTCGGCCCAGTGGGAAGCGACGGGACGAGAGCAAAGAGCGTGGAGATCAGAAAAAGCGCGTGAAAGGAACAAGAATGGCATTGCGCCAACGCGGGCGTGAGGGCTTTGGCGCATTGCCGGATAGCGAGCGCAGCGGAAGCGGTAGGGACGCGGGGTCGCGCAAAGCGAATCCCGCCGTGACTGGAAGGATTACCGAAGCGCTGTTCTGGCGTGAGGGATGCCGATGGGGATTGGCGCGGTCAAAGCGGGGCGCAGGGTCGGCTGCATTGACCGTGACAAGCCCCAGAGCCGTAGTGTGCATGGCTGGAAAACTGTGAAGTCGTCAAAACTGTCTTTCGCAAATGATTTTTTTGCACGAGAACATTCAAGAGTTTAGCAGTGATATCAGACTCTTTAAAGAATGAATGTGAGCAGACTTTAATCTCTAAGGGAAGAGGTCTTGTGGGTGTGCAGGCAAAGGAGTTCTGCAAATTTGTCCTGAGTGATCTTGCTGCAGGTCAGGTCTTCCATGGCCTTGGTGGCTTCGGGCTCGGTCAGAGTGAGTTCGAGGCCGTTCATGTCCAGAAACACAACAGTGGCGGCGAATGCGGCGCGTTTATTGCCGTCATTGAAGGCGTGGCATTTTGTGATGCCGTGCGCGTAACAGGCGGCGAGGGCGCAGAGATCGGCTTTTTTGTATTGAAAGAGATAGAGGGGGCGGGCAAGTGCTGCGTCCAATGCTGCGGGGGCGCGTTCTTCATCCAGACCGCCATTGATGCGGAGTTGGTCTTCGTGAAAAGCTTCGATGTAAAGACGTTTCAGCCAGATTGGCTCTTTCATTTTGCCAGTTCCCGGAATGTGTTTCGGTATTTCCTGGCGGCTCTTCTATAGGAGGCCATGGCTGTGGAAAAGTTCGGGTCGTTGGCGACGATGCGGAATCCGTTGTTGCCTTCAGTGATGTAAAGCGGGTCGCCTTCTGCGACGTTCAACGAGCTGAGGACTTCCTTTGGGAGGATGACTCCAAGGGAGGAACCGATCTGACGAACTTTCAGAGTATGCGTCATAGTTGTTATAACTGATGTTATAATACCTTGGAATAGTGGGGGTGGCAACTGTTTCGGGGCATCTTTTCTCAAGGTGAAATTCCAGTTCGAATCTTCAAGAGTAGAGAGATTCGCCCTCTCCACTTGAAATGTTTTCATAAGCCAGAGGAAATGTTGATTTTGTTTGGAGCTGCTTATTCGTCTTGTAAGAGGGGCGCAATTCGGTAGCCTTGATTGATTCCAAAGAAATCATGTTGTTATGAAAAAAATTTTCTTTGTCAGTTGTGCCATGTTGGCCGTCCTAACGTTGCAAGCTGCTCCTTTGGCTGATCGTTTTGTTTGGGTGTTTGGATGGGATTTGGACAAGGATAAGAGTATTTCTGAAATCTCGCAATTGTTGGAGACAGCCTCTCAGCATGGAATCAATGGCGCGGTGTTCTCTGGATTCGATGCACTTGAAAAGGATTCGCCCGAGAAGCTTCAACGGTTGGAGCAGCTTCGCGATGTCTGCGAGAAAAAACATTTGGAATTCATTCCTTCCGTGTTTTCCGTTGGCTATGGAGGTGGATTTCTTGCGGTCAATCGCAATCTGGCTGAAGGTGTTCCTGTGAATGGGGCGAAGTTTGTTGTCGAAAATGGAAACGCTCGAATGGTTCCCGATTCTGTGGCGAAGATTGCCAACGGGGATTTTGAGAATTTCAAGGGAAACAAGCTGTCTGGTTTTGATTTTCACGATCAACCGGGAGAAATCAGTTTTATTGACACGAAGGTAAGACATGGTGGCAATGCGTCCTTGCGGTTCGAGCACTTTACGGCCAATCAATATGGGCACGGACGTATCATGCAAAAGGTTAAGGTGATTCCGCATCGGTCCTATCGTCTGACGCTATGGGTGAAAACGGAACAGATCCAGCCGGGCGGATGTTTTCAAGTCTTGATATTAGCTGATGGAAGAGAGATTGCTCCGCGGAAGTTTGATGTGCCTTCTACAACGGATTGGAAAAAAATCACCATGCTTTTTAATAGTCTCGATCTGGAGAACGTCATGGTGTATGCGGGCGTTTGGGGTGCTAAAGATGGAAAATTCTGGCTGGACGATTGGTCTCTTGAAGAGGTGGGGCCGGTAAACGTATTGCGTAGACCGGGAACGCCTTTTCGTGTGCAATCCAATGATGAAACCACCCTTTTTACGGAGGGGAGTGACTATGTTTTGAAAATGGATCCCATAAATCCATGGCGTGACGATGGGGAGTTTGCACGAATCCAAATTCCTGAGAAAAGCCGTATTCACAACGGGGATCTTTTGAAGGTCAGTTGGTTCCATTCGATGGTGATTTACGATTCTCAAGTGACTGTGTGCATGGGGGAACCGGAAGTTGACTTGATTATTGACCGTGAGGCAAAAATTCTAGCTGAACGATTTCATCCCAAGCGCGTTTTATTGAGCATGGATGAAGTTAGAATGGGAGGAACATGCGATGCTTGTCGTGGGCGGAATATGGCTGAGATCATTGGACAATGCGTATCAAAGCAGGCTGAACGCATTCGCCATTACAGCCCGGGAACCCAGGTTTATGTTTGGTCGGACATGTTTGATCCAAAGCACAACGCAAAACCGGATTATTATCTTGTCAAAGGAGATTTTACTGGGTCTTGGAACTATTTACCCAAGGACATCATTATTGCCGTCTGGGGTGGTGAACCACGTGTTGAGAACATGCGATTTTTTTCGGAGCACGGTTTCGAGACTTTGGCAGCTTGCTATTACGATGCGGATGATTTGAAGGATGTCAAAGCTTGGTTGGATTTGGTGCGAAAAACACCGAAAGCGCGGGGTCTGATGTATACGCCATGGGAGCGCAAATATTCGCTGCTCCCAGCGTTTGGTGACCTGCTCCAAGATAAACAGGGGCAGTAAACGAAAGTGTCCTTCAACATTATTGCCAGGATCAAGTTCTCAACTCGACGTGGAGACATGCGGATGGCATGATGGAGCCTTCGAATGAAAACACTAGCTCTTGCCTTATTTGCCTTGGCAATTGGAATTCATGCGGAACAATTCGCAGAATTGGATCAAAAACGGATTGATGCCATCGAGTCCTACATGTCGGAAACTCCGATGGCGTTTGGGCAGCCAATCACAAATCGAGTTTATTGGTCGGATCCAAAAGTTCTTGCAAAGGTTAATTTTGCGGTTCCCGCAGCCGAGAAACTTCTGGGAAAAACATTTCCAGCGTGGAGTGATGATCTCTATTTAGAGTTTTCAAAAAATGGTCGGCGTTCAGGCGGTGAGAAAATGGAAAATGCGCGGGGTGCGTGGTTGACGCCTCTGGTTTTGGCGGAGTGCATCGAAAACAAGGGGCGTTTTTTGCCTGCCATTTCGACGGCTCTTCAGGGATATGTCGATGAGCCAACGTGGACTCTGGCAGCGCATGATGCCAAGCTCGAAAGTTTTTCAAGAAAACACTATTCTGTTGACTTGAGGTCTGCTTCGTTTGGGCATGATATTGCGACAGCGATCAACCTTTTGGGCGGTAAATTGGACCCGGCTTTGCGCAAGAGGGTTGTTGACGCCCTTTATGAACGTTGTCTTAAGCCGGTAAGGGAATCTTTGGTGACGGGGAAGGGGCATTTCTGGCTGACCGCAGATCATAACTGGAATTCTGTATGTCTTGCGGGCGTGGTGGGAACCGCACTTGCCATTGAACCTGACCGAAAGGAACGCGCCATTTTCGTTGCTGCTGGAGAACATTATTCCGCGCACTTTTTGAAGGGGTTTAGAAACGACGGTTATTGTGCTGAAGGAGGTGGGTATTGGAGTTATGGCTTTGGCAATTTTGTGATTTTGCGCGAGGAACTTGTTCAGGCGACGAAAGGGAAAATTGATTTGTTTTCTGATCCAAAAGTCGTGGCAATAGCTCTCTTTGGAGTTCGTTTTCAATTGAACGACCATGTGATGCCTGGTTTTGCGGATTGCCATTACAACACCCGGGCTGATTTGCGTCTGTTGGCTTATTGTAATCAGACGCTGAATTTGAAATTGACGGAGCTGGAGTCGGTTCCAGTGCTTGGACACAATAATTTGGGGACGGTTTTGATCGTGCCAACACAATTCGAATCGGCTTCAAACAGACAACAACTTGAAATTGGCGATTGTTCCTATTTTGCGGACACGGGGGTTTTAGTCTGTCGTCCTTCTGCTCCCAGTGGAAAAATGGCAGTGGCCATCAAGGCTGGTGGTAATGGAAATCATAGTCATAACGACATTGGTTCATTTGTTATTCAAATGGGGAAAGACCTGGAAATTGGCGAACCGGGTGGACCTTTTGCTTACAGCCGTGATACTTTCGGACCGAAACGCTACGAGAGCAAGTTACTCAACAGCTATGGGCATCCTGTGCCTGTGGTTGCCGGAAAACTTCAATCACGTGCAACATCAGTGAAGCCTGTTGTTTTAAACACCCACTTTTCTGAAAATGCCGACGAAATTAGTATTGACATGACTCCTGCATATAAAAGTGCCAAAGAGCTCGTAAAACTGGTTCGTACGCTTCGTTATGACAGGCAGGGCGCTGGTTCTGTAACAATCAAGGATGAGGTCGAATTTTCGAAGCCCTCGAGTTTCGAAACAGTTTTGACTTCCAGGGCAAAATACAGTCAACAATCAACTAATACACTTCAATTTAGTGAAGGGGCTGAACATGTGACTGCTTCGATAAAAGCTTCGGAGGATTATACGCTTTCTGAAGAAACAATCTCGGAAATGTCAACCCCCGCCTATAAAAGGATAGACTTGAAACTTTCCAAGCCAGTCAGCAAGGCAACTGTGGAAATTACGATCAAGTGAGCCATGACGTCTTTTTTTGTATGAGCTGAGATTTAGGGAAACATTGAATTTTATGTGCGTGGCGTTGCGGAAGGGGGCGTCGGGAATGAACCTGAATGGGGTCTCAAATCTGCCGACACATGAGTCTGGTGCAAGTGGTTTTTTTATAACAAAACATCCTGTGAGACATGAGTTCACAGGGTGTTTCAGGTGAATGAAACACCGGAGGCTAAAACTTTGGAGGGCTGAGAAAACTCAGTTCTCTGGACTAACCGTTGCAAGAACGTAGGCTTCGGGTGTCAGATACTTGTTTGCAGCGGCTTTGACTTCATCCAGCGTGACAGATTCGTAATGGGCATCTTCGAGATCAATCCACTTATATCCAAGCCCATAGAGTTCATCCAGTGTAACCGTCATGGCGTAGGTGCCCAAATCCTGCCTCGCAATTTTCTTTTGGCCGATGACTTTTGCCTTGGCTCGTTTGAGCTCAACGGCGGTGACTCCTTCAGCTCGCAGCAACTGGACTTCTTTTAAAAGCTCCTGTTCCACTAGTTTTAGCTTTTCGGGAGCGGTTCCTGCGTAGAAAGCAAAGTAGCCCGGAACAAGGCCTGTGAAGCATTGGGCTCCGACATAATAGGCAAGGCCGAGGTTTTCTCGAATGCGAAGGAAAAGGCGCGAACCGAGGTCGCTACATGCTTCCTGAAGCATTTCCAAGGCGAAGCGGTCCTTGTCACTGATTCTGACTCCGGGGAATCCTAGCAGGATGACGGCCTGTTTTTTGTCACGTTCTTCGTTGACGCGTCTGATGTCAGCCAAAGGTCCTGACACGGGGAGGGCGGGAAGCGGTGTTTTGCTGGGCGTCCAGTCTTTAAAAATTTTTTCGACTGTGCTGATTACTTCAGTTGATTGGATATCACCAAAAATGGTGAGAACACAGTTGTTGGGCGTTGTCAGTCTCCTGTGGAAGGAGATCAAGTCCTGGGGCTGAAGATGACTGACACTTTCCTCAGATCCCAAGCCGTCCAAGCCATACGTGGTTTTGCCAAAGAGAGTTTGGCGCATGAGCCGAGCGCAATTTTGCAGGAGCTGATCGCGTTGGGCCCGGATGGATTCAATCTGGATTCGGCGTTCGCGTTCGAGCGCGTTTTCCGGGAAGGCAGGATGAAGAAGAATGTCGGCAAGGATATCCAGACAGACTTCGAAGTCGCTGTTCAAGACTTCTGCCGTAGCTCCAAAACTGTTGTTACCACCAAAGGTTTCAAGTGATCCTCCAAGGGATTCGATCTCTCCGGCAATCTGCTCTGCGGTTCTTGTCTGAGTGCCCTGCATCAACATTTTTGACATTAATGCTGTGAGGCCGTTTGTCTTGTCGTCTTCTGCCAGGACCCCGCCACGAAACGCAATGCGGTATTGAACGAGCGGGAGCCGGTGGTCTTCCTTCAAAAGCAGGCAAAGACCATTTGGAAGAACATGTTTTTGGACGGGCAAAGTCCCGTAAACCTCGGCTGACTGGGTTTTCTTTGGTGCTGTCCCCTCAGGAAGCAGTGCATAGAGCGTGCGGTTGTCAGCCACAAGGTATTTTTGTGCCACGCGTTGGAGGTCTTGCGGGGTGACCTGTTTTGCTGAGGCAAGGTAACGTTCAGAGAAATTGAGATTCCCGGCTGCCAGCCAGTTGCTGCCAAGGTTTTGAGCCTGCCCTTGCATGGTTTTGCGCGTGGCCAAAGTTCCGACAATAAACTGTTTGATGACTTTGTTGAGTTCCTTGGTTGGGACCAGCTCTGTCTTGATTTTCTCAACCTCCTCAAGCATGGCGGACTTCGCCTTTTCAAACATGGTGGGAGCGACGACCGCACTCATGCCAAACAAGCCGAGTTCACCGGGCGCGTAGGTCCAAGCATCAACGGAATTAACCAATCCCTTTTTCTCCCGGACTTCGCGGAAGAGGCGTGAGCTTCGTCCCGTCCCCAGAACGGATGCCAGAATGTCTAGCGCAGGCATATCAACGTCACGAATGTCCGGGATGTGCCAACTGAAGTGGAAATACCCCAGTTCAACAGCCGCTTCTTCAACAATCTCGCGAGGGGCAGTCTGGGAGGGTTCAGACGGCAAAACTACTGGGGCGATTGGCCGAGCCTTGTTGGCGGAAAAAGCGTTTCGAATCTGGTTAACCACTTCTGTTGTCTGGATATCGCCCACAACAACGAAGAAAATATTATTTGGGACGTAACGCTTTCGGTAATAATCTCGAATATCTTCGGGCTTGAGGTCGTTGAAAATGTCTGGATAACCAATGATGGTGAGGCGGTAGGGACTGCGAGTAAAAGCGGTTTCAAAGAGCCTTCTGCCAGAGCGACGTCCGGGGTCGTCCTGATTCATATCCATTTCGCGACGGATCACGTCCAATTCCTTGGTCAGCTCAGCAGATGGCAGCGAAGCGTTCTGCATGATGTCGCAGAGAATATCGATGGCAACTTTTGCCCCAGTATTGGGAACGTCGATGTGGAAAACAGTGCGGTCGAACGATGTGTAAGCGTTCATGTAACCGCCGGCATCCTGCACTTCCTGATCGATCCGGCTTCCCGGTCGTGTGGTTGTCCCCTTGAAAAGCATGTGTTCCAGAACATGGGAGAGTCCAGCCCCGAGCCATTTACCCTCGTGAATGCTGCCCGTTTTGCACCAAGCCTGGGCAGAAACGACCGGCGCGCTATGGTCTTCGCGAATGATGATCAACAAGCCGTTCGGTAGCTGAACCATCCGAACTCCGGGAGGTAAAGCAGGGATTTCTGGAATAGATGCCATTATGAAATTATTTTGCTCCTACCGATTTTGGGGTGGAAGAAGACTTTTTCTTTGAAGGCAAAAAGGGTTGGCTAAAGGCTTCATCGAAATCGTATCCACACTTGAAATCATCGCGGCTGTCGCTTTCTGTTTTAGCCAGTAAATTGTGCTCAACCATGATGAATACAATTTCGCCAAAGTCCTCGCACGAGTGAATTCCCCACTCTGAGAGCAGTGTCGGGACCATGGGCCCATATTGTTCAATTGCGTAATTACGGATTCCCGCAAGCAATTCGCCCCCTGTTACATGACGGACTTCATTACGCTTTGGTTTGCCAACCATCCGTTGCGTGTATTCAAGAGCTTCCCGCATGAAAATGTAGGCATCTCGTTGATAACGGCTATCGTGCTCAACGATTTCATCCAAAACTTCTTCTAAACTAAGTGGTTGCATTTTAACGAGTGACTGCCGGAACTGGGTTGTTTTGAGCGGTATTAGCTGTCCGATACGCTTTGACTGCCCACCCGGTAAGCAAAAGCATCATCACAATACACAGAACCATTTGTTCTTCTTTAGTCAAATGGATTCTGAATGCCATAACTCTTGGTTCCCATTTTGAACCGGAGTATGGCTCTAGGTAAAGCACGAATTGTTCCTTATTTTAAGCGGTTTTTGGAATCATGAAAGGCTCAATCTGAGGCATTTGAGCATGGAGAGACCTTTTTTGAACTCATGCTGCCATCTAAAATTTATTTTTTGCAGCACAAAAGGTGTGTTCAACGACGCTTGAATTACAGTTTTTCGTTTGATTTGAGCTGACTTGTCAGTTTTGAAAATTGTACAGCAAATCAATCCGCATTCTTTCATGGTAATTCTTGCCGATTAAATCCTTTTAGGGGGCTCTGTGGCTATTTGTTGCCGGGGGGGGATTTTGTAGGCGCGGTAAGACCACATTGATGAATCGTATTTGAAGAAGAAAACTCGCTCGTCATCGTTTACTTTTACCCATGTGGCGAGGGCATTTGACTGATTTGGATTTGATGGATATGTGAAAAGCCGAAGTTTCTGCACTTTGATGGAGCTCGTGGGCACAGAATGATATCCTTCCGATTCAAGGGCAGATTGGATCAGGTCCAAGGGGGCGGCGGTTTGGGGTAAATCCAATGAATTTCCATCTCTCCACAAATCTGAAGTGTGATCCTTGTAATCGATCAACAATTGGCTGATGGGATTTGGTTTCGGGGTGCATCCGACGAGGACAGACAACAGGACGGCAATGAAAACCAAACGCATGAGGAGACTCAATCAGAAGACGACTATTTTCACAAGCCAGGAAATCCTTTCCGAGACCACCGAAGCGGTTTTGTCTTTAGAACGGAAAATCTCCTGACATCTTTGGCTTTTCAGCTTTCTTCTCAACCTCTTTTTTTGCCTGTTCATGAACAGGTAAGCCTTCGACAGTGATGGCTGCTGCTGGACAGGCATATTGGCAGGCTCCACAACCGATGCACAGATCATCGTTGACCTCGGGTAATCGCAGATTATTCCCGTAGGGAATTGTGTTTACTGCCTTGGTTGGACAATGTTCACTGCACGCGGCACAGTCCTTGCCCTTGACTTTGACTATGCATTTTGTCAGGTCGAGATGTGCATTCCCGATTCGTGTAATCTGTTTCTTTTCTAGAACAAGCTGGGAAATGGCGCCGTCCGGGCAAACTTGACCGCATTGGATGCAATCATAATTGCAGAAGGAATAATTGTAATCCATCTGCGGTTTCATCATTCCCAAAATGCCGTATTCGAGAAAAGCCGGCTTAAGAACGTGTGAGGGACAAACACTGATGCACAGTTGACATGCAGTGCAGCGGTTTAGAAAACGTTCGACGCTTGATGAACCGGGAGGTGTAATCGGGAGACGTTTCTCGGCTTTCTCCGCAACACCCAGACCAGTTCCAAGCAGTCCAGTAAATACAACAGCGTCTGCGACAAATTTGCGCCGTTGCGGGTCGGGAACATCTTGATGAACGGGGAGGGGAGCAGGGGCTGCTGCCTTTTTCCTTGGGGATCGGAAACCAATGGCTTTTTCAGTGCAGACACCAACGCAATTAAAACAGTCCACACAACGGGAAAAATCAATTGTTCCTGCTTTTAGGTCAATGCATTGAGCCTTGCACACTTGCAAACAATTAGCACATTTGCGGCAGCGATCCTTGTCTATTTCAAGTCGGAGAAAACTTTTTTTGGAAAGGAATCCGAGTAGTGTGCCAACAGGACAAACAGTGTTGCAGTAAAGGCGTCCCCTAAAAAATGCCAGGACAAATATCACAATGAACATGAGCAGGGGGAGGGCCAGTGCCCCGGCACCTGCCCATTGGGGATCGACACGATACATGGAATCAATGCCCATGGCATTGCCGATTCCAACGAGAGAATTATTGATGAGCGTGACGACTGGACGAACGAGGCTTGACCCGATTCTGCCAAAAATGCTGTAAGGGTCCAACAGTGAGAGGGTAAATCCTGTCCATCCGATGAGAATACCGACGATGCAAATTCCCAAGAAGACGAGTTGCAGCCTGGTGTGTTTTTGGCTGAAGGGTAACCGCTTCCTTTTTCTGGAAAACCAGCGAGCCCCTCTTGAGATGACGTCCTGGAGTATCCCAAGAGGGCAAATCGCAGAGCAATAGATGCGACCTATCAGAAGTGTGATGACAAGAATAAAAAGTCCCGCCAATGCAATGGACGCACCGGTTAGCAGCGCAACCATTGATGGAACAAACTGAATGGACGCCAACCCATGGGCAAGAGCAGGTGGGACTTGCCCCCTGAAATCAGCAAACGCAGCCAATACAAAAGCCAGCATCACGCAGGCTACTGTGGCGCGAAGAGGTTTCAACCAGCGGGACTGCATGGATCAGGCCAATTTCAGACGGCGAACGTCGGCATGTTCTAAATCGCTAGAACCGATTTTTAAGTCAGCCCCCAGTTTTACATGGGCGACTTTTTCCACTTCGTATCCGAGCATTTTTACGCTCGCCGCATCAACCAACACGGGATCAGTGGAAATTAACATGGCTTTCATCTCAATGCAGTCCTCTGGAGATTTGCCACGAGGACCATTGCGCACCATCGGGTGATAGGCGTCCACGATGTTCAGTGTCGGTTTCTTAAATGTCAGAAAATCAGCAATTGTCTGATGAAGGTCGGTTTTATGATAAAAACCGCGGTCCCAAATGACACCCATCAGGTTTTTCATCGCCGAGGTGACAAGTGCGCCGCTGTGGTTTTTTAACACCGGGACGTTGAAAAAAACGTCACTATCCAAAACCAAAGAATGGACTTTCGCGGATTTGAGTTTCACGCCATTGGGAATGGAGACTTCGCGATAGAGTGTTTCATCCTTTCCATTGACAACGTGGGCACCTGCGTCTTTTGCAGCTTTCTCAATGCCGCTGATTTCATAGGCTTTTTGCCACTGATCGCAGGTGTTATCAAAAACGCTCACTGATTTTGCTCCGGCGGCAAGGCAGAGTTTGGTGAGATGCGCAACCAATTCGGGATCTGTATTGGCACCGTTCTCGGGGGGGACTGCCCATCCGATGTTTGGTTTGATGAGGACTGTCTGCCCCGGTTTTACAAAAGCTCCAATGCCACCAAGGGTTGCCAATCCCTTGTCCAGCATCGCTGTGCGTGAACCGTCGCGCAACGCAACCAGAATGGGCTTTTCGCCTGACTTGCTAATTTCTGTCTTAGTGTTTTTGGTGGGTTCCTCGGCAAAAAGGCCGCTGAGAGACCCCAGGGAAAAGGTTGTGCCAACTACAAAACCTGCCTTTATGAAATCGCGGCGCGTGTTTAGCATAATTTATCTTCGACCAGTCTAAGCATTAGGTGTTCAAATTGAAAGCTCTGATAGAGGAGCTTCACAAATGCTCTACATAAGAGCCTATCTGTCTAGAGCAAAGAAATTCATGTTTGGTTACATTTTGTTCCAACCTCTGAAGAAAAGTTCATTTGTCTATTGTGGCAGGATTTTTACTGTCTTGTGCCACTACTGTCCGGTTTAAATTGTTGTAACATTGATATTCCTGCGGTATTTCAAGGGTGAAATGGGGATCGTGAGTTTTTTCGATTTCATTTTGAAAGGCATCTTCTCCAAGTTCCTTACCATTTTTGGTGGTAAAAGAACTCTTCATGAATCAAGGCCGAACGGTGTTTGCCCAATTGATGGACGAACTCCCCAAATACGAATTTCAAAAGTGTGTCCAGCGTTATGACGGAAACAAGCATGTGCGCACCTTGCCTGCTTATGAACACTTTCTGGTGCTGGCTTTTGCTCAACTGACTTACAGGGAAAGTTTGCGCGATATTGAGACCTGTCTCTGTGCTCTGGGGGCAAAACTTTACCATAGCGGCATTGCCCGTCCCACAGCCCGAACCACTCTGGCCGATGCCAATGAAAAACGGAATTCCCGCATATTCTCCGATTTTGCGCATGTTCTCATCAAGCTGGCCGCTGAGCTTTATGCCAATGAGCCTTTCGGTGTAGAACTCAAACAAGCGGCTTATGCTTTGGATTCAACAACCATTGATCTGTGCTTGTCTTTGTTTCCCTGGGCCAAATTCCGGCAAACAAAAGCCGCCATCAAACTCCATACACTGCTGGCTTTACGTGGCAATTTTCCCTCGGTGGTCATTCTGACGACTGGAAAAATTCACGATGTCCATATTCTCGATGAATTGAACTATGAGCCGGGCGCTTTTTACATTGTTGATCGAGGCTATTTGGACTTTGCCCGGCTCTACCACCTGCACCAGAGCGGTGCCTTCTTCGTGACTCGGGCCAGGAGTAACTTTCGCTCACGACGGCGCTACTCTCATACAGTTGACAAAAGCACTGGATTACGCTTTGACCAAACCGTGGTGCTCCGTGGCTTTTATTCTCAACAACAGTATACCGATGTGTTACGTCGGATCGGTTTTTGTGATCCCCAAAACGGCAAGTCGTTGATCTTTCTGACAAACAACTTCACCGAACCAGCATTAACCATTGCGCAACTCTACAAATGCCGATGGCAAGTGGAGTTATTCTTCAAATGGATCAAGCAGCATTTGCGAATCAAAACCTTTTATGGAACCTCGGAAAACGCGGTGCGCATTCAAGTGTGGACAGCCATTTCAGTGTATGTCCTGGTTGCCATTGTTAAAAAACGCCTGCACCTATCTGCCAGTCTATACACTATTTTACAGATTTTGAGCCTTTCACTTTTTGAGAAAATGCCCATTTTACAGGTCCTTTCTCAACAACCCCTCTCACCCAATATGCCCAACACTCACGATCAGCCCGTTTTACCGGGCTTTTAAACCGGACAGCAGTGGTCTTGTGCTTATTTTCAACCGAATCCTTAAATGATCGGAAAGGATTAATGCCAACCAGTTTTGGTAATGATGGTTTCAACCGTGGCTCGCGCTTCCTTCCCTGAGAGTTTGGGACCTTGAAGTGTACAGGCAAAGACATAGGTTTCATCGTCATATCGCAGAAAGCCCACAAACCAGCCTAGAACATAATTCCCAGATTTATCAATGCCACTGCCTGTTTTGCCGTATAAATTGCCATGATCCAGCTTTTTAACGAGCATGATATCTTCCAACACGGCGCGTGATCTGGCAGAGAAGGGTAATTTGTCAGCAAGGAGTTTCTTTAGAAGTTCAACCTGCTGGCGCGGAGTGATCAGAATGGGATGTTTAGAGGATGAAGTAAGCCAAAATTTATCAATACCAGCGGAGGTGTTTCGATCTCCATAGTCTATTTTATCGATCCAATCTTGCATTCTCTTTGCTCCAATGTTGCGTGCCAGAGCCTGAAATGGGGGAACGCAAGAAACCCGGAATGCCTCGCGTAACGTTAGGTCCTTGTTCCACTCTGGCATGAAACGTTTTTCACCATCCCATTTGTAGAAGGGGGCGTCTGGTGAGTCGATCAGTTTGGTCTCCAAGCCAATCAACGAATTCCATATTTTAAAGGTGGAACAAGGGGGGAGTTTTTCATCACATCCAGCGTGATTGAACTCGATTGTTTTTCCATCCTTGCAGCGGGTTAGAATAAAACAGCCGTGGTGATGGCCAAATGCTTCTTTGAGAGTTTCCTGCTTGGGGACAGTCATTGGTGAGACGGCGTCTGAAGCCAGAGCACTGGAACTTATAAATACGAGAAACAAATAAATGCCGTAGCGGAGAGAAAACATAAAATCACCTTTTGAAGTTCGTGGGTGTTTCTTCTTTTGGTGAGTTTTGTAAAGGAAGTTCACAGGACTGCCAAGGAATTTTACACAGGGCGATTTTAGCGATTTCCTTTCCGCCTTTTAGAATGATTAGACTGACGGTATAGTTGAACAGTTGAATATGCTTTTGGTTAATGAAATATTCCTGAGCCTGCAAGGCGAAAGCACTTTTGCGGGGTTGCCATGTGTATTTGTCAGGCTGACGGGATGTAATTTGCGGTGTTCATATTGTGACACGGCATACGCTTTTGACGAAGGTAAGAGAATGTCCCTGACCGAAGTGGTCGATCATGTGGAATCGTTTGCAAAACCGTATCGGAACGGAGGAGATTTAACGCTGCCGTTGGTTGAATTGACTGGGGGCGAACCCTTGCTTCAAAAAGAATCGTTTTCTCTCCTAAGTCGTTTGTGTGATCTTAAGTTTACGGTCCTTTTGGAAACAAACGGCGCGATGGATATTTCTGCCGTTGACCCGCGTGTAAGAAGGATTGTTGACATCAAATGCCCAAGCAGCGGCGAAGCAGAACGAAATCGTTGGGAGAATCTTTCGTTTTTGAAAAACACGGATGAGGTCAAGTTCGTGATCGGCACTTGCGAAGATTATGAATGGGCCAAGAACATCATCGGTTCACGCAGGCTGGCATCCCTCTGTCCAATTCTGGTTTCGTGGGTTTATCCCACGAAGATAACCGGTGGAAAACTGAAGCCGATACCTCGGGAGCATCGTCTCATTGAAAAAAGGGAGTTGGCAGAAAAGATTGTTGCCGATGCGCTCCCAGTGCGGTTCCAACTTCAATTGCACAAATATATCTGGCCACCCGACCAACGCGGCGTTTGATCGGGCGCCATGATGGTTTTTGCAAGTTATCTTTGAATTCGTGCCGATCCACCTTTGGCAAAAGCGCGGACCTGATCGAGTGTTGCCATCGTGGTATCCCCTGGGAACGTAGTCAAAAGCGCCCCATGAGCCCAGCCGAGTTTGACAGCTTCTTCGGGCGACTCGCCATTCATGAGCCCAAAGAAGAAACCGGCGGCATAACCATCACCCCCGCCAACACGATCAAGAACATTCAGCTCGCAAGTAGGTGCTTGATAGGTTTTCCCTTCCACCCAGGCCACCGCACTCCAACTGTGATGGTTTGTAGAATGCACTTCACGTAAAGTTGTTGCCACAGCTTTGATTTGGGGATGCTTTTGGGTGACGTCCTTGATCATTCCGAAGAATGCGGTGGGATCGAGCTTGGATTTCGAGGATGTGGCCGGGCCTGGAATTCCCAGTCCCAGTTGGAGATCTTCTTCATTACCGACGAGCACGTCTACGTTTTTGACAATGCGATCCAGTACTGATGCGGCACGTTGGGGACCTCCTGAAATGTTCCAGAGCTTGGCCCGATAATTGAGATCGAAGGAAACGATCGCCCCTGCGGCCTTGGCAGCCTGCATGCCTTCGATGATGACTTCAGCCGTGGTGGGCGAGAGTGCGGCAAAGATTCCGCCGCTGTGGAACCACTTGACACCTCCTGCGAAAATTGTCTTCCAATCAAAATCACCGGGCTTGAGCTGGGCCGCCGCCTCGTTGCATCGATTGTAAAATACAACCGGTGCGCGGACGCCCTGACCCCGATCACTGTAAACAGTGGCCATGTTTGGGCCATGAACGCCATCGTGCTTGAACCGCTTGTAGAAAGGCTTTACTCCCATGGCACGAACGCGCTCGGCAATCAGGTCCCCAATGGGGTAATCCACCATTGCGGAGACAATGGCTGTGCGCATTCCAAAACAGTCCGAGAGATTGGCGGCGACGTTAAACTCGCCTCCGCTGACGTGAATCTGGCACTCTGTGGCCTTGCGAAAGGGAATCACTCCTGGGTCCAAACGATGAACAAGCGCCCCTAATGACACAAGGTCCAGGGCGGCATCCTGGCGAAACTTAAAGCTCATGACCTAATAACTAGGATGACGGTGGGAGGCTTGTCCACCTTTTTTTGTCCCGCATTTAAGGGAGAAGAGGCTATTTTTCGAATTGCCGTCTTGCATCGCTCATAAGGATGATGCATTTATTGAGATGTGAAAAATGCCTCGTCTGAGTCTAATATTGGACTTTAGGCAGGGGAGGAAATTTCTCTGAGTTGATTATGAAAAAACTGATCGTTTTGTTTCTCGCAGCCGCTTGTCTTGTGGGGTGTGCCCGTTATGATGTTTCACTCAGCAATGGGACGCGGTTGAACAACGTGCATAAACCTGTTTTGGATAAAAATACCGGTATATATACGATCAAAATGTTGAATGGAGACAAGATAAGGGTGCCAGAATACAAAATTCGCGAAATCCAACCCCACGTGAAATCCAAGGTCAAGCACAAGGGATCCAGCAATTCCGATTTCTTTATCAAACAATAAAGGAATGGAAGTGTTCGGAACTGTGTCAGCGGTTCATCACAACAAGTCCGTAGATCAACACTCCGATCAGCGCAAAAAGAAGAAGAGTGACCAGCCCGCTTTTGATGATGTTGAAGGTGCTGGCCTTTCCCATGAGCGAGTTGTATTGAGCTTCGCTTTCCTGGCGTGCCAGTTCAATTTGTTTTTCAATGCTGGTTGGCAGGACGGGTTCATCCCTTAACCAGAGAGAGAGCCATTTATCATTTAGAGAACCAAAGGCTGGTGGAAATTTCTTTTTGATTTCCTCGTTTGGTTCCGCAAAACCGGCGTCTTTTTTCCAGAAGGGTGCATCCTCGTGGGTCCAAAGCCGGTAGAGTCCGTGTGTGATGGAAAGTGTTTGAATCTTATCCCAGATCAATGGCCTTAGCGCATCAGTTAAGGAGAAATCCGCGAAAGTCTCGCTGTGAAGGTTTCCTACATGACCCTCGATCTGAATGCCAAGCGCTCCCACAAGCTGGCCATTTGTGTCTTCCACCACTTGGAATTCCGTCAGTCGCTTTTCAAGTTCTGTTGCGGGCAATTCAGCGGCCTGCCAGAGAATGAGCAAGGACTGCAGGTCATCCACAGTTGCCCGTCGAATCCGGTAGGTGTTCATGGGTGAACACTACCACTTCCTTGTCTGGATTTGAAGCGAGAAAGGTGACAAAAAAGCGCCTCTCCAGTATGGAGAGACGCACGAAAATAAACGAAAACCAGTTATTTCTTGGCAGCTGGCGCGGCTGGTGCAGCAGGAGCAGGGGCGGCAGCAGCGGGGGCTGTGGCAACGGCTCCAACCTTGTTCAGGCGCAAGGACAAGCGGGATTTCTTGCGGCTGGCCATGGATTTATGGACCACACCGGTTTTAGCTGCTTTGTCCAAAGCGGAAGTCAGTGTGCGCAGTGCAACACCAGCATCCTGTTTACTACCTTTTGCCACCAAGGCTTCATATTTTGCTTCCAAAGTGTGCAACCGCGACTTCACCGCGGTGTTCTGCGACTGTTTCCGGGCGCTATTGCGCATCCGACGTTCTGCTGATTTCGTATTCGGCATAGTTAAAAGCTCAAATTTAGCTCAGAATGGGGAAGAGTAGCGAAAGTCTCGCCGTTGTCAATGTTCGGCTTCGATTTTTTTCTGGCGCATTAACAACCCCGAGACTTCTTTCCAAATGGCTTGGGTTACTTCTTCCAGTGATTTTGTGCCGTCAAGCATGTGAATTCGATCTGTTTCACTTTTGGCAATTGCCCTGTAGCCTTGCTCCACTCGTTCAAAAAAACTGCGATCGGCTTCTTCCATTCGGTCGCGTAATGGAGGGATGTTTGCTGGTCCAGTGCTTATGCGAATTTGACGCCGGGCTTCGCTGACGACCACGGGAACCATTAAAAGCAGAGTGAGGTCAGGTCTGGTTTCGCCGACTGCCACGTCAATCACTGCTCTTACCATTGTCAGGTCCAGACCTCGGCCATACCCCTGATAAACGAGGGTTGAGTCGTAAAAGCGATCACAGAGCACAATTTCGCCAGCTTCCAATGCGGGACGAATGATTTCACGGACCAGTTGGGCACGACTGGCGTTCATCAGAAGCAATTCTGCCTCGGGGGTCATCGCCTGATTTTTGTCGCTGTGCTTGAGAGTGTAACGAATTTCCTCACCGATGGGGGTGCCACCGGGCTCTCGCAATGTGCGTACGACTCGCCCCTCATCTTGGAGACGTTTCGCAAGAAGTGCAATTTGTGTGGTTTTCCCGCTGCCTTCGGTCCCTTCAAATGTGATGAAAAGGCCGTTCATTAAATTTTTTTCAAACGCGGGCCCTTCGGTGTGTCTTCGATGATCCATCCCTGGGCCTTCAATGCGTCACGGCAGGCATCAGCCTTTTTGAAGTCTTTGGCTTTGCGAGCGGCCTGACGTTGCTCAAGTAACGCAGAGATTTCCGCCGGAATTCCAGCATCAGCAGATGAGTTGACAGACAGAGCCACGGTTTTGGGGGCTTCGAGGCCAAGAACAGTATTCATCTTGTTCCAACTGGCCAGGCGTGAAGCAGCCTGAGCCGCAGTGAGGCTGTTGGATGCCAGTAATCGATTGGTATCGCGGACCCATTCGAATACCACACCCCAGGCGCGGGAAATATTCAGGTCGTCTTCCAGTGCTGCACCAAATTTTTGGATCAAATCCGCATCGGGTTCTCCCTTTTGGGCTCCGGCAAGTTCTCGGAGCTTCAATTGGCATTCATCCAAGCGGCTCAAGGCAGTGCGAGCGCCTTGAAGACCTTCCAATGTGAAGTTAAAGGACTCGCGGTAATGGGCGGTCAGCAAAAGATAACGGATTTCTCGTCCCAAAAAACCTCTGCCAAACAAATCGCGCAGGGTATAGAAGTTGCCGAGCGATTTGCTCATCTTTTTGCCTTCCACAAGCAGGTGGGCGCCGTGGAGCCAATATTTGACAAAGTGTTTTCCTTTTTCCTGAAGGCCTGCTCCTTCGCTCTGGGCAATCTCGTCTTCGTGATGTGGAAAGACCAGGTCTTCCCCACCAAGGTGGATGTCAAAGCTCGGCCCAAGAAGTTTCATGCTCATGGCACTGCATTCGATATGCCATCCGGGGCGTCCTTCACCCCAGGGACTGGGCCAGGTGACGGTGCCGTCCTCGGGAACCCGTGCTTTCCACAACGCAAAATCGGCAAGGGATTCCTTGGCATATTCATCATTGCTGACGCGTTCGCCACGGCGCATCTCGTCAAAATTCAAATTGAGCAACTGACCGTAGGTGCATCCTGCGGCGCGGTATTTGTCGATGCTGAAATAGACCGAACCGTCTGGTGCCTTATAGGCAATGCCACGGGCAACGAGCTTTTCGATCAATGCGATAATCTCGCCAATGAATTTTGTGGCGTGCGGATTTTCGTGCGGACGGAGGCATCCCAGCGCGTCAAAATCCTCAAAAAATGCCTTTTCAAAACGCCCGGTGTATTCAGGTAGAGTGGTGTTATTGTCATGAACACGCTTGATGATCTTGTCTTCAACGTCCGTGATGTTCATGACATGCCGGACGGCATAACCTTTGAATTCAAGGGTTCGCCTGACAAGATCGGCAAATACAAACGTGCGAAAATTCCCAATGTGTGCGAAATCATACACTGTGGGACCGCAGCAGTATATATGGACGGCACGTCCCGCGGGGTCCAATGGAACAAATTCCTGCACCGATCTCGACAGCGTATTAAAAAATGTCAATGCCATAACAACAATAAATAGACTCTCACAAGCTTTTACCATTCTCCGAGACTGGAGTCATGTATAAAAACTGGATAGACGCATGGCATTCGCAAATTTGTCCCTTTGTGGGAGGAAGAAGCGCATCAAAACAACGAACAAAAACACAAATAACAAAACCAGAATGGATGAATCACCCGTTCTCGAACCGGTCAGTTTGACATGTTGGCAACAAGGCATAGGTTATTGTCGGATTTCATCGCGTGTTCACTCCTTCCAAAACAATCCCTTGTTTTTGGGATAATCATCATGCCAATTCAGGGGATTGTTACGCTAAGATTTTTCTGATAAAGTATACAAACTCAAACACTATTAGAGAGGTTTTATATTGTCTCACAACAAGGGATTTGGCAAATCTGGGTAATTCCAGCAGTTGGTAATTTTTTGATATATATAAGCTTCTTGTAGAAATTGTTTTTGTTTGATTGGTATTTGGTGGTGGGTGCAATTCAACTTACGGTAGTAATTTAAGCTCCGGATTTTCTGGGGGCTGTTATTGTCAGCTTAAAATTTTGAGTGGAAAACAAATTCGTTGCCAACAAGTTGTTGTGTCAATTTACATATAGAAATACATGAAATACTTAACACGCAAAACGAAGTTCTGTTTTATGGCTGGGGGTATGGCTTTGGGCTTTGTCCTAGCAGCTCAATCACAGATTGTTCAGGATAATCAAACAGATTCGACTTCATCTACGGCTTTTGATGCTTATATAACATCAAATCTGATTCTAGCAGGTGAAAGTTCCCTGAGTAGCGCAACGGCAGACGTTCCGGCAATCAGTGGAGCTTTTTCTGCAGCGGGGCTTAATGATGGTATAGCAGATGGCAATGCCACAATGACCTATTATGCTGCGGCAAGTGGGAATGGAACTTATATGCCCAATGTTGCAGTGTTTCAGTTGAGTGCCGGTTACAATATAAGCAGCATCCAAGTTATCAGCGGCTGGGCTGACCACAACCTGGGGGAACAGGTGTTCGAAGTGCTTCTCTCAATTGGGGGTGGGACCTATTCGAGCATTGGCATATTTACCAATAACGACTCTGTCAACCTGGGGTTTGCTGGGCCGGGCTCGTGGATGACAACATTAACGGACAGCAAAGGAACGATTGCAACGAACGTAACCGGCATCAAGTTCATCTTTCTTAATCCAGACCAGGCCAATGGAGCAACGTCTGTTGGCAGTTCACAATCGGGTGATGGTTCCACTGGAGGAACAGTCATTCATGAGCTGCAGGTCTTTGGAACCTATTACACCAATCTGCCGCAAGTGTTTAACCTCGCCAATATTGCGACTGATTACAAAACGGATGCAACATCCTCTACTGCATTTGACAGTTACATAGCGAACAATTTGATTCAGGCAGGCCAGAACTCACTCATGAGTGTCAAGGCGGACGTTTCCGCCCTTAGTGGTTCGTTTTCATCTGCTGGACTTAACGATGGCAGTTCTGCTGCAAGTGCCAATATGACCTATTACGCTGCGGCCAAAAATAATGGAACGATCATGCCTGCAACAGCTATTTTTGAACTGACAGCAGGCTACAACATCACCAATATTCAGGTGATCAGCGGGTGGGCAGATCACAACCTGGGAGAGCAAATGTTTCAGGTGCTTCTGTCCATCGGGGGCGGCGCTTATTCGAGCATTGGTATTTTTACCAATAACGCATCCCTTAATTTTGGTTTTGAAGGTTCTGGCTCCTGGATGACGACTATTTCCAGCATCGAGGGAGCCATTGCTACCAATGTAACAGGCATTGAGTTCATTTTTCTCAATCCCGATTCCATGTGGGGCGCCGGCACAGTTGGCGATTCCCAGATTGGAGATGGGTCAACTGGAGGCACGGTTTTCCATGAATTGCAGGTTTTCGGAACGTATTACACGAATCTTAATGGAGTCACTCCAACGGATGTCATTCCTGTCACTGACTCGAATTTGTTAAGCGGTCTGACTCCTTACAACTGGGTGTGCAAGACAAACTACATTTGTTCCTCCGTCGGCGGAGCTGGCTTCAAGGTGCAATTCCAAAATGCACCGCAAGTCCGTCTGATGGTTGACAACAGCCAATTTTCTGGTGTGACGGCTTCTCGTTACCCGATTGTCTGTTGGTCAGTTGATGGTGGGGCATACCAATCCCACCAACTTGCTGCTGGTGAATCTTCTTTTGTGCTTTCCACTGGAGTTACCAATCCTGTGATTGACTTATATATCAAAGGCATGTCGCCATTTGAAGATCGTTACACGGGAAATATTCCTGCCAATTCAGTGAAAATCACAGGCTTTACCGTTTCCCCAAATGCAACGACTATTGCGGTGCAAAAGCCCACCTCCATCTGGTTGAATATTGGTGATTCAATCATGGCTGGGGATGCGGCCTTGTATAGTGCTGGGCAAGGAACTCCCGCATCTGATTCTTGGGCGGCAGCGGACGATGCACGCGCCAGCTATGGTTATCTGCTCGCAAAACACTTTGGCTGCCAGGAGGCTCGTCTTGCCTTTGGTGGCTACGATTGGGCAGGTGGGTTGGGCAATGTTCCAGCTCTCTCAAAATTAATTGATTGGAGAACATCAACTGTTAGCCGCTTAACGAACGGGTTTCTAAACCCAATTCCTGAAATTGCACTCATTAACCTTGGTGAAAACGGTGCTCCCACAACAACGGACGTTACCAACGCTTTGTATGAATTACGTGCGCGGGTTGGGCAAAGCACCAAAGTCATTGTAATGGTGCCAGTTTCAGGAAAGGCAAGATCGGAAGTCACTAAAGCATTCAACAGTTATGTTTCTTCCAGCCATGACCAGAAGGCGTTTTTGGTTGATCTCGGAACAATTACTTTTGACACAGCCGAAGGCCAGCATCCAACCGCTCAAGGGCATCAAGCCATTTATTCTGCAGCCCTCCCAGCCATGGATGCGATTATTAGCAGCTCTATTAATTTGACCAATATCGTGGCTGACTGCCAGATGGACCCAACCTCAACGACCGCCTTTGACAGCTATATTGCAGACAACCTGATTCGGTCGGGGCAAAATTCATTGCATCGTTCTACAGCGGTTGATTCATCAATGAATGGAACGTTTCTCGCGAGTGGTCTCAATGATGGCAGCGCTGCAGCAAACGCCAACATGACTTATTATGCCGCCGTCTCATCCAGTGGAACTCACATGCCTGCTACGGCTGTCTTTGAACTGACTGGGGGATACAATATCACCAATATTCAAGTCATCAGTGCTTGGGCAGATCACAATCTCGGAGAACAAATGTTCCAAGTGTTGCTTTCCATCGGAGATACGACCTATGCCAGTATCGGGACATTCACCAACAACACCTCGATTGATCTTGGATCCGCCGCAATAGGTTCATGGATGACTACCATTACAGGAATTAACGGAATAATTGCCACCAACGTGACGGGCATTGAATTCGTGTTCATGAATCCAGACCCCATGTATGGAGATACCGTAGTCGGAGATTCACAAGCTGGCGATGGATCCATGGGGGGCACATTATTACACGAAATACAAGTGTTTGGTTATGCGGCCAATGTCAGCCTTAATGTCCAAGTTTCGACAGACAAAAAAATGCAGTTGACTTGGCCCCAAGGAACATTGCTTCAAGCGACAAACATTACGGGCCCATGGACTACAAATGCCACTGCAATCTCTCCGTTCACTGTCAATCCCACGGAATCGCAGATGTTCTATCGTGTGAAAGTCCAATAAGCAGGCCAATTCCAATCTTGGCAGAGACGGCTGTAAGAGAACATTTATACTCCGTCTCTGCCAGACGACTCATCAAAAGTTGACCTCATCCATTGATGAACGGACTCTGGATCACAAAACGCTTAAACAGATCCGAAAACTCGCCGTCAAGCTGGGAACCGAAGATGGCAAAGCTCGCAGTCAGGTGACAAAGCCCCACAATATCGAAGAAAAGCCACCCCATTCAAATGGCCACTGGGAGCTTCTTGGCAGGTCATGGCCTTGTTGTATGACGCCTTTGTTAAAGCGGATGATTATTGCGGTTTTCGGGCTGAAATCCAGAGGGCACGAGGCATCAAGGATCCGTTTTCCAAAATGATGGGCGTGAACTGACGCCAAACGTCTCTGACTCGTGCGATGGGGACAGGGCGGTGGATCTCAATATCTTCGTATCCCATGGATTTGAGGTGTGCTTTGATTTCGCTTGGTTTGAATCCGATTTCCTGGGTTTTGAGAATCTTTGAGGAACGATAGCAAATGTAAGTATGGAGAGTGGGTGGCTCGGAGAAGAGCATTAAATAGCCTCCCGGGCGAAGGCAGCGTCCCGCAGCGCTCAAGCTTTCCCTCCAGTCGAATGTGTGATGCAGAGCTTCAAAACAAAACGCGACATCAAACGGGACCTTGTGATCGACTCTTTGATCGACTTCCTCCATTGGTGAACAGACGAAATCGAGCTTTGCATCCAGACCACCGGACTTCATCGCCGTGATGCGTGTCTTTGCGTTTTCAATGTCCACGGGGGCGATGGTCGTTCCGACCACGGAATACCCACGCAAGGCGTAGAGTTCTGAAAGCCATCCGGAGCCACATCCCAATTCCAGCAAACGTGCGCCGGGTTTGAGTCCCTTCGACTCGATCATTGTTACTCCCAGGGTGAAGGCCCAGAGGTAGTGCTTGAGCATGTAGATTCGCGTATTAAAGGGCTTGGAACGCACTTCCTTAAGGCTTTCTTCCAAGGACTGAAATTCTAACGAGGCAAACTGTTCCCTTTCCTGAGTAAAAGTCGCTTCACGTGAACTGTGTCTTGGCGGGAAATCTCCTGTCGAATAGTCCTGCAAAATCAGATAAACGTTTGCCATGAGCTTTCGGACGAAACTGCCTCCCATTTGCCAATCCTTGCTGTATTGTTCATGCAGGCTTTTGCCTGGACGGAGCAGAAAAGAATTGGCCAGGGAACCAGCGACCTTTTGCTTGAATGTCATAGTCGGAAATCTACAGTTTAGGCTTACAATCAGTCAACGTTTTACGGTTACCCCGATTGAGTCGGAAATGGAGAAAAATTACCTTGATTTGCGGATGACGTGACGAAAGGCTGTTTTTAACCTTCAATTTTGTGGAGGTGTGCTTGTGTTGACGGGCTTGATTTTCCAATCCACGAATGTTGTGACGCCTGCAGGACGCCAAACTCGGCAGATCGGTTCTCCGGCAGTTGCACAATCCTTGGGGGCAGTCGTTTCAATGGAATAGACTTCGCCACCCTGTGATTTATGGTAACGCCAGAGCACTTTTGTTGTGGGGCAATTTGTCTGATCTAATTTCAATCCAAGGAATTGCGGTTTTTCTGAAAGTTGGGGGTGGGTTGAAAGACGATTGCCTGTGCTGTCAATGTAAACTGGAATTCCGTTGCTTGTGTGTGCTTCTGGTGGCAGTGCAAACCAGACGGCATTTGTTGCGCGGTCTTGCAACCCTTGCGTAAAAATGGCGTCGCGTGTGAGGTATTTGGTTTGTCCCGGCTTTGTTTCGACCGCGTAAATGGCGATGGGGAGTTCGAGGCGTTTGTCGTCAAGAGCCATTCGATACATTAATTGGTTATAATCGTAGCGCGGAGTTTCCATTTTGGCTGACGAGAATGTCGCGGTGTAGGTCCCTTCAAAATAAACGATTTGCCCACCATCCTGATTAAAGAAATCGTGGTGCGCAATATTGTAGAAATTGTAGTTTCCGTGTGTGACAATGCGTTTGGCATATCCCCAAGGACCGAGAGGTGTGTCTGCTTCTGCAAACCAGACTTCGCCCGGTTGATCCGGAAAAAAGGCGATCCAGCGATGTCGATATTCGTTCCAAGCAACTGTTGAGAATGGGTGTGTCAATGGTTTGCCACTATCAATGTCGAGCAAGCAAGACCAGGTTTCCTCCGGTTTGAGTTGGTTTGCTTTAATGAGCGCAGAGAGATTATGATGGCAATCCGCGCCTTTTTTCCATGAGTAGCGGAGTGAATGGTCGGCATTACGGTCAACTTGTGTTTCGGAGTTTTGCCATTTACCGTCTCCCTTCAGGCAGGTGAATGCTTCGTAATCACCAAGGTTTTTAAATCCCTCATACGTTGCGGGGATGCGATAGTCAGGAAAGAGAAAAAAGTAGTTGGTGCCGTGCACAGAAGCACGGAACGGATGTGCGGATTCGTGATGATCGTGCAAATCCCAGCGTTGGATGGTTTCAAATTGCTCCTTTTCATCGTTGAATTCGAGAAGTCGCCACTCTAAAACAGAATGAATGTCCTTGTGAATGGCTACTCGGGCTAGCAATCGTTCTTTCCCATTCTTGTCGGGAACGGTAAACAGGGCTTGAATCCAGTGCAAGCCGGTGTTTGGTTCCACACAAGTCGGTTTGCTGAAACCAGTTGAGTCAACAAAATACTTTAGATTGATCCCCACGGAAGGATTGAGCCCTCCGTTGCTTGGAAGTTCTGAAGTGGCGCCCGCTGCACCAAAATGCCCCAGCGGATACGAAATCTTGTCGGTGTCTCCCCAGAACCAATATAACTTACCCCGATATGGGGTCACAATCACCGTGTCCTGGCCCATTACCAGACCGTCAATTAGCGGTTTCTGCAAAGGGGGCTTGATTCCAGCTATAACGCTGTCTCGGTAAATTCCCTGACCGGTGACGCGGTAGAGACGTTCTGCAATGTTGATGCGCTTGAGGCGAATCTCAGCTTTTTTACCAGTCTTGGTCGTTAATTTCACACCGCGATAACCAAAGCCATCCGCTGGCATTTCATATCCCGGGCTTTCGACATGAAAATAGACTTCCTTGTCCATGAGACCAGGTTCATCGAACGCGATGATGCCGTTGCTATCCGTCCAATAAACGATCTTATTGACAGTGCGCAATTGAACCAGAGGCACGCCTCTCCCGGTCGCATCATCCAAAACTTGAATGACGAAAACCTCGGCTGCATTCAGTTGACAAAAGCCGCATATTGCCATGATTGCAAGCCATCCCAAGAAGGGTTTGCTTAATCGCATGAGGAGCAGGGTAATGAAATGCCGAGGGGGTGCAAGCCTTGAGACAGACGTGGAAGGAGGTGAATGTTCATGCCTTGAGATCGAACAGAATGTGATTCAAAAAAGTCAACTGATGTGAGATCATTACACCCCTCTTTGAAAAACCGTAATAATGAAAGAACCTGACGAGGTGTGAATGAAAACCAGTAGACGAAGCATTTTGATGTGGTGTGGAGTGGTTTTTATACTCCTGTTTGTGGTGATGATTGCAAAAAACTTGTTGGGAGTATGCATACTCACAATGAATTCATTCGAAATGTCTTTGAAGCTTTCCGCTGGAAAACAGGAAATCTCAACCTATTTGCCTTATGGCCGTTATCTTTTTGTTCTGAATACCAACCTTGATGATCGGGCTTTTTCAACGTTTACTCCGACTCGCCAATATCAAGCTGACGTTACGTTTGTTGTTGTGGGGGATGAAGGGGAAATTCTTCATAATGAGAACCCTAATAGTGGCAGCTTTTTGTTAAAGGACTCAGGAATGAAAAAGATTCGTTTTTTGATAGATGTGCAGAACTTGAAAAAAGAGGAGAGTGTGTATTTCAATTTGAAGCGCACTTATTGAAATATAATTGGCATGTGACAGATTACGAGCCGCAAAGTGATCTTGTCCGGGAAGGAGGATAGACAGGAATCCTCTTGGAAACGTAGAAGATGATATCCAGATTTCGTTTGAACTGTTTACAAAATATTTGCCGCTAGTTCGGCAAGTTCTGAGCGTTCCCCTTTTTGAAGTTCAATGTGGGCGGCGATATTGTGTTCCCGAAAACGGCTGATGATGTAGTTGAAACCGTTGGAGGAGGAATCGACATAAGGATTGTCAATCTGATAAGGGTCCCCGGTGAAAATGATTTTGGTGCCGTTGCCGACGCGTGTGATGATGGTTTTGACTTCGAGAGGCGTCAGGTTCTGGGCTTCGTCGATGACCATGAATTGGTTGGCAATGCTGCGACCGCGAATATAACTGAGGGCTTCGACAACGATGGCTCCAGAGCGGAGAAGGTCCGTGCTGCGCCGATGGTCGTGTCCCATGTTCAAGTCGCTGAGCAACTCCAATGCGTCGTGGATGGGTTGCATCCAGGGATCAAGTTTTTCATCGAGTGAGCCCGGCAGAAAACCAAGTTCCTTTCCCATGGAAATAGTGGGGCGGGCAACAACGAGTCGGCGGAATTCCCGATCGAGGACGGTGCGTTTCAATCCGGCCGCCATGGCCATGAGGGTTTTTCCCGTGCCTGCCTTGCCCATGAGGGTGACGAGTTTGACATTGTCATCCAGAAGGGCATCGAAGGCAAAATGTTGTTCTTTATTTCGTGGCTTGATGCCCCAGACACCTTCACGACTGTCCATGATTGGAATAAGTTTTGTTCGCGAGGAGTCCACTTTTGCCAGCGCTGTCCGCTTTGGATTCCCTGCCTCGGTGAGTGTGCAGTATTCGTTTGGAAATCGTGGGATGGCAGGATCAAGTGTGTATTCGCCTTCCGCACGGAATTGGGACATTTGTTCCGCGGTGATTTCGAGATCAAACATTCCGGTGTAGAGCTGGGTGAGAAAGACGCGGTCGGTCTCGTAATCCTCGGCTTGGAGCCCAAGGGCATCAGCCTTAATCCTCAAATTGATGTCCTTTGTGACGAGAATGGTGGGGATGGCCAGGTTGGCGTCCTGAACATCGCGTGTGACGGCGACGATGCGACTGTCGATGGTGCCATTGTGATTGTTGGTTGCCGTGCCGTTTGGGCGGAAGACGATTCTTAACATTCCGCCATTGCCAAGTTCCACCCCCTTGTTGAGATGGCCTTTTTCGCGGAGTCCATCCAGCAGACGGGAGATGGTTCGGGCGTTTTGACCGAGTTCGGACGGCTCGCGTTTGAAGTGGTCGATTTCCTCGATGACTTCAATTGGAATGAAGACGTTGTTTTCCTGAAAATTATTTATGGAATGGGGGTCGTGCAGCAGGACGTTGGTATCAAGAACGTAATTTTTCACGGGGAACTTGGATTGGGTTCAATTTGTGCATTCGGCCGTACCATTCCGTTAAGTGCGTGTGGGAAGCAGGGAGGCGGTAATGGCCTGAGAAAAGAAAGTTGGACAAGATGCCGTACAGGTCGAAATCAATGAAATGAGGTTGCTTGCTCAGGAGAAATGAGCGTGTCTCCAACATTAATTCGAAGGGAATGAGCAGATGTTCCAGTTTTTCAAGGAGCAGGGGTTGCTGTTGACGCCACTGGCTGAGACAGCCTTCGCCAAACTTGCGTTCCTTGGAGCGCAGAAAATCAAGTTGGTCGTTTTTAGGAACAAATTCCTTCCAATAAGAATCATTTAGACGAAAGCCAACGTCTTCAATGTCGTTTTCGATATAGCGCCAAAGTAGATTGTCGATCCCGGAGAACTCTTTGGGAAAGAGGTTCAAGCCGAATTTGGTGTCCAGATACTTCGCAATGACTTGGGAATCGTGACTGGTCTCAAAGATGACATTTTTACCGTCTTTAACGATGGGAACCCTATAATAGCGTTGTCGAGTAAGCTTCCAGACGAGCGAACGCACCGGGTTGGGAATGTTGACGGTTTTGAAAGTAGCCCCGGAGTATTCAAGAATGCGCCGCTGGACGATACAATAGGGACTCCACGGAAATTGGATTAGTTCAATCATTGGTTCGGAGCACTTGTTTTCTGGTGATGAGAATAGGCTGGCAAGAGGTGAGGTGCAAGTGGAAAGGAGGCTTTACACTCCGGGGTTGCATGGGCTAGTGTGAGTGGCATGTCTGAGCAAAACGATCCTTCGGATTTCATCGATAGCGATTTTCAGTCGGGTCTGAGAAGTGCGGGGCCTGCGCCAGCAAAAGCAGGAGCTGCACCCAGCACCCCGTCGGCTGGCACGACGCCTGGTGGTAATCGTCCGCCCTCACGCGAGGAACTTGAGTCCCTCATGAGTGTGAAACAGACCAAACTGGCCGAGTTAAAGCGCGCCCAGGAGGAACTGGAGCGCGAACGTGCCGGGCTGGAGGATTTGCGCCGTCGCCAGATTGAATGCCAGACCGGACGCGAGGAGATGCTGAAAAACCTGACGCGGGGCATTGGCTTGCTTGAAGAAGCGGAGCTTTCAACCCGGCGTGAGGCAGATCAGATGGCTCGTTCTCTGGCAGAATTTCGTTCTGCCGTGGCAAAGGTTCAAACCATCAATCAGGAAACTTGGAAGCAGGAGAATTTGACGGTGGAACTAACCCGGGCCTTGACGATTATTGAGAATGCCCGGATGGAATGGAACTCTGCACGGATGAAATTCCCGGTTCTCACAGGAAGCCCAAAAGATCGTCCGGCTTCGGAATCCAAAACCATTGGCGGAACCTCTTCTCTGGGAACAACCGATTTTCTGGAATTATGCCGGATTGGCCTTGCTTTTACGTGGCCATTGGTCGTTCTTGGTGTTATCATATTGATCGCCATCTTGGCTAAGAGATAGCGTGAAATGGGACTGTTTAAGAAAAAGGAAGACCCGATATCTGAGCGTGCCCGGATTTTAAATGAGGAAATAGCCGCCTTGGAGAACAAGATCAAGGCGCTAGACTCTGATAAAACCGAGGTTCCTGAGGGGAATGATTTGCGTCCTTCTCCAGAAGTCCCAGCGCCTCATCCATCTGTCGACCCATTTAAACAGCCGGAAATTTCACATCAATTCAGACCTCTTGAAGCGCCTTATCAGGAAAAGCAGCACGAAAATGGGCCTCGTCTTCGTTCGACTGCAATGCCTCATGGCCCGACGGTCTTCAGCCACATGCCGGGGAATGTTTCAACGGGGAAGGTCCCGGAACCCGTTTTTGAATCAGTTGACCATAACCGGCTGAAAAGCCCTTCAGAACAAACCAACAAGCATTTCAACGAGTTGGGAATGCGAAAATACGATCTGGCCGGTTTTTTTGAACGGCTGAAGGCGCATTTTCAACATCACAGTCATTCCAATCCCAAGCTTGTGAATTTACTGGCTGCCGGGAGCGTTCAGGGATTGCGGTCCTTGCGCTATGAAAAGCGGGTATCCCGGAACCGGTTCTTTTTGGTAATTGTGATTGTGATTATCATCGGCTTGGGTATTTTAGTGACTCGTCATCCCTGATGAACAATATTTGTGGATGGGGATGAACCCCTTTTTGAGGGGGAGAATTATCATAATTGATCCTGAAAGTTGTTGTTCGCTAGTTCTTGTGCTTCGGGCAATAATTGTGTTCAATTCCCTTTGCTGGTCATGAGTACGACACATCCGTTTACAACGACGACGTTTGATTTGCCCGGTTACCGGGTCGTCAAAACGTATGGTGTTGTACGCGGCATTGTTGTTCGTTCACGATCTGTCATCGGCAATTTTGCGGCGAACATTCAGAGCATATTTGGTGGAAACATAACGATTTACACCGAGCTGTGTGAAAGGGCGCGTGAAGACGCTTTTACATCAATGATGGCACACGCAGCCGAGATGGGAGCCAATGCCGTCATCGGAGTCCGGTATGATGCAACCGAGCTGGCCGCCGGCATAACCGAAGTTCTCTGTTACGGAACAGCCGTTCATGTGGTGGCTGAAACGACAAACGAAAAAAAGGGGATTTAAGATTTTAGTTAAACGCAAACAAATACAAACTTATGTCTGGACATAGTAAGTGGGCAAAAGTCAAACACTTCAAAGGCGCAATAGACGCCAAACGCGGCAAGATTTTTGCCAAGTTAAGCAAAGAAATCACCATTGCAGCTAAACTGGCTGGAGGCGATCCCTCCATGAACCCCCGTTTGCGCATGGTATTGCTTAAATGCCGGGCTTCAAACATGCCAGGTGATAATATTGACCGCGCCATCAAACGCGGAACCGGTGACGGTGAGACAGTAACCTATGAAGATTTGACCTACGAGGTTTATGGACCACACGGTGTTGCCATCTTCATTGAAGTTAGCACCGACAACCGAAATCGCACCGCGTCCGATATTCGCAGCCTTTGCACGAAGAACGGTGGCACCATTGCCACATCCGGATCCGTCAGTCGCCTCTTTCAGCGGAAGGGACAAATCATCATTGCCCGCGAAGGCGTGAACGAAGATCAGTTGATGGAACTCGTTTTGGAGGCCGGAGCGGAGGATTTCAAAACAGACGAAGACGGATTTGAAATTCTGACTGATCCAACCAAGTTCGAAGCCATTCTCAAGTCAATTGAAGCCAAGGGCTACAAACCAGTGGGTGCTGAAGTCACCTGGCTCCCCACAATCACCGTGCCATTGGCCGATGCCAAGGCTTCAGAGGAAGTTACCCGTTTGACGGATGTCCTTGAAGAGCATGATGATGTGAAGGACGTGTATTCAAACGCCGAATTCGCGGATTAATATCCTCGGTGGTGGTTTGTAGACAATGACCTCGTATACAGATTCGTTATTTGCCAGAGCTCTGCGTTGTTTTGCCAGAGCTCTGTGCAAACATCCGAGGTGGTTTGTCTACCCTCAAATTCTGCTTTTTGCGGTGTGCGTGTTTTACATGTTTCACTCGCTCAAGCTGGATTTCAGCCGCGACAATCTTGTTGGCTCCAAGGAAAAATATCAGGCCAACTTCCTCAAATTCAAAAAGGAATTCCCGGGCGAGGATGAATTGGCCGTGGTGGTGGAAAGCGGCGATATGGAGCGCAACCGCCAGTTTGTTGAACGGCTTTCCGCAAAACTTTCCCAGGAAACCAACATCTTCACCGATGTTTTCTATAAAGGAGACATCCCGGCCCTGGGCAACAAGGCTTTGCTCCTTTTCCCAGAAGCCGACCTTGTGGAACTGCTCAAGTCGCTTCACGAGTATAAGCCTCTGATACAAGAGTTTACTCAGGCCACAAATTTCGATTCGTTTTTCGGACTGATCAATAAATTCATCCGTACTTCTACACGGGAACAGAACGAACAAACGGATTCGATGATCAAGGCGTTTCCTGCGCTCCAACGCATCGTTTCCCAGGCACGCGAAAGCCTGATTCGAACCGGAGCGGCACCATCCCCGGGCGTGACTTCATTTTTTGGAGCTGGGGCTGAGGCTGATAAGGAAATTTACGTTACATTTGCCGACGGTCGCATCTATCTCACCACTGCAAAAGCCAGAAGTAACAACCTGAAAAACGCGGATGCAAACGCACCTTTGTGGAAGCTTATTTTGCATCATGGATCGGATACGAATGACATCAATACCATCGCAATCGAGAAGATGCGCACCCTCATTCGAGAGACGGAAATGGAAGTGCCGGGGGTTAACGTTGGACTTACGGGGGAACCGGTGTTGGAGTATGACGAAAGCCGGCAGTCAGAACACGATTCCATCGTGGCAAGCATTGCTTCGCTCATCATTTGCTCCCTGATTTTTATTTATGCCTACCGGCAGACGGGGCGGCCTTTAAAGGCAGTGGCCTGCTTGATATTAGGCTTGGGCCTGACCATGGGATTTACCACGCTGACCATTGGGCACCTGAATATTTTTACAATCACTTTTGCCCCAATCCTCATTGGTCTGGCCATAGATTTTGGCATTCATTATATCACCCGGTATGAGGAGGAGACGCGCAATGGGCATTCAGTTGAAGACGCTATTTTTAAAGCAACTGTTTATACGGGGCAGGGGATTATAACGGGAGCCCTGACCACCTCTGTCGCATTCCTGGCAATGGGATTCACCCATTTCAGGGGAATTCAGGAAATGGGGATCATTTCAGGCGGTGGACTCATTGCATGTCTCATCCCCATGATGACAGTGCTGCCGGTGATGCTGATGAGTGGCCGCCAGAATAAGATCGACCATGAAATTGCGGGGGCGGTTGTCCAAAAGAGGGCCAGAATTGAAAACCTCTGGTTGGACCGACCGCGGAGAGTCATCTTTATAACGATGGGGCTTTGCGCATTTTGTATCTGGGAGTTTCGTAACGTCTATTTTGACTACAACCTTCTCCACATGCAGAGCCAAGGGCTTCCAGCCGTTGTTTATGAGCAGAAATTGATTCATTCTGCCAAAAAGTCGGTCATTTTTGCTGCAATCATTGCTGATAATCCTCAGCAAGCCCATGAGTATGCCGAACGCATTCGCAAACTCCCCTCTGTGGCGGTAAAGAAGGACCGAAATGGCAAGGAAATAAAAGAAATCGACATGCTTGCGGATTATTTTGCCGAGGACCCAACGAAGAAACTCGAACTCGTGCGGCAAATCAAAAAAGAAGTGTCTGCTTTTCAGTTCAAGCCGATTGACCGGCACCCGGTGGATACACATGAATTTGGGAATACCCTCTACTACCTGGTGGGGTATCTTTCTGCCATGGCGCAGGATAAGGAACTCAGGGAGAAGGACCCTGAATTACTCAAGCAGGTCATTACTTTAAGAGATACGATTTCTGATCTGCGAGTATTGATGCTTCAGGACACTCCCGAGGTGAAAGCAAAGATCAGCCAGTATCAACAGGCGATGTTCCAAGACTTGCATCTGACTTTTGATTCGCTGAGACAACAGGATGATAGCGGGCCATTACATCCGGATAATTTACCGCCTTCTTTGCGAAATCGTTTCGTTGGCGTGACGGGGAAACAGCTCTTAATGGTCTATCCGGCAAAAGATGTGTGGAACCATGAAAACCAGAAGGAGTTTATTTCTGAGTTACGGTCCGTAATTCCTGAAGATAAAGTGACTGGAATGCCAATTCAGCTCTATGAGTACACGACTCTCTTAAAGAACAGCTATGAAGAGGCTGCAATCTATTCCCTGATAGCAATTGCAATCATGGTGTTTTTACATTTCAGGTCGATCAGCTCAGTCATACTGGCATTATTGCCTGTGGCAATTGGCGTTACATGGATGCTGGGAATTATGGCGTTGGCTAACATACCGTTTAACCCGGCTAATATTATGACACTTCCGTTGGTTATTGGTATTGGCGTTACCAACGGTATTCATATTCTTAACCGGTTTGCAGAGGAGCAGAAACCGGGTGTGCTAGCCAAGAGCACGGGCAAGGCTGTATTGGTTTCGGGATTGGCGGCAATTGCGGGATTTGGATGCCTTATGTTGTCCAGACACCAGGGGATGCAAAGCCTTGGCTACGTGATGTCCATGGGAATCGGAATGTGCATGATTGCGGGATTAACGTTTTTACCAGCCCTGTTGGTGGTGTTAAACCGTCATGGATGGACTCTATACGCTAAAAGACCCAGTAACGACAATGCAAGGTCGGCACTGGGCCCGGAGGAACCGAGGTAAATAAACCTCAAGTCTAAGTTAGACTAGGTAAAAAGTTTTTTTAGTCAATCACAAACTCGAATCAGGACAGGTTGATTTTTTTAAAGAAGGGGGGAAGAGCAATTCCTCCCCCTTGATTTTTACCCAATAATCTTCATTGCTGCCGCGATCAAGGCATCTGCCTCTGCATCTGAACCGATGCTGATTCGCAGCCGGTCCTTGATTTCAGGATACTTAAACCAGCGAACAAGGATTTTCTCGTCGCGTAACTTCTGAAGCCAGAGTTCTGCCGGGAATTTTGGCGGTTTGGCAAATAAGAAGTTGCTTTGACTCTCGGGAACATCAAACCCCAGTTTTTTAAGTTCATGGGTCAGACGCTGGCGAGTGGCAATGATCTCTTTAAAACGCGCCTCATAATAGGGGAGGTCAGAGAGGGTGGCTGTGGCAGCAACCTGGCCAAGACCATTAACGTTATAGCTGTCCCTGATCTTCTGGATGGCGGCAATTAGATCGGGATGGCCAATACAATAGCCGATGCGTTGGAAGCAAAGGGAATACGCTTTGGAAAATGTGCGGCAAACCAGAACGTGGGGGTATTTGAGGGCGAGACTAAGCGCGTTCTCTTTTGCAAAGTTAACGTAAGCCTCGTCGAGCACAATAAGACCCTGGTGTAATTGGCAGAAGGCTTCTAATTCAGCCTTTGAATATCCATATCCGCTGGGAGCATTTGGCGTGGTAATCAACGTCAGCGCAGCGTGAAAATCCCATTGTTTTGGTAATGGTGTGGGGATGGTAAAATCCGGGTTTAAAGGCACTGCATTAACCGTTGCTCCATGAATTTCTGCCAACACGGGGTAAAGGGAATAGCAAGGGGTGAGAAACTGAATGGTTGAGCGGGACTCTCTTTTCTTATGTGTCGCAGGATCAACAAAGGCCCGCGTCAAAAGAGCCAAAATCTCGTCCGAGCCGTTTCCGACGATAATATTCTCCATCGTGCAGTGATGAAGCTCGGCCAGTTTGGCACGCAAAGGATCAGCGGTTGGGCTGGGATAAAGACGAAAACGACCGTCTACTGCCGCACGTGTTGCTTCCAAGACTTTGGGCGAAGGCGGATAAGGATTTTCGTTAGTGTTCAGCTTGATTAACCCGGGGATTTTGGGTTGTTCTCCCGGCACATAGGCATTGAGCTTGGCAACGAGAGGACGAATCAGGCTTTTGGGATCCAACGGAGTGTAAGCGCTCATTTCCGGGGGCCTTTCTTGGTTGGCTGGAGCCGGATTTCTGCTGATTTACCATGCGCATCCAGACCTTCCATTGCGGCAAATGTGCGGACGGACGGCAGGGAAGCTTTCAGGGCTTCGCGTGAGTATTCAACAAGGCTTGTACGACGTTGAAACTGGTCCACTGAGAGTCCGGGGAATGATGTTCCCGCACCGCCGGTTGGCAACGTGTGGCTGGGGCCAGCAACGTAATCTCCAAGAACGGTGGGAGAATTGTTTCCGATAAAAATGGCTCCGGCAGTGAGCAATTGACTTACCAGTTTACTGGGATTGCGCACGGCCACTTCGCAGTGTTCGGGGGCCAGTTGATTGGCCAAGGCAATGCCATCGGTCCAGTCTTTGACCTGAATCAAATAAGTGCTTCTGCCCAGAACGCGTTCGATCAATTCACGCCGACCGCAACCGGGAAGCTGTCGCTCAATCTCTTTGCTAACCGCTTGGATCAGTTTGCTTGAAGTTGTGATAAGCCAGACACGTTCGTAACCAGAACCGTGCTCGGCCTGAGCCAAAAGGTCAGCGGCAACAAAGGCTGGCACGGCGCTGTCGTCGGCCAGAACGAGAAGTTCGCTTGGTCCGGGAAGCAGGTCCATGGCGACGTAGCCGTAAAGCAGGCGTTTGGCCGCGACGACATAGGCGTTTCCGGGGCCAAAGATTTTTTGGACACGCTTGATTGTGGGGGTGCCCAGCGCCATGGCGGCGATGGATTGAGCCCCGCCAACGCGATAAATTTCTGTGGCACCTGCGGTTTTTGCGGCAAAGAGCAATGCGGGATTGACTTCGCCATCCTTGTTGCATGGTGTGCAAACGACGATCTCTTTGCATCCGGCGACCTTGGCCATCGGAATCGTCATAAGAGCGGTTGAGACCAATGGCGCCATCCCACCGGGGATGTAGACGCCCACACGGGTGAATGGATCAAATTTTTCGCCAACGACTGCTCCATGAGAGTTTTTCATGGACCAGTTCTTTCGCATGGATTTCCTGGCAAAATTTGACACGTTCTTGCTTGTGTCTGCCAGAGCTGCGCGGAGGGCTTTGTCAGCTTTGAGCGAGGCGGCCAGCATTTCGGATTGTGTGATCTGAAGCTGATCAGCCTGTAGTTTTGCCCCCTGGAAACGTTCGGTCAATTCCAGCAACGCAGTATCCCCATGGTGATGGACGGCCTCAACAATGTTGCGAGTCTGTTCTTCAATGGTGGGGTCGAACAGGCTGGACGGGGCGGTAAGCCGGGCCAACTGTTCTGCGTAATCTTTATCCTTAAACTGGATGACATTCATTTCGCCCACGACGTTAGTAGAATACGGCAGGAAAGTCAAAATGAGCTGTTGGAGGGGATTTTAATGGGGAGCTGCCAATTTTTGTAGTGAACAGCGCTACGGGGAGGGGGCACGACGTGAGCCCCTACGATTTGGTCTTGGAGTATTATATTGTTTGCTGAGATCGGTAATGCGTTTGATTTCGGCTTCGTTCTCTTCTTGAGAGGCAGGTCTGGGCCATGAAAGATCGTCAGATCCATTCTTTAGCAGAGAGAATGATGTCACGTTAAGCTGGCTTGTTTTGGGTGTTAGTCCTTTGCTCATTTCATCCACTCCATTTTCGCCCACTGAATAAAGCCAATATCCGTCTTCGGGATGGAGATGGTAGACCAGAGATTTTTGACTCATCGGATCAATGGGAATAGAAGACATGTAATTGGGAACCAATTCCGAAAGATTTTCAGGATATTGACCATTTTTGAGCTGAAAACGTTTTAGTGCGATGGCTGTAATCATGATGCGACGCATGGTTTCGTTGAGACACATTTTTTTGAACAATAATTCTGAGTTTGGCTCCTCAATCCAGAAAGGCCGACCATATTGAGCTTTGAGCTGAGCATATTGAATATTTGATTTTTGCAGAAGATTTGACCAAGGTGTTTTTTCTTTAATCTTTTGAGTCACCTGTTGCCAAAAAAAGTTGTATTCAAGATGATGTTTTTCCGATTTTAAAAATGATCTTGCACACCAGTCTTGTGCATGAATTATTTCAACAATCTTTTTGAAACTCCTTTCAGGTGATCTTACGGCATTCTGGAAAAATTCAGCAATGCGTTCAGAAAGAGGCGAAGAAGGTTTCATGTTGATGAAACACTCTTTTCTGCCTTCAGCAAAGAAAAACGGTTCTGTGATGGTGAGCATATCTAAACTGACTTGTAGTTCATGGAAAAAATCGATCTCTTCAATGGCATTCTGAATTTCCAGCAACTGAGAGTCGGTCCACGAGTTGTATTCAAGTAATTCCCATGTGCATAAACAGCTCTTGCTTAATGAAAATTGTGATGAGCTGGTTAACAGTCTGGGGGCATTTTGGATAAGTTTATTGATGCGAAAAAGTGTCATCAAATTGGCAAAAGCTTCGTTGTAGTTTCCCTGATGAAGATGATATATCTCTGCTTTTTCAAAGAGACGGCTGGCAGAAAAAAGTGAATCCCAATATTTTCCATTATTGGATTCATCAATTAGAGCTTCAATTGTCAAGGGAGGGACAGGGAATGCAATATTTGTGTTTTGAATGAATTGGGTGATTTTCTGAATTGCCACTTTATTTGACTGCATATCTCCCTCAATTACCGACCACGGTATTTCAGGTTGAATTTCTGGTAACTGTGAAATTCGAAATTTGTGATTATTTGTTAAAACGAAAAAGCTTTGAAAAACATTTCCGCCTTGGTGAAAATGACACAACTTAATCAGCTCGTTCCCAGCTTCAATGGAGGAGGGAGACGAATTTGGATAAACCTCATTGATGTTAAATTTGACACCCTGTTTTTTTAATTCTTCGCGATACGTATTCAGGTTGTGTCTGAGCCTTATGCAGTCGAGCTGGTAGACGGAAATAACCAAAAGCAGCACTGCCGTGAATGCAATGAGCACCCGAAAAACAAGAGGACACTTTAGCCAAAGTCTCAAGATTCCCATATTTTCCCTTGGAGGCTAGAGGAAGAACAAAACAAGCTTATTATATAGAAGATTGCCATTCTGTATTTTAATTTGTTTGTTGAAGAAGTTTCTTTTGGATTTCCAAAAGTTGTTGTGCTGACTCTTTTTGTAATTTTTCCCATTGAATTTGTCTTTTTTCCATCATGATTGTCTCTGTTTGTGTTTCTTCCGGTGTTGCTGCCTGAGGCCATGGAATATCGTCATGTAATGAAGCACAATTGTATTTAAAGGGAGACATTGACAGGAAAGATAATGAACCCTTATCATCGGTTCCATTCAATGATATCGAGTATAGTGAATAAGTGTCATCGGAATTCTTATGGTAACGGAATGGTTTTTGATCCATTGGGTCCGTAGGTGTGTTTGGAAGATAAGTTGGCACGAGTTCGGAAAGGCTTTCCGGGTAATTACCATTTTTTTGGTGGTAACGCTTCAATGCAACAGCGGTGATGGTGAGCTTGCGAATTATCTCTGAGACGAATATGTGCTCTATATAATTAACCGAAGCAGGGGTGGTTACAAAATAGGCAAAAATTGAGTCTTTTCGATAGAGCTTATTTTCCATGGAATAAAAACGTTCCGATGACTCTTGATAAAGCTTGGCCAAGGGAGGATTCGTCTGACTTTCTTCCACTACATGAATCCAAAACTGGCTGTTTTGGAGACAGAGAAGCTCAGTCTTGAAGGATTTTCGCCAGCACCAATCCCAGTAACGAGGATAGCGGTCTAGGAATTTCTCAAAATGATCAAAATCAAAAGGGCGTTTTATGATCGATATGATTTGTTCGGAATTACTTTGGGGAGTGATGGAATCTGGAAATGGAAAATTGGCTTTGCCATCCTGTATCAAGGGAGCTGTCTGAACCTTGTTTAGTTTAAAATAAAGTTTTGTTGGAGTGTAGTAATCAATGGATTCCAGAATGGTTTGAATTTCACTCAATTGAGCGTCGGTCCAGACATCGAATTGAAGCAGTTCCCAAATGCCACATGCTGTTGGAGTTAGTGAATGTTGTATGTAAGGGGAAGTAGGTAGTTTTGAGGATAGTTTATAGAGGAGCAAGAGGTTAAGAGCTTCACTCTGGGCCTGTGTGAATTCTTTCTGATGAAGGTGCAGAAATACAGAACCTTTGAATTGCTCAATTGCATTACAGAGGAGTCGCCATTCTTGATAAATGGTGAAGGAAAGATTGCTGTAGGTCGTTTGTGGAGGGGAAAAGGCCAGATTCGTATTTTTCAGGGCCGTTCTTATTTTTTCAAGAGATACCTTGTTGGATGAAATAACGTCCCTTAACTGTTGCCAGTCATATGCTGTGTCTGGCAAAAGACAGAGCCTAACATATTGATGATGTGTGTATGGAGAAAACGCTTGCCGAGGACGGTTTGGTTCGACACGGTGAAAACTGATTAGATCGACAGTTTTAAGAGATTGGCAGTCTTTAAAAAGTTGGTAACCTGCTATAGCTGCTTCAGTGGGAGGCTCTGGCCAAATTTCCTTGAGGGTGAATTTGACGCCTTGTTTTTTCAACTCTTCGCGATACGTATTCAGGTTGTGTCTGAGCCTTATGCGGTCGAGCTGGTAGACGGAAATAAGCAAGAGCAGCACTGCCGTGAATGCAATGAGCACCCGGGAAAGAAGGGAACATTCTTGCCAAAACCTTAACCTCAACATGGTGTTTTTATAACTCAAAATGAGAAAAATAACAAGACGAACAGGGAATAATAATAGGCATTTTATTGCATCAGCCTCTTTCTCGCTTTCATCGGAAAGCAGTTTGTTCTAATGTTCCGGTCATGGCGTTAATTCGCATACTTGTTGATGGTGATTGTTTGTTACATCAGTGGTTGAATCAGGCTTCAGAAAAGCCTCGTTTCTCCGTATCGGCTCGTGATGAACTGAGCTGCCAACTTGCTTTGTATCAGGACATATCTGGTACGCCGATCACTGTGGTGTTTGACGGAGGTGCCCCGGAGGAGGGGATGCCACGTCATTGTGCAACAACAAAACTTGAGGTTCTTTATTCACCGGCGGGTCAATCTGCCGATGATGTCATTGAACGAGCAGCCGTGTGTTTGGCCAAGTATGGCGATGTGATGGCAGTGACAGACAGTCCTTCTCAGCGGGACACGGTGATTTCAATGGGGGGGAAGGTGTTCAGTTGCAGTGACTTTATCATGACTGTGGCAAAGGCTCTCAAAGGTCGAGATGGTGCCAAGCAGATTTGGAGCGGACTTTCTCAAAAGCATGTTGCCGAGACTCTGACTCGGAATCACGCTGCATGATTCGAGATTTAAAAATCCTTTTCATTGCAATCGCAGTGCTTGCTGCCTGTGGAATTTATGGATATGCCCAGGACGGTCCGCCTCCGGCTGAAAAGCGTTTTTTAATCGTTGTAGATGTCTCGGAACCGATGCGAAAAACATCGGTTGCGGCCCAAAAGGCAATCGAGGAACTGTTGACAACAGGGATGCATGGCCAATTGCGTGATGAAGATACTCTGGGGGTTTGGACGTATAACGACCAGTTGCACACTGATTTCCAGATGCAGGTTTGGTCTGAGACCGATAAAAAGGCCATCATCAACAAAGCGATGTCCTACCTGCGCCTTCAACGTTATGCCAAGAAATCCCGGTTTGAACGAGTCATGCCTGGCTTGTTGTCAGTTATCAAATCTTCCTCGTGTCTGACGGTGGTCTGGGTTTCTGACGGAAGCGGAAAGGTAATTGGCACTCGATTTGATAAGGAGATCAATGGTCTGCACAACGATTTCAAGAAGTCTTTGCAGGATTCGGGCCTCCCGTTTGTGACGGTGATGGCGGCTCGTGCGGGTGATTTATTTGATTACTCAGTGAGTTCCTCCATTGGTCCGATTCGTGTGCCAGAAACAGTCGAACCCGCAAAAAACATAATAATTCCTGACACCAATAAAATTGTGCAGCCAGCTCCGGCTCCTGCTCCTGTCAAGCCTCATGAGCCCATTCGAGTCGTTGTTGGCCCATCAAAGACGAATTCAATCCCCACCAATACGCAGTCAACAGTAGCAACTCAAACGGTCACTGCTCCTGCGCCTTTGGCCACTGCTGCCCCCGTGCAAATTGCTCCGCCACTTACATCCACTAATATCCCGTCTCCTGCGCCAGCCCCAACCACTCAGCCGACAGTTGCTCCAGTTACCAACCTCGTGACAACTCCGGTTGCCACAGAACCTGCACCTGTGGTGCCGGAGGTTGCGGTGCATGAGACTTCGAATGCGACCTCCAAGGCTGCTGTGGCTCCCGTGGAGAATTTGACGAAAAACGATGTTCAGAGCAATCTGCCAGTGGAATCGGCCAAACCTGTCCAGGAGAGCACTCCAGCGCCAGTTTCCGTGACGAAAGCTCCGGTGCAACCATTACAGGCCAATGACCTTGGAAACTCGTATTACTCAAAACTTCTTCTCGTGATTTCCTGTGTTTTCTTGGTGATGGCAGTGGGAATGATCGTCTTTCTTGTTTTGTATCTGCGTCGCAATAAACGGCATCCCAGCATCATTTCACAATCAATCAAACGGCAGGAAAAAGACAGTAACCACTGAGTGTCCCATCAGAGGGGAAAGCTGTAATTTCATTGAAAAGAAATTCCAAATCCGCTAGAGGATCATCTGCTTATTAAAAAATTATTATGGATGATTTTAAAAGTGAATTAGCCGAACTCAAACAGTTTGTTGCAGACCTCAAGGCAGACCGTGCTGCGACAAAGGAGAAAGAAAAGAGTGAGAGTTGGACGAAGTTTGTTTCTCTCACGGTTGTTATCATAGCAGTTATTGCCGCGAGCGCATCCCAAATGGGCGGCGGCTTTGGTGGGACGGCGCAGATGAGTCAGGCTCAGGCTTCGGACAAATGGAGTTATTACCAGTCAAAGTCCATCAAGCAAAACCTTTATGAAGTCAGTCAAGCGCAATTAATGGTCAACGCCAATACAAATTCACCCACGTTTGCGCACGAGAAAAAGACTTTTGAAGAGCGCGTTGCCCGTTATGAAAAGGAGAAGGCCGAAATAAAAGGCCAGGCCGAAGCGCTTGAGAAAACCCGTGATCTTGCCTCAAAGAAAGGCGGATATCTAGGTCAGGCCGTTTCGTTCTTCTCTGTTTCCATCGCGATTGCGTCCATTTGCATGGTGACCAAGAAGAAGCCGCTTTGGTTTATATCGATGATTATTGCGTTTTTGGGATGCCTGGAAATGTGGTTTAGTTATTGCGTCAAATAAATTTGGGCGGCTGTCTTGGGCCGTCCGTTTGGCAAACTGAGAAAACAGATTCCCCGGACTTTTAAATAAAGTCTGGGGAAATTTTTGTATGCCATTATTTCTTGATCATGAACGGGAGCTGTTCAATGGCGTTGAGAACGAATTGAACCGCAATGGCAGCGAGTAGAAGTCCTAGTAAGCGTGTGAGCAGTTTCATGGCAAGGGGGCTCAACCTGCCAGCGCCTTTGATGGCAAGCCAGAATACCCAGTAACTGGCAAAACAGACTCCTACGATGGAGAGAAATAGGACGATGACTTGAAGTGGGCCCCTTGCCTGATTGAGAAGAATCAAGGCGGTGGAAATTGCGCCCGGGCCGGCAAGCATTGGGACGGCCAGAGGTGTGATGGCAATATCATCCTTTGCTGCGCCTTCCGCCACTTCCTCCGCGGATTCACCTTCCTCGGATCGATGCGCGTACAACATGTCCAACGCTATCCTCAGGAGAAGAATGCTTCCTGCCAGTTGAAAAGCAGGCAGGGTGATTCCGAGTACCTTGAACAGCCATGGGCCTGTGGCGGCAAAGAGCATGAGAACCCCGGCTGAAACGGAACATGCGAGCCGTGCCATCCGAAGTTTTGACTGCACGGAATCGTTGGGGGTCATCGCGATAAACGCTGGCACTGTTGTGATCGGGTCGACGATCACAAACATTGAGCTGGCTGCCAAAAACGTATATTCGAGTAACGTCATGCTATCGCTTACGCAGCAGTATTCTGGAGTCCTTGCGGATGCAAGTCAATTGGCATCCGTTTTACCGGAATCAATAGGCCAATAGTCGTCGCACGGCGCTGGAAATGTCTTTGACTCGTAGCTCTCCGGCTTCGCGTTCGATGGCAATGGCGCCATTGTAACCTGTTTCCTTCAGCGTATTCAAAAATGCAAACGAATTGACCTGACCTTCTCCCCAGACAACTTCTGCTCCCCAGTTCCCAGTCACGGTGGTTCGAACCGCATCCTTGATGTGGATGTGGCGAATCCATGGAGCTAACCGGCGCAGAGCGGTGAGGGGCTCGTCCTTGTTGTAAAGAATCAGGTTGGCTGGATCAAAATTCAACAGGACATTTGGGTGGTTGAGGGTTTCAACAAAGCGTTGCAAGTCTTCTGATGTTTCCTGCCCGGTTTCCATGAGCAGGGTGACACCTGCTTCTCCGGCGGAGTCGCCCAGTGTGCGGACGCGATCGTAAAACTTTTTTGCGTAGGCTTTATCGGAGTGATCCAAAAAGCCAACGTGCATCATGATGTATTTGGAGCCAAGTTGAGAGGTGATTTTCGCCGCTTTGGCAAAGGCTTTTGCACTGGCTGGCCAGTGGGAATCTGGGGCGATGCCGCCCGTCACTTTGATTGTTTCAAGCGTGGTGTAGTCTTCATAATCAAAATTCATCATGCCCGCGGTGATTATCCAGTTCTGGCGTTTGACGGCTTCGATGTAGGCTTCGCCGTCCGGGGCCAGTGCCGGTGCAATTGCCAGATTGATGTGTTCGAGACCGAGAGCCGTCATCACGGATCCAATTTCGTCGATTCCTTTTCTGAACGACCAACTGCACACGCTGATGGGCCATTTGCCGCACTTTTGCATAAGAGTCAATGGTTAGAGGTTGATGGTGTTGCCGGTTTTGGCGGATTTCTTTTCGGCGTCAATTATGCGTACCGAGTCACGAGATTGTTCTGGGGTTGTGATGAGATCAACCTTCCTTCCGCAGAGCGAATCCATGAACCACTGGATTTCAAATCCGTAACCATCGCCTTCCGGTAATTTGGGCTCAAAGGGCTCGCCCTCCACAGGGTAGACACAGAGAGGTTTGGCGCGTTTAGCGTCAAGTATGACGACTGCCTTTTCGAAGGTGACCACATAGCTGGCTTCGAAACCAAGCGTGGGAGTCATGGCCCAACTGCCTTCCGCCGTCACCGCAGGACCTCCCACATTGTAGAGAGTCGAGATGTAAAGCATGGTGCCTTCATCGTTGTATGAAGCGGTGCTGGTAACAGATTTTGGCACGCCGAACAAGTATTGAACAATATCGGTGTCATGAATGTGAAGGTCCAGCGCCACGCCGCCGCTTTTCTTTTCGTCAAGGAACCAGCTTTTGCCTTTTCCCCAGCCCGGAGGTGCACTGTAGCGACGGAATGAGGCAGCAATGACTTTTCCAAACTTCTTGGAATCGACCAATTCCTTCAGATAGACATAGGCAGGCCAGAAGCGCAGACATTGGCCGACCATGAGCTTGGCCCCATTGGGAGCGCTCTTGACTGCGTTGATCATCGTTTCGCAAGCCTCTGCGTCCAAGGCCATCGGTTTTTCGCAAAGCACACTGACGCCAGCTTGCAGTGCTTTTACAGTCAGGGGAACGTGCAGGGTTGTTGGAAGAGTGAGTGAGATGACGTCTGGCTTGGCTTCCGCGAGCATCCGATCAAAGTCATCGTAAATGACGGCATCCCCAAAATCCACGGAGGTATCGACTCCTTTTTGATTTCCGCCCTGGATGGGAGCTTTGAATTGAGAGGTGTCCTTGTCACACAGGGCCACGATTTTTGCTCCCTCTACTTTTTTCCAGCAACCGTAGTGCATCCGGCCCATGAAGCCGAAACCCACGATTGCAACGCGCTTTGATGTCTTCTCTTGCTTTGTCATTTTCAAAACTCTCTTTTTATTTTTGAAATCCCGTTTCAGTGGATTTCAATGGTTTTTCAACCAAATGTGATTGCGGTTAGGATTCTAAATCAGTTTGCTATTGTCAATTCACTTGAGACACGGATCAGTGCATTTCCACGGCAACCTCTCCAATGCCGGAACGCAGGTAATTGAAGTGGACATTGGGATGGTCGGCCAGAAGCGACATTGGAACGCTGGCGTCGGGAATGTGCTTTGAAATCATAAAAGCCGAAAGTCGGATTCCAAAAGGATTATCGTGATGTCCTGGATGCCAGATGGAGACCTTTTCAGCCTTCCAAGTTTCAGCAGGCCCAACGGTTGCCGCTCTAGTTGGCACAAGAGCAACGTTACCGCCACCGGAAGTGCGGGCATTCTGAATGATGGTGACAGGATGCAAATCCACAATGCGCGCCGATAGTTTGCGGTATTCGTCTGGCATGGGCGGTGCGTTTTTGTAGCGGCCTTCTCGTTTGAGTGGATCATTAAAGGCCCAGTGTTTGGTTTCGCCTTGGCCACCTTGCATGAGCAGGCACTTGACCTGATCGTACGTTTTTGAATAAGCCGCGAGGTCGCCCGTTGGGAAATGGAGGTTGGCTTCCGGCATTTTTAGGTTGGGTGAAATCCGGTTGAAACATTGTTCCTTGTCACATTTGGCAAAGGAAAGCGGATGCGTGGGTGGAACGGCAACGCCATTTTCAACCCATTCATCCATGCCCCAGAAGTGGGCGTTATGCAGGTTCAATCCGATGGCGTTGACAATACGGGCCACCAAGGGTAGTTGCTCTGTTGGGCCAATGGGGCCGCAAACTCCGACGGGATTATCTGCCGTTGCTTGTTTCCAGACTGAAACATATTCCAACGCTTCAGCAGTGTAAAATTCCTCCACCGTGTCATAGATACTGACTGTGAAGCCCGGACGCGAAAGCTGCTCAAGGTCTCTAGCCGTGATCTTGGCCGCATCACTCAAAATTTCCGGGTCCAACGTCGTGTAATCCCACCAATCTGGTGCCAGTTTGCTGATTGCCCTGCTCATGAATTGTTCTCCTTGATATTATTTGTTTATTTGACAATTTTTAAGACATTCGAAAGCAATGTTTGAAGAGGCTCAAAATCCGGTGCGCAATATCCCATGTGATTGTGACGCCGCCAGCCTTCGGCAAAAGTGCAGTTACCATACCGGCTGCCAACCTGACGGCAAGTCGTGGCCATGCTTTCCACATATGAACCCATTCCCTGAGTCGCATCAAGCCAGTCTTTTTGACTTCGGTGTTGGGAGAGCATCTCTTTTTTGAGTGGCATTACGGATTCAACATCAATGATGAAATCCGGCTTTATCATATTGCGTTGCATGTCCAGCAGGCCGTGTGGCAATGCGTGGTAAACGGCCACTGGTTTATTAAATGAGGGGACGGGTGGATCGGTCACGTATGTGGGCAGACAACGATTGAACACGGCAGAACTGGCAAGCCGTGCGGAAGCTTCGTGATCCTCCATGTAATCGTTGAGCGAAAGAGTTAATACAATATCGGGCTTGACCTGACGGACGATGGCGGTTGCTTTTGCGAGAGACGGGGCATCGTAAAAGATTCCAACATCATCGAAAAGCGAAGGATGCCAGATGGCTTCTGCCACTTTTGCGGCGGCTTGTGCTTCCAATGCACGGATTCGTGCCGTTTCTTCCTTTGAGTAAACCTCGGATCCGTAACAGCCATTCGCAAGATTGCAGACATGAATTTCCACTCCGGCCTTTTTGAGCAGCAAAAGTGTCCCGCTCATCATGAATTCAATGTCATCAGGGTGTGCGCCCATCGCAAGTGCTGTCAACGTCCTACTCATGGAGTGCCTCCCAAGCTTGTTTATCACGTGACATAAAGACACACGCAAAGTTTTTGCAAACTAAGGCCTTTAAAGGAATGCGCATTGAGCAAACAATGAACCGAGCTGAAATTTCAAGTCAAGCGCCAAAAGTCGATAAACGTTCTCTTTTGATGAAGGTTCAAAAGCTCAAGAACACCTCACGCAGGAGCTACGCGTCATTCAAATGACGGATTTCGATCTTAATCGATTCTTTCACCTCGCTTTTCGGCGGTGTGAGTTGGGTGAAACAACCCCGGAAAAAACCAATGCCATACAAAACATGAGTCAAGAAAATGAAACTCGCCACGCGTGGAGTTTCAATTGGGTGATTTCCTTTAAACGACGTGATGGTGGCTTCGATCAGGGCTCCAGCAATGTAGGGTATTAGCGGCCACCAGAGCCATGTCAAAAGACCGGATAGAAATGGCAGTAAAACCAGATAAATGCAAAATGCAGGCGGAATGAAATTTAAAATGGATCCTGGTGTGGGGGTGAGCCGAAACTGCTCAGCGCGGCCCCGTCCGTAATTCATCAACATCTTGCAGAACGCCTTGAAAGTGGAGCGGGGATGCCGCTCAATGGTGATATCGGGAGTATAATACAGCTTGCCACCGCCCTTTTGAATCTGATCCATCAGCGCGTTTTCCTCGTTCGGGTAGAGCTTTTCATTAAATCCGCCAAACCGAAGGAAAGTTTCGCGTCGGGCCAGCATATTGCAGAGGATCAGCTCTTTTTCGGAACAGGGACGAGGCTGGCCGACAATGCTATACCGGGCGCGGCTGGGGCCAAAGGCCAGACGTGTTCCCATGGTCAGAGCAAAAGCCTGTTCCAGAGCCGGAGCGTTTTGAGGGCAAAGACTGGGACCGCCAATCATTTGGATGGATGAGTCACGAAAATATTCCACAGCCCGACGCAAATTGCCGGGGGCAGGCATGGAATCGTCATCCAAAAAATAAATCAACTCGCCTTGCGCTCTTTCTACCGCGCGATTTCGTTGTGCCGAGGGTTGTTTTCCACGAGCAAGAATGACTTCGCATTTGTCTGCGGGGTAATCCAGACGGCACACAGCTTCCATGGCCCGGACGTTTGGTTCATCCAGACGGGCAGGAATGATGATGCTAATAAATGGCAGATTGTCGGCCATATTTCTTTCAGCAGGTGATTCAACCCGATTCCGTCCCGCGAATCAACATCTCAAACGACTTCAAATGAGGGATTTGAAGAGTATCTTTGCCAAAATTGAAATGGAAGGGCGGAAAAGGCTGCCAAAACGGTTAGTTGTTTTTTTCAATACACGGGGCAGGGCCTCTTCCATGAATAGGGGGGCTAGGTATCCAACTGATGTATTTTGTGGGAGAACTTTTGAGTTTGGCTTTCATGCCAAAGAAAAAAATCGAAATTTACATAGAATGATGTTTTTCTATAGCTATAACGCTCATGATAACCAAGCTGCACATTGAGAATTTCAAATCCCTCGCGGATTTTGACTTACCGCCCTCCGAATTGCGATTGGGAAACTTTGCGTGTCTCATTGGTTTAAATGGTTCTGGAAAGAGCACGCTTCTTCAGGCGTTTGACTTTTTAGGGCAGTTAATGATCGGGAAAATGGATGACTGGTTAGCTCAACGCGATTGGAAAAAAACAGAATTGGTCAGTTATATTGCGAAACCTTATAGCAATGATTTCCCCTACGACAGTGAAGATACGGATTATACCGGCAAGCGCTCTCCGATAATATCGTTCAAAGTCCATTTTCAATTCGATACGGATGAAGTGATTTGGAAGGGACGTTATAATTCCAATCTTCGTAAATGCACATCTGAAGAAATTACAAAGAATGGGGAGACAATCATGAAGTGGGCCATAGGAATCATGATGATGGCAAATAGCAAGGATGCGATTCAAAAGACGAAGCAGAAGAATCGGGAATTGCCTTTGCCAAGTGATATGCTTTTTCAAGGCTCAGTGTTGTCCATCTTTCGATTGGCAGGAGCACACGAGAGAATCAAGGATGTAAAAGAATGCATGATGAAGTTAAAATCACTTGAACTTCTTTCTCCACATCTACTTAGACGAAAGGCTCGCAGTGGTGAAGATGTGGGGATTGGTGGTGAGAAATTGTCGCCTTTCCTTGAAAAGCTATCTTCCGAAAACAAGGCAGCATTGAACACTAGATTGCGCGAATTTTACCCGCACCTTAAGAATTGGCAGGTGAAGGGATACAAAGCGGGATGGAAGGGATTGCGAATCTGGGAAGATTTTACTTCTTCATTTTCTATTGATGCTGCTCATATAAACGATGGGATGTTGCGTGTTATTGCGATTTTAGCGCAGGCATATACATCACATTCGATACTGCTTTTTGACGAGATAGAAAATGGGATCAACCCGGAATTAGTGGAGAAGCTGATGTCATTTCTTATAACATGCCACAAACAGGTGATAGTGACTACGCATAGCCCGTTGATTCTGAACTATATTCCAGATAATCTTGCCAAAGAGGCCGTTATATTTCTCTATAAAACTCCTCAGGGGGAAACAAAGTCAGTTAGATTCTTCGACCTGCCTGGAATGACTGAAAAACTGAAAGCATTGGGGCCCGGGGAAGTATATGCCGATGCGCATTTGACAGACCTTGCTACTGAATTGGCTCAAAAAAGAACATCGGCGAACTCTTCTCAATAACCATGATTTTGTTAATCTCAGGTGAAGGGCCTACTGACATGGGGAGTTGTATGGAAATGGATAAAGAAGCAAGTGGGGCAAATTTTAAACCAGGTCCTATGGCTTTACTTATTGATCAATTGGTCAACCCAATCTGGAATTATTCACCTCTTGGTGATGAGTCTTTTGTTTTTTTGTCAGAGCGATTTCTTGACACGGAGGCCAAGAAGATTCGCTCAATGAAATTGCCGGGTTTGAAGAGCGCTAAAGGAACTGCCATTTTTGGAAAGCAGGCTCGTGCATTGGCCAAACTCGCCAAAGATAAAAAGAACAAAGATAATTGCCCTGTTGGTGCTGTTTTATTTCATGATTCTGATGGAACTCGATCAGACCCAAATACGTTGTGGAAAGATAAATGTGAATCGATCGAAAATGGGTTTGCTGCGGAAGAATTCGATCTTGGTGTGGCAATGGTCCCCAAACCCAAAAGTGAAGCCTGGTTGCTTTGTGCTGTGCAGAAAACCCCATACAACAATTGTGCACGGTTTGAGAAACTTTCAGGAAACGATAGCAGTCCCAAGAATGCAAAGGGTAGGTTGGCAACGGAACTGAAGGCAAAAGGTAAGAGCCAGAATGAAGTTTGTGACATGATCATGAATAACCAAATCCAAGCTCAGCAAATTGACATGCCCAGCTACAACTATTTTCGTGATCGAATGGAGAAGGTTGCAAGACTCATGACGGGGATACCTAAGAAATAATATTTCTTAGGCGGGTGTCTTCAATTTGAAGGCTTGGCATCTAAAATGTCTAAGCAAAAAAACAGCCAGACTGAGGAGGATGATGTGCCATTTTTTCATCTCAGTCTGGCTGTGTGACATTATTTCTTAAGCGGAGGCAGACTTGCCGCGGCGACTGCCTGTCCTACGCGACGGCTCTTTTCATCCGGCACGTGGATTTGGACGGCGAGATTCGGAAATTCTGTGGCCAGAACTTCACGAGCCTTGCTGAGGACGATGTCCCCACCTTTGCCTGTGGTGACGCGGCCCAAGATGAGAATATTGTCAAACGCATAGTAGTCCGCGTAATGTGGAATGGCGTAGCCAAGGTAAACACCAATGGTTTCGTAAATCTTGGCAGCACGAGGATCGTCTTTGGCCATCAACGCCTGGACTTCCTTCAACCGTTCTGGCAATCCCATGGCATCAGGCAGTGTGATGCCGGCTGCGGGAAGGAGTTTACCAACGGCTTGTTGTGAGAAATAGAGGGCGCCCACGCCTTTGTCGCCTGACCATTCGTCTGCAGCCGCCTTGGGGTTGTAATCCACGGGAGCAAAAGCCAGTTCGCTCAACCATCCGGTCATGCCCCCTTTACGGTTGATGAATCCCGCCGCTTCGCTGGAGCCCATGGCCACGCCGAGCATGCCGCCTGCCTTTAGGGACATTGCTCCGGCAAGAGCCGTGACGTCCCCATCGTTGGCAACTTCAAGAGGTACTTTCCAATCTTCACGAATGCGGAGGAAGATGTTCTTGGCCTTGTCAAATTGATCAAGCGGAACAGAGCGGAAGAGGGAGGCGACCATGATCTTGTTGTCAACAATCACTCCTGCCGAACTGCCACCAATCGCATCGACGCGAGGCAATTTCGCCGCGGCTTTTTTCAATCCCTCGGTCAATTTGGAATAGTGATATTCGGGATCGGGATTATCCTTGGGGTTCCAAGGAAATTCATCGCTGTAGACAGGTTCTCCATCCTTGACGGCGGCAACTTTAAAGTCGCTGGCTCCAAGGTCGAATCCAATGCGGCAACCATCAAGGTGTCCGCCAAGGGTTGCGGAGATTTCCTTTTCCGCTGGCACGGCTTCAGGCGTGGTGATTGAGACCTCAAAGGGGCGCTCATAGACGCGGGACATGAGGTCCGCATCGAAGGCGCGTTCCCCGCCTTTGCAATAGGCTTTACTGATTTTTTCGCCAAGGGACTTGGGCCCACCGATGTGGAGTTTCCATCCACCACGAGCCCAGAGAAGGAATTTGACGATGCGTTCCACGTGGCGGACGGTTTTGGCGTCGGCGCGCGGATTGATTACGGTTTCATATCGGGAGACCAGACCGCATTCGCGTTCGAGTCCCAGGACCAAAGGCACTCCTTTGCCGGAGGCTTTGACGGTTTTTTCGTATTCATGACTGGCCAGGACCGCCGGTTGGAATTCGGGGTCCAGTGGTGCAGTGATTTTACATTTTACACTCATGGTTTTTCTAAAAAGAGGCTGAATTCAGAAATTGCGGGACAAACAGGGGCTTTTGTAATGCGCAGACGGACTTTATCAGTTGTAATGGGTTTAAAGCGCACAAGGCGGCAGTTGCCAATGCTGGTACCCGTGGCAAATTCCGTCCATCGTCCATCGTTCCATTGATCCAGAGCGAAAGCTTCGATTCGTTGGCCGAGCGGCAAGTATTCGCGGATTCGGACGACGCCAAACGTGGTGTCCTTTCCGAGGTCGAGGACGAGTTCTGGCGTGGTTACGGGATCGTCTGTGGACCAATATGTTTTGCGACTCGAGCTGAGAACATTTTTGGGAGAGAATTTGCCATCGTTACCGCGTGTGTTGGACGCGGTGACTTTTGCCCCGGACGCCAGATTATGTCCAAACGTTCTTTGGTAGAGTATGTGAAAATCTTTCAGAGCCTGAATGTCTGGTTCTGGGAGGTGTCCAGTCTTATCTGGTGGAAGGTTTAAAAGGAAGGAGGCTCCACGACCGACAGAGGCAAAATAAAGGTCGAGCAATTGGGCGCCGGTCTTAACCTTAAAATCTTCGGTTGAATGGTAGAACCAGCCGGGGCGTATGGAGACATCGCATTCGGCAGGCACCCAATCAGTCCCAGGGCGGTCCCCAGTGGTCAAACGGCTTGCGTCTGCCTGACCTGGGGCAAAGTCTTTGCGGTTGAGCGTTTCCCAACTCGTGTCTCCAGAAGCGCCATTTTCATTGCCAATCCAGCGGATATCCGGGCCGCCATCGCTAAAAATGCAGGCCTTGGGTTGAAGCTCGCGCACAATACTCCAAGTGTTGGGCCAATCGTAATAGGTGGTTTTGTCAATTGTGCGCTTTTCCTTCGCGCCGCCGTAATAACCATCTCCACCGTTTGCGCCATCAAACCAGACTTCCTGAATGGGGCCGTATTGGGTGAGGAGTTCGCGTAGTTGATTGCGGTAATAAGTGATGTACTCAGGACGGCCATAATCCTTGCTGTTGCGATCCCAGGGGGAGAGATAGACTCCAAATTTCAGACCGTGTTTGCGGCATGCGTCAGAGAGCTCTTTGACAACGTCGCCGTGTCCATCTTTCCATGGACTGTTTTTGACGGAGTGTTCGGTGTATTTCGAAGGCCAGAGGCAGAATCCATCGTGGTGTTTTGCAGTGAGAATGAGGGCTTTCATCCCTCCGGCCTTGGCCGCCTTGACAATTTTGTTGGCGTCAAACTCCGTCGGGTTGAAAACACTTTCTTTTTCGTCGCCGTAACCCCATTCCTTATCGGTGAAGGTATTGACTGTAAAGTGCACAAACCCATAGAACTCAAGTTCGTGCCAGGCAAGCTGTCGTTCACTGGGAACGGGCCCGTACGGCGCGGGCGGTTTCGCCGCATTGGCGGCGAAACCGGAACCGAGCGCCAATGTTAGTAGCAACAATTTGGCGTAGCGAATCATAACAGGCTTTTATTTATTTTTTTTCAGGACCGTAATAACGATAGTTGACTCCCATCTGGTCATAGCGTCTGTATTGGGTTTGCAGGCGGTGATTGAAGTCTTCATAGCTGCGGCCTTGTTTGGGGGACCAGGTAATTTCGGCAATGGCTGTCAAACGTGGGAATGACATGTATTCCACGTGGCGCAAGTAGGCGATGTATTCGGTCCAAACGTTTCCTTGAGCGCCCAGGATGAGGTGTTGTTTGTCTTCCGAGAGTCCGGCTGGGATGGGATCAAAGGAGTAGACCATTTCCAGTGGAAGGAATCCTCCAATGGCATGGGGCTCATGAGCCGTGTCTTTGGATTGGCAATAGTCGAAATAGCAATGGGTGGTGGGGGACATGACTACTTCGTGTCCTTCGCTGGCCGCTTCTTTGCCGCCGCCGATCCAGTCCATGACTGCGGCGTTCTTGGCGAGGCCGCCTTCGCGAATTTCGCTCCAGCCGAGAAGGGTGCGATGGTGGGCATTGATGAATTTCTCAATGCGACGGACAAAATAGCTTTGAAGTTCGTGTTCGTTCTTCAAGCCTTCAGCCTTCATGCGGGCCTGGCACTTGGCACAGGAATGCCAATTTTCCTTGGGGACTTCATCTCCGCCAATGTGAATGTATTGGCTTGGGAACAATTCGAAGACTTCAGTCAGGACATCTTCCAAAAACTTGAAGGTGTCATCATTGCCAGCACAATAAACTCCGGCATGAACACCAGCACCGATGTCAGTGGAGTAAGGACCACCGGAGCAGCTCAGGTCAGGGCGTGCGCTCAGAGCGGCGACGGAGTGTCCGGGCATTTCGATTTCAGGAACGATGGTGATGTGGAGTTTCTTTGCATAGGCGACCACTTCACGAATGTCGTTCTGGGTGTAATAACCACCGTAACGTCCATCGGGTCCATAGGCTTTGGCGGATCTTGGTTCAAGACCGAAATCAATGTTCTTGCGCCAGGCACCCACCTGGGTGAGCTGTGGATATTTTTTGATTTCAATGCGCCAGCCGGGATCGTCCACCAGATGCCAGTGGAAGGTGTTGATCTTGATTTCGGCCATCAAATCCAGGAGGCGCTTGATTTCGTCCTTGTTATAAAAGTGGCGGCTGACATCCAGCATGAGCCCGCGCCATTTGAAACGGGGTTGATCCTGAATGTAAACGCAGGGAGCGGTCCAAGTGACTCCGTTGATGGGGGTGGTGGCGAAAACCGCTGGAGGAAAGAGTTGGAGAAGAGTTTGAACTCCGTAGAACATGCCAGCCTGTTCCGGGGCGCAGATGGTGATGCCATCCTGAGCGATGGTCAATTCATAACCTTCGGCTCCAAGAGAGCTTTTTGCATCTGCCGTTGTCAAGTGAATCACGGCTTTGGATGAGGAACCAACCTTCAACGGATAGCCGGTTGACTTGCGCAATTGCTCGGCAAGGTAAATGCCTGTCGCCTTGGACGCTTTATCAACCTGTATGGTGGTATCCGGAGCAAGTGTAAAGGTGCCAGATCGAAGCTCCATTTGTTGTGGGATTGGCACCAGATTCGGTTTGTTATTATCCGCGGCAAATGCCGCTGCTGTCATGAGTGACAGAAATAAGCCTGTGATTCGGGTTTTCATTTCCCCTTTGTATCCCACTAAATTTGCCAAATGACAACCCATAATTTGCTTATTCGAAAACTATTTTCTTCTCGTTATTGGCTCGTTTATCACGTGTGAAAAGCACAATGCCGATGATTGAAACAAGAATGCAGAGTCCTCCGGCAACCGTGCGTAACGTGATGGCTTCGCCAAAGAGGATGGCACCGAGCGCCGTTGCAAACACAATTCGCGATGAGGAAACCAATCCGCCGCCGCTGGCGCTGATGTAAAGATAGCCAGTCGTGATGAAATATTGTCCCAAAACTCCCATCAAAGCAGAGATGATAATGTTGATCGCAGCCATACCGTGTGGAACGATGAAAATGGGAATCATGCAAATGAGGTTAATGATGACGCCGACTCCCATCATGTAAAACAGGATGATGGCGGGGGAGTCAAAACCACGGGCTTTTCTCAGGGTTGTCACGGCGAACGCCGCTGTCATTCCAGAACACATTCCATACAAGTCCCCAATGTGGATGTGATGAAAATCCGGATTGATCACCAAGTACACGCCGATCATGGTCAACACCAAAAATACAAGGAGCAGGGGAGAGGACTTTTCCTTGTTGATAAACGGCGCGACAAGGAAAATGTAGGCCGGATAGGTCATGTTGAGCATGTTGGCATTCGTAACCGTTGTGTATTGGACGGAGAGAAAAAAGAAGATGACAGAGACGGTGTTGAAGAATCCCCGCCAAAAGACCAGATCCCATCGATTGGGGCGGAATGTCTCACCAGACTTAAGAATGTAGAGCAGCGAAAGAAGAAAGCCGAAAAAGAAACGGAAGAAAACGATCTCGATGCCAGAGATTGAAGTGGTGGAGTTAACGAACTTGGCGAATACGGTCGAAAGGCAGAAACAAAATTCCGCACCAACCAGGTAGAGGATGCCTCTGAGAATCACAAATAGAACATTTTCCCCAGAACTTCAGCGCTATAAATACTATTGGAAGACGAAGGAAAAAAGGGGGAAGGGTAACGCCCATCCCCCTTTTGATCAGAGAAAATTAACGATCGATAATCTCGAGCTGGTAAACAGGGGAAAGGGTGCTCTCTGGCTTGGGTTTTCCAAACGCGTTGACTTCATAGTCAAACTTGAACTGGTAATTCACTGATTTCACGCTTGGAGAAACTGGAATTTCAGCTTCCCAACGATCATAGACGTAACGGATCTTCGCCATATCGATGACCTGATTATTTACGATCACGACAGGTTTGATGGACTCAGGACGCACTGCCTGTCTCTTGGTGTGCCATTTTGCTTCGACCGTGTAAAGACCGGCTGCATTTCTAAATTCCCGGGAGGTGGTCATATTAGAAACTGAGCTGCATCCGGCAAATACTACAGGCGCCAAAAGTAAAACCAGAAATTTTTTCATCGTTTTCTATAGTTGTTAGCAGGCACTTTAAATGCCTGCAAGCTCGTAATGTTGGATTGGTTTTATGCCAATATCAAGCTTTTCAAGCATCTACTGGGGGGAATCCCGTCTTTTTTGTAATTTTTTGAGAGGTTTATTGACCATCCGGCTCAATTTCGTTAATTTTTGCGTTTGACCAACCCCGGCTAACCCGGTTAGGGTGCGGACTTTAAAAAATTGGACATCAAAATATGATCGGTACAATTCGCAAGCATCAGAAGTGGCTTTGGATTATTATTATCTTCGTCACGATCGTGACATTTGTCATTTTCTTCTCGCCTTCAACGGGCGGCAGTTTCCTTCGGGATCGAAGTTATGACTTTGGTTCCATTGCAGGGGAGAAAATTAGTGCGGTTCAGTATCAGCAGGCCCGGAAGGAAGAGTCGCTTGCCTTTTTCCTTACTTACGGGGAATGGCCAAAACAGGAAGATCGTTTGCGCCAGATGGGATACGATCTTGAGAGCCGCACGTATCAACGCTTGCTCATCAACGCCAAAGCTCGCCAAAACAAGATCGTGGTCAGTGAAGATGCGATTGTTCATGCTGTCAAAAACATGTTTGGTGTCCCAGCAAATCAATCAATTCCAAAGGACAAATACCACGAGTTTCTTTACAAGCTTGCCGAAAACGATGTGACCGAAGTGGATTTTGAGCGGTTTGTTTCTGACCAAGTGGCTCAACAACAGCTTGTTTCTGCCTATGGTGTGAGCGGCAAACTCATTACGCCAAAGGAGGCTGAAGCCTTCTATCGCCGTGAGAATCAGCCGATCTCTGCCGCAGTGGTTCGTTTCAGCTATACCAATTACCTTTCTCAAGTTACTCCCACGCCCAAGCTGGTGGATGAGTATTACACAAACAACCTTTCTGCTTATCGCTTGCCCGAGCGGGTTCAGGTTAATTATGTCAAGTTTGAGGTGACGAATTTCCTGGCTGAAGCTGAGAAATCGACAAGCAACCCCACCAATTTGACAGAGCTCATCAACACAGCCTATTTGAAACAGGGCGGGGAGACATTCAAGGACAGCAATGGCAAGGTTATGAGCGAAGCGGATGCAAAGGCCAAGATTCGCAGGGAGTTTTTCGAGAGCCAGGCAAAGATGATTGCTCGCAAGAAGGCTGGTCAATTTCTTACTGCCCTCTATGACAAGTATACGGATGCCAATCCTTTTAAAGTGGAAGATTTTGCTGAGATGGCAAAATCACAGGGATTAGTCGTTCAGACAACCGAGCCATTTGACGCGGCAAAGGGGCCGAAACTCAACGTTTCACGGGACTTTGTGCTTCGCGCCTTTCGCATGGTTATTGATCCCAGCGATAAGTCCAACAAGACTCTCTTTTGTCCATCTCCCATTGTGACTGAAGACGCTGTTTACGCCATAGCTTTGAAGAATCGGTATCAAAGTCAGGTTCAGCCTCTTGCCCAAGTGCAGGCAATGGTGACTGCGGATTTCGAAAAGGAGAAGGCTACCGAATTGGCGATGGCTGCCGGTGCACGGTTTGAGAGTATGCTGACAAACGGGATTGCTACCGGAAAGAGTTTTGATGCGATTTGCGCAGAAGCCAAGGTCAAGCCAGTTGTTCTGGCTCCTTTTGCTCTTACTTCGAGTGCACCCGAGGGATTTGACAAGTCGGAGTTCGAACAAATCCAGAGTGCGGTTTATCCTTTGCCCAACGGAAAGGCTTCTGCTTTCATTCCATTGCGCTACGGTGGCATGATTGTCGCAGTCAAGGATCGGCTGGCCGTGGATGAAGCCAAGTTGAAGACCGAATTGCCCGCGTTCCTCTCCCGTATGCGTGATCAAAGACAGAGCGCTGCATTTGGTGAATGGCTTCAATCGCAATTCTCAGATTTGCACCGTCCAGCCACGGCAAAATCAAAAGGTTGATTTTCCCCTTGATATACTGTGGGCAGCAGCACCATCAAATTATCGTCCCCTGAAACAGGGGATTTCTGGGAAGTCCCGATTCTATTTGAAGATGAACACCTGCTGGCAATTGACAAGCCAGCGGGGGTTCTAACGTCTCCGGATCGCAATGATCCGAAGCGTCCCAGCCTCATGAAGCTTCTCCTCCGGGGCATTGAACGTGGAGCCCCATGGACAAAGGGGCGCGGCATTGCCTATTTGGCAAATGCCCATCGATTGGATGAAAGCACGTCAGGAGTGCTTTTGCTGGCGAGGACAAAGGCGGCTCTTGTTTCTTTGGCAGAACAATTTGGTTCCGAAAAGGCCAATAGAATTTATAATGTTCTGGTTCGTGGCGTGGCGGCCCTTGAACAGACGGAGTTCAAGACGGATGCCAAGATAGCTCCACATCCGTTAATGAGCGGCGTTTATCGAGTGGATTTGAAATTGGGGAAACGTGCCCGGACAGAATTCACCGTTTTGGAACGGTTCAGAAATTGCATGTTGATGGAATGCCGTCCATTGACTGATCGTCCACATCAAGTTCCGGTGCATTTGAAGCATGTAGGTTTTCGCCTGATTGGGGATGAGATCTACGGGAGCGCACCCTTGTTTCTTTCCAGTCTGAAGCCTGACTATCGCCAAAAGAAAACGCACGAAGAGAGGCCGTTGATTGGACGTCCGGCAATGCACTTGTGCAAGGTTACGTTCATCCACCCGGCTAGTGGTGTTGAAATGGTGGTGGAATCTCCTTTGGCAAAGGATTTTGCTGTTTCGGTCAAATATCTTCGCCGCTATTCCACAGGAGCGGAATTCGAGGCTCCGGCCCCAGCCTATTAACTGTTGTTAGGCGTTCGGAGCAATAATGACCTCGACGTCGTGGGAGCGCAGCTCTGCCACGAGGCTTTCTGAGGCTTGAGAATCCGTAATAACTGTATCAATGGCTGTCAAATCGCACAGGAAGGATACGGATTTGCGTCCCAATTTTGTGTGATCCATGCAGAAGATGACTTTTTGTGCAGCCTGCATCATGGCACGTTGAACGTCAATGAGCAGCCCATGAGAATTGGTTATCCCTTCTTGCGTAATTCCACCAGCGCTCATTAGTGCCACATCAGCATGGATGCCAGAGAAGGATTCAACGGCCAGAGGTCCTACAAGAACTCCCAACCTGGGATAAATGACGCCACCGCTGACAACGATTTCCAAACGGTTGGCCGCAGCAAAGAGATTTGCCACGGGGAGTGAGTTGGTCACAATCTGTGGTGTTTTGGGTTCCAGATGCCGAGCCACATGAAAGAGGGTTGAACCTGCGTCAACAATGACGGTTTGGTTCGCAATGATCAGTTCAGCACATGCTTTTGCAATGGCTTCCTTTTCGGCCAGCTGATGCGTATCGCGAGCTGAGAACGTGAATTCGTCGGTGGGTGGAGCCAACAGCCGCGCCCCCCCATGTGTGCGCCGGAGTAGTCCGCCGGCTTCCAATAGTGTTAAGTCTCTGCGAACAGTGGATGTGGAGGCATCAACGTATTCAGCCAATTCATCCAGCGAGGCAAACTCCACTTTCTGAAGATATTCCTCTATTCGTTTTTGGCGTTCTTCCGACTGCATAAGGTGACTTTGAGAAGTTTTGCAATGTTTTGCAATGAATTAGTTTGTATTTTGCACCGAGAACCAAAAGGTGCTTAGCCGGGTGGAAAGGTAATTTCCATCCGGCGGAGAGTAACCGAAGGCCTTTGACCGGTTTCTGGAACGGTCAAATTGCGCGCTTTTTAGACGTCGCAGATTTGAATGGCTTTGCGCAAGGAAGTGAGCGGATCTTTGGATGGCACGAATTCCTGTCCGACATAACCTTTGAACCCGGTAGCCACAATGGCTCGCATCACGGCTGGGTAGTAGATTTCCTGGGTTTCATCAATCTCATTGCGTCCCGGAACGCCGCCGGTGTGGTAGTGTCCGATGTATTGATGATAGGTTTGGATCGTGCGGATCATGTCTCCTTCCATGATCTGCATGTGATAAATATCATAGAGGAGTTTGAAACGTTCTGAACCCACCTTTTTCACGACCTCGGCTCCCCATGCGGTGTGGTCGTTCATATAATCATGGTGGTCAACCTTGCTGTTGAGCAGTTCCATGACAACATTCACTTTGTATTTTTCCGCAATGCTCATGACGCGCTTGAGGCCTGTGACGCAATTCGCAGCCCCTTTTTCATCGTCCATGCCAGCGCGGACTCCAGAAAAGCAAATGATATTTGGAAAACCAAATGACGCCACTTGCGGGATCATTTTCTCATATCCTTCGACCAGTTTGTCATGATGTTCGACGCGGTTGAACCCATAGCCGATCTGATCAGGACCATTGCACATGGAACAAACCAGACCGTGTTTTTTCACGGTGGGCCACTGGTCGGCACTCAAAAGATCAATGGCTTCAATCCCCATTTGTTTTGCGGCAATGCAAAGATCATCCAGACTGATTTTTCCGTAGCACCATTGTGAAACGGAATGATGGATGTTGCCTTTCAGTTTGGCTGGAGCATCTTCTGCGGTTGCTGCGATGGGGGTAACCATGGAGGCGGTTCCTAAAATGGCCGCACTGCCGGCCATTGAGCGGAGGGCAGTCCGACGTGTCATTCGTTGGTTCATAGTGATTTCTTTTTGCTCAAAAAGTATGCCGGGGGAAATCGAACAAGTCCAGCCTCAACGGGATTTTCGCAAGTTCAAATCAATGTTTTTTTACCGAGGAGGCTTTTGAAAGAAAACAGGTTTCTCTTTTGAATCCAAAGTAAATTTGTTAGGGTTATTAGCAATATGAGTATTTTGGGATTTGAAAAAGTAGGGTTTAGCATGGCTCCCGAAGTTAAGAAGTTAGGTTTGAAGGGAATTTTTCTGACAATTGGAGGTATTAACAATCGCACAAGCGATCCCGAATTTGATGCGATATTTGAAGCTGAGATGCAGAAGCTCATTCAGGCTTTGCAACAGACCTCATGGAAAGCAGATCCCATTTTGCAGGGATACCGCAAACTCCATGAATCCATTCATCGATCAAATCAGCGTTTTGTTTCGGCTTCAGAAAACCTTTTATCGTCGCTGTTGCGCAATCATCACGCTTCGCGAATCAATCTTCTCGTGGACATTTACAACATGGTTTCGATGAAGACACGACTGGCATTTGGGGCGCATGACTTGGCAAAAACGCAGGGGAATATTGTCATGCGCATGACGACTGGAAAAGAATCGTTCTATGCGCTGGGAGCTCCAACTCCGACGACGGTTGGCCCGGGGGAATATGGTTATCTGGATGAATCTGGCGAGGTGATCTGCCGTTTGGAGGTGCGCCAATGTGAAAGGACCAAAGTGACGGTTGATACAAAGGAATGTTTTTTCATCATCCAGGGGAATGCTGCCACATCTGAAGCAACATTAAAAGCTGCCGGGGATGAACTGGTTGCTTTGTCCACTCGTTTCTGTGGTGGAAAAGTTCGATGGATTTCAGTGGATTAAAAAGCTGTAAAATAGCTTTTTCCTATACGGCCACCCCAGTTTTCCTTTTGCCTGCTGTAGGAAAACGTAACTTGGAATTAGTATATTTGGTTTTGCTGACATTTTTCCATGAAACACGATTTGCATGATGCCATCTTGGGGGGATAATTATCGTTTGTAATGCAGGGGGGTAAAAACATCAATAGACGCGATTTTTTGTTTCGTTATCATTTTACCTGAAGTGTCTGTAGTTTAAGAGGGAGAACGGATTTTGGTTGAATTTTTCCCCTGGCTGTCCGTCAATTATAAATCTCAATGAACAAGATTTCGTGTTTCATTTTAAGCGTCTGCGCTGCTTTTGCGGCTTATGGCGAGCCATCGACCCAATTGGAGCGGGATTTTGCAAATCCACCGAATGCGACCAAGCCGCGTTGTTATTGGTATTGGATGGATGGGCACTATTCGAAGGAAGGAATCACACGGGATTTGGAGGCAATGAAGCGTTTTGGCATTGGGGAGGCCTATATTGGCCTGATCAGTGGTCAATGCGGCATTGAGGCGGGAGAGTATCGGGTGTTGAGCGAGCCATTTTGGGATATCATGGCTTACACGATCAAGGAGGGGAGTCGGCTGGGGGTGGATATTGGCGTGTTCAATTCGCCCGGATGGAGCCAGTCTGGCGGACCGTGGATAAAATCAAATCAGGCGATGCGTTACATGGCAACGTATGAAACACGTGTTCATGGACCTGCCACATTCAATGAGAAACTTCCGGGACCGACTGGACCGTTCCAGGAAATTCTTGTTCAAGCGTTCCCCGCACCACAAAGTGATTCAGATACTGCGGATAAGCATTCGCCAAAGGTGACTTCCAGTTCTGCTTCTGCTGAGAAGCTCTTTGACGGCGATCCTTCGACTGTCTGTTCTGTTGAAAAGGGGACTGTGACTGTGCAGTTGGCGGATGATTTCACGGCTCGAAGTGTTATTGTTCATCCTGCGCATACGCTGAATGTCACATGCAATCTTGAAGTTTCGGAAGACGGTTCAAATTTCACAAAAGTGCGTTCGTTCAGTATTGACCGACATAATGGTGAAATCAATGTTGGTCCTGTGCCGATGGCTCCGGTTGTGGTCTCTTTTGCTCCAACAAAGGGACGGTATTTTCGCTTCGATTTTTCATCCAAGTGTGAACTGGGCGAAATCACGCTTTCAGCAGCTCCGCGGCTTGAGAGTTATGCAGAAAAGCAGTTGATGAAAGTCTTTCAGGACCCCCAACCTCCATTTGATTTCTATAGCTGGCCGACACAGGTTGAGCCGGAAACCCCGGATTTCACCATCAATCCATCCAAGGTGTTGGATCTTTCCAAGAAGTTGTCTGCGGATGGCACTTTGAACTGGGAGGCGCCAGAAGGGGACTGGGTGATCGTGAGGACGGTGGCAGTTCCCACTGGCACAAAGAATGCCCCGGCCCCTCCAGAGGCAACAGGGTTGGAAGTGGATAAAATGAATCGGACCGCGTTAAAGACGCATTTCGATGCGTATATTGGGGAATTGTTGCGGCGTATTCCTGCCAGCGAGCGGAAGGCCTGGAAACATGTGGTGGCGGATAGTTATGAAACCGGCCCTCAAAACTGGACGGATGACTTTTTCAGTGATTTTAAAAAACGCTATGCTTATGACGCCCGGCCTTACCTGCCGGTTTTGACTGGACGTTTGGTGGGCAGTGCCAATATGTCAGACCGTTTTCTGTGGGATGTGCGCCGCATGGTGGCGGATCGTGTGTCTGAGGACTATGTCGGCGGGTTGCATGATTTGTGTGATAAACATGGTTTGAGAATGTGGCTGGAGAACTATGGCCATTGGGGATTCCCGGGGGAGTTTCTTCAATACGGTGGACGGTGTCATGAGATTTCGGGTGAATTTTGGGCTACGGGCTCATTGGGATCGGTGGAATTGCGTGATGCATCTTCTGCTGCCCATACCTATGGCATGACACAGGTTTTTGCGGAAGCCTTCACGGGGGGACCTCTCTTTACGAGCCATCCTTATAGTTTGAAGCAACGTTGTGACTGGGCTTATTGCGAGGGAATTAATCAATACACATTGCACCTTTACATCGAACAGCCGGATGAAAGAAAGCCGGGAATATCCGCTCCATTCGGCACGGAGTTCAATCGCCACAACACCTGGTTTGAAAGCGGTTCTGTCTGGGTGGATTACCAACGCCGTTGCAGTGTCATGCTTCAGCACGGCAAGTATGTTGCTGATGTGGCTTACTTCATCAGTGAAGACACTCCCAAGATGACGGGACAGCGCGTTCCTGAACTGCCTGCGGGGCATTCTTTTGACTATATCAATGCGGAAGTCATTGAGAAACGAATGCAGGTCAAGAACGGTCAGTTTGTGTTGCCGGATGGAATGTCGTATCGCGTATTGGTCCTGCCGAGTGGGAGTACGATGCGTCCGGCCCTGGCTGCAAAAATCAAGGATTTAGTGGCTGCCGGTGGCACTGTTTTGGGACAACCGCCCGTTCAATCTCCGAGTCTTCAGGATTATCCAAAGTGTGATAAGGACGTGACTCGGATTGCCAAGGAACTTTGGGGTGATTGCGATGGCAAAACGGTGACGAGCCGTCAATTTGGCAAGGGGCGTATTTTCTGCGGGGTGGATTTGAAAACTGTTTTTGCTCAATTGGGCATTTTGCCTGACTTGGCGGGGATTGATCCTGAAAAAATCCTGTTTCTGCATCGTACCGCTCCTGACGCGGAGATTTATTTCCTCTGCAATCAAACCTCTTCTGCTGTTGATCTGGTGCCATCCTTCCTGGCGGCTGGTTTGGTGCCGGAACTCTGGCATGCGGACACGGGCAAAATTGTGTCTCCGGCGGTTTTTGATTCCGATGAAAAACAGGTTACGATGCCTTTGCATCTAGATCCTGCTGGCTCAATATTTGTAGTCTTCAAAAAGGAGAAGACTCACAACTCAATTGTGAAAGTATTGCGCAATGAACAGACCATTCTTGCTACGACGCCAGCATCTCAAGTCACTCAGGAAGCCGAGACCACCAAAGGTGGAACTTTTACCATGACATGTTGGGTCAGACCGGAAGCTGCAACCCCATTGCTGTCAGAGGCAAATTCTGGCGTCGTTGGAATGGGGGATCATCGCAATGAGGTGTTTTTCCCGCAGCATGGAAACACCTTTGGCAACGGGGATTTCAATGCAGGGGCCGGATTGAGTGTTGGAACCAACGGGGTTGCTGTTTATGAACATGGAAGCGGCTATTTCGCACCCGTGTTGGTTTATTCCATGCCGATCCGTGGCTGGACACACATCGCAGTTGTTTATCAAAACAATCAGCCATCGCTTTTTGTCAACGGCACGCTGGTGCATGAAGGCATGAAGAGCAAGCACATTGTTCACGCCAGTCAGGTCAATGCAGCCCAGGGAAATTATGCCGGCGAGTGCGGACCGATCCGCAGGATGGGGCGTGCGTTGGATTCGGACGGGGTCAAGAAGCTGATGGCGACGACAGTGAGTGAATCCGCCGGATCCGTTGCCACATTATTGGAGGCTGAGCTTGTTGATAACCGCAAGTTGTCTGCCTTTGTTTTCCGAGCTGGTGATTACACATTCTTGCGCAACGATGGAAAGCAGTTCCAGTTCTCCGTGTCGTCAGTGGAGGAACCACTGAAATTGGATAAGTGGACTGCGACATTTCCAGAGGACAGCGGTATTCCTGAGCCGGTCAATTTTACTCCTCTGATTTCATGGACAGAACACTCTAATCCACGCGTGAAATATTTTTCTGGCACTGCCGTCTATAAGACACATTTCGAGGTTTCTGGCAGTTTCGTGACAAATAAAGAATGCGTGTTTATCGATTTGGGCCGGGTGCATGATCTGGCTGAAGTCATTTTGAATGGTAAGAAACTCGGGGTTTTGTGGAAGCCCCCATTCCGCATCCCGGCGGGCAGCGCATTAAAAGAGGGGGAGAATGAACTTGAGGTGCGCGTGATCAACGTTTGGCACAATCGCTTGGTTGGGCAGAAGAAAACTCCTGAATCCTTCAAGGAAGCTGGAGTATTTCAGCCATTCGTGCTCGGAGCCTATGGATGTGGACCTGATGACGCCTTGTTCCCGTCAGGCATGATTGGCCCGGTCACAGTCCAATCGGCTTGTCACTTGTCATCCGTTTGGGAATAGGAACACTATGCGTCTTTTAGCTCTATCCGTTGCTCTTCTGGCCATGAGTGCTTGCGCTGCCGAACCCGTGTGGGATGATTTTAGTGACACTTGGGTGGCAACGGATGGGCGGGGACGCGCAGTTTCAACGTTTGAACAGACAGGGCCGCCGCGGGCAGACCGGACGGTGGCCATGTTTTATTTTCTATGGTTGGAACAATTGCCAGGACCTTATGATGTGACAAAAATTCTCGCCAAAGACCCACAAGCGATGAGCAAACCGGATTCACCGCTTTGGGGCCCGATGTATGCAGCACATCATTGGGGAGAGTCCATTTTTGGCTATTATATTGGTGATGACGATTCTGTTTTGCGCAAGCACGCCCAAATGCTGGGGGACGCGGGGGTTGATGTCATTATTTTTGATACCAGCAACAAGCTGATTTACCCCAAGAACCATCGAAAACTTTTTGAGGTTTTCGAACAGATGAGGCAGGCAGGCAACCGGGTTCCTCAAGTCGCGTTTTTGACGCCATTTTGGGATCCGCGTTCCACAGTTCGTGAGCTTTACGATACTGTTTACTCCAAGAAGATTGGCGAGACCCTGTGGTTTAAATGGGACGGTAAGCCGCTGATTCTGGCTGATCCCAAACTGGTTGATGAAGATATTCGTGGCTTTTTCACTTTTCGGAAACCGCAGCCGGATTATTTTCAGGGACCGACAGGCCCCGATATGTGGAGCTGGCTTGAAGTCTATCCTCAACACGTGTTTACCAATTCCATGGGACAGAAGGAACAAATGTCCGTTGGCGTGGGGCAAAATGCGGTGAATGGACGACTGGCAACCATGTCACAGAAAGGTTCTCTGGGACGTTCATACCATGGTGACAACTATGGCGAACAGTGGACACGAGCATTGAAAGAAGATCCTCGTGCCATTTTCATAACAGGGTGGAATGAATGGATTGCCGGGCGATTTCCCGAGTTTAATGGAGTGAAGGAGCCGGTCATGTTTGTGGATGAATTTGATCAGGAACACAGCCGTGACATTGAGCCAATGAAGGGGGGACATGGAGACGCTTATTATTATCAGACGATTGATTTCATTCGCCGCTACAAGGGAGCCCGTCCCGTTGCTCAGGTGAAACCTCAAAAAATTGTTTTGGATGGGAAATTTGAGGATTGGAAGGATGTGACTCCAGAATACCGCGATACGATTGATGATGCCGTTCATCGAAATCATTTGGGATGGGGCGATACGGGACGCTATTTCAATAACTCGGGGCGCAACGATATTGTGGCGGCAAAGGTCAGTTTTGATGCCGAAAATGTGTATTTTTACGTGAGAACAAAAGATTCGCTGACACCTTCCACAGATCCCAATTGGATGGTTCTGCTGATTGACTCTGATGAAAATTCCAAAACAGGCTGGCTTGGGTATGACCTTATTATTCGTCCGGGGATAACTCAGAACGTTGCTTTCCGAGTGGCTGGAAATGAAATGGAGCTTTCTCTGCCACGTTCCAAGGTGGCGGATACGTTCGATTTTAAGTGGATTGACAACATCGAACCGGGGAAGGATGCAAGTCTGTTTACTTTGGATGGGGATGCAGCGCCCAACGATCGTTTTAACTACCGGGCCATTCTATCGCATCATTAACGCGTTCTCTCTTGAAACGAAGGAAAGTGCCAACGCATTTTCCACGGATTCAAAAATAAAGAGGCATTGCTCCAAACTTGCCGATCGGTTCCTTTGTTGCAAAAGTAAACTGATACACTACTATTAATAATAGGTCTTCATTAATAATAGTATTGGAAATATATAGAGTGAACCAGCTGATTTCACACCCCAACCAGTGAGGTGATATGGTTTAATACGGGTAAGGGCATACTTGATATCTAGCAAATACGGATGAAACAGAGACGTTTTATTGTGTGTGCTATTTTTTTCGCTGCAATTGTGGCGGAAATTGTATTCCTTTTTTCCCATAACGGGGATGGTTCATTGAAACGGGCAAAGATGAGGGTTCGGATTGGTTACGCAGTGGAGGCTCCCTACGCGTTTCTTGATTCTGCTGGGAATGTAACGGGTGAATCTCCTGAACTGGCGAGAATTGTTGCAAAAAAACTTGGATTTCAAAGGGTGATATGGAGACAGGTTGAGTTTGCGCACTTGCTGGACGAATTACAGGCAGGGCGCATTGATATTGTGGCTTCTGGAATGTTTGAGACTTCGGAACGAAGCAGGGTTGTCAATTTTTCCCACTACACATTTCGAGTTCGAGAGGGATTATTGGTTCCTCGTGGAAATCCACGGCGGATCCATTCTTACAAACAAGCGTTGAAACTGGGGAATGTGAAGATTGCTGTGATTTCAGGGGCAGTGGAAGAGACCTTGCTGCGTCGCCTAGGGTTTACAGAAAAACAATTGTTGTGTGTGCCGGATGCGTTGACTGGATTTTCGGCATTGAAGGCAAGAGTGGTGGATGGTTTGGCATTATCTTCACCTACGGTTAATTGGATGGCGGCACAGAGTCAGTTGGGTGGAATAAAGTCGACTGCTCAATTTGAGGCAACTACTGATTCCTCGGATAATATCACCGGTTATGGAGCTTTTGCGTTTCGCAAGGAAGACCGTCGTCTTTTGGATGCGTGGAATTCTGTCTTAAAGGATTACGTTGGTTCCCGGGAACATCTGGCTCTTGTATCAAAGTTTGGATTTTCAGAACTGGAGCTGACAAATCTGAGCGTTCATAAACAAACGGTAAGGAGTGGAAAATGAAAGTCGATGCGATAAAGACCGGTTTCCACCTCATGCAGCAAACACGATTGTGGATATGGAGCGCAGTTCTCCTGTCTTTTTTTGTCTGCGGTCTTGTGGCATGGATGCATTTTCAGGAAAGAAAAATTCTGATTCAGGCTTTGAGCGGTCTGGAGAGCATTCGTCAGGCGCGCATCGATCTGGCAAAGGGCTTTTTGCATGTTTCGATGGGGGATGAGCCAAATTTGCCTTTTGGAATGAGGGAGGGTACTGCCCTTTTGCAACAGGCAGTTTCCTCGTTTAATGATGCTCTTTCCCAGCAGGGACTTGTGGATGAGAATTTGGAAAAGGAATTCCGGAAAAACGTTACTTCATTTCAAAACTCACTCGCTTCCTGGAAAAAGAAGAATCCCAAGGCTGCTGACATGGTGGCGTTGCGTGTCACCTTTGCGCAATTAGAGCGACAGGCTGATTTGGTCGATTCTCAAATTGCTTTACGGTTGAACCGTCTGGCAGAGCATTTGGACAATCAATTTAAAATAGTGTTTGGAGGAGCAGTACTGTTTTTGACACTGATTTGCGGAGTGGTCTTTTATGCGGGCAAGTCAAGGAATCAACTGGCTGAAGCTTTTAAGGCCAGTGAAACGTTGTTGAGGGAAAACTGGCAGTTCCTTGGAGAACTCGTGGAGCACAGTGGAACAGCGATTTTTATAAAAGACACGGAGGGATACTATCAAATGGTGAACAAAAAATGGGAGGAATCCACAGGGTTAAAACGGGAGGATATTATTGGGAAAAAGGACGTGGAAGTGTTTCCTACTTCCGTGGGGCAGGCTTACCGCGCAAATGATGATGAAGTGATCAAAACAGGAGCGGTTTTGGAAAGAGAGGAGGTTTTAGATGGCCCATATGGAAGGCGTTATTTCATTTCAATCAAGTTTCCGTTGCATGCTGAAAATGGAAAAATCCGCAGTGTTTGTGGTGTGGCTACTGAGATTACGGAGCGTAAGCAAGTCGAGGCCGCTTTGCGGTTGAGTGAGGCAAGGCTTCGAAGTGTGGTTGAAGTGGCTCCCGATGCGATCTTCATTCAAACAGGAGGGTGTTTTCGCTTTGTAAATCCAATGGCGCTAAAACTGTTTGGGGTTGCACAAGAAAATGAGATCATTGGACACTTGGTTGTCCACTTTTTCCATCCTGATTTTAGAGAGAAGATAAAGGAGAGAATCAAAAGGCTTAATGAGGGGCGTGAAGTTGTGCCCTTGATGGAAGAGAGAATCTTGCGTCCGAATGGAACCGAGGTTGAGGTTGAAGTCTCTGCCGTGCCATTCAAATATGATGAAGAGGATGGAGCCCTTGTTTTTGTTCGTGATCTCAGCGACCGCAGAGAGGCGGAGAAGAAAATTCGAAAACTTTCCACCGCTGTGGAACAAAGCCCGGTGAGTGTCACCATCACGGATGAGTCTGGAACTATTGAATATGTAAATCCGAAATTTTGCAGGTCGACTGGTTACTCACCCGAAGAAGCGATAGGAAAGAGCCTGAACACGTTTGCTGGTGAGAATCTTTCCATTGAAGAGTTTGAACGGCTTTGGAAGACGGGGGCTTTGGGGCGGGAATGGCATGGGGAGTGCAAAAGTAAAAGGAAAAACGGAGAGACGTTTTGGGAATTTGCCTCCATTTCACCGATTGTGGATTCGGGGGGGCAAATTATTCACTATCTGGCTGTTAAGGAAGATATTACCGAGCGTAAAAAACTGGAAGAGCAATTGCGGCAGTCTCAAAAACTGGAATCCATTGGACAGTTGGCTGGCGGAGTGGCGCATGATTTCAATAACATACTGGCAGTTATCATGATGCGCCTGGGATTGTTTCAAAATGAGGAGAAACTGGATCCTGAGGTTAAGGCCCAGACGGAGGAATTGATGGCGGATGCGCGTCGTGCGGCCAGTCTGACAAGGCAGCTCCTGATGTTCAGCCGGCGTTCTGTTCTTGATGTGAGAGTTTTAGACCTGAATGAGTTGGTGGCGAACCTTCTCAAAATGTTGAAGCGGCTGATAGGCGAACACATTGGACTCTCTTTTGATCGGATGCCGGATCTTCCCCTGGTTCAGGCTGATCCCAGCATGATGGAGCAAGTGGTGATGAATCTGGTTGTGAACGCGCGCGATGCCATGATGCCCAAGGGGGGGCAGCTTTTCATTCAGACCAGGAGCGTTGTTTTTGATGAGGAACAGATTGCGGGCTATCCACAGGCCCGGGCCGGGCGTTTTGTTTGTCTCTCTGTTTCGGACACTGGCTGTGGGATGGATGAGAATACTTTGAAGAAGATTTTTGATCCGTTTTTCACCACGAAAGAGGCTGGAAAAGGAACTGGCCTTGGGCTTGCAACGGTCCACGGAATTGTGGCACAGCATAGCGGATGGGTGGACGTCGTAAGCAAGTTGGGGCAAGGAACAACTTTTAGAGTCTATCTGCCGGAGTGCTCGGAGCCCATGAGCATAACAGAGTCGGATGATTTTTCCAACAGCACTTCCGGCAATGAAACGATTCTATTTGTTGAGGATGACGCGCGTCTTCGGAACGTTGTGTCACAGACATTACAGAGACGCGGATACACAGTTCTGGAGACTCGGGACGGGAAGGAAGCGCTTGAAGTCTGGCGGCACCACAGGGAAGACGTGGATTTATTGCTAACGGACATGATGATGCCTGAGGAGATTACGGGGCTGGATTTGTCTCGTCAATTAAGACAGGATAGACCCGATCTTTCCGTGATTATATCGAGTGGATACAGCACTGAGGCAGTTGGAAATTTGAAATATGGTGTTAACGATGGCATCATGCGTTTGGCAAAACCCTATCAAGCAGAAATCCTCATGAAAGCCATTCGTGATTGTCTTGATCTGCATTAAACCTTAAAACGGCAGTTGAAAAGAGGGGGGGAAGGATGTTTTCATAGGGAATGGCACAGGAAATCGCGCCTATTTGGGCTCACCCACAGGGGGAGACATTTTTGCCAGATCAATCGCCCACTGCGGACGGACTCTCCGCTGTTCTCTCCAATACGCCTGTGGCGGTGGATACTTTAGGCAAACGTTTTCATGTCGAATGGGACCCCCAGGCCGCGGTTACTCCGTTGGGCCAGTTGGTTTTCTTCGCTCAGTTTCTGGCTGCCAGTGGTCTCTATTCCAACTGGATCAAACAATGTCCTTTGAAATACCAAAGTCCCAATGCGCCTTCGGTTGCCGATGTGCTTGGAACTTGGACTCTGGCCGCTCTGGCAGGGGCCTGCCGTTACTCGCACGTTACCGCGTTGCGAGCCGATACGGTCCCCCAGGGGCTGGGCATGACCAAGGTCGTCAGCGAAGACAGTCTGCGGCGCGCCTTTAAAAACGGGGATGCTCAGGCGCTGACACGGTGGCAAACCCAGGCACTCTTTGACACTTATGCCCCGGCATTGGAGGAGCCTTGGATCTGTGATTTGGACGTAACGGTCAAACCCATTTACGGCCACCAGCAGGGTGCCTTGATCGGTTACAATCCGCACAAGCCCGGACGGCCTTCACACGCCTATCATACTCTATTCATTCGAAGTATACGCATCGCGTTGGATGTGGAAGTTCACAGCGGCAAAGAGCACGCGCCCTGCCACGGGCTTGCTCATATCTGGCGGACGCTTGACCGGCTCTCTGCCTCCCAGAAACCCTGGCTCATTTGCGGGGATTGCGCCTACGGCAATGAACAATTGATGAGCCAATGTGAGGAGCGCACCCAGAAATACCTTTTTCGGCAGCGTCAGACATCAGGAGTCAAACAACTGGTGCAACTGCTCGAAAGTCAAGGCGGCTGGCACCTCTTGGGTGAGAGCTGGGAAGGATGCGAAGGCCAGTTACAGTTAAGCGGATGGACTCTCAAACGGCGCGTGGTTGTGATCCGCCGCCTCCGTGCCCAGCCTCTGGAGACAAGCCTGCCCCTGCTGGGCGACGCAGCGGCCCACGTGGCCCGTGCCCCGCAATACGAATACCAGGTTTTGACAACCAACCTGGCCGAGGATCTCTGCGCCATTGTCCATCTCTACCGTCAAAGGTCTGACGTTGAAAACGCCTACGACGAACTCAAAAACCAATGGGGTTGGGGTGGCTTCACCACCGAGGACTTGCAACGCTGCCAAGTGGCGGCGCGAATGACAGCGCTGGTTTACAACTGGTGGGCACTGTTTGTGCGCTGCGCCGAACCAGAACGGGCCCGGGAAGCGATCACCAGCCGTCCCCTGCTTCTGTGCGCGGTTGGACGGATTATAAAAAGTGGCGGACAAACACTGCTGCGATTGACAAGCACACACGCGCAAGCCGCCCAAGCACAGGCAGCGCTGACCCGGTTAAGCCTCTTTTTAAGCGGACTGACCAATGCTGCGGAGCAGTTGGAGAGCAAAGCACGCTGGCGTCGGATATGGCAGCGAATATTGGCTCCTTATCGCAAAGAGGCAGCGGCATTACCTATTGCCAGCGGGTAAAACAACCAGAAGGCAAAGTAAACTCCGCTGATAATGTGGGTAGAGACCGCAAATGACTCGCCCTGATGCAAAAACGTTCTCTCAACTGCCGAATTTAGGTTAAATGACTGCGGATTTGCAGAGGATAAAAATTGGGGGGGGAGAAGCGATTCGTTCCCTATCGGGATTTGTGCACATAGGAACCCGAATTCGGGACGGGATCATTAACAGAACACCAGGCCAGAAAACGGATTGCCACGGATGGTGCAAAATGGCTTGCACTCATCTTGAGCCAGAGCGGCTTGAGATCGTTGTCATTAACGGCAATGTCCTTAAGCTCTTGAGGGACTCCCAGAGCAAAAGTTTTGTCCAACCACTGCCAGGCCAGTCCCAGATTCCCACTTCGAGCTGCAAAACAGGCCAGATTGTAACGAATGAGAATATCGTTTGGGAAACGTTCCAGCGCATTCAATAGAAAATCATAGGCCTCTTTTGTCTGGCCGAGCTTATCAAGAGAGAACGCTGTTTGAATCCAGCCAAAGGGGTTTTCTGGAGAAAGGGTGGTTAATTTCTGTGCGGATTTGATGGCCTTCTTCCAATTGTCTGCTTCTGCGGCAATCAAATAAGAAACACGAACAACATCCGGATGATCCTGGAACGCGGGGGAGATTCGGTGAAACTCAGACTCCGCTTCGCGCCAATTACCCAGTCCCAGCCAGCCTTCTGCGGCTGCTAGGAAGAAAGAATCGGGTGTTGGCAACGTTTTCATTCTTTCGTTATTTCTTCAAGTTTCTGAAAAATATCATTGACTTTTCTTAAGACGATTATCGGCAGAAAAGGGAGGGTTCTGTAGGAATTTCCCTACAATAGGGAGATTTCCCTCTTGAACAGGAGCTTACTCTCTGCCATGAAATGGGTTGTGGAACAACTTGCTGATTTTGTAACTGGTCAAAAACTCACTTTGACGATTGAAGACATTGCCTTTGGCGGGGAAGGTGTGGGGCGGGCGGGGGAGTTTGTTGTTTTTGTACCACTGGTTGCCGTTGGGGAGGAAGTCGAAGTCGAGCTTGTTGAGATTAAGAAGCGTTTTGCCAGGGCCCGGCTTGTGCGTGTGATAAAAGCATCTTCTGATCGTGTGGCCCCGCAATGCCGCTACTTTGGAGATTGTGGCGGGTGCCAGTATCAACATCTGGCCTATCCGGCTCAATTGAAACTCAAGCACAAACAAATTGTGGATTTGTTCCAACGCGTCGGTGGTTTTCAAAATCCGCCAATTGCTCCCGTGACTGCTTGTCCTCAGTCTTACGGTTATCGGAACCGGATTATGATTCGCAGCCAGTGGGACAAGACGAAACAAAAACTGAACATTGGCTTCATTAAATTGGATAACCGTCTGGTGGTGGATGTGGAACAATGTTTAATTGCGGAGCCTGCCGTGAACGAGCAGATCACGCGAGTTCGTCAGAATCCACCCTCTCACGGGGGGATCAAAGTGGTTCTGCGTGTTGCTCCTGAAAACTGGGAAGTACCAAAAGACTCGTTTTTTCAAAATAACTTTATATTATTGCCTCAGCTGGTTCAAACAGTGCGGGATCGTTTGAAGGAAAGTGGATCACGTTTTCTGATTGATGCCTATTGTGGTGTTGGTTTTTTTGGTTTGGAGCTTGCCGATCTTGTGGAGCAATTTCTTGGGGTGGAAGTGGACGTGGGGGCGATCAAGGCGGCGCGAAAGAACGCGCAGGCAAAGGGAAAAACCAATGGCCAGTTTCTGGCAGGGCGAACTGAAGACGTGCTTCCGCAGATGCTGGCTACTTTTGAGCGTGGAAAGACCACGTTGATTTTGGATCCACCGCGGACTGGATGTCCTCCTGAGATGCTTCAACTGCTCCGGGAACAGCGTCCTGCACAGGTGCTTTACGTTTCTTGTCATCCGGCCACATTGGCCCGGGACTTGAACGTTTTGTGTCAAAACAATGTCTTTAATCTTGCGAAGATTGTTCCATTGGATATGTTTCCGCAAACCCAACACGTCGAATGTGTCGCTGATTTGCGGACCTTGGCAGGCCAAATCTCTCGATAAACGGACTTGATAACTTGGAACACATAGTTTCAACATAGGAAATACATGACAGCAGAAGACGAGAACAACGAAAGTGCGGTGCCGGAAAAGCAATCCAATCGCCTGCTATGGCTGATTGCGGCATGCGCGGTACTGCTTTACACCCTAACCTTGAGTCATTGGGTCACACTGAGCAGCTTGCCTCTCGTGTCGAAAATATGTGGATGGGATTGGCACCCCACGTACTTGGACTGGCGCCCCACGGTCTTCACGCCATTCATGTATATCATCACCTATCCCTGCCGATGGCTTCCGGCAAGCATCCAACCCGCTGGCTTAAACGCGATTTCCATGATATTCGCCGTGCTGACGTTGGTGACACTTGCCCGCTCCGTTCGAATTCTTCCTCATGATCGGACGCGTGATCAGCGCTCCCGTCATTTGGATTCAAACGGATTGATGACAGATAAAGATGCGGTTTTGCCGATGGTGCTTGCCGTATGTCTTTGCGGCTTCCAAATCTCTTTTTGGGAAAACGCGGTTACTGCAACTGGGGAAATGCTAAGCCTGTTCATGTTTGCCTGGCTTATTCGGTGCCTGCTTGAGTACCGAATTTCCCAAAAGGAAAGTTGGTTGACGCAGTTTTGCATTCTTTATGGTGCAAGCCTGGCAAATAATTGGGCGATGTTTGGGTTCCTCCCATTCTTTATCATTGCTTTCATTTGGTTTAAAGGAATCCCATTCTTCCGGTTAAACTACTTTTTGCGGGTTTGCCTTTTGGGATGCATTGGCCTGTGTTTCTATCTGGTAATGCCGTTGGTTGGTTGGATTTCATCAGACGGCGACTTTTTCCATCTGCTTCACCAGCAGTTGAACCAACAGAAACTCATTTTGATGGCTGTTCCACGCTGGGTGCCAATGTTGCTCTCTTTCCCAACAATCATCGCCTTGTTCTTTGTTGGCATCCGTTGGCCGCAATCTCACGGTGATGTGAGTGCTGTTGGTTCTTCTGTGACCAATGTTGCCTTTCACTTCATGCATTTGGTTTTCCTGGTTGCGAGCGTTTGGATTTTCTTCGATTTTAAATACAGTCCCCGTTCATTGGAACCTAGGTTGCCGTTATTGACATTTTACTATATGGCGGCTCTGAGCGTCGGGTATTATTTGGGATACGCCTATCTGATTTATGGAAAACACACATTAGATCCCAGATTCAGGCCATCGCCCTCAAAGAAATCGGCCTTGAAGTTGGTTCGTAACGTTTTGGTGGTGGGGGGTGTGGTAGTGGCGGGATGGATGGCTTGGAACAATGTTCCCAAAATCAAAGTGGTCATTGGTCCTGAGCTTAGTCATTACGGTGCGGAAATGGTGAAGGTGATTCCTCAAAAAGGGGCCGTGGTTCTCAGTGACAATGTCACTCACATGCAACTCTACTGTGCCGCATGTCAACAGGCAGGGAAGCCGATCGAGAATATTCTGATTGAGACGCGGGCTCTTGTTGCTGGCGAGTACTTGCGCAATCTCCTCCGGCGCTATCCTCAACTGCGCTCCTACATGCCTTCTCCAGATAAGATCCCTGATACCGTGGCCAATTTGGACATTCTCCAATTTTTGGAAAAGATTGGGACTGAGGGAAAAATCCCAATCTATTATCTTCACCCAAGCTTTGGATACTTTTTCGAACGTTATTATGCCCGGCCGATGGGGGTTGTTTACGAGCTTGAACCTTACACGACGAAGAGCCTTAACCGTCCACCTTTGACAGTGGAGGAGGTGAACTTCAATCAACAATTCTGGACTCGAACGTTCAACGAAGTGTTTATCAATATTCCAGCTCATGCAGTGCTCCTTGGAAAGTCCAGTGATGCCGAAACGCTGGGGTGGTTTGGCTCAGTGGCCTTGAATTGCTGGGGAGTTGAACTTCAAAAGAATAGCCGAATTAAGGAAGCTGCAGAGAGGTTTTCGCAGGCAATCAAGTTGAATCCAGAAAACCACATGGCGCAGGTGAATGCGCTCTTCAACGATCGGTTGCGCGAGGGAAATACCCAGGGGGTGAACACAACGGACTATATACGTGATGCAATGATGAAGTTGCGCACTTGGGAGACTATTCTTGAACTCGAAGGCCCCGCTGATGAACCGGATTTGCTGTTACGCTTTGGTCAGGCTTTTGCCGCAGGAAAGAACCTGCGTCAGGCTTATCAACTCTTTGAAAGACGCCTGACATTGCGTCCAAATGATTTTGGAGCGTTGCTGGCCTTGGGAAAGACTCATGCCGACATGGGACACTATGATAAGGCGGAGGAATTCATCAACCGCGCTTCAGCACAAGCAAACAATATTGTAGACCAGACGGAAGTCCTCAGAGTGAAAACACTCGTTCACGTTTTGAAAGACGATTGGGCTGGAGCGGAGGGCATGCTACTTGCCGCTTATAATGCGACGCCTGACTATGAAGAACGCGTCAGTTTGCTCGTTGAATACTACCGTATGCTCGGAATCAACCAATTGCGCATGGTAGAGAGAATGAATGATAGTAAGACCGCGCCTGATGACCTGAAAAAAGCTGCGGCAAAGGCAAATGAGTCCTTTGCAAAGTCTCTTCATTTTGCCACAAATCGCCTTGACCTGATGCAGAAACAAGGAAAAACAGGATCTCCTGAGGAGGGGGAAGCTCTGCTGAAGGTGGCACAATTGGAAATTCAACTTGAACGCTACAATGACGCAATCAACGCCCTGAGTGTTCTTCTGCAACGGCAGCCGGAAAATATGGCTGCGCTCATGAATCGGGCCATTGCTGAATTGCAGGCCAAGAAATATCCCGAGGCCAAACGAGACTATCTGACGCTTTCAAAGATGCCTTACAAAGCCTTTGCTGTTTATTACGGTCTGGCGGAAATTGCGTATCAACAGAAGAACAAGGATGAGGGAATCAAGAATTGCAAATTGTATATGAAATACGCACCCACCAACACTGCCGAATTTAAAATGATTGAGAAACGTCTGGCAGAATTCCAGCATTGATGCGGGTTTCCCACGTCATTACTCGTCTTATTGTTGGTGGCGCCCAGGAAAACACCATCTCAACGGTTCTGGGATTGAAAAGGAAACCGGAAGTGGAGGTAGAACTCCTTTCCGGTCCGTCAGAGGGCACTGAGGGGTCTTTAAAGGCTGGAATCTCCGATTTGGTGATCATACCCGATCTGGTGCGGCCTGTTCATCCTTGGCATGATGTTCGAGCTTACAATGAGTTAATACGGCATTTTCGCGAATTTTGCCCACGTATTGTTCATACCCACAGTGGAAAAGCGGGGGTTCTTGGGCGTCTGGCGGCCCATAAGGCTGGTGTTCCGATCATCATTCATACCATTCATGGACCTTCTTTTGGCACATTCCAATCGACTCTTGCCAACTGGATTTTCTGCACAGCAGAGCGCATCGCGGGAAGAGTAACCACGCATTTCATTTCTGTGGCTGATGCAATGACCCAGCAATATCTTGCTGCCGGCATCGGAAAACCTGAAATGTATTCTCGCATCTTTAGTGGATTTTCTTTAACCCCATTCTTGACAGCGACGAATGATCTGGTTTTGCGACAAAAACTGGGGATTGGACAAGACGATTTTGTCATTGGAACTGTTGCGAGACTATTCAAGTTGAAAGGGCATGATGAAATCCTGCGGATGGCACCAGCTCTTTTGCGTAAATATCCAAAAATTAAATTTCTGTTTGTCGGGGGCGGGCCTTGGAGGGAACGCTTGGAAGAAAAAATCCGTTCGCTGGGATTGGAAAAACAATTTGTTTTTACCGGACTTGTTCCCCCTGGCGAGGTGCATCAGTACATCGGAATCATGGATATATTGATTCACCTTTCCAGAAGAGAAGGGCTGCCACGAGCTTTACCGCAGGCCATGGCAGCGGGCAAACCTGTGGTTTCCTACAACTGTGATGGTGCCTGCGAAGCTTGTATCGAAGGACAGACCGGTTTCCTGGTGAAGGTGGGGGACCAGGATTTATTGGAAAAGAGAATTGCGACTTTGGTGGATCATGCTGAATTGAGAGTGCGTTTCGGAGAGCAGGGCAGAGTTTTTGCACGAGAACATTTTTCTGAGTCTGGAATGGTGGACGCCATCTGGGCGCTCTATCAAAGATTGGATGCCTTGAAACCAAAAAGACAAGTGTCATGAAGTATAAGCTGATCAGTTGTGATGTGTTGTATCGGGAAATGTGTTTTGCCGCTGCCCGATCCCCTCACAAAGTTGACGTGGAATTCTTGCCGAAGGGCTTGCATGACATTGGATGTGTTGGCATGCAAAAACGGCTTCAGGGGGTTATTGATGGCGTCAAGACCGCCGATTATGATGCAATTCTTTTGGGATATGGCTTGTGTAATAATGGCCTGCACAACTTGCATGCCACTGACATTCCATTGGTGATTCCTCGAGCGCATGATTGCATGACTTTGTTTATGGGAGATCGCAAGCGATATCTGGATTTTTTTAATGATAATCCGGGGACCTATTTTGAGACGTCTGGATGGCTTGAGAGGTCGGAATTGACAGGAGAATTGAAGCAGAATTCCATCGGACACATTTCCGGCATGGATCAAAGCTACGATGAGCTTGTGCGTAAATACGGTGAAGATAATGCTCAATACTTGTGGAACTCATTATGCAATACCATGCGCAACTATACCCAATGCACTTATATTGCGATGGGGGTTGGCCCTGACGCTCAGTTTGCAGATCTGGCTCGAAAAGAAGCTGAGAAAAGAGGCTGGAAGTTTGTGATTGAGCAGGGAAATATGAGGTTGATTGAGGGACTTGTTGCGGGAAACTGGAGTGCAGCAGACTACCTGGTTGTTCCTCCCGGACATAGGGTTGTTGCGGTATATGATGAAGCCATAATTCGTTGCGAACCCCTGGAGCAGGATAGATAGAGCTTTTTAAATCCCCATTTAACACGAGTTTTTTCTGAATAAAATGGGTCTTAAGGATGAGTTCTTGAGCAAAGTAGTTGTTTTTATGCTGAAGACAGCTTATTATTAAGCCAGATTTTGGTGAAAATCAAGTCCTTAGCTATGAGGATAAAAATTTTGCTTGAAATCTTACGTAAATATTAAAAAACTACTTGTACTTTTATAGCATTTAAGCTACACTTAATTCATGTTAAACAACACACGAAGTTCTGGTCAGAAACTTATCTCGGTTCCAATGAACGAGAAGTTTATTGTGCAAATTGATCTTTCCCTGCCGAAAATCGGTTATAGTGATCGATCAAGTTTTATTCGTGACGCCATTGTGGAGAAATTCCACAAGTCAAAGATTAATATTCCCGTTGAGCTGAGTCTTTCACCCAGCCGCGCTGGAAAAGGTGGCAGACCGCCACTAGCCAAGAGCAGGGGTGTTGCCAAGCGAGGCAGACCGGCCTTGGTTTCTCGAAAGAAATAAGCTTTTATACTCTGCCATTCCAAAATTCATTTTGGAATGGCAGACCTTTTTTGAGCAGTTGCCGTTATTGAACGGGATTGCTCTTTTTTGTTTTTTCTCCTTAATTTGTGTTTGGTCGGCAATTATTGGGCCGTTTGGAAAAACGACCTCAATTCCTTTGGATGGAATGCTTCAAGGTGGCAGATTGTTGACACATGATTTTAGGTTGAGAGGTTATTTTTTTCTGCCAACTGCTTTGTTTCTTCTCCTGTTAAGCAACTCCGGTGAAGGACGATATATAAACGATGACCCGGTTTTTTATCGGAATTCTATTTTTATTGTTCTTGGTTGGATGTGGTAATGGCTCATCAAGGATGGAACATCCTGAGAGTCCATCAGGACGTTATCAGGCGCAAATTGCTGTTGCAAAAAAGGTTTTGGAACAGAAGGAAGACTGGGCCAACCGGGCGGAGTGGGAGGTTGTTAAAACCCGTGATGGCTGGGAAGTCTATGCGTGGAGAGTTGAGCATCCGAAGGCCAAAGGTGCAAAACGCTATTTGCCTTGGGGATATTCCGTGATTGAGTTGGATAACGGGTTGGTTCCTCTAACCTATCATAAAAAGGGCTGAGTTTCGCAATTCCTGCCGTTAATTTTAGGTTTGATTGCAAATAAATCATTTCCATTCTTGTTTCCTGTAAGGCTCTTGGGCAGTTTTGGAGAAAACTATGAGGCAAATCACGATTCCCGGTTTGATAGGAGTGGCAAGCTTGCACAAGGCTCTCAAACCATTAACGTATTTTGTGGCGATTGTTTCGTTGTGGTTTCTTGTGCCGAGTGTTGGGGCCTTTACATCTGCTGAGGCGGATGTTGCGTTCCAGTCACATTCGAACGCTTTCTATATGACCAAGGATGGTCGCGCATGGTTTCGGGAAACAACCGATGGCGGCAAAGTCTCGTTTTGGATGCGTGCGGAACAAATGGAAATGGTGCTGGATGCTTATGAGCGGACGACGAATGCACTGTATCTTTCCATGTTCACAAATTTGTATCAGGGATTTGTTGCGGATCATGGAGTGACTTGGGAACACAACGAGTTCAATGATGACATAATGTGGATGGTGATCGCCTGTGCCCGCGGTAATCTGTTGAGTGGAAGTCCAGCATTTCGGGATACGGCAAAAACGAATTTCGATCTTTGTTACGCCAGAGCTTTTTCAAGCGACCTAAAAGGCGGGCTTTGGTGGAAGACAAATAATCTTTCCAAGAACGCGTGTGTCAATGGTCCGGCAGCCATTGCGGCAGCGCTGTTGAGCCGTGCGTGTGGTGATCCTGCCTATCTGGCAAAAGCAAAGGAGCTTTTTCTGTGGGAACGAGCGACATTGTTTGATTCAGTAACAGGGCGGGTGAGTGACAGCATCAATCACAAGGGCAGGATTAATCCCAAATCCTGGACCTATAACCAAGGAACTTTCATCGGTGCTGCCAATCTGTTGGGATATACGAATGAAGCGCGGTTGGCGGCCACTTTTGTGATGAACCAGCTTTGTCATGATGGGTTGCTGCCAGCCTACGGTGAGAATGGTGATGCGGGTGGTTTTAACGGAATTTGCGTTCGTTGGCTGGCTCGTTACATGAACGAGCGGGGAGAGCAGGGGACTTTTGATGCCTGGCTGCAAAAGAATGCCGATGCGGCCTGGAAAGCTCGCCGAGGTTCTGACGGTTTGTCTTGGTGCCGATGGCCGGAACCAACGCCTGACGGACCTCGCCATTCCTGGGGATGCAGTAGTTCGGTAGTGATCATGCAGGTTGTTCGACCGACAAAGTAACGGTTTGAGAATGGGAGAAATGAGGGAAGATTGTGCTGGCCCTGCTGTCAAGTCATGCTCCATAGGGCTCCTTGTTTTGGGGGAGAGTCGATCTTTTTTGATTCGGCAAAGGGAAAAATTTGCTCTGTGTTCATTTATTACTTAACTCCTTGATAATAGGACTGTAACGTTGGTTCTAAGAGAAGAAGGCCCCCTCTTTTACGACTGGTACGATTGCTGCTTCGAAAATTTGTTTTACTCATTGCCGCCGAACTATTTCGGCAAGGCTTATATGAATCCTATTTTGATGTTGCAGAAAGGGCTGGCCCTTCACCGTGCCGGTTTGTTGAATGAGGCTGAGTCGATGTATCGGCAGCTTCTGGCAAAGCGTCCTCATCAAGCTGATGCGCTTTATTTGCTTGGACTTATTGTTCAACAGAAGGGGGCACATCAGGATGCAGTAGCCCTCTTTTCGCGTGCGACCAAAGCCAATCCAAAGGCTGCGGCACCGTTTTTGCAATTGGGTTTTTCGCTCCATGCACTGAAGAAGACGAATGAAGCCATAACTGCGTTTGCTTCCGCATCCACGCTTGATCCCAAATTGGCGGAGGCACAACATCAGTTGGGAAATTGCCATCGAGAGCAACGCGAGTTTCAAAAGGCTTTGTCCTGTCTGCGGGAGGCGGTTCGCCTGTCGCCAAATGATGCAGTCATTTGGTTGAGTTGCGGGCTTGCCTGCATGGATTGCCAGTTGAAGGATGATGCGGTGCAGTGCTTTCAAAATTCGGTGCGGTTGAATCCAAAATTACCGGAGGCACGGGAAATTTTGGGGCAGGCGTTGTATGCGCTGCACAGGACTGAGGAGGCGCGGGAGCAACTGATGGAGGCGCTGACCTTGCGACCTGATTTTCACGAAGCGCATCATGATTTGGGGCGCGTTTATGCAGACGAAGGTTTGATGCGCGAGGCAATTGAGCATTATCGCATGGCGCTTGGCTCCTCTGAGATTTCATTTGCATTGAGTAATCTGCTTTTTCTCATGCACTACCTGCCGGAGACGACGCCGGAGAGTCATTTTGCCGAGCATGAGAAATGGGAGCAGCTTTTTGCGTCACCTCTGCGTGCCGAGTGGAAGCCGCATGAAAATGTGTTAGTGCCTGACCGGCGTTTGAAGGTGGGATATTTGTCCCCGGATTTTAGAAAGCATCCAGTTGCATTGTTCTTTGAACCCATTTTGGCTGGTCACAAGAGAGATGGCTTTGAAGTGTTTTGTTACGCAAACGTTGGCAGGCCGGATAATGTCACTGAGAGCCTGAAAAAGCAGGCGGATCAGTGGCGGAACATTGCGGGAATGGCCGATGCCGAAGTGGCAGACCTCGTGCGCCGTGATGGAATTGATATTCTTGTGGATTTGGCTGGCCACACCTCCAATCACTCGCTTTTGGTGTTTGCACGCAAACCAGCTCCCATTCAACTGACGTGGATTGGGTATCCCAATACGACTGGTTTAAAGGCGATGGATTACCGAATTACGGATGGAATAAGCGATCCCCCGGGGCTCACAGATCAGTGGCATACTGAGAAATTATTACGCATGCCAGACGCCTTTTTGTGTTACCGGCCCTCTGAGAAGACTCCGGATGTGGGCCCCCTTCCGGCCTTGCGTAATGGGCATGTGACTTTTGCCAGTTTTAACAACTTCAAGAAAATCAGTGATCCCACCATTGCTTTGTGGGCTCGGTTGTTGAACGAGGTTCCTGGAGCTCGATTGCTGGTGCATTCTCCTGATCTGGATCGGGAACCGTTGGTGGCCCGATTGCGGGATCGCTTTGCCAAAGCGGGGGTTGGTGGTGACTGTATTGAAATTAGCGGAGGGATGTTGTCTGCGGAGTCGCATTTGGGATCGTATAATCGGGTTGACATTGCTCTTGATCCTTTCCCGTATAACGGCACGACAACAACGTGCGAGGCGCTTTGGATGGGGGTGCCTGTGGTGACGCTTTCAGGCAGAACGCACGTTTCGCGTGTGGGGACGAGTCTTGTGACAAATATTGGTTTCCGAGAATGGGCGACAGAATCATCGGATGCCTATGTGGCCAGGTGTAAAGAACTGGCTGGAAATCTGAACCGGCTTGCAGAAATTCGTCAGCAGCTTCGTGAGAAAATGCAGCAGAGCCCTCTTTGTGATGAGTCTCGTTTTATTCAAAATCTGGAGACTGCCTACCGAAAAATCTGGCGTGATTGGTGTGAACATCAAGCGCCAGTGGCACGGGCAGAGGCAATCCAGTAATCGATTTGCATCCCATCTTGGCCTCAGACTTTGTCGGTGATGTAACTTGAGTTTTTGTTGCCAGGCAATGCCTTGAAACAGTGCTGCCACCGCCATTTTGATTTTTTTGGCAGTGGCTATTGAGAACTCTTTGAGGGGGCAGGAGGAGCGGAAGACTTTTGAGGGGTCAATGGCAATTCAAGGGTAAATGTGGCTCCTTTGCCTGGCCCATCGCTTGTGACGCTCAATGAACCTCCCAGAGCTTTTGCGGACAGGGCTCCGCTGTGAAGACCGAAGCCATGGCCATCTTTCTTTGTTGTGAATCCGTGGACAAAAATTTTGGTCATGTTTTCTGGTTTGATGCCAATACCGTTGTCCGTGACATCAATTCGCACCTTGTCTTCTCCACTTCGTGTCAGGCGCACGGTGACCTTTTTGACTTCTTCTTCTCCTCCAACGCAAGCCTGGCGCGCGTTTTGGAGGAGGTTGACCAGAATTTGCATCACCCGATGTTTATCTGTTGAAATCAGAGGAACATCGTCATAATGGCTTTCCAGTTGCACTTCATATTTTGCAAAAGAGCTGGATTGCATCTTGAAAATATCATCAATGATATCTCCCAGAAAAATGTTTTCGCTGACGCTTGAGATGCGGGCAAAATTTTGCTGCATTGCGACAATCTCACGGATGTGATTGACGTTATCCCGGAGCAGATCGATCTCTTTTAATATCTCCTGTCGTTCTCCGTTGATATTTGTGCTGAGCGCTGACAGATAGCTGGGGATCTTTCGTCCTTTCTCATCAACCAACAGAAAGTCGCCGAGGTCTTTTTCATGTTCATTTAAAAGGGCGGACAGTTTTGCGATGTTCGCGGTTTTTGAAGCGCGCACTTTTTCTCCGAGAATGGAGGTGGAGACATTGACGCTGTTGAGGACATTTCCGACGTTATGAAGCACGCCAGTGGCCACTTCCGCCATTCCAGCCTGACGTGAAGCGATCATGAGTTCCTTATGGGTGCGTTCCTTTTCTGTTTCGAGTTGTTTGCGTTCCTCAATTTCAGCTTTGAGCTGGAGAGTCTTTTCTTTCAATTCTACTTCTGTGCGTTTATGAAGCTCAATTTTTTCAACCAGTTGTCGGGTTCGTTCAGCAACGTTGTGACGTAGTGACAGAATCCAGACAAGGGCAATCAGGAGGATGATCAAGAGTGTGATGATGACAATGACTGTATGCACAACGTTCCACCAGGAGGGTGTTTCCAGAGTCTGAATGTCCGAAGGAGAATTGATGAGCATCTCAAAGGAGCTGGCAACCGCGTCCTTATTATGTGTCACACTTGTGAGTACTCCTTTCAACTGAAGTCGACTCCCCAAAGGCGCATTTGGCCATTTGCCATCAGAATACGGCAGGCGTCCGGTCAACAACTTGGTTCCAATTTCCATTTCCAAAATTTGCTCGCTGCCATTGGATGCGAAGTTCATGAGCCGTCCTTCAATCTGTACTAGTCTGGCATCAAAGTTTTCCCTTCCCATTGACTCGACGTTGATGCTGGCGGGTTTTGGAATCGAACCAGAACGGATTCTATGTAGGATGGCATTGCGCAGGAGGGGTGTTTTTCCACTTAAACCGGGGAATCCCATGACCTCAACCGTATCTCCTCGATGCATTGCTGTTCGTTTTCTCAGTTGGAATTTCAACCCGTTTGTTCCATCCAGAAGTATCCCGTTGGAACCGTTGATACCAATGATGATTCCCGCAACCTTCTGGGGTTTGTATGAATTTATTGAGGGATCAAACGTTAACAGATCACTGACCGACTTTATAGGTACTGCCGCAAAATTATCCAATCTAGGCGTCTCGATTGTCACCTGCGTCATGTCGTGAATTCGGAGGTAGCCAGAGCGCATCTGGCGCGTGGTGGAATCGAAGTCGCAGAATACCACGCCACGGACACGAATGACGGTTCCCTCAAGCCTTTTCCGTTCTTCTTCTGACAGAAACATGATACTGACAACCACATCTCCATCGTTCATTGAAACAATGATGTCATGTCTAGAGTCAGAGGGGAGAACGACGAGACCTTTGATTTCGACCCATTGGGAATCAAGGGCTCCAGACATGAGCTCCTCCCATGTCGGGTGAAGAGGGGGAGGAAATGGTCCAGTGCCGAGGTAACGGCATTTTGTTGCCTTAATGCCTGGTGCAAATCCTCCGGGGTCTGAAATCCCTTCAATCTCGATATAATCTCCCAAGTGAGTGTTCCCCGGAATTTCCCACACAAAAATGCCGCCTGTTTCATCTTGGATCATGCCCATGGTTTCATCTTCATGGGTGCGGATTCCGCGGATCTTTACCGGAAAGGATCGCGCAGCGGCTTTTTGACTCAAATTACGGACGGATTCAACGGTTGTTAGCGTTACCAGTGCCCCAGTCTCAGTGTCTTCTTTATGGCACCAATCAAGACATCGGAATACGGGCTTTGTTTCGTTTGAAATCCAGTAGCCAATCAGCGAAACGTTTGTCTGATTAACCAAATTTCGAGAAGGGCAAATCACATCAGCCCATCCCGTTTTATCTTCAAATCGTATGGGATCAGGAGTCTTGCGAATGATGGTTCCTTCCATCTGGACGATTTGATGTGTCTTAAGCAGGGGGACAGAGTTCGAAACGGGACGGATTGGAACTTGATGCCACTTTTCCAATGAAATGGATGTTATGTGAAAATCTTCTGCGTTCAGCGTATGCAAGTGACCTGCCACTTGCACTCCATTGTCATCCGTTATGGCATGGCAGAGGCCAGAGATTCTTACGCGGCTGCCTAGGGCAACAAGTTGAAGCCCCGGAGGGGCGTCTTCCATTTCGACTTTAATTTGTCCTGTGATGGAAGAGAGGTCCATTGTCAGCACTCCTTGAGATTGTCCTGCAAATGTGACTAATCCCTCAACGGTCACCCAACTAGCCTTTCCTTTATCATCGAGTTTTTGCCCTAGAACGATTGATTTGGGTGGGGGGAGTTTATCTCCGGGCCCCAAATCTTCGATTTTAACCTGCGAATCTCCAATGACCAATTTACTGCCATCGTCCGAGGATAAGTAAAATGTGTATTGGCCATCTTTGAGCACGTCCAAGTAGCCAGAGAATTCGACTGCAAAATTCTCCTTTCTATTTCGCATTGAAAAATCCAGCTTGGCGATGGTCCCCGTCTTGACTGGGGGAAGCGTCGAAAAGTCGGGCAAATTGATCCATTCCCCTTCAAAGTAACTGTAGCGAAATCCCTCACTCCATGTGGTCGAAGAGATTCCATTCGTGAGCTTGTAAACGGAAGTGATTGGGCGAAGCGAAACTCCGGGGCCCTCATAGGTCAAGGTCAGACTCATCTCTCCCAAATGATTAAAATAAAGAACCTTGAAAGGCACGTGCCCCGCCTTTAAATAAACGGATCCTGATTGTTGAGACACGCCGTGGACTCCGTTGTTATCAACGACCTCGATTGGTTGCAGGTTTATTGTGTCCTGCGAAAACACGCTGATGCCTTCGATATGCACTTTGTGTCCCCGCAGGTCATTGGTTATCGGATTGGCAAATTCAATAAGATGAGGGCCTGACTCGTTTTCGAGAATCAGGTGACTCCTTCCACTACAAGCTTGGCGAACAGTTCCGCCAATGGAGACATATCCCCAGATATTTGTTTCTATCGGTTCTTGAGAATTTGAAACAGGGATGGATTGGGCCCCCAAAAGGAGGGAGGAAAACACTAAGATACACAACGCCAGTGCAAGCAAGCGGATGCTTTGAGTGACTGTCACCCTTGTTTTAGGGTGTTTGATGCGCATGTTTTTATTTTAGCTCTTGAATCCTTATATTGCGGAAATCAAATGCCTTGTTCTCGGCTTGGAAGCCAATGAAGCCGGAATCTCGGTCCAACGAATCGTATTCCCAGGATTTTGCACCGTTGACGAAAAGCGTGACTTTCTTGCCTTTGACTTCCATGCGGAATTTTACCCACTTGTTAACGGGCTGCTCATCCTCTTCGGACGGGACGATGTTTTGATAACCTTTGACCAATCCACCGAGCTGGGTGTTTTTGAGGTTCACCTGCCACCCGCCGTCGGGCCATGGTTTGCCATCCTTGCCGCAACGGAAGAAGATTCCACTGTCGTATTTCTCAACCAGAGCCCGCCATTCACACTCAAAAATGAAGTCTTTGTATTCCTTTTCAGTCCGAAGCCATCCCATCCCCTTGACAAGTTGCAGATTTCCATCGGCCACCTGGAATGTGACGTCATTGACGGGAACCCAGCCCGAAAGGTCCTTGCCATTGAACAGGGAAACCCAATTCTCTGATCCAGCATGAAGATTGAGAACCCCGGCAAAAATGAACAAGCTGGCACAAAGGCAACGCATTAAGTGAGAATTCATATCATTTGTGTATCGGCCATATCCCGATGTGTCAAGAGGCACGTTTTGCATGTTTTTCACAGAGGAACGCAGTTTTATATGAAGTCCAAGTTGCGAAAACGTAGGAAAAGCGGTAAAACATCAGTTTTATGAGATGGTATTCCATTCAAATTGCACTTTTTGCCATGGCCGCGTTGGGCATGGGCACGGAGTGGGTGGATGCTGCCGAGAATGCGCGAATACCATACGCCCTGCTGTTGAAAATCCAGTTAACTCAGCAAAAAATAGCGGCCTCTCATAGTAATCTTTTGATTTCCGTCCGTCTCGTTCCTCAATCATCAAGTGTTTCCTTCAGCAGCCTTGCGGCTCATATGGAGGTCAAAACCAATCAAATTCCCATCAGGCTGGGCCCGAACGGCGAGATAAATGTCCCGTTGCGTCACGACTGGCTTGATGATGATGCCTGGTTGGTTGTGAACCAACCCAAGGGAACCATGCTGCTGGATTGGAGCATTGAGGTTATTGGTAATTTTAGCACAAACCGCATTCGTTATGCCGAGTTCATGAAGAGCCTTATCGAAATTGACCCCATTCAAGCTGAAATGGGCAAAGCCTTTCCTAATAGTCCAAGACTGGCCATCCAGGGCCTGAATTTGTACTTTTTAAAGAGTGAGGATTGCAAAGTAGTGATCCGTTCAAAAAACGGAGATCAAACACTCAAACCGGATCCACTGGGATTAGTTTTTGTGCCCTTTAACAAAGCTTTACTGGAAGAAAACCCGGAAGTTTGGATGCCCATCCTGCCACTAAAAGTGGGTGCGGCCTTCAAAAAAACTGGAAATTAAGGCACGTTAATACTTTGACGCCTTCACCGAGTTCTCATACGGTTAACCCCTTGATAGTTATTTCGCAGGTATGATTGGATTTATTGTCAAAAAAATTATTGGTTCGAAAAATGACCGTGAGGTCAAGAAGATCAGACCCCTGGTTGAGAAAATCAATCAGGCTGAACTCACGTTGAAACCGCTTTCGGACGACGATCTCAGAAAGAAGACTGCCGACTGGAAAGCCGAACTTTCGAAAATCGAGGATCTGACGGCGTTGGCGCAACGGTTGGATGAAATCCTGCCGGAAGCGTATGCCGTGGTTAAAAATGCCTGCCGTCGCCTTTGTGGAACGGAGATCATGGTCCGTGAGCATCCAATCAAGTGGGAAATGGTTCCTTTTGACGTCCAGCTCATTGGCGGCATGGCACTGCACATGGGCAAGATCGCTGAAATGGCCACTGGTGAAGGCAAGACGCTGGTTGCCACTCTTCCCGTGTATCTCAATGCTCTCACGACACGCGGGGTGCACGTCGTGACCGTCAACGATTACCTGGCCCAACGCGACAGTGAATGGATGGGAGCAGTCTACAAATTCCTGGGGCTGACTGTTGGTTGTATTTTGCGTGACCAATCCCCAGCCGAGCGTCGCGAACAATATAATTGCGACATCACCTACGGGACCAATGCCGAATTTGGCTTTGACTACCTGCGCGACAATGGCATGGCCACCCGAAAAGAGGATCAGGTCCAACGGGGACACTATTTTGCAATCGTCGATGAAGTCGACTCCATCCTCATCGATGAAGCCAGAACCCCGCTTATCATCAGTGGTCCTTCGGTCGTGGCATCCGACGAGAATCAATATAACGTTTACAAACCGGCGATTGAAAACCTCGTCCGAGTTCAGCAGAAGCTTTGCGCTCGTTATATTTCCGAGGCCAATGCGCTCATTGCAAAACTCCATCCGACCGATGGCTCTTCCGTCACAGATGCGGATTCGATCGAACGGGAAATTGGCCTGCTCCTTTATCGTGTCAAATTGGGCGACCCTCGTTCAACCGATCTGGCCAAGCTTTTGGAGATTCCGGAACATCAACGGATGATGAACCGGTCCGAGCTTGAACTTCATGCCGACCAAACAAAGAAGGATCTCTACGCTCAGAAGGAAGAGCTCTTTTATGCCATCGATGAAAAAAGCCACGATGCTGATTTGACCGAAAAAGGCCGTAATCAACTTCGCCCGAACGATCCGGACGCATTTGTGCTGCCTGATCTGGCCACAAAATTCACCGAGATTGACACCGGTCCAGAGAAGGATGTGCGCAAGCGCATGGATCTCAAGACCAAGATTCAGACTGATTTCGAGGCAAAAGCCCTTCAGATCCACACCATCTCCCAACTGCTCAAGGCCTACAGCCTTTACCAGCTTGATGTGCATTATGTGATCGAAGAGGGGAAGATAGTGATCGTTGACGAACACACTGGCCGTCCGATGTATGGTCGCCGTTGGAGCGATGGCCTTCACCAGGCGGTTGAAGCCAAGGAAGGTCTTGAAGTCGAACGCGAGACCCAGACTCTTGCCACCATCACAATTCAAAACTACTTCCGTCTTTACGCAAAACTGGCTGGCATGACCGGCACGGCTGAAACTGAAGCGGGCGAATTCCTGGACATTTACAAGCTGGGCGTTTTGGTGATCCCCACAAACCGTCCCATTGCCCGCAAAGATGCTCACGACTCCGTTTACAAAACAAAACGCGAGAAGTTCAACGCCGTTCTGCGCGAGATCACAAACGTTCACAATCAGGGACGCCCGGTTCTCGTCGGCACAGTGTCAGTTGAGACAAGTGAACAAGTATCAAGGATGCTCAAAAAGCTGGGGATTGTTCACTCCGTTCTCAATGCGAAGTACCATCAGCAGGAAGCCGAAATTGTGTCTCGTGCTGGGCAGAAAAACGCCGTTACCATCGCAACCAACATGGCAGGCCGTGGCACAGATATCAAACTGGGCCCAGGCGTTGTTTGGAACGTGGAATGCCATCCGCATCCGGAAAAACGCGGCGAATACCGTTACAAGCTGACTGCCCCAGATACAGGCGAAGTGCGCGAAGTCGATTCCGATTCGTCGTCTGCCGCTGCTCTAAATCTGGCTCCCAACCGAAAAATCACCGGTGGTTTGCACGTCATTGGAACGGAACGTCACGAAGCCCGTCGCATTGACCGCCAGTTGCGTGGACGTTGCGCCCGTCAGGGTGATCCGGGATCTTCACACTTCTTCATCTCACTTGAAGACGATCTCATGCGCCTGTTCGGGTCAGACAAGATCGTCAAGTATATGGAAAAAATGGGGCTTGAGGAAGGTCAGGAACTGGAGCATGTCCTCCTCAATCGTTCCATTGAACAGGCTCAAAAACGCGTTGAGCAACACCATTTCCAAATCCGCAAACGCACTTTGGAATACGATGACGTGATGAACAAGCAACGCGAAGTCCTCTATGGCTTCCGTAACCAAATCATTCACGGCGAAGATGTGCGTGACCGTCTCATGGATATCATGGAAGAAGTGGTCATTTCCAAGGTCGAGGAGTTCACGACGGCATCTGACCCTGGCGAGTGGCCAGTGCGTGGGCTCTCTGATTGGGTGAACCTCAACTTCCCGCTTGGAATGCCTGAAGAGGATATTTTGAAAGCGGCCAGGGCAGGACAGGAAGCGGCTCCTGCGGATTCGGTCTTCGAAGGATTGACCCCGCAACAATACAGCGTTTGCCGTTACATCTGCAAATCCGTGCGGGACGCCTATGATCTGAAGATCAGCTTTGAGGACCCGACAAAATTGACGGCTGTTGAACGTTACATTGTTTTGGATTCCGTGGATCGCCTCTGGCAGGAACACCTTTACGGAATGGACAGCTTGCGCAATAGCATTGGTTTGCGGGCTTATGGACAGCGTGATCCGCTGGTTGAATACAAGGCTGAGGCTTACAAGGTGTTTCAGGAACTGATGGTGAACATCAAGTCCGAGATTTGTCACAACATCTTCCGAAGTGCCTCCAGCATGGCGGCATTTGAAAACTTCCTCCGCACAGTGTCTCAGCGTACGATGCTTCATTCTGCCGCAACAAGCACAAACAGTGGCACAATGACTGCCAGTTCCACATTGGGCACCGGTAGCTCCGGCGCTCCACCTTCTTCTTCTGGAGCGTCAGGAAAGAAGGCCAGTGACGTGGTGACTGAAGCCACTGAAGCTGTTTCAAAAGCCAAACCGATTCATGCCGGACCTAAGGTGGGTCGCAACGATCCGTGCCCCTGCGGCAGTGGCAAGAAATACAAGCAATGTTGCGGTAAAAACGGTTAAGTCAATAACCGCATCCCGGGCTTGACGAGGTTGATGGCTCTCTTGGCAGATACGAGGAGAGCCAGTCGCAAAACATCTTGTGTCCTTGCTTGTATTCAGCCCCGTTTCTCCTCGGAAAAGCGGGTGGAATAGTATTGCCACAGAAATGCCCCAATGTTAAAAAAGACCTTAGACATGCCATTTCTGTGTCTAAAGACACACCCCAGATGCTGTTCGTTCCCTTTTCCGGACGGATGTGTCTGGTGAGTTTGTGTTTTTTACTCCGAAGACAGTGTGATCTTTTGAGAGACTGGAATTTTGGCAGGACGGTGCAATGGGTGTTTTCAGGCTGCGAGTCTGAAGAGACGGGACAATTACTGCGCTGAAAAGCAAGTGAGAGTCTGTTTTTGATGTCTGGCCGATGGATGGTATTATGTTGACTGTTGCAGAAAACAGAAATATTGCCCGGGGAAGGGTGGAGTTTCGCTGCATGAAAGAGAATCATTGTGGCGGGCTCGTTTTGTGCCTTGATGATGGTTTTGGTGATGTCTCTTCCTTTTCCTTGAAGGGAGAGAAGCGGGTGAGTGGGGGCTTTGTGCATGGCGCCGGGATTTGATTCTTATGAAGAAAACGAGTCCTGCAGACGGAAAAACAAATCCTACGGCTATTTCATTCCTGAGCATTCCCCAGGCATTGATTCTCTCTGTTGTGTCTGTTGCCGCATTTCATCTCGCATTTTGGAATGGCTCCTGGAGTTTTCTGATTCTGGTATTTCTTTTCTGCCTTTTCCGCCTTTGCAACCTCAAAACAGGGTGGCTGGCATTTGCCTTTGGAATGGGAATTGGTCTGGCAATTTATGTTCCCTATTTGAGTTTTTTCTGGAAGCTTTTTGGCGCGGGTGCGATGGCTTTGTGGCTGGTGCTTCCCGCCTGGCTGGGGGTGTTTCTGGTGTTGATACGGCGGTGCCTGATGGAGTGGGGGATTTTTGGTCTGGCAGTATCCGCTCCATTTGTGTGGACGGGGTTGGAATATTTCAGATCTGAACTTTACTATTTTCGTTTTCCATGGCTGGCGTCTGGATACGCTTTTGCCAACGCCGGTGAACTGGAGTATGCCGCAGTTTACGGGGTGTATGGAATCGGCTTCTTATTTCTTGCGGCTGCATCCCTCTTTTTAATCCTGCCTCTTGTCAATAAAAGAACGCGCATTTTCTTTCTGATTGTATTGGGTGTGGGAACACTCTATCCAGCCATTGAGAAAAGCGGGGCTCGGCCAGCCCCGGGCAAAACGGTTCATGTTGCCGGTGTTCAAATACCGGTTGGACGTGATGAGAGCGCTGTGAAAGCACTGGATGAGCTTGTCAAAAAATCTCCTGATGCTGAGCTGATTGTCTTGCAGGAGTGTCTGTTTCGAGGGGGCGTTCCCGAGCCGGTTCTTCAGTGGTGCAAGGATCATAAAAAATACCTCATTGCCGGGGGATGGGACCGGATGGACGAGAAAAAATTTTACAATACGGCCTACGTAGTTGATACGGATGGTAAGATAGTCTTTCGTCAGGCGAAATGCAGGCCGGTGCAGTTCTGTAACGACGGCATTCCGGCTCGCGACCAAAAGTTGTGGAAATCGCCTTGGGGCCTCATCGGAATCGCGATTTGCTATGATGACGGTTACCGGGTTGTGATGGATGAACTGGTTCGTCAGGGAGCGCAGATGCTGATCGTTCCCACGATGGATCCTCCGGCCTGGGGTGAATTGGAACATGAAATTCACTCAAGGATCGTGCGCATGCGGGCTGCGGAATATGAAATGCCTGTTCTCCGGGTTTCTGGAGCTGGTCCCTCTGTTTTTGCAGGGAGGGATGGTTTGGTGAAGGCTTTAGCTCCTTCGGGAATGGATTTTGCGGTGATCGATGGAAAAATGGAGATGGCCTCCCACGGACGTTTGCCGCCTGATCGTTGGGTGACCGGTATTGCTGTTGTTGTGACTGCTGCTTTTGCCAGTTGGTTTGTTGCCTTGACTGTGGTGCGCTGGAGGGTCAAACGCAAACTGGCCGGAAAATGATGTAACATATGAAATTTCTTCTTCGCTTGTTCCTTAGGGTGTTTTTTGGCTTTCGAGTGGAGAATGAGTCCGTCCTGGATACCCCAGGACCAGTCATGTTGTTGCCCAACCACTGTTCCTTGATGGACTGGTTGTTTCTGGCGGCGTGTCTGGACAGACGCTGGCGGTTTGTGACGTCGCTTCAGGTTTCAAAAACAAGCTGGCTGCACAGACTTATCATGGTGAATCCATTCACGTTTCCGGTGGAACCGGAATCGCCACATTCCGTCAAGCACATGGCGGATTATTTGCACAAAGGAGGACGGTTGGTGCTGTTTCCGGAAGGACGCCTTACCCGGACAGGATCCTTGATGAAGTTTTTTGATGGAACGGGATTTCTATTGTTCAAGACGAAAGCAAAGGTCATCACCTGTTATCTGCGGGGAACCAATCGCTGTTTGTATTCTCCCAACCCATGCCATAAACGTTTGTTTCCGCGGGTTTCAGCGCATTTCAGTGGAGTGCAGATTCCACCACAGCCGAAGAACATGAGCACGTCGCGGGCTCGTCTCACGTTGACGAACTGGCTTCATGACAGGATGGTTTTGCAGCAATTTGAGGTCGAACTGAAATCCTGCGCTCCAACGTTGCTGGAGACCATCATTCAGGTTGCGCGTCAATTTCCCGGAAAGATCATTGTTCAGGACTTTCAATTGACAAAACTTTCCTACCGAAAGTTGTTGATAGCCGTTGATGCGCTGGCTGCGCAGTGGAATGGGCTGTTGCCACCTGACAAGGGGGAACGTGTGGGAGTGATGCTTCCAAATGCCAATGCCATGCCGCTGGCGCTTATGAGTCTCTGGTCAGTGGACAAGGTTCCAGCCATCTTGAATTTTTCCTCAGGCATGATGACCATGCTTCGCTGCATTGAGACAAGCGGGGTGAAGCGCGTTGTGACTTCGAGAAAATTCATTGCCAAGGCTGGAATTGATTTGAAGCCGATGCTTGATGCGGGAGTTGAAATTTTTTATTTGGAAGATGTGAAGGACCGGATTCGGGGGAGTGATCGCCTTCGGTCCTTCCTGAGAATCTGCTTGAACATGCGTCTGGCATTGCACTCAAGCACGTATGGAGAGACTGCGGTCATTCTCTTTACAAGCGGTTCCGATGGCCCTCCCAAAGCGGTGGAATTGACTCATCGCAATATTCTGGCAAACGTCTGGCAGATGCTCAGTGTCATTGATCTGACTGAGCGCGACCGTGTTTGCAACGTTCTTCCGGTGTTTCACAGTTTTGGGCTGACGGTCGGATTGCTGTTGCCGCTGGTCCGGGGATGTTACGTGTTTCTCTATCCGTCACCTCTGCATTTTCTCATGGTGCCAACGGTTATTTATGATTTTGACTGCTCGGTGTTTTTCGGGACGAACACGTTTCTCAATGGCTATGGGCGCAAGGCTCATGCATACGATTTTCGTTCGTTGCGTCTGCTTTTTGCCGGGTCGGAAAAGATCCAGGCAAGCACGAGCGATTTATGGGCAAGGCGTTTTGGCGTGCGCGTGTTTGAAGGTTATGGAACGACCGAATGCAGCCCAGTTGTGAGTGCAAACACGGCGTTGTTTCCAAGGTTCGGTTCAGCGGGACGTATTCTACCGGGAATTGAATATCGGCTGGAACCGGTGGAGGGAGTCACGGAAGGCGGACGCTTGTGGCTGCGGGGACCGAATATCATGCGGGGGTATTTGAATCCTGATGCAAATTCCCAATTTCTCAAACAGGATGGCTGGCATGATACGGGTGACATTGCGCGTGTGGATGACGACGGTTATCTGTATATCCTGGGACGTCTAAAACGGTTTGCAAAAATCAGCGGGGAGATGATCAGCCTGACTGCGGTTGAAGATGCTCTGGTGGACGGTTTTGGAAAGTATGGTGAACATTGCGAAGTGGTCATTGTTTCCCGGCATGATGCGGACCGCGGTGAATCCCTTGTGGCAGTGACGAACGAACCGAAACTGGCTTTGGCGGAAATCAGGGATCATCTCAAACAAAAGGGGCTGGAGAATCTTTCTTTGCCGCGCGAATTGATTTTGGTGAGTGCCATTCCGAAGCTGGGCTCTGGAAAAACAAATTATCGCGAGTTGCAGAAGATGCTCTTCAAAGAATAGAATGCGGGAATGATGAAGCGGTTTCAATGCAAAGCGATATTCATCCGTTGGTGTTGTTTCGTGGTGTTCGGTCTGGCTGTTGTTTTTCAGGTCAAGGCCGAACCATGGATGTTGAGAAACAGTTATCTGCAACTCGATTTTGACAACAGCAACGGAGCCTGGATTGGTTTGAAAAACCTGAAGGACGGATGGCAATGGGTTGGAAATACAAATATTCAGGAAAGCATTGTGCCTGTCCAACCAGTGAAGATGGATACCAATGCCTTGAATATGGCTGTGAAAAATGGACGGGCGTTGTCTCTACAGGGAGAATGGCTTTATACTCCCGAACCTCCAGATGAAAAACTCGAAGACGATCTGACGGATGGCCGTTTTGAAAAGGTGAAATGGGAAAAAACTCCTGTTCCGGGACGCCGTGGTATTGGGGATAACCGGCTTAGCGGAAGAACTGGGGCATTCTGGTATCGATATGATTTTGTGGTTCCCACCAATTGGACTGAGTCAAATATGGCGCTGGTGATCGGCGCTGTTGACGATTTTGATTCCACCTACATTAATAACCACTTCATCGGCTCCACAGGAAGTGAGACGCCCCATCATTGGGAAGCTCCGCGTTACTATCGTTTTCCTGCGACAATTCTGAATCCTGGACGAACAAACACATTGCTCATAAAAGTTACAAACGGGGGATTCGATGGGGGGATTGCAGGTCCTGTTGTGATGTGCGCTGAGAGACTTGCGGGGATTTCAAATGAAATGCCAAAGGCAACTTGTTTTTCGTTTGAAAAGGGACGATCAACAAACCTGCTTTATATTTTGGTACAATCGGGAAATTTGGAGTATTCCATGGAATATTCCTTACCGAAAAGAGGAACGCATTTTAGTCGGCAATTAACGATCAAGAACGTTGGAGAAAAGGAGGAATTGGTTCAAACCTGCGTGTATGGCACACCGGTTTTTTCGGCAGGAAAAGGCCAGAACATTTTGTTCCCCGGCAGTTTGCCATGGGGGGACACCTCAGAATTTACGCTCAAAACGGGAGGTTCTCTATCTCCTCGCAGCCAGGAACCATTGGTCGTGTTATGGAACGCCCAGCGCAGAGCTGGATTGGGATCCTGGTTCCATTGTGAAGAGGAATACGCTCCGGTATCGGTGATGCGGAGGGAAGGTGGATTGGAAATCCGGCACAGCCAGGGAATTGTGGAGCGGTTAAAGCCGGGGGCTTCAGTGATTCTGGGTCGTGAATATTTCTGGATCGTTCACGGGACGCGGGAGGAAGCGATTCGTGGGGTTCAAGATGTTTACAAAGAGATTGGGCTTCACGCCCCTGAGCATGGTTTGCCAGGATTAAAGGGAATGGTGATGTATTGCGGGCACCCTGGCGGTGTTCCTGAACAGGGATTCCGCGGATATGGTGGCTTTAATGCGATTCGGTCTTACACCCCGACTCTTAAGCACATGGGAGTGGATTTGGTGTGGCTGCTGCCAATTTGGGAGCATGGGGACGGCACCCGATGGAACCTTTATGGGCCGCTTGACCCGTTTCAAGTCAGCCCATTGTATGGAACGACAAACGAACTGAAAGCGTTGTCAAATGAATTTCTAAAGAACAATATCAAGCTTGTATTTGATCTGGTGCCGCATGGTCCGCCGGAAGAGTCTGCGCTTGGAAAGGCGCATCCAGAATGGGTTGCTCGGGATCAGGACGGAACAATGCATCATGAGTGGGGGCAGTTGGCCTTTGATAACGCCCACCCAGGCTGGCAGGAGATGATGGGCAGGGCTGCAGAATGGGGGGCGCGTGAATTTGGTGCTGTGGGAGCCCGGGTGGACTGTGCCGCAGGTGGCCCGATGAATTGGAATCGTGATGTTGGGAATCGCCCTTCATTATCATCGCTTGCAGGCGGCTTGGGGATGAATAGAGCAATTCGCAACGGTTATTTGCGCGTGCATCCAAGCGTATTATTGCTGCCTGAGGAATATACTGGGGCAAACATCTTCTACCGCGTCTCGGATTTAACTTATGACGCGCAGCTTTATTTCCTGTTCATGGAATTAAAGGATCGCAATGCGCTTCCGGAGGAATGGGCGAAAGCCATTTCGCAATTTCTTGAGGATCAGAAAGAGTCTTTGCCTCCCGGTGGATTGAAAATGCGCTGGCTGAGCAATCACGATACCGTTTCATGGACCTTCCAAAAGAAGCGTCCCCAGGCACTTTATGGCGTGCAACAAATGCGTGCTTTGATGGCGTTGTGCGCACTGATTGAAGGGGTTCCAATGATTTATCAGGGGGATGAAGATCCTTCCATTTACAGGGGGAAGGGTGAATCCAGCGTTGAGTTTTTATCGAAAATCAACGGATTGAGAAAGCGTTTGCCGGCGTTAAGCGAAGGTTCGGCAGACTATGCAAAATTACATGTGGGGGATGGAGTTTTTTCGTGCATTCGGAAGAGTCCCCACCAGACGGCAGTTGTTCTTATCAGCCTGAATCCCAACGGGGTAAGATGTCAGATTCCTTCATTGGAAGGTATTTGGACGGATCAGCTTTCAAAGGAGCATTTTTCATTCGAGAAAGCCGAAATTCCGATGGCCCCATATCAAACGCGTGTTCTGACGAAATAAATTTTTTTTAAAATGGCTTGCTTCCGAACTCAAGGTTTGGTCTTTTTTAAGGGTCTTTTGTAAGAAGGATTAATAATGTCACCATTTCAAAGTAGTTTTCGTACTCCTCAACGTTTAGTTCCAAAGAAAACAATCAAGCCTGTTAATTTCATTTATTTTGCCCCCAATGCAAAAAAGGTTACTCTGGCGGGGGATTTTAATGACTGGGATTTTGAGGCATTGCTAATGAAACGGCAGCCCGATGGTGGTTGGATAGCGCAGGTTCCCCTTTCTGAAGGGCATCATCATTATCAATTTATCGTTGATGGCAAGCCAACCTTGGATCCAAAAGCCCAGGGAATTGCCCGCAACGAAAAGAACGAAAAAGTATCTTTGATTGCAGTTAGCTAAGCACTTTTTTGTCTTTGCAGTTCTTTAAGAAGGAAGGGCGGAATTGCAGAATTTTTCAGCCTGGTGGCAATAAAAAAGGCGCTCCGGTGAAGGAGCGCCAAAAGGTTTGTCAGGAGGTTATTTTTTAGCTCCCAAAATGGCATCCTTTGCGGCCTTGGCCACGCGGAATTTGACCACTTTTTTGGCGGGAATTTTGATGGTGGCACCTGTTGCCGGGTTGCGACCGATGCGTGCTTTGCGATTGACTAATACCAATTTGCCAATGCCTGGCAGTGTAAAGGTATTCTTGGCGTTTTTATAGGCCAAGGCAGCCAGGCTATCAAGAATTCCTGCTGCAGCTTTTTTTGTGATTCCACTTGTTTCGGCGAGTTCAGCCGCAATTTGTGATTTTGTGAGTGCTTTAGCCATAGGTCTAATAATAGTAATATTTATTTGCTATGTTTGTTAGGTTGCTTCGTGTAATTGTTTAATTACGCGTGTTTTTTCATTGATGCAAGGAAATTGAATCAAGATACCGAAAAATGTTTTTCCTGGTTCTTGACTCGAATTTTCCAGCTTACACAGGCGTCATCGAATTAAAAACCATGTTGTTCCACGGGCTGGAATCACCACTGGCAGTTCGATTGTAAAGTCACGTTCCAGCTTGTATTTCTTTGATGGACCATCCATTTCACTGACTTTCGCCGCATGGCGGATTCCAGTGTAGTAAAGTGGAATGACAAGGTTCTTTTTTACAGCGTGTTGGAGTGGATTGTAGACCATCAGAAGGCCTTTTTCTTCGATGCTTGGATTGACGTGAAGAATGTAATCCAGATCCGATCCATCCGCGCGACGCAGGTGGAGCAGGTCGGAGTTGAGAATGGCCCGATGCTTTTTGTAGAAGAACACCCATTTCGAAACAATGGCCTTGGTTTCCGGCGTGTCATACAGTCGGGGGCCTCGATAGCAGGCAATCACGCCGGCTCCAAAAAGGTTTTCCAACCGTTGTTCGTAATGAGGCAGGTGATCCTTCAAGGGCTCAATCGTCGCAGCCTCACCACCGCCCTGATACTCGGTCAATGGAACGAACATCCATCCCATGCTGGGGGTTTTATCCCATGTGCCATCGAAGATATTCTGGCGTTCAATGATTTCTTGGCGGGCCCGGGGAAGAGACCAATTGGTTTCCCGATAGCCCATGCCTGTTTTGCTGCCACCATTGAGAAAATACCAATCGGGAATATTGAGGTAGATGCCATTGGAGCGGCACCAATTGTAGAAACGAGTGATGGCTTTCCACTGAACCCACTGGGAATCGTTCAAGCCTCTGTGGCCCGGATGGTTTGTGGCATTGCAGAAATCGCCAGGATAGGAGCCGTCATGCTCAAGAACGCCGAGTCCAGCGTTTTCCATGAATGACTTTAGTTGCGCCAAATAATCAATTCCCCATTGGGCTCCCAGACAAGGCATGACACCAAAACGGGCTGGGACGCCCTGTGTGTTATCGGCCTTTGTTCCTGCTTCCCGGCTGGCGAGGAGGGAATAGCCGCCGAGGACGATTTTCTTTGATCGTGCGTAATCCACAAGTTCCCTGATTGATTGCTGGTATTTTAAGTCGCGGTTTTCAAAATCGAATCCACTTCCGAATGTCAGAATAATCATTTCAAAACCAACTTCAGCGCATTGGTCAATCGCCAGTCTGACTGCCTCCGGGGCTGCGCTGCGCACGTGCATGAGAACAGGATTTTCAGTGCACCACGGAGCAATGGCGCGATACATGTGGCGTTTTGCCAGCCCCTGACGCTCTCGATCGGTTGAATCCAGAGCCAGAACAAAGGTACGGAAGGTTTCAAAATCTTCGCCGGGCTGGAGAATTTGATCGGGACCTTTGGGCGGGCGACACTCGAGAAGACAGGGGGTTTTGCGCTCGTAGTTGACTTGTGTGGTGTAGAGTGGATCGGGGCCCCAACAGACAGCCGGACTGTGATTGGGACCCGACATGCCGCAGAACGAATAATCTGTTTCAACCCAGATGCGTGGTTGTTCGAAACTGGGAGTTGGATCGACGACGGAGTCTTGCTCGACTGCTGCAAGGATTTCACTGGTGAAAGTATTGATACAGACTGGCTTTTCTGATTCGTTGTGGATGGTAACCCACTTTGAGACGAGTGGAATGCCATCGAAGAGCTCGTAATGAACTTGGATGGTGACTGAGTGTTGCGCGTTTGTTGGTGGAACGAATTCCAGAGTTAATGACACTCCGGGCGGTGGCCATGGCAGGTCTTTGGGCATCCATTCGAGACGTTTTTTCCATGGGAAACGCTCTTTTGTCACACCTGTTTTAAACCCTGTAAACCGATATGCGGCTGGATTGGATTTGAGTGTGTCAATCCAGGAGGATTCAATGTAGTTGTGAACCGGCTGGCCTTCCAATCCACCCACGTCATAGCGTGCGCCATCCAATTGAACCTGCGCTTCAGGGCGCACGGAACGAATGATTGGAGAGGAATCAATGAGGTTTTCAAACGCGACAGTTGCGGCGTTTGGAGTGAGGCGAAAGACACGGCGGACTAGACCATTGTTTAGCTCAATTTCATTACCGTTGGTCTTAACACGAGCAACAAACGGAGTGGGATCAATCAGCCAATCTGGCTTTGCGAGTCCAGCCGGAATTTCCGAGGCTTGGAGGTGGACAGAAAAAAGGAAAGGAACCAGTGCGAAAACTGTGGGGATTTTCAGCATTGAAAAAAGAGCCGTTTTCATGATTTAGAGCATGCTAAATGTCGAATTGGATTGATTGGCTGATATGGCTCTTTCAGTTGACCATAAAGATTGAAGGGGCTCAAGCGTGAATCATGAGGGGGAAAAATTTATATCAGAAAAGGGTGAGGATTTTAATGCGGTGTCTTGACTTTGCTTTTGGGAGAGCCATTCTTGATGGCATGAAGGTTCTGCGTTTTGTTGCCATTTTATTGGCGTTTTCCTTGAGCACGCTTGCAGCGGAGAGCAATCGTGTCGAATTGATCACTCTGGAACCAGGGCATTTTCATGCCGGGTTGGTTCAGAAGTCTACGCTGCCGAACGTCAGCCCCGTGGTTCATGTTTATTCATCTGGTGGGCAGGATTTGGCGGAGCATCTGAAGCTGGTGGACATGTATAACAAGCGCACCAACAATCCAACTCATTGGGAGGAAAAAATCTATACCGGACCGGATTATCTGGAGAAAATGCTCAGGGAAAAGGCGGGAAACGTGGTGGTTCTGGCTGGAAACAATTCCAACAAAATCGAGTTTATTTACAAATCCGTTGAAGGCGGCTTCAATGTTTTGGCGGACAAGCCCATGGCCATTGATCCTGCGGGATTTGAGCAATTGCGAAAGGCGTTTGAACTGGCTGCCCAACGCAAAACGATTCTGTATGACATCATGACCGAGCGGTATGAAATCACCACGGTCTTGCAGCGTGAGCTTTCGCAAATGCCGGATGTTTTCGGACAATTGGAACATGGGACAGTTGAAGACCCGGCTGTGACGATGGTCAGCGTGCATCATTTCTACAAGGAAGTCTCTGGCAAGCCCGTGACGCGCCCCGCATGGTTTTTCGACGTTGCTCAACAGGGCGAGGGGATTGTTGATGTGACGACGCATTTGGTGGACTTGGTGCAGTGGAGTTGTTTCCCTGAAAAGGCATTAAGTTGGCAGCAAGACGTGCGTGTTTTATCTGCAAAACGTTGGGCCACCTCGCTTACAAAAGAACAATTCAAGAAGGCGACAACGCTGGATTCATTCCCGGAGTTTCTGAAAAAGGATGTTGGGTCCAATGGTAACCTCAATGTGTTTGCCAATGGCGAAATCAATTACACCTTGCGCGGGGTTCATGCAAAGGTTTCTGTGACCTGGAATTTTGAGGCGCCTCCGGGGGCCAAAGACACTCATTATTCGATGATGCGCGGAACGGGAGCCAACTTGATTGTCAAACAGGGCAAGGAGGAAAACTACGCCGCAACATTATACGTTGAGAACAAGACGGGAGCACCGGATGCGGAGTTTGAAAAGAAGCTCTCCAAGGGGATTGCCACGATTGATGTCAAGTATCCTGATGTTACTTTTGAGAAGGTGGGCAGGACTTGGAAAATTGTCATTCCCGACCGTTATAATCTGGGGCATGAAGCGCATTTTGCCCAAGTCACAGAGAAATTCCTCAACTACCTTACTCAAGGGGGGCTTCCTGCCTGGGAAGTGCCCAACATGATTGCCAAATATTACACGACGACTCAGGCATACGAAATGAGTCGCACGGCAACCCAGAAAAAATAGTACTGCCCCAATGGCTTATTGTGTCAGATCACTGCGTGGTTTGACAAAGAGGATCATGCCTGCGGCAATTAATGCGATGATTGCTGACAAAGCAAAGGCAACCCCCAGTGGGATGCCTTGATCCCGCATTGATCCCAGACCAATCGTGACAACGGCTCCCATGCTGATGCTGATCATGTTCATGAAGCCGTAACCGGTTGCGCGATGTTCGTGCCGCACGATCTGACAGAGAATGGGCATGTTATTGGCATCAAAACATCCAAATCCCAGACCGAATAAGATCATCCAGAGAATGGCCATATTCAGGGAATTTAGATGCCCCAACCCAATCAAAGCCGGAACGCATAATCCAACGCCAAGAGCACTTGTGTAAATCCGTCCTTTCACTGTGTAGCGCATGGCATGGTCTGCCAACACGCCGCCTAACAAGGCCCCGAAAAATGAGGCGATGGTGACATAGCCCGTGGCAGACATTCCCGCTGGCCCCTGCTTCATGTCAAATGTCGAGGATAGAAATGTGGGCAACCAGTTCTTGACAGCCCAGCCGGGCATTGCAGGCAAGGTGAAATAAAGTGCCAGGATGATAAATGCGCCTGTTCCGAAGAGGGCTTTTAGTGTTGTGCGAAAACGATGTGAAACCAATTTCGCTTGAATGGGCTCGGTGGTTGATTTTTTGAGAAAGAGTATGAGAACAACCGAATAGAGGATGCCAACCGCGCCGAACCAGAAGAACGCGTTCCGCCAACTGCTGGTATCGGCAATGTAACCGCCCAAACCCCCAAGAGCTTGCCCCGCATAGATGCCGCTTGTGTGGATTCCGACAGCTCTTGATCGCGTGTTTCCCGGATGAAGTTCTGCGATGAGTGCCAGCGCTGCGGGAATGTAAAACGCTTCACTGATCCCCATCAAGGCGCGCGTCCAAGCCATTTCGCCGTACGTATGCACGTGTCCCGTCATCCATGTCATGAAGGACCACACAAACAAGCTGAAAATAACCATCCGCCTGCGGTCGAAACGATCCGCCAAATACCCGCCGACCGGACAGAGCAGGGCATAGACCCACATGAAAAGTGCCATGAGTTGTCCAAACTCCTGATCATTTGCAATGCTGGGAATATCGGCCCGGATGGAACTGCGCATCGTGGCCACCATCATGCGGTCCAGATAATTCAGCAGCGCCACCGGAAAGAGCATGAGGACTACAGCCCACGCATAGAATGAGCTGGAAGTCTTTTGGGCCTGAGAAGGGGCTGCCATCGTTTTTGGAGGGGCAATGGGTTCTGTCAAGTAATTGCCATTACCGGGATGTTTCCGGGCTTTTCAGGGAATCAAATGGAACTGCGGCCAGAACGATTTTCTCGTATGGCCCTTTTTCGCCACATTCGAAAAGGCAACCAATTGAGCCATTAGGCAGTTTGGTCAGACACGAATAGGCTGAGTGTCCCTCAAAAAGAACGACGTTCGAAGTCCACGTTTCACAATCATCGAAACTGGCTCGCAAGGTCATTTTGATCCTTTTTTTGTTTGCTGGGTTTGCAAATAGGATGCATCCCGGCTTACCGTTTTCTGGCCAGGAATAACGAAAAAGGCTTCCCTGACAAACGGGTTCGGGTAAGTGAGGATCAAGTCGAAGACTGGACCACGTTGTGCCCCCATCCGAGCTTTTCGCAACGGCACGCAAATTCTTTCCCGCATAGGAGCGCATGTTGTGCATGAGCCCACCATTCAACAATTCGGCGATTGTGGATTCGTTGGTCTTTTCTTCCTCAATGCCTCCGATGTGCCACGTGGCTCCATGATCGTCCGAGTAAATCACATGGGAACGTGATTCTTTTTGTCCGTTTTTACCGGGTTCCGAGTGATTGGCTGGAATGATCAGACGCCCCTGGTGTTCGCCATGGGCCATCTGAATGCCATTGACAGGGCCTGTCGCATACCAACCCCAATTAGTCTGTTTCACCTCCATTGTGATTTCTTTTGGGACGGCCCAATTTAGACCGTCATCATGGCTGGAAGTGATGTAAACGCGCCGGCTGTTGAAACTGCTGCCCTCTGTGATGGCAAACTCCTCGTCTGCACTGGAATTCCATGTCATTAAAAGCCAGATTACACCGGTGGTCGTATCGACAACTGGCGCTGGATTGCCACAAACGTTGGTGCTGTCAGACCAGATGATTTGAGTTGCTTCCCACGAGAGACCGCCGTTGGTGGATCGTTTCAACAAAAGATCAATGTCCCCAGTGTCATTGGAGGAATTCTTGCGACCTTCGCAAAATGCCAATACCGTGCCGTTGGTTGTTGTGACAATGGCTGGAATCCGGTAAGTATTATAGCCGCCTGTGCCGGAAACAAAAACATCGGTGGAACGAGGTGATTCGGCGGCATTGGCACAACAGCACAAGCAGAGCAGGGCGCAATATTTCTGGAGCATCATGAGGTTGATGTATTAAAAGCAGGCTTCAGGATTGGCAATGGAAAATGTCATTTTTCTTTGTGATCGTTTGCTTTGGTTCACAAACTTGAGGGGCTCAGGGATTGAAAAGAAATGTTTTCCCAATGATGTTGAGGATCGATGATTCTGGCTGTTGAAGTTTTAAAAAATGAGCGACGTGATTTTTCGTGACAACAAAAAGGGGAGATGGCTCCTGTTTCGAGAGCCGGTGAAAATCGTGGCGACTCGACAGTTGCACGAAGTTCGTCCTTGTCTTGACATGATCGAGTCGGCAGTGGAACGCGATCATGTGTGCGCAGCGGGATTCCTGTCTTACGAGGCTGGAGCCGCATTTGATCCGGCGTTTCCTATTCGCAAAGATGCGGAATTTCCGTTGCTCTGGTTTGGTCTGTTCAAGAAAGTGGAAACGAGAGAAAAGCTGGATTCTGGTGAAATCCCTCCGCTTGTCTGGACTCCGGACGTTTCATTTGAGGATTATCGTCACACGATCAACCGGATTCATCAGGCCATCCAGCGTGGTGAGACATATCAAGTCAACTATACGTTTCCGTTCAAGGCTCCGTTGAACTGTGAACCAGAAAAACTGTTTCGGTCTATCGTCGCGACCTTTCCTTCAACATACGCTGCGTTTATTGACACGGAAGATTTTTCGATTGCCAGTTTTTCCCCAGAACTCTTTTTTGAGCGGAATGGCTCCCGATTGGTTTCATGTCCCATGAAGGGCACGGCAGCACGCGGACGGAGTTTTGAGGAGGATGAAGCGTGCGCCCAGCGTTTGCAAACGACACCCAAGGAGCGCGCAGAGAACGTCATGATTGTTGACATGATTCGCAATGATATGGGGCGGATTGCTCAGACCGGCTCGGTTTGTGTGGAGCGTCTCTTTGAAGTCCAGCGCTTGCCGACCGTTCTGCAAATGACATCAACGGTTTCTTGTAAGACAGACGCATCACTGGCCGAAGTGTTTGGGGCCATGTTCCCGTGTGCATCGATAACCGGCGCTCCCAAAGCCAATACCATGCGCTTGATTCATGAGTTGGAACCTGAGCCCAGACGGATTTACACAGGAACAATCGGGTATTTGGAGCCGGGAAAAATAGGCACTTTCAATGTGGCCATCCGCACCATTCTGGCCAACAAGAGAACGCGTGAAATGAAATATGGAGTTGGAGGTGGAATTACTTGGGATTCCACCGCAGAAAATGAATATCAGGAGTGTGTCTTAAAAGCCCGGAAGGTGAGCAACCCAATGCCTGCCTTTAAATTGCTCGAAACAATGCTTTGGACTCCTGAAGAAGGATATTTCCTGCTGAATGAGCATTTGGCGCGGTTAGAACTGTCGGCAAAGTATTTTCAATTCATTTTTGATGCCGGCGCGACGCGCGCATACTTGCAGGCGATCAAGCCGGGCGTTTCTTCGCGAGTTCGGATGACTGTCGATTCGAATGGGGTGATTGCTCACACGGTTGCTCGGTTTGATGGGGGAATCCGGCCTGAGGTGCGTTTGAAAGTGGCTCCTGCGGCTATAAACTCCAATAATGTATTTCTTTACCACAAAACGACAAACCGGGATTTTTATCCAATTTTAAACAGGGGCGATTGTGATGATTGGATTCTTTGGAATGAGCGGGGGGAGGTGACAGAAACAACGATTGGTAACTTGGTGTTTGAGAAATCAGGAGAGTTTGTGACTCCAGCACTTCAATGTGGATTACTGCCAGGAACCTTTCGAAAGAGTCTTCTTGAACAGGGGAAAGTCAAAGAGGATATCGTCAAGTTGAGTGATTTGGGGGGATATGAAAAGGTATATCGCGTCAACTCAGTTCGTAAGTGGGAAAGCTGCAAGATTGAATAATCGTTCAAAAAAGGTAATTTTTTTGGAATGTTTTAAAAATAAGAAAACTAATCATGTTAATTTAATAAGAAAAACGAATTAACCATGGTTTCTAACTGCCTGGCTCTCGGAAGCATTGTTTTTGGGGCTTTTTCCTTTTTTTCTATCTTATTTATAAAAATTATACCTACAAAAAAGAAGGGTTATTGTAACTTTAACTAGCTCTAACACAGTGCATTAAACCATAAGATTCCCTTGGGTAACTCATTTTAGCGCAGGTGGAAGTGTGGAAGTTTAAGATTGCGCATACTTCATTTTCGGGGCATTAATAATACCAGTTCAGAAACGTATTTTTTGTAAAAAACACTAATGTTGACATCTCCCGATTCAAAACGCATCATTTCACCTAATCAAAGGCGACTCAAATGCGAATTTTCGCCTGATTTGTCGGTTAGTCGATTTTAAATTACACTGTTTTCTCATGAGCGCTAAACCTGTCTATTTCACAAACACAGTCCTGCGCGATGGCCACCAATCTTCGGCCGCTACGCGCATGTCCACAGCCCAAATGCTTCCTGCTGCCCCCATCCTTGACGAGATGGGGTTTTATATTTTGGAAACATGGGGGGGTGCCACCATTGATGCCTGCCTTCGTTTCTTGAGTGAGAATCCTTTTGATCGCCTTCGTGCCCTCAAAAAGGCGGCTCCCAAGACCCCGCAAAGCATGCTTTTGCGCGGCCAGAATATTGTCCAATACGCCAGCTTCCCTGACGATGTGGTCGAAGCTTTCGTAAATTGCATGTGCTCCAACGGCATGGACGTCATTCGTATTTTTGACGCCTTGAACGATGTGCGCAACCTCAAGACAGCCATTGCGGCGGTCAAGAAGGCCAAGAAGCACGCCCGCGGCGAACTGTGCTACACCACAAGCCCAGTCCACACGGTCGAGAACTTTGTCAAACTCGGCATTGAACTTGAGAAGATGGGGTGTGACTCCATCGGCATTAAGGATATGTCTGGCATCATTCAGCCTCAGGTGGCTTACCACATGGTGAAGCAACTCAAGGCAAAGGTTGGTATTCCCATCAGCCTGCACACACATGATACCGCTGGCTTGGGGGCTTCCAGCTATCTCGCGGCAATTGATGCTGGCATTGATAACGTGGACGTCTCCATCGTTCCATTTGCCAATGGCACTTCACAACCCGACACGGCCCGCATGTTAGCCTTGCTTGAAGGACATCCTCGCTGCCCGAAGTTCGACAAGCAAAAGCTCGCCCAACTTCGCACCTATTTTGAGGGCGTTTACAAGGAATTGTCCAAGTTTACCAGCCCTGCCAACGAACGCGTTGACAGTGACATCCTGACCTACCAAGTGCCTGGCGGCATGCTTTCCAATTTCCGCACCCAGCTCAAAGAGCAGGGCATGTCGGATCGCTTTGAACAAGTCGTGAAAGAAATCCCAGTCGTCCGCGAAGCGCTTGGCTGGATTCCGTTGGTGACTCCGACCTCTCAGATTGTTGGCACACAGGCCATGATGAACGTCAAGTTTGGCCGCTGGAAGATGATCTGCCAGCCTGCTCAGGACATCGCCTTGGGCAAGTATGGAAAGACTCCTGGACCAGTGAATCCTGCCATCTTGGAACAAGTCGAAAAATTGAGTGGCAAGAAACACACCACCGTTCGCCCTGCCGATCTGCTCGAACCCGGCATGGAGAAATTCCGTGGTCAATGCAAGGAAAAGGGATTGCCGACAGACGACGAAACAGTTGTTCTGTTCGCCATGTTCCCGCAACAAGTCGACGATCTTTATCATCCTAAGGCCAAGCCAGCAGCGGCTCCTGCCGCCGCGGCCACCGCTGCTCCTGCTCCTGCTGCTGCTCCAGCGGTTGCAGGTTCCGGAAAACGTCTTTTTGTGACCGTTGGTGGAAAACGCCACCAAGTGACAGTCGAAACGCTCAATTAAGCCATTTAACTATGAGTTCAACGCAACCCAAAAAAGAGAAACTGCTCGCGGAATTTCCGCCTGTCAGTTACGACGACTGGCGCAAGCTAGTTGAAGTCGAACTCAAAGGCGCGCCGTTTGATAAGAAGATGTTCACGGCGACCTATGAGGGCATCACACTCAAGCCAATCTACCGCAAGGAAGACACGGCCAATCTGCCTCATGTCAATTCATTCCCCGGTTTCGCTCCGTTTGTGCGCGGCACCCGCGCCTCGGGCTATGTGAAACAACCGTGGGATGTTGCCCAGGACGTCATTTCATCCAGTGCCGCTGAATTTAATCAATCAGCCCGCACGATGGCGACACACGGTGTGAGCGCACTGAACATGGTTCTTGACTCTGCCACCCGCAAAGGCATGGACCCGGACAGCGCCAAGCCGGGCGAAGTCGGAGTTGACGGTGTTTCCGTTTCCTCCCTTCCTGAACTTGAGCAGGCCCTTGACGGTCTTGACTTGGAAAAGACATCGTTAAACGTCCGTTGCGGCAGTGCAGCACTGCCGTTTGCGGCTGTTTTGGTGGCTTTTGCCCGCAAACATCAAAAGCCTCTGACCAACGTCAAAGGCTGCATTGAAGCGGATCCCCTTGGATGTCTGGCAGGGCAGGGCGCTTTGCCGCAATCATTGGACAGCGCCTACCGCGAGCTTGCCGCCTTGACAGCCTGGGCTGCGAAGAATGCTCCACAGATTCAAACATTCTCAGTCCATAGTTGCCCTTGGCATGAGGCTGGTGGCAGCGCCGTTCAGGAACTGGCCTTTGTGCTGGCGACTGGCGTTGAATACTTGCGCGAAATGAACAAGCGCGGTTTGACGGTTAATGCAGTTGCTCCCCGCATCCGTTTTTCCGTGACCGTGGGTGTTAATTTCTTCACGGAAATCTCCAAGCTTCGTGCCTTGAAGATGCTCTGGGCCAACGCGATCAAGGCAATTGGCGGCAATGAAGCTGCTCAAAAGCTCTCGCTCCACGTTCGCACATCCCGCCGCAATAAAACGGTGGTGGATCCTTACAACAACATGCTCCGAACCACGGTTGAAGCGTTTGCCGGAATGCTCGGCGGATGTGACAGCATGCAGGTGGGGGCATTTGATGAAGTGCTCCGCAGACCTGATGATTTCAGCCAGCGCATCGCACGTAACAGCCAGTTGGTTCTGCAAAAGGAATGCAATCTGGATCACGTGATCGATCCTGTCGGTGGTTCCTGGTTCGTTGAGTCCCTGACCTCTGAGATTGCCAACCGCGCCTGGGCCTTGTTCCAGGAAGTGGAAAAGAAGGGGGGCATGGCTGCCGCGCTCAAAGAGGGATTCCCTCAACAGGCGGTTACTGCAACGGGCGCAGAACGGATCAAATCCGTCACCCGCCGCAAGGATTCAGTGGTTGGTGTCAACCAATATGCCAACATCAAGGAAAAGCCCTTGGAACGCCCCGTGTTCGATGCGCAGGGATTCTTCAAGAGCCGTTCACAACAAGTGGCTTCCTATCGCACCTCTCAAGAGGATGCCGTGAGCCGCGATGTTCTGAAAAAACTTGAAAAGATCGTTGCTCCAAAGGACTCGAAGTTGTTTGAGACCTGTGTTGAAGCCATTACGGCTGGAGCCACCATTGGCGAGGTTACGCGTTCCGTCCGCATCCATGAGACAGCCAGTGAAACCGTCACGCCAGTGAAGTTCATTCGCACGGCGGAACCGGTTGAACAACTTCGCGCTGCCATGGAAGCCTACGTGGCCAAGGGTAATGAACGCCCAGCCCTGTTCTTCTGTAACATGGGAGCATTGCGTGACTACAAGGCTCGCGCGGATTTTTCACGCGGGTATCTATCGGTTGGCGGTTATTCGATTCTCTCCTCCGAAGGTTTCAAGACTCCAGAGGACGCAGTTGCTGCGTTCGTCAAATCCAAGTCCAAAGTGGCTGTGATTTGCTCGACGGACCCCAATTATCCGACCTTGGTGCCACCATTGGCCAAGGGCATTCGCGCTGCAAATCCAGACGCCTACATCATCCTGGCCGGCTTCCCGCAAGATCAAATTGAGGCCCACAAGCAAGCTGGCGTTAATGAGTTCATCCATATTCGGGCCGATGTCTGCGAAACCCTCCACAAGCTTCATTCCAAGCTGGGAATTGAATAATGAATACATTTCCTGACTTTACAACAACACCGTTTAATGCCGCTCCGTCGGCTGTAACATTCGCAAAGTGGCGCAAACGTTTTGAAGCCGAGACTGGCCAGACTCTGGAACAGTGGGCTTACAAAACACTCGAACAAATTGATCTCCAACCGCTGTATACAGCCGAGGACATCAAAAATTGCGAGCATTTGGACACGATGCCGGGTATCGCCCCCTATTTGCGTGGACCCTATGGTTCCATGTATGTGGTGCGCCCCTGGACTGTCCGCCAATATGCCGGGTTCTCAACCGCCGAGGAAAGCAACGCCTTCTACCGCCGCAACATTGCAGCCGGTCAGCAGGGGCTTTCCGTCGCCTTTGACCTTCCGACACATCGCGGTTATGATTCGGATCACCCGCGCGCTTTTGCCGATGTTGGCAAGGCTGGTGTGGCGGTGGACTCCATTCTCGATATGGAGATCCTCTTCAACTCCATTCCTTTGGATCGCATTTCAGTGTCCATGACGATGAACGGTGCCGTGCTGCCGATTCTCGCCTTCTACATTGTTGCGGCACAGGAACAGGGCGCCAAGCTGGAGCAACTTTCCGGCACCATTCAGAACGACATTCTGAAGGAATACATGGTGCGCAACACCTACATTTATCCGCCGCAGCCTTCGATGCGCATCATTGCGGATATTTTTGCGTTCACCTCCAAGAACATGCCTAAGTTCAACTCAATCTCCATTTCCGGCTATCACATGCAGGAAGCGGGAGCCACGGCGGACTTGGAAATGGCCTACACACTGGCCGACGGTCTGGAATACATCCGCACAGGTCTGAAAGCGGGAATTGACATCGATGCCTTTGCACCACGTCTTTCCTTCTTCTGGGCTCAGGGTAAGAATTACTTCATGGAAGTGGCCAAGATGCGCGCCGCACGCGCCCTCTGGGCCAAGCTCGTCAAACAATTCAATCCGAAGAATCCCAAGTCCATGGCGTTGCGCACACACTCGCAAACCTCGGGCTGGTCTCTCACGGAACAGGATCCCTTCAACAATGTGGCTCGTACCTGCATTGAAGCAATGGCGGCATCCTTGGGGCATACCCAATCGTTGCACACCAATTCGCTGGATGAAGCGATTGCATTGCCGACGGACTTTTCCGCCCGTATTGCCCGCAATACCCAACTCTTCCTTCAGGAAGAGACTGGTATTTGCAAGGTGATTGATCCATGGGCCGGTTCGTTCTTTGTTGAGGCGTTGACGCAGGCCATCATGAAACGTGCCTGGAGCCACATTCAGGAAGTTGAATCCCTGGGTGGCATGGCAAAAGCCATTGAAACCGGCTTGCCCAAGCTGCGAATTGAAGAGGCTGCTGCACGTCGCCAAGCTCACATCGATTCCGGTAAGGAAGCGATCATTGGTGTCAATACGCTTCGCCTTGAGAAAGCCGAAAAACTCGACGTTCTCGAAGTCGACAACACGAGCGTGCGCGATGCCCAAATCAAGCGTTTGCAGAAACTCAAAGCCAATCGCGACAACGCGAAGGTGGCTTCCATCCTGGAATCCCTTACCAAGTCTGCTCAGACTGGCGAAGGCAACTTGCTTGCCCTGGCCGTTGAAGCAGCCAAGGCCCGGGCTTCATTGGGTGAAATTTCTTTCGCCCTTGAAAAAGTCTTTAACCGTCACAAAGCAGTCATTCGTTCTGTGTCTGGCGTTTACCAATCCGAATACGGCCAAACCCCGCAAATCGAAGAGGTTCGGCAACTCACCAAGAAATTCGCTGAAAAGCATGGTCGTCATCCCCGCATTCTCATCGCGAAGATGGGGCAGGATGGTCACGATCGTGGTGCCAAAGTGGTTGCCACGGCCTATGCCGACCTCGGCTTTGACGTTGATATCGGCCCCTTGTTCCAGCAGCCCGATGAGGCTGCCCGCATGGCCGCCGAAAACGACGTTCATGCCGTTGGAATCAGCTCGCTGGCGGGTGGACACAAGACGCTCCTGGTCCAATTGCGCGACGAATTGAAGAAGATTGGTCGCGAGGATATCATTATCGTTGTGGGCGGCGTTATTCCGCCTCAGGACTATGACTTCCTCTATGCCAACGGTGCCGCAGCTGTGTTTGGCCCTGGAACGTTCATTCCAGATGCGGCCAAAGAGTTGTTGACTCAGTTGGAGAAGCGCCTGAGTTAGTTTTGGAGCTTTAAATCGAGCCAGCCGCGTTTGGTTGACAAGCGCGGCTGGTTTTAAAGTCTTCAATATTATCGTTGTGAAAGTTGCCAGATTCTCGGGGCTCAGAGAAGCAGGGGAAGTTCGAGTAAATTTGACCGTGATAGGTTTATCTTAGAAGAATCGTTTTGGATGAGTGATAAGTCAGACATGGCTGATACGGCAGAGAGCCCGAAAAAACAGGGCTGCAGTTGTTCTGTTGGTTTGGAAATGGATTCCTATGACACACTGGCTCCGACGACTGGGGCGGCACGTGTCAAGGAGCACTATATCCCAGCGGCGGTTCAGAAAATCCATCGTCCCCGGACTTTGAGTGTGGATGATTACGTCGCGGGGGTTCTTGCTGGGGACCGCATCATACTGGCCAGGGCCATTACTCTGGTGGAAAGCCTTTCCCGAGCTCATGAAGCTCAGGCTCAGGAGATTCTGGTGAAATTATTGCCTCACACTGGAAAAGCCAAGCGAGTTGGCATCACCGGTGTTCCTGGAGTGGGGAAGAGCACTTTTTTGGAGAGCTTTGGCTGCTATTTGGTGAAGGAAGGGCATAAGGTGGCTGTGCTGACCATTGATCCATCAAGCTCCCGCTCTGGGGGAAGTATTCTTGGGGACAAAACCCGCATGGAGAATTTGAGCCGGGAAGCCAACGCCTTCATACGGCCATCTCCCACGGGCACAAGTCTTGGTGGTGTTGCCCGCAGGACTCGCGAAACCATGCTTTTGTGTGAAGCGGCAGGGTTTGACACCATCATGGTGGAGAGCGTCGGAGTCGGACAAACGGAGGTGGCTCTGCGCTCAATGACTGATTTCTTTCTATTGCTCTTGTTGCCTGGCGCGGGCGATGAGTTGCAAGGCATTAAAAAGGGGATTGTTGAAATGGCGGATGCAGTGATGATCAACAAGGCTGATGGGGACAACCGCCAACGTGCAGAAATGGCCCGTTCGGACCAGGACTCTGCTCTTCACTATCTCCAACCCGCCACTCCGGGATGGAAAACCGAAACCGGTTTGTGTGCTGGATTGACTGGACAGGGAATTCCCGAGATTTGGAAAATCATTGAACGATTTTACAAGGAAATGGGAGAGGCGATCGGAACTCGCCGTCAAAGCCAGACACTGGACTGGATTTCGGACCTGATTCGGGAGGAACTAATCCGGAGTTTTTACCAAGACCCGCGAGTGACCGCGCGGATGCCCTCAATACAAGAAGCCGTATTGCGGGGTGAACTTACAGCCGTGCTTGGAGCCAAGCAATTGCTGGCCCTGCACGCTGGTCACATTAATGATTCAAACAACACCTAAAATTATGATTAAGAAAATCGACCACCTCGGAATCGCGGTGAAGTCTCTCGACGAAGCCGTTGCTTATTACGAAAAAGCTCTGGGATTAAAGTGCGAACATCGCGAAGAAGTTGCCTCCCAAAAAGTCCGGACCGCCTTCTTCACCGTTGGAGATGTTCACATTGAATTGCTCGAACCCACGAGCCCTGAGAGCCCCATTGCGAAGTTTCTGGAGAAGAATCCCGCTGGTGGTGTTCATCACGTTGCTTTTGGCTCTGATGATATCGAAGGCCAGCTCAAGCAGGCTGCTGGAGCCGGTGTTCGTCTGATTAATGAAAAGCCCATGGAAGGTGCTGCTGGCAAGATGGTGGCATTCCTCCATCCGAAGTCCACTTTTGGCGTGTTAACCGAAATCTGCATGCCGAAAGCTGGCGGTTGTTGTTCTTGCAAGCATTGATTAAAAACTCCATTGTTATAATTCATTTATGGCTATCGCGAAAGAATTGTTGGACCAACTCGAAAAGCGGCGGCACACAGCCCTGCTTGCCGGCGGCCAGGATAAACTGGACGCACGCAAGAAGAAGGGTTTGATGTCCGCCCGGGAACGTCTCATGGCGTTCTTCCAACCCGGAACCTTCCAGGAATGGGGCATGCACGTGGACCAGAACTGCCATAACTTTGGCATGTCTGGAAAATCAATCCCCACTGACGGTATTGTCTCAGGCATCGGCCTGGTTGACGGCCGTGTATGTGCTGCTTTTGCCCAAGACTTCACAGTCAACGGCGGATCTCTCGGAAGCAACCACGCCAAAAAAATAACCCAGATTCAGGACTATGCTTTGAAAGCCGGAATTCCTGTGTTTGGTTTTAACGATTCAGGTGGCGCTCGCATTCAGGAAGGGGATAGTGCCCTTGGTGGATACGGTTCCATTTTCTACCGTAACGTGCAGGCTTCAGGCGTCATTCCCCAGGTTGCCATCATTGCCGGTCCCTGTGCCGGTGGCGCGGCGTATTCGCCTGCGTTGATGGACTTCCTCATCATGATCAAGGGGGCCGCCAATATGTTTATTTGCGGACCTGAAGTCATCCAGGCAGTTACTGGCCAGAAGTGCACGATGGACGAAATCGGCAGTGCCATGGCCAATGCCAGCGTCAGCGGCAACGTTCATTTCATTGCCGAAAACGATGCTCAGGCCATTGCCATCAGCAAGAAATTGCTCTCGTTCCTGCCTTCCAACAACATGATTGATCCTCCGCACAAATTGACCGGAGAGATTGATCTGACCCCGGATGCGGCAATGAACGAGCTGGTGCCCACGGATTCCAAACTTCCGTTGGACATGCTTAAAGTCATCCAACACCTCGTTGATGGGGGAGACTTCCTCCAAGTTCACGAGCTGTTCGCCAAGAACATGATCGTTGGCTTTGGACGCGTTCAGGGTGTTGTTGTCGGAATCATTGCCAACAACCCAATGGTCAAGGCTGGAACTCTGGATATTGATGCCTCTGACAAGGCGGCTCGATTCATCCGTTTCTGCAATGCCTTCAATATTCCCATTGTCACCCTTGTTGACGTTCCAGGATTTATGCCTGGTGTCCAACAGGAACGCGGCGGCATCATCCGCCACGGTGCGAAGATGCTCTTTGCCTATGCTTCTGCCACAGTGCCAAAGATCACCGTCATCGTTCGCAAAGCGTACGGTGGTGCGTATCTCGCCATGTGCAATACAGACATGGGCGCAGACATGGTCTTTGCATGGCCCACAGCTGAAATCGCTGTCATGGGTGCAGAAGGCGCTGTCAAGATTCTGTTCAAGAAAGACATCACTGCTGCCGCGAATCCGAAGGAGCGTGAAGCCGAACTGGTCAAGGAATACCGCGAGAAATTCTGCACTCCGTATGAAGCGGCCAAGAAATCCTTCATTACAGACGTGATTAATCCCGCTGAAACCCGTGCTGTGGTTGCTATGGCATTGCGGAACACGCTTACCAAGCGCGAAGTCCGTCCCGCCAAGAAACACGGCAACATCCCGCTGTAAACATGAGCACGGAAACCATCACAATCTCCGAGGCAGAGGAACAGATCGGCAGCGCTCTGGCGTTGATCCATCGTGTTCTTCCCCGCCTCGACGATCCCGCTCGTGCCGGAGAAGTGCAGGCCACGCTGAAAAAGGCGGCGGCCCTGCTCGAATCCGCCGCCAGTGCGGGAACCGGCTCTGTTTGTGGCAAGGATGCCACACCGGAAATCATCGCGGTCATTGCGGCCGCCATCTCGACCGTTTTGACAACCTCTTATCGGTTGGTCTCGGTGAACAAAGTCACAGTCCCCGTTGCCCCGTCTTCGGCCTGGGCCATGCAGGGACGTACACAAATATTCCAATCCCATATTATTCGCTAAAACTATGATTAAGAAACTTCGAGTGACCGTGGACGGCAGTTCCTATGATGTGACCGTTGAGGTTCCCGATGACGCAACCGCGTGTTGCTCGGCTGCGGCTCCTGCTGCCGCACCGGCTGCTTCAACCCCGGCTCCTGCTGTTGCCGCTGCTCCTGCTTCGGCCCCAGCTCCGGCTCCTGCCGCTTCGTCCGCTCCTGAAAAGGCTGCCGGCCCTGGCGCCGTCCCCAGTCCTTTGACGGGACGTGTTACCGCCGTGTCCGTGAAGGCGGGTCAGGACGTGAAGGCGGGTGACAACCTCATCACCTTGGAAGCAATGAAGATGAACACCTTCGTTACTGCCCCCAAGGCTGGTAAAGTTACAGAGGTGAAAGTGGCTGTTGGCGATGCTGTTGAAGAAGGCCAATTGCTGGTTCGCCTTGGTTAATTCAATTCCGTTTTGCACCACGCGCCGGAGAGTTTTTTAACCCTCTGGCGCGTGTTTTTTTATGATGGAGACTCCTGCGTTGATTTATGATCGGCTCTGGCTTGAGGCAAAAGGCGCATTTGAGCGGGGAACCCCTCAACTGGATTTGAATCTGGCGGACAAGACAAAGGATTTGCGGCGTGGAGTGACGCTGATTCTTCAACCGACAGAATGGGTAAAAGGGGAGATCAGCCGTTTTGTAGACTCCCTTTCACGGGAGTTTCCCAGTCAGTATTACTATCGACCGGAGGAATATCATGTTTCAGTTCTATCCATTTTGAGTGGAATAGAATCCTGGCAGGGGCAGATGGAACGCGTGGATGCTTGCCGAACGGTGATTGCCCGAAGCCTGAGTAAAGAGCCCCCTTTCAGAGTCAAATTTCAGGGTGTTACAGCGTCCACGGGAGCTGTCATGATCCAGGGATTTCCCGTGGATGACGGATTGGCGCGCCTGCGGGATAAATTGAGGGTGATTCTTACGAATGAAGGTTTTGGTGACATGCTTGACAGACGTTACCGACTCATTGCTGCACACATTACCGTGATGCGCTTTTACAAGCCGGAACAGAATTGGAAGCACCTGGCCGAGCTTGTGAAGGTGAATCGTCAGAGGAATTTCGGAGAGGTAAAAGTGAATAAACTCCTCCTCACTTTTGGGGATTGGTATGCGTCAACAGACAATACCCAGTTGCTTCAAGCATTTGATTTGACCGATTGATGATTGAGCTGAATCCGCTTTTGTAAGCTGGACTTTTGCTAGCGATCAATGAGGCATTCCAGGCAATCCACCCATGCGGGACATCATTTTTTGGAATTTTCCCATCTTCTTCATCATTTGTTGCATTTGCCCAAAGCGATTGAGCAATCCATTGACGTCTGAAACGCTGACACCGCTGCCCTTGGCAATGCGGATGCGGCGCTTGGCATTGAGAATTTGGGGGTTGCGACGCTCTTGAAGAGTCATTGAGCAGATAATGCCTTCGTAGCGTTTAAATTCCTTTTCCTGCTTGTTAATGTCGAGGTTCTTGAGTGTGTCGGGACCTCCGGGGAGCATGCCAACCAGTTTTTCAAGAGACCCCAGCTTCTTCATTTGGCGAAGCTGATCGAGAAAATCCTCCAGCGTAAACTGGCCTTTGCGCATTTTCTCTTCCATGCGCTTGGCGTCGTTGATGTCGACGGTTTCGGCGGCTTTTTCAACAAGGCTGACGACATCGCCCATGCCCAAAATGCGAGAGGCAACGCGCTCAGGATGGAATACTTCGAAGTCCTCCAATTTTTCACCAGTGCCGACGAATTTGATGGGCTTGCCGGTGACGGCTTTCATACTGAGAGCGGCACCACCACGGGCATCACCATCGAGTTTCGTGAGAATGGAGCCGGTGATGGACAGGGCCTTGTCAAAGTGTGTGGTGACGTTGACGGCCTCCTGACCTGTGGCGGCATCCAGCACGAGGAGGATTTCCTGAGGTTTGACCAAGTCGCGCAAACGGACAAGCTCCTGAACGAGTGGTTCGTCAATTTGGAGCCGGCCTGCGGTGTCGAAGATCAGGGTGTTGCAGTTGTGTTCTTTTGCGTAATCGAATGCGCCCCGGGCGATTTTCAAAACATCGGTTTCGCCTCTTTTCGCGTAGACGGGAATGTTGATTTGCTTACCGAGCGTTTCCAATTGGTCCATGGCGGCGGGGCGGTAGACGTCGGCGGCGACAAGCAGCGGCGTCCGTGCCTGTTTGTGGAGCAGACGCGCAAGCTTGCCGCTGGACGTGGTTTTACCGGAGCCGTGAAGTCCGACCATGAGAATGCTGCTGGGATTGCCGCTGAGAGCGAGACCTGAATTGGAGGAGCCGAGGAGGGCGACCAATTCATCATAAATGATTTTGACGATTTGCTGGCCAGGCTGAATGCTTTGGATGACTTCCTGTCCGAGAGCCTTTGTTTTGACAGTCTCGATGAAGTCGCGGGCAACCTTGAAATTAACATCGGCTTCCAACAAGGCCATGCGCACTTCGCGCAAGGAATCCGACACATTGGATTCGGAAATTTTCCCCAGCCCTCGCAAATTACGGAAGGCGTTCTGCAGTTTCTGGCTCAGTGAATCGAACATGGGGTCAATTTAAGGGGCAATTTTCCAAAGTTCAAAGGCAAAAAATGAGGCAATGACAATCTGTGACAATTCAAGGTGGGATTTTGCGTTGTCGAAAAGGTTGTCATACAGGCAAGAATTCGTTTTTTTGTCAAAGAAACTGAGTGATTTCGTCTTGCTTGGCTGCTCACGTGGTGTTTCACTTAATGAAATTTATATAAACCCTTGCTATGAATCCTTTATTTCTTAAAGAACTGAACTGTTATTTTGACCCGAACCGCGCGCGCATGAGCCTGAGTTGCGGAAAGCAAGTCAGCGTTGTTGCTGGTGTGGAAACCGGACAACTTGCTGGTGACCTTCAGAACTTGGAAAACGTGAGTAAATACGCTCATGAGTGTGGTGCCAAATCTCTGATGATCACGAACTTTCTTTTGAACGGACCTGGTCATGGCGAGAATGGAAAAATCGTTTTCCGTGATCCCAAGGAGATCAAGCAGATTCTCAAGGCATCAAACATGGTGGCTCCCACCGTCAGCGCGCACTGCACTGCGTATGCTCATTTGAGCGCCAAGTGGGGCAATGAGTATGTTGAGAAATTTACGCCTCCTTCAGTTCTGGCCAAAGGCCCTCAATTTGTTGAGGACTGGACGGAAGAGTATTTGTTGGGATTGTTGGAGACTGGCGCTGCCGCGGACATTCATATTTTCGGATGGTTCTGGGGCCTTTGGGGTAATCCAGTGCTTCACAGTGGCTATCCCTGGATTTTTGGCTGGGACAAGATGATGGCGGATGGACTTGAGCGTTTCCGCACCAAGACAGCCAAGATTCGCGCGAAAGCCAATCAACTGGGCTCCTATCTGGCTCACGAGATCCATCCAGGAACGGGTGCCATGTGCTCCCGCGATTTCGGACTGCTTTTGGCTGCCACCGATTATGACAAGTGCCTGACCGTCTGGGGTGACCCAAGCCATTGCTGGGCGGGTGAAAGCTGGTCGCAACGCTTCACACATCCATTTGTTGCTCCTCGTGTTATTGGAAGCCATGCCAAGAACTTTAAGCGTTTGCAAGGTGCATCCACGCTGATGATCACAGAAGATTGGTCACAACGCGGCCATCAATTCTGCAGTCACGGCGAAGGTGAAGTGAATCTGGAGAGCTACACCAAGATGTTGCTGGCCATTGGCGCGGGGGATCGTTTCTGCGCCATCACGGGCGGCGATGTCATGCCAATGTATAGTGAGGCGGAAGACAGCATTCTGCCGTTGATCGCACCGAAGACAGGTCTGCTCGGTGCTTGCAGCGAAGGCATCAAGTGGGTCAACGCTCATTTGGCTGGCATGTCCATGACAACGGCGACCTTTACCGATGGCATGGGTGGCTCAAAGAAATAGAACTTTCTTAATTAGTTTTCGCGATAGGCTGCAGACAGAGATGTTTGCAGCCTTTCTATTTTTGTGCCATCAGCGGTTTTTTAGGGGGTAAAATGACGGGAGATTAGACTTTTTTGGAAAAACTAGTTTTTTTTCTGGCAGAAACGAATAGGAAGGTGTTTTGTGTCGTCAACTATTTTAACCGTGCAAATCACAGGTTATTCAAGTTTAATTAAAAGTTATATGGCTAACGCGTTTCAATATTTCGAATCGAAAACTGTATCTCAACGTATTCAGCGCTGGCTGACCTTGTCGGCCTGTGTGGGAATGACTGTGGCTGCCACTTCTGCCGTGCAGGCTGAAGACTTGGCTCCATTGAATTTCAAATATCCCAATGCCGCGTTTGTTGGCACGAAGGTCGATGCTCCCAATAGCGCTAATCTTGAACCTTTGTCTATTTCGACAAATCGCGCTCCCTTCCTGGCTCCAAAAGGGTTGGTCAATCTTGTTGCTGGAAAGAAGCCCACATGCAGTGATGCATTGGTTCCCGCTGACAAGCTGGCCATGATTACCGATGGCGACAAGGAATCCGACAAGATTGTTTTGCTCCGCAAAGGCAGTCAATATGTCCAGTTTGATCTTGGAGCCCAAAGTGAAATCTTTGCCATTCTCTTCTGGCATGCTCACGATACAATGAAGATCTATCACAAGGTCATCGTTCAGGTTTCTGATAATCCTGATTTCACTGGTGATGTGAAGACCATCTTTAATAACGATATTGACAATACGACAGGTCACGGCGCTGGCACGGACAAGGAATATTTCGAAACCCGTTTTGGCAAATTGATTGATGCCAAGGGTGTAAAGGCTCGTTACATTCGCCTTTATTCCAAAGGCAGCACTGACAGCGCCATGAACGAATACACCGAAGTTGAAGTTTACGGACGTGCCGCGAAATAACGCACGCAATTGAATTCGTGGCAGTAAAATCTGCCATTCTGTTTTAAACTTTTACCGGGGGCTGGGCAAATGATTTTGTCCTCCCCGGTAAAAGTGTTTTTGGAGGGATTGGAATTTCTGGTAAAGGCAGTTCTGAGAGTATTTTGTCCGGTGAAGCTGGAAATGTGGGGAGCCCCGTTTTTTTAATTTTTCTAGTTGTTTTACAGGGAGAGACTGCATACTTTTTAAATTTGATTGGTCCATATGTCTTTTTATAAAAGTTCATGTAATTGGATCAATTGGGGGGAGTTGCCAAACGCGAATGTTGAAACTATTTTTGACTCTTTTTCCATGAATCAGTGTCAAAACAGATTAGAGATTTGAGTGGTGTTCTAATCCCCAAAATTTCGTGGATGTTTTATTAAATGACTCAGAGAGTATTTATAGGCTTACTTTTGGCAGTCCTGGTCGCTTCGTTCCTACGGTGTTTCGATCTGGATAGGCGTGTCATGCACGGTGATGAAGCTGTGCATGCGGTTAAATTTGGCAAACTCTGGGAGGACGGCTTCTACAAGTATGACCCCAATGAATACCACGGCCCAACGCTTTATTATTTCACATGGGCCTGGGCGAAGATTTCGGGAGCCACGAAGGATATTGCACGAGTTGATGATGCAACGCTTCGCATGGTGCCCGTATTATTTGGTGTTGGGCTCATTCTTATTTTCGGTTTGATGGTGGACGGGCTGGGGCGGGGGGGAACGGTTTGGGCAGCGCTTGCCGCGGCCATCTCACCGGCAATGGTGTTCTACAGCCGCTACTACATTCATGAGATGCCATTGATCTTCTTTACCCTTCTCGCATTGGCGGCACTTTGGCGATACTCGAGGTCTTGGAATTGGGGATGGGCCGCATTGGCTGGGGCTTCCATTGGTTTGATGCAGGGAACAAAGGAGACATTTGTGTTTACTGTGGCGGCAATGGTTGGTGCTTTGATCGTGAATTGGATATGGAACTATGGAAAAGCACCTCGCACGGAAAAGACTGGATTCCGTTGGGGACATGTTGTGATTGCGCTGATTGCTTGGGGGGCAATGGTGGTGCTATTCTTTTCCTCATTTTTTACGAACTGGCCTGGAGTTCTCGATTCGGTGCGCACGTATATTCCCTGGATTCACAGGGCAGGGGGCGCGTCGCCACACGCTAATCCGTGGGATTTTTATTTCATTCGTCTAGCATGGTTCCATCTGCCCAAGGGGCCGGTTTTCAGTGAGGCGCTTATTTTGGGGTTGTGTTTGGTGGGGATGATTGCTTCGCTGATTGGAAAGGGGCTGGGCGATACGAATAAGGGGTTTGCTCGTTTTCTTACTTTCTTCACCCTGGCGTTGACAGTCCTGTATACCGGAATTTCATACAAGACACCATGGTGTCTTCTTAATTTTTACATTGGAATGATTCTTCTGGCTGGCATTGGGTTGTCTGTATTGATTCGGTGTATTCCTGGGTGTTTGCTGAAACTGGCATTGATCGTCTTGATCACTTTTGGCGGCTATAATCTTTGGCAGCAGGTGGGATTGCAAAGCAATGACTATTGTGCTGACCCGCACAATCCTTATGTCTATGCGCATACTTCGGAGGATTTTGGCAACCTTGCCATGAAAATTCACGCGTTGTCTGCCGTTGACTCACAGGGACGCAACATGATTGTTAAAATCATGGCTCCTGAGAGCGATTATTGGCCGTTGCCCTGGTATTTGCGGGACTACAAACGGGTTGGCTACTGGAACGAGATGCCAGAAGACACCAGCGCAGATGTGTTGGTCATCTCTGCCAAATTGGAAAACGGTGTCAGAACACAACTCCTGCTTAATGACATCAAGGATCTTTCTGGTCTTGCCAAAAAGCTGGTTGCCCATGATGAACCCGTTTCGGCATTCATTTGGGCTCAATTGGGGCCGGGAACGCAGAAGTCTCTATCAGAATTCCACTCGGGATCGACCAACGCGGCTGCTGTTAATATGGTTCTTGTTCAGAACCTCAATAGTATTATTTCAGGCAAGAGTCTTGCCCACAAGGACTGGTTTGAAAGGACAGAATTGCGAAGCTCTACAAGAACGTTACTGGGTAAGAATCCTGAAGGAGAAAAGGCAGCCCGCTTAAACCGTTTACTGCTGGAGGATGAATTTCCAACGGAAATTGTGCGTAGCCAACCGAGTGTCGATGATACAATGAATTATATTTTGGTTGGTTTGTTTGAACTGCGAAAACAGAATTTTCTGGAACTCTATGTTCAAAAGGACCTGTGGAAAAAATACATGGATTGGAAAAAACGCCATGTCGATGAAGATGAGTAGATTGTGAAGCAGTGCAATTAGAGCTTCGAACTTTGTGTCGTGGTAAGACAGAAAGGTAAACCATGCAACCGAATCGCAGCTAGCTTTCATACAAGCTGAAAAATGGACATGGCTCTTGATTTGTCTTTTTCTACAAACTTGTCTTCGAAAGGCTAGTTACAATCCAATCAAATTCGCATAGACCAGTGAGAAATTGAGTGGAGGATTAAGCTCATGAAGGCCGTGGTTTGTTGTGTGGCTTACTTGGAAATGCGTGTAGAAATGAGCCTCCATTTGATTGTGTTTATCTGGTTTTTCGATACCAGATCAACGCGGCACCTGGTTTATCCTTGATTTCAACAGTAAGCCCTTGCTCCATCAATTCTCGACCTGTGACTGTGGTTTTTTCAGGTACATCTTCGTTTGTAATTTCATAGCGTGCAGATGGTTTAAGTCCCACAAGGTGCAAAACAAGGGTTTGATTGGTGCATTCACCACGACGAAAGGCTTGAACAACACCGTCGTTTTGCTCTGGACGATTGAATTGCCATGATATCCATTGCTCGAGTTTTAGATTGTAGGGGGTTAGTGGATAATAGTCCGCAAGCATGTAAGGGGCTATTTTTGAGGCTTCATGGTAGCCTCGCTTTTGCATCTCAATTCCACCTTCGCCAATTCCACCAGTCCCAAAAGCGGGAATGTAAAAACTGCGTAATGCATAAATAGTATATATGTAACACCCGGTCCCCTGATATGGCAGCCAGAATGAGAGGCCGTATGTGTGGCCTTGATTTCCTTCGATGACGCCTTTCATGTCTGGAAATTGAAAATCACTTCTCAAGAGTGGGACAGCCCGGCGCATGGTTTCCAGGTCGTTACGTCGACCACCGGAAGCACATGAATCAATGTGGAGTCCCGGGAAACGCTCCCGGAGAGCGTCCCAGTAGGCCAGATGTCCTTGAACATAGAAATTCTCAGTGATCCCCTGTCGGTCCGGAGCATCGTTTTTGCGCCATGCCATCAAAGGTCCCTGGCCGTTCATGTCTTCACGATACCAATCCAAACCTTGAGTCTGAATCACGTCCGCGACGTGGTTGATGAGCCATGAGAGCGCTTTGGAATTACCCAAGTTCAAAATACCCCCATGTGAGGAACCGGAGAGAAGCCACTTGGGATGTTTTGTGGCAAGCCAGCAATTGGTGCTTCCAACACGTTCGGGTTCGAACCATAGGAGAAATTGCATTTTGTTGGAGTGCACCCAATCACTGAACGGTTTGAATCCCTGCGGGTATTTCTTGGGGTCAACTGTCCAGTCCCCGGTGTTTAACCACGCGTCATTGCCAGTCCATTGGCCACCATTGTTGGGATACCATGTGTAGCTTCCGCCGGCATCGCGCCAGCAAACATCAGGTTGAATGCCAGCATGTAGAAAAACGCTGATTGATTTTGTGTTGGCCATGGAGCCATCGACTTGAATTTGGTTTAGCGGTTGCTGTGGCTTGCCTTGAATTCGCGGCAGGGTGTGGGCAAGATACCAACGACGCCAGAGGTTTTGAGATTGGATGACGTTGTTGCCTTTCCAGAAGAGCGTTGCAATCAGTGGTGTTCTAATTTCTTCACCTGGTTTGAGGCAGAGGTGTGTCAATTGTTGCCCCGCTTGAATGCGCAGAGTGTGATTGTTGTCTTGGGTTAAGTTACATTCCCACTGGCCGGGCCAGCCGATTGCCAGAATGAAGCCTTTGTCTGCCATTTGAACATTGTAATAAGGCCAGCCTTCCGGGCCATCACACGATTTACCGGAGTATTCTGGTGGATGAAATGTCTTTGAAGATCCCGGTATTAATTCAAGGTGATAAGGTTCATAGCTGTCTGCTGTACAGAAATCGCCTTTGATGCCATGAAGCGTCAATTTATCTTGAGCCTTGCATCTGAAAATGGCGTCTAATCCTTGAATTTTCTCAATGACAGGAGTGTTTTTTGTCCCTGTGTTCTTAAGATAAACAGTCCATTCCACTGCGGGATAATCATTATAATCAATCGCCACGCAACGGATTTGGAGTCCAGTGGCAGCATCGGTCCAGGTTTGGACATATTCGGTTCGGTTCTCATCCAGCCTGCGGTGGTTGGTTTTTCGTTCGCATTCTGAAAGCATGTTGGACGAAGCTTGTCCTTTGTACACGAATGAGAATGGAAATTCGGAGGCGGAACGCAAAAGATGGTTTTTCACCCATGCTTTTTTTGCATTGGAGTCTGAAACCGTCGCAATGGAAGTGGGTAAGCCGGCGGAGCAGGGGAAGCTTGCCAAAAGAGGCAATGTCAATAGAAACAAGAGAACAACGGAAAATGAATTGGAGCCGTGCTTTTCCGCTCCTGTTGATGCGCGCGTTAAGAAGTGAAACAGGGACATATGTTGGAGAGGGTTCTATTTCGATTTTCAGCTCGTAAAGGTTATTTTGCGTTGTCGATTTGGCGATGTTTCATTGTAAACGCATATTGTCCGGTGATCCAATAATAATAAAGAACAGGGCCTGTGGTATTACCTTTTGGGTCAGTTGAGTTTGATTATGGGGCTGATGGGGCTTTGGTTTTGAGTTGGCGGAAATTCTTAAACCGCTGGAAGGTTAGGTAATTGGCATCGTGAGCCGTGTGAGCCCCACCTTCGGCATCGTCAAAACCAGTGCGAACGGCTGCAATGATGTCATTGCCCTCAAAGAGCCAGTCAGGGTATTGAAAACCGTGTTTTTTCATTTTGGGATAGGAAAGAAGTTTTGCGCGGAATTCCCAGTTTCTAAGATCTTTAGAACAGAGCAAAGCCAGCGTATTACGAACATGAGCTGGATATTCATCCTTATATTTGGGAATCACGATATTGGCTAAAACCCAATAAAGTTCGCTCGCTGGATCGTAACGAATCAGGAATTTTTTCGAGCCGCCAGGAAATGTAATGAGATCATTTGTGGGATCAAAAGTCATTGTGTGTCCATCATCACTGACTCTGACGATGGCAGCTTTTTCCGGTCCTTTGCGTGTATCGACACGGAGAAGGTCCACCATGTGTCCTTCCCGCGTGACAACGGCATTGCCTTCGAGCCAACCGCCCATATCACCACCGTTCCATGAACGGTTGCTGGGAATAAACTGACTCATCATCCAATTTGTGGCTTTTAAAAGATCCGCGTTCACTGGAATGGAAATAATTCCAGCGCAGTAATTACTACCCCAGCCTTCTGGAGGATCGCGTCTTTCAAATGGCCGCCACAGACGCCCATTCCATTCCAAAACTTGCATGGGGGCGCAATGATACTGGCGATTGGTTGTCAAAAGCCCGTTTTGGTCATTGATTGGCTCTGTCCACGTTTCCCCACCATCCATTGAGCGACGGATGACAATGTTTCCATATTGGCATTCAGCACCGATGATGTAGAGCACTCCTTGATGGACGAAGAGCGATGCCCAGAAGGCTCCATGAATTTCAGATGCTTTCTTCCAGGTGTTCCCTTTATCTGACGAACGAAAAACAAGGGTTCTTGCTTTGATTTCTTCCTTGCTTTGAGGCCCAAAAAAGTCGTGGGAAGCCACGTAATCGCCATTGGTCAGCACCGCAATGGAGGGGGAACCAATGTAAAGGCCGGATGAGGCAGGGCTGTGATTAATAACAACGCCCGGTGGTTTGGGAATGGTGTTTGTTCCTTCATCTGCTTTGAGCAAAAATGGCGCAAATGTTAGCAGTAAAAGAGGTAGAATCCGGTTTGTCATAGGCTGTTTGAGTATTGTTCTTGATAGAAGTGCTGGCAATAACCAAGTTATCAGGGACAACGCCCACGTCGAACAAAAGAACTGGACACACATCCGCCAATGGTTTGGATACGAACGCTATGAAAATCCCGAGGTGGTCGAAGCCATCAACCAAATGGTTCGCGGCCCCTGGTCCCAGTTGCTCAACTACTTCCACACCAGCCTCAAGCTGGAGAAGAAGGAAAAGGGCAAGCGCGTTTACGACACCCCAAAAACACCGTTGGCCCGAGTCGTGGCCAGCGAGAAAATAGATTCCAAAACCAAGGAACGTTTGAACCGGGAAAAAACGCTCCTCAACCCCTTTGAACTCAAAGCTCGAGTAAAGGAACAACTCAAAGTAATTGACAAGCTGCGCCGCCAAAAAACTTGAAAACAGAGCGCCTGCGGCGCTACAAAAACGAACCCAAAAGAACGGGAGGGAGAAGCGCCTAATGCCACAACGGCTGGCCTTCTCCTTTCCAAACGATTAACAAAAAACAAAGTCCCGAGCTGGTAACAGTTGTTTTGGCGCAACGAATCATCTTGCCGGGTAACAGTTAGTTTTGGCTCACGAGGGAGAGTGTTGTCGTAGCTCCACCAGCAATGCTGACTGAACTGATTTGGCCAAGGCGGTTATAGACGCGGGTCAACGTAGGGGTGCAAGTGTTGTTTTTTCAACCTCAGAATCAACCTTAGTCAAATTTCCAAGCTATTCTTTTAAACGCCGTTCGGTTAATTTTCTATCGGTGGTTCCAAGAGAATGTTCTTTTCTCTGACCATCGATTTTTTTCGACGGCATAGTAGGTGTTGTTGACCTTATGGCGATAGAGACCGAGAAAATTCGGAATTTTTCCAAGTAATTGTGGTGTACTACGACGTTGCGGCAGTTTTGGATTCTTGCCCACCTCAATACTTTAGGGGTGACAAACGGGGGGGGGACAAGAAGAAATCCGCATTCCAAAATCTCCCTAAGTCCTTGATTTGAATGGTGGAGCCGACGTGGATCGAACACGCGACCTTCTCGTTGCGAACGAGACGCTCTACCAACTGAGCTACGACCCCACACCATTTATTATTAATGCTTTGCGCCGATTCTAACAACTCTTGACTCAAAAACAAACATCAACGCCTCTATCTCCTATGGCCCTAGCATCAACACAGCCTATTATGGGATAAAAACGATTTCAGGCAAGCGGAAAGAACAAAAGCCAAGATTAATCATCCCTTGTCGATTTTGGCGGTCAAAACATGAAACTTTTGTGCGGCAATTCCTATATCGCATTTTCGTTAGTTTTCTTGGAGAATGCCTAAGTTTATTTATCTGAATGAATTCAAAAAAGAGTGATAAGCAGCTATATCAACAGTTGCGTGGAAGGTCATGCGAGCAACTTTGGAATGATGACGTTCCCCAATTCGACAAGTTATTGCCATCGCAACGATTGCAGCATGTGGCTCTTGTGCGTGTTGTTGGTGTGGTCTTCTCTGAGTCTGGAACAGAGGAACAAAAGCAAAAGGCAAAAGATTGGCTTCGCGGTCTTTTAAATGATCCCGATGAGAAGATTCGTCGTTATGCCATGAATGCCCTCCCCAAGCTTCGTGGGGGTGTCAAAGAAGAAGCAGACTTATTGAAATTACTTCAAAATACAACTGGGGCTCGTGAAAAGAAATATCTTGGACAAGCTTTGGCAAAAATTGGAGGAGTTGCCACTCTCGAAGTCATTGAAAAGCAAAAGGACAAGGCTCTTTTCCAAACGCAGCTCAAGGTCAAAGCAGGTCTACTGCGAAATCAGGCTCCAAGCACCATCAAAACATCTGCCATTCTCTCTGATTTCTCTGACCTCCGAATTCATCTGCACGGACGCCGTGGTCTGGAGATTTTCGTGAAGGATGAAGTTGAGGATTACATTCGGCGGCATTCCCAATTCCGTATTCTCGATGTGCAAGATGGATTGGTCACGATTGCACCAATTGCCTCTTTCTCAATCGGTGATATTTATTCTCTTCGTTGTTTTGGCAATATGGGCTTCGTTTTGGGAACGATTCCCAATCAGCCCGAGTCTCGCTTTGTTGAGAGTCTGGCAAAGCTTGTTGTCTCTCCTCTTTCTCAATGTCTTTTCAAGGTCTTTACGCAAGGTTCCCTACGTTACAGATTCGATTTTGCTGCTGGAGGACACCAGCGTGGTGTTGTGCGTCAGGCTAGTAGCCGCGCTTTTGCGCTTTGTCCCAATATCTTGAATGATGCTTATCATGCGCCATGGACCATTGAAATTTTCTCGTCTGGCAATTTCAGTTGCATCGAACTTATGCCGAAACTTGCGCCGGACCCGCGTTTTTCATACCGTCAAAAAGACGTTCCAGCCGCTTCGCATCCACCTCTAGCTGCCAGCCTGGCACGCCTGGGTGGATGCAAAAACGAGGATATCGTCTGGGATCCTTTCTGTGGTTCTGGATTGGAACTGATTGAGCGAGGCTTGTTGGGCGGTTCTCCTGTCATTTTTGGGAGTGATTTGAGTGCCGAAGCAATTGAGATTACGAAAAAGAACTTTGCCGCTGCCAACATCAAGGGAATTCCACCCCAGTTTACATGTTGTGACTTCAGGGATTTTCCCAAAATCCAAGGCCTTGGTGCCAATTCGGTTTCGCTAATCATTACAAATCCTCCTTTGGGAAAACGTGTTCCCATTCCAAATCTTCAGGGACTAATTAACGATCTTTTTAGAATTGCAGGAAACGTTCTTAAACCGGGGGGACGCCTGGTGCTCTCCAATCCATTCCGAAACATGCGTTGTCCAGTATCCTCACTGAAAATGAAGCTACACACCCCAGTGGATTACGTGGGATTCGACTGTTACATCGAGAAATATGTAAAAGAACGTTAAAGTTCTGCAATTAATCCAATCCATAATGTGTTTATGCATTTGTTATGCAAACAAGCACAAGGTGGGCATCTTGGAATAAATTCGCCCCAATGATCGTTGGATGTCCAAGATTGTTCGCAAGATGGATCAAGTGTTTCCATGCCATAATATTTGAGAAAATGGCGGAACGACAAAATCAAACATCAGAATCGTTCCTGACTAGCCCATTCGCCACCCTTTTGAACTCTTCTGGATTTTACCAATAATTTCCATTGACCCAGGCACATGACTTATTTAGGATTTTTTACGTATCAAACACCATTTTATCCGTAAAATGACTGCAAGCCAAGTTAACCATAAGTCGAAGCACCCAAAATACGCTGTGCCAGCCGTAGAACAAATGCTGGATATTGTCGAGTGTCTGGCTCGCAAACAAAATGCCTGCGGAATCACTGAATTGGCCCAGGAATTGGAGATTTCCATTAATGGTGTGTTTCGGATTCTCAAGTGTTTGACAAATCGGGGATACACTGAAATGGATCCTTCTGGAGGCTACAGGCTAAGCACTCAATTTTTTACACTCGGGTTGACTCTTCAATCCCGATTCGAACTCCGCCGCCGTGCCCGCGCTCACATGGAATGGCTTTGTGAAGTGTCAGGGGCCACAGTTCAATTACACGCACTCAGAGAAAAACGAGCGTTGGTTTTGGATTGTGTCACTCCGTCATCCGGTATTTTTCTACAAGTATTGCCTGGAAATCTTGTTGAACCTCACGCAAGCGCATTTAGTAAAGCTGTGCTCGCCTTTTTACAGGAAGACGAAGCTCGTCTGCATTTGCCAACAACCCTGACAAAATTCACGGATCAAACCATAACAAGCAAAGAGGCATTATTTCAGGAATTTATCAAAATTCGGTCAAGGGGGCTGGCTTATGATCGCGGGGAGTGCATCGCTGGAATCTACTGTATTGGAGCGCCCATTTTTGATCACAGTAATGTTGCAGTAGCCGGAGTGGGAGTAACGGGGTTGACAAGTTTGCTTCGTTCCGACTCGCAGCCCGCCATCGAAAAAATGATCCTGGACTGCGCTGAAAAAATAGCATGCGACATTGGATATACAGGGGAAAAGTATGCTAAATGGAAGGAACAAATCGCATGAAGAAAACCGTTTTTTATCGCGCCTTTTTTGTCGTTCTATTTTTCGTTGCGACTGCGGTTGGGCGTTGTGTCGCACTTGCCCAAGAAACCTTGTCTCAATCGTCTGGATTGAATACCTCGATTCAACTGGCAAAAATTCCGGGCGGAACAATTTACAGTCAACGTCCCATGACAGTGGAGTGTTATGCCAGCATTAATAATGCGAGCTCCTATAATATTCTGGTTGCCAATGAGCCCAAAAGTTCGGCAACCCATTGGGAAATTTTCACCACTCCAGAAAATGGCTTTTTGACAGCCTATCTGCCAGGGTGCACGCCAGATCATGTCAGAACAAGTGTCAAAATAACAGACCGTAACTGGCACTACATAGCCCTGACACTGGAAGACAACCGTGCTCGCCTTTTTGCCGATGGACAATTGGCCGGGGAACTTTCAATCACCAGACGAGTCGGAACACAAGGGAACGGGGCTCTTGTTTTTGGAGCATTGGATGAAGGCGATCTTGGTTGTAACGGCGTCATTCGTTGGGTACGGATTTCCAGCACTGCGCGTGATATCAAGGGAATTTTAAGTAATTCTATTAAAGCGGATGATCAAACAATTGGACTTTGGATGTTTGACCAGCCATTTACGAACAAGGTTGTCGACATCTCATCTCAACATCGCGCCGCAGTCATTTCTGTAACTCATAACGTTTCCTTGGAAACTGGCATCTGGCCACGTTTGATTCAAGGAGGAATGTCGACTGCATTCCGGCCGATGCCCCCCTTACGCGATGTTTCAGGGGATCGTTCCAAGCTGGTAAAAACCATTAGTGAGACTGGTTTAAAAACCGTTTCCGCCACTTCTCTGCGCGATGGTGTTTTGCGTTATTGGATGACAGAATATGCAAATTGGAGAAGTAATATTTTTGCCCCGGGGCAATTGGAATACCCACAAGCTCGACAGCTCCGTCCCACTTTCAACAAAGATAAGGTTGCGCAGCAGGCTTATGATACAAATGCGTTGATTTGGGAGTCGGATGTCAGTGCGTTGGGAACGGCAATAAGACGAGCTGGTGCTCTTTTGGATTACTTGTCGCGTGAGAACCCCCGTTTGGATCTTCAAGCGTTGAAACAGGACTTTCAGATTCTTAAATCGAGGGCAACGGAGTCTGTGCTTGACACAAAACATCCTGAAAATCTTGGGCTTTATCTGGCGGTTTGTGCCTTGAGACGGGAAGTGGCTTTTCGAAATCCACTTCTCAATTTCGATCAATTACTATGCGTAGCACGTGGCACATTTGAAGGTTCGGTCCGCTCAAATCCAACCACCGCAGACGTTCAAGGAGGGCATTTCGTTACACAGTATTTCGGATTCAATGCGCTTCCTGGTGGTGGATTATATGTTCTACACGATTTTAAAACATCCCCTCGGCTTGTAAATATTCTGGAAAATTCGATTGTTCAAAATGGCCGGTTCAAGGGGCAAAAACTCGATCACGGAGCCTTTGCCACACCGGACCTTTCCTTTGATGGCAAACAAATTGTTTTTGCATGGACAGCCAATCACGAACATAAATGGATCTATTCTGCCAATACGGTGTTTCATCTTTTCAAAGTCAATGCAGATGGCACAGATTTGACCCAGCTTACAGACGGAACTGAGGGGGATTTTGATCCCTGCTGGCTTCCCAGTGGTCGGATTGCCTTTGTTTCAGAAAGGCGCGGTGGATTCATTCGGTGTTTTTCAGGTTTGCAAGTGCGCACATTCACACTTTTTTCCATGAATGCCAATGGCTCGAATATTGTACCTTTGAGTTATTATGAAACATCCGAGTGGAATCCCAGTGTCAATAATGATGGCCAATTAGTCTTTACACGATGGGATTACACGGACCGTGAAAACTGTCTTGGCACCCGCTTCTGGATTTCTGGCCCTGATGGCACTGATCCGCGGGCTCCGCATGGCAATTATCCCCTTCCCTACCATACCTTTCCCGATCATCAACCATGGAGGGGAGGCGGTGCAGACAGTCGCATCGGTGCTCCGCTGGTTGAGATGGGAATTCGCGCTATTCCCCATTCACGTCTTTACGCCTTCACAGCAGCGCCACATCATGGCGAAATATATGGATCAATCGGTCTGCTTGATGTTCGTCAACCAGATGATGGCCACATGTCGCAGGTGAAACGTTTTACCCCGGACGAACCGTTTCCTGAAAGTGAACTCGGTTCCAGACTGCATTACAAATACGGCACACCATGGCCATTAAGTGAAGACTTCATGCTCTGCAACGCCTGGGAAAATCTGGTTCTTGTCGACCGTTTTGGCAACAAGGAATTGATTGCCGAACACGCTCTTCTACCCTGTCTTCAGGATGAACGCTTACGCATCATTGATCCGATTCCATTACGCGCCCGCCCTCAACCTCCTGAACTGACTTCCAAAACCTCCCTGTCAGCAAAAAGCCTTTCAAAACATCCCGCCACTATCTCCATTTTAAACGTTTATGATTCAGACCTCCCCTTCCCTGCTGGAGTCAAAATCAAGTGGCTTCGGGTCACACAAAACATATTGAAGGAAAATCATGAAATGGGACAACCCATGATCGGAAATGAACGCGAAAACACCCCTCGCGTCCCGCTTGGGATTGTGCCAGTGGAAGAAGACGGCAGTGTGTATTTTGAAGCACCGGTCGCAAAGGAACTCATTTTCCAAGTGCTTGATGAAAACTATTGCGCCGTGCAATCCATGCGTTCGGTTGCCTTCGTGCATCCCGGAGAACAATTAAACTGTCAGGGATGCCATGAAAACCCAAGACAGTCTCCGCCTTCACCAAAACACCCCATTGCTTTTAAACGTCCCCCATCCGTGCTCCGTCCCGAACTGGGCAAGATCGAACCCATCAGCTACTACAGGCAGATTAAACCCATTTTTGAAAACACGTGTGTCAAGTGTCATGTCAAAGAAAAGAAAGGTCCTCAGGACATGAGTTATGCCGCCTTGCGCGAAGATATGTTCTGGTTTTCTGGTGCCATGCTGGGAGACATGGCTACGGCATACAGTGGAATTCACGGTGGTTCTCGCACCATTCCAGGACGATTTGGCGCGCGTTATTGCAGAATCGGCAGGGCACTGTCTGACGAATCCCACCTCAAACGTGTTTCACCAGAGGAGCGTCACACAATCGACCTGTGGCTCGACTCCAATTCCCCTCGTTTGGGTGCTTATGAAAACGAGGCAGCCCAATTGCGTGGAGAACTGGTGTGGCCGGTTCTTGACATAGATCCCAGAAACATTCTGGGCACAGAAACCACGAATCCTCAATTAACCCGCAATTTCTGGCACGAAAATCTCCGCGGCCCTTACGCCTGTTTGATTTCAGAACATGCCCACGACCGCATAGCTCTTCTTAACGAACGAGGAGAAGTCGTTTGGGAATATTCATTACCTCATCCTCAGGATGTATGGATGCTGACCAACGGAAACATCCTGACAACCTATTATCAGGGAGTCCGCGAAATCACACGTAACAAGGAAATCGTTTGGGAGTATAAAACAAAGAACCCCAACGAAATCCCCAATTGCCAGCCTTTACCAGATGGGAATGTCCTTATTGGGATTGTCGGTGAATGTCGGCTGATTGAAGTGAATCGAAACGGAAAAATCGTTCATGAGATCAAACTCCAAACAACGGAAAAAAATCCACATGCTCAATTCCGCATGTGCCGAAAAACACCGGAAGGAACCTATCTGGTGCCATTTACTGCGGAAGGCGCCGTTCGCGAATACAACGCTCAGGGCGCTGTCATACATGAATTTCCGTGTGAATCAACCCCCGTTGCCGCACTCCGTCTTCCCAATGGCAACACACTCATTTCTGCAGGCCAAGCCATCACGGAATATGATTCAACTGACAACATTGTATGGCGCATGAATGCTGACTGGATGCCCGACATTCAGCTTGGCACACTGGCTGGGCTCCAACGTCTCCCTAATGGCAACACTATTGTCTGCAACTGGAATACCCACGATACACCAAACCAAACCGGAGCCCACATCTTTGAAGTAACACCGGATAAGCGCATATTATGGCAAGTCACAGGGAATCACATCGGTCAGGTGGCCCACTGTCAAATTTTAACCCCTGATTTCCATCCACTGGATCAAGATATCATTCGATAGATGGGCAAAAATAATGCTCAAATGACGCAGTTTTCATCTGTAATCGAAACCTGATTGCTGTTGCAAAAAAAGTCGGTGTCGGGGATTATTTAAATCACTGTAGAAATGAGTTTTAAATTGTCCTTATTCGCTAACGTTTAACCCGGCTTCACGATGCTCAATTACATTTGGTTGACACTCGTAATTTTAGCGGTGCTGTTGGGAGGCTATTTCGGACGGCTGGATGATGTGGTCAAAGGTGGCTTTGACATGGCAAAGACAGCAGTCATGGATATCGCCCTCCCCTTGTCCGCCATCATGACCATCTGGCTTGGCGTCATGCGTCTGGCCGAAAAATCTGGCGTCGTGTTATTTATGGCGCGCGCTTTGAAACCCATTTTGCGCTGGCTCTTCCCTGATGTTCCGGCGGATCACCCAGCCATGGGATCCATCGTCATGAACATATCGGCTAATATGCTCGGGTTGGGGAATGCGGCCACACCGCTTGGCTTGCGTGCCATGACGCAACTGCAAAAGTTAAACAAGATTCCAGGAACAGCCACCAACGCCATGTGCACATTTCTGGCAATCAACACGGCTTCCGTTCAACTCATTCCAGCCACCGCAGTAGGCATTCTGGCCATCAATGGTTCCAAAAATCCAACTGCAATCGTTGGCACTGCATTTCTTGCCACAATTTGCTCCCAGATTGTGGGACTTACCGCCGTCAAACTTCTGCCGCTTCTCCCCATTTTCAAAGCCAAACCTGATCCTTCTGTTGTCGAAGCCAAAATAGAAGAAAAACCTGAAGATGAACCAGCTCAAATCAAGCCGTTAGCTCCGCTCAAACCATGGGGATGGGCCATTCTTGTTCTATTCTTTTTCAGTTTTGCGTTTCTATTTACAGCAAATGTCTTTCCCAAGCTCGTCCCTCAATTTCCTGGAATCAATTCAAATGCCACAGGTTCGCTAACAGATGCGGTCCGCGCTCTCTCGCTTCTTGCGATTCCGTTCTTTTTGTCCTTCTTCCCCTTGTATTCGAGTCTGCGGGGAATCAAAGTTTATGAAGAATTCGTGGAAGGCGCAAAAGAGGGCTTTCATGTCGCCATACGTATCATCCCGTTTCTGGTCGCCATGCTGGCCGCCATTGGGATGTTCCGTGCCGCAAACGGAATCGAAATTCTAAGTCAATGGCTGCATCCCGTGTTACAGGCTTGTGGTTTTCCCACTGAATTGCTGTCGCTAGCGTTTATGAGACCTTTGTCTGGAAGCGGCAGCATCGCGCTTTTCACGGACATTGTGAAACATTTTGGGCCGGACGATCTGTTCAGTCGGATGGCAGGGACAATTCTAGGAAGTACGGAAACAACGTTTTACGTGCTTGCAGTTTATTTTGGATCGGTTGGCGTTCGCCGCACACGTCATGCTGTTCTGGCGGGACTTTTGGCCGATGCGACGGGTATCATCGCATCGGTCTATATCTGCAAAATGATGTTCCGCTGATTACTTGATCAGTTCTTCAGCAATTTGAACGGCGTTCAGCGCCGCGCCCTTGAGAAGCTGATCTCCGGCAACCCAGAAGCACAAACCATTGTCCATGGCGCAATCCTTGCGAATGCGGCCCACCTGGCAGTTATACTTCTCAGTCACATACAAAGGCAGTGGATATTCGTTCTTCTCTGGATTGTCGATCACGTCAAGACCTGGAGCCTTTTTGAGCACTTCTCGAGCTGCTTCAACCGTGATTGGCTTTTCAAACTCTGCGCTGACGGCAATGGAATGAGCCCGATAAACGGGAACACGAACGCAGGTCACACTTGCACGAAATCCTGGATGGTGCATGATTTTGCGTCCCTCATTTTCCATTTTCATCTCTTCCTTCGTGTATCCTGTTGGCAGGAATACATCCACATGAGGCAAAACATTAAACGCAATCTGATGTGGATAAACTTCTTTCGTCACCGGTTGACCAGAAACGATCTGAGAAACCTGTCGTTTCAGCTCTTCGATCGCTTTGGCACCTGTTCCAGACACTGCCTGATAGCTGGAGGCAAAGACACGTTTCACACCAAAGGCCTTGTGCAGAGGATACAAGGCCATCAGGGTGATGGCGGTCGTGCAGTTGGGGTTTGCAATAATCCCCTTGTGCAGCTTGACGTCTTCGGGATTTACTTCAGGAACAACCAGCGGCACAGAATCCACCATCCGGAATGCGCTGGAGTTATCGATCACGACACAACCTGCCTTAGCCGCAATGGGGGCAAATTCCTTGGAAATGGAACCGCCAGCGCTAAATAACGCAATATCAACGCCTTTGAAAGAATCTTTTGTTAATTCAGCAACGGCGATATCTTTCCCCTTGAAGGGGAGTTTCTTACCAACCGAACGGGCGCTGGCGAGTAAAGTCAACTTGCCAACAGGAAATTTGCGTTTTTCCAAAGTCTTGATCATCTCGATGCCGACCGCTCCGGTCGCACCCACTACTGCCACATTCGGTTGTTTCTTCATAAAAGAGACAGGAAATATAATGATAATTGGCCTTCTGTCAAACTGCCTTATAAAGAAGCGCTTTGATCAAATGTTTCAATATTTGCCCGAAAAAGAGGGATTTTTAGAGATAAAATCCGCTGTTTTTTACGGCTATAACCACACAATCTTCCCCCCCAATTTGAATTTGTTAAAACAGTTTTCTTAAGTCAGCTTTTTCCTGACTATCTCACGAGCCATGATGACCAGTTTCCCGTCCTTTATAAGGTCCCCAAAACGCAAGGGAGGAGCCCCGCTCTGTTCATGTCCGAGAAACTCGCCTGGCCCACGAAGGCGCAAATCCTCCTCCGCAATGCGGAAACCATCGTTTGTATCCGCCATGATCTTCAAACGCGCACGCGCATCGTCAGTCTTTGCTGAAGCCACTAAAATGCAGAAGGAATTTCCAGTTCCACGACCGATTCTTCCGCGAAGCTGATGGAGTTGGGACAAACCAAATTGTTCTGCGTTTTCAACAACCATGATCGTTGCGTTTGGCACATCCAGCCCGACTTCAACAATGGATGTTGCGAGTAACAATTGGATTTTATTGACACGAAAATCCTCCATGACGCGCTCTTTTTCACTGCTTTTGAGGCGTCCATGCAAGAGCCCCAGATGGAACGGGGCAAATACTTTCTGAAGTTGATCAAACTCTTTTGCCACGGCCTTCAATCCAGCCGTGGAATCCTCCTCCTCCAATCGGGAATAGACAATATACCCCTGCCGTCCCTCAGAGAGTTTCTTTTTAATGAAATCCCATACTTTTGGCAGACTTGATGATTCCCGAACAAACGTTTTGATATGTCCCCTCCCCTCGGGACTTTTGTCTATAATGGAAATATCCAAGTCACCATAAAGCGTCAGTCCGAGTGTTCTCGGAATGGGAGTCGCCGTCATGACCAGCAAATGAGGATACTCGCCTTTCTTGACAAGACGCTCGCGTTGAACCACACCAAACTTGTGCTGTTCATCAATGATGACCAACCCGATTTTCTTTGGTGCAAACGCGTCTTCCAAAAGTGCATGTGTGCCAATAAAAAGGCTGGGGCCAGTTGTTTTACCCGGGAGCGAATCCGTTTTTTGGCCTCCGGTTGTCAAGAAAACAGGAATGCCAAGCGGTTCAAACCATCGATGAAAACTTTGTGCGTGTTGTTCCGCCAATATTTCAGTGGGAGCCATCAACGCCACACTTGCGCCACTTTCCAATGCCATCAAAGCCGTGCATGCCGCCACCACAGTTTTTCCTGATCCGACGTCTCCCTGCAAAAGACGTCGCATGGGATGGGGGCCTCGCATGTCAGACCGGATTTCACGCAACACGCTTGTCTGAGCCCCGGTCAATGTAAAACCAAGCTGTGAAAGAAACGGTTTGATCAACTTGTTGTTATCCCCGGCACACACACGGGCACCGGCATGTGCTTCAAGCCGTTTGCGACGCGTTTGAATTTCCAACTGCAAATCCAGAAACTCATCCAGTGCCAGCCGCTCTCGTGCAATTTCCGAGTCCTCCATGACTTCAGGGAAATGCAGCATGTGAACGGCATTCGATCGCACGGGCAGATTCTCCGCAATCCAGCCGGGATGTTTATCAGGGATGGCCGATTCATAGCGTTCCAACGTATTCCACATGAGAGAACGCAGCCAGCGTTGCGACAGCCCTTCCGTCAACGGATAAATTGGCGTAATCCGGTTCAGATGCACTGATTGATCCACATCCTCAATCACTTCTGTCTCGGGATGATCGATGGCCAGTGGTTTCAACGCTCCGGGCTTGCCATAAACGACCACTTGATCGCCCACCGCAAAATACTTTTCCATGTAAGGAAGATTCCACCACCGGCAATGCAACCTGCCACTTCCGTCCTCCAAAATAAATTCGAAAAGAGTGCGAGCGGTACGTCTCCACCGATTCACACCAGCCGCAACAATAGTCCCGCAGGTCAGCCCCGGCTCGTGAAGCCTTAAGTCCGCAATGCGTTGAAAGTGCCTGCGATCCTCATAGCGTCGTGGTCCATGCAATAACAAATCCTCCACTGTCAGAATGTGAAGACGTGCCAGCAGTGCTGCGCGTTCCGGCCCCACACCAGATAACTCGGCAACGGGCATTAACAATGGATGAATCGGAGGATTCTTCGACACCCCTTTCTTATAAATCACGTGCCACCAAGGTTGAAAGTGGCTTTTTTTACAAAAATTAGATTTTGTGGTTTTAGCGAGTTCTGTTTTGATCTTCCAGAAGTAGCGTTGGCCTCATCCCAATTTACCCATTGGTTTTCGGGTTGAAGAAAAGCCCTTCTCCCTTCAAAATAAACACAATGGAAACGCAAAGAACGGGCCAAGACCAATCAGCCTCAGCCAATGGGGCAAACGGTCACTTGCACTCCATGGGGTTGAACTGGAGGCAAGTGTGGCTTCTCTATTGTCGAGAAGCCCGGGCTGCTCTTCGCGAACGTTCCATTGTCACCAATAGCATTCTCATTCCTCTCCTGCTTTATCCATTCATCCTGTGGGTGATGTTTACAGGCATTATGTTTGTGGAAGGACAGACTGAGAAGTTCATTTCCCGAGTTTATGTCCGGGAATGGCCGACAAACCAGCTCACCTTAAAAGCCTACTTGGAACGCCAGACCGATATACGTCTGATTGACGTAAAGAACGCGCCAGTAGACATCGAAAAGGCGATCCGAAATGGAACATTGGAGGCGGCCATTGATATAATGCCACCCAAGGAAAACAATCGCCATTTTGCGGGGAATTTTGAAGTTCACGTTCTTTATGACAAGTCAAAGGACCGTAGCGCTTCGGCACTTGCGCGGATTGAAAGGAGCTTGGACCAATATCGCGGGCAATGGTTGCAACGGGAAGCCAGGCATCGGGGAATCACCCCTGATCAGTGGCAAATCTTCAGCGTCTCAACACGCAATGTCGCTTCTGACAAGCAAATGGGAGCATTCATTGCCGGAATGATTTTACCGATGATGTTTGTCATCATGGTCGCAATTGGCTGCCTTTACCCTGCCATTGATTGCACAGCTGGGGAGCGGGAACGCCACACATGGGAAACCTTGATGTCGACTGCGGCAAATCGCATCAATATTGTTGTTGCAAAATACCTTTACGTGACCAGTTTTGGTGGGCTCGCAGGACTGCTGAATATTGCTGCCATCACAGTAACCATGAAACCGTTGTTTAGCCCGCTCCTGGCCAAAACTGGTGAAAACCTGAATTTTTCCATTCCCCTAACAGCCATTCCGATCATCATGATTGCAGGGATTCTACTGGCCGGTTTTGTTGCGGCAGGAATGATGATTTTCGCGTCGTTTGCCTCCACGTTCAAGGAGGGCCAAGCCATGGTTACTCCGTTTTATCTTCTCGTTCTATTGCCAGCCATGTTTCTCCAGATGCCAGGCATTCAATTCACGCCGGTTCTGGCATGTATTCCAGTCGTCAACGTTACTCTCATGGTTCGCACTGCCATCACAGGTCAGTTCCACTGGATTTCAATTCTTGTCTCACTGGGGGTTTCGATCCTGATTATCATGATTTGTATTCGCCTTGCAGCATATATATTGCGATTTGAAGATGTGGTTTCAGGCTCTTTTTCTGGAGGTTTCAGCCGTTTTTTTAAACAGCGTGTTCTGACTCGAAAGCAACCACACCTAACGGAGGAATCCAACTAAAATGCCAACCGTCATTGTACATCAGCTAGCAAAGAGCTTTTTTGATGACAGCAGAGGAGAAATCCGTGCTGTGGACAAAATTGATTTTGAATGCCAGCCAGGCGAAATTTTTGGTCTGCTCGGCGCCAATGGAGCCGGGAAAACAACCACTCTGCGCATGTTGTCAACGATCCTTAAACCGTCCTCAGGCACCGCTTCTGTCATGGGACATGATGTTACGACCAATCCCGAGCTGGTAAGACAAAATCTTGGTTTTAGCTCGGCAACAACCGCACTTTATCCAAGGTTGACAGCCAGGGAAACACTCGATTTTTTTGCGAGAATCAACGGCTATCCCCCGGAAAAAGCACGAGCTCGGGTTGAGGATTTGATTCAACGTTTTGGGATTGGAGAATATGCGAACGCGCGGGTTGAAAAACTCTCCCAGGGCATGAAACAAAAAGTTTCCATCGCTCGTACCGTTGTTCATGATCCCCCCGTCCTTATCTTTGATGAACCAACCGTCGGTTTGGACGTGCTCAATGCGGTCGAAATGCACAAAGTCATTTCCCAATTTCGAACTGAAGGAAAAACAATCCTTTTTTCAACCCATATCATGAGCGAAGCTGAAAAACTCTGCGATCGAATCGCCATCATTCATCGCGGCAAGATTCGAGCTTGCGATACTTTGTCCGCTCTTCGAGAAGCCACTGGCCAGCATTATTTGGAAGATATTTTCATCCACTACGCCGAACAAGCTGATTTGGCACAAACTCCGCCTCCAACTGCATGAAAGGAAGTTTTCTCAGAATCCTAACTCTGTTTCTGATTGAAATCCGCATGACGTTGCGGGACCGTCGCAGCGTCTTTGCCTCCATCATACTTCCCATTATCATCACCCCATTGCTTTTGTTCAGCTCCAATTGGACGGTTAAAAAGCGCGAACACAAACTTCAGGAAACAGTTTATCAATATGTTGTCACTGGTTCCAACGTCTCGTTTGTCAAGAGCACGATCGATTTAACTCAAAAACGGCTGGCACAACAAACCAACTCCACAAACCATTTTCGTTTTCAGGAAACGAATTATACGGATGCCCTGACCGCTTTAAACCAAGGACAAATCCATTTCATTCTTGAAGGGCTGACACCCGCAGAGGCGGCAATCAAACGGGGAAAAAGCAAATCTGTTACCCGAAAACGAGATTCAATCGATCCCGAATTGCGCGTTGGAATTCTCGTCCCAGGGATTCGAGTGATTTTTCGCGCAGACAGGGATGATTCCATGGCTGGCATGAATAAAATGGTTGATGCGCTGGAAACCACCCGTCATCTCCAGCGTAATCTTCTTTTACACTCCAAAGGCATGCCTCAATCTGCATCGGATTTTGCCACTCTGGAAGAAACCAATGTTGCCACAAAAGGTCATGTGGCTGGCCTCGCACTTGGACGCGTTGCAACTGTACTACTCCTCGGATTCATTTTAATGGGAGGTATTGTCGTGGCAACAGACATGCTCGCCGGAGAAAAAGAACGGGGAACACTGGAAACCCTTCTCACTTCGTCGATGACCCGGTTCGAAATCGTCGCTGCAAAGCACCTGGCCATTCTTTCCGTTGCCATAACAATCACACTGATTCAGACACTTAACCTGCTCGCCTATGCCAGCTTTAAGCTAGTGCCTTTGCCGTCTAATTTCATTGAAGCATTGCCTCCGTCAACAGTCTTTCTGCTCGCAATTCTATATCTGCCAGTTGCCGCTTTGGCATCAAGCGTTCTTTTGTTCACATCCGGTGTTGCGCGTTCCTACAAAGAAGCCCAACTTTATTTCACTCCGGTTTTTCTTCTACTCCTTGTTCCCGCATTGTCTCCAATTCTTCCAGGACTAACGCTCAGATCAGCCATTGTCCTTGTCCCTCTCTCCAACGTGGCCCTTGCTGTCAGGGATATTCTTGTCGGTTCATTTGACTGGCCCATGATCCTTTTGTCCTGGCTGATAACAACGGGGACCGCATTATGGGTGGCTTGGATGAGTGTAAGGGTATTGTCTGAGGAACGTCTTGTAACCAGTGGCGAAAAGGATGCAACAGATTATGTTGGCGGCTTCAAGCTCTTTAGCCGTCAGGCTCCGTTCTGGTTTGCTGCGATGTGGGCAATTCTCCTCATTGTCAGTAATTACACTCCTCAGAACGATATTCGCATCCAACTCTTCATCAATCTCATTGTCATTTTTCTGGGCGCGTGTTTCCTGATGATCCGCAAGTATCACCTCAATCCGCGAGAAGTGCTGGCATTACGAAGACCAAGGTCCACTGCGTTTCTTGCCGTTCTAATTGGTGTTCCGGGGGGAATGCTCACGGCCATAGGACTCTTTCGCTTTGCCAGTCTGTTTTTCCCAATACCACAAAAGATGCTTGAATCCTTTAGCGAAACGTTGTTGCCCTCTAACATGGGCACGTTTCAACTTCTCCTTTTCATGGCTATTCTGCCCGGAATCATTGAGGAAATCACGTTTCGAGGCGTATTACTCCACTCTTTGCATAAGCGTCTTCACCCTGTGCTTCTTGTTTTGATAGTCGGCATCGTGTTTGGCTTTTTCCACATGGCACTTTTCAGGTTTGCACCGACAGCTTTTCTAGGAATTCTCCTTTCTGCAGTAACAATACTCACCGGATCAATCTTTCCATCCATGCTCTGGCATGCGCTAAATAACGGCTTTGCTCTTCTCTCTAACTCTCAAGATATCATCAGCCAATTGGAACCAATCTATTATCTGGCTGGTCCAGTTCTCTTGGGATGTTCGTTCTGGATTTTATGGCGGGATCGAACGCCCTACCCGGAACTCCGCCTCAGCAAATCCAAGAACAATACACGGCAAAAAAAATGACCTTGAGTTGATTATGTTATCCAACTCACAGAATAAAACGAAAGCCGGTTTGGGAAATGAGGATTTCCGGCTCTTGTGGCCTCTGCCTTCAGACAATAGTCCACTATCTCCGAACCAAGTTCATGTCTGGTCCATCTGTCTCGATCAACCCGCCATAATTTCAAAAACGTTATTCGATACACTTTCCATTGACGAAAAACAACGCGCCACCCGCTTTCGTTTTGATCAGGAACGGCAACGCTTCATGAATGGACGAGGATTCTTACGAAAAATTCTTGCCAAATACACAGAAACAACGCCTTCGTCCATCTCCTTTTCCTATGGCGCAAACGGCAAGCCGGCTCTCGCCTCTTCCCCTGAACGGCAGTCAATGAGCTCGGTCACATTCAATCTTTCTCACACTGGCAAATTGATGATTCTTGCCATCACTTTGGGTAATCCGGTGGGAGTCGATATCGAGCGAATCTGCTGGATTTCAGAAATGTCCAATATCGCAAAAAACTATTTTTCTCCCCAGGAACTAAAGCAATGGAAACAGACGGAAGCCTCCCTGAAACTCCGTGTTTTTTTTGAACTCTGGACAACCAAGGAAGCCGTTCTCAAACGTGAGGGGCTTGGCTTGACAAATATCAGGACACAAAAAGAGATTCCAGCCCTGCATACCATTCCAATACAACCCACACCGAATTGTATCGGATGTCTTGCACTCCGACAAAAAACGGTTGATGAACACTATTGGCAATGGCCCATCAATCAGTGATTACTCGTCTACGCTGACAACACGAACGATTTCCTCCATCGTGGTTTGTCCAGCCAAAACACGTCCCAAAGCCCTTTGCCACAGCGTGATCATTCCTTCAGAAATGGCCACCTGCTGTAGAGTGCGGGTTGGCAATTTCTGCATCACCGCATCACGGAAATTTTGTCCCACATTCAAAAGCTCAGTAACAGCCGTTCGTCCGGCAAATCCGGTCGAGAGACACTGCTCACAACCAACTCCCTTCATGAATTGCGCGTTTTTCTGATCCTCCGCAGCCACCAACCTCATCATGTATGGCTCCGGCTGGTAAGGTTGGGAACAATAGGGACAATTCCGACGGATCAACCGCAATCCCAAGACTCCCGTAACGCTTGATGACAGCAAAAACGGTTCAATATCCATGTTAATCAAGCGTGCAAACACGCCAGCCGTGCTGCCGCTATGAATTGTGCTGATCACCAAGTGTCCCGTCAACCCCGCCTGAACTGCGATGGATGCAGTTTCCGGATCACGGATTTCACCGACCATGATGACTTGTGGATCCTGCCGCATCAGAGAACGCAATGCCTTGGGATAGGTAAAGTCCTGTGCCAAGTTCACCTGCGCCTGTGCAATCATCGGAAGATTGAACTCCACCGGGTCTTCCACTGTTGCAATGCTGATAGCAGGACCTGAACGTTGCACCAACTGGTAGAGAGCCGAATAAATGGCGGTCGTCTTGCCCGATCCTGTAGGCCCTGTCAATAAAATCAAACCACTGGGTCTGCTAAGCAACTTATTGAATTGGGTGAGAATGTCCTCATCAAAACCAAGCGCAGCAAGATCAAAACTGCGATTGCTCGGGTCAAAAATACGAACCACTATTTTTTCACCACGTGTCGTCGGGAAAATCGAAATACGCTGCTCTACGCCCCCCAGTTCAGGGTCGGCTGGAGCATGACCTTCCTGAGGCAAATTATTCTGATAGGTTATCAGATTGGCCATCACCTTGAAGCGCCCCGATATTTTATCCATCAATTCCAGCGGAAGATGCACCAGCTCAGTAAGCACACCATTTAGTCGAACCCTTACCACAAGGGTACTTTCCCACGGTTCGATGTGAATATCACTTGCCCCCGCCTTGATCGCATCAAGAAGGATGTATTTTACCAAAGCCACGATATCTATGCCCGCTTCCGCAGACTCCGATTGCAAATACTTAAGTGTTTCACTCACAAAAAGAAGATTGTTAATTTTGAGTTCTTTTACTAACACATCAGAGAATATTTGTCAGTAATTTTCTTGACTGCGTCATAAGAAAACTCGCTCAGAATCAGGAAGATAATACATTTCTCCGGTTTTTAAGACAGAGGCCACTTGGGAAAGAGTCACTGTGGCTTTATTCCCGTGATAAATCGTGGTGGAATGGCCAAAAGCCTCATCTTTGGCTCTGTCAATCTTCTGTTTGTAGAAATTGGCTTTGCACAAGAAGATTTTAAAGTTGATCCAAGATTCAAAGAGGAAGAGTGGCGGCAACAAAGTGTTTATTAAGCGAGAATCATGGACTATTTTGTTTCATTTGGTATCCACTCACTGTTAAAAGAGTCGTTTAGCTATCATCGAGAATTACGTGTGATCTTTTGATGGAATACTCTGCCATCCTCCGCTTTCTATAATTCATTCTCAATCATTCGGATACTGTTTTCTTCGATACAGAACAAGGGAGTATTTTGCCCGAATTAAAGCTGCTTGCGATGTTGCATTTCGAGAAGAGCACTGATAAAGAGAGGTTGCAGTTGCGAATTAACCCGCATGCCAACAAGTTATCACACAAGAGTCTGTCCGGTCTGTGCACAGGAACGTTTTGAACAATTCCTTACGAAAGGAAATCTCTCTCTGGTAAAGTGCGTCAACTGCTCAATGGTCTACGTTAATCCGGTGGTTTCTGAGATGGCAACGGGCACTTTCTATGATCAAACCGGTTTGGAATATCTTTCAAAAGAAAAGGTGGAGAGCGATTATTCAGACACACGTTTTACACGCGAGTTACGGCTTTTCCGCAAGCATTGCCCCCATGGAAGTGTTCTGGATGTTGGCTGTTCTTCTGGCGGTTTCCTTCATGCATTGACAAAACGGTATCCAGGAGATTACGAGGTTCTTGGGACAGACATTTCTTCTGCTCCACTGGAATATGCAAAAAAAATGGGGATTCCAGTCGTCAAAGGAGATTTTTTAAACCATGTCTTTGAAAAACGTTTTGATGCAGTGACATTTTGGGCCGTAATGGAACATTTGATGGAGCCGCGATTATTTTTAGAAAAAACCGCATCGATTCTCTCCCCATCCGGCCTGTGCATCATACTAGTGCCCAATCTACGATCATTGGCGGTTCGTCTTCTGGGGGCAAAATACCGTTACATTCTGCCGGAGCACATCAATTATTTCACCTCAAAGACGCTCGAAGCGTTTGTAAAACGTGATTTTAATATTGTATCCATCTCATCAACCCATTTTAACCCCATCGTCATACTCAAAGATTTTCGCAATAGGAAACAGGAAGTTTCAAGAGAAGAACGTTTTCAGTTGCTGCGCAAAACCAGCGGTTACAAGCGGTCGCCTTGGCTGTTCCCAGTTAAACTCGCGTATGAGACTGTTGAGTTCGGGCTTGGAAAACTGTCTTTGGCTGACAATCTTGTTATTCTTTGCCGGAAAAAATAATTTTTAAAAAACGCGCCTTGTCTTTTACAAAGCGCGTTAAATAACGAATTTATTCGATTCTTCCTAGCCGTCTAACTGATTACAACATCATGTCAGCCACGGTTTTTCCGGTTGGAATAAATGGAAGAACATGTTCTGTATGCGGGCAAATGACATCGAGCAAATACGGTTGATTCGAATCGAGCATGCGCTGGATTGCGGCACGAAGGTCTTGTTTGTAAATGACACGCTCGGCGGGAACATCGAAGCCCTTGGCCAATGTCACGTAATCGGGATAGATCTCCTTCCGGCAATGAGGATCACCGAGGTAAGTATTACCACGATTGCCTTTGTAAAACCGGTCTTCCCACTGCATGACCATGCCCAAGTGTTGGTTGTCAATAATGATGACCTTGGCCGGGATCTTCTCGATGTGAGCCATGGCCAATTCCTGGATGTTCATTAAAAACGCACCGTCACCATCAATATCAATGACCTGCCGATTGGGCAAAGCCGCTTTCACACCAACAGCGGCAGGATATCCAAAGCCCATCGCCCCAAGACCACCGCTGGTAATGAACTGGCGGGGGTATTTGAATTTATAAAATTGCGCACTCCACATTTGATGCTGACCAACGCCGGTGACAATAATCGCTTCGCCCTTGGTCAATTCGTAAACAGCTTCGACCACCATTTGAGGAAGAATCACATCGTTTTCACGTCCCTTGAGCGGCTCGCGCAAGTGTTCGGGTTGAGTGGTGACAGTCGGCACACTGTAGTGGAACGGAGCACGTTCCTTCCATTCGGCGATCTGGGCATGCCACGCGCTGAAGTCAGCTTTGATGGGAAACTCCACCATCATTTGATTCATGCGGTTCAAGGCATACTTGATGTCACTTTGAATCGCCATGTTTGCCCGCTTATTCTTATTGTGCTCGGATTGATCAATATCGATGTGAATAATGGTTCCGTTTTTGCAAAATTCATCGAGTTTTCCAGTCACACGGTCATCAAAGCGAACGCCAAAAGCCAAAAGTAAATCTGCTCCGGGGTGAATTAGTGAAAGAGGCTCATCCACACTTTTGCGATGCTTGTATTCACCGTTGACAGCCCAATTGGCAAACGCAGCGCCGTGCATACCGAGCCAGCGCAAGGAGAGTGGATGCGTTTCTGGGAAAGCACCGCATCCCATCAACGTCGTTGTCACCGGAATCTGCGTTAACTTCACAAATTGGCGAAGCTCTTCCGAAGCTTCACCTGAAATGATTCCACCGCCACAATAGAGAACTGGACGCTGGGCTTTGGCGATTAAATCAAGAACCTTGGACAAATCGGAATCCTGCGCATGAGGCACGGGATTATAACCGCGGAGATTGACCTCCACTGGCCAGACGGGACGCGTTTTGGCCTGTTGTAAATTCTTTGGAAAATCAATCAGCACCGGGCCGGGGCGCCCTGTCCGAGCAATGTAAAGGGCTTCCTTGATAATACGTGGAATGTCATTGATGTCCGTAATCAAATAACTGTGTTTAACAATCGGGAGCGTCATTCCATAGATGTCGATTTCCTGGAATCCGCTCTTCCCGATCAACGTCTGAACGACCTGCCCCGTTATGGCAACCATGGGCACGGAATCCATGTAGGCATCTGCAATGCCAGTAACGAGATTGGTGGCTCCAGGACCGCTGGTGGCCATGCAGACCCCTGGCTTGCCAGTGGCACGGGCATAACCGCAGGCAGCAAAAGCGCCCCCCTGCTCATGGCGTGGGAGAATCGTGCGAATCTTGGAACGGGTTAACGCCTGATGAATCTCGAGACTCGCGCCTCCCGGATATGCAAAGACGTGTTCAACCCCTTCCCGCTCCAACGCTTTAACCAGGATGTCACATCCGGCCATCATTTCGCCGGTTTCCACCGCGTTTGAAGTCGTTTTCGCATGGGTTCCTATCTTCATACTCATATGTTTTCTTTGCTGGCAGTCGCGAGAAATAAAAAACCCACGACCGTTTCCAGCCGTGGGTTGTTGTTTAAAATCGATTTATGCGCAACAAGCACCATCGGCGGAGTGGTCCAGCAGCAGGACTACTACTACGCTTACGTTTACTTGCAGCACATTAAAATTCATTACGTTGTATAAGTTAATCAAAACACCAATTTCGGTCAAGCCCTCTTTCAAAATATCATCAGCTTTATTAGAAAATAAAGTTTGCTGGCATTTTAGCCTTCAAGTCTTGTTTCTTTCATCGGCCAATTCCACAAAGAGTAAACTCTCATTTGTTCAGGAAAGTCTGCCAATTCACAACAATACCGGCCTTTTATAAAAATGGACAGTCGGGGCTTGTCTTGATAAACAATAGAAATGCTCGAATCTCTCAAAGAACAAGTTTGCAAAGCCAATTTGGACCTTGTTAAGGAAGGTCTGGTCATTCACACCTGGGGTAATGTCAGTGGCGTTGATCGCGCCAGTGGAAATATCGTCATCAAACCCTCCGGAGTTCCATACGACATCATGAAACCCGAACACATGGTGGTCGTATCCCTCAAAACCGGCAAAGTTGTTGAAGGCAAACTAAAACCCAGTTCAGACACAGACACCCACTTGATTCTTTACCGCGCATTCAAGAACATCGGAGGGGTTGTCCACACCCACAGCCTTCACGCCACTTCCTGGGCTCAGGCAAAACGCGAGATTCCCGCCCTTGGCACCACAACTGCCGATTACTTTCATGGCTTCATTCCTTGCACGCGTTTGTTGACAGATGAAGAGATCAACGGCGATTACGAAGCTCGAACCGGCGATGTCATTGTCGAGCGATATGCAAAACTTGACCCCGATTACTATCCCGGTGTTCTTGTGGCAAGCCATGGACCATTTACCTGGGGGAAAGACGCCCACGAAGCCGTGCATAATGCGGTCGTCGTCGAATTCATTGCTCACCTTGCTTACGAAACTGAGATGATCCAACCACGCATCCAATCAATTCAACCCACATTATTGGACAGGCACTTTTTCCGCAAACACGGTCCCAACGCCACATACGGCCAATAGATCACTTTTCCTTTAGCACACAAAATTTAAAACATAGGACGCCACAGGCGCCCATCAAAATAGAGAAATAAAACAATGAGCATATCTATTCAGAAAGATGTCTTTGGAACGCTGGCAGATGGCACAGTGGTGGATATTTTCACACTGCGCAACGGTAAAGGCATGGAGGCCCGTATCACCAACTACGGCGGCATTATCACAAATCTCACCGCTCCCGATCGCAACGGCAAGTTTGAAGACGTCGTCCACGGCTTTGACACACTGGAAGACTACGTCACCCGTAACGTCTGCTACTTTGGTGCACTTGTTGGCCGCTACGGAAACCGCATTGCCAACGGAAAATTCGTCCTCAACGGACAAACCTATACCCTGGCACAAAACAACGGCACAAACAGCCTGCACGGCGGCATTAAAGGGTTCAACTCAGTCGTGTGGAAAGCCCGCGGTTTCATGGATGACTCTGGCCCGGGAGTCGAATTAACCTATGTCAGCAAAGACGGAGAAGAAGGTTATCCAGGCAATCTGACCGTAAAGGCCACCTACACCCTGACCACGGACAATGCCATTAAACTGGAGTTTCTAGCCACAACCGACAAAGACACCGTTGTCAACCTCACACACCACTCCTACTTCAATCTCTCTGGAAAAGAAGATATTCTGGACGATGAGCTTCAGCTCAATGCCAAAAAAATGACTCCAGTCAATAATATCCAGATTCCAACCGGTGAAATCCGCCCTGTCAAAGGCACCCCATTTGACTTCACCAAGCCCGTTTCCATTGGAGCCCGAATCGAACAGGACGACGAACAATTAAAATTTGGCGCCGGCTACGACCACAACTTTGTGCTAAACAAACGCAAGGGGGCCCTTGCGCAAGCCGCCACAGTCTACGATCCCTCAACTGGGCGCGTTCTTGAAGCCCTGACCACCGAACCCGCCATTCAATTCTATTGTGGAAACTTTATTGATAACGTTTCAGGCAAAGGCGGACGCATCTATAAGAAACGCAGTGGTTTCTGCCTAGAACCCCAACATTACCCCGATTCACCCAATCAGCCCGCCTTCCCATCAACCGTTCTCAAGGCAGGCCGTAAATATAAAAACACAATTATTTATCGTTTCTCAGCCAAATAATCTGAGTCTCTGATTTGGATCTCCTACATTTTCCGGCGGTGGTAAATCCCCCGCCGGATTTTTTTTGGGTCAAGGCAGCTCTCTGGCAGTAGTTGCACGAACTTTTTCTAACGTTGGCCATGCATCGGTTGCAATGACTGCGGAAACTCTGGTGTTTGTATCATATGATCGACAATCAAGAACCGAATAGGCTCCTTTCAACGGAGGCGGATACACTGTCACATCTGATTTTGAAGTGATACGTTCAGCTTCAACTCGAATTATCGAAAATGGAATACGTATTGTGGAATTTGTCCCGGGGATAACGTTTCGCACCGAAGTGTAACGCACAGTTGTAACAACAGGTATGGTCAATCCATCCAAATTTGTTGTTTTTTCAACTGATAGGAATACGTTCGTTGACAAATCATTATTCGGCAGTCGAAGAAAAGTTAATGTGTCGTTCTGATCATAATAGCGAAAATATCCAAAACTCACGACTTGCTGCGGAAGATATGGAGGATTGGTAAAACAAATCCACTTTGTTGGGACCGTTTTAGTTGGACTTGTAGCCATGATCTCCATTGGTGTCATCGCTCCTTCTTTTTTCTCATGTAGAACGCGATGACTGGCATACGTATACCAGAGGATGGCAGCTTCTTGTTCCAGATCAAAAGGAGGATTCCCATTCGCCCGAAAAGCAGTGAACAGAATGTTTGTTGTTAAATCATGGTAAACATTACAGAATTCCTTACCGTCACCTGCTATTTTTTTCGACCAGTTTGTAACGACAGGCATGTTGGGGAAAACAAAAGCCGGTTTGGGCATCAATAGAGGAGTATATTCAATCGACCATTGACAGTCTTTCACGTTTATGGTGAATGAGAAAATTTCGACTGCATTTGCTGGGATAAACTTTGAATGCTCTTTTCTATCCCCGCTTAGTCCAAAGAAAGTCATTTTCCCTTCGACATGATACTCCGTTGCGGCAAGTAAAGAATTGGGGAAGCCTACCAAAAACAGAACAAAACAGCATTCAACATAAAATAAATGTAATCGCAACTGGAACACATAGTAATTAACGAACTTGTCCGGTAAATTATTCAACATATTTATATACTGACCTGTCCCAAAAAGCACGATGGATAATTTAAAACTTATGCCATTGGTCGATCACCATCAGGGGAGGCAACAGCATGCTGCAAAGGGCATCTCAATAAGCGGAAAACACCTCGTTCTGGTAAATAATCTGTAACCTCCGGTGAAATTTCTTTATAGTTCATATAACGATGACGGAAGAAATTTCGAGTTTAACAGGGGGTGTTCAGTTGGGGCCAGTTTTTGCGACTACCCATTGGTCAGTCGTTCTCGCCGCTCGTTGTTCTGACCACCGTCAAGCCCAGGCTGCATTGGAACGATTATGTCGCGCTTATTGGTATCCCCTCTACCATTTTATTCGGCGCCAAGGTCATTCCACACATGACGCTCAAGATTTGACTCAGGAGTTTTTTGCAAGATTTTTGGAAAAGAACTGGATGGCTGCAGTGGTTCCTTCGCGTGGAAGATTCCGGTCGTTTTTGTTAATGTTGGTCAAGCGCTTTCTGAGTGTCGAGTGGCATCGAGCCACTGCTGAAAAACGTCGCTGCATTTTGCTTCCCCTCGAAATGGCAGAGACGCGCTACCTTTCTGTGAGTGAAGAATCTGATACGCCAGATCAAGCGTTCGAGCGTCAATGGGCATTAACGTTGCTTGAGGAGGTTCTGCGTGTCCTACGTGAGGATTACGAATCAAACGGCCAGGGAAAACTCTTTCAAACATTAAAACCATGTCTAATAGGCAGTCGCGAAATCCACCCCTATGCCGTGCTTGCTCAAAAGCTGGGGATGTCGGAAGTCGGCGTAAAAGTAGCCGTTCACAGAATGCGCGAGCGTTACCGGGAGCGGCTCCGGGAGGAAATCGCCAATACTGTGGCTTCGCCCCAGGACGTTGAAGACGAAATGGGACATCTGTTTCGTGTTCTAAACCGATCAACCTAAACTGTATTTAATGCGCCTGAATTAAGGTTATTTTTCATCCAACAAGTAACCTTGGCACAAATTTTTATATTGAATAGGTTGAAAGGATACACAATGCAAATAGAACGTCGCTGTAGTAATTGTGGCAAGGTGCTTGAGCCCAACGTGCCAGAAGGCTTGTGCCCAGCATGCTTGCTCAAAGGTGGATTTCCCACCGGTATGGAAATAGGAAGCAAGTCCGGCCCAACCCAGATTTTTGTTCCACCGACAATCGCCGAACTAACGCCAAAATTTCCACAATTTGAAATCCTTGAATTCATCGGTCAAGGCGGCATGGGGGCGGTTTATAAAGCGCGACAGAAAGAGCTGGATCGTATCATCGCACTGAAAATTCTTCCCCCAAACATCGGAAAGGATGCTGCCTTTGCAGAGCGTTTTACCCGCGAAGCCAAAGCACTAGCCAAGCTCAATTACCCCGGCATCGTCACCATTCACGAGTTTGGTCAGGCTAATGGTCTGTATTTTTTTGTCATGGAATACGTGGATGGTGTAAGCCTGCGCCAACTAATGGCACGTGGACGTATCTCTCCACGCGAAGCATTGGCCATTGTTCCACAGATTTGCGATGCTTTGCAGTATGCGCACGACCAGGGAATTGTTCACCGCGACATCAAACCCGAAAACATCCTGCTAGACCGCCGGGGCCAAGTAAAAGTAGCCGACTTTGGACTGGCCAAAATCATTGGCAGCCCAGAACTTTCTTCTGATTTCCCGCAGTCCAATTCCCCTTCCCTCTCCGATGGGGCAAAAATTCTGGGCACTCCCAATTACATGTCGCCAGAGCAAATTCAGACACCGGGCGATGTGGACAACCGAGCAGACATTTATGCGTTAGGCGTTGTCTTCTATCAAATGCTCACTGGCACATTGCCAGATAAAAAAATCGAGCCGCCTTCAAGGAAAGTTGCGATTGACGTGCGCTTGGATGAAATCGTTCTGCGTGCACTGGAAGAAAAACCAGAGCGACGCTATCAGCAGGCCAGCGCTCTTAAAACACAGATCGAAACAATTGCAACGACTTTGGAATCAAAGAAGACGGAAAAACGGAGAGAATCATTGTCTGGGCGTTTTGGACATGTCACCTTTAGGGCAGCAATTATTGCAGGTATCGCGGCTGGATTCATTGGACTGTATTTCTTATTTATAACACTGCACAAACCAACCTATGGTCCGATAGCGGAACTTCGCTACAAAGCCTTTACTGTAGACGAAATCACTTTTGATAAATTAGTTCCGCACACACAACGCCAGTCTGGATACAATCCGGAAAACAAAAATAACATTCACACGTCAGCATACAAAATAACAGATTCTCAATTTGCCATCATTTCAACCAATACGCTTGCCCAATTACTTGCCGGTATGCAGCAAATACCAGGACTTCTTGCACAAGAAAATGATATGAGTCAATCGTTACCTTATTATGGAGAAAAGGCCAAGACACAACCAGGATGCTTCATAAACATGGATAAGCATTCTCTGGATCCCGAATGCGATTTTACTGCAACTGCATCATGTGATTTTGCAAAAAATGGAGAAAATCTAAATGTCGTGATTGAAGGTTCGGCTTTTTTGAGTATTGCCCCCTCATCAAACAATAGTTCTTCTGTAAATGCCCAATTTTATATTCGTGGGCAAGCATCCCCCGACCATGCATTTCTTATTTTTGCACCTTATCGCAACAAGATGAATAGAAGCGATTACATTGTCATCGCATTTGAGGTTGATGCCTCGATTGTCTCACGTCTCCCACATTCCAGAACACCGAAGTCATTCGGACGCATCATTAGAATTGGACGCCCCATCATTTCAAGGGACCAATGGTGGGACGCGGGTGGACAACCAATTCAGATTGATCCCGAACCTGTACAATTAGCCTGTAACGCGTCACTCGTAGTTCTCATTGAAAAAAATATAGATTTTCTGTGGGTAGATTTAAAACCATTAGATGAAGCCTGTGTCTTCAATGCTGGATTGTCTATGGTCAGTGCAAAACAAATTTTCATCTATTTGAACGATACTAACGGTAATTTAAACCATTACCTTGACACCAACGGTCAATTCAGTGTCCTAATGAAAGGCCCTTGCGATGATTGGAAAAAAATCGGGACGATTCAACCAGATGTAACAAATCACATTGATGGTGGGACGTTTTTTCTAAATAGTAACAAGCCCAATCAATGCGTATTCGATTTTGATTCGGAATATGAGATCGCTGTTGTTGCCGAAGTTAATAATCGCAAGGGGACTCCACCTGCTAATTCCAACGGGTTTGCTGCAGGTGGATTTGATCGACGTTCGCATCGAATCACGTCAGTTCAAAATTATAAAGAATCGCTTTCTCCTCAAACAACGAGTTTTGTTGTATTCAAACGACGATTAGCACGTCAAATCATAACTTCCATTCCAACGCGGTCGATATGCGTGAACTCAAATTAATGAGACTCATTGTAATTCCAAAACGGTATCTCATATAACAGATATTGGATCACCAAAGCCCGTCTTTGAACAAAAATCATCCAAAACAAATTAGACAGGGTGTCTTTTGGAGAACATCACTATTTTTTTAGTCTATAGAATCGATTTTCAGCAGGCAGTGGCAATGTAATGGAGATAGTTGAATCATTCGTAACAAATCCACCGGGGACAATGTCCCAATTAGTTGTCACGAAACTCGTGGTTGTCTGCAAAATGAAATCCGGCGCGTTTTTAGTCCACCAAAGGGTTAGATTGGTAGTCGTGTGGGTAATGTTAAGAGTCGGAAGAGGGTTTGTTTCACCCGAACTGCTGAATCGCGAGGGAATGTAAGCGTTGGCTTGAATATCTGAGACTTCCAAAATTACCGGGGTGTCAGCGAGCTCCACATTTGAGGGGGCTGTGCCCAGGGAGAGAAAGTCGACTTTTATTATTGGATGCTCTCCGGCAGAAAACGATATTGTTGGCGAGAGTGCCATTCCAAAGCCAAGATTACCTGTTAGGGCTAAATTTGTGTTGATAAGTAAACAGGCGCTTGCCGTTCCTGATTCTTTTGTAGCCTGTAAAAATGTCAGGCTCGCCGGGTCATAGTGGAGGCTGAATCCAACCGCGTTTTCATCTCCAAGAGCGTCGAGATTCACATAAACCGTATTTGTCACTCCCTGTGAGGAGGATAAGAGCCGGATGATTCGATTTTGTGCAGTGGGCGTATTATTTGTTTCTGATACCATTGATGGCCCGCCAATCGTCTCCCAATCATCAAGGTTTACGGCGTAACGACCAATTTGCACCCAATCAGAAATGGTAAGCATCCCATCGCCTAATGTTGAGCGTGGCGCACAATCGGCTCGCTGAAGCTCGGTTGCATTCGTAATGCTGTCAAGCCCTACCACAAAACGGCCTTCCTGCAACCAGTCGTCCATTGTGATTCCTTCATCGCCGTCAGGCCTTGGAAACACGTCACCCTCAAGAACTTTTTCAGTTATGGTGATTGAACCAGCAAAGTAGCTCGAATCAAGTACTGTTCCAGTGATACCCAAAGACACTTGCGGCATAGGTGTTTCAGAGAAACCGAGTGTTGTTGTCTCACTGATTGGTATGTCAGCACAAACGAACTGAATTTGAAGATAATTATTCGTGCCAGGAGAAAATAAACTGCCTTTAGGCGCTACCAGGTTTATTCCGATTTGTCCGTAAGTGGTGTAGTCGGTGTTCACGTTCAGGCTTAAGAATGAGCCACTTGATGTCAGTCCAACTGATTTAAATCTCAGCAGTGAAGGATCATAATTAAGGCTGAATTGTATGGAATTTTCGTCGCCCAAGGTTATGAATTGGAGGGGAACTGTCATTGTTGAAAGACTTATGGCTGACATGGAGGGAATGACAACACCAGAACATTTAACGGAGAGAAAGGCAACCTTGCTTGTAACTGAGCCGTAGAAATTAGAGGCGACAAACAAATAAGATCCAGCGTTGGTAGAATTGATGTTTGTAAGAACCAGGGTGTTGTTTGTTGCCCCAGAAATGATGGCGTTTTCATATAGCCACTGGAATGAAATAGCAGAGCTGCTCGAAACGCTTGCTTGGAAAATAACAGTGTCTCCCCTTGTCACATACTGACTTGTTGGCTGTTGAGTTATTTCGGGAAGAAAACTGGGGCTAACATTGGCAATTACATTGGAAACGACTCCATAGACATTACTTGTCACAAGAGAATAGGTTCCCATGTTGGCATTTTGTAAATTGATTAAAGAAAGAGTTTTGTTTGTGGCTCCCAAAATGTTTGTTCCATTGAGCTGCCATTGATAGGAGAAAATAACAGGAGAGAAGGTATAATATTTATACGTCAAGTAGCCCTGAACAAGTTTACGGTCAAGATCATTCAGTTGACCTTTGAATATTATAACCTCAGCAATGTCGCCTGAGAAAAATTCCGAATTACCAGATATCCCGCCAATGAAATAGCCAGGGACCGGGGGAACAAGTCCAAAAAAGGTCCATGAACTGGAGATATTCGTGTTGCCATCTGAATCATTGAAAACTACCTGATTCATGTTTGTCGAAATATAGGAGGTCCAAATATGGAAGACATTAAATGGGACCAAGATTCTTGAATTACAGGTTGGAGCCCACCAACCAGAAATCTCCATGGACTGATCCACTAAAGAGAAATGGTGACTCCGACACGCTCCATTATTCCCAGGGGTTCCAATAAAAACAGCGGCCTCACCGGACAGGCTGGATTGTTCATTGTGATTATAGACGAAGAAAATAGTGTAGGCATTTGACACCCCTAGATTACACGAGTTTGAAAGGAAATTCCCCGAGGTAGCAGCTTGACTGCCAGCGAAATGTAAGACTGGGGCACCTGCCAGCAGTGTGGAATTGGTCAATAAAGGCTGAAATGCCCCTGTGGCCTGCATTGCATCAAAATTGTTCCCCGAGTTATCTTGCCATCGTGTGACAGATCCGTCCGAGTTTGTCAGAACTCCAGTATCCGCTTTCAGCCATAGAGCAAGCGTTCCTGACGATATACTTGCAGGCAAAGTCAGATCACTGTTAAGCGTTGTTGAGCTTCCCAATGTCACAAAAAAGTTCGGAATGTTGGTGTTCAATGCAGGAAGATAATTCAGTGCCAAAGTTGCGTTTGAACTGACTTGTTCTCCAACAGAATTTTTTGCAACAACGTAATAATTGCCTAAATCGCCATTGAGCACATTTGAAACGGTATAACTGGCGTTGGTTGCTCCTGGAATTTCGATGCTATTGTGATACCACTGATATCCAGTGGTATTGTTTGCAATGACTGCAAATGTCGCTGCACTATAGACAGTAATTGTCTGACTTTTTGGCTGTAAAACAATGGTTGGAGGTTCATGAATGGTTAACGTCGCATTTGAACTCGTTACGACACCAAATTGATTTTCCAATATTGCGTGGTAAACTCCCACATTCGAGTATTGAAGGTTTGTCAGCGTTAACGTCCAGTTAGTCGCTCCGGGAATGGGAGTGTTGTTAATATACCATTGACACGCAGTGCCTGGCTCCATTTCTTTAAAATATTTACGTCGGAGATAAGATTTAACCAGGAAGTTATCCGAGTCAGACAACACACCGTTGAAGTATATGATTTCAGCAACATCACCTAGAAAATTCTGTTTGTAATATGACATCGCACCAATGAAGTAGTCGGTGGATGGAACCCCAAAGCTGTAAATGTCACAACTTGAGGAGGTTTCAGAATCAATGGACATGTCAGCAAATTTTACAACCGTTTGATCAAGATTCACTCTTTCCGAAGAGAAGTGGAATGAATTTGATGATATTGTAAGCCCTGATAGAAAGACACCGCTGCCATCGTTATATGCCAAAACGTTATTTCTTAAGCACACCCCTCTTCCACAGAGGTTCTCAGTGGGAGTTCCAATGTAGTAAAGACATTCATCAGTGGCAAAATCACCAGTCTGATTATAAACGACAAAAACTGTATACCCGAAATCTGCATTCAAGTCGGCATCGCCTTTCAGATATTGCCCATTGCCCGAGGATTGAATTCCATTGAAGTGAATTACAGGCTGGTCTATAACCTTCGAGTAGCTCAGATAAGGTTGGCTATTTGTGTCAGATTGAAAAGCGTCAAAACCGTTTCCGGATTGGTCCCCCCACTGCGATATTGCGCCCAGATTATTGGTAATGACTCCGCTGGAGGCTTTGAGCCATAACGCAAGCTTTCCATTGTGAATTAAATCAAAATCAAGACTGGGAATAGCACTGAAAGAGACAGTTGATCCTCTTGCGACAACTTTGGAAAGAGGTTGATCGGTAAGAATTGGGCTAGTCAAAGGATATAGACTGACAACGGCACTTTTTATAGTGCTAACAGAATTGGTAACAATAACGAAGTAATTTCCAAGGTTTTCCTGCTGGATGCTGCTTAGCGAAAACGAACTGTTTGTAGCACCCGCAATGGCGCTGTCATTGAAATACCACTGACAGCCTGTCTGATTTGTTGCGATGACGGAGAACCCTCCCGACGATCCCAAGGTTACACTCAGATCAATTGGTTGGTTAATAATGGACACGGCAGGAAGAACCGTTAGTGTTGCATTCGAGCTTACCGTGATTCCCGCAGCATTGCTGAGAATGACCGAATAAAATGCTGAATCGCTGATTTGAACATTAGTTAACACAAGGCCGGAATTGGTTGCTCCTTCCATATTGACCCCATTCCTTTGCCATTGGCAGCTAAAGTCACCAATGGACAAATGCGCCGTGTAATACTTGTCTACCAGATATTTCTCGACAGACTTGCGATCCGACTCAACAAGGTTTGTATTGTAAACGATGATTTCGGCTATGTCCCCATAAAAGTAACGCTGTTCAACACCGCCGACAAAATATTGGGATTGAGGCGATTGGAAATTTCCAACATTTAAAGTTTTAGTAAAGCTATTTGAGCCATCTGTGTCGAAAAAGTCCAACTGGGTCATCATGGCATTTAGACGGCACGTCCAAATTCGCAAGGTATTGGAAGGAATGCTAAAATCGCTGCTATAAGAGTCCCCCCAGGAAGAGAAAGACATGTTGTTTCTCAACATCAGGTAAGAACGTCCCGCATTCTGAACGTTCGGAGTCCCAATAAAGAATGGCACTTCTTCCGAAACCGAGCGATTTCCGTGACGGTAGACAACGAAGCCTGTGAAGGCATTACTCAAACTGAGATTGGCACTTCCCCTCAGATATTCATTGGCAGTTCCGTTAAATCCTCCATTGAAATGCACTAGAGGAACACCACTCAGAGCTATGTCCGATGTCAGGGATGGATAGGCACCACTAGTCCCTTTTGCATCAAATTTATTTACGGATGAATCGTCCCATTCCATAACTTTACCAAGAATATTTGTCATGACTCCTTCATCTGCTCTCAGCCATAAAAGCGGTTTGGTGGCAAGATAGAAGTAAAGCTGTGATATAACGCCAGGGCTGATGGTCACCGTTGCTCCTTCAGCCACAGTTTGGTCAATTGGTTGATTAAGAATATATGGGGGTTCAATGACTGTCAAAATGGCATTGGTGCTCGTTTGTGAATTTACTGGATTAGACGCTACCACCCAATATTTACCAGATGCCAAAGGCTGAGGTTGGATGATTGTAAATGAAGAATTTGTCGCGGCTGTTATTGCGATACCATCGTGATACCACTGATATGCCGTCGCATTGGTGGCACTGACTGAGAAAATAGCAGTTCCTGAGTTTTTTATTAAAGATAGATTCTGTGGTTGACTTGTAATGATCACTGGATTGTAAATGCCAAGATTAGCGTTGGATGTTGTCAGGGTTGACGTTCCGCTCTTGACAGTGACGTAATAGTGTCCCGAATTCTGAGACTGAGCGTTTGTAATCGTCAGAGTTGAGTTGGTCGCGCCATCAATGGCAATGTCATCGTGAAACCATTGAAAAGTGAATTTGATAGAATAGTTGCCATCAATGTACTTTGATTTGAGGTAATTCTCAACATTACATTGCTCTTCATCAGTAAGCTTTCCTTGATAGTAAATGACTTCGGCAATGTCTCCAAGATAGTTGCGATTATTACTTCCTAATCCTCCTATATAATATCCGGGGGATGGCATTTGAAAGTCAATGTTGAGACTGTTGGTAAAGTCGCTTATTCCATCCGTGTCAAAAAAGTCTAATTTTGTGAGATCGCTACCTAAACGCAGAGTTGCAATGCGGAATGTTTCCGCTGGAATAGAGAAGTTGAAGGAGTAACTAAACCAAACCCAGGTCAAATAATTGAGTTTGCCATTCAAAATCGCCAGGGCTTGATCTTTACCACTTTCTCCAGGTACGCCTACAAAGAAAATATCGTCTTCTGTATTATTCCTGTTTCCATGGCGATAGGCAGTGAACAGGGTAAAGCCAGTGTTTGTGGCGATTTGATTGGTCCCCATCAAATAATTTCCAGTGGATGATTGAATTCCATTGAAGTGAATGACTGGGGCATTATGTGCCTGTTGAGAATATGTCAGATAGGGTTGTGCTGGAGTGTTGGTCTGGAAGGCATCAAAATTGTTACCAGACTGGTCTTTCCACTGGCTAACACCACCATTTGAATTGGTTATGACACCAGCGTCGGCCTTCAGCCACAGAGCCATAGAGGCATTTGCAGCAAGCAAAGAAGTGTCTTCCATGAAAACTTGAAAAGTCGTTGTTCCACCAGTCAGGACGTTTTGGTCGACTGGTTGTTTTGCAAAGGCGGGTAATTGAACGATCCTTATGGCTGCGTTAGAACTTTGTTGAGCGCTTCCTTGATTTGAAGCAACCACGTAATATTGCCCCTCTTGCGTCGCAGCCCAAACCGTAAAAACATAAGTTGAATTTGTGGCGCCCAAGATGGGTTGTTGTTGAAAATACCACTGGTAACTTGTGGCGTTGTCCGCAGTTACGCTAAGTGTGACTTTATTTCCTCTTGTAGCCTCTTGGGATTGCGGCTGGGAGGTGATGACAACAGGTGGAACAATTGTCAGATAAGCATTCGAACTTGTGGTAAAACCCGCCGAATTTGAGATGGTTACAGAGTAGTTGCCAGCATCGGACGCTTGGATATTTTGAAGGTCAAGAACGGTATTGGTTGCTCCCGGGATGTCGGCTCCGTTAAATTTCCACTGGCAGGAGAACTGAGGGGCAAAACCAGAATAGTATTTTTGCTGGAGATAGGATGTGACACTATTTCGATCCGTCTGACTTAGTTCTCCTCTAAAGAGGATTATTTCTGCAATATCTCCGTAAAAGTTTTGTGCATCATCCCCCAGTCCTCCAACGTAATAATTTGGCAAAGGTGGATAAAGCAGAAAAGGCATGACGGTATTCGCAAAGGTGTTGCTACTGTCAACGTCCCAAAAGGATAATTGATCCATATTCGTATTCAAACCCTGAATCCAAATACGATAGGTGTTTGGAGGAATCGTAAATCCCGAATCGCATTCTTCGTTCCAAGCTGAGAATGCCATCTGGCAATTGGGTGCAATGTAGAAGCTCCTGCCACCAAAACTGAACCTCGTTGCACCCATGAAAATCAGGTTTTCCTGAGCGAAGTTGCGATCGCCATGCATATAAAAAACAAAGCCGGTATAAGCGTCTGTCAAATTCAGGTTTGATTCGCTAAAAAGATATTCGCCTAATACTGTACTTTGAGTTCCGCTGAAACTTATGACCGGCATTCCACCAAGACCGAAGGAGGATGTTAGCTGGGGTTTATTATAGATATTTGTCTGTGAAGCGTCGAAACCATTACCTGACTGATCCTGCCATTTTGAAACCCACCCCGCGGCATTTGTCACGACACCTGCGTCTGCTTTGAGCCAGAGAGTCGGACTTGCGGTTGTGAGAGAGGCAAGATCCGTTCCGACTCGAACTGAGAACGTTGCATTGGAACCATATGAAACGGTGGTATTCTCCGGTTGATGGTAGATGATCGGAACATAATCCAATACCAATTGAGCTGTCACACTTGTCTCTGAGCTGATGGAATTTGAAACAACAACATAGTATGAGCCCACAGAGGCGGGTTGGGCGTTTGAAATTATCAGAGTGGAATTTGTGGCATCAGAAATTATTGTATCATTGAAATACCACTGATAAGAAGATGCGTTTTCAGCAGTCACAGAAAATACGGCGTCTTGTTTTGCAGAAATCACTCTTAAATCATGCGGTTGGGAAGTGATTTGAACGTTTTTGAGAACAGTCAATGCAGCCGGAACACTTTGCGCTGTTCCCACTGAATTGCTAACGATGACGTAGTAACTTCCTTCATCCGACTGTGCAATGCCGGACAAGGTCAGCGTTGAATTTGTCTCTCCTTTGATGGCATTGGTATTGAAAAACCACTGGTAGGAAACAGGCGAAAGTTCGTGATAAAAGTATTTCTTCTGAAGGTAATATTGAACTTGATACCGTTCACTTTCCGAAAGCACACTGTTAAAATAGAGAATTTCCCCTATATCACCATAGAATCCGTTGGTGACAGTCAGTGGAACCTGGCCAATATAATAACCGGGACCAGTGGAAGATAATGTATTCGTGTATAATGTTATCCTGAAGAAAGTGAAAGCATCCCCATCTGTAGCATCAACGAAATCGAGCCAATTGTGTGTTGCAGACATACGGTCAGTCCATATGCGAAGTGTGTTTTTGGGAATGAAAATGGACGAATTTAATGTCCCGCTTGTGCCTCCATAGGCCATTTGATCTGCGGCTATTTGGAATGCTTCTTTAGCATTGCTCTGAGGGGTGCCAACATAAAACGGATACTCCAGGTCACTTGAAGAATTTCTGTGACGATAGACAAGAAATCTTGTAAAACCATGGTTTTGAGAGAGTTGTGCTGTACTTGAAAGTCCCACAAAAGGAAATGTTGTGTTAAATTGAACCAGGGGCATGCCATCCGAATTCGTCGTCATGGAAGGACGGCAAAATTCAGTCGATTGGCTGGCATCGAAGTGATTGGAAGATTGATCTTTCCAAATGGAAACTTGGCCCATTGATGTAACAACTCCAGCATCGGCTCTGAGCCAGAGTGACAAATCATTGGAAAGATTATTTATGGCATTTTCTGTAGCCTCAACATTAAAACTGACCTCACTCCCCAGGGGAGCCGACTGACCAATGGGATGCTGCGTAATGACCGGCTCGCAATTCACACTAAGCCTCGCCACCGAAGTTGTTACCGAGATGCTAGCATCAGTGAACACTGCGTAATAATACCCTTGTGAGGCTTGTGCCACTTGTTGCAGCGTCAACGTCTCGTTTGTCGCATCGCTAATTTGAACGTTATTCTGATACCAGTGACAAGAAAGGGCATTAGCAGCCTTGGCGGTAAAAGTGACAGGGGTCCCTCTATTGGCAATCTGGTTCTGGGGCTGTTGGCTGATTATTACATCAGCCGCTTTGTCAGCCGCAGCATTGGCGGTTTGAAAACACAGAGGTGACGCAACCAGCGAAAAACAGAAAAACGAAATTATCCAATGCGTATTGTTTTGCATAAAAACCATTAAAATTGCCAGTTCAACCCTACCCCCTCTAGCTTACTAACTTCATAAGTGAATTAACCATTAAAGTCAATGCGATTGACAATCTATTTTCGCTAATGAATGGTTATAGCGATGTACAGAATGCTTATTGAATGAAAGGTGGCATCAAATTTCTGAGAATGATCTTAAAATTACAAATATCTTTGTGTGAAAGGATTAGGGGGGCGAGGAAGATAAACACAAAACACGCAGAACAAGATCGAATCATGAAAGTATGAGAAATCATCATGCGAGCACATGCGTCATATGACGCTATCAGGTGGTGCCCGCATTGTGTGAATGAAAACTTTCCATTTCACAATTTAAAACACTGGCATCAGGGGCTTGCCAATCGAACCCCCTTTCAAGTATTAATGAGTTGCTCCAAAAAGAACCGGAAGGAGCCCTGCAAAGATTGGTCTTCTTCAGTTCAATAGGGGTAAAAATTTGTCATAAGAAAACATCTATAAAAACAAGACTCAATGGTCCAAACAAAGATGCGTCTCAATCAATTCAAATCACACCCAATGCGTATTTTTTTACATCCGCTTTTATGTGCAGGGATCAAAGCACCAACCTCACATCTTCTGGTCCGCCAAATTCTTTGCTGTGTCATTGTTTTTCTGATTGGATTTCCAATTTCCAGTTATTCACAGAGTGATGAGTTCACACGTCCAATTATCATTGCCCATCGCGGTGCAAGTGGTTACTTGCCCGAGCATACTCTGGAGGCAAAAGCCTTCGCCTATGCCATGGGAGCTGATTTTCTTGAACAAGATTTGGTGCTCACCAAAGACGGTATTCCTGTTGTCTTGCACGATATCCAAATTGACACGGTTACAGATGTTGCAGACCGTTTCCCCGTCCGCAAGCGTGACGACGGACGATTTTATGCCATCGACTTTACATTGGCAGAATTAAGGCAATTGAAAGTCACCGAACGTTTTAATCCGAAGACAAAGCGTGCGGTGTTCGAAAAACGCTTTCCACTCTGGCAATCCACTTTTCACATTCACACGTTCGAAGAGGAAATCCAATTTATCCAAGGCTTGAACCGCAGCACAGGACGGCATGTCGGAATCTATCCAGAAATCAAATCTCCCTCTTGGCATCGCAAACAAGGTCAGGATATCAGCAAAATAACTCTGAAAATTCTGGATCGCTATGGATATCGAACAAAACAAGATCCATTTTATGTGCAGTGTTTTGAATTCGATGAAGTAAAACGGTTACGCAATGAATTGGGTTTCCATGGACGATTGATCCAACTTCTTGGGGACAAACCGGCTACTTTACTTACGCCAGATGGGCTTCGTGAAATTGCAAAGGTTGCTGATGGTATCGGACCATCCATTCAATTGATTGCAATATCAGCTCCAAGCGGAAGCTATCGAATTACAGACCTGGTTACCAATGCGCACCTTGTTCATTTAAAAGTGCATCCTTACACCTTACGTGCAGACGAGCTGCCGCATTTTGCAAAGTCACTTGATGAATTGGAGGAAATTCTATTCCTTAAAGCTGGCATTGATGGTGTGTTCTCCGATTTTCCGGATAGGACAGTCCGTTATTTAACCGAACACTTTTCGAATCCAACCAACGCCAGTAACGGTCTGCAAAGGAAGTAATTGATCGTCTGCCATCTCGCACAAAAGCGTTGTCTGACATCAACGTCGCAATCGATAAAATCGTGTTTGATCGGTTGCATCAATTGTCACCTGATAGGATTCACCGTTTACACTGGGAACCTCCGATGCCTGAGTCCAAACTCCACTGGCGAGATCTGAGGTGCTCTCCAATTGGACGCCAGTCACAGAAACAGGCCAGCTAATTTGCAGTTTCTTCGCTCCGTCTGAAACAATTTTCAGTTCAGTCGGAACCACCGGAGCCAAGCCGATTGTCCATTCCCCCGTTGTTTGAGGCGTTAGTGTGGTAACCGTGTGCAACGTTGTATCGAATGATGCAGCTACCGCTGTCCACGAACTGCCGTCGTAATGATAAAGACAGGCAGAAGAGTCAAAACCGGCAGGAAGTCGGGTTGGATCGTAATGAAAACGAAGGTACACCGACGGAAAAGATTGTCCGCCATACGTTGTTTCAGACTGTAAGAGCCAGTGTTGGCTTCCATAACCCGTTTTTGGCACGGCGAGCCAAAAGAAGGACGACGCGACGTCTATTTGTTTGGCAACCACCATGGGCTTGCCATTGCTGGTTACAGCGGGTCGCAACTCCACATCACTCGTTCCCAGCGTCACCCAATTTGTTGAGGACAGATTCACCCGCATTTGATTTTCGGTATTGGAAACAGGGCGATCACTGACCACAAAACTCTGTGTGCTGATCCCATATAAATAGCCGCCACACTGTTCCAAGACTTCGATGGGCTGAGAAAGTCCATTGACTACAAGAGCAGCGCTGGTCCCCTTAAAACGCCAAATCAGTCCCATTCCACCGCCGATGTAAATCGAGGGCGTTTGCTGAGCCGCATAAACACCATCGGGCGCAGACACCAGTTGCGTGAAATTATCCCCTTCCCTCTGATCGACACCCGCAAGGAATTTCCATACTCCATTGACCCGTTGCAATGCCAGTCCGTTGTCTCCGACTGCGTATGTGTTTGTTGTATTACCTGAGATTTTTCTGATGATACCATTTGTTGGCGTGGTTTCGATCTTGAAGGTCTGTCCATCAAATCGCAACACCGTGCCGTTTGTGATTCCTATGTAAATCTCTTTTTCCGAACGTCCCCAAATGGAGCTAAACGCGGTGTTTTGGAGACTGTCATTTGGCACCGTGTAAAGAGTGTTCCATGCGTTGCTTCCATCCCATTTCATGACACGCCACGTGCAACACGCATAGAGACCTCCATTAGTGGAACGCCAGAAGCCAACCGCGTCTGTAGGCTGTTCCCAGGAGTTGCCCATTGATTCCCAAATCTGGCCATTCCAACGACTCACTCCACGATCAAATGTCAGAAAATTATCCCATGCGATAACAATGTCATTTAGGCTCGCTGCAGAAGCCGCCGAAATGGTGGTCTGTTCAGTCATTCCATCTGGTAATACCGGAAAATCATGGAGATTATAGCCATCAAAGAACACCAGCGGTTGGGTATTTTCGCGGTAAAGTGAACTTCCATAAAGCAGCACTCCATTCGAGCCGCACGCAGTGCCACCTGAGACGGAAAGTGAAAGCTGGCTTTCCCCACCAACAGTCATTGCAGAAAGCACGCCTCCCCCCTGCCCATCCAAAGCAAACTCATGTGCTATCCCTGAATATCCCACTCCATAAATAACATTATCCACTCCTGAGGAATCGCACCATTGAAGGCGCATGCTGTTGGAAAAACTGTTTGTTTTTGTGACGTTGGATCCGTCGTAATGACGAATTGCCTGGGAACTGATAAGATAAATGTGATTCGATGACGGTCCCCATATCTTCTGAATTCCAAATCCTTCCATTAAGCCAGCGACCATTTCCAAGTCTTTCCACGTTCCATCCGAATTTCTTCGATACATTTGCCCCCAGTTTCCTCCCGCATAAAGATTATTCAGATCCGTTCCCCAAATTGTCTGAAGGAGATTTACCGAAAAGTTTCCGGATTCTGTTTTCTGTTCCAAGGTCCACGTGCCGTTGTAATACTGAACAATTTGTCCATGCGTCCCGACAAAAAATAAATGGCCTCCCGATACAGAGGTGATGGCATTGAGACTTCCATCCAACAGCAGCGGCAGGGTTACAAATTTCCAACTAGTTCCATCATAGTGCACAGGAAAAGTTCCCGTGTCAGTTGTTGCCCAAACATCCTTTGGCCCGACCGCATAAACCGCTGACAAAGGATACGTCCATCCAGAATACTTTGGAGCGGCCATTTCACTCCACTTGGTTCCATCATAATGCAGGATCAGACAGCGATTTGTTATATTCGTTGTATAAGCGTCGCCACCCACCACCCAAATATCCTTGGTAGACAACCCGTGAATTGCATAAATGGTTTTTGTTGTGGAATTCGTTATTTGGGTCCAATTGGTCCCATTCCAATGTTGTATCAATCCACCAGGTCCTCCCGCATACACGTCATTCACAGCGGGCGCCCAAACAGCCTTCAGATCGTTGCCCTGAGGCAAAGGAGTAATGAAGTGCCAGTTTGTCGGCAACGCCCCTTGGACAGTCTCCAAAATGAATAAAAACAGGCCAATTGTCCAAATCACCGTCAATTTTTGACGCAATTTTTCCATACGGGCAATCAATGGGTTAGCTTTCATCTATTAACATTGTCAGGGGTGTTAATGGATGTCAACTCAAGGACTTCGGTAACTTTCTTTTTTCTCAAAAATCAAGGGAATGTCATCAACTGTTTTTAACCCTCTGATTTCTTCTCTCTCAATAATGACCTCTCCTATAAAAACCACTTGTGGCTCACACATCTGTGTCTATCATCGAGCCATGCACAAACACGCTTTGAAAATGCTATTTCAATATTCATTTGTTGTAATGGCATTTTTACCAATAATTCTTCACGCCCAAATGGTCACGGGCGAACGAATTCCCGGTTATAAACAAGTGTTTGGTCTTTCCGAAAATCAAAGGGCAACTAATTTTACGATCGAGGAAATCTCTTCAAAACCTCCCGCCAACGTCGTCTGGCCGGGAGAACAACCAGAACTCGTTTTTCGACTGAAGAACAACTCTGACCATGCAGTTGATGTCGATGCTCATTGGGACTTGATTCCTTACGGCACAAAAAGCAAACCCAACGATGTCTGGGAACCCGATCTCTTCTCGCTCGGCAGCAGCACTTCAATTCCAGTGAAAGTTTCTGTGTCGGCCAAGAATTCAGAAAAACTCGTGGTTCATCCGACATTGCCCGACCGCTTCGGAGGTTTTGCACTGGTTTTGGATTTGAGCGAGCATGGCCGCCTCTTTGCTGCAACACTAGCACGCGTTCCACAACCAGATTCCAGTCGTGTTCAGTTTCCCACATATGCTCTCGACATGCCTTGGCCGCATGAAATCAGCACACAAACCTATAAATTATTCCATCGGCTCGGAATTAAAGGGTGCAGACATGGCGTTGGCTATTTCCCTACAACATCACCCGATTTTCAGCGTCGATGGGACGAATTGTCCCGACAGCTTCATGAAATGCAGGAACACAACATCACAGTCATGATCACCATTGGCGAAGGCGGAGCCCCCATGCCCCTCGGTCGTCCCCGTCCCTGGCTTTCAGAAGATGGGACCATGAAAGAAGTTCCGCAAAGCGACTACGCATGGCTGCCTGAATATGATGCAGACTTTGAAAAATGGTGCAAACGGCTGGCCTCCGAGTTTGGCTGGCCCAAGGGCCCTGTCAACGCAGTGGAATTATGGAATGAACCTTGGGAAGCCGTCTCAATCTCCGGCTGGGCAGCAGACATTCCCCGTTTTCGAGAAATCTACGAGCACATGGCGCGCGGTATTGAATCAGGACGTAAGGAAGGAGGCACAAAGGTGCTGATTGGAGGGGCCTGTTCCTCAACGAATACCCGCGATAAGCTTTTTTGTGACGGCACTGACAAATTTTTAAAATGGCTCGATTTTGTCAGTATTCACTATCAACCTCTGGCTGCTGATCCAGCACTCGAACCCAAGTGGATGACTCGCAAATCGCCTTACGGTCCTGTGCGTGTATGGGACACTGAAAGCTGGATTGCCAATTCTGAGGATCGTGTGGCCGGAGTCATCGCCTCAATGCGTTCCCAGGGACAAAGTCGAACCGCAGGCATTTACGGAGGTAACGTTTATGAGATGCAGTGGAACCGTGACATGAATGACAAACCTGTGTCGATTGTTCAAGCCTGGTCTCCAGCCGTCGCCGTGGCAGCCATGCAACAGTTCATTGGCCAGCGAGATTTTCGTCAAATTCTATTCACCAATGGGCTCCCCTGGATTTACGTTTTTGACGGTCTAAACTCGCCCGATGATGGAACGCTGGTTGTTCTGGGTGATCTCGGGGCAATCTACGATCGTGACCGCACCCTGTTCCGTGACGTCCGTAGTTTAAAAAAGGTGACTCAGGCATCTGGCAAGAAGATCACTTCAACTGAGGAAAAGAAATTGGTGGCTTCTCCAGTGCTTTTGGATACCACGTTGACTTTGCCCGATAACAATAAGGAATTCGTCCTTTTCGATTTTTATGGCAATCCCCTTCCATCCAAAGATGGGAAGATCACAATTCCATTGAACGGCCTCGGTTATTTTCTCAGAACAAATGGAAAGGAAGGTTCATTTGACAGGCTGTTGACTGCGGTCAGAAAAGCTCGGATTGAAGGTTATGAACCTTTGGCTTTTGAAGTCTCGGACTTTACGCATCGACTCACTTCCAAAACGAAATTCAAACTCAAACTCACCAATATTTTAAATCGTCCGGTAAAAGGTAAACTTCACATCGCCGTTGAAAGTTGTGAACTCGTTGCGCCAAGTCTGAATATTGAATTGAACCCACATGAAACGCGCGTTCTTCAAATTGAACTCCGGTCTGCCCAAGTTCGCGAAGACAACTGTTACGGAATGTCAGCACAATTCGACGGTGGAAAAGATGGCTGCTGCGAGCATCAAGAAGTGTTGCACTCCAATGTCACCATTCGAAAATCGATTCTCGTAGACGGCAATCTCGACGATTGGAAAGGGGCTCTTCCGCTCGTGATTGGAGGGGAAGGCATTCAAGCCAACCTTACAGAAACCGCATGGTTACCGTTCAACAAGGTCGATACCGGAAATAAGAGTGGTCTTTCCATTGGCTACACTGCCTACGATAACGATTATTTCTATTTTGCTGCCAAAACAGTCGATACCACTCCATACGAAGGCGGTCCACGTTTTGAGACGCGCGATGACGACAGCTATTTCTACCCCGACAAGTCTTTTACCCCCATGAAGGATGGACACAAGGAACTGGTTTGGCCCAAGGGCGTGCGTCATTTCACTTATCGTAAAGACTTTGAGGTCCCGTCAGGAGTCGGTAATATGGATAACATTCAAATAGCCTTTAATGTGCTGCCCAATGATAAAAAACCTCTTTACTCTCATCCCCGCGGGACCATGCCTCACTACATGATCTACTCCGATACTGATTATGAGTTCGTTTTCAATTCAGTTGCTCAAAAATTTGGGGGTGGTGTGGAAACTTGGTGTTTACAAAAACCCGGAATGCCACGCAAACACTTTTTCCCACGCCAGCCGAAGTCGAAGATTGATGGCGGACCAGTCAAAGATGCCAAACTGGTCATTCGCAGGGACGGCAATCTGCGGATCATGGAAGCAGCCTTACCCTGGAGTGCAATTCCCGATGTCAAAAAATGTCTGGATGCCGGTAAAAACTTCAAATTTACATTCCGCGTCAATGACAACCAAGGTCCAGCTAATGAACTGGCAGCAGGACGTAGCGTTTCAAAAGTCAACAGCTTGACCTTTCACTGTGAATGGCAGACTCATTGGGCCAATGAACTTGAATTTGGTTTTGAAAAATAAAATCAAACAAGGTGCCTTATAAATCCGCGTAGTAAAATGGCCATCCGGGACAGGCAATGATCTTGACATTGGCGATTCATGCAAACACTGTAAGTTTTATGAAAATCCTCCATTTCCTGCTGGGTGTTTTTATTGTCATTCCGGCTTTTGGCGGAACCCCTGCCTGGTGGCCTCACCCCTATTCTGTTCAAACAAACGGAAGCCTTCTCACATTGAGCACACCGTTTTATGCGATTACACAGGACCTGCATCGCGGTGGAACAATATCAGCAATTCAACTTTTTCATGGCAGCAATTCGAATCTTCTAACAAGCCCCATTGCCACGCAAATCGTGGATTCTGAAGGAAATATATTCAGTGATACAGCGGTTTCACCACAAAAAGTCATCACATATCAGGACGGGGATCAGCCAACTGGCGTCTCCACTGTCACACAAACGCCTCTCGATAAATTCGTGACTGTGGAATGTAACCTGACCAATGCCAGCTCACCCAATACGATCATCCATCTCAAGACGATTTATGAGTATCGCTGGGGATATATCAGAATTCACAAGGAAATCTTCTGTCCCGATCATTTCATCACAAAAGGGATCAGCCCCATTTCAATGGTTGTTGATTCCAGCCTTTCATCTTATGGATATCGGGATGGCCGAACAGAGAAGGAGGGGGCTCCTTCGTTCGTTTTTAATTCATGTCATTGGGGAAAGGTCGAGAACAGCAAGTCACCTGCCTTGAATACTGCGTTTGTGCCCCGTTACCTGATGTTAGCCAATCCCGGTGTGGAGGGAGTGGAATGGTTTTTATCCTCTGATCTCTCTCAATGGGACCTGCAATTCACAACAAATCGAGGAAACGCCAAGGCTGAATTAAAGAGTACCAATCGCGGCATTGATTTTTCTGTTTTTGCTTTTCACAACGACTCGAAACCAATTGAAATTCGAAAGAAGATCACTTTCGATTTCTATATTGGATTTCCCATTCATGAAGACCATGCCTTTCCCCCTTGGTTTAATCAGAGCTTCGGTCGCAACAAAGGTCTATGGGTTTCTCCTGACCAGATCAATGACTGGAAAACCTCTGGTATTCAGACAGTGCATTGTCACAATGATGGGGATGCCAGTGGTGATGGTCTCTTTTGGCACGACGGCTCCTATCCCCCCTACCCTGACATGAATAAATACAATGAAGTCATCACCAACTGCCATAAAGCCGGAATTCGAGTCGCCACTTATTTTTCAAACAAGGAACTGCACCCCAGCACGCCTGAATACCAAAAATTCGGCACCAATTGGGCGCGACGGAACATGAAAGGAGAGATTCAACACAATAGTTTCAATGAAAAGTCCGAGTTTGGCGTTCAGATGTGTTTGAGATCGGGCTGGCTGGATTATTTCAAATTATGCGTGGATCGGGTGCTTAAAAATCATCCATTGGATGGCATTTACTATGACTGGAACGTTGCATTGCTCTGTTATAATCCCAGGCATCAAGCCCCCCATGAATCGGATGCCGCTCATTGGGACATGGATGAGTTGTTGAACTTGATGGAATGGTCGCGGCAACGTGTGGGAACAAACGGGCTGCTCATCATCCACAACACCACCACTCCCATGTTCTGTCTGGAGAATTTTGCAAGTCATGTTGTGGCTCACGAATGGGGATATGCTCACTGGACTAATGAAGGGCCAGCTCCAGAATCTCTGCCCTTGGAGTGGTCGCTGGTTGGAGCCCGTCCACGCGGCGTCATCAGCTATGGACACATCAGTGCCAATGCTCCACAACATCTCTTTCGTCTTTTTGCTTTAAATGCCTTGGTTGCCGGTGTCACCCCATGGCCGGCAAGTCAGGACGCTGTTGAGCTTTATAAAAATCTCAAGCCTTTGGGAAACATTGAGCAATATGAGTTTACTGACTGGCGAAACCGAGCTGTCATGATTCAGGAGCCTCGAACTGCATCCGCCATATATAGCCGGACAAATGAAGCATGGCTGATTGCCGGAAATTTGGAAGGAACCAACCGTAATTTGACAATATCATTCCAACCACAAAAGCTGAAACATCCGATGTCTCCGCTTCAATCTGCAACTCTGATAAATGCTGCGGGTGTCGCCACTGCACTTGATGTCAACAAATTGACCTCAACGGGCCTTTCCATTGCTGTTCCACCAGAATCAGTCGTTCTCATTCACGTTCAGTAATAAAAACGAAATTGCTGTTGGAACCATGTAAATAGCGAAAAACAGAGGACCTTGATGATCCTCTGCTTATTCGACTAAAATGAGGTTCTTAACCAATTACTTTAAACCATTCGTCAATGGAAATCCGAGGCGGCTGGTATTGATTCACGTAACTTCCAACCTTGGGACGTCCAATTGGAAGGGCACAAATGAACAGGAAATCTTCTGATCCAGGAATATGCTTGCGAAGGATGTCTGGATACGCCACAGCGCTGAACTGAGGACATGAGCCATAACCGTGGGAATCAAATCCCAACATCAAATTGTCCAGAACAAACCCACAATCCAGAAATGTTCCGTAAGAATAGGATGAGGCACTCGTTCCCAAAAACATGACTTGTCTTGCTCCAAAAAAATGGAAGTTTTCCCGATCGTGTGCGGTGCGTTTAGCCTTTTCATCGCGACCAATTCCCTTGTGCTTGAAAATTCCGATTCCACAGGCACGAGCCCGGGCCATCCACGTTTCAGGGAGCGGGTCTGGAGAGTAGCGATACATCGGAGTCATCTTTGTTCCAGAATCAAAGGCCGCCAGATAATCCGCTTTAAGAGCCTGCAAAGCCTCTCCTTGAACAAGGAATAAACGCCATGGTTGGGTATTCTTGGAACTGGGAGCATGACCAGCTGCCTGAACGACCTCACGCACAATCGCATCAGGCACCAACTCATCTTCAAATTCACGAATCGAACGGCGAGATATCATCGCCTCAAGCGCACTTTTCATACCGCAATAATTCCTATTACAACGCCCGCTGTCGAGGGTTTCTTCAAATCACTTTGCAGAAAAGATTTGCGCAGCACATTCATACCACTCATAGTCCTGCCCAATCACCGGACTCTAGAACATCGAAGTCAGCCGGGCATTCGATGAAACATCGATGTTTCACGCCATGGCAAAAGAGTTCGGCAATATACGAAAATGAACATTCGCATTCAAAATCTCAAACTCGTGTTACTGGCATTTGTCATGGCATGGGCTGTTTCATCAACTCCAGCATTGGCTCAGAAAGTGCAGTTACCTCGGGCAAAAACTCCGTTCAAATTACTTGGCTTCGAATCGCCAGACGCAACGAATGTTTGGACGGGAATGAAGTGTCATCTAGCCAACACCCCTGTGTCCGAAGGAAATTCTGCCCTTTCAATCTCTTATCCCAAGTGGGATGGCGGCAAGGACAATCAATGGTTGCTCGCATCCGTTTCCTGGGCGGATGGCAAAGGGTATCCGCAAAAAGACTGGTCCCACTATGGAAAACTGACTTTTGACACCTGGGTGGACAGCAAAGAAAAATTGGATATCTGCGTTGAACTGAGAAGCGGAAAGGAAGGCTCCCTTTATACGAAGGAACTTTCTGTAAAACCGGGAGAAAAAAACACTCTTGAAATCTCGCTTGAGGATGCCGCCGCCCTGATAGACATCGCCAATGTGCAGTCGTTTGGAATCTATGGCATTCGGCCAAGCCAGGATACCACGATGACCATTGACAATGTCAGGTTGCTCCCAGGAGATAAGCTCCCACTGGCCGCGTTTGATCTGGCGTATCCCAATTACCGGAATTTGGTGTTCCCCGGTGTTTCAAACATTCAGGTTAAAGTTGACCTCCAACTCGACGATTACGGCATCGCTCCTTCGGACATAACTCTGTCAGTCACAGCAAAAGGAAAGCGGACAACACTCACCAAAGAAGCCCAGGCAACTGGAACCCTGGCCCATGTTTTTCTCCCTGCAACGAAACTATCTTCCGGGAAAATCACTCTTAAAGCCGTTGTCAAAAATAATAAAACACATCAATCCCTCGCCACAAACAGTTGGATTCTGCGAAAGATAAATTCAGCGGAAGTCTCCACCTTCAAGTCTTACGTTGATGAAAACAACCGACTGATCGTGGATGGAAAACCGTTCTTCCCCATTGGCTGGTTCGGCAACACAAGCTTGGATCAGTTTGAGGAAATTGCCGGCACCGCATTCAATACAGTTTTGCCTTACGGCGTAAACGGAAAATCAAAAGCGTATGTGACTCGTTATCTGGATCGCGTTCAAGAATCGGGAATGAAGATGATTTATTGCATGAATGACATCTACCCCACTGCCACCTTCTACGAGAAAACTGGTTGGGAAGGCATCATGGGAAATTCCAACATTGCCAATGCCGTTGTCAATACGTTCAAGAGTCATCCCGCCGTGCTGGCATGGTATTTGAATGATGAACGTCCAAAAGAACTGATGCCAAAGTTCGTCGGCTATTACCATCAGACCGAAAAAAATGATCCCAGTCGTGCCTGCTTTATTGTGCTCTACAACATGCCGGAATTAAAATATTTCACTGAGACCACAGACATTATGGGAGTTGACCGTTACCCCGTTCCGGCAGACCCAATCATAAACATCACTCAAGAAATGGGGATCGGTAAGGAAGCCGTGAAAGGACACAAGCCAATTATTGCAGTAATTCAGGCTTTTGGTTGGTATCAGTATAATACGGCTCTCCCCGATCGAGGACGCATTCCAACTGCCGAAGAATTGAAGTCCGGACGCGCGCCAACCTATGAAGAAACCAAAAACATGGCTTACCAAGCCATTGTTAATGGTGCGAATGGACTACTCTTCTACTGTTATTATGATCTGCGCGTTCTTCCCCAATACAAAGAGTATTGGACGCAGTTGAAATCCATCGCCAGTGAGGTAAAGACGCTCTCCCCCATTTTGTTATCTCCAGAAACACTGGGAGCCGCAGCCTGCACTCCATCTGATTCGGGCGTCGAAACGCTCATCAAAAACCTGGACGGTGAAGTGTATCTAATTGCCGTAAATACAAGCGATGCTCCACGTAAGGTCACTATGGACGTACACCATCCGCTGGAATCCAAACTCAGCGTCATGTTCGAAGGTCGCTTTGCCATGGATATTCATGACACAAAGTTAACCGATAATTTCAAGCCACTCGAAGTCCATGTTTATGATTTAGGCAGGAAAAAATGATGATTCCCCAGTATTTCGTGGTAATCAAATAGATTTGTTTTTTCATTTTCCCTGCATTTTTGGGGTAGAAAAAATCAAAAAACGAGCGAAATTACATCATACCCACTTCGAAAGGAAGTGCCTATGCTAATTCAAAAATTGATTGAGAAGCAAAGCACAATGTGGACGATCAGGCAGCAGCTTGACGAGACACACCTCAACCCGGGATGCTGCATTCTGGATGGAATCCCATACGGTCCTTGTTTGCTGATTTCAAGGGAGCACGGAAGCGGCGGGACGGTCGTAGCAAAAGCCCTTGGCGAACGACTTGGATGGAATATGTATGACCGGGAAATTGTCGCCCAAATTGCAGATTCCGAACATGTTCAAAAAAAGCTTATTGAGAGTGTTGACGAAAAAGTCCGCACCCGATGGGAAAGTACGTGGCGTCAAATGCTCTTTCCCGAGGATGTAAGCACAGAACGTTATCTGCGGTGTCTGCATGATGTTATATTGACACTGGGACACAATGGAGATGTCATCATACTCGGACGGGGAGCCCAATATTTGCTGCCAGCCCGTTGCTCGTTAAGAGTGCGTCTGATTGCTCCTTTGGAGAAACGTGCACAGCGAGTTTCTGAGAATCAAAGACTTTCAATTACAGAGGCTGTTGCCTTTGTCCAACGCATCGATAAAGAGCAGACTCATTTCATACAGAAGTATTTTCATTCAGATCTTTCCGCTCCGCAGAACTACGATCTTGTTTTAAATACCGACGACTTTTCAGTCGAAGGCACGGTAAACGTGGTTCTCAAAGCGTTGGAGGCAAAATTGGGAGTCACCTGTCCAGTGTGAAACACAGGCAGGTAATAACAACGCCCTTTCCAGCCTCTGAGTGTGCTGACGTGGTAAATGAGGCTTTCACGTCAGCACATGTAATAAGAAAACCAAACTGGATTGGATGACAAAACTTGACGTGTTTTACTCAAGTTGTTATTACAGCTTCACTACCTGTAAGAAGCAGTTTGTAATTCATGAATCAAAAGCCCAAGCACTACAAAATTTCCAGTGAACTGAGAGCAGATATTACTTCAGGACGTTATGGTTCCAACTCGCGTTTGCCCAGCGAATCTCAATTGGTAAAAACCTATGGCGTGTCCCGTCCCACAGCGGCAAGAGCGCTTCTCGATTTGGAAAAGGAAGGATTGATTGTGCGCCGTCCTGGTTCGGGCACCTACGTGCGTTCTGAACCTGCCATGCCAGCCACAACACGACAAATTGGATTGCTTGTGCCTGGTCTCGAAACCACTGAGATTTTCAGTCTGATCTGCGGTGAGATCGCAAGTCTTTGCCAAGCCAATGATTACAGCTTGCTTTGGGGCGGTTCTTCCCGTCCTCATGATGACACAGATTCAAGCCAGGAACATGCCCTTGAGATTTGTAATCACTTCATCGAAAGAAAAGTCAGCGGGGTTTTTTTCGCTCCATTCGAACTCACCACGGGCCAGGAGAAAACGAATCAGCAACTGCTGGGCTTACTCACGGAAGTAGGCATTCCTGTCGTACTCCTCGATCGCGATTATTTCCCCTACCCAAGACGCAGCAATTTTGATCTTGTGGGAATCGACAACTTTGCCGCTGGTTTTATTTTGGCTGAACATCTGTTGGGGTTGGGGTGTGAACGGCTTTTCTTTGTTGCCCGTCCTCTCTCCGCTCCCACGGTAAATTCACGCATGGCAGGAGTGCGGGAAGCATTGACACAAAACGGCATTGAACCTGCCCCCAACTGGACTTGTCTTGGAGACCCAACTGACTTGAAATTTGTCCGTTCGATCACGTCCGGGAACCAAGCAGATGCCTTTGTTTGTGCTAACGATTTCACTGCCGGGAAATTGATGCGGTCCCTTGAAATCCTCAAAATCCGGGTTCCACAAGATGCGCGCGTTGTTGGTTTTGACGATGTGAAATTCTCCACATTACTAACAGTTCCGTTGACAACAATTCACCAACCCTGCCAGGACGTTGCGACAGTGGCATTCAACGCCATGCTTGAGCGTATCGCTCGAAAATCCATCCCAGCCCGCAACCTGATTCTGACACCTACGCTGGTTGTTCGAGAATCCTGCGGGGCTTACATGCACCGAAAGACGTCCACTATTAAAAACGCACGTTGATGCGTCGTTTTGTAACAGTCGAATTTTCCTCTACGCGATTTCTTGAATTTCGGGCCAACTCCGCGCACTCTCTTAGGCATGAAGTGGAGCATATTTGTATTGATAGCGTTGAGCGCCGCCTTTATGGGGTGCCATCGCTCCGATAGTGGAACCACGGCAACCGCCAATGCCGCCGTGGATGATGGAACGCCCACACAGGCGCAGGGAAAATTGCGAACAATCAAACTCTGGTTGGGTGCCGAAGAGATGACTGCTGAACTGGCCACGACACTACAGGAGATTCGCACTGGTATGATGTTTCGTACCAACATTGACGAGAATGCTGGTATGCTCTTTGTTTTTTCTAGTCCGCATCAAGCAGAGTTTTGGATGAAGAACTGTCCCCTCCCCCTTTCCGCCGCCTACATTGATCCGAGTGGCAAAATTCTTGAGATTCGAAAACTGGAGGCATTCAACACCAATTCTGTTGTCGCAAAAACGGATCGCGTGCAATTTGTTCTTGAGACAAAACGAGGATATTTCGATAAAAAGAAAATTGGACCAGGAGTTGTGATTCGAACAGAGCAAGGCACTTTGCAGGAAACCTTTTTTCACCGCCAATAATTGTCCATGAAGATTGCTCTAGCTCAAATAAACACAACGGTCGGAGACTTGGCCGGTAATAAGGCAAAGATACTGGATTTCTATTTGCGGGCAGTGCAAGCCGGCGCTGATGTTGTTTTTTTCCCCGAATTATCGACGACAGGCTATCCTCCGCGAGATTTACTCCTCAAGAAAAGTTTCATTAAACAAAATCTTGAGAGTCTGAGCGAGTTGGCAGCCGCCACAAACAAAAAAACAGCGATGCTGGTTGGTTTCGTTGGAGAAAACAAAGTCTCTCCAGGACGGGAACTGACGAATGAAGTCGCGCTATTGCTTGATGGAAAAATCGTTTGCACGCGCGTAAAAACACTTTTGCCCACCTACGATGTTTTTGACGAAGACAGGTATTTCGAGCCCGCAACAAAAAATGTCCCCGTTGAGTTTGGTGGTAAAGTCTGTGGTCTGACAATCTGCGAAGATATTTGGAATGATGCTGATTTCTGGTCTCAACGGCGCTATCGCCGGGACCCGGTCGCCGACTTGCTCTCTGCCGGAGCCGATTTCATTTTCAACATCTCTGCGTCCCCCTGGAACGTTGGCAAGGAGAGAGTCCGACTTGAAATGTTGACCACCCTTGCGCGGCAATCTCATAAGACGATTATTTTTTGCAATGCGGTCGGGGGGAATGACGAATTGATTTTTGATGGGAACAGTCTTGTCATTGATGGCAATGGCAAGGTCATTGCCTTGGGAAAATCCTTCCAGGAAGATCTTCTGTGTGTGGATACTGAAAAGGCAAAAAGTGTTGATGTTCCAGAAACCTCAGATGAGGAAAATGTATATCACGCCCTGGTTTTGGGATTACGCGATTACTTTTACAAATGTGGTTTCAAATCCGCTGTTCTGGGGTTGAGTGGCGGCATCGATTCCGCTGTGACAGCTTGTCTGGCAAGCGCTGCTCTCGGGCAGGATCATGTCCATGGGATTTCCCTACCCTCACAATTTTCATCACAAGGCAGTCTGGATGATGCCCGCATTCTTGCCGAAAACCTTGGCATCCGTTATGACGTGGTTCCCATCCAACCTGCGTTCGAAACTGTCAAAAAACAGCTTGCCCCAGTGTTTGCCGGTCGTCCCGAGGACACCACGGAAGAAAACCTCCAAGCCCGTCTTAGGGGCGTCATTCTTATGGGAGTCTCCAACAAATTTGGCTCCCTTTTGCTGACTACTGGAAACAAGAGTGAGATGGCCGTCGGATATTGCACTCTCTACGGAGACATGTGTGGCGGGCTGGCTGTGATTTGCGATGTTCCAAAAACAATGATCTATCGCCTTGCCCGGTGGATAAATCGAGAGCGCGAGATTATTCCAAATTCTTCCATCACAAAACCACCGTCTGCTGAATTGCGTCCAAATCAAACAGATCAGGACAGTCTTCCCCCTTACGAGATTTTGGATGCCATTCTTGAGCAATATGTTGTTCAGAGCAAATCTGTTTCAGACATCATCAAATCTGGATTTGACGAAAAGACTGTCAAGCGTGTGGTAAAATTGATTGATACCAGCGAATACAAACGACGCCAGGCCGCACCGGGATTGAGAGTCACAACAAAGGCATTTGGAGTCGGTCGGCGCATTCCCATCGCCCAACGATACCGAGAAGCGTAATCAGTAATGATTATTTTTTTGAGTCATGCGACATGGGGGCGTCGTAGTGCGCTCTGATGGAATCGAGTGATTTTACTTTTAAATTACGAAATTCGATTTTGTAACCTTCGCCTTCAAGCCCAACAAATCCGTGTGGTGTGCCGCAATTCTCATAACGGCTAGTCACAGCGCCATTTACCCAAAGAATCAGAGTTTTGCCTTGAGCAACGATTTCAAGTGTATTCCACTCGCCCGCAGGTTTTACGCGGTTTTCTTTGACATCCTGTTGTGTGCTGAAAAACGTTTTTCCACCATTTGTGGTGGATGTTTCTCCAAACAGGAAACCATCCTTGGCATCTCCAAATTGCGCTTGATGCCAAATTGATCCGTCCTTTGAATTTCTGACGTAAGCTCCGCTATTGTAGCCCGTCTTCCCGTCAATTTTCTCGTAACGAAATTCCAAATGGAAAATACAGTTTGTGAATTCGGTCCCATACAACAGCATGTCGTGACCACCATCCCCATCACAAATAAGAGTCTTTTTATTCGCATCAACATGCCACTGATCCCGTCCCAGTTTACCACCGGGTGGAACAGAAACGCGATTCCATCCCCCAAGGTCTGTTCCTGGCAAAATGTCCTTCCAACCAGCTTTGTTATTTTCCAAGGCACTTGTTTGAGACGGCAAATCAGCAGCATTTGCCGAGGTAAGAGCAAGACAGGCCGCAAAGACAAGGCAGGCTGATTTTCTTGGATCAGAAACAAATCTGGTTATTGAAGGAAGAGTCCGTTGCATGGTCAGATTTGACAAGGATACACCTCCAAATGCAAGCCGATAGATTACGCCGACTTCAGTGTTTACCAGGGACGCGTAAGATCCGAACGCTTTTTGTGTAGCTGTCTGACGCTCATTTTTTGTGGTTGCGTTGTCTTTGTTTTTTCCTGGGCAACGATGTCCTTCAACGTTTGCTCAATGACGCCCAGTAATTCATCTCTTCCCTGCTTTGTCTGGGCGGAACACTTATAATATGCTGGTGGTTGTGCAAACCACTTTGAAATGCACTTCATGAAGTCGTCGATGTTCTTCTGAACTTTTGTGGAGCCCTGCTTGTCGGCCTTTGTAAAAACAAGGACATAAGGGATAGAATTACGCGTGAGCCATTCAACAAATTCCAGATCAATGGATTGAGGAGGAAGACTCGAATCGATCAGCGCAAAAACGCAACAGAGAGTCGGTCTGTTTTGCAGGTAATCAGCCACCGATTTATTAAAACGCGAACTGTCTTTTTGCGCCACCTGAGCGAATCCGTATCCCGGCAGGTCGACCAGATACCACGAGTTATTGATCGTAAAAAAATTAATGAGTTTCGTGAACCCTGGTACGGGCGAAACTCTTGCCATGTCAGGCTTTTGTGCCAGCATGTTAACCAATGAGGATTTTCCCACATTGGATCGCCCAATAAAGGCAAACTCAGGCAACGACTCAGCCGGACAGGAATCCAAATCCGGAGAGCTGCAATCAAATACTGCTGAGGTAATATTCACAATGACAAACCTTTCCCTTATTCATCACAAAAAACAGGCGGATAAAGAAACACTATTCACGCATTTCTGCAAGCCCGCTTATTAGTAAGAATTGTAACCAGAACATCGCTCATTGAATCTGTGTGGTGCAAGGTCAACTTGTGTCCAGACTTTTCTACAACCACTTAGCCGAAAAATGCCCCATCAAAACACGTCACGAGAGTAATCCATAAGCTCAGGGAATGGCTCTGTCATATTGAATTGGGTGAGGAACCGGTGCCTTCAACTCCTTGGCAGCGCGTTGCGGCCAATAAGGCTCCCGCAAGAGTTGGCGTCCGAGCAATACCATGTCTGCCTCTCCTTTTTCTATGATCTCCTCAGCCTGTAACGGCTCTTTTATCAATCCAACTGCGGCAGTGGGAATAAGCGCATTCCGTCGCACACATTCTGCAAAAGGAACCTGATATCCCGCAGCAACTGGAATCTTGACGTTTGGCAGCAACCCGCCCGAAGAAACATCCATTAAATCAATTCCCAGCGTTTTTAACTGCTTTGACAATTCCACTGTTTGCTCCAAATTCCATCCTCCTTCCACCCAATCTGTTGCCGAAATGCGAACAAACAGCGGCAATTCCTCAGGCCACGCTTTTCGAACTTCCTGAATGACCTCGCGAAGCAATCGCGTTCGATTTTCGAACGTGCCGCCATACTCATCCTGACGATGATTGGTCAAAGGAGACAGAAATTGGTGCAGCAGGTAACCGTGTGCGGCATGGATTTCTATGACTCTAAAACCGGCTTCATAAGCCCGCTTGGCCGCTTCAAAGAACGAAGATAAAATTTGTTGGATTTCCCCCTTCTCCAAGGCCTTGGGAACCACAGAATCGGTCGAAAATGAAATCGCACTTGGAGCAAAAATTGGACGCCATCCTCCGTCTGCCTCTGCAACAGACGCCCCCTTCTGCCATGGTGGAGGGGTGCAAGCTTTGCGGCCTGCATGGGCAAGTTGAATGCCAGCCACAGAGCCATGTCCGTGAATAAAACGCACACAACGCGCCAGTCCTTCGATGTGTGAATCGTTCCAAATTCCAAGATCCAGCGGCGAGATTCGCCCTTCTGGACTGACTGCCGTTGCTTCAAATAGAATCAAACCAGCTCCCCCAACAGCCCGACTTCCCAAATGCACCAGATGCCAATCGGAAATAAAACCTTCGCGACACGAATATTGGCACATGGGGGACATCCCAATACGGTTGGGAAAACCAACACTCCGCAGATGAAACGAAGAAAAAAGTCTGGATTGGCTCATAGGGTCAATTTCTCTCTCAAATCGGTGCAAAACAACACCGTTCCCGGCAGTTATCCTGCCAGAAAACAACTCTTTCAACGTTACATTACTTTTGACAAAACCGCCAGTTCACCTCTGTCGGAAGTCAATTAAAAGCATCATGGCTTTGCGAGACGAAAATAACGTGTCTCCGAATCCACTGGGGCTTCTATAAAATAAGTGTCTCCTTTTGCTGTTACATCATTGGTGACTTGGATCCAATTGATTGGTTCATCAAGGCGATCAACAGAATACAGTTTCCAATCGCCAGCCCACGAAGGCCATGAAACATGAATCATGTTCCCTTCCAATACTGCGGAAATGGATGGTATCGATGGGAGTAGACTTTTGGCGTCCGATTGAGAGCTAATGCCCGCCGCATTTGAGGAAGCCACGGTGTAGTAATTTGTAACTCCGCCAATGGTGACAGAATTTGTATAGCTGTTTGATGTAATGTTGTCTGCAACTAAAATGAACGGGCCGGAAGCGTTGGTCGACCAATATAATTGATAGCTGCTTGCCCCCATGACTGGATTCCAACTAATCAATGCGGAATCGCCCATTGATTCAACCAACACCCCTTGTGGAATACCAGGAGACGTGCCACCCAAAATCCCAAACTTTCCCTTTAAAGCGCCTTCAGTCGATACACGCGTCAAGTCATCCAGCACACCGTTGTAAATGGCAATTTCACCAATATCACCGCTCAAATAATAGAGCATTGTTTGCTGTGCTCCCAAAACCAACTGTGGGGGAGCTGTCAATGACTGGACACCTCCTGTGGTTGTTCCAGTCTGAACTCCATCAACGTAAAGACAAACCAATCCCGTTCCAACGTCGCGCGTAAACGTGAAAAGATGTGGTTTTCCATCGTTGAATCCAGAACCAGACACAACCGCAACGTCTGGATTCCCAGTTCCAGCGCAAATTGAGCCGTTGGCAAACAAACAGGTTCCGAAGTCATTCACAACCGATGAGACTTCTCCGTTAATCAAGCCGGCCCCTTCGTAGTAAAGGGTCCCACTATTAAGCCCCTGAGAACTTTGAAATACGCATTGAATTGTGAAACTGTTCTTTACTGGCCGAGGAAACGCAAGGTAACTCTGACTTTCAGAGGTGAAATGAACCCCAGGTTGCTTATTCATCGTATTGGCATAGAACTTCGGACATTGGCTTAATACAGTTTGTGTCGCGTTGTTGTCATTCCCTGACGAATCAATCCATTTGGAAACATTCCCTCCATTGACAAGACCGCTTAAAACATCTGCTTTAAACCAGGTCACCAATGAACATGAACCAGTTGTAGAACCCTCTGGAATAGTTATGGAAATTTCGGAAGAATCAGCACTTTCCCCCGATTCATTTACAGCTGAAACAACATAAAAATAAGTTGTTCCTTTGCTTACAGAGGCATCCACGGCACAATTTAACGGTGCAGCGCCAACAACAGTCGAATACGTCCCCCCACTCACAGTAGATCGTTTAACGTTGTAACTCGTAGCATTCGGTATCGAACTCCATCCTATGGAAACGCCAAGCGAGCCGTAGGCACATACAAGATTGATTGGCGTTGAGGGCACAGACGATACAGGCAAACTGACAACTGAATTGCTTTCCCACGAAATTCCCACATCAATGTATTGTCCTCCTGAAGTCTGGGAACAATGCACCGCCAATAGGTTCGATGCATTCGAAAGAATTGCCTGCTTTCCCGCGTCAGTCATTTCGAGTGCAGTGTAAGCCGTTACATATCCGGACGCACTTCCTGCCAAAACCCCGTTGATATAAATTTGAACGTCTTCATCGTGGTAACAATAAAAAACGAGATTGGAGATCGTCTCGGCAGTCAATGCGCCGGGATTGAAACTTCTGCGAAGCCAAACATCAGAAGTATTCCACGTTGTGCGAACTACTGCATCTCCAGGCACCGAAGTGCCAAATCCGCCCATCCCCGCAGACCATGCGGCATCACTAAAATTGGTCGAATACCAGTTTGATGCAGGTTTGTTAAAAGTGTATCGCCAGGTCTGTGAGGTAGATTTTGAAGAAGGCACGACCGTTGTGAGGACCGGAGGCGGAAGCGCCGCTTTCAAAACCGCCTTCTTAATGCGTAACAAATCTGGTTTGCGAACTTTGCGGTCATAAGTAAAAAGACCGTTCAGTTCACTTTCAACATCCGTTGTTTGAGTATATACCGCAGCACTCAACCCACTGGACGCACCGTATGTGGACAACTGGCTTGCATAGAGATCAAACTGATTCATGAGGTCACTTGCATCCGTTGCGGAGCCCTCCCCACCACCGGATGTCCAAATGTGATTTGGAATTGTCAACGCCACTCCACCATACTCTCCATCTACAACCGCTTGAGTTGAGCTTGTTGGATTCCCTGGTGCTGGGTAATTGTGATTATCAAAAACATCCCCAACACCGAAGTAATTGCCCCCGCTGGCCTGATTGATCAGCCGCGATGGATCCAGATTTCGCACCAATGTCACATATGACGCAGTGGAAGCCTGCCCCACACCGGAAGATGTGCTCTCCTGTCCTTGGGCCTCATTAAAGATGTCCCACATGATGATAGACGGGCTATTCCAACAATTCCGAACCATGGAAGTCAGCTCAGCCGCGAATTGAACCGGGTCAACCCGAGGAATACTGGAACTGGAAGTATAGGAATTACAGCTCGGCATATCCTGCCAAACGAGAATGCCCAGCTTATCCGCCCAATAATACCATCGTGCCCGTTCCACCTTGATGTGCTTACGCACCATGTTGAAACCAAACGCCTTCTCCAGCTCAATATCACTCTTCAACGCATCATCCGTAGGCGCTGTGTAAACTCCGTCCGGCCAAAACCCTTGATCCAATGGCCCAAATTCAAAAACGAACTCGTTATTTAGCAACATTTTCAAAAAGCCGTCTTGGGTGCCAAGACTGATTTTTCTCATGCCGAAATAACTTGTAACCTCATCAACTGGCGTGGCTGCCTTCAGCAAGGTGATGTCTAAATCATAAAGAAATGGATTGGTTGGGCACCAAAGAGTCGGCTTGGGAATTGAAATGGTCATTTCCTTGCTCGGCGTTCCACTGGCACTTCCGACAACAGAGGTTCCACTCCGAGCCACAGCATTAACGGTAACGTCTTCAAGTGATCCTGAGATATCTACCGTGAGCTTGAGTTGCTCCCCATCCACGTCAGGCACCATGTGGATTGAAGCAATGCTCGTCGCCGGAACCGGTTCCAGCCAGACTGGCTGCCAAATACCACTGGAAGAGGTATACATGATGCCGCCGGGATAAAGGGATTGCTTGCCACGAGGTTGCCCCCCATTGTCTTCAGGACTGTAAACCTTGACAATCAATTCCTGGTCCCCTCCATTCGTCAGATAGGCAGTAATATCGTAAGTGACAGGATCATAACCACCCTTATGAATCCCAACGCTTTGGCCGTTTACGAAAACTTGGGACTGCCAGGTCACCGCGTCCAAATGTAAAAGCACACGCTGTCCGCTCCATGCAGCAGGGACTTTGAAGGTCCGACGATACCAGGACCAAGCATGATATTCAGCAACGCCGGAAATCGCTGATTCCATGGGGAATGGCACCAATATTTCTACTGGCAATTGAGTGTTGGTTGGAACGGCATCGCTTGCACTCCCTTCTCGGAATTCCCAGATTCCATTCAAATTCATCCAATTACTGCGAACCATTTGCGGTCGCGGATACTCGGGCAACGGCGCGTTTGTATCTACCAACTGAGCCCAAGGCGTCATGATTGGCGCATATTGCAATTCCCATGCGGCAGCCTTTTCGCTAACGCCCCAAAAACCTCCCAGAATTCCGAGAGCCACTACTGAAAACAAACGTTTGGAGAACATGACAAATTCCTTTTTTAACGTCAAAAACCTTCCAAGAATCAAAATGCTTTCATTAAAAGGCTGACACTCCATAAATGACATTTGGCACCCGATTTTCAAATTCATTCCCTCAAAAAAGTATGTGTCACATGCGCGAGCGAACCTGGCACCATTCCGAAAATGGAGAAAATTTTTACACGCACTCCATGTGCATACAAAAAGAGTCCCATTTCAGCATATTGAACGCAGTCCAATGTCTCACAAATTTAAACGATAGTCTTTGCTGCGGACAAAGATCATTTCTGATACGCTGTTTTTCACGTGTCGGTAGTTATCCAGCCAGATCTCATCTACACTTTCTGCCTGACTCAAGTTTTTTTTGGGGGGGGAATCCACTGTGAATGAGAGTCCATGTAGAATCAGCCTCATGAAAAGGCATTTCTCTATCACGAGCATGAAAATATTATGACAATTTAGTCATTTATGCTACTTTAATTTTGATCTTCTGATTGTATCTTTTCATGTTCGAAGCTAGACTTAAACTTGGTTTAAAGACTGAGAACCCACTCTTCTTTAGGCATGGAATGCAAAAATATATTTGAACAATATTATTGTTATGAAATCTACACTCTACATGTTTTATTTGCGTCCTAATAAAAGTCTGAAAACGTGAACATCACAACCTTTCTCTCTAGGTTAATAGCCCGCCGTCAAGGTGCTACATTCATCTTACTCGGGTTTTTCGTGGTTATTTCGCAATTGACTCGTCTTTTTCTTCTCTGCAAATCAATACACTCTGTCGATTTTGACCATTCACTCTTTTTTTCTTTAGGATGGGGATTCCTTTTTGATGTTGCAGCCGGGGTTCTCTTCATTGCTCCAGCCGCCATTCTGCTTGCCATCTTGCCTAAACGTTTCTTTGTTCACACCTGGGGACGATTTTTGGCTCATGTTGGATTTGGGCTGTTTCTTGCGGTCCTCATTTTTATAGCCGTCGCAGAGTACTTCTTCTGGAATGAGTTCAGCGCGCGCTTCAATTTTATCGCTGTTGATTATCTCGTTTACACACATGAGGTGGTAAACAATATCCGTGAATCCTATCCAATGCCCTTGATTTTCGCGGGAATTATCTGTGGTTCTGCATTGTTATATTGGCTCTCGTGCCGTACTGGACTCATAAGGTTTTGGATGAACTCTGCCTTGGAAGGAGCCAGGAAAAGATGGCTGTTTGCTGGTGGGTGGAGTGTGATGGTTCTTCTGGCTATATTGACAATCGATTCGGAAATGCTGCCTGGTTTCAGTAACAATTATCACCGCGAGCTGGCCAAAAACGGCATCTGGGCCTTTTGCGCTGCCTTTCGAAATAATGAACTAGACTATGAACAGTTCTACTCCACGCTTCCTCTCGAAAAAGCCTTTCAGACTATTCACGCCGAAATATCGTCGGATGGGAGCTCTTTTGTTGGAAAAGATCCTTACGATACGCTCCGAATTGTTCACAATGACGGTCCACCTTTGAAGTTAAACGTGATTCAGATTACCGTTGAAAGCCTCAGTGCAAGTTTTCTCGGTTCTTTCAACCCCAAATCCCGTCTGACCCCAGGATTGGATGCCATTGCAAAGAACAGTCTCGTGTTCGACAACTTTTATGCGACCGGAACAAGGACTGATCGCGGCATGGAAGCACTGACTCTCTCCCTGCCCCCCACCCCCGGACGTTCGCTGGTTAAGCGGCCTCATAACGAGAATCTTTTTACTCTCGGCTCCGTTTTTCGTTCTCAGGGATATGACACCGCGTTCCTCTATGGTGGTTATGGATACTTTGACAACATGAACTACTTCTTTGGGCACAACGGATACAGGATCGTGGATCGAGCCGCCGTGGATTCAAGTGATATTACCTTTGCCAATGCTTGGGGCGCTTGTGATGAAGACCTGTTCCACTGGACTCTTCGAGAGGCGGACCGTTCCTACACGAATGGAAAACCCTTTTTTTATTTTGTAATGACAACTTCCAACCATCGGCCCTACACCTATCCCGATAACCGGATTGACCTTCCGTCAAAGATTTCGGGACGAGATGGAGCTGTAAAATATACTGACTTTGCGATTGCAAAACTGATCCAGGACGCCCAATCACATCCCTGGTTCTCCAATACTGTATTCGTTATTGTAGCCGATCATTGTGCTTCTGTTGCCGGGAAATCCGAAATTCCAGTCCCCAACTACCACATTCCACTCATCATTTACACACCAGGAGGTCAGATTGCCGCAGGACACATTCCTGATCTGGCAAGCCAGATCGACTATGCCCCAACATTATTGGGATTGCTCAATTGGAGCTATGCCGAAAGATTCTACGGCTGGGACATACGAAAAGCCAAGGGAGATAGAAGAGCCCTGATTGGAAACTATCAACGACTCGGCCTTTTTGAACCCGGAATACTCACCGTCCTGCGTCCACAACAAGGAGCTGACGAATACAGTCTAAGCCCCTTCACATTGGCCCAAAAACGTCGAGATCTAAACCCCACCGATTTAGGCGAAACAATCTCCTACTACCAAACCGCCAGTTATCTCTACCGCAAACGACTTTTCCAGGAACTCACCCCGGAAGAAAACGCCCGTGCTCTGGCTCTCATTCATTGATTTTTATTTAACATAAAAAACGGATTGAATTTCGAATTTGCTCGAATGTTTTTTTGTTAATCATCTTGTCGTGTAATGGGGCTTATTTTCGAAAAACCTCCCAAAACTTGTTGAGTAGGACTTGAACAACGGCGTAAAGGATTGTTTTTCGAATCGCTTCGCATGGCTTTATACATTTTTGCACAGAGGTGTCACCTCACGTCAATCCGTGATTTACTAGCAAGGGGAAAAAACTATACAGTCAACTCTAATGATTCGATTTTGAGTGATTTGGACCCTTAATATGACGAACTTCAGAAAAATGTTTTTTATTGGTTTGTGTATGGCAATTCTCTGTTTCTCAACAACGCAACCCCTAAAGGCAGAAACTTCAAAATTTGGCATTGCCGCCTTGTCCGTGATTAACCTTCGGCTCACGCCATCGTTTGCCGCAGAATTGGGTACCCAGGTGATGATGGGAACGCCATTACATGTTCTGGAATCAAAGGAAGGCTGGTTAAAAGTAAGTACGCCGGAAGGTTACATTTCATGGACAACAGAGGAGAGTGTGAAGCTCGTCAATGAAGATGAACTTAAAGCGTGGAACAAACAGCCCAAACTCATTGTCACAAATTATTTTGATCTTCTTAGAGCCACCAACTCAAACGCTGCTCCGGTGGTGTCTGACGTCGTATGGGGCAACCTCGTCAAAAACATGGGTGAGAGTGGAGATTATTACAAAGTGGGGCTCCCAGACGGACGCATCGGTTATTTGCTCAAAAAGTCAGGAACCCCATTTGATCAGTGGTTGGAAAGCCGTCATCCAACAGCCGAAAACATCATTGCCACGGCAAGACAGTTCGTTGGATTTCCTTATCTTTGGGCAGGAACCTCCATCAAAGGGTTGGATTGCAGTGGCTTCACAAAAACCTGCTTCTTTTTTAACGGGGTCGTGCTGCTCAGAGACGCGTCAGAACAGGCAAGCACAGGCGAACCTGTTGACATCTCCAAAGGCTACGACAATTTGCAGCCGGGCGATTTGCTGTTCTTCGGTTCAAAAAAGAAAGGGAAAGAGCGTATAACACACGTGGGACTTTATATCGCGAACGGCGAGTTCATCCATTCTTCCGGCATGGTGCATGTGGGGAGTCTCCTGCCCGCCTCTCCCATTTACGACGCATGGAATACCAAGCGATTGCTCAAGGCTCGTCACATTATTTCGCGTATTGACAAAGACCCAAACATTGTCTCGGTGTCAAAACATCCTTACTATCAATAGAATTTTCTGTAAAAACCCCGACATTCGAAAATCAAAGTGGATATGACTACACGACGCAATTTCTTCAAGACATCCGCATTGGCAACTGCCGGTTCCATGATTGCCTCGACGCCATTATTTTCTCAAACAAACAACGTCTCCTCTCCCAGTAGTGGCAACAATATGCAACTCACATTTCATCCTTACGAAGCCAAACTGGTGCACCCCTTCACTGTCTCAGGTTACACTCGCACCACGACCCCCATTGTATTGACGGAGATCGCCTATAATGGCGTCATTGGTTATGGCGAGGCAGCAATGCCTCCATACCTGGGGGAGACAACCGCCTCGGTGACTGCCTTTTTGGAAAAGGTCAACCTTCGTCAATTCGCCAATCCTTTTCAGTTGGATGACATACTCACGTATGTGGACGCGATTACCATTAATAACACCGCCGCAAAAGCCGCCGTGGACATTGCTCTCCACGATTTGGTGGGGAAACTCCTCGGTCGCCCCTGGCACGCAATCTGGGGATATACAGCAGCAAAAGCGCCAGTAACCACATTCACGATTGGCATTGATACCGAAGAAGTGGTGCGACAAAAAACCAAAGAGGCGGATAGTGCCTTCAAAGTCCTAAAAGTTAAACTCGGTGTGGATGAGACAACAGATAAGATGATCATCAACACCATACGGTTCGTCACTGACAAGCCGCTTCGCGTCGACGCCAATCAAGGGTGGAAGGACAAACATTACGCATTAAAGATGATTGAGTGGCTGGCAACAAAGAACGTTGAATTTGCCGAACAGCCGCTGCCCAAACACAATCTTGATGATATGGCGTGGCTCACGGAACACAGTCCCATGCCCATCATTGCGGATGAATCCTGCCAGCGCCTGGAAGACATCCCTCGCTTAAAGGGAGCTTGTGACGGAATCAACATCAAGCTCATGAAATGCACCGGAATGCGTGAAGCGAACAAAATGGTTAGCATGGCCGAGTCCTTTGGAATGAAATTGATGATTGGTTGCATGACTGAAACTTCGTGCGCCATATCCGCCGCTGCCCAGTTGTCTCCCAAGATGAATTATGCTGATTTGGATGGCAACATCCTCATTGCCAATGACTGTTTCACCGGCATGAAATTGAAGGATGGTAAAATCACCCTTTCAAATGAACCGGGAATCGGAGCAAGGAAGATTTAATTTTGGCAAGCGCGCCAAATTGAATCACCTCACGAGGGACACATGCGGTAAAGGCGAAAGATTCATCAGACGCAAAAATCTCTTTTGCGCGGTTCATCCCCTTTGACGTGCAACAGCGTATTGGATAAGCTCGCCACTGAATGATGAATAAATCATCCGCATCGAAATGAACGGTCCAATACTCAACGCGTTGGGAATTGTCCTGGGTGTTTGTCTGGCGCTGATCGTCAACAAACCCCTCTCTGCAAAATATCAATCGGCGCTGAAAGTTGGGCTGGGAGCATTTACCGTCTTCTTTGGTTTGCGGCTTACGATCATCAGTTTTTATGGAAGTCTCAGTTCCGCGGCAAAACTCTTTGGAATTGTCATGCTTTCCATGATCCTTGGAAAAATTGTGGGCAAGCTTCTGCATCTTCAAAAAATGTCAAATCAACTGGGGCGCTTCGCCTCTGGGAAGATTGTCATAGCCGAGGAAATTAAAGATAAATTCAACGTGGGATTTCTGGTTTGTACGTCTCTATTCTGTGCCGCCCCATTGGCCATTCTTGGAGCCGTCGACGAGGGGCTCAGAGGGATTTCACCTTTTCTGATTGTCAAAGCCCTGATGGATGGCGCTGCGGCAATGGCTTTTGTTTCGCTTTTCAGATGGGGGGTTCTACTCGCCGCATTGCCAGTCCTCGCTTTGGAGGAAACAATCGCACGAGGAGGAATGCTACTCGAACCGTGGCTGCGAAATCAGCCGTTCCCACTCTTGGAATCGATCAACGCCACAAATGGGCTGCTGGTCTTTTGTGTTGCGATGGTTATTCTCCAATTGAAAAAAATTGAGATTACGGATTACCTTCCCAGCCTGTTTATTGCGCCAGTGCTGACGCGTCTTCTGTGGTAACTCTTTACGCAAAGGTCCGATTGAGCAGGTCTCCAATTTCGTTGGGAGGTAAAATATAGTCCACGCACCCTGTCTTCACTGCTTCATCAGGCATACCATAAACAGCACAAGAGGTTTTTTCCTGTGCAATTGTCATGCCTCCCAATCGTTTCACATGCACCATCCCATTAGCGCCGTCCCGCCCCATGCCGGTCAAAATAATACCCATAAGGGTCTCTCGAGGCCTCAACGGTTGTATGGAAAGCATGGTCACATCCACTGACGGACAGACAAAATTGACTTTTTCCCCCTGCCAGAGGTGAACTGACGTATTGCTTCTGGAAAGCGAACAATGCCATGCCCCCGGAACAATCAGAACCATTCCATTTTTAAGGTGGTCCGAGTTCTTGGCCAATCTAACAGGCATGATGCAATTCATTGCCAGAGAACTTGAGAAGGAAGCATTGATGAATTCTGGCATGTGTTGAACAATGATCACACAGGCTCTCAATTGCTTCAGTCGACGTAGAATCACCGGCAATATACGAGTCCCTCCAGTGGAAGATCCGATGACCACCAGATTCAATGGAGAAGCATTTCTTTCGACTGGCAATGTGGATTCCACAATTATTGCTTCAGATAAGAGGCGGCTGTATTCACCATCATCATCAATTTTTTCCCATCGAACGGTTTAACAAGGTAGTCGAGAACGTAGGATTCCAATTCGCTTCCCCTGCTGTCCGGGGTGACCGTCCCCGTCAACATGCAGATGGCATTTCCATCCAACAATTTTTCCTCTACAATTTTTTCAATTGTGGACCAACCGTCCATGTCCGGCATGACAATATCCATCAAAATGACTCCCCTGAACCCACCCCGCAACTGTTGCAGACAGGCATATCCGCTTGAAGCTGGAATAACCTTGTATCCTTCATATTCCAGATAAATTGTCACGGCTTCAATAATCGATGGCTCATCATCGACAATCATTACCGGAACAGTCTTAGCACAATTGTTGGAACCGCTTATATTCATTTACATATCAGCAAAGGTAAAAAACAGGTTGGTGACAGGGCAATTAGTATCCTTTTCGTCTTCCTTTTGTCAAACACTGGAATTGGAAATCGCCTCAGCCCCCCAAGATCAAGAATCTATAAACAGTTGCGGCACCCGGAAGTGGGTGCCGTAATTGTTTTAAACATTAAACCATTTGAATGAAGTGATTCATTCAATAATCATTGATGTTCGATCATAATTTACCAAGCTTCTGCCAGAGCAGAGCACTCATACGTGCTCCCAATTCGAAACAATCGAGACTGAACTTCTCGTTTGGGGAATGAGCATTATCTCCCGGCAATGCGAGTCCCAAAAGAAGTGTATCTGCATGAGTGACTCGCTTGAATTGAGTCACAATCGGTATCGAGCCCCCATCGCGAACAGCCAGGGGCGCGTGTCCAAAAGTTTCTTCCAGCGTGCTTAACGCCGCTTTCACCAATGGGTCTGATGGAGAAATGAGGTATGGTTCTCCACCATGGCCGGTTTTTATCGTCATCCGAACCGTTGGGGGGCAGATCTTCTTGAGATACGAAATAACGTGTTTACGAATGATTTCAGGTTTTTGATTTGGGACAAGGCGGAAAGTCAGTTTTGCACTGGCCCACGCAGGGACAATTGTTTTATTCCCCTCCCCTTGATAACCACTTGTCAAACCATTGATTTCGGCAGTTGGCCGGCAACCGCGTTGTTCGTGAACGCTAAAGCCACGCTCTCCAAACAACTTCGGGACGCCGGTAATCTTCTTATACTGACTCTCCTTCATCGGCAATCGGGCAAACTGTTTGCGCTCAAATGCCGTGACTGGAGCAACATCATCATAGAAACCAGGAATGGTAACGTGTCCATCCTTATCGCGAAGTTTGCCAAGCATCTGGCAAAGCGCCATTGCTGGGTTATCAACCGTGCCGCCAAAAAGCCCCGAATGCAAATCCTGCGAAGGCCCCTGTAATTTCACCTCAAATGCAATCAGCCCTCTCAGAGCATATGTCAAAGCTGGATATTTAAGCCCCGGCATTCCGGTGTCCGAAACCACAAAGGCGCGACAACGTAATTCATCACGGTGGCTCACAAGGAAACTTTCCAAGCTGTTGCTCCCGACTTCTTCTTCCCCTTCGAATAGGAAAGTCAGATCGCAAGGCAATTCCGTTCCTGTCTTCAGATAAGCCTCTACTGCCTTAATGTGGAAAAAGAGCTGGCCTTTATCATCGCTCGTGCCACGTCCATAAATTGTCCGACCCTCGATACGCGGCTCAAACGGAGGGCTCTTCCACAGGTCCAGCGGGTCGACGGGTTGAACGTCAAAGTGTCCATAAACTACATAATGGGGTTTCTTCGAATTCTTCGCCCGGGGCGTGGTCGCTGTAAAAATCGGGTGACGCGCCGTCTTATGAACTTGCGTCTTCATTCCAATTTTTTCACAGTGTTTTTTTAGCCATTCGGCACAACGCACCATGTCGGCATCATGCTCCGGTTGGGCTGAAATGGATGGGATACTTAAAAACTCGCAAAGCTCGCTGATGAAGCGGTCCTTGTTCTGCTCGAGATAATTTAATACAGCTTGCACGAAGATTATCCTAAGCTAAAAACTGAAAAATGTCTTCCAAATAAACTAAAATCCCTTTTTTCAACAAGACGATCGGCTTTTGAACATGACCCTTTTGAGGGGGTATTCTTCAATTGCTCTCCAAAGCCAGTCTCCATACAATTCGCAGATATGAATTCAAAAGCCAGGATTGGAGTGATCTTGCTGCTATTGACATGCGCATTTACTGGGCATACACAGGTACGCATCAGTGAGTTCATGGCAAGCAATTCTCAAACCCTTATGGACGAAGAGGGATTCTATTCGGACTGGATAGAAATCCAAAACACTTCTGACGAGGCAGTAAACCTTCAAAATTGGGCGTTGTCAGACAGTGCAGGCACGCCGACCAAGTGGCTTTTCCCCTCAACCAACATCTCTGCCCGTGGGTATATGGTTGTATTCGCATCGGGCAAGAACCGCACCTTGCCGGGGAAGCCTCTTCACACAAATTTCAAGCTGAGTAGCATTGGTGAAAAACTCTTCCTTATTTCACCAGGAGGACAGGTGGCTTCATCCATCAACTACCCGGCACAATTCCCAGACGTGTCATATGGTCTGGCAATGATTTCCACTACGTCTGTTCTGGTTTCAAGCAATGACGCTGTGCGTTTCCTCATACCATCCAACTCCGACGCTGATTTAACTTGGATTAAGTCAGATTATTCAGATTCGGAGTGGAATTCAGGTGTGAACGGTTTTGGCTATGATCTGCATTTGTCTGATCCACAGGAGGAACTTTATTCGCAAACCTGCCTTCAAACAAAGCCAGTGGCTTACTGGCGGCTCAACGAGACCGCAGGAACAGCCGCCACCAATATCGGCACCTCAGCGCCAGATAATGTGGCTGGTTACATGGGCAACATCACTTTGGGACAAGCTGGTCCCCAACCGCCAAGTCAGAGTTCCTTTGAATCCAACAACATTGCCCCCATGTTCAACGGCAGTGACTCTTATGTCAGTGGTCCATACGAATTGCTGAATGATCTGTCCGCTTTCACCATGGCAGGCTGGATCAAACCTACGGCTACTCCGGGAAGCCGCATTGGACTTTTCGGCCAAAATGATCTAGTCGAATTCGGCTTTAACTCTGGTAACACTCTGAACCTTTGGACGCCCTCTGGATCGGTCACCTATAATTACCCCCATCCCTTGAATGAATGGCATCACGTAGCTGTGGTCGGTGGTGACGGAAAACTGAAAATTTATGTCGACGGCATTCTGTGCAGTTCAAGCTCGGTCAATGTAGATACTTTTGGTGAATCAGAGTATTTTTTTAACATCGGAGGCGGTGGAATTTGGGATGGATCCGGAAATTTCTTTACGGGACAGATCGACGAGGTTGCTGTTTGGTTTCGCGCGCTCAGCGATGACGAATTGACAATGCTAACTCAGACAAATTCCGCGTCAGCCGATCTCTCCCCATACATCAACACAGATGTGAAGGACAAGCTCTACAACACAAGTTCAACCATGTATCTGCGAATGCCATTTTCTCTGACAAGCACAACTGCGCTCGATGGTTTAAAATTACGGGTTCGTTACGATGACGGGTTTGCTGCTTGGCTCAACGGTCATTTGATCGCCAGCGCCAACGCTCCAACTAATCTCAATTGGCAGTCAACAGCAACCGCCCGACACCTCAATTCAAATGCCATCAATTGGCAAGAATTCAATGTCAATGATGCAATCCAATTCCTTCAACCAGGCAACAACATTCTGGCCGTTCAAGGGCTTAACATCACCGCATCCAACACTGATTTCCTGATACAAGCCGAGTTGATGGGAGAAACGCTCTTCAATGAAGCCCAATGGCGTTATTTCTCCAATTCAACCCCCGGGAAAATCAATAGTGCCAGCTTGGATAAGGGGCCGATTTTCTCCAGAGCTGGACACTGGCCGCAACAGCCGAGTGCCACCGATTCTCTAGTCGTAACAACAGCTCTCGCTCAGGCTTTTGCACCACTTAGTGAAGTAACCCTGAATTATCGGGTCATGTTCAAATCAGAGTTGGCTATTCCAATGAACGATTCCGGCACCAATGGAGATGCCGTGGCCGGTGATGGAATTTGGACTGCCACAATCCCGGCAAACATCGCCACTGCTGGACAAATGATTCGTTATTACATTACCGCCACAGATACTTCCAGTAACAGTTCTCGATGGCCCATCTTTCCAGCAGCGGCTACATCCCAAAAATATTTGGGAACCATTGTGGCTGATCCCACTGTCAAATCCTTGTTGCCTGTCGTGTGGCTCTATGTTGAAAACTTGTCCAATGCAGGCACTCAAAATGGCACTCAGGCATCCTTCTTTTATCAGGGAGAATTTTATGACAATCTCAACATGACTATTCATGGTCAAAGCTCCTATTGGTGGAACAAACACAGTTATAACATTGACCTGCCCAAGGATCATGGCCTGCTTTACAATGATACGCGTCTCAAGAAAATCCGTCTGTTGAGCAACTACGGCGACAAAATGAGGATGCACACAACGCTCACCTACGAGGTGGTTCGCATGGGAGGCGCCGACGGTCACTTCTCCTTCCCGGTTCGAGTCCAATGCAACGGATCTTTCTTCAGTGTCGTTGACGTGGTGGAGGCTGGAAATGACCAGTTTGTTGAACGGCTTGGGCGCGATCCGAATGGAGCTCTCTACAAGGTTTACGACGAATTAAGTAGTGCCTATGGAAGTGAGAAGAAAACACGTGAATGGGAAGGAAATGACGATCTTGCATCCTTGATTGCCAACTTAAACGAAATCAAGGCTATCGCCAAACGTGCACAATATGCATACGACAACCTCGATCTTCCCCAGACCACCGGCTATTTTGCCACATTCGCCATCAGTAGCAGTCAGGATCACGGCCACAAAAACTTCTACATGTATCACGACAATGATGGCACCGGAGAATGGGCGATTTTGCCATGGGATGTCGATCTTACCTGGGGACGCAATTGGCTCGATTCCCAAGGGTATTTCACGGATACCCTTTTTACAAACAACGTTTTGAACTTCTACAACTACTCCCAGCAGTCCAAGTCTCCAAATCGACTTTACGATTTGTTTTTCGGATACACTGATTTCCAACAAATGTATCTGCGTCGCCTTAGGACTCTGATGGATACCATCCTCATGCCACCCGGAACATTGAGTGACCAACTGGTTCTTGAACCCCTGATTCGCCACTACGAAGATATAATGTCTCCCACAAACATCAATCCCTCCGATGCCACGCTGGACATGAACGCATGGGGCCCCAACTGGGGAGCCACCACAAACCGGGCCTTGCGCGTCGAAGCTGAAAGAACAATTTCAACCTATCTCGTCGGACGACGAAACTTCCTCTACAATAACTCCAGCGCGACACTTAATGGGACCCCTATTCCAAGCGCTCAACCGACGAATACGGTCATTCAAATCGCCTCTTGGGATTACAATCCAGCTAGTAGCAATTTGGATGAACAATACGTTGAACTTAAAAACACAAACGCTTATGCGGTTGATGTTTCCAATTGGAAATTAACCGGAGCCATCAGCATCACGCTCCGTCCGGGAACCGTGATTCCAATCGGCAAATCGCTGTATGTCACTCCTTCGGTCAATGCCTTCAGAAATCGGAATACTTCCCCTCATTCTGGTCAGGGAATTTATGTTCAAGGCCCCTACTCTGGCTACCTAAGTTCAAATGGCAACTCGCCACTCACATTGCACAGGGATGACGGATCAATCGCGTTTGCAAACACCTTTGCCACCAACGTCTCGTCCACGATCCAGTTCTTTTCCACAAATCTGGTGGTCTTGAGATTAGGCGATGGGATTGAAACACTTGGCAACCGCGGCAATTCCATCTTTCTTGATCAATTCACGACCAACGGTCTTCCATGCGGCACGCTGACCATTCCAAATGATGGTTCGAATGCCATGCTTATTAGCGGAACCGCTAGTTCAGAAGGAGCGTTGTCTCGATCTGCAGACGGTCGATTTCTATCATTCGCTTGCTACAATATTCCTTTAACCAATACTGCAAGCCTTTCTTCATCTCTCGCTAATGCCACTGCCGCCAACGTGCCACGCGCTGCTGGATTGCTTGACCCGCTGGGAACGGTCAGTCTCATTGCCGTTACAACCAATCAATTCAACAAAAACAATATTCGCTCCGCTGCGGCTGATGGTCTTGGCAGGATATGGATGGCAGGAGCCACAAGTGGAATTCTAGCTTTCGAAGGGGAAGAGTCCCCCCTGATTGAGACAAATATCATCAATACCACTACGCTACAAGCCATCGAGGCTAATCTCTATTTTAGCACCACCAAGTCCTCACCCGGAATCTATTCTATCCCAGTGACGGCAGACTCATCACCTCTAGTTCCCAACCTTGTCTTATACGCAGGCGACACTTCGAGTCCTTTCGCCTTCGCTTTTAATCCCAATTTTACAACTGCCTATGTCGCCGACGACACGTTGGATGGTCATGGTGGAATTCAACGATGGACTTTTACAAACGCCAATTGGCAACTCGACTATGTCTTCAATTGTTTGACCAATGTCGGCGCACGAGGTCTGGCGGTCGACTTTTCCTCAGATAAACCATTACTCTATTTTACGACCGCGGAATCTGCCACCAATCGGCTGGGAGCCATCGTTGATAATGGAGCCGAATCTCCAATGATCCTACTGGCCACCGCCGGTCCCAACCAAATTTTCCGTGGTGTAACCTTTGGTCCAAACAACACGCTCTCGCCTCGCCTTTCCAGAATCCAAGGTGGCACTTCCATCATCACGTTCACATGGACAACATTCATCGGTCAGAGCTACACCCTTGAATACACGGACAACCTTTCTGCGCCCCAATGGATCACATTTGCGAATTTTCTGGCAACCAACTGTGTGACGTCGATCGATGTTCCTGTCCAAGGCGAAGGCAGCCGTTTCTTCAGGCTCAAGCTCAATCGAAATTAAGGATTATTCAAATCCAGGATTGAGAGAGGTCAATAAAGGTGTTACCCTGAAAAAGTATCATCATGGAGTCCGATGAAGCTGAAATTCAATGGTTGACAACAGGTCCGCAAGCGTTGGCACGCATGCTTGCGGTCATTCATGAAGCGCGTCAAAACATCAGACTTGAATGCTACATCATCAAACATGGAGAGCCCACGGTTCAACTGGTCAGAGAACTGATTGATGCGTGCAAACGCGGTTGTAAAGTCCATATTCTGGCAGATGCTCTCGGCTCGGCTGAATTGCCGGCATCCTTCTGGCGTAATCTCCGAAAAAACGGTTGCGAGTGTCACATTTTTAATCCACTCAGCCTCCATCGCCTGGCATTTCGGGATCACCGAAAATTGCTGGTTTGCGATGATAAAATTGCGATCATTGGTGGCTTTAACATTGCCCCTGAGTATTTGACGGGAGATGGCATCAACAAAGGCTGGAGGGATCTGGGGGTGGAATTGACTGGACGCCTGGTGCACGGGCTGGCCAATGCCTTCGATGACATGTTCCGCAAAGCCGACTTTCGACATCCACCGTTGGCTCGCTTGCGGAAGGCCGTCCAAAAAACGGTTCTCGCCCCAGAAGGCAGAATTCTTCTCAGTTGCCCAGGTAGAAACAGTCGCATCAAACATGTCCTTGGCACTGATCTGGCAAAGGCATCTCGAATATTAATCATCTGCCCCTACTTTTTGCCTACGTGGCGCATCCGTCGGGAGATTACGCGAGCTGCAAGACGCGGCGGACTGGTTCAACTCATTCTGCCAGCCAAGACTGATGTCAAACTCTCCTATTTTGCCGCTCAACGTTTCTATTCCAGGCTCCTACGTGCCGGAGTTGAGATTTATGAATACCAACCACAAATACTTCATGCAAAACTGCTCGTAATAGACAACACGGTCTACGTTGGTTCCTGCAATCTGGATTTTCGAAGTCTCAATATTAATTATGAATTGCTGCTCCGTGTAACCGACCCAAATCTTGCGGAGCAAGGCAGCACCATTTTTTCAAAAATCCGCACGCTCTGCCACCGTATTGATTTCCACTCGTGGAAAAAATCGCACGGTCTCTTTTACAATCTAAAAGTCCGCTGGGCTTATTTTCTTCTCGGGCGCGTTGACCCCTTGCTCGCTCGTCACCAATGGCGACGCCTTCTTGCCAACGCAAGAAACGCAAAAGCCAAAGTTACAAAATTAAAGCGACCCAAATTATGTCAGAAGATCTGAAACTCCCCTCTTCCAACGTCTCCAAAGCGAACCGTTATGAGGTTTTAATTCCTCAAATTGAGGCGCTCATTTCCGGGGAGAGTGACATGATTGCCAATCTTGCAAACATTGCTGCTGCACTCAAGGAAGGCATGGAATTTCTTTGGGTTGGATTCTATTGTGTCAAGAAGAACATGCTGGTTTTGGGCCCTTTCCAAGGTCCTCCCGCCTGCACCCGCATTCCATTTGGGAAAGGGGTTTGCGGAACAGCATGGAAAGAAGCCCGCTCCATCATTGTGCCTGATGTGAAGACGTTCCCCGGCCATATTGCATGCAGTTCACGCTCACAATCAGAAATTGTCCTTCCCGTCTTCAATGGAAAGGACGTTGCCATGATTCTGGATGTGGACAGTGAAAAAAACGCAAATTTCGACAAAGTCGATGAGCAGGAGTTGCAAAAAGTCATTGGCTTGGTTGAAAGGCTCATCAAATTGCCATCAAACACTTGAACAGCATTTGAACGGAGGGGAAAAGCCCCCCCAGCCAACAAGATCATTGAAACGTTGATGTAAAACAACCTTCTTGTTTCCCTTGCAGTTTCGGCAACCGAGAGATGTATTAACAATCCACTGGATTTTCTGGGGGCAGAGGTAACTCTGCAAATCGGCTTGTCACATCCACACCAACAAGACAAACATCATCTGTAAATTGGTGATTTGCGGAGAACTGCTTGATATCCTTGAGTATGGAATCAAATACTTGACCCATTTCTGGAAGACTTGCGTATTTCTTAAACGTTTCCAGCAACAATGTCTGACTGAACTGCGCATCCCCCTGCCCTTCAACTTCAAACAGGCCATCAGTAAAAAGCATCACTCCATCATCAGCCTGGATCGCGTGACAATTTGTTGGATATCGCGACCCGGCAAACAATCCCAGGGCCGGATAGCATTTGCCATCCAGATTTTTAAGAACTTCAATTGTGTTTGCTGAACGCCGCAAGTGAAAAGGTTTTGGATGTCCAGCATTGGCATAGAGCATCTCGTGCCGATCCAAATCCAAAACGAGATAAAATGCGGTTGTGAACAAGGGGGTGCCAGTCTGCTTCAATATGGTGCAGAGATCGGAATTGATCCGCGTCAGTAATTCGCCCGGATTATTGGCTATGGGACGCATTTCCTCCACAAGCCCCCGAATCATCGCGGTGACCAGCGCGGAGCGCACGCCGTGCCCCATCACATCGCAAATGAAAAGACCTGCCTTTTTCTCGGCCAAAGGCAAAACGTTGAAAAAGTCTCCTCCGACCTGACCTGTTGGAAGATATCGATGGCAAAAGCGCACCATGGTTGCATCGTTTGAAACGCCTAATGGGAAATTGGGATATTGTTGTGGCAAAATTGCCTGCTGAATTTCCCGGGCCATCTTCAAGTCGTCCTCCAGAATCTCATTCTGTTTTCTTAATTCGGCCTGGCTGCGCGCCAATTCGAGGTTGGCTTGTCGTTCACGTTCCTCAGCCTCCTTGCGCACAGTGACATCTCGAAAAACGGTCAGCAACAATCTCCGGCCTTCATTGGATTCAATATATGAATTGGACAATTCCAAATAGACCATTCTGCCATTGCGAAAGGCGACATGCCTTTCAATCTGGGAATCGAACTTGCGCTGCATAAAGCAGGACAAATACCGGTTCATCAATTCGACCTTGTCTCTCTCTTCTGAATAAATGCAATGGAATGGCATTCCCAGCAGATCTTTTTCAGAAAATCCGACAATCTGGCAAAAGGATGGATTCACTGCCACCATGATTCCCGTCTCATCCGTTAACCGCATGCCATCAAATGAGCTTTCCCACACGGAACGCAATCGGTTTTCCGAAAGACGCAGCTTCTCCTCTGCTTCCTTGCGCGCGGTAATATCCTCAACCATTCCCTCATAATATTGTATCCGACCATCCGCTGCGCGTACTGCACGAGCGCTTTCGCTGATCCAGATGATGGACTTATCCTTGCGGTAAACCTGCGACTCAAAATTCTGAACCAACCCGGAATCCTGCATCAATTTGATGAATTCCCCGCGTCTTTTGGGATCGACATACAACAAATGTTCGATATCAATGAGGCTCGAAATCAATTCCTCCGAAGACTCAAATCCGTAGATGCGGATCAAGGCGGGATTTACACTTAAATAATGCCCATCTGGTGTTGTTTGAAAAATGCCTGAAACCGAATTTTCAAAAATATTACGGAATTTTTGTTCTGCCTTTAATATGGCTTTCTTTGACTCGGTTCTTTCAATTGCATATATGATGGCTCGTGTGATCAATTGACTATCCACACGCCCCTTCACCAGGTAATCCTCCGCCCCCGCATGAACCGCGTGCATTGCAATCGTCTCGTCATCAATACCACTAAGGACAATGACAGGAATGCCCCCGCAACGGGACTTGACGGCATTAAACGTCTCCAGTCCAGAACTGTCAGGCAGGGTGAGATCCAACAAAATCACATCGGGTTCCCCCTCCTCCAGCATGAACAAGCCCTTTTCCAAGCACGACGCCGAATCCAACTGAAAACTTGTTCCATCAAGTTTGCGCAATACCATGCGCAGAAAGAAGACATCATCAGGATTGTCTTCAATCAATAATACTTTAATTATTTTGGTATCCATGCGTCTTGCCAATCTTTGTTTAATCATTTTAGCTCAACCCTCATGACTGCTCCAGAGGAATCGGCTGGTTAAATTCATTTTGTTGATTTTAAATGAAAACATGGTTTTCGGTTCATTCTGCGCCTGGGTATTCCAAAAGATTCTGCTTTTCAAAACAGCAGCAGACAATATAAGTCCTGCATGCATTTTAGGATAAGTCTCTTGGTGGTTGTCCCGGCGCTACTGCTTTTTTGTGCCGGATGCAGGACTGCCGAGAGAACGATGATTGGAATCTCAAGGATTCAATCTCCAATCTTGCTGGTAACGCCTGAAATCAACAAACCTTTTTCACAGGATGACCTCAGTCAGGCCCGAATCGACTACAAAACGCTCAAGCCCACTCCTCTGCCACCCCCTCCGGCCACAAACTCAAGTAAAGCACGTTATGATTCCTACTCGGATTTGATGGATAAACCGGTCACGGTCGTTGTCTGTCTTTCCGGTGGAGGAGCCCGTGCCGCCCGCATGGCGGCGTTTACCATGGCTTCTCTTGAACGACGTTATAATTCCAATTTCACATCCACGGCGCGGAGCCATCCTCTTGCCGCGCAGATTGACGGATGGTCCTCGGTCAGTGGCGGCTCTGTTTACGCCAGTTTTGTCGCTGCCCAGCTCAGGTTGGATGCCGGCGCACGAACCAACACTTTTGAAGACTTAATCACCAGTGGCTGGGTCAAGCTGGGAACGCGCCAGCTTGGTGGTGTCGCCGCCTTTTCCTACCTTTGGGGATATGCTCCCGTCATGCAGTTGACATCGGATTGGGATACCTTGCATTTGTTTGCTCACAATCTGGCCGTTCTGCAAAACCGGAATCCATTCGTTATTCCGGCTCCAAATGCGTGCAAGCTCGGAGATTTACCGGAACGCCCAAGATTCTTCTTTAATGCCGTTTGCCGTGAAACTGGCCGTCCATTTGTATTCACCCAATCCGTCATTCACCGCGACATCAGCGGCGATCCACTTGCCCGTTTGGATTTGAATGAGGATCCAATCTCTCTGTGGATCACCAACAGCCCGGTAGAAACCACAAACCAACAGCAGGAACTTTTCAATCACGCGGCAACTCTGGAAGATTTGGGAAGCCCACCAAGCCGGTTTCCGCTCGTGTATGCCGTGTTGGCCAGTGCAGCATTTCCGGGAGTGTTTGAGCCATTGACACTGCAACGTTTTTCTTTTGACACAAACGCCGAGCCGGTTCACGTCAAACACCGAATGGCGCCATGGCGCCGAAACAAGGTCACGATTGTCGATGGAGGCATCTATGACAACACAGGCGTGGTCAGCGCTCTGAGTCTGTTGGATTATCTGGAAAAAGGCATGAAAAAAAATGGCGGGAAAATGGTCATTTTGTCGGTCGACGCAAACAAGGATCGCACCGGTTACCAAGGTCCCAGCGGCGCCAGTTACATTCCCTGCAAACTTGATCTTCCGTTCCGGGGATTAGTCCCGGCAGTGGAAACCATGCGAAATTTCTTTCGGTGCCAGCAAGCCCTTATTCAGATAGCCATTCAACATCGGGTCCTACAACTCCAAAAGGCAGGCATTCTCAACTATTACGCAGTCCGGTTGTGTGATGCCACAAATGTCATGGTTCCCTCATCGGATTTGGTCAAAAACATTTCCAAAACAGAGGGGAATCTTGAAGATACGACCCTGGCCCAATTGGAAAATATTGACATGTTCGGCCTGATAAAAAATATTCCCACTGATTTTGTTCTTAAAGCCGGTGAAGATGAAAAATTACGCAGGACAGTGGAATCACTCCTTGACCAAGTGTCTCCAGACAGCAAGAAAACTGTGGCTCAAGGATTTCTTGAAAGTCTAAAACCGCTTGCAGTCCCAACAAAAGAACGGTAGATGTTCTGTATCGCTTCTACATAAGCGGACACAGCCCAGATTGGTTCAACAGGAACGTTGAAAATCATTCTCTTGCCAGAAACTAATAGCATTCTAAAATTTATTCATGATTCGTTCTTTCGCTTTTACAACACAAGGCCGACTGCATAGCAAGGACATTGATGCGTTCTTGATGCCTACGCTGCTGGCAGATACGAATCTGTTCCTTTGGGTTGATCTTGAAAAGGCAACTCCAGAGGAGATCAAGCTCGTGCTTGAAAACGTATTCCACTTTCACCCTCTCTCCATAGAGGATTGCATCCGCTCAAACTCCTCTCCTAAAGTGGATGAATACACCCCAAAGGAAGATGATTTCTTCACCTCTTACCTTTTCATGGTGATCCACGCTGTGGACTACAGTCGGAAAAACGGAGTCTTCGCAACGAGCGAACTGAACTTTTTCCTCGGAAAGAACTATCTGGTCACCAGTCATGAAGTAGCCTTCCGCCCCGTATTGACTGTTGAGGAACTGGCCAACCGCGGAGCAACAAGTGTGGGACGTGGGCCGGATCGCGTTGCCTACATGCTTTTGGATGGCATTGTGGACAACTACAAACCGGCCCTCGACGAGCTTGCCCTGGAAATTGCTGAAATGGAACAGGCCGCATTTGAACGCACCTCCAAGGAAACGCTGGATCACTTGATTAAAGTAAAAAAGGAAGTCGTTCACCTACGCCAAATCATGGCTCCGCAACGGGAAGTGCTCGCCCGTTTTGCCCATGGTGAATTCAAACTGATCCGGCCTCATATGGTGCCGTATTATCGAAACGTCTACGATGGCTTGTTCCGTATCAGTGAGCTGGCGCACAGTTATGAGGACTCGATCACAAACATTCTTCAGATTTATCTGAACATGTCCTCCAATCACACGAGCGAAGTCGTCAAGCTTCTGACTTTGATCACGCTGATCACCACCCCCATGACTTTGATCGGCGGCTGGTATGGAATGAATTTTCCCAACATGCCTGAGCTACACTGGAAGCACGGTTACCTTGTCATCACATTCTCGACTATTGCTGCCACGATCGCAACCTACTGGTATTTTAAGAAAAAGAAATGGTTTTAGACACCATTCACCAGGTTTTTAATTCTCCGGTGAAACCTTGTTGTCTCAAGGCCTCATAGAGCACCAACGCCGCACAGTTGGACAAGTTTAAGGATCGAGCTTCTTCATTAAACATGGGAATCCGCAACCACTGATCTGGATGCGGTTGATACAAGGCCTTTGGCAGGCCAGCCGTCTCCCTTCCCAACACCAAATAATCATTGGGTTGATATGTCACCTCGGCATAATGGCGCGGGCCATCGGACTCTATGAACCACAGCCGGGCTCCCTCGGGCAACGCTTTGGCAAACGCAGACCAATTGCTCCAGCGATGCCACTCAACATGCTGCCAGTAATCCATGCCCGCCCGTTTTAACTGGGAATCATCGAGTTTGAATCCGAACGGTTCAATCAGATGCAATACGGATTTTGTGGCGCAACATAATCGTGCCACATTACCTGTGTTCGGCGGAATTTCCGGTTCAACTAACACCACATTCATGGTCAAATCACTTGTAAAAAACTTTCCAAAGAACCAATCCAAGGGCGGGTGCAGTCATGCCTGCCGCCTTACGGTCTTTCTGATCCATAATCCGCTGAATATCTTCCACAGCGATTTTTCCCAGCCCCACCTGAACTAAGGTTCCCGCAATTCCACGGCACATTTTATATAGGAAACCATCGCCTTCGATGACAATGGTTATCAACGGGCCGGAACTCTTCACCGAGCAGCGTCTCAAAGTGCGCACGGTGGTTTCCATTTCATAATCATGAGTTCCGGCAAAACTTTTAAAATCGTGCCTGCCCACGAAATATTTTGCCGCCTCGCACATGGCTTTGCGATTCAATGCCGGTCCCACGTGCCAGGCCTGCCTTCTGAGAAGCGGGTTCATCGCGGGATGATTCCAGACAAAATAACGATATTGTTTCCCCTTTGCGTCAAAGCGGGCGTGAAAATCATCCGAACAATGTGCCACGGCCATGATACGAATGTCTTCGGGAAGATGCGCGTTGATGGCAAGCAGCAGTTTTCGGGAATCCATGCGACAATCCGGGATTTCAACATGCGCCACCATGCCAAGGGCATGGACTCCGGTATCGGTTCTACTGGAACTGTGGATTCGATTGACAGAAGGAAAAATCTTTCCGATCGCCTCTTCCACGCGTTGTTGAACGCCCAGTCCGATTTTTTGAACCTGCCACCCGGCATAATTCGCCCCATCATAGGCAATGGTGAGCTTGAATTTCACTCGTGCACAATGCTGTCAAGAAAGCTCTGCAACAGGATTGCAGCGGCGGTTTGATCCACCTTCTTTTTTCGCTTGTCACGACGCGTTCCCGCCTCGATCAGAAAACGATTTGCCTGCACCGTCGTCAAGCGTTCATCCCACGTCTTGATGGGCACGGAAACCGCCTCTTTAAGAACGGTCACAAATTCCTGAGCCTTCACCGCCGATGGGCCGTAACTGCCATTCATGTTTCGTGGAATTCCGACCAGAATCAGATCCACCTCTTTTTCATGAATCAAGGTCTTCAGTCGTTCCAGAAAATCGGAAAACGGCTCGGCTGGAATAAACTCGATCGGTTGCGCAATGGTGCGCGTCTCATCACTCAACGCGACGCCGATTCGAACACTTCCAGGATCCAAGGCTAACACACGCATATTTTTTAACTCTATCCGGCCAGCGTTTTAAACACTTTGGCCGCACTGCGGATCGTTGCTTCAATGTCCACCAGACTGTGTGCTGCGGATATGAAGCCCGCTTCAAATTGGGATGGTGCAAAGAACACACCCTCATCCAACATCCCGCGAAAATATCGGGCGAAACGGGTACGATCACTCTTCATGGCGTCTGTCAAATTGTGCACCGGCTGATCCGTGAAATAACAGCAGAACATGGATCCCATACGATTCAATTGAATTGGAATTCCTGCCATCTGGGCCGCTTTGCGCATTCCTGCTTCCAGCGTAGCCCCCAATTGTTCCAATTTTCTGTAGTAATCCCCGGCCAAAAGCTCATTGATGGCTGCCAATCCCGCCGCCATGGCCAGAGGATTGCCACTCAATGTGCCGGCCTGATAAACCGGCCCTTGAGGAGCCAGAAAATCCATAACCTCTGCACGCCCGCCAAATGCACCCACAGGCAAACCGCCGCCAATGATCTTACCAAAGCAGGTCAAGTCCGGCGTAATGCCAAAACGTTCCTGTGCTCCCCCCAAAGACAAACGGAACCCGGTCATCACCTCATCAAAAATCAAAATCGAATTATTCTTCCTTGTGATTTCACGCAAAAACTCATGAAAGCCCGGGTTCGGCAAATACAGTCCGGCATTGCCCGGTACCGGCTCAACAATGATACCGGCGATTTGCCCTGGGTTGGCATCGAATGCCGCCTTCACCGCATCCACATCGTTGAACGAAACAACAATTGTGTGTTGCGTAAATGACGCCGGCACCCCAGCGCTGTCTGGATTGCCAAAAGTCAGCGCTCCTGAACCCGCTTTTACAAGCAAGGAATCAGCGTGCCCATGGTAACACCCTTCAAATTTGATGATCTTATCCCGTCCGGTAAATCCACGCGCAAGACGGATCGCCGCCATGCAGGCTTCCGTGCCGGAATTGCACATGCGGACTTTTTTCACACTTGGAACCGTGGAGCAAATAATGCGTGCCATCTCCACTTCCAGCGGATTGGGCATTCCAAAGCTCGTTCCCAATTCAGCAGCGTTCTTTACAGCGTCAATGATTTTGGGATTCGCGTGTCCAAGAATGGCAGGTCCCCACGTGCAGACATAATCGATAAGACGGTTCCCATCCACATCAAAAATGTATGCACCGGATGCTTTTCGGACAAAAAAAGGCTGTCCGCCAACTGCGCGAAACGCCCGAACCGGTGAGTTCACTCCGCCGGGCATATGCTTCAACGCTGCTGCAAAAAGTTGCTCTGATCGGCTGTGAGAAATCATTTAAAAAATCCTACCCGATGCCCCCCTGCTCAATCAAGCCGCATTTGACAGGTTTCCAATGAAGAAAAATGTTTGTAAATCACAAAAAAAGAATTAAACCCAATGAATTCCATGAGATAACCGATCGTCAAAGTAAAGATCACCAGTTCTGTTCATTTATGAATACTGACAACAAAAATCTGACCTCACGCAGAGATTTTCTAAAAACCACGGGAACTATTGTCGCGGCATCTACCCTTGCCGGAATAACGTTGCCCCACGTTCACGCCGCATCCTCCGATACAATCCATGTTGCTTTGATCGGTTGCGGTGGTCGTGGCACTGACGCCGTTCGCCAAGCTCTCTCCACAACAAGCGGCCCCATTGAGGTGGTCGCGTTGGCCGATGTCTACGAAGGCCACGTCAAAAATAGTTACAACAGCTTGAAGGACGGTTTTAAAGACAAGGTTCAAGTGCCTGAAGATCATAAATTCGTGGGCTTTGACGCTTATAAAAAAGCCATGGATTGCTTGAAGCCCGGAGATGTCGCGGTGTTTGCAACGCCTCCTGCTTTTCGCTGGGTTCATTTCAGTTATGCAATTGAAAAGAACCTGAACGTTTTCATGGAAAAACCAGTGACGGTCGATGGTCCAACCTGCAAAAAAATGTTCAAACTTGGGGAAGAATCCGTAAGTAAAAACATGAAGGTTGGCGTTGGCCTGATGTGCCGCCATTGCAAAGCCCGCCGTGAACTGCATGACAGAATCAAGGATGGTCAGATTGGCGATATCATTCTATTGCGTGCCTATCGCATGGCCGGGGCCACAGGCACAGCCGCTTGTCCGCCAAAGCCTGCCGACAAGACAGACCTCATGTATCAGATCGATCGTTTCCACGGATTCCTTTGGTCCGGTGGTGGCGCGGTGAGCGATTTTCTCATTCACAACATTGATGAATGTTCCTGGATGAAAGACGCCTTTCCAGTCAAGGCCCAAGCCAGCGGTGGACGCCACTACCGTGGCAATTGTGTCGACCAAAACTTCGACGAATATTCCATCGAATACACTTTTGCGGACGGGGCCAAACTCTACCTCGAAGGCCGTTGCATTGACGGTTGTTTCGGAGATCACTCCAGCTTCGCTCATGGCAGCAAAGGCAGCGCCATCATTTCCACTGGCGGACACATGCCTTCCCACGCGAGCCTGTACAAAACCATATCCCCCAAAAAAGAGGGGCTTATCTGGCAATTCCCTGAACCGGAACCCAATCCGTATCAGTTGGAATGGGACGAGTTGATTTCAGCCATACGGGAAGACAAGCCTTACAATGAAGTCAAGCGCGGTATTGAGGCCAGTCTGGTCACCTCAATGGGACGCATGGCTGCCCACACAGGTCAGATCATCACTTATGATCAATTCCTGAACAATCCACACGAATTTGCTCCTGGCCTGGATGGCATTACTGCCCAGTCTCCAGCACCTCTCCAACCCGGTGCGGATGGTAAGTATCCTATCCCCGAGCCTGGAATCAAGAAGGACCGCGAGTATTAATTTACTCTGACTTTTCACTGGCGACTGAAGATTCATCGCTTCAGTCGCCGCTTTTTTGTACGTGACACCAAAGGAAAACATGCCGCAAATCAGTCTGCCTCCTGATTGATCAATCGAAACTTTCCAAAATGCGTGTTGTTTACTTCCTTGGAATTTGTTAATCCACTCAAGCTTGAAACGTATTGTGACCATTTCTACCTGGTTGGGCAAAGCTTGGCAGACGACCTGCCTTGCTTTGTTCATGATTTTTTATTCTTCTCTGGTAAACGCTCAGATTGAAGTGACTGATGCCACTGATACGAACCTCGAGTCCGCCATCACCAGTGGAATGTTCACTGGTCAAAGTGTCTTGCTGGAATTTAGTGATACGGTCGCAATCACCAATACGTTGGAAATCACATCGGACGTAGTCATTGACGCGACCGGTTACGAAGCCGTCATCAGCGGAAGCAGCATCACCCGCGTCTTTCATGTCGCCTCAGGATGCACCCTTACCCTCATCAATGTTACCCTTAACAATGGTCTGAGCACATCAGGGGGAGCCATCTTTAATGAGGGAACTCTGGTTGTCAGCAATTGTTCCTTTTACAGCAATATCGCCACAAATGCGGCTGCTTCAGACGGCGCCAGTTCTGGTGATGACGATGGCGAAGATGGTAAGAATGGTGTTACAAGCAAAGGAGCCGCCATCTATAGCACCGGGACCTTATACGTCTATGATTCCTCTTTCTTAACCAACACCGTTTATGGTGGCAATGGAGGAGACGGAGGGGATGGAGGCGATGATGTGATTTTGGGATACAAAGGTGGCAAAGGCGGTAATGCAGGAAAAGGATGTGGTGGGGCCATTTACGTGGCAGGAACCGCCGAAATATGGCGATCAACATTCGAAGGAAACAACTCTGCGGGCGGAATTGGCGGCACTCCCGGTACTGGTGGAGCTGGGGCTTATCAGGGCGATGGTGGCGACAGTGGTCTTGGCGGCACTGGAATGGGAGCCGGAATTTATAATGAAGGCACACTAAAGATTTACCAAAGTCTGTTTGCAGCAAACACCTCCTATGGTGGCAACAGTTCTGGTGTGGCCGCCTACAGCGATCCATCTGATCGTTACTCAGGGAACGGAGCCTATGCCGTCGGCGGTGGGGTTCTCAATGCTGGAACTCTCTACTTGGAAAATAGCACCTTTTTCACAAACGTCTGTGTTGGTGGGACAGGAGGAAGCGTTTCCGACACCAATAACTCCAAAGTCTACTCAGGGAGCGGCGGGGCAGGCTGTGGCGGCGCACTGGCCAACATGAGCGGCACTTCTGAAATCGTCAATTGCACTTTGGCAACAAACAACGTCTATGGGGGCACCAATGGCACAGCCAGCACAACCAATTCCAATAACGGCACAGTCGGTCAGGCTCTTGGCGGAAACCTCTATCGAAAGGCCGGCACGATTAAAATCCGTAACAGCATCCTGGCAAAAGGCACATCGGGGGTGAATGCGTCGGGTGGCGTGACAGACGCGGGTTACAACATCAGTTCTGATGCCACTTGTAAATTCACTGCTGTCGGCAGCAAAAACAGCACCTCGCCGCAACTCGCTTCCGCCTTGGAAACGCAGGACGGTTATCCCTCTGCATTTCCAATTTTGATCACCAGTCCCGCTTTCGATGCGATTGGCACGAATGGGACCGCTCCAGAACTGGATCAGCGCGGAGAAAGTCGCCCACAGGGAGCCTATGCTGACATCGGCGCCTATGAATTGGATGAGACAAATCTCGTCCCTGTCATCAGCGTTCAACCAACGGATGTCGTCATTCGCCAGGGAAACAATACAACTTTGTCCGTCACGGCAACGGGCGGCAAACCCTTTTACTATCAGTGGAGCATTGACGATATCGAAATCTCTGACGCAACAAACGCCACTTACACGATCCGTTACGCAGATGACTTGGACTCTGGCAATTATTCTGTCACAGTAAGTAATCTCTATGGCTCTGTCATCAGTTCGACAGCCACCGTTAATGTTGCAATCCCAGTTAGTATCGTGACACAACCCAAAGCTATCACTGTTGGAGCTGGCGAAACTGCCACACTCAGTGTGGTTGCGGGGGGAAGCGAACCCTTGTCATATCAATGGCTTTATAATAACAAGGCAATTTCAGGAGAGACCAATGCCGATCTCACGTTTGATTCCGCCACAGCCGCTGATGCGGGCAATTACAAAGTAACGGTTAGCAACCCGCTTGGTAAGACAACCAGCACCACGGTCTCTCTAAAAGTTCTTGTTCCTCCATCAATTGCAACACAGCCACAAGACAAAACGGTCATCTTCGGCAATTATGTTTCCCTGTCGGTTGCTGCTTCGGGAACTGCACCATTTACCTATCAATGGTATCTTAACGGGGACCCCATTGCAAAAGCCACCGGAGCAACACTCACTCTTTCAAAGGCGAGTTTCACAAATGCAGGGTCTTATACGGTGACTGTCAGCAATGCTGTCGGGTATGCAGACAGCGATATGGCGACACTGACTGTCAATCCCCCTGCTCCGGTGATTTCAACATCAGCGCGGCGAGAATACACCAATTCCACCCTAACCATTAATGGCACTCTTTCGACCGCTGCCCAAGTCTCGCAAGTCACTTGCACGGTTAATGGAGCCGATTACCAGGCAACAATCAATGGATCAAAATGGTCAGCTATTGTCGACCTTGTGCCCGGAACAAATGTTGTCAGTGCCGTGGCTTCTGCTGATTACGGGGATTCATCTCCAGCTAGAGCCAGCTTCTTTTATTCCGTTAAAAGCACGTTGCGAATTGTTACTTCTGGAACAGGCACTGTTTCACCCAACTTGAATGGGCAAAAGCTCAAGATCGGCCAACAATACACCCTGACTGCAACTCCTGGATCAAAAATGGTGTTCAAGGACTGGGAACAAGGCAGCGAGGTTCTTTCCTATTCTCAAACTCTGAGTTTTGTCATGAGTGAAGACTTAACCCTAAACCTAAACTTCATTAAAGATCCATTCTCCACTCGAAAAGGCAATTTCATCGGACTTTTTCAGGGAGAAGATTCACTGCAATTGGAAAATTCTGGAATGCTGACTTTGTCTCTCAAGGAACAGGGCTACTTCACCGCGACGTTACGACAGGCCGCCGTCACCAATCGTTTCTCCGGCCAGTTCAATGCCGCTGGTGTCACCACTGTTAGCCGGGGGAATTTGCTTCCATTGACGCTCTTCATTGATTTGTCCTCTGCTGATACCAACTGGCTCTCGGGAGTTGTCAGCAATAGCGAATGGTCGTCCACTTTTACCGGGGCACGAACAATCTACACATCTGCCAATCCTGCGCCCAGTGCGGGGAAATACACCCTTTTGCTCAATCCCAGTGACAATACAGTCGGCTCCAGCGTAGCGTCCTTGACTGTCTCGAAGGCTGGCGCAATCACTGCAACGGGTTACCTTGCCGATAGCACTGGATTATCAATCGGAGGAACAGTTTGTGTGGGCGGATATTGGCCCATCTATTCAGTTCAGAATTCAGGCACTGGTCTGCTCACAGGGTGGCTCCAGTTTACAAATACCGATGACTATGGAGCCATGGAAGGAACTTTGACTTGGCTTTCTCCCGGCGTTTCGACCTATTACCCCAGCGGCTTTACCCGAACACTCACAGCCTCCGCGTCGAGCTATTCATCAACAAACTCGCCCATTCTGGACTTTACCACTGGCTTTGTCTTCTTCTTTGGAGGCAATTTGGATAGTTCCCTTTCTGGTTCTGTCGTTCAGTCGAGTAATGGCGTTTTTAAGAGCACTGGAGCAACGCTCAACATGACATTGAATGTAAAAACCGCCACAGGCCTTGTTTCCGGTAGTTTTACCCATCCTGTAACAGGAGCCTCGACAATGGTTTATGGAGTTATCATGCAAGACCGCGAGGCCATCCAAGGCTTCTTCCTTGGCGTGGATTCCACGGGACTTATCATGGTTGGGCCATAGCTCCAAAGACATTCCACAAAACGGGCAAAGACAAAATTGTCGTTTTTGGCTTCCGTCAAAAGCGCATATAGACCATTGTTACCCCCATGTCAGGTTTGTTAGCAATAGTAGGCCGTCCCAATGTTGGCAAGTCCGCTCTGTTTAATCGCATTGTCGGAAAACGGATTGCCATCGTTCATGATCAGCCGGGAGTCACCCGCGACCGCATCAGTGCCGAAGCTGAATGGCACGGCAAAAGTTTTACTTTGGTGGACACGGGAGGCTTGGGATTGGCCAAGCATGAGGACATGATCACCCACGCGGCTCATGAACAGGTCAATCTGGCCATCGAAATGGCCAGTGCAATCATTTTTGTGGTCAACGTCCAGGAAGGCATCGTTCCACTGGACTTGGAAGTTGCCACCCTCCTGCGTAAGTCAGGCAAACCCATTCTTCTGGCCGTCAACAAGGTTGACACCAACAAAGCCGAATTGGGAGTGGATGAATTTTCAAAACTGGGTTTCAACCTCTATCCAGTCAGTGCCATCCACGAACGCGGTGTCAACGCCCTGATGGATGAGGCATTCAAGTTCCTCCCTGCCGATTCAGACAGGAAGGATGGAGAAAAAACAGACAGCGTTCCCGCTCTCAAAATAGCCATTGTTGGCCGTCCAAACGTCGGGAAATCTTCCATCATTAACGCCCTTACAAAATCCGACCGCGTCATTGTTACACCCATAGCTGGCACAACGCGCGACTCTGTGGATGTTCCATTTGAAGTGGAAACAGAAGGAGTTCGCCAGAAGTATATTCTCATTGATACCGCCGGAGTCCGTCAGGAAAGACGGATTGATGATTCGATTGAATTTTACAGCGTCAAACGGACAGAAGAGTCCATTGCCCGAAGTGACCTGGTCGTGTTTGTTCTCGATGCGGAAGCTGGCGTCACAGCGCAGGACAAAAAGGTGGCGGCAAAAATCATTGATGAAAGAAAGGCTTGCATCATCGTGATTAATAAATGGGACTTGATCCTTGGTTCAGGCATCAAGGAAGCCCAGGAAAAGGAGTTGGAACGTCGCAAGAGCAGGGATCGTGATGACAAAACGCACCGACCAGTGACTTTGGAAGAGTTTGCAAAATGGGTGCAGGAACAACTGTTCTTCATGGATTATGCGCCTGTCATTTTCACTTCCGCAGCGTCTGGTCTCAACCTGCCCAAGCTTCTGGAAACTGTGCGTTACGTCGCCGCCCAACTACAGCAAAAGATTCCAACCTCTCTGCTGAATCGCACTCTGCACGACGCCATAGAGCGCCGCCAGCCCGTCAACGTCGCCGGCCACTTCGTCAAATTCTTCTATGCAACCCAGGTCAAACAGGCTCCGCCAACCTTCATTCTCTTCGTCAATCGGGATGATCTGTTGACCGAGGCGTATCGTCGTTACCTCGCCAAATCAATTCGCACTGCATTTGGCTATGAGGGTTGCCCTGTCATTCTCGTTTCAAAGCCACGCCCCAAAACAGTCGAGTCCGTACGCGTTCATCAGGCACAAGCACAGAAGCGGATTGCCCACAAGGGCTTCAAACCTTTCCGAGACCGCAAGGAACGCAGACCACGTGCCGGACAGCGTCCCAATAAGCCGTCGCGGCCAGGACGCCCCAACAGCCGTGGATGACGCTTAAGCCACTCACAAATCGTCTTGCACCATTGTTATCAGAGTGGGCACCTTATCCCTTATGAAACACATAAAACTGTGTGTCATTTTCGCATTATGCTATTCAACAATCCACTTGCTGGCGCAACTACCGCCTGAGCTTCCCAAAGGGGTTGAGATTCACTCTTACACCGGTTGGGGGGATTGCGTTTACCTGAACGCGTCAGAACGCCCAGTCCAGGTTGTCATTGTTCCAGACGTCGGAGGACGCATTGTTCACTACAGTTTTGGAGAAGAGAACATTCTCTTTGAAAACTCCGCTTCCCAGGGGAAAACGCTGGCTGGCAGTGGCGGTTACCTCTGGGTGGGAGGCTATCAATGCGATGTGGGCCCCGACATTCGAGGAATTCCCACTCACGATCAGTTGCTCCTCGGAAAATACCAATGGAGTTCCACACGCCCTTTCTTTGCAAAAGTCACGAGTGAAATCGACTCAACGCTGGGCATTCAAATGGAAAAGGAATTCGTGGTGGCGCCAGACACCGGAGACCTTGGACTGCTGCAACGGCTTAAAAACTCAGGCAAGGAAGACAAGAGTTTTTGCCTCTGGGATCGCACCGCATGTAAAAACGGCGGTTTTGTCTTCTTCCCCGTCAAAAGCGCCAGTCGCTATCCCAATGGCTGGGCCGCACTCAAGGACAAGGACAACATGAAGTTCTTCGACGGGGTTACCCCCAATTCCCCCGAAGTTCGCGTTGTCGATGGCATTCTCATTTCAGAAACCGTTGGAAAAACAACGCGAATCGGCTCCGACAGTGACGCCGGATGGATGGCTTACGTCAAAGGAAAACTCCTGTTCATAAAATACTTTCCGTGTGATCCAAAAGCCAATTACACCGAAGAGGGAAACACCGTTGAATTCTACTTTGATTACCAGATCCTCGAGTTTGGCCCCCTGAGCCCGGAACATAAACTTACTCCCGGCCAAAGTTGCGAATATCCCGAAAAATGGGTTCTCGTCGGCCTGAAAAAGGAAGTCACCACAGTGGAACAAGTTCGAAAACTCGTTTCAAAAGTGAAATCTTCCCCGTTTAAAAAACGCTAGGAAGTAGGAATAGATCTTGTTGGAAAAACAAGCATCTCGCCCAGTCACTCTGGCCTTAGAAAATGGCACGTATAGCCATTGGGATGCTTGAGCAGATAATCCTGATGAAATTCCTCTGCCTCGTAAAACGGCCCCGCCTTGACGATCTCCGTCACAACGGGACTGCTCCATTTCCCTGATTTATTGACAGCGTCTTTCACCCGCCCTGCCGTTAATCGCTGTTCCTCGCTGTGATAAAAAATCGCGGACCGGTATTGCGTGCCAATATCCCCTTGCTGCCGGTTCAAAGTCGTAGGGTCGTGCATTCGGAAGAAGATGCCCAGAAGCTTCTCATATGAAACCTGTCCCGGATTAAAAACGATCTCAACAGATTCCGCGTGCCCAGTCTTCCCCGTTTTCACCAGCTCATAAACCGGATTGGTCGTTGTTCCGCCGGTATAACCCACCCGAATGGAAATCACTCCCGGAATCTTTCTCAAAATCTCCTCCATTCCCCAAAAACATCCCCCCGCCAACGTCGCAATTTCAGTTTTCATAGCGCCTTCACCTTTCTTATAAAGACCGGCTTTGACAAATGGTTCCAACAATCTGCCATATCCAGCCTCTTCCATTTTTTCAACGGGAATGAAACGCAGAGAAGCAGAATTGATGCAATAACGCAAATGCGTGGGGCCAGGTCCATCGTTAAACACATGCCCCAGATGAGAATCTGCTCCCACCGAGCGAACTTCAACCCGGTCCATTTGATGCGTTAAATCTCTTTTTTTTGCAATTTCGTTTTCATTCAGAGGACGCGAAAAACTCGGCCATCCACACTCCGACTCAGACTTGTCAAGCGAACTGAACAGGGGTGCGCCAGAAACGACATCAACGTAAATACCGGGGCGCTTGTTATCCCAAAACTCATTTTTAAATGGCGGTTCCGTGGCATTTTCACGCGTCACGGCGTATTGAAGCACAGTCAAAGTCTTTTTAAGATCAGAGTCAGAAGGTCTTGTCATAACAGGTGAGTTTGTTTTGAGCCCCGGATCATCGCCGTAAGAAAAAGGCGCAGAAAAGCAAAGGAAGCCAACAACCGACAAAATTCCGAGAAAACTCCAGTTCTTCATCTCACAAACACCCTACTCTACTCCGTCTGATTTGCAATTAAGCAAAGAATACTTTCAGATTTAATTACCAAAAGAGAAAACAAATTCCAGTAATCTGGAATGACTTTCCATAGATCATTTTCGAAACGGCAGAAGAAACCATGGGATGAAACAGAGAGGCTATTAAACCCAGACAAACCCGTGATCCTGCTCTGATTCACTCATTCTTTGTGGTGCGTCGAAGCGGCTGAACTCTTTCTTCTTCACTTATCTCAACGGATAAGTCTCTGCCTTGCATAGCCCACCTCGACGCTACCACTCATTTCAGAAAATGACCTGAGACAATCACCCAACAGATGTTGGAGAATGTTTCTAAAGCCCCATGTCGATCACACGATAAAACGTGGTGGTTGAATCAACCGGCAGAGTAATCGAATTATCAAGACTGGATGTTCCAACATTTTCCCACGCCGGTATATTGGAAAGGGTGTGACTTTTTTGCAACTGGAAGGGACCGACGCCTCCAGTCCAAGACACCACCACACTACCAGCTTTCAGTTCGATTGAAAGCCGCACTGGCGCTGCAGATGTGAAAATACCGTGCGCCTTAGGCCCGCCCAACGCCGAAATTTCGTCTGAAGTCAACGTGCGGTCAACGAAACACAAACTGTTGAGATAAACCACATGAGTGTAAACTCCAGAATTATCTCCTTCGTTGAACAAAAGCAAATTGGGTCCGGGATTCAAATTCGAATAGATCGAAAAACGACCATCCAGCCCTGAAGATCCTGTATGAACCGCATTACCATCGACATAATACGTCACCGTCCCAGCCGCCAAATCTGCCGCCATGGCTATTCTCTGCCAGGTATCGGCTTGGACAGCCCCGGCACTTGAGTAACCGATGGGGCCGATGCCAATTGAACCGTCCTGACCAATGTAAAAATCTGCATCATTTGCATTCACTGTGCTCGTGTTGAATACAGCACACCAGCTCAACGGTGAAGGCAGGTATACATCCATTATGAAGGTATATTGGTTAATGTACTGCCCCTCTCCATTGGGAAGGCTGTCTGGAAATGTCACATAATAACCATTGCCGTTATCGCTAAAGGCTGGAACGCGCAAGTAATCCGCAGGCTCACCGTTGATATGAGGAATCGTTGTTCCATCTGTGACTCCAAAAGTGGTTAAATTTGAGGAAACAGTTCCATCCGCGTATGAGAAGACACCATCCCCCAGAGAGGGGTTAAGGTTTCCATTGAAAAAATCCCATTCGTATACAGCATTGGGTTTTGTTGTAAACGACCAGACATCTCCTGTCTGGACCCCAGAATCAGTCGTTTCATCAACTCTCCAGAAATAGGTTCCACCCGGAACCAAATTTGAAAGCGCTTCTGTTGTAGAGCTTGTTGTATCAATCAGATTCAATTGAGAATTCGTTCCAAAGTAAACGGCATGAGCTGTGGCATTGCTGGAAGAGAGCCACATCAACATCGAACTTGGTGACACGTTTGTAGCGCCGTTTGCCGGCACGGGAAGAGTTGCCTTGTTGGAAGGCGTGGGGGGGATGAGGGTAAAGGTTGTCAGCACGGCACGATGATCTGATGGCCAGGGGTTAACACTATTGCGTTCGTCCAATTCCTGGGATGCGATGGGATTAACTTCCCCACTGCGTGGGGCGTAATAAATGAAATCAATTCGGTCAAAAACACCTTTAGTTTCCTCGCTAAGTTTCGGAGTCCAAGTGATTCCGGGATCATTATACGCAAAAGCCTTCGGATAAGTGCGATTAGTGGCATGCAACTCCCGGTAGGAATCTTTTAGCCCTGCTTTGATACAGGCAACTGAAGTTGGCCAGGCAAGATTCGTATAATCCAAGTGCGACGGAGCATTGAAATCTCCTGTCAAAAAGCAAGGATCGGAACCGCCAAGAAACGGTTGCAGAGAAGCCAGGACCTGATTGACTGCTGGCATGCGAACCGTGTTCTCCTCATTCAGCACATAGTCAATAGAATGTCCATCCCTCAAATCGTATGGGCCATATGGATAGGCGGGCGTATGGCAATTAAAAAAGTGTATTCGTTGATTGGTGTCCAACTGAATGGTTACTCCGCTGGCATTTCCCGCTGTATACGTTGCCACGATCGGATAACGTGTGACAATTGATGCGTCTCCTGCCGGAAACACATCAAAACCGAGGCTTCCCGCAATTGTCTGCGCCGTTGCTTCATCACATTCCTGCAACCCCACCATATCTGCACCTGAGGACTGGATCACCTGAATGCAATCGTCCAAGCTAAGCCCTCCATTCTTCCAAATATTGAAAGTGAGGACTTTTAATTGTGTGACCGGCTGCGCAATCAATGAGCTGCTCAAAGCAAAAAGAGCCAATGAAACACACAATAGAGTGTGCCGCTTGCGACGGGGTTGTGACATAGGCAATAGATAGTTCATAGGTAATGAATGTATTTTCTTATCTTATGCAGAAAACCTTGAGACACCATCCCCAGATCAAGGGGGGAGAAAACCCGGGGATTTTTTATCAGACAATCGGCTCCAAATACCGCACCACGGCCTCTGTGCGGGTGTGAACCCGCAATTTTTCCAGGATGCTTTTTACATGCCCGTTCACTGTCCAACTGCTGATCGCCAGACCAGCGGCAATTTCCTTTGTGACATACCCTTTGGCAAGCTGGGAAAGAATCTCCAGCTCACGTGGTGTCAGTTTTATGATATTCTCGTTCAAAGGCGCAGATGGCATGGCCAAAACGAGTTCTTTAAAGTATTTTCTCACCCGAAGATAAGCCTGCTTGGGAGTCAGCGGTTCAGACGTTCCTGCTATGGGGGCTAAAAGCTGGTTTAGCGGCGTGCGTTTAAGCATATAACCGACTGCCCCTCCGGGAGTGCATTTAAAAAGTTGATCTGCATCTTCAAATACAGAATAGAACACGCTCATGATGGTTTGGTCTTTCAGAATTTGCCCCGTCGAACAGGCTTCAGCAATCGTCGCCAACTGCCCCTCATCAGAAAACCTGGCTATTCCTGCCACCTCCCGAAAACGGCTGTTCACAAGAACCAAATCAACCGGCTGAAGTCGAAGCGCTCGTGTCATTTCTGCAATATTCGAGTAAGCATCACATCGACGCACCCCCTCTTGCTGGCTGAGACTCGAAGCAAAAGCCAGTTGTAATCCCGGGTCTGGTTCTACAATCGCTACACGGCGTTCACAGTCCTGAAACTGCGATTTTTGTCGATTAAATGGGGCTGTTTTCCAAGTGTGAAGAGTGGTGTATGTCCATGCCACTGGGTTATCAAGCCAGCGCAAGGCCAACGCTAATTCCCTTGGAAATTGTTGCACGGCATTTTTCCAGCCCTGTCGGCTCACCACCTTGTAGATTTCCGCCGCCTTCATAGCCGCTTCGTCCTCGATATTGGTGCCCAGCGGAAAATAGTGGCTTACCCCCTCGTACTCTAGATAAATGGTGAATTCCCGCGCCTTTTCCGGCAGAAATTTAGGATAGGGTCGCTTAACAAGTTTACGTTTCCAATACTCCACTTTTTTTTCGTCTCTAAAGGTTCTTCCGTGGTTTGCAGCAGAAAATTGTGCTTCCAGCCATGGAGTTCTCTTTGCAAGAGCATTCCATCCTTCCGATGAAATCATCTTGAAAGTTTCCAGGGCTTCGAGTGCAGCCTGCTTTCGCCTAGACGCATGCAATGTAATGGTTTTTCTCTGCCCATTTTTCTGAATTTTTACCGCCCAAGAGTTGACCTCAATCCGTTGCCCTTTGCGTGTATATGTGTTGCGAAAAAGGCGTCGAAACCAATAGTCAAGGTCAGTCTTGGAAATAAACTTGCGACGGACATTTTTTCCACTCCATCCAGGCGTGCTTGGACGTTTCTTGGACATAATTGTGTTATATCAAATTGCACGTAACTGTCCATCCCAAGATCAGTAAAACAACATACCTTTGGTCAAACCCAGCGAAGATCATCTTCCTTGGCTGACAATGAAAAAAACAATCACAGCAGTCCAACTGGATAAAATTGGAGAATAAAAAAAACAAAAATGGCACTGTTCACAGAAAAAGCGAATTGAAGAACTTCTCAAGCGCAAGGAGCGACTGGAAGAAGCGTTCATTTACGAGAAGTCGATTGACCGCGAAACATACGGGCATCAGATGGATAAGCTCAAAGAAGAACTCGTTTTGGCCGAAATGGAAGAGCGCGACGCAAAGCTTGAAGCTTGCGACATTGAAGGGGTGTTGGCGTTTGCCGAACACGTGGTTTGCAACGCAGCCCGGCTTTGGATGGAGTTCTCAACAGACCAGAAACAGCGTTTGCAGACGGTGCTCTTTCCCCAAGGAGCAACGTTTTCAAACAAGGGATTTGGAACCGCTGTAACTAGCCCACTTTTCAACCTGTTACAGCAAAAAGAGGAGTCCAAGTCAAGAATGGCGACCCTAAGGGGATTTGAACCCCTGCTACCGCCGTGAAAGGGCAGTGTCCTAACCACTAGACGATAGGGTCGTCGTAGGACCGTGGAATATACAACTATTGGCAGGCTTGTCACGAGAAAAATTAAAAAAGTTAAAATTTTTAATTCCAACATCCTGTTGATTCCCTGCAACAACGCGCTATGTTAGTTCCTGTGGATTGGCAAGAAATCATCTCATTGGCAATTGTAGCGGTAACCGCCTTGATATTCGTCGCAGTCAGGCTGCGGCGGCATCAGAGGCATCATGAGTTTGCCGTTTGCAACTGTTCATCGAGGGATCGACGCCAAGGTTCCATTATTTATCGTGCCCGAAAAGGGGAACGTCCTCAGATAATCATTCAGACAAAATAAGCCCTTCGGGTGACTTGATTTACAGCTGGAGCTAAGTTATTTTCTTGAATCAACAAAGCCATGCATAAAATTTGTTCCTCATTGCAGTTCTCTAAGCCACGCGTGGCCCATGCAGCCAAGGAAGGCGAAACCCACTGGGTTCCAAACACGGATGTCTACATCAACGGAAATGGTTTGGTCATCAAAGTGGAAATCGCTGGAATGCGCAGGGAAGATTTGGAAATCACAATAGAGGGAAACCGCCTGAAAATCAGCGGACAAAGGCCAGATTGTTGCCGTGCCCAAAAGTGCAAGTTTCTGGTGATGGAGATCAATTACGGTACTTTTGAGAGTATCATTGAGATTCCCTCCGGCTATGACCTTTCCCAAGCGAAGGCCGCGTATCAAAATGGTTTTCTACAGATTGACGTTCCTGCCCAGCCAATCCGCAGCAAAAAAATCACAGTCACCACCTCTCTTTAGTTGTTTTTTACTGAACGGTTTTTCAGTCAAAGTGCTCAAAGGTTATAAGGCATGATAACGCCCGAATCTGAACTAATCAGCATCCTGGGAGAAGGTGAAGCTTCTGGCTTAAAACAGAGCGGAGCACAATCCAACTCTCTGCCCGATTCCCTTCCCATTCTTGGGTTGGCCGATATCGTCATTTTCCCTGAAACAATCACTCCATTGCTCGTTGAGACGGCTCAAAGCATTCGTTTGATAGATGATGTCGTTGCTGGAAATCGTTTTCTTGGGCTTGTATTGCAACGCAACCCTGAAATTGACAATCCTTCTCCCGCTGATCTCTGGACATATGGCTGCGCCGGACGCGTGGCAAAAATGCTCAAATACCCGGACAATACTGTCCGGATTTTGGTCGAGGGCTTGCGACGCTTCCGAATTGTTGACTACCCCTCCACATCCCCTTATCTGGTTGCAAAAATTGAAACGTTAAAGGATGAGCCGGATGATTCCATTGAGCTGGCTGCGGTCGCCCGCAACGCAGAGCAGGAATTTCAGGAAGTGGTGAAACTAACCCCCGCTTTGTCTGAACAGATCAAGGTTGCCTCTCTCAACACTGAAGATCCTGGACGACTTGCGGACTTGATCGCCGCCAATCTCAACCTCAGCTTGCAGGAACGCCAGCATCTGTTGGAAATCCATTCTGTCAAAGAAAGATTGACACGGATCCTGCCCCTTTTAAGCCGTGAGCTGGAAGTTCTTCGTCTGGGATCAAAAATTCAGAACGAAGTGGTCTCTTCCATGTCGAAGAGCCAGCACGACTTTTATCTTCGCGAACAGATACGCGCAATTCAGCGCGAACTTGGAGAGACGGATCCGGCTGCCGCTGAAATAAAGGAGCTTCACGAAGCCATTGACCGGAATAATCTGCCAAATGAACCCCGTATCGTGGCTCTGAAGGAACTGGAACGTCTTCAGCAAATGCCGCCAGGCGTTGCAGAGTTCACGATGACTCGCAACTACCTTGATTGGATCATCAATCTCCCGTGGACCAAATTCACGGAGGATGAGATCAACATGGATAATGCTGCCAAGCTCCTGGACAAGGAGCACTTTGGCCTCGAAAAAGTCAAAGACCGTCTCTTGGAGTATCTGGCTGTCATCAAGCTCAAAAAGCAGATCAAAGGCCCCATTCTCTGTCTTGTCGGACCTCCTGGAGTTGGAAAAACCTCTTTGGGAATGAGCGTTGCCAACGCTCTTGGACGCAAGTTTGCCCGCATCGCTCTCGGTGGAATGCGCGATGAAGCTGAAATTCGTGGACATCGGCGCACCTATGTCGGAGCGCTGCCTGGACGCATCATACAGACACTTCGCCGCATCGAATCAAACAATCCTGTGATCCTTCTGGATGAACTGGACAAAGTTGGCGCCGATTTCCGCGGTGATCCGTCTTCTGCTCTCCTCGAAGTGCTTGATCCCTCTCAAAACAACGCTTTTGTCGATTACTATCTCGATATTCCTTACGATCTTTCCCGGGTGCTTTTCATTACAACCGCAAACTGGCTTGATCCCATCCACCCGGCTCTCCGTGATCGCCTGGAAGTCATCGAGCTCCCCAGCTACACCGCCGCAGAGAAACTTCAGATTGCCAAGCGCCACCTCATCCCCCGAGAGATGGAAGAACATGGACTGAAGCGAAAAATGTTCAAGCTGCCAGATCTCACGTTGCGAAAGCTTATTGAAGGTTACACACGTGAGGCAGGCGTGCGCCAATTAGAGCGTGAAATTGCCGCGCTGACACGCAAGGCAGTCCGCAGAATCGTCAGTAACAAAAACCCCAAACCGCTGGTTGTCTCAGCTTCTCAACTCAAGAGCTATCTGGGCCCAGTCCCCTACATTTCAGAAAATGCAGAACGCATTGTGGATTGTGGCATTGCCATCGGCCTTGCCTGGACACCTGTGGGCGGCGAGATATTATTTGTTGAAGCCACAAAAATGCCGGGACGTGGCAATTTGATTCTCACTGGCTCTCTGGGTGAAGTCATGAAAGAGAGCGCCCAAACCGCCCTGAGCTACCTAAGAAGCAAGGCAAAAGAAGTTGGGATCGATATCAGCGCGTTTGAAAAACGCGACTTGCACATTCACGTTCCAGCCGGAGCAACTCCCAAAGACGGCCCCAGCGCCGGGGTGACAATCGTCGTGGCCCTCACATCGTTGTTGACCAACCGTAAGGTGCGCTCGGACATTGCCATGACGGGTGAAATCAGCCTGCGTGGACGTGTTTTACGCGTTGGCGGCATTAAGGAGAAAGTCATGGCCGCCGCCCGCTCAGGCCTGAAATACGTCATTCTCCCCGCACAAAATCGAAATGATTGGCTTGAAGTGCCAGAGGAAGTGCGAAACAAAATACAAGCGCATTTCGTCAATACCATTTCTGAAGCCATCCCCTTCGCCTTGAAAAAGGCATAACCCCGCTTTTCTGGGCAGTTCATAAAAATAATTTGCTCAATAATAAGATATATTTTATTGAGATATATCTTAAATGTGATATGTTTTATATAAAATATATCTAAATTCTTATTATGTTTGATTCTCAACTTCAAAATCATGGGATTCCGCCCAGCGACGAAAGTTTTTGCCAACATTTCTTTGCCAGACTTCTCCTCAATGCAATTCGCGGAGCCGCTGCCACGCTTCTAATGCCTTTGGATGTCTTGGATTCCATCCGACGTTCAACCATCCCCAATCACTCTCAGGCAGTCTCCTGGGGGCTTTCTACCGCAATTTATGCAATTGCAGGGCTCTCAGTTCACACGTTTCAGCAAATTTCCGAAAACGGTCTGCTTCCTCTCTTCTCAATGGCACTCATTGTCATCCTGACAATTCTCAATGGAAGGCTTCAGCCCCAAAACCCTGCCCCACTCCATGTCCACCCCCATTTTATGAGACATCGAGGTCGTTTTCATCACTTTGCCACAGTCCCCTCCCCCCTTGTCTCAGCTCCCGCCACGGTTTCAAATAATACCCCACAACCAATTTGTTGCAGGGATTGCCGTAACTGCCATAATGACATCTGTGTTCGGACAGGAAAACCGAGACGAAAAAGCCTATGAATCCTTGGAATTTTCTTAGACACGGTCCTCATGAAGAGGGACATGGCATGCATCGTCATCGCTTTGGCAGGCATTTGGGGCAACGTATGTTCGAAAATGGTGATGTCCGCTACGTGATTCTTGCGCTTCTTGCCGAACGCCCTTCCTATGGTTATGAACTGATCAAAGCCATCGAAATGCAAATGAGCGGCGCTTACAGTCCAAGTCCCGGGATTATCTATCCCACATTGGCCATGCTTGTGGAACTGGGCTATGTTTCTGAAGAAGTGGGGAACGAAGGAAAGAAAAGGTATTCAGTGACTCGGTCAGGGGCAGATTTTCTCAAGGAGAACAAGCCCGTGATTGATCTCATTTTTGGCAGGATGGCTCATGTGGCTGAACTGCACAAACGTGCGGCTTCCCCCGAAATAGTCAACGCAATGGAGAATCTGAAAGGCTCTCTGAGAGCAAAATGCACATCGGCCCAATTGACTGATCTCCAGATTCAGACAATCGCATCCGCCATTGAAGAGGCGACAAAAAAAATCGAACAGTGCTAATGGTTATTTTTCAAATTCAAAAAACGCAATTCTTCGAAGCCCCGACTTACGAGAAAAGCTGCAAGGCGAGTGTTTTCTATGCAACGATGGAGTGAACGACAGGTAATCCTTGCCATCTCCATGGCAAGTGCTTTTTTCATGCCGTTCATGCTTTCCTCTGTCAACGTGGCAATGCCCGCAATCGGACGGGAATTTTCGGTCAATGCCGTAACGCTAAGCTGGGTGGCAACGGCGTATCTTTTGTCAGCAGCCGTGTTTCTACTTCCCTTTGGCCGGATCGCCGACATCTATGGGAAAAAGAAAATATTTCAATTGGGCATATTGTCCTTTGCCTTGACAACTTTTCTCTGTTCGCTTGCCCCCAATATTCGCTTGCTCATTGCGTTTCGCGCCTTTCAGGGAATGTCGAGCGCGATGATTTTTGGAACCGGCACGGCGATTCTAACCTCCGCATTTCCCACAAGCGACAGGGGAAGGGTTTTGGGATTGAATGTGGCGTCGGTGTATCTGGGATTGTCATTGGGGCCTGTTCTAGGAGGTGTCCTAACTCAACACATCGGCTGGAGAAGTCTCTTTTGGGTGACGGTCCCATTCAGTCTGGCCTTGGCCGGCATGATCTGGCTATGGATGAAAAACGAGTGGATTTCCGCAAAAGACGAAACCTTTGACTGGTTCGGCTCTGTTTTTTATGGAGCTTCATTGCTCTCAGTCTTTTTTGGTTTCTCTCATCTTCCCTCCAATTTTGGGATTGGATTTTTGATTCTTGGCATCGTCGGACTGATTGGATTTGGAGTTTATCAGACAAAAATCAAGAGCCCCATTCTCAACGTCCAAGTGTTTCGGCATAACCGGGTATTCGTATTCTCTTCCCTGGCCGCCTTAATCAATTACAGTGCAACCTATGCCATCGCCTTTCTTGTCAGCCTGTATCTGCAATACGCAAAAGGTCTGACTCCTCAAAACGCCGGTTTTATCATGATGTCACAACCAGTGATGCAGGCCGCGTTTTCTCCATTTGCGGGCAGGCTTTCCGACCGGGTGGAATCGCGTAAAATCGCCACATCAGGAATGTTATTGACAGCAATTGGCTTGTTTCTAATGACATTCCTGAGTAATACAACGCCCATTGTCTTTGTGATTGGGGCCCTACTGCTTCTGGGAATTGGCTTTGCGTTTTTTTCCTCACCCAATACAAATGCTGTCATGGGGGCTGTTGAGAAAAAATACTACGGGGTAGCCTCGGGACTTCTGGGAACCATGCGTTTAACCGGCCAGATGTTCAGCATGGCCGTAACCACGTTGATCTTTGCCCTGATCATTGGAAACAACCGGTCTCTTCACGATAATCCCGGTCTTTTTCTCAAAAGCGAAACCCTCATTTTTATAATTCTCACCGTGCTGTGCACAATAGGGATTTTCTTTTCACTGGCCCGGGGAAAAGCAAAAACAGAATAAAAAAGAGCGTCTCAACATTCCTGAAACGCTTATTTTTCAAAGACAACATCACCGCCAACCACCGTTTCAAGATGCCCGTCTTCAGTGCGAATCTGGAGTGCCCCTTCACTGTCAATAGAATCGGCAATGCCGGTGATATTACGTTCCCCCTGACGAATGGAAACCCGTTGTCCCAAGGTGGAGCAGTAGGAACTCCATTCCTTGGCAACCGCATCAAACTGACCGGAATAAGTCCGCTTGCAGGCCTGATCAAATTCAGAGAGAACGGCAACAGCAAGATCGGCACGCCGGATTTCCCTGGCCGCCGCAATCTGCAATGATGTCGCACTGGCGCGAAGCTCGGGGGAAAATTCCTCTCTTGTTTGATTGACATCAATTCCCACACCAATGATTGCATAATTGATGCGGTCCAATTCGCCATTTATCTCCGTCAAAATTCCAGCCACCTTTTTGCCACCAAACATAATATCATTCGGCCATTTGATTTCGACGTTGCTCTGTGTCTGTAAATTGATGGCACGCACCAATGCCACTGCCGCAGAAATCGTCAAGCGCGTTGCTGTTTGCGGACGCAGATCAGGGCGAAGCAACACTGAAAACCATAGACCTTTTCGGGAATGAGATGTCCACTCGCGCCCAAGGCGTCCCCTGCCCCGGCTTTGGGTCTCGGCAAAAATAACGGTTCCCTCTTTTGCCCCCTCTTGTGCCATCCGGGCCAATAAATCATTGGTTGAAGAAGCCTCTTCAAACACCCGAATATCCCAAGTAAAGAAATGCCGTTTACCAACGCGAACCAGTAAATCATCCGCATGTAAAACATCCGGCGGTGAGTGCAAAAGGCGATAACCATGGTGCGGGCTGGCTTCGATATCATAGCCAAGCGCCCGCAGATCGTTGATACGTGCCCAAATGGCGGTGCGACTGATCCCAATCTCTCTTGAAAGTTCCGCTCCGGACACTCCCTTGGAATCCCGCAACGCTTTAAGAATGAGAGCGTTAATTCTCATTAAAAATCCAAGGCAATGTCAACCGCCGGTGCAGAATGAGTCAAGGCGCCAACAGAGATAAAATCAACTCCGGTTTCCGCAATGGCACGAACTGTGGACAGGTTCACTCCACCGCTGGCTTCAGTCTTGATCTTTCCCCTGGCCCATTCGACTGCGGTGCGCATTTCCTCAATTTTCATATTGTCCAACAAAACAATATCGGCACCCGCCTTGATGGCTTCCTGAACTTGAAAAAGAGTGTCAGCTTCGACCTCCACCTTCAGATTTGGAAATTGTTTCCGACAGCGTTTGACCGCCGATTCCACGGCACTTGGCAATTCGTGTTCCAAAAACGCCAGATGGTTGTCCTTGATTAAAACCTGATCAAAAAGCCCAATCCGGTGATTGGTCGCACCTCCGCAGTGAACCGCGTATTTTTCAAACGCTCTCCATCCTGGCGTCGTTTTGCGCGTATCGAGAATGACGGCGTTCGTTCCTTTGACAGCCTCGACAAACTGTGCGCTGATCGTGGCCACTCCGGACAAACGCTGCAAAAAATTCAACGCAATGCGTTCAGCGGAGAGAATCGCACGAGTCGAACCGGAAATGGCCAATATGGTCTGTCCCTTGTTGAGTTTCTGGCCATCCTGAGCCATGCGGTGAAGCTCAATGCTTGACGACAATTGACGAAAAGCCGTCTCGGCAAACTCCACGCCCGCTAAAACCAGCGATTCACGAGCCACGATTAAACCAGCCGACTGGGCCGTTTCCGGCACTGTTGCCAGTGTCGTCACATCCCCCGAACCGATGTCTTCATCCAATGCGAAGCGAACCGCTTTTTCGATATCATCTTTTACAAGTGCACGCATGGGATTGTACATTGACATATTGTCATTGGCTTGGCGAGCTAGTTCTCACCATAACAGAATTACTCAGCGTTTGGATAGGAACCGAGAACTTTCACAAAATTGCAGACCTCAGAAAGATTGGTCAGCGCTTTGGCCACCTTGGGATCGTTCATGTGCCCATCGCAATCAACAAAAAAGAAATACTCCCACGCCTTGCGTTTGCTGGGGCGAGATTCAATCTTTGTCATGTTCAACTTGTATTTTCGGAACGGAGCGAGCGAACGATAGAGAGCGCCGACTTCATCTGAAATACTCAGCATGACACTGGTTCTATCATGCCCGGTTGCGGGACTGCATTGACGGCCCAGAACGAGAAAACGGGTGGCATTGGTCGTCAGGTCCTGAATGTCACAAGCAATGACATTGACATCGTATTTCTCGGCGGCAAGGAATCCGGTGATGGCAGCAATACGCGGGCGCTGACCTCCCTTTCGATGCACTGCCTGGGCAACAATTTCCGCCGAACGCGCATTCGAAGACGTCTCAATCAACTCAGCCTTAGGCAAATTATTCTGAATCCAGAAACGGCATTGTCCCACTGCCTGCGGATGAGCATAGAGACGTTGGATTTCATTCATCTTGCACGAACCAACCAGGCAAAAACGAATGGGAAGAACAATTTGGGCCACAATCTTCAAATCACTTTCCACAAACATGTCCAAAGTATGGGTGACCACTCCCTCGGTCGAGTTTTCCACAGGCACAACGCCATAGTCAGCCCGATTTCGACTCACGTCAGAAAACACGTCTGCAACCGTCTTTTGGGCATTATACTTGAGGCTCGCCCCAAAGCGCTGAATGGCGGCTTGATGAGTGAAGGTGGCTTCGGGACCAAGGTAGGAAATCGTCATCGTTTTCTCAAGCGAGAGCGCACTCGACATGATTTCACGATAGATCGCTTTTAAGGAATCGTTGGTGATGGGCCCCTTGTTTCGACGGCATAGACGGCGAAGAACCGCCACTTCACGATGTGGGGCATAAATTTCTTCTCCCGCTTTTTTCTTGATGGAGCCAATCTCCAAAACATGCGTGGTCCGTTCGTTCAAGAGCTGGACAATTTTCTGGTCCAGCGAATCGATTTCCTTGCGGTGTTCAAGGATATTCATAAATCAAAGGCTCGTTATTCTTTTGGTGTCTCCGGCGACTCATCATTGTTGTCTTCCGATTTGGTCTCAGGATTGACCGGCTCCTCGCCGGGGACCTCTGCAGGTGGCTCAGATGGAGGAACCTCTTCAACAGGCGTCGAAGACTCATTCGTGGCAACTGGCTCGGTCGAAGGCGAGGATTCAACTTTCTTTTGATCCTCAGCAGATTCCTGGGGCGCAGACTGAACAGGCGTTTCAGCGTTCTCCCCTTCAGGCTTTTCGCCCTCACCCTGGGGTGTCTTCGCTTCAACTTTTTCAGCATTAGGATCAGTCGTTTGTAATGCCTCTGGTTTTGTAACGGGTATCTTTCGAAGCTCGTTGGCATCCGGCAGACTGCTTAGCCCACTCAAACCAAAATACTGAAGGAAAAAGGCGGTGGTTCCATAAGTCATCGGGTGGCCAACAACTTCTGCCCTGCCCACTTGTTCAACCAGCCCACGCTCAACCAGCGTTTGCATGACACCATCCACTGCCACGCCACGAACTTGCTCAACTTCCGCACGTGTCACAGGTTGACGATAAGCTATAATTGCCAAAGTCTCCAATGCAGGCTGAGAAAGACGCGGTGGCCGCACTTTCTGACCAACTAAAGCAATGAGCCAGGGGGCATATTCGGCTTGACTGGAGAATTGCCAGGCTCCGGCCACACAATTCAACCGATAGCTGCGTTGAGCCGCTTCATGGTCTTTCTGCAACTGTTCGAGGGCAAAAACGATCTCTTCCTCCCGCGTTTTCTTAAACGGCTTGGCTACATCCGCCCCCTCAGCATTGCCTGCTGTGGCGAGCAAATCCCGTAATTCTTTCGGCGTCAATGGCTTTTGAGCAGAAAACAAAATCGCTTCCAAAATCAGTTTTAGTTCCATGTCACTTCTCTATTATGCAAGAAATCGCCGGAAAAAACGGCAGAGGTTCAATTTCATCCATCATTGGGCCGGTTGCGAGCCCAAAATAGTCGGTGGTGGCTCAGATGGAGGGACGGAGGGAGTGTCAGATTGGGGCAGTGGCACTTCGTCTTCCGGAGTAAATGGAGTAAAGGCAGGCGCATTTTCCGCTCTTACAATATCAATCTCCCCAAAAAGTTCTGCCTGCGTGCAAGTAACCTGTTTCAGACGGGTTAATTCCAATACAGCAAGGAAAGTACAGACAACCTCGTAACGGCTGGTCACATGCTCAAAAAGCTCGGTAAACTTCACAACCGGCTTTTCAACCACCATTTTCATGACGACTTCGATCTTTTGACTGACCGTCCATTTTTCCTCAAAGATCTCACGCAGTTCCTCGCGTTTACTGATCCGTTTCAGCACGGAATTGACGGCATTGATCAAATCAAACAGGGAAACCTCGGATTTCGGACCAGCAACCTGTTGACCAAAGTCAATTTTCCCTGGAATGCGGGGGTAAACGCTCTCTTGTTCGATTTCCTTCGTCTGCAACTGAGATGCGGCATCCTTGAATTTCTTGTATTCAACCAACTGGCGGATCAACTCCCAACGCGGATCTTCTTCATCCGGCTCCTCGGGTTGTACCTGTTGATCCTTTGGCAATAATTCCCTGCTCTTGATATACATGAGGGTGGATGCCATCACCAAAAACTCCCCGGCTATATCCAAATCCAGCATCCGCATCACATCAATGTATTCAATGAATTGAGTGGCGAGCTTTGTCAGGTTCACCTCATAAATGTCGACCTCCTCCTTCTTGATCAGGTAGAGAAGAAGATCCAGCGGCCCCTCAAAAACCTCAAATTGAACTTTGTATTCAGCCATCTCAGTATCACCGAATCCTAAAGCTCAGCACCACGTTTTGGCAACAGATAACGGACCGTGAGCAAAAGAAGGCAATTTTTTCGCAAAACGAGTGTAGCACAAACAGCCTCAGTAGGTTAGGTTTACCTGTGTATTTTCTCAAAAATAAATTAACAATCAGAATTCCGAGTGGAAAGACTTCAGCAGGACGCCTCAATACCCGTAAATTGTATTGTCAGCATGAAGACAGATTCAGAAACTAAACGAGAACCGTCACCCATTACGTTTGGATGCCCTCGATTTTCCTTGGGTAACCATTACGTCTATGTCGTGTTAAGTTCGCGAGCACGCGGACTTTCTGTCGGCATCAACTTATGCCCCGAGGGTCACTGTAATTTTCAGTGTGCCTACTGCGAAGCCCATCCTCCCGTCATTTCGCCGCCACACGAGATTAAGTTGGAGCGTCTGTCAAAAGAACTTCATTCGACAGTTGATTTGGTTCTTACGAAAGAATTGCGTCAATTTCCTCCTTTTGAAGCTTTGGATGACGATTTGTTTGAATTAAAGCAAGTTTCCATCAGTGGTAATGGCGAACCGACACTTTCCCCCAGTTTTGCCGAGACCATCCAGTGCATTCTTCACGCGCGCGCCCTTGGCACCGCCCCCTTCATCAAGACCGCTCTATTGACAAATGGTTCTCATCTCTGCGATCAGCCAGTCCGGGATGCCATCCGCATGCTCACTTTTGACGATGAAATCTGGATCAAGCTGGATGCAGGGACACAGGAATATATGAGCCGTATTAATGGGGGTGAAGCTTCGCTAAAGACGATTCTGGACAATATTCTCTCTCTGGGGAAAGAACGTCCCGTTGGCATTCAATCTCTCTTTCCCCTCTTTGAAAACACCGCTCCGACGCGAACTGAGATTAGCGCCTATATCGAGAGATTAAAGGAACTGAAGGAGTCCGGCGCACAGATAACAAAGGTTCAAGTGTATTCAGCCGGTCGTACAGCCCGCAATACGAGTTGCGACCATCTGCCACTACGAACACTCTTTGAAATTTGCCGTCAGATCAAAACGGAAACAGGACTTAATGCCGAAGTATTCTGATGACTCGCGCTTCAGTCCAAAATCATTTGATTCGGAGTCGCAGCAAGGTCACTGAATGTCTCGGAACCACGGCAGAACACTGTTTATCGTAGGCACCCAAGTCGTTCTGCCTCCACAAATCCCGCACAACTCTGACGCCGTTGATTCCCAGAGTACTCCAATCAACTGAAACAGGCACAGAAAATTCACCACGATTACATAATCCGACAACGACTGAGCCATCAGCCATTTCCTTGATCATCACAAAAGTATCATCCGTTCCAGGCACCACACGAGCGCATCTCCCCAAAGGATCCTGATCCACCTCGATCACCTCAGCATTGCACAACACATTCAACGTAAACTCATCCAATTGGCTCATGTCACCACTATAGATCAAAGGCGCCGCCATCAAGCACCACAACGACATGAAGGCATATTGCTCATTCGGCGTCAGAGAACACATCTGCGGCTTGCCCATTTCAAAAGCACTGCCAATTTTGCCAATCTGTATATAGTCGGGATCATTCCAAGCCCCCGGCTTGCTATAGGCACGATGTTCAGCATTCTTTAAAGCAACACTAAAAATGCGGTTCAATTCAAACCCCAGATCGCCAGCGGTTCTCCAGCAATGGCCACCAACATCAGCCCCCCATTCCCAGACATTACCCATTCCGTATTGACAAAGATTGAAAACGATGTCGCGATTCTGGTTCTTCAAAATTTCCCCCATCTTGATGTAAGGCTTTTTGAGCGTTTGCAAACTGTTATCGTCCTTTGTCAAATTGCCATACGTACACCAGTCATACTTTAAAAAATCAAATCCCCATGCAGCAAACTGCCGGGCATCAGCCTCCTCATGTTCATAGGCACCACAAAAACCACCACAGGTCAACGGTCCGGGAGAGGTATAAATGCCCGCTTTCAATCCTTTTGCATGAACGTAGTCTGTCAAAGCCTTCATGTCTGGAAAATACTTGTTGGGAATAATATTCCCCTGAGCATCTCGCAATGGGCCAACCCTCATGGGATCCGCGTGCTTCGGCGCATTCATCCAGCAATCATCAATGTTAACATATTGATATCCGACATCCGCCATGCCACTGTCAACCATCGCGTCCGCAGCCTCCCTCACCATTTTATCGGTGACGCGATCATAGTGGGCATACCAATGGTTCCACCCCATAGGAGGAGTCAACGCCAACGTATCGCCACTGACTATCTTGAATTCACGAATGGAAGAGCCTTTTTTGTTTTTGGCTGTCAACTTGACCTTGTATTCCCCCACACTTGGTGCCACCCCGGAAATGATTCCGGTTGATTTGTTTAAGGTTAATCCTTTGGGCAGGTTCTTTGCAGAAAATGTCATCGGCCTCAAACCTTGCACCGGGATGCGATAAAGAAACGGATGCCCAGAACGACATCCATACACAGCCGCACCATTGATGCGTGGTTCAGGTCCAGGACGCGGGGTCAAAATGGGTAATTCATCAGAAGGCGCAGACGTGGCCCTGGGCTTGTCCCCCTTTACGGTAAAACGCGCTTCAGCCCAATCGGCATGATCACAAATCAAACCGTCATCACAATCATCCACGTAAAGCAAAAGACTTTTCATCCCGGTCAGATCCACATCAACCTCCTTTGGCTTGTCCCCCGGTTTCATGACTCCGCTCTCAAAAAGCTTCTTGCTGTCTCCAAAAATTTTAAAATTGATCGTGCCACCACCTGCGGAATCGTCCACACCAACAAACGCCTGAAACCGCTCGCATCCTTCAAACAAATCTATCCAAAAAATGCTCGGCGCATGAGTGGCAAGGCCTCGCTCAAACTTCTTTCCCGCAATGGCCATTGGCGTGCCACGCATGGAGTGATTGATTTGTGGCTTGCCCCATCCCTGTCGTATGAAACTCAAGTCCAATTCTGTCAAATAAACAGTTTCGGAGGCTGAAAGGCTTGCAGGCCAGATCATGGCTGCAACCAGAGCTACGATCCAATATAACGGTTTCATTTGTTCCCATGGTAAAACACACCCTCCTCCAGTTCCAAGCACATAAAGCCACCTATTCTAAAGAATGACGAATTATTTTGAAGAACACCATCCTTCCTCGCACCAAATGTCATTCCCCATATCCTTTATGATCCAATACATGACATGAAAAGAGGAGACGGTTTTTTTATTCGTCAGGCTCTGATTGGCATCAAAAGCTGAACAGATCGAAAATGTCTAATAAATTCAGATGTAGGGGATTACCTTACAAAACAAACCCAAAAGCCCCTCGCAGACAGATTCCCCGTAAATAGATATTTTAGACGGCGCAGTAGAGTTAGTTTTCATAGGCGCCCCGGGTGGGGCGCTAATTTTTTGTACATAGGCAACAAAAAAAGAGGCAACCGTTGGGTCGCCTCAAAAATTATTTTACCGAAGTCCTATTTGTAACAGCCGCCTATTCCCTGCCCACTCCGGTTAATTGATCCGCTCTGCAATTTGATAACGAAACATCCGCTTTTTCATCCAGCGAACCGCCAGAAGATCATAGAACGAAGCAAAGAGACGATTCCAAACCCCATAATTGCTCTTTCCGGCAAAACGCGGGTTGTTGGATACTTCAATCTCCGTCACGGTGTAACCTTCCATCTTAATCAGCGTTGGCAGGAATCGGTGCATTCCCTTAAAAAATTTCAATTCTGCAACGCACTCACGTTTAAAAGCCCGGTAGGTGCAACCCGCATCTGAAATTTTCTCGCCTGACAACTTGTTGCGAACCCAGTTGGCAATCCTTGAGGAAATGATCCGAATAATATTATCGCCGTCCTTGCGCGTTTTTACACGCGAGCCGCAAACACAATCGCATTGTTTCAGTGCCTCAAGAAACTTGGGCAAATCAGCCGGATTGTTCTGCATATCCGCATCCATGGTTACTATGTAGCGCCCATGCGATGCCTTCATGCCGGCGAAGCTTGCCGCAGACTCTCCACAGTTAAACGCAAATTTCTGGGCACGAATCCGTTTATCCTTTGCTGCGGATTCCGTCAGCACCTTCCATGATCCATCCCTACTGCAATCATCGGTCACCACCACTTCGTAGGATACCTGCAATGGCTCCAGCACTTCGGCCAGCGCCTTGAACAATGTGGGGAGATTTCCTTCCTCGTTAAAACAGGGAATGACAATGCTGAGTGTTGGTTCGGAATTCATCTGGATAAAACAGGGGTCCGCTATCAGGTTTGCTGAACACGGACCCCAAAAACGGATTTTGATACGTGCTATTTCTTAAAGAAACGGGCAATCGTATCGCAAACAATGTCTGCGGTTGCCAGACTCATCTCGCCATGAATTGGCAGGGAGAGAATCTCCTTAACAGCAGCTTCAGTCTCCGGCAATTTCGGAAGATTGGAGAACTTGTTTGTGATGGCCGGCTGTTGGTGATTTGGCACTGGATAATGAATTCCTGTGTCAACACCGTTTTCCTTCAAGAACTTTTGCAAGGCGTCGCGCTTTGGCGTGCGGATGACATACATGTGGTAGACAGCCTTGGCATAGGGCTTCTCAACCGGAGTCTTCACAATGCCAGCAAGACGCTCATTGTAGCGAGCGGCTATGGCACGGCGATTCTCATTGAAGCCATCCAAATGCTTGAGCATCACGCGGCCAATAGCAGCCTGGATTTCGTTGAAGCGAACGTTAAATCCGGGAATCTGATGCAAATACTTGTCCTTACGTCCGTGATTTCGGAGCATTCGGATTTTCTCGGCAAGGGCATCGTCATTGGTCATCACGCAACCGCCATCTCCCAAAACGGTGAGGTTTTTGGAGGGGAAGAAGGAAAATGCACCAGCAAAGCCCATCGATCCAACACGCTTGCCTTTATAGAAAGCGCCTTGAGCCTGTGCGCAATCTTCAAGCACCCATAACTTATTCTTTTCCGCAATTTTGAAAATAGGATCCAGATCAGCCGGATGCCCATAAATGTGAACAGGAATAATGCCAACTGTGCGGGGCGTCACGGCGGCTGCCACAGCGTCTGGATTCACGCAAAACGTGTCATCAATGTCAGCAAACACCGGCACAGCACCACAATGGATCAAAGGTTCCATTGTAGGAATCGCTGTGTGTGAAGGAACAATGATTTCGTCTCCGGGTTTGATGCCCTGAGCCAGATGCATCATGTAGACAATCATGGTCCAGGAGGAACCAAGGATGCAGTGCTTTAAACCGGTGAATGCGGCCAACTCAGCTTCGAAAGCCTGACTCTCTTTGCCAAGAATATAAGTGCCGGAGCGCAACGCACGAAGAGCAGCCTCCTCAACCTCTGGATTAACAAAACATTTTGAAAGTGTGATCTTTTGCATTATTTAAATATGGGTAATTATTTCTCGATTTTTTCAAAATGAACAGTTTTTTCTTACTTGATGGCAACTGCCTTGCCCGTCCTGGCAGATTTTAAGGCCGCATCAAGAACACGCACAGAATCAAAACCAGCCCAGCCATCCGCCAACGGACGCTCGCGAGTTTCAATAGATTTCAGGAATGCTTGCAGTTCAGCGAGCAACGGCTCCTGCTTCGGAGTCTGAATTTGCGTCGGAGCACCTTCGATTCCTTTGAAATCGTTTCCTTCCTTCACGTGCGAATTTGCAAAAGTCTTCACCTTGTTCTCCGAAAGACCGTAATCACAGACGGCACTGAGCTTGTCACCCACCACTGTAACGTCGCGGAATTTGCCTGGGATAAAATAATCGTTCTCAATCGTTGCCCAACAATTACCCAACGGAGTTTTGTACTCGAGGGACAAGAGGGAATAATCCTCCATGCCACGCCCCAAAAAGTCATGATGAATGGCCAGAACACTTGAAGGAGTGGCACTCAAGTAATAGTTGAACAAATCCACAAAGTGAATGCCGTCGGCAAACATCACACCACTATCATTGCGAGGGCGTTTGAACCCGCCAAAATGACCACGAATAACACGGATTTGGCCAAATTCCCCCTTCTGAATCGCATTCCGCATCCATTGGGTAGCAGGGTCAAAACGGAAAATATGCCCGACCTGCAGCAACTTCTTCTTGGAATCAGCAAGCTTGGCAAGTTGACGCGCTTCTTTTGGGAGCAGAGTCAACGGCTTTTCAACAAACACATCCTTGCGTGCGGAAAGGAACTCTTTGCAAAGTGGAAAATGGCTTTGAGCCGGAGTGACCACCACGGCAGCATCCACGATTGGGGCAAAGGTCTTGTAATCCGTGGTCAAACGGGAATCGGGAATGCCCAGCTTTTTAGCAGCTTCAAGGCGTTTGGGATCCAGTTCGCTCACATACAGTTCAATAGGCAGCGAGTTGAGAACGCGCAAATGATTGGCGCCCCAACGTCCAATTCCGAGTAGTAAAACTTTAGTCATTGTCGAACAAGGGTTATTCCCCTTAGTTGTTAAGATTCTGATGAAATCCCCTTAGGCATCAAGCTAAAACATTTTCACAATTTTTGCCATTCCTTGACCTTTCTTGTCCCCAGAATCCCAGACACTCAGCGTTTTACATTGAACATGTTGTTAATAACCGATTGTATTTATGTAATTATTTAGTATATAATATCTGTCATTAATGTGTTTTGAACAGGAATTCCAAACAATACCTTCCCTTTCAAATTCACAACAGACATTTTACCGTCTCAACTATTAGCACATTCGAAGCTAAGGGGGTATGGCACTTGAAGCCTATCCCTTTAATGTTGAGACTACTTGTTCTGATGTCGAAACAGTTTTCTCTTCGCGGGTGGAAAGATTTTTAATTTTAACTGACATGGAGCCATCAGCCGCTTTTTCCACTTTTGCAGTAAAAAGCGCGTTTAACTCCATGGCACGCTTAAATTGTTTATCCGCTCTGGCAGGTGTCAGAAAATAATCAACTGCATATCCGGCGTCGCGGATTTTTTGCACTAGATCAAGCGATGGCACCCGCAATGTTTCGTCTTCAATCAGGCAGAACACCTGAATGTGAGAGTCAAATTTAGGCAGAAGCTTGCGTGATTTGAGCAGCTCCAACAAAACAACGTCACCCATTCCAAACCCGAGTGCTGGCATGTCGGACTTTCCGCCGCTAATGAGTTTGACGAGGTTGTTATAACGTCCGCCTCCGGCAATTGCGCGAAATTCTCCCTTTTTATCAAAAGCCTCGAATACAACACCTGTGTAATAGGCCAGTCCACGAATGACGTGATAATCCACTTTGACAAAGTCCTTCATTCCTCGGGCACTCAAATTGGCAATGATGGATTCCAGTTCGGCGGTCGGCTTGCCTTTTTCAATGAAGTCATTGACTTCATCGTAGGAAATACCGATTTCATCGAGTTTCTTTTTTGTCTCTTCCGGCGTTTCGCGTTCAATCTTATCAATGACCTGGAAGAACGCATACGCTTTGGCTGGGTCCTTCGAACGAGCTTCAAAAAACTCCTGCCATGCGTTGCGGCTGCTCAGACGCACAACAAAGTCCTCCTGGGTCAATTTAAAACTCCGCAAAACATCAATCAGTAAAGCCAATAATTCCGCGTCAGCAGCACAATTGGCTTCCCCAAGCATGTCGGCATTGAATTGGAAATGCTCTCGAAGACGCCCTTTCTGCTGGCGTTCGTAACGAAAGAGTTGGGGAATTGCAAACCACTTGATGGGCTTCTTGTAATTCCGTTCATGCGCCGCCGCCATGCGAGCAAGCGTTGGCGTCATTTCCGGACGCAAAGAGATGGCACGATCCCCCTTGTCATTAAAATTGTAAAGTTGTCCCACAATTTCATCGCCACTCTTCAAAGTGTAGAGCTCCAGCGGTTCAAGAGGCGGTCCATCGTATTCGCGAAAACCGTAACGACGCGCGGTTGTACGCCACGTGTCAAAAATATATTGGCGGGCATCAGCACTCCAAACATCAGGATGTGGGAGTGGTTCAGGGTAGAAATCTCGAAAACCAGGCAAACGTTCCATATAAACAAGTAATAGAAGGCACGAAAAATGGGAAAATGGGAATAAAAAAATTCAGGATTGATATCCTGAACTCAAAAAAAGGCGAAAGCCCACCTCTACCACTGAGCTGGGCGCTTTTGTGGGGCAAACGACCCCTCCTACTTTTGGGAGAAGGCGGGGATTTTAAGGCGTGGCTTTGGGTTGTTCTGCTGCTTCAGCAGGAGACAACTTCAAGACAGCTTCCCTCATCTCCTTGCCGGGCTTAAACTTGACAATAGCCCTGCGTGGGATGGGAACATCAGTTTCTGGCCGGTTTGGATTTCGTCCAATTCGTGCTTTGCGGACCTTCACCTCAAAAACACCGAAGTTGCGCAGTTCCACAGTTTTACCTGCTGCCACGGCTTCAGAAATATAATCGAGGGTCTTTTGCACCACATGCAACACTTCTTGTTGAACCATTCCGGTTTCTTCACTGATTCGAACTACAAGATCGCGCTTTGTCATAGGCTTGGTTAAACGGCTGTTACCAGTGCGGATTGCTTATGCAGCAAAGACTTATAGATTAACAGGCCTTTTTAGTCAAGAAATGTTTCATCTGGGCACAATTCTTACTATTTTAACATGAGAAAAATGCGCCACAAAAGCGGTAGAAAATCCAGAAAAATAATTGAGGCAAATCATAAACAAGCCACGCCCTATGGACATGGTTTGTGTATTGAGCGCACCGAAAAGTGCTCCCAAGAGATAACGGTGTGTGGATGGGCAAGGAATTTTTTCTAAAAATTCATTAGCACAACAATATAATCACACGAAATGTCATGCGGTCAGGAACTTCATGCGTTCATAAATTATCAATCATACTATTTGACTTGCCTGTTTGCCCTGATCGCCCCCCTTCACAAAACCAATGAAAGATATATCATAATGCAAAAAGCAGGTATAAACCAGCGGCGGGGCTGTTTTACAGTGGTCCAGACAGCAACGCCAACACCGCAAAAAAATATAGTATAAATAACTGTCTTTGAGAGACATTCCCCCATCAAAAATAAGCTGTCATTGCCATCGATAAAAATAGCTATGACCACGTATATCAAAAGCAAAGAAATGTTCAGCCACAAATATATATCCTGCGATATTTTCATGATAGCCCTTGGTAATATTTGAAATTCTGTTTATACCCCCCCCAGAGAACCTTCAACGGGAGTCTTGGAATCAGGAGGGGAAAGAGAAGCGGCTTTCGGAAACATCTGGATAATCATAAGCCTATCTAAGGCGCATATATATGAATAACCGGTCGTCAACTCACCTTCTTTAGGAATATCAAGTGTGATGATTCCCATTGTTTTACCTGGAGTCATCAATGCACAGGCATCAAAATAGCCATTTAGTTTGAAGCGGATGGCATGAACATCAGGAACCCCACTCGTTTGTACAATGCCAGATTTTCCAGTTAGCGGCAGGGCTTCCATTTTCTGTCCTGATAACTTTGATAACAAAGAGCGACTGATCTTATGGCGATAAATTTCCACACCTGCTAGGGGGGCTTTGCTTCGGGCATCGACAACTTGAAACCTGAGATTTGGCTCAGCACAGCGTGCCACAAACAACCCCCCTATCAATAACAAAACACCCCAAAGTGATCTCATAAATCATTTAAGTAAATTAATCACTTCATTCTCCACCGCCCAACAATTGTGAAATGGTCGATGCCCCAACGCTGACCGTTGATGATTATGTTTTGTTGGCCGTCAGGGTTCAAATCCTGTTGATCGCTGGATTATGCATGGCTAATGAGGCTTCTGCCATGAACTGAACGCCCCATAATTGTCACACCATTTCCGTGCGTTTGGTATCGGTTCCAAAATCGCTGAACATTGCTTGGAACACTCGTCGGTGGTCATCGCAACGTAGAGACCGGATCAATCACCGCAAGGATGCTGACTTTGTGGTTTTTAAATTTGTCCGAATGGCTGATCCAATGCGCAAGTTTTACTGCCAAGATTCTGCCCCAACTGTGCCCGAGGATATTTATATACTCGTTGCCACACCGATTTGCCTCAAAAAAACCTGATGAGATAAAGAAATGCAGGATTAATCAGTAGAGAATGGTAAGGAACAGAAATAAGTCATTCAATGAGATTGTCATATTTTCACTTTTCCTTTCTGAACCTGTGTTGCTGAAATAGCCAGACTATAGTGATTCTCGAAAGAAATTTCCAAATAGACGAGTAGGCAAAATTTTCCTTGTACAACACACAGTATTGTGATTAAACAGTGCTGTTGCGTAAAGCCGAAGCCAGTCCAAACGCCGAAAACGCCACGCCCGATGAACTCCGCGTAGCCATGGAAGCCGCGCCCAATAAGCGCAGTTACATTCGGCTCAACGCATTGCGCTCCTTGCTACTGGGCATCCCCCGGGCCACCGTCTGTCAACAATTCTGCCGTTCCGACCGCATGGTGCGCATGTGGATTGAACTCTTCAACCGTGGCGGCATCGATGCCCTAATCACGCGCCCCAAACCGGGCCGTCCTCGCAAAGCCAAACTCGAACGCGTCCGCGATCTTCTGATACCCGTTCTTGCGGACCCTGCCCAAGCTGGCCAAGTCCACTGGACCGGCGTCAAGCTCCACGGCTACATCAAGGAGAAACTCTCCATCGAACTGGGCTACAGCACCGTGGTGCGTTGGATGCATGAACTCAATTTCCACCTGCGAGTGCCCCAGCCCTGGCCCGAGCGTCAGGATGCACAACAGCGGGAGGCTTTCCAGCTGGAGCTGCGAACGCTCCTTGAAGATCCCACGGTCCAACTGTGGTATAGCGATGAATCGGGGGTGGAAGGCGACCCTCGCCCCCGGCGCCGCTGGGTGCAGCCGGGCAAGCCGCGCACCGTGCCCTATTTGGGCGATCACATTCGGGAAAATGTCATTGGAGCCGTCGCTCCGCAAACCGGCGAATTATTCGCTCTCACCGTCGATGGTGTCGACGGGGACGTGTTCCAATTCTTTTTGGACGAAATGGCCAAAGCCATTCCCCCAAAAGAAGGCAGACGAGATATCCTGATCCTCGACAACGCCTCCTGGCACAAGGGGACCAAGGTCAACTGGCACCACTTTGAACCCAAATACCTTCCGGCCTACTCGCCCGATTTCAATCCCATCGAGCGGTTGTGGCTTCGGCTTAAAGCCGATTGGTTTTGGAATTTTATTGCACGAACTCCCGAAGAACTGACCGACCGCCTCTGCACAGCCCTCAAATCCTTCATCGACAACCCCGCCAAAACCGCTTCCATCTGCTCTATCCGGAAATAACTTCCGAGATTCACTCTAGATCCACAATCGCCGCAAAACAGCGAACCTCAGTGTCACTCTGGTGTTACTTGAACCATTGCCTAGATGTCATAGACTTCAATCTATGACACTTATGCTTCCCTTAACAGGGAGGCTTTGTATACCGCTTACTTTGCAATTGTCAGACTGACCTTTTTAGGAACCCTTAGGCGTCGGATTATCGCCCCGCACTGTTCGCTTCCAAACAATGTCATCAGATGTTCCCATCACTCCGTCAGGCCCTGAACTAGTCATATCAAGCCCAAAACCGTCTTCGATCTTCTCGATTGACACCCTCAATGGTCTTCCCCAGCTATCTACAAGCAAACCGTTTTTTATTAGGACTTCTGGAAAAAGCCTTTTTGACTCTTGGGCGACATTGATCTGCTTAAAATTATTTGTGCTCAATGTCTCACACATGGCTACCCAAACTTGCCCCATAGAATCCATTGTCGTCATACGCTTCCAATAATTGAGGACAACCTTGCCAACTAGGATCGTACCTACGAGAACTAATGCAAAAATCATCCTAACTATCATCTTTCTTTTCATTGACTAAGCGTGCTAATTAGATTTCGAAAACCTGATAAACAACATTCTCCAATTGCATTTTGAACATCCCCTTGACAATTCTTTCCTGACTTGATTCGTTTTTGGAGACATTCCAATATATCTGTTTCTGTTGCACATTTACGCGGTATCTTTTTCCCCCATTTGAGACGGTCAGAGCCTCTTTGAGCTAAATCATACTTATGATTCGTCGTAACGTAGTCCTGACCAAAAAACCTTGAAGTCCCAGCTTATCCAAATTATTCACCAAATCTTTCTCCCAAACCGCATATACAATCTTCTCTTCATTCCACATAAATTTTCATCGCCAATTCATATTTAAAATAAAAAAGCCGCGTTCATTAATCGGGTCTTTTGACAGCCATCTACCCGTAGATGGGTTGTAATATCTGTAGCCAGATACTACGTGCCGAAAACGCCCGGTACAAGGGTTTTGGGAAACACTGGATCGCCTGTTACGTCGCCTCAACTCGCCTCGTAAAGGGCGCTCGCATCGGCGGGTTGTAAACAGTTGAACCATGTCTGAAAATTACTCTCAAATTTACCATTTCAGAAAGCAAAAACACGCGTTCGGTAACTGTATCTCAGCACCTCGCCGCAGGCTCACAGTGGAATACTGTGACCGTAGCTTCTTAGGCTCATGGGAAGCCTCGGTCTTGGTCTCAGCGGTTTTCATAAATTTTCATTTCAAGTAGCACAACCAAATGGATGCAGATTCCACATTTTCGTTCGTAGTTTTAAATGAAATTGTAATGATCGAACCACTTTTGAACTGAGAATCAAGGTTTATTGGCTTGCCGTCAGCGGGTAAAGAGATTGCATATTCCTCTAAACTGTCATCATGCAACCAATTACAGGATATGCACTTACGTGTATCAAATACAATGCTATTCGTAAAGCTATTTGCCTTTATCAGCAAGCTTCCTTTCAATCCATCTCGATGACCCTCATTATTTTTTTTAAACGCAATAACTAAATCAAAGTGATCACCGCTAGGACAAGCAAACGAGATATCCTGTTCTGGCGTGGTCAATGAGCAAAGTAGCAGTTTTTGAGGCACTTTGTGGTTTGAGCACGACAACAGCGTTCCACCAACTGTCGTGATAAAAACAAAGATGCAAACAACTCTGCGAAATTGACTCCAATTAGTAAAAAAAACGTCGTCCACAACTTTTATATCTACATTCTCCAATGGTATCACCAGCCCAATCCTGACAATGGTAACAAAAAATGCTGTATATTGGTTGCGGTCCACTAGCTTTGGCTTTAACACAGCTCTGAAACACGCTTGGACTGCAACAATCTCCAAGCTGGATTGGGGTGCATTTCTTTTTGTCATCCTTAGCATGATGATCCGGACTCTCAACCTGTCCCGAACTACCCCACATTCCCCAGCCATTAGTTCCGGGGTAGAAACCAGCCGAGAAACCTCCGTCACATTCTATCCAATTGTGAGCTGATATTGAGCTTCCTGACTCCTTACAAAGTTTACATCCAGAGTAGATTGATAATCCAAGGGGATCGACATAACCCAATGGGGTATTCATCACCATTACATACAGATTTCCAAACTCTCGATCCTTATTTTCATTCGCGTTAAAGGTGTGGAAACCACTTTCATTAATCGGATCTCTACATAGCCATCTTCCTGTGCTTGGGGTGTAATATCTGAAGCCGTAGTACATAAAAACTCCGCAACGGTTATTCTTCCGTGCGGAGTTAACAAAGTCAGTTTTGAGCGCTTCGTTTACCATGGCTGATTTGGGTAACTTTCAAGCCATGCGTATGCTTAGTCCAGTTTATTCGTCAAACCAATGGGATGATGGTTGGTTTGTGCTGATGTCTGCACTTTTGGCTTTCTTGGCTTTTTTGGCTTCTTCGCGCTTCAGGTCTTTGTTTGCTTCTTCATTGTTTTTCAGTTCGTCTTCACGAATCTCGATTTCAGCTTTTTTTACACCAGCCATTTTGTCGCGTTCTTCGCTTGCAAAGGCGGCTGCGGAGGCTGGAGTCGGTAGAACTGTTGGACGAATAAGAACGATCAGTTCGGTCTTGTCTCCTGTATCGGAGTGGCTTCGGAAGAGTGCGCCCAGCAGTGGAATGTCCATGAGCCAGGGAACGCCTGAGTGGGAAACGGTCTTTGAATTGCTGATGAAGCCGCCCAGCATGATGGTTTCGCGGTCATGGACGGCGACTTTTGCCTGTGCCTGACGTTTGGTGGTCTTGGGGACCTGGTTATCCGAGATGGTGACGTATCCACCGATTTGTTCGATGTTTTGTTGGATATCCATGACGACCAGTCCATCTGGGTTGATGAGGGGCAGGACGTCAAGTTCGATACCAACGCTTAATTGTTGGTAATTGGCACTGTTGCCATAGGCGGAGCCACCGTAGTAGGTTCCGGTAACGTATGGAACGGTTTGTCCAACAAACAGGCTTGCCTGCACGGCATGGGAGGTTTGAATGCGGGGGCGTGAGAGGACGTTGACGCGGCTGTCTGTTTTAACGGCAGTCATAACAACATCCAGGTCTTTGTTAATACTGGTGAAGTAGCTAAAGCCGCTGGTCAGATCGCCCAATCCATTTGTGTTGCTGCTATTGGAGAGGCCTTCGTAGAAGGAGTTGGCAGAACTGGAGTTATTCAAGCCACCGATGGTTGAAACATCACCGTATTTCTTGGCATGTTGGAGATAGCTGATGCCAATGTCTTTTGTGTCGCCTAATGTGACTTCCATGATGATGGCCTCGATGAGCACTTGTGCCAGCACGACATCGAGTTTTTCAATGATCACTTTGATCATTTCCATGTCGTCTTTATTGGCAAAGACCAAGAGGGAATTGGTGCGTTCGTCAGCAATGATCTTAGCATTACCAAGAACTTGGAAATCGCCCGTGCCAGCGGCTTTGCTAATGATACTATTGAGATTTTTGGCAAAATTGTTACGTGCTCCAGAACCTCCAGAGCTCAATCCCCCTGTAGTACCATTAAGACCGCCAGTCGTTGAACTATTTAAACCGCTTCGGTTATTGTATCCAGAAGAACCATATGTGCCGGAGTTCAAACCGGTGGAGGAGGATCCAAAGCCGCTGGAGCCAAATGTTCCGCTGCCTGAGGAGGAGCTGCGGCCAATGGAAACACCACCGCCACCACCTTGGCTAAGACTGCTTAGGACTTGTTGAATATCTGAGGCAAGTGCAAACTTGATTTTGATGACTTCGGGTTTGACTTCCTGGGTGGATGGGACATCGACTTTTTCAACAATTTCAAGCATGCGCTTGACGTTTTCTGTGTAGTCACGAATCACGAGAGTTTGACTATTTTTGATGGCTATCAGGCTGTCTTTTGACTTTGCAAATGGCTGCAGGACGCTGATCAAATCCTCTGCCGAGACATATTTGAATTGCACGACTTGTGTGATGTAGCGGCCCATCTCCGGCAGGTGTTTAGAGTCGTTGGTCGAGAATGCGGCGCCGGCCTGGGGTGCGGCGATTTCTGTAACGACCTTGGCAAATTTATCGCCGATTGGAATAATGGTGATACCATTCATGGCCAGAACTGTTTCCAAAGCCATGATGGCTTCAGCCTTGGTCATGGGTTCCTTTGTTTTTAGAGTAATTTTGTTTTTTTCAGGATCAGGAATAGCGGCAGGTCCGGTAATTGCACGAAGTAGTGTGCGCTTGACGAGATCGCTATAGATATCGAGAACTTGTTCAACGGGCATGCCCACAAAGTTCCAGCGTTCGATCATGCCGTTTTTGTCTGGTACAAGGTTGGCAAGGGTGTTGGTGGAGCCCAAGCGGATTGCATCGGGAGAATTTTCATCGGCATCAGCACCAGGACCACCCGGATTACCCGGAGCCCCGGGAGGTGGACCACCAGGGCCTCTGCCACGGGGAGCTCCAGGAACGGGAGGACCTGTTCTGGATGTTGGAGTTCCCTGCGGGGATTCACGCTTGAGAGAGGGCGTTTGCCGAGGCAGGCGGAGGGGTACTTTGTGTGCATTGGTGGATGTAAGTTTGGGGATCGGCACAGTCTGGCTTTGTGCCTGTGCCTCAGGCTCCGTCACCTGTGTGGTTGTCGGGGCTGGTGTGACGACAGGAGTAGGAGGAATGGGCTGTGTTGGTGGAGTTGTCGGTGTTGCTTGGGCAACGTCGGCATCATTCTCATCCTGCGGTGCGTTGGGATCCGCAGGCTGTCCAAAAGCCAGTGCCGGTAAGAAGACGGCCAGCAGGATGAATGTATGTATGTATTTAAAGGTCATATAAAATTAGTTTTACTTCTTGGACGGTGCGCCAGGAGTTGAAGGATTGTTTTTGCCGGGAGTTGGTTTCTCCCCTGCCTTTTCAGGCGCTTTCTTTGGTGCAGAAACGAGGGTTGGCTTGGATGGCGGCTTATTGGTCGGAGTCTTGGTTACAGGAGCCTTGACTTCGGTTTTCTTCTGGTAATTGGCGCTCAGCGTGACTGAGCCTTTGAGACGGTAGCGCTGTGCATCGGCAGGACCAATCGTCAATTCCCGCACTCGAATCATGGAATTGTCCTCGCAAATTTTGTAAAGGAACTCGATCAGGTCCTCCTCTTCTGCGTCAAAATTCATCTTAACCGATTGTTCGACAAAAAACTCATTGGTCTGGAGAGAGTCACTCTTAACAGTTCCCAGGTTTGAATAAGCGACCTTGGATTCTGTGGCACGCTTCATGACGGTGCGTTCCAACTGGATATCCCCTTCAACCCGCATGGTGTTTTTCTCGGCTTCGTCAATTTTTTTCAGGACCTCTGAATATCCCCCTGCATTTTTGTCATGCCTGATCTCGTCCTGAAATTTGGTGATATTATCCTGTGCGGTCCTGATTTGTCCCCGTACTTTTGACCATTCAAAGAAATAGGGCCAGATGAACACATGATTCAAAACAACGAGGACAACGACTAGAACTCCAACAACCCATCGTTTCTCCTGGGGACGCAAATTTAATTTGTCAAATACATCAGCCATTAGTTCTTTGCTCCTTTCAGAGTACAGGTGAATTTCCAGGCGGACTTTTCACCCTGTCCAGAGATCGAAAAATCTCCGACTTCCTTAAAGAGGAGCTCCCCGTTGAGGGTCGCGGTCTTTATTTCACTGTGAAAGCTTTCCACGTCTATTTTACTGTCATTCAACACCGTTCCACGCAAATCCAGTTTGCCTTTCTGAAAGTTCAATTGCTCAAGAGTCATGCTCTCGGGCAGGCATTGTGCAACAGCTTTCCAACAATCCAAGGCCGCATATTTGAGTTCCTGTCTCTCTTTGATGATCTGAATGCGCTCCTTGTTTCGTATGGCGTTGGTATAGCTGCCGCTGAGGCCCTTGACCTGTGTTTGAACATTGTCTGCCTGGTTCTTCAGAACGAACAGTGCCGCCATGTAGACCACAACTCCCAGCGCGTAAACGGCCAGCACGGCCATCAACCCGCGCATCCAGAGGCCATCCACAATTTTCTGTTGATAGCGTTTGACGTAGTCAGGCGGAATCAAGTTTGTTTTGCACTGTGGACGGACAGCACGTGCAGCGCAGGAAGCCGCAAGCTCGCGCAAGGGTGATGGCTGGATGACTTTGAAAGCATTGTCAGCCCACTTGCGCATTGCTGGTTCCCAGATTGCCACTTCCGCCGGCTCCGCCACAAGATGGACTGTTGGAGTCCCGCTAAGCCACCCGTCCAGTTCCCCCGCCCAGGCCATTTGTTCAATTTGAGTTTTGAAAAGGTTTTCCTTGTCTCCTTCCTTGGACAGAGTAATCAACGCAAGGTTCTGAAGAACGCCTTCGTGCCACCAGGCAACCAAGGCGGATTCCCCATTCGTTCCCCCCATGTAAATCCATACTCCATCTTCATCAACCTTGGTCTGTAAAAGCTGATCAATGCAGGGAACCTCTAGGCTGTCGCTCAAAAAGCCTTTGTTTTCCAGCGTTCCCAGAAATTGTTCGATAACCTCCCGTGCAACCATGACCACAATGACAGCCTGCAAGGCTTCGGGATGGCTGGCCGGCTTTGGCAATATCTCCATTCCCCAAACAACCTGCGTAATGGGCAAGGGTGAGAGTTTTTCCAACTGAATCTCAATCATCGACGCGATTTCAACAGGATCGCTTGTGGGCAGATGGACAACTCGAAGGAAAACGTTTTGTGCAGGAAGCCAGGCAAGATTGAGTTTCGGACGGAAAAGGGTCCCCCAATTCTTGGCAGTGTGAGAGGAGGAGACGGATTCGCTCGGGAGAAAGGCCTGTTCGTGGGCAAACGAAAAACCTTCGCCTTCGGCGTTAAAGCGCCAGAGCTGGCTCAAGGCCGGAGTCATCTGAATTACATTTGCGGAATGCCAGCGTGACATTGTTTACCTTTTACCTCTCTTAGCTCTTGGAGTCTTCAACGAACGATTTGAGGTGTTCCTCGGTCTGGGTGACTCGGAGCACTTCCTCGATTGTGGTTTTACCTTCCTGGACTTTATTCCAGCCGTCAGACCGCAGGGTGTGCATCCCGTTCTCAAGAGCCTGCTTGGCAATGGTGGCAGAGTCGGCACGCTTGAGGACAAGCGAGCGGATGGATTCGTCCATGAACAGGAGTTCATGGATGCCCATGCGGCCTTGGTAGCCAAGTTGATGGCAGTCTTCGCACCCAGCGCCTTTCCAAAAGTGAGCCTTTGTTATGTCTTCCTCGGGGTAACCGATTTTTCGAAGGTAATCGGGTTGAACCTTGACTTCCGTCTTGCATTTCGGACAGATGGTGCGGACTAGGCGTTGTGCAAGAACAGCCTCAACGGAAGAAGCAACCAGAAAGGGTTCAATTCCCATATCAATCAAGCGGGTAAACGCGCTGGGAGCATCGTTGGTGTGCAGTGTGCTGAACACCAAGTGTCCTGTAAGTGACGCGCGAATTGCAATTTCAGCCGTTTCCAAGTCGCGAATTTCCCCGACCATGATTACGTTCGGGTCTTGCCGGAGGATGTGTCGCAACCCCATTGCAAAGGTCAGCCCAATGTCCGCCCTCACCGCAATCTGATTGATGCCCTTTAGTTCGTATTCCACCGGTTCCTCAATTGTGATGATACGCTTTGTGACCGAGTTAATCGTGCTCAGGAATGCGTAGAGTGAGGTGGACTTTCCTGAACCGGTAGGTCCGGTAACAAGGAAAATTCCGTGTGGCTTGACAATGATTTCGCGGATGCGGGCCTCATCGTCATGGGCAAATCCAAGTTTGTCGAGGCTGAGAAAAATCTTGCCGCGTGTGAGCAGGCGCAGTGAAACGCTTTCGCCGTAAACAGTTGGCACCGTAGACACGCGAATGTCGATTTCCTCACCTTTAATGCGCACGTTGATGCGTCCGTCTTGTGGAAGTCGCTTTTCGGCAATGTTCATGCCGGACATGACCTTGATGCGGGAGATCAGCGAGGCCTGGAACCGCTTGAGTTGGGGCGGCATCGGTGTTTGATGCAAAATACCGTCAATGCGGTACCGAATGCGCAATTCGTCCTCTTCCGGCTCAAAGTGAATATCGGTAGCACGGTCCTTAAATGCTTCCCAAATGATCTGGTTGACAAATTTGATAACGCTGGCTTCCTGATCCCCTTCGGTGATTTCCTTATCGTCAACGTCCAGCTCCATCGGCTCGTCATCCTTGGACATTTCATCCAGAGTTTCTGCGCCAACGCCATAATATTTCTTCAGGGCCTTTTCGATTTCAGGACGCGTGGCCAGAGCGAACTGCACGGTTGCCCCGGCATCGAACTGCACGGCATTCAGCATGGCCGAGTCAAATGGATTGCTGACAGCGACCTGCAACTGGTCATGTTCGAATTTGACAGGGAGGACAGAAAACTGAAAAGCGACTTTGGTTGAAATCTTCTTCCGGGCTTCGATGGAGACGTCGGCTCCCTTGATGTTGACAAACGGCCAGTTCAACAGCTTGGCCAAATCCTGCAGGAAGGCCTCCTCCGTTGTTCCGCGCTCGCGGGCAATAAAAGCGAGAAGCGTCTCCTGAGAGCCGCCATTAACAGCCAGCCGCCACGCCTTGGTCCACTCGTCAAATTGCTTGACCGTGACCAGGCCGTTTTGGGCCAGTAAATTTTTTATCGACGCAAAAGCCATTTCGTTATCAAAGTCTTAAAACAACAAAGAATAAGAAAAGTTGCGGCTACGTCAAAGCTTTAGCCATTGTTTTTCAATAATCCGTTGTCAGACGCCCCCTATTCGGACACACTCTGAGCATTCGGAGCAATCAAATAATTCGTTAATGAAAGAATTCGCCATAATTACGGTCATTGGAAAGGATAAAACAGGGGTTGTTGCCAAGATAACCAATTTTCTTTTCGAAAAACACGCCAATATTGAAGCGTTGGAAGAACAGGTTACCCGGGGGCAGTTCAGCATGACATTGGAAGCTTCATGGATTACAGAAACAGTTGAACGGCAACATTTAATAGACGAATTAGCCCTGCTTGGGAAGCAATTAAAAATGGAGGTCAAAATCCGCTTCACCGAGAAAGACCGCCCCCAACGCATGGCCATTCTCGTTACGAAGGAACCCCACTGTGCCCAAGCACTCATTGATGCCCTCAAGGCAAAAGAGCTGAAGACCGAGGCGGCAGTCATGATGAGCAATTATGACCAATTAAAGCCGTTGGCAGAGGAAGCGGGCATTCCCTACATTACAATCCCTTGGGAAAATCGCCCTGCCGCCGAAAAACAGGCATTGGCTCTTTTTGACGAATACCACGTGGATTTCCTCGTGCTGGCACGGTTTATGAAGATTCTCTCTCCGAACTTTGTCTGGCATTACAAGAACAAGATCATCAACATCCACCCCTCCCTGCTTCCCAGCTTCCCCGGGCCGCAGCCCTATCGTCAAGCCTACGAGCATGGAGTGAAAATAGCCGGTGTGACAGCCCATTTTGTCAGCATGCACCTGGATGAAGGCCCCATCATCGCCCAAGCCAGCATGGCCATTCCACCAAAGGCAACCCTGCAACAAATCATTGAAGCCGGGCAAAAACTGGAATCCAAAGTTCTGGTCAAAGCCGTTAAACTCTACCTGGACAATCGGTTGGACGTGTATTGGGGCACCGTCAAAGAAGTCTAATGGGCGAAAAAATCCAATAAAAATCAAGATAATCAGAATCCAATCCGTAACGCTAAACGCCATCTCGTAACATTCCAAGTTTGACTTGGATTCGGCACAACCATAAAATTACTGAAATGTTGGCTGCTCAAAGAAGAACGGTTGCTGCTTCCAAAACCTCTGTGTTGATGGAGCGTTCGTTTGCCTGGAAAGAAATTCTCGGGGCGGTAGACCCATTTCTTCAAGCGGTCGCCAAACGACTGGCGGCCCAAACCAAGGATTTTGAGCCGGACATCGCCGCACACACCCAATACGCGTTGACTGCCCAAGGCAAGCAACTGCGCCCCATCCTAGTCTCCCTCAGTGGCGAAAGTATCGGCCCTCTAAACGAAAATCACGAAACCCTTGCCGTCATTATAGAAATGGTTCATTTGGCCACGCTCATCCATGACGATATCAATGATGAGGCCAAGCTGCGGCGCGGGCGTGAGACGCTTTCAGCCAAGTGGGGAAATGAGATTTCAGTTTTGGTGGGCGACTGTCTTTTTGCCCATGCGGTGGAACTCGCCGCCAGTTTTCCAACCCCGGATATTTGCCGCGCCGTCGCTGCTGCTACAAAGACCGTTTGCTCCGGGGAGATTCTCCAAACCAAGAGCCGGGGAAACTTTGAAATCACAATGGACCATTACTATAAGGTCCTCGCAATGAAAACGGCTGAGCTCTTTGCCCTTTCTTGCGATTTCGGGGGTTACCTCTGCAATGCAGAAGCTCCTCAACGCGAAGCCTTGCGCCAATATGGCACTGCGTTGGGCATTGCCTATCAACTTTACGATGACTGCCTGGATTTGCTTGGCACTGAATCCGTTGCCGGAAAAACCTTGGGAGCAGACTTGGCAGAGGGAAAGATGACTCTTCCAATACTCATTGCCCGAGACAGTGCAACCACTCCAGAACGAGAGCAATTACACCATTGGTTTAGTCACTGGACCCCGAGCTTTTTGCCCGACACCATGGCACTGCTGCAAAAGCACAACGCGCTGACGCAATCCCGACAGGCCATTCAAACCTATCTCGTTGCAGCGCGCAAAGCCTTGTCCACACTGCCTGATACGGACGGACGGGCTGCATTAAATGGTTTGACACAATTTCTTGCGCAACAAATCGAAGCTTTGGGAGTTATTTAATTAAAGGACAGGACGTCATGTAAAGGAGGTAACGGGCCTCTTATGGTTAAAACCGTTCAACTGGAAAGCAGCGAAAAATCTTTGCCGACGAACGAAATCGAAGCAAATTCGCCCGGTTCAGATCCAGATGATCTGGCCTTGGTTCAACGTGCCCTGAAAAGTGACCTGAACGCCTATGACCTGCTGATTCGGCGTTATCAGGAGCGCATTTATGCCACGGTCTACCACATGACCTCCAACCATGAAGATGCCAACGATCTGGTTCAAGACACCTTCATCAAAGCCTATCGTGCCCTAAAATCATTCAAAGGAGACTCCAGTTTCTACACGTGGGTCTATCGCATTGCGGTCAACAAGACCATTAACTTTCTCAAACAACGCAAAAATCGCGTTCAAATGAGCCTTGATGATCTGGATTTCAATGCGGAACACGATCCTGACCTTGTTTCCCTTATTTCGGAGAACACTCCCCGGCGTGATATTAATTTGGCAGAATTGCATGAAAAATTGAACGTCGCCATGCAAAAGCTGTCAGATCAACATAGAATGGTTGTGACGTTGCACGACATTCAAGGGTTATCGCACGAAGAAATTGCGAAGATCATGGATTGTAATGTGGGCACCGTGCGTTCACGGTTGTTTTACGCTCGGCAACAGTTACAGGGGTTTTTGTCTGACTATTTAAAATAAGCCTATGAATCCCGAACCAGAGAATTTTGAAGCGTTACGAAAGCTGCTGGCTTTGAAGCGCCATGAGCAACCGCCGCCGGGATACTTCGACCAACTGCCGGGGCGAATTCTGGCACAGTTGCGTTGTGCGGAAGAGAAGCCGAATTTTTGGACGCGCTTTATCAACACATTTGTTCTGCGCCCGGCATTCGCCTTTACTTTGGGTTTTGCCGTTTGTGCCTTCTTCATTACCGGGCTGACCTTTTCCCTGCGTGTCAACCCTGCAATGATAGCCTCCCAGCCAAAACTTGAATCTTGGGAAGTCGCCTCATCAACCCCACACAAACAGCCGATTACCCTTCATGTTCCCGGATTCGATGAATTTGCTCCGACAAATGCAGACGATCAACCATCCCTTTTTGGCAGCAGCAGCGTAAGAACAATGCCAGCCTCATTCAGCCTTGGCCGTTAAGACATCGTATTTTGAGTGAGAGGGATATCGCCTTGGTCTGTAAAATAAACAAAAGCCAGATTCTGTAGTCTCAATCACGCACATCTCCCTCTTCTCAGCATCTGGCTTTCTCTTTTTCCCATTCAATCAATGCTCGTTTTCGGTCCGCCCCCCAACGGTAATTGCCAAAAGTTCCGTCCTTTCGAATCACCCGATGACATGGGACCAAAAAAGCAACCGGGTTATTGCCGATAGCCGTCCCCACAGCTCGTTGAGCCTTTGGATGGCCAGCCGCCAACGCAATGTCTGAATAGGTTTTCAAACATCCAAATGGGACTGCCAATAACGCTTTCCAGACTTCCAATTGAAAAGCTGTCCCCCGTAAAAGCACCTGTTGCTTCAGAGCTGCTGTTGGTTTGACAAAAAGCCCGGCCCCTAATTTTTTAATGCCAGCCTGCTCTGCGGTCCATGCATCTGCCTCCCACTTGGAACCCAATTCCTTTAGAACTTCTGCAAAATCCAAGGTTCCAAAACGCAAATCACATATTCCCCACCTTGACACAGCCATGAAAACATGTCCAAACGGGGATTCAAATTCTCCATAGTGCATCACGCCCACATTTTGAGTAGATGGCAGCGGTTCAAAGGCCACACTTTGACCCTCAAATTTGATAATTTGCATCGATTCCATTTGTGAACTGACTTTAAGTGTACATTATTATAGTATGGAAACAACAGAATCCCTGGATGAACTTCTGGTCTGTCGCCTTGATCTTCGAAAAAAAGCGGTGGAACCCTGCACTGTTGTGATTTTCGGTGCAAGCGGGGATTTGACGTACCGGAAACTCATTCCTGCACTCTATCATCTGTTTGCGTTAAAACAACTTGCCCAACCGTTTCAAATCATCGGTTTTGCCCGGCGTCCCAAGACAGATGAAGCTTGGAGAAATGAGTTGTTTGATGCTCTAAAGACTTACACAAAACACAAGGATTGCAACCACTCAAACTGGGACGGCTTTGCCAAAAACGTATTCTATTTTCAGGGAGAATTTGGTGCCACGGAAGATTACCAGAAACTCAAAGAACGGATCCAGTCTGCTTCACATGAAGCCTTGCGTCATAACCTCGTCTTTTACCTGGCCACATCGCCGAGCCAGTTTGCCGAAGTGACCAGCCAACTTTCCACAGTTGGACTCCTTCAGAAAAATGCGGAAACGCAAGGATGGCAACGTGTTGTCATTGAAAAACCGTTTGGTCACGATCTGGCTTCAGCCAAAAACCTCAATCATGAGATCAGCCGGTTCACCAATGAAAACCAGATTTTCCGCATCGACCATTATTTGGGAAAGGAAACCGTTCAAAACATATTGATGTTCCGCTTTTCAAACGCAATCTTCGAACAACTCTGGAACCGTCAGGCCATCGACCACATTCAAATCACCGTCAGCGAAAAACTGGGGGTTGGCAACCGCGGCGGCTACTATGAAGAAGCGGGAGCGCTTCGGGACATGGTGCAAAACCACCTTTTGCAAGTTCTCGCACTCATTGCGATGGAACCCCCGGTCACGCTTGATGCCGAAGCCATTCGCGATGAAAAGGTGAAGCTTCTCAAATCCATCCGCATGTTTAATTGTGGTCAGGTCCCTCATTGCGCCGTTCGTGGGCAATACACAGCAGGCACCGTTGACAGTCAAACCGTACCGGCTTACAGACAAGAACCGAAGGTAAAACCGGATTCTTCGACGGATACCTTTGTTGCCCTCCGACTGCTCATTGATAATTGGCGCTGGGCTGGCGTGCCATTCTACTTGAGAACCGGCAAGCGCCTTCCCATGAGCGTCAGCGAAGTGCGCATTCAATTCCGGCCAACTCCCAACGTTCTTTTTGCCGCACAATGCGGTCCGCGGCTTGATGCCAATGCCATCACACTGCGACTTCAACCACAAGAGGGAATTTTTCTGCGGTTCAACGGAAAGGTGCCTGGGGCCTCCACAGAAATCCGTCCCGTGCGCATGGACTTTGATTATCAGGCCCAATTTGGGGCATATACCCCCGAAGCCTATGAACGGCTTTTGCTGGAAGTCATCGCCGGAGATCCCACCCTCTTCATCCGGCGCGACGAAGTTGAAACCGCTTGGGGGCTCGTTGATCCGCTTCGTGAGGCATGGGGCAACACGCCTTTAACACCTGAGGAATTCTACCCTGCCGGCTCATGGGGCCCCTCTGCATCTGACCAGCTTCTTGCCCGTTTTGGGCACCGCTGGCGCACTCTTTACAGTGGAGAAGACAACAAATGAACGCGCACCATTTTAACACCCGCCTCGAATTGGCCCATACAGCGGCAACCCAATTCCTTGACTGGGCTCTGTCACAACCGGACATCCCCCGTTACACCGCAATTTCCGGTGGACGGGTTTCTGAGACTTTCTTTTCCGAACTCGCAGGACAAACACTCAAACGCCATGCCTCGCTCAAACAAATTCACTTTTTCTGGGCTGACGAGCGTTGTGTCCCACCAAACCATCCAGAAAGCAATTACCATCGCGCCAAAGAACTTCTTTTTGAGCCGTTAAACATTTCCATTGACCATGTCCATCGGGTTTTTGGAGAATTTAGTCCAGTCCAGGCGGCCCACCTTGCCAACAAGAAGATTGAGCAAGTGGTCCCCAAAAACAAAGATGGCCTCCCAGAATTGGACCTGATCCTCCTTGGAATGGGGGAAGATGGTCACACAGCATCCCTTTTCCCTGGAGCCACGACAGAAAAAACGGAACGCGGTGAGGTTTATCTCCCCGTCCAAGAAGCCCCAAAACCACCACCAAACCGCGTAACAATTAGCTATCCAGCCATTTACGCAGCAAAAAACATCTGGGTATTAGCTTCTGGATCAGGAAAGGAAAAAGCACTCCAGGATTCACTGGCCCAAAGCTCGAAAACTCCGCTGGGAAAAGTTCTCAATCGCCGAAAAGACACCTTGATCTTTACTGATATTTAGAAGGAAGCGTGCCAGTTTTCACTTTGTACCTATAAAAAAAGAAAATTTTGAACGAAACAACTGGTAAACGCATCTGTTACATTGTTGGAGTGATCGCTGCTCTTTTTAGGTTTGGCAGAGAGACCATGCTAGTAGTGAGGTGAGCAGCATGCAGTGGAACCTCATTACACTTTCTGTGCGCGATGGTGATCGCGTCATTGGCCTCATCACCCTTTGAGCCGGATGCGTGTCCGGCTCTTTTTTTTTACCGTCTGAAAGGAAGATTCCAAGTTGCATCTGAACGCGAGATATCATAATTGTATCGAATGGTTACCCAAGAGCAGATTGCTCGAAAACTCGGCATATCGCGCCAGCTTGTCACCTTTGCCTTGGCTGGATACCCGCAAGTATCAAACGAATCTCGAAAGCGTATTCTTGAAGCAGCCAAAAAAATGGGATATCGCCCGAATCCTTATGCTCGTGCACTCAAGCGCCAGCATACAGGAATCATAGCGCTCTGGATTCCCGATCAGATCTCCAGCCATTACACACACGTCGCCCGTGAGCTCAGCCGCCTGCTCAAGAAGGAAGGGAAAGAACTGATTGTCAGTGAAATCCGCACGACAACGACCCCATTAATGTCAAATGTCCCGGTGGACGGCGTGATCGCGGTCGACGCCCCAGATGCCATCGAGGAACATCTCAAATCCTCCCTGGCTGGCACCTTGCCCCTCGTCAGCATGGGGGCCTATAAATCAGAGCAAACTGACTCAGTGCAAGTGGACCTTTATACCGGAGCCCAAATCGCCATAAAACACCTCGTCGACTCTGGGTTCCGTCAAATCATTCACGCGACCTTTGTTCGCAAAGACAATAGCTATGCCAGCCGCCGTATGGGGTACGCCGATTTCATGCTCCAGGCCAAGCTCAAGCCGGAATACCTCTATTACCAATGCTCAGAGGAACAGCGCCCCATTACCCGACAACTCATCCAGGATTACATTGCCAAAAAGGGAGTTCCCGAAGCCATATTCTGCCATTCAGACGATGTCGCCATCGGCATTTACCGTGGTCTTTGTGACATCACGCCTGAAATCAGCCGAAAAGTGGCGCTGATCGGATGCGATGGCATTCAAGACACCGAATACTTGGAACAACCGATTACGACACTTGTTCAACCCGTTTCTGAAATGTGTTCCATTGCATGGAAATTTCTTCAAGAACGCATTAAAACGCCCAACACCAAGCGGCAAAGCCAGATTTTCACGCCGACTCTGGCCATTCGTGAATCCACAAAACGGGCAAGATAATGCAGTTTGATTGGAATTTCTGGCAATGAATCACGTTATTTCGACGTTTTTTTCCTCTTTTGTTTCCATTCAAACACTGGTTGAATAGAGGCATGATGACACGGCAAGCCAAGATCAAACGAGAGACACGCGAAACCCAGATCGCCCTCACGCTGAATTTGGATGGCCGTGGCAAAGCCAAGGTCAAGACAGGCATCCCCTTTTTTGACCACATGCTGACCCTCTTTGCCAAACACGCGACAATGGATTTGGAACTCCGTTGCAAAGGGGACTTGGAAGTGGATGCACACCATACAGTGGAAGACTGCGGCATTGCGCTGGGACAAGCATTCATACAAGCTTTGGGTGACAAAAAGGGGATTCGGCGGTATGGCGCTGGCTTTGATCCCAAGAATCCATTATGGGGAGAAGCCTATGTTCCCATGGACGAATGTCTGGCTCGATGCGTGATTGATTTTGGCGGACGCCCATTCATGGTATGGCGTGGTTTGGACAAGCTGGCGTACAAGACAATCAAGCCCGAAGAAAAGACACAGGACATGTCCTCTGCGTTCCGCTTCGGACTGGCCCGGGAGTTTTTCCAAGCCTTTGCCAATGAGTCCCGATGCAATTTGCACCTGGAATTACTCTACGGAGATGAACCCCATCACATTGTGGAAAGCCTGTTCAAAGCATTTGCACGGGCAACCGATTTTGCGTGCCAGAAGGATCCCCGCATTGAGGGACAACTCCCCAGCACGAAAGAAATGCTCTAAAAAAATTTCTGAATAAGTGTCAAAGCGAACCGTCCAACCTATGTCAGTGAATCAAGACTTCACAGTGCAAACCGATGAAGAATTGGTTCGGTTGGCCCAGAAAGGCACGTTGGGTGCCTTCGAAGAGTTAGTAGCGCGGCATCGGGATAAAATTTACGCAAGGGCGTTCAGTATGATGCGTAAGGAAGATGAAGCGCTTGATCTTTCTCAGGAAGCATGGGTTAAGGGGTGGCAGCGGTTGGCGCAATTTCAGGGTGATTCGAGTTTTGTGACATGGATGACGCGGATCGTCATAAACTTATGTTTGGACCAGATCCGTCGCCAAAAACGCCAGCGAGCGGAATCCATCGAAGCAATGGAAGAAGAAGGCGGTGGGGTAGAACGCCAGATGCCTGTTGTGACATCCAATCCCACTGAGCATCTCGAACGGGAAGAACTGCGAAAGCGAATCGATCGCGCATTGGATCAACTCTCCAGCGAACATCGCACAGCGTTGGTCCTACACGAATTTGAAGAGTTGGAATACAAAGAAATTGCCAAGCGAATGGGATGTTCGATTGGAACAGTCATGTCGCGCCTATTTTACGCTCGCCGCCGTATGGCATCACTGTTGGCTGGTTTAAGAAAAGAAAGTTAAAATGAATCACGATTTTGAGTTACAGCTTCAAGCCTGGTTGGACGGCGAGATGTCGGCCGATGAAGCATCGTCTTTCAAAAAGACGATGCAATCCGACCCGCAGGCACAAGATCTTCTGGGCGAGTTGACCTCCATCAAGACAGCCATGGCCGGCAATGAACTGTCTGTCAAAGTGCCTGAGACCCGGGAATTTTATTGGAGTAAGATTGAGCGTGAAATCACCCGTGAAATTCCAGAAACCGCTCATGCTCCATCGTCATTCCTCTCCACTTTATTCAGCCAGTGGCAACGCCTCCTCGTCCCCCTGGCAGGCACCGCGGCTGTCGTCACATTGCTTGTTTTCTCTGTAAAGCAATCTCCCAAGCCCTCTCTGCTTTCTGAAATCACTTTTACCTCAAGTGAAATGGAAGCCGTTACTTTTCATGATCAATCATCAAAAATGACGGTCGTCTGGCTTCAACCCAAAGACAGTTCCTCCGATAGTGAAACGGACGACAGTGTTGATCCCATTGACGTACCATAATCCCTTTTCATATGCGACTGAATCAACTCCTGAAAAAAACGGTTATTCTCGTTGTTTTGGCTTGTAGTGCTCTTGTTTCAAAAGCTGCGGATTTAAAAGTTGAAGCCCTCCTTGTTTGGGGATGCAACGACACTAATACGACATTCAAAGTCGCCGATCCAAAATTAACGGAAGGCTTGACTCGTATTTTCAAGTGGAAGAACTACTACGAAATCACCAACAAAGTGACTTCCGTTGCTCAGGATGCAACACAGACCGTCGAGATGAGCTCCAAATGCAAGCTCACCATTAAAAACCTCGGCGGAGATAAAGTCGAAGTCAGTTGTTTTGGCGAAGGCAAGCTTGTCAGCCAGGGTAAATATCCCATTTCAGACAGCAATTGGACTTCGGCTCTCGCGGGAAACGCAGTGGATAACAACGCCTGGTTTGTTTTCCTCCGCGCAAAAAAAGATTAACTCCGGTTTTCTCGACGGTATAAATGCCTTCAAACGGTGTCAGTATTGCACAATAAAAATTGTGTCATCCATAGAAGAAGGCCTATCAAATATACAGAAATAAACATCGTTTCTCAAAAACGATGCCAGAGTGACTGTCAAACGAAATTCCCGAAATGGTCGAAAACAGAAAGACTTTATTTGAGGCAGAGGCGCAGTCTCTATCAAATGGATTTGGACAACCCCGACAACAAGGTTTGAAAGTGTCTCTGCTTCTGAATCTCTAATTTTTTGTGGTGCGGCGAGGCAGCCATTGCTGCGTTAGTCGCTCCTCACTTATCTCATCGGATAAGCTCGTCGCATCTGCCTTGCACTGCCAGCCTCGGCGCTGCCACCCTTTCTGGAAATGTTCTATGACAGTCACTCTCATTGTTTTTACTTGTCACGTTCGTTCCTCCTTGCAAGAAACACTTCTTTTTGAGAAACGTTGAACGTGCTCAACAACACAACAATATGAAGAAAAAATACATTTGTTCCGTTTGCGGCTATGTTCATGAAGGTAATGAACCTCCTGCACGTTGCCCTCAATGCAATGCCCCCGCCTCCAAGTTTGTTGAACAAACCACAGCCGGAGACCGTGCTTGGGCTGATCAGCATGTCATTGGCGTCGCCAAGGGAGTTGATCCCCGCATTATCGAAGGCCTTAAAATGCACTTTGCCGGGGAATGCACTGAAGTGGGGATGTATCTGGCCATGAGCAGGCAAGCCGACCGTGAAGGTTATCCCGAAGTGGCTGAAGCCTATAAACGCATTGCCATTGAAGAAGCCGAACACGCCTCAAAATTTGCCGAAATGCTTGGGGAAGTTCTCACAGCCGACACCAAAACCAATCTTCAGATGCGGGCAGACGCTGAATGCGGTGCCTGCAAAGGCAAAAAGGAAATTGCCACTTTGGCAAAACAACTGAATTACGACGCCATCCACGACACCGTTCACGAAATGTGCAAGGATGAAGCACGTCACGGAATGGTGTTTCAGGGATTACTCAATCGTTATTTCAAGAAATAACGCTTTTTCCCCTTCAATCCCCTCGCGCAAAACAAGGTTGTCCGAGGGGATTTTTCTTTTCATTCACCCTCTTCAAGGAATGCCTGGCTGGGGATTTTTTGCGTAGACGCGAATATGTTCCACATAGAGATAGGAAGGATTCGGCGTCTCATCGATTGGCCATCCACCTCCCAACGCCAGATCCACCAAAATGAACAGAGGAACCTTGGCTTCTGACAAGGTCTTCCGTCGGCTCAATTCCACACCATCATAATAAAACGTCGTGTAATCGTCCTCCACCATCACGCCGTAATTGTGAAAATCATCAGTCATTCCGATGACAAAAGACGGATCACCAATGGACCAATGAGTGCCATCCGGTCTCCACAGATGGGTTGTCGTCTGCAACACATTCGGATGCGCTCCATACTGTTCCACAACGTCGATTTCAATCTGTGTCTTCGTCTTGTGGTCCCGGGGCTCCTGCAATTGAGGCAATCCCAATAACCAGAAGGCTGGCCAAGTGCCCAAACCTTTTGGGAATTTGGCTCTCATTTCAAAATAGCCAAATTTTTGTGAAAAACCATCTCCTTTCGGATCCACTGAACAGATCAAACCGGAACGCCAAAGTTTTCCGATATGTCCAAACTCGGTAAATTTTCGAGCCTCAATGCGCAACACTCCGTTCGTCACTAAAAATGGAAAATCCTTTCCCGGATTCACAAAAGCAGCCTCCCCAAAATCCCCATCGTACGGTGTATGTGCAATCCATCGCGTATTCGGCCCCCGAGGCGAAATGCTCAAACCATCACTGAAATCCTCATTAAAGGTTCTGTGATACCCCTTAAGATTCAACGTAGGAGCTGGAGTCGCAGGAAACCTTGCTTTCACCGAAACCGTCAATTTACCTATCTCTGCCTCGGTTCCATTGGTTCCCACAGCCAACACCCCCTTCCCCAGTTTCAAAACTGGGCGGCTGTCACTTTCCTTTGACGCAGGGTCGTAAAGACCTGCAATAATGCGGTAATCTCCCTCAGCGATTTTTGCTGGGACAATCACACCGTTGGTATATTCGATGCGCCCAGACCAATCACGAGTTGATATGGGAGGCTCATGATCGCCTTGGAAGGCAATCTTCCCATCTGGCCCAATAAAGTGCACAAACACCTTAAAATCCCGTCCCATCTTCTTCGCATCCCAACGGTAGGCTATTCTAGTCCCCAAGCCAGGCGGACATGCCGGTGGCCAGGGTGTGCAGGTCAAAATGGTCTGTTGCCCGGCAACTGGAACGTAAACACGCAAGTCATCCAACCAGAGAACCGCCTTGGTCTCGGGGTTTTCCATGAGATCCTTGCTGATGTTCAGCCCAATTCCCATGGCCGGGCCATGCCACCTTCCATCGTTTGTTCCCCCCCAATGTTCGCCGCCAACCAAGTTGGAAACTTTGAGCACCAACTCTTGCCAGCCATCCGTTTGAGAAAGTGCAACACCCCCATTCTTTTGATGACATTGCCCGGTTTTATCAACAATGCGAATGCCAAGGCGCGAGATATTGATCGCCTTCACCCAAACACGAATTTCTGAAAAATCCGGCAGGTTCAGAGGCCCCAAATCTCTCCAAACTCCGATATAGGCTCCTCCCTGGCTAAAATCCGCTTCCAGCCGCATCGCATGAGTTCCTCCATGAAAAACATTGGTATCCTGAACAAACGCGCCTTTGGCCCCGGGGAACTCCTCGCCTCCGATATATTTCCACCCCTGCGGTTCAGCTTCAAAATCATCCACCAAAACCGGTTGCAGCAACGGAGCGTCCTCTTCTGCCCCTAACTCCCCCACTCCAAGCATGAGAAACACAAAGATCACTGCCCCCAGACACCAGATACCTCTTCCTATGCACCAACATGAATTAGCCTTCAAAGGAAAACGAGTCATGTATTAATCATGGAACTACTCAAAATGAGAGTCAAGGCCTCGAAAACAGTTCCTGATATCAATGATCTATCTTTGAAAAAGAGGAAGGGGCTTTGGAATGATTTTGGTGACTGAATTGTTTTTCAAAGTCCACAGGATGGAAGTCAACATTTTGGGGACTTTTCCAGAACCGGGCGTTTAGATGACATTCGCGCATGAAGCAGGCAACACAATTTTTTTTATCAACGGCGTGTGGAGTTTTGGGAAAATTTGACTCTTGAACCACCCAAAAAGAGGAGTGATAAAGTGTGTATCGTTCTGTTCCAATACTGTTCCATTGGTTCTTGGATCAAACACCATTGTGAACGAGTTCCATCAAATAGACGAATCTATTTCTTACTTTGCTTTTCGGGCTTGATTGTCTACTAATGCTGAGAGTTTTTCCTATGAGTCGGTATGATCCCAATTTTGTTGAACATGATGAAATCCACATCGTTGAAAAGAATGAGGATAGAATTTATGTTTTTATGGAAAAACCAGCTAAGAGAACGCCAGCTCGTTTGGTCCTCCATTTATTAGGGCAGATACTTTTATGGCCGTTAACTCTAGCTTTGGGGGTTTACTCGATTTATTATGGCACGCTGGGTATTTATCATCAGCAAATCTATTCTGTATCAAGAGGCGGTAGAAAAATATTGTATGGCGATGACGCAATTAGCCTGGGTATTCTTCACATCGCTTTTGGATTGTGGTATGTGGGAGAAATTTTCACTCTTAATACAGAACTAACATATTTTAAATATATAGGTCGAATCGCCGCCTTAATCACAGGAGGAATTAGCTTTTGGTTTTTGATAAGGCAGTTTATATAGTGGCAATAAAAGCCAATCAGGGGTTCACGTTAATTGAATCGCTTGTCATTATTGCAATCATTGCAATTCCGGCAGCTTTCCTCCCACCTATTTTTTCTCGCAACAAGAAATCCACTCGTTCCAGCGTATATAAGAGTAATCTAGCCAACATGGGATTGCGGTGAATCTATATAGTACTAAAACAAGTCATACAAAACGTTAGTATATTTGAACACGCGTGTTAATTCTTCTGTTAACAGATGGTCGAATTTCTCAGTTGTTGCCATGTGTCTCGCGTAATAACAAATACAATTTTCTGTTCATCGGCTCTCTCTGACTATTCCTGAGCTACAAGTCTCCCGTGGACTTTGAAAAACAAGAAGAATTCCATATTCTCTTTCCGCAAGGTGTCTATCTTTGCAAGCCCCAGGTCAAGCCCAGCCAAGCTTTCCGCTGATGGTTGTATGATGATTTCTTGTGCTTTCATGACTCGCTGTTGTTCTTCGGGCGTTGTGTTCATTGTCTTTGACACTTATTCCTTTTTCTCTATGCGGTCATTTCACATGTTCTTTCACCGGTCACTTCATTTGTTTACTACATTTGCTGAAAAATTATTTGACCATTCCACAACTCGCGTGTATAGAGAAGTCGTGAATTTGATTTCGAATCTTCGACTGTTGAACGTGCTGCTGCTGAGCAGTGCGGCAGTCGGGGTTTGATTTCCAATCTTGGAATTTCTACCCTCACTGCCTGTTGGCGGTGAGGGTTTTTTGTTTTTTAACAGGGTGAAACCAAGCTGTTAAAATGGACGGGGTCCACACCGTCCTAATTGTGATAGAGAATTGGCGTAGTGGAAGCGCCCAGGTTAGCCTAATTATATGAAAAATCGGATCGTCATATTCGACACAACATTACGCGACGGCGAGCAATGCCCCGGCGCATCCATGAATTTGCGCGAAAAATTGGAAGTTGCCCGACAACTGGCTCGTCTGAAAGTCGATGTGATCGAAGCCGGTTTTCCCGTGATCAGTGATGGTGATTTTGAGGCTGTCAGCACCATCGCAAAACAAATCAAGGGGCCTGTCATCTGCGGACTCGCACGGTGCGTGGCAAAAGACATTGATGCAGCGGCAGAAGCCATCAAACCTGCCGGCAAACGCGGTCGCATTCACGTCTTCCTCGCCACATCAAAAATCCACAGGGAATTCAAGTTGGGCAAACCCCAGGATGAGATTCTTCGTTTGGCCGTTGAAGGGGTGAAACGGGCAAAGGGCTATGTCGAAGATGTGGAATTCTCCCCCGAGGACGGTTCCCGCACCGAACCTGAATTTCTCATTCAAGTATGCAAGGCCGTTGTTGCAGCAGGAGCCACCACCGTCAACATTCCTGACACGGTCGGATGGGCTGTTCCCGATGAATTCGGGGCTCTTATCAAGAAGTTACACGATGCCGTGCCGGAATTCCAATCAGGCAAAGCCATCATCAGCGTTCACTGCCACAACGATCTCGGTCTCGCAGTCTCCAACGCACTTGCCGCGGTTCGGAACGGCGCTCGCCAGGTTGAGTGCACCGTCAACGGGATTGGGGAACGCGCCGGTAACTCTGCTTTGGAGGAAATCGTGATGGCCATCAAGACTCGCAACGACTTTTTCAATGGAGTCATCTGCGGCATCAATACGCAGGAAATTGTCAGAAGCTCGCGTCTTGTTGCCCGCATGAGCAGTTTGCCCGTTCAAAGAAATAAGGCCATCGTAGGTGACAATGCCTTTGCCCATTCCAGCGGCATTCATCAGGATGGGATTCTCAAAAAGCGCGAGACATATGAAATCATGGATCCGCAGGAAGTTGGATGGGGCCACACTGAATTACCGTTGACAAAGCACAGCGGGCGAGCCGCCGTTGCAGAACGCTTAAAACAATTGGGGTTCAAGATGGGAGACATTGATCTCAACGCCATTTTCACCCGCTTTAAGGAAATTGGAGACAAGAAAAAGTTCGTTTACGACGATGATTTGAGAACCTTGGTTGAAGGTCACATCACGGAGGTGAGCGATACTTGGGCTTTGGATTATTTAAGTGTGAGCAGCGGCAATCACACGGTCCCGACGGCAACAGTCCGTTTACACAAGCTCGCGGCCAAAGAAGGTGAACCTGCGACACCGATCGAAGACGCACATATTGGCGATGGCCCCGTCGATGCGGCCTTGAAAGCCATTGATCGCTTGACTGAAACTCATGGAAAATTGATGGACTATGCCTTGCGCTCCGTTTCCCAGGGCAAGGACGCTCTCGGTGAAGTTTCAGTGAAAGTGGACTTTGGCGATGGACGACTCGTCAGCGGAAAAGGCGCAAGCACCGATGTGATCGAAGCCAGTGCCCGCGCTTACTTGAACGCCGTGAATCGTTATTTGGGACGCAGCCAAACGGCCTGTCCAGTCGAAACATTGGAAGATCTGCCGGAGTCAACAACACAACCGGCACAGGCTCCCCAAACACCCGTGACGCCTGAATCATCCCAGTCGACACAACCACAATCGTAATCACAACAACATACTCCACCGCAATGAGTTCATTCTATTTACCGTTCTTGAGCATTCTCTTGATTTCTGTCGCCATGCAAGCAGCCAGCATCACGACAAACGAGGCTGTTTTGAACAACGGCACATTGACCGTCAAATTTGATCTCACTCGCGGTGGAGCCATTTCCTATATTTCTCTTTCAGACAAGCCGCGTAACATCGTGAATATTGCTGATGAAGGACGCTACATTCAGCAATCCTATTACGCCGGGAAGTCTCTTAATCGCAAGGCTGAAGGGCAGTCACCGAGTTGGTCACCATGGGCATGGAATCCGATCCAGGTGGGGGACGCCTTTAGAAATCGCGCCAAAATTCTCGATCAAAAAACGGATAAAAACACTTATTATGTCAAGTGTACCCCCATGTTGTGGGACATGAATAACAAGCCCGCAGAGGCCGACATGGAACAGTGGACCGAACTGCATGGAAACGTGGTTCACGTGCGTAACCGCCTGAGCTGTCATCGCACCAATGATCCGTATGGAGAAAACGTTGAGAGCGACCAGGAACTCCCAGCAGTCTATCCCATTTCGGCCCTTAATAATCTTTACACATACCTAGGCAATGCGCCTTTTACAAAAGAGCCACTCAATAATCCCAAGGTAATCAATCTTTCCAGTGGTTTCTGGGGAGTTTACACCAACGTCACCGAACACTGGATGGCTTTTGTAAACGATGAAAAATGGGGGATGGGCATCTACAATGCAGGATGCACTCGTTTCTTAGCGGGACGTTCCGGCGAGCCCGGACGCGAAGCAACAGATTCATCCACCTCATACATCGCCCCTGTTAAAAAGAGCTCTCTTGGGAAAAACACGGTTTACGAATACCAATACGATGTGATTGTGGGAACGCTTGATGAAATCCGGTCCAAAATTTACGAACTCAATAACAAAAAAGTGAAATGATGAATATTCCAGAATTCTCATTCATTTGAGACCTGGGAATAACGAGAACCCACTTAATTTTTTAGAATCGACCCAAAATCATCTGTTGGCTCGATTTCAATGCGCCCGGAATTTGAGACGGGCGGCTTGCTCTCCAGTTTTTCGGCTGCCACAAGTTTTGCGGTTGGAATCGCCGGTAATCTGACTTCTTCACCGTTTTTTTCATCAGTCTCATCACTCGCGTCAGTCACATGAGTGTTGAAATGACCGCCCCGCTTGTTCAGCCAGTTCCGATACCGTTCAAAAGTCCACATTCCAAATTCAGCCCCCGTTTCCAATGAAGATTGTATCTTGAAGAAATCGCGGCTCCGGATGAAATGTTTCACAGCATTGGTTGGCATCAAAACTTCACACTCGGGAATGCAAATTCCGAATTCCGAATGATATTGAAGACGCTGGGAAACAATGGCAATCAGGCAATCTGCCAATTGCGCAGAAACGTTGTTTTGAATTTCCGCGGGGAACGCTCCAACAATCCGCTGCATTGCCTCTGCACAGGTTGAAGAGTGAACCGTTGCCAGAACCAAATGCCCAGTCTCAGCGGCACTCAAAGTCAGACGCATCGTTTCCGGCTCACGAAGTTCTCCCACCATCAACACGTCCGGATCCTCGCGCAGACTGTCAATCAAAGCCTGATCAAAACTTGGGGTATCCCGCCCCACTTCACGCTGTCGAATGAACGAATGGTGGGGCTTAAAAGAAAATTCAATTGGGCTTTCAATCGTAACAATATGCCTCGCGTCAGATAGATTGATTGTCTGAATCAGCGCGGCAAGTGTTGAAGACTTTCCACTCCCAGTGGGACCGCTGATCAAAACCAGACCATGTGGACGATCCACAAGCTTCTTAAAGTCTGGATGCAGGTTCAGCGATTCCAAAGTCGTCTCAAACGAAGGTAATAGTCTGATGGCAAAGCCCACACCGCGAGCCGTCTTGAGAATATTAATACGGCATCGCGCTCCTGCAACTGTTCTCGACATGTCGAAAGAACGCCTTGCAAGGAATTGCCCCCAATCCTCTGATCCAATCAACTCCTTCGCAATTTCCATCAGGGTATCAGCCCGCATTGGCTCCCCAGCCACGCGTAATGCTCCCCTCACCCGCAATGCCATTGGCAATCCAGGTTCCAGGTGCAAATCACTGGCCCCATTTTCCTTGGCGATCTTGATTAGCGAACTCAGTTGCATTTTAGAAACACACGTTAAACAAAACACTTTCAAGCAACAAAGGCAACCCTCAATGCCACTGCAAATTGAAAGCCCAATTGACTCCTCTTTTCCCCCACACAATCATGGTAACACTTATTTCCGCGAAAAGTTTCAGCTTTCCACATTTAAAAAACCGCCGGACAACATGAAAATTGTCCGGCGGATCAACAAGACAAACACCAAGAAACCTAGTTCTACTGGCTTATTGTCTTCACACGATAAAACCGATGAGTTGTCTTATCGACTGCATCCGTAATCGTCTTTACAGAGCCATCGCCTGTCACAGCACTGCCGACTGCCGTCCAGGTAGTATCGGACAAATTCGTCTTGTAGACCAATTGATACGAAACTCCGGATTGGGTCGGGAATGAAGCACTGAAAGTATTTCCAGCAAGCTTCGCCGAGACTTTGAACGATGTTGGCGTAGTGGTGGTTGCAGGAACCAGCATGTAGAAGTTAACATTGAGGTTACCTCCAACAACACTGTATTTGATGGTTTGAACCGTTCCATCCGAAACGAATGTTGCAAGATTGCCGTCAGCATCTTGGAGCGGCACCCATGTGTAAATCTGCCAGCCGCCTGTTGTTGGAACTGCAAAAAGTCCAGTCACTGGACCTGAGAATTCTGCACTATCCGTGCCGGCACCGTTCGGATTCGCAGCACGCATGTAGATATTGTATGTCCCAGCGGGATAGGTCCGCGTATAGTTGGCCCAGTTACCGGCATTATTCCAGCCAACATCGTAATCGGTCGCTCCTGTCCCCGAGTATTGAGGACGCAAGAGGTCACTGCAAGCCTCGTTTCCAAGGCCGTTCGCATAATCACGATAGGCGCTTGAACCACCAGTTTCAGTGTGGTAGGAGTCGTTGGTTGAGGCAATCAATCCCGCATAAGCATTCGTCTGTGGGTTATCGAAGAATTTACCACTGTCATAATCATAGTCCTCAGCTTCCCATGTGTAATAGGAACTTGAGAATGTGTCAAAAACCACTGTTTTTGTAACAGATTGGTTGCTTGCTGTGGTAAACACAATCACTGCCGTATAGGAAGTATCGGCAGGCAGTTTGGTGCACAGAACAGTCCAGTTTGTGGACGTGCCAGTAAACGTGACATTGGTCCAAACAACACCATTGATTGTTACTACGATATCATTGGTGCTGATTCCAGAAGTCGAGGATGCTGTAAACCGCAGGGTATTTGTTCCTTGGAACAAACTTGTGCCATCAGGATAAATTCCAGAAATGGTCGGCGTAGACACATCGACAGGGACCAAAACGAAATAATCATAGTTGGCACCACCCCCCTGAACGTAGCGCAGGGTTGTTTGCGATCCGCCAGTGAATTGGACTAAATTCCCCTTGGAATCCTTCAACGGGGTCCAAGTGTAAACCTGCCAACCTCCTGTCGCCGGGATGGAATCAAAAGTTCCGAGGTTTGTTGTGGTCTGACTGGTCGTGCCAATGCCACTAGTCACAACATCCATTGTGCCGCCCGATGACGAGCTTGTATTGCCATTGGCTGCCCGAAGGTAGATGTTGTAAACACCGGCGGGATAGATGCGGGTATAGTTACCCCAGTTTCCAGCAGAAACATATCCAAGATCATAATTAACATCCGAGGAAGAATGGTTTGGATTCTTAAATGCATCTGTAGCACTTTCCTGATTCAACCCAGTGGAGCGGTAGGGAACATGCGTTCCATCAAAGTTTCCGCTCGTTGTGTAGGTATCAACGTTGTCGACTGATGCCAATCCCGAATAGGCGTTCGCTCCCGGATTGTCAATGAATTGTCCTCCGTCATAATCATAATCCTCAGCCTCCACAAAGTAGGTTTTGTCTGGATCAAATGTGGTGAATGAATAGGAATTCGTTGTCGATCCATAGCTGTCTGTCAATACAACCGTCACTGCATGCAATCCATTTTTGGAAATCGGGCACGTGACATTCCACACATTCGCTGCGCCCTTGAATGTAATCCGCGATGTTTTCACCCCATCAATCGTGACAGCAATGCCGTTGGTATCAATGCCGATGGAAGAATTTGCAGTAAATGCAAAAACATTGGTGAAATTGAACATGGCGGAACCATCAGGAACAGTATCGCTGACAAATGGAAGATTGTGGATGCTCAAGTCCGCAGGCATGAGGATGAACATGTTCTGGTTGTTATTTCCAGCTCCCATGTCAGTGTGTCGAAGCGTCTGCGTTGTTCCACCAGTGAAGCGGATCAGATTGCCACCTGAATCACGAACAGGTTGCCAATTGTAAACCTGCCATCCAGCAGTCAATGGACTTGCATAAGTTCCCATTTTGATCGTTGTCTGCTCTGCGGTTCCCAAACCACTGCTCACAAGGGAGAACATGCCTTCGGCTGAAGAAGCCGCACTTCCATTGGCAATGCGAGCATAGATATTGAAAACACCCGCGGGCCAGTCACGTGTGTAGTTTGCCCAGTTGCCAGCCGCATTGTAACCAACATCATAATTGTCATATCCCTCAAACTCAAGCATCGGAGTATCGCCACAGTTCTCAGTTGAAAGACCGGCACGTCCATAGGAATTGCCGCCCGAGCTAGGATTGGTTCTTAGAAAGTCCACTCCGTCCAGACCATCAACGCCCGCATAACAACTGGGGAAATAACTATCACCTACAAAATATGCCCCACCCGAATAATCCCAATCTTCGGCTTGCCAGACATATGAGGGTTTGATCGTGTCGAAATTCACTCTCTTCGAAGAGGTAACTCCGTTGGCATCGACCACTTGAATAAACACAGAATAAAGCAGGTTACTTGTCAGTTTTGCAGAGACGGTAAGCGCTGTTGCAGAACCTGAAATGGTCAATCCATTTCCTGAAGACAAAACAGTTGACGAGGTGGTACCTGTCAAGTTTGTGGACAAGAGCTGGACCAGAACATCGGATGCACTCACCCCCAGCGTTGAATTAATGTTGAAGGCCAGCTTGTTTGTCGATTCAAACTGATAGGCTCCATCTGGATAGAGATTATCGATGGAAGCATCCGGTTGGCCAGCAGTCAAAACTGGCATCAACATGAAAAAATTGAAATTATAGCCGGCACTGATTGTTTTTTCTGTCAACATCAGGGCTGAGCCATCCGTAGTGAATTCAACCAAATTGCCATCTGAATCAACAAGGGGAACAAATGAATACTTTTGATAGTCGCCAGTATAGGGAATGTTGAATCGTCCGTCGACTGCGCCAGTCAATTCCATGTTATCCGTGGTTGGCGAGGTATTTACATTAGAGGCACGAACATAAATATTATACGTTCCTGCAGGATAGTGACGGGTGTAATTGGCCCAGTTTCCAGCGTTGTTCCAGCCAATATCGTAGTCGGTCTTTCCCGTTCCTGAGTACTGAGCACGGGGAGTGTCGCTTGCAGCTTCATTGCCAAGGCCGTAAGTATAGTCACGATAGGTATTTCCTCCACCTGTCTCCGTATGATAGGAATCCTGATCCGAAGCAACCAATCCGGCATAGGCATTGGTCTGTGGGTTATCAATGAACTGGCCACTGTTGTAATCATAGTCTTCAGCTTCCCATGTGAAGGCTGGCTTTAGGGTGTCAAAACTCTTGATCACCGATGTGGTGGCTCCATTTGAATCCGTCACCGTAATGGCAGCAGAATAGAGCCAGTTACTGGCCAGCGGAATGCTCATTGTCGTTCCATTCACTGTCACCCCCGATCCCAGTGAAAAGACCCTGATCGACGATTCACCCGTAAGACGTGAACCTGTCAACTGCACATTTATATTGCTGATACCCACTGACGCCGTTGCATTAAAAGTCAGGTTCGAGGTGTATTGAAATAACATTGAGCCATCCGGATACACACTACTGACGGACGGTTGGGCATAAACTAGTGAGGCTCCTGCCATGCAGGATAGAAGTACGACAGGCCGTACTATCGATGAGAATCTGAATCGCTTCATAACATCCTTGAAAAACAGTTTAATTTAAGTTGTTACACTATTGGTTGTTGATGCGTGATTATGTGAAAATCCAAAAATCTGTCGCGGGGGTGCGGGGACATTATAAGGGGGCAAATGCGACATATTAGGCTCATCTGCCGCATCTTTAATCAAATCTTAATACTTTCTTTTAACTGTAAATAAAACACAGACATCCCACAGGAAGAGATAGGATGATAAGAACTGTTGATTTTGTTAGGAAATAGAGAGTGTTTTCCAAAATGACGTTTTGGAGTTTTCCAAGTTTTTTAAACTATGGGGATTATTTTTGTTTTATGGAGTGAGTGTGCTGTCCCATGGAATGGTTAAAATCCCGCAAAATACGCCTGTTCCGGTTGGGCCAGGTTCCGAAAGTCTCCGCCTGCTGTCCCATAGCTTTGCAAGAGTTTGAGCAAATCAAGTTTGTTCCACAGCACGGCGCGGGTGATGGTGAAGAGTCGTGTGAAGCTCTGTGCCCATTGGGAGAGATAGGCCAGGTATTTGAGGAGTAGGTAGGCTAGCAACGCCATCCACACCTGCCAGCGCACGGCGTTGGCGTTGTGCCCGAGGAAGTCGGCCAGTTGGAGGCTTTGTTTGATTTGCTTGAAAAAGGCTTCGATTTGCCACCGACACCGGTAGAGAGCCGCCACGCTTTGGGGGCTCCATTTGAGGTTGTTGGTCAGGAAAACCATTTCGTCTTCCCGACCGTCGATTTCCACCAGGGCTTTGACTCGCCGCATCCGTTGTGGGGCTCGAATGTGGGGATTGGCCAGCACGATGATTTCATCGGAAAGGATTTTGGGATGGCCGTTCAGACGCCTGTTTTCAACAACGTTGTAGGCCATGTTGTCCTTGGCACGCGTCACCCAGAACACGCCGCGTTCATGCAGGTGGAGCAAGTGTTTAAAATCCAGATACCCCTTGTCGAACAAGACGATCTCGCCCCTCTTGACTCCGGCGCAAAGCTCCCAGGCACGGCGGCTGTCATGCTCGGCAGCGGTGTCAATAATAACAAAATTGGGCAGCAGACTTTGAAGGTTCAAACGCATGTGCATTTTGGCGGCGGCTTTGCGGCAGCGGTGCCGGGCCCAATCCATGCAATTGGCAACGAGTTCCAAAACGGTGGAATCGACAACGTGGATGGGCATCTTGAAGCGGAAGGCTGGACCTTTGCGTTGACCGGCAACGAAGCCAGGAGACAACTGTCCCAGATGCTCTTTGACGCCCCAGAAAAGTTTCTCCGCCAACAAGGTGCAACGCTGGCGATTGGCGTTGGAAAGGCCGTTTCGACTCGGTGGGGTTGCCTGACGGATGGTGGAAAGAGGCCCGCTGTGGAGCTGGAGCGAATCGCACAAATCGTTGAGGCCGATGCAATGAGTCAACTGGCCGTAGAGCAAGGCAAGAACGTGACTCCAGGGGGAGAGGGTTCTGGATTGATCATCGACCCCGGTTTCGCGAGCCAATTTGGAGACCAAATGCGAAGGAATAAAATTGCAAATCTGGCGAAGGAGATTCAGTTTGGAGGGAGCTGGACTTTTGTGTTTATTCATCCCCTACCGTGTGGCAGGGAAAACCAAAATATCCAGCTCTTTTTTTCCATCCCCATGGGATGACTGTGTAACAAAAAAGAATATTTTTGGAATGAGCACTTTATTTAGATCAGCCAGCATTTTGCTTTCCATCACCAGCCTGTTTTTGAATGCCAATGTTCGCGCACAAATGCCCGATCTCCCCGGCCAACCAGCCACAGGAGAAACCGCAAAAAATGAGGCTTATCTTTTCGCACACATGATGGAGGGAGATTACGGCAGGTTGTATTACAGTGTGAGTCTGGATGGGCTCCATTGGAATATGCTTAACGGAGGAAAGCGCGTATTTGAGGAATACCACGGCCATGCAAGCATTTGTAAAGGTCACGATGGCCGATATTATCTGGTCGGCAATCGTGGGGATGAACGACCCGATATAAACTTCTGGGTTTCCGACGATTTAATTTCATGGAAAAAATACAGCAATTTTGTTCCAGACCTGAAACATGTCCCTGGCTATTCAAATACTCTGGCGCGCATCGGTGCGCCAAAGCTCTTTTTTGATCAATCGAGTTTGCAGTATCTTCTCACGTGGCACACTCCGCATGAACTTGGGCCGACCAATCTTCCAGAACCTTATTGGGCCAGCCAAAGAACTTTGTATGTAACATCAAAGGATCTCCAAACCTTTTCTGAGCCACCACGCCGACTCTTTGAATGGGAAATGGCAACCATTGACACGTTCATCGCAAAGGAAGGAAATACATACTATGCCATTCTGAAAGATGAACGATATCCCACCCAGGAATGGAACACTGGAAAAACCATTCGCATCGCACACTCAGACAAACTATTAGGCCCCTACTCCAAACCAGGAGTTCCCATTAGTCCCAGTTTTCGCGAAGCCCCCACCTTGATTCCCTCACCCAACGGCAAAGTCTGGTATCTTTATTATGAACAGTATCCAGGTATTGCCTACGGACTCTCTGTCTCTACGAACCTCGACGGCAATTGGTTCCAGGCCGCGGGCAATCAAAGACCTGACTGGAATAAATTTCAACTTCCTCCAAAAGTCCGTCACGGATCAATGCTTGTCATTACTCGAACGCAGTACAACTCGCTCAAAAAAGCGTTTACTGACGACAAAGGCAAATAATCCCAAATATCATCAATGCAATAAACTTAAACATTGCATGTTGCCAACTTATGTAGGGCAACGGAGTAACATTTGCGTTCCATCGGCTTCACAAGAAATCTCAGGCTTGCCATTTCGAAATACTTTTAGGGTTAAGTGGCACAAGGAAAAGAAGTTGGGAATGAGGATATGAGCACGTTTTCTTGCGGCTTCTGATGTAAGCATTCTCCTGATTATCATGAGCCAAATGCTTGTTCTATTCTTGACAGCAACATCTCAAGCAATTTTTGGCTTTTGGAATCGAGCGGGGATCAACTCGTTCATTACCCCACAATAAATCGGAAGAGAAAAGGCATTGATCCCATTCCGAGGAAATTTGTTTTCACCCTTTAACAACAATCTTCACCTCGCTGATAATAAGTTTTATTAATGTTTTATACCAGCGCATAGAATAGCCCAGAATTGTTGCCATGAAAATGTTGACTCATGAAGATTTGCCATTAAAGTATGGGCACTCTTTCAGATGAAAGAGTGCTGCACAAAAAAGTTGTGTAACAAATAAACAAGTGCCCTGGATTACGGTTCAGGGAGAATAGGGAAGCAGGTGTGAATCCTGCACGGTTGCGCCGCTGTAACAGACGACGAACACCACACAGCCACTGTTAAAAGCTCCCCGCTTTAGATGGTAAGGCCTGGTAAGTAGGATGACTCTGAAGCCAGAAGACCTGCTTGTTTATGCTCATCAGATCTAAAGTTACATTTAGGTCGCTTTATTCGCAATAATTTCAAGGTGAGAAACAAGAAAGTAGTAATTTTCAATTAGTAAATATTAAATTTTGTCAAAAAGGGTAAGCCGCTGAAAGGGAATAATAGTGCCCATGTAAAATTCCTAATCGCTGGATCTACCATACTCAGGTCTGCACAAGGTAGTTTCTCAAAGAGTACCCCTGTAGCCTGAGCAAATGCAGTTTTAGATATTATAATGAGTTCTTTCATGTCATTGTGGACCGGAACAGGTACGGCCACTGAAATATTTGTAATCGGGCTCACAGCACTTTTGGGGGTACTGCTTGGCCGAATTGAGATTCATCGAATCAAGCTTGGAATAGCCGGTGTTTTGTTTGCGGGGCTTCTTTTGGGGCATTTGGGGGCACATGTTGGACCGGGGGTTCTGCATCTGGTTCGTGATTTGGGATTGATACTCTTTGTTTATGCCGTTGGCGTCGAGGTTGGTCCACGTTTTTTCAGCGCATTCAAAAGCGATGGCTTGAAAATGAACCTGATGGCCTCAGCCATTGTCTTCATGGGATTTGGCATTGCCCTGGCAATCTTCTACATCTTTCAGGTTCCTTTGGATGCCATCACAGGCATCATGTGTGGTGCAGTAACAAACACTCCTGGATTGGGAGCTGCACAACAGGCTCTTGCCGGACAGCAATATGATGCCACGAACATTGTAGCAGGCGCTACCAACACCTTGTCCGCTCTCACAAATGGTACCGCAACAAATCTAGTCGCTGCAACAGGAGGGAAACAGGGATTGGCAAGTTTATCCACCAACGTCATGGGAATGGGATACGCAGTGGCCTATCCATTTGGGGTGGTCGGTATCATCATGACAATGTTGCTCCTTCGATTTTTCTTCCAAGTCAAATTGGATGTCGAAGCCAATGAGTATTCCAAGCAGCTCCACAGTAATCGCAATAAGCTGGAAAGCGTTCGCATTGTCGTTTCAAACCCAAATCTCTTTGGCGAAACGCTCAGTTATATTCGCAAGACAATCGATGATGAACTGGTCATTTCCAGAATTGAACGTAAGGGGATATTCCTCGTAGCCAGCGATGATGAAAAGCTGGTCCAGGGAGATATCATTCACGGGGTTTCTTCCGCTGAATCCATAAGCAATCTCGATTTAAAAATTGGTAATGTGGAAATCGTCTCCAAAAACCAGGTATCCGGCGATCTAGCCCTGTTCCATGTCCTCGTAACCAATCGTAAATATGCGGGACGCACCATAGCGGATATCGGGTTGCATCGCCGTTATGACGCCAACATCACCCGAATCATTCGCGGTGGCATGGAGATTCTGCCAACGCCGGATGCCACAGTGGAACTCGGGGATTCAGTTCGCATTGTTGGAAAACGAGATTCCATGGATGATATACGCAAGGAACTGGGGAATTCTGTCAAGGAACTGGCAATTCCAAATACGATTCCTATTTTCATCGGAATTTTTCTTGGGATTGTGATTGGAAGCATTCCCATAGCAATTCCGGGGCTCCCTGCCCCCGCAAAATTGGGACTCGCGGGCGGTCCGCTTCTTGTTGCGATTTTATTAGGCTTCAAGGCTCGTATCGGCCAGTTGGACTTCTATATGACGCCAGGAGCCAACATGATGCTCCGGGAATTGGGAATTGTTTTGTTTCTTTCCTGCGTTGGACTTTCAGCGGGTGGAGAGTTTGTAAAAACCTTTACTGAAGGCGGTTACAAGTGGATGCTTTATGGTGCTGCCATCACATTCATTCCGATCATGACAGTGAGTTTTGTTGCAAGACTGCTAAAATGGAATTATCTAAAGATATGCGGTATTGTCGCTGGTTCAATGACAGATCCTCCTGCTTTGGAATACGCAAATTCTTTGGCTCCAGTTCAAGCTCAATCCACTGCCTATGCGACAGTTTATCCTCTGACGATGTTTCTTCGCGTCCTTTTGGCGCAAATTCTAATTTTGATTTCCGTCTAGAATTCGGAATTATCTTATGTCAAAAATCAACCTATCGAAATATGGTATCACAGGGGCAAAGGAGATTATCCACAACCCGTCCTATGAACAACTGTTCCAGGACGAAACCAATCCCAGCCTTACCGGCTTCGAAAAAGGTATTCAAACCAAAACTGGTGCTGTTTGCGTTAAGACAGGTGTTTTCACCGGTCGCTCTCCAAAGGACAAGTTCATTGTCAAGGATGCAAAGACCGAAAACACAATTTGGTGGGATGGTAACATCAACAAGCCCGTCACTGAACCTGTTTGGAAGGAATTAAAACAACTGGCTTCCAAGGAACTCTCCAGCAAGAAGCTCTATGTGGTGGACTTGTTCTGCGGAACAAACATCAACACCCGGTTGAAAGTCCGCTTCATCATGGAAGTTGCGTGGCAGGCTCACTTCGTCACCAACATGTTCATCCGCCCAACACGCAAGGAACTCGAAGATTTCGAGCCCGACTTTGTTGTGATGAACGCCTCGAAAGCCACGAATCCCAAGTGGAAGGAACAAGGTCTTCACTCTGAAGTGTTCGTAGTCTTCAACCTCACCGAAAACATGGCTGTCATTGGTGGCACATGGTACGGCGGCGAAATGAAGAAGGGCATTTTCAGCATGATGAACTACTTCAACCCCTTGCGCGGCATTGCCTCCATGCACTGCTCCGCCAACGTGGGGGAAAAAGGTGATGTCGCCATCTTCTTCGGACTCTCCGGCACTGGCAAAACCACCCTCTCCACCGATCCAAAACGCTATCTCATTGGCGATGATGAACACGGTTGGGATGATCAAGGCGTCTTCAACTATGAAGGCGGTTGCTATGCCAAGACAATCAATCTCAGCGAAGAGAACGAACCCGATATTTGGGACGCGATTCGCCGCGATGCGTTGCTCGAAAACGTCACTGTCAATGACAAGGGCGAAATCGATTTTGCCGATAAGTCTGTCACAGAAAACACCCGTGTCAGCTACCCGATCTATCACATCAAGAAGATCGTGTTGCCCTCACGCGCAGGCCATGCCACAAAGGTGATTTACCTTTCTGCCGACGCCTTCGGTGTCTTGCCAGCCGTCTCCATCCTCACCCCCGCTCAGGCACAATATTACTTCCTCTGCGGCTACACCTCCAAGCTCGCGGGAACAGAACGCGGCATCAAAGAGCCCGTTCCCTCCTTCTCGCCAGCTTTCGGTGAAGCGTTCTTGACGCTGCATCCCACAAAGTATGCTGCTGAACTCGTCCGCAAGATGGAACAGCACAATGCCAAAGCCTATCTCGTTAACACTGGTTGGAACGGAACAGGCAAACGCATCTCCATCAAAGAAACACGCGCCATCATTGACGCCATTCTTGACGGATCCATCGAAAAAGCCAAGACACAGGTCATCCCCATCATGGGCCTGACCGTGCCGACAGCCCTCCCTGGCGTCAATGCCAACACCCTTGATCCTCGCAAGACCTATCCAAAGGCTGCCGATTGGGAAGTCAAAGCCAAGAACCTGGCTGCAAAATACATCAAGTTCTTTGAACGCTATGCGGATAAGGCTAAAGAACTCATCAAGGCTGGACCTCAACTCTAATTGAGAGCTTTGATTCGTCTGTGAAATAAACATGCTTTTCTGAGATTGAAAGTGCTGAGAGGCATTTTCAAAGCTGGAAAAGCAACTCATGCTTCCCCCGAAGTGGTCAATAGACTGCTTCGGGGGTTTTGTTTTTCGGATGTGATTGACATTTGCGTGTCATTACATAGCTTGTGCCTCCATGCAAGCCGTCCAAACACAGGGAACATCACCTGTTATCCTGTTTTTACTGCTAGGAACTGTCGTTGCCGCAATGGCAGCACCAAACGACAAAGTGAGAGATCCGAACGTGCCTGTTTGGAATACCACTGCCCGCGTTATATACTCCAAAGCATATCCAGGCTTCATGGATATTGAGGTGTATCGGGAAAATGGACGTTATTTTGTGCGCGATAAAATCAAGCCTTCCGATTACAAGGATTCGCGCCCTCGACGTTTCTATTACGTGGACATGGCAAATGTCGGCCCATCACTTGAAAAAGGTTATCCCCTCCCCGAGCGTGGTGGAATCTACCAGGTCCAATGCAAACGCTGGCGCGAGGGGAAAGATCAATGGGATTTGAAGGAACCCGAAGTCGCGATGGAATGGATCATCAAGCCAGGACCGCTGGGTGCCGATTGCGAGGAGTTTATTCCTGACACCTTTCAATTGAATGTTGAGGATTGGAGAGACCAGCATCATAAAATCATTCCTCCCTTTCAACCGATTGCTGGTAAAGCCTCCCCTTGCTATCGCTATAACATCGAGCAAACCTGGAACGACATTCTGAGCCATGGAGCCACCCAAACGGCTGGTGATTTCAGTCGGACAGGCCCGACAAATGCCCTTCTTACGATTGGCGATCCGATTGACACGCTTGGGGAGCAGGGATTTGAGGCACTCAGCATTCAGGAAATTCAAAATTACGCCTCCAACACGCCTGCCATTGATTTCTATCTGACAGATTGGGAAAAACAGGCGGGATGGCACAACACACAAACCTATTGGAGCATCGATTTACCCAACGAAAAGGTTTTGCAAAAGTATTATCTCTATGTTCAGGAGTTGAATCGCCTCGTCCCAACCCGCAAGACGGGCGATTATTATCGCGCTTTAAAATGGAGCAATTCCTTTTATGACGAGGGAGAAGCCTATCCACTGAAACAAAAATTCATCGATCAAACAACCGATCCAGAATCGCACACCGCTCCAGCATTTCGAAAATTTCGCCATGTCGATGGTTCACAGCACACCCTGCGGGAGGTTTGTCGAGTCTATACCATTGATTGGTACCTGAAATCGAATATTTTCCCCGACCGACGACGCACCGCCATTTATCAGGTGTATGCCAATTTATTTGACACCATTAATGTCAAACGCATCACACCAGCAGACAGCACGATTCTTGGTTTTGCGTGGTTTGGGACAGACAATGACCTTCCTTATCGTCAGTATCTGCGCCTGGAAAACGGCTGGATGGCCTACTACAACCGCATCGTCCCCGCCGCTTGGTGGGTGATGGATGCCGCATATATCAGCCACCTTTTCGGCGACGGCTTTCACTGGTGGCATGATGATCGCCCGGAAGGGGTAGACCGGCGTCGGCATCCGGAAAATTATGGAATGGGAGACTTCCTATGGGAACCCGATTCTGGCGCTCCACAGAAACCGCCATTCATTCTAGGAATACAGAGCGAGCTGGGCCCCCTCTATCCAAGGGAGCCCCGTTATAATGTTGCCTACAGCAAGCTTGCAGAATACCGCATCAAACAATTTGAACGTTTTCTATCCATGCCACGCAGCGTTGTTGAATATAGCTTGGATGGTGGAAAAACATGGGTTACTCAGGTGGGGAATGAAACCCGCGATATTCTGGAAAAAACCGAGAAGAAACAACCGCTCTGTTTTCAATGGAACAATGGAAAAGATGAGACTCTGGTATTTGTCACATGGCCGTTCGCAGAAGAACCAGAATGGCTGATAACACTCCGATTGGCCCCCGGGGTTGAGCGAACTGTGAAAATGCACCGGCAATGGCCAATGCTCCAGACATTTTCCAGAAAGCCTCAGAAATGATAATCCGATTGGTCCGCTCCAAAACACTCCCGAAAAAAAAGACATAATTACTATCAAAATTATTCGCTTTCCCATAAACTTTCCTTGAGACAAAAGACTATGAACACCACATCACGAAGAGATTTTATCAAGGCAACAGGAATTGCAACGATGGCGCTCAGTGCTGGTTTTCCCACCTTTGGAGCTTCATCCTCATTTTCCACCGTTCGCCCTTCTCTGGAAAAACGAAAATTCGCCAGCCAAATTGTTGAGGAAACCATCAGTGAAATTAAAAAAACAATGGCTGACAAGGAACTCGCGTGGATGTTCGAAAACTGTTTTCCAAACACCCTGGACACAACCGTCACCTATTATGAAAAAGAGGGCAAACCGTTTACCTACGTCATCACCGGGGATATTGACGCCATGTGGCTGCGCGACTCTTCAGCCCAAGTCTGGCCGTATCTTCCGCTCGCCAAGAAAGACGAAAAACTCAATCGCCTCTTGCAGGGGGTGATAAACAAACAAGCAGAATTTGTCCTGCACGATCCTTACGCCAACGCATTTTACAACGATCCAAATAAGAAAAGCGAGTGGGCGGGCGATCATACGGATATGAAACCTGGGGTTCATGAGCGTAAATGGGAGGTGGATTCGCTTTGCTACGTCATCCGCCTTGCTCACGGGTATTGGAAAGAGACAGGCAATACGGCCATTTTCGATTCCAAGTGGCAAAGTGCCATGAAACTCATCGTCAAAACCTTCAAGGAACAGCAAAGAAAAGAAAACCACGGTCCTTACCACTTCACCCGCAACACGGAAGTTCCCACCGACACCCTCTTTGGGCGCGGCTATGGCAATCCAACCCGCAAGGTCGGCCTGATTCACTCCATGTTCCGGCCTTCGGATGATTCCACATTCTACCCATACCTCGTGTCGTCCAACATGTTTGCAGTGGTATCACTGCGCCAACTGCACAATATCTTCAAAGATATTCTAAACGACACAGAATTCGCCAACGAATGTCTGGCCCTCTCCAATGAGGTCGATGGCGCCATTCGAAAATACGCTGTTGCCAAACATCTGGAGTTCGGAAAAATCTATGCGCTGGAAGTCGATGGCTTCGGTAACATGCTTTTCATGGACGATGCCAACGTCCCCAACCTGCTCTCCATTCCCTATCTGGGTTACGCATCTTCAAGTGATACGATTTACAAAAACACACGTCACTTCTCCCTCAGCCATAGCAACCCCTGGTTCCATGAAGGCAAGTTTGCCAAGGGAATTGGAGGCCCTCACGTGGGAGAAATGCGCATCTGGCCGTTGGGACTCGTCATGCAAGCGCTAACAAGCAATAACGACGAGGAAATACTCTATTGTCTCAAGACACTAAAACATACCCACGCAGGAACTGGCTATATTCATGAGTCCTTCCACGTTGACAACCCGAAGGACTTCTCCAGAAGCTGGTTTGCCTGGGCAAATACCATATTTGGAGAGTTAATTCTTCAGCTTCACAAGCGCAAGCCCGAGTTGTTGAAACAAGACCTTGCTTAGCAGCCCTTTTGAAAGCACGATAAAAAGGTTCCTCATTGTTTTCGCTGGAATAGGGATGAGGAAAGTCTTGGATTGACACCTGAGAAACTACTTCATGAATTATTCGGATTGAGAATCAATTGAGAAGCGGTGGAGAGCCGGTTCGAGCCATTATCAAGCACAGAGCTATCGAAAAAATTGTGTAGTAGCATTATTTGAGCAAGCCCCTTTTGGCGGGCTTGCTCGCTTGTATTTCGACGGGTTATCGGATTGGCAAGACAGGACTATTTCCCATTAAAACTGTCAGCTCTGTTCCCATATGCTCATCTCAATTTCTTCTTTTTTCTTCTCGCTCTTCACCCACTTTTAATCCTCCGCGGTTTAAAGGGGATTTTAGAAAGGCGTTTTCAACGAGAGACAAATTTGCTATTCAGAAGACATGAAATCTCTGACTGAACATTTGTGGTTCGAAGTGCCCGGAAGACGTGGTTTTGTAAACATTACAGACACGGTTGAGACGCTAGTGCGACGGAGCGGCGTTCAAGAAGGACTTTGTCTGGTGAACGCCATGCACATTACAGCATCGGTTTTCATCAATGACAATGAGAGCGGGCTTCATCACGATTATGATGTGTGGCTGGAAAAACTCGCCCCACACGCGCCAGTCTCTCAATACGAACATAACCGGACAGGCGAAGACAACGCCGACGCTCACATGAAACGACAGATCATGGGACGCGAAGTCGTGGTTGCAATTACGAAAGGGAAATTGGATTTTGGCCCTTGGGAACAAATTTTTTACGGTGAATTTGATGGCAATCGTCGCAAGCGTGTTCTGGTCAAAATCATTGGGGAATAGCCATCAGCTAAGGCTTTGCCACTATTTCATTTTCTGTCTGACCGGCTTGAACAATTCCATTTGCAGGTCTTTGATAAAGCCATAATTTTTCAAAACACGAATGATTTGAAGCAAATCGGATTTGTCGTAATTGCGATTAATTTCCGTGTGCAGAATCAAATCGGCAAGCAATGTTCTGAAGACGATCACCGCATCCACGCCCTTATCTTTTAAAAGTTTGATACTCTGGTCACGCAAATCCTCCGTTTGAGGCAAGGAGGGCACAATCAAAATCTTGGTCAAAGGCCCCGAAATTCCAAAGGTCCGAGCCGCCTGATCAAACACCTTTGGATTTAGAAAACGAAAAATCTCTGGCGAATTCTCAAGCGTTCCAGGGGTGAAGGTCTCCGTGTGCCATCCGCGAACCACAACAATCGCCTGCTTGACACACTTTAGATTCTCCGTTCCCAATAAAAACGGAATCGTCCCCTGCCCTTGAAGCGGACTGGGATTCCACACAAAAAAATCTATCCCGTCATCCGTCTCGCGTCCGCGAACAATGTACTTTCTTTCCTGCCGCACCAGAAAATCGTGCAGTTCAAAATACTCGCGAACCATTGTTTCACTTACGGCTGACATCGCTTTTAAAAAACAGGGGATTCTCTCTGTGACAAATCTGCCAAGGCACTTCGAACCAGTTCAGGCTTTATTTTCCTGCCAAATTCTACCTTTCCAATCGAACTGGCCAGCACAAATTTAACTTCGCCCCCGGCAACCTTCTTGTCCAAAAACATCGCGTCAAAAACACTCTTTTGCTGGGCAGCAGAAAGCCGGAGCCCCGTAGGCAGCCCAGCCTGACGAAACAAATTCTCGATTCTGGCAGCGTCCGTCACCGGCAACCCCAAAACCTTTGTTGAAAGCTGCGCTACGGCCACAGCACCAATCGACACAGCCTCGCCATGCAAATACTTACCATAACCTTCAACGGCTTCAATGGCATGTCCAATCGTATGGCCAAAATTCAAAATTGCGCGCAAACCTCCCTCTGTCTCATCCTGGCGCACCACTTCGGCCTTGATCTCACAGCACCGTGCAACAATTGCAGACAAGACCAGAGCGTCGCGCTTTAAAACCTTGGCCATGTCCCGCTCCAATCGTCGGAATAACCCAGCGTCATAAATAATCCCATACTTGATGACTTCCCCCAAACCAGCTCTAAACTCCCGCTCAGGCAGCGTATTCAACGCCTCCAAATCACATAATACAAATCGCGGCTGATAAAACGCCCCCACCAAATTTTTCCCAGCCTTGAGGTTCACCCCCACCTTTCCCCCCACGGAACTATCCACCTGAGCCAACAAAGTCGTTGGCACCTGCACAAAATCAATTCCCCTCATGTATGTGGCAGCCAAAAAACCAGCCAGATCCCCCACCACACCGCCGCCCAACGCCAAAATAAAAGACTTCCTCTCCAGCCTCATCCTTGCAATCTCGTCATAACATTGCCCAACCACCTTCAGGCTCTTAGACGTCTCCCCTGCTTTCACAACAATCTTTTCAACGGAAAATCCCTTGTTTGTCAGAGATTGAATCACCTTCTCGCCATAAAGAGGTGACACATTGGAATCCGTAACAATGGCACAACGATGCCCCAAGTTCAGCTTGGACGCCTGTTTCCCCACACACTCCAATAGACCATCCCCGATACAAATATCATAACTTCGATCCGCCAGTGGCACTTTGACAATACGCATGAAATCAGGATAAGGCAGCAACCAGTCCCCGCAAGCTTTTGATGACTAGAAAAACGTCATTTTTTAATGACATAAAAAGAAAAACCTAGAGGGAAAATCAGAGGATCTCAAAAAGAATGTATAATAACGCTTGCGGTGTAAGGACCTGATCGTGTAGTCTTTAATTCCCTTGAGCGCGGGGTGGAGCAGCCTGGTAGCTCGTCAGGCTCATAACCTGAAGGTCATCGGTTCAAATCCGGTCCCCGCAACCAATTAAAAAACGAGAAACCCTCTGAGAAATCAGGGGGTTTTCCATTTTTCAGGGTTCTCACCAAAAACCTTTGGCCCCCTATGGAATCGATTAAGAATCGGCCTCGAATTTATCCACAATCTTTCCACTAATTTCGATCCATTTGTTTTTGTAGTTCAATTTCCCCTTCCCTACATTTTTTCAAATGTTCCTGTTACCTCAAGCAAAAATGACACCGTAATTTTCGCTTGAGGCAACAGGCGCAGAGGGGCAAAAAGAATCGCAACCTGTCGTGACAACACCTTCAATCGATATTTTGAACTGCATTGATACAGGCGTATTTAGTCACAACCTGACACAATCTAGCGGGGGAGATGAATTGGAGCGGGTGAAGGGAATCGAACCTTGTCCAATATCCTCACAAGGTCTACACAATCAAGAACTTACAGAATCACCACACAAGAGCTATACACAAATACGCGCACACGCTCCGCAACGGGACTATTTTGATCTGCCCAAGGTCATCAATGCCTGGCCCAGTCTGAGTCATGATCTCAAGATGGCCATTTTGGCTATCGTCAATTCGTGTCCGGGCAAATAGGAGGAAACATGGCGCTTCAAAATTCCTCCCAACAGAGCAATGCCCAAAATGAATTGGGCCGGCTCGTGAGCGGCGGCGACGGACTTCCGAGCTTCCAGCTCGCGTCGCCGCCGGTCGCTACGCGTAACGGACTCACGATGCCGGCCAACCGGATTTACCTGCTTGATGATTCAAAGAAGTACGTGCCACGGAAGATATCCCCGGTTGATCATCCTGATTGGCCTGTAGTTCCTCGTTCTGATGGTGCTTCTCAGCCCCCCATGACATCTCCTCCCCGACAGCCGCCTCTGGCGGCGGCGGCAGGAGATGACGGGGGGCCGGGCTTGTCTAATAGCCATATTCCGTCACGCTCATTGTATAGTCAATGTGGACAGATAGAGATTTGGAAAGGCGCTCATGCCGTCTGCATTCGGCATCTATCAGGGGACTACGTTCCTTCCCCCAAAACCCAACGCGGGAAGATCAAGGAATTCAGCCGCAAGTCCCGTCAGCGCATGATGGCAGTCATGAACAAAATTCGCATGAATGATCCAGAATCCTTTCCATTATTCGTGACTTGTACGTTTCCAGACGGAGTGCCTGAACCGGATGAGGTTTCAAGGATTTGGGAAGTATTTTGCAAAAAAGTTGAACGGCGTTTCCCCAACGCAGCCATGGTTTGGCGCAAGGAACTCAAGACTCGAAAGTCTGGGGAACAATCAAAAGGGGTATGTGTGCCGCATTTCCATGTTTTGCTTTGGAACGTTTCCACAGTCATAGATTATGCGGAAGAAAATGGGAAGTGGACCACATTGAAACTTCTGCCGGAGGGAGTATGGAAGATGACGATTTACCGCAAGAATGAACAGGGCAACAAGGTTGTGGGGCAAGAAAACAAGATGGATTGCGGAGTGCAAGATCGCTTGGGGGAATGGTGGTCGCGGGCGTGGTATGAGGCAGTTGGCTCCGGGGATTATCGAAATTACCAGGCAGGAACCCGTGTGGAAGTAATTCGAAAATTCAACGGGGTGCGTTGTTATGTCTCAAAATACATAGCCAAGGTGGATCGGGAAGAAGTGGCCCATTCCCCATACTGCAAGGGCCGCTGGTGGGGCATCAAACGTCGTAATTTGATCCCTTGGGGGGAACGTGTGATGCTCCCCTGTACCAGCAAACAAGCGGCAATGTTAATGCGCATTGCCCGGCGATATGTAAGATCAATAACAGGCCGCAAATATCACTTTTCTCATATTTCAATGAACGTCTATGTCAATCAAAGTGAGCAATGGTTGCGCCTTTTCAAAACGTATATAGAAAAATCAGATAAATACAGTTGACGTTATATTAACCGTATGGAATAGTAAACGTAATGGATACCGATTTTCCTTATTTGGTGGTTGCTGATGAGTTAAAAAAACTCGTTGGTGAACCTGATGAAGGCACCCGGATGTATCGCAAAGAAGGCAGCGATGACGAGGTGGGGGCTTGGTTTGATGCTTTGGCGCGTAGTTTTCCAGGTGAGCAGTTTGTTTCCCCCGGCGGGGTCAGCATGTATGTGGAGGTGTCACGGGCGGGCACGCATAAGCGGATGAAAGAAGGTCGGCTGACAGCATTTATGTTTCATGTAGTCAAGCAGGAACGCAATCTTTTTGGGTATCAGAAGAAGCTCAAACAGCGGCCTTACATTTATATTCCCGTTTCGGAATGCAAAGCATGGGGAGCAGAGTTGAAGGCAAGTCCGTGGCGAAAACAATCTGAATCACAGGGAGATGGGGATTTTGACGGACGCTTTCTGGACAAAGATCCGAAAGACAAAGGTAAACGCGGCGTTAAATATGTATCTGAGGCTAGCGCATTGCAGATACTCGGCGTTTTTCTGCCGCATCATTCAAAACGGAGGGGCAATGGTCCAAAATGAAAATGGGAACAAGTATGGGAAATAGAATAGAAGATCGGTTATTGAAGAAACCGGAGGTTGCAACAATGCTTTCGTGCTCGCTACGCACCATTGATCGGCTGGTGGCGCGCGGGCAGTTGAACAAAGTGTTTGTTCTGGGCGCAATTCGTTTCCGGGCAAGTCAGGTGCAACAAATTATCAGCGGAGGGCAACATTGATTTTCTCCATTGAAAAGCGGCGTTTTCGCAAGAATGGCAAGCTTTGCGAGACACGATTCTACTATCTGCGGTACCGGATTGGCAACATGCCAACCGACAAATGGAAATCGCTTGGGGTCACTGACAAGCAGGTGGCCAACAAGCTGGGCGATGATCTCATCAAAGAGATGGAGCGAGAATCCGCCGGGATTATTGAACCTAAAATTGTGCGGGATGCAGCGCGAAAGCCTTTGGCCGAACATCTGGATGATTACGTCGCCGACCTGCAAGCCCGAAGCCGCGCTGGCCGTGGTGGTCGTGGGGCACGATTACTGCAAAATCGGGTGTTGCGGCTGATTTCGGACTGTCACTGGCAGTTGGTTTGCAATATCAGTGCTGACTCATTCATTCATTGGCGTGAAAGGCAAAGTTTCTCACCTCGGACGCTCAACCATTACCTGCAAGGCATGGTTTCCTTTCTGAACTGGCTGGAACGCATGGAGCGCATCAAGGTGAACCCATTGAAACACGTTGCCAAGGTGGATTGCCGGGGTAAAAAAAGCCGTCAACGCCGCGCCTTCACGGACGAAGAACTGGCCCGGCTGGTCAAAGGTTCCGGACCAAGAGGCATCATTTACTTTACAGCCGCTCGCACGGGATTGAGACAAGAGGAACTTAAACAATTGACCTGGGGAGATGTTCATCTTGATGAAAAATGTCCTCATGTGGTGGTTCGTGCCGAAACAGCCAAGAACAAAACGGAAGGAAGCGTTCCCTTGATGCCGGAGATTGCTGAAGGGCTCCAAAAACATAGACCAGCAAAGTATCAGATCGGGGACTTGGTTTTTCCAAATGGCATTCCGCGCGCCCGGCGGTTGGAAAAAGACGAAGAAGCCAACGGCATAGCCTATCAGGATGAGCAAGGACGGTATGCCGATTTCCACGCATTGCGCTACACCTGGGCGACTTTTTTGGCGTCGAACAAAGTGCCCCAGCGCTTCGCCATGAAACTCATGCGGCATAGCGATATCAAGCTGACCACGAAGGTTTACACCGATGAAACGCAGCTTCCCATTTACGATGCCATCAAAGCACTGCCTCGGCTGGGGTATACACAAATACGCGCACAGATTTTAGGCGTAGAGGGGCAAAACGAAGCGCAACCAGTCGCGGCAACCCCTTCAACTGGTAAGTTGGAACCTATTGATACAGGCGCATTTAGTCGCAACCTGACGCAATCTGGCGGGGGAAATGATTTGGAGCGGGTGAAGGGAATCGAACCCTCGTCTCAGCCTTGGGAAGGCCATATTCTACCATTGAACCACACCCGCGTTAAATTCATAGGGTTTCTACAAAAATTCTCGGTAGAATGCAATCAAAATACATTGTTAAAATCGGGCGCGATTAAAGGGGGCAAGGCAAAAACTAGCAGTGCCAAGGAAAGACCAAACTTGGCATTATGCGAAGAAACGCCACTCTGATTGAATTCCTTTTACTTTGCACCAGTGAATGCAAGTTTGATCCCCAGACCGATAAAAAGTGTCCCCACCGTCCGATCCATGAACCGCATCAAACGTGGTTTCTCTGTCATTTTTCGTCCAACAATGGAAGAACAAATCCCCACAGTGGAAAAGATCACGAATGTTAAAATTGCGAAACAAAGGCCCAATGTAAAAAACTGTCTGGCCAGATGTCCGAGTTCAGGCCGTGTAAATTGTGGCAAAAACGCGAGGTAGAATAGGGCAACTTTCGGATTCAACACATTCATCAAAAAGGCTTGCGCATAAATCCGCTTTGCCCCTGGCTTTTCACCTGTTTTTGGCAGCGAAACAAGCCCTTGCGATCCCCAAGCCCGTATTCCAAGATAGACAAGGTAACCAGCTCCAAGGATTTTCACGCAAGTGAAGGCCCATGCCGAGGCCAACAAAATCGCCGACAATCCAAACACCGCCAGCGATGTGTGGACTGAAAGTCCACATGCAAAACCAGCCGCAGCGACAATTGATGCCTTTCTCCCGTTTGAGATTCCACGTGCAACCGTGTAAAGAATATCCGGTCCCGGCGCCAGAATGGCTGCCGCGGAGACACAAAGAAACACTGGATTGATTCCAAACATCACATCTAGATTTAGCCAAAATTTCGGGAATGGGAAGCGCTATTCATAGGAATGGACAATTCTGTTTTCTTTAACGTAGAATGCAAAAAATTATGGCAGAACATCGCGTTGGCATCATCGGAGGCAGTGGCCTTTACAACATCGAAGGTTTTGAGAACCAGAAATGGATCAGACTTACCACTCCGTTTGGAGATCCATCGGATGAGTATTTGACAGGTCAACTCTCGGGACGTGATGTTGTCTTTCTACCCCGGCACGCCCGCGGCCATCGAATTTTGCCGGGCGAGCTGAACCACCGCGCAAATATTCACGGCATGAAACAACTGGGCGTGGAATGGATTGTCAGCATCAGTGCTGTTGGTTCGTTGCAGGAAAAATACAAGCCATGCGATATCGTTTTACCGGATCAGTTTGTCGACAGAACCAAGAAATCACTGGAACATACGTTTTTTGGGCGTGGCATTGTGGCTCACGTTGCCTTTGCTGACCCGATTTGTCCGGAGTTGCGCGAACTTGTTTTCAAGAGTGCAAAAGCTGCGGGGTCCATTGTTCATAATGGTGGCACTTACGTTAATATGGAAGGGCCGGCTTTCAGCACACGGGCAGAATCCATCAATCATCATCGACATGGATGGGACGTTATCGGCATGACAAATCTAGGCGAAGCGCGTTGCGCACGTGAAGCCGAAATCGCGTATGCAACGATTGCAATGGTCACTGACTATGACTGTTGGAAACCGGAAGATCCCCACGTGACGGCAGAAATGGTGGTGGCGAATTTGTTGAAGAACGCCGATCTGGCAAAAGCCATTGTCAAACGTGTCATACCTACAATTCCTGCCGAGCCCACATGGCCATGCCACCACGCGTTGAAAAACGCGATCTTTACGGATAAAAAACTCTGGCCCACCAAGACGGTTGAGGAACTTACTCCGATCCTCAAGAAGTATCTTTGATGCGATGGTCTAGGCAGCGACGAAATTGACCACGCTCATTCCTTCCTGCCCTGCTCGTCTTTCACGGTTGACTTGACAATAATCAACCAACCGCGATTCGCGGGAACTGTGATGGACTGATCCACTGCAAAGGTCGTGGCATCTTGGAACTTTTTGATCTCTGGAGCGGTTATTGTCACCTTGTTCGGATTGAGCCCAAGGGATTTCCAATCAATGCTCAGGTTCACTTGTGTCTCTTTTCCCCAATTTCCAATGGCCAACAAAGTCTTATCTTTCTTCTTGTAAACCGAAACTTTCACCTCGGCTTGATCCGATTTGACGGGGCACTCGGGATCGAACCATCCCATAAAATCGGATTCTTCAATTCCAAATCGGTTTTCAAACTTCCACTGTTCGCGAGGATCACCGCTCCATGGCCACCGGGTGCGCATTCCAAAAACCATTCCATGCCACGGATTCGGATGTTCAAGCATCTCGCTCATGAGTCCGTAAGGAATGCCGGACATTTCGACCAACATAAAGTCAGGGGCCAAGTCAGCATTGAATCCCTCGCCATGCCAGAGTCCATTGTAATATGGATAGAGCTCCATAAAGACAATGGAACTATTAGCCCAGGCAGCCAAATCGTTGAAATGATTCCAGGAATGCATGTTGATGCGGCGACCGGGATTGCCATCCGCGTCAAGGATGCGGCGGGCACGCTGCATGGATTTACGGTCCAATGCGGTATCATCAATGTAAAGTCCGTCAATTTTTGCCTTGCGAACGAGATAGTTCAACCCTTCCAGGTAAAAGTTGTTCCATCGGGATTGGGGGGTGGTGATCACCGCAAGGTCCAACTTGCTCTTGTAATCGTAGGAAAGGTTCTCACGCCAAGCAGGAACAATGTTCAACCCAACGTGCTGCTGAAGCCAGGGATGTGGCCCCTTGGGATTTGTGACCGGCCAAGCCACCCCTTCCCTGCGGGGTAAAATGATCTCACCATCCAGACTCTTCAACGCAAAGAATTCAGGTAAATTCTGGGTCAATTCACGCGTTGTATAATAGAGGGCAACACGCAAACCGTCCGAATGCGCTTGATTGATAAAACGGATGAGATTTCCAAATGAATCATCGTTGAAAGGATAATTGATGTAGGGATTGCAAAGACGGTTGTGATGAATCTCCATGATCGTCACCCCATTTTTCTTCAAATCCGCCGTATTCTCCACCCCGGCCTGCTGTCCGACATGGTAATAACGATCGGCAAAATGTTCCCTTACATTCAATGGTTTAAACGGCGTAAAATCCCAGTCTACATTGAATGAATATATTTTTTCACGAGTCAATTCGACTTTTCCCGAGTAGGCCACCAACATTGTCATTCCATCATGTGTTTCAAAGCGAATGCCACCTCCCCCCCACGATTCCGGCAGCAAAAGTGGTTGAAACGCATAATACGCATTAACCAGTGGACGCCGGTAATTCTCTCCCTTGAAACGGAGCAAAGCCCCCACATTCACATCCCCCAGCCAGATGGCATCCTGTTGTTTATTGGTATTCCATGTCCACTCATGGTGTTCAGGAGCAACCCCACCCTTCAAGCCCAGCCCCATGGCATATTTGGCCGCATCCTGATTGAACGGAACGACAAAGCGAACCTGATCCAATGTCATCAAACGTGAACTTTCGGGACGCATTGAAAGCTGGAGGTTGCCATCGAATTCAAGAGTTCCTTTCACACGGAGCCCAATCCCCTCCCCCCAATTGAATGCCTCCCATTCGACGATTGCAGGGGTTTGTTTTGTAAATGAAAACCCGTTTGGCTTGAGATTGATCGTCTTTCCATTGACAACGACTTCCAACCGTGGGGGTGCCGCAAAGGCGTTGCGTCCGTTCTTTTCAATTCTCGTGTTGCTGCCTGAAAAAAAGCTCGTGTACTGGGCTGGAATCCCATTTTCCCCAATCGTTATGCGACGCCCCAAAATCTCCATCATCCGCTTTCGAGTCTCCACTTTGATGGCGCTGAAGGGCCGTGTCACATCCGAATTGTCTGCAATGTTAGAATCGAGCCACTTTAACCGGGCCAGACGCCAGGCATCCCCCGTGCCTGATTCCGCCAGGGGGGATCCTTCCACTTTCAAGGAAACGGCCAGGGAAAGTCCCTCCACCAAAACCGTGCCACGGTAAACACCAGGTTTGGCATTCGATGGAATTTCCACACCAACCCAGAATGGTTTCACGTCGCCTGATTTAACGGGACTCGAACGGCTGATTACCCTGGTTAGCGCGTCTTTCAGGCTGGGAAAGGTCAGTCTGGGAACAATATTCCCCAGCGGTTCCGAACCGGCAATGACGCACACTTGAAAAACGTAAAACTCGCCGGGCCGAGCCACTCCAGAAAATCTTCCCCAACGCGTTGTGCCCTGCTCAAACCAGTGTGCTGGAATAATCCCATTTCTTACTGCCAACTGCCGATCTTCACCAAACAACCAAAAACGAGCTGGATGCGCCTTTTCAAAAGCCGCCAGGACGCTGGGAGACACCGGTTTTTCCATCATAACCATGGAGTCATCCACACTCATTGTCTCAGCAACCGCTGGAGGCATGTTATACGAAGCATCTTCAGCAACCTCCTCCTCCGCCATGCATCGCCACGCACACAACGCCACCATCGCCGCGCAGATTAAACGTATTGTTCTCATGCTTAAAATCCATCTATGCCATTGACGGCTGGTTCTCTTGAACAAAACCGTACGCCTTGCCTTCCGTTCGTCAAGTGTAGTAAGAATAATCGTTCTATTTTAGAGTAACCAAACTTTTTTTCCCAGCGTCTGCATAAACATAACAGAGAAGTTTTTGCGCTAAAAACCTAAATCCGTATGACAAAGCACACTTTTCGCTGGATTTTTCTAGGATTAATTTCAGCGGTTCTTTTGGCAGGAACAAATGATTCTCTGGCACAAAACGCCAGTAATTCCAGCCGCCGTAGGAGCCGTCAAAATTCTGAACAAAGGCTCGAACAACGTCTTGAACGATATCGGGAATTGCTCGAAATCACCAACAATGACGAATGGAAGGTAATTCAACCTCGACTTGAAAAAGTCCTTAAAGATCAGGAGGAAACACGCGTCAGAAGTGATTTTGAACGCAGGAGTCGGAGCCGTCGGAATCGCGATGCCAGTTCCAATAATACGTCCTCGCGCGCAGTCAATCAGGATGTTGAGACTCTCCATAATGCTTCCACCAACACCACCATCTCAAAAGAAGAAATGAAAGCGAAGCTGGCCAAGTATCGTAATGCGCAAAAAGCAAAAGAAACAACACTAGCAAAAGACCAGGAAGAGCTTCGCAAACTTTTATCCGTACGACAGGAGGCTATCGCAGTTCTAAATGGTCTTTTGAAATAAACCGAAACAGAGAATTTATTCTTTTTTTGTGCAACAGGCATCCCCCAAAGGGGCCTGTTTTCCCCATGGAATGCCCCGGCAAAATGCAGGCTGGGGCATTTCCATTTTTGGATCTCGAGTAAAACGAGCTTTTCTTTTGCTTGAATTGCTCTTAATTGTCTTCAACCTATAAACGAAAATTATGTCAGAAGACAAATCGGTCGTTAAACCCGTAGAAGCACCGGCGCTGACACCGCTGAACATTAAATCAAAACTGGCTCCCGCTCCCAAGGCGGCACCCAAATATGCGGTCAAAGTCAAGAACGCCAAAGGTCATGATGTCGTTCTTGGTGATCCCACTGCTACCCGAGCGTTGATCGCCCTCATGGACACCCATGCTGTCAACGGTGGGGCGGCCTGTCACTGGGGTGGGCCTTCCGCGTTTGCCGAGATCATCGCTGCCATCCATGGATTTCTCTTTTCCGTGCAGGATCGTCCCTGGCATGAGGTTTACAATTTCATTAATGACGCTGGGCACGCCGAAAATGGCATCTATGCCCTCCGCGCCAATTACGGCTTTGACGGACTGACATTTGAGTCGTTGAAAGGTTTTCGCAGCATTGAGAGCAAACTCACGGGGCACGGCGAATCCCACTTGAATCCCGAAGAGGTTCTCTTCAGCAATGGCCCACTTGGCTCCAGCCTCCCCCAAGCCCAGGGTATCGCCATCGCCGACAAGGTGCGCGGAAATGATCGTGTCACGCTGTGCGTTGTCTCTGACGGTGCATCAATGGAGGGCGAAGCAAAGGAATCCTTTGCCGCGATTCCCGGTCTGGCTGCCAAAGGCCGTGTCAATCCATTCGTCCTGGTCATCTCCGACAACGATACAAAGCTCTCGGGACGCATCACAAAGGATTCATTCAGCATGGCTGGCACATTCGCCGCCATGACAAAACTCGGTTGGAATGTAATTGACGTTCCCAACGGCAATAATTTGCAGGAAGTTTATCTTGCCTTGGAAAAGGGCATTGATCTGGCCAAAGCCAACCCCAAATTCCCAGTATGTATTCACGCAAAAACCGTCAAGGGCTACGGGGTCAAGTCAACGGTGGAAAGTTCCTCGGGTGGTCACGGATTTCCGCTTTCCAGCGGCGAGAAAATAATCGATTTCGTCAATGAGATTTACGGTGGCGCTGCATCTGTTCCAAAAGAATTTGCAGATTGGGCCAGGGCGCTTCGTGCAGATTGGGAAAAGAAGGATGCCGCGAAAAAAGCAAAAGCCGCAGCCGCTCCAGTCGCCGCGCCATCAATCAAAAAAGACAAAGTGCAAACCGGGCTTGCCAAAGGCGCTGTTCGCGCTGCCCAGGCTGGATATCCCGTTTATTCCATTTCGTGTGACGTTCAGGGGTCAACAGGCATCAGTCTTTTCCAAAAGAGTTTTCCTGACCGTTTTCTGGAAGTGGGTATTGCCGAATCAAATATGATCAGCATTGGCGCTGGCTTTTCAAAGGCCGGTTACATCCCCATCGTCGATGCATTTGGACAATTCGGCGTTACAAAAGGCAATCTGCCATTGACCATGTCCGCGCTTTCACAGGCTCCTGTGATTGCCATCTTTTCACACGTAGGCTTTCAGGATGCCGCAGACGGCGCATCTCATCAGGCTACAACGTATTTCTCGGCACTCAGTTCCATTCCACACACGATTGTCGTTGCATGTTCCTGCTCCGATGAAGCCGATTCCCTGATGTATCAAGCCATCGAACGCCTTGCGGATGCCCGCAAACATGGGAAGGACGGAGAGTCCGTGGTATTCTTTGTCGGTCGTGAAAATTATCCAGTTCATCTGGTTGAAAATGCAACCTACACCTGGGGGAAAGCACAGGTTCTTTCTGAAGGCAAAGACGTGACCATCGTTGCCTCGGGCCCCATGGTTGCCAAGGCAATTGACGCCGGAAACAAACTCAAGGCTGCGGGTATCAAAGCCACCGTTATCAGCAATCCATTTGTCAACCGAGTGGATATCGAAACAATTGGCGCCGCCGTAAAGAACTGCTCCGGACGCCTCATCACAATTGAAGACCATCAAGTCATTTGCGGCATGGGGGCTCAAGTTTCACATGCACTGTCCCGCGCCGGAATTAGCCATCAAGTGATTTCGCTGGGAATCAATGGTGAATTTGGCCAATCAGCCTATCTTGCAGATCAACTCTACCAACGCCAGGGAATGAGCGCTGAGAAAATCATTGAGTCCGCTCATAAGCTCTTAGGTAAATAGAGCGACTTCTCTTACAAATCTACTTACGCAGCCTGCACTTTAACATGGAGTGCAGGCTTCTTTTTGGCGTCGGAAGGCGTTCTTTTTAAAACTGAATTGATCGGATAAAACTCACCACACGCCCAGATCCTTTAATTGTGCCGTCACCTTTGAGGCCCAATCATGATTGGCCGAGGGCGACGCTGGGCTGGGATGCAGAATGCGGCCCACTTGAAAATTAGGCAGGCTCTCAACCACGCGTTTTGCGCAATCCTCAGCAAAGGTCCCAATTCCAATCACCCAGTCTGGCTTAAGCGTCTTCAAGACCGAAACCAGATGTTTATCACACGCATCAAAAAGTGGCGTTGCCTGTTCGACAGGCAGTTTGTTGGGCGTCAAATTAGCTCCGCTTTCCAGTAGAAAAACCAATGGACAATAATTCACGACAAAGTGATTCTCAAAAAAACGTTCAGGAGTCACAAATTTCTGAGCAAACAATCCCCAAAGTCGTTTCCCGCTCACCTCAGAACGCGGACAGGCAAACCCGCTTATGGGACGACGAGCATGTTCTGTTGCCGGACGTCCAACTGGAGCCTCTATTCCGAGCCAATTCTTCACGGCATTCACCTCGCCAAAGGGAACTCCTGTTTGCATCATCCCAAAAGGCCCAGGGTTCATTCCCAAAAACACAACCCTCTTCTGGCCTTGCCCATACTTCTCCAGGTATTTTTTGTGAGCCTCCCACGCATAGCTCAAGGGATTGTAGACATGCACCACGGGGGCCTTAAACCAGAGGGAGTCCACATCGTTGCGCAAATCAAGGGCAGCTTTTAGAAGTTTTGTTGTTTCAGAACTCATTTGGTCGATTTCCACCGATTAAAGCACACCTCCAAATCCTGTAAAACCGTTTCTTCGGTTTTTGCGTTTGAGCAATATCCGTCCTCAAGCTAAAATACGGTCATGTCTGCAAACTTCTCCTCGATTTCCAGAAGACGATTTCTTCTTACGACCCTGGCTTTCAGCGCTGGAACCTTTCTTTTTCCAAAGCCCGGATTTGCCACAATCAAGAAAACGGATTCTGAGACATTTGCACTGCTTTCAGACATTCATATTTCTGGGGATTCCACCACGCGCAAACACGGGGTGAACATGACTGACAATTTGAAGACAACACTGAAGCAGTATTTTTCAAAAGCCGATAAACCCTCGTTCTTGCTCATCAGCGGTGATCTTGCAAACCGAATTGGCGAACCATATGATTACAAAGCGGTAAAGAACCTTCTTCAACCCGTTGTTGATGAAGGTGTTCCTGTCTATTACGTCATGGGAAATCATGATCGCCGTCAGAATTATCTCAACGCCTTTTACTCAACCCATCCCGCAGAACTCGTTCCCGGTAAATATGTTCAAATCGTTCGGACCGCTTTTGCCGATTGGTATTTGCTGGATTCGAAACAAGTGGAACACGTCACGCGGGGACGCCTTGAAAAGGAACAGCTCAACTGGCTCTCGGCTGAACTCGACAAGCGTCCGGAAAAGCCAGCCATCATGGTCCTACACCATGACCCATACTCGCCAAAACAGTCAAAAAAAGCTGGACTTGAAGACACCGAGGAATTTCTAAACATCATTCGTCCTCGTTCCCAAGTAAAAGCCTGTATCTACGGGCACACCCATCGGTATGAGCTTCTTCAGGATCCCAGCGGAATTCATTTCATCAACGTTCCTTCTGTCGCCTACTCCTTCACAAGCGCTCCAATCGGTTGGGTTCAAGCAAAACTCAAGAGGGATGGAATTCATCTGGAATTAAAAACAACAGACACAAACAACGAGCTGAATGGAAAGTCGGTCACATTAAAATGGCGACTATCAAAATCAGAAACAAGCCCGGTTGGAAAACCCAAGAAATAAAACAGACTCACTCTGATTGCAGTCGGCCTCTCTTCACAGGTGCAGCCAAGTCTCATTTGGCCGAAACAATACACCTGAACATTGAGTTTGAATATTTGTAACTACTTGTCTATTAAATTCTTACTTTACTTGTAATGGGGTTTATATCACCTTGCTACTTGCCTAAACTCTTCATTTTGTTGCAATTCCCCCCTAAAATCATTAGAAACATCAGCTTTGCTGGATATTTCATCCGGTAAATGAACAAGAACTTGTAGAAACAAAACAATGGCACTCATCGTCCAAAAATTTGGCGGTACGTCGGTCGCTAACCCCGATCGAATTAGAAATGTTGCCCATCGCGTAGCCAAATACTACGCCAAAGGGGATCAAGTTGTCGTGGTTGTCTCAGCCATGAGTGGCGTGACAGATCACCTCATTAAGATGGCAAAGGAAATCATGCCAATGCCAAATGAGCGCGAAATGGACATGTTGCTCGCCACCGGTGAACAAACCACGATTGCCCTGACAGCCATTGCACTACAATCCCTTAAGGTGCCTGCCGTTTCACTGACGGGCGCTCAAGCGGGAATCGTAACGGACGGCGTTCATACCAAGGCAAAAATTCTGAACATTACTCCCAAACGTGTTCGTGCAATGCTTTCGGCAGGTAACGTTGTCATCGTCGCCGGATTCCAAGGCCAGACCGATGAGGGACAAATCACGACTCTTGGGCGCGGCGGTTCTGATTTGACAGCCATCGCCCTTGCAGCAGCACTCAAGGCGGATCTTTGCCAGATTTACACGGATGTCGATGGCGTTTACACAGCGGACCCCCGCATCGTGCCCGGCGCCAAAAAAATGGAGGAAATCTCCTACGACGAGATGTTGGAACTCGCAAGTCTCGGAGCCAAAGTCATGCAGTCCCGCTCTGTTGAATTCGCGAAAAAATTTGGTGTTGTATTTGAAGTCCGCTCCAGCTTGAACGATAACCCAGGAACGATTGTGAAAGAAGAAACTCGCAGTATGGAGAGCGTCGTGATTCGCGGCGTCTCCCTTGATAAAAACCAGGCAAAAATCACCATTATCGGTGTTCCAGACCGTCCCGGCATGGCCGCCCATGTATTCAAAGCCATTGCGGACGCCAATATCAACGTGGACATCATTGTCCAAAATATCAGTCTCAATGCTGATTCCCCGTCCACCGACATCTCGTTCACCGTGGACAAACCTGATCTCATGAAGGCGTCAAAAACCATTGAAGCCCTCAAGTCACAGATCGGCTATCAAAGCATGCTCGCCAATGAGAAGATTGCCAAACTCTCCATCGTGGGTGTCGGTATGCGGAGTCATCCTGGCGTGGCAGCCAGGATGTTCGAAACGCTTGCCACTTCTGGAGTCAACATTGACATGATCTCCACCAGCGAAATCAAGGTCTCCGTTGTCATCAATCTTGAAAAAGGCGAGCAGGCGATGAGATCTGTCCATCAGGCATTCTTCCCTGCCTAGATAAAACTCGGATTTCCACAGAGCCCAGGTTTTCCTGGGCTCTTTTTTTGTGTTTGAAGAACGCCATCAGTACAAAAAGAGACCGGCATTCCCAACAGAGAATGCCGGATGAACCCAGTTAAACTATCACTTACTTTTTAAGCAGAGGCGGTTGAGCTTTGTCCCATTCTTCCTGGCTCACAGTCCGCTTCTCATTAATAAACACAAAGATTCCTTTTTTGTTACCAACAAGTATATCTGGCATTCCATCTCCGTTGACATCAGCCAGAACAACCTGCGTTCCCACCCCGGAATTATCGTCCACTTTATAGGGGACATAGTCAGCCGTATTGTTGGCACCACGGACCAGTTTGAACCAGTAAAGGACGGCAGGTTCATTCCCTTCAGGATCCGTTGGCGGAGCATGTGCCCACCAACGTTTTCCTGTCACAAAATCCTTCAATCCATCTCCATCAATGTCAGCCTGAGCAAAGGCATGCATTTGTGTGAATTTGATGCCGTATTTGCTGTCTTCGACTTTATCATTCATCAACAAATGTTTTTTAAACGAAATCTTGCCGTTTTCGCGAACCTGTTCAAACCACGCCAATCCATATTTATGGGGAGAAAGCGTGGTAATCACATCATTTAAACCATCGCCATTAACATCGTAAACCAGCAACTGGGCAGCGCCTTCACAGAAGGTGAATGGATGGAATTCCCAGACCGGATCATTTTCAAGCGACTTGGGTTGTTCCCACCAACCGTTGGCCTCGATATAATCGCACCTGCCATCACCGTTGATGTCTCCAAAACCAACTCCATGCGTATATTTATGCCACGAACCTTTTGGAGAAATCGGATGGAATGTCCACGGATTTTCGGGATTCTTCCAGTCCGCCGTTGCATAGCCAAGATAACCGCCAGAGTTGAAAATCAAATCGGGCTTTCCATCTCCGGTAATATCACCAAAATCTGGCGATTCATTATCCGTTACTTTGAAAAGCAAATGTCTTTTCCACGGGCCTTCCCCACCCTTGGGATTCTCATACCACCATGTTTCTTCACCTGGTAAACCAATCTGGATAATATCCGTCCAACCATCGTTGTTCAGATCGTAAGTCCAAATCATGAAACTGTCCGAGTAGCCTTGAGGCTCGTAAGTTTTTGAGGGACGAAATTCGTGTTTTTTCTGGAAGTCAGGACCTTCAAACCAAAATGGACCAGCGACCACATCCATTTTTCCGTCATGGTTAAAGTCTCCTGCGGCGATGCCTTCCGTATAGAATTTATCACTCAAAGTGATCTTCTTAAACGTATGAAGGTCGTAATCCTTTGCCGAAACGACAAAGCTGGATGCCACAAGAGCAACCAAAGCAATTATGGGTTTCATGTGTTTTCTTTGAATTTGAAAGACGTTAACCGGATTAAACCTATTCAACAATAATTAATTGCACTCAAGGTATGCTGGCAGCAATTTTTGCTGCCTCAGCCGAAAGTGCAACATCCAGGTTGGGAGTAATCTTTTGGAGTTCCACCTTCAGGTCGTGCGCAATTTCTGTCTTCACAAGAGCTGGAGCAATCTGGATCAAGGCCCGAGCGGCTTCTTTCCGAAACTGAGTGTTTTCAAGAAAAGGACGCAACAGCTTAAAACTCTCCGGTTGTTTCATGCGTCCAAGCAACGAAATGATTTGTCCGACTTCGGTTTTGTCAATGTTCGCACTCAACTGGGAAAGCCACTTCAAAACTTCCATCTCTTTCTTAGGCGAATCGTCCAGCGCCACCGTTGCAAGGTGAAGCACGGCATTACGGGCGTGTGACTTGATGACAACATTGGTTCCACTCACTGCGACTGGCAGCAAATATTCCACGGCTGCCGCATTCGGCCATTTGGAAAGCTCATCCACGATGCTGACAGCCAGACTCGCATCGCCAGCCTCCCAAGATGGTTTGATTTTAGATAAAGCATTGGTGTATCCAACCGCAGTAAGCACGCGCACAAGAGCAAGTTTGCTGGCAGAATCCTTGGCTGCCAAGAATTCTGCAAGAACCAGTTCTGAACCCACATCTCCTATTCGCTCGCAAATATTTGCAATGGTCGTGCCCGTTTCATTTCTAATCGATTGATCAGATGATTTTTCCACCAGAGAAAACAAATCCTTCAATTCATTCGTTCCAGCTAAAGTTGAAAGGGCTCCCAATGCAGCAATCGCAGTATCGGCATCCGAATTCGTCGCCTGACGCAACAATTCACCGTTGGCGTCAACAACACGCCGACTTGCCAGTAAATGAATTAATCGAACTCTTGTTTTTGAGTTACTTTCAAATCTTAATTTCTCCAAGATCAAGGTATCGGTTTCCTGTCCAGAAATTCTTTGAAGGCCGCCCAATGACAATTCGACATCCTCAGGATTCTTTTGTCCACACACCGTTGCCAGCAAGACTTCCGCTTCAGCCTTTCCACCAATACGTCCCATAACATTTAGCGCTGTCTTGCGAACACTCGCATTCTGATCCTGCGCTTTCGTCCTGAGTATCTCCATGGACTTTGTGTTATGGCATTCAACCATGGCTTGGAGCAATTGACATTGCAGCTCAGGGACTGCCTTTGAAATTTCACTGTTGATGGCATCAGCCATTTGGGTTCCAGGGATTTCACGGATTGTCGTCAATGCTGCCAGTCGCGAAGCCGCATCGTCTGATTTCAATTGTTCCATCAGAAAAGCAGGTCCATCGCCCTGCCGCGAGAGGATCGCTCCCCGCACTGCGGCAATCCGTGTCCCAGAGGTCACGCTTTTGCCAAGCACCGCATCATACAGCCCTTTTGCCACATCAAAATGTCCCGCTGTCAATTGATCTTCCCCCGCCAGTATGCAGGCTTCCGCCGCCGCCAGAGAGAGAGACGGAGTGCCATCCGACAGAGTTTTTAAAATACACTGGATTGATTCGTGATTCGCAATCCGTCCCAAGGCCAGCAATGCTTCTTTGGACACGACTGGGTCATTGTCCAAAACGACTTTTTCCAATGTTACAACCGCATTCGTATCCCGTAATATTCCCAAAGAGATGATGACACCACATCGTTGGGCTCCTTTGACGTGGTTCAAGGAATTCAACAGCGCTTCTGAAGCAACCGGTCCGCCAATTCCCTCCAAACCGCTTCGGGCATAGGCGCACAAAAATTCATCGTCCAACAACGCAGCCAAGGCGGGCACTGCGTTTGTCGTTCCAATCTCGCCCAATTGTTGGCAAGCCCGTGCTTTTTCGTAGAAAACTGCATCTGATCGTAACACTGCCACCAGTTTTTGAGTTGCCTGCTCATCGGCAGCCGCACTTGAGTGAACCAACACAACAAAAGCCCCCAAAGTCACCATCGTGTAAAAGAATCGTCTCAACATAATCAATTCCTTTTCGCCTTGTTAAATGTGGAAATTCCACGGTTCACGGCTTGCCCGATATCGCATCCGATTGGCTTCTTCATCGTTGATGAATTCCTCCTTGACGGGATCCAATGTCATTTTTCGTCCCAATTGCCAGGACATTTGCGCAGCAAAACAAGCGATGTGAGATCGCCTCATGACATCCTGATTGCAAACCGTCCTTGATCGGGATTTTACGCAGTCAAAAAAATTGCGTCCGTGTCCGACAGGGCTCAAACCATCGACATCAATTCTGCGTTGGTATTTCTTGACCAGACTTTCCGAAAGCAGGATTTGTCCACTATCGCCTGTCTCAACCCAGCCTTCATCCCCCTCAAACCGAACAGGGCATGTTCCGGTAGAAGTCTGGTATTGAGGAGCGCGATTTCCAAATGCATCCGGAAGAAAGTCACAAATGATTTTTACTCCGTTCGCGTAGCGGGCAGTAATCATTTTTTCTCCCGCCTCATATTCAAGCGGCGTGGTATCATCCGCCTTGTTCGCCCACTGGCACAAATCGAGTGTGTGCGCCCCCCAATCAAGAAAATTACCTCCAGCCTCAAAATCGTGATGCCCGCGCCAACCACCAGAAACATAGTTTTTATTAAATGGCCGCCAGGGAGCCGGTCCAAGCCAGCGATTCCAATCGCACTCATCGGAATCGGGTTCAGGTTCAGCAGGCAGCCAGGCGTAGCTCTTCTTTGGAACATAAACCGAGGCATGTAAAGTATGCAACCGCCCCAGAGCACCGCTTTGGGCAAGCCAGATGGCATATTGAAAATTGGGAGTGCTTCGCCGTTGTGTCCCTGCCTGAAATACCCGACCATACCGATGAATGCCATCTGCAAGAGCCTGAATCTCGCCAACTGTCATGCCACAGGGCTTCTCGCAATAGACATCTTTACCGGCCTTTGCCGCCAATAACGCCGCCAAAGCGTGCCAATGATCTCCTGTTGCAATGAGGACCGCATCAATGTCCGACCGATTCAGCAATTCGTAAAAGTCACGGTACATCACGCAATCGCGATTTCCATAATGGGCATCGGTCATTTGCTTAACCTGTTCCCGGCGTTTTCGTTGAACGTCGCAGATCGCCACAAACTGCACATCCTTCTCTGGGAGCATGTTGCTCAAATCATATTGGCCACGGGGGCCCAGCCCAATCCCTCCAAGCACAATACGTTCACTTGGGGGAACGGTTCCATCCCGTCCCAAGGCTCGGGCAGGAATGAACAAGGGGAAAGAAAGGGCACCCATTGCTGGAGCAACAGATTTCAAGAAACGTCGCCGCGAAAAGCATTTGCCATTCATCATAGGTGTTAATGTGGCTCAGACTATCAAACGTCCTCTTATATTCAAATTCGAATCACCCAGATATGGTTGTGCCGTCAGCCCGGCAGATATTTCGATTTGAATCGACCACGTCCGATAGTTCTCTCCAACCGAGAGAGATTTTCCATCCTTAAATCAAGGGTATAGTCGTGCTGAAATACAAATATAAAAACTTTATAATAAACAAGTTACATAAAAACAACACCTTTATCCTCAGAAACAAATCTTGCAGATAACCGTGTTTGGCAGTAATGCTTGGAAAGTCGGTACGGCCCGACAGTGAATGGCACGCCGTGACAATTCGTCAAAATAATTGTGAGATTTTTAGTTTTATTATCCTTATCAGTTCTTTTGCTCGCTGGTTGTAAAAGCACCATACAATCCAGAAAAGCTGAGCGGCCAGCGGCCTATAGCGCGCTCGCTCCAGAATTGAAGCAACTGGTGGATGCTGGTCAAATTCGTGTCGGCATGGATGAGGATGCTGTTTACATTTCTTGGGGAGCCCCTGACCAGATTACAGAACGTGAAGACGCCTCTGGACGCACAAAAGTCTGGATCTACATGGGCCAATGGATGCAAGAGACCCAATACTGGAATTATCGTGAGATTCGTCGCGATCATTCCGTTTACATGGAACGCTTTGTAGATCGTGACTATAATCCACGGAGTTACGTCAGCGCCGAGCTTTGCTTCCAAAATAACAAGCTTGTCAGATGGCAGACTCTGCCACGTCCAATGGATTAGTTCATTTTCCTCTGGTCTCTTTGTTGGCGTTACGCTGACTTTTTTTCTGTCTTCGCGTAGGCGGTAGCAATTTTTGTGGCCATCGATACGACTGAAAACCGGGCAAAAACGGCTTCGCGTCCCTGCTCTCCCAAAAGACGCGTCTGATTGGAATCCAAAAGTAATTCCTCCAAACAATCCGCCAAGGCTTTGGGCTCATTCGGTCGATACAACCTTCCCCCTCCTGTCGAATTAAGGATTTCAGGGAAGGCAGCGTGTTCAGGTTCTACAACCGGCACACCCGCTGCCAAAGCTTCCAAAATATACAAGCCAAACGCTTCGCTGTACACTGCGGGAACCGAAAACACGCTTAAGGATTTAAAAAACGCCAGTTTCTCGGATCGGCTCAGGTTGGGGCAAAAATCAACAAAGCCGTCAAAGTCGCGCAATTTGGTTTTCTGTTTCTCAACATACTCTCGGTCCACCGGCCCAAAATAACCGCCAATTCGCAATCGCAATCCGGGAATACGCCCCTTCCGTTTCAACAAAATAAAGGCGTCCACCAATACATCCAGCCCCTTCTCTTTACACATTCGCGCAAAAAAGCCAATCGTCGGCACGGACACGTCCGCAGGAACGTCAAAACCGCTCAGATCAATTCCATTCTCAACCACTGTTACTTGTGAATCCCGCAACTGAAGTCGCCGCTGCATTAACTCTCCAAAGTAATGGCTGGGAGCGATAAATAAATCCACATCGGATGCCCTCTCAACGGCCAACTTCCATGCCTGTGTCTTAAACGGTTCCTCCAGCGAATCCAAATAATAATCCTCCCCTTGCAAGGAACAAACAACAGCAACCCGGAGCTCCTGGCGAATCCGACGAGCAAGTCCAATCAACAACGCATTTCCCAGACACACAATGTCCGGTTTTTCAGTCTTCAACCAAGCCACAAGCTCGTTAAGTTCGCGCACTTGATTTCCCTCCTCTCCTCGCAACATCGAGAGCGTCATTTCACCCAACTCCGCTGCCTGAGTGCGTGATGCCATGCCGGATACCCATTTTAGAAGCCACTCAGAAGCAAAAAAGCGATGCACCCATTGCGGAGATTTTCGGAACCAACTCCATTTCTCTTCCAGATAAACATTAATTCCGGTGAAAAAAAACGCGTTTTCCTCCGGCTCACCCTCCAAGCTTGCAGGCAAATAAAGAGGAACCATCACCGCAGAATGCCCTGCCTGCTGCAGCGCCTTTGTCAACGCATGGTCGCGAAGACAGGCTCCACAAATCATTTTTCCAGCTCCTGGTGTTATCTGAACGATTCGCATCAAATGGCTCCAACGAAATTCACCATGCAACTGTTGGGAAGTGATGTCAAATGAAGTTGATTCCAAATCTCTCCAAGCTAACATCAGGCATGGGTCCAAGCTATATCAACGAACGACCAGACGGAATCTACCTTTCGGTGAAACTTCAGCCGCGTGCCTCCAAATCAGAGATAGACGGTCCAATCGGTGATGAACTTAAGATCAAGGTTACTGCGCCCCCAGTCGATGCTGCGGCAAACCAAGCTCTTGTTGAACTCTTATCACACACTCTTGGATGTTCAAAAGGAGCAGTGAAGATTATTAGAGGTCAAACTTCACGCCATAAAACCATTTTGATCTCCGGTGTGAATGTTCAAACTGTAATGGAGAAACTCGCATAACACATTCCCCCCCCGTTTCTGTAAAATAATCAGGCACGACAAGCATCGGGACGACGCCTGTCACGCCAAAAACAATTCCATAAAAGAATTTTACTCCCTGTCACTTACCAGGAGAGAGACTCAAGATATTTCAAACTATTGGGGATTTGCTGACAAGGAGCCGGAGATTCATCTTCAATGAAGTAGTGCTTCACACCGACTTCCTGAGCGGCACGCATCAACACAGGAAAGTTAATCTGACCTGTGCCAATGGACACATCATTTGTCTCCTCAGTCCAGCCCTTTAACGAGCCCGTTTGGACTCCCTTACGCAGGTCTTTGACATGCATCAAAGCCCAGCGGCCAGGATATTTTTTCAACAAGGCAACCGGATCCTGCCCCGGAAATACAACCCACATTGTGTCCATCTCAAAACTGACAAATTCGGGTTTTGTTTCTTTGACCAGCAAATCAAAGAGCGTGCCATCACCGAAAGGAACAAACTCATATCCGTGATTGTGAAAAACGAAAGTGATGCCTTCCTTTGCCAGGGCTTCGCCAGCCTTGTTGAACACAGCAGCCGCCTCGCGACATGCCTTTTCGCTGAAAGCTCCTTCATGCGGAATGTAAGCGGTCCCGGCATACTTCACGCCAAGGGCTTTTGCCAGACGTACCATGCCATCAAGGTTCTTGGCAAACTCATTGTAATCCCACAGCCCCGACACCGGCTTCAAACCCGCTGCTTTCAAGGTCTCCACGTATTTCTCAGGCGTCATGTTATACGTTCCAGAGACTTCGATTTCGACAAACCCCATATTCTTCGTCGCCTTCAACCCCGCATCAGCGTTTGTCGCAAAAATGGTGCGCAGACTGTATAACTGAAGGCCCACAGGGCCATTGAACGATTTACTCGTTCCCACTCCATTGGGCCCCATTGCAAAAGAGGTGTTTGCACAAAAGGCCACCGTGGCTAAAACGGTTAAAATAAAATTAAAATTCTTCTTCATATTGCGGCTATTGCATTAAGGCTCGTTCAAATTGAGAATCTATCTTCAAATTACGCACAAGCCATTCACCATGCAATGCAAATGTCGAAAAGAAGATCCGGTTCCGCCAAGAATGGAAACAAAAAGAAAGTCACAATTTATTTTCCCTCTCATTTTTTTATAATTTTAAAAAATGATTGGAGTCCACATCCGATCATTGGTATTGTCTTGGCCTTCACGAAGTTTTGACGGTCCTTAGCGGGATTCCATGTTCAAAATAATTAGTGTTAGATGAGTTTTGTCAGACAATCGTTAAATTCATTCCGCTTACTGGAAACTGGCTGTCTTTTTTTACTTATCTGGTTATGGGCAGATTTGTTTGTTTTGCGTGCCGAGCCCGAGCCAGTGATTAGTACTGTCAGCGAATATTATAATTATCCGAGTGGGGCCTTTGCAAAAGGGGTTTACATTCGGATAAAGGCCTCCGTCACCTTTTATGACGATGAATATCATCACCTCTACATCCAGGACTCCACTGGAGGGATGTTCATCGACTTAAGGGAAAACAACCTTTACGTTCCATGTTATAACACCGTTCTGCTGGAAGGGGTCTCAACCATCCAGAATCAACAGCGCCGTGCTCGTAACATTCGCATTCAACCGCTGGGCGAGATTGGCTCACCCATGGAACACCCAGCGACAGCCAAAGAGCTATTTGAACTCAAAAATGGGAGTTGTCTGGTGCGAGTGGAAGGAACTGTCTTGTCGTATTCAGAAGATGATCGTCTCTTTCTTCAATTGAAGATTAATGACAGAATTGTTCCTGCCATCGTCAAAAATTACATTCCATCTGATCTCAAGGGATTGTTTGGTGCACAGATTCGCATGACCGCCGTTTGTTCGCAAGGATTTGACGCGTTGGGGCAAGTAAGGGGCGTCACATTGCTCGCCCAAGGGCACCGAAACTATGTCATCCAGGAACCCGGAAAAAATGATCCCTTTGATTATCCCCTTCTTTCAGTCGACGATGCAAAAACGTTGACACTCACCAATGAGAGTCACCCTCGAATAAGAATGCAAGGCGTCGTTATCAACTGGCCTTCAAAGGATGAAATTGACTTCTGCGACGGCACCGGATTTATCCGTGCTCGAATTTCCTACTGGAAACTCAATCCCATCAATAAACGAATGGAAATTTCCGGTGTGTTAAAAAAAGAAAATCGATTTGTGTATCTCGATAATGTCATCGCACAAAATATTGGGACTCCGCATCCGACCTCAATTCCTGCTGAGAACAAAAAAGCGATTCTCACCCGCATCACTGACATTCGAAATCTTCCAACGATTGACGTGTCAAAAAACCTTCCAGTGCATTTGACTGGCATTGTCACATATTATGACGCGAACCGGCAAAATCTCTTTATTTCAGAGGATGGTTTTGGAATCGGTGTGGCAACCAGCCAGCCAATGAACCTCAAACCCGGAGATCGAGTTGAAGTCACTGGTATTACGATGCCAGGAGACGGGCTTCCCTACATTTCAAAGACAAAAATCAAGGTTTTGGGCAATGGTCCCCTGCCCATCCCAATGCAATTGAACTATGCTGATGCGGCAAGCGGCACCAACGATTGTCAATGGGGTGAAATCGCCGGAACCGTTCGCTCTGTCGAAGAGCGCGAGGGATTCTATTATTTGAAATTAATTGCTGAAAATGGAGGGGAATTCGAATGCTGGCTTTCCCATGTAAGTTATCCCAAAGAAATCACAGAACTGCCAACATCATCGGTCATTCTTCGCGGTATTTGTGCAAACCAGATTTCAGAAAGCAGACGTCTGAACGGTTTCACATTTCGTGTTCAAGATGAATCCTATATCACGAGACAAGGTCAATCACTCGAATTCGATTGTTCGATCGGAGACATCAACCGTATTACACCCTCCCATTTTGGAAGCTCCAAATTTAAAATTTGTGGCACAGTCACACTGTCAGAATCCTCTGATTTTTATGTTCAGGACAAAACTGGAGGCATTCGAGTCACTCCCACCACTTCAACCCAAATGACAATGCCCGGAGATGAGATTGAAGTTACCGGAATCAGAGACATGGTCGATTTTACCCCGTTCTTGAATAATGCCACAATCAAGAACCTCGGAAAGAAAATGCCAACAGCAAAGAATGTTGAAGTCCAAAATCTGGCCTCAGGCAGTTGCGAAGGGGAATTGGTCGTTGTGAAAGCCCAGCTTCTTGAAAACGTCTCCTCGCAATATCGCCCCCAGTTCTACGTTCAAGCAGGACGGGAAATATTCGACGTCACGATCAGTGGGCTTTCCGGCACCACCAAGTGCAGAAACATGCGAAAAGGTTCCACCCTTGCCCTGACCGGAGTCTGCACGATCAGTCGCATCAACGCCACCGATATCAAATCTTTTCATCTCATGCTACGCACTCCTGATGATGTCAAGATTCTCTGGCAGCCTTCAGAAAGCATCAATTGGAAACGCATCATTATTTTCATCGCATTTCTTATATTTGTGTCGGTGGCAACTCTTGTTTGGATCGTCTCGCTTCGACGCCAAGTAAGACGTCAAACGCGGCAAATCAGCGAACGTCTTCAGCGTGAAGCCGCACTTGAAGCACGCCTCCAGCAATCGCAAAAAATGGAGTCCGTCGGTCAACTGGCTGCCGGGGTGGCGCACGACTTCAACAACATCCTTACCGTCATTCAAGGTTACGCATCCCTTCTTTCATCAGCACCTGAAGGGAGCAAAGAAATCCACGAATCCTCAGAAGCCATTGTTCATGCTTCCGAACGAGCTGCGGAATTAACCCGGCAACTACTTGCTTTCAGCCGCCAGCAACCAATGCAGTTGCGCATCCTAGATATCCACGAAGTCCTCATAAGCGTCTCAAAACTCCTTCAACGTTTATTGACAGAATCCGTCGCATTGAAAGTCCTTGTTGATGCGAACCTTCCCCTTCTCAAAGGGGATTCTGGAATGATCCAACAAGTCATCATCAATCTTGCAGTCAACGCGCGTGATGCCATGCCAGACGGAGGCATCTTGGAAATTCATGCAATGGTAAGATTAATTTCTCCAGATGAAGCGGACACCCCGGACCGGGCTGGCTCATTTATTTGCATATCGGTGAAGGACACAGGGAAAGGCATGAGCAAGGAAGTGATGGCTCGCATCTTTGAACCGTTCTTCACGACAAAAGGCGTTGGCAAGGGAACCGGCCTAGGTCTGGCCACCGTTCTAGGAATTGTTCAACAACACGGAGGATGGATCGATGTGTCAAGCAACATCGGAAAGGGCACCCTATTTGAGATTTATTTTCCCGCCTGCAATCCATCTCAAACCGTGGAAAAGCCGTGTTGATCTCTGTATGGCTGATCCCCTGTCCTTGCCATATCCTGTTTCTGTTTTGCCAGCTCAGTGAAACACTGTTTCGATGGTTTTTCCCACGCACCCGTTCGGCTCTTGAATGTGAAGCAACGCAGCGATTGTTGGGGCGATATCTGTCATATGAACATCTGAATGGTCTTCTCCATGCCTGATCTTCCACCCCATCCAAACCAGGGGAATGTGCGTATCATAAGAATAGAAAACACCGTGAGTCGTCCCCTTGTCAGTCCCCATAAACCAGCCTGGCTGCAAAAGAATCCACATATCACCGCAACGTGTTGGAAAATAACCATTGAGGATTGATGCCTTTTGACTGTCCTGCAAAGCCTTCGGATTCTCCATGTCCAACACACAGGAAACGCCTTCACAGGAATCAAAGAATTGCCGGATCACCTTCTTGAATTCACTGCGTTTGATCTTTTTCTCGGCAATCAATTTATTGTTAAAGGTCAACTGCATGTTTTCAAATCCAAGAATCCATTCTCCATCTCCAAAACGGATTTGAAGACAACGTTTCAACTCTTTTGACACCAATTTTGAAGGAACAACACCTGAGGGAATCCGATTCCGTTTCTCAAACGCTGGAATGTGGGCCACCCCATGATCTGCGGTCAAAAACAACAGGTAATTCCCCTGCCCAATCGTTTTATCGAGGTAACTCAGAAATTCAGCAATATCCAGATCCAGGCGTAAATAGCAATCTTCGCTTTCAACGCTGTTTGGACCAAACTTGTGTCCAATCAAATCAGTGGAAGAAAGGCTGATAGCCAAAAAATCGGTTGCCGCATTACTTCCGAGATGCTCGCTTTCAATTGCGGCCTCGGCAAATTTTAGTGTCAAAGTATCTCCAAAGGGTGTTGATGCCACAACCTTGGAAACGGGTTTGAACAATTCACCCAATTTATGAGGGAAAACAGGCTTGAGCTCCCCTTCAAAACCCTCTTCAAATGGCGCATCATCCTCGTGACTCTCCGAATATTGTTCAGTGGGCAACAAAGTGTTCCAATTCGATGAAAGAAGACTCTCCGCCATTTTCTGGCTGTTAAAATGCACAACCCACTCCGGCAGCGCATTGGTATAATATGAGGAGGTGATCCAATCTCCAGTGGACGAATCGTAAAAATACGCGGCATTAGCTGAGTGTCCAGCCGGGAAGATCGCCCCCCGATCTTTGAGCGCAATGCCAATGACCTTTGACTTGAAATTTGAGGCCAGCCGCAGTTCATCTGTCACCATCGTTGTCATCAGACGTCGAGGGGACATTTTCCCGGCATCAGAAGCGCTTCCCACAGTTTTCTCACCACTATCTCCCGCACAGTAAACAATCTTGTTCTCTGTTTTATCAAACCAACTGTTACCCGTGATTCCATGAATTGCCGGAACTGTTCCAGAATAAATGCAAGTGTGCCCACATGCAGTCACAGACGGCGAATAATTAATATGCGTATTCTCACAGCTCAGACCTTCGGCCAAAAGCCGCATAAACCCATTCGAAGAATAGTGGTCACTGTAGCGATAAAGAAAATCCCAACGCATTTGGTCCACAACAATTCCCACCACCAGTTTTGGATGAGCCGGAATGGAATTGGAATTCTGAGCCAAAAGCGGAAAAACAGTTGAAGCAAGAAGTAATACGCTAGAAAAAATTTTCATGAATTTCACTCAGACTCGCTGTTACAAAAAATCATGAATCAGCGGTCTGAGTGACGGTATCGCTCTTGCGCACTCACCACAACGACAGGACGGTAACATCTGTGTTACAAACTGAAAACGTCCCTTCAAAAGGCTCTCGTCAGCTCCGCGTGCACCTATCAGACAACTTCGGGATGTTTCCAATTCTCACGATATGGACGACGCAAGAGTGTCGTTGCTTCTGGGTCGGCGATCACTTCACGCTTTGCATGAGAGTAAGCCAGAGTCCGCCCGAGTTTCATCGAGACATTTGCCAAAATACAACTGGCAGTGGAGATATGAGCCTGTTCAATGTCCGCCACGGGGCGACTGCGCTTGTCAATGGCAGCCAGAAAATCAAGCATGTGCAAGCGGGTGGCCGGAGCCGCATGAATTTCAATGTCACGTTCTGTTGTGTCTTCTGGATACTTTTCCCGCTCGTAAACACAATCCTTGTGGATCGGAGTTCCATTAAGCGGAATAAAATCGTAACACATTGGACTGCCTTTCAATGTGCCTTTGTCACCATAAATGAAAAATCCCCACGGATAATCCGGGTCTGGGGACGTCCCCCATGTCCGGTGTTGCCAGACAATATTCATATCCCCAAAATTAAAAGTCGCCGCCTGAGTATCACTGATGTTTGACTTGCACGCCTTCTGGACATAAATGCCGCCGTTCGACGATACGCTCGTCGGCCATCCCAGATTCAGCATCCATCTGACCGCATCCAGCATGTGAACACACATATCTCCCATGATTCCATTGCTATACTCCATGAATCCCCGCCACCATCCACGATGTGGCAAATGGTCATACGGCCGCAACGGGGCAGGACCAGTCCACATTTCATAGTCCAGAAAATCCGGCACTGGGCAGAGCGGCGGGTTCTCGTTGTTTTTCATGTGGTAGTAACAACACACTTCCGCGTGCGCCACTTTTCCCAACAACCCCGCATCCACAATATTCTTCTTTGCCTCAATTAAATGCGGCGTACTCCGACGTTGAGTGCCCACCTGGACAACCCGCCCCAGCCTGCGTGCCGCTGCCAGCATGGCTTCGCCTTCGATCACATCCGTGCTGATTGGTTTTTGACAATAAACATCCGCACCAGCCTCAACGGCAGCAATCATGGTCAATGCGTGCCAATGATCCGGCGTGCCAATCAAGACAATATCCAGATCCTTTTCCGCCAACATCTGACGGTAGTCAGAATAAAGTCGGGGAGTTTTATGAGACTTTTGACGTTGTGCCACAAGCGTTGCAGCCTCTGACAATTGATGCTTGTCCACATCGCAAAGTGAAACCACTTCGACGGGGGCAACCTGAATCAGACGAAACAAGTCACTTTTCCCATACCATCCGGTACCAATCAATCCGACTCGTTTGGGTTTCTGGTTGACCAAGTCCACTCCATACGCCCCGAGCGCAGAAAAAGCCAGGGCAGCAGATGTCGTTTGAAGAAAACGTCGGCGGTTAATCATGAAGCTCATAAGCGCGCAATAAATTGGATTTGCCTCATGCTCGCAACATTGAGGGGCTGAATCAAGATTGAAAAGAAGCAACGCCAGCTATTTTGACTGTTCCATCTTGGGAGCAGCCAAAGCCGTAAGTGCAATGCCCTCACGTTTTTGAAGAATGGCATCAAAGCGGGGAATATACATCTGCGTTTCAGCCGGCAGCCTTGGCCAAAGCGTGTCAAATGAATCCGCCTTGTATTTCTTCATCAAAGAATCGACTCGTCCTTCTCCTGCATTGTATGCGGCCAAAGTCAGTTTCCAATCCTTGAACTGTCGATAGAGACGCTTCAAATACTTAGCCATCGCAGGCGTCGCCTTATCCGGATTGTAACGTTCGTCTGGCAAAAACGTGGAAAGCCCCAGAGACTTCGCAGTTTTGGGCATTAATTGATAGAGGCCAGCCGCACCAGAAGGACTTTTGGCTTTGGGATTGAAGCCGGATTCCAATTCCGCCAGCCACACCAATTCCTCTGGCAACCCCTCGGCAGCAAAAACAGGCTTGAGTTTCGTCACGTACGGCTGCGCCTCCTTTGGGACCGGGCGTTCGTTTAAAATCATCACCCAAACCTTTTTTTGCAAGACGGGGGTAGGTTTGGGAGCGACAGTGGGCTTCTTTTCTGCACTAGGCGGAGGCATCAACTTTTTCAAACGTTCGGCTGCATCCAAATAATCCATCTGTGCCTTTAGCCATGCCGCGTAAGGTTGGGTCTCTTCGTGCGCCTCCAAAAGCGGGAGAATACTGGCTGCCGTTTTTTTCAATCCCACAAGATCAATCACATATTCGCGATTTAGTTTCGCCTCCAATTCCGAGAAGAAATCACTTGCTCCGCCCAATTCCAAATTGTTCAAAACCTTCACCACCTCGGGATCAACGTTTTCATCAATGTATTGCTGGCCCAATTGGATCGCCTCATCAATCGACAACTCATCGGTCTGAGCATGAGCAGTCAGCAGAGCAACAAAGACAAAAATCGAGATCAGGACAACACGGACATTCACTGGTTTTGAACGTAACAAACTCACAACCATAGCGCTAGAGAGAAATTCAAATATTGGCCAGTGTAATTTATGCAAGTCCAGCAGAAAGATTCCTAGAATATTAACGCTACAAAACGTCAAAAAATCACGGGATAAATCCCCATAATTTTGCTTAACATCTTCCAAGAGAGCTCATATACTTTCAAACATGAGCACTGAATCTACCAAGCAATCACGCCGTCATTTTGTCAAAGTAGCGGCAGCCACCGGTCTGGCGATGCCATTCATCGCGTCCAACTGGTCCCGAGCTGTCAGCCCCAATGGAAAGATCCAACACGCAAGCATCGGTGTTGGCGGAATGATGGGTTTTAATGATCTTCAGGAATTCTCACATCACCCCAAAGTTGAGATCGCCGCCATTTGTGACGTCGATAAGAACCACCTGAAAAAAGCTGCTGAGGCATTTCCCAATGCCCGTCAATATACCGATTGGCGTGAATTACTGGAGAAGGAAGGCTCAAAGATCGATACTGTCAACGTTACAGTTCCCGATCACATGCACTACGCCATTGCTCATGCGGCAATCAAAGCAGGCAAAAACGTGTATTGCCAAAAGCCGCTTTGTCACGATGTGGGGGAAGTTCGTCGCTTGAATCAGGAATCAGCAAAAGCAAAAGTCATCACTCAGTTGGGAACTCAAATTGCTTCAGGCATCGGAGACCTCACTACGGTCAGACTCTTGAAAGACAAAGCCGTCGGAAAAGTAAAACGCGTTGTTCTGTGCTCCAACCGCCCCGGAGCCATCAAAGATTACCGGCTCGTCGGACCACGTCCCGCCCAAGGCTCAAATCCCCCAGACACCATCAACTGGGATCACTGGATTGGCGATGCTCCAATGCGCCCCTATGTACCAGACATTTATCATCCAGTCCGTTGGCGCGCCTGGCAGGATTTCGGCACCGGTTGGCTTGGTGACATTGGCTGTCACATTTTCGATGCTGTTTGGAAAGGTCTGAATCTGCACGCGCCGTTGTCAGTTGTGGCGGAAGTCCAATCTTCATGGAAAGACTCCCCTGCCCGCCGTGGTGACACCTGGCCTCAAAGCGACCACGTGACTTGGACCTTCCCCGGAAACGAATACACTGCTGACAAAGAATTGATCGTCGAGTGGTTCGACGGTGAAATGTTCCCACCAAAAGATGTTCGTGATCTTTTCACGATGGATGAATATCCCGCCGAGGGATCAATGACAATTGGAACGGAAGGCGCCTTGCTTTTGCCTCATACAAAGCAACCCTGGCTCCTGCCTGATACCAAATTCCACGATTACAAGCAGCCCAAACTCGAAGGCCGCAATCATTACCATCATTTCATCGATGCCTGCCTCGGTGTCGCAAAAAATGAGTCCCACTTCCAACAAACCGGTCCCATGGCAGAAGCAATTCTGCTTGGCACAGTGGCAGTCCGTTGCCCGGATCAGGTTCTCAAGTGGGATGCAGCCGCAATGAAAGTCACCAATTGCGAAGAAGCCAATAAATACCTGAATCGCGAGTATCGACCAGGTTGGATTCTTTAATCGGATTTGTAAGGTAACGCGTTTTACGAGGACTTGGTCCGCGTAAAATAGAGGGATTGTTTTTGCGTTCGTGTTACCGAAACAATGTATTTTCGTCGTTTGGGACAGGCAGTGATTCAAAATCCACCTGTCCCAAATTTTGTGTCCCCCTCCCCCTTTTCTTCTCAGCTCAATTTTAATCTTCACCTTGTGGCATCCCTGCTGCAAAATCACGTGTGATGAACCTATTTGATTTAAAAGATGAAGTGGCAGTCGTCATTGGAGCAACTGGAGTCTTGGGGGGAAAAATGGCGGAAGGCCTCGCTCAGGCCGGAGCAAAAGTCGCCGTCATCGGCAGAAACGCGGATCGTGGCGCTTCATGCGTCGCACGCATAAAAAAATCAGGCGGCACGGCCCAGTTTATCCAAGCGGATGCCGTCAATATTGACGATGTCAAGAAAGCCTGCAAAGCCATTGAAGCTGCGTGGAAAACGCCCAGCATTCTCGTCAATGCCGCAGGTGGCAACGATCCGAAGGTTACCGTCACCGGCACATTTAAATTTGAACAAATCGCTGTCAATGACTGGCGGGCGCATTTCGACATGAACGTCGTAGGCGGTGTTTTAATACCATGTCAGGTATTTGGTCCGGCAATGGTCGCTGCCAACAAAGGTAGCATCATCAACATCGCCAGCGTCTCGGCACACATTCCGCTTTCACGCGTTGTCGCCTATTCCGCATCCAAGGCTGCCGTATTCAATCTCACGCGCTTTCTGGCCCGTGAATGGGCCCCCCATGGAGTTCGAGTCAATTCGATCACCCCGGGGTTCTTCCCAGCCGAGCAAAACCGCAAGCTCCTCTTCAACGAGGACGGCACCCCCACCCCCCGCGCAAAATCCATACTGGAACACACTGCCCTCAACCGTTTTGGATCGCCGGAGGAATTAATTGGCGCCGTTCTATTTCTCGCCAGCACAAAAGCCAGCAGCTTTGTCACAGGAACTGATTTGCGGGTTGACGGAGGCTTTCTCTCACAGACAATTTAATACACTCGATGAATATCGTTTTTCGCCAGACAGCGGTCTCCGGCAAGTCCATTTCCGAGGAGCAAGTCCGTGATCTGATTGCCAAAGCTTGTCCGCAGGAGAATTACAAACGACAGCGAGTCCTACTAATCGTGCCAGACGCCACACGGACCGCACCGGTTGGACTCCTATTTAAGGCGCTTTATGATCAAATTGGTAGTGTCACAAGCGCGTTTGACATTCTCGTCGCCCTGGGCACACACCAGCCCATGAGCGATGCTGCAATCTGTGCGCGCCTTGAGATTTCAGAAACCGAGCGAAAAGAAACATATCGCAGTGTTCATTTTTTCAATCACACCTGGGACGATCCAACAGCACTAAAGCGAGTTGGAACCATCTCCGCAAAAGAAATCAGCAGGCTCTCAGAAGGGCTTTTCTCAATGGACGTGCCGGTGGAAGTCAATAAGCGTGTATTTGACTACGATCAAGTCATCATCATCGGGCCCGTTTTTCCACACGAAGTTGTCGGCTTTTCTGGTGGCAATAAATATCTGTTTCCAGGCGTCAGCGGCCCAGAGATTCTCAACTTCTTCCATTGGCTGGGAGCCGTTGTCACAAGCCCCAAAATCATCGGCCAAAAATGGACTCCCGTCCGAGCCGTTGTCGACCGCGCTGCAGCAATGGTCTCTGTCAACAAACTCTGTTTCTGCATGGTGGTGGATGGCAGCAACTTTTCAGGTCTCTTTGCAGGAACACCCGAGGCGGCATGGAGCGAAGCCAGTGATCTTTCTCGCGAGCGAAATGTTGTTTTTAAACCGCATCCCTTCCATACGATCCTTTCCTGTGCGCCAAAGATGTATGATGAATTGTGGACCGGGGCAAAGTGCATGTACAAACTCGAGCCAGTGCTGGCTGACGGCGGAGAACTTATCATCTATGCACCACACATCCACGAGATCTGTGTCACCCACAAGAAAAACATAGAAAAAATCGGCTATCACTGCCGCGATTATTTTCTCAAACAATGGGACAAATTCCGAGATTACCCCTGGGGAGTATTGGCACACAGCACACATGTCCGCGGAGTTGGAACCTACGAAAACGGCGTTGAAAAGCCACGCGCGAAAGTCACTCTGGCCACAGGCATAAGTCAACAGATGTGCGAACAAATCAACCTTGGCTGGCGTGATCCAAATTCCATTCGAATTTCCGATTTTGAAGGCAGGGAAGACGATGGCATTCTACTGGTTCCAAAGGCGGGTGAAAAATTGTTTCAATTGACAACACCTCCCCCTTGGGCGGGTGGGAATGCCCGAAAAAGTTGAATCTGATTCAAACCTCAATCTGACTCACCAAAATTGACACACAAATCACGCCAGGCTGGCAAATGATCTTCCATGCCAATATTTTTGATATAGTCCATGTTTAAAGCAGACACCGGATCATGAGCGGTTTCATGTGCCATGGCATTGGCAACATGAAGCACAGTCAATGAGCTGAATTTTTGGCAAGCGGCAGGCCCTGGATTATGGTGCAATGCAACAGCCTCGACAATCGACCATGGCAAACCCCAGGTCGCAAGCAAGTAAGCTCCCAATTCGGCATGTGATGTTCCAAACACCTGTGTCTCGGCTTCAGCCAAAATCATTTTCTTTTCTGCCGCAAGCTTAAGCGCCGCCGAAAAATTGTCTGGATAATTTGCCGCCAGAACGAGCTGCCCGATATCATGCAGCAATCCAGCCGTATAAGCCTCTTCTGCAACCGAAGAAGAAAGCCGTTCAGACCGAGCTATAACCTTGGCAAAGCCACTGGTTTGAACCGAATGCTTCCAAACCCTTTCAACCGATGCTTTGAGCTCTGGTTTTTTCTCAGCAAAAGAAAGACTATTGACCAGCAACACAATGGATTGTGTCATTTTCAATCCCACATACATGACAGCTTCAATGGGATTGGTGACTTTCAATGTCAAACCGAATGAAGATGAATTTGCCAACTGTAATAGTCTTGCGGTGCAGGCCGGGTCCCGGGCAATCAACCAGCCCACATTCTCCATGGCATGATCGATGTTCTGCATCTCCTTGACGATACGAAAATACAGCCCCGGTGGGCTCGGCAACACCTTCATATCTCTTGCCAGCTTTCTAACATTGATATCTGGTAACCAAGCATTTGCATCAAATGCACAGTCCAACGCGGCCCTGATCCGGGATTCCTTGCAAGGCTTTGCAACAAAATGATGTGCTGTTCCAACACACTTCAGCGCAGAATCCGTGCTCTCCAAATTGGCCAGCACAATGGTCCCTATCTTTGGACAGAGCTTTGCTGCTTCATTCAACAACTCCAACCCTGTCTTGTCAGACAGGCGAAAGTCAGTAATTATTACATCAGAAGGAGTTACGGCCAAATCCCCCAAGGCAGCGGCAGCCGTCTCAAAAAAAACTGCATCCCACCCCTGTGGCAGAACAGCCAGAAAATTACGCAATTGCTGTAATTCCGCAGTGTCACTATCGACAACAAGAATTCGCTTTTTCATCACAGGAAGATTCCAAACAATACTCCGCACAATCCAATTTTCGCAATCAGGCTTATTTGCCGTATTAAGACACTCAAATTTTGCCATAGGCACCTGATTGAAAACAACCATTAATTCCTGTTTTGTCCAAACTCGCGGAGGCATTACAAAGTTGTGAGCTTTCTGTAGAAAGCACAAATAGCGTGAGTTTTTCATCAATTAAAAAAGGAAAAGGATGGAAAATAAATGCTCCAAGTGGAACAGTTATCACAATAGTAAATTGAGTATGAGAACAAGTTTTTTAATAACAGTTGTCGGAATTCTTTCAATTGCTATGTCAAATCTTGTATATGCGGATACAAACACATTGGAAACGCCAACTTTGAAATCAGATGTTGAGACAAACCTCACATTATTCAGGAAAACAGGCAATCCTGATTACTTGACTAATGCATACGCATTGACATTAAAAACAATTACATCAAAAGGTTTATTGTTTCCCAGACAGGGCTCACAAAATTACTTTCCAACAAACTCGGCTGAGTTGATAAAATTCAGGTTGATCCTCCTTCAGGAAATGTGGATGGCAAGAAATCATGATTACGATCTTAATAAGTATCATTATTCTCGTTCTATTGCTTTTGTTCCTCGGACTGACGACCCAGATGGAAAAAAGTATGAAATGGCTTTAAAACAGAACGAGCGAAACAAAAAAGAATTTGATAGGGAGTTTATTTTGGAACGTGGATTGGAAAAGGTTCTACTGACTTACAATGGTCTCTTTACGGGAAAAGAAAATCTGAGGTTTATCGAAATGAGGTAATTTCTGCTGTTGATCTTGTTTTAACAAAACGTGAATTTCACGATATTGTTCTGAAAAAAGTGAAAGATAAAAGTTGGCCCGACCCAAAAAACAAAGACAAGTTTTTCCATCGAGATTCGGACGTAAAGAAGTAACCGGTCTTGGACAGAAAGTTGTGGGTGAATGATACCGTGAGTTACACGTACACCAATCGTATGCGCCAGTCGATGGTACTGGGCATTGGTGGAAAAACAACTATTCTGTTAAAACTCTGGTCTCCTCCAATCACTAGCGATAATTCATCCCTAACCAATTATTCATTCTTATCTTAATTTTTCCCCTTTCTGCTAAAGAAGATTTTAATGAAAATGGATGAAAGATTGACTCATCATATCAAAACAAGTATTTAATTATCCTCAAAGGGATACCGAACAATGCATAAAATTTCATTTTTCTTTACTTTCGTTGTTTTACTCGTTGTTTTCGCAGTAACCGGTTGCGACAAGAACAAGTCGAAATCCTCTTCCAACAATAACGACTATTTTAAGACCTCCTATCAGACAGAATCCCAATATATAATAGAAAGCATCGTCACGGACCTTGCAGAGCAGGTGTATTTTGCATCAAAGCACAAGCTCCCCGACACAAACTTCTTTTCGATCAATTCAATAGAACAGATCACGCCCAATTTGGAATTTCCCGCTTACAAAGTCACTGTAAATTTGGACAAAGACCATAAAAATTTGCAATTTAAACTTAATATCAATGGTCCCATCTGGTCCACCGCAGTGTACAGTAATGCCGTGGCGGCATTGGTAAAAGCAACCGGTTTTAATGTTCAAAAATCAACAGATACAAACGTCAAAAGTATTTTATCCCTGATCATTGATGGAAAACCAGGAACAATTGAACGACTCAACCAGGGATTGTCTGATTCGTTGGAAAGTGATTTTAACAATCCCACTTTGCATGAACAGGCAGCGCTTCTACTGGGAGCCTTCATGCTGCGCGAACACTCCGGTCGTTGCTATGACATTCGATCTCCTTTGTGTCGAATGACCGCACATCTGGCCATGGCAGATCTATTACGCAACGGACAGGTAAAAACTGTTGATGGCGAAATGGCCGAAGCCATGTTATTGACACTCATGGGTGATCAGGTTCTGGCTCTTGAAAACCTGAGCCAGATCAAATCCACAAATGCACCGGTTCTATCCATGATCGACGCACTGAAAGTTCGGAATACAGGAGACTATCGCATTATTGACAAGAAAAAACACCCAAGTGAAGTTGAATCCATAGAGAAATTCATGGCTTTCGCCTACGATGTTAATCTGCCTCTCGCCTGGGACAGGCTCGATGATCAGAAAAAAACAACGATTGACTACTTCCGCATTGCCAATCTACCCGCAATATCCGTTGAACTCGGGCATGAGCTTGCCAGAATGGCCATTCCTCTGGAATTTCAGGAAATTTGCGATATTTATCAATTATATTGGCGCAAGGATCTGGGGAAAAAACATTTCATGGATGCGATCAATTTTTTGCCTGATAGAGCGTTTTCAACTGATCCCGCAGGCAAAATACATGTGCGTATTATTGGCTGGGGACAATGGGCAATGTTCTTTCAACGTCACTTATGTGAAGCGGTCCGGGGCAACTTTGATTTCTATCAGGATAAGTGGGGAGTGCCTGAAGAAGCCCAGAAATTTTCAAAAGAATGCGCAGATGAATTCAGTAGTCTGATACACTACTGTCCGGTTTAAATTGTTGTAACATTGATATTCCTGCGGTATTTCAAGGGTGAAATGGGGATCGTGAGTTTTTTCGATTTCATTTTGAAAGGCATCTTCTCCAAGTTCCTTACCATTTTTGGTGGTAAAAGAACTCTTCATGAATCAAGGCCGAACGGTGTTTGCCCAATTGATGGACGAACTCCCCAAATACGAATTTCAAAAGTGTGTCCAGCGTTATGACGGAAACAAGCATGTGCGCACCTTGCCTGCTTATGAACACTTTCTGGTGCTGGCTTTTGCTCAACTGACTTACAGGGAAAGTTTGCGCGATATTGAGACCTGTCTCTGTGCTCTGGGGGCAAAACTTTACCATAGCGGCATTGCCCGTCCCACAGCCCGAACCACTCTGGCCGATGCCAATGAAAAACGGAATTCCCGCATATTCTCCGATTTTGCGCATGTTCTCATCAAGCTGGCCGCTGAGCTTTATGCCAATGAGCCTTTCGGTGTAGAACTCAAACAAGCGGCTTATGCTTTGGATTCAACAACCATTGATCTGTGCTTGTCTTTGTTTCCCTGGGCCAAATTCCGGCAAACAAAAGCCGCCATCAAACTCCATACACTGCTGGCTTTACGTGGCAATTTTCCCTCGGTGGTCATTCTGACGACTGGAAAAATTCACGATGTCCATATTCTCGATGAATTGAACTATGAGCCGGGCGCTTTTTACATTGTTGATCGAGGCTATTTGGACTTTGCCCGGCTCTACCACCTGCACCAGAGCGGTGCCTTCTTCGTGACTCGGGCCAGGAGTAACTTTCGCTCACGACGGCGCTACTCTCATACAGTTGACAAAAGCACTGGATTACGCTTTGACCAAACCGTGGTGCTCCGTGGCTTTTATTCTCAACAACAGTATACCGATGTGTTACGTCGGATCGGTTTTTGTGATCCCCAAAACGGCAAGTCGTTGATCTTTCTGACAAACAACTTCACCGAACCAGCATTAACCATTGCGCAACTCTACAAATGCCGATGGCAAGTGGAGTTATTCTTCAAATGGATCAAGCAGCATTTGCGAATCAAAACCTTTTATGGAACCTCGGAAAACGCGGTGCGCATTCAAGTGTGGACAGCCATTTCAGTGTATGTCCTGGTTGCCATTGTTAAAAAACGCCTGCACCTATCTGCCAGTCTATACACTATTTTACAGATTTTGAGCCTTTCACTTTTTGAGAAAATGCCCATTTTACAGGTCCTTTCTCAACAACCCCTCTCACCCAATATGCCCAACACTCACGATCAGCCCGTTTTACCGGGCTTTTAAACCGGACAGCAGTGAGTCTGATAATGTATCCCCTCATTGAACGATTTTGCTGCACCAATGTTGAAACCTATCACACCGCGGCAAAGAAGCTGATCGAGTTCTCCCAAGCAAGCCCTCACCTGCTCTCAGCCTATGGCTTTGTTTACATCTGCAAACCTCCCAATTTTTGTAAAGTATATATTCCAACTCCGAATCCTCATCTCAATGAATGGCATAATCACAATCCATTGCCAGGAACCGCATACGAAATGCACGCACGAGTTTACTATCCAAGCCTCGAAGACCGTGGGGTTGATTTTTTTAAGGAACTCCACAGGCGCGCGCCATACAACCTCGATATTGCCGAGTTCATCGTGCGTAAATGCCATAAAGGTTCCCCCAAATTGGTTCAAGCACAGAGCCTCTTCCAACAGTTGGAAGAATACAGCACGATTGCCCTCTCTCACATGGCTGATGCGAAGGACAATTCTCCTGCCCAATATGAGCAATACATGAAAAAAGCCGTTAAGATCGATACTTCTTATAATTTCAGACTGGCAGACTTTTACTATTACCAAACGAATGATGACAAAGCGGCTGAATGCCTTGAAATAGCCTGCAAAGACTGTCCGGATAGCATCGCCGTTGCCATCCGTGCTGAATGGCGCGTTCGTTATTATTTAAATAAAGGCGACAAGGAGAAAGCCCGTGAAATCGCCGAATACGCCGGAGAAGTGTATTCATTCAAGGGATTAACCGCATTGGCGGTATACTATGATTTGACAGGAGAACCGGGAAAAGCCGTGGAAACATATGCAGCCATTGATGAACGCTACAACAAACCATTACCGTTGATTGATTATTGTATCGCCTACAAAGAAAAAACGGGAAACAACCAGTTTGATAAAATTTACAAAAAGCACATTGAAAAAATATTTCCGAAGGGACGCAAAAAAGTGCAGCTAAGTGATTTCACATCCCAACCGACAGATGGCGTGTATATTGATGACGAAAATGAATTACTGAATGCAGCAGGATTGAAAAGAGGCAGTGTAATTGTTGCACTGAATGGCGTTCGCGTTCACACCCTCATTCAATACACCGTTGTTCGCCACGAATTAACCAGTCCAGGGATGGATCTCATTGTCTGGCAGGACAACGAGTATCATCAAATCAAAGCAACTCCACCTGAGCACAAATTCAACGCGAATTTTCAGGATTACGTGCCAAAATGACGCCCCGGCAGTTCCGTCGACGTAATCCCCTTCATAAAAGTGTTCAAGTGGTTTGAGATTGAATCCGGGCACAAAAGGGTTAGAAAATACCCTCATGTCTGTGTTATATCCTTTGACATTCGAACCAATCTTCAAAGAGCGCATCTGGGGTGGTCGTGAACTGGAAACGTTCTACCACAAACCACTGCCGCAAGGTGTGCGCATTGGCGAGTCCTGGGAGGTGAGTGACCGCCCCGGCGATGCCAGCAAGATTACAAATGGTCCGCTGGCGGGGAAAACATTGCGCTGGCTCATGGAGGAACATGCAACCGAGATGCTGGGCAATAAGTCTCCAGTTCCTGCCAAATTTCCGCTTCTCATCAAAATCATTGATGCCCAAGACAAACTCTCTCTCCAAGTTCATCCCCCCAAGGGAATCGCGGAGAAATTCGGCGGCGACCCCAAGACCGAAATGTGGTATGTGGTCAAAACCAAACCCGGTGCTGAGTTGTATGTCGGTTTAAAAAAAGGTGTCACCCGTGCCGAGTTTGAGCAAAAGATCGCTAATCAAACCGTAGCGGAGTGTTTCCACAGGATTCCAGTCAGCGCGGGAGACTCAATTTTTCTGCAAAGTGGCCGTGTACATGCCTTGGGAGCATCAACGCTCATTTTCGAGGTCCAGCAAAATTCGGATACCACTTATCGTGTATTCGACTGGAATCGAGTGGATGCCTCTGGCAAGCCGCGTGAATTGCACGTTGCCCAATCCCTGGCCAGCATTGATTTCAATGATTTCGAGCCCAGTTTGCTGCCTGCTCAGTTTAACTCTGACGCAGATAGCAACAGCACCCGCCCTCTCGTTTCAAACGATTTATTCAATGTCAGCATACGAAGGATCACCTCGCGCAAATCCTTCAGTTTTGAGACTTCGCGCATGAGGATTCTTGGGCTTTTGGAGGGCACATTGACAATCAAGGGCGCTGGTCAGACTGCAAAACTGTGTCCGGGCCAGTTCTGCCTGCTGCCTGCCTCTGTCTCTGGCGATTGCAAGGCGTCCGCTGGCTCCAAGGCTCTATACATGGACATTACCCTTTAGCCGAAGATGAAATCCTTTGTAAGGAGTTGGTTAATCAACGCCGTTGGAGTGCTGATCGCAGCAGAAATGGTGAAAGGGATCGATTTCACTCCGAAGGGACTTGTGTTGGCAACTTTGGTTCTGGGAATACTCAACGCCGTTGTGCGTCCGATTCTCATTATTCTATCACTGCCCCTCATGGTTCTTTCCTTGGGATTCTTTCTTATGGTTATCAACGCCCTGTTGTTGTGGTGGGTTGGAAGCTTCTTTAAGGATTTTCATGTGGCTAGTTTTGGGGCTGCCTTCTGGGGAGCCCTGATTATCAGCATCGTTTCCATGGTGTTGAATTACCTTTGGAAATCTCCGGATAACCCCCCAAGAAGACGTCAGACTCCACCGCCACCACCTCCTCCTCCACGAAGTGATGACGGTCAAGGTCCTGTCATTGATGTCTAGTGGGTTGTCAGCCTTTCTTCACAAAAGCGGCCCGATTGGTTTGAATGCCTCGGGCCAAAAATCCCCTTTCAAAATCCGTCACAACGTTGCTCATTTCAGTGGGAGTCTCAATCGGCGAAAACAAAGGGCTTGCCGCAAAAACCTCCTGCATCTGCTTGAAGTAAGGGATATCGTCTGTGCGTAAATAAACAACACCCGATGCTTTGAGTGCGTTGAACGCCAATTCTGGGAAACGCATGTTAATCAGCCGGTTTTTCCAATGTTTGCGTTTCGGCCAGGGATCAGGAAAATACACGTGTATTACATCCGCTGAGTTCTTCGGCAACAAATACTCCAAAAAATAGCTGGCTTCAATGCGCACTGCCCTCAGGTTGTTCAATCCCATGCGCCGCCCCTTGCGATCAATCTTTCGCAACCGCCCCAGAAGGCGTTCCACCCCCATGTAATTATGCTCTGGATGCAGCGCTGCGTAGTTGACGATGAAAGAACCGTCTCCACTCCCCAATTCCACTTCCAACGGCTTGCCATCGGTAAAAATCTTCTTCATCGGCAACCGCTCGACAATCGTTTCCAATGTATAAATCAGCGTGGGGACTGTCCCCATCTCTTTTGTTTGCATGTCGCTATAAAGTCTTCTGCCAGCGTTGAAAAGCAACCGGCCTGTGTGCTATAGGATGATCGCGAAACAAAAACAATGTGTTTTTTAAAGAAAGTCCATTCATGGGGCTAAGAAAACATCTCTGCAAATGGCTCGATCTGGCAACCATCCGGTTTGCCACTTTTTCAATGCCCAAGACACAAGCCGGTAATTCCCATCTTGCAGAAGCCGACCAACTCCTGGCATCCCCTGACTTCTACCCCTCCATAGTTCCTCCTGCTCAATTAACGTTTGATTGCAAACCATCGTCTGAAAACACTCCCACAATTTTCCGTTTCGAATCCAGTGTTCACACTCCTTTCCCCGCCAACAATTCGGTTTACGGAAGATTTTTTGCCTGTAACAAAGACTGGAATACCAAACCTGTTCTCATACTTCTGCATGGCTGGAACGATACCATCAGCTATCACACTCAATTTCCGAAAATCGCCCGTCAGCTCATCAAAAGTGGCATTAGCAGCGCCATCCCTGCCCTGCCCTACCATTTTGGACGACTGCCGGAGCCTCCGGCGCCAATCCGAAATTTTATCTCTTCTGACGTTTACTTGACTGTAGAAGCAGCCCGGCAGGCGGTGGCTGACATACGAGCCTTGGCGGCAAGCTTTCTGGCGACAGGCGCTCCAATCGTTGGCGTCTGGGGAGTATCATTGGGGGGCTGGCTTGGGGGGCTGGCTTTGCGCGAGGACCCACGAATTGGATTTGGAGTTCTCATGACCCCCGCAGCACGAATGGATCAATTGGTAAATCAATTAAGCTTCGCACGCCCACTTCGCGAAGCTTTGGAAGACCACCCGATTGATGTTCACACGCTCAATCTCGCGTCAAAACTGCCATCGCAAAGTGCGGCTAATATCTTGATCGTTAAAGGGGAATACGATTACTTCATTCCGCCAAAATCCATCGAAGAATTATGGGAAAGCTGGGGGCATCCCGAAATCTGGCGTCTGCCTCATGGACACATCAGCACCCTTTGCTCAAGGTCTGTCATGCGTAATACAATCCACTGGGTCGCAGCCAAAGCAAACAGACAGAGAACAGCCTGATATTATTTTTTATGGGCTGCAACAAACGCGTTGAACATCAAAAAACGCGCTGGAGTCAGATTCAATAGAAAATCAACCGGCTTGGCAACACGACGGTCCGTGCAATAAACCGCATCCACAACACATCCTGCACGTTCCAGGAAAAAGCGAATTTCCAAGGCATTGGTGGCAATAATGGCATCATCGTCCGGAGTAAACGGTTCCTTTACGATGGGTTCCATTCGGTCAAAACGCACCTGATCGGGCGTCTCGCGCATCTGACGGGCCTTCTCGCGAAGTCGTTTCCAATTAGCCAATTTGTTTCCAATCCCCCGCATTTTGGGATGGTAATCATGAAAACCAATCACCCGGAAAAAATTCGGGCTGGAAAGGACCACCCGGCCACCAGGCTCAACCACACGCACCAATTCCTCAATGAATTTCTCCGGCTCGTCCACGTGTTCTAGCACGTTGAAGGCACCAGCCCCGCCAAAGAAACCATCCTTAAAGGGCAGATGCTTGCCGTCATACAATTGGCATCGAGAAGAGACCTTGCTGGCGCGCTCGATATTAGGGCTGCTCACATCCACGCCATAAGCTTCATAACCATCGGCGGTCAAACGCCCGACCACCTGCCCAACACCACACCCTACATCCAAAACACGCCCTCCTGCCTTAACCGGCTTAATCGCATCGGCGTACTTGGCATAGAATCCCGATTCCCAAGTTGACAGGAACTTGGCGTATTCTTCGTTTTCAGCGTAGGTCTGTTGATGGCTCATGTGTGCTTTTAGGGTCACAATTGACTTCTCCACCATTTCAAAACAATCCTGTGCTGTTTTCAAGCTCAGGATTTGAGCAATGTTGGGCACGTTTCCACTCCATCTGACCATTCCCTCTCATTTTCGAATCAGAATTATCAAAATAAAAGCCTGTCAAGAAATGAGTGTTCCCCTCGTGAACCAAAACTAACTGTTACCCGGCAAGATGATTCGTTGCGCCAAAACAACTGTTACCAGCTCGGGACTTTGTTTTTTGTTAATCGTTTGGAAAGGAGAAGGCCAGCCGTTGTGGCATCAAGCGCTTCTCCCACCCGTTCTTTTGGTTTCGTTTTTGTAGCGCCGCAGGCGCTCTGTTTTCAAGTCTTTTGGCGGCGCAGCTTGTCAATTACTTTGAGTTGTCATTGTATCTCGTAAAAAAACGTCGATTTTAATAAGGCCACAGTCATCATCTGTGTTCTGCATGTCAGTTTCAATACATGCCATTTGTTTTTGAGCAAACCTTATTTCTTCTTTATAAATTCAGGATACACATCCTTGCCTTCAATATTAAGCATACGGAGGTGGAGTTCTTTGGGATCGGCCTGCAAGATCATAACCGTGGCGTTTTTAGGAGTAAACGCACCGCCAACAATAACCGGGTATGGATTTTTGATTGCACCTTTTTCGAAGAAAGCTCTCTTATGAGTGTGCGCATTGATGGCAAGGTCGATGCGGGCTTTGGCCAGTAAAGTCCCCCATCGTTTGAGGCAAGTGGCACTGCATGTACCATCCGCATCGTCCCAGTAGAGGGGAATGTGATGCACCAAAACGTGCCAGCGAGCCTTTTTCCACTCTGGAGATTTTAGTTCAGATTTCAGCCACTCTGTCTCCTGATCGCGGAAGGATTCAAACTCAACAAGTCCGGAATATTCGCGATGATCATCGGCTTTGTCCTCACCACAGTCCAAAACAAGGAAACGCACCGGTCCAGCATTAAACGCGAAATAAGGCAGATTGTTTGGCCAATCCACATAGCTGGGCAAAATACGGGCAAAAGCGCCACGGGTTTCATGGTTGCCACGGACGAACATGGCGGGGCGAACATCCGCATGAACTCCCTGAAGGTAGGTGATAAAGTTGGTAATGGCCTGTGGCTCCGTAGTCAGATCGGTCATGCAGTCTCCATTGAACAGACTGAAGTCGATTGGAAAAGCCTCGGCATTTTTAGCGAGTTTTCGATATATATCAAGATGCAGGTGCTGGTCGTTGAAAATGGCAACATGGATCGATTGGTTTGCCGCTGGAAGCGTATGAAGAGGAGCGATTTCAGATTTGATCTCAGGACCAAATACGACCTTGTAAGGCCCAAATGATTCAATGGACTTGGTGCAAATGCGATACCAGTAATTGGTGCCCGGTATCAGTTTTTTTAGAACGACGCGCTGTTGCAACTGATTGGCCTGGCGCAGGCCAAAAGTCTGTGCTTCATCCTGTCTTTGCCCTAGATCGCGCGTGAGCCCATATTCCACCCAACCGTAGGAAGGCACTTCTGTGCGCCAATGCACCACAACAGAATCGGGGCTCAAAGCTTGAAGATAGGGAGGAACCGAAAGAAACGATTTGGAAGGGGCTTCAGCAGCCCCCGATGACATCGCAATAGCCCCCAAAAGGACTCCAATTAATAACCAGGATTTCAATTTCATGGGTCTCCAAAATCCTCGCTGAAGGAGGGGGTCGTCAAGCTGATAAACATTGCATCTTGACGAAAAATTGAAATAAAGCGGCGAAACTTCATTACCAAGTGCTTAGTCTTGGAACAAAGCAAGATCAAATTTTTCACATATCCGCTTAAGGAACGGTCAAAAACAGCCGCATAAGATATACGTTTAAAAAGCAACTTGGTGTTTGCAGCGAAGACAATCATTCCAGGAAGTTGTTTTCAAATAACATGTTATTTTAAGACTGTCCCAAACAGATATATTGTTGACTGATATAATACGGTTTTCGGTTTTAATTTTTTAAGTTTTGGGACAATACTTCGTTGACAACAGGCGTTATTTTTTATATTTTCAGAAGCAATATTTTCGGTTTTATCCTTCTTTCGGTAGGATTCTTTGTACAAAAAAAGCAACCACCATGTGCTTTAAGAACTTCAAAAGCCACTTTACTATTTTGACTATATTTCTTTTGGTAAAGGGGTTATATGCGGATGTCCCTGCAATTCTAAACTATCAGGGACGCTTGGTCATTGACGGAACGAATTTCAACGGGAACGCACAGTTCAAGTTCATGCTCACAGATGGGACTCGAGCCAACGCTTTTTGGTCCAATGAAGGAACCCCCTCTAGTACAAATCCTCCTTTGAGCGCTGTTTCTCTGGACGTGACACGTGGACTCTATTCCATTCTGCTTGGAGACACTGAATTGCCAAATATGGCAGTTATTCCAGCAACGGTATTTACGAATGGTGATGTTCGTCTCCGGGTTTGGGTGGATGCTGGGAATGGTTTTCAGGCGTTAACCCCAGATGTTCGAATTGCCCCGGTCGGGTATGCTTTCCGCGCACAGTCAGCCGTCACTGCCGACACCGCCAATCAAGTGCTCAATTTCACTGGTTCACTGCAAGGAGATGTCACTGGAACTCAAAAGTCGACCATCATTAATCAGATTGGCGGTGTTAGCGCCTCCAACATTGCTGCATCAGCCACGACCGTCGCTACAGCGTCCAGCGAAAATACGGCGTCGACATTGGTCAAACGTGATGCGAATGGTAATTTCTCTGCTGGAACAATTTCAGGAACTTTCTCTGGTTCTGGGGCCAATATTACCAACATCAATGCTGCGAATATTTCTACTGGAACACTTGCTGACGCCCGACTTTCAACCAATGTTTCCCAGCTCAATAGTAATCAAACCTACACAGGGGTGAATATCTTCAGCGGAGCAACGCAGTTAACAAATGGGCAGAATAATTTTACAGGTACCTTTGCGGGAAATGGTGCAGGTTTGACCAATCTGTCAGCACCAACTCCAACCAACTTCTCAGGACAACTCGTTGGAGATGTAACCGGCCCTCAATCAGCCACAGTCGTTTCAAAGGTAGGAGGAGCGAGTGCCAATGTCATTGCTTCCGCTGTTAATACAGCCATCGCCGCCACAAGTGATAACACGCCTTCCACAGTGGTCAAACGTGATGCAAGTGGTAATTTTTCTGCTGGAACAATTTCAGGAACTTTCTCTGGTGTTGGCGCTAATGTTATAAACATCAATGCGGGTAACATAAATACTGGCACACTCGCTGATGCCCGACTTTCAACCAATGTTTCCCTGATCAACGGCAATCAAACCTACACTGGTGTTAATGTTTTTAGCGGCGCAACCAAGTTAACTAATGCACAAAACACATTTAATGGAGCTTTCACCGGAAATGGTGCAGGGTTGACCAATCTTACACTGCCCACTCCCGCTAACTTCTCCGGTGCCCTTTCAGGTGATGTAACCGGCACCCAATCAGCAACCATTGTTTCTCAGGTTGGTGGAGCGAGTGCGAATGTCATTGCCTCCGCTGTTAACACTGCGGTAGCTGCCACAAGTGCCAATAATCCTTCAACCCTGGTCAAACGTGATGCGAGTGGCAATTTCTCAGCCGGAACAATTTCTGGGACCTTCTCTGGTGCTGGGGCCAATGTTACCAACATCAATGCTGCGAATATTTCTTCGGGCACGCTGGCTGATGCCCGACTTTCAACCAATGTTTCTCTGCTCAACGGCAATCAAACTTACACAGGGGCAAATATCTTCAGTGGGGCAACACAGCTAACAAATTCACAAAACAATTTGGCAGGCACCTTCACCGGAAATGGTGCAGGGTTGACCAATCTTACACTGCCCACTCCCGCTAACTTCTCCGGTGCCCTTTCAGGTGATGTAACCGGCACCCAATCAGCTACGGTTGTTTCTCTGGTCGGTGGTGCGAGCGCCAATGTCATTGCCTCCGCTGTTAACACCACCGTGGCTGCCACAAGTGCCAATAATCCTTCAACCCTGGTCAAACGTGATGCGAGTGGCAATTTTTCAGCCGGAACAATTTCAGGGACTTTTTCTGGTGCTGGGGCCAATGTTACCAACATCAATGCGGGTAACATAAATGCTGGCACGCTGGCTGATGCCCGACTTTCAACCAATGTTTCCCAGCTCAATAGTAATCAAACCTACACAGGGGCAAATATCTTCAGTGGAGCAACACAGCTAACAAATTCACAAAACAATTTGGCAGGCACCTTCACCGGAAATGGTGCAGGGTTGACCAATCTTACACTGCCCACTCCCGCTAATTTCTCCGGTGCCCTTTCAGGTGATGTAACCGGCACCCAATCAGCAACGGTTGTTTCTCAGGTCGGTGGTGCGAGCGCCAATGTCATTGCCTCCGCTGTTAACACTACCGTAGCTGCCACAAGTGCCAATAATCCTTCAACCCTGGTCAAACGTGATGCGAGTGGCAATTTTTCAGCCGGAACAATTTCAGGGACTTTTTCTGGTGCTGGGGCCAATGTTACCAACATCAATGCTGCGAATATTTCTTCGGGCACGCTGGCTGATGCCCGACTTTCAACCAATGTTTCTTTGCTCAACGGCAATCAAACCTACACTGGTGCTAATGTTTTTAGCGGCGCAACCCAGTTGACTAATGCAGCAAACACAGTGGTTGGAACTCATGTGGGAGACGGTTCAGGGTTGACCAATATTAATCCATCGAACATTCCCGGTCTGGTGAGCGCTGCCAATCCGACAGGAGCATTGTTAGTGTCTTCCTCAGCTCAGGACAGTGCACTGATTGCCAGTGGGTATCGCTTAACAACAACCATTCCGGCCCCCGCATGGGTTAACGGCAATTCGACAGGAGCCCTGAGTGGACGCTATGGGCACACAGCCATCTGGGACGGAACAGAAATGATCATTTGGGGCGGGCTTCTCAGCGCCGGTCAATACGCTTCCAGTGGTGGCATGTATCAGCCCGATTCGGATCAATGGAGCCTTGTCTCCACAATTAGCGCTCCATCCTCACGCTCGGATCACACAGCAGTCTGGACCGGCAGCCAAATGATCATTTGGGGCGGGGCAGAACAAAGTGGCTATTCCACCACAGGCGGTAAATACGCGCCCAGTAACGGACTTTGGAGCGCGGTAACCACAACTGGTGCACCAACTCCTCGAACCGGACACATCGCGGTTTGGACTGGAAATTACATGGTCGTCTGGGGTGGCATCAATGCGGACGGCCTTTTGAATGATGGAGCCATTTACGATCCCACTGCTGATCAGTGGACGTCATTGAATATTGCTAATCCACCGACAGCACGCACTGGCGCAACAGCCGTTTGGACCGGTACCAGATTGATCATTTGGGGTGGACAAGGCACATCGGGAGCTTTGGGAGACGGTGCAGAACTTGTTTTTTCTGGAAGTGGATTGCCTCTTCAATGGAATACACTGAGCTCAGTAAATGCCCCATCATCCCGACAAAAGCATACAGCCGTGTGGACTGGCTCAAAAATGATTGTCTGGGGAGGACGCAACGGTTCAAACCCATTGTCAGATGGGGCAGCGTATGACCCGGCAACTTCCTCATGGATCACAATTTCAACAACAAACGCCCCAACAGCGCGTTATGGGCATAATGCCATTTGGTCTGGTCAGCAAATGCTGATTGTTTCCGGGACGGGTGCCAGCAGTGAATTGGCCTCTGGAAACGCTTACGATCCGCTGACAGATCAATGGTCAGCCTTGAGCAGCTCTGGAAGTCCAGCAGCTCGCACCGCAGCCGCATCGGTCTGGTCTGGAACGGAGCTCATCATTTTTGGAGGACGGGCAAGCGACCAATCAGTTGGTTCCCTTCAACGCCTCGTTCCCCAGCCAACCTGGTATTTCTATCGGAAGTTATGAAGAACAAACTCCTTTTATTTGCGATCACTTCAGTCATTCTGACTGGGGGGATCTTTCAGGCAAACGCACAATGGACCACCCAAACGATTTCGTTACGCCAGGGGTGGAATGCAGTGTATCTGCATGTGGATGCGTCCTATGATACTTTGAACAACCTCGTTGGACCGGGAGCGCAAGTCTCAACGCCCATCACCGAGGTCTGGCTCTGGCAACCGAGTATTTCCACCGCCCAATTTGTAACCACACCACAGAGCCCGACTGTTGCCAATAGTCAGTGGGTGAGCTGGAAACGCTCAGACAACGACAATTCAGCCCTGCAACGCCTTACAGGCAATAATGCCTATCTGGTTTATGCGACTTCCGCCTTTGACTGGAGTCTCAAGGGAACTCCCCTTGCCCCCAGCTACCAATGGACCAGTTCAGGATTAAACTTCATCGGTTTTCCAACTTCGACAAGTCATGCTCCCTTGTTCTCGGACTTTCTGGCTCCCGCCCCTGCCCTTCGACAAAATCTGGAGTTGTTTCAATATGTCGGTGGCGAGCTCGGAGCAAACAATCCCCAACAAGTCTTTTCTTTGCGTGGCACTTCTGTCACACGGGGGCAGGCATTCTGGATTCGTTCCGATGCCACAGAAAATCACTATTTTGGGCCGTTGGAACTGACGATGGGAACCTCGCAAGATCTCCGTTTCTCGGACACACGGGGCACATGCAGTTTTCGCGTCAAAAATCTGACCTCTTCACAAATCACGTTCACACTCAAATTACTCGAATCAGAATCCGCCCCTGGAAGCAGCGGCACTTTTACTGTGCCACCTCTCTTGCTTCGTGGCTCTCGCAATCAAACAAATCTGACCTATAATTATACCAATTTCACAACAAGTTCGACCGCTTCCTGGACTCTTGCAGCCTCCGGAAACACAGGATCGCAGGTTGAAATTGTGCTTGGTCTGAACCGTTATGCCGCAACAGGAAGTGCGGGAGACACACTTGCCGCCATTCTTCGCATCACAGATTCGCTTGGGCTCTCGCAAATCGATCTGCCAATATCAGCCACCATCGCCTCCAGTGCAGGGCTTTGGGTCGGCTCCGCTTCTGTAAATCAGGTGGGTAATTACCTCAAGACCTATCAAACAGACGGCAGTACGAATCTTGTTGTTGACTCAACTGGCAAGTATGTGGCCAAGTCATTCGATACAAACCTGGGAGCAGTGCCACAGCCATTTGCGCTCAGACTCATTGTTCATAATCCAACCAATGGAAATGCAACTCTGCTTCAACGCGTTTATTGCGGTCTTGATTCACAAACAAATTCCATTGTTGCAACCAGCGAATCCTCGCTGAACTCATCCTTTTTCTCCTCAGCACGTCGCATCAGCGCACCGCATCTGCCTTGGACCGCCGCCAATTCAGGCTGGAGCTTTAACAACAATCTGGGACGCAATTCCAATATGAGCGTGTCCGTCAATCTTGGTTATAACGATCAAGCCTCCAATCCGTTTGTTCATACGTATCATCCAGATCACGACAACCTGGATTCCACTTTTTCACAAGTGCTCCCCCAAGGCACTGAATCCTATTCCGTCCGTCGCAACATCACCTTAAAAGTACAGGCGCCAGCGGATGATTTCAGCAGCCTGACATCTGGCAGCTCGACTTTTTCGGGAGCTTACCTGGAAGACATCATTATTTCGGGACTTCAACGAAGCGGTGGCACAAACGACTCGAGAACATTCCATGTGGAAGGCTCATTCACTCTGAATCGCATTTCCACCAATTCCATTTTGACAACCCCTTGATTTAAGAAAACCGAATGCAAAATAATTGGACCATTCACACTTCAACCCCTGATATTCGAAAGACCATGAAAAACGCCCTGTTTCAGATGCACTCCGCAAAAGCCGTTCTCTCAACCCTGGCGGCTGTCATGCTCACAACAACCCTTGCCTTTGCCGACGCCAATCCGCCGGCTCGCATGACCTATCAAGGATACCTTACCGACGCAAACGGAGCAGCGCTGGCCCCTTCTTCGCCCAAAAATTACAACGTAGTTTTCCGCATCTATAACGCTCAAACTGGCGGATCCACCCTTTGGTCCGAACAGCAAACGCTGACTGTTGACAAAGGTTATTTCAGTGTGCTCCTCGGGGAAGGTAGTGATGTGACTTCCAGCGGCTCAACCGAACCCCACAGCGCACTGGGAACACTGTTTAAGACCAGTGATGCCTCGGATCGCTATGTGGAAGTCACTGTTCTTGGAATCGGCACTTCAGGCGGCAATGTCACCATTCTTCCACGTCTGCGTCTTCTGACATCCCCCTATGCGTTCCTCGCCCAGCATTCCATCACCGCCAATTCTTTGGTCAACTCGACCAATGGCTCAGTAATCACCATCTCAGACAGCAGTGTTTCCATTGGCAATCCCATCTCTGTCACAGGAAAAGTCACCACCACAGGTGCCGGAGCCGATTTCGATGGCAACGTGACCACAACCGGAGCGTTCGTTGGCAATGGAACAATCCCAGTCGGAGGCATCATCATGTGGTCTGGCAGCATTGCTTCCATCCCCAGTGGCTGGGCTCTTTGCAATGGCCAAAACGGCACCCCCAATCTGACTGACAAATTTATTCTTGCAGCAGGCAGTTCCTACCAGCCCGGAAATACTGGTGGACGCACCCAGGTAAGCCTGACCGTTGATAACCTCCCCTCTCACACTCATCAGATCAAGAACACGTGGCAGGATTGGTCTGCTGGTGGCTGGCTCGCGGGGAATGGAGGTCGCATCGTGATCGGTGGTGGCTCAATGACCACTGAAGCCACGGGTGGGAATCAGGCATTTTCCATCATGCCGCCATATTACTCTCTCGCTTACATCATGCGCACTCGTTGAGATGCGGATTGGGCAGATGTCACTTCACCTTCAAGTTTTAAGAGAAAAATCAGGACCGGCTTATGCGTAGGCATTGGATAAAAACACTTCTGGCAGTTGGAATTCTGCTCCGCTATGGGGCGGCGCAAGCGGGCGTAACCCTGGAAATTCATCAGGATTACACCACTTACAATCTCCAATCAATTGGGGGAGTTCCCATCTCCTCTACGCAGGGGGATCCCCCCGGATCCAACGGCCACATGCCCACGGGAGTCAATGAATCCGGTTCATTGAACAATACCACTGCCGGACAGTTCATGAACCTGCTCAGCATTGGCGGGTCCATTGGGCTCCAGCAATCACAGTGGCTCGCCGTTAGTAACTCTACAATTCTCAATGCAGGAGCAACTCCCCTCTCTGCCATAGTGGCGGATGAAATGCAGTTGCCGGTCGCCAAATCCAATGACGTCACCGTCATGATCATGAGCCGGGCACAAATTGGCGCTCCGTTTCTCAATCGTCCCGTGTCCTTCCTCTTCGGCTCTGTCATTCCCGTGGTTGAAACCGATGAAAACGGAGTGTTGTTGACTAATATCGTCAAAGAATCTTATTGGCTGGCAGAACCCTATAACGCCACAAATTCCACTAGCTATTACTGGAGCCCTCATGCCCAACAAGTCTATGCCACACAGCCAGGCCCCATCACTGTTACTTGGATCAAAGCTTCGCCTTATACAACAGACACGGTTCCTACAAATTACTCAGATGCTTCTGGAAGCTATGGCAGCTTTTTTACAAATGGCGGCAATGTTTATCTGCTTCACACCACCACCTACATTGTTGCAGGAAGCCCGGCAAAAACTCCGCGTAAGATTTTCTGGAATCAAAAAAGTTTTCAGAATGTCGGCAAGACCGTCTCCATTCCAACTACCACCGTTCGAAATGTGAACATCGTCTACAACAACACCTTTCCCATCTCCGTCTCAAGTGAATACGTCCAGCCGGGTTATGTTGATCCGACTACCGGCACCAGCTATGAAGGAGAAACCACCAAGGAGTTGAGAACTCTGTGGTATGACAATGGAAATCTCAATGCTTACAACGCGGAGGGGCGGGTCTTCATCGAACTTCTGGGAGACGTCCGTGCGGATAAAACGCAGGTTCAGCTCGGTTATGAAATCGTCGATGTTTCCATGCAGGCAACCCCCAGCGATGTCACGACAGAACTGGGAGAACGTCTTTCTCCCCCCTCCCTTGGCACTCTGGACACACTCTCTCCCGAGCCGCTTAATCAGACGTCCCTCTCCACAACAACCTATGGATATCAACATAATCTCGCGGGCAGCGATACAATTGAAATCTATGCCGCCAGTTTGACTCAAAACCTCAACGATTACCTTGTCTATTGGATGGAAACAGGAATTCAAGGGATCAAGTGGCCTGCTTATCTTGCCCGTTACGCTCTTGTCTGGCCCACTGACATTACAAAATATAATCAGTATGTCCGCCCCGTCGTTACAAATGAGACGGAAGCCGCGGAAACCGCAATTGAATTGGATTCGGGTAACCTGCCAGCTATTCAATACCAGGACCCACTTGATACGCCGCGCGCCAAAATTACATCCGACACCAAATTCTACACTTACTTGGATTCCGCCCATCCAATCCATCGCACTCTGCTGCGCTTTACTTCCGGTAATTATGTTTCCTTTGAACGCGTCTACTCCTGGCTTAATACCACGCTCAAAACAACAAATTATGCGGGTACGATTGCAACGAATCTCACATGTTGGGACCCGATAAACCAAACAATGACGTGGCCGGATGTTTTCGACTCCCCAAGGCTCATCTCGGGGACCATCAATGTGGGAGAACGAGTTTCTGCTCCAGACGGGGAACTTGGCAATTTGTCTGATTACTTCCCTGGCCATATCAACACGATTACAGGCACTCTCTTTAATCCAGACACCTACATTGATCCACTTGTCTATGGGTTTGATATTGCCTCTGCTGGTGCAATCATCCCGGTCAACGCAATCCCGGGAAAAAACAAACTCGAAGTCTGGTGGTTCCGCGCTGATAATACTTCAGCGGGCCCCAATGTTGGAGATACCGAAAAGGGTTTTACCACCGCCTACTGGCCGTCAGTCATCGGACAATACACAATACAATATCCAACCAACGCCGGTGAAATTGTGCTGGCAAGCAAGCTCGGAGCAAAACTCAACACCTATGAAGCTCAGGGAGCTGTATATCGACAAAATAATACAAATGAATTTGGTTATAATCCAAACGAAGAACACGCCATTCTCTCCGGTGATGCCGTTTATGCCACTCGCGATGATCTGAATATTACGAATGGCACCACATATTCCTCCATGCCGGTTGTTCTCGTTGAGTTCATTGATGCAGACGGCAGACCCTCCATGTCTGTGTATAATGTTGTTCGTGAACGCCCTGATCTCGGGTATGTTTTTGATTACGTTGTCACCGCCGGGCAACTACTCCAGGCCCCCATGCCGTTGCCCCTTCTGGCCAAACCCGTCACCAATTCCATTAACTACAATACAGAACCAGACCGTGCCAATGGCGATCTGCCTGGCTCCTGGGATTCCTCTCGTGACAGCGAGGGAATATATAGCAATTATGTTCATTTCACCTATCGTGACCGCAATGATGACTTCTGGGTTTACCGCGGGGTGCATTCTGGAATTCCTACGCTGCAAGTTGGAACCTACAATCCAGCCACAGGCACATTTTCGGCTCCTCCCAACGCCACTGCAATTCTCGGCACTCCATTCACATACACCCTCCACGCCTCCCGTCAGTCCGATTACTTGACCACCACCATTGTGGGGGATGGCTTGGGATGGCTCACCGCAAAGGGATTGAGCCTGACTGGAACGCCAACCAATACCGGAACATTTTCCGCAACATTGATCGTGTCTGATCAATATCAAACAGCCTCAGTCACAAATGCCATTAATATCCAAGTCGTGGACAGTGGAACAGTCGCCACACAAGCACCGCTCATTCTTACTTCAACAAACAGCGATACTGGCGTGGTTGTGACTTATACGAATCGGCCTCCGTTCCTAGCTACGTCTCCTGCGGCTACCAACAGTTTTACAATGCGCTATTATTATAAAACGTTGGATACCTTTGACTGGCCCGGCGTCGTCAATCCCCCTCCCGCAGGCACAGTTGTTCCCTATCTACGACCTTGGAATTCAACTTCAATCTCCTTTGTTGGAGATCCTTCGTCCAAGCTGACAGCCTCTCTGGAAATTGTTTACCGTCCGGTTTGGCCTGAATCCCAATCGGATGGCAGCACCATTCCCACAATGAAGTATGGCTATACACTCACCACTTCGCGTTACGGACTGCCTGACATCAAGGACATGAAAACGGTCCGTGTTCTCTATCAGCAATCCATTGCAGCAAACATGACAACGTCCAACTCCAGCGTTGTATTGTTTGACCCTACGCGTGAAAAAACCGCTGATCTATATGCCAACGGTTTAACCGAACTACCTGGTGGCATTTATACCCAATTGTATAATGGAAAAACCTATTTCCCCAACTTACCACCGCATCTGGTTAATCGCGTTTATTTTGATTCCAATCGAGGAACGAATGGGGCTCTTGTTCTAACAGGCGTATTCAATGAGGAGTCAGACTTGGAAAACTATCTTCTTCTCAACGTTCTCCGCGATAATGACCTTTCAACCGTTATCAACCTCTGTCCCTCCTCAGATACAGACTACCAAAAGTGGGTTAACACGGTTTCTGCACTTTCCACAGACGTTGAAACCTATTGGGAGAGCACAACCACCCCCGGCACTTATGTTGCCAATACAGATTGGACAGTATCCGTCCCCGTTGGCAGCCTTGCTGAAATTCGCAGTGATGAAACGCCAGTGGATTCGTATGCCTTGACTGCGTCTGGGCCCGGGAATGGTTTTGTTACGCTTGTTGAAAACGGTGGGACGGCCTTTACGGATTCGGGAGATCCGATTGCCCTTCATATACTCCAGGTTGGTGACGGTCTCTACTCTGGCGAATTAAAAGCCATCGCCAGCGATAACCCACTCAGTGAGCAACTGTCCTTCCAACACACGAGTGACTTGGGGGGGGGCACCGCTGAATATGAATATCAATGGAAAATCGCAGCGCCGACAGATGGAATGCCTCCATCCAGTGATGCCAGCATGTCACAATACCTAGCTCTGACAAACGGCACGGATATTCCAAGATATGTTCTTGGAGGAGCGGGAGTGCAAGCCCTAAGCGATAATTACGTGGTCATGCGCTACCGTCCGCTCAACCCAACTCATCCCCTTTATAAGGCTAAACCAACCGATGCCGATTGGTCTTCTTGGACAACGCCCGTTCTGGCAGAAGGCTGGATCAAGCGCGTGCTGGCCGGTATCAATCCGTTTAACCAACGCACAACCGATTTGTTCAATAATAGCGTAAACACAGACGTGAGCATGTTGACGCAGGCCGGAACACGCTGGGAAGGCAGTATCGCCCTGAATTCAGATTCGATCAATAATTACGGTCTAATCGAAATTTACGAAACTGTGCTCCGTCGTGGCAAGGCCCTTAGCATCGACTCCGGTTACAACTATGGACCAGCCAATCAGGCACTACTACTGGCTGCCGGTTACCTTAGCGATCTCTACACCATGGAAGGCAACGAAGCTTGGGCTGACGCAGCCAACCCGACCATTGGGATTGGGACAAAGGATAAAACCTATGGCGACATTGCAACGTCCATGTTCTCCTTCGAAGGTCAGGTCTCCTCTCTCTTGGAAGAGGAACTGGCACTCTTGCGTGGCCGCGACGACGAGCTCCAGCCAGGCGTTGAAACCGCTCCAGTCTACAACCGGCTTGTCTGGAATTACACCCGCGGAATTGATGATGGCGAAGTCATCTATGCCATCAATTATAACATCCAACCCCAGCCAGGCAGCACATCCTCATCCATTAGCGCCTCAGATGCAGCCTACATGTATCCACAAGGCCACGGTGATGCCTATGGCCACTACCTGACAGCCTTAAAAGGATATTACTCACTTTTGCTCAATTCATGCTTCGACTGGGTACCTCAGACCGAGGCCGTCACCGTGCTGGGGATGCCAGTGCAAGTCAATTACCAGCACGAACGCAAGTTTGCCGCGGCTGCAGCCGATGTGGCAAAATCAGGTCTGCAAGTATTTGATTTGACCTGGAGACGTGATTACCAGCAGGTTCACAAAGACGGTTGGAGCCAATACGGGGCCACAAGTGTCAATAGCACGCGCGACATCCCCTCCACCAACTATTGGGCATTGGATCAGTGGGCCAGTCGCACCGAACAGGGAGCCTACCTCAACTGGGTTGTTGGCAACGCCATCCTTCCCGACCACGACACCAATACTGCACACACAGGAATCCAAAAAGTGGACCGCACAACGGTCACTGAGCTTCTTGAACTTCCCAAACTCGCCTCTTCGCTCCAAACAGACATGGATAATGCCGATGCAGGAATCTCCCCATTAGGTGTTCCTCAGGATGGAATTGCCTTCGACATCGATCCCAACGCAGTCCTGGGTTCGGACGGACAGACTCACTTTGAGCAAATTTATGACCGCACACTGGTTGCCTTGAACAACGCGGTCACCTCCTTCGATGATGCAAAAGACGTCACGGCACTCATGCGCTCCGAGCAGGACTCGCTGACCGAATTTCAGGCCAGTGTCGAAAGCCAGGAACGCGCATATACAAATCAACTGATCGAACTGTTTGGTACCCCATATACAGATGATATCGGAGTGGGAAAAACCTACAAACAAGGCTACGCTGGCCCCGATCTCGTCCACTTCACTTACGTGGATATCGTTGAATCAACGTTTGGTGGTTTGTTGACGCCAGAACAAACACAGACAAACTATATTGACATTCAACAATTCCCTTCGGATTGGGCCTCTGTGATGTATACGAACATGAACTTTGTCGTCTCCAGTTCGTCATCCACTTACACAGTCTCCAACGCTGTTCAATTCATTTTTGGCCCACACGGCTTTTTCGACAAGCCATCCAGTTGGACAGGCAAACGTGTTTCGCCTGGTAAGATTCAACAGGCTATTTCGGATGTCATCAAAGCCCACGACAATGTGTCACAAGCTTTAAGTGATGCCGAAGGCGCAAAAACGGATCTCGACAAGGCGATTGCCGCCTTCAACGCCCAGACAGCAGAAAACTACTACATTCTGCAACTTGGAAATGTGAATGAAGACCTCCAAAACGCAATGAATATCGAGAATTCGGTTTACAACGTGGCTCAAAAAATTGGAGACACCACCACATCCTTACTTACTGATGTCAAAGACGCAGTTCTTGCCAGCACACCGGACACCGCGATATTCGGGGTGGCAAACGGTGGTAACTTGGGAAAAACTACATATATCGGCGTTTATTCTGTGTATTTGGCCGGAAAGACTATTCTATCTCTTGCTGATACTGTAGCCTTCTCCGCACTCCAAGTCGCCCTTGCCACCGAACAATCTGTAATCATTCAAAATGAAAAGACGATTGCAAACGAACAGTATAAACAAAGTCTCGAAACGGCTGTTCTCGGTTTGGCGGATTCCTTTGAAGCCTTGAGTGGTAATCTGACCACAATAAATCAACGTCTCCGTGCCTATGATGACGCCCAGCGCGCTTATCAAGCCCTTGTGGCAGAAGGCGACCGCATTCAAGAGGAACGTCAGACCTTCCGCCAACATGCGGCACAAATCATTCAAGGCTATCGAACCCGCGATGCCGCGTTCCGAATTTTCCGAAATGAAAAACTTGAGCGTTACAAAACACTCTTTGATCTCGCAGCCCGTTACTCTCTCATGGCAGCCAACGCCTATGATTATGAAACTGGCCTGTTGAACACCGATTCGGGGCGTGCCTTTATCACCCGCATCATCAATTCCCGTGCCTTGGGGGTCGTCACCGATGGCCAGCCACAATACGCAGGCAGCGACACCGGTGATCCGGGACTCTCCAGCGCTTTGGCGGAAATGAAGGCGGATTGGGATGTCCTACGTGGCAGGCTTGGTTTCAACAACCCTGACGCTTACGGAACGACTGCCTCACTGAGAACGGAAAAGCTGCGCATTCTTCCTGGCACAGACGGTAACTCGACATGGAAGGATTACCTGCAAAAAGCAAAAATGAACAACATTCTCGATGACTCGGATGTTCTTCGCTATTGCATGCAAATCGACGTAGGAGACGGTCTTCCCGTTCCCGGGCTTGTCATCACCTTTAGCACCACCATTGCCGATGGAGTGAATCTCTTTGGCCAACCCCTTGCGGCAGGCGACCATGCCTTCAGCCCAAGTTCATTCGCCACAAAAATCTTTGCCGTTGGCATTGACCTCGAAGGTTATCGCGGAATGGACGATCCTTCGGGAACAAACACCACAACAAGCCAGGATACACTTGCCCTTGCGGCAACTCCCTACGTTTATCTTATCCCGGTTGGTGTTGACTCCATGCGAACGCCGCCGTTGGGTGACGTCTCCACCATTCGCACCTGGAGCGTGAATGATGTTGCCATTCCAATGCCATTTAACATCGGAAATTCCAGCTATTCATCGCAATCTCTCTGGCAATCCTCTGATTCACTCAGCGAACCCCTCTTTGCCACCCGCAAACATCAGGCATTCAGACCCGTGTCCAGCGTTTCCTGCTTCACTACGGATCTCTACACCTCGAATGGGGCTTTAAAGAGATCGCAATTCACCAACAACCGCTTGATAGGACGTTCAGCCTGGAACAGTCAATGGAAACTGGTCATCCCAGGTCGGACTCTCCTTGATGATCCCAACGAAGGCCTAAGCCGCTTCATTCAAACGGTCAACGACATCAAATTACACTTTGTGACCTATTCCTATTCTGGAAATTAATTCTGGATGAACCTGAGAATTTTTATGCGATTATCCACCAAAATCAAAATGAGTCTTGCTCTCTGTTTGGGAACACTCCTGTTTTCCGAACAATGTCAGGCCTTTCCTCCTGCCCCAGATAGCATTATTTGCGGTTTGGTACGCGACGAATACGGAGATCCTCTCTTGGTCACAAATGCCACCATTATTCTTGAAACAACGGGCGGCGTTACTCTCACCGCCCCCATTATTCCGTTTCTTGGCACCGGGATCAATTATCGTCTCACAGTGCCAATGGATGCCGGTCTGACGTCCGATCCTTACAAGTCCAATGCCCTCTGCGCCACCGTCCCCTTCCGAATTAAAGTGCGCACTGGCCAGACTGTCACCAACCTCCCCATCCAAATGCAGGGCAACTATGCCCAATTGGGAAAACCCGCACAAACCACCCGGATTGACCTGACTCTCGGACAGGATTCCGTTGGCGACGGCCTTCCAGATGCATGGCGTCGAATGATCCTTGCGATGTCTAATGGCCTTTACACAAACATCAATCAGATTCAGGCCGATGGACATTTCCCGGGCAACCCGCTCACCTTCCTTCAATGCTACATCGCTGGCACCTATCCATGGGATCCCAGTGACGGTTTTGCCCTTGCTCTGCTTCAGTCTCATCAAGACACAGCCACACTTCAATTCATCGCCATCCAAGGGCGAACCTATTCCATTCAGGGATCAACCGATCTGAAGACGTGGACCTCCGTTCAATTCCGAATTGCTTCGGACTCACATGACAACACATTGATGTCCAGTTTTTCCTCCACTAATTACCAATCCATCACAGTGGAGGTTCCGCCCCAAAACGGCACCACAAATTTATTCTATCGAGGAATTACACAATAATCTGGGGGTTAAAAGGAGTTATTCAGGAATTTCGTGAATCAATCCCGCCAAAAACAGCATCAAGATTTAGGCCGTCTCCAGCTTTGGATGACAGCCATTCTTTTTGCTGTGGCACTAAATTCCAAGGCTGATTTCGCTGCTGGAGGCGGCAAGTCAACATCAGGGCACATTACAAACGATGCCAGCATCAGTTCCATCGGTGGAATAAGTCAGGGCGCAGGCACAGAAATCAAATCTGGTTTTGTCGGTCAAATATACGATGTTTCAGGGCTTCTGATCACCGCAACTCCATCCATCGTTCCATCAGGTGGGGCGAGTAAATTGTCACCCTCCGCCATTCTGGACGATTCTACAGTCATCGTTCTTTCCCCCGAAGAGGTTGCTTGGGACACTCCCACCTTCCCCATTGCAAACATCACTCCATCAGGACAACTGACAGCATCCACGGTGACAACAACCACTAACGGCACAGTGGGAGCGCACTACCAGAACGTTTCCGCGAAAACAACAATCACCGTCTCTCCGCAAATCCTTCCGCCCACAATTACAAATCAAACCGTCGTGGTTGGCGTCAATAGTTCACAGACAATCCAACTTGAAGGAAACGATCCTCAAGGCTTGCCCCTGTTCTTCATAATACAAGCGCAACCAGCCCATGGACGACTCGGTTCCATTCAAGGAAACCAGATTCTATACACGCCAGACACCAATTTTACGGGAATGGACCAGTTCACGTTCTTTGCGACCAACAGCGCCGCCACAAGTTCCGTGGGAACTGTTTCCATTACAGTATCAAAGCTGGATCAAACCATTACCTTTGACACATTGCCAACCCGCTTCAATGGGGACCCGCCATTCAAACTCGTCGCCAGCGCGTCTTCCGGACTACCCGTCACATTTGCCATTCTCACCGGTCCCGCCCGGATTTCTGGAGATATCCTGACCATCACCGGAACCGGCTCCATTACCGTCAGAGCGACTCAATCTGGAAATGCCACCTACAATCCGGCTCAGTCTGTAGATCAAACATTTCGTGCCAACTCGCCCATCGGCAATTTGATTTCTGTCAAACGTTTTCCAGGAACAAATGCGGTAAAAATTGCTCTTTCCTTGTTTGGACGCTCTGGCCCTCCTCCACAGTCCTTTACGTCCTTCGATTCCATTGGTCGAAATGGCGGTACAATTTTCCGTGATGGGCAACGTCTTGCCTTCATACCAGCCTCGTCATACGCACCAGACAGCTTTACCTGCATTGTGCAGGAAACAAATGGAGTTTTGGTTACAAATACAGTATCAGTCACAGTCATTGACACCCTTGTCAAAAACACACTCCAAATGCTGACGGAAGCTCCTGATTTTGTCATCGGTTATGCAGGGGAAACTGGCCGGCTCTGCACAATCAAATACTCCACAAATCTATCCTCGGGATGGACCCTCCTCGGCTATGCCACTGAAACCGCCCCCGGTATTTACCAATACCGCGATCAGAATCCTGGAGATGCCCAGCGATTCTACACTGTGGAATTCACTTCAAAACTTGCTCAGACCATCACTTGGACTACCCTGCCAGACAAATTATTGGGCGATCCCCCCTTCCCTCTCCAGGCAGCAGCCTCATCTGGACTTCCCATAACCTACACCCTTGTCTCAGGTCCCGCACTTCTTACAAACAACACCCTCACACTCATTGCAACCGGCACGATCACCCTCCGAGCAACCCAGGCAGGAAACACAGTCTACAATCCAGCGCCGTCCGTGGAGCAAACTTTTCATGTCATCTCACCTATTGGACGGCTCATATCAATCAGGAGATTTCCGGGAACCAATATCGTCAATATTGCCACCAATGTTTTAGTGCCATCAGGTTCCATTCTTGTTTCCTGCGATGTTAAGGCTAAAAATGGTGGAACCCTCCTCGTTGAAGGTAATCACCTTGCCTTCACTCCTGCGTCAATTCATGGATCGGATTTCTTCAACTACATTGTCCGCAACTCATCCATTACGGTTACCAACACGGTAACAATCACCCCCATCGAAGACATGCAAAACGATGTCCTCTACATTCTGATGGAGGCTGGAGATTTTGTTCTCGGTTTTGCTGGAGTCTCCCAAGCTACCTACGAAATTCTCTATTCGGATGATCTCGCGACATGGGCAACACTTGGAAACGCAATAGAAAGCGCTTCAGGTATCTTCCAATTGCGAAATGCAGCCCCACAGTCCGCCCACCGCTTCTATCGCGTCCACAAGAAATAAATGTAGCCTGCCCCCTTTTTCGATTGAAAAAAGTGCGTATTATTTCACTTGATTGACCACTGTTTTGTGTCTGGAGCAATAACTACCTTTCCATTCTCACCAAGCCTCAATAATACCGCTTCGTCAGTAATTGTCAGAACTCCAGGTTCTACAAAGCGATTAGGGTCCTTTATATTGAGAAAATTTTCGATATGTCGTTTGACATAAGCAATTCTATGAGTTAAACTAAGTACTATCACTCAATTAAAGTAAAAAACTCGTTTCAAAAAACAGAAACGTAAAAATCTTATTTATAGCCATATTCATATACTTATTTATGTTATCCAACATAACTCAAAAGAATATGATATTATTTTAATTAAATTAATATGTATATTATATTAGTTATATTTCCTAAAACAAACACTCAAAAAACGCTCAACTGCTAATTAAAGAAAAAAAATAAGAATCGTTCCAGAAACCATGATTTCTTCCACAATAAAACAAATCAACGTTTTACCTTTTTAATCAGCTTCAAAAAAATAATTAATATGAGTAAAAACTATAACTTGGAAACAGATGAACAGACACTTCTCGATAAGATACCTCTCGATGGCTCCAGTATTGGAAATATCTCACTTCGACGTGATATCTTAAAGTGGGATGAGACTAAATATTGGGACGTAAGAGATTCTCTCTATAAAAAAGGAATAATTAGTCTATTGCGTTGTCGTGGTGGCGGTATCAGAAGAACGCTCACCTTCAATCAGTCTGAACCATCTTCATCATCTGAGCCAAATTCTTCATCTGATCAAGACTTAACGAAAAAACAAAAAATTGAATCAGACTTTTACTCTGACTTAGAACAGACGTTACGAGAAAAGTGGGCAAAAGATATGGGATATGAAAACTGCATTTTTCAAACCACTGCCCAGCAAGGTAGACGCGATACTGGCGGAACATGGACACGGCCCGATATTGTCATGGTAAACGTCACAAATTATCGTTATGTCCCTGGTAAACAAATAGATCTTATTTCGTTTGAAATAAAACTTTGTGAGGAAGCCGACGTTAAAGCAGTTTATGAAGCTCTTGCTCACACGCGTGCAGCAACCTACGCATATCTTATTTTAATCGGGGATGGAGAATGCACAGAAGAAGAGTTAGATGAAATAAAGAGGGAGGCAGCTAAACATGGGATTGGTCTTCTTAAAATTAAAGAACCCAAAAAATATGATGATTGGAACTATATTTTAGACCCTAGACCTATGGTAACAAATGCATCCAACATCGAAGGGTTTATTGAAACGCAATTGACAGATACAAACAAAAGCAAAATAAATTTATTGGTAAAGTGATTTTAAAATCACTTGTGTTTAACTATATCATCAGAATAAATTTGGAAGTACTGTTTCATGCGATTGAGCCATTAACCCCAAATTTGAAAATCAAACTCAAACTTGTCAAATCGCTTCGAATAGCATCAATGGCACGGCACTCACTTGAAACGTTTCCCATGCGAACAATGCAATAAGCAATGCCAGTGACGACTGGCATCCATCCGTTGTGACCATTCCGGCTGATCTCAGGTTTCCCTTTGAATCTCCGGCATAATGACATTCATTGATGTTGTCATCCTTTGGCCTATTGAGGTTTGTACAATTGAATGACGTAGAAGCACCACGTAAATTGATGTCATTTTGAGCTGCGAGGCTTAACATTCCCCACTTTCTGAGCTTGTTTTCCTCCCACTGGTAAAAATATAAATTCCCCAGTGATATTTCGTGTCCAGAGTAACATGCCATCCCAAGCCGCATTTGCTGCCAAAGCCTGCCTTGCTGTGCTTGTTTTGTTGTGTGCGTGCCTTTTTGTGGCAACCGCTTTTTCGGGTTCTGTTTCAGAAAAGAGGTCAAAAGCTGAGCTGCAACCTGGCGCGTTTGCCGGATCGGCCAGTTGCCGGGAATGTCACCAACAGTTCTATGATTTGTGGTCAGGTTCGTTTCATGGGATGTCCATGCAGTCTTTCACACGGGATTTTGGCAAATCGAACCTGACGGAGCAAATAATTGCGATCCGGATTGGAACGAATTCGTATTGGATGGATTTGGAAAGATGTGTGGTGTTGGAGGCGGATGGGGGGCGGACAAATCAATATGGTGTCAAGCTCGTGATTGGTGGCAAGGATGTGTTTTATTTTCTGACGCAATTGGAGCGCGGGCGTTTGCAGGTGTTGCCAATTGCTTATGATTCTCGTCAAAAGGAATGGTTTGATACGACGGCAAGTGCAATGCGCCATTTTGATCATCATTCTGATGAGGCGCTGTTCTGGAAGGAACGTCCGTTTACTTTTAACACGTCGTGTTTTAATTGCCACGTCAGTCAAAAGGCAAATCACTATGATGTTGAATCGGACAGTTATCACACAAGCTGGGGGGAGCCGGGGATCAATTGTGAAACGTGTCATGGTCCTTCATCCGAGCATGTGCGTTTGTTTCGCAATAGAAAGGGATCGGATCCAATGCCGGAGGATATGAAATTGGTGGTGGTGCGAAAGTTGACTGTAAAAGAACGCAATGAAATGTGTGCTTCATGCCACGCAAAGATTTTTCCTTTGACGGATGAGTTTGTGCCGGGAGAAAAGTTTTTTGATCATTTCGATCTGGCGGGATTGGAGGACGCGGATTTTTATCCTGATGGTCGGGATTTGGGGGAGAATTATACTTATACTCAATTATTGTTGAATCCATGCATGAAGTCTGGAAAGTTGGATTGTCTCCATTGTCATACTTCCAGCGGACGTTTCCGTCATCAATCCAATCCCAACAATGCATGTCTTCCGTGTCATGAGGAGAAAGTCCGTCATGTGGCAGATCATTCCCATCACCGTCAGGAAGGCAAGGGAGCGCTTTGCATCAGTTGTCACATGCCAACGACTGAATTTGCGCGAATCCGTCGCAGTGATCATTCGATGCGCCCACCGATGCCAAGACTGACTCAGACCTTTCATTCTCCCAACGCCTGTAATCTGTGTCATACAAATCGGGATGTTGCTTGGGCTGAAAAGAATGTGCGATTGTGGCATTCTGGAGATTTCCAAACAGCCGAATTGAGGCGTGCCGCCCTGATTGATGCGGCTCGGAAAAAGGATTGGAGTAAACTGCCTGAGATGTTGTCTTTCCTGTCTGAGCGTGATCAAAACGAGGTTTTTACGGTGTCCCTTATTCGACTGCTGAGGGATTGCTCTTCTGAGAGCAAAAAGGCTGTGTTTATCAAACTATTGGAGTCGCCATCCCCCTGGGTGAGGGCAAGTGCGGCAGAAGCACTTGACTCTGCTTCTGATACAGAAAGCCAAAATGCTCTTTTAAAATTGATTAACGATTCGTGCCGGTTGGTGCGCATTCGTGCTGCCAGCTCGCTGAGCCGAGTTTCTCAAAAGGATCTGTCCCCAGAGCAACAGGCAAAAGTTCAGCGCACGACACAAGAATTAGTGATGTCAATAGGCATTTTGCCCGATCTATGGCTGTCTCATTACGATCTTGGAAATCTTTACATCAGGCAGGGGAATGTTGAAAAAGGAGTGGCTGAATTTCAAACGGCTTTGCGATTCCAATCCAACGCTTTTCCGGTGCATGTGAATCTTGCGCTTGCATTAAATTCCATTGGCAGGAACGATGAGTCGGAATTTCAATTGCGAGAGGCGATTCGCATCACTCCCACCAACATAGTGGCCCAGCTCAACCTTGGCATGTTAATGTCAGAAATGAACAGGCAAACCGAGGCTGAAAACGTTTTTCGACAAGTGATTAAGCTGGACCCGTCTTGTGCCCAAGCGGCATACAACCTTGGTGTTTTGACGTCCAGGACAAAACCTGAACAGACGCTCCAATGGTGTGAAAAGGCCGCTTCGATCAGGCCTGAAGAGCCAAAATATGCCTACAGCCTCGCGTATTTTCAGATGCAACAGGGAAAGGGAACGGCTGCCGTTGAAACACTAAAAAAACTCATCCAGATTCATCCGCAATATGTGCCAGCCTACCTGTTGCTTGGGAAAATCCACGAGGCAAGCGGGGATTTCACAAATGCAGTCCTTGTTTATCGTCAGGCCGCAGCGAATACGCAATTAACGGAGAAAATTCGGGAACAGTTTTCGACAAAAGCAGCGGCGCTTTCTGAAAAAAGTGTGAATTCTGGAAGTGACAAATCCGCAAATTGAAAACATGATTTGTTTCAGGAAAAGTTGCAGTAAAAGGATTGAGCTTTTCAGAGTTTTTCGAGAGATTGATTTGTGAGTTTTTTATGCAAGGTTATTGCCGAATAATACTTGGGGTTTTTCACTGTATTTTCACTTTCTGCCTGTTGGTGACTGGCTTTTGCTGCTTCACGGATACTTGTCAGTCCGCGCCAACAAACGCTCCGCGTCCAAACGTGGTGATCATTCTTGCTGATGATCTCGGTTTTTCCGATGTGGGTTGTTTTGGTTCTGAAATTCCGACTCCAAATTTGGACCGGATGGCATCCGAAGGCATTCGGTTAACACAGTTTTACACCACTCCCCGCTGCTGTCCTTCACGAGCTGCATTATTGACAGGGCTTTATCCACAAGAGGCGGGGATTGGCAACATGATGGAAGATCGCGGAATCTCCGGTTACCGGGGCGAACTTGCCACGAATTGCATCACTGCGGCGGAAGAATTGCAAATAGCGGGATACCATACATTGATGACGGGAAAATGGCACGTGAGCCACATTCACTTCAATGGCAAAAATCAGCTCAATTACGAATCAAACGAACCGTTTTGGGAGAGCAAGGCAGGTTGGCCGCTGCAGCGGGGTTTTGAGGAGTTTTTTGGAACAATTCACGGGGTGAACAGTTACTTCGATCCATTTTCACTGGTGCAAAGCAACACGCCGATCAGAGCTGAGACGAAGGATTTCTATTATACGGATGAAATAAGTGATCATGCAGTCAATTTGATTGACAAGTATGCAAATGGCACCAAACCGTTCTTCCTTTACGTTGCCTACACGGCACCGCATTGGCCATTGCAAGCACCGGAAAGTGATATTGCCAAAAATCGGGAGCGTTACCTGAAGGGATGGGATGCCATCCGCACCAACCGTTACCAGCGGCAGATTAAGATGGGCGTCATAGAAAAAGACTGGCCATTATCACCGCGGGATTCTCGCGTGCCAGCGTGGGAGCGTGTGAATGACAAGAAATGGGAGGCCAATCGCATGGCGACATATGCCGCCATGGTTGAACATCTGGACCGTGGAGTTGGACGGATTCTGGATCAATTGATCGCCAAGGGCGTTGATACAAACACCCTTGTCATTTTCTTTTCTGATAATGGTGCTTGCGATGAAGTGATTCAGCCGGGCTGGTATGATGTTCCCAGTCGTACACGGGATGGACGAGTGGTTAAAGTGGGGAACGCCAATCATTCCGTCTTTGCTGGACCGAATGATGTATGGCAAAGCTATGGGGTTCCTTGGGCGAATGTGAGCGATACCCCATTCCGGTTGTATAAACATTTCACTCACGAAGGAGGGATTGCATCGCCATTTATTGCACGGTGGCCTGCGAAGATAAAAAATCGGGGTTCCATATCCAGAGAAATTGGCCATGTGACAGACATCATGGCTACGCTGGTTGATGTTTCTGGTGCCCATCATCCCAGTAACTACAAAGGACACTCTGTTCAAGCGCTGGAAGGAGTGAGTCTTACTCCGATTCTCTCGGGAGCTGTTAATCAATCGCACCATCCCCTCTTTTGGGAACATGAAGGGAACCGAGCCGTCCGATTAGGGAAATGGAAATTGGTTGCCCGGTATAAGCAAGACTGGGAGCTCTACGACACGGAAGCGGACCGGACAGAAAGTTCCAATCTGGCGGCAAAATATCCGGAGAAGGTCAAGGAAATGACTGCCCTGTATGAGAAATGGGCGGAGCGTTGTCACGTTGTTCCTCCAGATAAACTTCCACCTGAGAGAAAAATCATGGCTACCAAGAATGAGTAGTTGGACCTGCCAAAAAATTCATCAAACCAGAGAATCAACAGAGTTTAATGTGAACAGAAACATTGTTGATGATTTTTCATTACACATAATGCTAAGTGATGTATCCGGCGTGCTCGGAATTGAGGCGTGATGATATTTACGGTGTGGACCAGGCATGGTGGATACGTCACCGTTGAAGTGACATGTGAGTGTTGTTCCTTTTTGTCCTTAAAAAATCCACCAACAGTAGCTTGGCTGTGGTCCAAACATTTGTTTTCAGACTTTCACGAATTATCTTGCCGCCCACCTTAATTCTACCATAGTAATTACCATTATTGACGTATTGAATCAGGTTGGGCACTTTGGGAAACGAACGCCACTGTCCATCATGGGACAAGTGCTCATCCCGTTTTCGAGAGCTTATTTGTGTATCTCGATCTTGCATGGACAAATGCTACGGGATACAAAGAGGAGATAAGTAATACGCTCTAAATTGCAGTTGTAAGTTATTGGTAATTAACGATGCGCGAGTGGTGGAATGGCAGACACGCCAGACTTAGGATCTGGTCCCGTAAGGGGTGGGGGTTCAAGTCCCCCCCCGCGCACCATCTCTTTCCCCTGCCCCATTTGCCATTCATCATTTGTCCGTTACTTCTGCAATAACGGTTTCAGATGGGCAATGGAACGTTCTGCCTGTTCTATTGTTCCGCACTCAACAGAGAAAACGATGTCTCTCTTGATGGACCGGCAGATTTTGATAATATGAGCCCAATCAATAACACCATCACCACAAGCACATCCCACAGGAGTCCCGGTCACCTTGCCGCGTTCTCCCTCGGATTGCTTCATGGAAATATCCTTGGCGTGCAAATGGACCAATCTCTCGGCAACGTGTGAAAGCCATGAGTAAGGATCCTGGCCACTGAGGTAGCTGTTTCCTGTGTCAAAATTGATGCCGATCGCCGCACTTTTAACGAGGCCATAAATGCGGTCCAATCCTTCTGGCGTCTTACTGTATTGTTGGTGTGGTTCGAGCCCGATGCAGATGGAACGGGGGTAGGCGAATTTTGCGGCTTCCATCAGGGTGTAACGCATTAAGACATGGTCCTCGGCTTCGGTGGTCCACTTTGGTTTTGGTCCCTCATCCGTGTTAACGACCGGGGCTCCGCATTCTGCGGCAAAACGGATTGCCTGCTTCAAATATTCAACGCTCACCTCGGGTTTGCACAATGGTGTGTGTGCGGAGAGACCGGAGAGTTTTACACCAAATCGCTCGCAGGCTCGTTTGATCCTCAGGGGATCATCAAACATGGAAACGCTATGGAAGTAACCCGCCTCGCTAAGGAGTTCGCGCCCCCAGTGGACCATGGGTTCGACGTATTCATAGCCAAGTTCCGCTGCTTTTTCCACTCCCCATTCGAAGGATTTATCGTGGTGACGAACGAATTCGAGGTTAATTCCAAGGCTGACTTTACTCATAGAAACACTCTTTGGTTCAGGGTTTACTCCACTCTTGAGCACACTGGTCAAGCGCTTCTGCTGTCTTGAGCTCAGGATAAAGGGTTATCAAATAATTTAGCTGGAAACGGGCTCCACTCGGATAGGTCAATGGTGTCGATTCGAGCTTTTGCGTTGCTGAAAGATACGCAAACGGTGAATGCATGGAGAAATAATAGGAATCACCCCCTGCATTGGATGGATGGCCAAAAAGCGCCAGTGTCGCCGCATGGCCGGGACCATCAAAATGCACTGCCTCCCATTTATGCTGTGAAACATCTTGTTTGGTTCCGCTCAAGTCCGGCTTGCCACCTGAGAAAAAATGTTCGGCAACCGCGTCCAATGGTTGTTGAAAACGCATCCCCAATCCGTGGTAATTGGCTCCTTCCAGAACAACGTCCTTTTTGCCAACCTTGAATGCGGATTTCCACTGGAGTGCAACTTCGCGCGTCGTCTCATTGACAGAGAGGGTTAAGGTGCGCTGTTCCACCAAAAGCGCAGCCGAAGTTGTATCAGCAAGTAACGTATCGGATGGCAATATCCAATGAATCGTTTGTTGTATGATTGCCCGTGGAATTCCCATGGTATTCGTCCCCAAAATCGGTTTGGATGTGCGAATTACCCTTTCAATTCCATGGCCAGTTTGCTCCTCCCAGAAATTAGTGCCGTTGACTTTGATGGCATACATCAAACCGCGATGGTGAACATGGTCAGGGGGAGAATCTCGCAGAATATTATTCCCAGCCAGTGTATAAAGCTCCTTGACGTAAGGCTTGGATTTCTCCTTTGAAAAGGCATAGACCATGACTGGCTTGTCATTGAATGTGATCGTCCATTCATCGGATTTTCCCGTTTCCTTCACAGCAAGACCCGCATTCAAAACTCCAGTGGGTAACAGGAATGCGAGCGCAGATGCAAGAGCCACCCCAAAACAATGTTTTATTTTCATAATAGAAATGCACTTTTGAAAGGACCGGAATTTGGCTTAAAATAGGGTCCCTAACGCGGTTCTAGATTAAAATCCTCTTTTGGGCTTGATCGAACTGCGCCGTCTTCTTTTTCAAATAGGCTAACATGGCCATATTGAGTGCGGCTTGGACCTTGAGACCAAACTCAACATCGCTGACGGGTTTCTCACGTGACCGCACGCAGGAAAGAAAGTTCTTCCAATGCAATGGGGTGGTATCCGTCTTCATCCCCGGAACCACTTTACGTTCCCCTTTCTTGGGAATAATCGTGATGCTGGCAAAGCCACTTTCCCAGCCCCCCGCGTCCTGCAACGTAAGTGTGCCTTCATCACCACGGATGGCGGGTTCGCTTGTAAAATCGTTCATCAGGGTGCAAACCAGAGAAACAGAGACTTTTTCAGGATAATCCAGGCACATATTGAACGTGTCCGGCACTTCACGATCGTATGTTGTAAATTTAAAAATACCGCCACTGGCGATTGCCAGCGATGGAAAATTCAACCCAAGCGCGCTGACAAACGGAGTAAATACGTGAGGGAACAGATCCGTGCATGGGCCACCAGCGTAGTCTAGATACCGTCGCCAGCTAAAAAACCGTTCCACAGTGTAGGGGACCTTTGGGGCATCACCCAAAAAAGCCTCCCAATCCACATCCACTCCGGCCTTGGCATCGGGATCAGGAATGTGCATCCGCTCGCCCCAATCGCCATCGCGATAATATCCCGCCTGAACGTGGTAAATTCGGCCAATAGTCCCCTTTTTCACCAAATCCGCCACATTCATCCACGCAACACTCGAATTCCCCTGGTTGCCGACCTGTACGACCCTGTTCAGTTTCCGTGTTTCCTCGGCAAATTGTCGTGCCAGATCAAATTGTGTCCAGTGGCCCATCGGCTTTTCACAATAAACATCCTTGCCAGCCCGAATGGCGTCCAGGGCTTGCGGCACATGGTGACGGTCTGGCGTTGCAACGCACACCACGTCCACCGATGTGTCCGCCAGCAAATCTCCGTGATGTTTGTAGGGCTTGGCACCTGTCAGCTTGGCAGCTTCGTCCAATCGATAGTAACAGACGTCATTCACTGCAACGATCTGAAGATTCTCACCGGCCTTAATCAATTTTTGAACAACCGCAACATGAGACATTCCCCGTCCACCGTTTCCTATGAACCCCACACCAATGCGATCATTGGCACCTATAACGCGTCCTCTGGACACATAAGGAAATGCGCCAATCATGCCCAGCGCAGCAGCAGCGGTTGCGGTGTTACGAATAAATTCCCGGCGGTTGGATAAGCCAGTTTTTTCTTGAGTCGTTGTCATAGACTTTTCTTTGTTTTCTCCAATTTCGGTAGTTGCTTAATGATGATCATTTTTATCAGAAAAGAGGAGTGCTTTCTTTCAAAAATGCCTAGTGGGAAATTTTGAACATTTTTGTTTTCTGCAAAAATTCTCAGAACGCACAACTTGTGTGGAAAAAACAAATGAAATGGCTTGATTCTTGGGAGGAAATTCCTTCAATTTTACTTAAACCATTTTCCATGAACGAAATCACCCACTGCCAGCGTGTTCTAAAGCACTTGAGTAATCACCCCGTGGACCGTTTGCCGTTGATGCCCATAACGATGATGTTTGCCGGCGATTTTGCCCAGGTTCCTTACGGAGAATACTGTCAGGATCACAGCAAACTGGTGGAATCACAAATCAAAACCGCAGAAGAATTTGGATTTGATTATGTTTCGTGCATTTCGGACCCGGCACGGGAAGCAAGCGATTGCGGAGCCACTATCGCTTGGTTTGACAATCAGCCTCCAGCCATAGTTGAAGAAAAGGCGCTGCTGGCTGACAAGACCCAGCTGAGTCATTTGCTGATGCCCGATCCTCTGGGCGGAGGAAGGATGACGGACCGCGTGGACGCTGCCGCGTTATTTCGTGAAAAGTGTGGCAACAATTTTTTGATTGAAGGCTGGGTTGAAGGGCCTTGTGCCGAGGCAGCCGATTTGCGGGGAATCAACACCTTGATGTTGGATTTCTTCGACGATCCCATTTTCATCAAAGACCTTTTCGAGTTTGTGACCAAAATGGAGCTGTGCTTTGCGCAAGCGCAAATCAATGCCGGAGTTGATATCATCGGCATTGGTGACGCCGCCGCCTCACTCGTCGGGCCAGATATATATAATGAATTTGTACTTCCATACGAAAAACGACTGGTCGATGGCATTCACACCATGGGGGGGCTTGTGCGCCTTCACATATGTGGCAACACACGGCAAATTCTCAGAGGAATGGGGTCGCTAAAATGCGATATTGTGGACCTGGATTCCATGGTTCCAATGGCTGAAGGCCGGGCACAGATGGGCCCTGCTCAGGTTTTGCTGGGCAATTTGAATCCAGTGGCACTGCTTCGAAACGGAACGCCCGGGCAAATACTGGCCGCTGTCACCCAATGTCGACAGGAAGCCGGTTCCCGATTCATCGTTGGCGCAGGCTGCGAAATACCAAGAGGAACCCCATTCGAAAATGTAAAGACCCTTGCAACCGCAACAAAGTTATAACCGTTTGAGTTCCCCTCACACCATGCAATTTCTAAAAACGCCTGTTATTTCTTAAACCGGATCAAGTTGGCTGCAATCACTTCACGTGTCACTGGAACAATCTCGCCAGGAAAAACCATTGTTCCATCCATGACATATTGATGTTGTGAAATGAGCGCCGCATCCGCGTTGTAAAAACGAACCGCCTTTGCCAGCTTCTTGACATTCTTCACCTCAACCGCACCTACGATTTCATAGGGCCGGGACGGCAATTGAGAATAAATGTCAACTCCATCCACTCTTTCCACATACGACCCGGGACTTGTGGCCCAGTTTTGTTGTTGCCCAACGTAGGGACGGAAATGGTAATCCGTGCTGCATGCAGTCAAAGCAAAGCAAGCCAAAGATAAAAACAACAAATTTTTCATTTTCAAATCTCACACGTTCCAAATGGAACGCTGCATGTAGTATGCTCCCATCCAATCCTTTGGCAAGCCCCTGCCAGCTTGCTAAAAATGCACTATCAGAGCCACTTACATTTTGACTTTGCCCCCCCTTCCCCATATTCCCATGAAACATCTCTTGCCGAAAATCGGAAGCACCACCAACCCCTTGCACAAAAAAGCGCCCATCCAGAAAGATGGACGCTTTAAAAAACTGGCTTCTTCCAATTAGAGTTTCACACTGCTTCTATCACTCAGCCAACGGAAATCATCCTGTTGATTCCGAGGAATAGATGGAACCGGACTGCCACCATACTTTACTCTCACAACAGTGCTCTTGTTGCGCCATTTGTGAATTTCTGCGTGCCCATCTGCAAAGGAAAAACCTGCGGCTCCATTATGAAACGAAGCAGGAAGATCCCCCCACTGAGTTGCCACCTCACTTCCAGCAATCGGTGTTCCTAGGTCATAATAACCATCGTTAATGGAGTCTGGATGCTCCTCTAACATGACGCAAATCAAAGCTGGCTTCGGAATCGTCGTCACTTTTAAAAATTGCTTCCATCCCGTGTTAAACTCATTGACTCCCTTGTAAGTAACGTCAGATGTGCTTGGCGAAAAAAGCCCCAAAAACATATTCATTGAATAACTACGGGTCCTGGACTTTATAGACGTCTGCTTGGGCCCCAGAAACGTATCAGCAGGACACTTGTAGGCTTTGACTGACCCTCCCATGTAGCTTCCAAGCAACCCCAGTTTAAGCAGGGAGGGATCACCGACATTGGGATCGTTATCCCAGGACATGTTGTTCACGCACCATGTTCTGTAGGTCTTCCGACTTATTTCCGTATCAGTTTCAGTAACACCATAATTATTAACGCAAGCTTCTCTGTTATCAGTCGCATACATCAACCAAGCGTAGGTTATTTGCTTTCCATCGTTAATACAGATAATCCCCTGCGCTTTGCTCTTTGCAGAGGAAAGAGCCGGAAGCAACATGCTTGCCAGAATGGCAATGATGGCAATCACCACAAGCAATTCGATCAATGTGAATGCTTGTTTTGTATAAAACAGTTTTTTACATTTCATACGTTGTGCTCGTTCTGAAGGGTTTCAACAAACGCTACGTTTATTTGCTCATCCAATCAAGACAAATGAACCTGTTTTTTGACTGGAAAACAATGGGAAGAAGGTGGAAAGTAAAAGAGTAAATTTTTTGTGTCGTGAAAACTCAATTGTTCAAGTCAAAGATCGCCCAGGCATGTGTGGTATCCGCCCTGTTGATCGGAGCAAATACAATCATTGCTGCGGACTCCGTTTCCACCAACTCTACAGCCACCGTTGCCCCGGCTTCAACCAATGCAGTCGCCAGCACGACCTCCTCAAGCCATCAGCCCAAAGCGATGTCCACAACAAGAGAGCCAGCACAGTTGGTCCAGCCCAGTAAATCCCCGTCAGGAAAGCGTGTGGAAATATCCGGGGCTTTGGCTAAACCTGCCAAGGAAAAGGGGTTTCGAGCTGGTTTGCGCCGTTTTGGCAATCTTTTCAATCCTTTTGCTCCTGTTGATAAAACAGAAAAGAAAGAGGCGCCTTCTGATGCCTGGGTAGCCACTCTTGAACGCGAGAGAACCCAATCAATCCTTGCCGATGACAAGGGCGTTGGCAGACCTGAAATCAATCTTCTTTCCGTCAGTTGTCCTGACGTTCCAAAATAACTGTCGTATAGAGCTTTAATAAAGGAACCGCGATGCAAACGATCATCAAACACTTGTCCATCGCGGTTTTTTTATTATCTGCCCTCTCTTGTTCTGCTGACGAGGAAAACATCCTTGCCCCCGGGGCCAAGCTTCAGAAGCTAGCCAGTGGCTTTTCTTTCACTGAAGGCCCAACATGTGATTCTTCTGGCAATGTTTTTTTCACAGACCAACCCAACAATCGAATTTTAAAGTGGGATGCTGCCGAAAAGAAGCTGACCACCTTTTTGCAACCTGCCGGACGTGCCAACGGCATGTATTTTGATGCCACAGGCCATCTGATTGCCTGTGCGGATGAAAAAACAGCTCTTTGGTCCATTTCAACTAATGGCCAGCACACCATCCTTTTTGATCAATACGAGAATAAATCTCTCAACGGTCCAAATGATGTCTGGGTTCACCCCAATGGCGGCATTTACGTGACCGACCCCTTTTACAAGCGGTCTTGGTGGAACTATGAAAAACGTCCACAGGATGGGGAACACGTTTACTACCTCGCCCCCGGTTCAAAGGTGCTGAAGCGTGTTATTACCGACCTTCGTCAGCCAAATGGGATCATCGGAACACCGGATGGTAAAAAACTATTCGTTGCAGATATCGGGGATGGAAAGACTTTTGCCTACGACATTCAATCTGATGGCTCTCTTGTAAACAAGCAACTCCGCTGCCCCATGGGGAGTGACGGCATGACATTGGACAAGGCTGGGAACCTTTATCTGACAGGCAAGGGAGTGACCGTATTTGACCCAGCCGGCAAAAAAATCGCGCACATTGATGTTCCTTGTGATTGGACAGCAAACGTCAGCTTTGGAGGAAAAGACCATCGCACCCTATTCATTACAGCGGGTGATAGTTTTTATTCCATCGACATGCTGAATGCCGGTGCCAACGCGAGCAAATAGGACTTTCTGGCATCGTGCACGCTCCAATTTGTCTGGCATCCTTGGAGTATGACAGGTCATTGGAGGAATTCCGCATTTCCAATCCGTTATTTTGCCGTCAAATCAGCACTTTATAAGAATGAGGGAACTCCTTTTTTCACCATGTTTTCTGTTGCTTCATCCGTAATCCTTGGCATAGTGAATGCAGTGAGTGTGTTTGTGTGGCCTTCTCAACATGACGAATTATGAAACGTAAACAAACAAGTTCCTCAGAAAAGAAGTTGAAGAAAAATCCTCCAGCGAAATTAAAGGCACCCAAGACAAAAAAGGCAAAACCCCTTGCGACAAAAGTTCCACCGCCAGTCAAAGAAACCGTTTTTGCTCCAGCAAAGGCCCCATCAAACTCCATAGAGCGCCCAAGTTCAAAAACCACCGCCACTCCAATCATTCCCCAACAAGCCATCGCGCCAGAAAAGCCGCTGGCGTCAGTTAAAAAAACAACCGAGGATTCGACAAAAACGCCAACATCGATTCATATTCCATCCATACTTATGGAGGGGGATCATCCGCTGGTCGCATCCCATGCCAGCGGTCCGGGACAGCGTTATTCCCTCGGTCCAAAGCCTCCAACGGAACACTTCGCCCCATCAGAGGAGGAATTGCCCGAAGCCTATGGCACGATGCAGCTTTTCCTTACAGCTCGCGATCCTCACTGGCTTTATGCCGCCTGGGACCTGACCCGAGAGCAACTTAAAAAATTCAATTCCCTGTCAGCGCACAAGCACCTGATTTTGCGCGTCTATGCAACAAAGGATGCCGGGACTGTGATTTCGGAAATTCATGTGCATCCAGAATCGCGCAATTGGTTTGTTCCCGTTCCAACGGCCTCGATGGGTTACCTTGTGGAACTTGGTTATTACGACTCTGCCAACGCTTGGACAAATATTTCACTTTCGTCCCCCACCCTGACGCCCCCCGACACAGTTTCAGAAGACACAAATGTTCGGTTCGCCACCATTCCAGCAGACGTCTCGTTTGAGGAGATATTGACGACGGTCAGAAAAGTAATTCCACAGCAGCTTCCACTGATTGAAGCGGTCCAACAGCTCAGGGAACAAGGGCACGTCGACCTGCCGGTCGCGACCGAAATTCCACGCTTGGAATGGACTCCAGCACAAGAACAAGCCCTTGCAAAAATCGTCACTCTCGACCAGATCCGCAGGGTATGGATTGGCTCTCTCGAAATCACCGAGCTCGTACGCCGCCAATTAGAACAACAAGTCTCCTCCTTGACGGCGTCACAATTAAGCCGGCCAACCTCTCCCGGTGGTCCGTTGAGCAGTCTTTCAAGTCCCTTTGGTGGAATGCCCGCCAAGAGAAAGGGGTTCTGGTTCAATGTCAACGCTGAACTCATCATCTACGGAGCCACAGAACCTGATGCCAAGGTGTCAATTGGGGATCGCCCCATCCGGCTTCGCCCCGATGGCAGCTTCAGCTTCCGTTTTGCGTTGCCAGACGGGGAGTATTCGCTTCCAGCAGTCGCCACTTCCGCCGATGGCGATGATACACGCGCGGCGTCGTTGCAATTCAGTCGAAAGACCGATTACACAGGCATCGTCGGCAAGCATCCACAGGATGCCGCCCTGAAGCCACCAACACCGGACGCTGTTTCATAAGAGCACAAATTATTTTAACTGGAGGGGAATCTCCAATTCCTACTGTCAAGTGAATCCTTACACAAAAGCAGCCCAGTTTTTGATCCGACTTATCGGGTTGGGATTTCTTATTATCGGGGCGATTCTTCTTGCCGGGAATCTTATGCTCCAGTTTTCGGATCGCCCGGTGGACGGCCATTTCACGGGTGAAATCGTGCTGCTTCTCATCGGGCTGTTCATATTGATCACCAGCACTCGTTTTGCCAAATGGATCACCCGAAATTTGGACGATGACGAGTGATTCAATGGGGATAAATAAAAGCTGCAACTTTTTTAAAATCAAGGTAAACGAGGCTTGCACCAGAGGCAAATTTCCTGTTTGCTAAAGGCACCGATGCAAGGCCATTTTACCCTATTATTGCACGCTCACCTGCCCTTTGTGCGACACCCCGAGCACGAACGGTTTCTGGAGGAAAACTGGCTTTTTGAAGCCATCACTGAGAATTACATTCCTCTCATTCAAATCATGGAAGGATGGCTCAAGGATGGCATGAAAACACGCACCACCCTTTCCATTTCGCCGCCCCTCTGTGCGATGCTTCTGGACCCTCTGCTTCAGGAACGTTACCTTCGGCATCTCAACGGGCTCATTGACCTTGCGGAAAAGGAAATTCATCGCACCCATTGGGATCGAACATTCCGCGAACTTGCATGGATGTATCATCACCGTTTCTCAACCATTCGGGAAACCTATTACAGCTACGGATGCAATCTGGTTGGAGCATTTAGAAAATTCCAGGAACAGGGCAAACTTGAAATTGCCACCAGTGCAGCAACCCATGCGCTTCTGCCACTTCTGGCGAGCCACTCACAATCCATTCGCGCCCAAATCCTTACTGCGCGCGACCACTATCAGCAGTGTTTTGGGTGTGATCCTCGCGGCATTTGGCTGCCCGAATGTGCCTATTCACCAGCAGTGGAACCTGCGCTTCAGGAAGCAAACATTCGATGGTTCATCACTGACACTCACGGCATCATATTTGCCAATCCGCGTCCACGCTACGGTGTTTTCGCCCCGGTTTACACTCCCAATGGAATCGCAGCCTTTGGCAGAGACCTCGAATCAGCACGACAAGTATGGAGTAAGGATGAAGGTTATCCTGGCGATCCCAACTACCGAGACTTTTATCGTGATATTGGGTTTGACCTCGATTTTGATTATGTAAGCCCCTATTTACCAACCCCCGAGAGCCGTGGCTTTACCGGGATCAAATACCACCGCATCACAGGCAGCACGCAGGACAAACAACCTTACAACCGCGATGCTGCCCTTCATATGGCAGATCAACATGCGGGGCATTTCCTCCATGCCAGAATTGACCAGATGAATCGTCTGCTCTCCATCATGGACCGCCCCCCGATTCTCGTAACACCATATGATTCAGAACTTTTTGGCCACTGGTGGTATGAAGGCCCGGAGTTTCTGAACTATTTTGTTCGTAAAGCCTATTACGATCAAAAGACATTCACTTTTATCACTCCAAGCGAATACCTTCATCGTTACCCCACTCAACAAATTTCAACTCCCTGCGCCTCAAGCTGGGGAGAAGAAGGCTATTGGCGTGTCTGGCTCAATGAATCCAATCAATGGATCTACCCTCACCTTCAAATTGCTCAAGGCCGCATGACGGAGCTGGCTCGAAAACACCCCCAGCCAACCCCGCTTCAACTTCGAGCCCTTAACCAAGCCGCCCGGGAACTTCTCCTGGCTCAATCCAGCGATTGGCCTTTCATTCTCCGCACTGGCACCAGTCCTGAATACGCAAACAAACAGGTCTCCAGCCATATTTCACGCTTCACAAAGATATACGAGGAACTCACATCTCCTGGTGATCTCGACGAGCCCTATATTGCCCATCTCGAATGGATGGACAACATCTTCCCCAACATCAACTTCCATCTTTGGGCGTAGCAGAGAAAACGCACAATCAGAACAAATAACAGCAACATAAAAAGGCAATGCACTGTTGATCTAGATCTTCTAATCTGGTGCATCATCTTCTTCTTTTTGTGGTGAACTCTAATGATCGCGCATGGGGATTATTAGAAATGACCTTCCAAAATAACCTTTGGTATCCGCTGTAAGGGGAAAACCTTTGTATTCCATTTATCAGGTTGATAGACAACGCATTCTCACACAACAGCAGGGCGTGATAAAGTCCATTAATTCGTTATTGATATAATAACACTTATTTCATTATTCAAGATGTGAAATAAGAGAAAACGTTTCACACCAAGCTTCATGCCATAACAAACAACATTTCTTAATCTTAATAAACGTCTCTTTGGAAATTCTAACCATTTTTTGAGTAATTAAGAAAAAGACTTCACTTTTTTAGGGATTTTAATTACTAAACAAGCATGAACCCAAACCAACTACGTGGCGTGTCCCACGTTTCCTCTATTTCAAGAGAGACACATCCAGCAATCCCCATATCAAAAACAGCAAGAACTAGATTCTTGCCCATAACACGGCCTATGACTGCATTGGCTATCGGAGCCATGCTTGCCATTGCCAGCACCTGTTCGGCTCAAACGTATGCCACACTCACTGATGTCGGGGGTCAACCGGATGTCGGAAGTGATGACATTTCTCAGTTGAATACCGGCAGTGGAAGTCCTGACGGTCTCAATTACTATTTTGATAACAGCACACCCCCCGGACAAATATTCACAACCGGCAGCAATGCAAATGGTTATCAACTTACTTCACTCTCCATATTAACTGCGGGAAATAGCGGAAGTCTCCCCACGGCTGGGCAAGCTTACTATTTGCGCATTTATTCCATATCAGGGACCAACGCAACCTTACTTACAACCTATACATCCACAAATACATTCATCTTTCTGGACACCGACTGGCTTCAATGGACAGATTTGCACACCATTCTGTCTCCAAATGCCCAGTATGCCTATTCGTTTGCCCGTGCCTCATCAGGTTGGGAAAACATGGCCAACGTGAGTGGTAATCCCTACGCTGACGGGGAAGTCGCATTGATTCCCGTCAATGGAGGAGGAATTACAGTGGGCTCAAGCCATGACTTCGATGCCACATTCATCGCAGGTCTCACACCGATCACCTCGCTTGTCATCGGTTCCCCCACCTTTTCACCCTCTGTGTCTGTAACAGTGGGAGCAACAGCCACGGTCAGCGTGGTTGCCGCAGGTCCTGGCACATTGACGTATCAATGGCAGACAGATGGCGGTAATGGCGGGAGTCTCACTAATATTGGATCGGCCACAAGCAACTCCCTGGCCATCAACACCACCGGTTACGCTCCCGGTGCCTATCACTACGATGTGATTGTTGGCAATGGATCAACAACCCTGACAAGTTCAGTTGTCACCCTATCAGTTACACCTCCCGTCACCAGCGCTACGTTGACTGACATTGGTGCATCTGCCTCACCTCTAGCAAATGACATCACCCAATTAGTCGGTGGCGGAACACGTGACGATCTGAATTACTACACAGACAACGGTCCCAATAATGACAAGTATGCAGGCCAGACTTTCACGACGGGCACCAACTCTCAGGGCTATTACTTCACCACACTGGCATTCCAGACCGGCGGAGGCGGATCTAGTGGAGTGTCCACAGCTCAGGCGTATGATCTCTTCGTTTACAAAATCCAGGATGAAGCCGCCCTGCTGATGGCGCATTACACCAATGCAGGATTCTCTTTTGTTGATGGCAACTGGCTTCAATGGAGCGGTTTTAACCTAACGCTTACGCCAAACACAACCTATGCCTACGCATTTGGACGCAGTTCCTCTGGCACTGGGTGGGAAGCCTTGTCTGTCAGCCCAAACACAACCGACCTATATTCAGGGGGGCAGATTTGCCTCATTCCCGCTGAAGGCGGATCCCTAACCTATGGGACCACTGGCCTGTCAGACGCTGTCTTTGACATTGGGGTTCTCCCCATTGGCGTTGGACCAGATCCCAAACCTTATGCAGGAAGCATTACGGTTTCCCCCGGACGCATCATCTCCGCTGGTACACAACTCACTCTCACCCAAGCCGCCACAGGAAACAGCCCGCTTCACTTCCAATGGCAAACAGATGGTGGCACAGGTGGCACCCTGACCAATATCCCCTCAGCCACAGGAACCAATCTCGTGATTGATACAACCGGATGGCTTGCGGGTGCCTATACGTTTGATTTCGTTGTCACCAACGTCTATGGAACATCCAAATCCTCCACAGTAACAGTCAGCGTCTTGTATGACCAAGGAACAGCGACGCTCACAGATGTGGGTTCCACCGATCCTATTCCTGGTTCAGATGACATTTATCAACTGACGACCGGAAGCGGAAGTCCGGACAGTTTGAATTACTATTACGATAATAGTTCTCCGCCAGGACAAACTTTCACCACAACAAAATCCTCCATCCTTACGACATTGGCAATCCGGCTTGCTGGAAGTGCGGGAAATGTTCCCAGTGCTGGACAAGGCTACATTCTGCGCCTCTATAAAGTGTCCAATGGCAATGCCACACCGTATGCCATCTACGCATCGTCTGCGACAAACTTCACGTATACCTCCTCTGATTGGTTGCGCTGGAGCGATTTGTCAGTTCCGCTCAGTGCTAACACGACCTATGCCTACACCTTTGGGCGCGTGTCCACCGGAGCGGGCTGGGAAAACCTCGCCAACGTCACTGGTGATCTTTACTCTGGTGGCGAAGTAGCCCTGATACCTACAGGAGGCGGTGCCATTACCACCGGCAGCAGCCACTCTTATGACGCCACATTTGATCTCGGATTGGTCATCGCCGGACATCCAATGGTTTCATCGTTAATCTTTACACCAGGTCAAACCATTTATTCTGGGACACCCGTTACCGTGACAGCAAACGCCACTGGCACAGGCCCATTTACCTATCAATGGATGACTGATGGGGGTAGTGGGACGCTTACCAACATTCCCGGTGCCACGAACATCACTCTCACTCAAAATACAAGCACCTATGCTGGTTCGACGATCATCTTTGCCCTGCAAGTGTCAAATGCATCTGGATCCACCACTGTAAAAGGTGCTTTGGTTGTCAACGACGCCAGCGCCCCAATTTTGGTGACGGATATTCCATCCAACCTGTCAACATTTGCAGGCACAACATTGACACTCTCACCCTCATTCACGGGAACTCAACCAATCACCTATCAATGGCAGATAGCGAAAGGTGCAATTCCCGAAAATATCCCCGGACAGACTAATGTTACGTTGACGATAGCAAACCTCTCAACCAACGATGCTGGTGTATACATGGTTGTTGCTTCCAATTCCCAGGGAGAATCCTCAAGTTCAACCTGCACCGTGACAGTCTGGCAACCTCAGACAACCCCATACAACGTAAACTTCCAATGGCATTCCACGGAAGGGACTAATGATGTTGGAAATTACGCAGGCACCGGCATATCTGGGTTTGGCACAGGCACAACCTGGAACCAAGTTATTGGTCCATCCGCATGGTCTCCTGGCACTTATTCAAGTACCACGGGATTTAAAGATGATGGCAGTGTCGACACCGGCATTAGCTGGACTTTGGTGACTGGCGGAAGCTGGGATTGGACCAATTCTCCAACCATTGCACTGCTCGATTCCTCAGCCAGTTCATATGGAACGCAAACCTTTACGTTCTCACTGCCCAACGGACTCTACAACCTCGTGTTGTTCTCCTGTAACGGGACGGAAGCCTCCACCACCAACGGTGGCACAATCTTCACTGTCAACGGACAAACTCAGACTGCCTTGCCAACTCAAGACACCCAGTTTGTCCTTAACGACACTTACGTTGTCTTCACTGGACTCCAAGTCACAGATCAGACACTCACCGGAACATGGAGCCCTGTCACAGGCAAGAGCTATGGCAGCCTCAACGGTGCTCAGCTCCACTACGTTTCTCCCATTACAATTGTTTCTCTGTCCATCAAGCCTGTGTCAAAAGGACAGATTCAGTTGCAGTGGGCACAAGGCACACTTCAACAAGCCACAAATGTCACCGGGCCGTGGACATCCACTCAGTTGACATCTCCCTGCACAATCACCGCAGATGGAACACAAATGTTCTACCGGGTTAAAGTGCAATAATATGACTTAGGCCAGTCGGTCTTAAGGCCGATTGGTTTAAAAATCTCAAGGCTCGGACCACCAAAGGTCCGAGCCTTTCTTTTTTCAATTACAGCCCCCTCACTAAATCAGTAAAATCAACTTTGGGAGACTTGACACAATTCATTCTATCGACTGCAATCAAAGAGCTATGAAACAAGCAACCATCTGGCGACTTTTCCACGGATTACTTCTTCTCCTTGCGCCCGTTTTGGCCACAACCTGCATTGCTGAAAACATTGTCTCTCCACAAGCCAATACAAATCTGCCTTTAACCATAGCATCCCCCTGTTCCTATGCCGTTTACCAAAGGTCCGCTTCGAACGTTGCCATTGTCGGTATATCTGGAACTGTAAACAAAACGGCTGCCTCCGTGGAGGCCAAAGCAAGCCTCATGCAGCCATATGTCGAAGGACATGATGGGCATTCAACGGAATTTGTGCAGATTTGGACTGGTAACAGCACTGAATTCAAGGGGGCATTAACAATCCCAGCCGGTGGCTGGTATTCAGTCATCATAAAAGCCAAAGCTTCGGACGGATCACTCATCAGTCAGACAACAATAGACAAGGTCGGAGTGGGAGAAGTGTTTGTGACAGCAGGACATTCCTTTTGCTCGAATTGTCAGGGAGATAAACCGGGCAAATCAATGGACGATCGTGTAGCCACGTGTGTGGATTGGACTGATTCCCCATCTTTCCCCCTTAGATTCCGTCATTGCGATGATCCCCTCAGACCAGCCGATGGAGACAGAGCATCCCCCTGGCCCGCTGTTGGAGATGTTCTGGTGAGTCAGCTGCACGTTCCCATACTTTTCATCAGCACAGGTGCCGGTGGAACAACCGTTGAAGAATGGCGACGAAGCACTGAGAATCCAACACTCAATTTGCGGGGTTATCCCTGGTTGCGAACCACATTAACAAAACTCACCCCAGAAACTGGGCTCCGGGCAGTCCTCTGGTTTGGCAATGAAAATGACCTTTGGAAAGGCCCTTCACCTGAAGAGTTCAGTCGAAACCTTACCTCTGTCATCGCTCAAAGTCGGCTTGACTCTGGAAACCCACATTTACCGTGGTTAATCGCCTTCGATGCTTATTTTCCAGAGGTCTCAGAAAAATTGGGACCGTCTGAAAAACAAAAACGCAAAGAATTCATTGATCGCGGAACAGAGATCGTCCTTGAAACTGTCAGCAACACTTTCGATGGGCCTCAAACTGACGATCTGGGCCCTGAATTTCGACGATCTGATGGAGATCATTTCAATGAAGCGGGAGTCAAACAACTTGGAATCCGGTTTGCCAGAAAAATTACACAAACGTTTTTTCCCCAGCCATTGCCAGCACCGCAGGCTCCTCGATTTTAGACTGGTCACCATGAAACTGCGCTTACTGGTGTAAAAACACTGGCTTGCCTTGTGCATCAAAGCCACTGAGTCTTTCGATCCAATTAACAAAGGCCATTTTTACCCCCGCCAGAATACAATCACAGTTGTTGATTATCCCTCTGATGTGATTGACTGAATTTTTCTTTATTCGATGAAGACAAGACACGAACTTGTTCTGGCGCCATAAAACCTTCAGAAGGCTGTCCTAATTTTTAAAAATCGCAGAACCTATTTTTTCTTTTTAGATTCGTGGGATATTCGCAATGCCATGCCGTTGACCAACGCCGTTGCAACTTTCACATGCGCTTTACGTAGAATCCGATCGAAGGTCTGCCGCGACACCCGCATGTGCTCGGCGGCTTCCACATGATAGAGCCCTTGTAAATCGCCAAGTCTGATGGCTTCAAGTTCATCTGCCCCCAAGAGAATTTCATCCAAGTCGCATAGAGGAATCCCCGCAGGTTTGTAATAATCTGCAGGCGCCTTGTGTGCAATTCTTCTGGGACACTCCGGTCTGGACATATCAATAATCAAGACTGTCAACAGTCTCAAAATTTTTGAATCCACTCAAAAAGCAGCAGCATGTGCCAAGATTTCGGATATTTCTCAACGTATTCGAATTCGCAATTTTCTTTGCACGCTTCATTTTCATCTACGCTTTGCATCTGGCCAATCCACTTAAAATCTCTTCCTTTTGCAGATTGCGTCCGATGAAGATCATTTTTGTAACGCGCTTTTCATTTTTCCATGAATTGCCCAACGCTGCATTAAATTGGTCGTGAACACCTTGAAAAATAAAGCGTTCCTCCACTCCACTGAGTGACACAACTCCTTTTGCACGAAAAATGTTTTCTGAATGGCGTAGAACATACTCCTCCAGCCAGGCATAAAGAACATTGGCGGTATAACTGTCCTCGGTTTGGATGGCAACAGTTTGAATTTCATGAGGCGCATGTTCGGGACAAATTCTCCTGCCGGTTGCGCCCCCCATACAGCCATCCACGGACTGCTCAATCCGTTTGAAGTTGAATCCCCCCACATTGAGAATTTCATTCAAATCGACTTCAGCATTCTTGCATTTCAAGTAATTTGCCGCGCTGTTGATGGAGCACAGTTTTTCGAGCACCTTGTCGATTTTTTCCGGCGTCACAAGATCACATTTATTGACAATAACCACATCCGCATAGGCAACCTGTTCCCGAGCATGTCCATCTCCGCCCAGGTGTTTTTCAAAGTTCTGGGCGTCAACCAACGTGACAATCCCATCGACATTCATGAATACAGTAAGTCGAGGATCTGACAAAATGAAATAGGCCATCATGCCAGGATGAGCAACGCCAGTGGATTCAATGATCAGTCGATCATATTTTTCACTCGATTCGGCCACACCATTCAGAAGCTTCATGAACGCTCCACGAGTTTCGCAACACGATCTTCCAAGAACTACATCAAGCCGCGCGGGAGCGCCTGTGCCAAGAAGTGAATCGTCAATGGGAACTTCTCCTAGCTCATTTTCAATGATGGCAATGCGCCCATACCTTCCATTTGCCGCAAGAATCCGTTTCAGCAACGTGGTTTTCCCTGAACCGAGAAAACCGGAAACGATGGTGACCGGAAGTAATTTTTCTGCTTGTTCACTCATGACAATCATTAGCGTAGGCTCGAAGGTTTTTTGCGTAAAGATTATTGTGGGCTTATGCTCATAATGAATTTGAAATTGATCTTGTAGGAACCACCCATTTCCTTAAAAGCCATCCAGCAAAAAAAATCGTCATTGGGGCAACTTGATCGGTAATTATGCTCAAATTGTCTCATTTCAACTGAAGTAACAGGTATTTTCCCCCTTTGGACGGTCCGTTTACCCACTTTTGGGTTAGAATGGTGCCAAAAAACGCCATTCTTTAAGCTGCGCTTGAGTCGCATGGGTATTTGACATAAATTTTCCACCGCATGAATTTGACACTGAATGAACAGGTGGCACAGACAGCCTCCTGGATTAGCAGGTTGCGAGAGGAAATCGCCCATGTAATCGTGGGACAGGAATCACTAGTAGACCGCTTACTGGTTGGATTGCTTGCCAACGGCCACGTCCTGCTCGAAGGTGTGCCGGGACTGGCCAAAACGCTCTCTGTCCGCACATTAGCCACGGCTGTGCAGGGCAAGTTCAACCGTATTCAATTCACCCCCGATCTGCTTCCAGCCGATATCGTCGGCACATTGATTTATAATCCACAGGATGGCAAATACCGCGCCACGCGAGGCCCCATCTTTGCCAACTTCGTTCTTGCGGATGAAATCAACCGCGCTCCAGCCAAGGTTCAAAGCGCCTTGCTCGAAGCCATGCAGGAGCGACAGGTCACACTAGGCGGCGAAACCATGAAGCTGCCTTCGCCATTTCTCGTCCTGGCCACTGAAAACCCGATTGATCAGGAAGGCACCTATCCCCTTCCTGAAGCGCAGGTGGATCGTTTCATGTTCAAGGTAATGCTGGATTACCCCACGGAGGCCGACGAGCGCAAAATCCTCGATCGCATGGCATTCACCAGTCCCGAACAGCCTGTCAACCCGGTGATTTCGCTGGACGACATCCTCGCCACGCGCAAGCTGGTGGACCAGATTCACGTCGATGAAAAAATCCGTGATTACATTGTAAAAGTGGTCTTAGCCACACGCAAACCACAGGATTTCAAGCTGGATGTGAAACATTTCATCCAGTTTGGAGCATCCCCTCGCGCAACAATCTACCTTACCCTTGCCTCAAAAGCCTGGGCACTGTTGCAGGGGCGAGAGTATGTAATCCCCGAGGACGTCAAAACAATCGGCCTTGATGTGCTGCGTCATCGCATCATACTGACCTACGAGGCAGAAGCTCAGGCGGTGACAACAGACACAATCATCAAGCAAGTGTTCAACGCCGTGCCAGTGCCATGACTCTCTCCGAACTCCTTGCATCCGTCCGCCATGTGGAAGTGCGTACAAACCGTCTTGTGAACGACACGATGGTGGGCGCCTACCTTAGCCATATCAAGGGCCGCGGCATGGATTTTGAGGAACTCCGTGAATACATTCCCGGCGACGATGTGCGCGACATCGACTGGAATGTCACCCATCGTTTTGGGCGTCCGTTCGTCAAACGATTTCGTGAAGAACGTGAATTGACCGCCGTGTTAGCGGTGGATATTTCTGGGTCCTCCAGATTTGGCTCGGTCGATCGTACAAAGCGCGAGTATGCAACCGAGGTTGCAGCAACGCTCGCAATGTCCGCGACAAAGAATGGGGACAAGGTGGCTCTGTTGCTGTTCACAGAGGAAGTGGAGTTGTTTGTTCCACCGCGCAAAGGTCGTCGGCACATCCTGCGCATTGTCCGGGAAATGCTCGCCCACCAGCCGCGACACCGTGGAACTAATATTTCGCAGGCGCTGAATTTTCTCAATCATGTGCTGCACCGACGTGCAATGGTCTTTCTGCTGACGGATTTTCTTCACTCTCAAATCGGCAGCAAAAGCGGCATTACAACCGCCCATGATTTCATTGCCGAACTGGGGCAGACCAACATTCGACACGATGTCGTCTGTCTGCACTTGCACGACCCGCGCGAAAGCAAGTTGCCCAACGCCGGTTTAGTGACAATCGAAGATGCTGAAACGGGTGAACTGTTGGAACTGGATTCACAACGCCAATCCGTCCGAGACCGCTTTGCCTCCACAAATGCTGAACGTCTGGCAGAATTGGACCTTGCGCTAAACCGCACCGGAGTTGACACGCTGCGCCTTAATCTCACGGAACCCTATGCTCCAGCATTGCAGAGGTTCTTTGAAATCCGGCGCGGACGGAGGCGAGGGTAAAATGTTCATCCTTGCACTCACTCAATCACCGAGAGAGGTGGGAATGTCAAAAGTGTGGAAGCTTGGAGGACTTTTCTTATCCATCCAAACGTTAAGGGCAAACGCACAACCCGTTCTGGATTTGCCTCCACTTGCTCCGCCACAACAGGAAATTCCGCCAACATTTTGGGAACTCCATGGTTTTCAGGTGATCATTCTGAGTGTTCTTCTGTTGGTGCTGACTGGCATTGTGATTTGGCTGTTCATGCGTCCCCACAAATCAATACCATTACCGCCCGCAACCCTCGCCCGCAATGCCCTGAGCAAATGGCAAAACCAGCCTGAAACCGGCAAAGCCCTGAGCGAGATTTCCCAAGTTTTGCGCAATTACATGATTACGGTCTTTGGGTTGCCCGCTGGAGAACGAACCACGACAGAGTTTGTCGTAGAGTTGGCTGACCACCCCCAAATCGGCCCGGAATTGGCCCAATCTCTGGCTGCCTTCTTGAACGAATGCGATCGGCAAAAGTTCTCTCCGGGCAAGACGGTTGCACCAATCAACGCCGTTGCCCGCGCATTGGAACTCATCGCACAAGCCGAGGCCCAGCTTCAACCACCTGCACCTGGACAGATTCCAATGAAGAATAACGCTGACAAGCAATCAATTTAGCTTTGGCGATGTACAACGAACTTGAATTTCAATTTCCGTGGGTGCTGATTCTGCTGGGCTTGCTCCCCTTATATGCGCTGTTGCGTGGCAAGGTTGGCCGGCTTTCGGCACTGGTCTTCTCCAGCGCGGAAATTGCCCGTGCGGCAGGAGCCCAAGCCCGTGCTGCTGCCGGACGTTTTATTATCTTCCTTCGACTTCTGGCCGTGGCATTATGCATCATTGCCCTTGCTGGACCCCGTTTGGCTAATTATCACGTGGAAACTGAAACCCCCGGCATTGACATCATGCTTGTTGTCGATCTTTCCTGGTCCATGATGGCGGTAGACATGGGCAAGCCTTCAGAAAAACTCTCTCGTTTTACCATAGCATCCGATGTTCTCAGAGATTTTGTGGCCAAGCGCCCCAATGATCGCATTGGCCTCATTTCCTTCTCCGGTGTGCCATATCTTGCCAGTCCCCTCACCCTGAACCATGCGTGGCTGAATGAAAATCTCGCGCGTTTGCACATTGGCATTATTTCCGATCTCGGGACGGCCATTGGAGACGCTGTGGCCGTTGCCGCAAAGCGACTTCAAGCCGTGCCCAATAGCAAAAGCCGGGTCATGATTCTACTGACCGACGGAGACAACAATGTCGGGAAGATTGATCCCCTTCCAGCCGCTCAACTCGCTGCTGCCTTGGGCATCAAAATCTACACCATTGGCATCGGCATTGAACAACCATGCAACCTCCCCAAGTTTGATCCCACAACGGGTAAACTACTGTTGGATCCAAACGGCAATATCATTCCCACTCTGATGTTGCAGCCCGCAAACTACACTGTTCTCGGCAAAATGGCAGCGGTTTCTGGAGGCCACTTTTACCGCGCCACCAACCGGCGTGAATTGCAAAATATTTACGATCAGATTGACCATTTGGAAAAATCCGAAGTCAAATTGCGCCGTTATGCAACCTACCACCCCCTGTTTCAGTGGCCGTTGCTGGCAGCTTTGGCATTGCTCGGAATGGAAATGATATTGATTCACACGCGCTACCGTCGAATACCTTGATAAAACATGAATCCCGGCTTCCATTTTGTTGATCCGCACTGGCTCTGGCTTGCAGTGCTTGGGCCGGTTTTACTCGCCGGGTTGCAGATATATGCCGCCCGTGCCCGACGACGACAACTGGACCTGATGGCATCCCCCCACTTTGTCCGTCAACTTACGGCTTCTCACAGCCCCATGCGACGGCGAATCAAGGAAATTCTTCTATTGCTCGTTTTTGTATTTGCCGGTCTGGCGCTGGCGCGCCCGCAATGGGGTTCGGTCACACGCCAAAACCACTGGCTGGGGGAAGACATCATCTTTGTCATGGACTGTTCGTTGAGCATGACCACCACCGATATACTCCCAACACGCATGCAACGCGCCAAATATTCCGTGCTCGATTTTGTCAGGCGCCAAAGTCACGGTCGCGTTGGCCTGGTGGCCTTTGCTGGCAGCGCCTTCATTCAATGCCCGCTCACTTTTGACAACGGTGCGTTTGAGGAATCGCTCATGTCTCTGGACGAAAAAACCATGGCGATTCCGGGAACAGACCTTGGCCGCGCTCTAAACGAGGCCTATCAAGCCATGGATAAAACCAGTCGCCATAAAATGGTTATTCTCGTGACCGATGGCGAAGATTTGGAAAACTCCGGGGTAACCGCAGCCCGCAGACTGGCCACCAATAAAGTCGTTATATTCACTGTCGGCGTGGGCACTCCTGCTGGAAAGGAAGTCCAGATCGTCAATGCCGCCGGTCAAACCGAATTGCTTCGAAACGCTCAAGGTGAAATCGTGCTCAGCCGACTGGACGAAAAAACACTTCGCACAATCGCCCAGGTCACCGGAGGCAGTTACTACCCGCTTGGTCCCCTTGGCGATGGTCTGATGCATGTCGGTGCTGCGATGCAGGAAGTGGACGTCGCCAGTGAATTGCGCCAGACAGACCGTCAGGGCGTGGATCATTTCTATTGGCCTCTCGCTGTGGCACTGGCTGCCCTCGTGCTGGAATCCCTGCTCGGCACCCGCCGCAAACCCGCATCCGTCGCATGAACTCCGCTGTCATCTCCAAATCCACCACTAATTTCATATCCCGGATTCCAGCATTCGGGTTCTTAATTGCATTACTGGTGCTGGTTTATTTAACGTCCGCATCTGCTCAAACCAACGCTCCAATCACGGCACGTGATTTTTTTAACGCCGGCACCCGGCTTCTTGGCGAAAAGAAATATACTGAGGCCGAAAAGATGTTTCAAACCGCACTGACAATTCAAGATGAACACATTCAACCTCCATCCCTTTACAATGTTGGTCATGCCCGTTTTGCCGCTGGAATGGAACGACTAAAAAAAGGTCCCGATGCGCAAAAAGCAGGCAATCAAGGACGTAACGCGCTTGTCATCGGCGACCAAGTTATCCACGATACGGACTTACTACTAACTTACACAAGTAAAGTCACATCAGAACCAAATTCCCAATCGCTTCCGCCAAAGCTGTTGGAAAAACTGGTGGACTCCTACTTTCGGGGGCGAGGCGCTCGCCGCAATTTGCGTGAAGCAGAAAAAGCCCTCTCTGCCGCCATGGAAACCTATGGCAAAACCCTGGAACAATGGCAGCGAGCATCGGATGATTTCAAAGGCGCTGCCGAAATGGCCCCCACTGATACCAATGCCCTCTACAACGCAAAAGTGGTAGATCAAGGCATCGCCCGGCTTTTGGACAGTATTCATAAAATGCAGGAAATGCTGGGCCTTATAAAACGTCAAAAACAGGATCTTGCCGGCATGATGGCAAAGATCAAAGGCATGGTTCCCGCGCCGAATGCCCCTCCCGGCATGAATGGTGAAGATGACGAAGACGATCAAGGCATGAAGCCGGAAATGCTCACCGGTCAAAAGGAAAAACCAAGTCAAGAAGGCGATCAGATGCAAACACTGCCTTCCCCAGACCAAGCGGAACAACTCCTCAATGGGTTGCCGGTGGATGGCACCCGGCGTTTGGAAATGAGTGGCAAGGAAGGCAAGCCACTCAAGGATAACAAAGGCCATACCTGGTAAAACACCTAACAAAGTCATGCCCTCCAAACCAGCCATTGCAGAATTCGCCACTTTCAGCCGAAGTAAAATCTCACACTTCGTCCTGTGTCTACTCACGCTCATCACCTTTTTCCCCTCTCTTGGACTCTTCGCACAGACCCCCACGCGAGTTTCCCCTGGCACCCAGATTCAGCTTCAGGTAGCCCAGCCGACCGTGGACAAAACAATTCCCGTAACTGTAACGGCTGTGTTCGATCCGCCCACAATCACCGTTGGTGAAAAAGCTTTTTACCGCGTGAGCTTTACCACCTCCGAATCTTCTGTGAACTGGCCAGAACAAATTCCCCTTCCAGGCGGTCTGCAACTGATTTCCAAACACACTGGTCAGATAACTGAACTGCGGATTGATCAATATCGTCCACTTGCCGCCTTTGTTTATGAAGTAACCGCGCCTGCCGCCGGACGCGTTGTCGTTCCCAGTTTTACCGTCAACGTCTCCGGGGTCCCCACGCTTGTGCCACCAGCAACCTTGGATGTGGTTACCAACCGCGGCCTGCCATCACCACGGCGACTGCGACTGGATATTTCCGCCACCAACATTTTTCTGGGCCAGCCTTTCCATGCCCGCATCATCCTCCAATACGCCCCAGGTCAGGAAAACGAAGCTTTGCGTGAAATAGACCTCTCTGGAAAAGGTTTGATGGTAGACAAGACGCAAACACGCCTCTCCATCGAACCCCTCAGCCTTGACGGGAAGGAAGCCAGAACCACCTTGATCTGCGAAATGCTCGTGACCCCAATCAGCGCTGGATCATTGAAATTTTCAGCACAAGGTTTTACCGCAGGCCATGAATTCACATTTCCCATGGTCATTCATGGCCCAGTCAATATTTCTCCAGGTCCGCCAAAATACGAGCTGCTGATATCCGATCCCGTGCAAATCAACGTGCGCCCGCTTCCTGTTGAAGGCGAATTGCCCGGTTTTACCGGAGCCATCGGCAATTTTACTGCCGATCCTCCCCACCTTTCAGCCAGCCGTGTCCACGTGGGCGAGCCGATCAAGCTCTCTTACACCATTCATGTTCAAGGTGACCTTCCCCATTTTGCTCCACCGGCTGCCCCCGTCTCCAGTGAATGGCAAATCATAGAAGATCCCCCGCCAGCCACGAGCTTCACCCTCATTCCACTCACGGATGAAACTCATGGAACCCCGGCGATTCCATACAGTTTTTTTAATCCGAAATCGGGTAAATATGTCAATCTCACCATTCCCTCCCTTCCTGTCATCGTAGTTGGGGAAAGCCTGCCAGCAGAATTATCAATGGTCAGCACCAACGACACCAAGGAAGTTCGCCGAAAACTAAGTTCTCTTGCTACCATGCCTGGCAAATCCGCACGCACCCTGCGTCCCATGCAATTACAACCCCATTTTATCATTCTATTCCTGCTACCCGTCATCGTGCTGGCACTGATATGGCAATGGGATCGCCATCGCCAATTTCTGGCAGCCCATCCAGAAATTGTCCGCCGTGCCAAGGCTCGTCGCGCGTTGCGTCGTCAACATCAGCTACTCCAACAAGCCATATCCGATGGCAATGTGACTGCATTCATCCACCACGCAGCAGATGCTTTTCGCATTGCCGCCGCTCCACATTATCCAGCGGAACCCAAGGCCCTGACCTGTGCTGATATTCTGGCCCAATTGCACGAACCATCTCTTCCTCCTCATGCAGAGGATATCGTGCGCCAAGTATTTGCCGCAGACGACGCCCACTACTCCGTCCCCCCCATCAAACCATCAACAGAACTGCTGGCATTAAACGCCGGTGTTCAATCTGTCCTGCGGGAACTGGAGGAAAAACTATGAACACCAGGACAGAATTGAAGTGGAAAATTTCAGTCGTTCCATGTTCAACCATCGGAAACAAACAAAAAACAATGCCCTTCCTTTATAATAAGTATTTATATTATTTCAAATATTTACTTTTTACTGCATCACGACTTTTTCATCTCAACAAAATCACCCCCATCATACTGTCACTCCTGTTCGCTACACTGGGCATTTCAGTCTCAAGCGCTGCAACAAACAACAACGCCTTCACCAGAGGAATGGAATTAAGCAGGTCCGGACAATTTCCGGAAGCCGCAGCCGCATTTGAGTCCGCCGCCAAGAATTCCCCATCCGCCGGCGCATTCGTCAATCTGGGACTGGCAGAATGGCAGCGGGGCCACGCTGGTGCCGCCATCGTTGCCTGGGAACAAGCTCAATGGATTGATCCCTACAACCCCCAGGCAAAATCCAACCTTGAATTTGCCCGCGAAGTGACTCAAGTGGACGCCCCCGCCTTAAAGTGGCACGAAATTGCCTCCTCTTGGTTGTCTCCAAACGCTTGGATCTGGCTTGCAAGTGCTTCACTCTGGCTGGCCATTGGCATGATGGTTTTGCCGGGCATTCTCTGCAAACACAAGGCAAACTGGCATCAATTTTTCGCTGCGGTTGCCTTTGGCATCTTCCTGTTCAGCCTTGCTTGTAACTACGGAGTCATCAGTCGAACCAACATCGGATTTGCCCTAAAGAAAAACGTCCCATTGCGTCTGACTCCCACCCACGATGGCGAAATCATTTGCACCTTGGCGCCAGGCGAACCCTTACGCTCCATCCGCTCACGCGGACAGTATTGCCTTGTTCAAACAGCAGGAGCCTCAGGCTGGCTCCAGACAAACGAATTTCGACTGGTCTGTCCTCAAAAATAACCATCCTTAAAAATTTGTTAATTGAGCTGTCCCCACGGAACCCCGGGCCAAGGTCAAAAATAATCTCAATCTCTCCCCCCAACCACAAAGGGGTTTATTAAGGCAAGTTAAAGCCAGCGTCTTTGACAAGAACAATTTAAATTTCTGTTAAAAATTCATATTGTTTACTGGATATGTCTAAATACAGCGGGAGACAATCCCAGGACATTTTTAAAAACTCGGGAGAAATGAAATGGATCTGCAAAGCCTGTTTCCTCTGCAACTTGTTTGATCAATGCTCCGGCAGACTGTAACCGCTGGGCCGCATAATTCATTTTGAGCCGCAACAAATATTGATAGGGCGTTTGCTGGTCGTATCGATGAAACAGACGGCATAAATAAGCGTTATTTGCATGACATTCCAGCGCAATTTGCTCCAATGTGCGCAATCTTAGAAAATGCTTTTCTATATGAGCACGGCAATGTCGATAAGTTGCAAAAGCCAGTGTTTCGGCACCTTGAAATGGAGCCGATGCCATTTCAATTTTCTGAATCAAACATTCAAGTAGCATCCGGCAAAGACGGTTACCGTAGCGTCCCCCGTGCAATCCCACATCAATGATTTCATCGAAGATTGAAGACAGCGTATTGGGGGGATAAACCTGTGCCACACTCCCCAGAGGCATTTGGCATGAACGCAAGAGTTTTGACGCTTCCGTTCCTGTAAAATCCACAAAATATTTCACCAGTGGATCATTCTTTTTTCCAACAATATGATGCGGGACCATGGGACCATATGAAAAGAGCCGTCCGGATTGTAATACGTGTTCGCTTTTTCGTAATTGCAGGTTTCCACCACCAGAAATGACATACTCAATGGAATAGTATGGGAAGTTTTTACGTCGAATCTCATATTCTGATGCACAGTGCTCCAATCCACCACATACAACTGCAAGTTTAGTACTCCGATCTGGCTGGAGGTTTATATAAAACCGGCGTGCCTTGGAAACTTGGGGTGAAAAAAAAGTTGGTTCGGAACGATCGTCATGTTTTGAAGGATTTTTCATGGGAAAAGTCAATTTTATCCATGCATTAGCCAATTATAGCCATTCAGACTTCATTCTGTCCAAGTTAATGTTCACAACAAACATTACAATCGTGCGCTGATCCAAAAGCCTGATGTGTAAAAACAATTGTAGAGTTTTATGAACGATCAGAAGCGTTTAATTGAAAAAGACCTTCCAACAAAGAAGGATGACTTGATTGTCATTACGGGTGCCGGAGGATTCATTGCTGGGAATTTGGCCCTTTATTTTCACAAAAAGGGATTCACTAACATCCGGGCAGTCGACAAAAAGCCACTCTATGAATGGTATCTGCACGTTCCTGGAGCCCAAAACCTGTGTCTGGATGTCAGCAAGGAAGACAATTGCCGTCGCATTTGTGAAGGGGCAGTAGAAGTTTATAATCTGGCTGCCGACATGGGGGGAATGGGGTTCATTGAACGGTTCCGCATCGAATGTCTGCGTTCAATTCTGATCAACACAAACATGATCGAATCTGCGTATCGAGCCGGTGCTCAACGCTACTTTTTTTCAAGTTCCGCCTGCGCCTATAATACTCTTTTACAGAAGGATCCCAATGTGCGCGCCTTGAAGGAATCAGACGCTTATCCAGCGATGGCTGAGCGCGGTTATGGATGGGAAAAGTTGATGAGCGAAATGTTTTGTCAGGAGTATTGGCAGGAGCGCGGAATGAAAACATTCATCGCACGATTTCATAATGTCTATGGTCCACATGGGACATGGGATGGCGGGCGCGAAAAAGCCCCCGCGGCATTGTGTCGTAAAGTGATTGAATCCATCGAAAAGGGAAATAATAACATCACGATTTGGGGAGATGGCAGTCAAACGCGCAGTTTTATGTATATCGATGATTGTGTGCTTGGGATTGATAAAATTTCTCATTGTGAGCGCTTGATCGCAACACCAATCAATCTCGGTTCAAGCGAACTTGTGTCCATCAACGGACTTCTTTCAAAAATTGAAAAAATCGCTGGTGTCACAATGAATCGCGCATACGATTTAGCTGCCCCAAAGGGAGTTGCCGGACGTAATTCCGACAACACTTTCATCAAGGAGATTTTAGGCTGGGAGCCAGATACAACGCTGGATAAAGGGCTCACTGAAACATTCCATTGGATTTACGGAGAATATAAAAAACGTGCTTTGGGGCAACGTATTGGCATTGGCTAAAATTTCTTGCTGGTGTGCAGTTGTTCATACTTTATCATAACAGCCTCACAGAGTTATCAAAAAATCAAAACCTCATACAGTTTATGTCATTTCGATTTCTTTTTGCATTGTCATTGATTACCACGGCATCAGCGACCTCCCTGTTCGCGCTCTCTGATGCTGAATTAACAATTCCCATTGCCCAGGGCCCATACAAGCCAACAATGGAATCTTTAACGAACTATCATTGTCCAAAATGGTTTCGCGATGCCAAGTTTGGAATATGGGCTCATTGGGGCCCTCAAGCTGTTCCGATGGAAGGCGATTGGTATGCGCGCAACATGTATCAACAAGGTTCCCGACAATATGAAGACCACCTAAAGCGTTGGGGACATCCATCCACCAACGGGTGGAAAGACATCATCCCGATGTGGAAAGCGGAGAAGTGGGACCCGGAAAAACTGATGGAATTGTATAAAAAGGCCGGGGCCAGATACTTCGTAAGCATGGGAACGCATCATGATAATTTCTTTTTATGGAACTCCAAACTTCACAATTGGAATTCTGTCCAAATGGGGCCAAAACGTGACGTTGTGGGAGAATGGCAGGCTGCCGCAAAAAAGAATGGATTACCCTTTGGTGTTTCCGAACACTTAGGCGCCAGTTTTACCTGGTTTCAAGACTCGCATAAGTCTGATTCCAAAGGTCCAATGGCAGGCGTCCCCTACGATGGATCAAATTCCAATTTCTGGGACCTTTACCATTTCAAGGCAAATACGAACGACACAGACTGGTATAGTAATGATCCACGTTGGCATCAGCAGTGGTTTGATGAAATCAAAGAACTGGTGGAAAATTACAAACCGGATTTGCTTTACAGTGATGGCGGAGTGGCGTTTGGCACCTCAAACGTTGTTGGTCTGAGTCAAATCGCAAATCTTTACAATTTGAGCGCCAAAGTAAATGGCGGTAAAAGCCAGGCCATATACAATTGCAAACAGGTTTCAGATGGCCGATGGGTTCAGGATTACGAACGTGGCGTCAGTGGTGGCATTGATCCCTATCCATGGCAATGCGATACTTCAATTGGAGATTGGTTTTACAATAGAAATTGGAAATACCAGCCTATCAATTGGACTGTGACAATGCTGGTGGACATCGTCAGTAAAAACGGGAATCTCTTGTTAAACGTGGTGTTGCGCCCGGATGGCACCCTTGATCCAGAAGTTGAAAAAATGCTTCACCAGTTGGCAGATTGGACCGCGATAAATGGAGAAGCGATTTACGGAACCCGCCCATGGCTTGTTTACGGGGAAGGCGTTGTAAAACCCAAAGGAGGGATGTTTAGCGAGAAGTTCAATTATTCAGCCAAAGACATTCGCTTCACAACAAAAGGGAAATACTTCTACGCAACAACGCTAGGCTGGCCATCTGATAGAAAAATCACAATTCGTTCGCTGGCAAAAACGGATGATTCAAAACAAAACCACATTCAAAAAGTGGAGTTGCTTGGACACAAAGGAAAACTGCATTTTACGCAGACCAAAGAGGGGCTGAGTGTGGAAATTCCGTCTGATGTCAAAGATTCCATAACCTGCTCACTTCGCATTATAGGCAAAAACCTTGTGCCAGTGCCTGTGCCAGAAATCACTGTTCAAGTTTCCCCAGATGCAAAGGGTTGTTTCACCTTGAATCCGAGTTCCGCCAAGTTACACGGATCTACAATCCAAGTGGAGGAACGCGGTGGTAAGGAAAACATTGGTTATTGGGATAATTCGGAAGAATGGGTTTCATGGCAAATCAAAGTGGATCGTCCTGGCACCTACCGTGTTTTTGCAAATATTGCAACCATTCACGATCACCCTGCCTACCTTGTTGAAATTGCCGATCAGAAAATAACTGGCAGTGCATCACAAACCAGCGGATGGGATAATTTTCAGGAAAACCAGCTTGGCACTGTGGAGATTAACAACAAGGGAGTGCTCACAGTTGCGGTCCGGGCAAAAGACAAGCCCAGTTGGAAAGCCATCAATCTAAATGCGCTTCGCTTGGAACCTGTCTCCAAGTGACAATAGTATGCAAGGCATTCCATTCATTACCGAATTGGTTGGAGCTATTCCACACCGTCTTCAACTTGCCGGCGGGTGGATTGATCAACCCTTCGTATCCCGTTATAACACCAATCCGCCCGGGTCCATGGTGGTTGTGCAAATTGAGCCCAATTTCCGTCCGATGGATCGAAGTGGAATTGCCAGTGGTACACGCAACATTGCCATGAAATTATGGAATGGGAAGCTACCACAACGTCCACTTGATGAACTGGTCCGAGAGCTTTATGAAGTTGAGAACAAGGGGAAAAGAAATCCCAGCGGTTCTCAAGACATGATCGGATTAATATACCCCGGCATCAACCGTTTGGATTACGATTTTAGTGTGCACGAGGGGGTGTTCCCTTCTCACATCGAATCATGCAATACGCCGAAAGTAGCCGAATGGCTGAGTAATGTATTGCATATCCTTCCGGTAGAACCGCGTCCAGACGGCTACTCTCCCCTTGGAGTCAAGAACCTGACATCCGAATGGGTTGCGCGGCTCGGACAAGCCGGAAAAGATTGCTACAATGCCATTGTTAAAATGGATATCAAAAGTCTCGGGGAGTCTTTCAATCTAAACATGCAATGCTGGGAAACATTGCTTCCACACGTGGTAAAACATCCCAAACTTCGAACGGACCTGATTAAGATTCTTTGCGCTTATCAGCAGCAATACTCAGGAGCAATGTACTCTGGGTGTGGCGGTGGATACCTTATTGTTGCCTCAGAAAAACCTGTGCCAGGTGCATTTCATGTAACCGTGCGTATCTCGAAATAAGCGATGATTGACAGTAACCGGCAGAAGCCAGCAGGCATTGCAAGGCTTCAATCTCTGTCCAAAGGAAACTTTTCTTGTTTGCCAAGTCTCAAATCAATCACTCCATTTTTCGAATTTCACATTCTCGGTCTTGTAACGCGTGCGAGGTTCTTTTTTCTCCCCCGGATGACCAAGTGCAATGACTGCGATGGGAATCACTGATTCTGGCAATGCCAACACTGCCTTGATGTGATTAATGCGTTCCTCGCGGGGATGAACACCAAGCCAGCAGGCTCCCAGCCCCAGACTGTGAGCCGCCAATAAAAGATTCTCAATCGCGGCAGAACAATCTTGCAGCATATAACTCAATTGGCCATCGTGTGCCGCCTTCAAATCGCCACACACCACAATTCCAACAGGCGCCTCCAACAACATTTTCCCATACGGCAATTTCTCCACGATCAATTCGCGCATCGCCTGTGTTTTGACAACCACAAAACGCCATGGATCACACGCACAAGCCGAGGGGGCAGACATTGCAGCTTCCAAAATCGTCTTTAACGTTTTCTCATCAACATCTCCAGAGGCGTAGGAACGGATGCTGCGCCGACCAAAAATGAAACTCAAAGAATTCGATTTATTCATACGCAGAAATTTACCTTTTTTGTCAAGAATTGCACCAAAAACATCAGAGCTAAAAAAAGCAGCCTCTGAATAAGCAGATCCTTCTCCACTGAGAAAACCGCCGTTCCAATTTCTTGAAACGGCGGTCGAATTATTGCCCGGCCAAAGCCAGTTTTCCCCTTCGGAGGTGCAAACTTACTTCTTTAAAACAGGATTTGCCCCCCAGGCTTTATTGGGTTCCGGTCCCATGTTGTAAATGAGCTTGCCGCCTTTGACCACTTCCTTATAGGGAATGAACGGTTGTTCAAGCGATTTGCCGTTTAACGTCACGGATTGGATATAGATATTCTTTTCAGACAAGTTATTTGCAATCATTGTGAACTTGTGTCCATTGGACAGGTGCATCACTGCCTTTGGCAAGGCCGGACTCCCGATGACATAATAATCGCTTGCCGGGCAGACGGGATAGAACCCGAGTGTGGCAAAAATATACCATGCTGACATCTGACCGCAGTCATCGTTTCCACTCAGTGAATTTGGCTGATTACCGTATTGGGTTTTCAGCACTTCGTGGACGCGTTGCGCCGCTTTCCAAGGCTGACCAGCGTAGCTGTAGAGATAAATGATATGGTGACTCGGCTCGTTGCCATGCCAGTATTCTCCAATGCGCCCCTGCACGTCATCCAATCCCTTAGCATTCGCGTCCGCTTCCTTATAATTAAAAAGTTGATCGAGCTTTTGAATGAACTGGCTTCTGCCACCAAAGAGGTTGATCATTCCTGGCACATCCTGTGGAACATACCATGAATACTGCCAGCTTGTCCCTTCCGTGAAGTCGTTATTGCGGGTGGCATCATCGTAGCCGTGAGGGTCAAAGGGTGTGCGCCACTTACCATTGGAATCCTTACCACGCATTAAACCAATGGAGGGATCGTAGAGATTTGTGTAATACCCCGCACGTTTCATGAAATAGTTGTAATCATCAGTTTTTCCAAGGGCCTTGGCCATTTGTGCGACGCAATAGTCGTCATAGGCATATTCCAAGGTCTTGGAGACAGACTCGTTTTCCTTGTCACAGGCGACCCACCCCAGCTTTGCATAGCCAGTCACCCCATCATAATCCGGGTTCATGGCAGTGTCTTTTATCGCCTTGTAAGCATGTTCCTTGTCAAAACCCTTCACCCCTTTGAGAAAACCATCCACGATTACTGGCACAGCATGGTATCCGATCATGCACCAGGTTTCGTTTCCTTGCAGTGACCACATGGGAAGAAGATGATCAACGCTCTGGTCGTAGTGTGCCAGAAGGGAATTTATCATGTCGGAATCACGATGAGATTGAATCAACGCAAAAAGCGGATGCGCCGCGCGATAGGTATCCCACAATGAGAATACTGCATAATTATTAAATTTATCAGTCTTATGAATATTGGAATCCAGACCGCGATATTCCCGAGTCACATCCTGAAATAAATTCGGGGCCAGGAACAAGTGATACATGCTGGTGTAAAACGTCTCTTTGTCCCATTGTGAACCATCAATTTCAATGCGGCTCAACTCATCATTCCACTTATTGCGGGTGTCCTGAACCACCGTTTCAAAACTCCATCCTGGAATGCTGGCATCGAGATTGGCCAGAGCGTTCGCCGCACTTACGGCTGAAACAGCAACCTTGACGAGGATGATTTCGTTGGGCTTGGTCTTGTATTCGGCCAGGAATTGGAGATTTGTTCCTGCTGCTTCATTTCGGCTGCGAAAGCGATAACTCTTGTAGCTATCATAGATGACTTCCTTGCCGTTACTCATGATGCGATAACTGTCAAAGGGCTTTGAATACCGGGCCGCGTAGTAAAGGTATCTTTCCTTTGCCCAACCGTTCACCAAATGGAACCCCGTCACCGTTGAACTATCCTCAACGCGAACGTGGGACCAAATCAGTTTGAACCGATTGCCACTCAAAAAATGCTGAAGATCGGTCATGATGCTGGCCTTGTCGCTGGCAGGGAAGGTAAAGCGCATCATCCCGGCACGCTCAGCAGCGGCCAGTTCCACCACCACATTGTTATTGAGAAGCTTGACACCATAATAGCCAGCAGAGGCAAATTCTTGGTCATGAGAATAACGCGCACGATATCCCGCATCTGGATTCTCTTTTGTTCCAACGACAAGCTTAGGCTCGCCAATTTGTGGCATGAAAAGAAAATCGCCCAAATCAGGAATCCCAGTGCCCGTTAAATGAGTCAGAGTGAATCCCATGATCGATGTGTCTGAATATTCATATCCAGATGCCGTCTCCCAAAGGTCACGATCCGTGTCTGGACTCAATTGAATCATCCCAAAAGGAGCCGATGGCCCCGGATAGGTGTTCCCCTCGCCACGAGTGCCCACAAAAGGCCTGATATAATCAGCTGGACGGACAGGTGGATTGGCCGACATTAAATTGGGTGCCGGAACAAACTTTCCACTATCAGCACTCCATGCGCTCAGGGCAACAGTGGACAGGAGAAGGATGGATATGGGAACGCGTCGTATGGACTTCAGAACGTTCTGATCAAGTTTCATTGTAAATTTCATCGTTGTCTGTTTGTTTAGACAGATGCCTGTATAACTGATCGGAATGGGTTTGGCAGTAAATTTTGTAGTCAAACCACTCAAATAATCAACCTGCGCTTGGAATCCCACACAACGAAGCATATCCTTGCGATCTCATGTCGCATCCAAAGACGTCGGAAACTGTAAAAGACAAAACTGGCAAAATCCTATTTCTCTGCACTGGGAATTATTATCGCAGCCGCTTTGCAGAAAACGTGTTTAATTTTGAGGCTGAAAAAACAGGGCTCAAATGGCACGCAGATTCCAGGGGGTTGAACCTGAACTTGCTTCCTCCGAACTTTCAAAATATATCCCCCTACACCGCACAAGCTCTCAAAGCGCGAAATATCCCCTTCGATATAAATCAACGCAGACCTTTATGGCTGAGGGAGGAAGACTTAATTCACTCGGATCGAGTTATTGCGCTGGATAAAACAGAACACCACCCCATTTTAAAAAAGAACTTTCCTGCCTGGGTTGATCGCGTGGAATATTGGAGCATACATGACTTGGACAAATCTCCAGCAGACGACGCCCTTTCGGGAATTGAAAATGCCGTTTTGGCCCTTATAAAAAGCCTTTTTCAGGCGCAAAAAAACAAGATCAAAAACACAAAATAGAGCCACTTCATATTTTTTTACTGCCTACAGACAGTTTTTATTGACTTATCGTTTTATCCGGGAATAAAACAATTACTATGAATAATGTTTCGTCTCATGAGAAACCATGTGAAGTTGTTGTGTTCCAAGGGGAACACCTGATTGCTGCTGGAACGTTGCCCACTGTCATTGAAGCAGCTAAGAGTGCTTTTGATCAAAAGACCGAACCAGCCGTTGTCATTCTTAATGCCGAAACCAGCGAGCCTGTGAGTGTGGATCTCAACGGGACGATAACAGAAGTGAAAGATCGGGTTGCCACGGCTGTTTCAACCGGAGAAAAACGAGGCCCAGGACGTCCAAAACTCGGCGTTATAGCCCGGGAAATCACGCTTTTACCACGGCATTGGGAGTGGTTGAACAACCAGCCAGGCGGCGCCTCTGTCGCATTGCGAAAATTGGTTGATGAAGCCACACGTGGGAAACAGCCAGATCAAGCAAAGCAAATCCAGGAATCAGTCGTCCGTTTCATGAAGATTGTTGCAGGAAACCGGAGCGATTTTGAAGATGCCATCCGGGCTCTTGATTCCAATGACCGTGAGCACTTCAATCAGATCGTCCACACATGGCCTGCTGATATTCATGCCCACCTCGAACGTTTGACCAACCGGAAACTAAAGGTAAATCCCAAAAACTCGACTGCTCAGTCTCAATCACTTGCCATTAACATGTCAGGCTGGGTTGATTGACAGATTCGATCGTCTTTCAATATCCCAGGGCTTTCAGCACTCTGACGAGCCCGTAGGAAATGCCGCCAGAAATGGGAATGGTCAGAATCCATGCCCATACCATCTTTTCCACGACTCCCCATTTGACAGCGTTGAGCTTTTTGGCACATCCAACCCCCATGATGGATGCGGAGATGTTATGCGTTGTGGAAACAGGCATGCCAAAGTGTGAAGCTGCGAATATCACAAGAGCAGAACTGGTTTCTGCTGCAAAACCATTGATGGGCTGAAGCTTCACCATTTTATGCCCCAGAGTGCGAATGATGCGCCATCCCCCCGCCGCCGTACCTGCGGCCATCACGGTGGCACATAAGAGCTTGACCCATGTCGCTATATCCACCTGTTTACCCGGCTCAGGCTCTGGAGTGTGCAAAAAGGAGAGCCAACCGGGCAAATCTGAAAACGCTCCAGACTGAGTTCCCACCAACAGTGTCAAGGTAATGATTCCCATGGTCTTCTGGGCATCGTTTGTTCCGTGCATGAGCCCCATCGCCCCCGCGCTGACCATTTGGAGTTTGTTAAAGACCCTATTCACAGTTCCCGGGCGCGCATGGAGCAACGCCAGATACAGCAAAGCCATAATAATGAAACCAAGAATAAAACCACAGATTGGAGAAAGGATCATTGGGACAACCACCTTCCATAAAACCCCCTCCCCTTTATACCAAAAATGAGCATTGCTCTTTGCCCAAACGATCACATGCCAATTGTTGGATGCAGCGGCCAGAGCCGCTCCACACAGTCCGCCAATCAGTGCGTGACTGGAGCTGGAAGGCAACCCAACATACCAGGTGAGAATATTCCAGATAATGGCACCAAGCAGTGCACAGATTAGGATTTCGTTTCCAAAAGGAATGACTTTGGTGTCAATAATACCACTTGTAATTGTCTTGGCCACGGCAGTTCCCGCCATGGCGCCAAGCAGATTCATCGATGCAGAGAGGATGATGGCCTGACGCGGACTGAGAACCTTCGTGGAAACAACGGTTGCAATCGAGTTGGCCGTATCGTGAAACCCATTGATGTACTCGAACACCAGCGCCACGACAATCACCGTGATAATGAGTGTCATGGAAGATTATGAGTTTTTCAAAACGATCTGGTTGATTACATTTCCTGCATTACGAAAACGGTCAAAGATTTTTTCTATCAACTCAAAAATATCCTTCAAATAAACCGTTTGAATCGCGTTGAAATGCCCGGCATAAAGATCCTCCAAAATCTCCAGCATGATTTTATCCGCCTGCCCCTCAATTTTCTGCAACTGCGCGTTAAAGGCGCTGATCTGCTCCGGGTTCATCATGGGCAACTGATTAAGCATGTTGACCAGGACGTCTGACGCCTCGCGCATCATTGCCACCTGACGTGACAAATCAAACCCTTTGAGAAATTGCGGAGCCAGCTGGATATGTTCGCCTGTTTTTTCAACCGTTTTGGGGATGCGGTACAGCGCCTCGGACAGAGCCTCAATGTCTTCACGCTCAAATGCCGTAATGAATGTGGTACAAAGCGCCTCACTAATCTCATTTGCGATCAGTTTTTCCTTTCGGCGCGAATTGGCAAATTTATCCAGGCGCAAGTCCATTGGATTCTCCAACAGAACCAACAACGCCTGAACACTGGCTCGTCCCTCCTCGGCACTTTGCTGCAATAATGCAAAAAACTTATCTTCGCGACCTAGCATTCTCTGGAGTGAAAACATATTGTCTATTCCTTAATCGACTCCATGCTGCCGTCATAAAGTGTCACAAATATGGCGCTTTTGTTACAATTGTGTGACAAACTTACATTAACTTCAGTTTTGGCAGGTCTTGTGAATCCACCATTCCGGTTGGCTCCCCTTTTGCATTGATGACCACAAGATCATCTATGTTCCTCTCATTGAATATCTTAAGTGCATCCGCCGCCAATTCTGTCTCATTAATGCAAATTGGTTTTGGAGTCATCACATTTCCCATCGTTTTTGACAAAATCTGGTCGTCATTTGCCATTTGACGCCGTAAATCGCCATCTGTAAACACACCGACAAGTTTTCCCTTGCCATTGATCACGCTGACACTTCCCGCCTTGGCGTGGGTCATTTTCAGCAAGGCTTCTTTGACTGTGACACCCTCGTTTGCAACGGCCACTCGGTCGCCTTTACGCATAATATCGCTGACTTTAAGAAGCAAGGCGCGACCAATTGCGCCGGAGGGATGATGTTTTGCATAGTCCTTCTTCTTAAATCCGCGCGCCTGCAAAACCACCATTGCCAACGCATCCCCCATCGCCATCATGGCAGTTGTGCTGGACGTGGGAGCCAGATTAAACGGACATGCCTCGCGTGGAATCTTTGTGTTCAGCACGACATCACTGTAACGCCCCAGCGACGACTTCGGATTGCCGGTCATCGCAATTATTTTCACTGAAAAACGTTTTAAAGCTGGAATCAAATTAATCAATTCCTCCGATTCTCCGGAGTAACTCAACGCCAGAATAACATCTCCATCAACAATGACGCCCAAATCCCCATGCATGGCATCCACAGCATTAAGCAAAACACTGGTGGAACCCGTGCTCGTCAAAGTGGCCGCAATTTTATGTCCGACATTCCCGGATTTTCCTATGCCCACGATAATCAGTTTGCCTCGCTTGCTCAGACAATCCACCACCATCTCCACAGCCGTTTCAAAAGAATTGTCCAATTCATCCCGAACAGCCTTCATGGCAGCAATTTCAATATCGAACACTTCACGAGCCTGCTCCAAATGTTTCATCCCCATAAAATGCCAGTAAACCAAATGTTTTTCAATGCCAGGTTGAACCCCCAATAAACGTACATGAAAAAGGGGCTTTTTTAGAGCCCCTGAGAAACTGTTATGTGTAATTTAAAAACCTTAATCCAGGTTTTTGATTTTCACGTTACGGAAATAGATGGCCGCACCGGCATGCTTGCCTTGGAGACCGATCCTACCTTTGGTGGCCCTGCCAGCAAGAGGACCGCCCAGCCAGTTGGGAGCATCACTGCCATCGGGATTCTTTCCACCGACCGTCCATTTATTCATATCCATTTCAGTGATTAGTTCGCCGTTGAGCACCACCCAGATATTGGGGCCTTTGCATGCCACAGTCATGTGATTCCATTCACCCGCCTTTTTCCCGACTTGCTTGGTGGGGGCCAGATGACCAAAGATCGCCCCGCATTGCCAGTTCTTCGCCACTCCCGCCCATTTCTGGTCGTAATCATCGAGAATTTGAACTTCAATGGTATGTGGAATCCAATCCTTGATGTCCGTGGAATAGACAAGGACACCACTATTGGCTGCTGGATCCGTTTTGAATTCCAAATCCACGGCAAAATTCTCGTAATCCTTCTTTGTCCAGATGGCCTCGTCTTTTGTGGCAGTCAACGTGTTGTTTGTGTAGTACCAAACTCCGGCAGGAAATTCAGCATCGGAAAGCTCCTTGTTAAACAGACTGGGCCATGTGGAGGAATCCGGATTTGTCTTGAATGGGGCGTCCGCTCCGTAGCTCAGAGCTGATAAACCAAAGATCGCTGTCAATAATAATAGTTTTTTCATGGTTAAATGTTTTTAGAAACTAAGCAAAAGCTGCCAAATATAACTGTTCCCCAAGGCGTCCACATTTTCCCAAACCCGTTTGAGCAAATCCTTGTCGCCCGTGATCTCTGGTAATTCGACCATCTTCTTTTCCCACGGGAAACAAACGCCGGGACGGGGTCCAGAGGCTGTGTGGCCAGTCATGCCTGTCAAGTGTTGACGTTCCTCCATCGAAGCTGGGACCAGGCATGGTGCCATATCTGTTGGGGCTTGATGCTCCGAATAGACCCCAAATTCGCGTGCAGCCTGCGTCATGGCGAGCAGGTTTTCGGTGCGGGCATCATTCTGAAGAATGGCACCGGCATCCATGATATATCCGCCATTCTTCCCCACTTCTTGGAGAACTCGTTTACAAAATTCCCGAACCTCCTCCGGTTTGCCAAAACTGAAAAGTGTATTGGGAATGCCGCCACTCAAGGCAAATTTATCATGCAACTTCTCATGGGCCTCGAAAATGTCGTCGCGGTCGCAATGGAATACAATGCTTCGATCCGGCAGTTCACGGAAGGAATTGAAATGATGACGCCATTTGCCTTCGGCATAAAAGAGCGTCTGATGTCCATTTTTCCAGAACTCCTCAATAATCGGCTTAAGCGTCGGCCAGTAATGTGAATCGAATTGTTTCGGGTTGATAAACGGCACGCAACCACGATGCATCCAAAAGCCAATTGGCACCAACCGATTGGGATCAGCCGTCGTCAAGCCAACATGGCACAAGTGCGGCATCAGGGCTTCGCAAGCGGCCAGAACCTTATCCGGTTGGGTCACCATGTCCATCGTGAGACCTATGTAGCCACGCAGCTTGTCGGCAATGATGTCAAACGGGGCTTTAAAAATACCAGAAATGGCAGACACTGTTCCTGTCTCGTTTTGCAAACGTGCCACCTGTGGTCCAAAGGCATTGAAATACATCATCATTGCCATGCCACCTTTGACAAACGAAAGATTGTTGCGGTAGGTGGACGGTTCGCCGATCTTGCTGACTTCCGTGGAAACGCGAGGGAGCCAGATATTGTAAAGAAATGCAGTCGGGTCCTTGATCAACTCGTCGTATTCATCCTCCTTCATGAAGGCTTGATCCTCCGAAGGTTCGATGTAGTTGAAGCCCCTGTCATGTGGAATGCCAATTCCCGGAATTCCATAATAACGCAACCCAATCGCCTGTGTCAGCCCGGTCCAGACATACACCATGTTTGGCACAATCGCATCCCAATCAAAATCCCGTGCACATTTGAAAGCCGCTTCAAAGGCCTTCTCATAATCGTGGGAAACATCCTGACATGTAAAGCCGGCATAAGAAGCTGTGTATTCCGCCACAAAAGGCCGGATGGGCACACAATCCGGTTTCTCATTGCGCATGGCGGTAACGTAGCGTCGCAACCTTTGCTGATAGAGTTGATCGTTCATCGGAAATGTATTGTCATTTAATCATAACAAATCGATCAAAGCGACAGAAAAACCTCTCTTGTCACTATTAAATTCCCCGGCAAAAAAAAATGCGATCCTACCATCCGAAGTCTCAGGAATGTTCGGCCAGCGCCACAAAGTTTTTCAACAGTTGTAGTCCAATCTTCTGGCTTTTCTCGGGATGGAATTGCGTGGCAAAAACGTTGTCCTTCCAGACTGAGGAGGCAAAGGTCTGCCCATAGGTGGTGCGTGTCGCAACAATAGAATCATCAACCGGCTTTGGAAAGAAACTGTGCACAAAATAGACGTAGCTGCCCGATGGAATGTTTTTGTAAAGGGGGCATTCCGGTTTGCTGATCTCAATCTGATTCCATCCGATTTGCGGAATCTTCAATCCACTTTGATCCGAAAAACGCACGACCTTCCCACTAAAAATACCGAGGCCAGGCGCATGGCTGTTGAACTCTTCGCTTTGATCAAAAAGTGCCTGATAGCCAACACAAATTCCCAGAAACGGGCGTCCCGTATGAATGAACTGTTTTACGGCCTCCAACAATTCCTGTTTGCGCAACGCGTTCACACAATCGTCAAATGCACCGACACCAGGAAGCACCACAGCAGAGGCGTCAGTCAACTCTTCGGGACGACGTGTCAATTGAACCGCAGCGTTCACTTTCAATAAAGCTTTCTGAACGCTACGCAAGTTTCCAGAACCGTAATCAATCAGTGCGATCACAAAATCACAGTAACAATCTCATTGCGGTTTTACCAGCCCGGAAATTTGCTCTGTCTTGAGTCTCAGTTGTCCACATGCGGCATCAATCACATTTCCCTTTTCACGGCGTGACGTCACCGCCACTCTTTCCTTCTCCACCGCCTTTTGAAAGGCATCCTGCACTTCTTCTGTTGGCCGCACCCAAGGCAATCCCTCCACGGTGTTATAAGCAATCAGGTTCACCTTGGCATGAAACCGCTTTGCCAAGCGCGCCAGAAGCACCGCTTGGTCAAGAGTATCGTTCACCCCCTGAATCAAAATATATTCCAGCGTGATCATGCGCCCCTTCTTTTCCTGATAATACTCACAGGCAGCAATGAGATCCGCCAAAGGATACTTCCTATTAACAGGCATGATCTGATCCCGAATCGCATCCGTGGCCCCGTGCAACGACACGGCCAGACGAAATTGGTATGGCTCTTCAGCCAGTTGCCGAATTTGTGGAGCCAGACCACTTGTCGAAATCGTGATTTTCCGCGCTCCAATTTTGCCACCCCATGGAGCATTGAGAATCTTCAGTGCCTTGAATAAATTATCGTAATTGGCAAGAGGTTCGCCCATGCCCATGATGACCAGATTGTTGATCATGCGATCCGAAGACACCTGTTCCACCTCCTCAGGTTTGTTGCCCGATTTCCCCGTTTTTTGAAGCCACTGTTGCGTGGCCAAAACTTGTCCAACGATCTCATCTGCACTCAAATTTCTCTTGAACCCATTCAGACCACTCGCACAAAACTTGCAACCGTAGGCACACCCCACCTGCGTGGAGACACAAAGCGTATGCCGGTCACTATCTTCGCCATACAATGCCGGATTTGCAGGGATCAGCACGCATTCAATGAGAGCCCCATCATTCAAGCGCCAGAGGAATTTCTGTGTGGAATCCTCCTCCCCCTGCTTGCGCACCAGCTCCATGTGATTAAACGAATAGGTCTGTTCCAAAAGAGTTCTCAATGCCTTTGGCAAATTCGTCATCTCCGCCCAACTTTCCACGTTGCGCACGTAAAGCCAGTTCAATAGCTGCGTCACCCTATAGGAAGGCTGTTGCCATTTTTTAAATTGCTCCCCCAGTTCTTCCATCGTCTGCGAATGTATCTCCAACATCATTTTGCTATTTAAACATCATTTAAGCCAAATGAAACAGGAAACGGCAGCACAGAGCGGCAGAAGTTCATTCCATAATTGAAAAAGCCGGTTGGAATCAGGTTCCAACCGGCTCATGAGACTCACTTTTGAATTAAAAGACTTTCACACGATAGAATTTGGTGCCAGAGGAGGCATCCGTTGTGTAACTGGGCGCCGTGGCTCCGTTGACCACAGTCCATGGCCCTTCAACACTCGTTGCTTCCAGCAAGGTCCCCGTAGTCCATGAAAGAATGATCTTCGAGCCGCTCCGTTGCACCGAGAGTGTCACAGAGGTCACGATGGGACCAACCGTATCGAAGCTTCTCCCGTAGTTTTCTCCCACCAAATAAATGGCTTTTGCCTCATAGGGAGAAAGTGCCCGATTCCAAATCCCAACATCATCAATATCAGCCTCCCCCGACACTGGATAAGATCCCGTTCCGTCCTGCCCGATATTAACATCGTATCCGGTGTTCAAGTATCCACCACTGATATCAGGACGGCTATCCACCAGTGTTCCGTCAAAATACGTATTTGCCACTCCGGTCCGATCAAAGGTGTGGACCAGATGGTGCCAAACTCCGTCATTTATAGAATTGGCGTCACCAAGCACACCCACCTTGCCCAAGCTCCAGGACCAACCACCATCACCCTTAAAGGAGGGAGCAAATGTGAAACCAGTGTTGCCGTAAGAATTGAGGGAATTTGCCAGGAATGGCAAGTCGCTTCCTGAATATCCTGATGGCAAATGAATCCAATAGGCAACAGAGAAATTGAGCGTCTCACCAAAAGCCAAATCATCAGGCTGCCCCAGAGTGACGTAGTTGAAAATGCTGTTTGTCGTGTCCGTGTTATAGTGCAAGGCATTCCCCAGTTTTCCATCGCTGAAAACTGGAGTGCCAACAGCAGTTCCATTGTTGCCACGACCAGACGAATCCGTCATATCCCCGTCAAACTTCAGGTGCAACACCAAACCATTGGTCAAATTAATATACTGGGGGTCAGACACGACAGAAAGAACCGCAGCCGTGCTGATAATTCCGCCGACCGGGTTGGTTGCTGTCAAGTAATACGAACCGGCATCCGAATACGCCACGGAACTAATAGAATAGGTTCTATTGGTGGCTCCAGAAATTGGAACACCATTAAAAGTCCATTGCAGTGAAAGTGGCAACGAACCCCCTACTTTTCCAATGAAGGTGGCAGGAGACCCCACAACCAGGGTCTGAGATTCAGGTTGAAGCTCAAACACAGGCTTAACATTGCTACCATACAAACCCGCCGTGTAGTGGGCCTTCACCTGTGCAGCAGTCAACGCACTCTTGTAGAACACCACTTCATCAATAGTTCCATTCCAGAAAGATTGAAGATCCGTGTTAAGCCCAATGCCGCCAATCAGGAATGGAGCGCTTGTGTTGTGTTTGTAATAGCCAGCGTAAGGTCCTGCAACAAGCTCGCCATCTTGATAGACAGCATTGTCACCATCCGAGAAGGTCATCACAAGATGCGTCCACTTGCCTGACTCCAGATTGTTCATTTCGGCATAGTAATAGATGCTCTCATCCCCATTGCCTGTGATCCCATACCACTGGTCACCGCTTGTTTTGATAAAGCCATATCCTCGGCCACTGCCACTCGTGACAGAATACGAAGAAATGGGGGACTCCAGAATACCAGTATCCGCATTTTTCACCCAAGCCTCAACACTGCATGTGTCAGAATTCAAATCAGCACTGTAAGGAACCAAAGCAATGTAGGAACTGCCATCCGAACTGGCCGCCGTATCTGAATCATTGGAAAGAGCACCGGCTTGTCCCAGAGAAGCAACAATCGAATAGGTGCCATCGTGATGGCCCATCGCATCAAAGGCTGTTGTGCTGTATAATCCCTCGTCCAGACGCCACCAGGAAAGTGGCGAGTCAGCAAGAATCACCGACTCGAAAGAACCACTTGCTGGCGACAAAACAACAATGACAGCCCCACCACTTGTAAACTTTCCAACCTTGTTTGAAACAACAAGAACATAAGTGCCAGCGTCATTTGTGGTAACAGGGGAAATGACAAAAGAAGAATTGGTTTCTCCCGTCAAGGCACTGCCATTTTTCATCCACTGATAGGAAAGACCACCGCCCATTGCATTGACCGAAAGGGAAAGACTCCCCCCCACAAACAAAGTGCGGCTGACAGGATCCGCATCAATCGATGGTTCTTTCAATGAGCTCAAGCTGACACTCACCTCCGAGCACGTGACAGATCCATACGCGTTTTTCACAACAACATCATACGTTCCATTGTTGGCAGTCGCGGCGGCGGTAATCGTGTAAGTGGAATTCGTCGCTCCCGAAATCGAAGTCCCATTCTTGCGCCACTGATAGCTCAAATCCGGAGTTCCACCCACGTCCACAGAAAAGAGCAAAGTATCCCCGACGTAGGGTAACGCAGGACTCAAAGTCGTATCCGTAAAAATCTGAGGAGCCATACCGCCAACCGCACTGGAATATTGAGAATACAATTCTCCGACACTAAGAGCGCGGTTGAAAACAGCCACTTCATCAATTGAACCAACAAACCCCAATGTTGGATTCACAAAGTCGGCTCCGATGGACAACGGATTGTCAAATACAAGCGAATCATGAGGCATTGCATTGGTCACGACAGTGAACAAATTGCCATCATCCAACGCGAGCACCGCAAAATCTGGCGTTACAACGACTGCCGCATACACCCATGTGCCCACTGGAATCGAGAGGTAACTTCTAAAAGAAGAATAATCAGCATTATCCCCCCAAGTGTATGCAAGCTCCTGGGTATCGTTATTAAAATACAAACCGGCGCCGTTCGTTGAAACCCCACTCTGAACAATAACCGCATTGCCAGACTGTCCACTGCTGCGCTTAAGCCATGTGCTGAAAGTCACCGAATTCCCAGTGAAACTCAGAGGGGGAACCTCGACAAAACCACCTGATTTTCCAAGCGTAACACACTTGTTGTCAGAACTAAAACCGGAGAACGCAGATGCCAAGGGGCCAGCAGCGCCCGTTGCCACTGGATAATAGTAACCCCCGTTTGCAGCACTCCCCAATGAACCAGAGTTGACAGCACTCGGAACCGTCTCATCCAAACGCCAATACCCAACCGGGTTGGCATTCTGGATGATTGTCTCATATGCAGTCGCAGGCGAAGTATTTGTTCCGGTTTGATAGTGGCTGAGAACCTCTGCATCCGTCAAAACCCGACTATAAAAGGCAGGCTCATCAATATTGCCTTTGAAACACCAGTCCCCCCATTCCCCGTTCGCCCGAGCACCAAAGGAAAGAGGAATTGTTGTATTCGTGTTGGCAGCATAAGAAGCTCCAGCAGGCAACGCCGTTGTCGAAGCAAGCGTGCCGTTGACATACAATTTCACTTTCGTCCCATCAAAAACGCCCACCACATGATACCAGGAATTTGTATTCAATTGAAGAGAGGCCGACGCGATACTGTCACCAAAACCACCGCTTGAAGTAAAATAATAAACTCTGAACAACCAGCCATTTCCACTATCCATTGCTGAATCACCCTGATAAAAAAGCCAGCCATATCTGAAATCATTTGTAAACTGAACACTTGCCGCAGGGCACACCAGATCGTTTGTCTGGCCTGGCTTGGCCCAAAATTCAAACGAAAAAGAACCACTCGTATTCCAGTTTGTTTTATACGGAATATAGATACGATTCGTTGGAAACCCCGCAAAATAAGCCGACTTCTTGCTTGCCTCGCCAACAATTGCACTCGGACCACCCACAAAAGCCGAATTCGTGTAAAAGCCATTTCCACTGCTTCCCAAGGTTCCCAGATTTGCGGCAACAGTATCAGCCGCCGATGGCTGAGTTGTCTCATTCAGTCTCCAATACCCCAGTGGTCCACCAGACAGAACTGTCGAAGAGTAATCTGCTCCGTATGAGGCAAAAGCCAGGGTTAACAAAAGCCCCCCCACCAAAGCAGGATGGACTCCACAGCAAGGTAATTTCATAGTATCCTTTTTGTCTTTCTAATAGACAGCAAAACTTCAATTGATTGAGATTATTATTTTACCATAGTCAAAAACAGCCTGCAATTTTCTTCTTAAAACAAAAAGAAATTCCAAGTTGACGTTGGTTAAATGACACCCAAGTGAGAAAAGGAACATGAACAAATACACCGCCTGATGTCATTTTCGCTAGAGAAAACGGAAGAAGTTCCAACAGCCAAGATGCTTGCTTTTGAATTTTCCCCCACGTTCCCATAACATCAGGCTGACCTTCTTTGGGAAAGATCAACCTGACAAACCTCACTCGCGATTTCAGCCAACAAATTTTACCATTTCTCAACGAGCCATATCTCTGGCAAATCCAGGCTGTCCAACATCGTTCGGATGCGTATCATTCCAATCATTGTCTTTTGACTTGGACCTGACTTGCCGTTCAACCAGAGTATCCAACATCATCTCCGCATTCTGATGCTGGGTGTATCCCGACGGTGGAACAAATACATCAGAGGCGGGAGCCTTGAATTTGACATCGTGGAACTGGATCACAGTCCTACCGTTATTCGCTTTGATTCTCATCGTGAAATTCTTCGCCTCTGCAGACCTCCAGATAGTCAATTGGGAGCTTGTTCCATCTTTGAGCTTTGCTGTCACAGAAGATTGGCGACAGCGCACCCCATCGACCTTGTCATAAACACCGCCATCGTCCTTGACTTCAACTTCTGTAACTTTATTTTTTGCTTCGATAGGAGCAAATCCCTGCAAAGGTTCATTGACGACATACCCCTTTTCAGTGGCGACGTCCCAAATGAAATAAGTCTGGTTCCCAGCCTTTTTCTTGGATGGATGCTTCAGCCCCTCCTCGTTTGCGAAGAGTAAGCGTGTCCCCCGCCCCATGACTAATGCCCCCATGGATTTTTTACCATGAGTCAATTCGACGTGAGCCGTAAATCCATCCACATTCGTCAAAAGAGTGGACATCGGGCCATCCAGCAAAGCCGGGGTCTCAAAATACTCCAGCAACCTGCCTTCCTTATCCTCTATCACTGGCCCAGAACATCCCATCAACACGACAAAACACGCGGCACATAATCCGGCACAAAACGCAATCCGGCCTCTGCTTAAAGTATTGCTCTTAAGATTCGATTCCATCGTCATGACCGCAAATTACCATAAACGCCCTTCATGAGCACGCGAAAACATATCCGATGAAAAACAAAAAACGCACTAAAAAATAAAGGGTGGAAAAATTGGCTTTTGTCAGATCTGAAGCCATTTTGACATCCAACTACCACTGAATTTTCCGTCATGAATCCCAAAATACGACAGAGCGCATTGCCTCATGAAAAAAGCTAACCGAAGCGATTTTATGACAGTATCGGTTGACTCATAATGGGGCTTACCGAGGACTGGTCTAGGCCCGGAAAGATGCCCCCCGGGGGGAGGGAGAATAGAACAATGACAAAATGAGTAAAACATCCACTAACGAATCCTCCCCCCAATCGGTGCTGCTTAGCAGCCAAACGCCGACCGCCGAGCACTAGATCAAAACGGGTAAATCAATCCAACTCCGCTTTTGGGGTTAAAATATGACGATATGATTACTCGTTTCCTGTTGGAATAGAAACAAAGCGCATAAAAAGTAGAAGGCCGGAGTAATCTGTCTTAATCAGGTGTTTTAGGCTTACCCGTGAAGTGGATGTCCATTTTTTTCATGCGTGAAAAGAACGTTGCTGGATGCACTCCTAGCAATTCTGCCGCACCTTTCTTGCCTTTCACTTTTCCATTGGTTGCCTTTAGGATGGCCAAAAGATTTTCGCGTTCCTTCTGATGCATTTCTGTTTCTGTATAATAAACAGAGGGATCTCCTTTTGGGGGGATTGAAACGAGTTGCGTTTGAGCTGGGGATGAATCTGAAATTGGCAGGTCAAAATTGAGTGGACCGCCTTGGGCAAGAATGACTGCTCGCTCAATCACATTTCGCAGTTCGCGAACGTTTCCGGGCCAGTGATAGGCTTGAAGTCGTGAACATGCTGCTTTTGTGAGGCGTGGGGGTGGGCACCGAAGTTCGCGGACGGAGATGTCTATGAAGTGCTGAGCAAGGAGGGGAATGTCATCCTTGCGTTGTCGTAGAGGAATCACTTGAATTGGAAAAACATGAAGTCGATAATACAGATCTTCGCGAAAGCGACCTCCAGCAACTTCCTTAATCAAATCCCGATTCGTAGCGCCAATAATTCTAACATTTGCATTTCGTGTGTGATCTTCACCTATACGTTCATATTTTTTTTCTTGAAGAACACGTAATAGCTTTCCCTGCATTTCGAGGGGAATTTCTCCCACCTCGTCTAAAAATAAGGTTCCTCCTTCTGCTGTCTCAAAACGTCCAGATCTGTCTTTTACCGCGCCAGTAAAAGCACCTTTTGAATGGCCAAAAAATTCACTTTCAAACAAATCCCTGGGGACAGATGCACAGTTGACACGGATTAAGGGGCCATTTTTTCGATTACTGCGACGGTGAATTTCATGAGCAACCAGCTCCTTGCCAGTTCCTGTTTCGCCAAGAATCAGAACGGATGCCTCGGTGGGTGCAACGAGATCAATCTGACTGTTGATTTGTTTCAAAGCGGCACTTTGTCCAATTAGGTCTCCAAATGCTTTCGCTTCAACCACCTCTTCTTGGAGATAATCATTTTGCAACTCAAGTTGCGCCTTGAGATGTTTGATTTCCTCGAATGCACGGGCATTGGCTATGGCTCCGCCAATGTGATCCGCAAATACTTGTCCCCAAGGCAAGGCGTCATTGGGGGGATTCCCCTTGATATATGCAACACTGACTCCAAGGACCTCGCCGTTGAAACTAATTGGGGTGGCGTTTAATGCGTTGACTTCTGGTTGCGCTGGTAAACCGATTTCTGAAATGACATTCGGCTGTTCGTGCAGATCCCTGATGACGATTTGATGTCCTGATATGGCTACTTGGCCGATGACGGTTACCCCTAACGGCATGCGGAGTCTTTCAATCTCGTGATGTGATAGTTTGGGGAAAAAAGCTTCACCACCTGCTGCAAGATGCAAGCATTTGCTCTTGTCAACGCAATGATGTGAATGAACACATGTTGCGCAGAGGTCCCCAGTATCGATCAACCATACCTGAACCCCTGTCAAGAACGAGCGGTCAACATCTGTGCTGGTCAATTTCTGGAGAATCCGTTCGAGCGATTGCTCATGAGCAATCGCAAGGAGTAATTGAAGGGTTTGGTTGGAATCAAACCTGCTATTTTTCTTAGCATCCATGAGCCAATCCTAGAGAGATGGGATGAAAAACACAACCTTTTCGGGATAATTTTCTATCCAGGATGAAAACATAACCTTTAAAAGTACCATTATAAATATTTTATAATTTATTTAAATTCAAATACTTATAATCAACAAATAGAATCTGGCATATCTGGTGCTTAATTATAATTTGTATGCAGAACAAACTTCTTGAGCGGGCTTGGATTTCGCCACTGGCTGGTGTGGCCTTTGTCGTCATGGCAGTGACAGGAGCACTGATTTTCTTCAATATAAAAAATGGTCCTCTTATGGTGCTCCATGAGTGGTTTGGCTGGGTTTTCATAATTGCCGGCATATTTCATTTACTTCTCAACTGGCATGTATTTGTCTCATATTTTGCTCAGAAAAAAGCTCTGGGAATCTCATTGCTTGGTGTGGGATTGGCAGTTTGTCTTCTTTTCATCGGCGCAAACAAACGAGGTGGTGGCAGACCTACGACACTATCTTTAATGGTTTTGGATGTTAATGGGGATGGTGTCATTGACGATGATGAAATCTCGAATGTTAGGGCCACACTTCAAAAATTGGATAGGAACAGAGATGGAAAAATCACGGCTGATGAATTGACGGGCCAGCGTTTATCCCCGAGTAAACAGCCTAATCAATAATTTTATTCCACTGCCATATTCAATGAAGGGACGGGAACGATTGCAAAGTTGTGGAGAAAGTGACAACGCGTTCTAAGAAAAAATTCCTTGATGTTATGAGCGCCAAAAAGACATCCATCAGCACAGTGTGTGAAAATGATTTTGGTCAAAAAATTCTTGAATCCAGAGGGCCTATATTGGCTGTGTTTTGGGCACCATGGAGTGAGCCATGTCGGATCTTGCTATCCGTGCTAGAGAATGTGGCAAAGGTGACCAAAGGAACATTCCCCATTGTTAAAATTAACGCTGATGACAATCTTCTTCTATCTTTAAACTATAATATTAGTTCTATACCGACACTCATTTGTTTCAATGAAGGCGTGGAGAGAGACCGAATCATTGGAACAGCTAGCAAGGAAGCCATTTTGGCAAAATTCAAATCATTCTTAAATCCTTCACTAGATAAGCAGGATTTTTCAAGGAAGGTATAGATAGTAAACGCGAAAAGGCATTTAGTCTTTGCAGACAAAATTTAATTTACTTCAAGCATTCGACTTCTTCATGTCGCACACAAGGACTCGCATCTGTAGGATGGGTGGATATATACCACGATATTTAATAAATAATTAACAAAGATAGAAACTGAAAATGCTAAACATAAATCTGTTACTGACTCCTCAAAACCGAATCACAACTGTTCTGGGAATTATCTCATCCACACTATTATTAACAGGATGCAGTCAAAAGGAAGAATCTTCTGGACCGGCTCCAATCCCTGAAGTTTCTAGTTACTCTATTGAACCTCAGCAGGTGCTTCTGACCACGGAGTTACCGGGAAGAACGGCTCCGTTTCGGATTGCAGAAATACGTCCTCAAGTCAATGGTCTGATTTTAAAACGTCATTTTACAGAGGGCTCGGATGTTCAAACAAATCAGGATCTGTATCAAATTGATCCTGCTCCATTCAATGTAGCCTTGGATAATGCCAGTGCCTCGCTGGCCCGTTCGGAGGCAAATCTTCCGGCTATTCAGGCAAAATTCCAACGTTACAAGGACGCTTTGGCACAGAAGGCAGTCAGTCAGCAGGATTACGATGATGCCACCGCAGCGTTAAAGCAGGCGCAGGCGGATATAGATTACTTTCGAGCAATGGTGGAAGCAGCAAAAATCAATTTGCGCTACACGCATGTGACTTCACCCATTAATGGACGCGTTGGTACATCCACAGTCACTGAAGGTGCCATTGTTACCGCGTATCAACCAGCGCCTTTGACTACGATTCAGCAACTGGATCCAATCTATGTGGATGTAACGCAGTCCACAAGTGATGTGATTAATCTTCTACATCGTTTGGAGGAAAAACAGATTCAGCGTGATGGAACGAATTTTAGCCAGGTTGAATTGCTGTTGGAGGATGGATCAAAGTATCCATGGAAGGGGACTCTTCAATTCCGAGATGTTTCTGTTGATTTGACAACTTCATCAGTTGTTCTGCGAATGATATTTCCAAATCCAAAGGGAATCCTTATGCCCGGCATGTATGTTCGTGCGGTAGTCAAGGAAGGTGTTAAGGATAACGCACTGCTTGTGCCACAACAGGCGGTGACTCGTGATGTAAAAGGCGCTCCTGTAACATTGATTATTGGAGCAAACAATAAAGTTGAGCAGCGTGTTCTACAATTAGATAGGGCTATCAACGATCAATGGCTTGTCACCGGGGGACTTTCTGGTGGTGAGAAGGTGATCATGGAAGGTCTTCAAAACATCCGCCCTGGTTCTGAAGTTAAAGACGTTCATTCGACTGGTGACGTGGCTCCAAAGGCGCAATTGACAAACGCTATTCAAACAGCCTTTTTGCAACACTGATAAAGGACCTCCATGTTATCCAGATTTTTTCTGAAACGGCCTGTTTTTGCATGGGTCATCTCAATCATATTGATGGTAGGCGGCATTCTGGCGATTTTTAAACTGCCAGTATCCCAGTATCCAAATATTGCCCCTCCCTCAATCGCAATCACCGCGTTTTATCCCGGCGCTTCTGCTGAAACGGTTGAGAATAGTGTAACCCAGATTATCGAACAGAAGATGACTGGCTTTGAAAACATGCTGTATTTGAGTGCGTCCAGCGATTCATCTGGAAATTCTCGTATTGAACTCACGTTTGCCGCTGGAACAGATCCTGACAATGCTTGGTCGCAAGTGCAAAACAAGTTGCAACTTGCGATGGCAAATCTGCCTGACGTAGTGCAGAAACAGGGTGTTAAAGTTAGCAAATCCACTCACAACTATCTGATTGTCATTGGTCTTGTTTCTGAGACCGACAACTTGAATGCAAACGATTTGCGCGACTACGCAAAATCAACACTGGAAAAGGTTGTCTCACGCGTTCCTGGTGTTGGTGAGGTTGAGGAAATGGGGGGCGAATATTCAATGCGCGTCTGGCTCAATATAGATAAACTCATTGAATACCAACTTACAGTTGAAGACGTAATCGGTGCATTACGGTTGTACAATGTCGAAGTGTCTGCCGGGCAATTCGGTGGTGCACCAGCCAAGAAAGGTCAGCGATTAAACGCTGCCATCATCGTGCAGAATATGCTCAAGACGCCTGAAGAATTTGAATCCATTCCCATCCGTACAAAGCCGGACGGATCGATGGTAACCATTAAGGATATTGCGAGAACAGAACTTGGAACAGAGTTTTACGATGTTGACGCAAAATACAATGGCAAACCATGCGCTGTAATGACTGTTCGGAAGGCTGCTGGGGCTAACGCTTTGGATACCGTGGATGCAATTCGTGCGAAACTAAAAGAGATGGAACAGTATTTTCCACACGGAATGAAGGTTGTATATCCGTATGATACGACTCCATTTGTGCGTGTAGCCATTTCTGAAGTTGTGAAGGCCTTGTTTGAAGCAATTGGGCTGGTCTTTCTGGTCATGTATTTGTTTATGGGAAATATGAGGGCGACGCTTATTCCAACAATTGCCGTGCCAGTGGTTATTCTGGGAACGTTCCTCTTTCTTGGAATTTTTGGCTTTTCAATAAACATGTTGACCATGTTTGCAATGGTGCTGGCGATTGGTCTGCTGGTTGATAATGCCATTGTTGTTGTTGAAAACGTCGAACGTATCATGAGCGAAGAGGGATTGTCACCATATGAGGCAACCAGCAAGTCCATGGATCAAATCAGCAGTGCACTGATTGGTATTGGGCTTGTCCTTTCAGCAGTGTTCGGTCCAATGGCATTTTTTAGTGGTTCAACCGGTGTCATTTACCGGCAATTATCTATTACGATGGTCATATCTATGTTGCTTTCAGTGGTGGTGGCTTTGATTCTGAGTCCTGTATTGTGTGCCACATTTCTCAAGCCAGTACCAAAGGGACATGAACCGGCTGATGCAAGCGTCTGGTTTCTCAGGCCGTTCTTTAGGTGGTTTGACAAGACTTTCATAAAATTCCGCGATGGTTATCTGGTTGTTGTAGCGCGATGTCTGGCCAAGAAATTTCGCTATATTGTGGTGTTTCTCGTGATTGTCGTGGCCATGGTCTGGCTTTTCAAAAAAATGCCCACAGCCTATCTCCCGGATGAAGATCAGGGAACTTTGCTGGTGCAAGTAGTCCTTCCTGTCGGCTCCACTTTGGAACAAACAGAAACCGTCATGAATAAAATCAGTGATTATTTTCTAACCCAAGAAACGAATGCTGTAAAATCCTGTCAAATTGTCTCGGGAGCAAATTTCGCTGGGCAAGGGCAGAATGCAGCTATGGCTTTTGTTGACATGCAAGATTGGGAATTGCGAAAAGACAAGAGCCTTAACGTCTTTTCTGTCGCGCAACGGGCAATGAAAGAGTTCTCGAAATTTAAGAATGCGAGGATTTTTGTCTTTGCACCTCCTTCAGTTAGCGAGCTTGGTGTTGCTCAAGGTTTTGATTTTGAACTTGTCGATAGAGGTGGGCTGGGGCACAGCCAATTGATGGCCGCACGTAACCAGCTCTTTGAAATGGCAGCAAAGGATCCTCGAGTGGCCAAAGTGCGCCCCAACGGCTTTGAAGACATGCCGGAGTATCGCGTTGACGTCAGTTGGAAAAAGGCCGGCATGCTTGAAACTCCTATTGACTCGATTCACGACACCATTTCTGCCTCGTTTGGCAGTGCATACGTGAACAACTTTATTCAAGGCGGTCGTGTGAAACGTGTTTACGTTCAGGCCGATGTTCCATATCGCATGTTGCCGACAGATTTGGAGAAACTCTACGTGCGTAACAACGCATCAAAAATGGTTCCGTTTTCTGCTTTTGCCACTGGCCGATGGACAACTGGATCACCGCGCCTTGAACGGTTCAATGCGTTCCCCTCGCTTAACATCCTAGGAGAAGCCGCACCGGGGAAAAGCTCAGGTGAAGCGATGCGTGCAATGGAGGAATTTGTAAAGAAACTTCCATCAGGCATTGGTTATGAATGGAACGGGCTTTCATACCAGGAACGTCAGGCAAGTTCTCAGGCTGGGCCCCTATATGCCTTTTCAATCTTGGTCATATTTTTGTGTCTTGCAGCACTCTATGAAAGCTGGCCAATCCCCATTGCTATTCTGATCTCCCTTCCTTTGGGGGTAATTGGGGGACTGCTGGCTTCGACATGGCGTGGGTTACCCAATGACATTTATTTCCAAATCGGGCTGCTTACAACGCTCGGACTTACCACAAAAAATGCAATTCTAATCGTTCAATTTGCAAAAAGCCGTGTTGATGATGGCATGAACCTTATTGAATCCACGATGGAGGCAGTAAAATTGCGCTTACGCCCCATTGTTATGACAAGTCTTGCTTTTGGCTTCGGCGTTTTACCTCTTGCCTTTGCCAACGGAGCTGGATCGGGAGCCCAAAAAGCGATTGGAACAGCGGTTGTTGGCGGTGTTATCACCTCAACTCTTTTGACCACCGTGTTTGTTCCTCTATTTTACGTGATCATTCAGAAGAACTTTGGAAGGCAGCGCAAACAGGCCTCCTTGAATCAAACTAATACACAAGCAAAGGAAAAATAAGATGAACAAGATTCTTACCTGTCTGTTACTCTCAGCTGCCGTCACTGGATGCACAATGGCACCAAAGTATAACCGCCCCGATCCTCCAGTTCCTAAAGAATGGCCAAAAGGAAACGCCTACCAAGAGGGAGAATCCAAGACAAACCGGAATTCTGCATTGGAACTTGCCTGGGATCAATGTTTCACAGATGAAAAGATTCAGCATCTGATTCAACTGGCGTTAACTAATAATCTGGACTTAAAAACCGCCGTTATAAATGTCCAATTGTCCAGAGCTCAATATGGAATTCAACGGGCTGAATTACTGCCCAGTATTAATGGCGCAGCAGGACAGGCCCGTGCTAGAATTCCACATGATCTATCCTCCACAGGGCAGGCACAGATCCAAAACCAATACAGTGTCAGCCTTGGTGCAGCAGCTTGGGAATTGGATTTTTTTGGACGGATTCGGAGTTTGAAGGAAAGCGCATTGCAGCAATACTTGGCTTCAAAAGAAGCGCAGCGCAACGCCCAAATTCTTTTGGTCTCTGCCGTTGCAAATGCATATCTGAACCTTGCGGCTGATTCCGAGAATCTTCGACTTTCGGAAACAACCTTTCAATCGCAGGAGCACACTTACAACCTGATCGCACAAAGAAATCATCTAGGATTGGCAACTGATCTCGATGTAAATCAGGCGCGAACTCAAGTGGAGTCAGCCCGTGTGGATATTGCCAAGTTTACACGGCTTGTTGCCTTGGATAAAAACGCACTGGACTTTTTGTTGGGAAAACCTGCCCCAGTCCAGTGGCTTCCAGACAATCTAGATAACGTTTCTCCTGTCCGAGAAGTGTCTGCCGGTCTGCCGTCAGATGTGCTGCTTCAGCGCCCTGACGTGTTGGCTGCAGAAGACCAACTCAAGTCTGCAAATGCAAACATCGGTGCTGCACGTGCGGCCTTCTTTCCTCGCATTTCACTGACTGCCGCAGTTGGAACCGCGAGCAGTGATCTGTCGGGACTCTTTAAATATGGTTCAACCACTTGGAGTTACGCTCCACAATTGGTCGTTCCAATCTTCGACGCTCGCACGTGGTCAGCGCATAAAATGGCCAAGGCACAGCGAGAGATGGCTGTGGCACAATATGAACGGGCGATCCAAAATGCGTTTCGCGAAGTAGCGGATGCTCTGGCGACACGTGGAACAGTAAACCAAGAGCTTGCTGCACAGGAAACGCTCGTCAAAACAGTATCTGAGACTTACCAACTCTCAAGTTACCGGTATGACAAGGGATTGGACAATTACCTTGGTGTTTTGGATGCCCAACGCTCCCTATATGCGGCTCAACAAGGTCTCGTTTCATTACGACTGGCAAAGATGTCCAGCGGAATCAGACTCTATTCCGTGTTAGGTGGTGGCTGGCAACCCTCAACAAACTCTCCTACTATGACTAATCCTTAGTGGTGGAGTTCCAATAGACAAGGCGTCTTTTTTTAGGGATGCCTTGTCGTTATTTTTGTCTCAGTTTTCTATGCTTTCAATTACCGACAAAACCATTAGACCAAAAGTATCTGAGGGGGATGTCGGTCAATGCGGGAGAGACCTCGCCAGGTCTTGCTCTGGAAAGATGGACATCTGGAGAGAGGGGGCATGGGGTTGTTTTAGTTCAATTGGGTTTCAAATTCCAAAGGGGATTTGTAGTCCCCCCGTCCCGTTCTCCATCTGGTCGCTCACAAAGTCGCAGATCCATACATGGTTCGCGTGATCGGCCTGCTGCCGTTGCGCTGTCGATATTCCCACTGGCGCAGTTTGTGTTGTTTGCGACAAACTTGCAGGCCCTCATGGAACCTGATTCTAGACTGTCAGATCGACTACGGCGCGTTTCAATCGGTTATTCTCGTCCTCCAAGCTGTGCAACCGGCGTATTTCGTTGATGTCCATGCCACCGAATTTGGCTCACCACTTGTAGAAGATGGGTTCACTGATGTTGTGCCTGGCACAAACGTCCTTGATCGGCGTCAGTCCCTCAGCTTCATGCAATGTAGTCAGATTCTATGGAAGCTCCTGAGCCTGGAAAAATTGATTCCCGGATTCGATTGGAGTTGTCCAGATCGACTTGTCAGTCACATTTGTAAGAGTAGTCACTCGTGTCCAATCAATGAGATTTGTTGAAATGAGCAGGTCAAATGATTTTCCAACGTTGCCAGTTAATTCGATCTGAAATTGATGTTCTGCTGGCAGGGCTGTGGCAAAAAGGCTGGGATAGATGTCACGAGAGTTGAGATACTCAAATGCTCCAATGTCGACATGATTTCCGACCAAACGATCAAATCCACGTTGGTCTGTTGTCAAAGCCCAAGTATCAGATATGACCGTATCGTCACCCGCATCAATGGCGGGGCTACCGGGGAGCAGGCTGCACGTAAATGAATTCCCCTGGTTATTGCGCAACGTTGAAACCATTGCGTCAATGGGCTGCTGAATTGTTCCAAACTGATCGCCCATTTCAGAAGCGATTGACGCTTTTGAGTCAACTATGCCAATCAAATTATGACCAAGTGATGTAAACAAACCTTCTATATCCGATTCCGTGTTTGTTCCAGAGTAAGAATTTTCCGTAATCAAAGTATTTAGTAACGCAGTGGCATTCGTAGTTGCAAATATCCCACCACCGATTCCCGGAGCACCTGGTCCACCCGTGGCAGTTATAGTGCTATAATTACCAGAACCACCACTGCCCGTCATGTTTTTTAAAATTGTACAGTTGACAAGTGTCATGCTACCGCTGCTATAAAGGCCACCTCCATTTCCCCCATTCCCGCCAGATTCACCATTGGAAGAATTCGGATTGCTCCAACCGTTTCCTGTAATATTACCGTAGATGGTTGAATTTTTTATTGAAAGTATTCCGTCATTGAAAATACCACCACCATTGCCACCTTGATCCACATCTCGGAAAATAGACTCTACACCATCCCCTGTTCTATTCTCACAAACCAGACAAGAATCCATGTCCAAAAAACCATGATTTGCAATACCACCACCATCAGCGCCAGTATCATCATTGGAAATTACAATTCCACTTCCATTCAACGTCTTGTTTCCACAAACAACACAATCTTTTAACCACAACGTTCCTCCATTGTAAATTCCACCGCCCCTGAGATTTTCAGTATGACCGTTTGTAAATGTGATTCCAGAAATTGACACCGATACATTTGTAGTAATTCCCAGAACTCTACTGGCTCCACCCGCATCAATGGATAGAGACGATGAACCAGGTCCTACAATGGTTAGGTTCTTATTAACGACGAGCATATTGGAATTGAGTAAGATTACCCCCGTGACTCCAAACGCAATGGTATCGTTTTGATTTGCATCACTAAGTGCTTGGCGGAAGGACCCACTACCACTGTCGTCAGTTGTGGTAACTGTCCACACACCCCCGGGATTCATATCAATAAAGGAGGCATAAAACTCCAAATCCGTATTTGTAATCGTCACTTTTGCAGGACAAACGCCGCTATAGTCTGTATTTCCGATCCATTCCGAGAATTTACTTCCATTTCCAGGAACGGCATACAAGTTTACAACCATGCCATATGGATACAAATCGAGATTTGGCAAGGCATACGCAGTTCCATTGCCATCAACTGATACATTCAAGTGGGTACCGAAAACGGCTTGAATCGACTTACTGGCAGTCATTTGGACCTGGATTGTTTCGTCTGTTCCAGTGGCATCCCCTGCCCAATACATAAATTGCCAATCGTTGGATGCAATGGCCGTTAAACTAACTATTGTATTTGTAATAAAAACATTGCTCTTTGTTCCGGTGTCGATTCTGCCACCCTGAGCTGTTGTCTTTAAAGTTGCTAGGTCGACAAAATTCGCCTGTATGACCATGTTGCTAGTGACGACTAACGTATAGCTAGAGGCCGTATTATTGATTGCTCCTGACCATCCTGCAAAGGCTGTATTCCCTATTTGAGCTGCGGTAACTGTAACTATAGAATTGTTTGAGTAACTCGACAAAAGAGGAGTCAGAATTATTATACCGTGTCCGTTGGTAACCAGCGTTATTGTATAACCGGGATCCTCATTCACGTATTCAACCGCACGATTAATGTAAAACTCCTTTATTTGTGTCCCAGCCTGATTTCCAAGAACATTACTGTCTGATAGTGTTTCACGTCCTTCACCATTCTTGCTAAGCTGTATTGAGTTGACAGAATTAGATGAGTTAACAGTCTGAAAATTAAAAACAGGGGATGAACCGAAACAAGAACAACAAATTCCCAGAAGAATTCCAACAGATTCCCACCTATTAATTATCATATGACCTCCTTTGTGTGATAATAAATCCTTTTTGCTTCTTGTATGGGACCCTAGCTTTTTCTCTAAAGAAAGTCAATTCTAATTTTTTCATTTAAAGATACCCATATCCGTTCTTACAGTGTGTCGATCTAATTATTATTAATATCAGATATATATTATACGAACCGTCAGGAGCTGATCCAAATTCTTACCATCACTTGCCTCAGGCTCTCCCCCCCTGCCCGAATGAGGGTTTTAGTATTCCGTCCTGTCTTGCATCCAAAACGTTTGGATGCCAAGGGAGATTAGCTGACATTGAGATTTCAAACATTCATTGGTGGAGCTCCATTCAAACATTGAAATAATATTTACTAATTAATTCACAATCAAAATTGATATGGACAGCCTCCCTTCTAAATGACAATCAGTGACGAAGCTTTAGTGAAGAAGAAATTACGAATTATGGTCTTCTGCGGTACGCTTTTCCACGATGAAAAACCTTAGGCCGATGGCTGCATGCTGGGAAGATTAAAAGTCCTCAATCTCAGTCTCCCAAATAATTTTTCCAGTCTTGTTGATGAGAGCCCGCTTTCCCTCATATTCCACCTCCGCAAGCCCGTTATGGAAACAAGCATCACGATCGAACCGAGGCTCTATAACCATCTCTCCTAACAAGTTTACGAACCCCTTCTTTCCCTTTTTCAGTGCCACACAAGCCAATCCTTCCGAAAACGAACAAGCACTTCGATATCTAGGTTCTATTACCCACTTCCCTTGCGTGTTAATATACCCAAACTGCCCCGGCTTGAAACCGGCTCGTGCCACTCCACCTTCAAAATTTCCCAAAGAATAATACTGCGGCTGCTTGATAATCCTCGTCTCAAGGTCCACCAATCCATATGGATTCAAATAGTTATCTTCAAATTCACAAAACCCAGCCACTCCATCACAGAAATCCGTAAGGAATGGATACCGAGGGGGGAAAATACAGCGCCCTTCAATGTTAAATACAGATGCCAAAAATTCCCCTTGGTTGAACACCAAACACCCAAAAGCATTCCAATTTTTCGGCCATTCTGGAAAATACGGGACTTCGTGCACATCAAGAGAGGTTATGATGTCACCAGACTTGTTAATAATCTGGTACGGCGCCGGGGCATCGGTATCAACAAATGCATAATCACCAACAAAATCCCACCCCAACTGAAAACTTGGAGCAATCGTAAACTTGCCCGTGTGATCGATATAGCCAACCCGTCCACTTCGCGCAATACTCGAAACTCCTGAGCTAAACCTAGGTCCATCAACTCTGTCACATTCGAACTCTGCAGGAATCACTACTGCGCATTCCAAATCAATAAAGCCAAAATTCCCTTTCTCTTTAAAACAAGCCAATCCTTCATGGAAATCCCCCAAAAAGCTGAACCAGGGTTCAACCACAACCTCTCCGCTTGGCTTGATAAGCCCATAACCACGTCGGTCATGAACAACAATTCTCGCAGGAAAGTCCGTCATAATCATCGTAAAAGAGATACCCAAAGCAAGGTAGCACAACTAATAATCCCTAGTCCCCAGCATAACAAGTGCAACTCCATCCCCCCCTTAAATCACATCTGAAATAACCCGTTTGGGGGCTTGTTTATTTAAGTTTTATAAATAAGATTTAAATTCTGGAAAGTGAAATAAAAAGGTTATGTTCAAAGAGTAGTCGTATGTACATAACTTTTGTGCAAAAAAACAACTATGAAAAATAACTGTTTAATGCGAGAGAAAAAGTGTCCTCATGCATTTACTCTCATTGAATTGCTGGTGGTAATCGCGATCATTGCTATTCTGGCATCCATGATTCTTCCTGCCTTGGCTTTGGCAAAGGATTCAGCCAGACGTACGCAATGTGTTAATAACAATAAACAAATGGGCGTGGCTTGCTTGATGTATTCTGGAGACAGCAAGGAGAGAATGCCTGGCCCCAATTGGAATTCTCCATGGCAAGTGGGGTGGTTGTATGACCCTACAAACAGCTCTACTGTTCCTGATCTGTTTAAACTGGGCAAACAAGCGTATGCTGGAGGTCAGTTTTGGAATTACATTAGTAACCCAAGCGTCTACCGATGCCCCGGAGATTATACAAACACCACCTATTTTGCCAAACGTTCAAATAAACTCTCTACCTATGTTATGAATGGGGCAGTTTGTCACTTTGGCGCGTATGGACTTTCAGGTGGATATTATAAGACTTATCTTCAAACTGCGTTTCAACAAAGAGCTTTCATTATGTGGGAACCAGGTGGTGACAATGTGAATCAGGATGTTTCTGATTACTACAACGATGCATCCAGCAATCCCTCTGAAGATGGTGGACTAGGCACCCGACATGGAAAAAAAGGTGGTATTGTCCTTGCAGTTGATGGTCACGTGGAAATGGTGAAGTATGTTATTTGGAAGAAGGAAGTAGCTGAAACCATTAAAAACCGTGTTTGGTGCGTTCCTGACTCCACGAATGGGCGTTAACCTATTTTTGTGATCATTTCACTTCGGCAAACTTGTTTTTTTGTTGTTTGGTGTTTGTTTGCCCTGAGCCTGCGGGCTGGCGATGCCCAGCCCGTGGGACCTTTAGGAAGCGAATGGGAAAACGAGCAGAATCTCTCGCTTAACAAGCTTCCCCCTCATGCAACTCTGACTCCATTTCCGGATGTTCAAACTGCTTTAAAGATTCTTCCTGAGTATTCTCCGTTTGTTCGCTCTCTAAATGGCAATTGGAAATTTCACTGGGTAAAACAGCCAAGCGAACGACCGATTGATTTCTATAAAACGGATTTTGACGTTTCAAACTGGAAGACAATCCCCGTGCCTTCAAACTGGCAGCTTCAGGGATATGATGTTCCTGTTTATGTGAACCAGGCCTATCTTTTCAAACGCGATTGGCCACACGTAATGGAGGAACCTCCACGCAATTTCACAACGTTTACCAATCGGAATCCTGTTGGCTCGTATCGACGTGATTTTCAGGTTCCATCCACCTGGGCAGGACGTGACGTTCGCATCACATTCGACGGGGTTGATTCCTTTTTCTACCTTTGGATCAATGGCATTTATGTTGGTTTTTCAAAGGACAGCCGAACTCCTGCCGAGTTTGATATCACTCCATATTTGAAATCTGGAACAAACTCTGTGGCGGTTGAGGTTTATCGTTTTAGCGATGGCTCGTATCTTGAATGTCAGGACATGTGGCGATTGAGTGGTATTTTTCGAGGTGTTCGAATTTCTGCCCATTCCCGTCCTTATATTTATGATCTCTTTGCCATCCCCCATTGCTCTGCTGACAAGTGGAGCCTGGATATTGCGGGAAAGATCAATGGACAGATTTCTGCTGATACACATGTTCTTTACCACCTTTTTGACGATTCTGGGAAAAAGATTGATTGTGTCTCCGTGGATGCGGGCCAAATTTCTCAGAATACCTCCATCAATGTTTCTGCTCCAAAACTTTGGTCTGCTGAAGAGCCCAACTGCTACACATTAGTGGCTTCCATAGAGCAAAACGGGAAGGTTCTTGAAGCAGTATCAACTCTGGTTGGATTTCGAACCTGTGAAATTGTCGATCACGTCTTTCTGATCAATGGCAAGGCAGTGAAGTTAAAGGGAGTCAACCGGCACGAGAACTACCCGGACGTGGGGCACGCAGTGACTCATGAACAGATGGAACTCGACATCAAACGTTTGAAACAGGCCAACGTCAATCACGTCAGGACTTCACATTATCCAAACGATCCTTATTGGTATTATCTTTGCAACAAAAATGGAATTTATATACTGGATGAAGCCAACATTGAGAGTCATGGCTATTACTACGGCAAGGAATCACTGTCGCATCCAAAAGAATGGGAGGCAGCGCATGTGGCTCGTGTCACTGCTATGGTTGAACGAGATAAAAACCATCCTTGTGTGGTCATCTGGTCCCTTGGAAATGAAGCTGGACCTGGGAAAAACTTTGTTGCGGCAGAAAAAGCGATCAAGGAGCGGGATACTTCTCGGCCAACTCATTACGAGCGCAATAATGATATTGTTGATATGGGTTCCAATCAGTATCCCGATGTCGGATGGGTTTGGCACTGTGCCCGTGGAGGAGAAGGGATCAAATATCCCTTCTACATCAGTGAATACGCTCACATCATGAATAATGCTCTCGGAAATCTTGCCGACTATTGGGAGGCCATCGAGTCATCTGACCGTATTTTGGGAGCGGCAATTTGGGAATGGTGCGATCAGGGGCTTTATAAGACCAATTCGCAAGGGCGGCGATTCGTAGCGTATGGAGGGGATTTTGGCGATCATCCCAATGACGGACTCTTCATTGTAAAAGGGGTTGTTTACGCTGACCGCACCCCAAAGCCCTGTTATTTTGAAGTTAAAAAAGTCTATCAGAACATTGCTGTAAAAACCGGGATGGCAATCGATGAAATTGAGATTTTTAACAAGTATTTTTTTAAAGACCTGTCCCAGTTTGACTTGGCTTGGTCAGTGATTGAGAATGGCAGTGTGATCGATTCTGGAGTGATGCAGTGCCCATCAATTGCTCCTAGAGCAAAGACAGAGGTCAAGCTGCCTTTTAAGAATTTCAGAGAGAGAAAAGATGCGGAATATTTTCTGCGCGTTGGTTTCAGACTTCATTTTGCCACGCCATGGGCTCCTGCCGGGTATGAACTTGCAAACGAAGAACTCTTATTGAAAGCTGCTGATAAAACCGTGCTTTCTATAAAGGGCACGCAACCGACGATTGAGAAGATTGGAGATAAAACGGAAGTTACAGCGCGGAACATCAAGGTCATCTTTGGCAAAAACGGACTCGGATTGGAATCAATTTCCTCAAATGGCAAGCCGCTTTTGAGCCAACCTCCAATTCTGGATTTCTTCCGTTGTCCCGTTAACAACGACGGGTGGACCGCTGGTCGATGGTTTGAACAGGGACTTGAGGATATGTCCCATGTCGTTACAAACCTGAATGTCAGCCGTTTGGAAAGTGGTGCGGTTCAAGTTGTGGCGCAGATTGAAAGCCGGGGACGTTTCCGATCCAGTCTCGTTAACTTATCTGCTGGAGATGGCTGGCGTTTAAAGACCAACAATGCATTGCCAGACCTTGTGTTCCATTCAACTGTCGCCTGGGTCGTGTTTGACGACGGCTCGATTTCTTTTCAGACTTTGATAAATCCTGAAGGGCCTAATATCCCATTGGCTAGAGTGGGTGTTTCAATGAAGGTGCCTTCTGGCTTTTCACAATTCTCTTATTACGGACGCGGCCCTTGGGAAAACTATCCTGATCGCAAGACCGGAGCATTCATTAGTCGGTATTCCCACTCCGTTGCTGCAAATTTTGAGTCTTACGCCAAACCACAGGATATGGCGAATCGCGAGGATGTCCGCTGGTGCTCTTTGGCCAATGCGAATGGAAATGGAATTGCGCTCATCTCCGATGAATCAATGTCTGTATCCGCTTTACCTTGGACACCTATGGAACTCTTTGCGGCTTCGCATCCCACAGAGTTACCACCACCTGGGGACACCTATTTAACCTTGAGCACACAAGTCCTAGGCTTGGGAGGAGCCAGTTGTGGTCCAGCACCAATGGATCGCGATATTCCCCGCTCAAATCGTCAATGGTCTTTTGCTTTTCTAATACGTCCAGTGGAAAAGAGCAGCGACCTTTCTTCAAAAACCATGGTACGAGTTCCACAAGTCGGGCTGGTCTCATCTCAAAGGGATAGCAAGGGAGCGATCACACTGTCTTCTAAAACGCCCGGAGCTCATATTTCATATCGAATTGGCAATGGTGCGTGGAATAATTACACAGAACCATTTACACCTCCTGAGGGACAATTCAATTTGGAGGCCAAGGCAAGCAAAGATGGACTCTTGCCTTCACCTTCGGTAAACACAATTTTTTCCGCACAGATTCCACGTTCCGCCATGCGCATAGCCTATGTGGATTCCGAACAACCTGGGGAAGGAGAAGCCAGCCACTTGATTGATGGTGATTCTGGAACATATTGGCATACGCGCTATGACGTTACAGTAACAAAACATCCTCACACGGTTGATATTGACCTCGGGGCAAATAGGCGCATTTCTGGAGTAAGCGTTTTGCCGAGGCAAGACGGACCAAACGGTCGTATAAAGGATTATTGCATCAGTGTGAGTGCTGATGGCAAGGAATGGACTGAAGCGGCAAAAGGTAAATTTGCCAATAGTTTTGATAAGCAAATTGTCCATTTTACAGCACCTGTCGAGTGCCATTTTGTAAGACTGACGGCACTAAGTGAGCAACGCGGACAGGATTTTGCATCAGCTGCGGAATTGGATATCTTGCTTGCCCCAGAATCCTCTGCCGAGGGGAAGTAATTGGACTCATTGACCTGCCCCCCAAAAAACTGGATAAATTCACCAAAACGGCAATGTTATCGACTGAGATTCACGATCTTGTCATGTAAAACTCTGCGTTCTGAACTCATCGTACTTTCGTGGGAATAGTTGCTCCAACAGAGGCTTATGCAATCGACGCATTCCGTTTGGCCTGCCCCGAAAAAGTGGACAGGTTATAAGTAGAGTTCCGCCATTGTTTTTGTTTGTTTCTGCTGTTCAGTTCGGGGCGTAGGGAGGGCGTAGCCCGACCGTAGACCCGAACTGTTTCGCCGCTGACTATATTCCGCTGGCGTTTGGTATTCCAGCGAACTGTGCGGCCTTTCCATGTTATAAAATATCCGCCATTCTTCGATCACGATTCGCGCTTCCAACAGGCTCCCGAATGCTTCGCGGTTCAGGCATTCGTCCCGTAGTTTGTCGTGAAAGCTTTCTATATACGCATTCTCCCAAGGCGAGCCCGGCGTGATATACATCGTCTTGACATTCTTTTCTTTCAACCTGTCCGCAATCACATACGCGATGAACTCCGGCCCGTTGTCGCTGCGCAAGTGTTCGGGAACGCCGTATCGTGCAATCGCGGCTTCCACCACCGTGATTACGTCCACGGCTCGGATCGACCAATCCACGTGGATCGCCAGGCATTCCCGCGTGTATTCGTCAATGAGTGTCAACATTCGCAATCCTGTTCCGTTCTCCGTTTGGTCGCTTACAAAGTCCCAGCTCCACACGTGGTTCGCGTGATCGGCTCGCTGGCGTTGTGCCGTCGATATTCCCACTCGGCGCAGTTTGTGTTGTTTGCGACAAACTTGCAGGCCTTCTTTTTTGCGAATCCGTTGCACGCATTTCACGTTCACTTCGCAACCGCTCCGATGCAAAAGTGCCGCCACTCGTCGATAGCCAAAGCGGCGATGTTCTTGACTGAGGTTCACGATCTTGTCATGTAAAACTCGACGTTCGGAACTCATCGTGCTTTCGC